>Ga0073934_10000004_pt1 | contig 756303 bp, 769 predicted proteins | sample LarsenN4metaG_FD_76834 | JGI IMG/M metagenome (GOLD analysis project Ga0073934, IMG submission 76834) | Hot spring sediment bacterial and archeal communities from British Columbia, Canada, to study Microbial Dark Matter (Phase II) - Larsen... ... | reverse complement strand
TTCGCCCTTGAGCGCCAGGACTTTCGTGATCGCCGCCGTCAGGGTCGTCTTGCCATGGTCCACGTGACCGATGGTGCCAACGTTTACGTGCGGCTTTGTCCTCTCAAATTTCGCCTTCGCCATTGATGGGTTCCTTTCCTCGCTGGAGCCTTGCTGGTGTGGTTATGCCGATTGCTTCGTGAGCTGTGCGGCGACGTTCTTGGGAACTTCTTCGTAGTGGTCGAACTCCATCGAGTAGCTCGCGCGGCCCTGGCTGAGGGAGCGCAGCTCGGTGGAGTAGCCGAAGGTTTCGGCGAGCGGGACCATGGCGTGGACGATCTGGGTTTTGCCCATCGATTCCGTGCCCATGATGATCCCGCGCCGGGAGTTGATATCGCCCACCACCGCGCCGAAGTACTCCTCCGGGCAGCGGACTTCGACCTTCATGATTGGTTCGAGAATGATGATGCCGGCCTTCTTGGCCGCCTCTTTGACGCCGATGGAACCGGCGTTCTTGAATGCCATTTCCGATGAGTCGACGGGGTGGTAGCTGCCGTCGAGGAGGCTGACCTTCACATCGAGCACGGGGTAACCGGCGAGGATGCCCCCCTGGAGCGCTTCTTTGGCGCCCTGTGCGACGGCCGGGATGTACTCCTTCGGCACGGCGCCGCCAACGATCTTGTTTTCGAAGACGAAGCCCTGTCCCCGCTCGGCCGGCTCGACTTCGAGTTCGACAACCCCGTACTGGCCGCGGCCACCGCTCTGGCGGACGAAGCGGCCCTCGGCGCGCGCCTTCTTCGTGATCGCTTCCCGGTAGCTCACCTGCGGGCGGCCGACGTTGGCTTCGACTTTGTGCTCGCGCTTCATGCGGTCGACGATGACTTCCAGGTGCAGCTCGCCCATGCCGGAGATGAGGGTCTGGCCCGTCTCTTCGTCGAAGGTCCAGTGGAAGGTCGGGTCCTCTTCGGCCATCTTCCCGAGGGAGATGGCGAGCTTGTCCTGGTCTTCCTTGCTCTTGGGCTCGAGCGCGACGCGGATGACGGGCTCGGGGAAGGTGATGTTCTCCAGGATGACCGGGTTGTCCTGGTGGCAGAGCGTGTCGCCGGTGAACGTCTGCTTGAGGCCGACGGCAGCAGCGATGCCGCCAGCGCCGATGTCCGGGATCTCCTCGCGCTGGTTGGCGTGCATGAGGAGGAGGCGGCCGATCCGTTCCCGCTCGTCTTTCGTGGAGTTGTAGACGGTTTCGCCCGCCTTCAGGACACCGCTGTAGACCCGGATATAGGCGAGACGGCCGACGTAGGGGTCGGTCACGATTTTGAAGGCGATGGCGGCGAGCGGCTCGTCATCGGAGGCGTGGCGCACGACTTCGCCGCCGTGCTTGGGGTCGACGCCGGTCACCGGCGGGATGTCGACCGGGCTGGGGAGGTAGTCGACGACGGCGTCGAGCATGAGCTGGACGCCCTTGTTCTTCAGCGCGGAGCCGCAGAGCACGGGCACGGCAAGGTTGGCGATGGTTGCGCGCCGGATGGCGGTCTTGAGCTCGTGGACACCGATCTCGTGGCCCTCGAGGTAGCTGATGGCGAGCTGGTCGTCGACGTTGCCGATGCCCTCGACGAGCTTCTCGCGCGCTTCATTCGCGGCCTGGACGAGGTGCTCGGGGATGGGGCGGCGCTCCGGCTTATCGCCCTTCTCGCCGCCGAACCACCACCAGCACATCTCCACGAGGTCGATGCAGCCGTCGAACTCGGATTCGGCACCCACCGGGATCTGGATCGGGATGGGGTTGCCGCCGAGGCGCTCCACCATCATTTCGATGGTGCGCCAGAAGTCCGCGCCGATGCGGTCCATCTTGTTCACGAACGCGATGCGCGGCACGCCATAGCGGTCGGCCTGGCGCCAGACGGTCTCCGTCTGCGGCTCAACGCCGGCGACGGAGTCGAAGACGACGACCCCACCGTCCAGGACGCGGAGACTGCGCTCGACTTCGGCGGTGAAGTCGACGTGGCCGGGAGTATCGATCAGGTTGAGGTGGTGGTCGTTCCACTCGCAGGAGGTGGCGGCGGAAGTGATGGTGATGCCGCGCTCGCGCTCCTGCTCCATCCAGTCCATGGTGGCGGCGCCTTCGTGGACTTCGCCGATCTTGTAGGTTTTCCCGGTGTAGTAGAGGACGCGTTCGGACACGGTCGTCTTGCCCGCGTCGATGTGGGCAATGATGCCGATGTTCCGGATGCGCTCGATCTCAACCTTGCGGGGCATGGGGTATTCAGCAGCCTTTCGAGATCACCACCGGTAATGGACGTAGGCGCGGTTCGCCTCGGCCATGCGGTGGGTGTCGTCGCGCCGCTTGATGGCGGCGCCGGTGTTGTTTGCGGCGTCGAGGAACTCGGCGGCGAGTTTCTCGCTCATGGAGCGGCCGTTCCGGCTGCGGGCGGCGTTGAGCAGCCAGCGCATCGAAAGGGCGAGACGGCGGTCGGCGCGGATTTCGACAGGCACCTGGTAGGTGGCGCCACCGACGCGGCGCGGCTTCACTTCCAGCACCGGGGTGGTGTTGCGGACCGCCTGCTGGAAGACGTCGAGGGGGTCCCGGCCAGTCTGCGCCTGGATGCGGTCGAAGGCGCCATAGACCACGCGTTCAGCTGTGCTCTTCTTGCCCCGCGTCATCACCTTGTTGATGAGGACCTGCACGTTCGAGGAGTTGAAGCGCGCATCGGGTGGGGTCTGGCGCCGTTCAGCACGGTTGCGTCGAGCCATAGGTCGGGACTCCTGTTGGGCCTTTCTACTTGCGGCCCGCGGGCTGGGCGTTCTTGCGGGTGCCGTATTTGGAGCGGCCCTGCTTGCGGTTGTTGACGCCGGTCGCGTCGAGCGCGCCGCGGACGATGTGGTAGCGCACGCCGGGGAGGTCCTTCACGCGGCCCCCGCGGACGAGCACGACGGAGTGCTCCTGGAGGCTGTGGCCCTCGCCCGGGATGTAGGCGGTGACTTCGATGCCGTTGGAAAGGCGCACGCGGGCCACCTTCCGGAGCGCGGAGTTCGGCTTCTTGGGCGTCTGGGTGCGCACCTGGGTGCACACGCCGCGCTTCTGTGGCGAACCGGACTTGCCCTCGACTTTGCGGAGGCGGTTCGAGTGCGAGTTGAAGCTGAACAACAGGGCGGGCGCGCCGGATTTCTTCGACTTCGGCGTGCGTCCCTTGCGGACGAGCTGGTTGATGGTCGGCATCGCTGCTCCCCTGCCTGGGCTGGTTACTGTGCGGCCTGAGTTCAGAAACCGCGGGTTGGCCCCCTGAGGGGGCGTCTGCTTCTGGGCACGAAAACAGGCCGAAAAGCCTGTTCGTGAACAGCGCTCCGGCCACCGATGGGCCCGAGCCGTCTTCAAGCACTCAGCTTCGCGACCTGCGCAAACTCAAGAAAGTTCGCCAGTCAATAAGCGCCGAACGAGAAGAGTACCACAGGCATAAGTGCTGTCAACTTCGTGGGGGCATAGATGGCCCCGCCGGGAGAGTCCCTAGAATACCCGCGGTGGATTCACTTTCGCTCCTGGACGCGCGGCGCATTGCCCTGGCCGCACAGGGCTTCGGTGAGCGCCGCCCGCCCCGGCCGCGGCACGAAGACCTCAAGCGTGTCATCGAACGGCTGCGGCTGATCCAGATCGACTCGGTCAACGTCCTGGCGCGCTCGCACTACCTGCCGTTCTTCAGCCGCCTGGGCCCGTATCGCAGCGAGATGCTCGACGAGCTCGCCTACCGCGACCAGTTCATCTTTGAGCAGTGGGCACATGTGGCCTGCTACGTCCCGACGGCCGACTACCCGCTGCTCCACCACCGCATGGCCGACGGGAACCGCTGGTGGCGGACGCCGGACGAGGACCGTCTGCGCTACTTCGATTCGATCCTGGACCAGGTGCGCGAGCGCGGCCCTGTTGTAACGGGCGAACTGGATGACGCCGGCTCGAAGCAGGGTTGGTGGAACTGGAGCCACGCGAAGGTGGCGCTCGAATACCACTTCGCGCATGGCCGCCTGGCGGTGAAGGAGCGGCGCAACTTCGCCCGGGTGTACGACCTCGCGGAGCGCGTGTTCCATCCATCGGTGCTGGCAGCGCCGGGCTACCCGAAAGCCGACGCGCAGCGGCAAATGCTCCGGAACGCACTGCGCGCCCTCGGGGTAGCCACCGCGAACGACCTGCGCGACTACTACCGGATGAAAGCGGCCGACGTGAAGCCCCGCCTGCAGGAGCTGCTAGATGCGGGCGAGGCGAGGCCGGTGCGCGTCGAAGGATGGAAAGAAGCTGCCTACCTCGACCCATCGGTAGAGGAGGCGCCCGACGTGCGGGCGAGTGCCCTGCTCAGCCCATTCGACAACCTTGTGTGGGACCGGGCGCGCAATGAGCGGCTGTTCGACTTTTTCTACCGGATCGAGATCTACACACCCGCCCCGAAGCGGGTGTACGGCTACTACGTCCTGCCGTTCCTGAACGAGAACGCGATTGCGGCCCGGGTGGACCTGAAGGCAAACCGGCAGCTTTCGGCACTCCAGGTCCATGCCGCCCACCTCGAGCCCGGCGCACCGGCTTCGCGGACAGCCGCCGCACTGGCGAAGGAACTGAAGGCGATGGCCCGCTGGCTTGGGCTGGAGCGGGTGATCATCGGCGGGCGAGGCGACCTCGATGGCAAGTTGATCAGGGCCTTCCCGGAGTGACGTCCGCGAGGCCGGGCGGGGGCCGGAGATACGCACCAAATCGCCACTGAACCGTCCGGCGGCCCGCCCTTCGCGAGGGCGGTTGGGCGGCCGTTAGTTCAGGTAGGCGGCCTCCTGACCAAAGGTTCGCCAGGCGACATTGTCCTCCCCGTCGCACGGGGCGCCCTTCCCCGGAAGGGCGCCCCACCCCCAAAGTGAGTGGCGAGTGCAAGGCGACAGGCGAGAGTGCTGCGCTTTGAGCGGGAGGTCCGGAGATCCTCCGGGCGGCTGTGTAGCGGTTCCCCGTTGATTGTTCCCTGTTACCATGCGAAATGGTGGTAGGAGCGTTCGCGGGACAGGAGCTACTGTGACCCAGGAAGAATACTCTGCAGTCTGTCCGTATCTCGGCCTTGCCGACGACGCCGATTCACACGCGACCTACGCGACGGAGGCACACCGCTGCTTCCGCCTCCCCAACCCGACCCGGATCGCGACGCCGCACCAGGAGAAACACTGCCTTGGCGCGAACCATGTGACCTGCCCCGTTTACCTTGGGGAAGGCGTGCCCCAGGCCCCATCGCAGCGGGGCGCCGCCGCGAGCGGCGCAGCGGCAGGGGCCGCAGCCAGCACCGCCGCCGCCGCACCGGCGGAGCCGCCGGTGCGCGGGCCGCGCCCGGGCCAGCGCCAGCAGGCTTCCCCGCAGCCGCGCCCCAGGCGGCACGCGACGGCGGGCGCCCTGGGCCCTCGCCCGAGGTCTGGCGGGATTAGCATGCCTGTGGCGACGGTCGGGCTGTTCGCCCTGGCGGTGGTGGTGGTCGGACTGGCCTTCGCGATCCAGCAACTGGTGGGCGGCGGCGACGACGACGAACTCAGCCCCGCCGACAGTGTGGCCACGGCCGCCGCGCTCAACCGGACGCGCACGGCCCAGGCCGGCGGGCAAACGCAGCAGCCCCAGACGCAAACCACCCAGCCGCCGAACGGCACGCGCACACCCGGCACCGGGACCGCGCCGGCAGGCACACGGACGCCGGGCACCGGTACGCCCCAGCAGGGTGGCAACCGCTACACCGTCAAGCAGGGCGACATCTGCGGGACCATCGCGTCTGACCACAACATCACGCTGGCGCAGTTGCTGCAGGCGAACAACATGACGGAGGACGACTGCCTGAAGCTCGCGGTCGGCCAGGTGCTCGTCATCCCGAACTGAGCGGTTCGCGGCCCGGCAGGCCGATCTCCGCGTGGTGCTCCGCGACCCAGCGGAGGCGCGCGCGCCAGTGGGCCGGGTGGCTTTGCCAGCCATGGGCGCGTTCTTCTACCCACTTCCAGTCGGCCCAGCACAGGAGGGCGAGGTCGAGGTCGGTCCGTGCGAGCCGGCGGATCGCTTTCATCACCGGGGTGCGCTCGCGTTTTCGCTTCTCGAACTTGTCGGCGAGCAGGATGACTTTCGCGATCATCGGCATCTCGGGGCTGCCGAGCGTGTGGTCCCGCACCGCGGCAAGCACCTCGTCGTCGTCGATGCAGAACCGCTCGCGGAGTGTGACCGCGGCGATCGGGCCGTGGAGGAGGACGGGGTCGGCGCGGTCGGCGGCCTCGATCGGAAGCCCGGCTTCAATGGCCATCCGGAGTTGCTCGGCCGGGGGGTAGGCCCGGAAGAGGTCGTGCCCCCAGGTGGCGAGGGCGACACGGTCGGGGTCGAGGTCGTAAGCGGCGGCGAGGTCCAGGGCTTCCACGAGGACACGCTGGACGTGGCGAAGCAGACCCTCGGGACGGGACTCGAATTCGTGCTGAAGAGCAGCGATGTGTTCCTGGAGCGTGGGCATCAGCCTTCGGGGCCGAGCATACGCCCACCGAGCAGGTGAAGGTGCAGGTGGTGGATCGTCATGCCGGCCGCGTCGCCCACATTGAAGGCGAGGCGGTACCCGCTCTCCCACACGCCCTCCAGGCGGGCGACGTCCTTGGCGAGGATGAAGATGCCAGCGAGCAGCTCGGCGTGGTTCCACTCGAACTCGCGGGCGTTGTCGACGTGCTGGCGGGGGATGACGAGGCAATGCACCGGCGCGCGCGGATTTATGTCGCGGATCGCGAACGCGTGTTCGTTCTCCGCAACCTTTTCCACCGGGATCTCGCCGCGCGACATGCGGCAGAAGAGGCAATCGTGCATTTGCATGGCTGAATTGTGGCGAGGCTCCGTTGACAGTGTCGAATGCCGGGCGGGCGGTTTCGGCAAGAGTTACAGACGCTTTACAGTTCGGCGGTGAGCCAACCGGCCATCAGCGTCCTCTCCCACTTCTGGGCGCCACTCTGCGCCGTAGGTTCCCATGGGCCGCGCGGTGCGAATGCCCAGATCTGCGTCTCGGTGTTCGGAGCAAGCATCGTGCCCGAGCGCCCGCGGCTGCTCGTCGTGCTTTCGCGGACGAACTACACGAACGAGCTGGTACGCGAATGCGGGACGCTTTCGATCACGGTGCTGGGGCGTGACCATCTGCCATTGCTCGAACCGCTCGGACTCCACAGCGGAAGAGACGGCGACAAGCTCGCCGGCCTGGACTACGAACTCGACGCGGAGGGCAACCCCGTGTTCCCCGGCGGGGCCGGGGCGCTTTCGTGCCGGGTGATCGACCAGTACGAGATGGGGGATTCGACCGCTTTTCTCTCTGCCGTGAGCGGACGGACGGAGGGACAGGCACTGCCGCTGACATGGCGGGCGGCCCGCGGGGTTGTGGGCGAGGCATTCCTGGCGCGGTGGGCGGAAAAGAGCGCACGCGAGCAGGAGGCGGCCCGGGCCGCGATGAAGTGGGCGATGTAGGCGCTTCTGGTCGTGGATCGGAGCGAGCCTGCCAGGATTCGCGGCCAGCGGAGGAACTGAAGTATGACATCGACTGAGACTCCCACCATCACTGTGGCAACCCGGGCCGGGCTCGTGCGCGGGCAAACGGAGGGCGGCATCCACTCGTTCAAGGGAGTCCCATACGGCGCCCCGACGAGTGGCGCGAATCGCTTCATGCCGCCACGCCCGGTACAACCGTGGGCTGGCGTGCGCGAAGCCGTGGCCTATGGCCCGATAGCCCCGCAGCTTTCGCGCGACGGGGCCGCGGCGGCGAGCCCTATCGACGATGCCCGCGGGCAGGAAGGCGAAGACTGCCTCGTCTTGAACGTCTTCACGCCGGGCGCCGACGCGGCCGGGCGCCCGGTGATGTTCTGGTGCCACGGCGGCGGGTTCATCAGCGGTTCGGGCGGGGCCGCCTACGACGGTTCGAACCTTGCCCGCCGGGGCGACGTGGTGGTGGTCACGATCAACCACCGCCTGAACGGCCTTGGGTTCCTGCACCTGGGCGACATCGGCGGGCCCGAGTTCGCGGCGTCGGGCAATGTAGGCATGCTCGACATCGTCGCCGCGCTGGAGTGGGTACGCGACAACATCGCCGCTTTCGGCGGCGACCCGGCCAACGTGACGGTGTTCGGCGAGTCGGGCGGAGGCCGGAAGACGGCGGTCCTCATGGCGATGCCGGCGGCGAAGGGGCTCTTCCACCGGGCCATCATCGAGAGCGGCCCCGAGTTGCGCGTGAACGAGCGCCCGTACGCGACAGAGCTGGCCGAAGCGGTGCTTTCGGAACTCGGGCTCAAGCCATCGCAACTCGAGGAACTGCAGCGGCTCCCGCTGAAGAGGGTGATGGCAGCGCTGGGCGCGGCATCGGCGAAGATGCCGTCTTCGAACGCGCGGGGCGGCTTCCGCCCGGTCGTCGATGGCACTGTCCTTCCGTCGCACCCGTTCAGCCCGGCAGCGCCGCCGATCTCGACGGACATTCCGCTGCTTGTCGGGTTCAACAAGACGGAAGCGACGCTGTTCCTCGCCGGCGACAAGCTCGCGTTCGAGCTGGACGAGGAGGGGCTGCAGAAGCGGTAGGCCGGCTCCTCGGCGAGCGCGCGGGCGGGGTGATCGAGCGGATGCGGGAGCTGTACCCGGATGGCACGCCGTCGGACCTCTACATCGCGATCCAGACCGGGTTCCTGCGCTACCCGATCGACTCGATCCGGATCGCCGAGCGGAAGGCGGCGCAGGGCGGCGCGCCGGCCTACCTCTATATGTTCGAGTGGGAGTCGCCCGCCCGCTGGGGCAGGCTGAAGACTCCGCACGCACTGGAAATCCCGTTTGTGTTCGACAACGTGAGCCTGGGGACGTGGGCAAGCTTCACGCGTTCGACCCCGGAGGCGCATGCGCTGGCCGCGAAGGTCAGCGCGACGTGGGCCGCCTTCGCCCGCACGGGCAACCCGAACTGCGGCGAACTCCCGCAGTGGGAGCCGTATTCCTCGACCGAGCGGAAGACGATGCTGATCAACGACGAAAGCGTCCTCGTGCCCGACCCACGGCGCCAGGAACGCGAGCTGTGGGAGAGCCTCTACCCCGGATAAGCCCGGGCGGGCCGGTTCCAGCGCCCGCGTCCGCTCAGCAGGGCGCCCCCCGGACGGATGAACACGGCTCCGCCCGCGCGCCGTGGGCGGGCGGAGCCGGCGGCGGCTGCGTAGAATCCGGCCACAGACTTGCTGGAGGGCACGATGGCCACACTGGACCGGGACGGCGTCAACATCTATTACGAGGATCACGGTTCAGGGCCGGCCGTCCTCCTGAGCCACGGCTACAGCGCGACTTCGCGCATGTGGGCCGGGCAAGTCGAGGCGTTCAAGGACCGCTACCGCGTCATCACGTGGGACATGCGGGGCCACGGCCAGACAGACAGCCCGGATGACCCCGGCGCCTATTCGGAAGCGGCGACGGTGGAGGATATGGCTGCCATCCTGCGGCACCTTGGCATCGAGAAGGCGGTCATCGGCGGCCTTTCACTCGGGGGATACATGTCGCTGGCGTTTCACCTTGCCCACCCGGAGATGACGCGGGCGCTGATGCTCTTCGACACGGGGCCCGGCTACAGGAACCCCGTCGGCCGGGAAGGCTGGAACGAGACCGCGCGCAGACGGGCAGAGGTGTTCGAGGCGAAGGGTCTCGACGCCCTGGGGAGCGGCGCGGAGGTGCGCATCGCTCAGCACCGCTCGGCGCAGGGGCTCGCGCACGCTGCTCGCGGCATGCTCGCCCAGTTCGATTCGCGCATCATCGAATCGCTGGAACACATCAGCGTGCCGACGCTGGTCCTCGTCGGCGACCAGGACCAGCCGTTCCTGGGAGCGACGGACTACATGGTGAACAAAATCCCCGGCGCCACCAGGGCGGTCATCGAGAACGCTGGACACGCTTCGAACATCGACCAGCCGGAAGCGTTCAACGCGGCGGTGGAGTCGTTCCTGGCCGGGCTTCCGGCTTAACTGGAGACGGCGTCCTCGGCCTGGATGGCCTCCAACGCCTCCAGCACGTCGGGGACGTGCTCCTTAACGCGGAAATCGTGGCGGATCGATGCCCGGATGACGCCCCGCTTGTCGATGACGTAGGTGATGCGCGGCGTGATCCACGGGACCAGGCCCGAGACCTGGTAGAGCCTGTGCACATGGCGGCCGGGGTCGGCGATAAGCGGGAAGGGCAGTGCGTACTTGTCCTTAAAGGATGCGTGTGACGCTTCATTGTCGCCGGACACGCCGAAGATGACGGCGTCGTGCGACCCGATGACCGCGTAATTGTCGCGGAAGGCGCATGCCTGGGCCGTGCAGCCTGCGGTGAAGTCCTTGGGATAGAAGTAGAGGACGACGTGTTTCTTTCCCCGGTAGTCGGCGAGGTCGAAGGCCGAGCCATCGTCGAGTACGGCCGTGAAGTGGGGTGCTTCGATGCCGGGATTGAGCATGGGGACCTCCAGCGTCCGCTCTGCGGTGGTGGTGTGGTGGCGTAGGCCTCTTGCCGGGGACAGCATAAGACGGAGCGCGGTGGCGACCAATGCAAGCCCGCCTACGGGAGGAGGGTGAACCCTTCGGCGTCGCGCGGGCGGATGGCGCGGAAGTGCCGATGGTCGAGGGTAAAGATTGTCCGAGCCTCGAATCGCTCGGCCAGGGCAACAACCGAGGCATCGACGCCTCCGAGCGGAACGTCAGCGTAGCGCCGGACAAGAGCCGCGATCCGGGCCCACTCATCCATCGCGCGGGGGTCGAACTCCCCCGGGCAAACGGCGCGGTGGCGCGGATCGCGGACGTTGATGGCTGTCGTTGTCCTCGTTCGAGCCGCGGTGGCAGGCGTAGTATTCCCCCATGCCTCGCGAAACTCGCATGTACGGCCTCTGGCCGAGCCCCGTCACCTCCGCCGCCCTGGCCGCCGGCCTCCGCCTCTCCGAGCCCTGCTGGGACACGGATGGAAAGACACTGGCATGGGTGGAAGGACGCTCCGACAAGGGCGTCATCGTCGTCCAGGGCGCTGACGAACGGGCGACGCGCGACCTTACTTCGGACATTTCGGTGCGGGCGTTCGTGGGCTACGGCGGTGGCGACTTCACCCTCGCCCACGGCGCGGCGTACTTCGTCGGCCAGGCGGACCAACGGATTTACCGGCAGGAGCTCGCCGGGGGCCGCGCTCGTCCAATCACGCCGGCGTTCGGGGCGGCCTCGACGCCGGTGGTCTCGCCTGATGGCCGCTGGCTGGCCTATGTGCACACCTACGAAGACGTGGACGCTATCGCGGTGGTCGATACGCAGGGGAAGCACTGGCCGCGGCGCCTGGGCGAAGGCCGCGACTTCTACATGCAGCCCGCCTGGCACCCGGCGGGCGACCGGCTGTGCTGGGTGGAGTGGGACCACCCGAACATGCCCTGGGACGGGACGGAGCTGAGGGTCGCGCACCTCGCCTTCCCGGAAGACGGGCTGCCGGTCCTTGCCGGCAGCGAGGTTGTGGCGGGCGGGCCCGAGGTCTCGATTTTCCAGGGGACGTTCTCGAGAGACGGGAACTCGATCCTCTACGTCTCTGATGAGACCGGCTGGGGTCACATCTACCGTAAGGACCTGAGCACCGGCCTCGCCCGGCAGTTGACAGCTGGCGAATTCGAATTCGGGACACCCGCCTGGAACCACGGGATGCGGACGTTTTCGCAGACCGCCTCCGGGACGATCGTCGGCCTCCGGCAGCGCGCCGGGTTCACCACCCTCGTGGCAATCTCGCCGGCGGGCCAGGTGAAGGACCTGGGAGAACTGCACCCTGACTACCACTCGATGACGGCCCCCGCCGGGGCCCCCAACAACGAGAAGGTGGCGGTCGTCGCGAGCGGGGGCAAGCAGCCTCCACGCGTGGCCGTCTTCGACCTCTCCGGCGAAGAGCCAGTGCACACGGTCCGCCGGCGGGCAGACAGCGAGGCCTACGCAAAAGACGCCCTGTCCATGCCCGAACCCGTTTCGTGGAGGTCGTTCGACGGGGAGCAGGCGCACGGGCTCTACTACCCTCCGGCGAGCGACCGGTTCGAGGGCACGGGCGCCCCGCCGCTGGTCGTGATCGTGCATGGCGGGCCGACGAGCCAGGTGCAGGCCGGCTGGGCGCCGAACGCGCAGTTCTTCGCGACCCGCGGGTACGCCGTGCTGCTGCCGAACTACCGCGGCAGCACGGGTTACGGCCGGGAGTACATGCTGAAGCTGCGCGAGAAGTGGGGCATCTACGACGTCAAGGATGCGAAGACGGGCGCCGAATCCATGGCGGAGCGTGGCATGGCCGACCGCTCCCGGCTCGTGATCATGGGCGGGAGCGCAGGCGGATACACGGTCCTCCAGTCATTCGTCGAGCTTCCCGGTTTCTACAAGGCGGGGATCTGCATGTTCGGCGTGGCGAACATGTTCACGCTGGCTGCGGACACCCACAAGTTCGAGGCCCGCTACCTCGACTCAATGCTGGGCCCGCTGCCGGAAGCAGCAGCGGTCTACCGCGAACGTTCGCCGATCTTCCACGCCGACAGGATTGTCGACCCGATCGCGGTGTTCCAGGGCGAGATCGACCGTGTTGTCCCGCGGGAGCAGAGCGATACGATCGTCGCCTCGTTGAAGGCGCGCGGGGTGCCGCACGAGTACCACCTCTATCCCGGCGAGGGCCACGGCTGGCGCAAGCAAGAGACGATCGACGCGTTCTACAAAGCGGTCGAGGCGTTCCTGAAGACGTACGTGCTGTTCGCCTGAGGGGCAGCCCGGGCCGGCCCACCCGCCCGCGCAACTGACCGAACCGGCAGGTTGCCGCGAGGCTTTGCCATGGCTACGCTTCGCCGGTCGTTTTGGGGGCGACGAACCTGCAACGGGGGTAGTCCTCATGTACGACGTCATCGTGGTCGGGGCGCGCTGCGCCGGATCCCCAACGGCCATGTTGCTGGCCCGCGCCGGCCACCGGGTCCTTCTCCTCGACAAGGCGAAGTTCCCCAGCGACAAGCTCTCCACGCACTACATCCAGCCGCCGGGCGTCCAGCTGCTCGCGGAGTGGGGGCTGCTGGACCGCGTAATCGCGACCGGGGCGCCGGCCATCAGCCAGTTCCGGGTGTTCGTCAATGGCATGCAGATGCCGATCCCGCCGATGGAATCGCCTGCGTACTGTCCGCGCCGCTACCTGCTCGACAAGATCCTGGTCGACGCCGCCGTCGAAGCCGGGGCTGAGCTGCGCGAGGGTTTCCGTGTGGAGGAGGTGCTGATGGATGGCGAGACCGTGACCGGGATCGCCGGGAGAGCACGGGACGGCCAGGCCGTGACCGAGCAGGCCCACTACGTCGTGGGGGCGGACGGCCACCACTCGCTCGTGGCAAAGACGGCCGGGGCCCCGAAGTACCGGGAACGCGAGGCACTCACCGGCGGGTACTACTCGTACTTCTCGGGGATAGAGATGGACGGCGCGGAAGTGTACGTCAGCGACCGCGGAGGCGTCCTGGCCTTCCCAACGAACGACGACGAGATTTGCATCGCGGCGGGGACGGGGAAGGAGTCCTTCCACGAGTACCGCGCCGACATCGAACGCGGGTTCTTTCATATCCTGGACGGTTCGCCCGAGTTCGCCACGCGGGTGCGGGCCGGTAAGCGGGAGGAGCGGTGGATGGGGACGGCCGACGTGCCGAACTTCTTCCGCAAGCCGTGGGGGCCGGGTTGGGCGCTGGTCGGCGATGCCGGGTACATGAAGGATCCGGTGACCGGGTTCGGGATCACGGATGCCTTCCGCGACGCCGGGCTGCTGGCGCAGGCCCTGGACCTCGTCTTGTCGGGGCAGGAGGCGCCTGACGAGGCGCTCCAGCGTTACCAGGAGACGCGCGACGCCGCGGCGCTCCCCGTGTATGAGATGACGCTGGCGATGGCGAGCGGCGAACTGGCGACCCAGCTCAGCTCGTTGGCGTAGCGGGCCGCGCTCCGGCCGGGTGGCGAGCCCGGTAGTCGAGAACGACCTGGCTCAGGACAGCTTCGATTCGGGGGGCGACCCGGGGCCAGCTGTTGTCCGCCCCGGTCCGGGCAGCCGCGCGGGCGATACCTTCTGCGCGTTCGCGATCCTTGAGGAGGGCGACGGCCTCCCGGGCAAAGTCCGCCGCCGTTTCCGCCAGGACGATGTCGTGGCCGTCGCGTACGTCGAGGCCTTCGGCGCCGAGACGGGTGGAGACCGTGGGCCGGCCAGAGGCGAGAGCTTCGTAGACCTTCAGCCTGGTCCCGCCGCCGAAGCGGATGGGGATCACCACGAGGGATGCTTGCCGGAGATGCTCCGACACGGACTCGACGCGCCCCGTCACTTCCACCGAAGGCCCGGCCAGCCCCCGCACAACGGGGCTGGGGTCGCGGCCGACGATGCGGAAACGAGCGGCAGGGACCTCGTGCAGGATGCGCGGCCAGATCTCGGAGACGAACCACACCACCCCATCGACGTTGGGCCAATACGACATCATGCCAGTGAACACCACGAGCGGCTCGGGCGAATCGGGCAGCGGGGAAGCGGAGTACTCGCCCAGGTCCACCCCGGTACCTATGGCCGTCACGGCAGCGCCGGGCGCAAGCAAGCGCAGGCGTCGAGCGTCGTCTTCGGAGACGGCGAGAGTGTGCTCAAACCGTCGAAGTTGTGCCGCCTCATATCGACGGAGCCGGCTGATCGACCACCTGCGCAGGAGACCAGGCAGCGTGGGTCCGCGGAGACGGCTGGCAGAAGCGAGGGCGGCTGACTCTACGTTGTGTTCGTGAAGGATCGCGGGGAAGGGCAGGCGGGAGGGGAATTCCGGCGCGGCGAAGAGGAAGTCGCAAACGGCAACGTCGATGGAATGCTGATGCGCAATTCCAAGGACTTTGCGCCGGGCACGGGCGGTCCCGGCGAAGTCCTGAGCGAGGGCTTCGGTGAGGCGGCCGGGGAAGCGGTAGTGGAGCGCGGCACGGACGCCGTTTCCGAGCCAGCAGGCTTCTCCGGACGGGAACTCAGCCGCGAGCGCGGCTTCGTAAGCGAGGTCCGGACGCCGCGCGCGATAGAAGGAGAGGACGGTGAGGTTATGGCGCTTGCTGAGCTCGCGGATGGTGTTCGTGCTGCGGATGCGCCCGCCCGAGTCGACCGGGAGGAGCCTCCCCTTGATCACCCAGAGGATGTTCACCGCGAGAGCTCCGGCGGGGTGCGCGCCGGCCACTCGTTCACACTGCGCACTGCATCGAGGAGGCTCCCGTGCGGCGAGCCGGACTCGCGCACCCAGCCACCCAGGGCTTCCAGGTCTTTCGGGAGGCAGGCACCGCCAAAAGCCGGGCCGACGCGCGTGCCGTAGTCCGGGTTGTCACAGCCCTCGGCGGCGAACCGGACGATCCCGGCCACGGTTTGGCCGTCGGCTCCCACCAGGGAGGCCCAGTCGGCCAGAGCGTTGAAGTAGCTGATCTTGAGGGCGTTGAAGGCGTTCGCCCCGGCCTTCGCGAGTTCAGCCTCCTCCCACGACACAACGTGGACAGGACAAGTGAGCGTGGCCAGCCATTCGCCCAGCAGGGAATGCACAGCGGCGGCATCGGGCGTGCCAAACACGACGGCGCGAGGCGACCGCTCGTCCTCGATGGCACGCCGTTCGCGAGCGAAGCTCGGCCAGTACCAGAGAGCAGCGACGTTGCGAGCGACTGGCTGAATCGCAGGTGAAACCAACGTTGCCATCATCCCCGGCATGAGGGTGGAGCGGATAGCAAGGATCGGCGGGATGGGCGAGGCTAACGCGAGCCGGGTAGCGTGGTCGAGCGCGTCCTCGAGCGCGTCCGTGACGACGGAGCCCAGATGCACCGGCGTTGGGACACAGATGGCGATGAGGTCCCACGACGGCTCGGGAGACGTGGCCAACGGTGGCCCGGAGAACTCTTCGACTTTGTCCGGGAGGACATCCGCCCCGAACACCTCGAAGCCAACACTCTCGAGGAGCGAAGCAGTGGCCGTCCCAACATTCCCCAGACCAATGATTGCGGCCCGGCGACGCGTGCGGCCCTCCGCGGGAGCAGCCGGGGCGGCCCTACCGCTTGCGGGCAATGGTCTCCCTCGCGGCGGCCGCGAGGCGCTGGGGGGTGAGGTCGAAGTAGCGGAGTAGTTCGTCCCACTTGCCGCTTGTCCCATAGCGGTCGACGCCGACGAAGGAGATGGGCGTCGGTCGCTCTTCGGCGAGCACGCGGGCGACGGCGCTGCCGAGGCCGCCATGGGTCTGGTGCTCCTCGGCGGTGACGATGGCGCCGGTGTCCACGGCGGCGCTGAGCACGGCCTGGCGGTCGATCGGCTTGATCGTGGCCATGTCCAGGACGCGCGCGGAAACGCCTTCGGCGGCCAGGAGCGCGGCTGCGTCGAGGGCGATGCCGACGAGGATGCCGCAGGCGATCAGGGTGACGTCGTCGCCGTCGCGCAGCCGGTTCGCTTTGCCCAGTTCGAAACGATAGGTGGAGTCGTAGATGGCGTTGACTTTCGGGCGCCCGGTGCGGACGTAGGCCGGGCGCTGCGTCTTCCCGACCGTGACAATCGCCTGGCGGGCCGACTCGAAGTCGGCGGGGACGACGACGTCAAACGGGATGAGAGAGGTGGCGAGGGCGAGGTCTTCGATGGCCTGGGCGCTGGCGCCATCTTCACCGACGGTGACTCCCCCGTGGCTGGCCACGCACTTGACGTTCAGGCCGCCTTTGGGTTGCGCCACCGACGTCCGCAGCTGGTCGTAGCAGCGGCCGGGAAGGAACGAGGCGAAGCTCGCGATGAACGCCGTCTTGCCATTCGCTGCGTAGCCGGCGGCGATGCCGACCATGTTGGCTTCGGCCACGCCAACGGAGTGCCAGCGGTCCGGATACCTGGCGCCGAACTGGTAGCCCATTGTCGAAACGGAGAGGTCGGCGTCGAGCGCAACCACGTCGACGCCCTGTTCGACCAATTCAATGAGCGCGACCGGGTACGCCTCCCGGGTAGCCGCAGCCGGCGTGGCCGGGGCCGTCACTGGAGGCCCTCCGTGATCTGGGCGAGCGCTTCGGCGAGCTGTTCGGCAGTGGGGGCCTTGCCGTGGAAGCCCGGGTTGTTCTCCATGAAGCTGACCCCTTTGCCTTTGATGGTGTATGCGACGACGACCCGGGGCTGGTCGTGCGGGCGCTCGGCCTCGGTCAACGCCTGGTCGACGGCGGCCATGTCGTGCCCGTCGCACTCGATGACATGCCAGCCGAACCCGCGCCACATCTCTGGCGGGTTGATCTTCATGATGTCGTCGCCGAAGCCGTCGTTCTGGATGCCGTTGCGGTCGACCATGGCGATGATGCGGTCGCCAAGCTTGAAGTGCGGGACGGCCTGGGCGGCTTCCCATACCTGGCCTTCGTTCAATTCACCGTCGCCCATCATCACCCAGCAGCGGAAGTCGCGGTTGTCGAGCCTGCCGGAGAGGGCATGGCCGATAGCAAAGGAGAGGCCCTGGCCGAGCGAGCCGCTGGACATTTCGACGCCCGGGACCGACCCCATGGACGGGTGGCCCTGGAGGGGGCTTCCCAGGGTGCGAAAGCCGCGAAGGAGTTCGGGACTAAAGAAGCCCCGTTCCGCGAGAAGGGCGTAGTAGAAAGGCGTCGCGTGGCCCTTCGAGAGGATGAAGCGGTCCCGCTCGGGCCAATCGGCGTTTGCCGGGTCGCAGCGAAGGTGGTTCCAGAACAGCGCAACGCCGAGTTCGACCGCGGAGAGGGAACCGCCTGGATGTCCGCTCTGGGCGTGGTAGACCATCTGGACGATGTGTGAACGCACGCGGCGGGCGACGTCCTTGAGTTCGGAAACAGATACGGGGGCGGCAGTGGTGGGCATCGGAATGTAAGGATACGGGTGGCCGGGATTGCGTTCCCGACTCGGCCTCCACGATTCACAGTTTGTTTACCGTTACGTCTACTTGCGCGGCGATGGCTACCGCTGCCGCGGGCGCTTCACGTAGCCATCGGCGCGGGACGGCAACGCATTCGTCCCGGCGTCACCTGGACTTGCTACTGTTCTTCCACCTTTACGTTGCCGTCTTTCTCCTCAACGGGTGAATCGATCCTGGCCTTGCCGTTGGCCGTTCACAGGAGGGGGAAGACTGTGAGTGCGGAAGCCGTGCCGCCGTGGGACCGCGCCCACCAGCTCGAACGTCTGCGGGTCGTTGAGGCTTCTCTGCCCGCCGACCCCGACGAGTTGCGGACAATCGTCGATACGTCGGACGACCTGATCTGCGTGACCGAGATCGACGGCCGCTTCCGCTGGGTGAACCGGGCGTTCCAGCGGCGACTCGGCTATACGCCGGGTTCGCTGGTGGGAGTCCAGTCCTTCAGCCTGATCCACCCGGACGATGTGGGCGCCGTCCTCGAGGCGGCCCGCAGCCCGGCGAACGCCATCACCGTCGCCTTCCGGTTCCGCCATGCCGATGGCTCGTGGGTCCACGTAGAGATGAACCGGCGCATCGCCTACGACGACGTCGGGAACCGGACCGGCACGGTGATCGTCTCGCGCGATGTGACGGCGCGACGCCTGGCAGAAGACCGCTTCCGTCTCCTTTCGGAGCACTCGCCGATCGGGATCTACATCGCTCAGGACCGCGAGATCCGGTACGTGAACCCGAGGTTCGAGCAGCTGACCGGGTTCTCCGCGGAAGAGCTGATCGGCTCGGACCCGCTCCAGCTCGTCCTGCCGGAGGACCGCCAGATGGTCCATGACTGCGCCGTCGCGATGCTCAAGGGCGAACGGCAGGCGGAGTATGAGTACCGGATCCTGAACCGGGCCGGAGAAATCCGCTGGATCATGGAGAGCCTGGTCTCGATCGAGTACGAAGGGCGGCGGGCGGCGCTGGGCAACTACATCGACGTCACCGAGCGCAAGGCGCAAGACGAGGAGTTGCAGCGGACGATCAAGGAGCTTGCCCGCTCGAACGAAGAGCTGGGGCAGTTCGCGTATGTCGCCTCGCACGACCTGCAGGAGCCGTTGCGCATGGTCGCGAGTTTCACGCAGCTCCTCGGGCGCCGCTACAAGGGCAAGCTCGACGAAGACGCGGACGAGTTCATCCGCTACGCGGTGCAGGGTGTGAACCGCATGCAGCAGCTCATCAACGACCTGCTGGACTACTCGCGGGTGGGCACACGCGGCAACCCGATGATGCCGGTGGACTGCGACAAGGTCATCGCGAGGGTGCTCGACAGCCTGACCACACGCATCGACGAGAACGACGCCACCGTCACCATCGGCCCGATGCCAACGATCGTCGCCGACGCGATGCAACTGGAGCAGCTGTTCCAGAACCTGATTGGGAACGCGCTCAAGTACCGGGGCGAGGCGGCGCCGGCCGTTTCGGTGACGGCGGCGGAGGAGCGCGACGGCTGGCATTTCCAGGTGAAGGACAACGGGATCGGCATCGACCCCGCTTACGCCGAGCGGATTTTCATCATCTTCCAGCGCCTGCACGGCAAGGAAGAGTACGAGGGCACCGGGATCGGCCTCGCGATCTGCAAGAAGATCGTGGACCGCCACGGCGGCCGGATCTGGGTCGAATCGAGCCCCGGTCAGGGCTCGACGTTCCACTTCATCCTGCCAAACGGGGGGACAAACCAGTCATGAGCACGAACATGGGACGGGCAGCGGAAGTCTTGCTCGTCGAAGACAGCCCGGGCGATGTCCGCCTGACGCGCGAAGCGCTGAAGGAGGGCAAAGTCCGCAACAACCTGAGCGTCGTATCGGACGGCGTGGAAGCGATGGAGTTCCTCCGGCGCGAGGGCAAGTACGCGGACGCGCCACGGCCCGACATCGTCCTCCTGGACCTGAACATGCCGCGCAAGGACGGGCGCGAGGTGCTCGCCGAGATGAAGAGCGACGAGAACCTGAAGCGCATCCCGGTCGTCATCCTGACAACGTCCGAGGCGGAGCAGGACATCCTGCGGACGTACGACCTGCACGCGAACTGCTATCTCACCAAACCGGTGGACCTGGAGCAGTTCATCTCGATCGTGAAGTCGGTGGAGGACTTCTGGCTCACGATCGTGCAGTTGCCGAGCTACTAGGAGCGCCAGATGGCGGAGGTCCTGCGCCTGCTGCTCGTTGAGGACAACCTCGGGGACGCCGTCCTCCTGAGGGAGACCCTCCGCGACTGCCGCCAGGAGGACTGGTTCGAACTCCAGCACGTCACGCGGCTGGAGGACGGGCTGGTGGCGCTCAGCACAAGCAAATTCGACCTCGTGCTGCTGGACCTCTCGCTGCCGGACGCACATGGCCTCGAGACACTGAGCCGGACCCGGGCGCACTGCGGCTCGACGCCGATCGTGGTGCTCACCGGCATGAACGACGAGACGGTCGCGGTCCGGGCGGTGCAGGAAGGGGCCCAGGACTACCTGGTGAAGGGCGTGGACGCCGAGGTCCTCAGCCGCTCAATCCGGTACGCCATCGAGCGGCAGCGGATGGTGGCCGAACTCGCCCAGGTGAACGAATTGCAGCGCCACCTGGCAAACCACGACGCACTGACCGGGCTCCCGAACCGCCAGTTGTTTTACGACCGCCTGGAACACGCGCTTTCCCTGGCGCGGCGGGAGCAGAAGGCGGTGGCGGTGCTGTTCGTGGACCTGGATGACTTCAAGCTGCGGAATGACTCGCTCGGGCACGACGTCGGCGACCGCCTGCTGAAGGTGGTGGCGGCGCGGGTGGCGGAGTGCGTGCGGGCGAGCGATACGGCGGCGAGGCTCGGTGGAGACGAGTTCACGTTCATCCTCTACGACATCCCCGCGCCGGAGGACGCTGCGCGCGTCGCGCACACGATCCTGGACGCCATCGCCGAACCCATCAGCATCGACGCCAACGAACTGCACATCACGGCGAGCTGCGGCATCAGCATGTACCCCTCGGACGGCGAGGGCGTGGAGACCATGGTGCGCAACGCCGACATGGCGATGTACCGGGCAAAGGCGGCCGGGCGGAACAACTACCAGTTCTACCTGCCCTCGATGAACGAGCGGGCGATGCAGCGCATGGACATGGAGCACCGGCTCCGGATGGCGCTGGAGCGCGGGCAGATCACGGCGCACTTCCAGCCGAAGGTGGACCTGCGGACCGGCGCGATAACGGGCATGGAGGCGCTGGCCCGCTGGCGCCTGCCGGGCGGCAACATGGTGGAGCCGGACCACTTCATCCCGCTGGCCGAGGAAACGGGGCTCATCATCCCGCTGGGCGAGCACATCCTGCAGACTGCGTGCGAACAGGCGAGGGCCTGGCGAGGAGCCGGCCTGCCACCGGTACCGGTGGCTGTGAACCTCTCGACGCGGCAACTCCTCCAGCGGCCCACAGGCCGTAACGCGCGCTACAACCTGATCGACATCGTGGGCAGGGCGCTCGACCGCTGCAAACTGCCGCCTTCGGCGCTCGAACTCGAGGTAACGGAGAGCGCGTTCCTGAAAGACGTGGACCTCGGCATTTCGATCCTGGGCCGGCTGCGGGAGATCGGGGTACCGATCGCAATCGACGATTTCGGGACGGGGTTCTCCTCGCTCAATTACCTGAAAATGCTCCCGGCGGAAAAGATCAAGGTGGACCGCACGTTTGTGCGGATGCTGAACCACGCCGGGCCGGATGCCACCATCGTTTCGGCGGTGATCTCCATGGCCCACGGCCTGGGCATGAAGGTCGTGGCCGAAGGCGTGGAGACGATGGAGCAGTTCGAACGGCTGCGGCGGATGAACTGCGACGAGATGCAGGGTTACCTGGTCAGCCCGGCCGTGGACGGCGAGAAGGCGACGAAGATCCTGGAGCGGTACCGGAGAAAGCCGGCGGCGTGAGGATGCCGCGCTGCGGGCCCGCCCGTCAGTGCGTCTGGAAGCAGCGCTGGATTGCGAGGGCAAGCTCGGGCGAGCCGGTCAGCTGGCCCACTTCGTGGGCGGGGGCTTCGCCGCGGATGAACTTGAAGAACCCGTGTGTGTCGGTCTTGAGGTGGACATCGGCGTCCGGGGCCCCCTGGCGGCGGGGGTGGAGATGGCCGTCGTGGATGTCGAGCGTCCAGGTGTTGCAATCGTCGCAGTCCGAGATTTCGAGGGTCATGCGGGCGGCGAGGGCTTCGGCGTTCTCGGGGTTGAACGAAAAGGTGGGGATGACGCGCATGGCGAAGTCGTGAGAGACGGTGTTCCCCACTTTGTCTTCGGTGATGGGCTCCACGTAGGCGCGGCCCCAATCGAGCATAGACAAAAGGATGGGCCGGACGGCCCACCCTTTCTCGGTAAGTGTGTATTCCACGCGAGGCGGAAGCTCTTTGTAGTAGTTGCGTACGACGAGGCCCTCGGCTTCGAGGCGCTTCAGACGGTCCGAGAGGACGTTTGGCGACATCCCGGCACAGCTCTCGAGGATGTCGTTATAGCGATGGAGGCCGGCCATGAGGTCGCGGAGGATGAGGAGCGTCCAGCGGTCGCCGATGACATCGAGGGTTTGGGCGATGACGCAAGGGAGGTTATACGTCTTGCGAGGGACCTCGAGCTCAGTGCGCTGACCCATGGGCTGGGGCTCCCGTATCGATAGTGTTAAGCCTTAACCGGGGCTAGCGCCAAGACTATTGACACGATAGCCGCCGGTGCTATGATTCCGCTACGACCTACGGCTAGCGAAAGGCTAGTACCGGAGGTCACCGAAAACAAGCGTAGTCGACTGGCCGAAGCCGAGTCAACTCACGGAAAGGATGGTCACCACCATGGCGCAAGCCACCACCGTTACGAAGCCGGCGGCCTCCGACACCGAGCAGCACTTTCACCGCTGGCGGATCGAAGAGCCCAACGGCCAGATCAGCCTGGGCACCTGCAAGATTTGCGGGGCGACCAAGGAATTCAAGAACTGGCTGAGCGACGGCGACTTCATCACGAATGAAGAGCATCGCATGGTTTCGGCCGCCTAGCTTCCCAACCTCTTTCCTGGCACGGCCCTCTCCCCGGGCCAGGCGAGACCCCCCTTCCGCCGCCACCGTCCCACAGGTGGCGGCGGTTTCCGTTTCAGCCCGGTGCCGCCTCAGCTCGTAAGCATGCGCAAGGCGTACTCCATATTCGATTTCATCGAAGGCTTGATGTCTTCCCAGTGCGGGTCGTGGCGCTTGCCGCGGCGGTGGAGCATGAGGTTGAAGCCGGAAATGATGGCGAACTTGTACATGGCGAGGGCCTTGAACCAGTTCAGGTTCCCTTCCACGTCGCCGTAGGCGTCCCGGTACCAGGCTTCGAGGTCGTCGCCGTGGGGCATCCGGCTTTCCACCGTGCGCACCCAGGCCGACGGGTCGCTGAAGGCGCAGATCCAGCCAACGTCGTTCAGCGTGGGGCCGATCCCGCAGAGCTCCCAGTCGATGACCGCGAGGAGCTTCGCGTTGCGGCCGTAAAGCAGGTTCGACCACTGGAAGTCGCCGTGATAGATGCCGATGCGGGCATCGTGGGGGATCTTCTGGAGAAGGAGTTCCTTAACGCGCGGCTGGAGGGCGAGGAGCTCCTGCTCGGCGGCGCGTTCGTAGAAGCGGTCCCAGCGGGTGACGTCGAACTCGTAGCCCCAGTACTCGCCGAGGTAGGGAGCCTTCGCCGGGTCGACCTTGTGGATGCCGGCGAGGGCGTACATGGCGTCGCGGGCCATGTCCCGGAGTTGTCCGTCCGAGAATTGGAGCGGCCAGTCGTCCTTGAGCGTGTCGCCGTCGAGGCGGGGCTGGACGAAGTAGGGGACCCCGAACCATTCCTCTTCGGTGCCCGCCCAGAGAATCGGCGCGTGGGGCACATCCGTGCCTTCGAGGGCGCGGACGGCGGCGACCTGGCGCATGACGTCGGCCGTCCCTTCGAGCTTCACACCCGGCGGGGGAAGGCGGAGGAAGTGGCTCGTGACCAGGCCGTGCGAGTGCACATCGAAGAAGTAGGAGAAGCCGGCGTGGCCCGGGCCCTTTGCCACATTGGAGACGGTGGCGTCCGGGTCGTCGAGTTTGGCCCGGACAAAGGGCTCGAGCCGTTCCTGGAGTTCGGTAAGTTCCATGCTGTCCCTGCTGCGTGCGGGCAGCGGGGCTGCCCGCACGTCACTTTCCCCCGGCCTACTGGAGGCCGAAGTCCCACTTGTTGCCGGCTTTGAAGCTCTGGAGGATGCGCCGCGAGACGACCATGCGGTGGCTCTCGTCCGGGCCGTCGTAGATGCGGGCAGCGCGGGCGTTGCGGTACATCGACTCGAGCGGGGTATCGCCGGAAACGCCGCGGGCGCCGTGCACCTGGATGGCGCGGTCGATCACGTCGTGGAGGACTTTGGCCCCGAAGAACTTGATCGCGGAGATTTCGACGCGGGCTTCATCGCCCTGGTCGATCTTCTTGGCGGCGCTGAGCGTGAGGGCGCGGGAGGCCTGGATTTCGACGTAGGAATCGGCGATCCAGTTCTGCACGGTCTGCTTCTCAGAGAGCGTGGAGCCGTAGACCTCGCGCACGAGGGCGTACTCGATCATGAGCTCGAAGGCGCGCTGCATCTGGCCGAGCCAGCGCATGCAGTGGTGGATGCGGCCGGGACCGAGGCGCTTCTGGGCGATGCGGAACCCGCCGCCGGGCTCGCCGAGCACGTTCGTGAGCGGCACGCGCACATCCTTGTACAGGACTTCGCAGTGGGAGCCCTCCGTCTCGCCCATGACGGGCACCGGGCGGACGATTTCGAACCCCGGGGTGTCTGTCGGGACGACGATCTGGCTCATCCGGCGGTGGGGCGGCTGGTCGAGCTCGCTGGCGCACATGACGATGGCGAAGGCGGCGCCCTCTCCCTGGCTCGTGAACCACTTGTGGCCGTTGATCACCCACTCGTCGCCGTCGCGGACGGCTTTGGTCTGGAGGTTCGTCGGGTCGGCGCCGGAGACTTCGGGTTCGGTCATGGAGTAGCAGGAGTAGATGTCGCCGTTGACGAGCGGCTTCATGTACTTCTCCTGCAGCTCCTTCGAACCGAACTGCCAGAGGATTTCGGCATTGCCAGAATCGGGGGCCTGGGAGCCGAAGGCCATCGGGGCGATGGGGCTGCGGCCGAGGATCTCGTTCATGTACACGTAGGGCATGAAGCCGATGCCCATGCCGCCGGCCTCGGCGGGGAGGTGGGGAGCCCACATGCCCATGGCCTTGGTCTTGGCCTGGAGCTCCTTCATCTTCTTCACGCCCGCCTCGCTGCGGCGGGGGCTGTTGTGGTGGAAGAAGGCCTCGTTGGGGTAGATGTCGGACTCCATGAAGGCCTTCACCTTCTCGCGGAGTTCGAGGATCTCCTGGTCGCTGAGCTTGCGGTCGGTGGCGTGGGCGTGAGCCGGGGCAGTCATTGGGACAAGTTCCTCATGGTGTGATTCGAAGCGAAGGAACTTTAGCAGACAGCAGGGGGGCCGTCAGGGCGCAAGGGGACGGACCGAGCCAGAAGACGGGCCGGTATGGCCGTCTGGAATGGGCCTATCGGCCCTTCGCATCGAATACGAACGAGCGCATCGTTCGAGGTGCTCCGCCGATCGGCGTCTTCGCCGTTCAGCAGCGCCGAACCGACGAAGCATGACTTCGCGGAGGTGCGACATGGTCACGGAAGCAGCAGCAGTGCCGACCCGGGTAGACGGCGACATCGCCGAAATCATGGCCCTGATGCCATACGGGGTTTACATCGTCGGGAGCAGGGACACGCTCGGCGAATCGAACGGGATGATGGCGGACTGGGTGATGCAGGTGTCGTTCAGGCCACGGATGGTGGCGGTCTCGTTCGAAAACGACGCCCACACGCTGGCCAACATCCGCGAGAACGGCTGGTTCAGCGTGAACTTCCTGCCGGCGAACGAAGAAGGGCGCCACCTGGCGGCCAGGTTCCTGCAGCCATACGACGGCAACAAGGTCGCAGGGAGGTCCCAGGGGCAGAAGGCGGTGATCCATCACAAGATGGACGGCGTCGGGTATTCGACGGCGCCCCATGGCTCGCCGGTGCTGGCGGGCAGCTTCGCCTGGCTGGAGTGCGAAGCGCGGCAGTTCGTGCCATGCGGGGACCATACGCTCGTCATCGGCGAGGTCATCGCCGGCCAGCTTCGCGGTGAAGCCGAAACGTTGAGCTCGGAGTACACGGGCTGGACTTATAGCGGCTGAGGGCCGTGGCCCCGCGGGCCTTCGACTTCCTCGCCGGCGTGATAGTGGTGGGCATGGTGATGGCCCGAACGTGACTGGCGGTAGTTGGCCAGGAGGCCGTGGTTCGGGGCGACCACCAGTGAGACGAGGAACGCGGCCGTCGCGGTGAGGACGATGGTCGCCCCTGTGGCGGTGGCGGCGTGGTAGGAAATGTAGAGGCCGGCCACACCGCTTGCAATGGCGATGGCGACGCTTGCCAGCATCATCCTCCCCAGGCGGTCCGTCAGGAGGCGGGCCGCCGCCGGGGGAGTGACCACCAGGGCGAGGATGAGGATGTTTCCGACCGTCTGGAGGCTGACGACGATGGTGGCCGAGACGAGGAGTAAGAGGAGGATATCGAGGGCAAAGACCGGGTAGCCGGCCGCGCGGGCCATGGTGGGGTCGAAAGCGATGAGCGTAAACTCCTTCAGCAGGGCGAGGAGGACCCCGCCGACCACGATTGCGACCAGGAGCGTCGCGACGACGTCGTTGCGGGAGACACCGAGAATGTTGCCGAAAAGCAGCGAACTGAGGTCCTGCCGGAAGCCGCCCTCCCTGCTGAGGATGACCACGCCGACCGCGAAAAACGAGACGAACACGACGCCGATGGCGGAGTCCTCGGTGACCCGCCGTGAACGCGAGAGCAGGCCAATCCCGATCGCCGTGAGCGACCCGAAGACGAACGCGCCGATGAGGATGCTGCGCCCGGCGATGTAGGAGAGGACGACGCCGGGGAAGACGGCGTGGGCCAGGGCATCGCCGATGAAAGCCAGGCCCCGGAGGACGACGAAGCAGCCCACGAGCCCGCAAAGGGCGCCGATGATCGCGACCTCGATGAGGGCGCGCTGCATGAACGGGTACTGGAGGGGGTCGGTCAGCCAGTTCATGACACCGTCTCGAAGACGGCGACCTGGCCGCCGAAGGTCGCACGCAGGTTCTCGATCGTGTACGCGGAAGCCGTGGGCCCGAACGCGATCATGCGACGGTTCAGGCAGAGGACGTAGTCCGTCGTCGCCTGCACTTCGGAGAGGTCGTGGGTGGCGATGAGGACCGTGACGCCCTGGGCAGCGAACTCCCGGATGGCCTGGTGGAAGACGGCCCGGTTGTGGACGTCGACGCCGGTGAACGGCTCATCGAGGAGGACGACCTTCGGGTCCTGGACCATGGCGCGGGCAAGGAAGACGCGCTGCTGCTGCCCACCGGAAAACTGGGAGATGTGACGGTCGCCCATGCCGGCCAGGCCCAGCCGTTCGAGGGCAGCCTCGGCCAGGCAGCGGTCCTCCCGCCCCGGACGCCGGAGCCAGCCAATGCTGCGGTAGCGCCCCATCAGGACGACATCCCGCGCGGTAACCGGGAAATCCCAATTCACCTCTTCCCGCTGGGGCACGAATGCGACCCGGGCCCGCTGCTCCTCGATGGGTCGCCCGTCGAGCGTGATGACGCCGGACTCGGGGCGAAGCACCCCGGCGATGGCCTTCAGGAGCGTGCTCTTCCCGCTCCCGTTCGGGCCGATCAGGCCGGTGACGGTGCCTGGAGGCATGGCCGCGGAGATATCGGCGAGGGCGAGGTTCGCCCCGTAGCGTACAGAGAGCGAGTCGATTTCCAGCCGGGCCGCGGGAGCCGTCATTTGAGGGCCTCCGCGATCTTCCGGGCGTTGAAGAGCCACATGCCGTGGATCGTATCAGCGCCGCTGCCCGGTTCTCCGAGTGAGTCCGCATAGAGCCCCTCGACGACGGCGATGCCCGAATCGCGGGCAAGCTGGCGGGCGACGGCCGGGTCGACTTCGGCTTCGGCGAAAATCGCCTTGACACCTTCGCGCTCGATCAGGTCCTGGAGCGCCGCCAGCTCGGCAGCGGACACCTGCGCATCTTTGTTCGCGGAGGGGATGACGGCGGCGACGAATTCGAGGCCGTAGTACTCGAGGAAGTAGCCAAGGGCGTCGTGGTTCGTGACGACCTTGCGGTTCGCTGGAGGGATAACCGCGAGGATGTCGCGGACCTCGGCCTCCGCCTGGGCCAGGGTGGCCCTGTAGCGCCCCGCGGCCTGCTCGAAGGCGGCGCCATCGGCCGGGCGGGCTTCGGCCAGCGCCCGGGCGATGTTGTCGACCATCGTGGCCGCGTACTGGGGGTTGTGCCAGACGTGCGGGTCAACGGCGCCGGAAGCGTCCCTGCGGACCGGTATGCCTTCTGTCACCTGGACGACGGCAGCATCGCCGCCGGCGGAGCCGATGGCCTTGTCCAGCCAGGTGTCGAGGCCGAGACCGTGGCGAAGGACGACATCTGCCTCGTTGATCCGCGCCATGTCGCGGGGGCTCAATTCAAAGTCGTGGGCGTCGGCGCCCGCTTCGAGCAGCACGTCGAGGTCGACGCGCTCGCCTCCGACTTCGCGGACAATCGCCCCGATCTGGGTCGTCGTCGCGACGACCTTGAGCCGCGAGTCGCCCGCGTCATCGGACTGGCAGCCGGCTGCCACGAGGGCGGCGAGCAGCGCGACGAAAATGATATCGAGTCTCACTTAGTGACAGATGATATCGAGTCTCAGAAAGAAAGCAACCCCGGCGGACGGTGCTTACACGCTGCCCGCGGGCTCGTTCTCGGGAAAGAGGTCGAGGGCTCCCTGGGGCTGCGGGCGCGCGGGGGCACGCCGGGGCGGTGATTCAGTGGCCGAATCCGGCGCGGGCGTCAGCGCTCCGGCCGGGCAACCGGGGGCAGGACGATCCTCGCACTGGCCGGAAGGCAAGGAGATGACACGCGCCGGCGCGACGGACTCGAAACGGGACGGGGTGCACGTGAAGACCAGCACCTGCGTCTCGGCCGCCGCCCTGGCCAGGATCGGCCCGAGGGTGCGGAGGCGCCGGGGATCGGCCCAGCCGAAGATGTCGTCGAGGATGAGGGGGGCGCCGCCGCTTTCGCTCACCAGCGATGCGCAGGCCAGCCGGGTAAGCACAGAGAGCTGTTCGCGCGCGCCGGTGCTGAGCTGGGCGACTTCCAGGGTGACCCCCCGCTGCGTCCTGCGGACGACGCGGAGGTCTTCGGAGAGTTCGACGGAGAAGTCCTCCCCGTAGGCGAGTTTGCCGAGGTCTTCGATCTTCTGCTTGAGCGGGCCGGCGTAGTTTTCGCGTGCGGCATCGCGGTGGCGCTTGAGGGTTTCGAAGAGGGTGCGGGCGGCGTTGGCGCGGTTCAGATAGGACTCAAGTTCAGCTTCTACATCGGCGAGCTGTTGTTCGGCCTCGGCGAGCTGCCCGTGCAGGCCATCGGCGCCTGCGTCCTCCAAAACGCCCTGGATCTGAGCGCGTTCCTCCGCCAGGGCGAGCGCGCGCGCATCGAGGGTCTGCAATTCGGCCTGGAGTGAGGCGAGTTCGCCGGAAACATCGCGGAGCGCCTCCAGTTCAGCCCGGGCAGCGGCCAGGCGCCGGGTTGCCTCGTCTGCGGCGCCGGTGGCTTCGCGAAGCCGCGCCGCCAGCTGTTCGTCGGGCACTTCCGCACGTGCCGACGAAAGCGCCTCCGCGAGGGCTGCTGCTTCCGAATCGAGGCGTGCGGCCGCGTCGGCGAGGCGTTCGCGCTCGCGGTCGCGGTCCGCCGCGAGCGTGGTCGCCTGTTCGAGGTCTTTGCGGGCCGCATCCGCAGCTTCCTGCGCCGCGCTGAGGACGGAGACGGCGGCCTGCCGGGCGGACTTCGCGTCGTCGAGCGTGGGGATCGGCTCGTCCGGGCGGCGCGACTCTTCGACACTCGCACGCTGGCGCTCCAGCTTGGCGCGCAACTCGGCGATCGAGGGAAGGTCGCGGAGGTCGGCGGCTACCTGCTCTTCGAGGCCGCGCAGGCGGGCCTCGGCGGCGGCGCGCTCTCGCACGACCTCTTCCGCCGCCGCCACCGAATCGACGCCGGCCGCGGAGAGCAGGCGGTCGAGGTCCTCGCGGGCTTTCGTGGCGCGGGCATCCAGTTCGCGGGCTGCTGTGCCCGCGCGAACGGTGATGGTGACACCCCCGGGCAAGGCGATGCGGCTCTCGCCGAGGACGGTGCCGCGCCGCGCGGTCCCGGCTTCAATCCGCACTGGCTTGCCGTTTATCTCGAGCTCGACGGCAGCCTCGGATGCGATTTCGACGGCAGCGCCTTCGGCGTCGCGCCGGGCGGCGAGGGCTTTCACGCGCTCGTCGGCTTCGCGCAGGGCAGCGAGGGCGCGCGGGTCGAGACGGCAATCTCGCAGCCAGCCGCGGAGTCCGTCCATCTCGGGGGCGTTCTTCTCGAGGCGCTCGAGCCGTTCGGCCATGGTCTGGGCGGTGAACGCAGCGGTCGCAAGGTGGACGCGCTCTTCGGCCAGCGCTGCCTCACTGCGGCGGGCCGCCAGTTCGGCTTCGGCGGCGGCGAACCGGGCCCTGGCCGAATCAAGGGACTCGGCCGCTTCCACAATGGGGCCGGCCAGCCGCGTGAGCTCAGCCCGCAGGTTGCCGGCTTCCTGCGAGCGAGTTGCGTGCAACTCGACCTGGCGCTTGCGGTCGGCGGCAGCGGATTCCAGTTCGCGCTGGATGGCTTCGCACGCGCGGACCTCGAGTGCGAGGTTATCGACGAGGGCGGCCTGGCGGCGACGTGCTTCATCCGCCTGCGCGAGCTCCTCCTGCTGCGAGGCGAGCGCGGCCCGCCGGGACTGCACGGCGGCGATTTCCCCGTCCAACACAGAGGCTCGCAGGGCCCGGGCTTCGAGCGTGATGATGCGCTCCGTGAGCTTCTGGAGTGTGGCGGCAGCGCTATCGCGGGCCTGTCGCAGGCGGACAGCGTTCTCGCCCTGGCCGGCCGCGCGTTCGCGGCCCGAGGCCGTGAAGTAGCGGTCGTACTCCTGCTGCACGCGCTCGTAGAGGGACTGCTCGCGCGCGCCGCCAAGGAGGTCACTCGCAGCGTCGAGGGCGGCGAGCAAGGACTGGTGCTTGCCGGCGGGGAGCTGCTCGAGGTCCTCGGAGACCCCTTGCTGGAAGCGCAGCGCTTTCCAGAGTGCGACGTCGATGGTCTCGCCGAGGATCTGCTTCGCCCGCTGGTCGGCCTCCCGGCCGGTGAGGGTTTCGAGCCGGGGCTGCCGGATCCTCAGTTCGGTCCGGGGGCCGCGATGGAATCGCTTGAAGTAGGTGAACCGGTAGGGCCCGGTGGAGACCTCGACTTCAATCTCGGAAGCGGCGTCGCGGTCCACCGGGCGGACGGCGCGGACGGCCTGGCTGGCGGAGTCGTCGTGCTGCTCGAAGATGAGCCAGAGCGCCTCGGCGATGCTCGATTTTCCGACTTCGTTGTCGCCCTGGATGATCGTGACACCGGTTTCGGCCGGCTCGAAGGAGAGCCGGCGGATGCCGCGGTAGTCGCGCAGCGAGATCCGGTGGAACTTCACGCGGCACCCCGGGCGAGGCGCAGGAGCAGGCCGAGGGCGTCGCGCGCCTCCCGCGCTCCGGCGCCGGGAGCAGCCGCGGCATCGGCGAGTTCGCGGACGGCCGAGGCCGCGAAGCCCGAAAGTCCAAGCGCGGAGAAGTCCATCTCCGAGGGCAGGACGACGAGGTCGCTGTCCCGCTCGCGGCGTTCGATGGCGGCGAACATCGGGCGCATGTCCTCGATGATGGCGTCCAGTTCGGCCGCGACGCTGAGGTCGATGGTGCCTTCGAACCCGAGCTTCAGGATAGTGCGGTCCTTCGAGGGAAGCCCTTCGAGCCATGCGCGGAGGCGGGCGAGGTCGGCGGGTGTGTCAACGGCGGCGCGCTGGCCCGTGAACCGCCATGTGCCGACCTTTGCCGGCTCGACGCTGATTTCGGGACCATCGAGTTCGACGCAAAGGACGAGGCCAGGGTCATCCTCGTCGAAGTCGGTCGGTTCGGGGGCGCCGGAGTACCAGATGCGGCCGCTGGAGCCGGCCTGGTGGCGCGAATGACGGTCACCAAGGGCGACGTAGAGGGCGCCGGCCGCAAGGGCGGCCTCGGCGTCGGCAAACCGGATGATCTCCGGCTTCTCCGGGTCGGGGGCCAGGTAGTCCAGCTGGCCGTGGCCGACAACGATGGCGGGGCCGGCGCACTCCTCGAGCTGGCGGTACACAGGGGCCAGGGCGTCGGCGGTCGGCTTTTTCGAGCGCCAGGGAGCACTGAGCAGGGTGACCCCGGGTACGGGCTGGAGTGGCGTCCCGTCGAGCACGGTCACGTTCGGCGGACAGTTCGCGGTGAAGAGCGGGGAGGTGTACACGGAGCCGGCGTCGAGGGGGTCGTGGTTGCCGGGCAGGAGATAGAACGGGCAGGACGCCTCCTTCAGGGCTTCGAGGGCACGCATGACGAGCCGGCGGTCCACCATGTTCGATTCGAACACGTCCCCGGCGACGAGGACGAAGTCCGCCCGGGAGCGACGGGCGACGTCGCCGATGGTACGGATGGCCTCGAGCCTGGCAGCGGTGAAGCGCGGTTGCGCCTCCGCCGGGAGGAAACGGCGAGTCATGCCGAGTTGCCAGTCCGACGTGTGGACGAACCTGACCATGTGATTGAGCACTTTAGCAGAACATGCGTGCGGGGACACTGCTTTCGAGGTTACGCTGCGAAGTCGACGCCACCTGTCGCGGTGTGAGGGGAAAATGTGCCGCGGCGGCGTAGGATTTCGCGGCCAGGGGAGCTATGCCGGTCCAACTCGTACCGTACGGACTGCCGGCGCGGGAAGCGCTTCGCGAGCGGCTGCAGCAATTGAAGGCGGGGGACCCGCTGGCCCCGGTGACCGTGCTGGTGCCGTCGAACTACGCGGGACTGTCGCTGCGCCGCGCCCTGGCTGCGCGAGAACCAGTGGTGAACGTGCGCTTCATGGTGCCTGCGCGGCTGGCCGAACTCCTCGGCGCGCCGGCGCTCACGCGAGAGGGCCGGCGGCCCCTGACGCCGTGGTTGCGGCTGACCGCGGTACGGGTGGCGCTGGCGGAGCAGCCGGGTGTGTTCGGAGAAGTGGCATCGCACCCGTCCACGGCGCGGGAACTCGGGCGGGTGTTCGAAGAACTGCGGCCGGTTGAGTCAGAGCTCGAGGCCCTTGCGAGAAGCAGCCGGCGCGCGGCGGACGTCGTTGCGCTGTACCGCCGGTACCGCGAACTGACCGCGGGCCTGTTCGACGAGGTGGACCTGATGGACGCCGCAGCCCGGGCGATGAGGACCGGGCAAGCTGCTGCGCGCGAAGCCGGGCCGGTCATCCTCTACCTTCCCCGCAAGGTGAGCGCGCCGTTGACCGGGCTGCTGCAAGCGGCCGCGCAACCTCCCCGGGGAGAACCGGACGCCATCATCGGCGTGACGGGCGACCCGGACGTCGATGCCCGCGCCATCGCGATGGCGCGGACGGTGGCTGGCCATGAAGTTGCGGCGCCAGAGTGCGCGCTCCCGTTCGCGGAGCGGGTCATCTCCGCTACCGACCCGGAAGAAGAGGTCCGCGAGGCGACACGCCAGGCGATGGCGCTGCTCCGGGACGGTATGCCGCTTCACCGGATCGCCTTCGTGCACGCATCGAGCGAAGTGTACTCGGGGTTGCTGCACGACGCGCTCGTTTCGGCCGGACTGCCGCACAACGGCGATGGGAGCCGGCGGCTTTCACAAACGATCGCCGGCCGCACGGTGCTGGGCTTGCCCAGGATCGGTGCGAGCACAGGCGCCGGCGACCCCGGGTACGCGCGCGACGTGGTCATGGACTGGCTCACCAGCGCGCCGATCTGGCACGACGGCCGCGAGGCGCCTTCGCACCGCTGGGACGACATCAGCCGCGAAGCTGGTGTGGTCCGCGGGCCCGGGCAATGGGCGACCCGGCTCGAGCTGTACGCGAAAGCGCAGGAGGAAGAAGCCGGCTTCCGCGAAGCGGCCGACGGCGGGCTGTTCCGGCGCAACGCGGAGTGGGCGCGTTCGCTCGCGCGCTTCATGGCGACGTTGACGGAGACGCTTGGCGGCGATGCACGGAAGCGGATGTCCGCCCATGCCGTGGATGCGCTCAAATGGCTCGACAGCTACCTGCCGGAACGCGCGCTCCAGGAAGACGAAGAACTGGAGGCTCGCGAACAGGTGAAGCGGCTCCTGGAAGAGATTGCGGCGCCCCCGGCGGTGGGCGCCGGGGAACTGGACCCGGCCGTGAGCCGGGGCGAATTCGCGCTGGCGCTCGAAGAGGCGCTGTGGCAATCAGCGGGACGTGTCGGGAGCCTCGGAGAGGGGGTTTTCACCGGGACGATCGAGACCGCTGCGGAAATGGACTTTGACGCGGTGCTCGTCCTCGGCATGGTCGAAGGCACACTCCCGGCCCCCGCCCGGGACGACCCGATACTGACCGCCGCCGACCGTGCGTCCAGCGGCCAGGCCCTCGCCGCCGCCGCCGACCGGACGGCTGAACAGCGCCGGGCTTACCTCGCGACGCTCCACGGGGCAGGGCGGCGGTTCGTGAGCTACGCCCGGGGCGATCTCCGCAACCAGCGAGCCACGCAACCCTCGCGCTGGCTCCTGGAGTCGGCGCGGGCGCTGGCGGGCGACAAACGCATCTACGCAACCGAACTGGGCGAGAAGCTGACCGACCCGCCGCCGTGGTTCCGCGTTGTGCACTCGTTCGAGGCAGCACTCCGGACGGCGGAGGTGCCGGCCTCGCCCCAGGAGTGGGACCTCGGGAGCCTCCTGGACTACCAGGGCCGGATCGACCGCCACTTCCTGATGGCGCCGGCGCCCGGGAACGCGCTCGCGCGAGGGGCGCTGGCCCGGCGCTCGCGGCAATCACGACTGCCGCAGCTCGACGGCTGGAGCGGCCGGGTGCCCGCCGGGAGCGCCCCCATCCCGTCGGCGGACCGCGCAATCTCGCCCACCGCGCTGGAGCAATTCGCGGCCTGCCCGTTCCGCTACTTCCTGGGGAACGTGCTGAAGGTAGGAGAGATCGAAAACCCGGAGGAAGTCGTCACGATCCAGCCGGCCACCATCGGGAACATCGTGCACGAGGTCCTGCAGGCGTTTTTCGAACGCACGGCCGCGCGCGCCGACCCGTTCGCGGACTGGACGGCCGATGAGCGCGAACTGCTGCGGGCGCTGGCCGCAGAAACCTTTCGCAAGTTCGAACAGGCCGGGTTGACCGGGAAGGAGCTAACGTGGCGAGCCGAACAGGCCCGCATCCGCCGGGACCTTGAGCTCCTGCTGGACCGCGAGCTGCGTGAGCGGCGAAAGGGCGGGTTCCGCTTCCAGCGGGCAGAGGCCGCCTTCGGGCTCGAACGCGTCCGCGACGGCGCGGAAAGTCTGCCGGCCGCGACGATTGACCTCCCGGACGGTGGAAGGATCGCCTTCCGCGGACGGATAGACCGGGTTGACGTGGGCCCCAACGGCGAGCTGCTTGTGACGGACTACAAGACGGGCAGCACTTCGCGCTACAAGACGCTCACGAAGGAGAACCCGCTCCAGGGCGGCAAGTTCCTCCAGCTCCCGGTGTACGCACTCGCGTTCAAGGAGCAGACGAACTCCCCGGTGCGGGCGCGCTACTGGTTCATCAGCGAGCAGGCTGACTTCGAATCGAAGGAGGTCGTGCTCAACGAGGAAACGTACCGGGGCTTCCGGCAGGTGGTGGCCACCCTCGTTGAGACGATGCGGTCCGGCTGTTTTCCCGCCGTGCCGGGCGGCGAGGAGTACCGCTCCAGCGAAAGCTGGGCGAACTGCGTGTATTGCCCGTACGACCGCCTCTGCCCGAGTACCGGGCGAAGCGAGGCGTGGGAGGCAGCGAAGCACGACCCGGCGCTCATACCGTTCGCGAGTCTTGCCGAAAACGGCGTCGCACTGGAGGACACAGGTGACTGAGGTCGCGGACCAGGCGGAACGCCGGCTCATCGTCGAGGCAACGGACAAGACGCTCTTCGTCGAAGCCGGGGCAGGCACGGGGAAGACGCACGCCCTGGTCTCGCGCGTGGTCAGCCTCGTGCTGGAGGGCGTGCCGGTCACGCAGGTCACCGCCATCACCTTCACGGAGAAGGCGGCTTCGGAGCTCGCCGAGCGGATCCGCAAGCGGCTCGAGGAGATGCTCCAGGATGCGGAGCAGAAAGCCGCGCCGAATGCCGACATCTTGCGCCAGGCCGTCCACGACCTTGACCAGGCGGCGATCCAGACGCTGCACGGGTTCGCGATGCGGATCCTTTCGCTCTACCCGCTCGAAGCAGGATTGCCACCACGCATCGGGCTTCGGGACGAGGTTGCCGCCGCGCTCGACTTCCAGGACCGGTGGAAGCGTTTCGAGGACCAGTTGCTGGCGGACCCGGCGGCGGAACGCTTTCTGCTCCGGGGGCTCACCATCGGCTTGCGCCTGAAGGACCTGCAGGAAGTGGCCGAACGCCTGAACGAGAGCTGGGAGCGCCTGCGGGATGTTGTGGTCCCGGGCGCAGAGGAGCCAGGGCTGGCGCCGGAGGACATCCTGCAGCCCATCGAAGCAGTGCAAGCAGCCCGGCGCGCAAGCGCCGACGACGCAATCACGCGCAGGGTTGATTCGCTGGCCGGTTACCTCGAGTTCTTGCGGGGTCTCAGCCAGTCGCTGCGCCGGGCGGGGTCGGCGGCAGAACGAGAGGCGCTGGAAGTAGACCTGCTGCGGCTGCTCGCGCGCATGCCTCCAATCACAAGCTCGACGACGGGGCGCTCCCGGGGACTCGACAACTTCGGCCAGAAGGGGGCGTGGGACGATATCTGGTGGGCGCGGGAGCAGATGGCCGCAGCGGAGGCCGCGAGGCAGGAGATGCTGGACGGGACGCGGAGCGCCGTCATCTGCCGGCTGTTGCCCCTCCTCCGGAAGTTCGTGCTCGACGGCGCCGAGGAGCGGCGCAAGCTCGGCGAACTGGAATTCCACGACCTGCTGGTGCGCGCGCGTGACCTTCTGCGAGACAACACCGACGTCCGCCGGGCCCTGCACGACCGGTTCCGGCGCATCCTCATCGACGAGTTCCAGGACACCGACCCGATCCAGGTCGAGCTGGCGGCCCTCCTCGCTTCTCCCGGCGAAGTACCGGTCTCGTGGGAGGCCGCCGTCACCGAGCCGGGGCGCCTCTTCTTCGTGGGCGACCCGAAGCAGTCCATCTACCGCTTCCGGCGGGCCGACATCGAGGTGTTCAAGCGGGCATCCTCAGCGTTCGGCTCCGAGCACGTGGCGTTGACCCAAAACTTCCGCTGCCGGCCCGGGATCGTCGACTGGGTGAACGAAGTTGGTGAGCGGCTCTTCGGGCGGTTTGGGGCGGGGCCGGACCCGCGCCAGGCGGATTGGATCCCGCTGCAGGCGGCGCGGCCTGCGGGGAAGGGGACTGCCGTCCAGGTGATCGGCGGGCCAGTCGACCTCCCGGCGCCGCAATTGCGCCAGCGCGAAGCCGACGCCGTCGTCGCTACGGTGCTGGCGGCCAAGCGCGAGAACTGGCTCAAGCGAGACAACCCGAAGGTCGCGGCGACCCGCTTTGCCGACATCGCCATCCTGTTGCCGACCCGTACGAACTCCCCGGCCATCGAAAGGGCCCTGGGGCAGGCCGGCATCCCGGTGCGCGTCGAGAGCCGGTCGCTCCTGTTCGCCGCGCAGGAAATCCGCGACCTGACGAACATCCTCGCCGCCATCGACGACCCGACCGACGATGTTTCGGTAGTGGCGGCGCTGCGATCGCCCGCCTTCGCGGTGGAAGACGGCGAACTGCTCGCGCATGTGCAGGCCGGCGGCCGGTGGGATTACACGCGGACTCCCCCGGCCGACTCGCCCGCAACTGTGGTCGCGGGCATGGAGTCTCTGCGGGCTTTTCACGCCTCGCGCTGGACCTCGAGTGTCGGGGCCCTGGTCGAGCGCGTGATCGCCGAGCGCAAGATGCTCGAGTTGGCCGCCACCGGCACGCGGCCAAGGGAAGCGTGGCGGCGCCTGCGCTTTGTCTCGGAACAGGCACGCCAGCTCGGCGACGCGGGCACGGTCGGCTCCCTCCGCCAGTTTGTCCACTGGTTGCGGACGCAGGCGGCGGAGCGCGCACGCATCGTGGAAGCGGTGGCCAATGAGCCGGACGACGATGCGGTGCGGCTGCTGACCGTCCACGCCGCCAAAGGGTTGGAGTTCCCGATTGTCATCCTCGCGGGGCTCGGTGTGCCGCCGATGAACCGCAGCCCCAAGGTCGCGTGGGGCACCGCCGGGGACGGCCGCGACGTGCTCGGAGTGCGGACGGGGCGCTCAGAAACGGTGTTCCAAACGCCGGGATTCGATGCGCTCGGCCAGGCCGAACGGGAACACGGTTTCCTGGAACGGGACCGCCTGTTCTACGTCGCCGCGACGCGTGCCCAGGAGCGGCTGGTGGTGAGTCTCTTTCACCGCCCGCCAAAGAACATGACGCACGCCGCGCGTCACGAAAGGCAGACGTGTGCGGTGGCGGAGTGCCTGCAGGCGATGCGCGCGGACTGTGACTGGGAAGAGCTTCCGCCGCAGGGAGTGCTCACGACCGGGGGCCAGCCCGCACTCTCCCGACGGGACGACACCAGCGAAAGCCGCGAAGCCTGGGTTGCGGCGCGCGAGAAACAGCTCGATGCACTGGCGAAGGCGCGCGCCATCCCGGCAACGGCTATCGCGCACCGCGCCGATGCCGGGCCAGCAGGTGACGACAAGCCGGAGCCGGTGGAGGAGGACCAGCCCTGGAAGAAGGGCCGCGCCGGGACATCGGTCGGGCGTGCGGTGCACGCGGTGTTGCAGACGGTAGACCTCGCGACCGGGGAGGGACTCGCCGAGACCGCCCGCACGCAGGCCGTGGCCGAAGGCATCGCCGACCAGGCCGGCCACATCGCCCGGCTCGCGGAGAGCGCTCGGACCTCGCGGGCGGTGAGCGCGGCGATAGAGAGCGGGCGCCACTGGAAAGAGCTGTATGCAGGGGCAACGGTCGAGGGGACACTCATCGAGGGGTTCATCGACCTCCTCTACGAGACGCCCGACGGGCTCGTCATCGTGGACTACAAGACAGACTCCGTGCGCGACGAAGCCGCCATTGACCAGGCCATGGAACGGTACCGGCTACAGGGCGCCGCCTACGCGATGGTTCTGGAGGAGGCGCTTGGCCGGCCGGTCGCGCGGTGTGTGTTCGTCTTCTGCGAGCCGCGCACTGAGCGCGAAGTGACGGACCTGGAAGCCGCGAAGGCAGCGGCTCGAGAGGTCATCCGGAGGTCGTTCCCGGTCCCGGTGTGAAGCTGCTTTACCTCTGGCGAGACGCAACAGCCGATGTCAGGCCACCAGCTCGCGGTCGCGGTACAGCTTTCCACCCGGAGCCCTGCCACCTGCGAAACTCACAGGTCCTGTGCAGACCGGCGGTCTAGTGCTCCGCGCCCGGCGGAAACAGGACTCCAGGGTTGAGGATCCCCTGCGGGTCCAGCGCACGCTTGATGGCGCGCATGGCAGCGATGTCCTGGGCGCTACGGGTGAGGTGGAGCCAGGGCCGCTTCGCCACACCGATGCCGTGCTCCGCGCTGATGCTCCCACCCAGCTCCGCAACCAGGCGCAACACGGCATCGTCGGCCCGTTCGTCGTCGGGTTCGAGGCCGAGGATGTTCACGTGCAGGTTGCCGTCGCCGGCGTGGCCGAAGAGGACGGGCCGGGCCCCCGGTACGGCCCGGGCGATGACGCCGCGGACGCGCTGTTCGAACTCGGGGAGGCGGGCAAGCGGAAGGGTCACGTCGAGCTTGTGAGGGACTCCCTCGGCGCTGATGCACTCCGTGTGGCGTTCGCGGTAGGCCCAGAGCCGGGCGCGGTCGGCCGCCTCCGTCGCCAGGGCCGATTCGAGGACGGCGTCGCAGCTGGCGAGGACGCCGGCGAGTTCGGCGGCCTCGTCTCGCGCGGAAGCGCACTCCACGAGGAGGTAGCAGCCGGCGGGGACAGCGAAAGGCTGGGGCAACCCGGCGTGCCGCGTCACAAGGTCCATGCCTTCCGGGAAGAAGACCTCGGCGGCGGTGAGCGAGGGCATTGCGCCGCGCACTGCCGAGACCGCGACGAGTGCCGCGGACAGGTCCGGAAGGGCCAGGAGGGCGACGGACCGGCGCGGGAGCTGCCGCACAAGTTTCAGGCGTGCGGCGGTGACGACCGCGAGCGTGCCTTCGCTGCCCGCCAGCAACTGGCCAAGGTCGTAGCCCGTGTTGTCCTTTAAGAGCCCTGGGAGGCGCCGGACGACGTCGCCGTTGGCGAGCACGGCTTCGAACCCGAGGAGTTGCTGGCGCATGGTGCCATAGCGGATGACACGGATGCCCCCGGCATTGGTCGCGATCATCCCGCTGATGGTGGCGCTATCCCGGGAGGCGAGGTCGACCCCGAACGTCCAGCCGGCAGAGTTGATGTGCTCCAGGAGGGCGGCGAGGGTGACCCCGGCCCCGGCGGTGACTTCGCCGGAGACCGTGTCGAAGTCCGATATGCCCACCAGACGCGCCAGGGAGAGGACGACTTCTCCTCCTCGCGGGACCCCGCCGCCAACGAGGCCGGTGTTGCCGCCCTGCGGGATAACCGCGACGCCGTGGCGCGCGCACGCGCGGACGACGGCGGCGACTTCCTCCGCCGAGCCGGGGCGCACGACAGCGAGGGCTTCTCCGTGGAAACGCCGAGTCCAGTCCGTTTCGTACGAAGCCCGAAGGTCCGGATCGGTGAGGAGGTGGGCATCGCCGACGATGGCGGCAAGCTGCTCGAGGACGGCGGAAGTCACGCGGTGGAGTGTACCGGGTGCGAGCGCGCCAGGTGGCCACAGTGCGGCGCCTGCTGGCCCCGCGTGCCGCCCGGGCGCTAGTCGTCGTCTGTGTCGCCGGCCGGAGTACCGGAGCCGACCAGCGTTGTACGCGCCGGGATTTCCTTCGCGATGGCGCGGAGCGTCTCGACGACCTTGTTGTCGACAGCGTCACGGGCGGCGCGGATGGCGCTGAATACGGCGCGGGCGTTGGAGCGGCCGTGGCCGATGACGACGATGCCATCCACGCCGATGAGCTGGGCGCCGCCGTACTCGGCGTAATCGAGGCGCCGTTTCACCTTCCGCAGTTCGGACATGAGGACGAGCCCGGCAGCGCGGTTCCATGGGGTCAGTTCCACGGCTTTGCGGATCTCGCCGAGGAGGAGTTCGGCCATGCCTTCGGCGGTCTTGAGGACCACATTCCCGGTGAAGCCGTCCATGACCGCGACATCGCACACGCCGCGCGTGATGTCCTTTCCTTCGACGTTGCCCATGAAATTGAGCCGGCTCTTCCGCAGGGCCTGGTTGACCTCGATCGTGAGCTGATTGCCCTTGGAGTCCTCCTCGCCGATCGAGAGCAGGCCGACTTTCGGGTTGGGGATCTTGAACATCCGCTCCATGTAGGCGGCGCCCATGTGGGCGAACTGGAAGAGGTGGATGGGGCGGCAGTCGGCGTTCGCGCCGACATCGAGGAGGATGGTGAGGCGGCCTTCGCCGGTGGGGAAGACCGTCGCGAGGGCGGGGCGTCCGATGCCCTTGATGCGCCCCAGCGTGAGGAGCGCAGCGGCCATTGCGGCGCCGGTGTTCCCGGCGGTGACGAAGGCATCGGCCTTGCCTTCCTTCACCATCCGGAGGCCGACGTTGATGGAGGAATCCGGCTTCGCGCGGACGGCGTCGGTGGCGTGCTCGTCCATCCCGATAACGTCAGGCGCATCGATGATGCTGAGGTGCCCCGACTTCGCGCCCTGGAGCTCCGATTCGATGGCGGCGCGGCGGCCAACGAGGATGACCTCGACGTCGAGGCCGCCCGCGGCCATGAGGGCGCCTTCGACGACAGCGTCCGGCGCGTTGTCGCCGCCCATGGCATCGACGACGATTCGAGCGCTCATCCCTGTTTCCTCCGTGCGATGGCGATCATGCGCTCGCTGTCGTTCATGAGCGGGCCGAGGTCATAGTCGCCGTAGATGTCCAGGAGCGCCAGCCCGGCGCGGTCCAGGAGGTACTCGAGCTCGAAACGGTAGACGTAGCGCAGCAGGTGCTCGCTGACCTGGCGGCGGACGAGGCCTTCCGCAGTCGCGGATTCATAAGTCACGCGAAGCAGGCGCGTCTGGGCGGCGAGGTCGTCTTCGTGAAGGTGGTAGCAATCGAAGGGCTGCCCGTGTCCGTCCTGGCCGGAGAACACGAGCACCTGCTGGCCGTTGGCGGCAGGATCGAGCCCCTGCGCCGGGCCGGGGAGGTCGAGCGCGAGGAGGCCGTTGAAGGTGAGGCAACCCGCCAGGGCCCGCAGGAGAGCGACCTGTTCTTCCCCATCGCGGCAGTAGAGGAAGACATCGAGCGGGAGAAGGGCGAGCCCGTAGTGCTCGTGTTCGAGCGCAAGGCCGGCGGCCCGGCCTTCGATGAAGTTCACATCGATCGCATCAGCCTCGGCTTTCGCACGTGCGACATCGAGCATTGAGGGCGACGGGTCTATGCCCGTCACCGTGTAACCGGCGCGGGCAAGCTCCAGGGCGATGCGGCCCGTGCCGCAGCCGACTTCGAGCACGGGCCGGTCCGTCCTGCCGGCGAACGAGAGCCAGAGGCCAATGTCGTCGCGGAAGCTGGAGTGGATTGCGTCGTAGTAGCGGGCATCGACGGCGTACGGGTCCGGCACGGGGAGGATTGTTGGGGAGGAAGGGGCCTGTGTCGAACGAGCCCTGTCGCCGGGGTGGCGGCAGGTCGATAGCTCGTATGTGAAGCATTTGCTGTTCGGCATCGCGCTGGTTGCGGCCTGGGTGGTGACTGGGTGTGCGGCCGGCTGATACGTGGCCCGTCGTGGTAGATGAGACTCAGACAACCCAGTATTCCCGGCCGTCCGTTGTCCGTCCGAGCAGTCCCTCTTCGATGAGCGTGCGGCGCAACAGCGGGGCGTCTTTAAATGGGGCCCACGTATCCAGGATCTCGTTGACTTCCGGCTCCGTGTACTGCCGTGCGCGTTCGAACTTCGCGATGAGGTAGAAGACGGCGGCGCGCTGCAGCCGGCGGCGAGTGGGCCACTGTTTCAGACGGCCCTGCCGGTCGAGCCAGGTCTCGCCGAGCTCGCGGGCGGCATCGGCTGGGGACGGCCCGCTCACGTGCCCCGCTCCCGTGTCAGCCTGGACGCGAGCATGAGGTAGTCGCGGTCGGAGTGGGTGACGTGGGCCGGGACCATGGCTTCGGCGAGGGCGTTGCAGGTAGATTTGGTGAGGGCCAGCGACATCGCGTCCTTTGCGAGCAGTTTCGCGGCGAGGGCACGGGCGGCCGGCAGCAGCTCGGCGTCGGGCAGGCGGTGGTTGACGAACCCCCAGGTCAGCGCCTGCTCGCTGGAGAAGCGGTCGCAGGTCATCACGAGTTCCCTGGTGCGCGCCGGACCAAGTTCGCGCATGAGACGCGGGAGCGCGTTCCAGGTAAGCGGGATGTCGAGGTCGACCTCGGGGATGGAGAACCAGGCGGACTCGGCGGCGAGGCGGATGTCCATGCAGGCGAGGAAGACCACGGCGCCCCCGATGGCGAGGCCATTCACCGCGCCGATGGTCACCTGGTCCAGGCCTTCGATAGCGGCGCAGGTGCGGTTTCCGGCGCTGGAGCGGATGCGTTCGCGCAGGGGCGAGGGCTCGGCGTTCGACGTGGCCAGGGCCGGCCGGGCCGCATCGGACGTGCTTCCCCCGAGGTCCGCGCCGGCGGAGAATGCCCGGCCTTCGCCGGTGAAGATGACCACGCGGGCGTCCGCGTCGTCGGCCAGTTCGCGGCAAAGCTCCTGGAGTTCGGCGTGCATGCGGAAGTTGATGGCGTTCAGCTTCTCGGGGCGGTTGAGGGTGACGGTGACGAGGCCCGGGAGGCCGGGGTCGCGTTCGACGCGGAGCGTTTCCATGGTGAGCGGGATGGTACGGCGTGGCGCGCCGGGCGTCAGGCACCGGTCTCAGGCGGTTTCGCATCAGGCGTCAGGCCGCGACCTTTACGGAGACGCGTGCTCTATGGTATCCATCCAACAGCTGCCGGTTAGCGACTCGTGAGTGGACGACTTGGACTGCCAGTATGCGAGATGATGCCGCCAATACTTCAGACTCAGCCGACTGGTATCTGGCGCATGAACGCAAACATGGGCCGAGGCCGCCCAGAGACTGTCGGTTCGCGGGCCTCCCGCCGGCGAGTCCCGAAGGATTCGTCGCGAAGCTCGGGCACAAGGCTGGGAGCCTGATCGGCCTGTGCGAATGCAACTCGATGTTGCCCTGGTGGTGGCAAGACAGATGGCATGTGTTGGACCAGGACGGAAAGTTGCCTAATCACACCTCAGGTTCCTCCATCGCATGGCTGCTCCTCGACGACGCCGGCATCCCCGATGTTGTCGACTTTCAAACGAACGCCCTCCTCGATTTAGTCGTCGGCTTCGAGGTGTCCGAGGAGTTCGGAGAAGAGATACCAAGCGAACTCAAAGCTGCTGCCGACCAGTTCAGAGGTCAACTTGTGGGACGGGTGTCCCCCGGCTTGTGGCTTGCCAAGCGAGAATACCATTCAGAGAGCTACCGGCGTCGTCGGGAGTACCTTGGCCTGTAAGGATGACCATCATGCGGGACGATACGGGGTGCGCTAAAAGTACTTGTAGAGGTCCCGCGTCGCGATTGCGCGGTCGACGTAGGTGAAGGTGCCCTGCTCCGTGACCTCGTTGATCGCCGCGAGGAAGCCGGTCAGTGCGGCCTTGTAGAGCGACGTGGCGAGGCTGATGCGCTTCACTCCCGCAGCGGCGAGTTCCGGGACGGAGAACGAACGGCCCGGGATCCCGACCATGAAGTTGACCGGCTTCGAGACCGACTGGCACACGGCGCGGACCGCCTGGAGGTCGGGCAGGCCCGGGGCGAAAACGACATCCGCGCCGGCGCGCTCGAACGCTTGCAGGCGCCGGATCGTCTCGTCCAGGTCCGCGTTACCTCCGATGAAGTTGTGGGCACGCGCCGCCAGAGTGAAGTGGAAGGGCAGCGCACGGGCCGCTTCGACAGCGGCCGCGACGCGTTCGACGGCGAAGTCGAAATCGTAGAGCGGTTCCCCGGGATCGCCGGTGCTGTCCTCGATCGAGCCACCGACAAGGCCGGCTTCGGCGGCGAGGCGGATGGTCTCAGCAGCCTCTTTCGGGTCATCGGCGAAGCAGCGTTCGAGGTCGCCGGAGACAGGGAGTGAAGTGCTCGAGGCAATCAGACGGCAGTGGTCGATCGACTCCTGGCGCGTGAGCTCGCCGTCGCGCTTGCCGAGCGTGCCGGCGGCGGCACCGCTGGACGTGGCCAGCGCCCGGAAGCCGAGGCCTTCCAGGATCCTGGCCGAGGCGCCGTCCCAGGGGTTCGGAATGACGAAGTAGCCGGGCTCTTCATGAAGGCGGCGGAAGGCCTGTGCCTTTTCGGATTGCGTGGGGGCGGGCATGGTGGAACTCCGTGCGGGGTGTCCGCCATTCTCGCGCGCACGGGCCCCCATGTCGGGAACCACTGCCGCCCGGGATGGCAGTACCGCATCAGCGCAGATCGACGATCGCGCGGGCCTTGCCCGCGGTGAGCGGGTCGTAGATCAACGCGTCGAGGGCGGCGCCCTCCGGCACCTGGAAGCTGAGCCAGCCGGTCCGCGATTCGCCAGCACGCAGTTCGCCGGTTTGGAAGGGCGGCTCACCGTTGGTGATGGCCCAGGTGTGGATAGCGCCGGTCGAGTCCCGCAGCTTGAATTCGGCGAAGTGGTAGCGCTGTGTGCCCCTCAGAGCTTCCTGGGTGAGTTGGATTGCGACGCGGCGCTTGCCGGCTTCTGTGCGGAACAGGCCAGGAGGCTCAGGGTCGAGGACCTGCAGGACCGTCAAGCGGGACCCGGCGACTTCGATGGGCTGGCCGACGGGGACCACGTCGCCGGACCCACCACCGGCAAGCGGCGTCTTCACGGCGGCCGCGGTCGCAGCGGCAGCGGTGCCCTCGCGGACGGCGGCTGTGACCGTAGCAGCGGCGCCACTCCGGTTGATCGGCAGGTCATCGCCCGTGGGCGTCGCCGGCCGGTCCCCGGTGAAAGCGCCCGTGGATCGCGAGTCGATCGACGGGTCGACCATCCCCTCGTTGATGCGCAGGACGAGGAGCCCAACGCCGGCGGCGGTAATCAGGCATGAAACGACCAGCAAGCCCACGGCCCACTTCATGTTCACGGCGGCAATGCTAACGGCCGGACGGGCTTCGACCTACCGTGTGCGGCGCGAATAGCGCGGAGCCGGAGGCTCCGGCTGCCGCCCAAGGCGGTAGTGCGGGGCGAGCACCGTCACGATGGTGCCGGCGTGCGGGTCGGCGATTCGGGAGACGATGCGCGGGTGGGCTTCCTGGAGGCGATCCAGGGGCTGGTCGGTGGTGACCACGGTCGGCAGGCCCGAGACGTGGCGATAGTTGACCACCTGGTAGAGCTTTTCCTGCGCCCACTGCGTGGTTTGCTGGGCGCCGAGGTCATCGAGGATGAGCAGTTCCACGTTGCGGACACGGTCGAACAGCTCGTCGTACGGGGCCTCATGTCCGGGGGCGAAAGAGGCGCGGAGGTAGTCGAGCAGGTCGGGTACGACGGCGAAAAAGACACCGAGGCCGGCATTGAGCGCGCGGTTGGCAATGGCCGCCGCGAGGTGCGTCTTGCCACAGCCGTTGGCTCCCTGGAGGACGAACCAGCCCTTCGGGTCGTCCGCATACGCCATGGCCGCGCGAAACCCGGACTCCAGCGATTCGCGCTCTTCGGCGTGGAGGCCGGGTACGCGGAGGTCGAAGTTCCGGAATTGCATCTCGGCGAGGGCTTCGCGCGTCATGCCCCCAACCTGGGAGTACCCGCCCCGGACTTCCGCATCGAGGATCAGCACGCGGGAGAGCCCCTCGTCGCAGAGGCGCGTGGCGAGGCGCTCATCGAGTTGCTGCGGCCGGGTCGTTGTCGTGAAAACGGTGGGCAGCCCGGCGTTGTAGCGGTGGTTGACCACCTGGAGCAGCTTCTCCTTCGCCCAGGGTGTGCCGGAGCCCGTGTCGATGTCGTCGAGGATGAGGAGCGGGGCGTTCCGCACCTGGTCGAAGACCTGTTCGAAACCGAGATCGTCGTCTTCCGGCTCGTAGCTCGCGCGGAGGTGGTCCAGGAGGTCGGGCACGACCATGAAGAGGACGGGTTCGCCGCGGGTGATGCGCTCGTTGGCGATGGCCGCCGCGAGGTGCGTCTTGCCGCTGCCGGAGGCGCCGGTGAGCACGAGCCAGCCCAGCGGGTCGGCGGAGAAGGCCCGGGCCGCGCGATAGGCCTCTTCGAACCAGTTGCTCTCGCCGCTGCGGCCGGTGGGCACCATGCTCTCGAAGGTGAAGCGGGTCAACGCGCCGAGGTTGCTCATGCGCTCGAGGCGGTTGCGGCGCTGGTGCTCATCCTCCGACATGACGCATTCGCACGGTTCGGCGCGGCCGAAGCGGGGATGATCCACCGGCAATGCGCGGCGCACGAAGCCGGCCCCCTTGCAGATGGGGCAGGCGGGAGCCGGGTCGGGCGGGAGGTCAACGTCCTGGCTTGAGCGCACCCCCGAGGTATCGGCGTTTGCGGTCTTCGAGAGAATCTCGCCCAGGCGTTTCATTGGGACGGCCCTCCTCGGCCCAGTTCCGCAGTATGCGTTCGACGTAGCGCCAGTTGCGCGCGTTGAGTTCGGCGGCCTCGCGGAAGGCAGCCTCTATCCAATCGGCCGGATAGAGCTGTTCCGCCTCCACCAGGCGGTCGCCGACCATCGGCGTGATCGTACCAATGTGTTCTTCATAGAGCCGGAAGATGCCCGGGCGGCGCTCCTTCGGCTCGATCGGCGTGACGGTGGTCTCCGGCCGGAGCCTGACTTCGCCGGCGCGGGCACGCGCGATGGTGCGACGGGAGGCCGGGTCGTTGAGGAAGTAGACCTCGGTCCCTTCGCCGCGCCCGGTGAGGCGGACGCCGAGGAGCGCCCGCAACTCGAGGCAGGCGAGCAGGCCCTGGTCGAGGCCCTTGCGCCCGCCGGCAAGCGTTTCGAAGCTTTCGCGCGCGGCCGGGTGGGCCCAGATGTCATCCGCGGAAACGCAGCGCTGGTCTGAGCGCTGTTCCTGGGCAAGACGGGCCACCCACAGGAAGGCCAACAGGGCTCCCGGCGCCTCCAGCCGCGGCAATACCGCGCTGAAGAAGAGATTCGGCACCGCCGTCGCCTTGCCAATGCCCGGGAAGCCGGAGAACTCATCCATGGCGGGACTCGCTCACCCGAAAGCCACCACGGATACAGAGTACCCCGGTGAACGCCTTCGTGGCCCTGGTGCTCTTCGTGTTCATGCGGATTCGGTCACTCGGGAAGGTCGTCGGTCCGGAGGACCCAGTCTTCGAACTTGGCGAGGCGCTCGCGGAAGCGAAGCTCCACGGTGCCGGTAGGGCCGTTGCGGTGTTTCGCGACGCTGACCTGCGCGACGCCCTTCGGGTAGGCGCTTTCCGGGAGGTCGGGGTGCTGGGCCGCCCACTGTTCGGGGGTGACGTAGAGCTCCTCGCGGCTGAGGAACATGACGATGTCGGCATCTTGCTCGATCGAGCCTGAATCCCGCAGGTCCGAAAGCATGGGAGTGCGCGGGTGGCGGTTTTCGATCGCGCGGGAAAGCTGGGCGAGGGCCACGATCGGGACGTCGAGCTCCCGGGCGAGGCCCTTCAACGTGCGCGAGATGTAGCTGATCTCCTGGACGCGGTTCTCCCGGCCGGCCGGGTTTTCGCCCTGCATGAGTTGCAGATAGTCGATGACGATGAGGTCGAGCTGTTTCGCCTCGCCGGCGAGGCGCCGGGCCTTGGCCCGCAGTTCGGCTGCCGTCAGCATCGGCGAGTCGTCGAACCAGATGTTCGCTTCCGAGAGGCGGGCGGCGGCAGCGACGACGCGGCGCTCTTCGAGCTCGGTGTTCTGGCCCAGGCGGAGCCGGCTGCTGTCGACGCCGGATTCGGCCGACAGCAGGCGGATAGCCAGCTGCTCCGAAGACATTTCGAGCGAAAAGAACGCGACGTGGGCGCGCTGCTCGATCGCCGCGTTGCGGGCGATGCCAAGCGCGAAACTGGACTTACCGACGCTCGGCCGGGCGCCGATGATGACGAGGTCGGAGCGCTTGAGCCCGGTGAGGAGCGTGTCCAGGTCGTTGAAGCCCGTGCGGATGGCGGAGAGCTCGATGCGCTCGATCTCGTCCGGGTCCTGGTCCAGGTAGGCATCGAGCAGCTGGCGGATGTGGACGAAGTCGCGGAAGTTCTCGCCGCCGCGGATGCGCTGGATGAGGTCCTCGGCTTTGGAGAAAACCTGCTCGACTTCGGCCGGCGCCTCATAGGCCATCTGGAGGATGCCGGTGGCCGCGTGGATCAGGGCGCGGTAGGTGCTGTCGCGCTTGACGATGCGGGCGTAGAACTCGGCGCCGAGTGAGGTGGGGAGACGGCGGATGACATCGGCGAGGAAGGTCTGGCCGCCGACTTCTTCGAGGCGGTCCTTCGTCGCCAGCTCGTGCGCGACGGTGATCTGGTTGATGACTTCGTCGCGCTCCCAAAGGGAGACGCAGGCGTCGTAGACCCAGCCGTTCTTCTCGCGGAAGAAGTCGACGGGCTTGATGATCCCATGGACGGCGAGCATGGCCTGGGGATCGACCATGAGGGAGGCGATGACAGCCTCCTCTGCCTCGATGTCATGCGGGGGGAGACGTTCGAGCGGGGCGAGGGTCATAGGGCGGGGAGGAACCGGGCAGGACAACGCTTACGCGCGGGGGTACGTCCGGAGTCCGGTGCCTGTGTTCCTCCTTTCCCTGGCTACTCTTCGGTGGACTCTTCGGGCTCGCCCGCAGCGGCCGCGGCCTTCTCGGCCGCTTCGGCCTCGGCGCGGGCCTTCGCCTCGGCGGCGAGCTTCGCATCGGCCTCGGCCTGGGCGGCGCGCTCGGCGAGCAGTTTTTCCACGATCGGGCGGGACGCTTCGTCTGGCACGACATCGACGATGATCTCGGACGAGACGTTGCGGGTGAACTTGATGGTGACCGGGCGCTGGCCGATCTCGCGGATCGGCTCGGGGAGGAGCACGATGCGGGAGTCGATATCGACGCCGGCCTTCTCCTTGAGCTGTTCGGCGATGTCGCGGTTCGTCACGGAACCGAACAGGTGGCCGGTTTCACCGACGCGGGCCTCGATGGTGACGGTGTAGCCGTCGAGCTTCGAAGCGACGCCCTGGGCTTCGCGGTCGAGCTTCTCCTGGCGGCGGGCTTCCTTCTGGGCGAGAGAGTTCGCGCGCTGGAGGTTGTCCTTCGAGGTAGGGCCGGCGATACCGCGAGGCAGGAGGAAGTTACGGGCGAAGCCGTTCTTCACCTCCTTGATTTCACCGACCATCGCGGTGCCTTCAACGTCTTCGAAAAAGACGACTTTCATGACCTGGACTCCAAATAGGGATGGCCCCGGCGGGACATTCGGCGGGGTGACTGTTCCCGCCCGGTGCGATCCCGGGGGCACCGTAGACGAACAAGGATAGCGGCTCCAGCGGTTATCGTCGCGTAGGAGGATCCTTGATGAGAGGTTCACGGTGCCCACGGGTTATGGATAGCGCGGGGGGGCGACAGGTGGTGACGGGAAGTCAGCAGGGGAAGACGACCTTGCTGCCCGGGGCTGGGCTACAATTTCCCACGTGAAACCGCCTCCACTCCGCTTCGCAATGACGCCGGACGGCGGCAGGGTGGCGTTCGCAGCCGCCGGACACGGATATCCCCTGGTCATGTTCGCCGGACCGGCGAACGCGGCCCTGGAATGGGAAACGCCTACGTTCGCACCGTTTCTCGAAGCGCTGGTGGAACACCTCACCATCGTTCGAGTCGAGGTGAGGGGAGGGCCCAACTCGGGGCCGCCCCCAACCTCTAAGTTGCGCGACTACCTGCCGGACGACGTGATGGCCGTGGTTGAAACCCTGGGCCTAAGCACCTTTGCGGCCGCCGCCGCGGGCTGCTGGGCGGAACACCTCGCCGCACTGGCCGTCAGGTTTCCTCACCGCCTCTCGCACCTCGTTTTCCAGCTTCCCAACATCCACCCGTGCCAAAGCGATTGGCGGACGTCTCAACAGGCTCACGACGCAGTAGCGTCGGCCTACAAGACGGACCAGGCAACGGTCCGCGCGCTGGCGTTTCTTGGCACGACGGCCACGGAGCCACTAGCCGAGGGCTTAGCCCGATTCGTGCGCTCGCTCGACGACGGACCGTGGCGTGACCTGATGCGCGACAAAATGGCGGAGCGGAACCGCGAAATCGACTTGGCCGGGTACCTGCCGAAGATAGAGCAGTCCACGCTGGTGATTGCGGATGACCGGGACCCGACGGAAGGTCGCGAGCTAGCCTCCCAGCTTCGGAACGCGGTCTTACGATACGGCGGTGTACTTCCGTTCCGGATGACCGACCCAGACCAGAGCCGGTCGGCGGCGGAGGAAGTCGTTCGTTTCGTCTGCGGGAACGAACTTCCTAACGGCTCCGGGCCCAGTCACCAGGCATCGGGCCAGGCGCTGTCGCCAAGGGAGCGTGAGGTGCTCGCCGCCCTGGCAACGGGGAAAACGAACGGAGAAATCGGCATGCAGCTCGGGATCTCTTCGCCGACCGTCGCCCGCCACGTCGCGAACATCTACGGCAAGCTCGGCGTTCGGAACCGTGCTCAGGCAACGGCGGCGTACCTCTCCTCGGGTCACGGCACTCCATAGGTCGTATCAGCCGGACTCGCTGAAACAGCACATTCAGAGGAGGCGGCCTCGTGCACGCCACGGCTACTCTGCGCCGATGGACGGCACGGCCCCACACGTACCGCGCAACGGCAGGCTCAGGAGCCAAGCGGGAGAAGTCATCTCTGCCCTTTGCATGCTCGAGCTCGGTGCGGCCGGGCTCCTGCTGCTCCTCAAGACGCCTGGCGCCGGCACTGATCAGCGGGGGAAGACGATGCGCACCAGGGGCGGACACCTTCAGCCGAAGCGGGACTCCACGAGCCGGAGGAGATTGCCGTCCGGGTCCGGGAAGGTTGAGACGATGCCCACCCGGTCCTCGCGCGCCGCGGTCCGTAAGAATCTCACGCCATGGCTCTCGATCCGCTTCTGCTCGGCGGCGAGGTCCTCGACGACGAAGTTCAGGAGGACTCGCGAAGGTTCTTTCGCCTGTCCATGGACCTCGCTGTGCGGGCTGACGTAGATGAAGGTCTCGCCGGCCATGAAGGGGTTGCCCAATTGCGGAAAGTCGTCTGAGAGGCCGACGACATTCCGGTAGAACTCCTGCATTCGGGGCGCGTCTTCGCTCGTCCTCGCCACCGCGAACATTTCCAGCCCGGCCGGCGCGCCCGCCATGCTGAAGACCTGGCCGTAGTTGCCGTCGGGATCGGTGAACGTGGCAAAGGAGATTGGCTCATTGGAAGGCGGTCCGAGGAACTGGACTCCCGCGGCTTCCAGTCGAGCCATCTCTTTCCCCGCGTCGTCGACCGCGAAGTTGAGGATCGTGCGCTGGGGTTCTTTGGCGGCGCCTTTGAGCTCGCCGTGGCCGCCGATGACCAGCCGCGTGCTGGCCGCCATCAGGACTGACCCGCCCACTTCAGGGTTCGGCTTGAGGCCGATTTTGTCCCGGTAGAAGGCGACGAGAGCCTGGGGATCTTCGCTGTTGAGGTTGACGATGAGGTTGTCGATCACCTTCATGTGAGTTCCTTTCGCGGCGGGCGGTCCGTAAACGCGACCTGGTGGCCTGAAGGCCCGACGCTCAACGTACCGTGCCGGTGCTGACAGCATCGTGTCAGGAGCAGCGGCCGCAGCAGGTTCATTGCTGCCAGCATCATGGCAGGAGCCCTGGCGATCGGGAGCCCGCGACGGGCGGCAGGGCACGGCGAGCAGGCGCGCGGCGACCGGCCCATCCGACCGCTCCCGGGTGGCGGCAGGCAACACCCTGCCAGCGCGCGGGGCGCCTTTCCCCTATCCGAGGGCCCGTCGCCTCGCCGCCAACAGAGCCAGGCCACACGCGACGAAGGCCCAGGCCGCGAGGGCGCCCGAGGATTCGGGGCCGGTGTTTCCGGTCGCGGGCGGCAGCGGCGCCGCCGCGTACGCTTTTAGCGCGGGCTCGGCGGCCGGCGGGTAGCCCAGGACTCGCGGGAAGGCGAGGCCGGTGAGTTCCTGGGCCTTGGCCGCGGCCGTTTCGGCAGTCACCCCCGGGACGAACGTGCCGCACACGCCGGGGCCGATGCGGGAAGCGTCGGCCGGCCCGGGCCGCAACAGCGCGTCGATGGTCACAGCCCAGGCCACGCCGTCGGCGGGCATCGAGATGTGGTTGACCGTGCTGGCCGGGCAGATGGACTGGACGGAGATGTTCGAGGCGCCCGTCAGCGAAGAACGCGGCCCCGGCGGGATGACGGTCCCGTCGGTGTTCGAGTAGACGGTGGTGAACGAAATGCCCGGGAACACCTGCGGGCCGGCATCGAGCGCGGTGAGCAGCTTCGAGCCCGGGGACATCTGGCGGATGCTCGGGCCACAACCGGCGGGAAGCCCGCAGAGCGCCGCGGCGGAGTCGGCGCCGTGATTGGCGGGGGCAATGCCGACGAAGTCTTCGATGAGCGGGCGGATCTCGGGCCAGTGTTTGATGGCCCAGCGGATGTCGAGGCCGCCCTGGCTGTAGCCGACAACGGAGACCTTGCCGCCCGTTTCGGCCGCCATCTGCTTCACGCCGTAGACGACGTATTCGGCGGCGACCTGGATGTCGCCCATGCCGGCGCCGGGGAGGTCGACCGTGCACGACTCAATGCCGAGGGCGCGGAGAGCCGGGCCGTAGCCCCAGTCCCAGTTTTCGGGACCGAGCAGGCCGGTGCCGGGGACGAGCAAGACCGGCGGACGGTTGCCGTCCTTCAACGTGCCGGGGCAGTGGAGAGCAGCGGCGAGGGTTGCCGCCGGGGTTTCGAGCGCCGGGCCGGACGGCGACGATTGTGCCGACGCGGTCCCAACAGCGACGGCAGCGAACAGGACAGCGGCGGCGAAGAGCGACAGGAAACGCATGGCAGCCTCCGGGTACGGCGCGGCTTCCGGCGTGCGGGGCTGGCGACGGAGTCGTAGCGCGGGGCGGAGTCTAGCGAGTCGCCTTTACCGCCGGCAACAGACGTGCGGATGACACGGCAGGGGAGGGGCCCAATGCCGGTAGGCGTTCCCTCGGGGCCGGACCCCAGGGGGCGCGGTTAGCGGACGGCTGCGGGCTCCTTGGCGTCCAGCGCGAAGCCCTCATAGCCGTTGGCCGCGACCTGCTCGCACTTCTGGGCGTAGAGGTTGAGCCCGCCGATGTAGGGCATGAACACCCGCGGCTTGCCGGGGATGTTGGCGCCGATGTACCAGGAGTTGGCGCGCGGGTAGAGCGTCAGGTCCGCCACCTGGTTCACGTGGTCGACCCACGCGTCCTCGGCCTGGACCGTGGCTTCCATCGTGGTGACTTCGTGCTCGCGGAGGTAGTTGAGGCAGTCGGTGATCCAGTCCACGTGCTGTTCGATCGAGACGATCATGTTCGTAAGCACGCTGGGGCTGCCGGGGCCCGTGATGGTGAAGAGGTTGGGGAAGCCGGCCACCTGGAGCCCGAGGTAGGTGCGCGGGCCATGCTCCCACTTGTCGCGGAGCTTGAGTCCGCCGCGGCCCTGGATGTCGATCTTGCTGAGGGCGCCGGTCATCGCATCGAAGCCTGTCGCGAAGACGATGGCGTCAAAATCGAAGGCGGTGCCATCTTCGAGCTTGAGGCCGGTAGGCGTGATCTCCGTCACCGGGTTGGACTTCACGTCCACGAGCTTCACGTTGTCGCGGTTGTAGGTCTCGAAGTACTCGGTATCGACGCAGAGGCGCTTCGTCGCGAAGGGGTAGTCCTTCGGGCAGAGCAGCTCGGCGGTCGCCGGGTCCTTGACGGTCTGGCGGATCTTGTTGCGGACGAACTCGGCGGCGAACTCGTTCGCCTGCTCGTTGATCAGGAGGTCGTTGAAGGCCCCGCCGATGGCGAACCCGCCGATGTTCCAGCGTTCCTCGAACTCACGCTCGCGTTCCTCGGGCGTGACATCGAGGGCCGATTTCTCGGGCATCGGGCGAACAATCCCGGAGCCGGACTCGAGCGCGGCCTTCCGGAAGGCGAGGTAATCGTTGACGAGCTGGGCTTCGTAGTCCTTGTCGATGGGGCCGTTGTGGGCCGGCACGCTGAAGTTCGCGGTGCGCTGGAAGACGGTGAGGTGCTTCGCCTGGCGGGCGATGTGGGGGATCGACTGGATGGCGGACGAACCCGTGCCGATGATGCCGACGGTCTTCCCGGTGAAGTCGACGCCCTCGTGGGGCCAGGCGCCAGTGTGGTACCACTCCCCGCGGTAGGAATCGAGCCCCTTGAAGTCGGGGACGCGGGCGGCGGACAGGCAGCCCGTGGCCATGATGCAGAAACGTGCGAGGTAGGCAGCGCCCGTGTCGGTGGAGACGCGCCAGCGGTTCATGCCCTCATCGAAGTGGGCTGCGGTCACGCGCGTGTTGAACGACATGTCCTTGCGCAGGTCGAAGCGGTCGGCGACGTGGTTGATGTAGGCGAGGATCTCGGGCTGGGTCGCGTAGCGTTCGGACCACTTCCACTCGCGCGGGAGGTCGGCTTCGAAGCCGTACTGGTATTCGAGGCTCTCAATGTCGCAGCGGGCGCCCGGGTAACGGTTCCAGTACCAGGTGCCGCCGACGCCGTCGCCGGCTTCGACGACGTGCGCGGAGAAGCCGGCATCACGCAGGCGCTTGAGCTGGTAGAGGCCGGCGAACCCGGCGCCGACGATGAGGGCGTCAAGCGTTCTGGGGGCGGTGCTGTCGGGCATGGGGAACCTCGGATGGTGTGGCTGTGCGGCGATTCTGGCACCGGGGCGGGAAACGCTGCAAGAAGGCGAGCGGTCCCAGGGATGAGGCGCGAGGCATGAGGCGCGGCGGCAGTTCTCAGGCGGGGGCGGACGGTGGGGATGAGTGGGGCGAATACACCGGGTCCGGCGGCGGGAGTGTGACGGCGGCTTCGAGCTTCGGGCGGTAGAGCTTGCCCATCGCATGCCAGCGGATCCCGCCGGCTTCCTCCGTGCTGGGAGAGCCCGTATCGAGGAAGCGTTCGAGGTCCTCGAGCCAGACGTGCCAGCCTGCGGCGAGGCCCTCCTCGTCGGGGAGGGGACGAGGGTAGAGGCCGTGCTGGGCGAAGACGTAGCGGGAGCCGGTTTCTGCCGGCTCGATAGTCCACTCAACGATGGAGGTGCCCCAGGCGTAGCGGAGGAGGCGTTGCGGCTCGATCTTGACGATCACCCCATCGAGTTCACCGCCGCCCGTCCGGCTGAAGTCGGCGTAGTAGTCGCCACCAACGCGAAGGTCGACGCGCATCGGATAGGCCATCCAGCGCGACAGTTCGCCGGCGTCGGTGATGGCTCGCCAGAGGCGGGCGGCCGAGTGTTTGGACGTGCGCCTGTAAAACAGGCCGTAGCACTGCCGGACATCGGCGAGTTCGTCGTTCATTCGGGTTCCTCATCCATGTGGGCTTCGAGAGCGTCGAGCTTGCTGGCCCAGAATCGTCGATAACGGTGAAGCCAGCGGTCGAGTTCCTCGAGCGGGGCAGGGTCCAGGTGATAGACGCGCGTCTTGCCTTCGGGGACGGCGTGGACGAGGCCGGCTTCGCGGAGCACCCGGAGATGGCGCGAGATGGCCGGCTGGCTGACCGCGAAGAGGTCGACGATTTCGCTGACGGTGCGCGGGCGGACGGCGATCGCTTCGACGATCGCCTCGCGGGTAGGGTCTGCGAGGGCTGCGAACGTATTCACCGATGGTTATATAACACCGTTTGCATATGAACGGCAAGCTTCGGAGCCGCCAGAGGTAGAATGAGGCGTATGCCGCGTCAGCGCCCCCATCCCGTTTTCGAACTGAACGAGCTCGGCATCGAGATCATGTTGATGAACCTGCGCCGCCGGCATCCGGACCTTTCCGAGGCCGAGATCAAGACTCTGCTCGTGACGTGGCTGCGGGAGCGCCCGGGAGCGCCAAACGGAGACGCCGAAGGTGTGCCTTCGGCGCGGCTCTCGTGAAACCTGAGGGGCATCTGATAGCCATGAAGGTCCTCGCTGAGTCTCCTGCCCGATTCCAGGATTCGGCGGACCTGGTGGCCCTTATCACAGCCTCGAGGCGCGCCGACATGGAGCTCGCTCGCGAGTCCTTGCGCCTCATAACGGAACGCGGAGCCAACCGGCAGAAGGATTTGCTTGCGACCCTCGAGCGCTACATTGCCCTCGCGTCCGCGGACAACCGGTAGGGACCTCAAGCGCGCAGCGGGTCTCCCGCGTTGGGGACCTGACGGGCGAAGTCGGCTTTGACCTCGGCCAGCAGGGTCGAGTTGGAAAGCAGGTCGTAGGCGGCACGGGCCATCGCCTTGGCGACGCGGACGGTGCGCTCGTGCGCTTCCTCGGTCGCGGCTGCCTCCGTGAAAGGGGCCGTGTGGTTCGCGTTCATCGGGTCGCAGGGGATGGCGAACATGGGGTGGATGGTCGGCAGGACGTAGCTGACGTTGCCCATGTCGGTGCTGGCGCCGAACCAACTGTAGGAGCCCACCGGGTGGCCGAGTTCGGCCATGTGGGCGCAATAACGCTCTGCGAGGGGGCCGTTCGAGATGAGGTCCGTGTACGGGCGGCCGACCCAGTTGACCTCGACGCGGCAGCCGGTGGCCATGGCGGCTGCTTCGAAACACGCCTGCACCTGCTGCTTCAGGGTGGCGAGTTCGGCCATGTTGGCGGAGCGGACGTAGTACTCCGCGCGGGTGTAGTCGGGGATGATGTTCGGCTTGAGTCCGGCGTGCGTGAACACGCCGTGGACACGGTCGGTCGGCCGCATTTGCTGGCGAAGCACGGAGATCGCGTTGTAGGAGAGCACGAGCGCGTCGAGGGCATTCAGGCCGTTCCAGGGCATGGCAGCGGCGTGCGCGTTGCGCCCGAAGTACTCGACTTCCAGTTGCTGGAGCGCCTGCACCTTCGGCGTGGCATTGTCCATCGGCGACGGGTGGGCCATCAGGGCCGCATCGAGGCCGTCGAACGCACCCTGCTCGATGAGGATCTGCTTGCCCGCGCCACCCTCCTCGGCCGGGCTTCCCAGGAGGACGAGGCGGCCCGGGACGCCTTCGAGCCCCGCACGCAGGCCCACGGCGGCGCCCACGCCGGCGATCGCGATCAGGTTGTGGCCGCAGGCGTGGCCGATGCCGGGGAGGGCATCGTACTCGGAGATGATGGCCACGACGGGGCCGCCCGAGCCCGCGACGGCCCTAAATGCCGTGGGCATGGCGTAGGCCCCGCGCACGACCTCGAAGCCCTGGCTGTCCAGGTAGTCCGTCAGGACCTGGTGCGCGTGGACTTCTTCGAAGTTGAGCTCGGGGTGGGAGTGGATGTCCAGGCTCAGCGCGCGCAGGTCCGAGCTGGCGGCGTCGATGGCGCGGTCGATGCGTTCGTAGGCGTCCATGCACCACTCACGATTCACGATTCACGATTCGGACGAACCGCGTGCCGGGCATTGTGCCGCCCCCGGCCACGGCTGTCGCGCAAGCGCCACCCGCTCGGGAGTCAGAGGCCCAGCCGGCGGTCGTTTTCGGCCCAGGCGATATCGTTGAGGAGCATCAGTCCACCCGACACGAGGGAGTGGCCGCCGAGGAGCACCGGGATGGGCGCTTCCGCGGCAGCCTTCGTGAACCTGCGGAGGAACGGCTCTTCGATGGCGTCCCAGGCGAACATGTCGCTCTGGAAGCGGTCCTCGCGGGACGGCTCGATCCCCATGTGCGCCTCGATGACGCGGGTGTCGATGACCGCGCCGTCGCCGAGCTCGGCGAGGCGGTGGAAGAAGCGCTCGCAGCCCACTTCCTCGATCAGGAACCCCAGGATGCTGCGCGCCTGGTACCCGGGAGGAGCGGTAGCGAGGCCGCGTTCCTCCGCGAAGAGACGGACGCGGCAGGCCGTTTCGCGCTCGAGGTATTGCCAGGCCTGGCTCCCCCCAACCCGGCCGGAAACGACGACCTGGCGGGCACGGTCACAGAGCAGCGGCATGAATGAGCGGTACCTATCCGCCGTGGCTCCGGCTGGCCTGGCTGCAGACGCCAGTTCGGGGGCGAGACCTTCTGCCAACGAGAGCACGGCGAGGTCACTGGGCGTGTCCAGGTCGAACTGCGTGGCCGTCGTGCGCGGCAGGACGACGGGCGCAAGGCCGGCCTCGTCCCGCAGCCGCCTGGGAAGCACGTTGTCGCGGGGGAAGTCGGCGATGGCGTGGATGGCCTCGCCCGGCGTCCAGGCCGTCAGGTCGGCGGAGAAGAAGTTGTTCGTGACGAAGCGCGGGTCGCGCGATTCGAGCTGCTCGACGACGAGCCGGAATTCGTCGAGGCCGAGGAGCGGCACGGACCCGGAGCCCATCGCCGCGGGGCGGGCGAGCCCGTAGCGCGCCACGATTTCGCGGAGCCGCTCGGCATACACGAAGGCGTCGCCGGGCCGGTCGGAGTCGATGAGGACGCCGGGCATGGCCTGGAAGGACTCCGGCGCATCGGTGGCGACGATGACGGCCTCGAAGCCGGCGGCGAGGGCTGCCCGCGCCGTCGTGCGGGACGCGGCGATGCGCGCTGCGGAAAGCATGCGCTCAGCAACGCCGCCACCGGTGCCCCCGTGGAAGATGATGAGGACGGGCCGTTCGAACACGTTTCCAGCGTAGCGTCTGCCGGAGCAAGGCGGGGGCGCCGAGTCCGGAAGGGCGGACTCGCGCGCCTACGCGAGACACTGCCCGGCGAGGCTGGAGATGGCTACCCCTCGCCGGCCCTGGGTCAGGTCGTCGACAAACCCGTCGGTGGTGTAGCCGACGGAGATCCCGGTCTCCGGGTCGCCCCAGCCGATTTGCCCACCGGCGCCACCGTGGCCGAATGCGCGCGGCGAGGCTGTGCGCCCGAAGCCGCGCTGGAACGCGAGGCCATCATCACCGGCGACCACCACGGTGAGGGCGCGGTTGACCGGGTTGTTGAAGATGAGGTCGCGGTGGAAGTCCTTTGTGCGCACCTTCGTGGCCCACTCGATGGTCTCCGCCTTCATGATGCGTGTGCCATCGGCAGTGACACCGCCGTTCACGAGCGGCTGGTAGAAGAGCGCCAGCTGCGCCACCCCACCAACGCCACCTCCACCGGGGACGCCGACGGCGCGGACTTCCGGGCGGTTGAACGTTTTGATGGCGTCGGGGGTGACTTCGCCCCAGCCGCCCGGGGGCGGAGTCGGCGGCACGAGGTGGCGCACATCGGCAACGCGGCCGTTCTCGGATGCCGGGAGGCCGACATAGAAGTCCTTGAGGCCCATCGGATCGAGGATGCGCTCGCGGACGTAGGCGCGGAAGTCCTTACCTGTGCGGCGCTCGATGATCTCGGCCAGGACCCAGTGGGCGCTCGTGGCGTGATACTCGAACTTCGTGCCCGGCTCCCAGTTCAGCCGCCACTGGGCGAAGCGCGAAAGCCGGCGCTCGCGGTTGTCCCAGTCGAGCGCGTTGAACGGCGCCATCGGGAAGCCGCCAATGTGCAGCATCACCTGCTCGACGGTGATGTCCTGTTTCCCATTGCTGCCGAACTCCGGGATGATGCCGGCCACCTTCTCTTCGATGCGGAGGAGGCCGTCTTCGCACACGGTCCAGGTGGCGGCGCCGACGATCGCCTTGGTGCAGCTGAAGATGGTGTAGAGCGTGTCGTTGGTGGCCGGCACTTCGGCTTCGACACCGTTGTGCTGGACGGTGCCGAAGGTGCGCACGCCCGCCAGCCGGCCGTGGCGGGCGACCGCCACCTGCGCGCTCTTCAGGGTGCCGTCGTCGACATCGCGTTTCGCACGCGCGAAAACGGCCTCGAGCTTCTCACTATCGATGCCCAGGTCTTCTGGTTTGGTGGCGATGAGTTCGGCTGCGGGCATGATTGGCCTCCGCTTTGGGGTTGCGCGCGGACTCTACCCGTTTTCGCGGAGCGCGGCACGGGAGAGTTGGCCCACAGCGGCGCGAGCCCGTCGGGCGGGGACGTTCGCCCGGCGCGTCTTCAGCGGCTAAGCTCCGTGAACTCGAATCTCACCTGTGATCCGCCCGCTGTGGGAGATCACCCTGGAGGCAGCATTGGCACGACTGACTGACAAAGTGGCCCTCGTGACGGGCGCCGCGTCCGGGATTGGGCGGGCCTCGGCGCTGAGGATGGCGGGAGAGGGCGCTGCCGTGATGTGCGCCGACATCGACGCCGCCGGGGCACAACAAACCGCAGCGCAGATTGCCGAACACGGCGGCCGGAGCGCTGCGGTCGAGCTGGACGTGACTTCCGAAGACGCCGTGAAGGACGCGCTCGACCAGACCGTGCGCGAGCTGGGCGGGCTCAATGTGGTCTTTAACAACGCCGGCATCGGCGGGAGGATGCTGGGCTGGGACGCCGTGATCGGCGTGAACCTGACCGGGGTGTACTACGGCACGTTCCACGGCTGCGCGATGATGGCGGCCCGGGGCGGCGGCGCAGTCATCAATACCGCTTCGGTCGCAGGGCTGGTCGGCCTCGTGGGGTACATCCCTCCCGAACTGGAAGGCCAGCCGGTGCTCCCCGGGGCGGGCGCCTACGTGGCGGCCAAGCACGGGGTTATCGGCCTCACGCGCCAGTTCGCGGTCACCTACGGCAAGCGCGGCGTCCGCGTGAACGCCATCGCGCCCGGTTACATCGTCACTCCGATGACCGCGATGATGCGCGAAGTCCCGGAAGGTGAGCAGTTCATCACGGAGCTCCACCCGTTGGGACGGTTGGGGCAGCCGGAGGAGATCGCGGCGGCGGCGGCATTCCTGGCGAGCGACGACGCCTCGTTCATCACCGGCGTGGTGTTGCCCGTGGATGGGGGATACACGGCCCGCTGACTGGAAATGCGGGCAGGAGCGGACCCGGGCTGGAGCGGCTACGCTCGCGCACACACATCCCCGGAGGTCGCGCCATGGCTCGTCCCATCGAATTCGGCATCCAGACCGGCCCGCAGCACGTGAGCTACCCCGAACTGCTCGACGTATGGCAGCACGTCGAGAAGGAAGGGTTCGACCACGCCTGGACGTTCGACCACTTCATCCCGATTTTCAGCAACCCGCTGGGGCCGTGTTTCGAAGGCTGGACGATGCTCACGGCCCTGATGGCGCAGGTCCCCCGCCTGCGCGCCGGAACGCTCGTAACCGGCAATTCCTACCGGCACCCCGCGCTCCTGGCGAACATGGCGGCGACCCTCGACATCGTCAGCGGCGGCCGGCTGGAGATGGGCATCGGCGCGGGCTGGTGGGAGATGGAGTACCGGGCCTACGGCTACGACTTCCCGCCAGTGGCTGACAGGATCCGCGCGCTCGAAGAATCGGTGCAGATCATGAAGTCGCTCTGGACGGAGCCGCGCACGACCTTCGCCGGCAAGCACTACACGATCACCGACGCCCTCTGCGAGCCCAAACCATTACAGTCGCCGCACATCCCGTTCTGGATTGGCGGGGCGGGGCCGAAGCTGACGCTGCGCGTGGTGGCCCGTCACGCGCAGGGCTGGAACACGTTCCTGATGCCACGAGAGGACTACCAGCTGCTGCTGGGGGCGCTGGAGCGGCACTGCGAAAAGGCGCAGCGCGACCCTGCGGACATCCGCAAGTCGTTGGCCTGCAGCCTCGTGATCGACACGGACACCGGGAAGCTGGAAGAGAAGCTGGCGGCTGTTGCCCGCGCGCGGAACACGACCCCGGACCAGGTGCGCGGCCGGACGCTCTTCGGGACGCCGGACGACGTGGCGAACCAGCTGCTCGGGCTCGCAGAGCAAGGGGTGGACCACATCATCCTCAGCATCCGGGCGCCCTACCCGAAAGACGACCTGTCGCTTTTCGCGCGGGAAGTGATCCCGCGGGTGCGGAGGGCCGGGCGCTAGACGACGACTTGCTCCTTGTACTCGCCGTAGACACGCCGCCACATGTTGCAGACCTCGCCGACGGTGGCGCCGGCGTTCACCGCATCGATGATGAAGGGCATCGTGTTGGCTTTCGGGTCCCGGCTGGCGTTTTCGAGGGCCGCCATGGCGGCCGCGTGGGCAGCCTGGTCGCGCCCGGCCTTGTGTTGCTTCAGGCGGGCGAGGTGCCGCTTCTCGCCTTCCGGGTCGAACTTGAGGATGGGGATGTCCGGCTTCTCTTCAGAGACGTACTCGTTCACGCCCACGATGATCCGGTCGCGCGTGTCCACTTCGAACTGGTAGCGCGCCGAGGCATCCGCGATCTCCTTCTGGAAGAAGCCGGTCTCGATCGCCGGGATGACGCCGCCGAGAGCCTCGATCTGCTCGAAGTACTTCATGACGTCGTTCTCCATCTCCGTCGTCAGCTTCTCGACGAAGTAGCTTCCGCCGAGCGGGTCAACCGTGTTGATGACGCCGGACTCGTGGAGGATGACCTGCTGCGTGCGGACGGCGAGGCGCGCCGCCTTGTCGCTGGGGAGGGCCATCGCCTCGTCCATCGCGTCCGTATGGAGCGACTGCGTGCCGCCCATGACGGCCGCCAGCGCCTGGATGGCGACGCGCACCAGGTTGACTTCGGGCTGCTGCTCGGTGAGCGAGACGCCGGCCGTCTGGGTGTGGAAGCGCATCAGCCAGCTGCGGGGGTTCCTGGCGCCGAAGCGCTCGCGCATCTGCCGCGCCCAGATGCGGCGCGCCGCGCGGAACTTCGCCACCTCTTCGAAGAAGTCGTTGTGGCTGTTGAAGAAGAAGCTGATCCGGCCGGCGAACGAATCGATGTCGAGGCCGCGGGCCAGGCCCCATTTCACGTACTCGATGCCGTCGGCGAGGGTGAATGCGAGCTCTTGCGCCGCGGTCGCACCCGCCTCCCGGATGTGATACCCGGACACGGAGACGGGGTTCCAGAGCGGCATCTCCTTCGAGGCGAACTCGATGGTGTCGGTGACGAGGCGCATCGAGTGGTCCGGTGGGTAGATGAACTCGTTCTGGGCGATGTACTCCTTGAGGATGTCGTTCTGGAGCGTGCCCGCGAGCTTCGCCCGGGGGATGCCGCGCTTTTCGGCGGCGGCGATGAACAGCGCCCAGACCACCGGCGCGGGGCTGTTAATCGTCATCGACGTGGTGATCTTGTCGAGCGGGAGGCCGCTCAACAGGATCTCCATGTCGCTGAGCGAATCGACGGCCACGCCGCAGCTGCCGAACTCGCCTTCGGCCCACGGTTCGTCGTGGTCGTAGCCCATCAGGGTGGGCATGTCGAAGGCGATGCTGAGGCCGTTGTTGCCGGTGGCGAGGAGGTCCTTGTAGCGCTGGTTCGTCTCTTCGACCGAGCCGAAGCCGCTGAACATGCGGATCGTCCACGGCTTGCCGCGATACCCCGTGCGGTGGATCCCGCGGGTGTAGGGATAGTTCCCGGGCAGGTTGATGTCCCGCTCGTAGTCAATGTCCGCGACGTCTGTGGCGTCGTAGAGGCGTTCGATCGGTCGCCCGGAGACCGTCATAAAGGGTCCGGCGAGCTCCTTGCCCTCCTGGACCACCGCCTCGTCGTACTCACGACGGAGTTGTTTCGCGCGTTCGAGGTCGGTCATTCGCTGGGCCTGCCTTTGCCGGACTCTTGGCAACCAGTCTAGCGTCCGCAGCGGCCGTCTTCGAGACGCCAGACGGAGTCTGCGCCGGAAAACAGTACGCAGCCCTGAGCGTCCGTGGCGACCGCGAAGGCGCCGCCTTCGACTTCGGCGACGAGTTGCAGCCGCCCGGCCTTTCCAGTGCTGGTCACCGGGAGGACGTACAGGGCGGCGGACTGGAACGTGGACATCACGAGTTCGGTGCCGCCGCCGGGAGCCGACCGCTGCGCGATGCCGGTCGGGGCAATCTGCGCGCGCCGGCTGTCGAAGAGCGGCCGGGCCAGGTTGTCGCGCTCCCACGAGAGCGGCCACTCATGATTGGAGCCGGCTTCAACGAGGCGAATCTGATCGAACCCGCCCGGGCCGTTGTCGGCGACGATCGGGTTGCCTGTGGCCTCATCGCAACCGACGGCGAAGGGGTTGCGGAAGCCGAAGGCGAACAGCGGGAGGCCGGAGTCAATCGCGGGCGCTTCTGCGAGCTCAGCTCCGGCGAGCCGCCAGCGGAGGACTTTGCCGCGCAGGCTGGCGAGGTCCTGCGCTTCGTCTCGGACTACCTGGGGTTCGTAGAGTTTGTCGTAGGGGTCTCCGCGGACCTCGGTGTCCCCGGTACCCAGGAAGAGATAGTCGCCACAAAACGCGATGCCTGAACCATGGTGGTTGCCTCCCTGCGCGATCTGCGCGTTCGGAAGGCCGGTGACCAGGGGGTCCCAGGTCACGCCGCCGCCATCGATGCGCCCGCGGACGAGTTGCAGGCGGCGTTCGCTTTCACCCGGCTCTTCGATGGTCGCGTAGACGTAGGGCTGGGCCGGGTACTGCGGGTGGAACGCCACATGGAACGCCATCAGGCCGTCCGGGATGGGAAATCCGGCGTGGAGGCGTTCGACGAAGCTGTCTCCTGCCGGTGAGAAGAGCCGGAACCCGGCTGGTTGGAGTTCGACGATGGCCAGGTCGCCGTTCGGGGCGATGGCGAGGCCCGTTGGCACGTTCAACCCGCTGACCACGCGGGTACTCCCCAAGATCTGCCGGGCGGTGCCTGCAGGGTGGCGGGGGAAGGAAGGCCGATCCGCGCGGTCGACGCCCCAGAGGGCAAGCCCGAGGAGAACTGCTGAGCCCGCCACGCCGGCGGAGGCGCCCCACGCACCCGGGAGCAACCGCCGTGCGCCGAGGACTGCCGCCAGGGAGAGGAAGGCCCCGCCCAGAGCCGCCCCCACGAGTGCCGCCGCCGGGAGGGCCGCCGAAAGGTACGGCCTGAGCCGCAGGAACACGGTGGCAAACGGCGAGGCGTCCCAGACGAGGAGGACCGCCGCGCAGCCGAGCACAAGGCCGGAGAACGTGAGCGCGACGGCATCTCGTGGCCGCTCGCCCCGTGCGCGGAACAACGCCCACAGGCCTGCCAGCGCCACCCCGAGGGCCAACCCGAGTGCGAACGTGAAGAGCCAGTGCGAGCTGTGGAGGTCCCAGCTGAACCGATCGCCCGGCGGCACGGGCCAGAGCGTACGCGCGCGTTCGGCGTTGTTACCAGCTACGGGGTGCGATGTACGCTTTGCACATGGCGAAAGACGAATCGTTCGACATCACCACCGGGTGCGACCTCCAGGAAGTGGCGAATGCCGTGAACCAGGCCCGCAAGGAGATCAGCACGAGGTTCGACTTCAAGAACGTCGTGGCTGAGATCGACTATGAGCACGGCGACACGAAGATCGGGCTCCACGCCCAGGACGAGTACAAGCTCGAGGCGATGTGGCAGGTGCTTACCGGAAGGCTGATCGCACGGAACGTGCCCATCAAGAACCTGGTACGCGGGACGCCGCAGAAGGCGGCCCAGGGCACCCTCCGCCAGGAGGTGACCCTCGTGCAGGGCATCGAAACCGACATCGCGAAGAAGATCGTGCGCTTTGTGAAAGACCAGAAGTACAAGAAGGCGCAGGCGCAGATCCAGGGCGACGCGGTGCGCATTTCGAGCCCGAGCCGCGACGAGCTGCAACTGGTGATCAAGGACCTCAAAGAGCAGGACTACGGGATCGAACTGAAGTTCGGGAACTACCGGCAGTAGCCTGGCAGCCGGGATTACAGCGGCCGGCTGAACACCTGTTCGAGCGCCGCGGCCTTCCTGCGGGCCCGCTCCTGTTGCCGTGCGAGGCGGAGGTCGGTGCGGCGCTGGTTGCGCTGTTCGTACGCGATCCAGCGGGCTGCCAGGACGGCGAGCGCGACGATGAACACGAGGTTGCCACCGATCCAGAGGATGAGGATGGCGATCCGCTGGTCGGTCATGGGGGCGGGGGCCCACGCCGGCGCATTGGCGTGGAACTGCTCGTGGAAGGCGGTGTTCATGCTCAGGAACATGCCGCCGAAGAGGCTCTTGTGGGTCATTTCCACGAAGATGTAGAGCGCTCGTAACGGGTAGGGCATGCGCCAGCGCAGGGGGTCCGTCGCCAGGCCAGGGAGCCAGAAGAGCAGCCCAACGATGAGGAGAGAGCCTTGCTGGACAACGCGCGCAAGGTCGTTGCGGGCGGCAAGTTCGGTCCACGAGGAGAACTGCCAGAGATAGGTAACCACCGCGAAAGTCAGCCAGGTGCCGACGGGGAAAGTGGCGACTGCCGCGAAGCGGCTCCGGTAGACGCGGCGAAGGGTTGCGCGGCGTGACGGGCCGGCGGCGCGGAATGCCAGGGTGAGCGGCGCCCCGAGGAGCACGAGCGGCGGCGCGATCATCGTGATCAGGAGGAACCCGGTGAAGTCGACCCAGAGGAGCTGGCGGCCGTAGCTGGCGATCGGCGAGAGGACAGCCAGGGCGAACACGGCCGTGCCGGCAGCGAACATCGCGAACCGCCAGGCGGGATGGGGACACCCGTTTCGCCGGGCCGCGGCGAAGTTCCTCGCGTACCACAAGAGGGCGGCAGGGACCGCGATGAGCCAGAGCGGGCTCAACACCCACTGCCGGGAGATTTCGGCCAGGCCGGGTGCGGTCTCCATCCGGGCTACCTTACGCCGAACGCCTCAAAGGTGAGGATCGTAAAGGTGTCGCGGATATGCGGGATGGAGTGGATCTCGCGCTCGATCATCCGGCCCAGGCTATCGACGTCCGACACGTAGAGCTTGGCGAGCAAGTCGTACTGCCCGGTAATGCTGTAGCACTCGGAGAAGGACTCGACCTCGGCGATGCGGTTCGCGACCTCCGTGGTGTGGCCGGGATCGGTCTTGATCATGACGAAGACGGCACGCATGGCGGGAAGTGTACAGGCCCCGGCCGGCTCGATCTCTCAGTAGTCGCGCGGGTCGCCGCCTCCTTCGAATGCGCTCCGCAGGCTGGCGATCCGGGATCGTTCCGCGAGGAGGCGGAGGATTTCGTACGCCTGGGCGGCTGTGGGCGCTTCGCCCGCCTCCTCGAGGAGGCGCGCGACCTGCCGGTCGATCTCCTGGAGCTGCCTGTCCAGTTCCTCGACCGAATTCGGACGGCCGGGACCCTCGCCCGGAGTAGGTGTGCCGCGGGCGCTGCCGCTGCCAGGCGTGGGCGAGCCGGCGCCCGGGGTGCCCTCGCTGCCGGCACCCGACCCCGGCGTCGGGGTGCCGTCCGCTCCCGGCGTGCTTTCGTTGCCGGGGTCGCCGGGCGACGGTTCAGGGGTCGGCTGTTGTTCGGGGAAGAGGAGGCGAAGCACAACTTCGTAGTCGTGGCGGGCGTCATCGGTCGGGTGTTCAAGGAGCGAGCGCCGGAACGCGTCGAGCGCGTCGGGAAGCCGATCAGACTCGAACTGATGGTGACCGATGGAGCTGTAGGCGCGGGCCCGCGTTTCCGGGCGGTTCGAAGCAAGCGCCCGGCGGGCCGCCCGGATCGCCTCGTCGTGGCGAGCGGCCGCTGCGTACGCTTTGGCGAGGTTGAGAGCGATCTCGGGGTCGTCCGGCTCCTCCACCTGGGCCTCGATGAACTTCTCGATTGCAAGCTCGGCGTTGCCCTCGCGCAGCGCCTTGCGGCCGGCTTCGTTCGCCTCGTAAGCCCCGGTGGCGCAGCCGGTCAGAAGGACGGCGAGGGCGGCAAACGCCGCGGCAGCCCGTGCCGGGAAACGGGCATAACGCTCGGCAAGGGCGGCGGCAACGAGCAGGCCGAGGGCCAAGCCAGCGACTTCCCGGTACCGCTCGACGGGGAGGATGGTCGGCCGCTCTTCGATCCTGGACCGTTCCATCGCCCGCAGCCGGCCGTCGATGGCGCCCGGGACAACCGCGAGGTCCGACCCGAGGTAGCGCCCGCCGCTGGCGGCCGCGAGCGCCCGCAGGAAGCCCTCGTTCAACTTCGTCACGATCGGTTGGCCGGAGGCATCGAGTTTCGGGACATCGCCGCCCGCGCTTGCATCGAACACCGGGATCGTCGCCCCCTCGGGAGTTCCGACACCTGCGATGAGCAGGCTGGCCCCCGATTGCTGGACCAGTCGGGCGCTGGCAGCCGGGTCGCCGCCGAGGTCGTCGCCGTCGGTGATGAGGAGGATCACCTTGCCGGCGTCGGGGTCGTCGCCGAACAGCCCGACCGCCTCTTCCAGCCCCAGGGCCGCGTTGGTGCCGCCTTCCACGAGCAGGACGCCGGTCTGCAGCGATGTCACGACCTGGCGGGCGGCGGCGAAGTCCGTGGTCAGGGGGAAACGGACGCGCGCGTCGCCGGCGAAGATGACGAGCCCGGCGCGGTCGCCGCCGAGCCGGTCGAGGACGGCGTTTACCGTGTCCTTCGCGGCCTGGAGCCTGCTTGGGGGCACATCGCGGGCGTCCATACTGCGGGAGATATCGAGGACGATGACGAGGTCGGCGCCGGTACGCGGGACGCGGCTTTCGCGCGTGCCCCAGCGCGGCTGGGCCGCCGCGGCTACGGCCACGAGCGCCGCCAGCGTGAAGAGGACGGCGGCCACGTAGGGCGGCCGGGCGGCCGGCACGCGGGAGACGGCGGTTGCGCGCTGCCGGGCGCTCCGCACGCCCCACCACCACGCCACCAGGGCTGCCAGCGGGAGCGGGGTGAGCAGGAACATCCATTCACGGGCGAAGCTCAGGTCGCTCATGCCGGCGACCTCCGCAGGAGCGTGCCGCGCAGCAAGAGCTCGAGGGCGACCAGCCCTGCTGCCGCGGCCGCGAACCAGGGCGCCCATTCGGTGAAGGACTCGAACGACTCCCGGCCGACGCGGCTGCGCTCGAGCGACGCGATTTCGTCGTAGACGTCCTGGAGCTGCTGCGGATCGTCGGCTTCGAAGTAGCGCGCGCCCGTGCGCTGCGCGATGGCGACGAGCAGTTGCTCGTCGATGCCCTCGTTGAAACCGGGGTCCTCCCGTTCGACGACGCCGATGGTGTAGACACGGATCTTCAGCGAGATCGCGAGCTCGGCCGCTTTTTCCGGGGAGATGGAGTCGGCATTGTGCTGGCCGTCGGTGAGGAGGATGACGATGCGGCTGGCGGCGGTCGACTCCTGAAGCATGTTCAGTGCGCTGGCGAGGCCCACCCCGATGCCGGTGCCATCGGGAAGGAAGCCGCTCTCGATGTCCTTCACCATGGCGTCGAGCGCCGCGTAGTCGAGGCTGGGCGGCGAGAGCGCGAGGGCTTCCTGGGCGAATACGACGAGGCCGACGCGGTCATCCTTGCGGGACTTGATGAACTCGCTGATGACGGCCTTTGTACCCTCGAGGCGGCTCTGGTTCTGGGCGAATCGCTGGTCCATCGAGCTGGAAATGTCGAGCGACAGGGCGATGTCGATGCCCTCGCCCGGCACGACCGCGTCGGCGTTGCCTTCGCGCGGGCCGGCAATGGCGGTGGCGAGGGCGACGACCGCAAGGACGCGGAGGACAGGTAACAGCCGCGCCGCGCGGAGCCTGACGGTAGGGCGCACAGCGGCGACGGCGCCCGTGGACGGTACGCTGTATCCGCGGGCCTTGCGCCGGGCGAGGAAGGCCACCGGGAGGGCGAGCAGGGCGAGCAAGAGGGCGAGGGGCTCGGCGAATTCCATCAGCTGCCCGCCTCGACGATTTCGCGGGCCATGGTCAGGTCCGCTTCGCGGCGTTCGCCTGCCGGGCGATACCCGGCATAAATCACCGAATCGCACTCCTCGAGCAGGCCGCTCACGAGGCGGGCCTGCCACCGGTCGCCGCTTGCTTCGAGCTTTCGCCTCAGTTCGGTGGAAGTCAGGGCCGTCGCCCGCAACGAGTAGCGGCGCGCCAGCTCGGCCTTCACCACGGCCGACATCATCCGGTAGGCGGTCACCGGGTCCGTGTGGAGCAGGCCTGCGGCGCCTTCGAGCGACGGCGGCAGCGCTGGCGCCGCCGGCCCGGCGCCGGGCCGGCGCAGCGACTTCCGGACTCTCCGCACGATGAACCACGTGAGCAGCCCCAGCAGCGCCGCGCCCAGGAGTGCCCCGATGACGATGGCGGGGCGGAGCAACGGCGACTCCGCGCCACCGATGGCAACAGGCCCCGGAAGGGGGGTGAGAGCAAGCTCCGCGTCCGGCCCCAGGGTCGGCACCGCGGTGAAACGCACGGCCGGGAGCGTCACGTTGCGCGCTTCCGACGCCTGGACAATGGCGACGGACGGCGCGAAGTCGAATTCGCCGGGGAGGAACGGGGCGACGCGCGCCTCGATGACCCAGACCACCGAATCGCCCTGCGGGACCTGGGAGACGCTCTCGACACCCGCGAGTTCCACTCCCGTCCAGGAAGGCGTGCCTGGCGTCAGTTCGACTGTGGCGCCGCGCGGGGCAGTAACGCGGAGGGTCATCACCACCTGCTCGCCCAGCAGCGCCGAGTTCCGGGTCAAATGCACGCTGTCATCGGCCCGGGCGCTGGAGCCGGAAAGCAGGGCAGCGCAGGCCAGTGCGGCGGCGAGGACGAAGCGGCGGGTCATGCCGCACCCACCGCGCGACGCTTGAAGAACCGCAGCAGCGCAGGGACGTAGTCGGTCCCGACCATCGCGGGGATCTCGTCGATGCCGACGGCGCCGAAAGCGAGGCGCCGTTCGCGGTCGAGGGCCTGGACGTGCTGCGCGTAGGCCTCTCGCACCCGCGCGGAGCTCGTGTCGAGCTCGATGGCCTGGCCGGTCTCGCTGTCACGGACGGTGATGATTCCCGCATCCGGCAACTCTTCGTCGAGAGGCTCGCGCACGCGGATCGCGATGATGTCGTGGCGTCGGGCGGCGGCGCGCAGGCGGCGCTGGTCGATCTCGGCGAGGAAGTCGGAGACGAGGAACACGGTTGCTCTGCGGCGCTGGACCCCGGTGAGGTACTCCAGCGCAGCGCCGATGTTCGTACCCCGCGTCTCGGGGTGGGCCCAGAGCACTTCGCGGACGACACGAAGGACGTGCGTGGCGCCGCCCGAAGGCCGCACGTATCGCTCGGGCTTGCTGGCGAAGAGCAGGAGCCCGACACGGTCTTTGTTGCGGATTGCGGCAAGCGCCAGGACCGCACAGATCTCGGCTGCCAGGTCGGCTTTCGACTGCGCGCGGGCGCCGGCTACTTGCGACGCGCTGACATCGACGACGAACAGCACGGTCAGGTCGCGGTCTTCCCGGTAGCGGCGGATCATCAGCTCCCCGCTCCGGGCGAGCGCCTTCCAGTCGATCGACCGCACGTCGTCGCCCGGGATGTAGGGTCGCAGTTCGTCGAATTCGAGACCGCGTCCGCGGAAAACTGCGTGGTATTCGCCAAGGAAGAGGTCGTTGACCAGGCGGCGCGCCTTGATTTCGATCGCGCGGATCCGATCGAGGAGTTCAGGCGGGATGCTGCCCGGCGAGTCGTTGCGGGCGCGAAGGGGTGAGGATGGGCGCCTGTTCCTGCGAGGGAGCGCGAGCCTCATGGGGGCCTCCCCGGGTCAGGGGACATCGACCCCTTCGAGGATGCGGTCGATGATGTCGTCGGTCGAAAGCTCCTCCGCTTCGGCTTCATAGGTGGTGACGATGCGGTGGCGGAGGACGTCGTGCGCCAGGGCTTTGACGTCGTCGGGGGTGGTATAGGCGCGGCCCTGGAGGAAGGCGTGGGCGCGCGCCGCCTGGGCGAGGGCCATGCTCGCCCGTGGGCTCGCGCCGTAACCGATCAGCGTCGCGAGCTCGGGCAAGCGGTAGGCGGCGGGCCGGCGCGTGGCGTAGACCACCTGGACGATGTAGTCCTTGAGCGCCTCGTCGATGGCGACCTCCTGGACGCAGCGGCGGGCTTCGGCCAGGTCATCCGCGTGGGCGACCACGCGCACATCCGGGGCGGCGCCGTTAAGGCTCATCTCCAGGATCTGGCGTTCTTCCTGGCGGCTCGGGTAGTCCACCTTCACTTTCAGCAGGAAGCGGTCGAGCTGGGCCTCGGGCAGGGGGTAGGTGCCCTCCTGTTCGATCGGGTTCTGGGTGGCCATGACGAGGAAGGGCTCATCGAGCGGCATCGTCTCGCCGCCGATCGAGACCTGGCGTTCCTGCATGGCCTCGAGGAGGGCCGACTGGACTTTCGCGGGGGCGCGGTTCACCTCGTCCGCGAGCACGAGGTTGGCGAAGATCGGCCCCCGGCGGATGGAGAAGCGTCCATCGGCCTGGCTGTAGATTTCCGAGCCGACGAGGTCCGCGGGCAGGAGGTCCGGAGTGAACTGGATGCGGACGAACTTGAGGGCGAGAGCCCGGGCGAGGGTTGAGACGGTCAACGTCTTCGCCAGGCCGGGCACGCCTTCGACCAGGATGTGGCCGTGACACAACATCCCGACGAGCAGGCGGTCGATCAAGGTCTCCTGCGCGACGATGACCTTGTGCACCTCCGAGCGGACGCGAGCGAGCGTCTCCGCCACCATGGCCGACTGAGGAGAGAGGCTGAGGGCGCCAGAGGCCAAGCGGAGCTCCGGGGGCGTTGAGTTCCCCAATTGTAGTCTTCACAGGTGTAAAGGCGCGATGAATGGCGCGCAGGCGCCTCAGTCGTCAATGGCCTCCGCGCTCTCCGGGTGATAGCTCGCGCGGGCGAAGGCGAGCGCCCAGACGCGTCGCGCGCCTGCGTCTTTCAGGACGCGGGCACACTCGACCATGGTCGCGCCGGTTGTGACGACATCGTCAACGAGCGCGACCGTCAGTCCATCGAGGCGCGGCCCACCGTAGGCGAAGGCACCGGCCACGTTCTGGCGGCGTTCTCCGAGCCGCTGGCCAACCTGCTGGTCGGTGCGGCGGACGCGGACGAGGCCCTTCCCGACCGGTCCCCAGCCGGTCTGCCGCAACAGGAGCGCCGATTGGTTGAACCCCCGCGCCCGCTCCCGCGAGCGGTGGAGCGGGACGGCCAGGAAGAGGTCGACGTCCAGGCCGTCGGGAAGGGGCGCCATCAGCGCGGCCATGGCGGGCGCTACAGCCCGATAGTGGCGGTATTTCAGCGCGTGGACGAGGCCGCGTGCCGGGCCATCCATTTCGAACGGCGCGCGCACGCCTTCGAGCTCGTGCATGTGGAGGCAGCGCGGGCAGTTGCCGCTTCCATCCCACTCGGCCCGGCAGAACGGGCAGTGGCCCGGCACATCGGTGCGACGAAGGCGCGCGGCGCACGATGGGCAAAGGGCGAGGTCGAAGCGGCCGCAGCCCGCGCAGCGCATCGGGTAGAGCAGGTCGACGGCGAAGGAGACCGCGCGTCGCAACACGGGCAGAAGTGTAGCCGGGCAAACTGGCTGCCGGGCTGCCTACAATGGGAGCGTGGAAGTCACGGTCCTGCTGTTCGCGTCGGTGGCCGAACGGGCCGGCACGCGCCGGCTCACAGTGCTCGCGGAGCCGGGAGATACGGTCGCGCGCATCCGGGACCTTGTCGTGGACCAGTTTCCGCAGCTGGAGCCGGCTCTGCCGACCTTGCTGTACGCGCTCAACGAGGAGTACGTGAAGGAGTCGGAGCGCGTCTACCCCGGCGCCACGCTGGCGCTGATCCCACCGGTTTCGGGAGGCTAACACCATGCTCATCCGTGTCACTCCAGACGTCCTGAAGCCGGAGGAGGCGATTGCTGCCGTGCAGACGCGCGGGAGCGGCGCAGTCAACCTCTTCCTCGGCGTGGTGCGCGACAACAACCTGGGCCGGAGCGTGGACTACCTCGAATACGACGCCTACCCCGGGATGGCGGAGCGAGTGATGCGGCAGCTGGCCGAGGAGGCGAAGGAGCGGTTCGGCCTGGAGGATTGCGCCGTGCTCCACCGTACCGGGCGTCTCGAAATCGGTGAGACCAGCCTGTTGGTCGCGGTGGCCTCGGGGCACCGGGCCGAATCGTTCGAAGCCGGCCACTGGCTGGTGAACCAGATCAAGAAGCAAGTCCCGGTCTGGAAGAAGGAAGTCTGGGACGACGGCGAAGCCTGGATTGAAGGTCCCGAGTCCATGGGCCTACAGCAGGCCCCGGCCGGTATGCGCGAAGGCCACTGACATTCACGATGTCGAGCCACCCTCACTCCTTCAGCAGGTACTGCATGCATTGCGGCCAGCGGCTGACCACGGCCGTCCCGGAGGGCGACACGAAGCGCCGGATGGTGTGCCTGGACTGCGGCTTCGTGCATTACCTGAACCCGCGGCCCGTCGCGGGGACGATCCCGGTCCGGGACGGGAAGGTCCTCCTCGGCCGCCGCGACATCGAGCCGCGGCGCGGGTTCTGGGTGTTCCCGGGCGGGTTCATGGATGTCGGCGAGAGTGCCGAAGAAGCGGCCATCCGGGAGACGCTGGAGGAAGTGCAGCTCGAGGTCAGGGACCTGGAGCTGCTCGGCGTTTTCACGCGGGTAGAGCCGGGCGTGGTGGTCATTGTGTACGAGGCGCGGGCCGTGGGAGAACCGGCCGCGGGCCATGAGACGACGGAGGTCGCCTGGTTCGCCCCGGAGGAGATCCCCTGGGAGGAGATCGCGTTCGACAGCACGGAAGCCGCGTTGCGCACATGGGTCGAGAGACGATCTCAAGCGTCCGCTGACCCGAGCGACGGCACCCGGGCCGCGGTTCAGAAGGGGCGCACCTCGCGCGCGTAGTCGCGTCCCCCGCGGACGGTCACCCGCATGATCGCGCCGAAGCGAGAGTCATCCTCGATAAGTTCGACCACTCCCGCGGCGACGTCTTCCGGCTGCAGGATGCCGCCTACCAGCTTCGCGACTTCTTCGACCCGCTCGTCGCCGTTGCGGCGGACGAGCGGGGTGTCGGTGAAGGTGGGGCAGATCGCGTTGACGCGGATGTTCGCTTCCTCGGCCAGGTAGGCGAGCGAACGGGTGAAGTTCACCACGCCCGCCTTGGCAGCGGCGTACACCGGCGAGCCGGGCATGGGCAACAGCCCGCCCATCGAGGCGGTGTTGATGATGACCCCGCCGTGGCCGGCGCGCCTCATCTCCCGGACGGCGATGCGGGTGGCATCGATGACGGCGGTCAGGTCGATGTCGATGACCTTCTGCCACGGGCCAGGGTCATCGGCGAACAGGTCTTCGCCACCGATGCCGGCGTTGTTGAAGGCCACATCGAGCCGGCCGAAGTGTTCGACAGCGCAGGCGAACGCACCGGCAAGGTCTTCAGTCTTCGTGACGTCGCAGTGCCGGAACACCGCGATGCCGCCCTTCGCCCCCGCAAGGTCGACCGTCTCGCGTCCGCCTGCTTCATCGATGTCCGCCACGATGACTCTGGCGCCGCGTTCGACAAGGGCGAGGACCGATGCCCGGCCGATGCCCGAGCCGCCGCCGCTGACGACGATGGCCTTATCCCTGATTTCCATGATGGTCACTCCTGCTCAGCCAGCGTTCTGCCGGCTGGAAGTCTTCGAAGGTCGCGGCGGCGCGCCCGGCGGCGAGGATCTCCTCGATGATGGCGTCCTTGCCGTCGATGTACGCGTCGATGTCGTGGGGATGGGCGCGCGCGAGGTCGCGCTTTATCCGGGCGTAGCGCTCGCGCAGGTCGGGGCGGGCGCGCAGGGTGTCGCGAAGGATGAGGTGGTTGTGGAGGTTCGGCGTATCGACCGAACAGACATAGAGGTTGTGGCGGACTGGCCCGGGCGGCTGGCGGAAGGCCTCCCGGCCCGGGATTTCCAGGTTCCCCCGGTGCTCGTAGCCCAGCCCGTGGAGGGCTTCGCGCACAGCCGGAAAGGCCAGCCGGGTCGAGATGACGATGTCGATGTCGAGGATGGGCTTCGCATCCAGGCCCGGGACGCTCGTACTGCCGACGTGTTCGATGCCGAGGCAGAGATGGCCGACGGCGGGCAGCAGGCGGGCGCGGATCTCCTCGAACTGGCGCGGCCAGGCCTCGTCGTAGGGCACGACTTCGATGGTGCGGAGCATGGCCGGTCATTGTAGCGCCGGGCCGGCCGGAGCTTCGAATCGACACGGCCAACGGCCGCCGGGAGAATGCGCGCATGCCGATTTTCGCCGTCGGGGACAAGGTCCCACGCATCCATCCGACCGCATTCATCGCGCCGACGGCCAGTATCGTGGGCGACGTGACCATCCACGAGAACGCATCTGTCTGGTACGGGGCGGTGGTGCGCGGCGATACCAGCTATGCAGTCATCCACCGCGGCGCCAATGTGCAGGATGGGGCGGTCGTGCACGGCCGGGCCGAGTTGCCGGCGATCATCGAGGAGGAAGCGTCGATCGCCCACAACTGCGTGATCCACGGCGCCGTCATCGGGGCGCGCGCACTCATCGGCAACGGGGCACTCGTGCTGGACGGGGCGAAGGTGGGCGCGGGCGCGCTCATCGCGGCCGGCTCGGTCGTGCTTGGCGACACCGAGATACCGCCAGGTGTGCTCGCCGCGGGCACGCCCGCAGTGGTGAAGCGCGCGATCGCGGGGACGGCTTCGGAGGAGTGGGTGACCGGCAACCCCGGGCGATACGCTCGGTTGGCGGTGATGCACGGCGAAGGCGTGCGGGAGCTGGCGCGGGAGGACGTGGAGGCGCCGTAGGAGCGCTTACCGCGCTTCCAGCGGCGTGGGCCCAGAATCGGTACGAATCTTCCCATTCGAGGCATGCCATGACTGCACCCGCCGCCGCTCCCCTGCCCCAGGTCTTCGCCACGGGCACAAGCACTTCGTACGTCGGCAATGCCGACTTCCATCGCTGCCTCGTGAACCTGATTGAAACCGCCGAGCGCGAAGTGGTGGACCTCGTCATCCCGGAGACGCGCCCGGATGAGCACGACATTTACATCCTGCGCGCCTACGGCAACGCCATCCGCAAGGGCACCGCCTGCCGGACGCTGATCGCGCCGGAGCATCTCTACCTGGTGCAGTCGACGTGGGATCCCGAGTTCGACATGCGCTCGTTTCTGCGGAAGTTCACGCACATCCGGCTCATCGAGCGCGTGAACGGGCCGTTCACGGTGGTCGACCGGAAGAAGGTCCTGCTGAACATCCAGGACGCAGAAGAGGCGGGCGAGTACACCACATCCGTCGTGGTGGAGGACCCGGCCCTGGCCGAGCACCTGCTGGCCACCTTCGACCGGCTTTGGGAGGCCGCGCCGCCACGGCAAGAGCAACTGATCGCGCGGTGGGAGGCGGGGCGCTAAAGGCCGCGCCCCCGCGCGCAGGCGAACGGCTGAGAGTCAGACCACCCCAAGGTCTTCCAGCGTCGCCAGCTCTTCCCCGGAGAGCCCCAGCAGCCCACAGAGCACCTCCTGGTTGTGTTCGCCCAGGAGCGGGGCGCGGCCCGGGATTCGCCCCGGCGTGCCCGTCAGGACGGGGACGACGCCGGGCTGGAGCAGGTGTCCGTGGTCGGTAGTTTCGACGCTAACAACCTGGTGGCGGGCGGCGTAATGCGGGTCGCCGACGATGTCCTCCATCAGGTACACCTTCGTCGCCGGTACGCCGAAGCGGTCGAGGGTCTCCTGGCATTCGGCGAGCGGCCGCGCGGCAACCCACTCCGCGAGGATGGCGTGGATCGCCTCGTGGTTCTTCAGCAGGTTCGCCCGCGGCGTGAAGCGCTCGTCGGTGACAAGCTCGGGCATGCCGATGGCGTCGCAAAGCTTGACGAAAGCCCGCTGGGTCGTCGCGTTGATGACGAGGAAGTGCCCGTCGGCTGTCTCGAACTGCTCGGCCGGGACAACGCCGGGAAAGTAGTTGCCCGAACGCTCGCGGTCCTTGCCCTGCAAGCCATAGTTGGCGATATGGGTGCCACTCATCCGCCAGACGGCTTCGTAGAGGGCCATATCGACGTCCTGGCCTTTGCCCGTGAGTTCGCGGGCCCGCAGCGCCAGCATCGCCCCGAACGCAGCGAACATCCCCGCTCCATAGTCGGCGACGAAGTAGGCCGGGCGGACGGGGGGCCTGTCGGCGAAGCCGGTAAGGCCCGTGATCCCGGCGAACGCGAGGGCAACGCGGTCGAACCCGGCACGGTCCCGGTACGGGCCCGTCTGCCCGTACCCGCTGATCCGGACGACAACCAGTCCCGGGTTGGTCTCGCGCAGTGTCTCCGGCGCGAACCCCCACTTCTCGAGCGCGCCGGGGCGGTTGTTGTCGACGAGCACATCGGCCCTGTCGGCGAGCTTTCGGAAGACGGCCGCTCCCTCCGGGCGGGTAATGTCGAGGGTGATGGCTTTCTGGCCGCGGTTGTCCTGGGCGAACGAGACGCTGCCGCGGTTCGACTCCCCGGTGACGGGCGGCTCGACCTTGATTACTTCGGCGCCGAATTCGGCGAAGAGTGTGGAGCAGAACGGCGCCGCGAGGATCTGGCCGGTCGTGACGACGCGGATGCCGGTGAGCGGGAGGACTTCCTGGGGTGTGGTCATGGTGCCGGGGATCATAGGGGATTGGACGTTGGCCGTTGGCCGTTGGCCATCGAGGATGTTTTGCCATTGACGCAGCACGGCAAAGGTTCGGGCGAGACGTTCTACGACCGGGTGTACGAATTCGTGCGGCTCGTCCCCCGCGGGCGAGTGGTGACCTACGGCCAGGTTGCGCTGGAACTGGGCTCGCCAGCAGCGGCGCGCGCGGTCGGGTATGCGCTGTACAACCTGCCGCCTACGTCGGACGTCCCATGGTGGCGGGTGGTGAACGCGCGCGGCGGGATCAGCTACCGCGGGCGAGGACTCGCCGCCGAAGCCCAGCGTGCCCGCCTGGAGGCGGAAGGGGTCCGTTTTCGCGAGGACGGCACGATCGCGCTTCGTGAATTTCGCTGGTTTACCGCCCGGTAGTGCTCGCCAGCGGAGCAACCCGGCGCGTATTCTTCCGCATCTTCGGAATCCATGGGGAGGGTCCCTCGATGGCGACGATGGCGGCGAAGGCGACGGCGGTACGGCAGGTCTGCAGTTGGGACAGTGTCCCCAACCCGGTCTACAACCTCTACACCACCGGCAACGTCGAGGAGATCGTGCCCGGCATCATCAAGCCGCTGGTCGCCGACATCTTCCGGAGGACCGACTACTTCGGGCTGACGGAGCTGCATGAACGCATCGGCGTGAGCGACCTCATCCCCACGTTCGAGCCGCCGATGGCGAACTTCCTCCCCGTGTTCGCCGGGAGGATGGCGCTCAACCTGGCCTGGGCGAACGCGATCATTGCCACCTGGCAAACGAGCGACGAAGGCTCCGGGCTGATCGACCAGTTCATCACCAGCAACTCGACCGACCTGGCGAGCGGCGCCATTGCCGACCGGGAACGCGCGGCCGTCGTCCAGAAGCGCGTTTACAGTTCGTTCTGGCCGCAGTGCGCGGCGGCCATCGACCGCAACAACGAACGCGTCGCGGCCGCAAAGACGAAGCTGGAGGCGACCAACCTGGCCGCGCTTTCAAACGCCGCGCTCTGGCAACGCCTCGAGAGCGTGCTCGCGCTCCAGACTCACCTGTTCGCGAACCACCTGGGGGTAAGCGGCGCGGCGGGCGAGTACTCCAGCATCACCGGCAAGCTCCTCGCCCGCGAACTGGGAGACGGGTTCGAAGAGCCGATGGTCGCCGGCCTGACGACAGGGCTCGGGGAGGTGGAGAGCGCGAAACCCGGTTTCGAACTGTGGAAACTGGGCCGGCTCGTGGCATCGAAGCCGGGCCTCGCCGCCGCGTTCGCGCGGATGAACGCGGAGGAGCTCCAGGCGGCCCTGCGGCAACCAGCGGACGCGGACTGGAAACAGTTCGCCCGCCACTTCCAGGCGTTCCTCGGCGCATATGGCTTCCGTGGCCAGCAGGAGGCCGACCCCTCGGTGCCGAGCTGGGGCGAAGACCCGACCTTCGTCCTGAGCGTCATCCGCACCAACTCCCAGGCCGGGCCGGAACACGACCCCGCGGCGCACACAGCCGCCGCCCAGAAGAAGCGCCAGCAGCTCGAGATGGAACTCGCGGCCCGCGTGAGCCGGAAAACGCGCAGGGAGTTCTTGCGCGTCACCGGCCTGGCCCAGCACTACGCCCGCAACCGGGAGCGCACGAAGGCCTGCTGGGTGCGCTCGATGCGCCTGACGCGCCCGATCCTGCTTGAGTTCTCCACGCGGGCAGTCCACGAACACGTTATCGACCAGCCGGATGACCTCTTCTACCTGACGTGGGCCGAGCTGGAGCAGTTCGTGACCGGCGGCCGGACCGCGCTCCAGCACCGGGTGGCTGACCGCCGCCGCGAGGCGGAGGAACTGGAGAAGGTAGCTCCTCCCCCCATTTTCGAAGCCCCGCCCGAGGTCGCCCCGATTGCCGCGGGCGTGGCCGGTACTACGGAGTTCACGGGTCTGGGCGTGAGCGCCGGGGTGGCCACGGGCCGGGCGCGCGTGGTGCGCTCGGCGGCGGCCGCGGCCGAAACCGAACTCCAGGCCGGCGAGATCCTCATCGCGCCATTCACCGATGCGGCGTGGACGCCGCTGTTCGTCCCGGCTTCGGGGGTCGTGGTGGAGACGGGTGGGCTGCTTTCGCACGCGGCCATCGTCGCGCGTGAGTTCGGCATCCCGGCGGTGGTCGCAGTGCCCGGCGCCACCAGGCTCATCCAGACCGGGGAAACCGTCACCGTGGACGGCTCGGCAGGGACGGTGCGGCTGGGCTAGCCCTCCTGCTCCGCTCGGGCTGCCATCTTCGAGCCCTCGACGTAGTAGCGGCGGTGCCAGATGCCCGTGTACGCCTCGCCCGCAACCGGCATCCGCCAGGTGCGCACCTTCGAACCGGCCAGCGGCACCCGCAAGAGGGCGCGGGGCTGGTCAATGGTCTCCTGGATGTACCGCTCGGCGCCTTCTTCCGGCACGTAGCGCCGCGCAATCCGCCGGTACAGGTCCCGCCAGGCGTCGTCCGCACCGAGGTCGTGCACGATTTCCGCCACCCCTTCGACCGTAACCTTCCGGTACGGAGCTTCCTGGTCATCGATCGTCAGGGCGACGCGAGGGTCGGCCCGGATGTGGCGTAACCACGCCGATTCGGCCCGGGGCGTGACGTAGATCGCGCCGCCGTCGTGGATGAACCAGACCGGGGTGACGTGGGGGGCGCCGCCGGGCTGGATGGTGGCGATGCGGCAGAGGATGCCGGGCTGCTGGAGAAACGCGTCTCGTTCGGCAACCGAAAGCGGGGGCATGCCGGAACTCTACGCCGTCCGCGGTTGCTCGCTAGGCCGGGGGTGCGACGAAGCGCAGGGCTTTCGGGACGACTTCGATGCGAGCCGGGAGGAATCCGCCCGGTTCTCCGTCCAGGTCCAGCCGGGTGCGCTTTGGCGAGGACAGCTCCACGACTTTCGCGGGATGGCGATCGATGCCGTCCATGTCGACGTGGCCGCCGCCCTTCCGCTGCTCGTCGACGGCCCGGATGACGGCGCGGCGCCCGAGGTCCCCCCAACGGATCACGTCGAGGATGCCATCGTCCGGCGCAGCGCCGGGGGCGGCCACCAGGTCGCCACCCCAGAGTTCCATGTTGTGGACGCTGATCGAGTTGTAACGGCCATCGAACTGGTTCCCATCGATGCTGAGCGTGAACTGGCGGCCCATGGGGCCGAGCATCTTGACGGCGGTCATGATCAGGTACGGCGCGGTGTCCCCGAGCCGCTTGAGCCAGCGCGGGGTGGACTGGGAGATCTCCGGGACCCAGCCGGCCGACGCTTCCAGGAGGAAGTAGCTCACCTGCTCGCCGCCGTCGGCGCCGCGCGCGGTCACCTTGCCGACGTCGAGCTTGCGCTCCTTGCCCTCGACGATCGCGCGCAGGGCGATGCTGCCCCGCGGCATCCCCAGCACCTTGGCGACATCTTTGCCGGTGCCAAGGCCGATCGTCCCGAGTTTGACCTTCTTCTCCGCGCCCGAAGCCAGGATGCCATTGGCCACTTCGAACACCGTGCCGTCGCCCCCGCACGCGACGAGGTAGAGGCGGCCAGCTTCGATCGCTTCCTCGGCGAGGTCTCTTCCATGGCCCTGGTGAGTAGTGAAAACGACATCGGCGACGAGGCCGGCCCGTTCGATGGCGTCGATGATCGTGCCGACGCGGCGGCGGGTGCGCCCGCCACCGGAGTTGGGGTTGATGATGAAGAGCGGCCGCGCAGCCACTTCCGGCGATATGCTCTGTGACACAACCGCACCGTACCGAAAGTTGGCGGCCCGGTGAAGGAGCACGTTTGGAAAGCCACGAACGCTTCCGCGCGATGGACACCGACATCGACCTGTTCATCGAGGCGCCCGAGCCGGCGCCGCCCGGCGCGTTCATCGGTGCGAAGCTGCTCTTCGAGCAGCAGGAGCAGCGCTTCTCGCGCTTCCGGCCGGAGAGCCTGCTCTGCCGGCTCAACCGGGGCGAAGTGATCGAGGATCCCTGGTTCGCCCGTGCCGTGAGTATGGCAATCGACGCCTTCGAGCTCACCGGCGGCTATTTCAACCCGATGATCCTCCCGGCGCTCGAACGGGCGGGATACGACCGCACATTTGCCCTGGTAGGGCCGGGCAGCGGCGAGCCGGAGCCGCAACGGGTGCCGGACCCGAAGCACGTACTGCGGCTCTCCGGGACTTCCGTGGAACTCCTCGCCGGGCAAATCGACCTCGGCGGGATCGTGAAGGGCTGGACTGCGGACCTCGCAGCCGAGCACCTTGCCGCCGAGTACCCGAATGCCTTCGTCAACGCGGGGGGAGACATCCGCTGCACGGGGAGCGACGCCGGCGGCGGGGGCTGGGCGATCGACGTGGCGCGGCCGTCGGGGGGGAGCGGTTGGCAGGGAAGGCTCACCGGCGCGATTGCGACCTCCACCACGCTCCGGCGGCGCTGGGCGACGGCCGGGGGCAGCCAAGCTCATCACCTGATCGACCCTGGTACGGGCATGCCCTCGGACTCTCCTTTCGTGCAGGTGTCGGCGCGGGCCGAAGCCTGCTGGGTGGCGGAGGTCTGGGCGAAGGCCATCCTCATCGGCGGGGAGAAGCTCCTGCAGCGGGCGGAGCGGGCGGGGGTGCCGGCACTGGCGTTCGCTGCCGGCGACGTGATGTGGGCGAATAAGCTCTGGTAAAGATCTGCGCGGCCACGACTCTTTTGGCGCCAACACCGCGATGTGCCTCCCGAACCACTTCTCTGGAGGCATCGAATGAACCGAGCACGGGCGCTGCTGACCGCCGGGATCACGACGGCGCTGTCAGCTGCCGCGATTGCGGCCACAGCGGCAGCGCAGGGCGTTTTTGACGGAGCTGGGCCGTCCCGAGCGGCGGAGCCGGCGAGCGTTGTCGCGGGGACGGATGGCAGCTCCGCCACCGTTATCCGCGAACTGGCACCGATCGTCATCCAGGGCGCGCCAGCGCCGTCGATCCGAACGGCTTCGGCCCCGTCTGCCGCCGGCGCCTCGGCCTCGGCGCCCACCGGACAGACCGGCGACGGCTCCGACGACGGCCCCTTCCACGACTTGGACGATGACCACGGCGGGCTGCGCGATGACGATGACGACGACCGTCACGACGATGACGAGGACCGGCACGGCGGTGACGAGGACGACGACGACCGTGAGGGCGACGACAACCGCCGCCGGGGCAGTGACGACGATGACGACTAGGCGGGCGGCGGGCGAAGTCCGTTTCCTCGCGACGAAAGCGATCGTTGGCGGGGTCTCCGTTGCCACGTTCATCGGCCTGTGGGCGGTGGTTGCCACCAGCGGTGGGGCCGGCGCCGGCGCTGCACCACCGAACCCTCCGGCCGGAGCACAAGCACCCACCGTGGTCGAGCGGCAGGTCATCTACTACGTCTCCGGCGGCGCGGGGGTTGATGCCGTGATCGCGCCATCGGCCGCCCCGGCGCCGCAGGCCAAGCCCGCAGCCGCTGCGCCCCCGAAACCCGCGGCCCAGGCCGCAAAGAAGTCTCGAGGGTCCTGAGCGTGAGAAAGACGCTCTTCCTGCTGCTCCCGTTCGCCGTCGCCGGGGCGCTTATGGGCGCGCTCTGGGGCCGGCAGCTGGCCGAAGCGGCGCTGCCCGCACCCGGCTCGCACGGCGCATGGTACGCGTCGCGGTCGGCGGGGATTGCGAGCTACCTGTTCCTCTGGCTCGGGCTCGCGGGCGGGCTTGCCATGTCCTCGGCCTGGTTCGACGGCGTCGTCGGGCGGGCGAAGCTGCTGGCGATCCACCAGTCCGCGTCCATCGCCGGGGTACTGCTCGGCTTCGCGCACGCGCTGGTGTTGATCCCTGACGGCTGGACCAGCTTCGGCGTCCTGGATGTCCTGGTCCCGTTCGGAAGCTACTACGAGCGCACCGGGACGGGGATCGGCTCGCTCAGCCTGTACCTGGCGGCAGTGGTCACGGCTTCGTTCTGGTTCCGCCGACGGATTGGGACGAAGGCGTGGAAGTGGTTGCACTACAGCTCGTTCGCGGCGTGGCTTGGCGGCCTTTACCACGGGATCCGCCTTGGCACAGACTCGGCCGAACCGTGGCTGTTGGGGATCTATTTCCTGACCGCATTGGCCGTCGTGTTCGCACTCGTCGTACGCCTAACGTACGTTCGAGAAGTGAAGAAGCGGCCAGCCGTGGGGGCGTCGGTTGCCTGAAGGAGTGTCCGCCGAGCTGTTGAGCGACCTCATCGAGGGGCGCGCCTACGCCTATGGGCAGCAGACGGCGGAGGCGGACCTCGCCCGGCTCGCGCGTGCGTGCCGCACGCTCGGAGTGCCGGGGCCTGGAGCGGAGGCGGCGCGCCGGCTCGAAACACGGCTGGATGCCTTCCTTACGCGGCCGCAGTGGCGGTGGTGGGAGGGGTGGTCCGGCCCGGTGGCGCGGCCCCTCGCCCAGCGGATGGCAGCCGGGGCCTTGCTGCTGTCCGTCGCCACGGGAGGGGCGAGCGCGGCGGCGGGTGTCCCGCCAACTGAACTGGCCGCGGAAACCGGTTCGTTCGTGAAGTCCGTGATCCTGAACCTCGACCCGACGAAGAGCGGCGGGGACGCGGGCCCCGCCGCGACGCCTTCGCCGGCGGCGCAGCCGACCACCGGCACGCAGTCGCCATCGCCGGCTGCGAGCACCCCGGCCGCGAGCGAGACACCCCAACCGACCGGGGGCGCCATCGCCACGAAGTCGCCCGAGCCGGAAGACGAAGATGAGGACGAAACCCCGGAGCCCGGCGACGACAACGGCGGCAGCCGTCGCGGGGAGGAGAGGGACGGCACGCCCGAATCCTCCGCAGACGGCAACTCGGGCCGCGGGAGCGAAAGTTGAACGCCTCAGCCGCCCTCCCATGGCGGGTACCCGGGTTCGCGGCTGCGTTGCGGTCAGCAGACTCGCCGGCGCGGCCCGCAACCTTCCCGGCTGAGCCCTCGGTGGCCGCGTTGCGGGACCGCGACCCTTCGGCCTGGCGATCCCTGTTCGAGCGCGAAATGCCCGCGATCTTCCGCTACGCGCGGCTTCGCCTCGGAAACGCGGACCGCGCGGAAGATGCGACGGCGGAAGTTTTCGAGCAGGCCTGGCGGTCAGTCGGGTCCTTCGAAGACCGCGGGCTTCCGCCGCGAGCCTGGCTCTTCGGCATCGCGCGGAACGTCGTTGGCTCGCACAGGCGGTGGCTCTTCCGCCAGCCTCCGCAGGTGGCGCTCGAAGCGTTCGACGGCCCTGGCGGCGACAGCGGGCTCTCGGCGGAGCGCCTGGACCTGGCGCAGGCCATCGCGGACCTCGAGCCGCCGCACGCGGAGGTCATCTCGCTTCGGTTCCTCAACGGCCTGTCGCTCGAGGAGACGGCGGCGACGCTCGGGATCAGCATCGACGCGGTGAAGGGACGTCAGGCGCGCGCGCTCCTGGCCCTCCGGGCACGCCTCGCGGAGGCGTAGCTTCTCAGTCGGTCAGGGCCGAGAGGTCGGCGACGAAGAAGAGCGTGGGGCCACTGCGGTTGGGCGAGCCGTCCCGCTCGATAGTGACGACCGCGGACTCGTAGGAGGTGATGCCCTCAGGGACGCTCGCCTGGTGGCGGGCGAAGCCTTGCTCGTCGGGTTCGAAGGCGCCGAGGGTGTAGTACTTGCCGCCGGAAGCGACCCAGATCTCGTAGGTTTCGCCCGGGGGGCGGCGCGGCAGGTCGCTTGCGACGAACCACACTTTCTTCTGCTGCTCGTCCCAGACGAAGCGGCCGATCCCGGCGCCGGCGCCTTCGGAAGAGTAGACCTCGGCGACCTTCGTATCGGGCGACATGAGGGCGACGATGAGGGCCTGGTCTCCAGCGGCTGCTTCTTCGAGGCGGGCGGCAGCCTTCTCCTGGTCGTCGAGCTTGCGCGTGAGGGCGGCGATTTCCACTTCCTGCGAGAGTGCGGCATCGATCTGCGTGCGGAGGGCGGCGTTGTCTTCGCGCAGGTCGCGCACTTCGCCGCGCACCCAGACGAGGCCCGTGAAGGCGGCCACCGCGACGACGACGGCGGCGAGGCCCGCGGTGGCGCGGCCGACGGCGAAGGCCCGGCTGACGGGCCCCGGGCGCCTGATGCCTGCCGCGGTGAGGACGCGGCCTTTGAGCCGGGAAGGCGAGCGCCGGACCGGGGTGCTCAGGGCGAAGGTGGCGGCCAGGCGCTCAGAATCACGGACGATATCGCGGCAGGCAGGGCACTCGGCGAGGTGGAGCGCGATGGCGCGTTCCAGCTGCGGTTCGAGCGAACCGATGGCGAACTCGTCCGCCTGTCCTTGCGAAATGTGTTCCCCCGGCATCTCCCCAACCCTACTCGCGTGCCTCGAGTGACCTGCGCAGTTTCTGCATCCCCAGGCGGATGCGTGTCTTTATGGTACCCAGCGGCTCGTGCAATTGCGCCGCGATTTCCTGTTGCGTGAGGCCTCCGAAGTAGGCCAGTTCCAGTGCCACCCGTTGCTCGCCCGGGAGGGCCAGGAGGGCCCTGCGGACGGCCGCCTGGTCCTCGTGCAACTCGGCCGAACCCTGCGGGTCCACCGGGTCGCTGCTGAAGAGCGGTTCGGCCGCCTCGTCGGGTTCGCCAAGGGATCCGCCTTCGCGCCGCCGCCTGCGGCCGCGGGCGCGAAGCTCATCGACGGCACGGTTCCGGGTGACGCTCATCAGCCAGCTGAGGAACCGGCCCCGCTCCGCGATGAACGTCTCCGGCCTGCGCCAGAGGCGGACGAATACGTCCTGCGATGCGTCCTCGGCCAACCCCGCGTCTCCAAGCACGCGAAACGAGGCGGAGTAGACGAGGTCGATGTAGCGGTCGTACAGCACGGCGAAGGCGTGCTCGTCGCGCTGGGCGATGGCGAGCATGAGACCTTCGTCCGGCCAATCGATGCGGGAGGCGATTTCCGCTTCCGCGGGACGGGCGAATTCGACCGTCCTGCCAACATTACGTATACCTGAAGTTTCCGGATTCCCGTGCAACGCCATAGGTATCTCAAATCGGGATCATACACCCCGTTTTTGCCCGTACCAGCCTCTTTACCGTGCGCGCCGAAAGGCCTCTTATCCATTTACCAGCGGCTTCGCGAAGATGTTCAACACTGGACTAACCACCACAGGAGAGACAGGAAATGCGACGCTTCACGGGTGCCCTCGCTGCGGGCGCAGTGGCCCTGACCGTGCTGGCCGGCGCGGCGTGTTCCAATTCGGGCGGGCCGGCCACCGCGACCGATGAGACGCGTCCGCCGCAGGAGCGCGTGACGCAGGCGCCCCCGCAGGCCAGTACGCAGGCGCCAGGGTCGACAACGAACCGGCCCGCGGGCGAGATGACGACAGCCGAGCTCGTGACGTTCGCCGAACCCGCCATCGTGCGCATCCAGACGAACGGCGGGGTGGGGACAGGCTTCGTCGTGGATGAGGACGGCTACATCATGACCAACAACCACGTCATCCAGGGGAGCAACGGGCGCACCGCGACCAACATCCGCGTGACCCTGAGCGACGGCTCCGTTGTGCCGGCCCAGGTGGTGGGGGCAGATGCCCGCACCGACATGGCCGTACTGAAGGTCGACCGGAGCGGGCTGAAGCCCCTCGCCTTCGCCGACCTGGACAATGTGCAGATAGGCCAGGACGTTGTGGCGATCGGCTATGCGCTGGACCTCCAGGCGGGCGAGGGGCCGTCGTTCTCCGTAACTCGCGGCATCGTCAGCCAGAAAAACCGCGCCATCAATGAGAACTCGAGTTCCGCCATCCTCGGCGCCGTCCAGACTGACGCGGCAATCAACCACGGCAACAGCGGCGGGCCGCTCCTCAACCTGGCCGGCGAGGTTGTCGGCATCAACACCGCGCTCGCCCCGGACGGTTCGGGCGGGCTGGCCTCGGGGATCGGGTTCGCAGTCGGCTCCGACGTGGCCAGGGCCGTCTACGACGAAATCCGCGCGGACGGGCGCGTGAACCGCGGGATGCTGGGCATCAGCAACTTCGAGGCGCTGCGGCCGGCGAAGGCGCGAGACCTCGGCGTCCCCGAGGGCACGGCCGGCGTGGTCCTCGGCACCGTGGCCGCCACGGGGCCAGCAGCGCAGGCAGGCCTCCAGGCCGACGACGTGATCATCCGGCTGGCCGACACCGAAATCCGCAACGAAACGGACCTCATGGTCGCCCTCATCAAGCACGCGCCCGGCGAGAAGGTGACGGTGGAGTTCTACCGGGGCGGGCAGAAACGCTCGGTCGAAGTGACGCTGGCAACGCCCGCGTGAGCCAATCGCGCGCCGCACTCCCTTCGCGGGGCCTCCCATCGGGGAGGCCCCGCAGCGCGTCACGCGGTAGGCTGGACGCGTGGCGCCGCAACGGATCGTTTCGCTCGTCCCGAGCCTGACCGAGCTCGTGTGGTGGCTGGGAGCGGGGAGCCGGCTTGCCGGGCGCACGAAGTTCTGCGTCGAACCGGAAGGCCAAATCGAAACCGTCCCGGCGCTGGGAGGCACGAAGAACCCGAGCGTGGAGCGCATCACGGCGCTCCGGCCGGACCTGGTCATCGCCAACCGCGAGGAGAACCGCCGCGAGGATGTCGAGGCATTACGGGCCGCGGGCCTCCCGGTGCTCCTGACCGACCCGAACAGTGTGGAGGGGGCCATCGCGATGATCCGGGAGCTCGGCGCGCTGCTCGAATGCAGCGAGCGGGCCGATGAACTCGCCCGCGAAGTCGAAACACTGCTTTCGGAGGGCGCAGGCGATGCCCGGCCCCGGGTCTATGTGGGCGTCTGGCACTCCCCCATGATGGGCCTCGGCTGCGAGAGCTACGGGCACTCGCTCATCGAGGCGTGCGGAGCCGTCAACGCGCTCCGGACCCGGCCCCGCTACCCGGAGCTTTCGATGCAGGAGTTGGCAAAGGTGAGCCCGGACCTCATCCTCCTGCCCGATGAACCGTTCCCGTTCGACGCCGGACATGCCGCGCTCTACGGGCAGATCGCGCCCGCCCGCCTGGTGGATGGGAAGCTGCTGTGGTGGTATGGCCCGCGCATGCCCGCGGCGATCCGCGAACTGCGCCGGCTGTTCGCCGAGGCCGCCGGATGAACGCCATCCGGGTGGTACGGCCGGGGATGTTCGGCGGCGCGTGCCTGGCGGCGCTGCTGGAGGCGACGGCGCGCACCAGCTCGCCGGTTGTCGGCCTGCCGACAGGGAACACACCGGGGGCGTTGTACGAATGTCTCCGTGGCGCCGCCGAACGCGGGGAGGCGGACATCTCGGGGTGGCGGCCGTTCGCGATAGACGAGTACGGCGGGCCGCGCGGCCATCCCTGCTCGAACCGTGCCTACTTCGCGCGATACTGGGACACGATCCCCGGGGCGCCGCCCGTTGAACAGTTCGCGCCGGAAGCGCCGGACCTCGAGCAGGAGTGCGTCCGCATGAGCGAACGGTTGGTCGAAGCAGGGGGCCTCGACGTGGCACTGCTCGGCATTGGCCTGAACGGCCACCTGGCGTTCAACGAGCCGGGCAGCGCGCGCGATTCAACGGTGCGGCGGGTGGAGCTTCATGAGCAATCGCGGCTGAGTGCACGGGCATGCTGGGGCGACGAAACGCCGCGCTGGGGGCTCACCCTGGGGCTGCGCGAACTCCTGGCCGCGCGTTCCGTGATCGTGATGGCGAACGGGGCCGAGAAGGCCCACATCGTGGGCATGGCGCTCTCTTCGCCACCAGACCCGGGACTCCCCGCAAGCTACGCGACGGACGGCGCCCTCTGGATCCTGGACGCAGACGCCGCGGCCGGGCTCACGCTCCGTTAGGGGTTCATCCGGTCGTCGAAGACGACCTCGCCGCGGCAAACGGTCGCGCGGACACGGAGGCCGGCGTCGAGGAGCACAAGGTCCGCGTCCATCCCCCGTTCCAGTTGTCCCTTGCGCTCCGCTGCCCCGGCGATCCGCGCCGGGTTCGTCGCGCAGAGGCGGAAGGCTGTCGCGATGCTCACGCCCAGGAAGCGCATGGCGTTCCGGAAGTGCTGGTCCATCGTCTCGACGCTCCCAACGATGGTGCCGTCGGCTTTGGCTGCTTTGCCGCCGGAGACCGTGACTTCCTCGCCCGCGAACCTGCCGCTCTCGGCGCCCAGGCCGGCGAGGTGGAGGTTGTCCGTCACGATGACCGTGCGATGAGGACCGAGGATGCGGTAGGCCATCAGGAGGGGGGCCGGGTCGACGTGGGCGCCGTCGCAAATGAGTTCGCAGGTGACGGCATCTTCCAGGAGGGCCGAGACGATCGGCCCGCCTTCGCGCTGGTGGATCGGCCGCATGGCGTTGAAGAGGTGGGTCACGTGCCGGATCCCGGAGTCGAACCCTGCGCGGCACTGGACCGTGTTCGCGTCCGTGTGTCCCATCGCGGGGATGGCCCCGCTGGTCGCGACGGCGAGCGCGAGCTCCAGGGCGAGCGGCAGTTCCGGCGCGAGCGTGACCTGGCGGATGTGGCCGTCCGCGGCGGCCTGGAAGCGGAGGAACTCCTCGCGGACGGGGGCGCGGAGCATCTCGGGCGGGAAGGCGCCATGGCGGACCGGGTTGATGAACGGCCCTTCCAGGTGGAAGCCGAGGACTTCCGCCCCCGCCGTGTCGTGGACCACGGGCCGGAGCGCGGCAAGCATCGCTTCCGTGTCGCCCGGGTCCCGGCCCACCGTGCTGACGAGGAAGGCCGTGACGCCGTTCCGGGGCGCCCACGCGGCATAGTCGCGGAGGCGTTGGGCATCGTGGGTGAAGAACGAATGCCCGCCGCCGCCGTGGACGTGCACATCGATGAACCCTGGCCCGACGGTCAGCCCGGCGGCGTTCAACTCCACCGCATCGCCGTCGGCGAGGCCGGAGCCGATGGCGACGATCTTGCCGTCGCGGCAGAGGAGGTCGCTGCGCGAAGGGCCCGAGGGCAGGGCAAGGACGCCGTTCCTGATCAGCAGTGCGCGCGACATGGAGCTTTACGTGTTCCTTGACCGGGAGACCGTGGCGAACCTACGGTGGCGGAAAATCCAGGGATCGGGCCTCGGTGGTTGTACGCATTTCCCGGCGGAAGGGGTGGGTGGCCGCCATTATTGGCGCCGCCCTCGGGACCGTCTACGCCTCGCTCGTTTCCTACCAGCAAATTGACGGCTTTCTCTTCCCCGGAAACGAACTGCACGTCCCGGCGGTGAGCGCCCAGATCCCCAGCACCGACATCGGCGTGGATGTCTCGCTGCCGGGTGTTTCCACGGGGAAGAGCGAGCCCTGGCGCCCGGACGACCGCCTCAACATCCTCGTCCTGGGCCTGGACCGCAGGCCCGGCGAGCCGGAAGACGCCTCCTACCGGGCCGACACGATGTTCGTCGCCAGCATCGACACGCACGCCGACCGCCTCCAGCTGCTGGCCATCCCGCGCGACACCTACGCCGACATCCCCTACGGCGACGTGCCAGGAATCTGGGCACAGAACAAGATCAACGCCGCCTACAGCTACGGGCAGTTCTACAAGTACCCCGGGGGCGGCGCGGCCGCCTGTGTAGCCGCTGTCGAACACAACTTCAATCTCGACATCCACCACTACGTCGTCATCGACTGGGTTGGCTTCGTCGAACTGATCGACGCGATTGGCGGGATCGAAGTCGACGTGCCGGAGGAAATCTCCGACTACGGGACGGACGTGCTGGAGGTGTTCGAGGATCAGACCGTGAAAGCCGGCCGCCAGCATATGGATGGGGCGCAGGCCCTCGGCTATTCCCGCGTGCGCGTCGATGGGGACCTGAAGCGCATCGAACGCCAGCAACTCGTGATCCAGGCGGTGGCTGACAAGTCCGTGAGCCTGGGGCTGCTCGCGAAGATCCCGGACCTCTGGGCGGCCTACCGGCACGCCTTCCGCACGGACATCGACACGGCGTTGATCCCCGGGTACGCGCTGCTCGCGCGGGAGATGAACCTCGAGCACATCGAGTCCTTCTCGCTCGGACCGGCGATGTACGGCAGCATCGCCGAGGACGGCCAGATCGTGCTGCTCCGCAACGACGACCGCGTCTACGAGATCATCGACCGCTTCCTCGCCGATCCACGCGTGCGCGATGAGGCGCCGCGCCTTGTGGTGGAGTACAGCGGGGAACCGGCCCGCGGCAGGGAGATCGAGGGCCATCTCGCGAACTTCGGCATCCCGCCCGAATACTTCGAACTCGTCCGCGTCCCGGGAGAGCTGGCGCCCGGCATCTTCGACCTGTCGGGCAAGTCTTACACCGCGGCCAAGCTCACTGAGCTGTTCGACCTGCGGCTCCTCGCGCCAGACGGACCACTCCCGGAGGCCGACATCGTTGTCCGCCTCGGCGCGGAGACGGGGCTTCGTACGCCCTGAGGCTAGTTCGCCGGGACGGAATCCTCGACGTTGATGGTCGCGCGCATCTGCGGGTGGAAGTCGCAGGTGACCTTGAACTCCCCGGTCCCCGGCGGTGTCCAGATGAAGATGTCGTCCTTCTTCATCGTCCCGGACTCGTTCTTGCCCTCGATGGTGACGGTGTGGACGGCCGTTTCGCTGTTCTTGAAGTAGACCTTCTCGTTTTTCGAGACGGTCAGTTTCGAGGGACTGAACTTGAGGTTGTCCTGGTTGATGAATGGCGCCCCGTCCGGGACGCCGGCGACGCCGCTCGCGCGACCGCCATCACCGGAAGAGTCGTCGTCGCCACCACCGCCGCAAAAGGCGGTGAGCAGGGCGGTCCCGAGCAGAGCCGCTACCCAGAGCGTCGGTCGAAGTCGCATACGGTGGCCTCACTTTTCCAGGACGAAGTCAACAGTCCTTCCAGTGTGCCGGTTTCGCGGGTGGGGCGACAGCGGCGGACCGCTGCGCGGAGGACCTTCGATGGGCGTATGCACGGCATCTATGGCTTCAGTCCTCCGGAATGGAGAAGGCCCCCGGGGAGTAGTTCCCGGGGGCCCTCCTGGAAAGAGAGGCGGGGTGCGCGACTCTTAACAGCGAGTTAGCGGGCCGGAGCCTCGGCCGCCGGCGTTTCATCGGCGAGGCTGTCATCGCCCATCGACTTCCAGAAGTACTCCCAGAAGAACGCGACGATGAGAGCGCCGACAGCCGGCCCGACGAGGTAGATCCAGAAGTCGCCCCATTCGTTGCCGACGAGGGCGGGGCCGAAGGAGCGGGCCGGGTTGACCGAGGCGCCGGTGAACGGGACGGCGACGAAGTGGATGAGCATGACGGCAAGGCCGATGGCAATGGGCGCGTTGATGCCCCAGCCCTTCTTGCTCACGGCCGTGTTGTAGACGACGACGACGAGAAAGGCCGTGCAGATGATCTCGAGGCCGAGGCCCTCGACGGGCTTGATCGCATCGTTGAGGAAGTGGCCGCCAAGCGTGCCGGGACCCTCGCCCTCAAATTCGTCGCCGGTAACGAGCATGAGGAGAAGCGAGGCGACGGCAGCGCCCGCGAACTGCGCGACGATATAGGCGACGCCGAGGGCGGCCTTGATGTTCTTCGTGACGATCATGGCGAGGGTGACGGCGGGATTGATGTGGCCACCGCTGACGTTCGCGGTCCAGGCGACCGCGGTGAGGATGCCGAGACCGTGGGCTATGGCGATGGCGACGAGCGCGGCATCACCTCCTGCGCCGCCGAGGGCGGCGACAACGGCGCCCGTGCCGAGGAAGACGAAGAACATGGTGCCGAGGAATTCCGCGAGCACCGCACGCTGATCGTTCCTGGAGAAGCCATCCACTTGTGCGCTTCCTTCCGGGCCCCGCGTACGGCCGCAGGGGCTCCTGCCCGCGAATCTAGGTGCTAAATGCTAAAGTTGTCAAGCGGTTTAGCGTTTGCTTGCCCGGCAGGCCACAATGTGGCTCAATGCCCCGGTGCAAGGGAAGCCGGTGCCGGTCCAGCTGTGCGTGCGCTGCGGCTCGCCAATGGCGGACATCAAGGGATCCCGCCTGGCCGTCTGCCAGACATGTGGCTACAAGGACGACTGCTGCTGATTCCGGGGCGAGAAGGCCCGCGGCGCGATGCCGCGTGGCGGCAGTGATCGCGGGAGGCTACGCCGCCCGATGCTGGTCCAGGGCGGCGATTTGCTCGCGCAGGCGGCGGATGCGGCGCAGGCGCGCGCTGTTGCTCACGAGGCTCGCGTCATCCAGGAAGACCGGGCCGTCGCACCGCGCGCAGCGGACGAGGGCATCCAAATCCTGGTCCGGAGGCGCCACGCGGTTGCGCAACCCGCGGACGGTGATCGGGGCGCCTTTGGCGCCTACCCAGCGGCCATTTTCGAAGCCGCAGTGGAGACATTTCGTTTCGCCCATGACCAACATTGTCCCGATCCTCCTGACGGAGGGGATAGTGCGGCCCGGCGTCTTCACACGGGACTGGGGAAAACCCCCGGACGCGGTCTGCCGACCCCGCAATCCCGGCGCGGCCAGGGCTGCCTCACCCTGTATTCATATCTACGACAGGGTACGGTCGCCTGGTCACGAAATTCTGTGACGGGATTAACTCGTATGCGAAACGCTGTCCACGCGGAACCGCATCGTGCCCTGGGGCGCTTCCACTTCGACCTCGTCGCCGACGCGCCGCCCAAGCAGCACCCGCCCCACAGGCGATTCAACCGAGATCCGGCGCTCGCGTGCATTCGCTTCGCGCGCCCCCACGAGCTGATACGTCTCCTGGCGGCCCCGCTCGATGTGCGTGACCGTCACGGTAGAACCGAGCGCAGCCAGGTCCTCGTCCCTGCCGGAGCGGTCGACCACCACGGCGCGGCGCAGCGAGGTTTCGATGCGCGACTTCCGGTCGTTGGTGAAGGCGAGGGCTTCGCGGGCGGCGTGGTAAGGCGCGTTCTCGCGCAGGTCACCGTCGGAGCGGGCCTGCTCGATGGCACGGACGAGCTCCGGCACCTTGGCTTCGAGCTCTTCGAGCTCGCGCTTGAGCGCTTCGATCCCGTCCGCGGTCATCTCGATGGGCGTCTCTTCGAGCCGGACGGCATTCGCGTGGGATGCGGCGCGGCCCGTCCGCGGGACGCGCACGTTGATCCCGAAATTGGCCGATGTGTAGTTCTTCTTCTTGAGGAACTGGAAGAATCCCTTCAGCGCCTCCACCCGGCGTTGGGCGTTTGGGTCCACGGAGGAGATTTCGCGGCTGGCGTAGCTCTCCACGCGGCTGCCGGTAAGGCTCGAGGCGAGGGTGGACGGGTCTGCGTACTCGACGTACTTCTTGACGTACTGTTCCTGTTCGTGGCGCTGCGGTGTCTTGAGGGACTTCAGGTATTCGTTCAGCGCTTCTCCGAGGGTGATGCCGGTAACCCTCGTTGCCTGCGGATCGTTGGTCATGCCTCAAATGTATCATCGATCTGGTGATCGCGCCTCGCCGTTTTCGTTGCCGTTATGGAATGGATTGAGCTTCCGGGCCTGTTCCCCGGATTGCCGGACCCTGCGCGCTGGTTGCCGCTGCTGCAGCGCCACGCGGCCTTCCTGCGCGAGCACGAAGCCCGGGCGCGCGTGACCTCGGTGAGTCCAGAAGAGGCGGTGCGCCGCCACTACGCGGAGTCGCTCGAAATCTGGCGAATCGCTTGCGAGGGGGCGCGCGCCGCGCCGGAAGTGGCGGTCGACGTTGGCAGCGGCGGCGGCTTTCCCGGCCTGGTGATGGCCTGCGTGGCGCCGGCGGCGCGGTTCGCCCTCGTGGAGCCGCTGCGGAAGCGGGCCGCGCTGCTCGACGGCGCCGCGCGGACACTCGGGCTGGAGAACGTCACGGTGGTGGCGGCGCGCGCCGAAGAGGCGGCCCGGGGCGAGTGGCGGGCCTCGGCCGGCCTCGTGACGGCGCGAGCTGTGGCGGCCCTGCCGGAACTGTTGGAATACACGGCCCCTTTTGCCCGCGCCGGCGGGATGCTGGCGCTGGCAAAAGGGAGCGGCTGGGAGGCGGAACTGGGCGGCGCCGGGAACGCCCAACAGTGCCTGGGCTGCCGTTTCGTGCGGCGCATCCCGATGCGCCCGGCCGTCTCGGAAACGGTGGGCGTGCTGTTGTTCGAACAGGTGCAGCCGTCTCCCGAGAAGTACCCGCGGCGGGCGGGATTGCCCCACAAGCGCCCTTTATAGGCAGGCGCGTAAGCAAGTGCGCAATTGGGGGTCGCGCTCTTGCGAATGCGTGCTATAGTTCGCGCCAACCGGCCCCCGCCCGTCAAGGATTGGTAAGCGGGTAGAACTTCGGGAAGCCGGGAAGCATGCAGGAGGCAGCATGGATCCCAACGCGATACTCAACAAAATCCTCCGCCTGGCGCGGCTGGACACCACCGTCTTCGATGAGGTGCGGGACGATGTGAACGAATTGGTCCCAGCGCTCATCGTCGCCGGCGTGAGTGCGTTGCTGGCCGGCCTGGGAGCCACGCTCTGGTTCCTCTTCCTGTGGGACGACCGCGTACAGCCCGACAACCTCTGGCTGAATACGTTCATCCTTGGCGGGCTCTTCCTCGCCGCCCTTTACGCCGTCTGGGTGCTCATCACCTACGTCGTCATCGTCCAGGTCTACAAGGCCTCCGCCGACCTCCAGTCGCTCTTGCGTACCATGGGGTACGCGGCCGCGCCGTTCGCGCTCTCCCTGCTCATGTTCATCCCGGTCCTGTGGCCGGTCTTCGCTATCGTCCCGCTGGCGCTGGTGTTCGTGATGACCATCTACGCCACTCAGTCGGTCACGAACGCGGACTCGACCCAGGTGGTGATGGCAAACCTGGCAGGGTTCGCCGTCATGGTGCTCGTGCTCACGATCATCGCCTTCTCGAGCGACGACACGCGGATCGGCGCCGGCCTGTTCGCCGCCCTGTTCGAGCCCATCAGCTAGGGAGCCACGGCCTCGAGAAAGGCAGGCTTCCTCGGAAGCCTGCCTTTGGCGTGCCGCGGCGAGCCACGGCGCCCTCGAAGGGCGGATCCCCGCAGCGCCGCTTTCGGATAGCCTTACCCAATGCCCCCGCGTGATTACGCCGCCGCTGCCCGCCGCAACGAGCGGCTCTACTACGCGTTCCTGCTGCTGATGGAGCTCGGGTTCTGGTTCGGCATCTGGATCAAGTACCTCACGGTCACGCGGGAGCTGGAGCTCAAGTACATCCTGCTCATGGACATGCCGTTCTGGCTGGCCGTGGCGGCGCTGGAGGCGCCCTTCGGCGCCCTCGCCGACCGGATTGGCCACAGTCGGGTGCTGGCGATCGGCGCGGGCGTCTACTCGCTCACCATCGCCGGGTTCGGCTTCACCACGAACTACTGGATGCTCTTCGCCGACTACATGCTCTGGGCGATCGCCACGGCCTGCCGCAGCGGGGCCGACCAGGCACTTCTCTACGACAGCTTCAAGCAGGCCGGGCAGGAGGAGCGCTTCTCGAAGGTCGTGGGGCGCGGGTTCGCGATCATGATCGCCGCAGGCACCAGCGGGGTGATCCTCGGCGGTGTGCTGGCAGCCTTCACGAGCCTGGCCTTCACGGTGCAGGTGAGCTTCATCGGCCCGCTCCTCGCGATGTTCGTCGCCGTGGCGATGGTCGAACCCCACGTGGAGCACGAACGGCCGCACTACATCGAGAACCTGAAGCGCGGGTTCAGCTACGCCTGGCACACGCCCCAGGTGCGCTACACGGTGTTGCTCGGCTCGACGGTGATGATGGCGGCGTTCGCGCCGGTCATCCTGATCCAGCCGTTCCTGATAGAGCACGACGTACGGACGGGGCTTTTCGGCGTCTACCAGGCGCCACTACGCATCGCCGCCGTGATCGCCGCGATCTACGCCCACCGCGCCGCTGCGCGCACCGGCGCCCCGATGATGTTCGCGATCGCGTGCGCCGGCATGGTGGTTGCGTTCGCCGGCCTTTCCGCGGTGGACCGCGTGGGGATGTTTGCGCTCTTCGCCGTGCCGTCGCTCATCCAGGGCTTCATGCGGCCGACCATCGACACCTACGTCAACCAGCACACGCCCAGCGAAACACGGGCGACCGTACTCAGCGTCTCGTCACTGGTGTTGAGCCTGCAAGTGGCGTTTTTCGAACCGATCGTGGGGTTCATCACGGACGACGTGTCGATCCGCGCGGCGTTCGCGTTCGTGTCTATCTACTTCCTGGTAGTGATGCCGCCGCTGTTCTACTTCTGGCGGCGGGCGTACGTCCCGGCGCCTGCGCCCACCCCGGTGCTGGCGGCCGAAGCGGCCTGACCCCCCAATCGAAACCACTTCCTCAGGGACTTCGTTCGCCGTGGGCGCGCTCGCGGGAGGCTCTCTCCGCGTCGGGCGGCGGCGCAGAGTCCCGCACGAGCCTCCGCCAGGCCGGTTCGGCGTGCGCATCCTCGCCCCAGCGGCACGGCCCGCACTTCCCGTGCAGGCGGGAAAGGTCCGAATGGAGTGCCGAGCCGCAGGTCGAGCAGGTGGCTGCCATACCGCCAGTGTACTCCGGCTGGCGGACCCTACCGCCCCGTGCGGACGACGATGATCCGGTCGAGCCCGCTCTCAGCGCCCCAGACTTCGCCGGGCCGCCCCAGGATCTGGCGCACGGCGGAGTTCGGCCCGCTCAGTTCGTAGCTTTCGAAGCGCTCCGTTCGCGGGTCGAAACTGACGAGCGTGTTGGCCCCGAAATCGCTCAGCCAGACAATGTCGCGGTCGTCCACGTACACCGCGTATGCCTGTGGCCGGGCACCGGGCAGCTTCCACTCTTTCCACTCGCCAGTCCCGGGCGTGTAGCGGGCTACCTGCCCGGCATTCCATTCGCTGACCCAGATGTTGCCCTTCGAATCACTCCAGACGCGGCGAGCGCCCTGGCCGGCAGTCGGAGGCTCGATGATCGTTGCTTCGCCGGTCGTGGTCTCGATCTCGGCGATGTGGCTGCCAGCCAACGAGGCGTAGAACACGCGGCCATCGGGTGTGGCGGCAATCCCGTATGGCCCGCGTCCGCGGGGAGCGGCCCAGGCCCGCACCTCACCGGTCGCGGGGTCCACGCTCCCGTAGTAACCGCCCTGGCCAGTCCACCAGAGGATGCCTCGCGAGTCGAAGGCGGCGGTGTTGAGGTTCGCGTTTGGCGCTGTCGAAGGGAGCCGGTACACGGTAACCGCCCTCGTCGCCGGGTCGACCTTCACGATCGCGTTTTGCCCACCGTCGGTGATCCAGGGCCACCCATCGGGGCCGACGATGACACCGTGGGGCGCGGAGCCCGGGCCAAGCACCACTTCCCAGGTCTCGCCGGTCCTCGGGTCCAGCCAGCCGAGCTTCCCCGTGCGCTGGGCGGTGTACCACACTCCGCCATCCGTGGCGGGCGCGACATCGTGCGGATGCGTCCCCGGGGCGACGGGCCAGCTCTGGACGAGGGCCTGGCCCTCGGGAGTTGCGGACGGCGTGGAGCGTTCGCCGGAGGCGGTGGGGGATCCCGAAGGCGGGCTCCCGCCCGGCGATGCCGGGGTTGTGCTGGCGGCGCGGGGCGAGGGCGCCCGCGTCGCTTCGCCCCCGTCCTCGCCCGAGCCGCAGGCGGCGAAGGCGAGACCCAGGACGGCAACCGAAAGCCGGAGTGCGGGCGGCATCACGTGAGTCTGGCACGCGGGCCGGCGACGGCGCGTAAAGGTGGCTCAGCGAGCCCGTTTTGCCGTTTGTAAGTGTGCATAAGGGAGAAAGCCGTATGAAAACGCGGCAATTCCCCTAGGGCGCCAGCGCCGCGAGGGTTGCTTTACTCGAAAACCGCGGTGGTATGCTTGGCGATCGGTACTGGCGGGGGCCCGGACTTCGCTGCGAAGACCGGGAGGTACCGATGCCGCTTCCCCGTGTCCATCCTGGCAGATAAAGGACGGTCTCCTTCTTGACCGAACCCCTCCAGGTTGGCCAGTTCGCCATCGTCGATGGAGAACCGGTCGACCGGGGACCCAACGCCGGCGTGTTCCACGGCAAGGGTCCCACCGACGACCGCGCGGAGCTTTTTCTCCTGGCCGAAGGCACAACGCCCGCGGGCGAGGCCTTCGCGGGCCACGTCATCTCCGCCCTCGGGCATTCGTTCGCATCGCTCGACATGAGCCTCACCGGCTCGCTCACCCGCCTGTTCCTCGAGTCCGAACGGAACGTCCAGGACTGGAACCGGAAGAGCATCGCCCAGCACCGCGTGGCGATCGGGCTCTCCGCATTCGGCAGGCGCGGTGACCAGGCAGTCATCGCCCAGGCCGGCCCGTCGGTCGCCTTTCACCTCCACAACGGGGAAGTGACAGTCTTCACCGCCGAAGGCGAACACGCCCGGCCGATCGGGGCGGCCCCGGTGAAACCGCAGCTCACCCGCATCCCGTTCGAACGCGGCGACCGGCTGTTGCTCATCTCCAGCCGCGCACTGCGCGAACTCGACGACGAACTGATCGCCGGGATCCTGACGCTCCCCGAAGCGCAGATCCTGCCGGACCTGTACCGGCGCGTGCAGCAGCTGCGCCAGGTGACCGTGCTCCTCGTAACCGGGCCGCAGCCGCGCCAATCCCGCACGGCGCCCGAGCGCGAGCCCGAGGCCGAGCCGGAACAGGAGTACGTCATCGGCGCCACCGGCGGAGAGTCCGAAGAGTCCCCGCTGGACGGGAACTTCCAGCCAAGCCTCTTCATTGACGATGAGGGCGAGAGCATCGTGCGGTCGGCGAGGGCGCAGCTCGTCGAAGTCGCGCCGCGGCCGCTCTTGCCGACGGTGGTGCCGGCGATCATCACGGATATTCCCGCGCCGTTGCTGCGGGCTTCGGGAGATTCGGCCTTCGAGATGAACCGCCTGGCCGCGGAAGGCGCCGCTCGCGCCGCCCGTTCGCGCGCCGCAGCGGCAACGGTTGAAGCCGAGACTGAGAACGCAGGGCACCGTCCGAACTGGCGCTCGCGCCAGGATGAGCACATCGCCTACATGCCGGCCAACGGCGACACCGGTACGGCCACGGGGCGGCCGCGCAAGAGCCAGAGCTTTTCGCGGGGACTCGTGCCGGCAGACTCGCCGGTGCGGGCCCTCCCGGAAATGGCCCGCGACGATGTCCCGATCGTGGACGACCTCGCGGCTGTCGGCCGCGCCCGGGCAAACATCCTCACCGCCACGCCGATGGCGGAAACGCTTGCGAGCGAAAACGGGGCCGCCCTCAACGGCGGCACCCCGCTCGTCCGGCCCCGCAACAGCATGGGCGGCCGCTGGAAGGGCGGGAACGCGTTCGGTGGCCGCACCGCCGTCGGCGGCCAGCTCCCGCCGGCCTGGCTCGTCATCCTGGGGGCCATGCTCATCCTCTTCCTGATCGCCGGGGCACTCACCGTCCCCCGGCTCCTGAGCGGCGACAACAGCCAGGAGGTCGCGAGCCTCCTCGGCGGGGCGGAGCAGAGGATTGTCGCCTCGAGCTCAGCCATCGATCCCGCCCAGAAGCGCCAGTTGTTGACCGAAGCGCAGGCCATGCTCCTGGAGGCGCGCGACCTGGGGTCCGGCCCCGAAACCGACGCACTCATCAGCCAGGTCGCCGGTGTGATTTCGGCGATGGACAACATCCAGCAGCCAGAGGCGGTCGAGACGATTGCTTCGCTCCAGCGGTTCGGGACAAAGCCACTTGCCGTCGCACGGCTCGCCGTGGGTGCCGAGGCGGCCTACCTGCTGGATGCGAACTCCGCGCAGGTGGTCTCGGTCCCGCTCGCGGGCGGCGAGCCGCGAGTGGTGTTCCAGGAGAACAAGGACGAAAAGCGCGCGAAGCCCGTCGCGCTCGCAGTCCTGGAGGAGTCGGAGCTGGGCGGGCCGGCTTTGCTCATCGCGGATTCGGACAAGCACCTGTACGCGTTTTCCGAAGCATCCGGATTGCGCGCTATCGCCTTCGCCGCCGGGAGCGGGATGACGGTGACGGACATCGCCGTCCGGGGACGGGACCTCTTCGTCCTGGACAGCCCGGGGGCGACGATCTACCAGTTCATCCAGACACCGGCTGGGTTCCCCAATGCCCCGCTGAAAGTGGTCGCCAGCCCGGACCTCGCGGGGGCCAGGCGTCTGACCGCCGGCGCCGAGTTCATCACGGTTGACGCGGACGGGACCGTCCACAGGTTCTTGAACGGCGGCAACACCGCGATCACGTTCTCGCAGAGCGGGATCGATGAACGCCTTGTCGCCCCGGAGACGGCGCAGGCCCTGGAGGGGGGCGAGCTCGCTATCCTCGACGCACCGAACGACCGGATCGTTGTGCTCCGGGAAGACGGAGGGTTCGACCGGCAATACCAGCATGCGGACTTCGCATCGGCGAGCGCCTTCGCGATGCGGGATGGCGTTGGCTTCCTGTTCAGCGGCGGCACGCTTCGCCGGGTCAAGTTCTGAGTCAAGCTCTATCCTTCCCTCTCCCCCCGTGCCATACTGAACCTGCTGTGACGCAGACTTCTTTGGGCGAAATGGCAGATTTGGGAAGTTCGCATCAGCTTTCGCTCCCTGCAGCGCCCAGCCGCCACCGCCTGATCCGCTGGTTCTTCATCGCGCTCGGTTCCCTGCTCGTCGGCGTAGGCGTGCTGGGCATCTTCCTCCCCCTCCTGCCCTCCACCGTGTTCTTCCTGATGGCGGCCGGTTGCTATGGGAAGAGTTCGCCGGCAGCCTATCGCTGGTTGACGACGAACCGCTTCTTCGGCCGCCACCTGCGGGACTACAAGGAAGAGCGCGGCGCGACCATGGGCGCCAAGGTGATGTCGATCGGGAGCCTCTGGGCGGGCATCGGTTTGAGCGAATACTTCATCGACGCGCTCTGGATCCGGCTTGCGCTGGGCCTCGTCGCCATCGCCGTCACCGTGCACCTGGTGCTCCTGCGGACGATCAGCCGGTAGGCCGGTCGGCCTTCACGAGCGCTTCCCGGATCAGGCCGATCGCCTCGTTCGCCATCCAGACCTGGCCTGCGGCGCCCTGGTGGAGCCCGTCCCGGTGGCCGTCCATCCCTTCCGGGCGCCAGCGCCACTGCGGCACATCGTCGCCTCCGTAGACTACGTGGAGACGGGCGCATTCCGCTTTCAACCGCATGTGGACGAACTGGCGCCGCGCCTCCACGCGCTCACGCCAGCGCTTCGTCGTGGCATGCGGACGGCGCCCGCGTTGCCCGTCGACCACGACGACGAGCCCTTCATCCCGCAGGCAGATGCGCACGCACTCGAGGACGCACTCGACGACTTCCTCGGGGCTGAAGTGCACGGCGCCGGCCACGACCGACTGCCCCGCCTGGCGGAACGTCCTGAACAGGCGGTTGTGGGCGAGCCATGGTGTCTCCGCGGCCTTTGTGCCCAGTGAGGCGGCTGGCTTGCCGAACCTCCCGAACGCGCGCTCCAGGCGAAGCGGGAGAGATTCATAGAGACACCAGTACTCTGCGACGTTGACGTACACGACGTCGGGCTTGAGTTCCCCAATCCAGCGCTCCAGGACGCCCGGAAACTCCCGCGTGGGCCAGGCTGGCTTCGTGATGACCTCGCACGACCCGAACTCGGCCGCGAGCGTGGACTGGATGATCTCGTGCCGCAGCGGCGTCCCTTCCGGGAGGTTCAGCGCTTCGTTGGAGTTGCCGAGGAACAGCACGCGCATCGCGGCGATCATATGGTCGTGGCTCCCCGGGGCCCAGCGATCGCGGAGCGCGCTACGCGAGCATCACGATCTCCAGGGCGTTGAGCCGTTCGGGGTCCGCCACAAGCTCGACCTCGGTGACGCGGCCTTCTCGCACCTCGAACACGAACGCCACGACGGTCCGTCCGCCGGCGGCCCACACCGCGCCGGCCTTCCCGTCGATGAGGGCAAGCTGGGCCGCCTGGGCGCGGCCTGCGAACTGCCCGGCAACCGTCCGCGCACCACGCAACTCCGAGGTCAGCCAGCCGGTGCGCGCGCCCATCCGCAGGGCGGCCTCGTCCGGTTTCAGCACGACGTCCGGGGCGAGCACCGCGAGGAGCGCCTCGAAGTCGCCCGAGCGGGACGCTCGGAAGAACGCTTCGACGACCTCGCGGTGGTGAGGCGCCGCCGGTCCGGGCTGCTCCGCCGAAGCGCCCTGCACCCGGCGCCTCGCCCGGCTCGCGAGCTGGCGCGCCGCGGCGGGCGAGCGGCCCACGATCTCCGCGATTTCCTCGAAGGAGACGCCAAACACATCGTGGAGCACGAATGCGACCCGCTCAGCCGGGGCCAATTGCTGCACCACGGCGGCCATCGCTGCCCCAACCGACTCGGCGAGGATGGCTTCGCGTTCCGGGCTGGCGGCGTCGGGGATGGCTTCCGCCGGCCCGCCGTCGCCGAGCGGCTCCTCGCGCCGCGCCCTGCGCGAACGCAGCATGTCGAGGCAGACGCGAGAAACGACGGTCGTCAGCCAACCGCCGAGGTTCTCCACCTGCCCCGCATCGGCCCTGGTCAGCCGGAGCCATGCCTCCTGCACCGCGTCGTCGGCTTCGCTGGCTGAGCCGAGCAGCCGGAAGGCGACGGAGCGCAACCGCGGGCGGTCCGCTTCAAACCGCTCGATGAGCCATTCATTCTCCACCGGTCACATTTTCTCCTCTGCTAACGTCACAGGGTTATGGGCCGCGCGGGCCCAGTCCACTGCGAGGTACGGCACATGAAAATCAAGCTCACCAGCGTCCATGTCGACGACCAGGAAAAGGCGCTCCGCTTCTACACGGAGGTCCTGGGCTTTGTGAAAAAGGCCGACATCTCGGCCGGCGACTACCGCTGGCTCACGGTGGTTTCGCCCGAAGACCCGGAAGGGACCGAGTTGCTGCTCGAGCCCAACGATAACCCGGCGGCGAAAGCCTACCAGGAAGCGCTCGTCCAGCAGGACATCCCTGCCGCGATGTTCTTTTCAGACGACCTCGAGGCCGAGCACGCGCGCATCGCCGCTCGCGGCGGAGACTTCGTCATGCCGCCGACTCCCGTCACCGGGTCTATCATCGCCCGGCTCCACGACACGTGCGGCAACCTCATCCAGCTCACCCAGCTGACCTGAACGGAGGAACGGCATGAACAATGAATCACAGGACAAGCCCGGCGGTGCCGGGAAGGCCGGCCCGGCGGCGCCGTCCGAGCTCATCGACGCGAGGATCGCCGGGCTGGGCGACTGGCGCGGCGAGACCCTCGCCCGCGTCCGCGCCCTCATCAAGGAAGCCGTGCCGGACGTCGTCGAGGAGTGGAAGTGGCGCGGCGTCCCCGTCTGGTCCCACGCCGGCATCATCTGCACCGGTGAAACCTACAAGGGCGCTGTGAAGCTGACGTTCGCGAACGGCGCCGCCCTCACCGATCCGGCGGGGCTGTTCAATTCGAGCCTCGAGGGCAACACACGCCGCGCCATCGACATTCACGAAGGCGAGGCGATCGACGAGGAAGCCTTCAAGGCGCTCATCCGGGCGGCCGCCGCCCGGAACGAGGCGGCATCGACGGCAAGGCGGCCGAAGGCTTAGGCCGTCGGCCCGAATCGCAACAACGCACGAGGAGGTCACATGAACGCATCGATCCGTCAACTCCACCGCTGGGTCTCGGTCGTCTTCACGCTTGCTGTCGTCGCCGTCTCGATCCTCGGCGCGGCACTGGAGGAGCCCGCCGAATGGGTGTTCCTCCTTCCGCTGGCGCCGCTGGCGGCGCTCTTCTTCACCGGGGTCTACCTGTTCGTGCTGCCGTACCGGCGGCGCCGCAGCAGGGCGGGGACCGCCTGACCCGCCGGCGGCGCCGTTCGGGGCGGCCGCGGATGCCCGGTTTGCCGCGGCTGCTGGCGCGCCTCCAAGACGGCGCGGCGGCACGCTGGCTATACTTCCGCGCACTCACTCTCTTCCCGGGGCGTCTCTCATGGAATACAAGAATCTCGGCCGGTCCGGCCTCCAGGTCTCGGTCGTCGGGCTTGGCTGCAACAACTTCGGCATGCGCTGCGACTACGACGCGTCGGAGAAGGTCGTCAACGCCGCAATCGACCACGGCATCAACCTCTTCGACACGGCCGACGTCTACGGCGGCCAGGGCAAGAGCGAGGAGTTCCTCGGGCGCATCCTCAAGGGCAAGCGCGATTCCGTGCTCATTGCCACCAAGTGGGGCAGCAAGATGGGCGAAGGGCCCCACAAGAGCGGCGGTTCGCGCAAGTACATCATGGCCGCCGTCGAAGATTCCCTCCGCCGCCTCCAGACCGACTACATCGACCTGTACCAGCTGCACCGGCCCGACCTTTCGACGCCGATCGACGAGACGCTGCGCGCGCTGGACGACCTGGTGAGCCAGGGCAAAGTCCGTTACATCGGCCACTCGAACTTCACCGGCTGGATGACGGCCGAGGCGCACTTCGTGGCCGAAAAAGGCAACTACACGCGGTTCATTAGCGCGCAGAACGAGTACAGCCTGCTGGACCGCCGCATCGAAAACGAGCTCGTACCCGCCTGCGAACGGTACGGGCTCGGCGTGCTCCCCTACTTCCCCCTCGCGAGCGGGTTCCTCACCGGGAAGTACCGCCAGGGCCAGGACCTGCCGCAGGGCACTCGCCTGGCAAACGCAGGGCCGATGGCTTCGCGCATCCTCACCGAGAAGAACTACGAAATCCTCGGCAAGCTCGAAGCGTTCGCCGAGCAGCGCGGCAAGTCCATGGTCGACCTCGCAATCGGCTGGCTGGCGAGCCTCCCTTACGTCGGCAGCGTCATTGCCGGGGCAACGAGGCCGGAGCAAGTGGAGCAGAACGTCGCGGCGGGGGGCTGGAAGCTGACTGCGGAAGAGATGGCCGAAGTCGACGCTATCACGAAGCGCTGAGGATCCCCGGCGGACCGCGGAGATCACACCGGCGGCGGATGCACAGACCCCGGTAATCAACTTGCGCTGTTGCGCTTCTGCAATCCCCCTCTCGGGGCTCCTTAGATCGCTGCAACGGGGCGGGGAGCATGCTTCTGGCCATTCTCCCAGGGAGCGACCAAAGCCATGACCGAAGCCACCACACACGCCATGCACCGCAGCAACGCCCACGTCCATCACTGGCTCATCGAAGAAGCGGTCGGGCCGACGAGCATGGGCCGCTGCCGTGGTTGCGGCGCCGAACGCGTCTTCCGGAACTGGCCGGCAGAAGAGGTCCTCCAGAGGGCCGAGTACAATGCCGCCGCCTGACACGCCTCGCGTCTTTCAGCTCTACGATGCCGATTCCACCCGCCTCCTCGCCACCGCGCGGGAGGCGGGCCAGGAAGGGCCGGCGCGGGTCGTCTCGTGCATTGCCGGGAACGGCGCGCTGCTCTCGTACTTCTACGGCCGGGGCAAGCGCGACGTCATCGTGCGCTCCGGCCCGAACGAGGGCATGTCGGCCCATCTCGGCACGCGCTGGCGGGGCGGACGGAGAGAGTGGACCCTGGACTAAGGGAGCACCTATGCCACGAGCACGCGGTTGGACCGCAAAGGACGAACGCCAGTACGGCCATATCAAGGACAGCAACCTGGACCGCGGCATGCCCGAAGACAAAGCGGAAGAAATCGCCGGGCGGACGGTCAACAAGCGCCGCAGCGAAGAGGGCCGCACACCGAACCGCCGCACACAGGGGACGGGGAACCCAAACCAGCCGCTCGCCGAGCGGACGCGCGACGAGCTCTACAACATCGCCCGGGAGCGGGACCTCAAGGGCCGTTCCCGCATGACCAGGAGCGAACTGGTAGAGGCGCTCACGCGGTAATCGGTATCTCGCCCGTCACGCCGAGCCGGGCCAGTTCCGCGCGGGCGGCCGCCCCGATGCCCATCGCCTCGAGCACCTCCTTCGTGTGCTGCCCCAGGAACGGTGCGGGTGTTTGCGGGAGCGGCCGCTCGCCCGCCCGCGAGTAGGCGATCGTGGGGTGGAGATGGAAGCCGACCGGCTCCCGGTCCATGCCCTGCCAGAAGTCGCTTGCGAGCAGCGGTTCGAGCCCCAGGACGTCGCTTTCGTTGTTCACCAGCGCCGCCGGGACGCCCGCGCTGAGGCAAGCCTGCAGGGCGGCTTCCGCGCCCGCCCCGGCGACCCATTGCGCGATCCGGCGGTCCAGGTCGTCCCTCGCGGCAATCCGCGAACCTGCGAGCGAAAGTGCCGGCTCGACGGCCCACTCTTCGGCGATCTCGTCCGCCAGGCGAGCCCACTCTTCATCGTTCCGCACTTCGAGGACCACCCAGCGGTCGTCGCCGGCGTGGTACGCGCCGGAGGGCGCACCGGCCCTGCGGTTGCCGCGGCGGGCCGGGGGGCTGCCCTGGACCTGGTGCTCGATCAGGCCTTCGGAGACCAGCGGCAGGAATCCCTCGAGCTGGGCGCATTCGATGAGCCGGCCCTTGCCGTCGTCCGCGCGGGCCCGAAGTGCCGCCAGCAGGGCGACCGTCCCGACGAGTCCGCTCACGGGGTCTCCCGCGGCGTTGCTGAGCATCATCGGGCGGCCGCCTTCGTACCCGACGAGCGAGCTCAGCCCGGACATCCCTTCAATCGTGTTCCCGAATACCACGTAGCCGGCTTCCGGGCCCGTCCCGCCGAAGCCAGGCTGGCGCAACATCACGAGCGAAGGGTTCCGCGCGCTCAGCACCTCGTAGGTGAGCCCGAGCTTTTCGAGGACGCCCGCTGCGTAGTTTTCGACGAGGGCATCCGCCGTGGCCACGAGGTCCAGCAACACCTCCCGGCCGCGCTCTGTGCCGAGGTCGAGCGTGATGCCGCGCTTGCCACGGTTGGCTGTGTTGAAGACGTGCGAGCGCTCATGGAGGCCCATCCCGTCGCCGTCGCCGGGCGGGCGCGAGCCCCGCCACCAGTCGAAGTGGCTGTGGCTCTCCACCTTGATGACGTCGGCGCCCATGGCAGCCAGGTTGAGGGTGACCATCGGCCCGGCCCAGCCCATCGAAAGGTCCACGATGCGGAGGGCGCCCGGCCGCCAGGGGCCCGGGCGTTCCTCCCGCTGCCCAGGCCCGGATTGGGCGAGGACCCGTGCTACCGGCCCGGGCACGGTGAGCTCGCGCCCGGCAGGCGTGATCGTGCGACGCCAGGAGCCTCGCGCGCGGAGTTGCGGCGAATCCAGGACTTCGCCCATGTCCGGGTGTGCCGAGCAGGGGATGCGCCGCGCCTGCAGTTCGTGGTAGACCTGCCAGCGCGTCCGCCGGGAGAGCCAGGGCAGGAGGTAGTCATCATCCAGCGTGCGGATGTTGGCTGCCCGTTCCACCAGGCTCGCGAAGCGGGGGTCCTCCACCAGCTCGGGGTGACCGACCAGTTCGCTCAGCGACAGCCACTGGTTGTGAAGGGGGCTGTGCAGGCCGATGTACCCGTCCTTGCAGGGGAGCGTCGCCAGCAACGGCTGGTTGCCGCTGAAGCGCTCGCCCACACGGTCGCGCAGGCGTCCGTAGTACTGGAACGCCACCGAGTCGTAGATCAGCGTGGCGGTGAGCGCTTCCAGGATGGAAACGTCGATGAGGCCGGGCCTGGGTTCCTCATCGCGGCTGTGGTGCTCGAGCGCTGCGATGGCCGCGAACAGGCCGGCGATGAACCGGCACTGGCTCCCGGGCGGCGAGAGGGGCTCGCGGCCCGGTTCTCCCACTGCCGACATCCAGCCACTGGCGGCGTAGAGCGCGAGGTCGCTCGCGGGGCGTTCCGCCCAGTCGCTCTGGAGCCCCCAGGGCGTGATCCAGATGACCGCCCGGGACGCTGCGAAGGCCTCGAGGCGTTTCCGCGCCGCGGCGGTGACCGGTTCATCTGTGAGGTAAGTCACACCCGGCTCGATCGTCTCGCGGGGCCCGCGGAGCTTTTCGGCGTCCGCTGCGAGGAACGCTCCGAGCCCTTCCGGGTCCAGCGCGGAGCGGTGATCGACGCGCGCCCCGAATTCGCGCAGGAGCCAGGCGGCGTAGCCGGCGGCAACTCCGTGGGAATCAACGGCGTACGAAGAACCGGCGAGCAGGTCCATGGGCGCGCATGATAACGAGCCTCGAAGCCGCATGGGAAACGGCGCTTCACGTGCGTAACACGCTAGACAGACAGCTGCGTCTCATTGCTATGATCCGGCGCCCCGCTGGGGTTTGTGGACGCCCTATCAGGGTAATCCCCAATGACGACTACACAGCCGGTTCGGTGAGAATTGAAGCATTCGCAAGGCGACTTGCCGGGGAGTAATGTGCGCGCGATCGGTGGCCTCCACGAGATCAGCAGGGCCGCCGGGCCCACCGCCCACGGCAGGCAGGAGCGCGTATTGGCAGCCACCATCCTGGTGGTCGACGACGACGACCCAGTGCGCGTCATGCTCGCCCGCCTCCTCCGCACCCAGGGGTACACCGTCTACCAGGCCGCGCACGCCGCGGAAGCCCGCGCCCAGCTGGATGTCGCCCGGCCGGACCTCGTGATCAGCGACATCGTGATGCCCGGCGAATCGGGGATCGAACTGCGCCGCGGCATCCTGGAACGCTGGCCGGAGCTGCCCGTCATCCTCATCTCCGGCTATAGCGCCGAAGGCCCTGCGGAGTTCGCGGCGCGCACCCCGAACACGGTCTTCGTGCAGAAACCGTTCGCCGCCGACCAATTCCTGGCACTCGTGGAAGAAACGCTCGCCGGAGTGTAACGCCGCCGGTTCATCGGCAGCGTCTCGTTCAACGACGCCTCGAGCGAGCCACCGCTGACTCCTGACGCCCCACGGCTGGCGAGGAAAAGGGAGGGCGGTCTCGCCCTCCCCTCAGCACTGAACTGGCCCGGATGGGTCAGCTTGCTGGCTTGTACGCGATGACGTTCGCCGAGGCGAGCCCCGCCGCGGTCGGCGCGCTTGCCGAGGACGAAACGCCTTCGAACCCGGCGGCCCGGATCTTGTCGACGTAGGCCCTCTCTTCGATCGCGCCGCCGATGCAGCTGGCCCAGGCTTCGGCATCACCCTCCAGGGCGTTCGGTACCGCGCCCAACCACACCATGTCCGATACCTGGAGGCGCCCGCCCGGCTTGAGCACGCGGAAGGCCTCGCGGAACACCGCGTCCTTATCGGGCGAGAGGTTGATCACGCAGTTGGAGATGACCACATCGACGGAGCCGCTCTCCACGGGCAGGGCCTCGATCTGGCCGTGGCGGAATTCGACGTTTGTGGCGCCGACCTTCGCGCGGTTCGTGTTGGCCAGGTCGATCATCTCGGGCGTCATATCCACACCGATGACGTGGCCTTCTGGCCCGACCATGCGCCCGGCAAGGAAGCAATCAATGCCACCCCCGGAGCCCAGGTCCAGGACCGTCTCGCCCGGCTTGAGCGCGTCGATTGCCGTCGGGTTGCCGCAGCCGAAAGCCACGCTCGTAACGGATTCCGGCAGGCCGGCCAGCTCCGTGCCTGCGTACAAGTCCGCGATCCGGTCGAGGACTGCGGAATCGGTTTCCTCCGGGCCGCAGCAGGCGGAATCGCTCGACTCCTCCGGGCCACAACAACTCGAAGCTGCGGGCGCGCAACAGCTCGCGGCTTCGACCACCGGCAGGGACAGGGACTCAGCATCCAGGACCGGCCGCACGCGCTTGCCGTAGGCCTCGGCGACGGAGCGGCGGATGTCTTCGTTGGTGGCAGGCATTGGTTTCCTCCTTCATCGTAAATCTACGATGGAGACTGCATCGTAAAAAACCGATGGTTGCGCTGTCAACCATGTTTACGAAAGAATTGAACCATGAAGGAAATCGCCGGGCTCACCGCTGAGGAGACGCGCGCCGCCGCGGTGTTCCGCGCGATGGGCAACCCCGCGCGCGTGCGCATCGTGAGCGAGCTCTCGAAACGCGAAGGGTGCACTACCGGCCAGCTGGTGGACCTCCTCCCCCTCGCCCAGTCCACCATTTCCCAGCACCTGAAGGTCCTGCGCGAGGCCGGCATCATCCAGGGCAGCCCCGAGGGCGACGGGTGCTACTGCTTGAACCCCGACGTTGTCCGCTGGCTCTCCCGGTGGACATACGATGTCTGCTGCCCGCCGGACGACAGCGACAACTGCTGCTAGCCACGCTGTTCTGCGCAGGGCTCGCACCGGGCGGTACTCGCGCCCGGTCAGGCCGGCGTCAAGGCGAAGGCGACGATCGCGGCAGCGAGCACGCCCGGGTCCAGCGCCAGTGCCAGCGTCTGGTCCAGGTACACGAGGTCGAAGGCATCGCCGCGCAACTGGCCGGAGAACTCGGCGATGCGGTCCGCGTACGCCTGTGCGACGGGTTCGGTGGGAGAGTCTGTCTCGGTGATCTGCCGGTAGGCGAGGGCGACCAGCTCGGCAAAGGAGCGCGCGGGGCTCGTGCTCAGGGGCAGCGCGAGCTCGACGCCGGGGCTCTGGAGGATGCCGATCGACTCCGGCCAGCGCTGCCCGCTGTTGATGAGCGCGACTGCGTCGATGTTCAGTTCGCGCGCCACGCGGGTGTTCGCTTGGGCCAGCTCGGGGAAGATCGAGACGAGCTGGAGGTAGAGGAACCCGTCGAACGCGGTCGCCGCGACTTCCTCGTAGAGCCCGTCTTCGTCGTCGCAGTGGATCGCCTCGTGGGCGAGGATCGGCATGAGGTGTTCGATGCGCTCGCCCTCCGCGAACGGGTTGATCGAGACGACCCGCGCCCCGCGGTCCCAGGTGACGCGGGCGATCAGGCTGGCGCTCCCCGGTGGCTCCTGGAACAGCACTGCGGCCGCCGGCGTCTCGGTACAGTTGTCGCCCGTGAGCAATGACGCGATTGCCGGCTCCGCGAACGTCCCCGTGAGCGCCGCCAACGCCGCCCGGAGTTTCGGCGACGGCACGACGGAAGGCGGTATCGAGTCGTACAGGTCCAGCGCCGCGGCCGAAGTCTCCGCCGACTCCCGGCGGGCTTCCAGGTGCTCGGCCAGCGCCACCCGCATGCTCGCCGGGTCGCGCGTGCTCGTGTCGAGGGGCGCCGTGGTCGGCTCGGCGTAGAACGACTCACGGGTGATCGCCAGCGCCTCGGAGGCCAGCAGCACCAGCGCCGGGTCGAGGTCGCTTTCGACTTCAGCCTCGATCACGCCGGTAGCTTTGCGGTCGAAGGCCCTCCGTTGGAGTGTGAGCTTCGTGCCTTCCGGCACGAGCGAGCCGACCGTCAGCGTCACGAGCCGGGTGTTCGTCTTCGATGGTTCGGCCGTCCGCGCGAGGATGCGCTTTTCCGTGCCGTCCGCCTGGGGGGCTTTGAGTTCAAACAGCGACGCGAACGGCAGATTCACGTCCGCCAGGTTCCACTCCCTGTCGAACGTGAGGGAGATGGTCGAGGTCAGCTGGGCCTTACCGTCGATGACGTCGCGCTCTGCTTTGGCCGACGAGATACGCGGGATGGTGGGTTCGGAGCCGGAGTCGCACGCAGTGGCCGCCGCGAAGGCGAACAGGACCAGCATGGCAAGGCCGGCTCGGATGGACATCGGTCAGCGGCCCGTGTAGTTCGGCTTGCGCTTCTCGGCGAAGGCGCGGGGGCCCTCCTTCGCATCTTCGGTGGCCATGAGCCGGGTGAGGAGCACGTCTTCGTAGGCGAGACCATGGTCGAGGGGCATGTCGAGCCCGCGCTGCATGGCTTCTTTCGCGGTGCGGACGGCGAGGGGGCCGCGCTCGCAGATCGTGTTCGCGATCTGGTGGGCCTTATCCATGAGCTCCGGCGGGGGGACGATGTGGGAGACGAGGCCCGCGCGGAGCGCGGTTTCGGCATCGATCTGCTCCGCCGTGAGGATCATGTAGTTCGCCAGCGCCTGCGGGATGGCGCGGGGCAGGCGCTGCGTGCCGCCGGCGCCCGGCATGATCGCCCATCGCACCTCCGGCAGGCCGAAGCGCGCTTCCGGTGTGCAAATGCGGATATCGCAGGCGAGCGCAAGCTCCATCCCCCCGGCGAGGCAGTAGCCGTTGATGGCGGCGATGATCGGCTTGAAGATCGGCATCCGCTTGGCAAAGCCGCCGAAGGGGACGGGCCGTCCGCCTTCGAACTGGTTTTCGCCGCGGGCGGTGGCGACGAGGTCCATGCCCGTGGAGAACGACTTCGAGCCGGTGCCGGTGAGGATGCAGACGCGCAGTTCCGGGTCGTCGCGGAAGTCTTCCCAGGCGCGGTACATCTCGCTCGAAGTCTGGGCGTTGATGGCGTTGAGCTGCGGTTCGCGGTTGATTGTGAGGACGGCGACGGGGCCTTCCTTCTGGTAGATGATGTTTTCGAAAGAGAGGCCGGCCATAGGTTGGACTCCAGGAGCCTTGAATGAAGCGTAAGGATACGGCGGCCGGGCTCGCCGCTGATAGCGCCGTCTTTCCGTTTCGCGAACGCAAGAAGAAGGTCGATGGGACAATCGAGGAATATGAGACGGAACTGGTATACCGGGACGGGCGGGTGGCCATCGTCCGCTTCGAGATGCCCCGCGGCGGGCGTCCTGGACTCCCGGTGACGGTCCCGCCCGGGTCGGTATCGTTCGGTTACTTCTGGGCCCGCCGGCCGTACAGCATGTACCGCTGGATCGGCCCCGATGGCAAAGTCCTCGCCCACCGGTTCGATGCCGTAGGCGAGATGCGGTTCGAGCCGGGTGGCGTTGAGTACCAGGACCTGGCCCTCGACTGGTGGGTGCTGCCCGACGGCACGCTCATCGAGGAGGACCGCGACGAGCTCGAGGCCGCGGTCGCCAGCGGCGCGATCAACGCGGCCGATGCGGCGCGCGCAAACGAGGCCGCGCGCCAGATCTACAGCCGCTACCGCCACATCATCGACGAAGTCGAGGATCTGGAGCGGCGGTGGGTGCGCGATGCCCGCCTTTACAGACGGTAGTCCGGCGGGATAATGCGCCCATGCTCCGCGCCATCCAACGCTACCTCAACGCGCTCTTCCTCGGCTTCATCGTCACCATCCTCGTGTACCTCTTCTGGGTGCTGGACCAGGACGAGATCTGGCGCGGGATCGCGTTCGGCGTGGCGGGCGCCGCGGTTGCGCTTGGCATCTACATCTACGTCGACCGGAAGTTCGGGAACGAGCCGGAGCTCTACGACAAAGACGGCAACCCGGTGGACCGCAGCGGACGCGTCATCCAGCAGCGCCGGTAGGGCCGGCGCAGATCACGCAGTTACCGCGGGCGGACTGTATCGTTCATGGTGTGTCAGGCCGCGCGATTGCCTCGCCCCGGAACGCGTTTGGTTCGTTAAGTCCTCACCAGCAGGGGCTGCTCGCCGTCCTCGGGGCGGCCGTGCTCTGGAGCACCGGAGGGCTGTTCATCAAGTGGGTGTCGCTGGATGCGCTGGGAGTCACGATGTGGCGGTCGCTGCTCGCCGGCGTCGTCATCTGGGTGGTCGCCCGGCCACCGCTGCGGCACCCGCGAAGGACGAGCAGGCTCACCTGGGGGATCGCCATCGCGTATGCACTGACGCTGGTGATGTTCGTCAGCGCGACCAAGCTGACCACAGCCGCGAGCGCCATTTTCCTCCAGTACACGGCGCCGCTGTACCTGCTCGTCACCGGCGCGGTGTTCCTCGGCGAGCGCACGACGAAAGTCGACTACCTGACGGTGGCCGTCGCCTTTGGCGGGATGGCCCTCTTCTTCGTCGGCAAGCTGGATGGGGACGCGATGCTGGGGAACATCCTCGGGGCCGCGTCGGGAGTGATGCTCGCGGCGATGTTCACTCTCCTCCGGGCGCCCGGCATCACCGCGGAGACGCGCCCGGAGGCGATGGTCCTCGGGAACATCCTCCTCGTGGCCGGGCTCCTCGTGGTGAATCTCGCGCGGGCCAACAGCGCGCCGTTCACCCCGGACGCGAAGGATGCGCTCGGGCTCGCCTTCCTCGGCATCGTCCAGATCGGGTTCGCCTACCTGCTTTTCGGATACGGAGTGGCCTATGTGCAGGCGTTGGAGGCCTCGCTGATCGGCATGCTCGAACCGGTGCTCAACCCGGTGTGGGTCTTCCTCTTCCTTGGCGAAACCCCGGGATGGTGGGCTGTGCTCGGCGGCGCGATCATCGTGGCCGCGGTGGCCGCCCGCACGTTCGCGACCGAACGCGGGCGCGCCGACCCGAACCGCACTCCGATCCCGGCGGACATATGAGGAGCGAGGCGTGAGCGACCGCGAAAAGCTGCTGGCAATCTTCCGCGACCTCGATTCCATGCACGCCTGGCGCGGCTGGCACTGGTGGCCGGACGCGGACCCGTTCGAGGTCTGCGTGGGCTGCATCCTGGTCCAGAACACCATGTGGTCGAACGTCGAACGGGCGCTCGAACGGCTCGCGGCAGCAGGCGCGCTCACTCCCGGCGCGATGGCCGCGCTCCCGCACGAGGCGCTCGAAGAACTTGTGCGCCCGAGTGGCCAGTACCGCCAGAAGGCGCTGAAGCTGCGGGCCTTCCTCGACCTGTGCGAGCGCCAGGGCGGGTTCGATCGGCTGATGGCGATCCCGGCCGGAGAACTGCGCCCGATCCTTCTCGGTTGCTTCGGCATCGGGCCGGAGACGGCCGACGCGATGATCTGCTACGCCGCCCGCCAGCCGGCGTTCGCGGCCGACGCCTACTCCATCCGCCTGTTCTCCCGCCTTGGCCTGGGGCCGGTGGATTCCCGGGACTACCACAAGTGGCAGCGCTGGGTACGCGAGGGCCTCGACGGGGCCGCGGCCAGTGGCGAGGAGGAGCGCGACCTGCTGGCGCGCTACCACGCGCTGATCGTGATGCACTGCAAGCACCTCTGCCTGAAGAACCGTCCGAAGTGCGGGGAGTGCTCCCTGGCGCCGGGCTGCGCGTTCCGCGCGGGGATGGAAGCAGCATGATCCGGCGGCCCCTGCGCGCGCTCGCGATCCTCCTGCGGAAGGCGGCCTGGGAAGGCGAGCGCCTGCGCTGGCGGCTGTTCCACCCCGTCACGCTCGGGGCGCGCGTCATCCTCATGCGCGAGGGGGAGGTCCTGCTTATCCGCCACACCTACCGCGATGGCTGGTACTTCCCCGGCGGCGGGGTCGATAAGGGCGAAACGCTGGAGGAAGCGGCCCGGCGCGAAGCCGAGGAGGAGGCGATGGCCACGGTTGGAGACTTGCGGCTCCTGGGCGTCTACGCCAACTTCCGCGAAGGCAAGAGCGACCACATCGCCGTTTTCTATGCCTCGGACTTCGAACTCCGGCCGTTCGCGGCGAACAACGAGATCGCGGCGCGGGAGTGGTTCGCCCTGGAAGAATTGCCAGGCACGGTCTCACCGGCGACCCGCGATCGGCTGCGCGAGCTGGCCGCGGGCGAAACGCCCCGCGCCGGGACATGGTGAGCGTGAGCGGCAGGACACACAGGACGGTTCAGCGCGGCCGGCGCTCGTCCTTCTCGATCTCACCCTCGAGGATCTCGCTCTCGGTATCTGCCTCCGGGACGACCACCCTTGGGTCGGAGCGGCGTGGATCGAGCACTTCGGCGGCGGTCTCCATGAACTCCTTCACCTCTTCGACGGGGTCGATCTCCTTCAGGTAGCGGATCGCCCCCTTGATGTCCTCCAGGGGATTCAGGTCGTCAAGGGGCTTCTCATGAGGTCGATCGTCGCTCATGGTGTTCCTCCAGGCCCACGGGCCCGCCTCCAGTGTGGGTGACTTCGTCCCCTCCCGACAACTGGCCGGGGTGCTGCGGACAATCCGGTGCGTCGCGAGGTCGACAACCCATTCACCGGGCTGCTCAAGGTCGGTGTAGGCGTTCATGCGTGCGCGCCCTCCGGGTGGTGCCCGCACAATGCTCGCATCCGTGGCATCCGCGCACGTCCGAAAGGGCCTGATGCGAGGTCCGGGCGGACGTTTCGAGGGTTCGTGCCGCGGTACACTGGGCTCATGGCAGACGTACGGATCGAAGTCCGGGACAACGGGCCGTACCGCATCACCGGGCGCGCCACGATTCTCGACTCGAAGGGCGATCCACTCCGCGGCGACGAACCGGTAGCACTCTGCCGCTGCGGCCAGTCGCCGGTGAAGCCGTTGTGCGACGGGACGCACAAGCGCGCCGGGTTCCAATCGGCCCCACGGCCCTGAGGCAGCCGCGCCTCATCCCTGCCCCCTGCACAGTCTGCCCGCGCGTTCCGTGAACTGGCTCACACGCTCGAATGCTCCCGGGAACGATCACCCATAGGGAGGAGATCGCGCTGTGCCAAAGGCGGGCCTGAAATCGTCCTCCGCGCCGAGGGACGCCGGCCGCGCAGGCTCGACACTGGTTCCCGACGGCGGGAGACCGCCTTCAGGGAGGTAGCAAATGAGTGCTGTGTTTTCGCCCGACCGCCTCGCGCGGCGCAGTGCGAATCACCCGTGGCTCACGCTGGGAGTGTGGCTGCTCGCCATCGTCGGCGCCGTGATGGCGGCGTCGCAAATCAACTTCACGCCGGGCTTCGATGTATTCGGGTCCGATTCGGCGAAGGCAAACGACATCCTCGAAGACGAGATCCTCGGCCGCTCGCCTGCCGCGGAGACGATCGTCGTGCAGTCCACCGACAAGACCGTCGACGACCCGGCCTACCGGCAGTTCATCGAAGACCTGACGGCTGAAGTCCGCGGGCTCGACGGCACCATCGCGAGCGTCACCAACTACTACGAACTGGGCGACGACAGCGTCGTCTCCGCCGACCGGCGCACCACCCTGCTGCCCGTCACCCTGGTGGCCGATGTGGTCGATGCGCCCGAGAAGGTCGGGCCCATGCTCGACGTGCTCGAGACGCGCGCCGGCAGCGGGTTCACCGTCGTCGCCGCGGGCGATGGCTCCATCTGGCACGACGGGATGGAGCAGTACGAGAAAGACATGGCCGCCGGGGAGGCAATCGGCATCCCCGTTGCACTCATCATCCTGGTGGTCGTCTTCGGCGCCATCGTCGCTGCGGGCGTGCCCGTGATCCTCGCCCTGCTCGGGATCCTGGTCTCGGTCGGCATGACCGCGGTCCTCAGCCAGGTCCTGAACATCGACAGCATCACGGTGAACATCATCTCGATGATCGGCCTCGCCGTCGGCATCGACTACACGCTGTTCATCGTCGAGCGCTTCCGCGAGGAGCGCGTCCACGGCGTCCAGAAGGTCGATGCCATCGTAAACGCCGGTGCGACCGCCAGCCGCGCTGTCCTCTTCTCGGGCATCACGGTGATGATCGCGCTGGCCGGCCTGGCAATCGTCCCCACGGCCATCATGGCGAGCCTCGCCATCGGGGCGATCACGGTCGTCATCGCCGCCGTTGCCCTCGCCCTGACGGCCCTCCCGGCCGTGCTCGGCATCCTCGGCGACCGCGTCAACTGGCTGACCATCCCCGGGCGGAAGGTGAAGCTGCAGACCAACGACGAGACCGGCTTCTTCGGGAAGACCACGAAGACCGTGATGCGCCACCCGTGGATCTCCGCGGGCGCTTCGACCGCCTTCCTCGTCGCCCTCACCATCCCGTACTTCCGCATCGACATCGGTTCCACCGGCATCAGCACGTTCCCGGAGGACCTCCAGAGTGTGCAGGCGTTCAACATCCTGAACGAGGAGTTTTCCGCGGGACGGATCGACCCGGCCGACGTGGTCATCGACGGCGACGTGAATTCGCCGGAGGTGGCCCAGGCAATCGAGCGGCTGCGGACGATCACCGCCGGGGACCCGGCCATCGCTGAAGTGGGCGAGCTGACGGCGGCCCCGGACGGCCAGTCCGGCTTCGTCCCGGTCTACCTGAACGGCGACGCGACCAGCCCCGAAGCGATGAGCGCGCTGCGCGAGCTTCGCAGCGAATACGTGCCGGAAGCCTTCGGCGGCGCCGGAGTCGATGTCTACGTGGGTGGCGGCACCGCCAGCACCGTCGACTACATCGACGTCATGAACCAGTACCTGCCCATCGTCATCGCCTTCGTGCTGGCGCTGAGCTTCATCCTCCTGCTGATGGTGTTCCGCTCCATCGTCATCCCGCTCAAGGCGATCGTCATGAACCTCCTGAGCGTGGGCGCGGCCTACGGCCTGGTCGTGCTCGTGTTCCAGGAGGGCGTCGGCAACGAACTGTTCGGCTTCACGCAATCGGACCAGATCGAAGCCTGGCTGCCGGTATTCCTCTTCGCCGTCCTCTTCGGACTGTCGATGGACTATCACGTGTTCCTGCTCAGCCGGATCCACGAGACGTTCATTCGCACCGGCGACAACACCTACGCGGTTTCCCACGGCCTGCGTTCCACAGCACACATCATCACGGGGGCCGCGGCCATCATGGTGGTGGTGTTTGGCGGCTTCGCCATGGGCGAGATGATCGCCCTGCAGCAGATGGGATTCGGCCTCGCCGTCGCCGTCTTGCTGGATGCAACAGTCGTCCGGACCGTGCTGGTGCCAGCCAGCATGGAGCTGCTGGGCTCGCGCAACTGGTATCTGCCGAAGTGGCTCGAGTGGCTGCCGAAGATCTCCGTCGAAGGGCACGCGCAGCGCCACCAGGAGCGCGAGCGGGCGGGCAGCTTCGACTACGCCCCCGGGGTCGCGGGCGGCCAGTAGAGCCCGCCGGCCCGCCTCACACAGAAAGTCCCCCCTTTCGACCACGAAAGGGGGGACTTTTGTCGCTCCGGCGCCGCCACCGGGAGGCTAAGCTTGGGAGCATGCAGGTGTTCCCGTTTCTCGCCGAATCGCTCGGCGACAGTTCTTACATGGTCGCGGGCGACGGAGTCGCCGCGATCGTCGACCCGCAACGCGATGTGCGCCCGTTTCTCAAGCTTGCGCATGAGCACGGGCTGGAAATCCAGTACGTGTTCGAGACGCACGTCCACAACGACTACATCTCCGGCGGGCGCGAACTTGCTGCGCGAGGCGCTCAGATCCTGGCACCTGCTGCCTCGAAGCTGGAGTTCCCGCATACGCCCCTGGCTGACGGCGACGTGTTCCCCTTCGGCGGTGTTGCACTGAAGGCAGTCGCGGCGCCCGGGCACACCTACGAACACACGGCCTATGTCCTCCTCGATCAGCGCGGGAAGCCGATGGGCGCCTTCACCGGCGGCTGCCTGCTGATGGGGAGCGCGGGCCGGAGCGACCTGCTCGGCCCGGACCACACGGCCGAGTTGACCCGCCTGCAATGGCAGAGCGGCCGGAAAATCGCCAGCCTTCTGCCTGCGGCCGCGTCGCTCTTCCCGACGCACGGCGCGGGCTCGTTCTGCAGCACGACGGGTGCGGCGATGGAGCGGCAGGGCCCGCTGGCCATCGAACTGCAGCGCAACCCGGCGCTCACTGCCGGGAACGAGGAGGAGTTCGCCGCTATCCAGCTCGCCTCGCCGGCGCCCATCCCCGGTTACTACCGCTACATCGCGCCCATCAACCGGGCCGGGCCGAAGGTCTACGGCGAGCCGCCCTCGCCCTGCTTGCTGACGCCAGGGCAGCTCGTTGCGCTCGAGGGCGTCACCGTTGTCGACGTGCGCCCGCGGCAGGAGTTCGTGCGGGCGCACATCCCGGGCACGCTGGAAATCGAAGAGAGCGACTCCCTGCTGGCTTATGTCGGGTGGCTCGTCCCGTACAACGCCCCCGTCGCCCTGGTGGCGGTCGACGAGGCCCAGGCTCGCCGCGTCACCGTCGACCTCTTCCGCATCGGGTACGAAGACGTGCGCGGCTACCTCCCCTGGGCGAGCTGGGTGGCCGATTCGCGCCCCACTGCACAACTGGCCGCCGTCGACCTCGCCGGGGCGCGCAAACTGCGCGATAGCGGCCGGGCCGTGATCGACACGCGGTTCGAGAACGAACACCACGAGACTCCGCTCCCGGACGCGCTGGAACTCCCGGTGGATCGGCTGCCGCAATGGATAGACTCGGCCCCGGACGGGGCGCTCATCGTTTGCGCCAGCGGCCAGCGCGCGACAATGGCGGCGAGCCTGCTCGAGGCAGCGGGGAAACACCCCGTCGTGCTGGTGGAAGGCGGCGCGGAAGACCTCCGGCACTGACTCCGCTTTGGCTGGACTGGACCAGGGGCGCGTCGAACCCCACAGCCAGGTTCGACATTTTGGGGCACTGGCCTAATGTGCCGGATTCTCGTCCTGGGGACCGGGCTCCGCGGCCAGGTGCTCCGCGAAGAACGCCGCGACCCGCCGCCAGCTGTCCTCCGCGGCCGCGGGCGAGAACCCAACCCGCATCGGGCCCCAGGCGCCGAGTTTCGCCAGGACTCCCCGGTGGTCGCTCATGTAGCTATGGCCCGCGGAGGGGTAGGTGACCACATCGTTCGGGACACCGAGCAGTTGCAGGTGGCGCGCCAGCCGGCGGCCGTTCCTCCCGAAGAGCCTGTCTCGCCCGCCGTAACCTGCGACGACGGGGCAGACGCCTTCCAGTTCGTGCGCGTCTTTCGGGACTTCGCCGTAGAAGACGGCGGCCGCCCCGAGCGGTGCGCGCACCGCAAACAGCAGCGCCATCCCGCCACCCATGCAAAAGCCGATGACACCGATGCGCGACGCATCGACTTCCGGCCTTTCCGCGAGCCACGCGCGGCAGGCTTCGAGGTCGGCGAATACGGGGCCTTCGCCGCCACGGAGTCCTCGCAGGGTGCGGAACACGCAGAGCGGCCTGGGGCCGCGCGTGCTGTAGAGGTCCACCGCGAGCGCGACGTAACCCATGTCGGCAAGGCGCTGGGCCTTTGCGCGCATGTCGTCGTTCAGCCCGAAGATCTCGTGGATGATGATGACCGCAGGGCGCGAGCCCGCTTCCCGCGGCGAAGCGAGGAACGCCTTCAGGCGCCCTGAGGGGGCGGGGATGCGCGCCAATTCCACGCGGGCGATTCTACGCCGCCAGCCCTATTCCCCGTCGTAGGCAACGCCGACCGTCACCGCGCACCCTACCCAGCTGCAGTTCTTCGGCCCGGGCGGCTTCGGCGTTGCCGTCGGCGACGGGGTGAAGGTCGGCGTCGGCGTGGGGGTGGGGGCTTCCTTGTGGCACCCGGGCGTACCCGTACTCGTGTTCGGCGTGAAGATCGTGACCTCATCGCCGAAGCTGGACTTAAAGACGTACTCGCCGCCGGCGGTGAAATTCTGCCCGCCCGCCGTGGTCTCGCCCGGCTGGAGAGTCCAATCCGGGTCATCGGGGAGGCCGCCGAACCCCGGCTTGTACACCCGGATGGGCACGTCGCCGACGTTCTTGAAGAAGACCGTGTCGCCCCGCACGATGTTGCAGTGGCGGGGGTTGAACCCTTCTTCGTTCACCTCGACGGTCCACTCGTTCGAAGCGCGCGCGGCCGGCTCAGCCCCGCTGAACACCGCCAGGGTGATCCCGCCGGCGAGCGCCATCATCAGCGCCACGGCCGCGAAGAGCGGCCGGAATTCCACCAATCGCATCCACGAAACCCCACAGGCCCACCCCACCACGGGCACTCGTTACGGTAACCACGCATCTCGAAACGGGAAAGCGCGTCCGGAAAGGCCCGGTCAGTCAACCGCCACCGACGGTATGCGCAGGCAGTGCGCGTTGCCGCGGCAGGGAGGCTGAGGCGGCTGGAAGTCCGGGTCTGGCGTGCAGATCGGGTCCCAGTACTCCACGAATACGGGGGTGACTACCGTCATGGAGTGCGCACTGTTGTCGGCGTCGTAGAACACGGTGCTCCCGCCGTGAGGGATCAAGAACCTGGCCGAGGTCTCCCCGGGATCGAGGTAACCGGTGTCGATGAGCGGCGTCGGGTCCGCCACAATCCCGGGCCGGATGACGCGGATGGGCCTGGAACCCACGTTCTTGAACTGGACGTACTCGCGGTTCATGCGGCAGACGCCCGGGTTGAAGCCGACCTCGGAGACTTCGACGGTCTGGGTGGCGTAGCCCTGCGAAGCGGCCCCCGACCAGGGGACAGCCATGGCAGCGGAGAGGGCGATGGCAAGGAACTGGTGAAGTCGGCTCACGCGTGGAAGCCTAGCGGCCGGCGCCCTTGCCGTCGCGGGCCGGGAGTAAACGAATCCGCAACGCGGCCCGCCGCGCCCGAAAGGCTTTCTGGACGGCCCCGCCGCGACAATCTCGTTCGAAGGGAGATTACCTATGCAGAAGATCAAGAACTCGATCATCAAGCGTCTTGCGGAGGCGAAGAAGGGCGAGGAAGGGCACGCAGCGGCGTGGGGCGGCGGCGGGCTGCTGACGATCCTGTTGATCGTCGTGCTGCTCATCCTCATCTTCTAAGCGCGCCAGGCACCAAACGCGAACAGGCCCCGAGTTTTCTCGGGGCCTGTTTGTTTCTGTTGCTCATTCCCTGCTCGATCGGGCGACGGAGCGGGGAAGAGACTCCACCCGGTGTATCGGGACTTTCAGTATCGATTCCGCCGCTCCCTTCGGGAGCGATCCGGGCCGCGCTGCCTCGTGCAGACTTACCGTTAGCGCCCGGCTCTGTAGGAATACTCAGGATACCAGCCCGCGGGCGGATGTCGTGTCCGGCCTGCTCAGTGCAGGCCCGCCCTCTGCACGATCAGTACTCCATAGAAGGCGTGAAGCTTGCTGCGCATACGCGTAACCTCCTCGCCAGCCGCAACGCCACTGGACCTCCAAGTCCTCTTCGGAACCGGCAGTTCGCGTTGCGTTCTCTTGCCTCCAAGGTACTCCCCCGGAAGCGCATGTCAAGGGGGAATTTGCGTTTCCGTGGTTAAGATTTTCGCTATCGTTCCATAGGCTGGCCGGGATGCGGCAGGCCCGCCGGCGCCGCCCCTATGCACCCGCCAGGAGCTCCGGCAACGAGCCGATAATCCGGTCCGGCAGCACGGCCGACCCGGGCGGCAGGCCAGCCCCCGCATGGTCGTACCAGACGCCAAAGATCCCCAGCCGCTGAGGCGCCGCAACCTCCCACTCGAGGTTGTCGCCCACCATCCAGGCTTCGTGGGCTTCCACGCCGACTGAATCGAGAGCATGGCGGTAGCAGCGCTCTTCGGGCTTTCCGAAGCCGCACTCGCCTTCGATCTGGATGCGGTGAAAGTGGCGGGCCAGGTCGAACCGCTCGATCTTCGCGCGCTGGATATCACCGGCCCCGTTCGTCACGAGCGCGAGCAGGACACCCCTCGCGCGGAGCTCCTCGAGCGTTTCCCTGGCCCCGGGGAAGAGCGTGTAGCGCGCCTCGCGCAGGGCCGAGAACCGGTCGGCGAGGCTGTCGCTGAGCGCCTGCGGGAACGCCGGCACGCCCCGCCGGGCGAGGGCTTCGAAGGCGAGCCGGACCACCTCGCGCCGCGCCGGGATCATCGTTTGGCGCCACCGGCGATGGCGCTCCGGGTCCTCCCAGAACGCATCCGCGGAGGCCCGGATGGCGTCCGCTACCATCCCGGGGTCCAGTCCCCGCAATTCGCCCGCGAACTCCATCGCAACTTCGAGCCAGAGTCCCCCGGGGTTCGTGTAGGCCGAGAGGATAGTGTCGTCCAGGTCGATGAGCATGGCCCTGGGCAGCGGCGGCACAGGCACATCGTAGTACCCGGGCGGCCAACGTGGCGCGCGGAATTGGCCGGCGAGCGACGCCTGCCACCGGGCGAATTCCTGGAAGCGCGATGCGCAAGCGGCGGCACCGGAGCCGGACGCAACACGGGGTGGCCGTTTTCACCAGCGGAGGCCATGGGCTCCCCTCGGGCCCACCCGGCGGCTTCGCCGGGCGGGAGGCGGTTCGGCGGCGGGTGAAGGCCATCTTCGCCTGCGGCGCGCGCTCGGCGCGCTATTCGCCCGCGTCGTCCCCTGAGGCGGCAGCGGCCGGGAAGCGGACGGCCCACTCCTCGAGTTCTACCCCGGCGACGTTCGCCATGAAGGCAACGCCGTGATAGAACCCCGCGACTTCGCAAGCCTCGAGGATCTGCGCTTCGTCCCAGTGCTGTGCCAGCCGGTCGAGCAAGGGACCCGGGACCGCGGCCTTCGCGTGGAGTGCGTCGGCGAATGCAAGGACATCCCGGTCGTGTGCCAGCCAGAAACCATCTCCCGGGTCCTGACGGGCGGTGGCGTCGCACTGGGTAGGGCTGAGCCCGGCTGCCTTCGCGTACACCTTCGCGTGCACGCCCCACTCGTATTCGCAGCGGTTCAGGAAACAGGTGCGGAGGATGATCAACTCCCGGTCGCGCACGGAAAGGGCGCCGCGGCCCAGGTTGTGGGACCCCAGCACTCCCCACGCCCTCGCGAGCGGCAGGTGGCGGGCCAGCGTGCGGAAGAGGAGAAGCGGCGGCCGGTCGCTGCCGCCCATGAGGCGGGACAATTCCAGCGCGACGTCCTCGGCGTAGGGTGGCTCCAGCGGTTCGACGCGGGCGGGCATGGCGGCTCCTTGCTACGGTTTTCGTATCAAGGGTACGTGATACGCTTTCCGTAGCACAGTGGCCCGCGCCACAGAAACACGAGGACTCGCGGGACATGGAACGGTCATCTCGCCGGGATCAGCGCGCGCCGCTGCCCGGCCGGCGCGTGCGAGGCTCCGCCAGCGGCCGGCCGATCATGGCGCTGCTGGACCTCCTGGGCAGGCGCTGGGCCCTGCGGGTGCTTTGGGAGCTGCGGGAGGGCCCGCTGGGTTTCCGCGCGCTGCAGGCCCGCTGCGACGCCATGTCCCCGTCCGTGCTCAGCCAGCGCCTGGCGGAACTCGTCGCGGCCGGGATCGTCCGCCAGGACCCGGCGCAGGACTACGAGCTGACCGCTGCGGGAGAGAGCCTCATCCAGGCCCTCGTGCCCCTGGGCGCCTGGGCGGCAGACTGGCAGCCGCCCGCCGGAGACCCCTGACACGCCCCCGCCCCCGCCGCGGCCGCTGCACATTGCAGGTTCGCGGTACGCGGCGGGAAGGGCGCTTCCCATCGTGGCTCGAATCCGTTATCTCTGATTCACAGGGGGACGCCGCCCACGTCCCCAAAACATCCCGTGGAGATTGCACCGTGAGCACACCGCAGACAGTTGCGGCCTCGTTCGCCGCAACTCCTGGCACGTTGAAGCTGGGCCGGAGCACACGAAGAGCAGGAGGGAAGCTCCGCATCGCCGTGGTCGCCCCGCCCTGGTTCGCCGTCCCGCCGCCAGGTTACGGCGGGATCGAGCGCGTGGTGGCGTACCTCGTCGAAGGGCTCTGCGCCGCCGGGCACGAAGTCACGCTGTTCGCGTCCGGGGGTTCGCGGACGTCGGCCAGGCTGGTCAGCACCTACCCGGAACCGCCATCGAAGCAGCTGGGCGATGCCGCCGTGGAGATGGCGCACACCGTGCATGCCTTCCGCATGGCGCGGCGGTTCGACATCATCCACGACCACACATTCCTCGGGCTCGCCTCGGGCGTGTTGTGCTCCACGCCTGTTGTGCACACCATCCACGGCCTCGTGACCCCCGAACTCCGCCGCCTGTACCAGGCGGTTTCGCCACCTATCAATCTCGTGACAATCAGCGAGCACCAGCGGTCGACCTTACCGACGGGCGTGGCCGCCCGGACCATCCACAACGCCATCCCCCTGGGCGAGGTCCCGTTCGGGGCGGTCGCGAAAGACTACCTCCTGTTTGTTGGACGGATGAACCCGGACAAGGGCGTCCTCGATGCGATCGAGATTGCCCGCCGCAGCAACCATCCCCTGGTGATCGTGGCAAAGGTGAACGAACCTCCGGAGCAGCGCTACTTCGACGAGCAGGTGAAACCCGCGCTCGAGGGCCTCGACGCCGAGGTCTTCTTGCAGCCGCCGGAAGACGTGAAGTGGCGGCTGTACAGGGAAGCCAAAGCGACGCTTTTCCCGATCCGCTGGCCCGAGCCGTTCGGGCTCGTGATGATCGAGTCGATGGCCTCGGGCACACCCGTCATCGCGTTCCGGGACGGGTCGGTCCCGGAGGTCATCCGCGACGGGGAAACCGGCTACATCTGCGACTCCGTCGCCGGGGCGGTCGAGGCGGTGGGCCGCGTCCATCGCCTCTCGCGCGCGGCATGCCGGGCACACGTCGCCGCGTGTTTTTCGGCCGAAGCCGCCGTGGCCCGCCACGAGGATCTGTACCGCGCGATCCTGGAGGACGGGACAACGTCGCGCGAGAACCCGGCCAGCGACGCGGACGCACTCATGCCGGCTGGAGAAGGGCGTGGAAGCGCCGGATAACCACCTGGACTGGTCGCTGATCCACGAAGATGCCTCGGCCGGCGGCAGCATCTCCCACCTCAAGATGCTCCGGAACGACGGCATCTCCGCCGTCTCGCTCGATTCGGGCGACATCGACGCTTCGACGGACCCCGCTACGGGCATCTACTTCCGGGACACGCGCCACCTCTCCCGGCTGCGCTTCTCCCTCGGCGGGGTGGCGCCGCGACTGCTGGACGCGAAGCTGCTGCCCAACGCGCTCAGTGCGGTGTTCACCAATCCCCCGCTCACCCTCCCCGATGGCACGAGACTGCACGGGCAGCAACTCGTGGTGCGCCGCCGGCGGGTCGTGGACCGGTCGGTCTTCGAGGTCCTCACGGTTTCCAACTACGCCGCCCAGGCCCTCCGCGTGGAAGTCCGGCTCAGCATCGACGCGGACTTCCGCGACATCTTCGAAGTGCGCGGCTTCCGGCGAAAGTCACCGGACCCGCGCGTCGAAGCCGAATCGGCACCAGAGACAATCAGGTTCAGCGCCCTCGGGGCCGATGGCGTCGAGCGGTCCGTGACGCTCCGGCTCAGCCCCCCGGCGGCGCGCGTCTCGCCGGGAGAAGCCACCTTCTTCCTCGACCTGCAGCCCCGGGAGACTGCGGCGATTTCGATCGAGATCGCCATCGCAGGCGAAGCGACCGGCCTCGACCCGCTGGGCGCAGCCTCCCGCGTCGAAGCGGCCCAGAGGCGCTGGCTCGATTCGATTACGGGGATCGAGACCGATGACGAGACGGTCAACGGCGCCATTTCGCGTGCCCTCGTCGACATTTTCTCGTTGCGCACGAGCTTCGCTGGCTACGACTTCACCGCGGCGGGAGTACCGTGGTTCGACGCCCTCTTCGGGCGGGATAGCCTGATCACGGGGATCGAGCTGGCCGCTGTCGCGCCGGAAGTCCTCCGGCGGGCGCTCATCGTCCTCGCAAACTACCAGGCCAAGGCGTCCGACCCCTCGCGCGATGCCGAGCCCGGGAAGATCCCGCACGAGCTCCGCTGGGGCGAGCTCGCGGGCACAGGCGAGGTCCCGTTCGGGGCCTACTACGGGAGCGTGGATGCCACCCCCCTCTTCGTGCTCGCTGCATCCGAATACCTCCGCTGGACCGGCGACGAGGCCCTGATCGCCGATATCCAGGAGGAGATAGAAGCGGCGCTCACCTGGTGCCAGACGGCCGAAGAGCACGGCAATGGCTTCCTCACCTACGAAATGCGCTCGCCGCACGGGCTCGAGCACCAAGGCTGGAAGGACTCGCGGGACGGCATCTGCTGGCCGGAAGGCGCCGATGTCGCCACGCCGATCGCCCTCGTCGAAGCCCAGGGCTACCTGGCCGCGGCGTACGCCGCCGGGGCCGACCTTTTCGAGGCGGCGAACCCCGCGCTTGCAGCAAGGCTGCGTTCCCGCGCGGGCGAGGTGGTGGCCCGTATCGAGGAGCGCATGACCCATCCGGACCTCGGCTACGTCCTCTGCCTGGATGGCGAAGGACGGCCCGTGCCGACACCCGCCTCGAACGCCGGGCATCTCCTGTGGGTGGGGGCCGCCCGGGAGGACTGTGCCCGCCGTGCGGCCTCCACGCTGATGAGCAGCGACCTGTTCACGGGCTGGGGCATCAGGACGCTCGGGATGTCGGCAACGCGTTACAACCCGCTCGGCTACCACACGGGCTCCGTCTGGCCGCACGACAATGCCATCATCCTCGCCGGACTGCGGCGCTACGGTTTCGACCGCGAGGCAGGCAGGCTGGGCGCGGCCATGCTCGAAGCGGTCGTGCGGTTCCAGGACATGCAGGTCCCGGAGCTGTTCTCCGGCGACGCACGCGAACTCCGTCTCGTCCCGACACCGTACCCCGTCAGTTCGCGGCCCCAGGCCTGGTCGGCGGCGGCGGTGCCCTATCTCCTCGTCTCGATGCTGGGGATCCGGCCGCTCTCGGACGGCCGCATCACGGTGATCCGGCCGATCCTGCCCGCGGGACTGGAGTGGGTGAGGCTGCACAACCTTCGCCGCGGCGAAGGCACAGCAGACTTGCTCTTCCGCCGCGACGGCGAACACGTCGCCGTCGAGGTGGAGCGTATGCGCGGGGGCATGGAAGTCGTGCTCTCCAACTCCTTCCCGGACCCGCTCCTCGGCGCGCCGCCCGCGGCCCGCCGCCCGAGCTTCCTCTAAGCCGGAGGCGCGCGACGCGGGTCCCCCGTAGAATCCCGCGCATGGCTTTCCTGCAGTTTCCCGATGGCTTCCAGTGGGGCGCGGCGACCGCCTCCTACCAGATCGAAGGCGCCGTCCGCGAGGACGACCGCGGCCTCTCCATCTGGGACACGTTCACCCACCAGCCCGGCACCATCCAGGACGGGGCCACCGGCGACGTCGCCTGCGACCACTACCACCGCTACCAGGAAGACGTCGACCTGATGGCCTCCCTCGGCCTGCAGGCATACCGGTTCTCCGTGTCCTGGTCCCGCGTATTGCCGTTCGGGAAGGGCGCGATCAATGAGAAGGGCCTTGCCTTCTACGACCGCCTCATCGACGCGCTCCTCGCGAAGAACATCGAACCGATGCTCACGATCTACCACTGGGACCTCCCCCAGGCGCTGCAGGACCTCGGCGGCTGGGCGAACCGCTCGATCACCGACTGGTTCGCCGACTACGCGAACCTGCTGTTCGAGCGGTACGGGGACCGCGTGCGGAAGTGGGTGACGCTAAACGAGCCCTACATCTTCACCGACATCGGCCATCGTCGCGGGGTGATGGCGCCGGGCATCCGCGACCTGGCGATTTACGGGCGGGCCATCCACCACGCGCTCCTCGCCCACGGCAAGGCGGTCCAGGCGTTCCGGGCCAGCGGCCGGGAGGGCGAAATCGGCATCACCAACGCGAACTCGAGCTACGAACCGGCGGACGACACCCCCGAAACGGCCCAGGCGGTGGAACTGGCGCGCGACTTCGACAGCCGCCTCTTTCACGGGCCGGTGTTCGGCAAGGGCTATCCCCAGAGCGTCCTCGACTACCACGACGCGCGCCAGGCAAGCCTGCCCATCGAAAACGGCGACATGGAGATCATCGCCAGCCCGACCGATTTTCTCGGGGTGAACCTGTACTCGCGGTCGCTCGTCGAGGCGGCGCCCGGGCGGGGCGTCGGCTTCGCGTGGGCGCAACCGCGCCTGCCGCTCCTGCCGATGGGCTACGAAGCGGCGCCTCACGCCCTTGGCGACTTCGTCCGCTGGGTTTCGAACGAGTACGGCCATCCGAAGATTCACATCACGGAGAATGGGGTGTGCGACAACACGGAGCCCGGCCCCGACGGCCAGGTGAACGACACCCAGCGGATCGAACTGCTCGGCAAGTTCCTCCAGGGGCTCCATGGCGCCATCCAGGACGGCTGCGATGTCCGCGCGTACTACCAGTGGTCGCTCTACGACAACTTCGAGTGGGCCTTCGGCAACACGAAGCGCTTTGGGATCGTGTACACGGACTTTGATTCGCTGAAGCGCATCCCGAAGAAGAGCGCCGCCTGGTACAGCGAGGTGATCCGGCGGAACGGGGTGGAGGCATAGCTGTCGTGTGTGGCCTAAGCTAGACTAAGTCCATGGCCACGACGGTGAACATCCACGAGGCAAAGACACACCTCTCCCGCCTCATCGAGGCCGTCGAACGCGGAGAGGAAGTCGTCATCGCACGCGCCGGCAAGCCCGTGGCCACGCTCACCGCCTATGTGCCGCCGAAGCGGAAAATCCTCCCGCCCGGGACTTTTAAGGACCGGCACCCCGACTGGTGGGTCTCCGACGACTTTGATGACCCGATCGACGACATGTTTGACGTGTTGCGAGACGACGTGGACGACGGCCTCTCGACGTGACTCTGCTCCTCGACACTCACCTCGCGATCTGGTGGCACCTGGAAGATCGGCGCCTCTCGAAGTCCGTCCGCTCGGCAGTGCAGTCAAACGACGGGCCTGTCTTTGTCAGCCAGGTCTCTTTCTGGGAAATGGCCGTGAAGATTGCTGTCGGCAAAGCGAGCATCGACCTCCCGGCGTTTGCTACGGAGATCGAGCAGCTTGGGTTCTCAATCCTTCGAATCACCGAACCTCAGATCTTCGAGGTCGCCGCCCTTCCGCGCTTCCCCGATCACAGAGACCCATTCGACCGGCTGCTCGTCGCGCAGGCCCGGGTCGAATCGCTGACGCTCCTCACGGCCGACGCGAGGCTCGCGCGCTACCGGGATTTCGTGCGAGTGGTCTGACCAGGCCCTCCCTTACGGCCGAGAGGGTCGCTTCCGCCCGGTTTTGCACCGGATCCCGGCGTAGATGTGGCGCGCAGGATAACGGGGGCCGGCCCGGCCCGGAGAGAAGCGTTGGGCCGGCCCGGTCGCCTTTGGTACCGCTGTTACCTGTCGCTGACGATGACGGGCCGCAGCGGAGGCACACCGGTGATGGCGGACTGCTGGTGGACGGCGGCGGCGATTGACTCGGCTTCTTGGGCGTCTGCCACGATGACCAGGTCCGCACCGCGCCGCGGCTCGCCAAGCATCGTCCTCAATTCGGCCTCTCCCGCCAGCAGTGCCTGGATTTCCGCGCCTCGGCCGGCCCCGATAACGATGATCACCAGGGCCTCGCCCGCCGGGCGGAGGGCCGATCGGTAGTCGGGCGGCGCCGGCGAGCCCCGCAGTGGTTGGCGGACCGCGGCGCCGCCACTGCCGGCGCGCAGGCTTGCCGCGAACAGGGCGACGAGCACCCCCGCGGTCGCGAGGATGGCCAACGCCCCGGCGACTTCGCCAGCTGGCGACGCCGTCCGCGTCCCGGGTGCAAGGCGCCCACTATCGGCCATGGCCCGAGCCTAAACCGCCAGCGCCGCCGTGCGCTTCCTGCAAACACACCATTCGCGGGGGATCCAGTGAGACGAACTATGTAATCCCGCCCGCCGCCGGTGGTTGGCGCCGAGCGCTCAGCGCGCCCCACTCGGTATAGTCCCTCGCCATGACAGCGTTCTCCGGAATCCGCATCATCGACTTCTCGGAGGGCATCGCCGGGCCGATGGCCACGATGCTCCTGGGCGACTTCGGCGCCGAAATCATCAAGGTCGAGCCGCCCGGGGGCGACCGCATGAAGGATCACCCGGGCTACCTGTGCTGGAACCGCAACAAGCAGGTCGTGACGCTCGACGTCCACACGTTTGCCGGCCTCTCCGCCGCACGTTCCCTCCTTGCCAGTGCCGACGTGGCTGTGTTCGACTGGGCGCCGGGGGAGTTGGAGCGGCACGGCCTCGACTCCGTGACAGCGCATGCGGCGAACCCCGCCTTGCTGCATGCCTGGTTTCCGCCCTACTCCCCCCTTGGCCGCTGGAGCCAGCTGCCGCCGGATGAGGCGCTGCTCTCCGCGCTCACCGGCGTCTCGTGGCTGCAGATGAGCTACGAGGACCGTCCCACTTACCTGATCACGCCCCAGGTCCAGTACGGCCAGGCGATGATCGGCGCCGGCGTGCTCGCTTCCGCCCTCTACGAACGGGCGCTCTCGGGCCAGGGGCAGGCGATCACCGTCAGCGGCCTGCATGGCGTTTCGGCCGTCGAAAGCGGGGGCACCATCCGCGCGGCGGACATGTTCCGCATGGGTGGCCGCGGCAGCCGCGGCGGCGTCCCGAACTACCGCCTCTACGAATGCGCGGACGGCCAGTGGTTCTTCCTCGGCACGCTCACGCCGCAGTTCTTCTTGAAAGCGCTGGAAGCCACCGACATGCTCCACCTCATGGCCTGGGAAGGCGTCGATGGCGAGTTCACCAACCTGTTGAAGCCCGGCATCAACCAGCTGGTCATCGAAGCCCTCGAGGCCCGTTTCAAGGAGAAGCCGCGCGACGAGTGGATGAAGATCCTCCACGACGCGGACGTCCCGCGGGGGCCGGTTGGGAACTCTCTCGAGTGGTTCCGCGGTGAGACGGCCCTCGTGAACGAAATGCACATCGACCTGGAGCACCCGAAGTTGGGGACAGTGGAGCTGCCGGGTGTGCCCGTGAAACTGAGCGCGACGCCGGGCTCGGTCCGTTCGTTGCCGCAGCCAGTCAAAGTAGACACCATCCCGCCGCGCACGCCGGGTCACAACCCGAAAGCTGACGTCCGCGGAGGCGGTGGCCCGCTCGCGGGCGTGCGCATCCTCGACCTCGGCGCGTTCATCGCGGGCACGTTCGCGCCCGGCATCCTCGCCAACTGGGGCGCCGACAGCATCAAGGTAGAGCCCATCGACGGCGACCCGTTCCGCACCTACGGGCTGGGGTTCATTGGCTACAACCGCGGCAAGCGCGGCCTGGCGATCGACCTGAAGAACCCCGTGGGCCGAGAAGCCTTCCTCGACCTGGTCAAGGTCTCGGACGTGGTTTTGGACAACTATCGCAACGGCGTGCGGGAACGCCTGGGGATCGACTACCAGACGCTGCGCAAGGTGAACCCGCGCATCATCTCGGTATCGGTCACAGGGTACGGGCCGAAGGGCGAACTGGCGTCAGACCCGGGTTTCGACCCGCTCGTCCAGGCGCGAAGCGGGCTGATGGCCGCCCAGGGCGGGGACGACGAGCCGGTCTTCTACCAGATCCCGGTGAACGATACCGCCAGCGCCATGATGGCGGCCTTCGGGACGGTGGCAGCGCTCTACGCGCGCGAGCGCACCGGCGAGGGCCAGGAAGTGCTCACCTGCCTGGCGAACCAGAGCATCCTCACTCAGTCGGGGGAGCTGACCTGGTACGAGGGCCGGCCACCGAATCCTAGCGGCGGCCTCGACCTCCTTGGCACGAGCGCGACGAACCGCTTTTACGAATGCAGCGACGGCTGGGTGATGGTCGCGGGGACAAAGCCGGAGCATTTCCCCGCGATTTGCATCGCGCTCGGCCACCCGGAGTGGGCGGGGCGATACATCGCCGAGAAGGCAATCGGCGAGGCCATCGACGGCCCCCTGGCGGCGCAGTTCGCCGAAGCCTTCGCCTCGTTTTCGAAGGACGAAGCGACGGACCGGCTCCTGACGAAAGGCGTGCCCGCCGCGCCCGTCACAGCGACGGCGGACCTCTTCGAGAGCGCCTGGATGCAGCAAAACGGGTACTTCGAGGACTTCGACCACCCGCAGTTCGGGAACATCCGTGGCCCCCGGCTCCTGGGCGAGTTCTCGCGGACGCCGGGCGGCTACCCGCGGCGCTCCCCGCTCATCGGCGAGCACTCGGTGGAGGTCCTGCGCGATTGTGGCTTCGCTGAGGAGCGGATTTCGGAGCTCCTGGCGGCCGGCATCGTGCGGCAGGGGTAAACAGCATGGTGCGCCTGCGCGAAGTGACGGAGCCGGATGTTGCCCTGCTCGACGCGTGGGAGCGCGACCCTGAGTTTCGCGGCGAGTTCAACGACTTCGGGCAGCCGCCGGCGGACAACGCCGCCCGCTTCGCGAAAGGTTTCATCGACTCGATGCACGGCACCCTGATCGTCGAGACCGGCGCCGGCGAAGCGATTGGGACCGTGGACTGGCGGCCAGTCATGTACGGCCCGCCGCCCGACTCCATGGCGTACCAGTTCGGCATTTCCCTGGTGCCATCCGCGCGAGGGCGCGGGTACGGTGCCGAGGCGCTGAGGCAGCTTGTCGCCTACCTGTTCGAACACACACCCGTGAACCGGATCGAAGGTTCGTGCGACGTGGAAAACCGGCCTTCCCGGCGGATGCTGGAGAAGGCCGGCTTCCGGTTCGAGGGCGTGAACCGCGGCGCCCAGTTCCGGCGCGGCACGTACCACGACCTCATGCTCTTCGCGGTGGTCCGCTCCGACGTCTAGGGCTAACGGTCGTCGCTGTGGCCCTCGGGGTACTCACCACCCATCCCGCTGCGGGCGTGGTGGTCCTCCTCGGGATACTCGCCGCCCATGCCGCCGACGTTGCTGTGGTCGTGGGCCTGCTTCTGGGCAGCCTTCTGCTTTTCGAGCTTGCGCTTGTTCCGGAACTTGTCGGGCATATGACCTCCCGGCCACCGGTGGGTGGCCGCCTTCCACCCTAGCGGGGAAGGGGTGAAGGCGGTCTTGCGAAATCGCAAAACGAGGTTTCAGACGCGCTGCAAGCGCAGCTCCGCCAGCCTGGCCGGGCACACTCGGTCCCATCACTGCACGGCGGGCAGCGAAACGCCCTCCATATACATCGCAGCGGTCGTCCGGGCGATGTTGCTCGACGCCGACTCAGCCTGTTCCAACTGGCACTTGAAGATGCCGAGGTTGTGGAAGTCGACCTTGAGCAGGACATCCACGAGGTCCGGCGCCAGGTACTCCAGCGATCCTTGCTTCTCGTCCCCGGCGCCGCCGAGCACGAACGTCTTGAAGTAGTCGAACCACGGCGCGCCATCGCTGGACGAGAAACTGAGCACCAGGTCGGGCAGTTCGAGCTTGCCCGGCATCTTCTGGGGAAAGCGGCTGGTCGCGTCGGAGAACTCGATCATCGCCTGCTTCACCACGATCTCGTCGATCTTCACCACCCGGTTCGTGGGAAGATCGCCGACGGTTACCCGGAAGTTCGAGACGAGCCACTTCTTCTGTTTCGTCGCGGAAGGGGCAAACTTCCCGCTCGAAGGGCCGAATTCCGACATTTCGGGGCTGATCACAATGGTCAGGGCAGCCACATCCTTCGAGGCGGCGTCGCACGCCGGGAAGGCGACCCCGGAGATGAGTGCGCCGGAGAACGTCAGCCGGGACTGGAGGTTGTAGTTGAAGTCCAGGAACAGGATTGCGCCGTCCTTCTTCGAGTGAGCCCCGGCCCCGCCCGAGACCATCTCGGCGACCCACGCGCGGAGCGCCGGGCTGAGGTCCGCGCCGACCTGGACGACGATGTCCTCCACGCCCACCCCGCCGATGCGCTTGTTGGGAGGGCCGCCTTCGCCGCCTTTCCTGAACTCCACCACCCTCCCGAAGGGGAAGCCGCCGGCGTAGCTCAGGAGCAAGTCCATCGATGGACCATCGGGGCCATCGAGCTCAAGGGCGAAGTGCCCGGCCGCAACGGCCCTGGGGTTCGGAGCGGCGAGGACCCCCGGCGAAGGGCCATCTTCGCGCAGCGTCACACCAAGCGGCACCGCCGAAACCACGGCCGCGGCCGCGCCCGCGCCCTTCAAGAACGAACGTCGATTGCCTGGCATGGCATCGCCTCCCGGGGCCGCTCCGCGCACGGCGCGGAGACTCTACCACCGGGCGCAAGGCGGCCGGTGTGATGCAGGCCTCAGTCCGCTGCGCCAACCACCCCTGCGGCGGCGAGGGCCGCCACCTCCTGTTCGCTCAGCCCGCATTCCAGGAGCACCTCGCGCGTGTGCGCCCCCAGCGGCGGCGAAGGCCGTTGCACCGCGGTCGGCGTCGCCGACATGCGGATCATCGGGCCAACCACCTGCTGTGGGCCGGTCACCGGGTGTTCGAGCGGGACCATGATCCCGGCCGCGACCACGTGGGGGTCGTCGGCCATGTCCTCCGGCTGGTTGACGACGCTCGCGGGGACTCCAGCTTCGAGGAACAGGGCGACCCACTCCTCGGCCTCCCGTTCCATGAGCTTCTCCTGGACTTGCGCCCGCCATTCCTCCATGCGTCGGCGGTTCTCCGGGTCGGCGGCGTCGAACCCCGGCTGGTCCGTCGGGTCGTCCATGCCGATGATGCGGCGGATGGTATCCCGCGTGCGGAAGGTGACGGCGCCGAGGACGAGCGCGCCTTTCTTCGTGTGGTAACCGCCGTAGTAAAGCCGGTGGCTGGCGAAGCGAGGCCCCACGCTCTTCCGGATCTCGGCGATCTCGTCGTAGCGGGCGCCGGCGTCCCGTTTCGCGTGGATCTGTTCCATGAGCGGCTGGCTGATGACTGCATCGTGCAGCGGTTCTCGCATGACTTTGTCCGAAAGCAGTTCGAGGGCGGTGTTGAGCAGCGAGGCGTGGATCTCCTGGCCCTCGCCCGTCTTCTCGCGGTGCAACAGTGCGGCGCAGATACCCATCGCCGTGACAACGCCTGTGGTGCGGTCCAGGTAGGTGCTGCTCGTGATCGTGGCGGGCGCGCCATGCTCATCGACCTTGCCCTCGGCGGCCATCACGCCGCTGTAGGCCTGCGCAACAATGTCGCTCCCCGCCCGCTCGACGTATGGGCCCTTTTCGCCGAAGCCGGTGATGTTGGCGTAGATCAGCCGGGGATTGAGCTTCGAAAGCGCCGCGTAGCCGATGTTCAGCCGTTCCGCCACGCCCGCCCGGTAGTTCAGCAGCACGACGTCGAAGTGCGGGATGATCCGGTGGATCAGTGCCTGGCCTTCTGGCCGCGAGAGGTCAACCGTGAGGCTGCGCTTGCCCCGGTTGAGCGACTGGAAGTACTTGCCCTCGTTCGGCACGACGGCGCCGCTGTTCCGGCGGTTCTCGCCTTCGAGCGGCTCGACCTTGACGACGTCCGCGCCCAGGTCCGAAAGGGCGACGCCCGCGAACGGCCCGGCGACGATCTGCGAGAACTCGAGGATGCGGACGCCCGCCAACGGGCCTGTCGCCATCGCGCTCAACCCCGTGGCAGCCCGAGGCCGCGGGTGGCGATGACGTTGCGCTGCACTTCGCTCGTCCCGCCGCGGATGGTGGCCGGGACCATGCCGAGGTAGAAGCGGCCGAACGACTCGCCGTCGCCATCGGCGAGGGTCCCACGCAAACCCATGACCGCCATGCACGTCTGCGCCAGGCGTTGCGAGAGCTCCGAGTTATAGAGCTTCGCCATGGAGGCCTCGTCATTCGGGACCTGGCCCTTGTTCTGCATATCGATGATGCGCATCGAGTACTGGTACATCACCTCTGCTTCCACGTAGCGCTGGGCAATCTCGTGGCGCAGGCCGGTGGAGGCGTCGAGCCGCGCGCGGAGGACCGGGTCGGCGTTCACGGTCTCCATGAGCCGGTTCAACGTCCGCCGCGCGCCTACTGCCCCGCCGATATTCGAGCGTTCGAAGTCCAGGAGGGTCATCGCGACGTACCAGCCCCGGTTCTCTTCACCGACCAGGTTTCGCGCCGGGACACGCACGCTTTCGAAGAACACTTCGTTGAAGTAGTGGCGGTTGTTCATGTCCACGAGCGGGCGCACCGAGATGCCTGGCGCCTTGATGTCGTCGATCAACAGGAACGAGATCCCCCGGTGCTTCGGCGCCGAAGGGTCGGTCCGCACGAGCGCGAAGATGCCGTCGGCGGTGTGGGCCGCGGAAGTCCAGATCTTCTGGCCGTCGACCACGAAGTCGTCTCCGTCGCGGCGCGCGCGCGTCTGGAGCGAGGCAAGGTCCGAGCCGGCGCCGGGTTCGCTGTAGCCCTGCGCCCAGGTCATCTCGCCGGCGAGGATCGGGGGCAGGTACTTCTGCTTTTGCTCCTCGCTGCCGTGCAGGATGAGTGTCGGTCCGAGCATCGCCACCCCGGACCCGCCGACCGCCGGGGCGCCCGCTGCCGCCATCTCCTGGTTGAGGACGAACTGCTCCATGGGCGTCATCCCGCCGCCGCCGTACTCCTTCGGCCAGTGGGGCGCCACCCATCCCTGCTCGGCGAGGGCGGCGTGCCAATCGATAGCGGCCTGGCGCGCTTCGCCGGAGGACTTGCGGTCGTTCTCCCAGGCGCGTTCGCCGGGGCCGCCGCGGGCGGCCGCCTGCCGGTAGCGCTCCGGCAGCCGCGTTTCGATCAGGTGGCGGACTTTCGCGCGGAAGGCCGCCTGCTCCGGGGTGTCGTTCCAGTTCACAGCGCGGTGAAGTGTGCCCCCGCGCCGCTCCCGCTGCAACGCGGCGCCGCCCGCTGCGGGTGTCCCGGCCAACCGCGAGAATAGTGCCGTGCTGCGGACCCTCTGTTGCCTTGCCCTGGCCGCGCTGGCCCTGTCCGCGGGCGCCTGCGGTTCCGGAGAGGACGCGCCCGAGGCGGAGCGCGTCCCGTTCGACGCGGCGCGAGCTCTCGGCTTCGCCAGGCATCTCGCGGAAGAGATCGGGCCGAGGCCCTCCGGGTCCCCGGAAGCCCGGCAAGCCGCCGATTACATCGCCGACCAGTTCGCCGGCGCGCGCTTCGGCGTGTTCCGGCTCGAGTTCGAATACGAAGCCGACCCGAACCGCCCCGCAAGCGTTGCGGTGGGCGGAAGCCCCGCGCCGGCTGTCACCGCCGCCGGCAGTGCCCCGGGCAGGGCGGCCGGTCCAGCGGTAGACATCGGGACCGGCGACAGCGCTCCTGCTGCGGGGAGCCTTGCCGGCAAGGTAGCGGTGGTGCGCCGGGGCGGCAGCACCACGTTCTTCCAGAAGTACGAGGCGGCGCGCCAGGCTGGCGCGATAGCGGTTGTGATCGTGAACAGCGAGCCGGGCCTGCTCACGGTTGACCTCGGCGCCGGCGCCACGATCCCGGTGGTGGCCATGGAACAGGGCGATGCGCGCGCAGTGCTCGCCGCGGCGGCACAGGGGGCGCCGGTCACGGTGGAGGTGCCGCCGGCACAGACGGTGAAGGGGACGGACGTCGTTGCGCGGGCCCGCTCGGCCCACGCCTGCGTGTACGTGATGACCGCGAACTACGACACCCTCCCGGGCTCCGCCGGCGCCGACGGCAACGCTTCCGGCGTGGCCGTGATGCTCGAGCTCGCGTACCAGCTGGCGGCGATGGAGGGCGAGCCGGCCGTTTGTTTCATCGCGACGGATGCGGGGTACGCCCGCGGGGCCGGCGCCCTCGCGTACTTACGGATGACCAGTTCGTCGTCGTGGCCGGCCGTAGTCGTCGAACTCCACAACGTCGGCGGAGAAGGCGACCTGATCGTCGAGGGCGACAGGCTGCTCGCAACGGATGCCCGCTCCCTCGCTGACTCGTTCGACGTTGCCGCGCGGGAAGGCGCCGGCCTCCTGACGCCCGCGACCGAACCGTTCCGCGCGGCCGGGATCCCGGTGCTGGAAGTCTCCAGGGAGCTTCCCGTCCCGGGCGGCCCGGACGTCGCCGGCGGGCTGCGGGCGGGCTCGCTCGAAGACGCGGGCGAGGTAGCAGGACGCCTCCTCATCCAGCTCAGCGCGAAGTCGCCGCCGTAGCCGGCCGGGCGTTTTGATATGGTCTTGTTACATACGAGTCGTTAACTTTTTACCCCGTTTCGCGCGAGATCCGGTTACTTTAGAGCCAGCCGAACTCCCCATCCGGGGAGGCGGGGGACCCACATCTTGGGGTGAATTGCGCAGAGGTGCGCATAGGCGACTTCCGACGCCGAACCCGTCAGCTCACCTCGCAGGCTTTCGGGAGGGTGTTCCTGGACTCCCTCCTCATCCCTTCGGTCTCGTTTCGAGGCCTTGCGGTCGCAAGGAGGAATGCTCATGACCGTCTACTCAGGCACGTTCGCACCGGCCCGCGGCGAAGGGGAAGCCCCTTCGTTCCGGGACCCCCTCGCCGAAGCGCGGGAGAAGCTCCGCCATGCCGCCCGGCTCCCGTTCCACGCAGCCAGGCCAAACTCGTGGCAGGAGTCCTTCCGCTCGCTGACGATGGACGCCCGTGCCGACATCCGCCGCCACATCTGGCTGGCGAGCCTCCCCGATTCGCCGCTCAGCAGAGTCGAACAGGCCGAGCCCCGCCTGGGCCACCGGGTGGAGGCGCAGAAGTGCGAGCACGACCTCTTCTCGCAGAACGTCGACGAGCTTGTCGCGGCCGCGAACGAGCCGTCGCCAGCCGACATCTGGAAGATGATCGAGCTCGGGGAGCGCGCCATCCTGCTGGAGATGGCGCTTGCCCGCCACCACAACCGCCTCTCGCAACTGATCTACGAAACCACCCACCAGGACGTCGGCGTCGCGGGCTAAACCCTCGACCCGGACCGGAGTTCGACGAGGCCGCCTGCGAGGCGGCCTCGTCGCCGTTTTCAGCGGATGCCGAGCATCGCTTTCCCCGCCCCGAGGAGCACCACGTCATCCTGGGGCATGTGGATGCGCGCGCACATGACGTCGCGATGGTGGCGCTCCAGTGGGTTCGCCCGGAAGAGCGCCGGGTTGCCGATCAGGCTCATGGCGATGTCCACCGCGCGGAGCGCGTTCGTCGTCGCCACGTACTTCGCCATCGCGCTCTGGGCGGCAGCCCGGCCGTAGCCGGCGGCATCGCACTCCGCGGCGAGGCCGTACACCAGCCGTTCGTTGGTGAACAGGAGGGTCTCGATTTCGCCGACCGCCGACTGCATCCGCGGAAGGGTGGCCAGGCTCGCCCCCAGGTTCGAGGGCTTGCGTTCGTGGAGGTAGTTCGCGAGCCAGCCGGCGGCGGCCCGGGCAATCCCGTGGTACAGCGCCGCGAGCACGAGGTTGTTCCACGCCCCTTGCGCCGTCTCCATTGCCTGCCACTCCGCAGGAGGGCGCAGGTCCAGGGCGTATTCGTGCGGGACGTCGACATCGCGCAGCAGCAGGTCGTGGCTGCCGGTGGCACGCATGCCCATGTGGTCCCACGTCTCCACGATCTCGAGGCCCGGCGTTTCCCGGGGTACGCAGAACCAGCCCGTGCGCGGTTCCGGCTCATCGGTCTTCGCCCAGGTGACGAAGAAGCGCAGGAGCGGGCTGCCGGTGGAATAGAGCTTGTGCCCGTTGAGGCGCCAGCCGTCCGCCGTCCGCACGGCGGTGGTTGCGGGCATCCCGCCGCGGCTCGGCGTACCCAGCTCCGGCTCGACCCGCTGGACGTTCACCAGGGCGATGCCGGCCAGCGCCTCGCGGCACATCATCTCGTGCACGGGAGCGTTCCAGCGTCCGGTGATGGCCGGGAGGGCGTGGTAGATCAGGTGCATCGCCCAGACGAGGGCCGTGCTCGGTTCGCCCTCGGCGATGGTGGACACGGCGCGGCAGGCGGTTTCGAGGCCCAGGCCGGGCCCGCCGTACTTCGCGTCGACGGTGAGGTTCAGGATGCCGGCATCGCGCAGGGCCTCGAAGTTCTCGAAGGGGAATGCGCCCGAGCGGTCGTGCTCCGCGGCACGCGGCGCAAAGCGGTCGCGCAATTCGCGCGCGCGTTCGAGGACGGTCTCCTGGCTCAACAACGACGGTGCGGCAGCCATGGCGCCGGCTACGGTAGGCGAGCGCGCCAGCCTCCGCAATCGACAGGGCCCGGCCGGAACCGGGACAATTGAAGCGATGTCCCAGGAAATCGTCTCCGCCTCGCTGTTGGACCGGATCGGCGGCCCCGAAGCCGTTGGCCGCATCGTCGAGCGCTTCTATGCGAGCGTCGAAAGCGACGCCCACATGCGCCCGATCTATCCCGAAGACCTCGCGCCGGGGAAGGAGAAACTCAAGCTCTTCCTGGTGCAGTGGCTCGGCGGCCCGCAAACGTACTCGGAGCGCTATGGGCACCCGCGGCTGCGCATCCGGCACTTCCCGTTCGTGATCGACGACCTCGCGGCGGGCAAGTGGCTGCGCTACATGCGCCAGGCCTGGGCGGAGGAAGGCGTGCCCGCCGAGATCATCGGGATCGTCTTCGAGCGGTTCGGGCCCCTCGCCCACCACATGGTCAACGCGGGCCAGGATGTCCCGCGCGAGCCGCTGGGAGAGGCGCGGCTGGCCTGACCGGCGAAGATTACCCCGGTCGCGCTCCCGTTCCGTAGAATTCGGCCGCATGAGTGACCCCGTGCTTTCAGGTGTGCGCGTGCTCGAGGTCGGGGGCGGCATCTCCGTCGCGTTTGCGGCGAAGTGGCTCGCGGGCTTCGGCGCCGACGTTGTCCGGGTGGACCCCGAAGAAGAAATGCTGACGGCCGACGAGCAGGTCTACCTGCTCGCCGGCAAGCGCCGGGCCGGGCCCGAGGCCGATGCGGCAAGGCTCGCCCTGGCGGCGGACATCGTGATCGAGGGCGACGACCCCGGCGATGTCGTCAAGCACCTCCGCCGCGTGCAGCCTGAGGCTCTTCGGGCAGCCAAACCGGAGATCGTCGTGGTCTCGATCACGCCTTACGGCCAGGACGGCCCCTACGCCGGGTACGACGCGACGAACATTACCTCCTTTGCCATGGGCGGCATTATGTCGCTTACCGGCATGCCCCAACGCGAACCCCTCGTCACCGGCGGCAGCCAGGCGCTCTATCTCGGCGGGCTGAACGGGTTCGGCGCCGCGCTCACGGCCTATCTTGGCCGCCTCGTCCACGGCGAAGGGGACTGGGTGGACATCTCACTCCAGGAGTGCATGGCCGGCATGCTCGAACTGTACGGGCCCGGCGGGGCAATCAGCGGCGTGCCGAGTGTCCGTTCCGGAAACCACGTCCGGGCGGCCTGGGGCATCTATCCTTGCGCCGACGGTTTCGCCGGCGTGTGCGCGCTCGAACGCCAGATCTCTGCGCTCTTCGAGTGCGTCGGCGACCCGGAGCTGCAGGAGCCGCGCTTCCGGGACATTACCCTGCGGGCCGAAAACGACGACGAGCTCCAGGCGAAGTTCTACGGCTGGTTCGCGGAACGCACGAAGCAGGAGATCCTCGATCTCGGGGCGAAGTACAAGGTGCCGTTCGGCGCCGTCATGACGCCGCTGGACCTGCTCGCGAACCAGAGCCTCCTCGAACGCGGTTTCTTCGACGCCATCCAGACGCCGGGAGGCACGGCAATGACGCCGGGGCGGCCGTTCCTCGGGCTCCCCTGGGTGCCCGGCGAACTGCACGCTCCTGGCGCCGACACCCGGGCTGTCCTCGACGACTGGCTGGGAGTGCGCGCATGAAGAAGCTGCCACTCGAAGGCATCCGCGTCGCGGACCTGACGATGATGTGGGCCGGGCCGTTCGCTACCCGCATCCTCGCCGAGATGGGGGCCGAGGTCATCAAGATCGAGTCCCCGCGGGCGTGGGACAACATCCGCACGCTCATCCCGCAGCCGGGTGTCGAGGAGCCCTGGAACAGCTCGTTCTACTTCAACGACTACAACCGCGACAAGAAGTCGCTCACGCTGGACCTCGCCCAGGAACCCGGGAAGCAGACCTTCCTCCGGCTCGTGGCGAAGTGCGACGTCGTGATCGAAAACTACCGCGCGGACGTCCTCGACAACCTGGGGCTCGGCTACGAGGTGCTCCGCGAGGCCAGGCCGGACATCATCCTGGTGAGCATGGCCGGCTACGGGAAGACCGGCCCGGAACGCGACCAGGTGGGCTTCGGGCCTATCATCGAGCAGATGAGCGGGCTCGCCTCACTCACCGGCTACGGCGACGACGGCATCCCGATGAAGACAGGCCTCTCTTACGGCGACCCTGTGGCGGGAAAGGCCGCCGCGGCCGCCGTCGCCCTCGCGCTCATCCAGCGCCGGAAAACCGGCGAGGGCGCCTTCATCGACCTCGCGCAGCGAGAAGTCATGTCGACCCTTATCGGCGAAGCGTTCGTCGCTGCTTCTCTTCGTGGCGAGGAACCGAAACACCGCGGCAACCGGGACGACCGCTACTTTGCCCAGGGTGTCTACCGTGTGGCAGGCGAAGACCAGTGGCTGGCGGTCACCCTCCGGACCCCGGGCCAGTGGAACGACCTTGCCCACCATTTCGGGCTCGACCCTGACCTCGGGGGGCTCGAAGGCGCGGCGCTCCTCGACGAAGTAGACCGCCGGCTCGGCGAGTGGCTGAAGGACAAGGACCCGCAGTGGGCGCTGGAGGCACTGGCCGGGCGCGCGATCCCGGCAGGCCGGGTGCTGAACACAGTGGACATTCACAACGACCCGCACCTGGAGGCGCGCGAGTTCTGGGTGGAACTGCCACACCCGCGGATGCCCGCCTGGAAGCAGCCCCGCAGCGCGTGGAACCTGCGCGAGGCCATGGCGGCGCCGCGCCGCCATGCGCCGCTCTTCGGCGAGCACAACGACGAGATCCTGCGGGGACTCCTGGGGTTGACCGGCGAGGAGCTCGCCGCGCTCGCCGCCGCCGAGGTCATTTCGGGCGCGCCGGTCAACCCCGGCATCGGCTAATCCGTGCCGGGCTGGCTCGCCCTTACCGATCCGCGGGCTAAGCTTGCCGTTGAGTTAAACGATGAAGGTCAGCGAACGCACCATCCTCCGCTCCGCCGCGGCATGAAGGCCGCGCGAAAGGGACTGGACCGCCAGTCCTGAGCCCCGGGTCAGTGGCCCGGGGCCATCGTCGTGGCCCGCACTGTCATCGCCCGCCGGCAACCCGGCGTTCCCTGAGAGCACTCACGCATGCGTTCGCGTTTCCTGACCGGCCTCTGGGCCAACCCCGACTTCGTCCGCCTCTGGGCGGCTACCACGACATCGACGTTTGGCACGCTCATCGGCAGCCTGGCGATGAGCTTTACCGCCATCGTCTACCTGGACGCCTCGGCCGCGGAAGTGGCTGTCCTGGGAGCATGCCAGCTTGTCCCGGGCTTCCTCGCCAGCCCCTTCGCCGGGGTGTGGGTGGACCGCCTGAAACGCCGGCCGATCATGATCGCTACCGACCTCGGGAGGGCGATCTCTCTCTTCAGTGTGCCCATCGCCGCCGCGTTCGGCGTGTTGACCATCGGCCACCTCTTCATCGTCGCGGCGGTCAACAGCGCCCTTGCCGTGCTGTTCGACGCGGCCTACCGGAGCTACCTGCCGACCCTGGTGGAGCGCCGCGACCTGCTCGAAGGCAACGCCAAGCTCTCGGGGACGGCCTCAGTGGCCGAAGTCGCGAGCTTCAGCATCAGCGGCTGGCTCGTCCAGCTGTTGCGGGCGCCCGGCGCACTCGCCATCGACGCTGCGACGTTCGTCGCCTCGGCCGTCTTCGTCTCGCGCATCCAGGCCCCGGAACCAGAGCTTCACAACGGCGGCGAGGAGGCCCACTTCTGGCGCGAAGCGAAAGCCGGCGCGCGCGTGGTGTTCGGGCACGGCGTCCTGCGCACGCTCGCCCTCACCGAAGCGCTGCAGACCATGGCCGAGCGGATCCTCGTCACGGTGTACCTCCTGCGCCTCAACGGAGAGCTCGGCTTCAGCCCGGGTATCCTCGGGATGATCTTCGCCGTCGGCGGCCTGACATCGCTGTTCGGCGCATGGCTGGCGAACCGCGGCGTCCTCTTCTTCGGCGGCGTGGGCCCAACGCTTGTCGTGGCGGGCTTCTTCCGCGCGAGCGGCGCCCTCTTCATGCCGCTGGTGTTCGACAACAGCTGGCTCGGCGTCGCCTTCCTCGTCGCGAACCAGCTCGTCACCGACCCGTTCTGGACGCTGTACGAAATCCACGACACCAGCCTGCGGCAGAGCATCACGCCGGAGCGCCTCCAGGGCCGCATGTTCGCGAACTTCCGGCTGATCGGGTTCGGGTTCGCCCTCGTTGGGACCGCCATTGGCGGCGTCCTTGGCTCTGTCATCGGGTTCCGGGAAACCCTCTTCATCGCCGTGATCACGATGTACGCCTCGGTGGCTGTCCTCGCGCTCTCACCCGTCGTCCGGGTCAAGCGCGCGGACTTCACCGCGGCGTGATCGTGAGCGTCGCAGCGATGAAGATGTGGCCGTGAAGTTGTTCGGCCGGCCGGCCCGCACCCCCGAATCCGTGGGCAACACCTTCGGCGAGTGGCTGCTCGGCCTCTTCGCCGACGGCAAGAGGCTGGCCGACCTGCCCTTCGCGGAAGTCGAGCGCCTCTGCGCGAACGCCGGCTCGTTGCTCGTCGGCGCGGCGTACGCGCTGCCCGGGGACTTCGCAGCGGCTCCCGCCCGCGCGAAAGACGCCGCGCTGGTCGCACGGCGCACCGCCGACGGCTTCAAGGCCTCCCTCGCGGACCGCCAGAACACGGTGCTCGCCTGGCCGTGGGACCACATCGCGACGGCGGTGGCCTGGGAGGGCACCCGCGACGGCGACACTTCGGAGGCGGCGCTCGGCCGGGCGATCTCGGAGATCGGCGGAGCCTACGCCGTCCGCCACCGCGAGCAGGCGGGGGCGGTCCTCGACCTCTGGCAACAGGTCGCTTCCGGCGTCCACCACGGGCCCCAGCAGCCGGACCTCGCGCGCATGGGCCGCGAAATGCTCGCTGCCTATCACGCCACTTCGAAGCCGGGGCCCTAGTTTTCGGGCGGCGGGAATTGCGGGAAGTCGCTGCCGCCTTCGCGCAGCTGGTCCAGGATCTTTCGTGCCATCTCGTCCATCTGCTCGGGCGTGATGCCCATCTTTTCCAGGGTGGAACGCATCAGCCGCTGGACTTCCTCCATGTCCTGGCGGATGAGCGCATCGGCCAGCTCCAGTTGCGTCTCGATGGCGAGGAAGCGCTCCCGCCGTTCGGTCTCGTTCTCGGTCGCCAGGATGGTGGACATCAGCCGCGTGAAGAGCGTCGTCGTCCGTGCGATGCGGATGCGGTCGTCGTGGTGGGGAGGGAATTCGCCGGTGACGGCGACTTCCAGGCCGGTCCGCTTGTCGGTGGCGGCGTACTGCTCGGGCATGGATCGAGCATACCGCCAAACAGGTCATGGGCGCGTGCGGAAGCGCCCTGCGAGGCCGTCAGTCGCGGGCGTAGCCGCCTTCGCGGAGGCGCCGCCAGACTTCGCCGCTCGATGAGTAGCGCTCCATGAGGTACGGGTAGACCTCGGGGATGTTGAACAGTACTTCCATGCACAGTTGAGCGAGATAGCGGTCGAGGACGGCCGGCTGTTCGTCGGGGTCAACGAGGTCGAGCACGAGGCCGGCCTCGAACCCGCCGGCCGCAGCCGGCATCCCGGCGACGGGTGCAGCCACGATCTCCTTCGCTTCCAGGGAACGGATGGCGGCACGCAGACGTTCCCGGAACGCGGGGCTCACGCGCACGCCGTCTTCCTGCAGGTAGAGCGCACGGTCACCGCCTTCCTGGATGCCGGCGATGACCGCGGTGACGTGGTCCACTCTGAAGGTGTCGCTGCCCGCCGCCTTCGAAGGGGGCAGGCCGACGGAAAGCACTCCCAGGAGCGTGCGTTCGAGGAGGTCCAGGTCTTCCGGGTTGTAGGCGGTCATCATCCTCAGCCTATCGGGCCGGTAGAATGCCGCAACCCGCACTCCAGGAGGGCCGCATGGCCGAAGTCACGCACCGGACGATCGAAACGAACGGCATCCGCATGCACGTCGCCGAAGCAGGCAGCGGCTTCCCCGTTGTCTTCTGTCACGGCTTCCCGGAGCTCTGGTATTCCTGGCGGCACCAGGTCCACGCCCTTGCGGCAAACGGGTTCCGCGCCATCGCCCCCGATATGCGCGGTTACGGCGGGACTGACGCGCCGGCGGACCCCGCCGACTACACGATGAAAAAGCTCTGCGCCGACATGGCGGGCCTGCTGGACGCGCTCGCCATCGAACGGGCGGTGTTCGTCGGGCACGACTGGGGGGGCGCGGTCATCTGGCAAATGGGCCTCCGCTACCCCGAACGCGTCGAGCGCCTCGTGGGGTTGAACACTCCATACGCACCGCCGAGCGGCGTGCGCACAACCGAGGCGCTGCGTGACTACCACGGGCTGACCGACGAGACGTTCTACATGCGTTACTTCCTGAAGCCGGGAGTCGCCGAAGCCGAGCTCGAAGCAGACGTGCCGACCACGTTCCGCAAGGTGTTCGTACCGTACACGCGCGCAGAGGACTTCACCACGTTCATGAAAGTCGGGGGCGACGGCAGTGGCGTGCTCGCGAAGATCGGACGGACCGACACCTTCCTCAGCGACGAAGAGCTCGCGGAGTATGTTGCCGTGTTCGAGCGCACCGGCTTCCGGGGCGGCCTGAACTGGTACCGCGCCGCCGACATGAACGCCGACGAGGCGGACGCCCCGCGGGGACCGCTCCTCCATGTGAAGTCGATGATGGTGACCGCGGGCAAGGACACCATCCTGAAGCCCGAGATGGCAGCGGCGATGCCCGCGCTCATCCCGGGGATCCGCATGGAGCATATCGAAGACTGTGGCCACTGGACCCAGCAGGAACGGCCGGCGGAAGTCAACGCCCTCCTGCTGGACTTCCTGGCCGACCTGAAAGCCTGAACCGGCCCCCGGCTGGCGCGGCTCGCTAGCGCCGCAGCTTGTCGAGTTCCTCGAATGCCGCGTTGCGGGAAGCCAGGCGGTCGTAGAGGACGGCGTCCCTGGCCTCGAACTCGGCCGTCCTGCGGCGCAGCTCTTCCTCGGCCGAACGGCGACGCTCGTTCGCGTCTTTCCACTCGCGGGCGGCGCGGGCGACCAGTTCCTGTTCGGCGAGCAGCTTCGTTTCCGCTTCCAAGCGCGCTTCGCCGATGACCTGGGCCTTCATGTGGCTGGCGATCGAGCGTGCGAATTCCGAGGCGCCGACGGCCACCGCCGCGTTCATCTCCTTGAGCGCCTCGTCCATCGCCCGCAGCGTGGTGCGGCGCTTCGCGATCACGTCCTTGAGATGGTGCAGGAGCTCCTTTTCCGCCTGTTCCCGGGCGGCGTCCGCTGCGTTCGCGACGGCCTCGCGGGCGGCGGCGAACCGCTGCTCCGCCTGTTCGAGCTCGCTCGCAGCCTTCACCACCCGGGCTTCTTTGGCGTCGGCGTTGCGGGCGGCGGTCGCCTGGATGGTGGACGCTATCTCTTCTTTGCGTTGGGCCAGCCAGTTCTCGTCGCGGACGAAGGTGACGGTCAATTTCTCCTTGCCGGGAGCGACGGTGGCCACGCCGCCTTCCGCTACTGAGGGGACTTCCCCAACTGCCTGCTCCTGGACAATCCAGCCGCGCTTTCGCGCAGCCTCCAGGTCCCACTGCAGCTGTTTTTCGTTTGCATACGTCCCGACGAACTGTGTTCGAGTTCGATCGTCATACCACGCCATCGCACGCTCCCCACGTCTAAGGCACCCGGCAGTGTACTACGTCGAGGGGTCAGCGGCGGTCGCGGTCCGGGAAACACCGGGAGGCAGGACAGGACGCGGGCCGCCGTCCGGGTGCGCCCACGTCGCTACCCTGCCTCCCCGGGCCGCGGGCCAGTCAGGCGGCGACGGCCTCCAGCTGACGGGGTGCGAACGCCGTGACCTGTGCTGCGCGGGGCTGTCGCGCCTCCCGCAGCCGCCGGGCAAACGCCCCCGCGAAGAACGAGATGGCCATCAACTCCGCGCCTTCCTCAATGACGCACGGCGCCCAGCCGTGGCTCGCGAACCCATCGACCGCGACGGTGAGCATCGCGAACGGCACCGCGCCGGCGAAGTAGAGGATCGCCACCGGGTGTTCGAACACCTGGCGCCAGAGCAGGAGCGAGATGCCGAGGCCGGCGAGCCCGTACACCGCGACGATGAAGTCGCTCGGCCGGTGGAAGCCGAACGGGTGGTCGAACGGGGTGGCGGACTGGATGAGCCCGCCGATGTGCCCGTGGAAGTTGGGCGTGGCGTCGAACGCCAGCACGACGAACGCCAGGCCCCACGCCGCCCAGAGGTCTCGCCCGAGGCCGCGGCCGCTCGCCGTGCGGTCCCGCCGCCAGGCCGCAAGGCCCATGGTGCCTGCCAGCAGCATCAGGGCGGACGAGTAGACGGTCACCGGCCCAAAGTCCCGGTAGAACGCCGGTTCGGCGCTGTCCGGGTCGATGACGTACGAGGCGGGGATGGACACCGCAGCAACCAGCACCGAGAGGCCGAGCAGCGTGGGCACCAGGTAGCGGCGTTCGGCCGTGCGCGAGGCGAACCGGCTCCAGGCGATGACGGCCGCGCCGGGCCGCGACGCGCGGAAGGCCCGGGCGCCGCCGGCCTCGGCGATGCGGAGGGCCGCGGCGGCGCCCAGGGCCGCCGCCGCGGCAAAAGCCAGGACCGGGGTTGCTTCCAGCGAAGCGGCCTCGGCAACCGCCACTCCGATGAGCAGGCCCGTCGCACCGGACAGCGCAACCGACGACGCGCGGGGCGCGGTGAACTCGTGGCGGAACGCCCATGCCGTCGCGCCGGCGAGCAAGCCATAGGCCGCCATCGTGAGGACGTGGGCCTCGTGCCCGCCGGGGACCATCGGCAGTTCCACGCGTTCCACCGCGGCGAAGATGCCCGTGTGGATGCTCAATGCCATGTCGATGCCTGCGACCAGCGCCCCGAGGCCCACCAGCGCCCACGCGAAGCTGCCGGCCTGGCTGGCGATGTCCTGGGTCGCGGAGTGGCTCCAGAACGAGCGGAACGCCACGAGAGCCCCCACGCCGGCCACGGCGACTGCAGCCCAGGCCGCGCGATCGACGACTTCATCCGACGGGCGGCCATTGAGGAGCATGAGGCCGGCGAGCGCGCCTGCCGCGCTGGCGGCCAGCGCCGGCCACGCGCCGGCGGCTGCCACCCTGCGGCTCCCCGCGACGGCCGCCTGCGCCGGGAGGGCCATCCAGCGGCTCAAGGCCGAGAGGTGCAGGCGGCTGTGGAGCTTGAACGGCAGGTGCCGCAACGCCTGGTCGAACATGACCGCCCGGAGGACGCGCTGCTCGCGGAAAGGCTTCGCGGCCAGGTAGGCGAAGGCGCCAAACCCGGGGATCGCGCCGAGCAGGGCTACCGGCGTCGAGTGCACACTGCGCGCACTCCTGCGGGCCTCGGCGTCGCGCAGGCCCCTCACCTCGCCGCGAGCGCGGGCGGCGATCGTCCAGCCGCTGCGGGCAATGCTCCCGAGCGGGAAGCGGAGCGGGACGCTCATTGCCAGGTGCGCCCCGAGCGAGGCGGTGGCAGCCGTCATTTCCGGCGCTTTCAGAGTCGCGCGGGCCGCTTCGGCTTCGGTTTCGGCCATCAGGCCTTCGTCGACCCACGTTTCGATCCCGGCCGAGACGGCTTCCGTTGCCATCCGCTCGCCCCCGCGGGAAAGCCGGCCGATAGCGCGGAACCAGCCCGGCACGTCGATGGCGACAGCCGCGGCGCGAAGGACCTTGCTCGCCCAGCGGCGTTCGCTGGCGTGCCACGCCTGCTGCGCAACGCGATAGTTCGCGGCGGAGACGAAGAGCGCGTTCGCGCCGGCCTCGCCGAGCGATGCGTACAGAGCATCCCGGTGCCGCGCCAGGTACGCGTCCAGGCGGTCGACGTCGATCGCGTCGAACGAGGGATAGAGCCCTGCGCGCACCGCCTGCCAGAGCACGCGCGGCCGCAGGAACGGAGAGACGAGGTTCGACTCGAGGTCGATGATGCGGTAGGCGCCGTCGGTGCGCTCGATGATGTTGCCAATCGCGCGCGGGTTGTAGGAAGCGACCTGCCACGGGGCGATGCCGGCCTCTTCGAAGTGTCCCTGCAATTCGTTCAGGAACGCGCGCGCTTTCCTGGTGTCGCGGGGGAGGGTGCCGCGCACGAGCTCGGTCACGAACACGAAGCGTCCGTCCTCCTGGTTGCGGATTTCGACCACCTGGGAGACGTGGTTCTCGCCGAACCAGTACTCCGTCAGCAGGCCGGCGATTGCGCGTCGCTCCGCGGCGGCGATGAACGCGGGCTCATTCGTCGTGTACGGGAAGGCCGCCTGGAAAGAGAGCCCGTACAGCAGCTTCACGGGGGCGGTCGGCCGGTAAACCTTCGCGGCCGTGCCCGCGTCGTAGTCGAGCACCACGTCGCTCGCGACCGAGCCAGTCAGGACGATGCCGGTCGTGGGCGGCGCCGCAGGGGCGAGCGCTTCGGCCTGCGCGGCGGACTTCCCTGTGAGCACCAGGGCTCCGCCGGCGGCGAGCGACGCCACCGCAACGCCGAAGAGCGCGCTCTGCTCCCAGGGCAGCGCCATGTCGCGGACCACCAGGACCGCATCGAAGGCGGCCGCGGCGAGGCCCAGCGCCACGAGCGTGAGGGCGATGGCGGCGCGGACGGATCGGCCCGTTAACACGCCCCCGGTAAGTTCTCGTTGTGCTGGCGTCCACGTAGACATGGCGTTTGCTCCCCGTGCTTTTCTGCGGGTGGTTTACGACCCGCACAGCAATGGTGTTCAAACGGTGTCATCCGTTGCGCCAGTCGATCGGTGCCCCCTGCGCCCCACCTTTGGGTGACCCGCGAATCTGCGATGTGGATCGAGTTCACAGAGCGGGGGTTCGTCACTGCCCGGCGGACTCACGCCAGGGCGGTTACCGTCCTCTTAGCCGAGGCCGGCCAGCCACTCGAGGAGGACGCGGTTGAACTCCTCCGGGCGCTCCTGGTGGAGCCAGTGCCCATAGCCTTCCCAGGCGAGAGCGGCGGACTTCGGGTGCTGGAAGCAGGCGCGTTCCCACGCCGCCACGGCGACGGGGTCCTGGTTGCCGGCACGGAAGGCCAGCGCCGGTGCCTGGACACGGCGCAGGTAACGCTCCGCCTCTGGCTTGAGGCAGAACTGGTCCTCGCCCGCGAACATCCCCGCCAACGCCTTCCAGCGCACCTGCGGGTGCATCGCGGCAATCCGCCGCATGTGGATCTCTTTCAGGTGGGGCGGCGCCGCCGCGCCATAGAACGTCGAGAACATCTGCTGCGCGAAGGCGGCGCCATCGGGAGCCTTGACCGCTTCGATGAGCGGTGCGAGTTGTTCCGCCGTCCCGGTCTGCCCGTAGCCCGAGTCAACCGGGACCACCGCCCGCACCGCCTCCGGGTGCTCCACCGCGAGGGCCACGACGGCCGCTCCGCCCATGGAATGGCCGATGGCCACCACCGGGCCTGTACGAAGCTCGCCCAGCAGCGCTGCCAGGTCGGCCGCGTAGCCGCGCGGCGTGTAGCCGTCCTCGGTCACGGAGGAACGGCCGTGGCCGCGCAGGTCCGGCACAACGCAACGGTAACCGGCGGCCTTCAGGGCGGGGGTTTGCCACGCCCAGTCCGTCCCGTCGCAGCTCCAACCGTGCACGAGCAGGACCGGCGGGCCGCTGCCTTCGTCGGTGTAGAAAATGTTCGCGCCGTTGGTCTCGATGTAGGGCATGCCGGTCCCCCCGCGGAGATTCCCGGCGCGGATTGTAGCGATGTTCCCTGCCGGCCGGTTTTCAGCGAAACGTGCCCGCTTCCCAACGTCGCTATACTGGCGCCATGTCTCAGCCCGGCATCGGCGACCTGATGAACCAGTGGAAGCAAATGAGCGACCAGTTCCTCAAGAGCTTCGGCGAAATGTACGACGCCACGGCCCGCTCCGAAGAGGGCCAGGCCGCCACACACGAGTTCGAAAAGAACTACGTGGCCGCCCGGGCAGCAATGGCGAAGGCTGCACGCGAGGCCTACGGACCGCTCATCGAGGCTGTCGGCGCCGTCCCGCTCTCCGAGTTCCAGCGCCTCCAGGACCAGGTGCATACGGTCCTCCTTCGGCTGGACCGGATCGACGACGCGCTCGCCGAGCTCCTGGCCGCGCGCCCCGGCCCCGCGGCGGAGAAGCCAAAGGCGAAGAAACGCAAGAAGTAGCGGGGGTGGGACGTCCCCACGGCTCCGATTCCACGCTAGCCCCCCGGCGCGTACCATCCCCGAAACGAAGTGCGGGAGAGGGCGATGCGGGTCCTTGTCACCGGTGGGGCGGGCTATATCGGCAGCGTCCTCGTACCGAAGCTCCTTGCGCGCGGGCACCAGGTGCGGGTGGTCGACCGCATGTTCTGGGGGCTGCCCCATTACGCCGAAGCGCCCGGCGTCGAACTCGTCAACGCCGATATCCGGCGGCTTCCCGAAGGCGTCTTCGACGGCGTCGACGCCGTCGATCACCTGGCGGGCTTCTCGAACGACCCAACGGCCGAGTTCAGCCCCGAGGCGAACTGGCAGATGAACGCGGTCGCCACCAACGCCATCGCCGGGCTGTGCCGGGCCGCCAGGGTGAAACGCCTCGTCTTCGGCAGCTCGTGCTCCCTCTACGACGGCGCCGCAGACGCGGACACACCCCTCGACGAGTCTGCGCCGCTCGCCCCGCGGGGCGCCTATGCCACCTCCAAGCACTATTCCGAAGAAGCCCTCCTGCGCCACGCCGGCGATGACTTCGAACCCGTGATCCTCCGCCAGGCGACGGTCTTCGGGCCCAGTCCACGGATGCGCTTCGACCTTGTGGTGAACGCGTTCGTGAAAGACGCGCTCGTGCGCCAGCGGCTGATCCTCCATGGCGGCGGGCGCATGTGGCGGCCGCTCATCAGCGTCAATGACCTCGCCGATGCCCACATCGCCTGCCTGGAGGCTCCCCCTGAACTCGTCGCCGGCGAGACCTTCAACGCGGTGGGCGCGAACTACCAGGTGCGCGAACTCGCCGAGGTGGTCGCCAGCGCCCTGGTGAAGCTCGGCAAGCCCGTGGCGCTGGAAACCGGCCCTCTTCCCGGGATCGTGCGCAACTACAAGTGCTCCGGAGAAAAACTGCGCTCCCGGCTGAAGCTCGAACTCTCCACGACGCCGGGCATGGCCGTGGAAGAACTCGTTGCACTGTACGGTGAAACGCCGGTCGAGCAGCTCGGCCACCCCCGCTACTACAACATCGCGTGGATGGAACTGCTCGAGCAGGTGCGGCCGGCCTACCAGGCCATGCAGAACATCTTCGAGCCGATCGAGGAGTAGCCGTGGACATCACCGTCACGAAGACAAAGCTCGACGGCGTCGTCCTCATCGACACCGATTTCTTTCGCGACGAGCGCGGCTTCTTCATCGAGGTCTGGCACGCCGAGCGGTACCGGCAGCACGGCCTCCCCGATGCCTTTGTCCAGGACAACCACTCGCGCTCGGCCCGCAAGGTGCTGCGCGGGCTCCACTACCAGGACATGACCGCGCCGATGGGCAAGCTCGTGCGCTGCACTTCCGGGGCGGTGTTCGATGTCGCGGTCGACCTGCGCGTCGGTTCCCCGACTTTCGGCGAGTGGGTCGGCGTCGAGCTGACGGCGGAAAACATGCGCCAGATCTGGGTGCCCGAGGGATTCGGGCACGCGTTCGCGACGCTGAGCGAGTTCGCCGAGGTCCAGTACAAGTGCACCGGCCTCTACACGCCGTCGTCCGAAGGCACGGTCGCCTGGGACGACCCGGACATCGGCATCGCATGGCCCTTCGATGACCCGGTCCTCTCCGCGCGCGACCAGGGCGGGATGAGCCTGAAGCGCTACCTGGAGTCTCCGGCCTTCCGCTACACCGGCGCTTGACCGGCCGTGCCCGTACACTGCCGGGCGTGACGGTTCGCACCTGGCTCGGGGCGGGGATGGCGGCACTGGCAACACTGCTGGCGTCGTGCGGCTCCAGCGGGAGCGAACCCGCGCCCGCGCAAACCGGCGCGGCGCCCACCTCCACCCCCGCCGCTGGGTTCCAGCCGACTGCTGCTCCAACCGCCCCTTCGCAGCCGAAAAAGCTGGGGACATCCTCCGGGGTAGCAACCACCGCAAAGGACCCGAAGTTCACGGCCCTGGAAGGGGCCACCGCGCACTTCGGCATGCTGGGCCGCGCCGCCTACCAGGTCGAAGTGCCGGAGGACTGGAACAACGAGCTCGTGCTCTACGCCCACGGCTTCGCGGGCTTCGGCACGGAAGTCGCGGTGCAAACGCCGCCCGCGGCCCTTCGCCGTTACCTGATTGACCACGGCTATGCCTGGGCGGCGAGCTCGTACAGCGAAAACGGCTACGTCCCCGGCATCGGCGCCGACGACACCCTCGCCTTGAAAGAACTCTTCGCCCGGGAGTTCGGCCAGCCGGAGAAGACGTATCTCGTCGGCGCATCCATGGGTGGGAACGTGGTCGCCCTCGCGCTCGAAAACCACGGCGATGCCTATGACGGCGGCCTCGCGATCTGCGGCGCGCTCATGGGCATCGGGCAGATCGACTATCTCGTTTCGTGGGTCGCCGCCGCCGAGTTCACCTCCGGCCTCGACTTTCCCATCGGCGAGCCGGGCGGCAACCTGGGGAGCGTCTTCCTCACCGAACTGCCGCGTGAACTGGGGCCCGCTTCGAACCCCACGCAGAAGGGAAAGCAGTTCGCCTCCATCGTTAAGAACCTCACCGGCGGGCCGCGGCCGTTCTTTCAGGAGGGCTTCGCCGAGCAGTACACCGTGAACTTCGGCCTCGCCTTGCTGGACCCGGAGCGGAAGCTCCTCGTCAATCGCGCCGCAACCAACGAGGGCGTCGAATACGACATCGACGAGGGACTCGGGCTCACCGACGAGCAGGTCAACGAAGGCATCCGCGTGTTCGCCGCGGACCCGGCGGCGCGGAACGCCGAAGCCCACCCCGACGCCGTGCCGACCACGGGCAAGATCAGCGACCCCCTGCTGACGTTGCACAACACGGGCGACCTGTTCGTCCCGATCTCGATGGAACAGGACTACAAGGAGGCCGTCGAATCGGCGGGGAAGGCCGACCTCCTGGTCCAGCGCGCCATCCGCGCCGGGGGCCACTGCAAGTTCAGCGGCGAGGAGCTGACCACCGCGTTCGCCGACTTGGCCGCCTGGGTGAAGGACGGGAAGAAACCGAAGGGCGAGGATCTGAGCGGAGACCTGCGGGACGTGGGCCGCGAATTCACGAACCCACTCCGCCCCGGCGACCCGGGCGGCATGGAATAACGGCGAGCAACCGGTAGCTGCGAGGCACTTCCCTCGCAGCGTACGCGACAGTCGCGGGCCTGGACGAAACGCCCGAGAATCACCGAATGCCGCGAAACGAATCCGTCTCCCGGACGATGCGTATGCCGATATCGATGCGGTGTTCCATGTGGTGATTCACGCGGCTGCAGGCACTCGGCCGTTCGAATCCCGGGACACGGCCGACGCACTCTGGGAAATCCTTTGCAACGAACTGGACCGGCCATCCATTCGGCTTCTGTCGGCTGCGCTAATGCCAGACCACCTCCATGTCATCGCGTCCCCACCGCGCAAACCGATCACCGATTGGGTCCGCGACTTCAAGGCATACTCGACGAATGCATTGAGACAGTTCCATGGACGGCCATCGATCTGGCAGGCCCGTTTCTACGATCGCCGGCTACGCTCCGAGGAGGAGTTGGCAGTGTGCGTCCAGTATGTCTGGCGAAACCCGATGGACGCCGGCCCCGTGAACGATCCGGAGGAGTGGCCGTGGTTCGAACGGTTTTGACGAAGCGCTAGCGGTGCGAGGGCAGTTGGCGCCGAAGGCTGCGCGGGCAGTGCCTCGCGGCTACCCGCGGGCGGCGGTATGTGTATCATGACGCAATCCCGAGGTCCGGAGGCGTCTATGCAAACCGACCTGAACCAGCTCCCCACCTTCGCCCGCGGGACCGCGCGTTAGCGCGGACACCCTGCCCGGCGAAGTCTTGCTTCGAGCCTTTGCGGCTCGCTGATCCCCGGGAGGGATTTCCTTGGCACATCGTCCTGGTCGCGCGGAGGCAGTGGCTGCCGCCCGCGCCGAATACACGCGCTGGCTCGAGTCGGCGCACGGGCCGGCGCATGCCCGGCGCACGGCGGAGCGGAACGCCGCCTTCTTCCTTCCTCACATCAAGCCCGGCATGGCTCTCCTCGATGGCGGATGCGGGCCGGGCTCGATCACGCTCGGGCTGGCACAGGCCGTTGCACCGGGGCACGTCACGGGTGTGGATGTGAGCGCGTCCGCTCTCGAACGCGCCCGCGCCCTGGCCGACGAGCGCGGCGTGACGAACGTGACGTTCGAGCAACACCACCTGCGGTCGCTGCCTTATCCGGACGGCACGTTCGACGCCGTCTTCGTGCACGCCGTCCTGCAGCATGTGGCTGAGCCCGGGCGGGTGGTGGCCGAACTGTTCCGCGTCCTGAAGCCGGGCGGCGTCATCGGCGTTGCCGACGCTGACTTCGACGGGTTCATCTGCTGGCCGGATGACCCCTTGATCGCCCGCAGCACCGAGGTGCTCACAGCGGCGCGGCTGGAGGGGGACCCCCGCATCGGCAGGCGCCTGCGGGCGCTGCTGGTGGAGGCCGGTTTCGAGCGGGCAGCCGGCATGGTCGCGGCCGGCGCCGAAGGCGAACCCGCGATCGTCGCGCTGACCGGGGACTCGTGGGCCCAGCGCTTCGCAGCGGCGCCGTTCGTCGCCTACGCGGAGGCAGCGGGCATTGCCGACCGCCGGGAAATGCTGGCGATCAGCGAGGCGTGGCGCCGCTGGGGCCAGCATCCCGGCGCATTCGCCGCACGCTTCTGGTGCCAGGCGCTGGGCTGGAAGCCCGCGTAGGCCGCCCGCAAGGGGGTTGGCGTCCTCTCGCCGAGGGGACGCCAACGCTCGAGAGGATTAGTCGAGGCGTTCGACCACGGTTGCCGTGCCGATCCCGCCGCCAACGCACATCGTGATCAGGCCGTAGCGGCCGCCGGTCCGTTCCAGCTCGTTGATGATCGTCGCGAACAGGCGCGCACCCGTGCAGCCCGTCGGGTGGCCAAGTGCGATGGCGCCGCCGTTCACGTTCACCTTGCTCATGTCCGCGTTCATCTCGCGCTTCCACGAGAGGACAACGCTTGCGAAGGCCTCGTTGATCTCAACGAGGTCGATGTCGCGCATCGTCAGCCCGGCCCGCTGCAGGGCGAGTGGAGTCGCGGTGATGGGGCCGGTCAGCATGAGCTCGGGGTCGGACCCCACCACGGCCTGCGAAACGATGCGGGCACGTGGCTTCCAGCCCATCTCCTTCGCCTTTTCGGGGTGGGTGAGGAGGACGGCGGCCGAACCATCGGTGATCTGACTGGAGTTGCCCGCGTGGTGGACGCCGTTTTCCTTGAAACTCGGCTTGAGGGCAGCGAGGCCCTCCACGGTCGTGTTCGGGCGGATGCCTTCGTCGAAGTCGATCGTGGCGTCGACCCACTCCTCCGTGCCGTCGTCCTTCTTGTTCTTCTTCTTGCCCGGGACGGGGATGAGCTCCTTCTTGAAGCGGCCTTCCGCCTGCGCGCGGGCGGCCTTCTGCTGGCTTTCGACCGCGAATTCGTCGGCTTCCTCCCGCGAAATCCCCCACTTCTCGGCAATCCGCTCGGCGGAGAGGCCCTGGGACGTGAGGTCGTACTGGTCGCGCATCGCCTGCGTGAACGGGAAGCCGAGGTTCTGCCCGATGTTCGCGCCAAGCGGGATCTGCGACATCCACTCCGTGCCACCGGCGACGACGATTTCGTGCGCACCCGAGCCGATCTGGTTGGCGGCGAAATGCACCGCCTGCTGGCTCGAGGAGCACTGCCGGTCCAGCGTCACGCCCGGGATCGTGTAGGGCCAGCGGGCGGTGAGGACGACGTTGCGGGCCAGGTTCGTCGACTGTGCGCCCACTTCGCTGACACAACCGTAGATGACGTCGTCGACGACTTCAGGGTCGAGGTTGTTGCGCTCGGCGAGGGCCTGGAGGAGGAGCGCGGACGTCTCCACCGGGTGGTTCTGGGAGAGCACTCCGCCCCGGCGGCCCAGGGGAGTACGGACGGCGTCGACAATGACGACTTCGCGCATGGATCAACTTCCTTCGTTGGTTTGCGTGGTGCGAAACAAGTGTACGGGAATCGGGCCCGAGAGGGGACGCCGCACCCGGACGGGATATAGTCGTCCACATGGATGCAGCCCCCTCCGTCCTCGCCGTGCACCGGAGCCGCGCCTACACATTTTCAAAACCAGAGGCGGACTCAATCGTGCTCATCGAGGGCATCGGCGTCGAAGGCGACATCCACGCCGGCGTGACGGTGAAGCACCGCTCGCGGGTTGCGCGCGACCCCTCACAGCCGAATCTGCGCCAGGTCCACCTGATCCACAGCGAGCTCCACGAGCAGCTCCGCCGGCAGGGCTTCGAAGTCGGGCCCGGGCAGATGGGAGAGAACATCACGACGCGGGGGATCGACCTCCTCAGGCTCCCGCGGGGGACGGTCCTGCGCTTCGGCGGTGGTGGCGCCGCTATCCGCATCACCGGCCTGCGCAACCCCTGTGCCCAGCTCGACGGGCTCCAGCACGGGCTGATGAACGCCTGCGTCTACAAGGACGCGTCCGGGGCGACGGTGCGCCTGGCGGGGGTGATGGGCGTAGTGATCGCTGGAGGCGAAGTGCGCGCGGGTGATGCCATTTTGGTCGAAACGCCGGCCGGGACTCCGCGGCCGCTCGAACCGGTATAGAGGCGGACGGCGCGAACGGGGGATTTGTGTTATGCTGAGCACCAGAGTTGATGGTGACTGAGAGCCCTCTGAACGCTCCCATACGTCTGTCGTACTGTTCGTTTGTCACCGCCTCGATTGTCAAAGCATCTATCGCCCGGTCAGCGCGCCTGTGAGGGCTCGGCGCAGCGGCCAGTTCAGCGCAGGCATGCGCACGTGAAAGGATCTCGAGCCCCTGCTGTCGTTTCTCACCCGCAAACGTAAGGGCACGGCCCCCGAAGCCGTCCCGCATTCGTCCGTAGCTCACGCACTTTCGCCAACACCCGCTCCGGCGCCCGCGCGGCAAGAGCCTGCCCGGCCCGCGGCCCACGGCGAGCACGCCCACCACGACCAGGCGCCGCACCCGGCCGCCCACGACCCCCTGAAGAAGCGCCGCCGGAGCCGCGGCCGTCGCGGCCGCGGCAGCGGAGATCACGCCGCCCCGCAGCCGGAAACCGGTGGCCTGCCGCCCGCAAAGGCGCCGATCTCCGAAGCGTTCGCCGCGCTCGGCCTCGATGACACTGCCCTGCGCGCCATCGCCGCCCTGGGCTACACCACCCCAACACCCATCCAGGCCGCCTCGCTGCCACGCCTGCTCGCCGGGGAAGACCTCATCGGCCTGGCCCAGACGGGCACCGGCAAGACGATCGCCTTCGGTGTCCCCCTCGCCCGTTCGATAGACCCCGCGAAGGCCCACGTGCAGGCAGTCGTCCTCGTGCCCACGCGCGAACTCGCCAAGCAGGTCAAGGAAGTCATCGAGCACCTCGGCAGGTTCTACGGTTTCACCACGCTCGGCCTTGTCGGCGGGAGCCGCGTACGGTCCGACCTGTTCGCCCTCGAAAAGGGCGCACACGTCGTTGTTGGCACCCCCGGCCGCGTGATCGACCACCTGAAGCGCGGCACCCTCCGCCTCGAGGACGTCCACTTCGTGGTCCTCGACGAAGCGGACGCAATGCTCGACATCGGCTTCGCCCGCGACATCGACTACATCCTGCGGACCGTCCCGAAGCAACGGCAGACGGCGCTCTTCAGCGCGACCATGCCGATGAGCATCGCCCGCCTGACACACCGGCATATGCGCCGCGCGGAGACGGTCGAGATCGAGCCGGAACAGCGCACCGCGGCCGGCGTACGGCAGTTCTATTGCGAAGTCTCCGAGCGCGAAAAGTTCCTCGCACTCCGCTACATCTACGAACACCTCGGGCTCGGCCGCACGCTCATTTTCCGCAACACGAAACTGGGCGTGGACCGGCTGACGGACCAGTTGAACGCCGCCGGCGTCCCCGCCCGCGCCATCCACGGCGACCTCCGCCAGGGCCAGCGCGACCGCGTCATGCAGGACTTCCGTTCCGGCGAGCTCGAATTCCTGGTGGCGACAAACGTCGCCGCCCGCGGCCTGGACATCCCGGACATCGAGAACGTCATCAACTACGACGTGCCCCAAAACGCCGAGGAGTACATCCACCGCATCGGACGGACGGCGCGCGCCGGCAAGGAAGGCGCCTCCTACACGTTCGTCGGTGAATGGGACCTGGACTTCTGGGACGTGATCCGGAAGGAAGTCGGCGACGAGAAACTGGAGTACCTGAAGCTCCCCGCGCGCTGGGACTGAGCGCCGCCGAACTTCATCGCCGCGCGGGCGCCTAATCGAGCGAGAACTGCTCGACGAGCGTGTCCAGCCCCAGGGCCAGCGGCGGGCGCAGGGCCGTCCCGGCGAACGCGTCGGCGAAGGTCCGGGCAACGCGGCTGGAGCGGCTGTAGTGGCGGCCGCCCGCCAGGGCGAAGAGTTCCGCACAGAGTTTCGTCGCCTCCTGCGAGACGTAGGTCTTGGTGCGCAGGACGCGGGCGGCGTAGGCGGGCCCGGCGGCAGGCCGGAAGTCGCCCGCCGTCTCCATCAGGTACGCGCGCATCGCTTCGTAGCGCATCTGGGCCTCCGCAAACCGCAGCCGCAGCGCCGGCGACTGTGGCGCCGGCCTGCCAAGGGCTTCCAGGATGCTCCTCGCGCATCCGAGCGGGATCGCCGCGAACAGGCAGAACCAGTAGCTCAGCGGTTGCGCCCGGGCGAGGTAATCCGGGAAGCCGACGAGGCCCGCCGCAGGCGCCTGCTCGTAGCGCACCGTGTGGCTCTCGGTCGAGCGCATGCCAAACCCATTCCAGTCGTCCTGGATCTGTACCCCGGGGGCCTTCGTATCGATGAGGAAGAACTCGACGATGCCGGCGCCGGGAAGCTGCTCCGGGTCCACCTTCGCCGTCGAGAAGAAGAACGAGGCGAACGAGCCGGATGAGGCCAGGATCTTCTCGCCGCTGACCCTGAACGTGCCGTCGCTGTCGCGCGCCGCGGACGTTTTCGTCGCAGCCAGCGAGCCGCCGGCGCCTTTTTCGGAGTTGCAGGCCGCATAGACCTTGCCGGCGCGGTAGTCCTGGGCGATGCGGTCGCGTTCGGCGTTCCAGCGGGCCGTCCACGCGCCGTCCGGCGCTTCGACTTCCATCGCGACAACGCCTGCGAGCCCCAGCGGCATGCTCGCCAGCAGGGCGAGGGAGGGCGAGGCGGCGGCGAGTGCTTCGATGGCGGCAGCCGACTGCCGGCAGCTCGCGCTCTCGCCCCCGAGCGCCAACGGAAGCGGCGCTTGCGGGATGCCGGCGGCGTAGAGATCGTCGACGCTCGCCGCCGGATAACTTTCGGGGTCGCCCGCCTCGCGGGCGGCGAAGCCGGGTAACAGGTCCTGCAGGTCTGCGAGCATCGGGCACCTCCGCGATTCCTACTCTACGCCCACCAGGGCACGCCTTACGTGACCGGCAACACGCCGCGCCGGTAGCAGCATCGAGGTCTAGAATCCGCCCCACAGTACAGGGCACGCCGCTTCAAGGCGTGCGGAACTTGGGGCACGCGCATGGCAATCGCAGACTTCTCACTCGCCGGGAAAGTAGCAATCGTGACGGGAGGCAGCCGCGGCATCGGACGTTCCATCGCCATCGCCATGGCCGAGGCCGGCGCCGACGTTTGCGTCGCTGCCCGCAAGCCGGAGTCGCTGGAGGAGACGGTGGCGGCAATCAACGCGACGGGGCGGAGGGGCATCGCCGTCCCCACGAATGTGCGCGACAACGAGGCGCTGCAGAACATGGTGGCCGAGACGAAGCGCCAGCTCGGGCGCATCGACATCCTGGTGAACAATGCGGCGACGAACCCGCAGTTCGGGCCGATCGCGAACCTGGAGGAGCGCGCCTGGGACGCCATCATGAACACGAACGTGAAGTCCGCCTGGCTTTTGAGCCGGATGGTCCGCGAAGCCATCATGGAGCACGGCGAGGGTGGCTCGATCATCAATGTCAGTTCGACCGGCGGGCTGCGGGCCAGTGGCGGGCTCGGCGGCTATTCGGTCTCGAAGGCGGCGATCATCATGCTCACCCAGGTGTGCGCGAAGGAGTGGGGCGCCGACGGCATCCGCGTGAACTGCATTGCCCCGGGCCTCATCAAGACCGAGTTCTCGCGGGCGCTCTGGGACAACGAGGCGATCCTCAAGAACTCGCTCGCGCAGAGCCCGCTCCGGCGCATCGGCGAGCCGGACGAGATGGCCGGCGCCTGCGTGTACTTCGCGAGCAAGGCTTCGTCGTTCACGACCGGGCAGACGCTCGTGCTGGACGGCGGCGGACTGGCCTGAGGACTCTGCCGGGCCCACCCGGCGGAGAGGAGACGTTTGCCTTGGCCGACATGCTGGTGAAGCTGTATGAGCTGCCCGAGCCGGACAGCGCCGTGGCGGCACTGGCCGGCGCCGGCGTCACCTGCCGCCGGGCGGAGTCCTTCGAGCGGACGGCCGTGCTGGACTTCGTCCGCCAGTGTTTCCCGGACTGGTCCGACGAAGCCGCGGCGGGGTTCAGCTCCGTGCCGCCTACGGTCTACGTGGCCATTGACGGGGGCAAGGTCGTCGGCTTCGCCTGCTACAACGCAACGCGCCCCGACTACTTCGGTCCCACGGGCGTGCTCGAAGCGCAACGCGGGCGGGGTATCGGCCGCGCGCTGCTCCTGCAGTGCCTTCGCGCGCTCCGGGACCAGGGCTATGCCTACGCCATCATCGGCGGAGTGGGGCCTGCGCAGTTCTACGAAAAGGCAGTCGGCGCGACACTGATCCCGGGCAGCGAGCCCGGCATCTATGCCGTGATGCTTCGCCCCTCGGGAGATGCGCGATGAAGTGGCTCGGCAGGATGTTCCGCAGGGTGGTGCGGCTCGTGATCGTCACCGCCACGCTCACGGCGATCATCGTCGTCCTGGACGCCGTCCTTTCGCCCGGGGACGACCCGCGCAGGTCGTAACGCGCTCCGATTGCGGCGCCTGCCGCTAATCGGCTGCCTCGATCCCCGATTCAATGATGGTCGTGGCGCGAGCGCGCAGCCGCCGTCGCCAACCGCGCGGGGCTGCCCGGGACGCCGCGAAGGCCGGCCGCCCGGAGCGCCTGCAGCAATTCCGCGAAGTGCTCCACCCCGTTCACTTCGAGCAGGAGTTCGAGGACGGCCACCCCGACGGGCATCCCGCGGGCTTCGCGGTTGTGGTTTACCTCCAGGATGTTGCCGCCGACGCGCGCGACGACACCGGAGACCAGGGCGAGCTCGCCCGGCGTGTCGCTGACTTCGATCGCGAGGTGCTGGTAGCGGCCCGCTTCCACGAGGCCCCGGCGCACGATCGACCCGACCAGGTTGATGTCGATGTTCCCGCCGGAGAGGACCACCGCGGCGGGCCCGGTGGGACGGTACGCACCGCTCATGATGGCGGCGATGCCGAGCGCCCCGGCTCCTTCGACGACGAACTTGGCGCGTTCGATGAGGAGGAGGATAGCCTGCGCGATCGCCTCGTCGGGCACCGAGACGACGTCGTCGACGTAGCGGGCGATGTAGTGCAGCGTGCGTTCGGACGGTCCCGAGACGGCGACCCCGTCGGCGATGGTGCGAGAGGCGGGGACGGCGACGGGCGCATGCTCCGCTAGCGAGCGGATGACACCCTCCATCTCCGCCGACTGGACGCCAACAACGCGGATGCCCGGGTCCAGCGATTTGAGGGCCAGCGCCACGCCCGAAAGCAGCCCGCCTCCACCGGTGGGGACGAGGACCTCGCGGGCCTCCGGCGCCTGGCGGTGGAGCTCGAGCCCGACGGTGCCCTGGCCGGCGATGACCGCGTCGCTGTCGAACGGGGGGACGAAGACGCGTCCTTCGCGCTCGGCAATCGCAAACGCCTCGGCCCTCGCCTCGTCGAGCGAAGCTCCCTTGACGACCACGCGCGCGCCGAGGGCGCGGGTCGCGTTGACTTTTGCGAGCGGGGCGGTTTCCGGGACGACGATCGTCGCGGCGATGCCGCGTTCGCTCGCCGCCAGCGCGACGCCCTGGGCATGGTTCCCCGCCGACATCGCGACGAGGCCGCGGGCCGCCTCCGCTTCGCTCAGCTGGCGCACGAAGTTGAGCGCGCCGCGCACCTTGAAGGAGCCGGCGCGCTGGAGGTGCTCGCACTTCAGGACCACGTCCACATCGGGGCCGGGCGAAGGGACGCGGAGCGGCCAGGCCGGCGTCTCGCGCACCAGGCCGGCCAGGGCGGCGGCGGCTTCCTGGACGTCGGCGAGGGTGAGTTCGCGGTCGATGGTCATCGGCGGCGCCAGATCTTCCGGCGTTGCCAGCACGCCTGGCAAATGCTCACCGGCCGGTCGATCGAGACCCAGCCCTCGCTGAACGGGTACATGCGCTCGGTGAGGTGGAGGCCGCAGAAGTGCCCCTGGCAGAGCGAGCACTGGTAGCCCGGATGCGGCCCGCACTCGTCGATCCCGCAGAGGCCGACCTGGTTGCGCGCGGCCACGCGGCGCTTGTACTCCATGTGCGCGACCAGGTCGTCGTGCTTGGCCAGGCAACGCTTACGGCTGCAGACGGCGTCGTGCCCTTCCAGGTGGTAGGTGTGTGTCTCGCAAAACCAGCGGCCGCAGTACTGGCAGGCATGCTCCGCCTCATTCCGGCACCGCGAAAACCTGCCGCCGACCTGGCACGCGTGGCGTAGCTCCATCCCGACCATCCCCAGAGGGTACGCGGATGGTGGGCTTTCGGCGCTGGTCAGGTCAACGCGCGCGCCCCCGTTACGGCAACCAGAGGCAGGCGCCGAGGCCCGCGCCGGCGGAAACGCTGGTCACGCGCTTCCAGTCCGCCGTAGAGAACACCTCGACCACCCCGGCCCCATTCGATGCGACTGCGAAGTAGGCCCGGTCCGGCGAGACACAGATGCCGTCGGGCCGCGCCGCCGTTTCGACACGCCGGACGACGCGAGCCTGTTCCACATCGACGACGGCGACCGCGCCATTACCCTGGAGTGCCACGAGCGCCGTCCGCTCATCGAAAGCCGCGACGCGGACGGGGCCGCTCCCGACCTGGACGGTGCTGGCCCCTGCCAGGTCCGCCGCGAGCGTGATCGTCGCCGTGCCCGAGAGGTAATCAGCCGTCACGGCGTAGCGGCCGGCGAGGGCAACGCTTTCCGGCTGGCCCCCGGTAGGCGCGGTGCGTGTCCCGGGTTCGAGCTGGCGCAGGGCGTTGGCGCGGGAGTCCGTGACCAGGAGGGCGCTGCCAGAAACGGCCACCGCGTGGGGCGTTTCCCCGGTTGGGTAGCGGCGGAGCTCGGTCAGCGTGGCCCGGTCGAGGACGACGACGGCGTCCGCCCGGTCCAGCGTGACGACGAGGTTGCCGCCCATGAGGGCGAGGCCGTGCGGTTCGCCTTCGAGGGGGAGCAGCCGGAGGATCGCGCCCGATGTCGCGTCCAGCTCGACCAGGCCGTCGGCACGCCCCAGCGTGACGTAGATCCGGCCCTCGGCCTCCACCAGCTCGTGCGGAGGGCCGGGAAGGCGCGTCACTCGCGTTTCGCCTGTCGCCAGGGCGAAGAACGTGACGGTCTCGTCTCGCAGGTTCGCCACTACGATTGTGCCAGCCGAGGGGGGTTCTGCCGTGGAACCGCCATCATCGGCGAACCGGCCGAACACGACGATCGCCAGCACCATCATCGGGAGGATGACAATGCTGGCGATGCGGTTCATGCGGGGGAGGGCGCCGCTCATGGGACACCCCCGACACGAAGGACAGAATGAACACGACGTTGATTCCTCATTCCAGCGCGCACTTCATGTCCTTCGTGTCCTTCGGGTTAGGCAGTCCGCGAGTTAGCGGATGATGTTGACCAGGTCCTGCAGCATCTGGTCGCCGGCGGTGATCACGCGGGAGGACGACTGGAAGCCGCGCTGGGCGAGGATGACGCTCGTGAACTGCTGGGCAAGGTCCACGTTCGAAGACTCGAGCGTGCCGGTGCTCACCGAGCCGCGGCCGTTCTCGTTCGGGCGGCCGACGATCGCTTCGCCGGAGTTCGCGCTCGGGGCCCAGAGGTTCTGGCCCATCCGCTGGAGGCCGCCAGGGTTCACAAAGCCGGCGAGGGCGAGCTGGCCGATGGCACGGTTGGCGCCGTTCGAGTAGATGCCGGTGATTTCGCCGGTGCTCCCCACCGCGAAGCTCACCAGGGCGCCCGCGGGCGAACCGGTCTGGCTCTGCAGGTTCGCCTGGCTCGGCCCTGCGAACTGGGTGAACGAGCGCAGGTCGATGCCGAAGGTCAGCGGGTCGGTAGCGCCGGTGCCGAGAGCAGGGAGGCTCATTGCGAGGATGCCGTTCGAGCCGGGCGTCGTGCCGGGAGTATCGACCTGGCCGTTCGCATTGAAGGTCAGCGTCTGCGTGGCCGGGGACATCGCGTTGTTGTTGAAGAGCGTGTCGGCATCGTTGTCGTCGAACAGCGCGGTCACGTCCCACGTGTTCGCCGCCGACTTCGTGAACGTCACCCGGATGGTGTGTTCGTTGCCGAGCGAGTCGTAGGCGGTGACGGTGGTGGTGGTGAAGTCGCCGACGGCGGTGCCGGAATCGAGGTTGCCGGCCATGAGCATGCCGAAGCGCGGCGGCGGCCCGGCCAGGTCCTGCGTGGGTTGCGCGCTGATCTGCGTGCCGAATGGGATGGTCAGCGGTTCGAGTGCGGCATCGGTATCGACCGCGCCGGTGACCGGGTCGGCGCGCCAGCCCATGACCTTGAGGCCCGTCACCGGGTTCACGAGCGTGCCCTCGACGTCGATATCGAAGGCGCCATCGCGGGTATAGTAGTTGCGCTGGCCATCGCCGACGACGAAGAAGCCGTCGCCCTGCACTGCGAAGTCGGTGAGCTTGCCGGTGCTCTGGAGGGAGCCCTGCGTCATCAGGTTGTCGATGCCGCCAAGCTGCATGCCGAGGCCGACCTGGGCGGGGTTCGTGCCGCCGCGGCCCGACTGGGGGGTGCCGGCGCCACGCACAGTCTGGCCCAGGATGTCCTGGAAGGTCACCCGGCTCGACTTGAAGGCGATGGTGTTGACGTTCGCGATGTTGTTGCCCACCACGTCCATGTAGGACATGTGGTTCTTCATCCCGGAGATGGCGGAAAAGAGTGCTCGCATCATGGCAGGTATCGATCCTTTCAGGACGGCCCCGCGGGCCGCGGTGGGTGGTCTGGATCGGGCCTCCGACATGCGGACCGGCCCCGGAGATTCACAGTTCGCGGAATTCGCGGACCGCGTCGCGCTAGGCGATGACGACGGAATCGATGTTGGTGAACACGCGCTCCTTTCCCTGTGCGGCGTTGATCGCGGTGACGACCTTGCGGTCGCGGATGTCGACGACGACGGCGAGGTCGTCCAGCATGACGACGCTGTTGCGGGCGCCCTTTTCGGCGGCCCTGGAAACAGCGGAATTGAGGCGGTCCAGGCGCGCCTGGTCGAGGTCGAGGTCGCGGCGTTCGATGCGCTTCTGGGCGTGGTTGCTGAACTGGAGGCCCTGCAGGGTCTCCCGGAACGTCGGCCCTCCCGCTACCCGCGCCGGGGCCGGGCCCGCCGGCCGGGGGACTGGCGCGAAACCAACCTGCTGGCTCCGATCGACGGCCATCAGCGGACCTCCGAAATGGTGAAGAGGTCCACGACCTTGCCGTTCACGATCAACATCGGGATGCCCTTCGCGTCGGTCACCACGCGGTCCACACGGCCGGTCACTTCGTTGCCGGCGTTCGGCAGGTCTGCCGCCGCGGCAACCACACGCTCTTCCTTGTTCACCTCTACCCGCTCCATCGAGGTGAGCTTCGCGAACGGCCGCCCGTAGAGTTCGCGGGAGACGATGTCGCGGATGACACCGAGCCCATCGACCTGCTTGCCCGTGACCGTCTTCCCGATCATGCCCGCGGCGCTGGTGAGCTCCTGGACACCCTGCAGGACCTTGACCCCTTCCGCGACGGACTTCATCTGGTTCAGCGCTTCGAACTGCGCCATCTGGGCCATGAAGTCCGTGTCGCTCTGCGGTTCGAGCGGGTTCTGGTTCCGCATCTGGGCGATGATGAGTTTCATGAAGTCGACCTGGCTGAGGTCGGCGCTGGCCGTCGTCTTCGGCTGGTAAGTCGAGTTCTGGAGTTGGGTAACGGAGTCGATTGGCTGCGTCATCTGTGAACTCCTAGACCCGGTAGAGGTGGGCGCCATCGGGGTTGTAGGCGGCGCGCAGTCGGTTGTGCGTTTCGACCGCGGCAGGCTCGTCGCCGCCGAAGATCGCAGCGAACTGGCCGGGCTGCACGCGCGTTTCGTCCCGCCGCTCCTGGCCCCAGGCCTGGCCCGCGTCCCCGCGGCCAAGGCCAACGTTCACATCCGCGAGGTTCAGGCCGCGCTCGCCGAGGAGGCCGGAAAGGTCACGCGTGTGGTCGCGCAGGAGTTGGGCGGCCTCCTGGCGCTCGGCCCGGACGTCGACCGTCACGGTGTCGCCGTCGGTGTGGACGTGGATGACGACCTCGCCGAGGTCCGCCGGGTCCAGGTGGATGCGGGCCTCGCCTCCGCCCGCTTCGACGGTCTCGATGACCGTCGTGGCGACCTGGTCAACCTGGGCACGCAGCCCGGTGGCAGGCTGTTGCGGGACATCAGGGGCCGCTGGCACATCGACCGGCCCGGACTGCGGGGCCTCCCGCAGCGCTCCCACGGCCGAATTTGGCGCGGCATGAGCGATGCCCTGGGCAGAAGCCCGTGGCGACGGCCGTTCCGCTTCGCGGCGGGCCGGGCCATGACCGTGATCCCGGTTCTGCGGTTCAGCGTTCCCGACGTTGCGGACCACGCTGGTGGTTTCTGCGCCGGCGCCCGCTGCTGCGGGAGGCGCCTCGCCTTTCGCGTCCTGGGGCGAAGCGGCGGGAGCCCCGGAAGGCGGAGCGGCCTCCGTGGGAGCAGCCGCCTCGGGCGGGGCGGCGGGCGCCGTCCCGATGGGGGCCCCGGAGTTCGCGGGGACTGGCGGAACCGCCGCATCTCCCGGCCCTGGCGCCACCGCGAAGGCGGCGTCCGGCGCAATGTTTTGCTGGGCCTCGGCCGGCGGCGCCCCGGCAATGGCGGCGCCACTGGTGCCCGGCGTAGCCCCGGAAAGAGCCGCCGTGGGATGCTCCACGGGCGCCGGCGAAGCCTCCGGCATTCCAGCCGGCGCCGTCTGTGCCGCGGAGGGTGCTGGTGCGCTCACGATGGAAGCGCCCTCGGTGCTTTCGCCTGTCGCCGCGGCGGTCACGCCCACAAGCGGCATGCTCACCGAGAGGAGGGCGGCCAGCAGGTCATCCCGGCCGGTCTCTTCCTCCGCGTCCGTCGCTGTGTCCGGGAGGATCGCCGGGTCGAGCCCGAAGTCCGGGGCCTCGCCCTCCACAGCCGCTGCCAGCGACGCGAAGAGCGTGGCGAACAGTCCCTCGGCGCCCGCCGGTGCCGGGGCGGCGGCCGCGGCGGGCGCCGGCGCTGCCAGGAGCGCATCAATGGGGGCCTGGATAACGAGTCCCATTACATCTGCATCCTGAAGACTTCCTGGTAGGCCTCGACGGCCTTGTTGCGGATCGTCGTCGCAAGGCTGATGGCGAGGCTTTCGGTTTCGACGGCGAGCATCACGTCGTGGAGCTCGACATCCTGGCCGGTGGCCATCGCGTTCACCTTCGCATCGGCGTTGTCGCTGACCGCCTGGAGCTGGCCGATGGCCTTGCCGAGCAGGTCGGCGAAGCCGGCGGCGGGCTTTGCCGCGGTGGAACCAGTCTGCGCAAGCGCCCCGGCCCCCTGAATCCGTCCGATCTCCATTGCTGCCTCCTGAGCCCGTGTATTCGTGCGGCGTCGAAACCCCTACGCCTCTATCTGCTCGTGATGTCGAGCGCCCTCAGGGCCATCTGCTTGATGGCGTTGAGCACGGTCACGTTCGCCTGGTACGAGCGGTTCGCCGAGGTGAGGTCGGTCATCTCCTGGACGAGGTCCACATTCGGCATCTCGAGGAGGCCCGTCTCCGGGTCTGCGTCAGGATGGGACGGGTCGCTGACAAAGCGGGTCGGGCTGGTGGTGTCTACGTCCACCTGGGTGAGGACGACCCCCGTGCTGCCGCCCCCCATGAACCTGCGGACAACGTTCGCAAACGGCGCCGACGGGTCGCCGGAGGAGAAGCGCACCACCTGGCGGCGGTAGGGGCCGCCCTCCGGCGTGTTCGTCGTCTCCAGGTTCGCGACGTTCGAGCTGACGACGTCCATACGGACGCGCTGGGCGGCGAGGCCGCTGGCGGTACTGGCGATGGATCGGATGAGTCCCATGGGGATCCTCCAGTGACTTTGGGCGACGAGGGCAGCGCCCCGCCGCGCCCGGCGGCGCGATCAGGAGATCACGGTGCGGATGGTCCCGAGCTTCTTGCTCAGTGCCTGGGAAGCGGCCTGGTAGCGCATCTGGGTTTCGGTGAGCGTGACCATTTCCTGGTCGATATCCACGGAGTTGCCGTCCATGCGGCTCGATTCGAGCAGCTGCTGCGGGTCCAGCCCGAGCTGGTTCCGCAACGAAGACCCGCTGGTGTAGTGGCGGGGATCGGTCGCTGCCAGCCCGCTCGCGCCGCGGTTGAACATCCGCTGGAGCTCGGTCTCGAAGTTCACCGACTGGCGCACGTAGCCCGGCGTATCGATGTTCGCGATGTTGTTGGACGTCGCCTGCTGGCGCCGGGAGAGGCCGTTCAGCCACCCCGTCAGCGTCTGCAGGCCACGGTCACCGATTGGATTCATGGTTTGCCTCCAGGGCGCCAGCGCGTCGTCGCCAGCTCATCGATGAGCAGGCGCTCGGCGCGGGCGCGCTCCTTTCGTTCCTGTTCCAGCCGCTTGTCGAGCAGGGCTTCCATTGCCTTGCGGTCGCGCCGGCGGGCAAGGAGCTCGGCACGCTCCTCCTCGACGTCGTGGGCCGAGTGTTCGAGCGCAGCGCGGCGGGCGCCGATTTCGCGCTCCACCCGGCGCAGGTAGTGGGCGGCCGCCAGGAAGTCCGCGACATCGAGCCGGCCCGCCGGGGCCCGCGCGTCGAGCAACTGTGCGCGGTTGCCGAGCGACTCGTTGAGCGCCTCCTCGCGCCGGCGATAGAGGCGTGTGGCTTCGGCCAGTTCACCCTCCTGCAGCTTCTCCAGGCGCTCACGTTGCTTCACCAGCCGCTTCAGGCGTTGGGGCGTCAGCGTCATAGGCTTCCTCCACGGGGACGGCTGTCGCTTCCGGGTCGAACGAGACGAGGACCCTGGTCGTGTCTTCGAAGGGCGTGACTTCCTGGGCGGATTGGCGCAGGAAGGTGTTGATGGCCGGCAGCGCCTCGATCGCGGCGTCGACCGTCGGGTCGCTCCCGCGGACATAGGCGCCGATCGAGATGAGGTCGCGGGCATCGGCGTGGGCGGCGAGCAATCCGCGGACGTAGCGCGCGGCCGCCCTGTGTTCCGGGGCTGAGACGCGTTCCATCAGCCGGGAGACGCTCTCGAGCACGTCGATCGGGGGGTAGTGGCCGGCGCTCGCAAGAGTTCTGCGAAGGACGATGTGACCGTCGAGCGTCGCACGCGCGAGGTCCGCGATGGGCTCGTCCATGTCTTCGCCATCGACGAGGACGGTGTAGATGGCGGTGATGCTGCCGGTGGCCGCGGGCCCGGCGCGCTCCATCAGGTGGGGGAGCAGGCTGAAGACCGACGGCGGGTATCCCTTGGTCGTGGGCGGTTCGCCGGCGGCCAGGCCGATTTCGCGCTGGGCCATCGCCACGCGCGTCAGGCTGTCGAAGAGCAGCAGCACGTCGAGGCCTTCTGCGCGGTAGGCCTCGGCGATCGCCGTAGCCGTTCGAGCCGCGCAGATGCGCATCGCCGCCGGGTTGTCCCCTGTGGAAGCCACCACGACGCAGCGCCGCAGCGCGTCAGTGCCCAGGTCGTGTTCGATGAAGTCCCGCACTTCTCGGCCACGCTCACCGATGAGCGCGATGACGGTGATGTCTGCTTCGGTGCCGCGGGCGAGCATGCCGAGCAGTGTGCTCTTGCCTACGCCCGAACCTGCGAAGATGCCGACGCGCTGGCCACGCCCGAGGGTGAGGAAGCCGTCGATGGCGCGCACACCCGACGGGAGGGCGCGGGTGATGGGTTCGCGATGCAGTGGATGCGGCGGCTCGGCGTGGCCCGGCACCCAGCGGACGTTCCGCGGCGTCCCGCCGCCGTCCATCGGCCGGCCAAGGCCATCGAGCACGCGGCCGAGCAGTTCACGCCCGACCGGGGCCGACGGCACGCGGCCGGCGGCGATCACCCGGGCCCCCGCGGTAACGGTGCCGCGGTCCAGCATGGCCAGGTACGTCTCGCCCCCGCTCGAGGCCGCGCACTCACAGGCCAGCGGCCGCCCGGCGGGGTCTTCGATGAAAGCAAGCTCGCGTGGCTGGAGGTTCAGCCCGAGGGCCGTCGCCATCTCCCCGGAGGTGTGCAGCACCGTGCCCAACCGCCGGTGCACGGGCGCCGCCGCCGCGGCTTCGAGCAGGGCTTCGAGCGCAGCCGTCACGCTTCGCCTCCGCCGGCCGCCCGCAGCGCCTGCTCCATCAGCGAAAGGCGCGCCTCCAGGGTGGCGTCGATGGTCCCGTTGCGGACGTCGATGATGCAGCCGCCAACAGGGACTCCTTCGTCCGGGCGGACGTAGCCGGCGACATCGACGAGGGCTGCACGCACGTCCGCGGCAACCTCTGGGTTGACGCGGATGGCCAGCACCTGCTGCCCGGCCGCGGCACGGACGGCTTCGGCGCAGGCCTCGGCCGTCAGCGCCGGGTCGGCCTCGAATGCAGCGCCGACCACGCGCCTGCAGGCCATCGCGACGGCGCGGGCGATGGTGGGCATCGCGTCATCGATCATGGCGTTGCGGATGGCCAGGCCTTCCGCAGCGGCGGCGCGGATGAGGTCGAGCTGGGCGGCGACGGCCGCCTCCGCCGCGGCAGCACCGGCAATCCGGCCCGCCTCGAATCCCTCCTGCCGCATCCGGGCCGCCTCTGCCCGGGCCGTGGCAACCACTTCTGCGGCCTCCGCCTCTGCGGCCGCGACGATCTGTTCGGCGCGACGCCGGGCGCCATCGAGGAGGCTGGAGACGGTCGTTACCGCTTCGTCCGCGGGGAGGTTGCGCCGCACACCTTCGCCGACGACATAGACCTCGTCGGCGGCCTCCGGGGCCCGGTAGATGCGCCTAGCCGACGAGCTCATCGTCACCACCGCGAGAGATCACGATTTCCTCGGCTTCATCCAGCCGGCGGATGACCTCGACGATGCGCTGCTGCGCCTCCTCCACCTGGCGCAGGCGAACCGGCCCGCTCGCCTCCATGTCCTCCTGCATCATCTGCGCGGCGCGCGACGACATGTTCTTCAGGATGCAGGCCTTCACGTTCTCCGGGGTCGCCTTCAGGGCGAGCGAGAGGTCGCGCACTTCGACCTCGCGCAAGATGCGCTGGATGGACCGGTCGTCGAGCGTGGCGATGTTCTCGAAGACGAACATGCGCTTCTTGATCTGGTCCGCGAGTTCGGGCTCGTTGTCTTCGAGCGCCTCGATGATCGTCTTCTCCGTCATGCGGCTGGACTGCTTGAGCAGGTTGACCAGCACTTCGATGCCCCCGACCGACTGCGACTGGCGTGTCGGCTGGAGGACGGCGCTCAGCTTGCGCCGGAGGACGGACTCGACCTCGTTGACGATTTCGGGGTTGGCGCGGTCCATGAGCGCGATGCGCTGCGCGACGTCGGCCGCTGTCTCGGGTTCCAGGCCGGCCAGGACCTGGGCCGCCTTGTCCGACTGCAGGAACGAGGTAAGCAGGGCGATCGTCTGGGGGTGCTCGTTCGAAAGGAAGTTCACGAGCTGGGCCACATTGAGGTGGCGCAGGAACCCGAAGGGGACCGTCGGCGACGTGGCCGAGAGGCGGTCGATCAGTTCCGTGGCCTTGTCTTCGCCGAGCGCGAGACGGAGCAGTTCTTCGGCGTACTCCAGGCCGCCAAGGGAGATCACGTTGCGAGCCACCGCCGACTCTTCGAAGTCTTCGATGACCTCCTTGCGCTGGTCGCTCTTCAGCTCGCCCATCGCGGAGATCTCCCAGGTGAGGCGCTCGATGTCTTCGTCGCTCAGGTGGCGCAGGATCTCGGCCGAGCGCTCCTTCCCCAGGGTGATGAGGAGGGCGGCGGCTTTCTTGCGTCCCTTGAGCTTCTCGTCGGAGCGCACCACGCGGCTAGTCCTCCTCCCTCATCCAGGTCTGGACCACGTCGGCGACGGCGCGCGGGTTGGCATCGGCGAGCTTCAGCACGCGCTCTTCGTGCGGGTCCGTCGCGGGCTGGAGGGCCGGCATCGACTCGACGCCGGGGAGGGCGGCAGCCATCACCGGGGCGGCGATGCGCTGCTGCGCCTGCGGCATCGGCAACGCAAGCTGGCGCTTGCCCAGCGAACGCAGCAGCAGCATCACGAGGATGAACCCGAGGACGACGGCGAGCATCGGCAGAAGAAGCTTGAGGTACTGCAGGTAGGTGCCGAGCCCGTCGCTCGCGGCAGGGAGCAGGTCCTCCCGCACACTCGCGTCGAAAGGCAGCCGCGTCACGCTCATCGTGTCGCCGCGCGTCTGGTCCAGGCCAACCGCGGCGGCGACGGCGCTCGTGATCGAGGCCTCCTGCGCCGCCGTGACGGACTCATCGAGGACCACGGACACGCTCAGGCGGTCGATCGAGCCCGGCGCCTTGACCGTGGTGGAGGTGGTCTTGTTGATCTCGTTGTTGGTCGTTGTCTCGGTGCGCGTGTAGGTGCTGTTGCCGTTGGCGGTAGTGTTGGCGCCGCCGCCGGTGCCGCCGTTCGCTCCGGTGCCGGGCACGTTGCCGACGTTCAGGTTCGAGCCGGTGAACGTCTCCGTGGTGCTCGTCGAACTCCGGGCAATCACTTCGTCCGGCGCCCCGAACTGGTCCTGGACCGAGGTCACCTGGTCGAAGTTCAGGTCGGCGCGTACGGTCACGGCGCTGCGGCCGGGACCGACCACCTTCGCGAGGGTCTCCTGCACATCGTTCTGGAGGGCGGTTTCGTACTGGCGCTGGAGTTCGAGCTGCGAACTCGTAGCGCCGGTGGAGAAGGCGCTGTCGAACGTCGCCCCATCGAAGAGCACCTTGCCGGTCTCGTCGATGATGGTGACGCCGCCGGGTTCGAGCCCTTCGACGGAGTTCGTGACCAGGTTGGTGATGCCGCGCACCTGGCCGTCGCTCAGGTGGGCCCCGGGGGCAAGCTGGAGGAGGACGCTGGCCGTCGCCTCTTCCTGGTCCTCCGCGAAGATGGCTTCTTCGGGCATCACGATGTGGACGCGGCTGCCCTTCACCCCCTCAAGGGTGTTGATCGAGCGGGCGAGCTCGCCCTCGAGGCCGCGGCGGAAGTTCACCTGCTGCACGAAGTCGGTGGCGCCGAAGTTCGTCTTGTCGAAGATCTCGAGCCCGATGGAGCCGCCTTTCGGAAGGCCCGCCTGCGCGAGCTTGATGCGCACTTCGGCCACCTGGTTCGCAGGGACTGAGACTGTGGAACCGCCTCCGCCGAGCTTATAGGGCACCCCGTCGCTTTCGAGCTGGTCCGCGATGGCGGCGCTGTCTTCCGGCGCCAGGCCGCTGTAGGCGACAACCATGCTCGGCGAGTTCGAGGCGAGGAAGATGAAGTAGAGGGCCAGCACAGCCGCCGCGGCGATACCGCCGAGCACCACCTGGCGGGAACGGGGCAATTGGTTCCAGCGTTCGAGATACGGAGCCAACGGCGAACCTGGGCCCATGCATGCCACCCCTGCGAATTCGGTGTCTTGGATTCTGGGGAAGGCGCTCGCGGGCGCGCATTGGGCCTTCCCCTATCGCGAGGTGGAGGCTCCGGGTACGGGCCGGGAAAAACACCGATCTTTCGGTGAAACGCGCCCGACTGGAACCGCGGGCCGCCGCACGCTGCGGAGTGGCGGGGCTGCGGGGGTTCCGTTATTGTTTCGCACGCACCAAAACACCCCCTGGAGAAGGCCAATGGCAGATGAGCTTCCGCCCCTCGTGACCGAGGAGATGAAGGCCCAGATCGGCAAAGAGTCCGCGCCCATCACGAGCGAAGTCGATAAGACATCGATCCGCATGTTCGCGCGGGCAGTCGGCCATACCGACCCGATTTACTACGACGAGGCAGCCGCCAAAGCTGCCGGGTACCGGAGCCTGGTAGCGCCGCCCGGCTACCTGGGCACGCCCGTCTACAACCCGAACAGCCCCGGGCGGCGCGGCGGCATGTTCGGCGGCCCCGAGCCGAGCCGGCCCCTGCGCCGCGTCCTCAACGGCGGCACCGAAATCGAATACTTCGACGACATCTGCGCGGCGACGTCCTCACTTCCACCTCCCACGTCGCCTCCTACGAAGAGACGAAGGGCAGCCTGGGCGAGATGCTCATCACCGTGAACAAGACGGTCTACAAGAACCAGGCGGGCAAGACGGTCGCCGTTTCGACCGGCACCAGCATCCGCTATTAGTCCTTCAACCCCGCCTCTCGCGCAGGCGCCGCCGGCGAGGGAGCAGCGACTTCCGACAGGAGACTTCACATGGCAGTGACGTGGAACGAAATCAGCGAAGGGATGTCGATCCCCGAGCTCAAGAAGAACTGCAGCACGCAGCAGCTCGTCCTCTGGGCGGCGGCCTCCGGCGACTTTTACCAGATCCACTACGACAAGGACTTCGCCATCGGCACCGGCCTGAGCAACATCATCGTGCATGGCGCCCTCAAGAACGCCTTCCTCGGCCAGCTCGTGCACGATTGGATCGGCAACAACGGCCGCATCAAGAAGTACGGCTGCAGCTACCGCGGGATGGACTTCCCCAACGAAGACATCGTCTGCAAGGGCGTCGTCACGCGGAAGTACGAAGAAGGCGGCGAAAAGCTGGTCGACCTCGACATCTGGACCGAGAACCCCCAGGGCAAGAAGACGACGCCGGGCTACGCCACCGTCAGCCTGAAGAGCTAACCCCGTTTCGAAAGCGAAGCCCTCCCCCAACTGGAGGGCTTCGCCGTGAGGCCCGCATGGCAAACCCTGGCGAACGTACGGTTCTCGACGGCAAGCCCGAGGTAACCCGGGACGAGTTGCTGGAGGCGATCGAGCAGAACCGCGCGCGCTGGGACGAGCTCGTCGCGCAGGCGGGCGACCGCGTCCACGAACCGGGCGTCGCGGGCGACTGGACGCTCCGGGACGTCGTGGCGCACATCAACTACTACCTGCGGTTCATGGTCGAGAACCTGGGCGGCGAGGCGCGGGGCTTCGACGACATGCCGCAGGAAGTCGGGTTCGACACCCAGAAGCGCAACGAATGGATGCACGAGAAGGAGAAGGACCTCTCGTGGGAGTTCGTCGGGAATGAGAACCGCGAAATCACCGATGAACTGCTTCGCCAGCTGAGGAAGCGCTCCGACGCCGACCTCCGCGCCCAGTTTGTCCCGTGGCACCCCTGGCCGGCGTGGCGCTGGATGTGCGACACGCGGGACCACTACGACGAACACATTCCGGGCCTCCGGGCATGGCTGAAGAGCCACTGACGCGGCCCCCACACCTCAGGAGTTACTGAACTTGGCAAACCTGCTCGAAGGCAAAGTCATCGCCATGACGGGCGCAGGTCGCGGCATCGGCCGCGAGTGCGCCCTGCTCGCCGCCTCGGAGGGGGCCCGCGTCGTCGTCAACGACCCCGGCGTCAACCCCGACGGCACCGGGACGGACAATGGCCCGGCCGCCCAGGTGGTCGAGGAGATAAAGAAGGCCGGCGGAGAGGCGGTCGCCAACTTCGCCGATGTCTCCACCATGGAGGGCGGCGAAAGCGTCATCAAGACCGCGCTCGACACCTGGGGCAAGCTGGACGGGCTGATCAACCTCGCCGCCATCCTGCGCGACCGCATGATCTTCAACCTCACCGAAGAAGAGTGGGACGACGTCATCCGCGTCGACTTGAAGGGGCACTTCACCACTATCAAGCCTGCTTCGGTGCTGATGCGCCAGCAGCGCTACGGGCGGATCGTGAACTACAGCTCCGTCTCCGGGCTCAACGGCAACTCGGGACAGGCGAACTACGGCGCGGCCAAGGCCGGTGTCGCCGGCCTCACCCGCGTCGCCGCGCGGGACCTCGGGCGCTACGGCGTCACGGTCAACTGCATCGCGCCGGGCGCCGCCACCCGGCTGACCGCGACGGTGCCATCCTCCGCGCGGGAGATGCGCGCCCGCGCAGGCATCGCCGGGGCACAGGGCCCGGCGACGCCTGCGGCCGCTCCCGCCGCAACGCCCGCCGCCGACCCCATGCGCGGCCCGGACATGGTCGCGCCGATGACGATCTACCTGTTGCTGGACGAGGCATGGAACATCAACGGCCGCATCTTCCAGGTGGCCGGCGGCCATGTGGGCCTGCTCCAGGACATGTACCCGCCTTACCGGAACATCTTCAAGAACGGGAAGTGGACGCTCGACGAGCTGCGCCAGATCGTGCCCGCCCAGCTGATGAGCGGCGTGGTGAACCCCGCGCCGCCGCCACCAGACCTGAAGATCCCCGGACGGGACGCCTGAGCGTCACGGGTCAGGGTAGTTAGCCGACCAGGAGGGCGAGGCGCGCCAGCGCCTCCAGCCCTTCACGCGCCTCGCCCTCGGGCATTGCAGCCGCGCGCGCTATCTCCGGCACCGTGCGCGTGCCGTCTGCCAGCGCGAGCAGCGTCCGCGCTGCATCGCTGATGTCGGCCATCTCGTGGTAGAGCGTGGCGATCCCCTCGGGGATGGCGCCGACCGCCGCCCAGGGAGTCGCTCGCGGGCGCTCGCTGACCACCGTTGCGACCCGGGGCTCGTGCAGCCGCGGCTCGATCAGCCCTGCTCCGAACATCTGGAACAGCGAGCCCGCGAGTGCCTGTTGCGCGGCCTCGTCATCCGCGCCGGCGGCTTTGGCCAGGTCCTCGAACGGCACGGAACGCGGGGCGGCCGCCCGCATCGCGTCCAGCGCGCCAATCGTCATCGGGTTGTCGGTGCGGATCGCGCTCCCGTTCGCATGCTTGAAGGCGACGACACCGGGCCGCCCGTCCGGCTCCTCCGCCCGGGGGACGTCGCCGGCATAGCCGAACTGGCGCATCCGTTCGATGGTCACTGCACGGCTAAGGACGGCTTCCCGGTGGCAGAGGAGCGTCTGGCGGAACCCGCGGCAGCGGAAGTAGTCCAGGTACTGCTCTTTGAGCACGATGTCCTTCGCCGCCATCTCCCGCAGCAACTGCACCATCTCGTCCGGCAAGCCGCCGGCGCTCATCGTGTGGAAGGGCGTCTCCGCGAGGAACTGCAGGCCGTGGCGCCCTGCCTTGGCCATGAAGTCGCTGACGTAATAGGGCTCGTTATATTCCGAAAGGTCGTCGTGGAACAGGGTGTCGTCGGAGGAGAGGATGACCTTCCCGATCTCGGACCGAAGGAGCGGCCCGTAGATGTCCGCGGCGGAATCGGGCGCGCGCGCCAGCAAGTCGAGGAACGCGCGGGCGGCGGCCAGTTTCTTCGTCGCGGGTTCGATCCCGGCGGTGTGGACTTTCAGCATCTGGCGCACGACGCTTCGTATCTGGTCGCCGGGGAGTGCGTTATAGCTGATGAAGGCGACTCCGTTCGGGCGCATCTGCCGGCGGATGAGGGCGAGCAGGGCCTCCCTCACATGGTCCGGCACCCAGGAAAACACTCCATGGGCGATGACGTAGTCGAACTCTCCGATTTCGGCGCCGAGCTCGGCGATGTCGCCAACCTCGAGCCGGACGTTCGTGACACCTGCGGCGGCCGCCCGTTCCGCCCCCTGCTGGACGGCTGTCGTCGCGAGGTCGATGCCGAGGAACTCGCTGCCGGGCAGGCTGAGGGCCATCGGGATGATGTTGCTTCCGTTGCCACAACCGACTTCGAGGACACGTGCAGCATTGGGGTGCGGGCAGTCGAGCCCGAAGATCCGCCCCAGCACCGCCATCCGGTCCGGGTGTGTCGCCGGGCGCGCCAGCGTGCGGTACGGGACGGCGTCATAGATGGTGGGAGCCTTCGGAGCTGCGGTCACCCGGCCCATGTTACCGGGGAGGCTGCGACGATGTTAGTCGCTCACCGCTTCGGGTAGCTCAGCTCCAGGGCGATGCCGTCGGGGTCCTGGAACGTCACGCTCGGCGGGGTCGCATCGTCCTGGATCGGGCTGTGCGGGATCCCGAGAGAATCGAGGTGCGCCACCCAGTCCTCCAGCGCGGCCCGGTCGGCCACACCGAACGAGACATGGTCGAGTCCTGGACGCCGGGGCGAAAACGGCTCCGGTTCCTGCTGATCGTGGCGGGTGAACGCGAGCACCATCTTCGATTTCGGTTCGTAGATCGCGCAGGCGGTGATCCCAAACTCGTCGCTCGATCCGCGCCACACGTCCCGCGCACCAAGGAGTTTGCAATACCAGTCCACGCTCCGGTCCAGGTCGCGGACGGAGAGTTCGACATGGGCGATGCCGGTGATGTCGGGCATGGCTGGGCCTCCAGCAGGTGTCGCCCGCTGAGCGTAACCCGCCCCGGCGCCGTGCAGGAGGGCCACCTGTGGCACAAAGTGCGGCCGGCATGGCCCGGATCCGGTCCGGCAGCTCGGTCGTCCTAGACCGCCGACGACATCCCGCCGTCGATGTTCACGGCCACGCCGGTGATGTAGCTGGCCGCTTCCGACAGCAGGAAAGCGACGACGCGGCCGGCTTCCTCCGCTTCGCCGACGCGGCCGAGGGGGACGTTGGCGCCCATCGCAGCGTAACCCGCGGCCGGGTCGCCCCCACCTCGCGCGGCAGCCGCACGCGAAATCTGCCCGCTCTTGACCAGGCCGATGCACACCGCGTTCACGCGGATGTTGTCCGCCGCCAGGTCCTTCGACATGCCCTTCGTCAGCGCGATGCCCGCGGCCCGGCTAACGCTTGTCGGCATCGAGCCGGCCCCGGGGTGCTTCCCGGCGATCGCGGTCACATTCACGATCGAACCGCCGCCGGCCTCCTTCATATCCGCTACGACCAGCCGCGAGAGGCGGATCGCGGCCATCAGCTTGAGGTCGATGTCGGCCGCCCAGCGCTCATCGGTGACCGTCGGGAAGGCGCCGGCGGCCGAAGTGCCGGCGTTGTTCGCGAGCAGCGTTGGGGTGCCGAGCTCCCGCCGCACCCTCTCCACCAAACGCTCGAGGTCTTCAGCCCTCGTGACGTCTGCGGGCACGGCAATGACCCTGCCTCCGGTCGCCGCGCGGATCTCCGAAGCCGCAGCCTCCAGCTTCTCCTGGGTCCGGGCGCAGATGGCGACGGCCGCACCCTCACTCGCCAGGATCTGCGCGGTGGCCTTGCCGATGCCGTCGCTCCCACCCGTGATGATGGCTACCTTGCCTGCGACGCCGAGGTCCATGAACTGACTCCGCTGTGAGATGTGCGCGGAGTCTACCGGCAGCGCGCCTCAGGCGATGCGGCGCATGATCGCGAGCGCGCCCTTTTGCCAGGCCACCCGGTGGGTGACGCCGGTGTCGTAGCGGCCCTTGTTCTCGATGTACCAGTCCCACGCGCGGATGAGCGCTTCCGCGTTCGAGTACTTCGGCTGCCAGCCCAGCAGGCGTTTTGCCTTGTCGACTTCCACGTACGAATCCCGCCACATCGTCCCGTAGTGCCAGGCGGCCAGCGGGGAGAGCCGCACGAGTTCCAGCGCGCGGAGGGCGAACTCGCCGGGGCGCGCCGGCAGATGCCAAAGCCTGGAGCCGGAGCCCGCGTGGTCGAAAAGGGCCTGCATGTCCTCGTTCAATGTCTGGAAGCGGTCCGCCCCGATGTTCATGACTTCGTTCTTCACTTCAGGGTGGGTCGCTGCGCGCACGATCGCGTCCACAAGGTCGGTGACTTCGAGCAACTGGTAGTGGTTCGTGCCGTCGCCGAGGAGGGGGATGCGGCGCCCTTCGGCGATCCACTCGAAGAGGATTTCGAACACGCCGAGCCGCCCCGTGCCAAGGAACGTCTTCGGGCGGATGATGTTCACTTCGAGGCCACGGTCCATGTACTGCCGGCAGATCTTCTCGGCTTCGACCTTCGAGGCGCCGTAGTGCCCGAGCGGGATCATCGGCGATTCCTCGTCGATCGGGTGCACCTTCGGGACGCCGTAGACGGCCGTGCTGGAGATGAACACCACCCGCTCGATGCCGGCCTTCATTGCCTCGTGGAGGACGTAACGGGTTCCCCTGACGTTGGCTGCGTAAATCCGCTTTTTCGAAACCTGGATCGGCAGTGCGGCCGCGGTATGCACCACGCGTTCGACGCCTTCGAGGGCCGCCCGGATGGCCTCGCGGTCCTGGACATCGCCATGAACAACCGTAACGCGGTCGCGGATGTCGTCGTCGTCGGGCGGCAGTGGGGCGATGTCGAAGAGCACGGGATGGATGCCGTCATCGACGAGCCGCCGGGCGATGTGCGAGCCGAGGAAGCCAGTGCCGCCCGTCACCAGCCAGCGGCGCGTGGGTTCAGTCATGCGGTTGGAACCTGCGGAGGAGGTACTTCAAGCGTCGCCGTTCCTGCGCACCGGTCAAGCGCTATTGGGCCGCGGGCCTGGCCGGAGCTTTGCCAAGGACGACGATGATGCTCGCGGCAACGGTCCGGCCGAGCGGCCCTTCCGCGTTCCCGGTGATAGAAACCTCCCAGCCGGCAACGGACTCGCCCGCACGGACATCTTCGGCTGTAAGGCCGCTCTCGCCGAAGCGTATGGAGGTTTGCGGGAGCACGACGACGGGGATGACGCCTTTGTCCGTCCGCACCTGGAGGACGTTCATATTCCGCCCAACGACCACGCCACGGACGTTTTCGAACTGCGGCCGTTCCTTGCCGGCGGGCGGAGCGTCGCGCTCGATCACCTCCAGCCGGAAGACTCCCTTCGGCAGGTTCGCCCCCGCGACAACCCGCACGCGGGCGCCCACGCCACCGTCCGGCGCGGAGAGGAACTGGTCCATCGAGGCCGGGTCCACCGCGACAAGCAGGCGTTCGGCGCCGGCCGCCAGGACGACGCGTCCCTGCCTTCCGTCGGGCGAAAGCGAGAGCAGGGCAATCGTGCCCTCCAGCCCGGGCCGGAGGTCCTTGAGGAGCGGGAGCTTGCGCTCGCCACCCTCGGGGACCGTATCGCCATTCGGGCTCACCGCGACGTTGGTGGCGGCGATAGCGCGCTTTGCGGTGACCACCCCGCTGACCAGCACGGCATCACCGCGCTTCAGAGACGCCGCCGGTTGGCCACCCGCGGCGGTCACGGCCGTTTCCGGGCCGAGCGCCACCTGGACATCGCCGATATCCGGCGCCTGGACGATCACCGAGCCATCCGCGGCCTCAGAAACGACGGCTTCCAACTGCACGTAGTGGTCGACTTCGAGGGCCGAGGCCGTATCCGGGCTGGAGAACGGCTGGAGCACCACGATCGCGAGCACGGCCACGACCGCGACTGCTGCCGCAGAGGTCGCGAAAGCGACGGCGCGGCCGCCGAAGAGCCGTGCCATCAACCGCTGCTTCGGCGGCGCCGCGGGCGTGGGCAGGGCCGCAGCCGCCTGGGCCGCCAGGTGGCGCTGGAAACGGGCCCGCGCCGTTGGCAGGGAGGCCCTGGCCTCGGCCTCCACTCGTGCCGCGTTCAGCCGCAAAGCCCTGGCGTTGGCGAGGAGCGGCGCGAGTTCCTGGCGCTCCTCCGGCGTCGCCTCGGAAGGAATTTCGCCCGTGTCGAGGGCCTGCTGCAGGAGCGCGTCGATCCGTTCGGGCGTCATGCGGCGCCTCCACCCTGGTATCCGGCGCTCACGAGGGCCCGCTGCATGGCTGCGAGGGCCCGGCGCTGGAGGTTCTTCACGGCATCTTCCGATCGGTTCATAGCCACGGCCGTCTCCGCCACAGACTTATCGAGCAGGAACCGCTGTTCGATGACTTCGCGCTGGTCCCCGGTGAGTTCGCGCATCGCGGCGAGGAGGTCCCGGCGCAAGCCGATCGCTTCCGACTGGTCGGGCTCGGAAAGCTCGAGAGAGTCGTCGAATTCGTCGTCGATGCCGCGCCGGCCGAGCTTCTTGATATGGTCGCGCACGAGGTTCCGGGCGATGCCGATGAGCCAGCCTTCGATGGGCACCCCGCGGTAGTCGAACCGGGGCGCGCGAGAGTACGCCACTTCGAAGACCTGGCTGGCAATGTCCTCGGCTTCTTCGGCGGAACGCAGGCGGTAGCGCACGAAGGCGAACACGTGCCGGTAGTGCAGCTCGAAGAGCTGCTCCCAGGCCGCCGGGTCGCGCTGGACGGCGCGGCGGGCAAGGGCCTCGGCATCGGAGACAGGCAGGGCCGGGAGGCCATGGTGTTCTTCCTCGGTTTCGCTCACAGCGGGTTCACTCTACGAATGGCGCGAGGCAGGGAAAAGGTGACGGCGCCGCGCCTCGCACTCGGTAGCTCCTTGCAACCTAGCCCGCTAGCATTCCCGAATTCCATTCGAGGAGTGTCCTCTTGCCCACTGCCGCCGAAGCCCGCTCGGCCATCGAAGCCGCCTTCCAGTCCTACATCGCCGAGCTCGAACAGGCTGCCCCCGTGTGGGAGCGCAAACCCGCCTCCGGTGAAGGCGAAGACGCCTGGTGCGCCCGCCAGGTGGCCGAGCACATCGCCGGCGCCGCCCCCTTCTTCGGCGCCGGCCTCGCTGCCGCGCTCGGCGTCCCCGGCCCCACGCCGGCCCGTATCGAGCTGCCCGATGGCGCCGCAGCACCTGCCGAAACCCGCCGCGCCCACGCCCTGCTCATGGACGTCGTCTCTAAGATCGACGACTCCAAGCTCGCCATCGAAATCGACCATCCACGCCTTGGCAAGCAAACGGTCGCCGGCATCCTCGGCATCCTCGCCTACCACTACAACGACCACGCCAACCAGCTGAAAACCCTCCGTACCAGCTGATCGGCGCCCGGGACCAGGCCCATGGGGTCCCGATTCGGGGCCCCGGCTCCCGGCCTAATCCAGTTCCACCACCACCAGCGTCTGCCCCTCGGAAACCCGGGCGCCCTCCGTCACCGGGATGTCCTTCACGATCCCGTCGCTCGGCGACTTGATCTCGTTCTCCATCTTCATCGCCTCGAGCAGCAGCAGGACGTCGCCCTTGGCCACCGTGTCCCCGACCTTCACGCGGATCGCCGTCACCCGTCCGGCGATCTGGGCGGCAACGGCGCCCTTCACGTTCGCCGGCCCCGCACTCGCCGCGCCGGTCTCCACCGTGCGCCGCTCCCGCGCCGCCGGCCGCCCCGCAAGCTGGCCCTCGTACTCGAACACGAACGGCCGGTAATCCACCAGCACGGTCATCCCGCTCGCCCGCTCGCCCACCGGCGGCAACTGCACCCGGTAGGGCACATCCCCCGCCTTCACGGTCGCGTAGCCGTTCTCCTCCCGTACCGAGATCGGATACTCGTGCCCATCGACCACCACCGAATCGCCCCGCACCTCGACTTCGTACTCCCGGCCACCGACTTTCACCTTCGCCATCGTTCGTCCCCTATCGCATCTGCCGCATGCGGCCGAAGTTCCGCCACGCGTTCGAGTCACCGCCGCTCCCGTTCACGACTGTCTGCATCGCGACAGGCGCGGCTGCCTTCTTCTCGCCAATCGCCAGCGCACCGACGATCGCCGCTACGAGTTCCCGCTCCGGCCCGCCGCCCTCCTTCCGCCACTGCAAGAACTCCTTCGCCGGCTGCGGGAACATCACGTAGCTCAGCACGTCCTCGATGCTCTCGGCGAGGTCGCCGATCTGCGCCTTCGCCTCTTCGAGCTCCGGCGCCAGGTCGTCGGCCGGCCGGTGCGTTATCGGCTCCTCCCCGCCGAGCACCAGCTCCAGCACCTCCGGCGCGATCGGCGCCGCCGTCGCCCCATAGGCCCCTTTCGCCAGGTTCCGTGTCTCCCGCGTCACCGTCCCGTAGCGCTTGCCCGTCAGCACGTTCAACACCGCCTGGGTGCCGACGATTTGCGAACTCGGCGTCACCAGCGGCGGGTAGCCAAGGTCCGCGCGCACTCGCGCGTTCTCGGCCAGCACTTCGTGCAGGCGGTGCTCCGCGCCCTGGTCCCGCAACTGCCCCACCAGGTTCGAGATCATCCCGCCCGGCACCTGGTGCGAAAGCACCCCGGCATCGACCCCGAGCAGGCCGCTTTCGAACTTCCAGTACTTGCGCCGCACGCCCCGGAAGTACTCCGCGAGCTCGCCCAGCTTCTCCAGGTCCAGCCCGGTCGCGTGCTCGGGGTCCTCCGCCAGCGCCGCCACGAGCGTCTCCGTCGCCGGCTGGCTCGTCCCGCCCGCCAGCGAACTGATCGCGCAGTCGATCACGTCCGCGCCTGCCTGCACACCCATCAGGTAGGCCATTTCCGAGTACCCCGACGTGTCGTGGCAGTGCATCTGCACCAGCTTGTCCGGGTGATCCTGCTTCAACCGCGTGACCAGCGCCTTCGCCATCATCGGGCTCAGCAGCCCGGCCATGTCCTTGATGCAGAGCGAGTCCGCCCCCATCTCCACCATCACGTCCGCCTGCTTCGCGAACACGTCCACCGTGTGCACCGGGCTGATCGTGTAGCAGATCGTCCCCTGCACATGCCCGCCGGCGCGCTTCACCGCGTCGAACGCCGTCTCCAGGTTCCGCACGTCGTTCAGCGCGTCGAAGATGCGGAAGATGTCCATGCCGTTCGCGACCGCGCGCTCGCAGAACTCCCGGATGACGTCATCGGCATAGTGCCGGTAGCCGACCGCATTCTGGCCCCGCAGGAGCATCTGCGTCGGCGTCTTCTTCAACCGCTTCTTGATCTCGCGGAGCCGCTCCCAGGGGTCCTCCTTCAGGAAGCGCATGCACGTGTCGAAGGTGGCGCCGCCCCAGCACTCGATGCTGTGGTAGCCGATCTCGTCCATCTGTTCGAGGACGGGGATCATGTCCTCCGTGCGCATGCGCGTCGCCAGCAGCGACTGGTGGCCATCGCGGATGGCCGTTTCCATGATGCCGACCCTGGTCATGGGCAAATCCGTGGGAGAGAGTGGGGCCGCGCGGCAGCGGCGGAAGTTTGAGGGTAGCAAACGGGCAGGCTAGGGGCGATGGCAGCCGTCAAGACATGAGACGCGCGCCCCCACCCCCTGGAGCCGCCCACCACTTGGAGCCGCGACCGGGCAGGGAGCGGGCCCGTCCGCAGCACCACACAGAGCACGCAAGGCGCGAGGTCTTCCCATGGGGCCATATCCGATCACCCCACCCGCTCGCGACGCCCCCTGCTCCCGCGCGGGAAGCCACGCGCTTCCCGCCACCACGCCCGCCACCGCACCCCCACCCCCTTGGAGCCATCCACTTGGAGCCGCGACCGGGCAGGGAGCGGGCCCGTCCGCAGCACCACACAGGAACACGCAAGGCCCCAAAGCTTCCGATGGCCATATCCGATCACCCCACCCGCTCGCGACGCCCCCTCCTCCCCCGCGGGAAGCCACCCGCTTCCCGCCACCACGCCCGCCACCACACCCCCAACCCCCTTGGAGCCAACCACTTGGAGCCGCGACCGGGCAGGGAGCGGGCCCGTCCGCAGCACCACACAGGAGCACGCAAGGCGCGAGGTCTTCCCATGGGGCCATATCCGATCACCCCACCCGCTCGCGACGCCCCCTGCTCCCGCGCGGGAAGCCACCCACCTCCCGGCGCCGCCCGCCGCCACAACACCGCGCCATCCACAAGTCCCAACTCCCCCTTCTCCCAAGCCCGGGAGAAGGGGGCCAGGCCGCACCTGCCATCCGCGAGCGCCTCGACCACCACGACCTCCGCCGCCGCGACCTCGACAACGAAGACGCCGGCCGCAAGCGCGAAGCCATCCTCAAAGCCAACCGCGACTACGCCCCACCGCCAAAACCGCCCTCCCCCTCGCTCGCCAGCCTCCGTTCCATGCTCCGTTACTGAGGACAGCCAACGCCGGTCCACCGCGGACGTCCCGTCCCCCAGGCCTCCCTGACGGTCGGATCTATGAGCTCATCCGCCCGTCCAGCCGCAGTTCGCGGTTCGTCACACAACTGGCGGCGGGGTTCACGGGAGCTGCTCGTCCAACCCCAGGCCGCGGTTCGTCGTTCGCCGTTCGCGCCTCACGGCTGATGGCTCACGCCAGCGGCCCCCGCGTGCGGGGGCCGCTGGGACATGCGCAAGCGGATGGTCAGCGCCGCTTGCCGGTGGCAACGCCGAGGATCTGGATCGAGGCCGTGCTCGAATTGGTGGCGTTGTCGGTAGCGATGACCTCTACGACGTAGATGTGCTCGCCCTTCTGGTCCGGTTCGAATACGAACGTCCACGTGTCCGCATCGACCTGTGAACCGGCCACCGGCACGCCGTTGACCTTGAACTGGACGCTGGCCACGCCAGACAGGTTGTCGGTCACATCGGCGAACACGTCTGCCCACCCGATGACGGTGGTCATGCCGACCGGGTCAGCCTTGAGGACACCGTGGACCGTTTTGGTATTGACCGCGGGGAGCGTGATGTCGATCTCGGGAGGCGTGACATCGACGAGCCACGTGTGCGTGGCGGGCGAGAGGTCGATGATGCGTTCGCGGTCCACTGCCCGGACGGCGACCGTGTGGAAGCCCTCGGCCAGGCTGGAGTACGTCTTCGTGCTCTGGCAGGGCAGCCAGGCGCCCAGGTCCAGCTTGCACTCGAAGGTGGTGAAGGGGTTGTCGCCATCGAAGCCGAAAGTGGCGCTCGTCTGGTTGGTCACAGCCGGCGGCGTCTGCGTGAGGGCGGCGTTCGGACGGCCACGCCACACGGCGGCGAAGAGGTGGTTGCCGGCGCCGTCGTCGTAGCCGGTGGTGTAGCGGGTGAAGCGTCCAGCGGCCATGTTGGCGTCGAAGGCGTCCTGGTACTCGGCGCCGGTGAAGCCGTGCACCGCGGCCGTGCTCCCGCCGACCGGGTCGACCCAGATGCCGGTGAGGTAGGGGCCGTCGCCGGTGGTGAAGCCGTGCACGTAGATGGGCACGCGGCCCGCATCGACGTTGGCGTCGAAGGTGTCCTGGTAGTCGGCGGCGGGGACGGACTCGATGGTCCAGCCGGCCGGCCCGACCTGTTCGAACAAGGCCGTCCAGTAGAGCTGGCCGCCGGCTTCGACGGTGGAGACGTTGACAGGGACGTAGCCACTGGAAGCGAGGCTATCGACGGCGTCGCCGTACTCGGCGTCGTTGTAGCCGTGGAAGGCAGCGAAGCCGGGCCCCTGGCGGACCTGGAAGATGGCGGCGTAGCGGACCTCGCCACCCTGGAGGTAGGAGTCGATCTGGTGGAGGCGGTAGCCGTCGCCGGTCAGCTCGTCGAAGAGGGCCTGGTACTCATCTCCGGTGAGGCCGTGACGGGCGACCCAGGCGCCGGCCGCCGGGCGGAAAGTGGCGTTGAAGAAGGTCTGGCCGTCGGCATCGTAGCCGTCGGCGAACGTCGGCATGTAGCCGCGAGCGACGATCATGTTGAAGACGTCCTGGTAGCACTCCGCCGGGATGCCGTGGCGGCTGACTTCGGAGAGCCCCTCAGGGGGCAGGTCGATGCCGCAGGGGTTGGGGAGGAAGAGGGAGTCGTGGTGCAGTGTCATGCCGTGGAGAGGCAGGAGGGACGGCGTTGCGCCAAGGTTGTTGATGCTGGTCTCATCGGCAAGGGCGCGGAGGTTGAGGAACTGCATGGGAGCGCCGCTGACGGTGTTGGGGCCGCTATCGACGATGCCTTCGACCTGGAAGTGGAGGTGGGGGCCGGTGGAGCGGCCGGTGTTGCCGACCTGGCCGAGGAACTGGCCGGTAGTGACGGGGATGTTGAGGTCGAAGCGGGCGGAGTCGGCGGGCCAGAGGCCTGGGCCCGGCGTTGCACGGGTCGGGCACAGCTCCTCCGGGATGGAGCCGTCCATCATGTGGCCCATGGAGACGAGGTCGTTGCCGTAGCGGATGAAGAGGCTGTTCCCGAATCCGAAGTAGAATTCGACTTCATCGAAGCCGGCGGGAGGCTCATCGGGTTCGCCGCGGTAGCACCCGATGATGACGCCATCGCCCATTGCGTAGAGGTTCTTGCCCCAGACCCGGCTGTCCTCGTTTTGGGAGCCGTCGCCCTGCTTGAGGCCGCTCCAGCCGTTACCGTCCCAGGCGGCGACGGCGACATCGAGGGCGTAGCGCTGCGAGCCAGTGGAGGGGTTGATGATCCCGTTGACGCCACCGCCGGAATCGACGGAGTGGCGGGTGCCCCACACCCAGTACTCGCCGGGTTCGAGGTCGGAGGCTTTGGCGGGGAAGAAGTAGGCGTTCAGCGGGACGTCGTTTTCGCGGAAGGCGAGGTCGAAGTTGAGCTCGAGGGGGACAGGGTCATTGTCGAGGAAGACCTGGATTTCGACCTCGGCGGGAAGGGGGGTCGGGAGGTCCCGGTCGAGCCCGTCGTGAATGGCGACGCGGTCTTCCGAGAAGGCCTCGATCACCCAGTTCTGGGCGACGTTCGGCGTCTGGCCGTCGTTATCGTCGTCCACGAAGATCTTCGGGGTGTAGGTGCGGGGCGAGATCGCGGAACCGGGGTACGTAAAGGTGACGCTCGTCACCTCGCGATCCGTGGCGCTGGAGTTGTTGAGGAAGAGGTCGGCCTTGAGCTGGAAGGTCGGCGGATCCAGCGGGTTGTTGGCGGCAGTGCGCGATACGAGCAGGGTGTTGCCATCGATGGGCGTGATCCGCGAGAAGGTGATGCCGGTGGGCACGGCGGAGGCCGGCCGGGCGCTTGCCGAGATGAGCACGACGATGGCCAGGGCGAGGATTGCGGCTATCCGCGAGGCGAAGGCGTGCCGGGAGTGCAGAGCTAGCATGGGAAGTTCTCCTCTGGAGGGAGCGGGTCCCGGAGGCGGGGAACCGCTGCCCATGACGATGCCCGGCGCCTGCCGGGCGTTTCCGGTCTTTTAAGCGGGTGTACCCATCGACTCTCCTGGTGCGCGGGTGAAGCTTGGACAGTCCAGTGCGCCGGTCCTTACACGGGGCGAGGTTGAGGCGTCGCGGGTGGCCGGCGAAGAGGCTGTTGTCTCCATTGGCGGCTTCCGTGCGTGCATGCGATGCAAAGTGTCTGGAGGAGCGGGGCGCTTCCGAATCCGGCATTTCACCCAGTGGCGGGGCAGTGTGAACTACGTCATGCGTAGAAACCCCCACCGACGTGATGTGCCGGGCGTCGAACGTGGCCGCTCCGGGTTCGGTCGCGGCTCAGAGGGTTACCGAACCGCATTACTGCGGTTCCTCTGATCCGTGATTGTGGGGTGAGCGGGGGGTTCGGGGTGGCGGGCCCGCTCCGGGTTCGGTCGCGGCTCCAAGGGTTACCGAACCGCATTACTGCGGTTCCTCTGATCCGTGATTGTGGGGTGAGCGGGGGGGTTCGGGGTGGCGGGCCCGCTCCGGGTTCGGTCGCGGCTCAAAGGTGACCGAACCGCATTACTGCGGTTCCTCTGATCCGTGATTGTGGGGTGAGCGGGGGGTTCGGGGTGGCGGGCCCGCTCCCTGCCCGGTCGCGGCTCAAAGGTTACCGAACCGCATTACTGCGGTTCCTCTGATCCGTGGGGGGTCGGGCGGCCTACTTCCGCTTCGTGCGCTCGAGGAGTCCCTCGTACATCTCCGGTGTCACGGGCCGCACGACGCGGCCCATGCCCGTCCAGTGGGCCCACTTCCAGTCGCCGGTGGCTCGGGGCTGGTCGACCGGGAAGAGGAGGGGTTTCTCCTTGCTGGCGAGCATCAGGTGGTAGTGCTCGCCAAGGGGGACGGTCTCGTTGACGAGGCCGATCCAGTAGTTCATCTCGCCGCCATCGGGGGCGAAGGTGGTGCCCAGGTAGCGGAACTGCCCATGGAGCGGACGGGACGCGCTGTTGACGTAGCGGACGCCTTCGCCGAAGAAGCGGCGGACGGCGGCAGCGCCGAGGGCATAAAGGCGGTTGGTGCTCAGGGCCTGCTCCAGGGGCACCTCGCCGAACCCGAGGATGTCGCGCAGGACGAACTCCTTGAATTCGATGGCAAGGGGGTCCGGGTCGCCTTCGAGGGCTTCGACGACGTCGTGCCATGTGATGGGGGTCCAGGGGGCGGGGACGCCCTCGCTGCGCAGGCCGAGCATGACGAAGGCGGGCTGCTCGGACCACTGGCGGGCAACGGACTCGAAGCCGGGGAGCATCGCTTCGTCGGCGCCGGCTTCGACCTGGACTTCGATGAGGACGCGCTTGCCGCCTTCGTAGGTGAGCAGGAGGTCAGCGACGCCCGCCTCCGCGAGACGGGGCTGGACTTCGACGAGGACGAGGTCCTCGGTACCGGCTCCGGCGGCGTGAGAGATGAGGGCGCCGAGCATGCGGTGGCCCCGCTGGAGGAAGTAGGCGAGGGCTGTGGTGCAGTAGTTCTCGAAGGGCGTGGCGCCCGAGCCCTGGCGGTAGGCCGAGAGCATGGTGAACAGGTTGTCCGACATCACTTCAAGTATCGAGCATCGGGCAAAGTACGACGAACGGGTTATGGGGCCGGGTTGCCGAAGCCGGCGAAGCGCGCCGGGCACTCGAGGAGCGGGCAGCGTTCGCAGGCGGGTTTGCGGGCGAGGCAGATGCGACGGCCGTGCTTGATGAGGAGCATATGGAATATGTAGTAGTCCTCCGGCGGGACGAGCGCTTCGAGGAGGGAGTGGGCCTGTTCGGCGGTGGCGGTCGCGGGGATGAGCCCGAGGCGCTTGCTGACCCGCTCGACGTGCGTATCGACGGGGAGTGCGGGGCGGCCAAGGGAGAAAAGGAGGACGCAGGCGGCAGTCTTGGGGCCGACTCCCGGGAGGGCACGCAGCCAGGCGCGGGCGTCTTCGAGGGGCATGGCCTCGAGGAAGCGGAGATCCCAGTCGCCGGCGCGTTCGTGGACGGCGCGGAGGATCGCCTGGATGCGCGGGGCTTTCTGTTGCGCGAGGCCGCCGCCCTGGATGGTGGCGATAAGTTCATCGATCGGGGCGCTGGCGATGGCTTCCCAGGATGGGTAGCGGCGCATGAGCTGCACGAAGGCGCGGCCGCTGTTGGTATCGGCGGTGTTCTGGGAGAGGACGGTCAGGATGAGCTCGGAGATTGGGTCGTGGCTGGGTTGCGGGACAGGCCGGCCGTAGAGCGGGATGAGCCGGTCCATCACCGACCGGACGGACACTGAGACAGCGGGGGCGTCACTCAAGGGGGTCGGCCTCCGTCTCGCGATCGTCAGTCTTCCGCCCGGTCGAGCATGCGCTGGGCGAGGCGCGGCAGGACGGGGACGCGTGCGGCTTCGCGGGCGTAGGTGGATTCGCCGCGTTGGACCGCAAAGAAGGCATCCCAGAGGTAGGGAAACCGTGCGCTGGCGAACATCCAGGGGCGTGGGACGCGGCGCAACATCCCGTAGAACATGAAGCCGATCTGACGGGCAGCGCGGAGCTCGGGCATGAGTTCGCGGTCGATGTCGGCCTGGTAGCCGGTGATGGGGCCGCCGGAGAGCCCGCGAAGGATGTTGCGGGCAGCGAGACGGCCGGACTCGATGGCGTAGGAGATGCCCTCCTCGGTGAACTCGTCGGCCAGGCCGGCGCTATCACCCACAAGGAGGGCGCGTTCGCTGGCGATGGGCTCACCGCCGCGGCGGAAGCGGATCTTGTGGCCGCGGGCGATGTCGACTTCGGCGCCGGAGAGGCCAAGGGATTCGATGTAGGCGCGGACGTGCTCCTTCATCCTGCCCGCTTGCTCGCGGGGCAGGACGATGCCGATGGAGAGGAGTTCCTGCTTGGGGAAGAGCCAGGCGTAACCCCACGGCCTGTAGCCGAGCTCGATGAGGGCGGTGTTGCGGTAGGCGCGCTGGCGAAGCGCCGGGGCGCGCACCTCGACTTCCCAGGCGGCGCATTCAGCGATGCCTTCGCCGAGCCCGGCCATCTTGCCGACCGGCGAGTGGGCGCCATCGGCGCAAACGAGGTAGGCGGCCTCTGCTTCGAAGCCATCCGCACGCACGCTTACAGCACCGTTGACACTGACCTCCCGGACGAGGGTGGCGGGCCTGAACTCCGCGCCGGCCCTGCGGGCGTGTTCGAGGAGGAGCCAATCGAAGCGGTCGCGCATGACCATGTGGGCGAAGGGTTGGCCGGAATCACGGACGAACCGTGAAGCCCCGCGGCAGCTGACCTGGAGGAGGCTGACGGAGTCCTCGACGACGGGGTCGATGGGGAAGGGGAGAAGCTTCTCCGTGCGCAGCGGGATGCCGCCCCCGCAGGCCTTGTAGCGAGGGAACCCGGCGCGATCGACGACGAGCACGCGGGCGCCGGCGGCAGCGAGCTCACGCGCGGCGGTGCTGCCGGCGGGGCCGGCGCCGACGACGATGGCATCGAACCTGCTCACGCGGAGAACGTAGCAGGGAGGCCGGGCAGGGAACAGGGAGCAGGGACGCTGCGCTGGAACAGGGAAGTCGCGTGGGGCGGTTGGGTTGGCCTACGCTTGAGGCGTGGGAGAGCCCTCGGGACCGATGCGCATGGCACTGGCAGCGGCCCGCGCGGTGCGGGGCACGACCAGCCCGAACCCGTGGGTGGGCGCGGTGGTCGTGCGGGACGGAGAAGTGATTTCGACGGGGGCGACCTCCCCGTACGGAGGGCCGCACGCGGAGGCTGCGGCGCTGGCGAACATCGATGCGCGGGGGGCGACGCTTTATACGACGCTCGAGCCGTGCATGCCGTTCGAAGGGAAGAAGACAGCGCCCTGCAGCTACCGCATCGTGGAGGCAGGGGTGAGGCGGGTCGTGATCGCACTGGAAGATCCTCACGTCCCCGTGCGCGGGCAGGGAGCCGAATTCCTGCGGCGGAACGGAGTGGAGGTGGAACTCGGCGACGGCAAAGAGGCTGCAGTCGAGCTTTTGCGGCCGTACTTGAAGTTCCGGGAGACGGGCAGGCCTTACGTCATCGCGAAGTTTGCTACCAGCCTGGATGGCAAGGTTGGGGCACCGGGATCGGGGGTAACCTGGCTGACGGGCGCGGCTGCAATCGCGCGCGCGCATGCCGACCGCGCATGGGTCGATGCCATCCTGGTGGGGAGCGGCACGGTGCTGGCAGACGACCCGGCGTTGACGGCACGGCCCGGCGGCGAGGTCGCGAGGCGGCAGCCGCTCCGCATCGTGCTCGACGGTCGCGGGCGGAGCGACCCTGCGGCGCGCGTGTTCGGCGCGGGCGCCATCGTCGTCACGGGCGAGTCCTCCGGCGAATGGCAGCAGGCGGTGCGCGCTACGGGGGCGACGGTGCTCCAGCTGGAGCACAGTGCGGAGGGCGTCAACCTCGACCAGCTCTTCCGCACACTGGGGCAGCGGAATGTGGTATCGCTGATCGCCGAAGGCGGGCCTACTGTCCTGCGGTCGCTGTTCGAAGGCGGGTTCGTGGACGAAGTGCACGCCTACATCGCGCCGGTTGTGCTGGGGGAGAGCGGGCTGCCACTGCTGGGGAAGGGAGTGACGGAACCCGCGTGGCTCCGGGAAGTGGCCGTCGAGGCGCTGCCGCCAGACGTGCTGGTGCGCGGGTACACTGGCGGGTGGTCGCCCCCGGGCGAGTGAGGGAGGAATGTGGCACGAAACTGGGTGGTGGTAAGCGGGCCGGAGATCTTCGCGAAGACTCGGGACCTGGGGTTCACGCGACACGGTTTCAAGAGCACCCGCCGGAACATGGCGAAGAGCATCCAACCCGGTGACCGGCTGGCGTTCTACGTGACGGGCCGGAAGCAGTTCGCGGCGATCGCGCGGGTAACTTCGCCGGTAGTCGAAGAGCACACGCGGATCTGGGAGAGCGCGAAGAAGCCGGCTGAGATGTACCCGTTCCGGGCGGCGATCGAACCGCTGGTGCTGCTCGCGGAGGAGGACTGGCTGGACGCGGAACCGTATCACGAGCGCTTTGCGTGGACGCAGCGGTGGCCGCGCGCGAATTGGACGCTGGCCTACCAGGGGAACCTGCACGAGGTTCCTGAAGCAGACATGGACCTGCTGGAGGCAGAGATGAAGCGGCGGGCGAGCGCAAAAAGTGGGCGGTGAGGGTTGACGACCGAGGGCCGCGCAGCCGGGGAAGGCTGCTCGTATGTGAGCAGTTTGCCCGTTTGTAAAAAGTTGCCGTAATATCCGCGCGCCGGGGAGGACGTTGGGATGCTCCAGTTTCCAAAGTGCCGCAAGTGCGAATTCGGCGATCTCGTTCCGTTCAGCGACTTCGGGAGCCAGGGGGCGCCCATCCACTACAAAGCCTGGGTGTGCACCAACCCGGACTGCGGGTACAACATCAAGATCCGGAACGGCGAACTGTTCATCGACGAGCCGATCAACGACGGTCAGGTCCACTACAGCGGCCGGCGATAAGCGCCCGGTTGGCGATTGGCCAAGCGGGCGGGCGCTTGTGATAGAATCCGCAAACGATGCCGCAAGCTAACAAGGTCTATGAGCCGCTGCCCCTCATCGATACGTCGGTGGAGGAGGAAGTCCAGCAGAACATCCTGGTGACGAGTGTGGACCAGCTGCTGAACTGGGCGCGGCGTTCCTCGCTGTGGCCGTGCATGTTCGGGCTTGCGTGCTGCGCGATGGAGATGATCGCGACGGCGACGCCGCGGTACGACATCGCCCGGTTTGGGGCGGAGATCTTCCGGGCGTCGCCACGGCAGGCGGACCTTCTTCTCGTTCCCGGGACGGTGACCTGGAAGATGGCGCCAGCGGTGCGGCGCATCTGGCTGCAGATGCCGGAACCGAAATGGGCGCTGGCGATGGGCGGCTGCGCGATCATGGGCGGGCCGTTCGCCTACGCGTACAGCGTGACTCCTGGCGTGAACACGCTCGTGCCGGTCGACGTCTACGTGCCCGGGTGCCCGCCGCGTCCCGAGTCGTTGCTGACGGGGCTGATGCTGCTGCAGGACAAGATCAAGAAGGACACGATCGGCAAAGAGTGGGTGCGCCGGGACGTGGAACCGCAGTTCCACCGCTATCTGCCTGAGGGCGACCCGATCCGCAAGGAACTCGAGTCACTCTGGCCGCCTTACATCGGGTACGGCGCGCCGTACGCGGGCGAGGTGTTCCCGAGCTAACTCGACAATGCGGGCACACGGGTGTGCGCCCGGCGAAAGGAACGTATGCCCGCGAACTGGACCGACATCGAGAACCTCGTGAAGCACCTCTTCGAAGCGGGGCTGCAGCCCGACCGCCAGGACCTGGTGGACCTTGCGTTCGCGGAAGACGCGAGCGACGACGTGATCGATGCGCTCGATTCGCTCAACGGGAAGCCGGTGCCTTCGCTGGAAAGCCTGAAGCAACAGCTGCAAGCCAACGGGCAGATTTAGGGAGTCGGGCCCTCACCCCCGGGCAGGGACTCTGCTCTCCCGCTCGCGGGAGAGGGGAGGACGACGGTGTGTCGGGGTTGCGGCGTTCTCTCCGGTGGTTGACCGTCGAACGCTTTGCTGGGAACGGCGGTGCCTTCGCGGCGGTGGGCCCTCACCCCCTGCCGCTCTCCCGCGAGCGGGAGAGGGGAGTATTGGCGTACCCGCCGCGACCAACCGTTACCGAACCCCCTTTGAGCCGCGACCGGGCAGGGAGCGGGCCGCACTGTGCAGCATGGTGGCGATTCGCGGCGGTGGGCCCTCACCCCCGGCCCCTCTCCCGCGAGCGGGAGAGGGGAGGGACGACCGTGCGTCGGGTTGACCCGGCCGGGTGGGGCCGCGACGCAGTCCGGTACATCGAAACCGCTCACTCGCACGAGCGGTGGGCCCTCACCCCCGGCCCCTCTCCCGCGAGCGGGAGAGGGGAGGGACGGAGGACGTGGATTATCCAGCCCGGCCGGCCATCCAGGTCCTGGCGAGTGCCTGCGCCTCGAGGTCCAGGCGCCAGGCGTCCGGGAAGGTGAGGCTTTGCCACCAGGAGACCGGGTTTTCGAGCTTGACCGCCGTGTTCAGCCAGAGCGTCATGGCGAGGCCGTGGTTGACGACGAGGATGTCGCCGTTGGTCGCGGCGAGGGCCGATTCGATTCCGGCGGCGAACCGTTTCGCGACAGACTCTGGCTTCTCCCAACCGGCTTCCCTCGTCCCGGCGAGGTAGGCCGCGGCGACTTCACGGTAGTCGCGATCCCAGACCGGCGGACGGTCAACCTCAGCGAATCGCGCATCCATGTGAACCGGGAGGCCGAGGCGAAGGCCGAGGACGTCGGCTGTTTCATTCGCCTTGCGTTCGTCGCTGGACCAGATCGCGGAGATGCCGGGCGGGAGAGCGTGAGCGAGGAGGACGCAGTCCTCGCGGCTGGACTCAGAGAGGCCCCAGAGCGTGGAGGCGACGCCGGGTTGCACTTCGGGCATGGCGTGGCGGACGAGGATGACGGCGCGGCTCATCCCTGGCGGGAGCGTGCGACGTGGGCCGAAATCTCGTCATAGACGCGCCACATCACGGTGTCGCGATCCAGCGGGAGCATCGGCTCGGGCACGTGAGAGCCGGTCTGGTAGGCGTGAATGATCTCGACGTGGTCGTCGATCACGTAATCCGGCCAGATCGTGATACCGAGTTCTTCGTGGCGCGCGTGGTGGTTGTGCAGCGGTTTCCAGAAGCAGTCGGCGATGTGTTCGTGGAGGTCGAAGCGTTTAACGACTTCCCAGCGGGGACCCATGCCGCTCCAGAGGTAGATGGTGTGCCCGTCTTCGCGCAGGCGGCCGAACACCTCGTGGACGCCGGGCCGCAGCTTCACGTCCCACGTGATGATGGTGTTGTCGACGTCGAAGAAGATGTTCACTCGGCGCTCTTCCCTGTCTCGTACGGTCTTCGGAACCCTATGCTACCGTCTCTGCGTGTGGGGCGCCCCGAGCTTCCCCGCAGTGCCCCGGACACCGGGGACTCCGTCCTGCTGACAGAATACGTGGACGCGCCGTTTTTCAGAGTCGGTCACGAAGAAATCGTGTTCTTGAAGTATGTGCAGGCGCCGGCTGGATCTGGGCTACAGAGCTTCTATTGTCCTCTCGGAATCTTCGGGCGTTATCGCGTGTCCGAGCGGCGGCTGGAATCGATCCCTGGGAGACCGGTTCGATTAGCAGGATGCAGGCGGCGTCAAAGCGTCCCTGGACGGCAAGTCGCTCGATTGGCTCCGGGACCAGGTCCAACGCGTGAAGCAGGCAGGCATCGTGAGGGGCCCCGACCGCGACAGACCCCCTACCCTGCGGTAAGCTCGCTTGCGAGCACTTTCGGCCCGCAGGCCCGACAGGTTGGTCACGATGGACTTCCGATTCTCCGAGGAACACAACGCGCTGCGCACCGAGGTGCGCGCATTCCTGAAAGAAGCGATGCCGGGCGATCAGGGCTCGGGCCCGGTGCGGCCAACGAGCCAGGAGAACTGGCCGGAGCAGATGGCCTTCATGAAGAAGCTGGCGGCGAAGGGTTGGGTTGCGCCGGCGTGGCCGAAGGAGTACGGCGGGCTGGCGTGGAGCCACGTCAAGCAGATGGTGTTTGCCGAGGAGCTTTCTTACGCCGGGGCGCCGGACGGCGGGCGGGTGTTCAACGTGGGGATGATCGCGGCGACGCTGATCGTGCACGGTACTCCGGAGCAGAAGGCAGAGCACCTGCCGCGGATTACGAACGCGGAGGTGACCTGGTGCCAGGGATATAGCGAGCCCGGCGCGGGAAGCGACCTGGCGGCGCTGCAGACGCGCGCCGTACGCGACGGCGATGACTACGTGGTGAACGGGCAAAAGATCTGGACGACCGGGGCGCACCATGCGGACTGGTGCTTCCTGCTGGTGCGGACGGACCCGGACGCCCCGAAGCATAAGGGGATCTCGTTCCTGCTCGTGGACATGAAGTCGCCGGGGATCAGCGTGCGGCCGATCGTGAACATGGCGGGCTACCACGAGTTCAACGAGGTGTTCTTCGAGGACGTGCGCGTGCCTGTGCGAAACCGGGTGGGCGAGGAGAACAACGGCTGGTACGTGGCGATGACCCTGCTGGACTTCGAGCGGTCGAACGTGGCCTCGATCGCGGCGAACCAGCGGCAGTTGGAGATGCTCCTGCGGGACATGAAAGAGCGGAAGCCGGGCGGGGTGTACCGCGACATCCTGCGGCACCGGCTGGCGGACATGTGGCTTTCGAACGAGACCGGGCGGCTGCTCAGCTACCGCATTGCGTGGATGCAAGAGGCGGGGCGGATCGCGAACTACGAGGCTTCGGTGATCAAGGTGTTCGCGACGGAGCTGGCGGCGAAGATCACGAACTTCGGAGTGAACCAACTGGGCCAGGCGGGCACGCTGGAGCCCGGTTCGAAGTACGCGATGTTCGACGGGACGATCGAGAAGGGGCACCTGGTGAACGTTTCGCCGCAGATCTACAGCGGTTCGAGCGAAATCCAGCGGAACATTATCGCGACACGGGGGCTCGGGCTCCCGCGCGACTGACGGGTCGTGGCGCAGAGAATGAAGCCCCGGCTGTTTGCGGCCGGGGCTTCATTGCGTCCGGGAGGGTCAGTGCTTGATGACGGCCGGGCCGCCGAAGTTCACCGCGGGCAGGTCGTCGCCGCGGATCTCGAGTTCGAGGAAGATCATCATGCTGGCGGCGGTGTTGAGGGGCTGGCCGACCACGACCTGGTAGTCGAAGGCACCACCGGGGATGACAGCGATGGCTTTGTGGGTCTCGAGCTGGGCGTCCCCGGCCGCCGGCGCATCGAGAGCAGCGCCAACCAGTTCGCCTTCGCAGGCGTCAGCGGTGGTGCAGGATTCGTCAGTCATGAAGACGTAGACGTTCCCATCGAGGCCCAGCTTCGACGGGTGGCCGGCAGGAAAGGCGTAGGTTACGTCGAGTTGTTTGGCGCTCGGGGCCTTGAGTGCCGGCGCTGCGCCACCGGTCGCCCAATCGATGCCCTGGGGGTCGCTCTTGAACCGGAGTTCGGCGCGGGCGACGTTGCCGGCTTCATCTTCCACCCGCACCTGGTAGCGGCCGAAAGGGCTCGCGGGCAGGCTGGTGGCGTGGTGGGTGCCCGGGATATCCAGTTGTTCGCTGAAGAAGTGCGCAGGGCCGACCTGGTGAGTCATGGCCATGACGGTGGCTGTCGTGGGGACGTTGGTTTCGAAACGAAGGGTGACGACCCCCGGTCCGGCGTGACTGGTGCGCATCCAGAGGACGCGAGAACTCTCCGCAGGGGAAACGGCAGGCTGGTCCGGGGCGGGTGTCCCGGAGGGCTCGACGGGAGGCTTGGCAGCTGGAGGAGTCTGCGTGGGTTCGAACTCTTCCATGACGTTCCATTGCGGGGTGGAGGTGGGCGGGGTTCCGGCGGGTCCAACGGCGGGGGCGCCGCACGCGGCGGCGATGAGAGAGAGCGATGCCAGGGCGAGGATCGCTGGAATGCGGAGGGGGCGGTGGTTCACGATGGTGCGGTCTCCCTTTGGTCTGGGGGTTAGACCGCGAACAAGGGATTTCCTTACGCGGCCGGGCCGCACGGCGCACGTGGCCCAGTCCGCGGCGCAGGGCGGGGGCCGCTATTGCTCGAGTTGCGCTTCGATGAGGCGGAGGGCGAATTCGATGCCGACCAGGAGGGCTTCCTCATCGATGACGAAGGCCGGGTCGTGGTGGCGGCCGGCGATGCCGGCCGGCTCGTTGCGGGCTCCCAGCCAGAAGTAGCAACCGGGGCGGTGCTGGAGGAACACGCCCATGTCCTCGGCCCCCATGCTGGGGGCTGCGAGGATGTTGTGCGGGCCGAAATACTCCTCGCCCTTGCGGCGGACGAAGGCGGCGACTCCGGGGTCGTTCACGAGCGGCGGGCAACTGGTGTGGTGCTGGAACGTATAACGAGCGCCGAAGGCGGCGCAGACTCCCGAGAGGATCTCTTCGGTGCGGCGCAGCATGGATTCGCGCACCTGGTCGGTGTAGCTGCGGATTGTGCCGGTCATGGTGGCGGACTCGGCGATGACGTTGCCGCGGAAGCCGCCGCTGATCTTCCCGACGGTGAGCACGGCGGCGTCGGCCGGGGCGGTGGAGCGGCTGACCACAGTCTGGAGGGCCGTGATGACGTGGGCGGCGACGACGACGGCATCGACCGACTGGTGAGGGGCGGCGGCGTGCCCGCCGCGGCCCTCGATCGTGATGCGGAAGGCGGTGGGGGCGGCGAAGAATGGCCCGGGAGCGACGTTGATCGCGCCGAGGGGAATGTCTGCGCTGATGTGCAGCCCCAGGGCGAGATCGACGTGCGGGGACGCGAGGACGCCGTCGGCTATGCAGGCCTGGGCGCCACCGGACGCTTCTTCGGCCGGCTGGAAAACGAGCCGCACGCTGCCGGCGAGCTCTTCCCTGCGGGCGGCGAGGGCTTCGGCGATACCGAGGGCGATGGCCATGTGGGTATCGTGGCCGCAGGCGTGCATGACATCGGGAGTCTTCGACGCGTAAGGGAGCTTTGCTTTTTCCGGCACGGGGAGGGCATCCATATCGGCGCGCCAGAGGATGCAGGGGCCGGGACGGCCGCCTTCGATGAGGGCGGTCGCACCGGTCTTCGCGATGGGGCGGACGTCCGCAAGGGCGAGGGTGCGCAGGCGTTCGAGGATGATTCCCTGGGTGCGGTGTTCTCGCCAGGAGAGTTCGGGGTGCTCGTGGAAGTCGCGTCGCGTGGAGATGACGCTCTCGCGAAGGGCTTCGACTTCGGGGCGAACGGGCAACCGTGGACGCCGTGCCATGCGCGAAGCCTAGCAGAAGCGACGGCGGGCGGCGGAGCGAAGCTAAACCCCCGCCCGCAAGCTCAATCGGCCGCGGGCTCCAGGGCGACTGCGGCGGGCCGGCGATCCCGGGCGCGGAGCGGCTTGACGCCCTGGACGAGGGCGACGCCGGCAAGGATGCAGGCGAGCGACGCGACGAGGTTCCAGCCGATGGCTTCATCGAGCACGAGCCAGCCGAGGATGACACCGATTGGCGGGGCCATGTAGGTGACGATCGACGCGCGGACAGGGCCGACGTTCTGGATCAGGTACATGTAGGCGACGACCGCCACACCGGAACCGAGGGTGCCGAGGGCGATTGCGCTGGAAACAACCTTCGCTGAAAAGTCCGCGCCTTCGAAGGCCCGGGTGAGGAGCGCGGCCGGCATGAGGAGCGAAGCGGCGGTCCCGACCTGGACGAAGGCGAGAGGGACGGCGGGGACGGCGGAGAGCCATTTGCGGATGGACACGGCCGCGCTGGCATAGCAGAGGGTGGCGGCGAGGATCAGGGCGATGCTCATGGCCTGGGACCCCGACAGGCCGGCGAGGTCGCCACCCATGAGGATGACGACGCCGAGGAAACCGACCGCGAGGCCGGCGACGCGCTGCGGACCGAGGGTATCGGCCTTGAGAAAGGCAGTCGCCAGGATCGCGGACCAGAGCGGGGCGGAGGCGTTCGCGACGGCGGAAACACCGCTGGGCACGCGGCTCCCGGCGACACCGAACAGCGTCCAGGGGATGGCGAAGTTGAGCACGCCGAGCCCGATCATCGCTGCCCATGTGGCTTTGGGTTGCCGGAAGCCGGCCCGAGCCGCCCAGGCGAAGGGGACGAGTGAGAGAGCGCCGAGGAGTGTGCGTATACCGGACATGCCCGTGGGGCCAACACCACCTTCGACGATGACCTTGATGAACAGGAAAGAGCATCCCCAGGTGAGGGCAAGGGCAGACAGTATCCCGAATTGGCGCGCGGTCACGAAGAGTAGAACGCTCCTATCAGCCGAGCGTAACCCGGGTGGGGCCTGTGATCGTGGGCCAATCTCACAGTGCGGCGTACTGGAGTTGGTAGGTCTGACGGAAGATCGCATCCCAGTGCGCGGAGGATAGGGGTGGCCCGGTGAAGCCCGGGCATTCCGAGTGGCCCAGGAGCAAGGGCAAAGGATGAGGGTCTCCGCCGCCAAGGAGGGTGTCGAAGGCGGCCTGGCAGTCCGGGGAGGGGGTGGTGAGCACCCGGCCGGCCTCCGAATCCCAGAAGACGACGAAGTGGGGATAGAGGCGGCAGGCATTTGGGCGCCCGTCGTAGGCGCCGCAGCTGAGGTCCTGGCGGAGCAGTTTGCACCGGTTTTCCGAGCGCGCGAGGAGGTACGGATGGGCCAGGGGGAGGGCGATCGGCTGGCGATTCTCGTCGAGTTCGAGGAAGTCGACGGGTTCGAGCCGTTCGAACCGCCGCATCCGTTCGACATCGGCTTCGGACATGCCAACGCTGTAGGCGTGGCAACAGTAGGCGGTGCAGACATCGGGCTGGCAGATGAATTGAGGGCTCCCGGGCAAGACAAGTCGATATGCCTCGAAGCGGGCGGCGACTTCCAGCCAGGCGGAGCGCATTGTCTCGAAGAGTTCGGGCCCCATGCGCCGATGGTAGAGGGCACCGGGTTATGGCGCGTGTAAACGCCCCGGACAGGCCGGATTCATTGTGTGGAACGGGGTGCTACCGTATCCTTCAGCGTCCGCAAAGGGGTGGGCGCTGAGGATCCATGACGAACCAAACAGAACTCGACGGCATGTCGCTGGAAGAGCGCGCACGTCTCAAGAAGCAGATGAGCGACCAGGCGGTGAAGCTGGCGATCAACAGTCGCTGGCAGGACGCGGCGAATGTCAATCGGGAATACCTGAAGACGTTCGGGGATGAAGCGGAGGCGTACAACCGGCTGGGCAAGGCGCTCACGGAACTGGGCCAGATCACCGAGGCTCGGGAGGCATACAGCAAGAGCCTGGACCTGGACCCTTCGAACACGATCGCGAAGCGGAACCTGGACCGGCTCGCGGTTATGAAGGATACGGCGGTTGCTGTCGCGCCGAGCCAGCTGGACACGCGCCTTTTCGTGGAAGAGACAGGGACGGCGGCGGTGGCGAAACTGCAGGCGACCGACGAGAAGGTGAGCGCGCTGCTCGATGCGGGTGACCTGGTGGAGTTGCAGGTCCAGGGGAACGCGGTCAACGTCCTGACGGTGACCGGGGACTACGTGGGCATGGTGGAGCCGCGCATCGGGTTGCGGCTCTCGAAGATGATGTCGGCGGGCAACCAGTACACGGCGGCGATGGTGACGACGACAGGCGAGCCGAAGGTGATCCTGCGGGAGACCTTCAAGCACCCCTCGATGATCAACACGGTGAGCTTCCCGGCGGGCAGCTCCTCGGACATTCGCGCGTACACCCGGCGGGGGTTGCTGCGGCGCGATGAAGACGACGAGTACGCGGAGTACGGGGACGACGAAGTGGTGGAGGACGAGGCCGAGGACGGGTGGAGCGAAACGGACTCGGAGCTGGACAGCGGGACGCCGGACATCGATGTCGAAACCGAGGACGAGAGCTTCGACTGAGGCGGTGACAACGTCCCGTTCGGCCGCCAGGTGCGGCCCGTTCGTCCGGGCCGGCGGGGGAGGAAGGGCGTAGACTGCGGCGCGTATTCCATCCATACGCGGAGCACCACAGCATGCAGATTTCTCCCATCCCGACGCTGGACCCGGAGATCAACGAAGTCCGGGAGGCGACGGCAAACATCGTCAACCGGTACATCATCCCGAACGAAGACCGCCTGGGAGACTACCGGAGCGCCGAGACGCAACAGCTGCGGCGCGAGATCCAGGAGAACGTGAAGAAAGCCGGGCTGTGGGCGCCGCACCTGCCGAAGGAGTACGGCGGGATGGGCATCGGCTTCATGAAGCATGCCTACATGAACGAAATCCTGGCATGGAGCCCGTTCTCGAACCCGCTGTTCGGCGTGGTCGCGCCGGATTCGGGGAACCAGACCATCCTGCTGAAGTACGGGACGGAAGAGCAGAAGAAGAAGTGGCTGGAGCCGCTGATCGCGGGGGAGATCCGCTCCTGCTTTTCGATGACCGAGCCGGACGCGCCGGGTTCGAACCCGTACGCCATCCAGACACGAGCTGTGCGAGACGGCGACGAGTGGGTGATCAATGGGCGGAAGTGGTTCACCTCCGGGGCGGTGGGGGCGGCCTTCGCCATCGTGATGTGCCGGACGGAGGAGGCTGAGGGGGATGGCAGCGTCCGGGAAAAGATGACGCAGATCATCGTCCCCACGGACACGCCGGGCTTCAACATCGTGCGGCGGATCCCGGTCTGGGGGCACGATTCGAACCACTGTGAGATCGAGTACAAGAACGTGCGGGTGCCGGTGACGAACCAGCTCGGACGGACGGGGAGCGGACACCAGGCGGCGCAGGACCGGCTCGGAGCGGGGCGCGTGTTCCACTGCATGAACAGCGTGGGCCAGATGTGGCGGGCGTTCGACCTGATGGTCCGCCGGTCGATCGACCGGGAGGTACACGGAGGGAAGCTGGAGACGAAGCAGTTCATCCAGGGGTTCATCGCGGACTCATACATCGACATCATGACGGCGCGGCTGATGACGATTCACACGGCGGAGATCATCGACAGCGGGCAGGACCCGCGGACGATCATTTCGGCGTTGAAGGTGTACGTGCCGGCGGCGTTTGAACGCGTGGTGGACCGGGCGATCCAGGTGCACGGCGCAATGGGGGTCTCGGGGGATACGCCGTTGGCCGGGATGTACACCGGCGCGCGGACGTTGCGGCTGGCGGACGGGCCGGACGAGGTGCACCGCATCCTCATCGCGAAGAACGTGCTGAACAAGTACCACGACGGCGGGAGCTGGGACTTCGGGGTGTAGGCCAGCTTCAGGAGGGCGGGGGGTGGCGGAGCCTCCCGTTGCCCGACGGCCAGGACACTGGGGCGTAGGATGGCCGGGGTGTCACAGGGCGAACACTTCGAACGGGTCCGGGAGTTCGCGCTCCGTATGGAGGGCGCGCGAGAGGAGTTCACGTTCGAATTCGGCATCCCGGTGTACAAGGCTGCGAACGGCAAGATCTTCGCGGTTGTGGCGCCGCAGGGGGATGCGGTGCGCGTCTCGCTGAAGCTCACCCCGGAGGAAGTTTTGGAGGCGCTGACGCTGCCGTTCGTCCGGAGTGCGCCCTACTTTTCGAAGACACACTGGGTGATGGCGGAGGTTACAGACGAGGCGGAGCTGGAGATGACGCTTGCGTGGGTCCGGCGCAGTCACGAACTGGTGACCGCGAGGCCGGTCCGGACTAGTAGGAGGCAGCGGGCGCCGGGGCCGTAGCGGCAACCGGGCGTGCGCCGATACGGAAAGCGAAGGCCGCGGCGAACACGGCGAGGACGCCGCCCATGTACATCGCGAGGCCGTAGTCGCCGGCGGCGTCGTGGACCTGGCCGGCGAGGGCCGCGGCTGCGGCTCCACCGACCATGTGGCTGAAGGTGATCCAGCCGTAGATGGTCCCGACGGAGCGGCGGCCGAAACGGTTCGCGGTGAGCATGACCGTGGGCGGGACAGTGGCGATGTAGTCGAGGCCGAAGACGATGGCGAAGGCGGACATCATCGGGATGCCGGAGCCCGAGATCGCCGGCAGCACGAGGAGGGAGCACCCGCGAAGGAAGTAGTACAGGGCGAGCAACTTCCGCGGGGAGTAGCGGTCGGTGAGCCAGCCGGAGGCCACGGTCCCGACGACATTGAAGCCACCGATGACACTGAGGATGCCTGCGGCCTGTTTTTCGCTGAACCCGTGTTCGGTGGCGTGGGGGATGAAGTGGGTGCCGATGAGGCCGATGGTGGTGAAGCCGCAGACGCCGAATGTGAGGGCAAGGAGCCAGAAGTCGCCGGTGCGGAGCGCTTCCTTCATCGGCACGAGGCGTTCGTCCGAGGCGAGCGGCAACCGGGTGGGGTTGGCGCCGTAGGCTGTGAGGCCGACGTCGGCGGGGTGGCTCCGAAGGAGCAGGACGGCCAGGGGCAGGACAACCGCCCCGGCAAGGAGGGCCATGAGGCCGACAGCTGCCCGCCATCCCCAGGCATCGACAATGAAGGCGAGGGCGAGGATGAAGACGAGTTGTCCGGCACTGGCGGCGCCGCCAAGAATGCCGGTGACGAGGCCGCGGCGGTCGTTGAACCAGGTGTTGGCGACCGTGGCGCTGAGGACAATGGAGGTGCCGCCGGCGCCGAACCCGACGAGCACGCCCCAGAACGCATAGAACTGCCAGAGGGCCTGCATGACCCACGTGGTGGCGACCCCTGCCGCGCCAAGCACCAGGAAACCGATGATGACGGGACGGATACCGTGCCGGTCGATGAGGCGGCCGGAAATCGGACCGGCGAGGCCGAGGGTCAGGATGGAGAGGGAGATCGCCCACGAGATCTGGGCGGTGGACCAGCCGAAGTCGTCCTTGAGGGGCGAAATCATGACGCCCGGGGCAGAGCGGATGCCTGCGGTGACGGTGACGAGCAGGAACGTGATCCCCACCATGACCCAGCCGTAGTGCAGGCCGAAGCGGGCGGCGGCGGCTGTGGGGGAGAGACGGGACGGGGCAGTGGGAACAGACGGGTCGAGCGTGGCCACGGGCTGAGTCTACGCAAATCGGCGGCGGGCGGCCCGCACCAATCCGGGCGGACGCACGAGACCACTCGCCGGGAGCGCACGTTGCTGCGGCGGGCGAGCGTCGCCATACTCCCGGCATGTCGGAAACTGCTGCCCTGCTTGGAGGCCGGCCGGCCGTCTCCGCCGAGGCGCCGAAGTGGCCGCTCGTAGACGAAGAGACACTGGCCGAGATCACCCGCGTCATCACGGAGGAGACCCTGTGCCCGGTGGGGGCCGAAGGCACGCAGGGCGAATTCGAGCGCTCTTTCGCGGCTATGCACGGGCGGAAGTACGGGCTCGCGGTGAACGGTGGGACGGCGGCGCTGATGCTCGGGCTCCACGGCGCCGGGGTGTTGCCCGGCGACGAGGTGATTGTTTCGCCGTTCACGTGGGGCGCATCGGTGAGTTGTGTACTCCAGAACCTGGCGATCCCGGTCTTCGCGGACATTGAGGCCGGCACGTTCACGCTGGACCCGGAGTCGATCGAGCGGAAGGTGACCCCGCGGACGAAGGCGATCGTAGTCGTCCACATCTTCGGGTTCCCGGCTGACATGACGCGCATCATGGAGGTAGCCGGGCGGTACGGGCTGGCGGTGATCGAAGACTGCGCGCAGGCGCACGGCGGGAAGCACGCGGGGAAACCGCTCGGGTCGTTCGGGACGGTGGGAGCGTTTTCGTTGCAGGCTTCGAAGAACCTCACCGGGGGCGAGGGCGGCATCCTGGTATGCGACGACCGCGAAGTGCTGGAGCGGGCGATGAGCATGGGAACGCACCCGCAGCGGCTGTACGCGGAGCTGGAACTGCCCGAGTACCGGGCGAAGATCGACAGCCTTGCGTTCAACTACCGGATGCACAGCATGTCGGCGGCGATGGCAAATGTGCAGCTGAAGTACCTGGAGGGCTGGACGCTCGCGCGGGGAAGGAACGCCGGACGGCTGTACGACGAAGTGCGCGACCTGCCGTATGTGAACATCCCTGCGGCGCTGGCGGAGACGGACAGGCACGCGTACTACAACATCCCGTTCACGTACCGGCCCGACATCATCCCGCTGACGCGGGACGAGTTCGTGGAGGCGCTGAAGGCGGAGGGGGTGCCTGCGAACATTTATGTGAACGTGCCGCTCTACCTGCGGCCCCGTTTCCAGAATCATGACTACTTCGGGCGCGGCTACCCATGGGCAATCGCGGAGGAGCCGGTGGTGTATGCGAAGGGCGATTGCCCGGTTGCAGAGCGGATGGCGACGGTGGAATTCCAGGTGAGCGGGAACTATTACGAGGACTGCCCGGAATTGATGCGCCAGGTTGGGGAGGCGATGCGGAAGGTGGGTGAGAACGCGGCGGCACTCCGGGAGCACTTCGACGTAAAGAGGCGAGACGCAAGGGCCAGCGCAAGCCGTTAACGTATCCGCGCCATGACCCGACCGCGCCCCTCCGATGACCTGCTGATCCAGCTCATCCGGGAAAACCGGCACGATGCGGAAATCGGCGTGCGCATGGGCGTCACCACCGGAGAAGTACGCGAACGGAAAGCGGAACTGCGCCAGCGCTTGGGCGCGGAGAACTATCACCGCCTGACGGCGGGGAAACCGGAACGCGGGAGGCCGTTCTGGCGCAGGCGCTGGTTCATGGGGGCAGGAGCGTTCGGGTGCTTCGGCGGGTTGCTCCTGCTCGTCGCGAACATCGTCGTGGATGGGCCTGAGGAGATCGCGCCAGCGCGGACGGTCCTGGCGCCAACGCCAGCCCCGACGGTGCGGCCCGCGGCGGTGGTGAGCGTTGGCGACCAGCGGTACGACGACGCGGGGCGGTTCTTCACGCTCGCGACAGAGAACGACCTGGACTTCGCAGGCAGCCCGACGAACCACGCGAGCGTCGCGATCATCGACCTGGAGGACACGGCGTACATCGCGCCGAGCGAGTTCGCGCAGTGGCGGTTGGCCGGGACGGGGTACCGCGAGGTGCTGGTGGAGGCGATGTTTGGGGGGCGTGAAGTGACGGTGAGCGTGAGCTCAGCGCATTCGGCAACGCGGATCGGGACGGTCGCAGAGGGGGTAGGTCCGGTGGCGCGCATCGCGTCCGTCCTGGAAGTGACCTCACCGGTGGTTTTCGTCCGGGCATACGACGAGCGCGGACGGCAGCTCATCCCGCGGCTAACGGCGAACGGCCATCTGCACATCTCCCAGCAGCCGATCCCGGGAGACTGGGTGCTGGAAGGTACGAATGGTTCTCGAATCGATACCGGGGGAGGGGCAGAAGCGGGGGCAGTTGACCTGCGGCCAGGGGTCCGGGCGCAAACCTTCTGCGACGACCGGGATTCCGGGTTCCGCTGCGTGGTGGTCCTGCAGCGGGCGGTCGGGGTGACCTTTACCGCGGAGGCGAACGTCGCCTGCCCCACGGCGGTCACGCGGACGGTGGAGTTGGAGGGGGTGCGCCTGTTGTTCGCGCGCGGCTTCGCGATCAGTGCTTCGGGGCAGGAACCGTGCGCCCCCTATAGCGTGCCGCCCGGGGTGGGCTTCGTGACGAACGGGGATTGGGAGGTGGCAGCGGAGACGCTGGACGGGCTGCCGCTCTCGGTTGGGGTGACGCAAGCGGGGAAGCTCGTGGTGGGGACGTTCGCGGGGGACCTTTCGTGCCCGTGCATCGGCCAGTAGATGAGCCGCCCGGAGAGCGCCGAGCGTATACCAGGTGTGAGCGACGCACGGCGCGCTTCGGATGAGCTGCTGTTGCGGTTGGTCCGCGAGGGGCGCCACGACGCGGAAATCGCGGTCAGGCTCGGGATCACGACGGGCGAACTGCGCGAACGGAAGGCGGAGCTCCGCAACCGGCTGGGGACAGGGCGATATACAACGCTGACCGGCGGGGCCGGCACAACCGGAGGCGCGTCGCGCCGGCGGCGAGCCCTCTGGGCGGGGGCCGCCGGGTTCACGGTGTTCGGCGCCTTGCTGGGCGCGGCCATCCTGCTGACCGGCGAAGACGACGCCCCGCCGGCCGGTATCCCAGAACAGGTCGCGCCGGCCCCGACGAGCCCGGCGCTGGCGGCACCGCCCGTCGTCCTGGTCGATGGCAGGCCGTTCGCCGACCTGGGCAGGGTGATCCTGCCGGCGAGCGGAGGCAAAGGGGGACTCGGCGAGATCGATCACCGTGCCGCAATGGTGGTGGTACCGCTCCAGGAGACGGTGTACCTGACCGGCTCAAGCGCGGTGCACTGGAGCCTGGTGAGTTCGAGCCTGAACGACGCATACCTGCGCGCGGAGGTCACTGGGCGCCAGCTGGACGTCGCAATCCATGCCGTGGGTGATGCCCGGCTACGGCCGGTCGCGGCGGGCGCCGGCCCGGTGCTGGAGGCTGAGGACATCGGCGGCCACCCGGGGGCGGGCTTGCTGGTGCGCGTGGCGCAGGGGAGCTCGCCGGTGGAGGCGCAGATTACGGCGGACGGCCGGCTGCTGGTGGCGGAGGAGCCGCTGCCGCCGGAGACCGTGCTGGACTCGTTCACGGGGGCAGCCCTGGATGTCTCGCAGGCGCGGCCGTTCGGCACGATACCGCGGAACGCGGCGACGATCGTCCAGAATGGCTGCGAACCGAAGCGGCCGGACTCCGAGGGCGCCACCCGGTGCCGGATCGCGTGGCTGCGCTCGAACCGGGGGTTCACGGCCCCGGTGGACGGCACCTATTCGTGCCGGGGCGGGCGCAGCCTGGAGTTCCGGGGCGATGGCGTCCTGCTCGTCTTCTCCTTGCGAGGTGGCGAAGCCAGCACGCAGTTCGCCTGCCCGGCGAGCGAGGTCCGGGCCGGGGACTCGATCGTCCCGGCGGGGGAATGGATCGTGGCGGCCCTGGATTCCGGCGGTGGCCCGCAGTCGATCGTGGTGGCGCTCAACGGGCAGGTCTACGTCGGCGAGGTGGGCGGCAATGCACCGTGCCCGTGCTTGCCGCCGTAGGATGGAACGCATGGGCAAGCGCGAAGCCGTGCTGGCGATGGTCCGGGAGGAGGGGTTCGGGCTTGCCGGCATCGCGAGGGCGTTGCCGGCGGAGGAGGCCGAGGTAGCAGCGCGATTGGCGCTGCTGGGGGGGAGGCTGGCGGACATGCGGTGGATGGACGAGGGCTGGATCGAGCGTGCGACGCGGCCCGAGCGGTTCTTGCCGGGATGCAAGTCATTGATCGTCGTTGCCCTGCCGAACCATTCGCCGGACCCGGAACGTGCAGCAACCGGCCGGACGCGGGGCCGGGTGGCGCGGTACGCACGGGGGCGCGACTACCACCGCGTATTCGAGAAGAAGCTCCGGCGGATCGGCCGCCGCCTGCGTGAGGAACTTGGTGCGGCGGCGCGGGCGACGGTGGACTACGGGCCGTTGCTCGAGCGGCCGTATGCGGCGCTGGCGGGCCTCGCGTGGCAGGGCAAGTCGACGATGGCGCTCGTCCCGGGCTTCGGGCCGTGGGTGATGCTTGGAGTGGTGGCGACGACGCTGGACCTTGAGGCCGACCGGCCGCTGAAGAAGACGTGCGGGGGTTGCACGCGCTGCATCGTGGCGTGTCCCACCGGAGCGATTGCGGAAGACGGGCATGTGCTCGATTCGCAGCGGTGCATCAGCTACCAGACAATCGAGAACCGTGGGCCGATCCCGCGAGAGCTGCGGGCGAAGTTCGGCGACTGGGTGTTTGGCTGTGACCTCTGCCTGGAGGCGTGCCCGGTCGGTGCGGGAAGGTTCGAAAGCGACCCGGAGTTCGCGCCGGGGACCAGCGAGGACGCGTTCCCGGAGCTGGTGGAACTGCTGGCGCTGGACCAAGCTGGCTTCGCGGAGCGGTTCCGTGGCCGGGCGATTCTGCGCGCGAAGCGGGACGGGCTGGTGCGAAACGCCTGCGTCGCACTCGGGAATGTAGGGACCGGCGCGGACCTGCAGGCCCTCGAGGGTGCGCTGCGCGACGGTTCGGCGCTGGTGCGTGGGCATGCCGCCTGGGCGGTGGGCCAGCTCGCGCGCCGGGAGGGGGTGGCCGGGCGCGGTCAGGAGGCCCTTGAAAACGCCCTGAGCATGGAACAGGATGGCGGCGTCCGCGAGGAGATCCAGTTTGCGCTGGCGGTGCTCGCGGAGGGAGGCTGAGATGGCCGAACTGACCTTGCTGGAACGCCGCCGGCTGGAAGCCAGCGTACTGGTACCGGTCATCCGGGCAATGCAGGCGGAATTCGGCGAGGAGCGCGTCAACGCCGTGGTCGGGAAGGCGATCCGCGAGATCGCGCGCTCGCAGGGCGAGGCGGTCCGCCGGGAGAACAACATCGACTCGATGGCGAAGCTCGCCGAGCGCTTCCAGCAGGGTCCGCTGCGGGAAGGCTCGCTGATCGTGGACGTCGTCGAGGACGACGAGGCGCGGTTCGGGTTTAACGTGACGCGGTGCAAGTTCGTGGAGATGTACGAGGAAATGGGGGCCCGCGACCTTGGCTTCCTGTTGTCGTGCAACCGGGACTTCGCCATGTTCGAAGGGATGGCGCCGGACCTCGAGTTCGAGCGGACGCAGACCCGCATGCAGGGGGCGCCGCACTGCGACTTCCGCTACAGGAAGCCCTGAGATGGAGACGGTGGCGGTCGTCGGGCTGATCGGGTCATCGGCGCGGAAGGTGGCGGAGAAGCTGGAGGCGCTGCTGGACCGGGGGGCCTTCGAGGTGCGGGGAGAGGACGCCCTGGAGGTGGCGCGACACGTCGTTCTCGTGGACGACGCGGGCGCTGGAGCGCCGGCCGGGGTGGCCGCGCGGAGCGAGCTGCTGGCGGCGGTAGCGGCGGCGCGGGTGCGCGGCGCGAGCCTCGCAATCCTGCACGACGGCAAGTCGGCCGAACGGTGGATTGCGAAGGTGAAGCAAGAGGGCATGCCGGAAGCGCCGGGTGCGTTGAAGCGCGTCTTCGTGGCTTCCGGCCACAGCGAGGCCTCGGTGCGGCGCGTGACGCTGCTCGCCGAGGCCCTGGGCCTGCCGCTCATCGAACCGGACGCGCCCGGCGAGGACCACGGCGGTGAAGGGTGGGGCCCGAGGTACGCCCGGATTGCGGAAGGGGAGCGGTGGCTCGTGCATACGCCCTCGTGGCACGCGGTCGAGGTCCTTGCACCCTTCGCGGACCTCGTGGTCCATTCGGAAACGACCTCGCGGGAGGCGGGCCGGGAGTTCCCTTCACCGAACCCGGAAGCAAAGAAGTGGCGGGTCGCGTTCTCGCCGTGGCTGAAGCGGTACCCGGGCGTGGAAGCGCGGCTGCTGGCCCGGGAGCTTGCGGGACACGCTCACGAGGCGCCACTGTTGCGCATCCGGAGCCAGGAAGAGGGCGACATCGTGCTGGAGGCGGTGCTGCACGCGGTGCGAGCGGCGTTGTGACGGTGTCCCTTAGCGGGGCCGAGGGCAAGCTTGCGCGATGCAGCCAATACGTGTCTTCGGGGAGGCAACGCTCGCGCAGGCTATCGTGCGGGAGCTCCACGGGGTGTGCCCCGCGTTGCTCGGTGGAATCGACGACGGCCTGGAATCAGCGGTTTCGGGGGTGGTGTTTGCGGACCGGGGGCTGGAAGGCACACCGGCACGCGCTGCGGGCCTTGCCGCGGTGGCAAGTGCGGCGGTTGCCGGGCAGCTGGCTCGGGCCTTCTCCAGTGAGAAGGAGTTAAGCCGCTGGAGCCGGGCGCTGGCGGGCCGGCTACCGCGAGCGAAGCAGCCTCTGAGGCGGGTGGCGATCCTCGGAGAGTCGGGTGCGGGAAAGACGGTGCTGGCCTCGAAACTCGCGCCGGCGCTGGGGCTGCCGGCGATCAGCCTGGACCACGAGCTGTGGTGGCGTGAGGACCGCGAGCGGGGCTGGCGGGCGGCGCGACGCACGGTGATGCTTCGCGCAGAAGAAGAACGCTGGCTCGCCGAGGGAGTTTATCGTGGCCTCGTCGTCGCTTTCGCGCGCCGAGCCGACCTCGCAATCCTGCTGGACTTTCCATCCTCACTGTCACGGAAGCAACGGGAGAGCCGCGGGCAAGGAGGCGCCCTCCCTCTGCCGTCGCGCGTACTGGCGGCCTCGTTGAAAGCTTGGTATCCGCTGGGCACGGCCCGGTTCATCCGGAGGGATCTTTCATCGATGGCCCACGGGGCGGCGGTGGTGCGTGTGCGGACGGTGGAGGAGCGGGAGGCGGTGACGGCGGCGATGATTGCGGCGGCGCATGCGGCGGGGCACGCGCCTGCTGACGCCTCCGCCCCCAGCGCGTAGGCTACGCCGCGCATCTTTGCCCGCGGGCGCGGGCGGCACCGGAGGATTCACCATGGGAGAAATGGTTACTTTCGCAGCGAACGGGGGGACTGCGAGCGGTTACCTTGCGAAGCCGGCATCGGGCACTGGCAAGGGCGTGATCGTCATCCAGGAATGGTGGGGCCTGAACGACAACATCAAGGGGATTGCGGACCGGTTCGCGGCGGAGGGGTTCGTCGCGCTGGCGCCAGACATGTACCACGGCAAGCTGACGACAGAGCCGGACGAAGCGGGCAAGCTGCTGATGGCGCTGAACATCCCGCAGGCGGAAAAGGACCTGAAGGGCGCGGTCGCATACCTGAAAGAGTTGACCGGCGGGCCGGTGGGGACGGTCGGGTTCTGCATGGGCGGGGCGCTGGCGCTGTTCGCGGCCTGCAACAGCGACGGGGATGTCGGCGCGTGCGTGGACTTCTACGGCGGCCACCCGATGGTGAAGTACAACTGGGACAACCTGACGGCGCCGGTACTCGGCATCTGGGCGGAGCACGACGACTTCGTGAACCCGAATATCCCGACGTACGAGGCGGAGATGAAGAAGCGGAACATCACGTACGAAGGGCACGTATACCCGGGGACGCAGCATGCCTTCTTCAACGACGAGCATCCCGAGCCGCAATACAACCCGGTGGCAGCGAAGGACGCGTGGGAGAAGACGCTGGCGTGGTTCCGCAAACACCTCTAGCGAACGCGGGGCGAAGGGCGCTCACCGTAGCGCGCTGAGCGATTCCAGAGCCCGGGACGGGGTTCGAGCCGGAGTGGGCAGGAGATTGCAGCGATGGGCAGGCTGGACGGGAAGGTCGCGATTGTCACGGCGGGCGCCTCGGGGATTGGGAAGGGCGCGGTGAAGGCGTTCGTGAGGGAGGGAGCGCGCGTCATCATCGGCGACCCGGATACGGAGGGGATCGGCGCGCTCATCGGCCAGCTAGGGCATAACTCCGTGGATGGCGCCGCAGTCGATGTGCGGGATGAGGCAGCGGTGGAGCGGATGGTGGAGCAGGCGGTACGGCGGTTCGGGCGGCTCGACATCGCGGTGAACAACGCGGGCGTAGGCGGGTTTGCGCCGATCCAGGATTACCCGCGCGAGGACTGGGACCGGGTGCTGGGGATTTCACTGACCGGCACCTTCCTGTGCATCAAGCACGAGGCGAAGCGGCTCATCGCGCAGGGGGCCGGGGGGAGCATCATCAATATCGCGAGCCTGAACGCGATACAGGCAACGGAAGGCTTCGCCGCGTATTGCTCGGCGAAGGCGGGCGTGGCGATGCTGACGAAGGTGGCGGCGCTGGAGCTGGGGCGCCACAAAGTCCGGGTGAACGCGGTGGGGCCGGGGCTAATCCACACGCCGGCGACGGCGGGGATGCTGGCCGTGCCAGGGCTGGAGGAGGCGTTCATCCGCGAGGCGCCTATCGGGCGGGCGGGCGAACCGGAGGACGTCGCGAACCTGCTGGTGTACCTGGCGAGCGACGAGTCATCCCTGATGACGGGACAGACGCTGTACATCGACGGCGGGGCGAGCCTGAAGAAGTATCCGGAGCTGTTCGGGTTCTTCGGGGTGGGGCAGGCGTGAAACGGTGGGGGTCGGCTACATCGCGACGCATGCCTGGGGGATGGACGCGCTTGCGCCAGTGGTGAAGCGGCTTTCCGGGAAGTAGTGGCTGGTCAGGTTTCCTGTTGGCCTCGCGACGGGAACACCTTTGCCATCAGCTCTTCCCACTCCTTCGCAGCCACTTCCCAATGGAAGTCCGGGTCGTCGGTGTGGGGATAGTCGTAGCGGATTTCGCCCCAGAGCTGGAGGTCCTGGTCGCGAGCGGCGGCGGCGCGCGCCTCGGCGCTGATCTCGACGGTATCGGGGCGCGCCGGAGGGGTGATGGAAGCGGAGCCCATCCCAGGGGCGTAGTCCCGCGCCACGGGGAGCTGGTACGCGGCAAGTGCCAGGATCGCCGAGATGGGCCGGGTGTCCACTTCGTTTGCTTCCTCGTCTCCGGGACGGACGGGCCTGGCGGTCCGAGAGTGCCGGATCTCTCCGTGGGTGTCGTCCTTAGGGGGATTCACCTAGGGGAGCAGTTCGGTGGAGCCGGGGTGGCGAGTCCGGACCGGGAGCCTCGATCAGACGTATTCGAGGAGTTGCATGGCGATGCCGCCCAGCTCCGTGGCGGGGATCGTCGTGCGGCGGGTGCCGGGGATGACGCCCGGCTCGGGATCCGGGCAGGTGAAGCCGCGGTCTCGCGCGAGGGCGACGGCGTCATCGAGGGCCCCCGCGACCTCCCAGGCGGCGACGCTCGCGAGGCCAGCCGGGCGGGATGCGATCGGGCTGGACGGGGCGGCAGGCCCGAGCAGTTCGAGGATGGCGTCGCCGATTTTGAGCTGGCGGATGACGAGGCTCTCCGTGCGGATTTCGCCGTGGACGGGCACTTCGAAGACTTCGGCCCAGAAGCGGGTCGCGGCTTCGAGGTCCGGGGCGACGGCCGCCAGGTGGTCGAGGCGCTTGAGGGGGAACGTGTGGGCGAAGCGGCCGGCTGCCTGCGAACGTTCGTAGCGGGCGGTCCAGGTCTCGGGGTACTGCGCAACGGAGACCCGGAAGGGGACAGCCCCACGGGTCTGCACCACGGCGATATCGATGACCTTCGCGCCGTCGTCGCGGTGGACAGACTCGACTGGCGCGGGGTAGCCGCGCGCTTCGAGTCGGGCGGAAACAGCGGCGAGGTCCTCGACGCCGAAGACGAGCCCGGTGGCGCCGCCGCCCCGGGACATTGCTTCCACGTACCCGGTGCGGCCGGTGGCACGGGCGCGCTGCGCCTCGAACACGGTGAGGAGTTCGAGGTAGCAGAAATCGCCCGGGGAGTTGCCCACAAAGAGGGCGCGGTTGGCGACGCCGGTCCCGGCGTTCCGAGTCTCCGGCGTGAGAACAAGACCGAGACGTTGGTATGCCGCCGAAGCGGCGGTGAGGTGCGGGGTGACGCAGACGATGTGGTCAATCCTGTCGATCATTGGCCGAGTCTACGCGGGCGGCGGGGGTCCGGCGGCAGGTTGTACACTCCGGCCATGAAGACTTCCTTTTACGAAGCCGACGCCTTCACCGGGTCGAAGGGCGAGCACTATGTGACGATCGATTCGGACTACCGCTGGGAGAAGGGCGACGAGGTCTGGATCGAGGCGAACGGGAAGCGGGTGAAGCTGCGGATCACCTGGGTAAATGTGCAGGTGAAAGACGGTGTGGTGACACGAGACCTGCTGGGGTTGAAGTTGTAGCCAGCCTGGCGGTCGTATCGCCGGGAGGTAACCGGCAACGCCGCGAATTGGAGCAAGATTGGAAAGCTCTCATGCAGCGGGGAGGCGGATATGCTCCGATCGTGGGGCAGATGAAGGTGTTGCTGGTAGAGGACGAGCCGCGGCTGGCGACCGCCGTGAGGCGGGTGTTGACCGACGAGGGGTACGCCACGGACTGGGCGGCCGACGGGGCGGATGGGCTGTGCAAGGCGGAAGCAAGTGAGTACGACCTGATCCTCCTGGATGTGATGTTGCCTTCGTACGACGGGTACGAGATTGCGCGCCGGTTGCGGTCGGGCGGTTCGACGGTGCCGATCCTGATGCTGACGGCGCGTGATGGCATCCAGGACCGGGTGCGCGGGCTCGATTCGGGCGCGGACGACTACCTCGTCAAGCCGTTCGCTTTGGCGGAGTTGCTGGCGCGCGTGCGGGCGCTGAGCCGGCGGGCGAAGATGGGCACGAGCGCGGAAACGGCGGTGCTGAGCGTTGGAGACTTGGAACTGGACCTTCGCTCCCGGGAGGCGCGCCGGGGCTCCCGGCGGATCGAGCTGACGGCTCGCGAATTCGGGCTGCTGGAGACGCTTATGCGGCACCCGGGGCAGGTGATGAGCAGGTCGCAGCTGTTGGACGCGGTCTGGAGTTACGACGCAGCGACGGAATCGAACATCGTCGACATCTACATCCACTACCTGCGGAACAAGATCGACAAGGGCTTCGACCGCAAGCTCATCCGGACGGCTCGCGGGATGGGCTACGCCATCCGGGCGGACTGATGTTTACGCGCGCACGGCTGGTGCTGGCCGGGTGGTTCACGCTGGCGCTGGCGGCCACGTTGGTGGTGGTAGGGGCGTCAGCCTACGTGCTGATCCGGCGCGACATCGACCGGGAGATCGACGAGAGCCTGGAGTCGGCGCTGGAGACGGTGAACCAGCCCCGGCCACGGCGACCGGGCGATGGGCCGGGCCCAGCGGGAGTGCCGGGCGACGACGACTTCCGCATCCCCCAGGGGGTCCCGAGCGATGTGTTCATTGTGTACACCGATGGCTCGGGGTCTGTGCTCTCGAATCCGCGGCGGGTGAATGTCGAAGCGGTGGACTTCGGGCGCCTGTGCGACGAAGCAGCCGGGGAGAACGGGCTGGAGGACGCGGGAAGCGGGAACTACCGATTCCTGACCGCGCGAAGCACCCTTGACGCCGCGGAATGGGTGCACGTTGGAAGGTCGCTGGAGGCGCGGGACCGCCAGCTGCGGACGCTCTCGACGGTGTTCGCGGTGGGGGGACTGGCGGGAGTCGCGGCCGCGGCGGCAGGCGGGACGTGGCTGGCCGGGCGGGCGCTTCGGCCGATCCGGGTTTCGTTCGAACGGCAGCGCCGCTTCGTCTCCGACGCGTCGCACGAGTTGCGCACGCCGCTTGCGGTGATGCGGGCGAACGGCGAAATCCTGCAGATGAACCCGCAGCAGACGATTGCCGCGAACATGGACCAGGTGGAGGCGATCACTGCCGAAGCGGAAGCGATGACGAAGCTCGTGGAAGACCTGCTGACCCTGGCCCGGGCCGACGAAGGCGCCGCGAACCTGGAGCATGGGGCAGTCGCGCTCGGAGCGGTCATCGAGGAGCTTGGGCGCGACATGGAGGCGCTCGCGGCGCGCAAGGGGATTACGTTGCAGGTGGAGGCCGAGCCCGTGGAGGTCGCGGGGGACCGCCACAGGCTGCGCCAGGTGGCGGCAATCCTGATGGACAACGCGTTGAAGTACACACCTCCGGGCGGCGCCGTGTCGGTGCGGTGCGTCCGGAGCGGGAGGAGCGTGGAGTTGAGCGTGGCGGACACGGGGCCGGGCATCCCGGCCGGCGAACGCGACCGGATCTTCGAGCGGTTTGTGCGGCTGGACAGCGCACGCACGCGGGCGGCGGGGGGTTCGGGACTCGGCCTGGCAATCGCGAAGTGGATTGCGGAGGCCCATGGCGGGCGGATCTGGGTGGAGACAGGGCCGAGCGGTGGTGCGAAGTTCGTGGTGCGGTTGCCGGCGCGAAATTAGTTAGCGACAGGCGAACCTTCGCGGCCTATGATGCGCTGCCACAAGGGGGCACGCATGACCGCGACACGCGACGGCTACTACATCATCGATGGCGATTCGCACGTGCTGGAGCCCCCGGACCTTTGGGACGAATACCTGGAGGCAGAGTACCGGCCGCGGGCAATCCGGATCACGCGGAGCATCAGCGGGCGGGATGGTGTGGCCCGCGGGATACGGCCGATGCTGCCGAACACGGGCGCGCAGGCGGCGAGCGAGGACCTTCGCAACCTGCCGGAGATGGCGCTGGAGCTGAAGGCAAGGATGGCGGCGGATGAGCACCTGATCATCGACCGGCAGGTCATCATGAGCGGGGGGCTTTCGGGGCTTGGAGGGGTGGATGCGCCGAGACGGGACCTGCCCTACATGACGTACCTGGACGCGGCGCCGCTCGCCAGCTTCGATACGGCGGAGCGCATCAAGCTGTACGACGAGAAGGGGATCGCGGGCGGGATGGTGTTTCCGACGATCGGGATCCTGTGGGACACGCAGGACCCGAAGCTGGCGGACGCCTATTGCCGGGCCTACAACCGCTGGTGCGAGGATTTCCGGGGAGACCAGTACGGGCGGATCTTCCCGATGGCACACGTGGCGATGCACGACCCGGAGATGGCGCACGCAGAGCTGAAGCGCTGCCTGAAGACGGGGTTCCGGGGAATGTTCGTGGCGCCGGAGCCGGTGAACGGCAAGAGCCCGCTGCACCCGGACTTCGACCCGCTGTGGCACGAACTCGAGGACGCGGGACTGCCGGCCTGCATCCACGTGATCGTGCGGTTCAACCGGATCCTGGAGAACCCGACGCGGCACCACAACCTGCTGGTGGAACCGAGCCGGACGTTCGGGTTCGCGATGGGGGCGACGTACCAGGTGATCCCGGCGATGGCGAGCTGGGTGATGAGCGGGCATTTCGACCGCTTCCCGAACCTGAAACTGCTGTGCGTGGAGGCAGGCGCGGGCTGGGCGCCGTACATCGCGCATCGGCTGGACGAGAAGTACGAGATGTTCGGTTACGCCGAGAAGACGAAGCTGGAGCCGAGCGAGTACATGAAGAAGAACGTCTTTTACGTGGTGGAGCCGCGGGAGAAGAACATCGATTCGTGCATGGACATCATCGGCGAGGACCAGTTCCTCTGGGGTTCCGACTACCCGCACATCGACTCGAGCGCGGACGCGCTGGACCAGATCTTCGAGAGCACCGCGAACCTTAGCGACGCCCGGCGGCGGAAGATCCTGGGCGAGAACGCGAAGGCGCTCTACCGGCTCTGAGGGGGACGGGTTGCCAGGGAGAAGCTGAGCCGCGGAGCCTGGAAACCGGCGGCGGGTGCGCGTGCGCGCGCCCCCGGCAGCGGACGGGGCAGGGACGCAAACGGTGGGAACTTGGATTTTCCGGTGGGAGCGGTACACTTCGCGCCCTCAGACGGATGGAGGCGAGATGGAAATATCCGGCGAACATCGGTTCGCAGCGCCAAGGACGGCGGTGTACCAGGCGCTGCTCGACCCGAAAGCGCTCCAGGCGGCGATGCCCGGCTGCGAACGGTTCGAGGAGGTCGGTCCGAGTTCATACGACCTGACGATCAAGGTCGGCATTGCGGCGATCAAGGGCACCTACAGCGGAAACGTCAAAGTCGCCGACCCGGTGGAGAACGAATCGTACCGTTTGATCGTGAACGGCTCGGGGAAGCCCGGGAGCGTTCAGGGCGACGCGACACTGACGCTCACGGATGACGGGGCCGGGACGCTGGTGCGCTACGCCGGCGACGTGAAGGCACAGGGCGCGATCGCGCGGCTGGGGAGCCGGCTCCTGGGCGGCGCCGCGAAGTTGATGATCGGACAGTTCATGAAAGCGATGGAGAAGCAAGTGCAAGCCCGCACCTGACGGTGCGGAGAAGTCCCGAACCCACTTCACGGAGGAGCAGCTCGTGGCAGGAAACGTCCCAGTCAACATCAACGTCAACGGCATCAACCGGAGCGCGGAGGTGGAGCCGCGGAAGCTGCTTGTGCACTTCCTGCGGGAGGACCTCGGGCTCACCGGGACGCACATCGGGTGCGATACGAGCCAGTGCGGCGCCTGCACGGTGCTGCTCGACGGGAAGAGCGCGAAGTCGTGCACGGTGTTCGCGGTGCAAGCGGACGGTTCGAGCATCACGACCATCGAGGGTGTGGGCGCCGGCGGGGAGTTGCACCCGGTGCAGGAAGGCTTCTGGGAAGAGCACGGGCTCCAGTGCGGCTACTGCACGCCCGGCATGATCATCTCCGGCATCCACCTGTTGAACGAAAACAAGAACCCGACCGAGCAGGAGATCCGTGAGGGCATCTCGGGGAATTTCTGCCGTTGCACCGGGTACGAGCACATCGTGAACGCGATCCAGTACGCGGCGAAGAAGGGGTAGGCGAGATGGTAGTCATTACTCCGAAGATGATTGGCGAACGGGTGAAGCGGCGGGAGGACCCGCGGCTGATCCAGGGCCGGGCGACGTACGTCGACGACATCAAGCTGCCGGGGATGCTGCACATGGCCTTCCGCCGGAGCGACATCGCCCACGGCGTGATCAAGAGCATCGATGTCTCGGCGGCGAAGGCGATGCCGGGTGTCGAAATGGTCATCACCGGGGCGGAGCTCAAGGAGTTCCTGCCACCGATGCCGATCGGGACGCCGTTCCCTTCGCCGGACCATTACGCGGTGGCGGTGGACCGGGTGCGTTACCAGGGCGAGCCGATCGCAGTCGTCGTCGCCTCGGACCGGTACCTGGCGCGGGATGCGGCGGACGCGATCGTCGTGGACATCGAGCCTCTGCCGGCGGTGATCGACCCGGAGCTGGCGATGACGGGCAAGCCGACGGTTATCCACGAGGCGTTCCCGAACAACCTGGCGGTGCCGTACGTGCCGGGCGGGACAGGGTTCGACCCGGTGGCCGGCACGGTGGACAACACGGCGGTGGACAAGGCGTTCGCCGAGGCGGACTTCGTGCTGTCGCAGCGAATGATGAACCACCGCCTGGCGCCGACAGCGATGGAGCCGCGGGGCGTGGTGGCGCATTACGAACCGGGGAAGGACTTCCTCACCATCTGGAGTTCGACGCAGAACCCGCACATCCTGAAGACGTTCATCGCGGCGCTCACAGGGACGCCCGACAACCAGGTGCGGGCGATCGCACCCGAAGTGGGCGGCGGTTTCGGGTGCAAGATCAACATCTACGGCGAGGACTACGTGGCGGCGGCGCTTTCGAAGAAGCTGGGCCGGCCGCTGAAGTGGATCGAAGACCGGTCCGAGGCCTTCATGGCCACAATCCATGGGCGCGACATCCTCGCCTATGTGGACATTTGCGGGAAAAACGACGGCAAAGTCACAGGGTTGAAGATCAAACTGATCGCGGACATCGGCGCGTACAACATGATCCTGACGGCGGCGATCCCGACGTTGACCATGCTCATGCTGAACGGCACGTACGACATCCCCGCTATCCGGGCGGAGCTTACGGAGGTGTTCACAAACAAGATGCCGACCGACGCCTACCGGGGCGCGGGACGGCCGGAAGGCACCTACTTCGTGGAGCGGGCGATGGACATGGTGGCGCGGCACCTGGGGATGGACCCGGCGGAAGTGAAGCGGAAGAACTTCATCCGGCCGGAACAGTTCCCATTCGCGACGCAGATGGGGGCTGTGTACGACTCCGGGGATTACGAGAAGGCACTCGACCTGGCACTCAAGAACGCCGATTGGGAGGGGCTGAAGCGCCAGCGTGACCAGATGCGCGCGGACGGCCGGATCGTGGGGCTGGGGCTGGCGTTCTACGTGGAGGTGTGTGGCCTGGGGCCTTCGGCCTCGCTACCGACGGGCGGGTGGGAGTTCTCGAGCGTGACGGTGGAGCGCAGCGGGAAGATCACGGCGACAACGGGGGCTTCGCCACACGGCCAGGGCAACGAGACGACGTTCTCGCAGATGCTGGCCGACCAGTTCGGCGTCCCGATGGAAGACGTCACCATCCTCCACGGCGACACGGCAGTGGTGAAGCAAGGGATCGGGACGTTCGGCAGCCGCTCGCAGGCGGTTGGGGGGACGGCGCTCATCAACGCCGGCCAGAAGGTCAAGGACAAGATGGCGAAGTTCGCCGCGGCGATGATGAACCCGAACGAAGAGATGGACACGAGCGACATGGTCTTCGAGGACGGGAAGATTTACGTGAAGGGTTCACCCGGGACATCGGTGAACTTCTCGGATGTGGCCGCGTACGCGTACGTGCCCGTGCCGCTACCTCCGGGGCTCGAGCCGGGGCTCTCGGACCAAGCGTTCTGGGAGCCGGCGAACAACACCTACCCGTTCGGCTGCCACATCGCCATGCTCGAGATAGACCGTGAGACAGGGGAGCCGAAGCTCCTGAAGCTGGTCGCCGTGGACGACTGCGGGAACGTGGTGAACCCGCTGATCGTGGAGGGCCAGGTGCACGGCGGACTCGCGCAAGGGATCGGCCAGGCGATGATCGAAGAAGTCGTGTACGACGAGGATGGGCAGCTCATCACGGGCTCGTTCATGGACTACGCGATCCCGCGGGCGACGGATTTTCCGCGGTTCGAAATGGACCGGACGGTAACGCCCACGCCGGTGAACCCGCTCGGCGCCAAAGGCGTCGGCGAAGCGGGGACGCTGGGTTCGACGCCGTGCATCGTGAACGCGGCTGTCGATGCGCTGAGCCCGTTCGGCGTGAAGCACATCGACATGATGCTGAGGCCGGAGAAGCTCTGGCGGATCATCAACGAGGGGGCAAAGGCATGATTCCGGAGAAATTCGAGTACCGGCGCGCGAGTTCGCTCGACGAGGCGATCCAGCTCATCCAGGCATCCAACGGCGACGGCAAGTTCCTCGCCGGGGGGCACAGCCTGATCCCGCTGATGAAACTGCGGCTGAGCGAGCCGGGGATGTTGATCGACATCTCCAGGATCGAGCAGTTGAAAGGCATCCGGGAGAAGGACGGCAAGATCGAGGTCGGCGCGGCGACGACGCACTCGGAGGTCGCGGGTTCGGACCTGATCCGGCGGCTCTGCCCGGTGGTTTCGGAGGCGGCAAAGGAGATCGGCGACCCGCAGGTCCGCAACCGCGGGACGATGGGCGGGTCGCTCGCGCACTCGGACCCGGCAGCAGACTACCCGGCGGTGATGGTCGCGCTGGATGCGGAGATCCATCTGAAGGGTCCCGGGGGATGGCGGGCGGTGAAGGCGAGCGATTTCTTCCAGGGCATGTTCACGGTGGACATGGCGGAAGACGAGATCATCGCGGGTGTGCAGTTCGCCCCGGCCAAGAACGCTGCGTACGCGAAGCTGCACCAGCGGGCGAGCCACTACGCGATCGTGGGTGTGGCGGCGGTGCTCGAGGTGGACGGGAACGTCTGCCGGTCGGCGCGGATAGGGCTCACCGGGGCTTCGACGCATGCGCAGCGGCTCTCGAACGTGGAGGCGGCGCTGGCGGGCAAGGAGCTTTCGCAGGCGAACATCGACGCAGCGGCAGCGATCGCGGCGGATGGGCTGGAGGACGTGAATGCGGACATCCATGCGAGTGAGGCCTACCGACGGGCAATGGTGAAGGTGTTCACCCGGCGGGCGATCGAACGGGCGGCCGGGCGGTAGGGGACCGGCCGACCGGGTGGGGCAAGGCGCGAGCGGAGAGGAGCCCGCGACTACCCGTGCGTCGGGGTGGCGCATGGCGCAGCGGAGACGGAAGAATCCCTACCCGCTACTACCGGGGCGGGTGGTGGCGCATGGCGCCCGCGGAGACGGAAGAATCCCTACCCGCGACTACCGGGGCGGGTGGTGGCGCATGGCGCAGCGGAGACGGGGCTCCGCGACTGCGGTGATTGGGTAGAATCCGCGCTTACAACTGCCGCGGAGGGCTCTGTGCCAGGAACTACCGACCAATACGAGGGGATGGTCGCGGAGACCATCACGGTCCCAGGGCATAACGGGGACCAGATCCATGCGTACTATGCACGGCCCGTGGGGGCCGGGCCGTTCCCCGGGGTGGTGTGGCTGCACCACTTCCCCGGCTGGGACGAGTGGTCCAAGGAGGTAACGCGAAAGCTCGCCTACCACGGGTACATGACGATCGCGCCGGACCTGTATTGCCGTGTTGGCCATGGGACGCCGGAGGACATGGCTGCGAAAGTGCGTGCCGACGGAGGAGTGCCCGACCCGCAGGTGGTCGGCGATGCGGCGGCATGCCGGGACTTCCTGCGCGCGCAAGTACAGTCGAACCGCAAAGTTGGCGTCATCGGGACGTGCTCAGGCGGGCGGCACGCGGTGCTGGCGGCGAGCTGCGCGCCGGGTTTCAACGCGGTCGTGGACCTCTGGGGTGGTGGGGTGGTGATGCGCCAGGAGGACCTGACCGCGATGCGGCCGGTCTCGCCGCACGAATACACCAAGGACCTGGACTGCCCGATCCTGGGGTTGTTCGGAAACGACGACCGCGCGCCCACACCCGAGCAGGTGGATATCCACGAGGCGGAACTGAAGAAGCACGGCAAGACCTACGAGTTCCACCGCTATGACGGCGCCGGGCACGGGTTCTTCTACTACGACCGGCCGCAAGCCTACCGGGCCGAGCAGGCCGTCGATGGCTGGAAGAAGGTGCTGGACTTCTTCCAACGGAACCTGGGGAGCTGAGCGATGTGCACGAACATCGTCGAAAAGGCGCCGCTGATTGGCGCGGGCAGGGGGAGCCAGGGGTGGTTCAAGGTGTCGGAAGTGGCGGTGAGCTACGACCACCCGTTCCACGTCTCGCTGGAGCACGCGGTGAACATCGACTTCACGAACCCGACGGAGGGCGTGGCGGCGCGGGTGGCTGTGGAGCTGACGATCGAGTCGGCGCGGGAGCTGGCGAAGGTGTTGCTGGCGGCTGTACAGCGGGCGGAGCTCTACGAGGAGACGGGAATCGGAGCATGAAGGCGTAGAAGGAGGGAAAACCCTCGGGTTTGGTGTAAAGGCCGGGAAAGATTTGCCGATGATCCGGGCAGTCCACCGGTGGTTTGCACGCGCCGGGGAGACACCACCTGGAGAAGCTATGCCCGCCCCATCGCTCGGAGAGCTGCTCGAATCCTCCCGGCTGCCCACGATACCCGCAGTCGCTGTGGAAATCGTGGAGTTGATCCAGCGGCCGGACCTGGACATCGACCTGTTAGCGGGTGCGATCACGCGGGACCCGGCGCTGGCAGCGCGAGTGCTGAAGACGGCGAATTCGGGATTCTACGGGAGGCCGCGATCGGTGACGCGGGTGCGCGACGCGATCATGGTCATGGGGCTGCGGACGGTGAAGACGCTGGCACTCGGTTTCTCGCTGGTGAGCGGGATGCGGGCGGGCGGGAAAGGCACGAGCCAGGACGTGTGGCAGCGGAGCCTGTTGATGGCGGCGGGAGCGCGAGGGATCGCGACACGTGCGGGCTACAGCTGCGAGGAAGAGGCATTCCTCGGAGGGCTCCTTGCCAACATTGGCGTCATCGCCCTCGAGCAGGCGCTGGGCGCTGAGTACCAGCGAGCGACAGCGGCCGCGGGGGGCGAAATGGGCAGGCAGCGGGCACTCGAGCGTTCCCGGTACGGGTTCGACCACTGCGAAGCCGGGGCGCTGCTCGCCGACAAGTGGAACCTTCCCGAAGCACTGGTGGCGGCGATCCGGCTGCACCCGGTGCCGGACACGGCGCCGCCGGCGTACCGCGACCTGGTGCGCTGCGTGGCCACGGCGGAAGCAGCAGCGGACCTGGCGCTCGGCAGGGAGCCGGCGGGGGCGCTCGTGCGCTTCCGGTGGGACTGCGCGCAGCTGCACGGCATCCCTGAGGAAGACATCGACGAGATGGTGGAGCGGGCGATCCTCGCGGCGGGAGTGCTGGCTTCGATGCTCGACATCGAGGCCAGGCATATCGACCCGCAGGATGTGCTCGAGCGCGCCCGCGAGGCGCTGCTGCAACTGACCCTGGAGACCGAGCGCGAGAACGCTCAGTTGCTGGCCGAGCGGGAGCGGCTGGAGAACGAGGCGATGACGGACCCGCTGACCGGGCTGGCGAACCGGCGGCACCTGCGGGAGTTCCTCGGCGAGCAATACCGGATATCGACACGGTACGGCACGCCGCTGAGCGTCCTGATGATCGACGTCGACCACTTCAAGCTTGTGAACGACGAGCACGGCCACACGGTTGGCGACCAGGTGCTTCGCGAGGTGGCGCTGGCGTTCCGCGAGACTTGCCGTCAGGCGGACCTGTGCGCGCGCTACGGCGGCGAAGAGTTCGTGGCGGTCTTGCCGGCGACGCCGCTCGAAGGGGCGATGGAACTGGCGGAGCGAATCCGGGCGGCGATAGAACGGCGTGCGATCCTCGCCGGCGGGGCAACACTGCGGGTGACGGCGAGCATCGGCGCGACGGCCTACCGGAGCGGGGGCCAGGCGGGAGAAGAGTGGTTGATCAAGGAAGCGGACCTGGCGATGTACGAGGCCAAATCAGCCGGGCGGAACACGGTCCGGCCGTTCCAGGAGACGGAACCGCTCTCGGCCTGGAGCCTCGCGAGCTAGCCACCGGCCCTTCGCGTTTGGGAGCCGGGCTCGGGTACACTCCACGCTCGCGTAACTCCGCGGCGAGGGATGGTGCATGGCGAACCGGTTCGATCTGTCAGGGAAGGTGGCGCTCGTCACAGGAGGGAGCCGGGGACTGGGGCGGGAGATGGTGCTGGCGTTCGCGGAGAACGGTGCGGATGTGATCATCGCGAGCCGGAAGCTGGACTCGTGCGAGCAGCTGGCGGCGGAGGTGACGAAGCGATTCCCGGAGCGGCGGGCGCTGCCGGTGGCCTGCCATGTTGGTGAGTGGGACCAGGTGGAGCGCCTGGCAGAGACGGCGTATGCGGAGTTCGGGCATGTGGATGTACTGGTGAACAACGCCGGGATGTCGCCGATTTATGACCACGTGGTGAACGTGACGGAGGCGCTGTACGACAAGGTGCTCGATGTAAATCTGAAGGGGCCGTTCCGGTTGACGGCGCTGGTGGGCACGAGGATGACGGAGGGCGAGGGGGGCTCGATCATCATGGTCTCGAGCACGGCCTCTCAGCACCCGGGGGCGAACGTGATTTCGTATGCGGCGGCGAAGGCGGGCCTCAACGCGGCGACGATCGGGTTCGCGAAGCACTTTGCGCCGAAGGTGCGGGTGAACTGCATCATCCCGGGGCCGTTCTTGACCGATATCTCGAAGGCGTGGGACCTGGAAGCTTTCCACCGCAACGCGAAGGCGACGATCCCGCTGCAGCGCGGCGGGCAGCCGGAGGAGATCGTTGGGGCGGCACTGTACTTCGCCTCGGAGGCGAGCAGCTTCACGACCGGGGCGTTGCTGACGGTTTCGGGCGGGGCGGGGCTGTAAGCCCAGCGTGCCACCTCGCTCCGGGCGGCGGAGAAGCGTGACTCCGACCGGGTGACGATGCGGCGTCCGGGGGAAAGAGGCCGGGAGATGCAACCTGCCGGGATTGCTCCAGAGTGGGACGAGGCCTACCCGTCGCGGGAGATTCTGCGGGCGGAGGCGGACGCCATGCGCGAGAGCATCGTGGAGGCGGTGGTGGAGGTCCTGCCAGCGGGCAGCGTGCTGGGGATATACGCGGGCGGGTCCAGCGTGAAGCCGTGGGACACGGTGATCGACTACGTGCCGGAAATCTCGGATGTCGATATCCACCTGCTGCTGACGGACGCGGCGTTGCTGGAGGAGGACCTCGAGCGAACATTCGCGGTCCAGGCGAACTACGAGGCGCGGTTTGCGGGCCGCGTGGGCGCACGGTTGCACTACCCGCGGCCCCAGGTGGTGGTGATCAACCGGCTGCTGGGCGACCCGGCATTCATGGGGCCGCCGCGTGGCATCACGCGGACGTTGTCCGGGCGGCCACACGAGGAGGTGCGACCGCCGCCAACGGACATGGAGTTCGTGCGCAGGGTGGACAGGGAGCGGTTGCTGGAACCGCGTGAACGGGCCTGGGCGGCCGGACTGCCTGCCCACACACTGGACAGGCCCTCGCGGTACCTGTGGCAGCCGGTGCGGGATGCGTCGTGGCGAGTGGCGCCAACAGGGCCCCGGGTGCTGAGCGTGCTGGGCGCGAGCTTCGATGAGGCCTGGGGCCACAACCGGACGGGGGTGGTCGAGCGGCTGCTCGCGGCGGGGCAGCGCGAGTTCGCGGAGGCGTACGTGGGGTACTACGTGGCCGCGTGGCAGTTCTTCCGGTCGGGATACCAGGACGGAGAGGCGGCGAGGAGCGCGCTGCGGCACGCGAAGCGGGTGTTGGACCTTGGGTTCGAGGCTGGCCGGCGATCGGGTGGCGGGTGACGGCGTAGCGCAGCCGCGAGGCCAGTGCCTCGCAGCTACCGGACCGGGCTGGAAACACGATGCGCGCAGGTTGGGTAGACTGCAGCGGCTGTTCCGGCGCATGGCGCCACGCGCCCCGGGCGGGCGCGGCTACCGGTTCGACCACACACCAAAGGAGTTGCCGCATGGCTATCGATTTCACGATCCCGGACGAAGCAAAAGAGGTGCGCGAGCGGGTGCGCCGCTGGGTACAGGAGGAGTGCCACCCGGCGGAGCAGGAGTTGCAGGCGGGGAGGCCGTACAAGGAGGTGCTCGCGGAACTGCGCCAGAAGGCCCGGGCGCAGGGGTTGTGGTGCCCGTTCATCCCGAAGGAATACGGCGGGATGGGCCTGGGGCCGCTGGCGAACGCGCTCGTGCAGATGGAGCTCGGGGAGAGCTACCTTGGGGCGCTTTCGATGAACACGCAGGGCCCCGATGACGCGACGATGCTTACGCTGCTTACTCACGGGACGGAGTACCAGAAGGAGAAGTTCCTGAAGCCGCTCCTCAACGGCGAGAAGCGCGTGTGCTATTCGATGACGGAGAAGGCGGCCGGCGCGGACGCGACGGGCATGCGGACGAAGGCTGTGCGGGACGGCGACAACTGGATCCTGAACGGGGAGAAGTGGTTCAGCAGCGCGGCGAGCGCGGCGGACATCGCCGTGGTGATGGCGCGGACCGACGAGAACGCGCCACGGCACCAGCAGTTCAGCACGTTCATCGTGGAGTTGCCGAACCCGGGCTACCAGATCATCCGGGACATCAAGACGATGGCGATCGAGGGGCCGCTGAGCCACGTGATGGGCGGCGGGCATGCAGAGATCAAGATCGAGAACCTGGTGGTGCCGCACGAAAACATCCTTGGCGGGGTGGGGAACGGCTTCAACATGGGGCAGCACCGGCTGGGGTACGGGCGGCTCCGGCACGGCATGCACAATGTGGCGATGGCCCAGCGGGCGCTGGATTTGGCGGTGGGCCACATCACGAAGCGGGAGACGTTCGGGCGGTTGCTTTCGGAGCGGCAGGGTGTGCAGTGGATGATCGCGGATTGTGCGAGCCAGCTGTACATCGCGCGGCTGATGCTCATGCACATCGCCTACAAGGCGGAAAACGGCCTGGACATCCGCCAGGAGAACGGGATCGCGAAGGTGTTCCTGGCGAACATGGTGCACCACGTGGTGGACACCGCGATCCAGTTGCATGGAGCGCTGGGGTACTCGCTCGACACGCCGCTGGCCCGCTGGTACACGTCGATCCGGTCGCAGCGGCTGGTCGATGGACCGGACGAGGTGCATCGTTGGACGACGGGACGGAACGTGATCAAGGCGTTCCAGCAGCACGGGACGACGGCCAGCGCTTGCGGCGGGGACCTGCTTTAGGCCGCAGCAAGTACAAGACAGGCCGGGCTGTTAGGAATACAGTCCGGCCGTGTCTCGTCCCGTCCTTATCGTCGTCAGCGGGCCGCCCGGCGCGGGCAAGACCACGCTGGCGCACGCGCTCGCCCGGGAAATCGGGTGTCCCGCGATCTGCCGGGACGAGATCAAGGAGGGGATGGCTGCCACAACGCCGGGCTTCGAGACAGGGCCTGGCGACGACCTGAGTTTGCGGACGCTCGCCGTGTTCTTCGAGGTGCTCGAGGTGCTGCTGCGGTCGGGAGTGACGGTGGTGGCTGAAGCGGCGTTCCAGGATCGGCTCTGGCGGCCGGGGCTGGAGCGGCTGGCGCCGCTGGCGGACATCCGCATCGTGCACTGCCGGGCGCGGGCGGAAGTGGGAGAGGAGCGCCGCAAACGCCGCGCTGCGGAGAACCCCAGGCACAGGAGGGTGCACGGCGAAGCTCCGGCGGGGCTGGTGCACGCGTTCCAGCCGGTGACGATTGATGCGCCGGCGCTCGAAGTCAACACCGACGATGGCTACGTCCCGCCGCTGGAGGCTATCGCGAGATTCGCGCTGGGTGGCTCAGCCGGGTCGTGAGCGGCTACCCATGAGGCGGAGGCCGAACCGGCGGCGTAGCCGGCGGAGGAGCGGCCAGCCAAGGATGATGATGCGGACCAGCGCGACGAAGCCCACCCCTGGGCCCGTTAGCCTGCGCCGCGGAGGGCCATGATGGGGGCGGGAGGCTCCTCGGCGGCGCCGTCGGGGGTCTTGCCCGTGGGGGCAAGCTGGCTGATGGTGCCGGTTTCGCTCCGGGCGCGACGTATTTGCTGGTCGGCGGCGTAGATGGCGGCCCCGACGATGCCGGCATCGTTGCGAAGGCGGGCGGGCACGACCATCGGGCGTGTGCGGATGAGGGGAAGGTAGCGGTGGGCCTCTTCGCTGACGCCGCCACCGATGATGACGAGGTCCGGCGCAACGGCTTCATCGAGGGCATCGACGAAGGCCTGGAGGTCCATCGCCCATGTCTCCCAGGGGATGCGCTTCCGTTTTCGGACGGAGTTCGCGACGCGCTGGCCGGCGGGTTTGCCGCGGACCGTGAGCATTCCAAGTTCGATGTTTGGGACGAGCTGGCCTTCGACGACGAGACCCGTGCCCACGCCGGTGCCGAGGGTGGCAACAAGGATCGTGCCGCCCTGGTGGCGGCCGGCGCCAAAGCGCGCTTCGGCGAAGGCGGCGGCATCGCTGTCGTTGAGCGCCCAGACCTGGCGGCCGAAGGTTTCGGCGAACACCTTTCCGACATCGGCGTACATCCACTCGGCCGAGACGTTGACCGCCGAGAGTGCGATCCCGCGCCGGACGACGGCCGGGAAGCCCACGCCGACGGCCTCCACCTCTTCGACCGAGGCGAGCAGCGGCTCGACGAGTTTCGCCACGGCGCCGGCGAGGGCCGTGAAGGTAGCCGGTTTCGGAGTGGCCGTGCGAACGCGCTCACCGACAAGACGGCCTGTCTCAAGGTCGACGAGGCCGGCCTTGAGGCCTGTGCCACCGATATCGATGCCCAGGGCAACGCGCGCGGGCGGGGGTTGGTCGCTCAATCGGGGGCACCCTCCTGGATCATTGGGGGCGGCACATTGGGTTCGCGGCCCTCTTCATCGCGCAGGACGCCGGTTTGGGGTTCTTGTACGGCATCATCCTCGCTGCTCGTGCGATGGGGCCTGGCGGAGGGCTGGTAGTTGTCCGGCGGCGTGCTGCCGGGCACACGGGTAGGGGAGCCAGGGCGTGAGCGCCCGGCCGAATCGTCCTGGCCGTGGGCTGGACGTGCGCGGTCTGCTTCGGACATGCGGCCTCGCGGGGGCCAACTGGCCCCGTTTGCTCAGGCTGCCGCAGAGGCGGTAGCGGTCGCATAAGCGCGGACGCGGAGTGGTTGCGGAAACGCAACAGGATCGGCACAGGTGGCGGCGGCGATGCGGGAGCGGCGCGAAAAAGTTTCGCGTCTCGCAAGGCATCCCCTGTACCCTTACGGCGATGCTCAACCTCCCCTGGGACCTCTGGTTCAACCCTCTCGAACTCCCTGACGGCCTCTCCCTGGAGACTTCGTACGATGCGGTGAGCGGCCGCCTGGAGATGCGGCTCCGTAACGCCGGGGAGGTCCCGGCGACGCCCGGTCCCGTGGGGCTGACCGCGGAACTGGACAGCCCGGCGGCGGGCAACCGGGCGTGGATCGAGGGCCGCTACATGCAGATGGACTGCCTCGTGCGCAACTTCGGCGAGGAACTGCCCGAGGGCTACGACGGCCGGGCCAGGCGGCAGCTTGGGGGCACAATCCAGTACGTCTCCCGGGAGGTGGGGCTGCTCTCGGTGCTGTCGCAACAGCCCAACGCGCTCCTCGCGGGGTCTCTGCGCGGCGACCGCTTCTTCTTCGACATCACCTGGACGCTGGACGCGGACGAGACGCGGATCACGGGCCTGACGCTGGCGTTCGACCTGGAAGGGACCGTGATCGGACCAGGCGAGACCATTGTGCTGCCCCCTGTGCTCCTGGTTGCGGGAGGAGACGACTGGGCGCTGATGGAGCGGTACGCCGAAGAGGCCGGGCTCGAAATGGGAGCGCGCGTGCCGGACCACCCGCCGACGGGCTGGTGCAGCTGGTACTACTTCTACAACCGCGTGAGCGAGGCGGACGTCGTCGCCAACCTCGCCGAGATGGTCCGCGAACGCCATCCCGCGGAGGTTGTCCAGGTGGACGACGGGTTCCAGTCGGCTACGGGGGACTGGCTCGTGCCGAATGCGAAGTTCCCTTCGGGGATGAAGGCACTTGCCGACAAGATCCGCGATAGCGGGTATCGGCCCGGGCTCTGGCTGGCGCCGTTCGTCCTGCACGAATCTTCGGCGGCGCTGCGGGAACACCCGGCGATGGCGCTGAAGAGCCACGGGGGCGAGACCGTCTTCGTCTCGACCTGGCTGGGCCGGTGCGCGGTGCTCGATTGCACGCATCCAGAGGCCGAAGCCTGGCTGCGCAACGTCATCCGGACCGTGGTCCACGAATGGGGCTACAGCTATCTCAAGCTGGACGCGCTGGCGTTCGCCGCACAGCCGGCGTCCGCGGTCCGATATCACAACGCCGGGACCACGGCGCCGGCGAACCTCCGGCGCGGGCTCGAAATCATCCGGGAAGAAGCGGGCGACGACACGTTTCTGCTCGGGTGCACGTGTCACTTCGCGCCCGCCGCCGGCCTCGTCGATGGGATGCGGGTTGGACCGGACGTGAAGGAGGTGTGGGCGGACGGCCCGAACCCCTCGGTGAAGCACGCAATGCGGCTCTCGCTCCTCAGGAACTGGATGCACATGCGCTGGTGGGCGAACGACCCGGACTGCCTGATCGTGCGCGACACCGACACGGACCTCGACGAGGCGGAGACGCGTTTCCTCGCCACTGGCATCGCCCTTACGGGCGGGATGGTCGTGGCCAGCGACGACCTGCCGAAATTGCCTGAGTCCCGCCGCGACATGGCGCTCGCGCTGTTCCCGCCGACGGGCGTTGCGGCGGCCCCGCTGGACCTGGCGGATGGTCCCGTGCCGCGCGTTTGGCGTGCGGACCTGGGGGAGGGCCGCGCGCTCGTCGGAGTGCTGAACTGGGGGGACGCGGCAACGTGGGTCCCGTGGACGGACATCCTCGCACCTGGGGAAGTGGCGTTCGATGTCTGGAACCGGCGGCTGCTGCCGATGGGGGACGTGTCGCTCCGGCCGCATGAGGGCACGCTCTGGCAGGTCTCGGCGCCCGGGCGGACGCCACGGGTGGTCGGCGATTCGCTGAGCCTGGTGGGTAAGGACCTCTATGTGCGGCAGGTCTCGGGGCGGCTCCAGGTGCGGAACGACGCGACTCGGCCGCGCGTCATCGCGGTGGAGCACCGGGGCCGCGCCTGGGAAGTGGACCTCGCGCCAGGGGAGATGCGCTGGTTCGATTAGCCCGGGACACGGCGCGGACCGCGGACCACGACGAGGATCTCGCCTCGCCGGAGCGCGTGCTACGGCTTGACCTGGCTCATGAGCGAGAGCAGGTTGCCATCGGGGTCACGGAAGAAGGTCATCCACTCTTCGGTACCGTCGGGGTGGCGGTAGATCAGGTGTGGCTCGCCTTCGAAGCTGACGCCTCTCGATGTGAGCGTTGCCTGCGAGCCGTGGATGTCATCGACCATGAAGTACAGGCAGGAGTTGCCGTTTCCCTGGGCTTCGGGCAAGGCATCGAGCATGAGGCGGGTGCCATTGCAGTCGAAAAACGCGAGCTGGCCGGCGGTGAACAGGTGGGTCATGCCCAGTGTGTCGCGGAAGAAGGCCACGGCGGGTTCGATCGCCTTGACGGTGTGGGCAACCTGGCCGAGCCGGCCAAGGGCGACAGGGGTTCCTGTGGTGGGCATCGTGGTCTTCTCCAGGGGATGGTTCCGGGGGAGCCCGCGCCAGTGGCGGATCGCGCGCTTGTCGGCAAGGTGGAGCTTCGCCCGGATGTTCTCGAGATGGAACTTCACGCCATCGAGCGAAGTCCCGCGGCTCCTCGCGATGCGGCGGTTGGACATGCCATGGCGAACCATGTGCACGACCTCCCATTCGGCGGGGGTGAGCACGTCGTCGGCAGGGGGGCGGCCGGGGCTACCCATCGGTGCATTCTAGGGAGCGGTGTGGCGAATTTCCCTCCCCCCGGCGGGGAGCGCGTAGAATCGCGGGCCACAGGGAGGTTCTGATGCCGGAGTACAAGACCATCCTCTATGAAGTCGAACGCGGCCGCGCGCGGATCACGCTCAACCGGCCGGAGAAGCTGAATGCGCTCTCGTTCGAACTGCAAAAGGAACTGAACGAGGCGCTCTGGGACGCCGACAACGACAACAACGTCCACGCCGTCATCCTGAGGGGAAACGGCCGCGCCTTCAGCGCGGGCTACGACCTGACGCCGATGTCGCGGCGGCAACCTGGCGCTACCCCGGAAGCACCGGCGGCGGACGGCTACACGGCCGTCTACCGGGGGCGGAGCAGCTTCGACGACGACGCGTGGCAGCTGGAGCGGGCGCAACGCCTGCGGATGGCCATCTTCGACATGCACAAGCCGGTGATCGCGCAGGTGCACGGGTACTGCCTCGCGGGTGGGACGGACGTGGCATTGTTGTGCGACATCATCATCGCGGCGGACGACGCGACAATCGGGTTTCCGCCGGCGCGCGCGATGGGGTCGCTGCCGAACCAGATGTGGGTGTATCACTGCGGGCCGCAGTGGGCGAAGCGGCTCTTCCTCACGGGCGACACTATCACGGGCGCCGAGGCGGCGCAGATCGGGCTCGTGCTGAAGTCGGTCCCGCTGCAGCACCTGGAGGCGGAGGTGGAGGGGCTCGTCGACCGGATGGCAATGATCGACACCGAGCTCCTCTCGGCGAACAAGCGCATCGTCAACATCGCCCTGGAACTCATGGGGGCGAGGACGATGCAGCGGTTCGGCTCGGAGAACGACGCGCGAGCCCACCTCGCCCCGAGCGTCCGCGAATTCGGGCGTATCGCGGGGGAGCAGGGGCTCAAGGCGGCGCTCCACTGGCGCGACGCGAAGTTCGGAGATGGGCGCGCCCGTGTCAACGGCCCCGAGATCCGGGATGCGGACGGCCGGTTGATATGACCATCAAGGCGACGTCGCTGCTCTCGATCGTTGCGATCTGGGTGGCCAGCATCGCCGCGGTAGCGGCGGAGCCGGACAGCTGGTGGATCCTCATCTTTTCGGCGCTGGCGACGCTTTCGGTGGGCGCGTCTGCGTGGCGGAGGCTCGGGGTGTCCCGGCTGCTCGCCATCGCCGGGACGTGGGCGGGGACGGGCGTGGCGGCTGGCTGGGACGAAGGGGCGGCCTGGACGGCGGTGTTCGCCTTTCTCACAACGGCAGCGGTGACGTTCAGCACCATGCGGCGTGACGCGTGGGTCCAGGGCGGCGGCATTGCGGCGGCGTGGTTGGCGGTGGGGGTCGCCGTGGCAGCCTCGGGTGACGGGGCTTCCTGGATGTGCGTCTTCGCGTTCCTCACGGCCGGGACGGCCGCGAACAGCCGGCAGGCGAGCCGGGGTGTGGTTGCGGCCATCAGCTGGGGGCTGGTGGCCGGGGCGGTAGTCCTCTGGGGCGCCGGCCTTGCCTGGCTTTCGGTGTTCGCGTTCCTCGTGACCGCGGCGGCGGAGGGATGGGGCGGCTTCTCGTTTCCGCGCGGCCTGGAGTGGGACCTCTGGGACCGCGACGACGACGACGAACGTGTGAAGGTCGTGCATTAAGATCGATCCGATGACGGTCCGTATCAGCGACGAGGACGACGACATTGTTGACGACGAGGAGTGGGAAGAGCCTGACCTCGGCCCGGATGAGCGCGACCTCGACCTGCTCGACGGGACGTGGGAGCAGGAGTACTACTCGGGCCGGATGAATACGCGCGACTGGAACGGGATCATCACGGGGGTGGCGCTGGTGGTGCTGATCGCGATCTTGCTCCCGATGTTCCTGGTGCTGTTCAACTGATGGGGGCGCTCGACGGGCAGGTGGTGGCCATGATCTGCCGAGGCAGCGAGGGAGACCGCGCGATTGCCGTTGCGCTGGCCGAGGCCGGGGCCGACATCGCCCTCGGGACGGTGTCGGCCGCGCAGGGCGAGGAGTTCGCGACCGCATCGATCGCGAACGAAGTCTGGGCGATCGGGCGCGAGCAGTTCAACACGGTCCTCGACAGCGCGGACCCTTCGGCCGTGGCGGCATTCGCGGCGGAGGTCCAGGACCGCCTGGGGCGGTGTGACGCGCTCGTCATCGCTCCGGGCCTGCCTCCGGCCGTGGACTACGACGAGCTCTCGCGGGACGAATGGGACGCGATGGCGTCCGGTGGCCTCACCGCCCCGCTCCTGGCAGCACAGGCTTTCGGCCGGGTGCTGGAACGGTCCGGGGGCGGACGAATCGTGTTTGTGGTGGAGAGCGCGCCCTTCGGAGATGTGGCAGCGGGCGTCCTCAGCGAAGGCCAGCGGGCGATGGCGGCGTACATCGGTATGGCCTGGGAAGGGCGGCCGGTGCGCACGATGATGGTCGGCCGCGATGGTGCACCGGGGCAGACCCTGCGAGTTCTCAGCTAGTCCGTGAGGGCCGGGGGCACGTGGGTTGCAGGGCCGGCGGAAGCTTGCGTCTCCTGCGTTCTGGAAAATCAATGTCGAAGTTAATTTTCTTGAGAACCGTATTGACTTCTTCGCAGCGATGGTCGATTATCCTCACAGCAGAGGTAAGGAGGACGCACCGTGGACCTCAACACCCAGTTCATCGTGAACCATAGCCAGCACTTCATCGAGAGCCGGCTCGCGTCGTCGCGGCAGTACAGGTATGGGAGCGGATCGCCCGCCGCCGCTATGATCGCGGTGGTCGCCGCCGGGATCCGGCGCGCTGCCGCCACCGTCGAACGGTGGGCACGCGGCGCATCGGGCGATGTCGTCGAATACCGCCTTCCGCGCGTCAAGTCCGCGCGCTAGGCAGGGGAGAAAGAATGGCCCGCTTTGTTGGAGCCTGCCCGAGCTGCGATAGCGCGATGGCCATCCGCCGCCTCGAGTGCCCGAACTGCGGCGTTGCCGTCGAAGGACATTTCGACGCCGGCCCGCTCGCGCGCCTGAGCCGGGACCAGCTCGCTTTCGTCGAGACGTTCCTTCGGGCGCGGGGGAAGATCAAGGATGTCGAGGAAGAGCTCGGGATTTCGTATCCGACAGTGGTGGGCCGGCTGAACGATGTGCTTGTCGCTCTCGGCTTCGAAGCCGGCGAAGACCCGCGCGACGCTGAGCGGCGGCAACGCATCCTGGACGAGCTCTCCGCCGGAAGGGTGACCGCGGCTGAGGCCGCCGAGCAGCTGCGCGCACTGGGGTCCCGCGATGGCTGATTCCCGTGACGAGATCCAGGCCGCGCTCGATGAAGCGCGCCGCGCCCGCGAGGAAGCAGAGCGCGTGCGCCGCGAAGCGAAGCGCGAGGCGGAACGCCTCCGGGACGAGGCGCGAAAGGCGCGCGACGAAGCCCGCCGCCTCGCCGAGGAAGCGCGCCGGCAGTCACGCGAAGAGCGCCGCGGCCAGCATGGCCCGCACTTCGGCCCCGGACGGCCAGGGCCGCGCGTGCAGTTCCACTTCGAGGGCGAAGTGGACCCGGACGCTACCCCCAGCGAGCAGACATTTTCGATGGACGGCATCACCGCCGTGCAGGTGAATCAGACGGCTGGCCGGCTGACGGTACGCACCTGCAAGGAGGGCGAAGTCCCCGGTGTGGCATCCTCCGGGAACAAGACGACCCCTGAAATCCAAGTGACCCGGGATGGAGAACGCCTCCACATTGAGGTGAAGCTGAACCGCGGCTGGCTTTTCCGGCGGCGGCACGGGGCGAACACGGTCGTCCGCCTCGAAGACCGCCCTTACGACCAGGTCCGCATCGATAACGGCTACGGCGAAACGGAGATCAGCGCGATTACGGCAGCGGACTTCCGCGTGCACGTCGGGGCCGGCGCGATCCAGTGCCTCCTCACCCGCGGCCATCTCGAAGTCGATGTCGGCGCGGGCAAGGTGTCGGTGCTCTCGCACTCGGGGCTGGCACGCTGCGATTCGGGCACGGGCGACGTGCTGCTCGACATCGCCGAGCTGGCCGAAGGCGAATACCGCGTCGACGTCGGGCTCGGCCGGGCCGAGGTGCGGTTCCCGGCCGGGGGCGAAGTGCATATCAGGACGGCGAGCGGGATTGGAAAGTCGCGCCTGGAATACCCAAGCGCGCCGGAATCGGCGAAGACGCGGCTGCGTCTGAACTCCGGCATCGGCGAGTGCATCGTGAGGGCCCGGGATGCGACGGGTTCGACACAGCTACCGCCAGGGATAGGGACGCAGGCCAAGCCTCAGCGCGGCGGGCGGGCGGCGAGTGCTTCGCGGCGGCGCGAAGCGGAGGAGATGCGCGTCCTGCAGATGCTCGAGCAGGGCAAGATCAGCCCGCAGGATGCCGCAGACCTGATCGCGGCGCTGCAGGGCTCCACGGGCGCCCGGTTCGACGACGAAGAAGACGAACCGCCCGTGTTCCGCTAACCGCTCCGCGAGGACAGGTAGCCCAAACGGCCGGCCCGCTCGTAGAGACCCTCGCGGAACCGCGGGTGGGCGACCTCGATCAACATGCGCGCCCGCTCGCGGATGCTTTTCCCGTGGAGGTTCGCCGCCCCGTACTCGGTGACCACCCAGTGCACGTCGCCGCGGGTTGTCACCACTCCCGACCCTGCGGCCAGCTCGGGGACAATGCGCGAGACTGTGCCGTCTTTCGCGGTCGATGGCAGGGCGATGATTGGCACGCCGCCGTGGGACCGGGCGGCGCCGCGGATGAAGTCCACCTGGCCGCCGATCCCCGAGTAGAACCTGGGGCCGATCGAATCGGCCACGACCTGACCGGTGATATCGACGCTCAGGGCCGCGTTGATCGCCACCATGTTGTCGTGGGCAGCGATGACATCGACGTTGTTCGTGTAGTCGACTGTCTGCAGCTCGACCTGCGGGTTGCGGTCGACGAACCGGTAGAGCTCGGCGGAGCCGCTCACGAAGGCGCTGACGACCTTCCCGCGGTGGAGCGTTTTGCGGGCCCCGTTGACGACACCGCTGCGGATGAGCGGCAGGAGGGAGTCCGTGAACATCTCGGTGTGGACACCGAGATCGCGATGGTTGGTGAGCCGGGCGAGGACGCCGCTGGGGACGGCGCCGATGCCCATCTGGAGCGTGGCGCCATTGGGGACGAGGTTCGCCACGTGCTCGCCGATCTGGAGGGCTTCGGGACCGGCGGAGGTATGAACGGCCTCGAGGATGGGTTCATCCAGCTCGATGGCGAAGTCGATGCGCGATTCGTGCAGCTGCGGGCCGTAGGTGCGTGGCATCTGGTAGTTCACCTGCGCCACCACGACCTTCGCGTTGAGGGCGGCGGCGACCGCGCAGTCGACGGATGTTCCGAATGAGCAGTGGCCGGTGACGTCGGGCGGGGTGACCTGGAGGAAGGCGACATCCAGGGGGAGCGCGCCGCCGGGTTCGAACAGCGACGGGATCTCGCTGAGGAACACGGGAGTGTAGTCGGCGCGGCCTTCCTGGACTGCCTGGCGCACGTTCGGGCCGATGAAGAGGGCGTTGTGCCGGAAGCGGCCGGCCATTTCCGGCGCGACGTAGGGCGCCGGGCCGTTCGTGTGCATGTGGACGATTTCCACGTCCCGCAGGTCCGGCCGGAGCTTGACGAGCCCATCGATGAGGACATGGGGCGTGGCCGAGCCACCGTGGACATAGACGCGGTCGCCGCTCTTCACGGCGGAGACGGCGACTTCGAGGTCAACGATGCGCATGCCGCGAGGATGCACGGGCAACGGGGAGGAGGCAAACGGCCCGGCGCCGGAGCCGGCCGCCGTTCAGGCGATGCGGCCGATCGCGAGCGAGGCGATGCCAAGGAAGAAAACGAAGCCCATGACGTCGGTGATCGTGGTGACGAAGATGTTGGCGGCGAGGGCCGGGTCGATACGGATGGCCTTGAGGCCGAGCGGGATGAGCACACCGCCGAGCGTGGCAGCGCAGATGTTGAGGAAGAGGGCAACGAACAGGACGATGCTGAGGGCTTCGTTGCGCTGCCAGAGGTAGGCGCCGAGCGCGGCCACCAGCCCAATCGCCAGCCCGTTAGCCATCGCCACGAGGATCTCCTTGCGGCAGGCGCGAAAGACGTCTCTGACGTCGAGGTCGCCGAGGGCGATGCTGCGGACAGCGATGGTGGCGGTCTGGGTGCCGGCGTTGCCGCCCATCCCGGCGACGACCGGCATGAAGTAGGCGAGGACGGCGGCCTTCGTGAGGGCGCTATCGAAGATGCCCACCACCGCGGCGGCGAGGAAGGCGGTGGCGAGGTTCGCCATCATCCAGGGGAGGCGGCGGCGCACGCTGACGGCGACCGGGCTGAAGACGCGCTCGTCCTCATCGAGGCCGACCATGCGGTACATGTCTTCTGTGGCCTCTTCCTGGAGGACGTCGATGAGGTCGTCGGCGGTCATGATGCCTTCCAGGCGGCCGTCCTCATCGACGACAGGGATTGCGAGCAGGTTGTAGCGCTGCAGCATGCGCGCGGCCTCTTCCTGGTCCGTCCCGGTGGTTACCGCGTGGACATCGCGCTGCGTTATCTCAGAGAGCGTGGTCCGTGGCGAAGAGACGAGGAGGTCGCGGATCGAGACGACTCCCTGGAGGCGGCCGTCGTTGTCGGTGACGTAGAGGTAATACGCGCGTTCGGCGGCGGGGCGAAGGACACGGAGGTAGTCGATCGCCTGCTGGACGGAGATGCCCTCATTGAGGGCGACGAAGCCGCGGCTCATGAGGCCGCCGGCGGATTCGTGGCTGTACTGGAGGAGTTCGGCGACTTCTTCGCCGCGGTCCAGGGCTGCGAGGGTTTCGACCTGCTCGGCGGGTTCCAGCTGCTGGATGACGTCGGCGGCGACGTCGTCTTCGACTTCTTCGAGGACGGCAGGGAGATCCTCGATGGCGATGCCGCGGATCAGGTCGCGAAGGTCATCGTCTTCGACGTACTCGAAGAGCTGGCCAACGACATCGGAGGGGAGGTGGCTGAGGATTTCGCGGCGTTCGTCCTCGTCGAGGTCGAGGACGAGTTCGGCGAGGTCTGCGGGGTGGAGGGAAGTTACGAGCGCGACAAGTTTCGCCCACTCGCCTGCTGCGGCGAGTGCGCGCGCATCATCGAGGACTTCGCGGGCAGCGACGTCTTCTGGCACTGCACGGCCCTTCGTTGGTGAGGTTCCGGGCACGCTGGCTGGCGCACGTCCGGAACGTACGGCGGGCGGCGTGCAGCGTCAAACGGGCGGGGCTGAGAGCCGGCGTGGGAATAAATGTGCAAATGCTTGATCGCATGATCTATACTCGCATCCGACGTCCGGAGTGCCGGGCGTGGAGGTGCGTGGATGCGACGCAAGCGACTCATCGCGACGATTGCCGGGGGGCTCGGGGTGATAGCCCTCATCCCCGTGGCGACCGCCCTCGGCGACGACGCCGGCGGCGGCGGCCCGGAGTTCGGACAGACGATCGAAGCCGTGACTGCCCTCGGCAACGGGTTCACCTACCAGGGGCGGCTCACCGACGGAGGAAGCCCCGCCAACGGGACGTACGACCTGCGGTTCATCCTCTACGACGCCGAGACCGCCGGCGCTTCGGTTGGGAGCACCCAGACGAAGGACAACGTCACCGTCACGAACGGGCTCTTCTCGGTGGAGCTGGACTTCGGGGCCGCCGTCTGGAACGGCGATGCGCGCTGGATGGAGATTGCCGTGCGGCCGGGGGCCGATACCGGCACCTACACGGTGCTCTCGCCGCGCCAGCCAGTGAGCCCAACGCCGTACTCGCTCTACGCGAAGGCCGCGGGCGGGTTCGTGCTGCCGTTCGAAGCGACGGGCACCTCGGCGGGCGCCCCGAGCACGCCAGAAGGGCTGGTCACGATCATCCAGACCGGGACGGGCATCGCGCTTGCCGCGCAGCGCACGACGACGGACGCGGCCGCATACCCGGCGTTACTCGGCACGAACAGCGGCGGCGGCGCGGGCGTCCAGGGCGAATCTACCCACGCGAGCGGGACCGGCGTGCAGGGCTTCGCCATTGGCGCTACCGGCGTCGCCGTCTCCGGCACTGCGATCGGCGCGAACGGTGTGGGCGGCAAGTTTGTCGGCCCCACCGCGATCGACATCAGCGGCGCCATCAAGGTCTCCGGCTCGGCCCCCGCCGCCTTCGTCCACACAACCGTGACCACCGGCCCGAACAAGAACACCTGCTCCGGGACGAACGAGGTAACGGTACTCGACATCTCGGACCCCAACGCCCTCATCTTCGTCACCGTCGAGTCCACCGGCGGCGGGTTCCCGCTCACTTCGCCCGTCGGTGTCACGTACTACTCTTCGACACCGCCCAACTGTTCGGGTGTGGATGACCGCTGGGTGATTTACACGACGGCCGGTGGGGTGGACATCCCGAATGGGACGCGGTTCAACGTCCTGGTGATCTCCCGGTGACGCGGCGGCAACGGGTGGTGGCGCTGGGCGCGGGCGCTGTTGCGTCCCTGGCTCTCGGGGCAGCGGCACTCGCCCAGACCTCCGGCGGCGCCTACGACCTGCACTGGCGGACGCTCACCGGCGGCAAGCAGTCCTCCGGTGGGAACTACGCGGTCAATGCAGCCATCGGCCAGCAGCTTGCGGGGACGTCCTCGGGTGGGTCGTACACGGTGAGCAGCGGCTATCTCGGGGGAGGCGCGGAGAAGTACAAGCGTTTCCTCCCGGTGCTCGCGCGCGACAACTGAAACCGGGGAGCGCCCGTAGACAACGAAGAAGCCGCCTTTGGGAGAGGCGGCTTCTTTGTTGCGTTGCATTGCGGGGGCCGCTCAGCGGCCGGAGGCGCTCACGGCGCCGAACGCCCGGAGAAGGTGTGATTGGGGCGAGCGGCGGGATTCGAACCCGCGGTCTTCTGGGCCACAACCAGACGCGTTAACCACTACGCTACGCCCGCCACGGCGGAGTATCAGCGTACCCGCGCATCGCCCAGGGCGCTAGCGGTTTTGGGTGACAACCGGCGGTCCCGCGGGAGGTCAGTACTTGGAAACGTTGATCTCTTCCATGTGGCCGGTCGCGGTGTAGACGACGCGTTCGCAGATGTTGGTGCAGCGGTCGGCGATGCGCTCCAGGTTGTGTGCGCACCAGATAAGGTAGGTGTTGCGCTGGATGGTGCCGGGGTCGGCGATCATTGCCTTGATGGAATCCTCGTAGACGCTGTCCTGGAGCCGGTCGACTTCGTCGTCGGCGTCGCAAATCCTGCGGGCCATGTCGACATCGTGGTCGATGTAGGCCTTGAGGCTATCGCGGAGCATGGCGACGGCGCGGTCCGCCATCGCGGGGATGTAGCCGAGGCGGCGCGGGAGCGGCTCGGGCTCGAGCATGAGGTTGATCCGCGCGATGCCCTCGGCGTGGTCGGCCATGCGCTCAAGGTCGGTGGTGATGTAGAGGACGCTCACAAGCGAGCGGAGGTCGGTTGCCATGGGCTGCTGCGAAGCGATGACGAACATGGTGCGGTCCTCGATTTCGAAGCGCTTCGCGTTGATCCGGCGGTCGTCCTCGACGATGCGGCGGGACCACTCCGCATCGCCATCGCGCAGCGACTCCATCGCGTCGAGGATTGCCTTTTCCGTCATAGACCCGAGGACGAGGACATCGTCGTGAAGCTGGCGCAGCTCGGAATTAAAGAGATCGCGCGTCATGCGGGAAGCCTTTCTGACTCTTAGCCAAAGCGTCCGCTGATGTAGTCCTCGGTGCGCTTGTCCTTCGGGGTGGTAAAGAGCTGCTGGGTTGGGCCGTATTCTATCAACTGCCCTGTGACCTTTTCATCGGTGAGCATGAACGCCGTGTAGTCGGAGACGCGGGCGGCCTGCTGCATGTTGTGGGTGACAATGACGATCGTGTAGTCCTTCACCAGTTCGCGCATGAGGTCTTCGATTTTCAGCGTGGCGATCGGGTCCAGGGCGGAGCAGGGCTCGTCCATGAGGATGACATCGGGCTGGTTGGCGATGGCACGGGCGATGCAGAGCCGCTGCTGCTGCCCGCCGGAGAGGGCGAGGCCGCTCTTCTTGAGGTTGTCCTTCACCTCGTCCCACAGGGCGGCGCGCCTGAGCGACTCCTCCGCCAACTGCTGGAAGTTGCCCTTGTAGCCGTTCACCTTCGCCCCGAAGATCACGTTTTCGAAGATGGACTTGGGGAACGGGTTGGGCTTCTGGAACACCATGCCGATGCGGCGGCGCACCTCGACGGGGTCGATGCCCGGGCCGTAGAGGTCGACGCCGTGATACTTGATGCCGCCCTTGATCGTGACGTTGGGGATGAGGTCGTTCATGCGGTTCATGCAGCGGAGGAGGGTGCTCTTGCCGCAGCCGGAAGGACCGATGAGCGCCGTGACGCGGTTCACCGGGATCTTCATCGAGACGTTCGTGAGCGCTTGCTTGGCGCCGTACCAGAGGCTCACGTCCTCGATTGCCAGCGCAATCGGCTCGGCCGGTTCGACGACCGGCTTGCCGGCCGGCGCGGGGGACGGCGAGAGCGCGGAGACGGGCTCCCGGGTCTCGGCGCGGGTCTCGGGACGGAGGTCGATGGAGTTTGTCATGTCTCTCTCTCCAGCTTAGCTGCGCCGGAAGCGCTCGCGAATGAGGACGGCGATAAGGTTAAGTCCAATCACCATGACCATGAGGACGATGATGCCTGCGGCGGCGTTGCCCTCGAAGTCCTGGGGGCGGATGGTCCAGTTGTAGATCTGGATCGGGATGGTGGTGAAGTCCTCGTTCACGCTCTTGTTGTCGAAGGCGATGAACGCGAAGGCGCCAATCATGATCAGCGCCGCCGTCTCCCCGGCGGCGCGCGAGATGGCGAGGATCGTCCCCGTCATGATCCCGGGGAGGGCGCCGGGGAGCGTGTGATGGCGCACCGTCTGCAGGCGCGTCGCCCCGAGCGCCAGCGAACCGTCGCGGATGCTTGGCGGGACCTGGCGGATCGCTTCGACCGAGGCGATCACGGTCATGGGCAGGATCATGAGGGCCAGGGTGAGCGAACCGGCGAGGATGGTGGACCCGAGCGCGGGGAAGAGGGTAAGGCCGCGGAATTCGACTCCGCGGACGAACACGGTCAGGCCCAGGATGCCGTAAATGATCGACGGGACGCCGGCCAGGTTGGCGATATTGAGGCGGACGAACGAGGTGAAGCGTCCCTTGGGCGCGAACTCCTCCAGGAAGATGGCGGTGCCGATGGCGACCGGAATCGCGAGGACGATTGTTGTCCCCATGACCCATGCGGTCCCGATGAGCGAGGACCGGAGCCCCGCGAGTTCGGCCTTGCGCGAGGGGTAGCTCGTGAGGAACTGCCAATCGAGCATCGGCGCGCCTTTGCGGATCGTGTCGACCGTCAGGAGTGCGAGGACGGCGATGCCGATGAGGGTTGCCCCGAGGAAGATCCAACGCGAGAGCCGCGAGAACGCCTGCCTGCGGGCGACGGAGCCCTGGGCGCGAAGCGATACCGGCGGCGATGTGGATTGGAGCGCCATTACTCGTACGCCTCGCGGAAGCGGTTAACCACCCAGGTGGCGATGACATTGAGCGTGAGCGTGAACACGAAGAGCGTGGAGGCGACGGCGAAGAGCGACGTGTAGTTGATCGTGCCGCGCGCCGCGTCGCCGAGGGCGACCTGGAGCATGTAGCCGGTCATCGTTTGAATGCTCTCGAGCGGCATGAGCGTCAGGTTGGGGGTGGAGCCGGCGGCCACGGCAACGATCATCGTTTCGCCGATGACCCGGGCGATGGCGAGGAGCACGGCCGCGATGATGCCTGAGAGTGCGGCCGGGAACACCACCTTCAGCGCAACTTCGAAACGCGTCGCGCCGAGGCCGTAGGCGCCTTCCCGCAGCTCTCGAGGCACGCTGGACATCGCGTCCTCCGAGACCGACGCGATCGTCGGCAGGATCATGACCGCGAGCATCACGGACGCGGAGAGCGCGTTGAAGATGGGCACGTTCGCCTCGCCGAAAAGCGGCCGCAACACCTGTTCGGTGATGACGGTGAGGGCGAAGAACGCGTAGACGATGGTCGGGACACCCGCGAGGACTTCGAGCAGCGGCTTCAGGACGCGGCGAGTCCGGGGGTGAGCGTATTCACTCAGGTAGATCGCTGCCGCCAGGCCCAGGGGGAGGGCCATCACCATGGACCAGAGGACCACGTTCGCCGTCCCCGCGACGAGCTCCCACACGCCGAAGCTCTGCGTCTCGCCCGGGATAAGCGCCTGCCAGCGCGTTTCGAGGAAGAAGTCCGCCGGCGAGACATCGGTGAAGAAGTGGTACGTCTCCTCGAAGAGCGTAACGACGATCAGGAAGGTCGTGATGAGCGAAATCGTGCCGCAGACCCAGAGGATGCCGACGACCAGCAGCTCGCCCGGGCGCTTGAAGGAGCTGTGCTGGAGTTCCCGCCGCAGGGCCGCGGGGTCGAGCGAGGGGCGCATTTCGGATTCAGCAGCCATGGCGGCCCTCAATTGCCATTGATCACTCCCGCGGCGATGAACGGCTGGAGCTTCGCCTGTTGGGCGGCCAGCAAGTCATCGGGGAGGCTGACGTAGCCGACTTCCTTCGCCAGTTCGTTGGTGTGCTTCAAGTAGAAGTCGAGGAACCCCAGGACGTGGGGCTTGCGCTGGAGGATGTGGGCGCCGGTGTAGACGTACAGGGCGCGGCTGAGCGGCTTGTAGGAGCCATCGAGCGCCGTTTCGAACGACGGGGCGACGCAGCCCTTTCCGTTGTCGATCTCCACCGCTTTCAGGCCCCGGCCTTCGCCCAGGAAGTATGCAAGGCCGAAGTACCCGATCGCGTACCGGTCGCCTTCGAGCCCCCGCACGAGGACGTTGTCGTCCTCCGACGACGTGCCGTCCGAGCGGTGCGACGGCTCGTTTTGCTCGACGCCGCGCATTTTCAGCGCCTCACGGAAGTAGTCGAACGTGCCGGAATCGGCGCCGGGGTAGTAGAAGCGGATGCTCTCCTCCGGCCAGGAGGGGTCGAGGTCGCTCCACCGGCTGGCGCCGCCGTCCTGGAAGGCCTTGCGGAGCTGGTCGACGGTCATGCACTTCGCCCAGTCGTTATGGGGGTTCACCACGACGGTGAGCGCGTCAATCGCGACCTGGATCTCGACGATGTCCCCGGGGGCGATGCCTTTCGCGGCGCAGGCCTCACGTTCGCGGTCGTTCATGCGGCGGGAGGCGTCGGCGACGTCGATCTCGCCGCGGCAGAACTTTTCGAAGCCGCCGCCGGTACCGGAGAGCGCGACTTTCGTCTGCACGCCGCGGGCCACTTTCGTGAACTCTTCGGCGGCCGCCTCGGAGATGGGGAACACGGTAGAGGACCCGTCGACAGTCACATCGCCGTCCAGTTCGGAATAGTCGATCCGGCCGTCCGCGGTGAGCGGCAACGGCTTGCCGGTGTCATCCTCCGGGAACGCGCAGGCGCCAGAGAGCAAGGCGACGGCCGAGATGGCGAAGCAAAGCGCTCGCCAGCCTCTGTGTCGTGGCCTGGACGGGACTGAATGGAAGGCACCCCGCATTACCTCTTTCTCCTCCGGAGGCTAGGCAGGCCCCGTTAACCACTGATTAACAGCGATAGCGCCGATGTGTGCCAGTGGGTGGTCCGGGAAGCAGATGCTGAGGAAAGGGGCTTGCCGTTCGCGGGCGGTGGTCGAACACATTGCCCACGTTTTACACGCAGTTTGCAGACGCTCCATGACGCTCTTACGCGGGCCGTCGAACATACCCGTAGCAGCGGCCCGGACGACGGCCCCGGACCGCACGCCCACCCCCCTGGTGGTCGAGGGCTCCAGGCACGCCAACCCCGTCCCGGGAGTCCCGGGTGGCAGGCCCGGAGCCCTCGGCGCATACTGAAAATGCTGCGGCGGCAACGCCGCCAACGGTCCACAAGAGGAAGCGCATTGCAAAAGATCCTGCTCGTAGACGACGAAGCGAATATCCGGGACCTGAACGCGATGTACCTCGAGAAGGAGGGCTTCGCCGTGGAGCACGCTGCCAACGGCCAGGAAGCCCTCGCCCGCTTCGAGCAGATCCAGCCGCAAATGGTAGTGCTCGATGTGATGATGCCGGGGATGGACGGGTTTGAGGTGTGCCGGGAGATCCGCCGCGACTCTGACGTGCCGATCCTGATGCTGACGGCGCGGAGCGAAGACGTCGACAAGATTGTCGGCCTCGAACTCGGCGCCGACGATTACATGACGAAGCCATTCAACCCGCGCGAGCTTGTCGCGCGGGTGAAGCGCATCCTCCACCGTGTGGAAGGCGGGCGGAAGCCGCAGAACGCGATCTCGGTGTCGAACCTCTCCGTCGACAAGGCCCGCCGGGAGGCGCGCGTGGACGGCGACGAGCTTTCCTTGCGGACGAAGGAGTTCGACCTCCTGGTGGCGTTCGTCGAGAACCCGGGGATCGCGCTGACACGTGACCAGTTGCTCGGTTCCGTGTGGGGATACGACTTTGCGGGCGAGACGCGCACGGTGGACGTGCACGTGCAACACCTGCGCTCGAAGCTCAACAATGCGAAGGTACAGATAGAGACCCTCCGCGGGGTGGGGTACAAGCTGGTCGAAGTGCCTGCCTGAACCCCGGGCGAGGGGGAGGTGAGCCAACGCTAGCGACGGGGACTCGCTCGTTCCGGAGGGACGGCCGGCTCGCAGGGGCGGCCGCGGGCGCGCGTGCCCCGAGGGGGGCGAGCAATGGGTAGCCTCCAGCTGCGCCTGTTCGTCACCTACCTCTTTATCATCCTTGTGACCCTCGGGCTGGCGGCCCTCAGCCTGCTGCTCCAGCTGGGGGAGTACCGGGACTCCATCTCCTACGGAAACCTGGAAGACATGGGGCGGCTGGTGAACTCGCAGGCCAGCATCGAAGTCCAGCTCCAGGCACAGGCCCAGGACTCGCCTAACCCCGAGGAGCTGCTGCTGGGGCTGAATGCGTTCTTCAACAACTCGGAGAGCGGGAGGGTCTCGCGCGAAACGGCGGTGGCCGTGATCGACGCTTCGGGGCGTGTGTTGCCGGGATTCGAGAGCGGGAGCGGGGTTTCGCTCGAAGGGGGCGTGGTGCGGGACCTTGCGGACCAGGCGCCGGGAGACTCCCTGACAGACCCTCGCCGTTGCCGTCTCGACCGGCCTTCGGGGCCGGACATCCTGTGCGTGAGCATCCCGCTGGGGGCAGACGCGCTGGCCGCGCTCGAGGGGACGGAGGCTTCCGCGATCATCGTGGCACGCCCCGCGGCCAGCCTCGGCGAGATCGTGGGCGACCTTTTCCCGCGGCTGGCGTTTTCGGGGCTGATCGGGGTAGCGGCTGCGCTTGTGCTGGGGTTCGCGTTGAGCCAGAGCGTGGCGGCCCCGTTGCGCAACATCGCTCGCGCCGCCCGGAGCGTGGCCCGAGGAAACTACCGGCAGCGGGTGCCCGCGACAGGGCCGCGGGAAGTGCGCGACCTGGCGGCGAACTTCAACCGCATGACGGAGGAGGTGCAACGCTCACAGCAAACGCTGCGCGATTTCCTGGCGAACATTTCGCACGAGCTCAAGACACCGCTCACGTCCATCCGCGGCTTCAGTGAGGCGATGCTCGATGGCACGATCGACGACCAGGTGGGCATCGAACGATCGGCGAAAGTGATCAGCGACGAATCCAACCGCGTGCTGCGCCTGGTACAGGAGTTGCTCGACCTTTCGCGAATCGAGAGCGGCCAGGTCTCGATGCAGCAGGACGAAGTCGACCTGCACGAGTTGTTCGAGCATGTGGGCGAGGTCTTCGCCCTCCGGTCGGAGGAGTCTGGCGTGGAGCTGGATGTGAACATCCAGGGTGGGGCGCGCATCCGCGGCGACTTCGACCGCCTGGAGCAGGTGATGAACAACCTCCTGGACAACGCGTTCCGCCATACGCCCCGGGGCGGAAGCGTGCGTGTGGGTTGCCGGGACCTGCAGCCCGGCACGCTCCAGGTCACCGTCAGCGACACCGGCCCGGGAATCCCGGTGAACGACCTGCCCCACCTCTTTGAGCGGTTCTACCGGGGCGAGAATGCGAATGGGAGCGGGCGGAAGGGTTACGGGCTCGGGCTCGCCATTTCGCGGGAGATTGTGCGGGCCCACGGCGGAGAGATCTGGGCGACAAGCGAGTCCGGGCAGGGGACGACGTTCGTGTTCACGCTGCCCACCGCGGGCCGAGAAGGACGGAGAGCCTCCGTGCGATAGCGTCCATGGTGTAGCCGCTGGCCATCCCGGTGAATCGCCCGGCCCAGCCGGCCATGACGACCGCCATCCGGTAGAGGCCCGTCGCTTCGTAGTACTCCAGGTTGTGCAAGGGCTTCCCGGTAAGCCGCTGGTACGCCTCCGAGAGGAGCGTTTCCCCTTTCGGTCCCGGCATCCCGCCGAAGATGGTGTGGAGTGCGGAATAGAACCCGAGGTCCGAGCGCGGGTCGCCGATGGCGGCCACCTCCCAATCGAGCACGGCGACAACGCGTGACCCACGGAAGAGGTAGTTGCCGGGGTTCGGGTCTCCGTGGAGCAGGGCCAGGCGGCTATCGGGCGGTTCATTCGCCCTCAGCCATTCGCCGAGTTCGATGAGCAGTGGCGCGCGGGCGATGCGGAGCCGTTCGGCACGCCTCCGCCACGCACCGAGCTCTGCATCGAGCGGCGAGCCGTGGAAGTCTTCCGGGAGGAGGAATTCGAGCCCTGCGGCGCGCCAATCGACGGCGTGGACGGTGGCAAGGGCTTCCGCCGCCATGTCCAGCCGCTGAGAATGGCCATACCAGAAGAGCGGGAGCGTCTCGCCGCGGAGGCGCTCCATGACGAAGAACGGCGCACCGAGCACTGCCGGGTCCGGTTCGAACCAGGCGACCGCGGGGACGGGGACTGCCGTCCTCGCCAGGGCGCGCATCACCCGGAACTGCCGGCTTACGTCGTACGGGGCGAGGATGCCATCGGGGCGCTGGGGCCGCAGCACGAGCGGCACGTCGAAGCTGGCATCGTCACACAGGATGCGGGCATCGAAGGCGACCGTGTCGTTGCTTGCGCCGGCGGGCATCGCCCGGACGTTGACGACCTGCACGGAGCGGGCCGGCGGAAGCCGGCGCTGGAGGTAAGCCGCCAGCGCATCGCGCCAGTCCATCAGGGTAACTCGTCGAGGGAGAGCTCCAGCAGGCTGGCCAGGTGGTCCCACGAGTACCAGGGGTCGCTGTCGTTGAAGCGCTTCCACCCGTAGTAGATGACGCCCAGTTCGAAGAGCCAGCGAGCCCGGAAGAAGGCCATCCCGGTGACGGACTTGCCGGCGGCCACGCCATAGGCCTGGGCAAATGGCTGGGCGTCCGCTGGCCCGTAGGGCGCACCCTTCAGGTGGGACAGTGAAACCAGCTGGCCGACATCCGAGCGGGGGTCGGAGATGCGTGCCTGCTCCCAGTCGACGACGGAGACCACCTCATCGCCGAGGAAGAGGTAGTTGAAGATGTTGATGTCGCCCTGGCAGAGGGCGAGGCGCCCGTCGTCGGGGGTGGATTCCCTGAGCCGCGCGAGCGCACGGGTGAGGAGGGGGTCGCCGCTGCAACCGAAAGCCGGCATACGCGCTTCGATGGCGGAGAGCTCGCCGAGAATGCCTTCGCGAGGGGAAGCGGGCACTCCCATGAACTGCAGTCCGAGCGCCTGCCAGTCCAGGCTGTGGATGTTTGCGACCATGCGGGTGAAGGCGGCGAAGCTCGGCGCGGGGGCGTTGCCCATGTGCGGCGCATCCACCCACTCCATGACAATGAATGGAGCTCCGAGCGGCTGGTTCGCGGGCTCCGAAGCGATCATCGCGGGGACAGGGACCTTCGACCTCGCGAGCGTAGAGATCACGCGGCCCTCCCGGATCACGTCGTACGGCTCGAAGATGCCACGCTGACGCTGGACGCGGAGGCAGATGGCCGGCACCTCGGCGCCGAGGAGCTGGACCTTGCAGGTGATGTTGGACGCGCCCCCATCCACAGGCTCGATTGAGAGCACACGCGCATGCTGGAAAGCGGAGAGCCGGTTCAGCCACGGTTCGAACTGCTCGCGGAGGGGCACCATGGGCGCATTCTCCGGGCGCTGATCACGATTGTCGACCGGGCTGATGGTCCCGGCCGGCGGTACAATTGGCGGCGTGGAGTACTCCGAAGCGCTGGACTACCTGCTTTCGCTGACCGACATGGAGCGCGGCTTCCAGGCTTCGCCCAACCCGACCATGAACCTCGAGTCGATGCGGTCGCTGCTCTCGCGGTTGAACGACCCCCACCGTGGGCGCCCGACCGTCCACGTGACCGGCTCCAAAGGCAAAGGCACCACGGCAGCCATGATCGCGGGGATCCTGCAGAAGGCGGGGAACCACACCGCCCTCTACACGAGCCCGCACCTGCACTCGTACACCGAGCGCATCAGTTTCGATGGCGACCACATCTCGCCCGAGGAGTTCGCTGCGGGGTTGGGCGCGATCAAGGCCGCTGTCGAAGCCGAGCGCGAAAGCGTGCACGGCGACGTGAGCACCTTCGGCGTGCTCACCGCGCTGTTTTTCTGGCTGGTGCGGGCACAAATCCCGCGGGTGGACTGGCAGGTGGTCGAGGTGGGGCTCGGCGGTACGTTTGACGTCACGAACGTGATCGACCCGCCGGAGATCGCGGTGATCACGCCCATTTCGCTGGAGCACACGGCGATCCTGGGGAACACGCCGGCCGAGATCGCGCGGGACAAGGCGGGCATCATCAAGCGGGGGACGACGGCGGTCGTGGCCCCGCAAAAGGACCCTGCGGTCCTGGAGGTCGTCGGCGAGCGTTGCGCGGAGGTGGGCGCGAAGCTCGTGGATGTGGCTTCCCTTTACCAGTACGAAGTGCTGGAAAAGTTCCCTTTTGGGCAATCGTTCCGCCTGATCGGTCCGAACGGCGAGCGCAAGATGCGGACGCCGATGCTCGGCGCCCACCTGGTGCAGAACGCGGCGACGGCCGTGGCCGCGGCCGAGGCGATCCGGTCGCGCGGCTACCTCATCTCCGAACCAGCCATCGTCGATGGAGTGGCGCTCACGCGCGTGCCTGGCCGGCTGGAGGTGATGGGGCAGAAGCCGCTGATCGTCGCGGACGGGGCCCACAACGGGGAGAGCGCCGCCGCCCTGGCCGAGGCGCTCAAGGAGTATTTCCAGTGGCGCCGGTGCTTCCTGATACTCGGCGCGAACCGGGACAAGGACGTGCGGGAGATCGGGCTGAAGCTGGCGAAGCTCGCGGAACTGATCATTTGCACGGGGTTCCAGAGCCCGCGGGCGATGGACCCGTACCAGATGGTGCAGGAGGTTGGGTTCCTCGGGCCGGCAGCGGTAGCGGAGGAAACGGTGGCGGGCGCGCTCGACACGGCCCTTGCCCACGCAACCGAAGCAGATCTGATCTGTATCACTGGTTCGTTGTATCTGGTGGCAGAAGCCCGCGAACACGTCCTCGGGGAGAGCGTCATCCGGCGCTAGATTTGACTGCCCCGTGCGGTGTGCTCACGATGGCACTGCTGGGCGCGCAGTGCCACGCGCGCCAGGAGGGGTTCATTTGAGTCAGTATTGGGATTCATATTGGAGGCGGACGCTGAGCCGCCGCCGCATGCTCGCCGGCAGCTCGCTGGCGGTAGCCGGTGTCGCCGGCATGGCCCTCGCGGGTTGCGGCGACGACGACGACGATGACGGCGGCGATGGCGGCAACGGCGGCAACAACAGTGCGCTGACCCCAACGGGGCAGACGCCCACCACCGAAAAGGCCGTCAAGGGCGGGACGCTCCGCGGCCTCGCCAACATCGGGTCGATCCTCGACCCGCACCGCACGAACACGCCCCACGAGTCGCTCACGATCTGGGGCGCGGTCGGCAACACGCTGGTGCGCTTCAGCACGAAGAATGCCGGCGCGATCGAGGGCGACCTCGCCGCGGCGTTGCCTGAGGTGCCCGCCGACGGGTTGTCGCTCACGTTCAAGATCCGGCCCGAGGCCAAGTGGCAGACGAAGGGCCCGGTCAATGGCCGTGCCGTGGATGCCGAGGACGTGAAGCTGAGCTTCGAGCGGATCAAGGACCCGGCGACGGTTTCGCCCCGCGCCGGCCAGTTCGGCGCGATCGACACCATGCAGGTGATCGATTCGCAGACCCTGAAGATCAACCTCAAGATCCCGCAGGCCGACCTGCTGGCGGTCATGAGCGACCAGTACAACTTCATCCTCCCGAAGGAAATCTCGTCCCGCGGGAAGGACGCCATCCAGACTGCGGCCGACGTCATCGGTTCCGGCCCGTATGACCTGGTGGAGTTCGTGGCGGCGCAGAAGTCGGCGCTGGCGCGCCGCGCGGATGCGTACTGGCGGCCGAACACCTCGTGGATCGACCGCTTCGAGTTCCAGCACCAGACGGACCCGCAGGCAGCGCTCAACGCCCTGCGCGCCAACCAGACGGACGTCATCGGGACGACCGCCGACCTTGCGCGGACGATCGAGAACGACAAGAACTTCGTGATCACGCGTGCCCCCACGCCGACGCGTGAGTGCCTCCTCATCAACCACAACCGCGACCGCTACAAGGACCCGAAGGTCCGGCTGGCGCTTTGGCGGGCGATCAACCGGCCGCAGGTGTACCAGACGGTGTTCGGCGGCCTCGGCTTCGTGGGCGGGCCCATGACTCCGGCCGCCCCGGCCTGGGTGCTGTCGGACGAAGAGCTGAAGAAGCTCCCCGGCTATGGCGACCGCGCGACCGAAGTGAAGGAAGCGAAGGCCCTGCTCGCTGCCGCCGGTTTCCCGAACGGCTTCGAAGAAACGGTGCTCACGGTGACCGCGTTCGACACCGAGAAGATCCACGACGTGGTGGTCTCGAACCTGGCGGACATCGGGGTGACGGTGAAGACGGAGAACGTGGGGACGGACTTCGCAGCGAACTTCCTGCCGCGGGAAGTCGCGCGGCAGTACGAACTCGCGACGACGCTCTTCCTCTCCGGAGGATACCCGGACGCGCAGCTTGTCCTGTACCACCACTCCGACAAGACGAAGGGCTCGCGGAACTACGGCGACTACTCGCTGCCGGGCCTCGACGCGAAGCTGGACAAGCAGTCGACGATCTACGACGACAAGGAGCGCCTGCCCCTCGTCAAGGAGATCCAGCGCGACATCATCAACAACCCGGGGCCGGTGTGGTTCGGCTCCCGAGGCGTGTTGACCGTCTGGAGTGCGAAGATCCAGGGCGCGGCGTCGTTCCCGTTCGCATCGGGGTTCTACGGTCCGGAGAACCTCTGGATCAAAGCCTGAGCGATATCCCACACACAGCCGGGGGAGTGCTCTGGCACTCTCCCGGCTGGCGCCTCAATCACCGGCCAGGGTCCCGGCAATGTACCAATTCATCCTTCGACGCCTCGTCCTCTCCATCCCCACGCTGCTCATCGTCTCGTTCCTGATCTTCGGGATGATCCGGCTAAACCCGGACTCCGTTGTGGCAGCGCGCCTGGGAGAGGGGTATACGCCCGAGCAAGCGGAGCAGATCAAAGACGAGTACGGGCTCAACAACCCGCTTGCATCCGAGTACGTGAAATGGCTGGGCCGCGTGGTCCGGGGGGACTGGGGCGAATCGGCCTACACCTCGAAGTCGGTGCTGAGCGAGATGGGCCCGAAGATCGTGGTGACGTTCGAACTCGCGTTCCTGGCGGTCATCTTCGCGGTGCTTATCGGTGTCCCGATCGGCGTGTACTCGGCGATGCGGCAGGACCGCTGGCCGGACTACGTGCTGCGCTCGCTCTCGATCTTCTGGTTATCCGTGCCGGGCTTCCTGATAGCGACGCTGGTGCTTGCCATACTGGCCAAGAACTGGGGATGGATCCCACCGATCCGCTACCGCAGCCTGGCCGACGACCCGCTGGCGAACCTCCAGCAACTCTGGATGCCGGCGCTCATCGTTTCGCTGGCGACATCCGCCCAGGTGATGCGCTTCTCGCGCACGATGATGCTCGACGTCCTGCGGCAGGATTACATCCGGACGGCATGGTCCAAGGGCCTCCGTGAGCGCGCGATCATCACGCAGCACGCGCTACGGAACGCGATGTTGCCCGTGATCACCGTCATCGGCCTCACGATGGCCACGCTCATCGGCGGCACGGTCACGTTCGAGCAGATTTTCGTGATCCCGGGGCTCGGGCGGCATCTCATCCTGGCCGTCGCGCAGAAGGACTTCGCGGTCGTCCAGGGGGTGGCGCTCTTCTTCTCGATCGCCGTCGTCACGGTGAACCTGATCGTGGACGTGAGCTACACCGTCCTCGACCCGCGAGCGAGGACCTAGCGATGGCCGAAGCAACCGCAGCACCACAAATCGTCCTGCCGTCCCGGGGTGGCAACTCTTTCGGGGCGAGGTTCTTCGGGTTCTTCGTGACGCTCGCGAAGCGGAAGCCGCTGGGGTTCGTGAGCTTCGTGATCCTGATGTTCATGTTCTTCGTCGCGGCGTTCCCGCAGTTGTTCGCCACGCATGGCCCGGCGGACACCAACGCGGGGCCTCGCCTGCAGAACTACTGCCTTGGCCCGAAGGACACGTTCCTCTGCCCGACCCTCGTCGAAAGCAGCTCCATCTCGGGCGACCGGCGGGTGGAGGGCTCGCTCTCGGAGCCGTTCGGGACGGACCAGTTGCAGCGGGACGTCTTCAGCCGCGCGGTCTACGGGGCGCGCTGGGCCGTCTATATCGGCTTCTTCGCCGTCACGATTAGCTCGCTGCTGGCGCTGCTGATCGGGGTGACGAGCGGGTACTTCGGCGGCAAGTACGACGCCGTGGTGCAGCGCTTCGTCGACGCGATCATGGCGCTGCCGGCGCTGGTCGTCCTGCTCGCATTGCCGCAGATGATCGGCCGCTGGGACATCGATGGCCCTCTGCCGCTCGACGAAAGCTCGATCACCTTCTTCAAGCTGGCGGTCGTGCTCGGGTTCCTCGGCGGCGCGGGCGGGTCGCGCGTGATCCGGGCGTCGGTGATCGGCGTGCGTTCGTCGCAGTACCTGGAGGCAGCGCGGGTGATCGGCGCGCGCGACTCGCGCATCATGATCCGCCACGTGGTGCCGAACATCTTCGGACCGCTGATGGTGCAGGCGACGATCGGGCTCGGCGGCGTGATCCTTGCGGAGGCGGCGCTGAGCTTCCTCGGTTTCGGCGTCGTGGACCCGAACAAGCCGACCTGGGGGCAGATGCTGAACCAGGCACAGGCGATCGCCTCGATCCGGATCCAGGGCGTGGTGTGGCCGGGGTTGTGCATCGCGCTCGCGGTGTTCAGCTTCAACATGCTGGGCGACGCGTTGCGAGACCTGCTGGACCCGCGACTGCGCGGGGCGAGGGGCAGCTTCAGCTAAGGTATGAGCCCTCGCATCAGCAGGGCCCGGTTTTTCTTCGCCCCGTGCGGGGTCAGAACCGCCGCGGGGCCAACGGCGCCCCCAGCGAGCACAGCTTGATGAGCAGCAGCTCGATCGAGACGTCTTCTTCGACTTCGCCCATCTTATGGGTGCGGTCTGCCTCGACGATGTACTCGTAGGCGCGCTTCACGCCTGAGGGACCCAACCGCCTGGCGGCCTCGACGTCCTTGCGGAGCGGGAAGTTGTTCGGCCTGCCGAGTTCGGCGGCGATGGCCTCGGGCTGCAGGCCCGCCTCGACCAGGTCGGCGACCGGGGCGAGGGCGCGGTACCTGGAGGCAATCAGGCCGAGGAGGCCCTGGAGGTTCTCGCCGGAGTCCGCGAGGCTTTTGAGCGCGGCGAGGGCGGGGCCGAGCCGGCAGTTCACGACGGCGTCGGTAAGGTCCCAGGACTTCGTCTCCCGGTCGCCGTGGGAGACGCGGTTGACGACCGCGACATCGACTTCGCCGCCGGCATCGCGGGCGTAGAGGGCGAGCTTGTCCAGCTCGTTGGCGATGCTGAGGGTGTCGCTCTGGAGGAGATTGGCGAGCAGCTGGACAGGGTCGGTTTCAGGCGGGCGCTCCTCGTGCGCTTCGAAGGCGCCGCCGCGGCGGAACTTGATGCCGCGCAGGGCAGCCTCCTCGGTGATGTACCGCAGGAGGTCGTCTTTCTGGAGCTCCGGGTACTCTTCGACGCTGGCGCCCGGTAGTTTTGAGAGCGCCTGGACGAGCGGGTTGGTCTTGGTGACGGCGCGTTGACGGCCCTCGACGAGAAAGGGCTGGCCGAAGAAGACGAGGGTCGTCGTCTCGGGGATGCCCTGGGCGAGGTCCGCGGCGAGCTGCTCCCAGGGGCCGAGGTTGCGCGGGCCACGCGGGCCGCCCCGGCTTTCGAACCGCTCCAGGAGGTGCTCGACGATGACGAGCCGCTTCGGAGCGAGGAAGGGAGGGGCCATGCACGGGGCGATCACGTCGGACGGCTTTGCGTCGCGGCCATCGACGGTGGTGAAGTTCGTGACGAGCATGCCACTGCCGCCGTCTGCTGCGTCTTTGAGTTCCTGGAGCCGCGGGCGCATGGCGAGCTCGTTGGCGCCGAAGAGGAGGACGATCACCGCTTTAGCCTAACCGGGTCGCCGGGACGGCGCACCGCCGGCCGGGCGCGAAGAGGCGCGGCTGCCGGGCCGCAGCCGCGCCCAAAGAGACGGGGCGGAACCGCGCTCAGGCTGCCTGCTGGCGCGTCCCGCCTGCGGGCTGGATGTTCTGGTTCTGGTGGAACACGTTTTCGGGGTCGTACCTGAGCTTGACGCAGGCGAGGCGTGCGTAGGCCGGGTTGTCGTAGGCCTCCCGGACGCGCTCGCGGCCCTCGTCGCCAAGGAAGTTGGCGTACGCCCCAGCGGCCTCGCCGCGGAGGCCGGCGAACGTCTCATCGGTCCAGGCACGGTAAGGGGCGGAGTCGGCTGCCGGGTCGAGCCAGACGTTGACGGCGGCAAGCAGGAAGTCCTTGTCGCGGTGGGCGAAGGCAGTCGCCTCCGGGGCGATGCGGGAGATCGCGCCACCCAGCGGCCGGAGCTGGACCATGCTCCCCGGTCCGCCCCGCTCTGCCACCCGGGCGATCGCGAAGTCGATGGCGGCGTCACTCAAGCCGTGTGCGAACATGCCGCGGAGGGCGGAACACGAAGGGTTCGAGGCGGCGGCTGTGTAGTTGAACATCACGGGATACGGCACGTGCGCCACCTGATCGATGACCGGCGTCGCCAGCTTGCGGAGGGGGGCGAGGGCGCGCTCGCCGTGCACCGGGTGGCCGGCATACGCGAGCTTGATGAGCAGCACCGGGCGACCGACGACTTCGGCCGGCACCCATGGCGCCGGGGGCGCGTGCATGATGGCAGCGATCGTGGTCAATTCGTCCGGGGCAGCGAGGGCGTACTCCATGTATCCGCGCACGGCCTGGCGCGTGGCCGGCAGCGCGATGACGCCGCCCAGCACGGAGCCGTCCTTCCAGAGCTGCAATTCGAACTCGGTGACCACGCCGAAGTTGCCGCCGCCGCCGCGGATGGCCCAAAAGAGGTCTGCGTGTTCCTTCGCGCTCGCACGAATGGTCTCGCCGTCGGCGGTCACGACCTGGGCGGAGAGGAGGTTGTCGATGGCGAGGCCGTGCTTGCGTGCCATCCAGCCGATCCCGCCGCCGGTGACCAGGCCGCCGAGGCCCACGCTGGCGGTATCCCCGGTGGAGACGGCGAGGCCGTAGGCATGCGCGGCGGCGGCAAGGTCGCGGCTGGTCGCCCCTCCCTGGACGCGGGCGGTCTTCTTGCGCTGGTCGATGGTCACGCCGTTCATCCGGGAAAGATCGATGACGAGGGCCCCATCGGCGACGCTGTGGCCGGCAGCGCTGTGGCCGCCGCCACGGATGGACAGTTCGATCCCGCGGGCCCGCGCGAACTTCACCGATTCGGCGACGTCCGCGGCTCCCCGGGCCCGCACGATCATGGCCGGGCGGCGGTCGAAGGTGAGGTTGTGCAGTTTGCGGGCCTCGTCGTACTCCTCGTCGTCCGGCGTGACGACGTCACAGGCGAGCCGCGCCCTCAGCGCATCGGTGCCGGCAGTGCTCGCTGCAGCGAGAAGGTTGCTGATATTGGGTGCCATCCGGTTGCTCCTGCTCCGTGTCTGCATCCAACATGCCGCGTCCAGGGGACACGCGTTCCTAAATGCTCACTAGTGGTTCCTAAGCGATCCCTAAACGGATCCGATAAACTTCCTACTGCGTGAAGCAGGCCACATCCGGGCACCGTGCCGGGTGGCTTCAGTGGAGTTGATGTACCAGATCGACGCGGCGCTCAAGGAGTTCCTGGAGTCCGGCGTCGCAGTCCAGGTGGGGACTGCGAGCGCGGAGGGCAAGCCCCATGCCGTCAACGGCTGGGGGCCGCGGATCAACGCGGGCGGCACAGTCTCGGTCTTCATCGAGGCGAAGCGCGCCTCGCGGCCGCTCGCCAACCTGGCCACGAACCCGAAGGTTGCCGTCATCTTCGGCGACCCCATCACCTACCGCTCCATCCAGCTGAAGGGCCGCTGGCGCTCCACCGCACTGCCGAGCGAGGAGGACCAGCAGTGGGTCACGCGCCACCGCAACCTCTTCCATAGCACAACCGCTCTCGTCGGCGACAACCCGAACTCCATCCGCAACCTCTGGATGGACGACGTGATGCGCATCGACTTCGAAGTGGAGCAAGCGTTCGACCAGACGCCGGGCCCGGAAGCGGGGCGGCCCCTGTGAGCGCGACGTTCCAGGTGCGACTGGAGGAGATCCCCAGCTGTTTCGAGGGGATCATCCCGTCCTCGATCTGTACGGTCTCCAGCGACGGCATGCCGAATATCACCTACATCTCGGTCGTCCACCGGATCGACGCCGAGCACGTGGCCCTGAGCCGCCAGTTCTTCAAGAAGACGGAAGACAACACGACCGTCAACCCGCTCGCCCAGGTGCAGGTGATCGAACCGGAGACCGGCCGCCAGTTCCTCCTGGACCTGGAGTACGAGCGCACGGAGACGAGTGGCCCGCTCTTCGAACGCATGAAAACGAAGCTCGACGCGGTGGCTGCGCACGAAGGGATGGAGCAGATCTTCCGGCTCAAGGGGACGGACGTCTGCCGGGTTCTGGCGACGGAAGCGGTGCCGTGCGACTTCCCCGAAGGGCCGGCGCCGCGCGCCATCGCCCTGGACCGGGTGGAGGCGATCTCCCAGCGCATCGCCGAAGCGGAGGACATGGAGGACGTCATCTCCATCCTGATGGATGGCTGCAAGGACCTCCTCGGCTACCCACACACCTTCGTGATGCTGCTCGATGAGTCGGGCGAGCGGCTGTACACCGTCGCCAGCGCCGGGTTCACAGCTTCGGGGACAGGCTCGGAGGTGCAGGTGGGCGAAGGGGTGATCGGGCTGGCGGCGGAGCGGCGGGTGACGGTCCGCCTGACGCACCTGGCGCGGGACCTGCACTATTCGCAGGCAGCACGAGGGGCGCGCGCGTCCGCGCCGGCGAACCTGGAGCGAGTGATCCCGCTCCCGTCGCTGCCATCGGTGCAGAGCCAGATGGTGGTACCGATGCTGGCCCACCGGAAGCTGCTGGGCGTGATCTGTTTCCAGAGCCACGAACCCGGGGCATTCCAGGCGAACGACGAGTGCGTTGCCGGCATCCTCGCCAACCAGGCGGCGACCGCGATCCATGCGCTGGGGATCCCGGAGAGCGCGGCCGCGGCGCCGCGGACCGTCCTGCCCGCCCCGGTGAGGGACGCCCTCCAGGTGAAGCACTACAGCGAGGACGACACCATCTTCCTGGACAACGAGTACCTGATTAAGGGGGTCGCCGGCGGCATCCTCTGGCGGCTGCTCCAGACCTACGAACGCGAAAACCGCAGCGACTTCAGCAATAAGGAGATCCGGCTGGACCAGTCGCTGGACCTGCCGGACATCAAGGACAACCTGGAGGCGCGGCTGATCCTGCTGCGCAAGCGACTGGAAGAGCGGGAGGCCGACATCCAGATCGAGAAGACGGCGCGCGGCCGCTTCCGGCTGCTCGTGAGGCGGCCGTTACAGCTGGTGTCGGTGGCTTCCGCGGGGCCGCTCTAAGCGCTTCGGGAGGCGATCAACGCGTATTCGAGTGCGTCTGCGAGCGCGAGCCAGCTGGCCTCGATGATGTCCGTTGAGGAGCCGACGGTGGTCCAGTAGCGGTTGCCGTCGGTGCTTTCGATGAGGACGCGGGTTTTCGCACCGGTGGCGGCCTGCGAATCGAGGATGCGCACCTTGTAGTCGACGAGCTTGACGTTCTCGAGCTGCGGGTAGACCTGGACCAGGGCCTTGCGGACGGCGCCGTCGAGGGCGTTCACGGGGCCGTTTCCTTCGTGGGCGGTGTGCTGCAGTTGCCCATCGATGACGATTTTGACCATCGCTTCAGCGAGCATCTCATTGAGCGCCTCGCGGCCCGGGCTGCGGCGGCGGCGTTCGACGATGACGAAGTCCTCCAGTTCCCAGGGGGCGATGTAGCCGGGCAACGAACGGCGCACGAGCAGCTCGAAGCTCGCCTCCGCGCCCTCGTACTGGAACCCCTGGCTCTCCTTCTCCTTGACCACTTCCAGCAGGCGGCGGATCTCGTCCTGGGTGAGCGGATAGTCGATGCCGAGTTCCTGCAGCTTCATCACCAGATTGCGCTGCCCGGAGAGCTCGCTGACGAGGACGCGGGAGACATTGCCGACGCGCGCCGGGTCGACATGCTGGTAGGCGCGTTCGTCCTTCATGATGCCGGCAACGTGGTAGCCGGCCTTGTGCGCGAAAGCGGAAGCGCCGACGTAGGGCGCGGCCGGGTTCGGCACCAGGTTGGCCAGCTCGGAGACGTAGTTGGAAACTTCGGTCAGCCGCGCCAGCTGTTCGTCCTCGACAACGTCGAGGCCCATCTTCAGCTTGAGGTTTGCGAGGATGGTGAGGATGTCGGCGTTGCCACAACGCTCGCCGTAGCCGTTCACGCAACCCTGGACCTGCCAGACGCCGGCTTCGACGGCGGCCATCGAGTTCGCGACGGCGAGGCCAGCGTCGTTGTGGCAGTGGATGCCGAGGCGCACGTCGCGCACGCGTTCCTGCGCGTGGTGGATCGCCCGCAGCATGGCCTGGGTGGTCATCCCACCGTTAGTATCGCAGAGTACGAGCGCGTCGGCCCCCGCCCGGGCGGCGGTGGCGAGGCACTGGAGGCTGTAGTCGGGGTCGTCGAGGAAGCCGTCGAAGAAGTGCTCGGCGTCGAAGAACACGGTTTTGCCGAGGCGCTTGAAGTAGGCGACGGTGTCCGCAATCATCGCGAGATTTTCCTCGGCGCTGGTTTCGAGGATCTCGCGGACCTGGTACATGCTGGCCTTGCCGACGAGCGTGATCCCGGGCGTTTCCGCGGCGACCAGGCTCTGGATGTTGGGGTCGGTCTCGCAGGTGATGTTGGGCTTGCGGGTGCCTCCGAACGCGCTGACCTTTGCGTTCTTCAGGTCCACGTTGCGGAGGCGGCGGAAGTATTCAGCGTCCTTGGGGTTCGAGCCCGGGAAGCCGCCCTCCACCCACTCGAGGCCGAGTTCGTCGAGCTTGCGGGTGATGCGGATCTTGTCCTCGACGGAAAGCGAGATGCCTTCCATCTGGGAACCGTCGCGGAGGGTGGTGTCGTAGAGCTGGACGCGGTCAGTCGGCATGGCGCGGGGGACCTCTCCTCACAAGGGTATTCGGCGGCGGGAAACACGAAAGCAGGCGGGAAAGGGGCGCTAAATGGCGGCCCCGCGTGATGGACGCGGGGTTGCTTTCACCGAGGGCACGGAGGGCGTGCGCATGAGATGACGATTGTAGCAGTTCTTCACGTTACGTCGCGGTCGAAGGGAAGGAGGGTGAACGTCCCGCCCTGGATGGGCCGGAGGATGCGGAAGTGGCGCTGGTCGAACGTGAGGATGCGCGTGGTTCGGTAGCGGGCCGCGAGGACCACGATCGAGAGGTCAGCGATGCCGACGCCGAGGTCGCGGTAGCGTTCGTTGAGCCTCCGCACCTCGGCGAAGTCGCTGGCGTCGAAGCAGGGCACGTCGAACCGCCCTTCAGCGAGGTCCGTGAGGAGCCTGCGGTTCCCGTCCGGACCCTGAAGCTTCTGGAGGAAGTAATCGAGCTCGGCTGCGACGAACGGCGACAGCACCGGCGCCTGGACCTCGTTGATGAGGATGTGGGACACCAGTGCACGGCGCCGCAGGTCGGGCTCAGCCAGTGAAAGCAGGCCGTTCGTGTCGACGACGAGCGTCAACGCGCTTTGCTCCACTCCTCAACGTCGCGCTTCTGCTGCTCATACTCTTCGTCCAGTCCCTGGCGGATAGTCGCCTCCACCCAGTCGCTGAAGTCCTGCGCGTCGTCGAAGTGGGGGATCGCCTCCGAGGGCGTGTCCTTCCACATATCGAGGATCGCGTAGTTCTTGTCCGGCAGGCTGGCGTCGTAGGCGAGCAGCGCCTCGCGGATGACCCATGCCTGGGACTGACCCTTGCGTTCGGCCAGCCGGGCGAGGCGCTCGCGGTCTTCGTCGGTGAGGTAGACGCTTGTCTTCTTCATGTCCATGGCGAGCACTCCTGTTGTATAGGGTATCAGGTAGGGCGTACGATTGACAATACCCTACAGTGTGCCCTACGTCAGCCCGGCGCCCGTCCCGAGGCGCACGGCAAGCCGAATTGCCTCCGCCATGCTGGTCGCGTCGGCCAGGCCTTTGCCGGCGATGTCGAACGCGGTGCCGTGATCGACGGAGGTGCGGAGGAGCGGAAGGCCCAGGTTCACGGTGATGCTGCGTTCGAAGCCGTGGACCTTGATCGCGATGTGTCCCTGGTCGTGGTACATGACCACGACGACGTCGTGCCTTCCAGCGATGGCAGCGTTGAAGACCGAGTCCGCCGGGTGCGGGCCAGTGGCATCAATGCCGAGGGCGCAGGCATCCGCGATTGCCGGCGCGATCTCGTCGAGTTCCTCCCGTCCGATGAGGCCGTTGTCGCTGGCGTGCGGATTCAGGGCGGCGACAGCAATGCGTGGCGACGGCACGCCCCAGCGGACGAAGTGCTCGTGGGTCATTTCGATCGCGCGCAGGACGTTGGCGCGGGTGACGTAACGGCAGGCCTCGGCCAGCGGTTTGTGGGTGCTCAGGTGCATGCAACGGAGGCTCCCGGAGATGAGCATCGTCGCGACGTGGGCGGCACCAGTGAGCCGCTGCAACACTTCCTGGTGGCCGGTGTCGGCGATGCCGGCGAGCTTGAACGCCTCCTTGTTCACCGGCGCGGTGACCATGGCGTCCGCCTCGCCGGAGATGCACATGCGCGCGGCGTGCTCGACCCAGCCGTGCGCAGCGCGGGCGGAGTCGACCGAGAGCCTGCCAACGGGAAAGGGCCCCTGCGGAAGGTCCGGGGGCTCCACGGCCGGGGGCGGCGCGCCTGCCAGCCCCAACTGCTGCCAGGTCCCGGCGAGGACGCGCGCGGAGCCGACGACGGAAATATCCGCCAGCGCACGCACATCCTCCCTGGCGAGCGCTTTGGCGACGACTTCCGGGCCGATGCCGGAGGGGTCGCCCATGGTGACGACGAGGCGGAGCTTGTTCACGGCTGAACTCTAAGGGGGCGGGACGGGGCGGCCAACAGTGTCGCTGCCGCAGCACATCAGCAGGGGTTGCCTCCCGGTCCGCTCAGGCGGTCGGCGGAGACGTCCGGGATACGCACGCGTTCAGCCCACCGGTCGAACGTCCAGTCGAGCCGCTTGCCATTGTTCGTGAGCGTCCCGGACCACAGCCGCAGGGGGCGCCCTGTGCCGTTGTCGATTTCGAGGGTGACTTCGCCGAGGCCCGCCAGGTCAACCAGCAGCGTCGTGGAGTCGGACGCCCGTGAGATGGTCTGCAGGACTCGCGACCGCCCGACCTCTTCGGGCGTGATGACGAATGGTGCAAGCACGTCCGTCCCGTCCTGGATGCGCGCCCAGGTTGGGCAGGTCTCGCGCTTGAAGTAGGTCTCGCCGCCGCGGAGCACGACTGCATACTGCCCGTCGCCGGTGCGGCGGAGGTCGGCCACGGCCGCGCCAGACTTCACGTCGACGGCGACGGTCCCTCCGTCGGAGCCGCCCCAGCGAGGCAGGACGAGGTTCTCCTGGCGGACGGTGACCCGGTAGCTCCCCGCCGTCTCCAGCGCCCCGCCGACGCGGATGCGAAGGTCCTCGTCGCTCAGCTCGCAGAGGTTCGGGAAGCGCTCGCAGTTGTCGAGCTGTGCGGAATCGTCCGGGCTCACCGCGTCCTCGCGGTCCGAGCAGGCGGCAGCGGCCACCGACACAATCGCGGCCAGGAGGATGCGGGCGATTGCGCGACGGGGCATGCTTCCCACCTACTCCGGCGAGGCCTCCAAGCGGCCCACCACGCCTTCGGCGACCAGCCGGTCGACGTCTTCTTCGGTATAGCCGATATGGGAAAGGATCTCATAGGCGTGTTCGCCGGGCTTTGCGGCGCCGCGGGTCGCGCCCCCGGGCGTCCGGGAGTGCTTGACGGGAGTGTTGGAAACGGTGAGCGAGCCCCCTGTCCAGGTAGGCAGATCGACGAGCATGTCCCTCGCTGCGACCTGGGGGTCGGCGACGACCTCATCGACGCGGTTTACCGGGCCGACCAGCGCGATGGAGCCCAGGACTTGCTGCCACTCGGCCTTCGTTTTCCGCCGGAAGGCCTCGAACAGGACCGGTTCGAGGGCGGCGTAGTTGCGCGTGCGGTTCGCGCTGGTCAGGAAGCGCTCGTCGGTCGCCAGTTCGTCGCAGCCGAGGAGCCCGCAGAAGAGCGGCCAGTTGTGGTCCTTCACGTTCGCCACGACGACCCAACCGTCGCTCGCGGGGAAGGCCTGGTGGGGCGTGCTCAATGGGTGGCGGTAGCCCACCGGGCCCTGGACTTCGCCCGTGGAGGTGTAGCGCACGATCGCGTTTTCCATCAGCGCGACCTGGGCGTCGAGCATGGCCACATCGACGTGCTGGCCCTGCCCGGACCGATCCCGTTCGACGAGGGCGGAGAGCACGCCGATGGCGGTGAAGATGCCGGCCGCCATATCCCCGATGGAGTAGCCGGCGCGTGCCGGGGGGTTGCCTTCGTGGCCGGTCATGCTCATGACGCCGCCCATGCCCTGGACGATCGCATCGACAGCGCCGCGGGAGCGATAGGGGCCCGTCTGTCCAAAACCCGAAGTCGAGGCGTAGACGAGGCGGGGGTTCACCTCATGCATCTTCTCGTAACCGAAGCCAAGGTCCTGCATGGTGCCCGGGGAGAAGTTCTCGGTGAGGACATCGGCCTGCATCGCGAGCCGGTAGACGATCTCCTTCGCGGCGGGCGCCTTCAGATCGAGCATGATGCTCTTCTTGCCGCGGTTCACCGAGAAGAAGTAGGTGCTCACCCCGTGGACGTAGGGGCCGGCGCCGCGCCGCTGCTCCGTCTGGTGGGCGGTCTCGATCTTCCAGACCTCGGCGCCGAGGTCGGCGAGGACCATGACCCCGTACGGGCCTGCAAGCGCCCAGGTGAAGTCGAGCACGCGGATGCCTTCGAGCGGACCTGGCATCTCCTACCTCCCCGTCACGCGCTTCGTCGCCTCGCGGAAGCGGGCGACCTGCTCCGCACTACCACGCAGGCGGCGGTTGGCTTCGTCCTCCATCCGGCGAGCCTCCTCGGAAAGCGTGGCTGCGTCGATCACACGTTTCGCTTCCTGGACGGCGGGGCGGGACATCCCCGCGATCGTTTCAGCCATCGCCCAGGCCGCCGGCATGAGCTCGGCCTGCTCGTGGAGCGAAGTGACGAGGCCGTAGTCGAACGCCTCACGGGCATCAAACTTCCGCGCCGTGAAGATGAGCTCCTTCGCGCGGGCGGCCCCGACGAGACGTGGCAACGAGGCCGCCGCGACGACGAGGCCGTATTCGGAGCCGGGCAGGCGGAACGTCGCGTTGGTGGAGGCGATGCGGATATCGCAGCCGATGGCGAGCCGGGCGCCGCCGCCAAAGCAGTAGCCATTGACGGCCGCGATCACGGGCTGGGGCATCTTTGCCAGAACCGCGAAGAGCCCACCGGCGCCCCGTGAGCGGGCCGGCGCCTGCGCCTCTTCGACGCCGCTCATCTCGAGCATGTCGCCGCCGGCGCAGAAGGCCTTCTCCCCCGTACCGGTGATGATGACGCAGGCGACGCCGGGGTCTTCCGACGCGCGCAACAACGCGTCGCCCAGCTCATCGCTGAGGGCGGCGCTGAGGGCGTGGTGGCGTTCGGGCCGGTTGAGCGCAAGACAGAGCACTGGCCCGCGCCGCTCTTCGATGACAAGGGGTTGGGTTTCGGTCATTGTGCGGGGAGTTTAGCCGCCATCGGGGCGAGGTGTATGCTCCCCGCGCAGTCCCACCCAGGAGTGGCCGCATGTACGAAGAGATCCTCTACGAGGTCGATGACCCGGTCGCCGTCGTCACATTCAACCGGCCGCAGGCGCTGAACGCGTTCACCTACCGCACCCTGGCGGAACTCCGCCACGCGGTGGCCGCGGCAGAGGCCGACCCGAGGGTGGTCGGGATCGTGGTCACCGGGGCGGGGCGAGGGTTCTCGGCGGGGATGGACATGAACGCCCTGGGCGAGATGACGAAGACCGGCGAATCGGGCGGGGGCGACTACGGGCTCCGGGCGCACCCGGGCGACCCGGCAATGGGCGAAAACTTCGAGCGCATGTTCACGTACTTGATGGCGGTGCGGAAGCCCGTGCTCGCGGCGGTCAATGGCGCCTGCGCGGGACTCGGCTTCTCGCTGGCGTGCATGATGGACATGCGCTTCGTCGAGCGCCAGGCGCGGTTTGTCACGTCGTTTTCGGCGCGCGGGCTCGTCGCCGAGCACGGCACGAGCTGGATCCTGCCGCGGCTCATCGGCCCGTCAAAGGCGCTCGACATCCTCTGGACGGGACGCCGGATTGAAGGCGAAGAGGCACTGGAACTGGGGCTGGCGAACAGGCTGTGCGAAAACGGGCAGTCGGTGGCGGACGCCTCGGAGTTCATCCGCGGCCTGGCGAGGACGGCTTCGCCGCGCTCCCTGATGGAAATGAAGCAGATGGTCTACCGCCACCTGAACATGGAGCTCGGACCGGCCATCGACGAGACGCAGGCGCGCCAGGACGCGAGCCTCAAGCGGCCGGACTTCACGGAGGGCGTGCGCTCGTTCGTGGAGAAACGCGAGCCGCGGTTCGCGCGGATCGGCGAGTAAGCGGGGCCCGGCGGGTGCCAGAGCTCGCGCAGAACATCGCCACGACGCTGGCGATCGCATCGTTCCTTTACGGCCTCGCGGGGATCATCGTGATCCTCGACGACGACAACCCGGGGAAGTGGCTGAAGATCGGCACCTGGCTGGCGATCTCGTGGCCGGTGCTCTGGAGCGCATGGCTGTGGGTCGCGTCGCAGGCGTAAGCGCGCTACTTCGCCGGTGCGCAACCGGCCGGGGGGTCAGTCCTCGAGGTCCGCGCCGGGCCCGGGCAGCTCGAAATCCGGGGGCGCGGCGGGCGTGTCCGGGGGGAGCTGGTCGTCGAAGCGCAGGGGCGGGACGGAGATGTTGGCGAGCACCGCTTCCTCGCCGATCGGGACCGCCGCGTGGGGGACACCCACGGGCACGGAGAACGCCTGGTACGGATGGAGGACGTGGTCGACGCCATCGACGGTGATGCGCGCCGCACCCTCGAGGAGGAGGTAGATTTGGGCGGACTTGTGGTGCACGTGGGGTTCGACGCGTTCGCCGGCGCCGTGCATGCGGAAGATGCGGATGCTCGCATTCTGCGCCACGAAGTCCGTCAGCAACTCATAGGTGCCAACCGGCACGGGACGTTCGAGGGTGGTGCTGCCCATAGCTGGCCTCCGGGGGCTTTGGTGAGGAGATGGTCTCGCCGGGAGGCGAGGCGGGCATGGGCCGAACGGGCGCGCGGGGTGGCCCGAGGGGGCCGAAGCTCCGGGTGGCACGCCGTGTTGCTATGTCTCACATAGGGGAGTGATTCGGCGGTGCGCCGCCGCTACTGTGTGGGCATGGGCGAGGCCACGCACTACCGGATCGAGCAGCGGCACGCGCTGACGCCGCGCCAGCGCGAGGTCCTGGACCTGATCGGGCAGGGCTACACCAACGCGGAGATCGCGGCACGCCTGGGAGTCTCGCTGGAAGGCGCAAAGCACCACGTCAGCGAAATTCTTTCGAGACTGGGCGTCGAAAGCCGGGAAGAAGCGGCGGAGTGGTGGGCGGTGAACAAGCCGGGCTTGCTCAAACGCACGGCTCGCGCCCTCTGGCCCTGGCCGGCGTTGGCCACTGCCGCCGCGGCCGGTGGCCTGGCCCTGGCAGCCTTCGCGGCCGCCCGCCCCGATGCCGCTGAAGAAGCGGTCAGCCTGCCGGAGCCCACCGCCGGCCGCGTCCCGACCTGTCCTTCGGCAGCCCTGTCCTACGCCGTTTCAGAGGACAGAAGGGACAACGGTACGGGAAACGTGTACTTCATCGTCACCGCGAACGCGGCGGCCGCCCCGTGCCGCATCGCGGGCGACGTCAACCTTGTGCCGGTGCCAGCCCGCGTCGATGAAGACCCTCGCTTCGGCGTGCCGATCGACCGGAAGTTCCCGGTGGACGTCGACACCATCGTCCAGCCCGGAGGGACGACGGTCTTCGCCCTCGAATGGAGCAACTGGTGCGCTTCTGAGCCGGTGCTTGTGTGGCGGCCGATGGCCGTTTCGAGGTCGGGCGGAGGGTGGTCTGTCCCGCCGCCATTCATCAGTGACGCACACCCGTCCTGCGCGGACTCAGGCCGACCGTCGACGCTCATCCGGCGCGAATCGCCGCCTGCCCTTCCGGGTGTGCTTCGGCTCGTGGAGAGGTGCCGGGCGGGGGACATCTCGTTCGGCCTCTACGAAGAGCCGGGCTGGCGGCCCGGTGAATCCGCCCTGTTGGAGGTGCGGCCCTCTGGCGCCAACTGCAGCGTGCACGGGGAGCGGCTCACGGCACGACTCTACGTCGATGGCCAACTCGCCGGCGAAGCATCGGTGGCCATCGACGCCTATCTCCGGGCGACAGCGTTCCGGGTGCCATTCCGCTGGGCCGGGCCGTGCCAGGCATCGGAAGTCAAGCTCGAAGTGACACTCGTCCTGGCAGCGACGACGCTCTTCCCGGCGGCACGGCCCCACTGCGCGGGGGCGCCCCCGGCACACAGCTTTCGAGCCGGCTGGTAGCCCTACAGCCGCCCGGCGGCCTGCAGACCTTTGCGGATGCCGGTGTAGAGGACCTCGGCTTCGTGCCGGTGCAATTCGGCATCCGCATGGAGGCCGTCCCCGGTGGCTACACGGCGCCGGTAGGCCGGCGTGTCGCGGACGCCGCTTTCCCCAACGCCATCGTACGTGACGTGGAGCTGCTCACAGAGCTGTTCGAGCGCGGTGTGGAGCTTCAGGCGCTCGCGTTCGTCGCGTTCGAAGGCGCGTTTCCGGGCGGAGAGGCGGCGCTTGCCGTGCGGGCCCTTCACGACAACCACAGCGTTCTCGGCGCGGGCTGCCACCCGGATGCACTCTTCCATGCGGTCAATCACCTGCTGCGTGGTGAAGTGGGTGTCGCCCCCGATGGTCTCCTGGAGGGCCTTGCGGATGCCGCGGAAGACGGGGTTGTGTGCCCAGCGCTCGCTCTTCGCGACGCGGAAGCCCGCGTTACCCGCCTTCTCGCCGCCGAGCCGGCCGAGCAGCCGCTTTACGCGGAGCGGCACCGAACGGTAGAGGAACCAGTAGCTGCCGGTGTTCAGGTAGATGACGTCCGGCTGGGATTCCTCCACCCACGCGGCGACGTGTTGGGGCAGGTCTTCGGTGGGCCAGATGCCCTTGACCACCCACTCGACCGGCTCGCCCAGGTCAGCTTCCAGCTGTTGTCCGGCGATGACGTGCTTCTTCTGGGTCGGCGCCACCCAGTTCCCGGTGTCGTTGCTGGAGCCGAGGAAGAGGACGCGCACGGGCTATTTAGCAACGAGGGATGAGGAATGAGCAAAGAGAGAAGGAGCCGACGGCCACCTTAGGCTCTCTAAGCAGCGGCGAAGCTCCGGAAGGCCGCCCCGGTGAGGTAGCTGCGGAAACCCTTGGTGAAGACAGTCTCGGGATCGCCCAAGGACTCGAACTGGCGCACGGTTCGGCTGAACCGGGTTGCGGATTCGAACGCGTCTGAGCCTCCCACCAACTGGACATCGGCATGCCCACGGATATTGCGCGACAGAAGCCCAAGCAGATCGGAATCAAGACCAGCTGAGCCGCGAGCGGACAGGGGAGCCCTCACCCCCCGGCCCCCTCTCCCGCGCGCGGGAGAGGGGGAGTTCACCACAACCTGAGGCAGCCGGCGTGGGTGAGCGGGGCCGGTGCCGCGACTACCCGATGGGGACTTCCGCGAAGGCCGCGTCCAGGATCTCGTGCACTTCTTCGTCGGCGATGGCGATGACGCGGCCGTCCGCCCTCACCCCCGGCCCCATCTCCCGCGGTGCGGGAGATGGGGGAGTTCACCGCAATCCTGAGGCAGCCGGCGTGAGTGAGCGGGGCCGGTGCCGCGACTACCCGATGGGGACTTCCGCGAAGGCCTCGTCCAGGATCTCGTGGACTTCTTCGTCGGCGATGGCGATGACGCGGCCGTCGTCGTAGAGGCGCATGACCATTTCGAGGGCTCGCATCAGCCGGGGGTCGCGCTTGTCGAGCCCGGCGGCTTCGGCGGGCCGGTGGGTCTGCATCCACATCAGCAAGCCGGCGGCGCCGCTCTTGTCGGTGATGGCGACGCCGGGCGGGCGGTTCAGCAGGCGCGTCGTATCGAACGGGTTGTAGATTTCCTCGTCCTTGATCATGCCGTCGGCGTGGATACCGGCGCGGGTGACGTTGAAGTTCGAGCCGACGAACGGAAGGCGCTGGTCCACCGTCTCGCCGATTTCGCGGTAGTAGTCGGCGATCTCGGAGATGACCGTAGTGTCGATGCCGTGGGTCTCGCCGGTGAGGCCGATGAGCCAGAAGACGAGCGCCTCGATGGGGGTGTTGCCGCTGCGCTCGCCGATGCCGAGGAGCGTGCCGTTGTTCGAGCTGGCGCCGTAGAGCCAGGCCGAAACCGCGTTCGGGATGATCGCGTTGAGGTCGTTCTGGCCGTGGAATTCGAGGGCTTCGCTGGGGACGCCGCCTTCGGTGTGGAGCAGGTGGGTGAGGCGCGGGATGCCGCGGGGAAGCGCCGCGTAGGGGTCGCTCACGCCGACGCCCATGGTGTCGGGGTAGCGGACTTTCACCTGGATGCCGGCCTGCCTGCCGCGCTCCATAAGCGCCTGCACGAAGGGGAGGACCACGTGGTAGAAGTCGGCGCGGGTGCTGTCTTCGATGTGGCAACGGGGGATGACGCCGTCGGCCAAGGCCGCGTCGACGACTTCGAGGTAGCCGTTGATGACCGCTTCCCGGTTCGAACCGAGCTTCTTGAAGATGTGGTAGTCGGAGATGGAGGTGAGGATCCCGGTCTCGCGAAGGCCGGCGGCGCGGACGAGCTGGTAGTCGGCCATCGTGGCCCTGATCCAACCGGTGATTTCGGGGAAGCGGTAGCCGAGTTCCTGGCAACGTTCGACGGCTTCGCGGTCCTTCTTCGTGTAGAGGAAGAACTCGGACTGCCGGACCATGCCGTTTGGCCCTCCGAGCTTCTGGAGCAAGGAGTAGAGGTGGACGATCTGGTCGACCGAATACGGGGCGCGGGACTGCTGGCCGTCGCGGAACGTCGTGTCCGTGATCCAGATGTCGTGCGTCGGGTCCAGCGGGACGGGCTCGCGTTCGAACTGGACCATCGGCGGGAGGGTGTAGGGGAACTGGTCGCGGTAGTAATCGGGGCCAGTGGAGGAAGAGTGGTCGGCGGGGTTGGCGTACTTGAGCCAGGCGGCCATGGGTGCTCCCGTGGAGGCTATGATTGTATACAATCCCACAGGCCGGGACGGTTGTGCTAGCGGAGATTGGCTATCGCTCGGGTGGCGAGGTATAGGCGGCTGCGGCTTCCGGGCAGCAGGGCGGCGCCCAGCCGGTCGGGTCCCAGGCCCGGGCGGGAGGTAGGGGCGTCAGGACTTACGGAAGAAGCCGGCGTTGATTTGCTCGTACTGTTCCTGGCCCGCGGGGATCTCCCAGGTGGAGTAAATCGCGTCCACGGGACAGACGTGGCGGCAGGCGTTGCAGTCGATACAGCGGTCGGGGTCGATGTAGTACATGGGGTGCTCGGGCGTGGTCTCGATGCAGTCGACGGGGCAAACATCGACGCAGGTGCCGTCCTTCACGTCGATGCAGGGTTCGGTGATGACGTAGGGCATGGGCGGAGCGTAACGAGTCCGCGTCCGAGTGGCGAGTCCACGTGGACGGCGAGTCAAGTCGAGGCGTGACCGGGTGAGGGCGCGTATCCTTAAGGCTGATGGCTTCTCCGGGACAGCAACGGACGAAGGCGGACCTGGTCTACGAGGCACTCCAGTCCTCCATCCTGTCGGGCAACATCCGCGAGGGTGAGCACCTGCGCCAGGAGGAGGTTGCGGCGCGGCTCGGCGTGAGCCAGACGCCCGTCCGCGAAGCCTTCCGCCGGCTCGAGAGCGAGGGGCTGGTGGAGCACGAACCGAACCGGGGGATCGTCGTGCGGGGGATCCCGTGGGCGCCACCGCCATCGCCGCTGGACGTGATCGCCCGGCGCTGGGAGGAACTCGTGAAAGACCCCGGGAGCATCCCCGGGAGCGACTTCCCGTAGAGCGGCCGGGCAGGCGCACCGTCAGTTGTAGATTGCTACTGACTTCGCTATGGTTCGGGCCGAACCTGGAGGAACGCCATGACCATGCCCGCCCCACCCCCCGATGCCGAACGCGTCCGCGGGTACATCGTGGCGCAGGCGAACAAGCTGTCGCTTGCGGAACTCGTCGAGAAGGTGCGGACGGACTCGCTCGGCCTGAAGGAAGCAGGGGAGGCCATCCCGGCGGAGCGGTTCGCCGAGCGGCCCGCTGAGGGAGAGTGGTCGGCTGCGGAGGTGTGGACGCACGTCCTGCAGATGAGCGAGCACGGGGCCACTTCGATCATCGGCATCCTGGACACGGGCGCGCGGCCTGAGGCGATGGCCGACGAGATCTCGGGCGAGACGCGCAGCGGGCTCGCGACGGCGGCAGATTACTGGGCGGCGTTCGAGGCTTCGCGGGCGCCGCTGTACGAACGGGTGTTGCGCGCGGAGGGGACGGAGCACCTGGACGTGAAGCTGAAGCACCCATGGTTCGGAGAGTTCAGCTGGCGGGAGTGGTTCCTCTTTATGCGCGTGCACGACCTGGACCACATGCGGCAGCTGCAGGCGATCGCGGAGGGGCTGCGGTAGCTCAGACGCCGGCGTAGCTGTGGAGGCCGCTGATCCAGAGGTTGACGGCGAAGTACGTAAACATGACGAGCGCCCACATGATGACGAGCCACCACATGGGCTCGGGGCGCCAGCCGCGGCGGACTTTTTCGGGGACCACCCTGCGGATGCCGGGGGCGCCGGCGACCGAACCGCTGCCGGCGCGGGCGTGGAAGTAGGCGGCGATGCTCAGCCAGGTGACGAGGGCGCTCGTCTCCTTGGGGTCCCAGCCCCAGTACCGCCCCCAGGCGCTGTTCGCCCACCAGGCGCCGAGGGCGATGCCGAGGCCCAGCATCGGGAAGCCAACCATGACTGCCTTGTGGGCGAGGTCGCCGGCGGCTTCGGCGCTGGGGAGGGCGGCGAACCGGCGGCGGCCTTCGCCCCCCTGGAGGAGGTACACGGCGGCGCCGCAGAAAGAGACGGTGAGCACCGCATAGGAGAGCATCATCATGCTGACGTGGATGGTGAGGAGCGGCCCGTTCTGGAGCGCGGGGATAAGGGGGGTGATCTCGTCCGGGAAGGTGGAGGCGATGCCGAGCATGGCGGCGACGATGGGGAGGGCGAGCAGCCCGAAGCGGCGGTTCCCGATGGCAGTTTCGAAGGCGAGGTAAGCGGCGGCGATGCCGAACGCGAAGGCGGCGGTGAATTCGTACAGGTTCGAGAGCGGGGCGTGGCCGGTGGCGGACCAGCGTGCGGCGACCTGGCCCCCCAGGAAGAGCACGGTGAACGCCGTGAACACAGTGGCCAGGCGCCCCAGCCCGGCGTTCGGCACCCCGGGGCTTTCGGCGATGGTGACGGTGCCAGCGCTCGTCTGGGCAGTCATCCGGCGCAGGGAGCCGGAGGCGCTGGCAACGTAGGCCACGTAGAGGGCCGCCGCGAGCAGCGAGGTAACCAGTCCGGTCCAGAAGAGATAGATGCTGAGTTCGGCCATCGCGCTTGTTCCGGGCGTCACAATGCTACCGCGAAGCGCGGCGCCGCGCAGTGGTACCAGGAGAACCGATCGCACTGAGGCGAAAAGGTTCGATGAAGAGCAGCGCGCGGCAGCCGCCGGTCGCCCTTTGCGGCAGCGCGCGGGCGTGTGGTTGAATGCGCGCCCAACTGGAGGTGTCGCCATGTCGTCCGCCGTTGTCCCGGCCCACGCCGAGATCCCGCCGCCAGCGATTGAGGAGGTCAGCAAGGGCATCTACGCCTACATCCAACTCGACGGCTCGTGGTTTCTGAACAACGCTGGCGCGCTGGTCGGCGAGAAGACAGTCACGGTGATCGACTCCACGGGCACCGAGGCGCGGGCGCGGGCGTGGCACGCGGCGCTCCGCCAGGTGACGGCGAAGCCGGTATCGGCACTGGTGAACACTCACGCACATGGGGACCACACGTATGGGAACTTCATGTTCGCGGAGAGCGCGATCATCGCCAGCGAACCCTGCCGGCACGAGATCATCGCGGGCGGGACGAGCGCCCAGCCCCTTTTCGTCGGTGTGGACTTTGGCGAAACGCCGGTGACGCCGCCGACGGTCACCTTCAAGGACTCGCTCTCGGTGTTCGTGGACGACCTGGAGGTGCAACTGCAGTTCGTCGCGCCGGCGCACACGGGGACGGACATTGTGGCGTGGATCCCCGAGCGCAAGCTGCTGTTCGCGGGGGACATCATCTTCAACGGCGGGACGCCGTTTGCGCTGGCAGGGTCGACCGGGGGATGGCTGGAGGCGCTCGACCGGGTCGAGGCGCTCGGGCCGGAGACGATCGTGCCCGGGCATGGGCCAGTCTCGGGGCCGGGGGTCATCGGGGAAGTGCGCGACTATCTCCTGTTCGTGCGGGAAGCGGCGAAGCGGGGACTGGAGGCGGGCATTCCGCCGCTGGAGCTGGCGCAATCGCTGGACCTTGGGCGCTTCGAGGCCTTGCACGACAAGGAGCGCCTGGTGCCGAACCTCCACCGCGCGTATTCGGAGCTGCGCGGCGAGAAGTGGGGCATCGCGCTCGACTACCGGCAGCTGTTCGCGGAGATGCTGACCTACAACGGCAACAAGCCGCTGCGCTGCCTGGCGTAGGCAGCCCCGGGCTCCGGTAGCCCGCGCGCGGCTCGTTCGCGCCGCAACGCGCTGCCTCTCTCCGGCAGCCGCCGCGTGATCACCCTGGCTCCGCCCTTCGTAAGGAACCTCCGACAGCGGGTTTTTGGTGCACCGGGCCCGCCGATCTCCAGGAGGACTTTCCTCAGCCATGCGATTGCGCAAGCTTTCCATCCTGCTCGGCGCGGCGGCGGTTTCCGTGGGCGTGCTCGGGGCGATCCCGGCCATGGGCGCGGACCATCGCGACGCCGACCTCACCAAGGCTGCTCCTCGCAGCGACATCAACGACCTGTACGTGTTCAAGGGCCAGTCGGCGGGCGGCTATACGGCCGTCATCACGGTCAACCCCCTGACGAGCCCGGCGGACACGGCAAACCTTCGCCTCGACCCGGACACGGTCTACGAACTGAAGGTCGACACGAACGGCGACGCCACCGCGGACGTCAGCTACAAGCTGACGGCAAGCGGTACGGGCGCGATCCAGGACATCACGCTCCGGCGGGCGACGGGCGTCGACGCCGTCACGAACGAGCCAGCGGGCGAGGTCATCCTGCAGGGCAAGACGAGCTCGGCCAGCAGCGTCAACGTGATCAGCGACGCCAGCGGCCGGAAGCTCTACGTCGGCCCGCGGGACGACCCGTTCTTCGACCTTGCGGGGTTCCAGAACGGCCTGAAGTTCACGGGGACGGACACCTTCAAGGGGACGAACGTCACGGCGATCGTGTTCGAAGTGCCTTCGGTGCCGACTCAGCAGCTGGGCTTCTGGGCGACGACTTCGAAGATGGACAACCTGGGTAAGTGGGTGCAACTCGACCGCATGGGCCGGCCGGCCATCAACACGGTGTTCATCCCGGCAGACCAGAAGGACGCCTACAACAACAACAGTCCGGACCGCGACAAGGGCATCTACACCGATGAGCTGCGAGCGGTGCTGACATCGCTGAACAGCCCGGCGACGGATGCGCTGAGCGGCCTGTTGCTGCCCGACATCCTGACCGTGGACCTGAGCAAGCCCACCAACTTCCTCAACGGGCGGGCGCCAGCCGATGACGTAATCGACATCGAGCTGCAGGCGATCACGGGGAACATGGCGGCAGGCGACGGCGTGAACGCGAACGACAAGGCGTTCAGCGCTTCGTTCCCGTACCTGGCGGCGCCGACGATGGGCGGGGCTCCAGCGGCGCCGAACACCGGTGACAGCCTCGTCTCTGCGGGCAGCAACGGTGTCTCGTGGACGTTGCCTGTGGCCCTGATGGCCGCCGGGCTGCTCGGCGGGGCAGCGGTCATCGTCCAGCGCCGGAAGGCGCAGGGCTAAGGAGCCAGCGATGGAACGCGCACCAGGACGGCCAGCTCCCTCCCGGCTTTTCTACGACTGGAAGTGGCGGAACGCCTGGCACCTGCTGCCAGCCGCCGCCATCGTCCTGGGCGCGTTCCTCCTGGCGCGTGACCTGGCCGGCGACGGGGCCAACACCCCGCCGCTGGCCATGGTCGATAGCCAGTACGAAGAGCGGCTCGCGGCGAACATCGAGTTCTTCGAGGGCCGCGTGCAGGAAACCAACGACTCTCTCAGCTACAACCGCCTCGTCAGCCTCTACCTCGAACGGCTCCGGCTCACCGGCGGTGCGGGCGATGTGCGCCGCGCGGAACTCGCCGCCGAACGCGCCATCGAAGTCGCCCCCAACGCCTACGCCAGCGTTCTGAGCATGGCCCGCGTGCGACTGGCGCAACACGACTTCGCCGGCGTGCTCGAACTCACCACCCGTGCCGAAGCGCTCCGCCCGGGCGAACCGGACACGCTGGCGCTGGCGGGCGATGCGAAGATGGCGCTGGGCCGCTACGACGAGGCCGGTGCCGACTACCGCAGGTACCTCGAACTCTCCCCCGGCTTTAGCGCGTTCACACGGATGGCCATCTTCGAAGAGACGTACGGGAACATCGCCGTGGCCGCACAGTTCTGGGACGCGGCGATCGGTGCCACGCGCGAGGAGTTGCCGCTGGACTCGGCGTGGGCGCGGGCCCAGCTCGCCAACCTGTTGGCGACGAATGGCGACCTCGACCGGGCGGAACGCGAGTTCGAAACCGCCCTCCAGGTGTTCCCCGGCTACTCGCTCGCAGAGGCCGGCCTTGCCCGGGTCGCAGCTATGCGCGGCGACTACGATACGTCGCTGGCTCTGTACGCGATGGCCACCGCTAAGCTACCGTCGCCCGAGTTCATCGCGCCGTACGCGGAGACGGCCCTCGCCGCCGGCGACATGGCGACGTACGAGCGCCAGTCCGCGCTGCTCCGCGCCATCGGCCAGCTCTACGAGGCGAACGGCATCCGCAACGACCTCACGCTCATCCTCTTCGAGCTGGACCACGGCGACGCCGCGGCAGGACTTCCAGCGGCCGAAGCTGCATACCGCGAGCGCCCGTCCCTCGCTGCCGCCGACACCTACGCCTGGGCGCTCTACCGTAACGGCGGTTTCGACGACGCCGGGAGATACGCGGACGAAGCCTTGCGATTGGGCACAAAAGAGCCGCTCTACCTGTTCCATGCCGGGATGGTTGCGGCTGCGAACGGCGACAACGACACAGCGCGCCTGCACCTCGAAGCTGCTCTCGAAATCGACCGGGAGTTCCATCCGCTGTTTGCGAAGGAAGCTCGCACGCGACTTTACCCGAACTAAGCTTGCAGATACGTATCGACCTACGCGTTTACCGCTGACGGAACAAAGAGGGGGGTAGCGTCTTATCGCTTTGCGGGATCGAGAGTCCCGTGGTGGAGGCCGAGGATGAGGTTTATACGGAAGCGCTCAGGGCATAGCACGCTCCAGGGTGGTGGCCGCCATCGGAGCCGCTGCCCTCTGTGGTCTGGTGGCCTTCGGTTCGACGTACAGCCTGCGGGGGCCGGATCGTCCGAGCCGGGCGGCTGACGGCGATCCTGCGACGCTGCCGGACGGGACTCCCGTTCCCGGGACGACACCGGACACCTCGCAGCCGTTTTGGTGGGTGCCCTACCAGAATGCCGGGAATCTGGCCAAGAAATTCGAGGGCGAGCGCAACGGCGTACGCATCACCCTCAATCCTGAACTCCGGCTCGACCGAGCATGCCCAGGAGAGTTCCGAATCGCGCCGCCGAAAAGACTTTAGACCTGGCGGTGGAGAGCGAGATTGGCATCCCTATCCGACAACTCCCCTCGGGGGTCGTTCCCGTTGGGGAACCGTACGTTTACCTCTGCGATGGGTCGCCCTTCCACATCATCTGGGCGTTCAACGTCAGCGAGGGAACCGAAGGGGTCGGGTCAAGCGGAAGCGGGTTGGATGTGTACCGCCTGAAAGGGGCTCGTGAGTACTTCCTTCCGGCCTCCAACGGCCGGTGGAGCGACGTAACTGCGGGTAGCTCTCGGGGAGTGCTCATGGCGCCGATCGTAGTGACGGACGATGTATCCATCGGCGGATGCGCAGTCGTGGTGCGAGACGAAGAACAAGATCTGCTGACGGTAGTCCAGGCCTCGGCGGGATACTCGGAATTTTGCCTGTCAGTTGCGGAGGTGCTTTCGTGAAACGCCAACATCGGTTAGTTGCGCAACTGTGTGTATTAGCCGCAGTTCTCGGTGGGCTCGCTGGCGCCTTCATCCCGAAGCAGACTTCCGCGCTCGCCCTCCACAACGTTTACGTGCACCCAACGGCTGACACCTTGACCTGCGGGTGGCACGCTGGACCCTGTTGGGGCTATCCGACTTATGTACCTCCGAACCGAACCGCATTACTGCGGTTCCTCTGATCGGGCCCGCCGGCGCCATGCTCCGTACCGAACCGCATTACTGCGGTTCCTCTGATCGGGCCCGCCGGCGCCATGCTCCGTACCGAACCGCATTACTGCGGTTCCTCTGATCGGGCCCGCCAGCGCCATGCTCCGTACCGAACCGCATTACTGCGGTTCCTCTGATCGGTTCCGCCGTGCTCGAGTTGAACTGGAACTCTTGAGGGGAGCCTGGGTCCTCTGATCACCCGGCGGGCGCCGGTCGTAGTCAGGGTGAGGCCCGGATAGCGGTCCTCGGAGGGAGCCCGATGCGCGCAGTCCTTTCACGCCGTTGGCAGATCCGTCTCTTCGCAGCGCTGGCCGTCGTGTCCCTCGCGTTCGCGCCGACCCTCGCGCAACATGCCCTCGCCCACCCGCTCGGCAACTTCACCACGAACCGCTACGCCCGCATCGAGGTCTACCAGGACCGCCTGCAACTCCACTACGTCGTAGACATGGCCGAGATCCCGGCCTTCCAGGCGATGCCGGAGATCGACAGCGACGGCGACGGCGCGGCATCCGAGCCCGAGCTCGCTGCCTACGCAAGACGCCGCGCGGGCGAGCTCCCGCGGAACTTCGAACTGACCGCCGCAGGGAAGCGCCTCAGTCACGCCCTCCTCCAGTCCACGGCCCAGCTGCTCCCGGGCCAGGGCGGCCTCCAGGTCCTCCGCCTCGTGGCCGTCTATGACGTCCCGATCACCGGCGTGGAGAGCGGGAGCAACGTCCCCATCGCCTTCACGGATACGAACTTCGGCGAGACGCAGGGCTGGAAGGAGGTCGTCGTCCGCGGCTCGGCCGGCGCCACGCTCTCCGGCGCCGAAGCGTTCGCCGCGGACCAGTCGAACGCCCTGCTCGACTACCCGGCCGAGTCCTTGCGTTCGGCGCCGAACGTGAGCGAGGCCTCGTTCTCGTGGGTCGCAGGCACGGGTTCGCCCGCGCCACTCGCCGCAAACGTCCAGCTTGCCGAAGCCGGCCGTGTATCCGGCGGGTTCGCCGCTGTCTTCGAGGACCTGTCGGACGGGAACGTGAGCTTCGGCTTCCTGCTCCTGTCGCTGCTGATCGCATTCGCGTTCGGCGCCCAGCACGCCCTCGGGCCCGGCCACGGCAAGTCGATGGTTGCGGCGTATCTCGTTGGCAGCCGCGGCACGCCAAAGCACGCGGTCGCCCTCGGCCTGACGGTTACGGCCACGCACACATCGACGGTGTACCTGCTCGGTGTGGTTACGTTGCTCGCTTCGGCGTGGCTGACGCCGGAGAAGGTCTACCTCTGGATGGGCGTGGCTGCCGGGCTCATGGTCGTTGCTTTCGGGCTCGGGCTGTTCGTCCAGCGCTTGCTCCAGTACCGCCGCGAGGGGCGTACGCAGGGCATGCATCGGCACGGACTGTTGGGCAAGGCGCATTCGCACCCCGCGACTCACCATCCTGACGGCCATGACCATGCCCATTCGTCCGGGCACGCTCACGACCACGATTCCCGCGTCACCTGGCGGTCGCTCTTGAGCCTCGGGGTGCTCGGGGGACTGCTGCCGTGCCCGTCGGCGGTGGTGGTTATGGTGGCGGCGATCTCGCAGGGGCAGGTGCTCCTGGGGATGCTGCTGATCGTGGCGTTCAGCCTGGGGCTGGCCGGTGTACTCATGGCGATCGGCGTCGGGCTGGTCCTCGGACGACGCACGCCGGGACGGGCGCGAAGGCTCTTCGAACGGCCGCTGGCGGCACGCGCGGTCGCCGTCATGCCGGTCCTGAGCGCGGTGGTGGTGACGGTGGTTGGCCTGGGGCTGACGTACCAGGCGGCAGGCAGGGTGTAGGGCGGACGCTTTGCGCCGGCATGCCCAACCGGGACGGGGCGGGGTCGGCGGCGCTACCGGCGGCGGCGGCTGGAGGGTTTCCGGGCGAGGAACATCCCATAGCCGCCCCGGCCCTGGCGCACGAGGCGCTGCCAGGTTCGCCCGATCTCTCCGCGCGCCTCGGCTTCCGCCTTGCCCCAGCGCCGTTCGAAATCGGCCCACCACTGCCACTCGTCCGGCAGGATGCCGCGCCGCGCCTGGCGGACTGCGTCGGTGCGGTCTTCGGCCAACAGGATCTCGAAACCGAGCGCGTCCAGCTCGGCCACATAGCGCGGGATGCTGAAGAGGGACGGGAACGCCCAGTTGCGGAGCAGATTCAGTTCGTCCCGCCGGGTCATTCCGCGCCGGGCGATGAAGTCGGTGAAGGCGAACATGGCGCCCGGTTTCAGCACGCGCGCGACTTCGGCCAGAACGGGCTCCTTTTCCATGTGGCAGAGGGCATCCTGGCTCCAGGCACCGTCGACGGAGGCGCCGGCCAGGGGAAGATGCTCCGTCCGCGCGAGGACGGGCTGGATTACCCGGGCGAGCTCTTCGGCGCGGTGGCGTTCGACGGCGGCGGCGTGCATCCGCGGGTCCATGTCGATGCAGATCACCCTGCAGGTGAAGCGCCTCGCGATGAAGCGGGCGGGCGCGCCAAGCGCCGAGGCGAGGTCGACAACGGCGCCGCCGAACCCGAAGCCCGCGGCCGCGGCCTTTGCGGCGAGCTCGGCCGTCGCCCATTCGCCGCCGGGGTGCAGATGCGGGCCGGAGCCGCGGACCGCCCACTGCATGCCCGGCTCGTTGTAGACCTCGGCAACTGTGCGCCCGGCAGGGGTCTCCACGGCAGGCCTCAGTACCGCCCGCCGAGCTTGGTGTGGTCCCAGCTGTACACGTCGACCGGTTCCACGCGGACGGCGACGCGCTTGGAGGCCGCCTTGAGGGCGGCTTCGGGGGTTTCGGTGGGCACAGGGATGCCGTTGTACTTCGAGCCGACGAGGCCCATGACCTTCGCAGTGAAGGGTGTGTCCTCGATGATCTCGGCCTGGCCTTCGATGACGAGGCCCTTGAGCTCGGCATACCCCTTCCCGGACTCGAGCATGCAGGAGATCTTCGGGTCGCGCCGGAGGTTCATGATTTTCTGGCTCTTGCCGAAGGTGGTGAAGTGAATCTTGCCGTCGATCATCACGTACCACATGGCGACGAGGTGGGGGTAGCCTTTCGGCCCGTTCGAGGCGACCTGGAGGGTCCACGAATTCTCCAGGAACTGCTTCTGCTCTTCTTCGGTCAGGGCGATGGCGCTGCGGCGGCTCGGCATGGGGCTTCTCCGGCTGGGATAGAATCGTGCGCGCAGTACAGCCGCTCCACGCGGCCGGCGCAAGGAGGAGACCGATGACCTTCCAGCACGGCAAGGGGGCCCGCGAGATCCAGGAGCGCTTTGACACCCGCCGCCTGGCCGACACGATCACGGCAAGGACCGTCCACGACGCGATCTCTGAGCGAGAGGCGGAATTCATCGCGCGCATGGACATGTTCTTCCTGGCGACGGAGGGGGCGGACGGGCGCCTGGATTGCAGCTACAAGGGAGGCGACCCCGGGTTTGTGAAAGTGCTCGACGAGCGCACCATCGCCTTCCCGAACTACGACGGCAACGGCCAGTACCTGTCTACCGGCAACATCCTGGAGACGGGGAAGGTCGGTATTCTCTTCATCGACTTTCAGAACCAGTGGCGGATGCGGCTGAACGGGACGGCAACGATCGACTTCGAAGACCCGCTCGTCACCGAGTGGCCGGAAGCGCAATTCGTCGTCCGCGTGCACGTGGAGGAGGTGTTCCCGAACTGCCCGCGCTACATCCACCGGATGGAGCTGGTGGAACGGTCGGTGTTCGTGCCGCGGTCGGATTGCGAGACGCCCGACCCGGACTGGAAGGCAGCCTTCGAGGATGTGCTGCCGGCGGAACAGCAGCGCCGCCGCGCCGCGCGGCGGGACGAGACCGCGGCGCCATGAGCAACGGGAAAGACGGCCACCCGATCGTCCCGGAGCCGGGCGCGAAGGTCGACATCCGCCAGTACGACCCGGGCAATACCCGCGGCGTCGAGAAGGAACAGGCGCTTGCCGACATCGGCCCGCTGCGCCTGCGCCTGAACGAACTCCAGAACCTGCTGTACGCCGACGAGCGTTTCGCCATGCTCATCGTGTTGCAGGGGATCGATACCGCGGGCAAGGACAGCACGATCAACAGCGTCTTCCAGGAGGTGGGGCCGATCGGCTGCCGGGTAGAGAGCTTCAAAGTGCCTACCCCGGAAGAGCTCTCGCACGACTACCTGTGGCGCTACCGCAAGGTGACCCCGATGAAGGGGCACATCACGATCTTCAACCGTTCGCACTATGAGTCGGTGCTGGTCGAGCGGGTGAAGAACATCGTGCCGCGTGAGGTGTGGGAGAAGCGCTACGACGACATCAACGAGTGGGAGAAGTACCTGGTGCGGAACGGCACTGTGGTGATGAAGTTCTTCCTCGTGATCTCCAAAGACGAGCAGCGGGAGCGGCTCCAGGAGCGGGTCGACGACCCAAAGAAGCAATGGAAGTTCCGCCTTGGCGACCTGGAGGACCGGAAACTCTGGGACGAGTACGTCGAGGCCTACAGCGACGCCATCACGCACACCAACACCAAACAGGCGCCATGGCACGTGGTCCCCTCGAACAAGAAGTGGTACCGCGACATCGTGGTAGCGACGGCGGTGGTCGAGAAGCTGGAGTCGCTCGGGCTGCGGTATCCGCCGGCGGAGGAAGGAGTGGTGGGGCTGAAGGTGGAGTGACGTCGCCGACGCGGAGGTGCGCGAGCGGGCCTATACTCCGCGCGTGAATCCCCGGGCACTCGCGGGCGAGATGGAAGCGACATCGGCCGGCGCCGGTGGCTGCCGCTGCGCCGCTACCGCTGGTCATTGCGCAAGGGCGACCAATGGAAGGACGCTTCGCACGAAACGGACAGCCTCGTGGCGTGCATCGGCCTGCTGAGGGCCGGCCAGACGATGGAGAGGACATAGGCATGGCCGGACGGTTCGCGCGACGACGGGAGAGGCGACGCTTCGAAAGCGCGACTGCCGAGGCGCGCGAGCAACTGGCCGCCGAGATGGAAGACGTGCTGCGACGGCACGTCATGCAGGCGTGGTTCCCGCGCTGCATCGACCGGAAGCAGGGCGGGTACTTCCCCGATTTCGACCGGCGCTGGCGGCTCCACGGGAGCCAGCCGAAGATGCTCGAGTTCCAGGCGCGGCAGGTGCGGGCGGCGGCTCGACTGGCACTGGCTTATCCAGGTGAGGGCGATTGGGCCGAGTATGCGGTCCACGGCTATGAGAACCTGCGGACCACGATGTGGGACGCCACGACGGGCGGCTGGTACTGGATGGTCGAGCGCGACGGGCGGCCTTCGGCGGGCCACACCAAGCACGCCCACTCCACCTCGTACGCGGTGCAGAGTTGCGCGCTCGTGTACGTGGTTACGGGTGACGCGGGCGCGCTCGAGATGGCCGAAGAAGGACTCCGGTGGTTCGACCAGCACGCGCACGACGATGAACACGGGGGATATCACAGCTGGCTGCTGCGAGACGGGGCGGTGGTGCGGCGGGCGGACGAGCTGCCGCCGGGCACTCAAGGGGTGGACCCGCTGAACCATGACGTGGGCCTGAAGAACGAGAACGTGCATGGCGATTGGCTGGAGGCGCTGTTCGAGGTGCGCAGTGTGAGCAGCCTGCCACTGGTAGAGGCCCGCTTGAGGGAGATCGCGGACATCCATCTCCGGCACATCACGACGATCGGCGGAGAAGTGCACCACACGTTCCACGACGACTGGACGCCGCAGCCGTGCATCGAGCGGTTTGGCTACGGGGCGCTGTCGGCGCACCGGCTGCTGGATGTTGGCGGGCTCCCGGGCTACGAGCTGTTGAATGAGCGCGCCAAGCTCGTACTCGATCACACCATTCGTCAGGGCTGGCGAAAGGACGGCGGCCTGCTTTACGCGGGCCCGCCGGGGGTTCCCGTGGAACTCCAGGGCACCGACCTGCGCGTGCCGCGGCGGGCATGGTGGGTCCAGCTGGAGGCGATCCGAGCCCTGGCGATGGCGTGGGCGGAGTTCCCGGGCGAGGCCGACAGATACTGGAGGCGCATGGTGCGGCTCTGGGACTTCTTCAAGCGTGACCTTGTGGACGACCAGTACGGAGGCATCTACGAATGGCCCACGCGCGACATGCCGTTGCTCGGGCGGCCGATCGGCCCGCGGAACGGCTGGGCGTCGCGCAAGGGGCACTCCTGGAAAGACGCCTCGCACGACGTGGACTGCCTGCTGCGGTGCATCCGGGTGCTGCGCGAAGGACGGACGCCAGCCGCCCGACCTTCCTGACATACCCCTGTCAGGAAGCTTCTCTCAACCCCGCCCGGGCATCCGCTACACTCAGGATCTATGGTGACCGCACCACCTCGCCCTGCGCCCGCCAACTTCAAGCTCGTAGCCGACTTCGTGCCCACCGGAGACCAGCCGGAGGCTATCGAGAAGCTCGTTGAAGGTGTCACGCGGGGCGACCGCTACCAGACGCTGATGGGCGTCACCGGCTCGGGGAAGACGTTCACGATGGCGAACGTGATCGCCAGGACCGGGCGGCCGACGCTCGTGCTGGCGCACAACAAAACGCTGGCAGCACAGCTCTGCTCCGAGCTCAAGGAGTTCTTCCCGGAGAACGCGGTCGAGTACTTCGTCAGCTACTACGACTACTACCAGCCCGAGGCGTACATCCCGCGAACCGACACCTACATCGCGAAGGATGCGGACATCAACGATGAGATCGACAAGCTGCGACATGCAGCCTCACGCGCGCTGCTCACGCGGCGGGACGTGATCATCGTCGCCTCGGTCAGTTGCATCTACGGCCTGGGCGACCCTACGGAGTACGAGGGCTTCGTGCTCAGTTTCCGCAAGGGGCAGCGCTTCGACCGCAGCGAGGCCATCCGCAAGATGGTGGCGATGCAGTACGAGCGGAACGACATGAACATGGTGCGCGGGAAGTTCCGGCTGCGGGGCGACTCCCTGACCATCATCCCCAGTTACGAGGAGCTGGCGGTCCGCATCGACTTCTTCGGCGACGAAGTCGAGCGCATCGTTGAGATGGACCCGCTAACGGGCGAAATCGTGGCCGAGCGGGACGAGGTCGATATCTTCCCGGCGAAGCACTTCGTGACCGGGCGCGACCGGCTGGACCGCGCGATCGAGAGCATCGAGCAGGAACTCAAAGAGCAGCTGGAGATCTTCCAGAAGCAGGGGAAGATCCTGGAGGCAGCGCGGCTCGAGGAGCGCACGCACTACGACATCGAGTCGCTGCGGGAGACCGGTTACTGCCCGGGGGTGGAGAACTATTCGCGGCACCTGCAGAACCGGGAACCGGGTTCCACGCCGTGGTGCCTGCTGGACTACTTCCCGGACGACTGGCTGCTGTTCGTCGATGAATCGCACAACACGCTTCCCCAGGTCCAGGGGCAGTTCTTTGGCGACCGGGCGCGCAAGGAGACGCTGGTCGAGTTCGGCTTCCGGCTGCCGAGCGCGATGGACAACCGGCCGCAGACGTTCGAGGAGTTCGACCGCCACATCAACCAGGCGATCTTCGTTTCGGCGACGCCCGGCGACTACGAGCTGAAGGTCTCGAGCCAGGTGGTGGAGCAGGTGATCCGGCCGACGGGCCTGCTCGACCCGGAGATCGTCGTGAAGCCGACGAAGAACCAGGTCGACGACCTGATGGACGAGATCCGGAAGACAGTCGACAAGGGGCAGCGCGTGCTGGTGACCACGCTGACGAAGAAGATCGCGGAGGACCTGGCCGACTACCTCAAGGAAATGGGTATCAAGACCCACTACATCCACGCCGAGGTCGAGACCCTGGACCGGGTGGAGATCCTGCGGGACCTGCGGCTGGGCGTGTACGACGTGGTGGTGGGGATCAACCTGTTGCGGGAAGGGTTGGACCTGCCGGAGGTCTCGCTCGTCTGCATCCTCGATGCCGACAAGGAAGGCTACCTGCGCTCGAACCGTTCGCTCATCCAGACGATCGGCCGGGCCGCCCGTCACCTGGAGGGGCGCGTGATCATGTACGCGGACAAGGTCACGCTGAGCATGCAGCACGCGATCGACGAGACGTACCGGCGGCGGAAGATCCAGGAGGAGTACAACCGGGAGCACGGCATCGAGGCGGCGAGCATCGTGAAGTCGATCCGCGACATCACGGACCACGTGCGGATGGTCGCCGAGGAGAAGGCTGAGTACGACGCCGGGGTCCCTGCCTCACTGCCGAAGGACGAGCTCCTCCGGATGGTGAAGGAGCTCGAGAGCCAGATGAAAGCGGCGGCGAAAGCGCTCGAGTTCGAGAAGGCGGCCGCGCTGCGCGACAAGGTGGTGGAGTTGCGGCGGGAGCTCGTGGGGACCGATGCGGAGGAGCTGGCGGCATTCGCCGAGGTGGCCGGGCGGCGCGGGTCGCTGCGTTATGGGCGCAGCCAGGCAGGAGGCAGGGACCGGGGACGGCGGTACCGGCGATAGCCGCGCGCCATGCCCGGCGAACGGGGCGCGTCCGGGGCCAGGTACCGAACCGCATTACTGCGGTTCCTCTGAACCGGGGAAGGGGGACGGTACCGAACCGCATTACTGCGGTTCCTCTGAACCAAGGCCGGGGCGGCGTCAGCGCTCGACCGGCGCGTCGGGATGGTTGGACCACTGCTGGAACGAGCCGGCGTACGCCTGGCCCCGTTCGAAGCCGAGGACCTGCAGCACGAATGCGGCGAGCGCGCCGCGGGCGCCGCCGTTGCAGTAGCTCGCAACCTGCCTTTCGGGCCGAGCTTCAGCACGCTCAGCGATCGGTGGGGTCATGGGGAACCTCGTTCGTTCGGGAGGATCAGTTTGGCCGGGACGAGAGGGTGCGGAGGGTGGAGAGCCGCCCGCGAGCGACTGCGAGGGCACGCTCGAGCCGGTCGATGCGGGCGAAGGCTTCGTGTTCCCGGCGGTGGCGGATAGCGCGGGCCTGGAGCCGGAGTTCGACGGCGCGGGCCTTCACAATTTCTTCGAGCATGCTCGTTACCTCCTCTCCACGAGGAAGCGGGGGCGTACCCGAGCGGGGCACGCCGCGGCGAACCCGGCCCGTAACGGAGAGCAGGGTGCGATCCCCGGGCGGGGCGGCGTGAGGCTCTACGCCTGGCCGGCGGGCTGGAACAGTTCGATGACGTTGCCCGAAGGGTCGAGGAGGAGGATTTGCGAGCCGCCCGGCCCGCTGAGGATCTCGTTGCGGAACTGGCAGCCTTCGGCCTTGAGGCGGGCGACCTCGGCGGCCAGGTCATCGACGATGAAGTGGATGCGGTTCCAACCGCCCGGGCCGGGGACGGCGCCATCGGGCATGGGCCGGCCGGCGGAGCTTTGCGGCCCGGCCAGGAGCAGGCGCAGGTTTCCGCGCTCGACGGAGGCGAACGCCGGGGGATAGTTCGTCTCGACGGTGAAGCCCAGGTGGCCGGTGTAGAACTCCACGGCTTTCGCGACATCGCTCACCATGTAGCGGACAGAGACAGTATCGGGACCCATGCTGGTCATCCTTTCAGAGTGGCGGGAGGGGAGGCTCCCCGTAGGCGTCCTGGACTTCGGCGCGGCGTTCGGCCCAGGCGGGGACTGGCAGTCCATCCAGGTGGGCGGCCAGGCGGTCGAGGTAGGCGTGCCAACCGGCGCGGCCGCCAAAAGAGGTGGGGCTGACGCTGCGCCGGTGCGTCAGCCGGAGGATGGTGCCGCCGCCGTCGGGCTGAAGCTCGTAGCGGACGACCGAGACGTCGAGCCCGGGCTGGACCCATTCGTGCTCGAGGAGACGGGGAGGGTCGCAGACGAGCACCCGGCCGGACATGACGCGCTGCAGCTCGGGGCGGTTGGCCGGACCCGTGCGGATGGCGACTTCGCCGCCTTCGTGGAGTTCGAGGGTGCCCGGGCCCAGCCAGGCGGCGCGCTCCTCGGGGTCGGCCAGCGCCGCCCAGACAAGTTCGACGGGATGGCGCAGCCTCCGTTCGAACGAAATCAGGGCGACGTCTCCGGCAACGATGAGCGTGCCATCGGCGACCGTAGTCATGGCACCTCCTTTTCGCGCTCGCGGTTCGTCTTCGCGTCCAGGTGGCGTTCGAGGCCGTCGAGGCGGTCACTCCAAAACCGCCGGTATGTCTCGAGCCAGCGGTCCAGTTCCTGGAGCCCCTCGGGCTTGAGCGAGTAGAGACGGCGGGTGCCGTCTTCGCGCACGCTGACGAGCTGCGACTCGCGGAGGATGCGCAGATGGCGGGACACGGCCGGCTGCGTCAGCCCCGGGAATGCGGCGACGAGTTCGCCGGCGGAGCGCTCGCTCGCTGCGAGGAGGTTCAACACCTCGCGGCGGGTCGGCTCGGCGACGGCCTCGAAGACGTCCATGGAGGTACTATAAGTCAGTCCTTATATAAGTGCAACCTTATTTGGACCGAGCCGGGGCGCCGGCGGAGCGGAGTCGCGGCAAGGAGGCGTCAGCGCCCCTCGAAGACAGGCTCGCGTTTCTCCACGAACGCGCGGGCGGCATTCAGGTGGTCCTGCGTGCGGCCGCTGGCGATCATGTTCTCCGCTTCCTTCTGGAGGGTTTCGGCGAAGGTGTGGGTGGCGCCGAACGTGAAGTTGTCCTTCATGCGGCCGTAGGCGAGCGTCGGGCCCGCGGCGAGGCGTTCGGCGAGGGCCATGGTCTCTTCCATGAGCGAGTCGTGGGGCACGACTTTCGTCACAAGGCCGAGCTCGAGGGCCTGCTGCGCACCCAGGATGTCGGACAGGAAGTAGAGCTCCTTTGCCTTGAGCGGGCCAACCAGCCGCTGCAAGAGCCAGGTGCCGCCGAAGTCGCCGCTGAAGCCTACTTTCGCGAATGCCGTGGTGAAGCGCGCCTGGTCGCTCGCGACGCGCAGATCGGTAGAGAGTGCGACACTCATCCCGGCCCCGGCGGCCACGCCGTTGACAGCAGCTATCGTGGGCTTCGGCATCTCCTGGAGCAGCCGCGAGACCTCTTCCTGCTGGCGGAGCGCTTCGACTCCCGAGAGGACGGGGGCGCCACCGGAGCCGCCGTCGGAGCTGCCGGAGGCCATCGCCTTCACGTCGCCGCCCGCGGAAAAGGCGCGCCCGGCGCCGGTAACGACGAGGCAGCGCACGGCCGGGTCGTCCGCGGCCCGCTGCGCGACCCGGAACATCGTGTCGAGCATTTCCGGGTTCATAGCGTTCAGCGACTCGGGACGGTTGAGGGTCATGACGCCGACGGCGCCGCGGGTTTCGAACAGCACAGTTTCAGACACGGATGTGGCTCCGGAAGGTGGTCCCGAGACGATACCACCCGGCAGAGCGGCCTTCACGTTTCGCCGGCCGGGGAGGAGGCGCTCAGGGCTCCGGTGGCAGGTCTTTCGCGAGCTTCTCGTAGCGCCGGGCCAACTTGCCGACATCGGGGGAGCGGCCGAGGGCCGCGTCGACTTCCTTGCCGTACTTTGCTTCGGCTTCGGCCAACTGGTCCGAGAGGGTCCGCTGGCGGATGACTTTACTGATGATGCGCTGCATCTCGTGGCCGCGCTCGCGGCCGGCGTCCGCGCACTTCGGCACCGTTACGGCAGCGGTCATGCTGCGGGCGAAGACTTCGGCGCGGGAGCCGCACTTCTTGCAGGCGAACTCGTAGACGGGCATGGCGCCATGGTAGCGATGGGCGGCGCCGCCTGCACGCGCAGACGGGCGGAGGTTGCGAGAGTTCGCACAGATGTTCTAAGCTCCGCCGGTGCCCACAACGTCACCACCTGTCGCGCGCGCGCCCCTGGCCGGCGCCCGCCGTGTCCTTCACGAAGTGTTCGGCTACAACGAGTTTCGTCCGGGCCAGGCGGAGGTCATCTCCGCGGTCCTCGAACGGCGGGACACGCTTGCGGTAATGCCCACCGGGGGCGGGAAAAGCGTCTGCTACCAGGTGCCGGCGCTGCTGAACAACGATGGTCTGACGCTCGTTGTGTCGCCGCTGCTGGCGCTGATGAAGGACCAGGTCGATGCCTTGCGGGCGATGGGCGTGGCGGCCGCGGCCATCAACTCGACCGTGGCGGTGGAGGAACAACGCCGGGTGCTGGCGGAAGCTGCCGGGGGAAAACTGCGGCTGCTGTACGTCGCCCCCGAGCGGTTTGGCGCGGCGGGCTTCATGGCGGCGTTGCGTGGTCTGCCGGTGGCGCTGCTCGCGGTCGATGAGGCGCACTGCATTTCGCAGTGGGGGCACGACTTCCGGCCCAGCTACCGGGACCTGGGGACGGTGCGGGGACGCATCGGTTCGCCGCCGATCGTGGCGTTGACGGCGACAGCCGACCCTCGCGTCCGCGACGACATCATCGAGCGGCTGGAGCTCCGGCAGCCGGCGGTGCACGTGGCAGGGTTCGACCGGCCGAACCTGCGCTTCGAAGTGCGGCGTGTTTCCACGCTGAAGGAGAAGTTCGAGGGCATCGCGGGGCAACTGCGCGAGCTGAAAGACGAGTCAGCAATCGTGTACTGCGGGACGCGCAAGCGCGTGGAGGAGATCACCGACTCGCTGCAGCGGGCGGGTATCCGCTGCGCCCGCTACCACGCGGGGATGGAAGACCACGACCGCAAGCGCATCCAGGACGCGTTCGCGCGGGATACGTTGCGGGTCATCGTGGCGACGAATGCGTTCGGTATGGGCATCGACAAGCCGGACGTCCGGGCTGTCATCCACCACGACATGCCGGACTCGCTCGAGTCGTACTACCAGGAAGCCGGCCGCGCGGGCCGCGACGGCGACCCGGCGAGCTGCACGCTCTACTACGCCGGGCGCGACCGCCAGCTGCGCGAATTCTTCATCGAGATGGCCCATCCTGAAGCCGCCCGGGTGGTCGATGTCTACCGGACACTCGTCACCTTCGGCGGCAACCGCGTGCACGTGCGAGAGGTGATGCACGCCGACGACGAGCCAGGGATCAACGCGGCGATCCAGTCGCTCGTAGACTCCGGGCTGGCGGAGCGACGCGGTTACTCCGTCTGGGCGACGCGCCTGGACGGCGAAGGGGACATCGATACCGCGGGCCTGGAGGCGCACCGCCAGCATTCGTTCGCCAAGCTGGACGCGATGGAGGCGTACGCGCGCTCGCGGACGTGCCTGCGCGCGCGCATCCTCGATTACTTCGGGGACGAAGTGCACGAGCCGGCGTGCGGGAACTGCGGCCCGTGCCTGGGCGGAACGGACGCGCACGATGAGGAGTCGGCGGCCGCTGAGGACTGGCTCTTCCGCGAACTCCGCGGCACGCGCAAGGCGCTCGCCGACCGCGACGGGGTGCCGCCATTCGTGGTGTTCAGCGACGCGACGTTGCGGGACATGGCGAGCAAGCGCCCGCGCAACCGGGCCGAGATGCTCATGGTCAGCGGGGTGGGTTCGGTGAAGTACGAGCGGTATGGCGAGGCGTTCCTTTCCGTCCTGCGGGCGGCCGCCGCGCCGCAACCCGAGCGCACGCGGCTGTACGCGCGAGAGACGCACGCGGACGACGGCTCGAAGCTCTCGCCGTCGCTGAGAGAGACGCTGGCGATGTACCAGGATGGCATCCGCGACCTGGGGACGATGGCACGGGCGCGGGCGCTCTCGCGGGGGACGATCGCCACGCACCTCGCGCAACTGCTGGTGAAGGGCGCGATCCCGGATGTCGATGGGTTCGTGGCGCCGGAGAAGGTGGAGCTGGTCCGCCGCCGGACCGGGAGTGAGCGCATCGGGCCGCTGGCGCCCCTGAAGGAAGAGCTGGGTGACGCCGTGACGTACGAGGACCTGCACCTCATCCGGGCGTGGCTGAACCGCGGACGGTAGGCGCCTTGCTTCCCTGTGTGAGGGAGTTCACCCCTGAAGGCGTTCTTCAGGCTGGCTTCAGGCCGCCTTCAGGGAGCGGACTACGGCGGGCGATAGGTTGGGTTGGCCGGGCTACACGCCCGAGCCATCGGAGTATCCGCTCCACGAGGAGACCCAGCCAAAATGACCCAGGTAATGCCCACGATCCGCAACGGCGTCAACGTGGACCAGATGTTCGGAACACTGGACGCCATCAAGGCCAACCCATCGCTCGCCACGTTCCAGTGGCGCGCCTCGAACCGGTGGCTCGGCGGCAGCCACAACCGCAGCACGATCAAGGTGTTCTACGGCGCCGGCGGCGACGATACGACGCGCACGGCTGCGTTCACGGTCGATGCCGGCGAGCCCGGCATCCTGCTCGGGCACGACGAGGGCCCGAACCCGGCGGAGTTCCTGCTGCACGCCCTCGCCGCGTGCCTCACGACTTCGGTGGTTTACGTGGCCACCGCGCGCAAGGTCGAACTCATCTCGGTCGAGTCGCGGATTGAGGGTGATATGGACGTCCAGGGCGCGCTGGGCCTGAACAACGAGGTGCGCAACGGCTTTTCGGCGATCCGCATCAGCTTCGCCATCGAAGCGAACGCGCCGCGCGAGAAGGTGCAGGAAGTGGTGGACCGGGCATGGGCGCGGTCGGCGGTGTTCGACAGCATCACGCGGGGCGTGCCTGTGAAGGTTTCGCTGGCGGCATAGGGCCGCACACGATTCAACCCGCTTCCCTGTAGCGGGAGACGAGGGAGAGGCGGTCCCGTGCCTCTCCCTCTTTCTGTGCGCCGGGGTCGAGTGGCCGGTGTGTTGGCGGCCTCCCTGACGGTCGGATCTCGGAGTGTACCGAACCGCATGACTGCGGTTCCTCTGATGGAGATGGAAGCGTGGGCCGCCTCCCTGACGGTCGGATCTCGGAGCGAGTCAGTTCACGCGGCGCTCGATGCCCTTCCAGTACTGCTCGCGGATGAGGAACTTCTGGAGCTTGCCGGTGACGGTGCGGGGCAGGCTTTCGACGAAGTCCACGGAGGTGGGGCAGCGGAAGTGGGCCAGGTGTTCGCGGCTGAAGGCGATGATCTCCTCCTCGGTGGCGGTCATGCCCTCGCGGAGGACGATGAGCGCCTTTGGCGTCTCGCCCCACTTTTCGCTCGGCACGCCAATGACGGCGCATTCGAGCACTGCGGGGTGCTTATAGAGGACGGCTTCGACTTCGGGCGAAGAGATGTTTTCGCCACCGGAGATGATGACGTCCTTCTTGCGGTCGACGATGTTGACGTTGCCGAACTCGTCCCAGACGCCGAGGTCGCCGGAGTGGAAGTAGCCGTCGTAGATGGCCTTGTCGGTCTCCTCTGGCTGCAGCCAGTAGCCCTTGAGGACGACGTTCGAGCGGGCGCAGACCTCGCCGATCGTGGTGTTGTCTTTCGGGACGGGGTTGCCGTTGTCGTCGAGCACCTGGATGTCGACGCCGATGGCCTCCACACCGGCGCGTGAACGGCGCTGGTAGTCGCTTCCATCGGGGTTCTGGTAATCGGGCCCGGAGACGGTGAGGATGGGGGAGGTTTCGGTCAGTCCATAGATCTGGATCAACTCCCAGCCGAGCTCTTTTTCGAGGCGTTCGATGAAGGCTGCCGGGGGCGGCGCGCCGGCGACGACGAACCGTGGCCGCGTCGTGATCGTGTACTTCGCTTTGTCCGGGAAGTTCAGGATGGTGGCGAGGACGGCCGGCGCCATGCAGGCGAACGTGATCTTCTCGTCCTGGATGAGGCGATAGATGTCGTCGCCGACGACGGCGCGGAGGACGACGTGGGTGCCGCCCATGGCGGTGATAGCGAAGGGCCCGCCCCAGCCGTTCGCGTGGAACATCGGCAACGTCCAGAGCTCGCGATCCTCGTGATGGACGCGCAGGTGGGCGATGAAGTTGTAGCAGTTGATGTAGACGTTGCGGTGGGTGAGCATCACGCCCTTCGGGCGGGCGGTGGTGCCGGAGGTGTAGTTGATCGAGGTGACGTCGTTTTCGTCCTGGTCGACGTGGGGGGTCATGGTCTTCGGCTGACCGGCGACGAGCGTGTCCCAGTCGGTCCAGCCGTCTGGCGTCTGCGCCGGCGTGCGGGGGTCGGCCGAGATCCAGTGCTCAACCGTCGTGAGATTCGGCCGGATCTCGTCGATGACCCTGGTGTATTCGTAGTCGACGAGGACGGCCTTCACGCCGGCGTGGTTGATGATGTACTCGTGGTCGCTGGCGACGAGGCGGTAGTTGAGGGGTACGAGGATGGCGCCGATCTGGGTGACGCCGTAGTAACTCTCCATGAAGTAGTGCGAGTTCGGGCTGAGGATGCAGACGCGATCGCCCTTCTGGATGCCGAGGGAAAGGAGGGCGTGGCCGAGCTGGTTGCAGCGTTCCTGGTATTCGCGGTAGGTGAAGCGCTTCGGGCCATCGACGATCGCTTCCTTGTTGGGGTAGAGCTTCGCGGCGCGGCGCAGGAAGTCGTTGATGAGCAGGGGTACTTCCACGGGTGGCCTCCGGGGCAGAAAAAGTGCGGAGGCGATTCTAGCAAGGGAGAGCGCGAGACGGTGAAGGCGGCAGGGCTCCGTCTTTCGCCTGGCCGGTTGAGCCTTGCGGGGCCGCCCCCAAACTGGCTGATGCGTGAACTGGCTCGACTTCGTGTTGCTCGCCGCGATCGGCTTTTCGACCTTCAACGGCTACCGCAACGGCTTCATCCGGGAGCTGGTGTCCATCGCCTCGGTAATCCTGGCCATCCCGGTGGCGGGGATCTTTTACGACGACATGTTTCCGAAGGTCGAACCGATCGTGGACAACGAAGACCTCGCGGCGCTGGTCTCGTTCCTCGCGATCCTGCTGGGGGTGATCATCGGCGGCCAGGTAGCGGCGCACCTTCTGAAGCGGACGGCGGAGATCCTCAACCTTGGGGTGCTGGATCGGTTGGCCGGCGGCGCGTTCGGGTTCCTGAAGGCGGTGTTCATCGCGCAGGTCGTACTCATCGCGCTGGTCACGTTCCCGAAGCCGGACCTGCGGGACGACATCGACGCATCGCCGGTAGCGACCCGGCTGCTGGACGCGGCGCCGAGCGTGCTCGCGTTCCTGCCCGAGGCTTTCGACCGGGGGATTGACGTGTTCGAGGAGCTCGATTCGCTGGATGAGCGGCCCGAAACGCCGACGGCGTCGCCGTGAGCGAGCGCGCCCGCGCCGTTGTTGCGGCGCACCTGTTCTTCGTGAGCGAAGGCCGCGTGCTTTTGCTTCGCCGCGCGAACACCGGCTACGAAGACGGGAACTACAGCGTGCCCGCCGGCCACCTCGACGGTGGGGAGACAGTGACATCGGCGGCCATCCGCGAAGCTCGGGAAGAAACCGGCCTGGAGCTTCTCCCCGCGAACCTCGAGCACGCGCTGGTGATGCACCGCAAAGCCGGGGACGATGAGCGTATCGACTTCTTCCTCCGCGTGTCCGCCTGGACGGAAGACCCGCAGAACTGCGAACCGGGGAAGTGCGACGAACTCTCATGGCATCGCCTGGACGCGCTTCCCGAGAACATGGTCCCGTACGTGCGCAAGGGCATAGAGGCCTGGCTCCAGGGGAGACGGTACGTGGAGTTCGGCTGGGACTGACGGCGGCTACTCCGGTTTGGAGCCAGCGGCTTCCAGGCGCCGCCTGGCCTCGGCGACCAGGGGTTCGGGCAACGGGCCTTTCGCCGCCGCTTCCAGGTTCTGGCGCAGGTGTGCCGGGTTGCGCGTGCCTACGATGGTCGTGTCCAGATCCGGGTGGGAAAGCGTGAAGCGGAGGGTGAACTCCATGCGGCTCATCCCATCGAGGAGGTCGTCGAGCCTGGCCGCCTGCCAGCGGTCCTGGACGGGCAGGTTGGGCCTGGCGCGGGCCCAGTCAGTCGGCGCGCCGCGGGCGACGCCACCGCGGATGACGATGCCTGCGCCAGCGGCGGACGCTTCGGCGATGGCCCGTTCGTGCTCTCGCTCGAGTGCTGAGTAGGGGACCTGGAACTCGTCGAACACGCCCATGGCGATGTGGTCGCGGAGGTTCGGCAACGTCCCGGACATGCCGATAAAGCGGACCTTGCCTTCTTCGCGCAGTTTCAGCAGTTCGTCGAGCGCTCCCTCGGCTTCGAGCTCGGCCCTGCTGGGGCTGATGTGGAACTGGACCAGGTCCAGGTAGTCCGTCTTCATCCTGCGCAGGCTCTGTTCGACGCCAGCGCGGACGTTCGCGGCGGTGAACACGTGCGGGTTGCGCTGTCCGGCAGGGGCGGGGGCGGCACCGACGAGACAGCCGCATTTGGAGGCCAGGAAGTACTCGTCGCGGCGGTGCGAGATCGCCCGGCCGATGTGCTCTTCGCTGCGGCCGTAGTCGGGCGAGGTGTCGATGAAGTTGATGCCCGCGTCGAGCACGGCGTTGAGGATCGCGTCTGCCTCGCTATCGGTGACGGCGGGGCCACGCGGCTCGCCGCGCAGCTCCATCGCGCCGTAGCCGAGGGTAGTGACCTCGAGGCCGGTGCGGCCGAGGGTGCGGGTGGGAAGGTTGGGCATCGAGAGCTCCGGGGATTGGACTGGCTCGCGAATGCTACCGCGCCGCGCATGCTAGAGCGGGCTGGCTATCGTAACCGTGCGAGGAACAGGCGGAGACTAGTATCCGTACGGGTCCGAGCCGCCGGAAGCAGAGCCCGCGGCCTGTTGGCCGGTTGCCTTCGCGACGAACCAGACGCCGCCGACACCTTCGCCCGTGGTGTCGCCGGCCTTCTGGTCGCCGGAGTAGGTGTAGAGCGGCTTGCCGTTGAAGGCGACCTGCTTCTTGCCGTCGTCGCGGGTGACCAGGCTGAACTCGCCGGTTGCGCCCTCAACTTTCGGGACCTGGTCCGAGAGGACGGGTGGCCACGCGAGCGCGCAGGCGCCGTTGCAGACGCTCTTGCCGGCGGTGTCGTTAGTGAAGATGTAGAGCGTGCGGCCGTCCCCGCTGGTGAGGATGGCTCCGAGCGGCCCGGCATCGGCCACCTTGATCGCGGCGGCCGGGGGCGGCGGGGTGGGGGCGGTGGTTGGCGCAGGGGTGGCGGTGGCTGTGGCTTCGGGGCTGACCTGTGTGGGAGGGGCGGTACCGTTGCCATCGCCGGCATCGTCGTCGTCATCGTCTCCGCCGCAGGCAGCCATACCAAGGACCGCAAGCGCCGCCAGCGGGGCGCCCATCACGCGCAACCGATTCATTCGGGACTCCTCCGAGCACTGTACGAACGGGAGGAGGCGCACGATTCGTAAGGCGGGAAAGGCTCGTTTACGCTCAGGAGCCGGCCCAGGTCACGTCGCCGCACAGGTCCGGGGCGTGTTCTTTCGCGGCGAAGACGGCGTACTCCGCCTTGCTCGCGCCGATGGTGGTGATGGGACCGTGGCCGGGCCAGATCGTGGTGTCGTCCGGGAGGGCGTAGAGCTCGCGCGTGATCGAGGCGATCTCTTGCTGGAGGGCGGCGTTGTCTTTCGAACGTCCCGGGCCGCCGGGAAAGAGCGTGTCGCCGACGAAGGCGTGTTTCCCGCAGACGTAGGCGGTGCTCCCGGGAGTGTGGCCGGGCACGCTCAGCACTTTGAACACCAGGTTGCCCACGCGGACCTCGTCGCCGTGGCGGACGGGGTGGTCGAGCTGGCCGTCCTTCAGGCCGGGTTCGGCGGGGTCGGCGTAGAGCTTCGCGCCGAAGCGCTGTTTGAGGGCATCGATGGCCGGAGTGTGGTCGAAGTGGCCGTGGGTGAGGAGGATCTTCGCCGGGCGCACGCCCGCTCCTTCGGCGGCCCCAGCATTCACGTCCGGTTCGCCTGGCGCATCGATGAACGCGGCCTCGTTGGTCGAGCGGTCGATAACGACGAAGACGTTGTTCCCGTAGCCGGTTGGGCCGGCCATCACGATTTCGAGGTCGCCGTCGCGGATGGTTTCCATGGGAACCTCCTGTTTGGGTGTGTGAGACATCGTAGCTAACGCTGCGGGCCGCCGGCGCCCGCGTTCAGTCGGGAAGTGCGCCGGAGGTGGCCCCTGAGGCCGGGGCGCCAGCACGCAGTTGTCGAGCAGGTAGCGAACCTGGCCGGGAGTCTTCAGCACGTAGACGCGCGTGTGTGCCGGGGCTTCGTGGAGCGCTTCGCGGACGGTCCTGTGGTGCCGGCGCCAGGAAGTGATGCCCCAGACCAGCATGGAATGGCGCGAGAAGAAGGTCTCGCGCAGAGTCTCCCGGTTGCCGTTCCACAGTTCCGCCCGGACGAACGAACGAGAGATGGTCCGCCAGGCGAGGCGGCGGTAGACCGTGCGAAACGGAAGCTGCAGCCAGATGGCCGTCCCGGCGAGCGGCAGGATGAGGTCGCGGACGTGCCAGTAGTTCCCGTCGATGACCCACGAATCGTGGGCGGCAAGGAAGTCGCGCACACGGGCGCGGAATTCACCCGGTTCGAGGTCGACCCAGTTTGGGTGGGCGTGGAAGACCGCGTCGAGTTCGAGGACGGGGAGGCCCAGCTTCTCGCCGAGCTGGCGCGCGAGGGTGGACTTGCCAGAGCCCGATGGCCCGTAGACGGCGATACGCCGGCCGACCGGGACGGGTCGGTTCTCCACGCAGTCAGGCCGTTGCCGACCGGGCAGCCCGGCCGTCCGAGGACGCGGTCGAGCGGACTCCGCTCATGGTCTTCATGACGCCGGGGGCGGGGCCACCTTCGATCTTCGTGGAGAGGCCGGTGTCCCGGTTGTCGAAGCGGATGACGTGGAAGCTCTCAGCCGCCGGGGCTTGGCAGAAGCTCTCGTCCCACATGGTCATCCGGGCGCGGGCGCCGAGGCCCACGACGGGCGGGGGAGCGGCATCCGCCGGGGAGTTGCGGGTGCCGTCGAACAACGTCATCCCGTTTGAAGGTGCAGCAGGCATAGCCCGCGCATCATACGCCCGCGGCGGGCGCGCGCACGGGGCGGGAGGCCAGCGCGACGGTCACGGCGAGCACGACGAACAGGGCGCCGCAGACCAGGAAGCCGGCCGGGAGCGAGGTCGCGGCGAAAGCGGCGGCGCCCATTGGCCCGATCATGAAGGCGATGGCCTGGGCGGAGCTGGCGAGGCCGAAGGCCGTGCCCCGGCGGGACGGATCGACCGTGGAGGCGATGAGGGCGTTGGTGGCGGGCATCGAGGCGCCGTTCGCGATGGCGAAGAGCAGCAGGCCCGCCGCGAACACCCATTCGTTCGGGGCGAACGCCAGCAACGGTGAAATCGCGGCGGAGGCGAGCGTGAGCGTGATCACGGTGCCCCGAAGGCCGGTCCACCAGCCGAGGGCCCGGGCAACGACAAGGACGCCGGCGACGCTGCCGGCGCCCGCGGCGGTGAAGGCGACGCCCGCGACGGCGGCTGCGCGTCCTTCGCCCGCGAGGTCCTTCAGCGCGATTGGTGTCGCTACGCGGATGAGCTGATTCAGAGCGAAGAGGCCGAAGTAGAGCAGCACGGCAACCCAGAAAGTGCGGCTGAAGCCGCGGGCCCAACCGAGCGACAGGCGGACGCGGCGCCGCGGTGCGGCTCGAACGGGGGGCGCTGGCGTTTCGAGGTGGTCTCGGGGAACGGCGAAGATGATCCACGCCGCTGCGAGCGACGGCAGGATGGCGCTCGCCACGATGGCGCCGCGGTAGCCGAACGCGTACGCGAGGAGGGCGCCCGCGGCGGGCCCGAGGGTGCTCCCCAGGTACTGCCCGGCTGTCACAACGCCGAGGGCCCGGTCCAGCCGCTCATCGGGGACGGACACGCTCGTAAGGGCGACCGCAGCGGGGATGAACCCGGAGAAGAGGCCCTGCATGGTGAGCGAGACGACGATCACCCAGGGGGCGTGGGCCACGGCGGCGATCGCGGTGGTGACCGTCGCAGCGAAGAGGGCGCGCACGAACATGAGCTTGCGCCCGTAACGGTCGGAAAGGACTCCCCAGAGTGGCCCGGTCAACAGCCGGGCGACCCCCTGGACGGCGGTGGCGAGACCCACCCAGAAGAGCGCGTTCGCGTCGCTGCCGGCGCCGATCTCGCGCAGGTAGAGGGGGAGGAAGGGCCACCAGAAGTTCATGGCGAAGGAAGCGAGGAAGGCGCCTGAGCCGATGGCGAGGGAAATGCGGAGGTACGGGCCGGCCTGCGCGCCGAGGGGGCGGGCGGCGAGGGGTGGGGCTGCAGGCTGGGGCACATTGCAATCCTACAGTTGCGCTGCCTCCGGGCACTGCGGACTAAGTCCAATGGACTAAGTCCGTTTGCCGGGATACCCTGCAAGCGTGGCCCGCCAGGTCAACGTCCACGAGGCCAAAACGCACCTCTCCGAACTCATCGCGGCAGTGGAACGGGGCGAGGAGGTCATCATCGCGCGGCGGGGGAAGCCGGTGGCGCGGATACAGGCTGTCCATGCCCCCGCCGCGGCACGGCACAAGCCGCGATTCGGACTCTGGAAAGGCAGGATCAACGTCGATCCGTCCTTCTACGAGCCGATCACCGGTGAGGAGCAGGAGGAGTGGTACTCACCTCTTGAGGGGTTGGAGGAGATTTCTTCCGGCGCTCAGAGCCACCGCAGGCGCCCCGCGTGAAGGTGCTGCTCGACACGAATACTCTTCTCTTGTTCGCCGTGGGCTCCGGGAGGCTGTCTCCACGCGTCCGCAACCTTATCGAAGCCCAGGAAGATGAGTTGATCGTCAGCGCCATTGTGCCGTGGGAGCTTGTCATTAAGTCTTCGGCGGGCAGGCTAGAGCTCCCGGACTCGGCGGCAACCGTCTACCGTTCCATCCTGGCCGAAATCCGGGGCAGAGAGCTGGCGATCACCGCTGAGCATGCACTTCGCGTCAGCTCGCTGCCGGCCCTGCACGCCGACCCGTTCGACAGGCTGCTCGTAGCGCAGGCGCTGGTGGAAGGGGTCCCGATTGCCACGAACGACCGCGCCATCCAGAGATACGCGGTGGACGTGATCTGGTGACTTAGCCCCGGCCGCCAACATCCACGTCGAAGGGCCGGGCTGGCAAAGTGCCGGCAAGGATAGCCGGCAGCAGCCGCGGCAACTCGCGGGGCACGAAGACGGCGGTGCGGTGGTCGGCCGCGGAGATTTCGGCCGGCGTCCACCAGCGGTACTCCGCGATCTCCTGGAGTTCCAGGTCGGTCCAGCGGTCGACGGTGATGGCTGGTCCCTCGCAGCGCGCGAAGAAGAATTCCTCTTCGACGTCGTACCAGGTGTCGCCGATTGAACCCTGCCAGCGGCGCCGCCACAGCCGAGGCCCGAGGGGCACGGAAAGCCCGGTCTCTTCGAGCAGCTCGCGGACGGCTGCCTGTTCGTGAGATTCGCCTGCCTCCAGCCCACCGCCGGGGGGAAACCAGAAGGGCAGGCCCGTATCGACGTCCGGGGTTTTGGCGGTGAACAGCAGGGCGCGATCCGCGCCGTCCAGCAGCAACACGCGCGCCGTCGGCCGGACGATCGGGTCCTCCCTGGAGCCGGGCACGGCGCCTACCCGTAGACGAGGGCGCGGTCGATCATCGCGCGGCTGATGACGACACGCTGCACCTGGCTCGTACCCTCCACGATCATGAGCTGGCGGGCGTCGCGGTAGTGGCGTTCGAGTGGATGGTCCTTCATGTAGCCCTGGGCGCCGAGGACCTGGAGGGCGTCGAACGCCACCTTGTTGGCGACCTCCGTCGCGTATGCCTTCGCGATGGAGAGGTTGTGGGCGTATTCGCGCGTGTACTTGCCCTGGTCGACCAGCCAGGCGGCCTTGTAGACGAGGTTGCGCGCGGCTTCGATCTGGATGGCCATGTCGGCGAACATGAACTGGATGGCCTCGAAGTCGATGACCGCGTTGCCAAAGGCCTTGCGCTCGCGGGCCCATTCGAGTGCGTAGGCGGCAGCCCCTTCAGCGAGGCCTACGCCGCGCGCGCCAACGGTCGGCCGCATGCTGTTGAGGGTGAGCATGGCCGTGTTGAAGCCGTTGCCTTCGGCGTGGCCGAGGAGGTTTTCGGCGGGCACGCGCACGTCCTGGAAGCTGAAGTGCGCCGTCGGGACGCTACGCACACCCATCTTGTCGTCGGTCCGGTCGATGCGGATACCGGGCGCATGGGCATCGACGACGAAGGCGCTGATGCCCTTCGCGCCGGGGCCACCCGTGCGGGCGAAGACCGTCAGGTAATCGGCGACGGTGCCCCCGGAGATGTAGACCTTGTTGCCGTTGAGGATGTAGTCGTCGCCGTCGCGTGTGGCGCGCGTTTCGAGGGCGGCGGCATCGGAACCGTGATCGGGCTCCGTCAGGCAGAAGGCGGCCTTCGCATCACCGGCGGCAAGCTTTGGGAGGTACTTCTGCTGCTGCCCGGGCGCGCCGCCGAAGACGATCGGGCGCGTGGGGAGGCCGCTGAGGACGAGCATGAGGCCCGCGCCGCACTCGTACTTTGCGACCTCTTCGATGGCGAGGCAAAGGGGGAGGATGCCGTTGCCGGTGCCGCCCATGGACTCGGGGATGGCCATGCCGAGGAGGCCGGCGTTCTTGAAGGCATCGAAGTAGTCGTGGGGATACTCACCAGTCTCATCGAGCTCTTTGGCGCGGGGGGCGACGACCTCGCGGGCGATACGCCGGGCGGTGTCCTTGATCAGCCTGTGCTCTTCGGAAAGCTCGAAATCCATGGCGCGTCCTCGTTGGGTGGCGTGAGCCCGTATTGAAACATGCGCTGAGCGCGTGTTGCGAATGCGCATCCACCGAACGCTCACTTTCCGGGGTATCCGCGGCGACCGGGGAGGGTTACGCTTGCGCGGCCATGGCCAAGGATTCCCCGGCCCGGACCTCTCGTCCGAAGGGCGGCGAGCCGGAGCGGCGACCGTCCGAGAAGGGCCGCGCTCCGGACGCGGGGATGAACGCGCAGGGGCCCATCGGCGCGGTTACGACGCTGCAGGCCGCGGCGGGGAACGCCGCCGTGCAGCGCCTCCTGCGGAGGAAGGCCGCCTTGGTCCAGCGGGAGGGCGAAGGCGGGACGACGACGAAGGACAAGCCCCCACGCGTCTTCTTCATGGACCAGCAGGGGGTGGGGCACAAGGAGCCGGAGAAGGTGAAGTCCCACGGGACCTTTTTCATGGACTCGAGCGGCGTGGGGCATAAGGAGCCGGAGAAGGGGAAGTCCCACGGGACCTTCTTCATGGACTCGAGCGGGGTGGGCCACAAGGAGCCGGATAAGGCGAAGAGCCACGGGACGTTCTTTATGGACAGCTCGGGGGTTGCCCACGACAAGCCGGATTCCGTGGACGAAACGGTGGCGAAGGTCCTGGAGATCATCAAGAAGGGGCATGACGAAGGCATCGCCGAGGCGACCAAGGTCAACACCGGGATGAAGGACTGGCCGGCGCGGCTGGCCCAGGCTCAGGTCAAGAAGGGAGAAGCGGAGGGGGCGCTGAACGCCGGCAAGGCACTGTGGAACGTGGAAGCGGCCGACAGCGGCCTGAACTCGGCGACGCAGGCCGAGACCGCGGACGCCGCCGCGGCGGCAGCCAGGAAGCTCCACGACGACACGGTGGCGGAAAGCGTGGCCGTGAAGGCGGCGGCCCAGAAGATCATCGGCTGGGGCGGCAACTTCCAGAAGAACTTCAAGCAGTTCGGCAAGGACAAGCCCGGGTGGCTGGGACTCAAGAGCCCGTTGACCACAGAGGCGGTCAACAACATCGAGAAGCTCTTTGGCAACCAGGGGAAGGTCTCGAAAGACGCTATCGACCTTTCCAACACGGTCGACGCGGAGATCGCGAAGTTCAAGGCGGAATCGGATGCGGCCGAGGAGGCAGCGAAGAAGGCGTGGGGCGGGATCAGCGCGCCGGGAGGGAGCACCTACGCGGTCGTTGGGATCCTCCAGCAGAAGCTGAATGCGACGCGCGCGGACGGCGCGGCCCGGATCCCGGTCCACGCGCTCTTCGACAACGCGACGAAGGGGCTGCTGCGGGCCTACCAGGGGACAAAGGGCATCCCGGTCTCGGACAAGGCGGATGTGGCGACCTGGACGGCGCTGGACGCCGACGCACCGTCGATCGTGGTGAACGGCCAGTTGACCGTGAAGGCGAAGGAGCAGGCTACGGGCTCGGTGCCCTCGGACGGCACGGTCCACGAGTGGCTGGAGTTCGGGTCGAGCGGGAACGCGGTGAAGGAGCTGCAGCAGCGCCTGAACAACTGGCTCGCGACGCAGGCAGGCCCGAAACCGCCGTTCAAGCCGCTGACGGTAGACGGGAAGTTCGGGTTCTTCACGAGTTCGGCCGTGAAGAAGTTCCAGAAGTCGGTGAACATCAAGGCGAACGGCAAAGTCGGCAAACTCACCTGGGGTGAGCTCGACAAGGTCCCGGGCGGAATCACGAGCGGCGCCCAGAAGTTCTACAGCGAGGAAGTGGTGGAGGGCGCGACGGCCGGGGGGACCTCGGCTTTCGACTGGGACATCAAGGACGGGAAGGTCCTGATCACGGTGCGCATCAAGTTCACCGGCTTCAGCGGCCACCCGATGGTGAACACCTGGCTGGAAGACATCAAGTCGGTCTGGAACAACTACAAGGCCGTGGAACAGGGGGCAGCGCCGGCGAGGGAGTACAACATCGAGTTCAACCCGAAGAAGTCTTCTTCGGCGACGCACAAGGTGAAGGTGCGCAAACCGACCAAGAAAGACCCGAACCCGCGTTCGGACACGGACAACTGGTATGTGAACGACACGCGCCGGGGCCTGGCGCCGCACGAGTTCGGGCACCTGGTCGGCTTCGATGACGAGTACAACCGGCCGGAGGAGTCGTACGTGAAGACAACCGGGCTCGAGCCATCGATCGGGAGGACGCGGGCAACCGACGGGACGGGATCGGCGGCGGTGGCCGACGAGATCAACGCGATCCTCACGGGCAACCCGACGAAGACGACGGACGAGAAGCTGGGCCTGGTAGCGGACAAGCTGGACACGCACGGGATCGGCACGGGCGCCTTCGCGAGACTGGTGGCGAAGCGGTACGCGGACAAGTACGGCCTGAACGGCGCGAGCGACATTTCGCAGTTCTTCTACCGGTTCAACAACAACGACTGGACTTCGAACCTGACGCGTGTGACCGAACCGTTCACTGTCTCGAACGAAGGGCTCATGGGAGAGATGACCAACAACATGGCCCGGGGGCAGGACCTCACGGCGCTCGCGCCGCACGACCATCCGGTGCAGCCGCGCCACGTGCAATCGTTCGCCAACCTGCTGGCGCTCGCGTTCCCGGGGACGAACTGGAAAGCGGAACGGCGCTGATGCTGGTTTCGTACCGGCGCTCCGGTGGGCCGAAGCCGCGCAGCGATGAGCTCCTGGAAGTGCAGGAGAGTGGCGAGGTTTCGCTCAGGCGCGTCGTCAGCCGGGACCGGGCGGGCTGGTTCGAAGGCGCACTCGGCGGCGAGGAGTTAGCCGCCTTGAACAAGGCAGTGGCGGGGGTCGCCGGTGCGGAGGTGACGCTCGACGCCCCGGGGCGGCCGCCCTACGAGACCGAAGAGATCGTGACTGGTGCGGCCTCCTTGAGGTTCCACCCGGTCCAGAAACTGCCTCGCCCGGTGGCGTCGTTGCGGGACAGGCTGCGGGAGCTGGCCGAACGCTTCCGCGAACGCCCTGTCGCGGCAATCGAGCTTGAGGTGGAAGCGACATTCACAAGTGTCCGTGTGTCCGCCGTGGGGACGCGCGAGGTGGATGTGAACTGGGAGGGCGCCAGCGCCACCTACGACCTGTTCGGAAAGGACGAGGCGTTGCTCGGGTCGGGCGTGGTCGAACTCGTGCTGCCAAACGGGCCGCAAACCGTTGCGCCGGGATGGACGCGCGAAGAGCAACTCGCCGGGGTGGAGTTCGAGGCGGGGCGGACGTTGCAGGTGCGGCTCACCTTGTCGATGAAGTACCCGGACGGCGCCTGGCGCGAGGCGCAGGTGACGGCTGTCGCGGGGAAGGGCTGGAGTTAGCGACTGTCGCGATCCGGATTCCCCGAAACAGTCAGCTCGTCGATGAACTGCAAGGCTCGTCGGCGGAGTTCGGCGAGCTCCGTCTCTACCACGAGCCAAACGCGAGCCCCGTCGATAGTGTCATATGCATGGATGAGAACGTTCCTGAAGTCGTTCCAACTACGCCAGTCAACTTCCGAGTGCACATCCTGAAACTCCGACGAAAGATGTCGCACTGCCTCAAATGATGCTCAGTTGCCGGTAGGTGGCGGACTCTATCAGCTCATCGCGGAGAAAACGCTCTTCATCGAAGCCCGCCGTCCACTGCAAGACAAGAGCAGCGCAGTGCTCGATGTCCCGCAGGGCCGTGAGGTCATCAGGCGGCGGCATATACGGTAGTGGCGGAGCCAAAAATAGCCGCGCGGCGAAACTCGTTGTAGCTCTTCTCGAGAAGGTGGCGCTCAGCGAGGTCAACGTCGCGGTCGACCAGCGAGGCCAGCTCCCGGCGAACCGTGAACAACGTGAAATAGGATTTCGGGGCCGCTCCAGGCTTCCATGTGACAAGGAAATCGATATCGCTGTCCGGCCGGAAGTCCTCGCGCAGCGCGGAACCGAAGACCGCCAACTCGGCTATGCCCCATTTTTCGCAGAAGGCCGCGAGCGCCGCATCGTCGATGGAAAGCCGACCGATCTGCATGGGGCAATCATAGCCCAGGGTACGAAAGAGAAACGGGCGGCCTCGTAACGAGGCCGCCCGTCCTGAGCGTTTGGTTCGTATCGCACCGCTACTCGTAGCGGAGGGCTTCCGCCACGGGGACGCGGCTCGCGCCGCGGCTGGGCCACCACGTCATGAGGAGCGAGAAGAGGAACGACGCGCCAATCACGACCACGATTTCGGCCCAGGGCATCGCGAAGGTGATGTCGGCGCCTTCGGTCCACTGGTCCGAGGTGAGGAGGTTGCGGCCGAGAATGGACCCACCCACGACGCCGGAGAGGATGCCCATGACCGCGACGAAGCTGGACTCCAGCAGGAAGGTGAGGGTGACCGTCCGCCGCTGGTAGCCGATGGCCCGCAGCATGCCGATCTGCTGGCGGCGTTCGACCACGGAGCGGAAGGCGATGACCCCGAGGCCGGCGATGCCGACGAACAGGCCGAGCGCCATGAACGCCTGGAACATCCGGTTGAAGGCGGTGTTGGTGGCGGACATGTCGTCGAAGATCTTCTCCACCGACTGGGCTTCGACGCCGTGGACGGCGAGCGCGGATTCGACCTGGCGGGCCGCTTCCTGGCTATCGGCACCGGCGACGAGACGGATGTAGCCGCGGCGGTAGTCCGGTTCGCCCGAGAGCGCCCGGTATCCAGCGTCGTTCAGGTAGATGCCGCTGAACGTGGCCGAAGGGAGCTGGGAGCGGAGGGCGCCGATGACCGTGACGGTCGTCGTGTTGCCGGTCCGCGGGTCGGTCAACTGGAGTTCGAAGGGCTCGAAGTGGTCGCCCTCGACAGTCACCTCTTCGGCAGACCAGTCCCAGTCACCGAAGCTGACGCCGATGGCGGCGTTGTCCACGAGGGCGAGCGCGGGGTTCGACCGCACCGCCTCGAAGACTTCGCGTTCGCTGCCGTAGGCGGCGGACCAGGAATCGAGGGTGGTGCCGAGGCTGGAGAAGAACCCGTCGTCGGCCCCGATCACAGGGTAGTACCCGTCGTTCTCGAAACCGGGCTGCGAGACTTCGACTGGTGCGACCGCGATGGTGGTACGGCCGGAACCGGCGACCTGGGCAGCGACCGGAGAGCCGGCCTCTTCGAGCGCGGCGGGCACGTCGTCGATGGGCCGGGCGCCACTGGAGGTGGTAACCAGGTCCATGTTGGCGCGGGCGTCGCCTCCCATGAACGCGGTGTCGAAGTTCGCGAGCATGACGCTGAACACCGTGAGCGAGAAGACGATGAGCGAGAACATCGCGATTGTCATGCCGGTGCGGAAGCGGTTGCTGAGCGGGTAGGCGATGGCCATTTTCAGGGCCGGGGCGAGGGCCGGGTAGCGGGCGGCCGCGGCGGCGGTGAGGGCGACGGGGACGAGGAGGCCGGCGAGCAGGTAGAGCAGTTCGCCGAGGCCGTCTCCGGTATCGCGGATGGCGAAGCCGGTGGCAGCGGAGGCGGCGGCGGCCGCGGTCACGCCGGCGGCGACGGCATAGGCTTTGCCACCCGTGCGGTTAAAGAGGGCGGTGAGAAGCCGGGCGTTGAACACGATCACCAGGGTGAAGGAGATGACGATCATGATGCCGCTGAGGACGAACATTTCCATGTCGGCCTTGAATTCGCCGAAGAGCCGGTCGTGTGTGTCCTGGGGCAGGAGCCAGTAACCGCCGAGGAGAATCCCGACGACGGTCCAGAGCACCCGGGAAGGGACGCGCAGACGGCTTGCCAGGGGCGCCAGGGAAAGCGGGATGAGCGACATGCCGAGCGAGAAGAAGAAGAGCGTCTCGCTAGACTTGCCGAGGAGGATGAAGAGGGCGCCGGCGAGCGTGCCGAACGGGGCCATGATCCATGCCCAGGGCAGGCCGAAGCCCTTGCGGAAGAGCCACCAGATGCCGAGCGGCGGGATGACCATGGCGGGGATGCCCGCGAGGACCCACAGCCAGCGTGTCTTGCGGCGCTCTTCCCGTTTTCGATCGTCCGGGAGCTGACGGATGGCGGCCACGATGTTGACGTGGCTGGCCTTCAGCGAGGCGAAGATGACGGTGATGAAGGTGAGTACCACACCCAGGCTGTAGCCGATGATGAGCGCGGTTGGGCGGATTTGCATTTCGACGAGGGCGAAGTAGTCGCCGGCCATGGCCTTCAGGAGGACATCCATGAGCAGCCAGGACGAGAGGACGCCAGCGCCGACGCCGATGAGGCCGGCGAGGAGCGAGTAGGCCATGCCTTCGGCCAGGAACGACTTGACGATGTGGCCGCGCTGAGCGCCGACCGCCCGCGCCATGCCCATTTCGCTGCGGCGCTCGGCAGCGAGCATCACGAAAATCATGAAGATGAGCATCACGCCGGCGGCCATCGAGAAGAGGCCGAGGACGAGGAAGATGGTGACGAAGATGTTGCCCGAGAGCTCGGCATCGCGGATGGCGTCGTGCTTGGCGGGGTAGGCTTCGGCCAGGCCGGCGCCGCCGAAGAGGCTCGCGCCTTCGGCCTGGAGGTAGGCGTTGATGCGCTCCGCAGCGGGCTCGGCGAGGTCGAGCGTGCTGCGAACGTCGCCGTCGAGAGCGACCGTGAGGGCGGTGATTTCGCCGTTGCTGAGGCCGGCTGCCTCGCGCAGGCGTTCGATTGGCATGACGAGCCCGCCAGGGACGTTGGAGTAGCTGAGGCCGATGACGCCGCTGGCGATTTCGTCCTTGACGATTCCGGCAACCCGTACCGTGCTGGGCTGATCCTCGCGGCCGTAGACGGCGAGGGTGTCGCCGACTTCGGCGCGCAAGTCTTCGGCGGCGCGTTCGCTCAGGTAGACCTGGTCCGCGCCGAGGTTCGACGGGGCTGTGCCGCCCCCGACGAGGGTGAGGCCGCCGGCGCGACCGAGGCGCTCGAAGTCGACCCCGGTCAGCTGGATGGCGGGCTTGGCATCGCCGGTGCGCAGGTTCGTGACCGGGGCGCTGAGGTTGAGGAACGGGAGGAACGCGACGATGTCGGGGTCGCCCGCGAATTCCTGTTCGAGAGCTTCGACGGCCGCTTCGGAGGCGAAGATGGGCTGGCCATCGACGGCCGCGCCCTCATCGCTCGCGAAGTCGCGTTCGCCGCGCCAGCTGACGTCCAGGTCTGAGCGGCCGAAGGTCTTGTACACGTCCTTCGTCAAGGAGTGGTCGACGGTGTCGCCGGTGACGAAAGCCGCGGTGGTGATCAGCGTGGCGAGGGCCAGGCCGACAACGACGAGGGTGGACTGGAGGCCGCGACGCGGGATGTTGCGGAGGCCGAACTTGAACATCGTGCGGTTGGAAGCACCGAGGACGGCTACCGTGAGGACGGCCGCCACGAGCATTCCCCCCAACACGACAGCGAGCGTGTTGATGGGTATGCCGAAGAGGTCGTTCACGGCTTTGACTCCTCGGCGACGATCTGGCCGTCGCGCATGCGGACGACGCGGTTGCAGCGGGCGCCGACGCCGGCGTCATGCGTGACGATGACGAAGGTGAGGCCTTTTTCCTGGTTGAGGCGCTCCATGAGCGACATGATGTCGTCGGCGGTGCGCGAATCGAGGGCGCCGGTGGGTTCGTCGGCCCAGACGATCTCGGGCTCGTTCACGAGGGAACGGGCAATGGTGACCCTCTGGCGCTGGCCACCGGAGAGCTGGGCCGGGCGGTTGTTGCCGAGCCCGGGGAGGCCGACGGTTTCGAGCGCGGCGAGCGCGCGCTTGCGTGCTTCCTTCGGGTTCACCCCTGAGACGATGAGGGGGAGTTCGACGTTTTCTGCGGCGGAGAGCACGGGAAGGAGGTTGTAGGTCTGGAAGACAAAGCCCATGTTCTGAGCGCGGAAGCGCGTGCGGACCTTGTCGGACAGATCGGCCAGGTTGGCGCCGGCGATGCTGATGGTGCCGGAATCGACGATGTCGAGGCCGGAGGCGCAGTTCAGCAGGGTTGTCTTGCCGCAACCGGAAGGGCCCATGATGGCGACCATCTCGCCCTTGTGGACGGAAAGGCTGACGCCCTTGAGAGCGCGCACCTGCTGGCTTCCGGTGTCGTAGGTCTTGACGACGCTCTCGATCTCGATGATGGGGGCGGTGGCGACGGCGGCGGTGGCCCCTGCCCTTGGGCTAATGCGCTCGCGGGCGGGGGCGCCCGCGGGAGCGTTCAAAGCGAATTCCTGAGTCATGGTTGGGTTCCTCTCCCTTTGTGACTGGGCAGTCCTGGTGTGTCAGGCGGCGCCGGCGTTGGGGGCCAGCGCCCGGATGACTTCGAAGAGCCGCGCGATGCCCTCCTGCTTTCCGACGAAGGCAGCAGCGCCGGAGGCAATGGCCTCGCGGCGTGTGCCGGCATCGTCCTGGAGCGAAAGGATCACCACGCGGATGTCCGGATCCGAAGCCGCGAGTTCGCGCGCCGCGCCGAACCCATCCAGTCCGCGCATCAGGAGGTCCAGGACGACGATGTCGGGTTGGAGTTCGGCAGCGAGCGAGACGGCAGCTTCGCCTTCTTCCGCTTCTCCGACGACGTCGAAATCGGGTTCGCCGGCCATGCACATGCGGAGGCCCTGGCGGACACGGGCTTCATCGTCGACGAGGAGGAGGCGGATCGGGGGCTGCATCACGCTTTCAAAGGTAGGCAGGCGCGCATGCCGGGGCGTCCCCCGCGAGGTTGGTTATCGAATGTAAATGGAATGAAACCGATCTCCTGCAAAAGGAGGAGGAAGGTAGCAGCGGGCTACGGTGATATAGTTCATGGTACCTGCCGGACGTCCGCGCAGTGTCTCCGGGGAGGATCGCTTGCCCATCCGAATCATCATCGCGGATGACCACGCCGTGGTCCGCCAGGGGCTCAAGATGTTTCTCCAGGACGACGACGAGTTCGAGGTCGTCGCGGAAGCCCAGAACGGCAGCGAGGCCCTGGCACTGGCCAAGGAGCTGAAGCCGGACGTCGTGCTGATGGACTTGCTGATGCCGGTGATGGACGGGATCACGGCGATTGGGCACATCCGCCGCGAAGTACCCGATACGGAGGTCATCGCCCTGACTTCGGTGCTTGAAGACGCCTCCGTCGTGGGGGCCGTCAAGGCCGGGGCGATCGGCTACCTGTTGAAGGACACCCAGGCCGAGGAGTTGACGCGCGCCATCAAGGCGGCGGCGAATGGCCAGGTCCAGCTTTCGCCCCAGGCGGCCGCCAGGCTGGTGCGCGAGGTCCGCGCACCGGAGAGCCCGGAGACACTGACCGAGCGTGAAACGGACGTGCTCCGGCTGCTGGCACAGGGGAAAGCCAACAAAGAGATCGCCGCCGCCCTCTTTATCGGCGAGAACACGGTCAAGACGCACGTCTCGAGCATTCTCGTGAAGCTGGGAGTGCAAAGCCGGACCCAGGCTGCGCTCTACGCGCGCCAAATCGGGCTCGGCCCGATCGAATAGCGGCGAGCCAGGAAACACGCCACATGCGATCCGTCCCGCTGCGCCTCGGCCCGAAGCTCAACCTTTCGCTCCTGTTGTTCATCCTCGCCCTTGGCACAGCTACGGCCATACTCGTGCTCGTCGGGTTCCAGCGGTCCCAGGACAACGCGGCGGCGCGCAGCCGTGAAGGGCTCGAACGCGAGGGTGTTTCGCACCTCCAGTCCTTGAGCCAGCAGCAGGCCTACATCGGCGAGCTGCAACTTGCGCCGGCGGCGGAGTGGAGCCACCAGGCGGGCTCTTACCTTGTGCTCGAAGGGCGCGACGCCGCGAGCGTCGACCCGTCGGTATTCGCGGTGGCGCCCAACGGCGTCCGCTACGACGCACGCAGCAACCGCTCGACCGACCTCGTGCTCCCGGCCGGTGTGGAGTTGACCCCGGGTGTCCTGCGCGACGCCACGCAGTCGAGCGTGCTCGGGCGCTTCTTCCTTTCCCTCTTCATCGATTACGAGGGGCGGATGATTGAAGAGGCGTTTCGCCCGATCGCTATCTTTTACGTATCGCCCGATGGGCTGACCCGCTACTTTCCGCCCAACAGCACGCTGGTCGAGAACGGCATAACGCTCGAGGAGATCACCGGGCTCCACAAGCGGGTGGGGCCCGAAGCGAACCCGGAACGCCGCACGATCTGGACTTCGCCGTACGAGGATTCGGCGGGGCGGGGCCTCGTCCTGACGGCGTACAGCCCGGTGTACGACGAGTTCGGTTACCGCGGCGTGATCGGGGTGGATGTCTCGCTGGAGCGATTGACCGAGCAGATTGAGGCGATCTCGCCGACCGCAGGAGGGTTCGGGTTCTACGTCGACAAGGACGGCCAGTTCCTCCGGACGGAGCAGTACGAGGTGCTGAACGCCCTTGCGGGAGGGGAGAACGCGGCCTTCCGCTCCGCAATCGACAAGATGATCGCGGGGACGGAGCCGGGGTGGACGCGGTTCACCCTGAACGGCGAGGAGATGGTGATCGCCCATTCGCCGATGCCCACCGTGGGCGGAAGCCTGGCGCTTGTGGCGCCGACGGAAGAGCTGACAGTGGAGGCGGCGGGCGTCACCTCGTCCATCCAATCCGAAGGCAACCGGACGGTGGGCTTCATCATCCTGGTGATGGTGTTCCTGTTCGTGCTCGCGCTTGTGAGCACCGCCTACCTGAACCGGCGGATCCTGCTGAGCCCGATCGAGTCGCTCGTTTCGGGCACCCGCGCGGTCGCGGCGGGGAACTTCAATGCCTCGATCCCCGTGCGCTCACGGGACGAGCTGGGCGACCTGGCCGCGTCGTTCAACCGCATGATCCAGGAAGTGCGTACGCGGAACGACGCACTCATCCGCGAGATCACGGAGCGCGAGCAGACCGCCCGCATGCTTGCCGAACGCGAGGAAAGCACCCGCCAGATCTTCCAGTCGGTGAGCGATGCGATCCTCATCACGGACCTCGAGAACCACGTGATCGATGCGAACGTGGCGGCCGAGGAGATGTTCGGCTACACGGTGCAGGAATTGCGCGAGATCGAGCCCTTCCAGCTCGTCAGCGCGGAAGCGAAACGGTTCACGGGCGACTTTTTGACGACGGTCCAGGAGGGGCGCCAGTACCGCGCGAGGGTGCGCAGCCAGCGGAAGGACGGGTCCACCTTCTGGACCGGCGTCTTCGCCACGAAGGCCATGTACTTCGGGCAGCCGCACATCTTGCAGGTCATCCGTGACGTCACGGAAGAAGTCGAGCAGCAGCAACTCCTCGAGCAGCGCGTGGAGGAGCGCACGCGCGAGCTGTCGCTGTTGCTGGGCGTTTCGAACACGGTGGCATCGACCCTGGACATGCAGCAGCTGTTCGCGCTGGTGCTGGACCAGATGGCGGAGCTGCTGCCGTTCAACCGGGGCTCGGTGCTCGTGCTGGAAGGGGACGTGCTCGTCACGCAGTACGTGCGCGGCCCGGGTGATGCGGGCGACTCGCATCCGTTGGAGCTGCCGCGGTTCCCGGCCGAGGGGCTTCGCCACTCGTTCCACGAATTGCTTCGGGGGAACCCGGTGACGGTGACGAACGTGCGGGGCGAGACGGCTTTCGCGCGCGATTTCCGCTGGATGGCGGGGGACCTGCTGGAGACCACGTTCCGCAACACGGTCGCCTGGATGGCGCTGCCGATGGTGCACAAGGGGCGGTTCATCGGGATGGTGGCGGTCTCTTCGGAGGAAGAGGGGGCTTTCGACGAGCGGACGGCGAACCTGGGGATGGCGATCGCGAACCAGGCGGCGATCGCCATCGAGAACGCGCGGCTGTTCGCGGAGTCGGAGCGACGGGCGCGCGAAATGACGGCGCTCTCGCGGATTGCCACGACGCTCGACCTGGAGCAATCGCTGGCGGGCACGCTGAATTCCGTGGCGCAGCGCGTGGTGGAATCGACGCGCGCTGTGGCGGCTTCGCTGAGTACGGTGAACGAGGACGGAACGCTCGCGCTCGGCGGGGCGCACGGCCTGCCCGACGGCTTCTTCGAGGCGGTGAACGAGGGGATCAGGGCCGGCGCGCCGCGGCCGAACCAGCGTGCGCTGAAGCAACACGAGCCTGTGGTTGTCAGGAACGTGCGGGAATTCATCGAGACGCAGGACGCCTACGCCAAGCTGCGGCAGTTCGCGGAACACGCCGAGTGGGACACGATCGTGATCGTCCCGATGCGCTACGGCGAACGCGACCTGGGCACGCTCGAAACCTACTACCGGGCAGGCGACACGCCCGACGAGCGCGAGATCAACCTCATTTCCGCGATGGCGCGGCAGGCGGCGACGGCGATCGAGAACGCGATGCTCTTCAGCCAGACGGAGAAGCGCGTGCGGCAACTGGAGGCCCTGCACCAGATTGCCGCGACATTCTCGCTGGAGCTCTCGCTGCCTGAGCTGACGGCGCGCATGGCCGAACAGATCGTGCGGGCGACGACGGCGGTGGCGGCGGCAGTGACGCTGGCCGAGGGCCCCAACCGGGAGATGCGCATGATCGGCGCGTCGGGAGTGGATCCGGGGCTCGCGGAAGCGCTCGAACAGGCTTACCGCGGGGGCGCCGGGACGACCTGGCGGCAAGCCCTGCGCGACATGACCACGATCTACCAGGAGAACCTGCGCCAGGAACGTGTCGACGACCCGCGCTACAGCCCTGCGCGGGGCTACCTCGTCAGCGCGCCGTACGACTCGGTGCTGCTCGCACCGATTGTCTACGGTGCGGAAGCGATGGGGGTGCTGATGCTTGGCTACCCGGCGGGCGTTTCGCCGGACGTGGAGGAGCGCAAGTTCGTGGAGGCCGTGGCCGACCAGACGGGACTCGTTATCGAGAACGCGCGGCTCTACGAGCGGGCTTCTTCCGCCGCGGCGCTGGAGGAGCGGCAACGGCTTGCTCGCGAACTGCACGACTCGGTTTCCCAGGCGCTGTACGGGATCGCGCTCGGGGCGCGCACGGCCCGCCGCCGCGTCGGGGATGATGGTCCGCCGAATGTGACCGAACCGCTGGACTACGTCCTTTCGCTGGCGGAAGCGGGCCTGACGGAGATGCGGGCGCTGATCTTCGAACTGCGGCCGGAGTCGATCGCGCAGGAAGGCGTTGTGGCGGCGATCGGGCGCCAGGTGGCGGCGACGCAGGCGCGGTATGGCGTGCCTGTGGTGGCGGAACTGTGCGCGGAGCCGGATATCTCGCTGGACGCGAAGGAAGCGATCTACCGCATCGCGCAGGAATCGATGCACAACACCGTGAAGCACGCGCGGGCGACGAAGATCCATGTCAGCCTGCGGCGGCTGATCGACGGGCTGGAACTGGAGATCCGAGACAACGGCCAGGGGTTCGACGCGAGCGGAGAGTTCCCGGGGCACCTGGGGCTGCGGTCGATGAAGGAACGGGCGCGTGACATCGGCGGCGACCTCTCGGTGGAGGGCGCATCCGGGACGGGCACGCGCATTCGCCTGGTCGTGCCGGAGTAACCTGGCGCGCGGGGCTACCGGCGCGTGCGGGGGTCGAGGGCGTCGCGGAGGCCGTCTCCCAGGAAGGTAAAGCTGAGCATGAGCAGGGCGATGGCCACGGAGGGCCAGACGACCATCCATTCGTTGATGCGGACATAGCCCTGGCCGTCGGCGACGAGTGTGCCGAGGCTGGCCGTAGGCGGCGGCAAGCCGAAGCCGATGAAGCCGAGGAAGGCCTCCGCGAAAATCGCTGTCGGTACACCGAAGGTGACGGCCACAATCACTGGGCCGAGCGTGTTGGGCAGCATATGGGTGAAGACCACGCGCCGTGTGGACGCGCCCATGGAGCGGGCGGCAACTACGTATTCGGCTTCGCGAAGGGCGAGCATCTGGCCGCGGACGAGCCGGGCGAGCGTCACCCAGCTAACGAAGGAGATGGCGAGGATGACCTGGAGGAGCGGACCCGGAAGGCCGGGGATCTGCGGGTTGCCGGTGCCGATGATCGGCCAGTCCCTCTGGGAGAGCACGGCGCGCATGAGGATGATCGCGAGCAGGTCCGGGAATGCGTACATCAAGTCGGTGAAGCGCATGAGGACGTTGTCGGTGAAGCGGCCACCGAGCGCTGCCCCGGCGCCGATGGCGATGCCGATGGCGAGCACGACGAGCTGCGTGCCGATCCCGATCTTGAGGGAGATGCGGGTGCCAGCCCAGACACGCGCCCAGGTGTCGCGGCCCAGGTTGTCGGTGCCGAACCAGTGCGAGGACGTCGGCCCTGTCAGGATTTCGACGTACTGTTGCTCGGATGGCCGGTAGCGTCCGACGGCGTCCACGAGGCCCGCGAGCGTGGCGACCAGGATGATGGCTGAGAGGACGACGGCAGCGGCCACGGCCAGCCGGTTCTTGCGCAAGCGCTGGAAGGCGAGGCCCCAGAGGCCGAGTTGTTTCCGTCGCGGGGCGAAGCCCTCCGATTCGAGGACAGCGGCTTCGGTGGAGATGGCCATCAGTAGCGGATCCTTGGGTTCACGATCGCGTAGCTCACATCGACTGCCAGGTTGAGGGCGGCGATGAGGGCTGCGTAGAGGAGCGTCATCCCCATGATGATCCCGTAGTCCCGGGCGCCGACCGCTTCGACGAAGGAGCGCCCGATGCCGGGGATGGCAAAGTACTGCTCGACCACGAAGGAGCCGACGATCAGGCCGGCCAGGATCGGCCCGAGCACCGTCAGCACGGGGACCATGGCGTTCCGCACCGCGTGGCGGATGACAATCGAGAACTCCTGGACACCCTTCGCGCGGGCGGTGCGGATGTAATCCTGGCGCAGGACTCCGAGCATGGAGGCGCGGGTGATGCGGGCGATGAAGGCGGCCGGGAACATGCCCAGGGCGATCGTGGGGAGGACCATCTGGCGCGGGTTGCCGAGTTCCCACCCGATCACGTCGAACCAGCCGAGCCGCAACCCGAAGAAGAGTACGAGGAAGACGGAGAGGACGAAGTTGGGCACGGCCGCCCCGGCCGTCGAGACGAACACCGCCAGGTAGTCCAGGGGGCCGTTCTGCTTGACGCCGGAGAGGACGCCAAGGGTAAGCCCCACCGCCAGGGCGAAGGCGAACGCGCAGAGGCCGAGCTGCGCCGATTCGGGCATGCCCTCGCCGATCACTTCTGTGACGGGGCGGTCCTGCCGGAACGAGAGGCCGAGGTCTCCCCGGGCAAGGTTCGCGAGGAAGCTCCAGTACTGCTCCGTAAGGGAGCCATCGAGGTTGTACTTGCGCTCCAGGTTGGCGACGGTGGCCGGGGGCAGCGGCTTTTCATTGTCGAACGGGCCGCCGGGCACGGCATGCATCAGGAAAAACGTGATGGTCGCGATGGCCCACAGGAGGGGGACCATCACCAGCAGGCGGCGGACGATGTAGGCGGTCATGGGGGCACTCGAGGAAAAAGGGAGGGCCGGCAGGGAATCGCTTCCGGCTGCCGGCCCGGGGGTCTGGTGGACTAGTCCACGTACCAGGCTTCGACGTTCCAGTCGCCGGCGAGGAACGCGTCCAGGGGACCGGCGTTCTCCTTCGGGCCGTGGAGGCGTGACTTGGCGATGTAGTTGAAGCTTTCCTGGTAGAGCACCGGTCCGGCGAGGAGCGGGTCCTTGCTCAGGAGCTCATTGATCTGGCGGTACTGGGCGCGGCGTTCTTCGTCGTTGGTGTTGAACGAGGCCTTCTTGAAGAGGTCGTCCAGCTTCGGGTCGCTGACGCCGTAGTGGTTGTTCGCCCCGCCGGTGTTGAACAGGCCCGCAACCCAGTTCTCGGGGTCGGGGTAGTCCTGCGTCCAGCCACCAGGGAAGAGCTGGTAGTCCTCGCTCGTGAACTTGGCGGCGCGGGTGCGGGAGTCCACGACTTCGATGTTGATATCGATGTTGAGGATCTTCTTCCACTGTTCCTTGAGGAACTCGGCAGTGGCGCGGCGATCCGGGACGTCGTTGACCGTGATCGTGAGCTGCGGGAAGTTCTTGCCGTCGGCGAAGCCGGCGTCGGCGAGGGTCTTTTTCGCCTGCTCCGGGTTGAACCCAACGACGGAATCGAACGACTTTTCGGTGACACCGCCACCGACGACGGCCGGCGGCATCCAGGTGGTGCTGGGGATGTAGGCGCCCTGGAACGCGACCTTGTTGAGGGTCTCGCGGTCCGTTGCCTGGGAGAGGGCGAGGCGCACCTTCGGGTTATCGAGCGGCTGCTTCTTCAGGTTCATGTGGACGGCACGCGTGGTGACGCCGGGGACCTGGAAGTATTCCTTGCCGAGGGTTGGGTCGGCTTTCACCGCGGTCAGGTTCGTGAGGTTGACGCGGGTGATGTCGATCTGGTTGGCGCGGTAGGCGTTTTCTGCGACATCGAGCTTGTCGATGTACTTCATGGTGATCTTGTCGATGTTCGCCGGAGTGGCGTAGTAGTTGTCGTTGCGGACGAGGACGGCCTGGTCCTTCGCCTTGTATTCCTGGATCTTGTAGGGGCCGCTGTAGGCGAGCTTCGTCACATCCGGCCACGCCTCGCCCGAGGTCTTCACGATGTGCGAGGGCAGCGGGAAGGTCATCCAGAGGCTGAGGATGAGGGTGAAGGTCGGCTGGGCGTTTTCGAGCTTGATCTCGACGGTGCTGTCGTCGAGGGCCTTTACGCCGATGGCATTGCGGAGCGATTCCTTCTCGGCAGCGGGCTTGTCGGCGGCGGCGTAGAACTCGTCGCATCCGACGATGTTGCCGATGGTGTCCTTGTAGTTCCCGGCGTTGTCGGGGTCACAGGTGCGGTGGATGCCGGCGACGAAGTCCTTCGCCGTCAGGGCCTGGCCGTCGGACCACTTGAGGCCGGACTTGAGCTTGACGGTGTAGGTTTTGCCGTCGCTGGAGATGGTGGGCATGGAGGCGGCGAGCTCGGGCTCGGCCTTGTTGTCCTTGTTCAGCTTGAACAGGCCGCGCCACACCATGCGCTGGACGCCGATGTCCTGGGCGAAGGCGGAGTAGTGGGGGTCGAAGCTTTCGGGCTCGGGGTAGACGATGGTGATTTCGCCGCCGCGTTTGGGGGCAGTGCCCTGGGTGGGGGCGGTCCCGCCGTCACCGCCGTCATCGTCGTCGTCGTCATCTCCGCAGGCCACCATCAGCAGGGAGATGGCGAGCACGGCGAGAAGACCCAACAGGAACTTCGGCTTCAAACGAAGCATTGGGAATGGTCCCTCCTCTTTCAGGCCGACTTTTCGGCTTTATCCCGGCGGTAAAGTCGTCTACCGATCGGTCGAAGTCAACGGAGTTTACGCGCCAATTCGGCATACCGGATGGTTTCTTCAATACCTCTGCACACCTGTGAACAAAATACGCGCATTCGGTGAGGAGCTGATGAAAAAAACAATGAAAAACCAAAGATCGTCCAGAGGAGACTGTGCGCGTTCCGGACGAAATTCGCGTGAAGAACCGCCGCTGCGGGGAAAAGACTAGGATGTGCGGGGGGCAATGCGGACGGGGTTCAGACCGAAGGCGCCGGGGACGAACGGAGCAGCGGGCAGCTCGACGGTGAAGACCGCGCCGCCGGCTTCCGCGTTCGCGGCGGTGACGGAGCCGCCGTGCGCTTCGACGAGCTGCTTCACGATTGCGAGGCCGAGGCCGGCCCCTCCCGTGGCGCGCGCGCGGGCCGGGTCTGCCCGGTAGAAGCGCTCGAAAATGAAGGGCAAATGCTCTCCGGCGATGCCTGCGCCGGTGTCCCGCACCCGGAGCCGTGCGACCGTGCCATCTTCTTCGAGTGTGACCACCACACGCCCGCCCCGGGGCGTATGGGTGACCGCGTTTTCCAACAGGTTGCGCACAACCTGGCCAAGCCTGTCCGCGTCTCCCTCGACCGGCCGCGCAGCCGTGAGGTGGGTCTCGATAGCGACGCCGCGAGCGCGCGCCCGGGGTCCAACCACGGCGACGGCGCGCTGGACCACATCAGCCAGCTGGACGCGTTCCCGGACCAGTACCTGCTTGCCCGCGTCAGCGAGCGACAACTGTTCGAGGTCCGCGACGAGGCGGACGAGCAGGGCGGCCTCTTCCTGGAGGGAAGCGATGACTCCCGGTTCGGGATCGACGACGCCGTCGGCGATTGCGTCCAGGTAGCCAGCGATGTTGTTCAGGGGCGTGCGCAATTCGTGCGCCACGTCGTTCGTCATCTGGCGGCGAAGGTCCTCGTTCCGTTCGATGCTTTCGGCCATGGCGTTGAAGGCGCGTGCGAGGGCGCCGATCTCGTCGTTCCCGTGGACGTTGACACGCTGGGCGAGGTCGCCGTCTTCGAGGCGGCGGGCGGCCGCGGTGAGTTGCTCGACGGGCTGGACGATGCGGCGCGAGAGCCAGACGGCGGCCACGAGCGAGGCAAGTGCGACCGCGGCGGCGGCAATCGTCACCTGGCGGTTGATCGCATCGATGGTGCCCTGGCGGTCGGCTTCGTAGGCCTCGACGAAGCCGGGCTCAGCCTGGATGGTGTAGGCCTCGCTGCCGGTGTCGAAGGTGGCGGATCGGGTGAGCGCCTCCAGGTCGAGCTCGGTGGTGTAGACGGGGATTTCGTTGTTGTCGTTCACTCCGGTCGGCCCGCCACCGGCGCGGCGGACGGGCTGGATCTGGAACTGGAGCCGGCCGTCCAGGTTGGAGTCGCTGGAAAGGCGTGCGGCCACGGCCACGGAGACGAGGGCGAGCACCGGCACCGTCACCAGGATGATGAGCAGGCGAAGGCGGAGGCTATGGCGCATCCCGGTACTCTGCGAACCGGTACCCGACTCCGTAGACCGTTTCGATGAAGGTCGGCCTGTCTGCATCGCGCTCGATCTTCTTTCGCAAGTTGCGGATGTGCGCGTCGATTGTGCGCTCCAGGCCCTCGTAGTTGTAGCCAAAGGCCTTTTCCAGCAGCTCGAGACGCGAAAAGGCCTTTCCCGGCTCTTTCGCCATGGTCATCAGGAGCTGGAATTCCTTGCGTGTGACGCGTACATCGCGGCCGTGCAGGCGGACTTCGTGGCGGCGGCCATCGATGGCGAGCGGGCCGAAGAGCAGCTCACAGTCTTCCGGGATCTCGTTGGTCCCTTTGCGGCGGAGGACGGCGCGGACGCGGGCGACGAGTTCGCGCGGGCGGAAGGGCTTGGTGACGTAGTCGTCGGCGCCGAGGTCGAGCGCGCGGAGCGTATCGACTTCGTCGGTGCGGGCTGTTACCAGGATGATGCCGACGTCGGACTCTTCGCGGAGGATGCGGCAGACTTCGAGGCCATCGAGCTCGGGCATCATGACATCGAGGAGGACGAGGCCGAGGTTGTTCCTGCGGGCGAGTTCGAGGCCTTCGCGTCCGTTGCGCGCGACAGTAACCGGATAGCCATCGCGGTCCAGGTACAACCGGATGAGCTCAGCCGTCTTGGAGTCGTCCTCGACGATCAGGACACCTGGCTTCATGTTTGCTTCGGCCCTGGGTTCATCCGGCTATATTTGCGTCCTCGAGAGGAGTGTAAAGCCTGCTTCCCGGTTGTTGACGCCCGGAGAAGCAGGCGAGGGAACCACCGGCACGACGACCGGTAGGCGGAACGTACGGCGCTACCTGCGAAGAACTTATGAAGAAGCGAGTTACTTCCGCAACTTTCTGAACGGCGCCCGGGTTCTTTTCCTCATTCTTGACGGAACGCCGGGGTGCTCGTCCGGTGCGAAGTGCGGGGGAACCCGCATGCCTCCTTTACGGGAACCCGGTTTATCCTCCAGATGCCGGGCCGTCCGGACGCCCTGCAAGCGAGGGATCGAGAGAGTGACTTCTGCCGCGCGTCCTGATCGCGACCCGGCTGTCCGGGCGGCGGACCGACTCCAGCACGACATCCTCGATGCACTGGCAGACGGGGTGATCACGATGGCAGCGGATGGGCGGATTATCTGCGCCAACCAGGCAGCGGAGCGGTTGTTCGGGTACAGCGAAGCCGAGCTCGCCGGACTGCACCTCGGTGCTCTGGTCCCTGAGGCCCACGGTGCGGAACAGGACGGCTACCTCCGGCGTTACGCCGAGACGGGGAACGCCACGGTCATCGGCCGGGGCCGGAAGGTGATCGGCCGGCGGAGCGACGGCACGACGTTTCCCATGCACCTCGCGATCAGTGACACGGTCAGCGAGGGCCGCCGCATCTTCACCGGGGTCGTCCGCGACATCACGCAGATGGAAGCTGCCCAGGCGCGCCTGCGCGACAGCTTCATGCTGCTGTTCGAACGCTCTGCGGAACCGATGGTGCTCGGCGACGGCACGGGGCGGATCCTGGACGCCAACGAGGACATGTGCCGTCTCCTGGAGACGCCGCGCGAGCAGTTGTTGGCGGCCCGGATCGCGGACTTCCTGGTTGGCGGCGTCGAAGAGAACCTCCGCCGCCGGGCGCTGCGCGAAGCGCAGGGGGCTGTCTCTTCGACCGCGCGGGTGCGGACCGGCTCGGGTCGCGAGATCGACGTGCGCTACTGGGAGGTGGAGTTCGAGGGCGAGACCGGCGAACGACGGATCCTGATCGGCGCTACCGACCTTGCCCCGCGGCACGAGCTGGAACGCGTGACAACCGTCCTCCGGGCCCTTTTCGAGACATCCCCCGACGGGCGTCTCGTCGCGGACGAGGCTGGGAAGACCATCTTCGTAAACGCCGCACACATGGAGACCTGGGGACTGAGCGAGGAAGACCTGAGCAGGCCCTTCCCGGAACGCTGGGAACTCACGAAGCGCCGGCTGGCCGACCCGAGCCCATTGGCCCGGCTCAGCCTGGCCACGCGCGATGCGCCCGATGAGCCGGTTAGCAGCACGATGACGCTAACCAACGGCCGCGTTGTCGAAGTGCGCTCGATTCCGGTGTTCGGGAGCGACGGCCGGCGGATGGGCCACAGCTTCATCACGCGGGACGTTACGGCGCGGGCTCGGGCCGAGGCGGAGTTGCGGGCGAGCGAAGAGCGCTACCGGACGCTCGTTTCCTCGCTGCCGGTGGGGGTGGTGGTGCAATATGCCGACGGCCGGATTGCCTCGGCGAACACGGCCGCGGAGGAGATCCTCGGGCTCTCCCAGGACCAGTTGCTGGGTGTAACCTCGTTCGACCCGCGCTGGAAGGTGATCCGCGAAGACGGCTCCGCGTATCCGCCGGAGGAATTCCCGGCCGTGATCACGCTGCGGACCGGGAAGCCGTGTTCGAACGTCCTGATGGGTGTGGAGCACACGGACGGGGCGGTGCGATGGCTGGTGGTGAACTCCGCCCCGCTCCGCCGGGCGGATGGCGCCATCGACGGCGCGGTCGTCTCGTTCAACGACATCACGCAGCAGCGGCTCGCCGAACAGGAGGTGGCGCGCACGCGGACGGCCGAGGCCTTCCGGTCGCTCGCCTCGGGGGTGGCGCACAAGCTGAACAATTCTCTCACTTCGATCGTCGGGAATGCCTACCTGTGCCGGCAGGGGGGTGCGGCCGACGCGGACGAAAGTTTCCATGCGGTCATCGCGGCAGCGATGGATGCCAGCGACCTGGTGAAGGACCTCATCGCGCTGAGCGGGGCGAGCGCGCACATGTTCGAGAGCGTGAACCTCACAGAAGTTGTCAGGGAGCTGATCCTCGCGCTTGCTCCCGCCGAACGGACACGAGTGCGGACGCGGTTCGAAACGGGCGATCTCGATGCGGTTGTCGATCCGAACGCAATCGCGCAGGCGATCATGAGTGTGGTCCGCAACGCGCTCGAGGCGGGGGATCACGTGGAGATTGCGGTCGCCCGCGAAACGCGGGACCAGCCGGTGCCGGGTGCGATCTATGCGCCGGCGCCGCCCGCACCGGGCCCCTACACGGCTGTCGTCGTGGTGGACGACGGGCCCGGGATCGCGGAGGAAGTACGGGACCGGCTCTTCCAGCCGTTCGCGAGTACGCGATTCGCGGGGCGCGGCCTGGGGCTGGCGGCAGCGGCCGGCATCATGGGCACCCACTCCGGTTGCGTCGAAGTGGTCTCGTCGCAGGCGGGGTGCCGGGTGTCGCTGTTGCTTCCCCGGTCCTGAACCTTCCGGTTGCGCTTGACGATAAAGTTCGCGGATTATCAACGCCCTATGCTGCCAGCCACCCCGCGGCTGGCAGTGCGAAAGCTGGCGTTGCCCGGGGCCTGCGTGGCCCTGGCGGCGTTCGCCCTCGCACTGCCGGCATCGACCGTCGTCGCACGCACGTACACCATCCAAGAGGGCGACACGCTCTCGGCGATTGCCGCGCGCCACGGCCGCAGCGTCGAAGAGCTGGCCGGGCTGAATGGCCTCGAAGACCCGGACCACATCTTCGCCGGTCAGGTCCTGGCGCTCGATGGAGACGATGGCGGCCCGGCGGTTGCCTCGCCTTCGAGCCGTATCCACAGGGTTGCCGCGGGCGAGACGCTCTCGCTGATTGCGAGCAGTTACGGCGTCGACTTCGGACAGCTGCTCGAAGTGAACGGGATCGAGGACGCGGACTATGTCCAGGCCGGCCAGGAGCTTTCGCTGCCGGTTTCGCAGTTCATGCCGGCACCGTTGAGCCGCCTGGAAACGGAGGCGATCCTCCGGGCGGCGGCGGCGGAGTTCGGCGTGGACCCGGCGCTGGTGCTGGGACTGGCGTGGTTGGAGAGCGGCTGGAACCAGAACATGACGAGCCAGGCCGGCGCCGTGGGCGTGATGCAACTCCTGCCTGCGACGGCCGAGTGGGGCCTGGAATACCTGGCCCCGGACGCCGGGGAGTGGGAGACGAGCACGCGCGACAACGCGCGGCTCGGGACGGCGGTGTTCGCGCACATGTGGCGCCAGGCCGGCCGGGACCTCGAGCTGGCGCTGGCGTTCTACTACCAGGGCTGGGCCAGCATCGAGCGCTACGGTGTGTTCGAAGAGACGGAGCGGTATGTGGCGAACGTGCTGGCGCTGGCGGAAGAGTTCCGGTAGGTCACTGCACGAGCGCGCGGTAGGCATCCGGGATGCGGTGCCGGACGACATTCGTGCCCGGGGCCATGTCTTTCCAGCGCGAGAGCGCCCGGTTGACCTGGGCGGCCATCGCCAGGCCGCTGCCTTCCGGGGCGGCGGTGAGCAGTCCGCCGGCTGGCCCGGCGACCAGCGCGCCGCCGGGCCAGGCTGCGGCGGCGTAGACGCGGTTCTCGTCCGCCCGTGTGCGGGCGAGGCGCTCGGTCATCGGGGTGTCCGCGAAGAGCGTCCAGGCAAGGATTTCGGCGCCGCGGAGCATCAAGTCGCGCGAGACCTCCGGGACCAGGCCCTCGTCGCCGCAGAGCAGGGCCACGTTCCCGGCCGGCGTTGGGATGACGGGACAGAGGGCTTCGCCGAGCTGGATGCCCCGGCCGTGGGTCGCGGCGTGCTCGGTCGTGCCCTCCGGGGTGATGAGCGCGGCCGACTGGTGGATCGAGCAACCGGTGGTGGTGACCCCCAGCGCGAGCGCCCCGCCAACGTCCCGGACGAGCGCTTCGAGCGCGGGCAGAGCGACCTGCCAGCCCTCCGGCCCGTCGTCTCCCCCGAAGACGACGAGGTCGGCGCCCTGGGCACGGCATTCACGATAGAGGCTTCCGGTGCGGGCGGCGTCGAAGGCGCCGTTCGAAGGGACGACGGCCACGCGGTGGCTTTCCTCCGCGGGGATGAGCGGTTCCTGCAACACCTTCGTGACCGGGAGAGTCTTCGTGGGGGCGATGAGACCCGCATAGAGCGAGGGGCGGCGCGGGACGGTTTCGACGGTGACGGGGTCGATGTCGTAGACGACCACGGTACTGCCCTCGCTGGGAGCACAGACGAGCGTTTCGCCGGTCGGGGCAATCACTGTCGAGCGCCCGGCGTAGACGATGGTCCCGGCCTCGGGGCCCCACTTGTCGGCGGCAGCGACCCAGACGCCGTTTTCGAAGGCCCGGGCGGGCATGAAGTACTCGCACTGGGGGTTGTTGAGCAGCGCCGGGTCTCGCCCCCATGAGACCCAGGCCGTCAGGTCGAGGATGAGTTCGGCGCCATTGACGGCCAGGGAGCGGGCGATCTCGGGCTGGCGGCCGTCGGCGCAGATGAGGGCCCCGAACTTGCAGAAACCCGCGTCCCAGACCGGGAATTCGCGGCCAGGCTGGAACCAGTTGCCATCGAAGTGCCAGAGGAAGCTCTTGTCGTAGTGGCCGCGGACTTCGCCTTCGGGGTCGAAGATGACGGCGCTGTTGGCGAGCCCCTTCTTCGCAGGCCGGGCGATGCCGGCTGCCAGCCAGTACCCGTACTTGCGGGCGTAGTGGGCGAAGACGGCGCAAACCTCTTCGTAGCTGCGCACCCCGTCGCGGGCGTACGGCTTCGGGTCGCGGAGGTAGTAAGCGGGATAGGAGCATTCGGGTGTGGCGACCAACTGGCAGCCGGCCTGGCCGGCATCGTCGAGGAGTTCGAGCAGTTCCTGGAGGTTGGCCTCGGGCTCCTCGACGCCGTAGGTTCGGGCCTGGCAGAGGCCGATGCGGAAAGGGGTCACGTGGGCAATAGTACAGAGCAGCGCCCGCTTTGGCTGGAGACGACGAATGACGACCCGCGACACCGAGGACTTTTACGCCGCGAACCGCGCCCGCTGGGACGAAACGGTGCCGATCCACACCGCTTCCCGGGGGTACGACATGGAGGGTTTCCTGCGCGGCGAGAAGTCGCTGTATGACGTAGAGACGACGGAAGTGGGGGACGTGCGCGGGAAAACGCTGCTGCACCTGCAGTGCCATTTCGGGATGGACACCCTCAACTGGGCGCGGCTCGGGGCGAAGGTCACCGGGCTCGATTTCTCAGGGGCGGCGGTGGAGCAGGCGCGCGAACTGGCGAAGCGGATCGGCGTCGAGGATGCGGCGTTCGTGCAGGCGAATGTGTACGACGCAACGGAGGCCCTTGCCGGGCAGACGTTCGACATCGTGTACACCGGCATCGGTGCGCTTTGCTGGCTCCACGACATCGGTGAGTGGGCGCGGGTGGCGGCCAGCCTGGTGAAGCCGGGCGGGTTTCTGTACGTGTACGAGGGGCATCCGGTGCTCTGGGCGTTGGACTACGAGCGCGAGGACCAGCTTCTCGTGCTCTCCGAGCCTTACTTCGAGACGGGCCGGCCACAGGAGTATGAGGGCGAGTTCACGTACGTCGACGGGCCGCCGCTGCGCAACACGAAGACGTACGAGTGGAATCACGGGCTGGGAGAGACCGTCACTGCCCTGGTCGATGCGGGGCTGCGGCTCGAATTCCTGCACGAGCACCGGGAGGTCGCGTGGCAGGCTCTGCCGTGGATGGTACCGGCGGAGGCGCAGGCAGCGGCGGAGGGGGCGGAGAGCCGGCACCAGCGCCGGACGGCGTGGCGGCTCCCGGAGTCTCAACGCGACCTGTGCCCGCTGATGTACTCGTTGAAGGCGAGCAAGCCCGCCTGAACGGCGGGTTGCGCAGGGCCCCGGCCGATCCGGCACAATGGTTGCTCGCCAGTTAACGGGTGACGGCGCCCGGGAGACAATCAGGAAGAGCCATGCGCATCGCCCAGGTTTCGGCACACACGAGCCCCCTCGCGCCCCTCGGCGGCCGGGAGACCGGCGGCATGAACGTGTATGTGCTCGAGCTTTCCCGCGAGCTCGCGCGCCTGGGTTACGAAGTCGACATCTTCACGCGGCTGGACGGCGAGTTGCCGCGGGTCGAGGAAATCGCGCCCGGGCTGCGCCTCATCCGGATCGAGGCGGGGCCAGGCGAACCCATCGAGAAGGAAGAGATCGTCCGGTACCTGCCGGACTTCCACCGCAACATGCGGAAGTTCGCGGAGGCCCAGCCCGGCGGCTACGACCTCATCCACTCCCACTACTGGCAAAGCGGTTGGGCGGGGGCCCTCCTTGCCCGCGAACTCGACCTTCCCCACGTCGTGATGTTCCACACGCTGGGCGAGGTGAAGAACCGGGCGCGCTTTGGCGAGGCGGAACCGAAGCTGCGCATCCGGCACGAGCGGACGATTGCGCGACGGGCCACCGCGATCGTCACGGCAAGCCCGCACGAACGGCAGCTCCTCGAGCGCTACTACGGCGCGGACCCGGCGGCGATGCACACCGTGCCCTGCGGTATCGACCTCGACCTGTTCCAGCCGCGGGACCGCGGGGAGGCGCGCCGCCGCCTCGGGCTCAGCGACGAGGAGGCGGTCATCCTCTGGGTTGGGCGGCTGGAGAAGCTGAAGGGCGTCGAAATCCTCGTGGATGCGGTCGCCGAGCTCGAACGGCGCGACTTCACGCTCCTGATCGTCGGCGGCGACGAGCGCGCGGCGGAGATGCGGGCGGAACTGGCCGCGCAGTCCGAACGGGCGGGGATCGCGGGGAACGTTCGGTTCGAAGGCGCGGTGGCCCACGACTCATTGCCGGAGTACTACTCCGCGGCGGACGTGTGCGTGGTGCCGAGCTACTACGAGAGCTTCGGGCTGGTGGCGGTGGAAGCGATGGCCTGCGGGACTCCCGTGGTGGCGTCGCGCGTTGGGGGGCTGGTGTCGACCGTGATTGACGGGGTGACTGGTTATCTCATCCCCTGGCGTTGCCCCGGGCCGTTCGCCGAAAAGCTGGAAGTCTTGCTCGAGAACCCCGAGTTGCGCAGGAACTTCAGCCGCGCGGCCCAGAAATCGGTCGAACGGTTCCGGTGGAGCACCGTCGGGTTGCACATTGCCGACGTGTACGACGCGGCGCGCCAGAAGCACCGCACGGGGCAGCCGGGAGCGGATGAGGGCCCGGCAGGGTTTGGCAAGGAAGCGTGGGAGGCGGCGATCCTGGCGCGGTAAAGGTCGCGGGGCGCGCGGGAATCCTGGCGTCCGAGAGGTTGTTAGCTCCGCACGAAATACCGTTACAATCTCCGGGCGCCCGGTCCGCGGGCGGCGGAGGTGTTCGATGTACCAGCCCCAGCGAATGAAGTTCGGCATCTTCATGGCGCCGTTCCACCGGGTCGGTGAGAACCCGACGGTGGCGCTGAAGCGCGACATGCGCCTGATCGAGCACCTGGACTACCTGGGTTACGACGAAGTCTGGATCGGCGAGCACCACAGCTACGCCCGCGAGATCATCGCCGACCCCTTCATCTTCATCGCGGCGGCGGCCGAACGGACGCGGCGGATCAAGCTCGGAACGGGTGTGACGTCGCTGCCGTATCACCACCCGCTGATGGTGGCGGACCGGGTGCTGCAGCTGGACCACATGACGGAGGGCCGGGTGATGCTCGGCTGCGGACCGGGGGCACTGACTTCGGACGCGTACATGCTCGGGATCGACCCCGTGGACCAGCGCCGCCGGATGAGCGAGTCCCTCGACGCGATCATGCACCTGCTTCGCACGCGGGAGCCGCTGACGATGGAGACTGACTGGTTCACGATGCGGGAGGCGCGCCTGCAGATGGCGAACTACACGCAGCCGCACCCGCACGTAGCGGTGGCGGCGAGCTTCACGCCGGCGGGGCCGACAGCCGCGGGCAAGCACGGCATCGGCCTGCTTTCGGTGGCGGGGGTGAGCAACGACGCCTTCGAGCGGACGTGGGGCTGGGCGGAAGAGGCGGCGGCCGAATCGGGCCAGACCATCTCACGCGAGCACTGGAAAGTCGTGATCCCGATCCACCTGGCGGATTCGAAAGAGGAGGCCATGAACGACGTGAGGGAGGGGTACAAGCGGCAGGCCTACGTCGGGGACCGGCTCGTGACGGACGGGCCGGCGGCGCCGCCGCCGTTCGCGGGGGGCGCGCCGGACATCGAGGGCGCAATGGCCCGCGACGGCGTCATCGTCGGGACGCCGGACGACGCGATCGCCGCGGTGAAGCGGATCCAGGAGCGGTCGGGAGGGATCGGCGGGATCCTGGGCCTGGCGCACGAGTGGGCGAGCACGGAGAAGACGCACCGGAGCTACGAACTCTGGGCGCGCTATGTAGCGCCGCGCTTCCAGGGACAACTCGATGTGCTGGAAGACAACCGGAACTGGATTGAAACGCGCATGAACCAGGTGTTCGCCCACACGGGCGCTGCCCAGATGAAAGCGTTCACCGACGCGGGCAAGGAATTGCCGCCGGAGATGAAGGAGGCGATGGAGCGGATGCGCAAGGCTCGCGAGGGGGCAGCCCAGCAAACCTCGTGAGGCCCTTGCCCAGCCCCGGGTTCGCGCCGCGCGCGGCGGGCCTGGCAACCTGCGCCCGGGCGACGGCTATTGCGGCTTCGCTGCCTCGCTCCAGAATTCCGTGCGCAGCAGCTCCAGGGAGAGCCCGAGGGGGTTTTTCGGGTGCATCCAGGCCATGTCGCCGGCGGGGCCGCCCTGGCTGCCGATCATGCGGGCGCCGCGGGCTTCCAGTTCGGCTGAGGATGCGTGAACGTCGGGCACGGTGAAGCCGACGGAGTCGATTCCTTCGCCGCGCCGTTCGATGAGTTGAGCGAGCGGGCTCTCGGGGCTGGCAGGGGCGAGGATCTCCATGACGAGACCGCCGAGTTGCACCATCACCATCTCGCCGAAGGAGATGGGCGTCTTCTCACGCAACACGGTCGCGCCGAGGGTGTCGCGGGCGAAGGCGAGCGCGGCATCGAGGTCGCGGACGCGGAAATTGATCTTGGCGAAGGCGATATCGGACAAGGTCGGGCTCCCGGGTGACGTGTCAGAAAGCCTATCACGCAGCGGGCAGGCCAGTTCGTCCAAAGGGGAGTCGAACGTTGCCGCCGTGCCGGCCGGACGCTAACGCCTCCGGCCGAACTTGCCCTTGATCCCGCGCATACCGGAGAGGAACTGGCCCCAGGACTCTTCGGCGGAGGCGGCGCGATAGAGGTCGCGGACGCGCTGTTCGATGAGGTCCTGGACGCGGCCCTCCTCGCCGGCATCGAGCCAATAGCCATGCTCTTCTTCGCACATGTCGAGTTCGAGCGGGTTCGCGCGGTAGTTGAAGGCGGTCATGCGCTTGCCGCAGACGGGGCAGTTGAGCTCGCTCGGGCGTTTCGCGTAGTCGATCATGCCGCGGCGGTCGCCCGGGTCGGGAGCGCCGAGCGCTTCGAGCTCGTCGAGCTCGTGGATATCGAGCCAGCGCCCGTTACAGACCGGGCAGTGGTCCACTTCGATGCCTTTGTGGTATTCGACGACGAGTTCGCCATGGCCGCGGGGACAATCCATGGGATCAGTGTAGCTGGCTGGCCCGCCCGGCTGCGTGCGCACCGGCGATCCTGCCGAACACCGCGCCGCGGATGACGGAGCTGGCGCCGGGGTAGTTGTAGTAGAAGATCTCGCCCATGGGCTCGCCCGCGGCGTAAAGGCCGTCCATCACCTGACCGCGTGTGTCGATCACACGGGCCGAGGTGTCGCAGCGCAGCCCGCCGAACGTGAAGGTAATCCCGCCGGTGACCGGGATGGCGATGTACGGCGGTGAATCGAGTGAGAGCGCCCAGTTGCTCTTCGGCGGCGTGATGCCCAGGGTGCGCTTCCCATCGAGGCGGTCCAGGTCGTAGTCGCCCGGCTGCACGGCCGCGTTGAAGTCCCCAACGGTCTCCATCAGGTTCTCGGCGGGCATGTCCATCTTTTCGGCGAGCTCTTTGAGCGTCTGCGCTTCGAGCGGGGGGCCGACCGGGCGCCAGGCGCGCGCGAACTCTTCGCGCTGGTAGGCCTTCTGGTCGAACAGGCACCATGCTTCGCCGCCGGCCTGCTCGACGATGAACTTCGAGAACTTCACGTAGGTGTGGTCGCGGAAGTCTTCGCCCTCGTCGAGGAAGCGGCGGCCCTGGCGGTCGACGAAGATGCCCATCTGGTAGTTGTAGAGGGCGGTCACGCCGCACTCGATCTTCGGCGAGCGGGCGTCGAGGACGGCGGAGTGGTAGTCGCCCCACTGTCCGGCGGGCTGGGCGCCGGCTTCGATGGCCATGCGCAGGCCCTCGCCGGTGTTGTAGCGGCTGCCGCGGAGGATGAGCGAATCGGCAAAGCGGCCGAGGTAGCGGACGCGCATCTCGACGTTCGCCTGGAAGCCGCCGCAGGCGAGGACGACGCCACCGGACGCGTAGATGTCGGTCAGGCCCTCGGGGCCACGCGCGCGGGCGCCGGCGACGGAGCCGTCGGGGCGGACGATGAGGTCGATGGCCCCGGTTTCGTAGGCAACGAGGCCGCCGAACCCTTCGAGCCTGCGGTAGAGGAGGTCGGTGAGTCCCTGGCCGCCGGCCTTCGGGCTGCGACGGTAGCCGGCGGTGTGGGGGTAGCCGGCCTCCCACTCGAGGCCCATGCCCGTCAGCCAGCCGGCGGTCTCTCGTGCGTTGTCGCAGAGGGTGCGCACGAGGTCCGGGTTGGCGCGGCCGCGGGAGATGCGCATGAGGTCTTCGAACATGTCGTCGGCCGTGTAATCGCGGGGGCCGTACTCGTCGGCTTCGTGGGGGAAGCGCATCTGGGCGTCGGCGAAGCGGGTGTTGCCGCCGCGGCCGGCGATGGGCGCCTTCTCGATGAGGATGCATTCGGCACCGGCCTGGCGGGCGGAGATCGCGGCGGAGAGGCCGGCGATCCCGCCACCGACCACGAGCACGCCGGTTTCGTAGGTGGCGGCGGCGCCGGGAGAACCCGCAGGAATCGGCATGGGCGGATTAAGCAACGAGGGAGGAGGTATGAGCAATCGCGCGCCGGGCGTCAGGCGGGGCGGCCCGTTTTCTCATCCTTTGGCTCCCAGAGGCCGCAGGTGGTCTCGGTGTCGTCCAGGAAGGGGCCAACGCACTCCCGGCCATCGCGGACGATGTGGCGGCAGATATTGATCAACCCCTGGCCGAGGCGGTGGCTGCCCATGGTCATCTGCAGGTAGGCGCATTTCGCGGCGAACCGCACGGGGAGGTAGTCGTCATCCGGGCGCATCGAAGGTTGGAGTGTCGAGTGAAACGGCGAAAGGCGAAAGTCGCTATTCGCAGCGGAGCGGGGTGAAGGGCAGGGAACTGGACGCGCCGAGGTTGTCGGTAGCGACGGCGAGATAGTTCGAACCGCCGCGCGCGCCGCTCCCACCGGCGCCCGCCCAGTTGGGGCCGCCGGTGTTGGCGAGCGGCACCTCGGCGGGGGCGCCATCGTTGTTCGTGTAGCGGATGACGACGCTCACGACACCGCCGTCGCTGTCGGTAACCGAGGCCGACCACTGCGGGGGAGTCGTGCACTGTCCCGATGCCGACGAAATCACCGGCGGAGTGTTCGGCGGGGCGAGCTTCGTCGTCTCGACGGTGACGGTGAACCCACCCCCCGACCAGACAATGATGACCGATCCGATGTAGGTTCCGGGTCCCGCTGGGAGGTCGGACTCATCCACGGAGAGGTTGACGATGGCATCATCGAAGGGGCCGATGGTGCCGCCACCCGAGACGTTCAACCAGGCGGCGCCCTGGGGAGATGCGCTGAAGGTCGTGCCACAGGCCGCCCCGTTGAGGACGGTGAGGGTGGAAGCGGCGCCAGGAGCGATGTTGATGTGCGGCACCGCGGGAGACAGCGACGGTACGCAGGCTGTCGGCGTCACGGTGGCGGGAGTCACCGTCGGCGGCGTTGCCGTCGCGGTCTGCGTTGGGGTGTTCGTGCGGGTGGCCGTCGGCGATGGGGTGAAGGTCGGGGTGCCCGGCCCCGGGGTCGGGACGGGTGTACTCGTGTTCGTGGGAGTGGCGGTCACGCCGGCCTGGCCCTGCTGCACCGTCGATGAGGGCGAGGCTGTACCCGCGGGCGTACTCGAGGGCGGGACGATGACCGGTGCGGTGGCGCTTGCCCGGGGCGGCGTGGGGGTGCCTTCCACGCTCGGGTCGCCCGGATCGACAGCGACGCCATCGTCTTCGCCGGCATTGATGACCGCGAGGGGGCTGGCAGGGATGAACAGGGCGCCGAAGAGGAGCGCGGCGAGCCCACCGAGGCCGGGCACCAGGAACTTCGCCTTGCCTGCCCAGCCGTCTTTGGGGCCGGCCGTGCGGAGGCGGTCGTTGGCGCGGTAGTGGCCGGGGACACCTTCGATGCCGGCACCGCCTGTGGAGGCTGCCGGGCCCGGCCACTGCTTGAGGAGGCCCTCCAGGATGTGGGCCTTCGCGCCGATCGGGCACGGGACCGCGCCAAACGCGGCGAACGCGGCGAGCGGCGCCAGTTTGCGCTTGCGCTCTTCGCAATCCGGGCACTGCGCCACGTGCCGTTCGACGAGCTTCCGGGCTTCCGGGGACATCCCCTGGATGTCGGCGCGGCTGAGGACGAAGTCGAGGTCTTCGCAGTACTGTCTCCCGGACTTCAGCATGATGAAGGCTCCAATCGAGTCTTCGACGGCCTTCTTCAGACGGTTGAGCATCACGTAGCCGTTGTTCTTCGTGACGCCCAGGACGTCCGCGATCTCGCCGCTATCCAGCCCCTGGCGCAGGTGGAGGTCGAGCAGCGAGAGTTGCCGGGGGTCCAGGCCGGCGGCGGCTTCCCAGACGAGGGAGGCGACGGCGCTTGCCTGGGCCGCTTCCTCCGGGTCGGAGAAGCGGTCGGTGTCGATGACATCCATCCTGACTTCTTCGCCGTCTTCGCCCTCGAACGTGAGGGGCCGCGTGCGGGAGCTCTTCTCGATCCGGTTGAGGGCGGTGTTGCGGGCGATGGTGAAGACCCAGCTCTTGAAGCTGGCACCCTTTTGCAAACCGCCGAGGGCGTTCATCGCCTTGAGGAAGGTGTCCTGGGCGATGTCCGCAGCCTCGTCGGGGTTGCGGGTCATCCGCGCGACGAAGTCGTATACCGGGTCGAAGTAGCGGGAGTACAGCTCCGCGAAGGCAGCCTGGTCGCCGCCTTTGGCAAGCTCGATGAGGCTTGAATCAGCGTATTGATCCATGCCACCCCTCTACCGCGCACGCGGCGCCGGACCGGGTTGCCCCGATGATGCCCGCCAGGCCGTCGAGCGAGCGGGCTTCGACGGTTGGACAGGCCGGCGGGGGAAATCTTACATGGGGCCCGGAAGAGTCCCGTTCAATCGCTGGCGAGGTCCGGCCGGCGGCGCGGTCGCACGGCGGGGGCAGCAGACGGGTTTGGCGCTCCAGGCGCTTCCCTGCCACGATGCGGGGCGATGACTGCGACGCTCGGGTTCGGCGATGTGCGCGTGTCCGCCCTGGCGGACGGGGCGGCCGACCTGCAGGGGTGGCCGGTGCCTTCGGAGCCCGCGCCCGAGCCGCCGGTCGACTGGGCGGCGTACCACCGGGACTTCCCGGACGGGTTTCACGGGGCGGAGCACCGGTGGCGGATCCACAACATGCTGTTCCTTGCGGAGGTGCCGGGGCGGCGGGTGCTCATCGACTGCGGCGTTGGGCCGGGGCCGTACCCGTGGTACCAGGGGATCCGGGGCGCCGCGATGCGTGCGCTCGGCGAAGCTGGTCTCGCGCCGGCAGATATTGACCTCGTGTTCCTGACCCACGCCCACCCGGACCACGTCGGCTGGACGTGGGACGAAGGCGCAAACCGCCCGCGTTTTCCGAAGGCCCGGTACCTGCTGCACGAGAAGGATTGGGCGTACTTCTCGGGCCGCGAGACGGTGCCGAAGCACTTCACACGGTTCGTGGCCCCGCTGCGCGAGGCCGGGGTTCTGGACCTGCTGGTGGGCGAGACCGAGTTCCTGCCGGGGTTCACGGCGCTCGAGACGCCGGGCCACACGCCGGGCCACATGAGCCTGCTGATCCAGTCGGGCGGGGAGGGACTGGTGATCGCGGGGGATACGCTGAACAGCCCGATGTTCGTGAGCGAGCCGGGACGGCCCTTCGGTTCGGATGCGGATGTGGGGCAGGGGATCGCGACGCGCGAGCGGCTGGTAGAGCGGGTGGAGGCCGACGGTTGGCGGGTGGCGGCCGCCCACTTCCCGGCGCCGGGCTGGGGAGAGGTGATACGGGTGGACGGCAAGCGCTGGTTCCGGGCGGGTTAGCGGAGTTCCAGCCGCCGTGCAAAGTGCTGGCCGGCGGCGACGGCCAGGCAGAGGGCGGCGAACCCCCACAGGTATCCTCCAGCCACGTCACTCGGCCAGTGCGCACCAACCACCATGCGGGCCGGGCCGGCAAGCACGATGATGGCCAGGCACGCGACACGCACGCCGCTGCCGAGCAACCGGCCGAAGAGGAGCGGGGCCACGAAGGCGAGCACGCCGAACACGAGCACATCGCTGTAGACATGGCCGCTGGGAAAGCCGTAGCCGGAGAAGTCGCGGGCGACGTGGAGGTTGAAACCGGCGGGGCGTTCGGCGCGGGCGACTTCTTTGAGGGGGCCGGTGAGGAACCGCAGGGCGAATGCGGCGGACAGGATGGCGATCGCTTCCAGGCGCTGCCGTGGCGTGACGTCAGGGAACCCTGCGCGCGTCCCGAAGGTGGCCAGGGCAATGGCCATGGCGAGCAGCGGCAACTGGACTTCCATGTTGCCGAGGGGGTTGATCCAGCCCTCGTTGCGCTGGAGCGCGCTCCAGCCCTGGAACTCGCGGATGACGCTCACATCGCCGGGGATGGGCGTGCCGTGCCAGGCGACGAAGATGGTGATGGCCAATGCCGCCAGTCCGGAGGCGCCGGCAGCAGTGAGCAGTTGGCGGGGTTCAGTCCTCATTCGCGGTTGAGCGGGCGGCGCGCCCACTCCTCCCAGGTTGTCCATGCAAGCTTGTTCGATCCGTCACTTTTGCGTAGTCCGATGTCCCGGAAGACCACGGTTGCACCGGAGCTGGCGAACGCGGGGTCCAGAGCCGCGAACCAGATTACCAGTTCGAAGCCGAGTTCGTTCGCTTCCCGCAGCAACCGCTCGACATAGGCCTGCTGGTCGCTTTCGGTCCCGACGGTGACGCGGCCCTCAACGGGGGCGGAGGCGTAGCCGGTCTCGGAGATGATGACCGGCCCGTCCCAGTGGTGTTTGAGCTGCGAGTAGTAGTCCGGGCGGACGTCGGCGGCGCTGCGGGCTTCGCCCAGGAACGGGTACGTGCTGATGGCCAGCGCGTCCATGCGGCCGGCGAACTGATCGAGCAGTTCCCAGCGAGGCGGGTGGACGTTCCCGAAGGCGCCCTCGAGGTCTTCCAGCTGGAAGGTTGGGAAGACGCGGGTGCCGGGGCTGTTGCCCTTCACCACGTCGTAGGCCTCGGCGTAGGTCTCCAGGAAGGCCTGCCACTGGTCGGCGGGGGCACGCTCGTAGGTCATGTTCACTTCGACGCCGAAGGCCAGATAGGCGGGCTTGTAGTTCTTCGCCACATAGGCGGCGTAGGCGACGAGGGCCTCGCGCACGCGGCGATCCTTGAACCCCGCCTGGGGGTCGATGTCCGGGGGCAGGTTGGCGAGGCGGCTGCGCTGGACGACGCCGTCGGTGGGGTCGATGGCGTAGAACAATTCGAGGCCGCTGTACTGCTCGAGCAGGCGCGTTTCGAGCCGGGTGGTGTCGGCGGTCTGTTTCGAGACCTGGCCGCCGGGGAGGAAGTCCTCCCAGGGCGGTGTGCGCTGCACAAGGACGACATCGGCGTACTGGGCCGCAGTGGCGAAGGCGCCGATGTAGGCCTCGCTCGTGCGCTCCGGGGGGAGGGTGCTGAAGCCCAGCTTCGTCACGCGCGGTTCGCCGGCGGGCTCGGGCCGGACGACCGTGGGCCCCGGCCCATCGGCGCCGGGCGAGGCAGCGGAATTGCCCGCGTCGTCATCTCCGCCACAGCCGACGGTAAGGAACGCGGCGAACAGCGCGAGCGCTGCTACAATCTGCGCGGCGGGGTGTCCGAAGCGGTGGTGGATGACCATTCGGGCTGTCTTCCTCGGGGCGATCCTCATCGGCCTGGTAGTGGGCGGGGCGTATGCTGGCGTCAGCTGCCTGACGAGGGATGACGGGGGCACCGCGGCGTCTCCGGATGACGCTCCGCCGGGCTCTCCAGCAGCGACCGTCAACAGTTTTGCGAAAGCGTGGACGCTGGGCGACACAAGCGCGCTCTACCTGCTCCTTTCGGCGTCAGCCCAGCGGGCGTACTCCCCGCAAGTATTCGAGGACTACTACGCGGAGTTCGCCAGCGAGCTGACGGTCACCTCGCTGGAGGCGGCGACCAAATCAGTCGCAGGCGGCTCAGGCGTACTCGCGGTGCGGCTGGCTACAGCCTATTTCGGGGACTTCGAATACACCACAACGCTTAACCTCTCCCAAACCCCAACGGGCTGGGCGGTCGATTGGGCGCCGCAGGCGATCCACCCGGACATGGTCGAGGGGCGCGAGTTCCGGAGCGTCATCCAGCGGCCGGTGCGCGGGAAGATCCTGGACCGCGAGGGCGCCGTCCTCGCCGAAACCGTCGATGTCCGGTACGTGGGGCTGAACCGCAGCCTGATGCAAAGCCGCGAAGGGCTGCGGGCGGCACTGATCGAGTTCGGGTTCACGGCGGAGCAGGTGGATGCAGCCCTGGACAGCAGCGCCGGGGCCACTCAGCGAGTCCGTGTCGGGCCGATCCCCATCGACAAGTACGAGCTTGCCTCGACGTCGTTGCGGAACGTGCCGGGGGTGGTCCTGTACTTCGAGTCCCAGCGCGTGCACCCCCTGGGCCCGGCGGCGGCGCACGTCGTCGGCTACACGCGCGAGTTCACGGCAGAAGAGCTTGCGGAACGCAGGGGCACGGGGTACCGCGTTGGCGACCGCACCGGAGCCACGGGCCTTGAGGCCTCGATGGACGAGGTGCTCGCCGGGTCGATCGGGGCGGAATTGCGCCTGGTAGACGCGGCAGGGGCGGTGGTGCGAGTCCTGCAGACCCGTCCCTTCCGCCAGGGCGCCGACGTCGCGACGACGCTGGACGCCGACACGCTCCGCACGGCGCAATCGCGTCTTGGGGGGCGCGCCGGGGCGGCGGTGACGATCGACCCTGCCACGAATGCCATCCTCGCGTTGAACAGTTCGCCGTCGTTCGACCCGGACGCCTTCGAACGGAACGACGCGCAGGCGCTGGCCGCGATCACGGCGACGGCCGGCGGGCCACTCGCGAACCGGGCGACAACGGGGCTGTATTCCGCCGGGTCTACGTTCAAACTGGTGACGGGCGCGGCCGGGCTGCTCCACGGCGGATACACGCCATCCTCGCGGCTGGAGTGTGGAGCGATCTGGTATGGCGTGGACCCGCCCCGGCGAAACTGGGAGGGCGGGCAGGGGGCGCTGACCATCGCCGAGGGCCTGATGCGCTCCTGCAACCCCGTGTTCTACGAAATCGCGCTCACGCTCTACAACGACACCGACGGGGCCCTTTCGGACACGGCGCGGCAGTTCGGGTTCGGCGCCGAAACCGGCGTGGTGGGCCTCGCGGAGGAGGACGGGCTTGTCCCCGACGCCGAGCAGAAGCGGGCGAAGACCGGCCAACCATGGTTCCCGGGGGACGAAGTGAACCTCGGCATCGGGCAGGGGGACCTGCTGATCACGCCGCTCCAGCTCGCGAATGCGTACTCGAGCTTTGTGGCGCGGCAGTTGCGCGTGCCGAAGCTGGTGGCCAGCGAAGAGGCGACGGCGAAAGGGCCGATCCCGCTCGACGACGCCCAATGGGGCCACCTGATGAGCGGGCTCCGGCTGGTCACAAGCGCGCGGGGCACGGCTTCGGCGGCGTTCGCGCTGGCCGGGTACACCGACTTCGCCGGGAAGTCGGGCACAGCGGAGGACGCCGACGCCCAGCAGCACGTCTTGTTCGTGGCGATGGCGCCGGCCAGCGCCCCGGCAGCGGTGGCGGCCGTGGTCCTGGATGACGGCGACAGCGGTTCGATCGAGGCGGGGCCGATCGCGCGGGACATCGTGCTGGCGGCGCTGCGCTGACGGGGCGTGTGGCGCGGCGGTGCTTCTCGCCCGGCGAAGCACGTAAGCTACCGGAGTGAACCTGTACCATCGACGCTTCTGTGCGTCCGCAGGCTGGGCGAAGACGCTCGAAGAGACCGTCATCCCCTGGGTGTTGCGTGATTACAACCTGGGCCAGGACGTCCTGGAGATCGGGCCCGGGCCGGGCAAGGCGACGGAGGTGCTCCGCAGGCGGTTCGAGCGCCTGACGTGCCTCGAGCTCGATGAGAAGCTGGCGGAGAGCCTGGCGGCACGGATGCACGGGACGAACGTCAGCGTGCGGCAAGGCGACGCGACGGCCATGCCGTTTGCGGACGCGAGTTTCAGTGGCGCGATCTCGATGACGATGCTCCACCACGTGCCATCGCGCGAGCTCCAGGACCGGCTGCTTTCGGAGGTGTTCCGGGTATTGCGGCCAGGCGGGGTGTTCGTCGGGTCGGACAGTACGGTGAACCTGAAATTCCGGGTCGTGCACCTGTTCGACACGATGGTCCCCGTGCCGCCGAAGACGTTCGAGGAACGCCTGCGCCGGGCGGGCTTCATCGATACGGCGGTGCGGGAAGGCGAGGGCGCCTTCCGGTTCCGCGCGGTGAAGCCGCACTGAGCATCGCGGGGCGAGCGGAGCCCGTGCGGGCGCGCTACCCTGACGCGATGCCGCAAGCTCCCACCCCCATCGACCCCATGCTCGCGAAGCTGACTGCCGAGATCCCGGACGGCGACGGCTGGCTCTACGAACCCAAGTGGGACGGCTTCCGCTGCATTGTCTTCTTCGACGGCGAGAACCCGCCGTACCTGCAGTCGCGTGACCGTCGCCCCCTGGGGCGCTACTTCCCGGAACTGGTCGAGGGGTTGCGGGCGTCGCTGCCGGGCGCGGCGGTACTCGACGGGGAGATCGTGATCATGGGCGAGCGCGGCCTCGAGTTCGACACGCTCCAGCTCCGGCTCCACCCGGCCGAATCGCGGGTGCGCATGCTGGCGAAGGCGACTCCCGCCGCGTTCGTGGCATTCGACCTGCTGGCGGAGGGCGGGGAAGACCTGATGAAGGCGCCGTTCGGGGAGCGGCGCGGGCGCCTCGAACGGTACTTCGAGCGCGCGAGACCGCCAGCCTACCTGACTCCATGCACGGATAGCGCAGAGACGGCGCGGGACTGGTTCGAGCGGTTCGAGGGAGCGGGCTTCGACGGCGTGATCGCGAAGCGTACGGCGGACCCGTACCAGCCCGGAAAGCGCGTGATGGCGAAGATCAAGCACCTCCGCACGGCGGATTGCGTCGTCGGCGGGTTTCGCTGGAACAAAGGCGAAGAGGGCAAGTCGGTCGGATCGTTGTTGCTGGGCCTCTACTCCGAGGACGGGACGTTCCACTTCGTGGGCCACACGAGCAGCTTCAGCGCGAAGGAGAAGCGTGACCTCGTCGCTTTCCTGGCGCCGTACGTGACCGAGGAAGAGGACGAGGGTTTCGGCAAGGGCCGCGCGCCGGGGGCGATCAGCCGGTGGTCGGCGGGGAAGGATCAGTCGTACGTGAAGCTCCGTCCTGAGCTGGTCTGCGAAGTGACGTTCGACTACTTGCAGGGGCCGCGATTCCGGCACGCCTCCACGTTCAAGCGCTGGCGTCGGGACAAGGCGCCGGAGGCGTGCCGGTTCGACCAGTTCGAGGCGACGCCGCCCTACGAGCTCATGCGAGTCTTCGAGAAGGCCTGACCGGGAAGCCGGCAAAAGCGTCGAGCGTTAGGCGGCTGGTGGTTGACCGGGCACCTCCGGATCGTCGATAGTCGAGGCAACACACCGGGAGCGCGCCTGACTGATGAGTGCACAATCCGTCTCCACAGCATCCACGCGCCCTCGGGTAGCGCCTCTGTAGGGAATCGTCCTCGCGACTCCTGTCCGGCCGCCCGGTGGGCGGCCTTCTTGTTGCATGACAGGAGCCCACGTTTGTCCCAACCGGAAACTGAACCGGCGGCCCGGTTTTCGAACCGCGAAACCGATGCGGCCGACATGCGCGCGATCCAGGAGTTCCTGGACGAGGCGCTCATCACGGAAGTCCTGAATGTGGTGAAGAGCGGCAAGGAAGCCACGGTCTACCGATGCGCGGCGCACCGGTCGCTGGGGGTGCCGTTCGCCGCCGCGAAGGTCTACCACTCGACCGGGCACCGGTCGTTCCAGCGAGCGGGTGTGTACGAAGAGGGGCGCCAGTTCGGGCCGGGCCAGGTCCAGCGCGCGATCAAGAACCGGACGGAGTTCGGCCGGGAGGCGCAGCTCGCGTTCTGGGTGGACCACGAGTTCCAGACGCTGAGCGACCTGAACTACGCGGGCGCCGACGTGCCGGCGCCGTTCGCCTGCACGGAGAAGGCCATCCTGATGGAGTACCTGGGGGACGCCCAGGGAGAGTCACCCCAGCTCCAATACGCCAGCCTGGAACCGGGGGAAGCGGAGGAGCTGTTGGAACGCTGCCTGTGGAACATCGAGACGTTCCTGCGGGAGAACGTCGTCCATGGCGACCTTTCGGCGTTCAACATCCTCTACCACGAAGGCCAGTTGCGAGTGATCGACTTTCCGCAAGCGGTAGACCCGCGCAAGAACTCAAACGCGAAGGGGCTGCTGGAGCGGGACATCGCGAACGTGGTGCAGTTCTTCCAGCGCCACCGGGCCGGCCTGGGAGAGGACGCGGAGCGGATGGCGCGCAACCTGTGGAACCTCTGGCGGTACGGGGAGGTGTGAATCGGCCGGCGCTCCACTGCGGTTACCGGCCAGCGGGGCGCGGCCGTAAGATAGCCGGCGGGCCGCCGCCCGTCCCCGGAAATCGGAACCCGGAACTCGGAACCCGGAACTCGGAACTCGGAACTCGGAACTCGGAATGATGTACCTGCTGTTCTACGACTACGGAGAGAATGCGCTCGAACGGCGCGCGCCCTACCGTGAGGAGCACCTCGGGCTCGCGGCGGAGGCGCACGCAAAGGGCGACCTTGTCCTGGCCGGGGCGTTCAACGACCCGCTGGACGGCGCCGCCCTGGTGTTCCGGACGCGCGAGGCGGCGGAGAGCTTCGTGAAGGCCGACCCGTACGTGAGCAGCGGCCTGGTCACCGGCTGGCGGATACGGGAGTGGAACGTGGTCGTCGGGGGTTAAGCGCCGCCGGCCCCACGTTAGGGAACGATTGGCATCCGGCCCGCGGCTTCAGAAGTAGGCCGGGCCTTCTTCCGCGAGAGCGTCGAGGGCGGGCCAGGCGTGGCCTTCGAGGCGCAGGAGGGAGGCGTACTTGCGCGCCGTCTCCAGGTCTTTGGCGTCCTTCGTTTCCTTGTAGCGGTTGAAGGCGTCGAGCATCTTGTCGGCGATGAGGTTCATGTCCATGCCCATGACGTAGCGGTCGCTCATCTCGTTCAGGGCCTCGACGTAGACATCGAAGAAGCGGGAGAGGCGTTCGAGGGTGGTCCTCAGTTGGACCCACTGCGCAGTGTCGTGGCGGGCGGCCATTTCGTAGTAGCGGCGCCCAAGGGTGACGAAGTAGGAAACATCGACGTGCGGCGCGCCTCCGAGGCGGCCGCCGGCGCGCTTGCGGCCGAGGCTCGAGGGGTAAACGCCGGTGATGAAGAGGGCGTTATCGCCGTACTTGCGGTAGGCCTCGAACTGGCTCGGGAAGCGGCCGCTGGGGTTCGCCGTCTCGTCCATGAGGTCGCTGAGGTAGGGCAGGTGGCTCTTCGTGCCGAGGGCCATTTCGCCGGCGCGGAGGTAACGCTCCATCATGCGGCCGATGTAGGTGAGGGTCTCGGCGTCGCGGCTGCGGCGGTTCACGTACAGGACCTTGATGAGGAAGAGGTCCAGGATGTCCCCGAGGCGGAGGTCGGTGAGTTCGCCGATGTCGTCGTAGAAGTCGCTGATAAGCTGGTCGACCTTGCGGACGAAGGCGCTGGACGCGACGTTCGAGCCATCGTTGGCGCGGATGGTCTCTCGCAGGATTTCGATATCTTCTCGAACCAGGCTGGAGTCCCTCATGGTGCCTCCTGGACGGGAATCTCCTTACTCAATAGAAAACGTCCGGTCCTCCCGTCAAGAGTAGCGGTTGAACCCCTGAATCTCGCGGTTCGAACCTGTAATGGACTCGTAGCTCAGTCGGGGATAGACGCGTACGCGGCGATGACATCGCCGAGGATTTTGGCGCGCACCTCGCCCTGCACGAAGGCGGGCCGGTAACGGTCCTGGATCTGGTAGGGGACCATGCGCACGGTGGCGAGCTTCTTGCCGTGGAAGGTTGCCTCCAGGAGGTAGCCCTGGGTGTGCTCGGGCGTCCAGCGCTGGTCGAAGATGAAGTTGCCGAGGGCGTACGCGACGAAGGAGTTCCCACGGAGCTCGACGGCCTGGACCCAGTGGGCCTGGTTGCCGACGACGAGGTCGGCGCCGGCGGCGGCAGCGGCGCGGAGGGCCTTGATGCTGCGGGGGCTGGGAATGTGGGTATCCTCGGTGCCGCTCTGGACCTGGACGATGACGACATCGACCTGCTGTTTCAGGTCGCGGATGCGCTCCTGCAGGCGGGTGACGCCGAGCAGATCGGCGCTCTTGTAGAAGGCGGGCTCTTCCGGAGGGTCGGCTCGTTCGTCTTCATAGCTGTCGTCGAGGGGAGCGGTCCCGGGCTCCGAGTCCGTCGCCTGGAGGTGTTCGGCGGCGATGTCGTCGAAGCCGAGGACGCCGAACCGGACGCCTTTGACCTCGAAGATCGCCGGCGCGAGGGCTTCTTCCAGGTTTTTCCCGCCGCCGACGGTCTTGATGCCGGCGGCATGGAGGTGCTTCATCGACTCGAGGAGGGCATCGCTGCCGCAGCCGCCGTCAGCGCAGTCGAAAGCGTGGTTCGTCGCGAGGGTCATTTCGTCGATGCCGGCGAGGGTGAGGGCCTGAACAACCTCGGGGGGAGACGTGAGGTTCGTGGTTTCGATGCAGCCGTAAGGTTCGGCGATTCCCTGGATGCTCCCGTCGAGGGAGCTGAGGGCAAGGTCGGCTGCGGCGAGGTATTCGCCGACCGGGCCACGGAGGGCGGCGGCCCAATCGCCGGTGGCGCGAATGGCGGCGAGCGAGCAGCGGGACTGGAGGACATCGCCGGTTGCGACGACGGTGATGACTTCCGGCAGGCGGGCAGCTATGGCGTCTTTGATGGCTTCTACCTGGGCCTTGCCCCGATCGGTGCGGCCGAGGACTTCCACGCGCTCGGCGAGCGGCCAGAGGGCAGGGTCGCCAGTCCCGCGCGCGATGTCGATGCCGTCGAGGGCGATCGCCACCATCTCCGGCCCGAGCTCCTCGATGGGGATGATTGCGAGGATGCGCGAATCAACGGTCATGGCGCGCCGCAGCTCGTCGTAGCCTTCCATCTCGACGGGCCGAGGGTCTCCGCCCTGGGCCGCCGCGCCGAACACCGTCCGAGCGTAGGCCTGGAGGTCGTCGTGGGAAGCCACGGCGGTGGTCACGTCGCCGGGGATGCCGCCGACCTCGGCCCAATCGGTGATCTCGCCGGCCATGAGCCTCCGGAGTTCGTCGCTGGAGAGGCTATCGACCCCGGCCCCGAGGCTGGCCACGGGGACGAAGTAGCGGATGACGACGCCGCCGGAGGCCTCACGTGCGAACTCGATGTCCGGGACCGCGCCCTCGGCAGCCTGGCGCAGGCCGAGCGCCGCGGCTGTCGAAGGGAGAAAGCCCGCGTAGGTTAGGCCGGCGACGGCCCCAGGCGGAGGCGTCGTGTCCGCGGGCGGTGTGGACTCGCCCGCGAGGACGCGCGGCTCGTCGTCATCGATCAGGTTGAACGTGACGAAAGCGAGCGCCGCGAGCGCCCAGACCACGGCCACAATCGACGCCGCGAACCACGGTAGCCAGGGGTCACGTTGACGCTTCGACCGGGCGGCTGGCATGGGCCTCATGCTCGGCGCGGGTTATGCGAGGGTCAACGGGCGGGAAAGGGAGGGGTCCGGTCAGCTGGCCTTCGCGTACCAGGTTTCGGGCGTGCCGCTGGCGCTTTCGATGAAGCTGAACGACCTGGCCAGCACGCGGTCGATGCCGCCGCAGGCGACTTCGACCTGGGCAAGGTCAGCCGGGAGCGGGGGGAGTTCCTGGAGCTCGAGGTCGTAGCCGCAGTAGAGGCCGTAGTGGAGTACCAGGCGGTTGCACTGGGCAATGACGCCAGCGAGGCCATCGTCGGCAGCGTTGAGGGAGTCATCGTGGTGGCAACGGACGGCATCGACGAGGTGTCCCGGGAACTTCCAGCGCTCGCCGAGGGCCTGGCCGATCTCGTCGTGGGAGTAACCGGTGACCTCGAGTTCGGCCTCGTGGAGGGAGAGTTCGCCACTGCGGGCGATGGCGACGGCGTGGGCGAACTCCTCGGGCATGACCTGGCGGAGGACGAGACGGCCGATATCGTGGAGGATACCGGCGGTGAAGGCGTCTTCGGGCTTTGCGCCGAGGGTCTTCCTGGCGAGGGCTTCGCCGGCGACAGCGACGGCGATGCTGTGGCCCCAGAAGAGGTCCAGGTCGAAGCCGTCGTTGAGGCCGTTGCGCTTGAAGGCGTTCATCATGCTTGCGCCGACGGCAACCTGGCGGACCTGCTTGAAACCGAGCATGACGACGGCTTCGCGGACGGTGCTGATGCGGCGGGCGAAGCCGTAGTAGGCCGAGTTGCTGATACGGATCAGCTTGGCGGTGAGCGCCTGGTCGGTGCTGAGCACCTGTGCCATATCCATGGCGCTGGTGCGGTCGTCCTCTGCCATGCCCATGACCTTGGCGGCGACAGCGGGGAGTGGCGGGAGGTCGTCCACCCGCTCCAGAAGCTCGTTTGCGTCCTTGCCCATCGCTAATGTCTTTCGGCGCGAGGGTGGGTTCTCTGAATGAGGAACGCAGGCGGAAGCGCGAAAGTCGGGGAAAGCGCTATACCCTGAAGGGTGCCAGCTTGTGCCTGTTACGGGACGTGGGAGAATCGCTGGCCTATCGCGCAGGAGGGCCGTATGACGACGGAGATCCGCATCAATTCGCTCGGGGACGTTACGAGGGCCCACGCAGAGATCAGGCCGGACCAGCCGGCCCTGGTCTTCGAGGGGCGCGAGACGACGTTCGCGGAGCTCGACCGCCGTGCGAGCCGGGTTGCCAACGGGCTCATCGCGGCCGGCCTGAAGCCGCAGGCACGGATCGCGCTGCTCGACAAGAACTCGGACCGCTTCTTTGAGGTGCTTTTCGGGGCGGCGAAGGCGAACGACGTGATGGTGGCGGTGAACTGGCGGCTGGCGCCGCCGGAAGTGGCCTACGTGGTGAACGACGCAACCGCGGAGGTGCTTTTCGTGGGGAAGGAGTTCTTCCCGGTCGTCGAAGCGATCCTCCCGCAGCTGCGGACCGTGAAGAAGGTGATCGCGCTGGACGCGCCGCACGACGGATGGGAGCTGTACAGCGAGTGGCGGGACGCCCAGCCGGATACCGACCCGCACATCCCGGCCGGCGAGGACGACGTGGCGATCCAGATGTACACGAGCGGCACCACGGGGCACCCGAAAGGCGCGCAGTTGACGAACGGGAACTTCTTCGCGCTGCTCCCGGCGGCGACGCGGGAATGGGGGGAGCCGTGGACGGCCGAGGATGTGAACCTGGTTTGCATGCCGCTCTTCCACATTGCCGGCAGCGGCTGGGGGATTGTGGGGCTGTACGCGGGGGCGCGGGCGATCATCCTGCGCGACATCATCCCGCCGGAGATCCTGCGCGTTATCCCGGAGTACGGGGTGACGAAGGCGCTTTTCGTGCCGGCGGTGCTGTTGTTCCTGACGCAGACGCCGGGCGTGGAGAAGACGGACTTTTCGAGCCTGAAGTTCATCGCGTACGGGGCTTCGCCGATCCCGTTGGACCTGCTGAGGACGGCGATCCAGACGTTCAAGTGCGACTTCGCGCAGGTGTACGGGTTGACGGAGACCACCGGGGCCGTGACCTACCTCCCACCGGAGGACCACGACCCGAACGGCAACCAGCGGATGCGCTCGTGCGGGCGGGCGATGGGCGGCGTCACCATCCGCATCGTCGACGCGGATGGGAACGACCTCCCGGTGGGCGAAGTTGGCGAAATCATCGTGAAAACGAAACAGAACATGAAGGGGTACTGGAACCTGCCCGAGGAGACCGCGAAGGCGATCCGGGGCGAGTGGTTCCATACGGGCGACGCGGGGTACCTGGACGCCGACGGCTACCTGTACATCCACGACCGGGTGAAGGACATGATCGTTTCGGGCGGCGAGAACGTGTACCCGGCGGAGGTAGAGTCGGCGCTGTTCGGGCACCCGGCGGTGGCCGATGTGGCCGTGATCGGCGTGCCAGACGACAAGTGGGGCGAGGCGGTGAAGGCGATCGTGGTGAAGAAGCCGGGGGCTGAAGTCGAGCCGGCGGAGCTCATCGCCTACGCGCGCGAACGGATCGCGGGGTACAAGGTGCCGAAGTCGATCGACTTCGCGGAAGCTTTGCCGCGGAACCCTTCGGGGAAGATCCTGAAGCGGGAGTTGCGGGCGCCGTTCTGGGAGGGCAGGGACCGCCAGGTGAACTGAACGGGCTTCCGGACGAACGGACAGGGAGGGCGGCACGCCCGGGCGGTCCGGGCGAGTTGCGCAGCCGGTACGCTCGGGCCATGCAGCTTCGGCACCTGGGACTCGCGATCCTCGGACTGGCGGCGGCGGTGGCTGTGGCGGCGTGCTCGGGCGAAGGTCCGCAGGGAAGGCCTTCGCCCGGAGGGACGGCTGCGCCCGGCGGGCGGGGAACGATCGCTTACGTGGACAAGGATGGTTGTATTGCCCGCGCGGACGGATCCACCGGTGCCGCGGTGGCCGCGCCGTTTTGCGCGAACAGCCGAGGGGGAGTGGGCGCCGTCACCTGGATCGACGGCCAGCGGCTGGCGTTCACCACCGCGGAAGCACGGGGCCTCGGCTGGCAGCTGGTCGACTTCGCGACGGGGCGGGTAGAGGTGATGGACATGCAGGAAGCGCCGCGCGTGTTCCTCATCCCGCCGCAGTACTGGTCGCCGCGTGGAGAGCAGGTGCGGATCGACAGCGAGGGAGTGGCGACGGTCGAGGCCGAAGGGGGCCCGGTGAGGGTGTTTCCCCCGGCCGGCGGCGACCCGGACGCGACGACGCGGCTGGTGGCGTGGTCGCCGGATGCGGACTCGCTGATCCTCTCCGTGAGCACGAGCAAGGAGTTGTGGATAGTAGAGCGCGACGGCACGAAACCCCGCCGCCTGGCGGCGGCGAGCCGCGGGGTGGCGTCGTGGTGGATCCCGCACGTGGGGGCCACGCCACATGCGGACCTGACCTGCAGCGTGATCGTTGAAGGCTCGTATACCTGCCTCCCGGGCGTGAGGCCGCCCGTCCTGGGGACGGCGACGGCGGACTTCGGGTGGTCGCCATGCCCGGGCGCGACCGGGTACGAGTTCCAGGTCCTCGACGGCGGCGGAGAGGTTGTGTTCGAGCGCGTGGTGGCCGGGAACTACCTGCACGTGCCACTGGCGGGGCTGCCGCGTGGAGACCTCCGATGGAAGATGCGGGCCCTGATCGGGCCTTCGCCGGCGCCGTGGACGGAGGAGGCGGCGTTTCCCGCGGCGGCAAGCTGAAGCGCGCCGGGCGGACGCACCTGCCCGCAAAGGCAGGGAAGGCCCTCGCGACAAGCCTCTTGAATTCGGCTACTCTCAGGCCATCCGGCCACCCCGCGGCCGTGCGGAGGTCACATGGCACTGCGATATCGCTATTCGATGTGGGACGGGACACAGGAAGTCCCGGCGCTCGAGGCGAATGACATCCTCGATAACCTCACCGATGACCTGATGAACTTCGGTGACCTCCAGCATGCGCTGCGGAACCTGCTCCAGCGGGGGATGCGCAACCCGATGGGGGACCGGATGCAGGGACTGCGCGACCTTTTGCAACAGCTCCGCCAGCAGCGGCGGCAACAGCTGGACCGGTTCGACCTTTCGTCGATCTTCGACGACCTGAAGCGGCAGCTCGACGAGATCGTGAACATGGAGCAGAACACCCTGGACCGGCGGCTGGAAGAAGCGAATGGCCAGCAATCGCCGCAGGGGCAGCAATCGCCGCAGGGGCAGCAGGGCGGGCAGCAACCACAGGGGCGCCAGGGGCAGCAGCAGCCGGGGCAACAAGGGGGAGAGCAACAGGACGGCCAGGAAGGCGGGCAGCAGCAGGGGGGCCAGCAGCAGGGCGGGGGCGAGACGCCCTCGGAATTTGCGGACATGCTGCGGAACATCGCCAACCGGAAGAAGCAGTTCCTGGAGCAGCTGCCAGAGGACGTTGCCGGGCAGGTGAAGGAGCTCCAGAACTACGAGTTCATGGACCCCGAGGCCCAGGCGAAGTTCAACGAGCTGCTGGAGTCCCTGAAGAAGGCGATGATGGATACCTTCTTCAAGGACATGTACAACCAGATCGCGAACATGTCGCCGGAAGACCTCCAGCGCATGAAGGAGATGGTGCGCGACCTGAACAAGATGCTGCAGGACAAGATGGCCGGGAAAGAGCCGGACTTCGAGAACTTCATGCAGCAATACGGGGACCTCTTCGGGGACAACCCGCCGCAGTCGCTCGATGAGCTGATCGCACAGATGCAGCACCAGATGGGCCAGATGCAGTCGCTGCTCGACTCGTTGCCGGGCGACATGCGCCAGCAGCTGCAGGACCTCCTTGGGGACAAGATCGGAGACCCGGAACTGCAGCAGGCGCTGAACGAGCTGGGGCAGAACCTGGAATACCTGTACCCGATGCGGGACCTGCGGAACCAGTACCCGTTCCGCGGCGACGAGGAGATCGACCTGCAGTCCGCAATGAACCTGATGGACCAGATGCAGTCGATCGACGAGCTGGAGCGGCAGCTGGAGCGGACGCAGTACGGTGGGGAGATCGACGACATCGACGCCGACAAGCTCGAAGAGCTGCTGGGGCCCGAGGCCCGCGAGACGCTGGACCAGCTCAAGCAGTTCCTCGAGATCCTGGAAGAGGCGGGCTATATCCGGAAAAAGGGCAACCAGTACGAGCTGACCCCTCGCGGGACGCGCAAGATCGGCCAGCGCGCGCTGGTTGAAATCTACCAGCAGCTGAAGGCGGATTCGTTCGGCAAGCACGAGATCCGGGAATCGGGCACGGGCGGCGAACGCACGGACTCAACGAAGAAGTACGAGTTCGGCGACCCGTTCTTCCTGGACATCCAGAAGACGATCATGAACTCGATGTACCGGGAGGGCCCCGGTACCCCGATCAAGCTGCGGCCGGAGGACTTCGAGGTCGAGCGGACGGAGTTGCTGACGCAGACGGCGACCGTGATCATGCTCGACCTGAGTTGGTCGATGGCGCTGCGCGGGAGCTTCCAGGCGGCGAAGAAGGTAGCGCTCGCGCTGAACAACCTGATTTCATCGCAGTACCAGCGGGACAGCCTCTACATCATTGGCTTCAGCGCGTACGCGCGGGAGCTCCAGGCGGACCAGCTGCCGTACGTGCGGTGGGACGAATCGGTGCTGGGGACGAACATGCACCACGCCCTGATGATCGCCCAGAAACTGCTGGCGAAGCATACGCAGGGGACGCGGCAGATCATCATGATCTCCGACGGCGAACCGACGGCGCACCTGGAGAAGGGCCGAAGCTACTTCGCCTACCCGCCGAGCCCGATCACGATCCGCGAGACGCTCAAGGAAGTGAAGCGCTGCACGACGAAGAACATCACGATCAACACCTTCATGCTGGACCGGAACTACTACCTGAAGGAGTTCGTGAACCAGGTGGCGCGGATCAACAAGGGGCGGGTGTTCTACACGACGCCAGACAAGCTGGGCGAGTACATCCTGGTGGACTACGTGGCGCAAAAGCGGAAGAAGCTGAGCGGCGTGGGGGGCTAACCCGGGGGACGACTGCGGCCGGGGCTCGCCTCGCCGGCGCGAGACGGGCACCGGGAACCTATACTCCCACCGCCCGGAAGGCCGGGGGGAGGAGAACACCGTGCTCGATGCCGCCAGCGAACGCCGCCTCGATGACCTCGTTTCCAGGCTCACGCTCGAAGAAAAGCTGACCATCATCGGCGGCGCCGACGCCTGGCGCACGCAGGCCATCCCGCGGCTGGGGATCCCTGCGATAAAGGTCACGGACGGGCCGCACGGCGCGCGCGGAGGCACGCTCGGCGAAAAGACGGCTGCGAGTTTTCCCTGCGGGACGGCGCTCGGCGCCACGTGGGACCCGGACCTCGTGCGCGAAGTCGGCGCTGCCATCGGCCGGGAGGCACGGACGAAGCAGTGCCGGGTACTCCTCGCGCCCACGCTGAACATTCACCGCCACCCGCTCGCCGGCCGGAACTTCGAGTGCTATTCGGAGGACCCGCTTCTCGTCTCGCGCATCGGGGTCGCCTTCATCCAGGGCGTCCAGTCCCAGGGAGTGGCCGCCACCGCCAAGCACTTCGTTTGCAACGACTCCGAGTTCGAGCGCATGAGCATCTCTTCGGAAGTCGACGAGCGCACGCTCCGCGAGATGTACCTCGCTCCGTTCGAAGCCGCAGTGAAAGAAGGCGGCGCGTGGGCGGCAATGACCGCGTACAACCGGGTGAATGGGACGTACGCAAGCGAACATGGGGCGCTCATCGCCGTCTTCAAGGAGGAGTGGGGCTTCGACGGGCTCCTGATGTCGGACTGGTGGGGGACGTACAGCACGGCCTGCGCCGAGGCGGGGCTCGACCTGGAAATGCCGGGGCGGCCACGGTTCTTCGGCCGCCGCCTGCGCGAGGCGGTCGACGCCGGAGAGGTCGACCCGGCGGTCTTCGACGACAAAGCCCGCCGCATCCTCCGCCTGGCGCTGCGGACCGGCGCGTTCGAAGACCCGCCGGAGGGCGAGGAAGAGTCGGTTGTCCGGGAGGAAGACCGGGCGCTGATCCGGCGAGCGGCGGCCGAAGCAACCGTGCTCCTGAAAAACGAGGGTGGGCGCCTGCCGCTGGCGGTGAAGCCAGGCGAAACGATCGCGCTCATTGGCCCGCACGGGGACCTGCTTTCCATGCAGGGCGGCGGCAGTTCGGCGGTCGAACCGCACCGTGTGACGTCGTTAGCCAGCGCTCTCCGGGAACAGCTCGGGGAAGGCGTGCTGGTCGTGCACGAGGCGGGGTGCCGCATCCACCGCAGGCCGCCAGTGCTGGCCAGCGGCCTGGTCACTGCGGAGGGGGAGCCCGGCGTGGCTGTGGAGTACTTCGACAACCCCGGCCTCGAGGGCGCGGCCGTGGCGGGCAGGGTTGTCCCCCGGTTCGAGCTTCGCTGGATCGCGAATTCAGCCCCGGTGCAGGGCCAGTTTTCGCTCCGGGCAACGGCGTTATTCACGCCGGAGCGCAGCGGCGAGCACCACTTTACGCTCACGAGCGCCGGCCTCAGCCGGCTCTCCATCGACGGGGTGCAGGTGGTCGACAACTGGACCACGCAGGAGCCGGGCTCGTCGTTCTACGGCGGTGGCAGCGCCGACGTCTCAGCGACCGTGGCGATGACAGCCGGCCGGCCGTACACGGTGGTGCTCGAGTACCAGTCCGGCGCCCGCCCGACGGTGGCGGGCGTGACCGTAGGCTGCGAAGGCCCAGAGGAAGGGGACCTGTTTTCGCGCGCGGTCGAGGCTGCTCGCGCCGCCGACCATGTGGTGGTGACCGGGAGCCTGACGGCGGAGTGGGAGAGCGAGGGCCGCGACCGCGACTCGATGTCCCTGCCCGGGGACCAGGACAGGCTCATCGCGGCCGTGCTCGAGGCAAGGCCGGACACCGTGGTGGTGCTGAACGGCGGGTCCGCTGTCGCGATGCCGTGGATACGCAGCGCGTCCGCGGTGCTCCAGGTGTGGTATCCGGGCCAGGAAGGGGGCGAAGCGCTGGCCGACGTGCTGCTCGGCAAGGCCGAACCGGCCGGCCGGCTCCCGACCACCTTCGGGGAGCGCGCAGAGCACTATCCTTCTCACCTGAACTACCCGGGCGAAGCAGGGACGGTGCGATACGGCGAAGGGATCTTCGTGGGCTACCGGGGCTTCGAACGTCTCGCCCGGGAGCCCCTGTTCCCGTTCGGGCATGGGCTTTCATACACCTCGTTCGAGTTCGGCGATGCCGTGGTGGATCGTCCAACGTTCCGGGACGGTGATTCGCTTGCCGTGTCGATCCCGGTGCGCAATACGGGCAGGCGGCCGGGCTCGACCGTGGTCCAGGTCTATGTCCGCGATGTGAAGGCGTCGCTCATGCAACCCGGCAAGGCGCTCAAGGGTTTCGCGAAGGTCCGCCTGCAGGGCGGTGAATCGCGCACGGTTTCAGTGCAGCTGCCGCCACACGCTTTCGAGATATGGGACCCCCGTCTCCATCGCCGGGTTGCAGAACCGGGAGAGTTCGAAATCCTCGTTGGACTTTCGAGCGCCGATATCCGAGGGGCGGTTACCGTTACCCTCGACGGTGGGTCGTAGCCTGCGCGGTCAGATTCCCGGCCGGTGGAACGTCCTGTACGGGCTGACGAGGCGGTAGCCCATGCGCTCGTAGACGGGCCGCCCCATGTCCGAGGCTTGCAGCGCGGCGAGATCGCAGCCGTAGGCTGCGCCGCGGGCCATCGCGTGCCAGGTCATTGCTTCGCCGAACCCTCGCCGGCGAGCTTCCGGCAATGTGGCGACGTTGTGCACACCGGCCACGCGCCCGGTGTACACGAGCGTGGAACTGGCGACCGGCTCCCCGTCGAGCAAGCCGAGGTAGCACTCCGCTTCGGCATCGGCGAGGAGCTCGGCGCGGACGAAGCGTGTGACCTGTTCCAGGTCGATGCCGAACCCGCGCGCGATCACGGTGCGGAAGGCGGCGAGCTCGCGTTCGGAAGCGACGCGACGGACTTCGAGGCCCTCCGGAGGAGGCCCGGCGAGAGAAGTCGAGGCCATCCCGGGCACGGTATCGCTGTAGGGGAAGCCAAGGCGTCCGCAGGCAGCCTCTGCGGCCGGGTCCAGGCCTTCCCGGATGCGGATGATGAAGGGCTCGCCGCGCGAGTCGAAGAAGCGTGCCGCCGCAGTGATCTGATCCTCCGGAGCCGGCAATGGCCGGGTGACGAATGCAATGTTGAGGAAGGGCACGGGGAGCCCGCTCGAGACCAGCAGCAGCCCGTCCGCCTCGTGCACGGCCCCGAGCCCGTTCCGGCCGAATACTCGCCAGGCCGCGTAGTAGCTCTGATCCGCGCGCTCGCTGACGTTCATGGCGCGTATCTTCAGCCACGACCGTGAAACGACCCAGCAAGGATGCTCCGGTAGACTGCGCCGAAAACTCCACAGGGAGCGCGCAGGCGATGCCGAATTACGTGCGGTTCGAACGAAAAGATGGGTCCAGGGGCGCCGGCCAGATCGAGGGCCAGAGCATCCGCGTCATCGAGGAACCCTTCTGGGAGAGCGCGACGGCGACGGGCGAACGCCTGGCCCTCGAAGCCGTCCGGCTTCTGCCGCCATGCGAGCCGCGTTCGATCGTCTGCGTGGGGCTGAACTATTCCAGCCACCTGCAGGGGCGCCCGGTGCCGGACCCGCCGACGCTGTTCTTCAAGCCGCTCTCGAGCATCGCCGGGCCGGGCGACGACATCCTCCTCCCGGCCGGCGCGGGGCGGGTGGACCCGGAAGGCGAGATCGTGATTGTCATCGGCAAGAAGCTGAAGGGCGCTTCCCGCGAGGAAGCGCTGACGGGGATCTTCGGGTACACCGCCGGCAACGATGTCTCCGCACGCGTCTGGCAGCGCACCGACGGCCAGTGGTGGCGGGCGAAGGGGAGCGACACGTTCGGGGTGTTCGGGCCCACGATCGTCACCGGGGTCGACTACAGGACGCTCGAAGTGACGACGAGGGTGAACGGCCAGCAGGTCCAGCATGGCGGGGCAGGGGAGCTCATCCGCGACATCCCGGAGATCGTGCGCTACGTGAGCGCGGTGATTACCCTCCTCCCGGGCGACATCATCTACACCGGCACCCCCGGTGAACCGCCCGAAATCAAGACAGGCGACAGCGTGGAGGTCGAAGTGACGGGCGCCGGCGTCCTCCGCAACGGTGTCATCTAGGTAGTTGGGGACCCGGGGCGCTGTCCCTTACGCCCAGGCGATCCACGTCGAATTGACCCAGCCCTGGAGGCCGGACGCTGTGCGGACGAACAGCCAAAGGCTGTCCCCGTCCCGCTGCATGTTGACCTCGTCCGGGCGCGCGGCGTCGCGGCGCGACTCGATCAGGGTCAGTTGCTCCCCGTTGTGGAGCAGCGCGAGCGAGCGAGACTGCACGGTCGGGAGTTCGCGGAGGTTAAGCCCGTCCGGGTCGACTTCGACCACGAGGTTCGGCCTGTCGTCGAAGGGAGGCAGCTCGAACTTCGGGGCGAGCATAGGCGGAGGTTCGGAGCCGCCGTGGCCGCCGTGCGGCAAGGCGAACACCATCTCCTCCGGGCCGCCGCCCCAGGGGTCCACGTGGTCAGGGCCGCCCGGCCCGGAGAGACCCGCGCTGAACCACTGCCGGGACTTCAGGTTGTACACATGCAACCGCCCGAAGGAGAGCAGGGTTGGGGAACCGGGCGAGGGCACCGGCCCGCAAACCCAGGAATTGTCGTACCACTCCTGGCCAGCCGCCGGCGGCGCCGGGAGGATCTCGATAGGCGTGTCCGCGTCCCTGACGATCGCGTACTGGACGCGGCCCGCGGCCGCCCCACGGACTGCGACGACGAAGCCGCTGCCATCGCTCAGCCAGCGGTTTGGAGGCAGGCGGTCACCATACAGGAGAGACGCGGAACGAAGACGGAAGTCCGGCGCACCAGTCGCCGGCGGAAGGTGCTCCACCGAAGCCCACGATGCCGCGGGAAACGCATCGGGAATGGCGTTCGCCCGTTCGGCGGGGAGGGATTCCCGGGCCGCCGTCAGTCCGTCCGGCGCGTACATCGTGCCCGGTTTCTCCTCCCGGCCCGGCCCGTTCACCCGTCCATCCCACGAGAACTCCTGCGCATAGAAGCGCTGGGGGGTGCCGCCACCGGCGTTCCCGGCAGTCGTCATCCAGCGGGCGAGGAAGCCATCCGTCAGGCGAAGAAACGGCGCACCCAGGACAACGCCCGTCGTCCCGGGCTCGACTGCCAGAGGGTAGTTCGCCAGGCGCTCACCGGTGCCGACGTCGAACACAGTGAGCGCTGGCGCTTCGCCGCCGGTGAGGATTGCGAGGCGCTTCCCGGCGGGCTGCTTCAGTACCTGAGTCGTGAATTGTGGCGCGGGAGACTCGCCGATAGTCTGCGCCCGCTCCACTACCGACGGCCCGAGGTCGTGGACGAAGTGAAGGGCCCGGCCGGCATCGGATGTGGATTCGAAGACGAAGTACTTCGGACCGTTCGAGAGGCCGAAGCCTTCGAGGAGCGCAAAGCGGGCAAGATCCCACCGCAAGGCTTCCGCCGGGGCTTCGCGGTCGATAATCCAGCCTGTGTCCCCGTGCTCCGCGACCACGAAGCGCCCATCGCCGACGGCGCGGTAGCGCGGCAGTGCGCCGCTCGCGGGTTCCAGGATCGCGTAGCCGGAAACCTCCCCTGTCCCGGTCGACACCGCGAAAAAGCCGTGCGACCAATCGATAGGCTGCGAGGGAGCCCACTTCGCGGCACGGAACGTGCGGTCGAGGCCGGCTACCTTCGCAAGGGGGAACTCACCGTCGTTGAGCGCCGGCGCGCCGCCGGCAGGGCCAGTTGGAACCAAACCAGGTCCGTCCGTAGTCCCGGAGCTGCCGGAGCGCGAGCGCCAGCCCAGGGTGGAGCCTCCAGCAAAGGCAACCACAGCCACCCCGGCTGCGGCGCCCAGGACTGCCCTACGGCTGAAGCGCCGGCCCGCGGGCCCCGCTTCCTCCACCGCCCGGGCAGGCTCTTGCCCGATGACGAACTCTGCTGCCGCGTCACCGGCGAGCGGGACTGGCGGGGGTTCGATCGAGATTGCTCGCAGGCTCGCGCGGTCTTCCACGCCCAGGCGCCGGAACAGCCGTTGCAGCTTCTCGTCGGCCTGGGGCACCGGGACGCCGAGCCGTACGGCGATCTCCGCAAGGGGGATGGGCTGGACCGCCAGGTCGTACACGCGGCGGTCCAGCTCGTCCAATTCGTCCGGTGTCGTGAACTCGGGCACGTCGCTCTCCGGCGGCGAGGATACGCTGCCAGTGATAACGCCGCGCGTTGAGGATCGGTTCCCCCAGGGGCGCATATCTTCGGGCCCCGGAACCCGGGGTCCCAGCGGCTCAATGACTGACGAGGGTCCATTCCGGGGTGCGCAGGTGGTGGACGTCATTCAGGGATTGGAGGGCGCGCACGCCCTGGCCGGAGAAGACGACACTGATGGAACAGTGAGCCGGGCGGAAGAACATGTCGTAGTCGACGCCGATGATGTGCCCGATGTAGGCGTTGATCACGCCGCCGTGGCAGGCAATGACCACGCGCTTGCCCTCGTTTTCGGCGATGATCGCTTCGATTGCGTTCACGGTCCGTTTGCGGAAGGCGAAGCTGGATTCGGAATACGGGTAGACGTCCCAGCGGCGCTCACGCAACATCCGCTCGCGGATGCCCAGGAGCAGGCTCTGCCCGAGGAAGTCCACGGCCGGCTTGTCGGCGGGGATTTCGCGGAAGATCTCCACCTCGCGGAGGTCGTGCATGACGATGGGCTCCATGCGGTGGTGTTTCGCGATGGCCTGGCCGGTTTCGAGGGCGCGCTTGAGCGGGCTGGCGTAGACCGCGTCGATGCGGTCCACGGAGAGCCGCTCCGCAACCGCGTTCGCCTGTTGTTGCCCGCGTTCAGTGAGCGGCGGGTCGAAGGTATCGCCGACGGGCCCGCGGCGGGGGTCCGGGATGTGCTGCTCCCCGTGGCGCACGAAGATCAACTCCGTCACGCCTTCGACGTCCGTGAGGAACGCCCGGTCGAACACCATTGGCGGCCGTGCCTGGCCCTGTGTCATCTGCTCCCACCCGTGTGTTGTCTTGGCCCCGACTATCCCAGAGGAGCGTGAACGGCGAAAGCGCGGCCGCCCGCTTCAGCCGGTATCATCCAGAACCCAGTCACACCCTGGAGGCACCCAATGGGAGCGATCCACCTCGAAACACCCCGCGGCACGATCGACGGGTTTTGCGAACCGGCGTTTCAAGCAGTCGCGGACGAGTTCGAGCGGAACTTCTCCGAGCGCGGCGAAGTCGGCGCGTCGGTGTGCCTGACGCTTGGCGGGAAGACGGTCGTCGACCTCTGGGGCGGGATGGCGAACCCGGAAGAGAACATCCCGTGGGAGAAGGACACGCTGGTCATCGTCTTTTCCTGCACGAAGGGGGCGACCGCGCTCTGCGCGAATATCCTCGTCAGCCGCGGGCTGCTCGAATTGGAGGCGCCCGTCGCGAGGTACTGGCCGGAGTTCGCGCGCAACGGCAAGGAAAACGCGACCGTCCACATGATGCTCGACCACTCGGTTGGGGTCCCCGCCTGGCGGCAGCCGCTGAGGCCTGACGGCCATACCGACTGGGAGTACATGGTTCGCACGCTGGCGGAGGAGGCCCCCTGGTGGGAGCCGGGCACGCGCAACGGCTACCACATGCTGAGCTTCGGCTGGACGGTGGGAGAGCTCGTCCGGCGTGTTTCCGGGAAGCCGCTCGGCACGTTCTTCCGGGACGAAGTGACCGGGCCGCTCGGCATCGAGTTCTACATCGGCGCCCCGGAGGAGGTAGAACCGCGAGTGGCGCCCGTCCGCAACTACGTGGCGAAGGCCGGGGAGCCGATGGGATCGTTCACGACGGCGCTCCTGAACGATGGGCAGTCGCTGCAGGCGCTGTCGTATCTCAACAGCGGCGGTTTCAACCCGAACAGCCGGGCCACACACGCGGCCGAAGTCGGTGGGGGTGGCGGCATTTCGAACGCGCGCGGCCTCGCCGGGATGTACGCGCCGCTCGCCAACGGTGGCGAACTGAACGGCGTCCGCCTGCTGGACCCGGACACGCTGACGCGCATGGCGCGGATCTCCGTGGCGACGAACCAGGACGCCACCCTGCTCATCCCGACACGCTTCGCGCTCGGCTTCATGAAGAGCATGGACAACCGCGCCCGGCCAGGACCGGACACCGACAGCGCGATCCTGAGCGAACCGGCCTTCGGCCACGTCGGCGCCGGGGGCAGCATCGGCTTCGCCGACCCTGAGTGCGGGATGAGCTTCGGCTACGCGATGAACCAGATGGGCAAAAGCATCCTGCTCAACGAACGCGGGCAGGCCCTCGTGGATGCTGCGTACCGGTCGCTGGGCTACCGCACCAATGCCGGCGGCTCGTGGGTGAAGTAGTGCAAGCTCCGTCGGTCTCCGTGATGCTCCGCTCCTGGGATATCCGCCTGGGCACGACGGGCCAAATGGTGCTCGACGCCGCGCGCCTGGCGGAACGCGTGGGGCTGGACGGCATCATCGCTGGCGACCATGTCACCTTCTACGGGTACGGCAACGACGGGCTGATCACCCTGACCGCGGCGGCGGCGGTGACTGAACGGATCGAGCTCAAGACGGCCGTCTACCTGCTGCCCCTGCGCCATCCCGTCCCGGTGGCGCTGCAGGTGGCCCAGCTGGACCAGCTGAGCATGGGCCGTTTCGTCCTCGGGATCGGCGTCGGCGGGGAGGACCCTCACGAGTTCTGGAGCTCCGGGGTCGACCCGGCCACGCGCGGCGGGCGCACGAACGAGGCGATACAGATCCTCCGTCGCCTCTGGAGCGAGGACCATGTGACGTTTGCGGGACGGCACTTCCAGATGGAGGACGTGACGCTGTATCCGAAGCCGTTCCGGCCGGTGCCCATCTTCGTGGGCGGCCGCAGTGACGCGGCGCTGCGGCGGGCCGGGCGGCTGGGTGATGGCTACACCGGCATCTGGCTTACGCCCGAACGCTTCCGCGACGCCGGAGAGCGTATCGCCGAAGCCGCGACCGCGGCCGGCAGGGACCCCGGAGAGGTCGAACTCGGCATGCAGTTCTGGACCAGCGTTTCCACGTCGAAAGCGGCCGCGCGGGAGCTGGTGGCGCGGGGCATGGAGGGCACCTACAAACTCCCCTTCGAGCGCTTCGAGCGGTACACGCCGTTCGGGACTGCGGAGGAGGTGGCGTCATACCTGGCGCCGTTCGTAGAGGCCGGCGCCCGGCACATCAACCTCATCCCGGTACAGGAATCCCCTGAAGGGGCGATTGAAGCCGCGGCCGCCATCCGCGAAGCACTCCACGCCGCTCTGTGAGTTGCGTTGGAACTCCGTAAGAATTTACGGGCGGGTTGCACGGCCAGCGTGGGGCGGCGCTTGCGCGGGTGCGCCAGCGAGATAGCATTCCGCCGCTCGGACGGGACCGGCGGCGGTGGCCGCACAACCCCCTCGCGGATTCAAGGGAAGGTTTCCGCGGGCCATCGTTTTCGAAAGCGAGGGAACCGACATGCGAAAACGACTTCTTGGCGCGGTCTTGGCCGCGTGCCTGGTCGCGGGCGGCCTGACGGCCGTCTCGGCTGTTACCGACGGCGAACCGGACGGTGACGGGCACCCGTTCGTGGGCCTGATGGTTGCCCAGGATGCGGACGGCAACCCCCTCTGGCGGTGCAGCGGCACGCTGATCTCTCCGACGCTGTTCCTCACTGCCGGGCACTGCACGGAAGCGCCCGCCGCGCACGTCGAGATCTGGTTCGACGCCGACGTGGAGTCCGGCATCCCGGGCAACGGCTACCCGTTCAACGGCGATGCGGGCGGTACTCCGCATACGCACCCGCAGTACAACCCGGACGCCTTCTTCCTCTACGACCTGGGCATGGTCGTGCTCGACTCGCCGGTGTCCATGCCGGAGTACGGGACGCTTCCAGGGCTCAACCAGCTCGATTCGCTCTCGACGAGGAAGGGCCAGCAGGACGTGACGTTTACCGCCGTGGGCTACGGCCTGCAGATGAGCTTCCCGGACGCGGCTTCGTGGAAAGAGCACAACCAGCGCGTGCGCATGGTCGCCCATCCGAAGCTGAACCAGATCAACGGCGGGATCGTGGGTGACTTCTCGTTGCTGCTTTCGAACAACGCGCACACGGGCGGGACGTGCTTCGGGGATTCCGGCGGACCGAACTTCATCGGCACCAGCAACGTCATTGCCGGGGTGACTTCTTTCGGCATGAACGGAAACTGCGCCGGGACTGGTGGCGTCTACCGCGTCGACCGGTCGGACGACCTCAATTGGATCGCCACGTTCCTGACCGCTTCGGCAAAGAAGGGCCGGGGCCGCTAACAGCGGCCGTCCTCGCACGCTAGCGGGCGCCGTCGGTGGCGCCCGCCGGCGCGCGTCCCGGAGAGAGATTCTTCGCCGGGACGCTGTCCGCGAGTGGGTCCTCCAGCGGCTGCGGGCCGGGCTTCGTGGCGCCGGGCGTGCGCGTGGCCGGGCCCACCGTGGGCGCCGTCCTGGCCGGTCCAGCGGGCGGATCGAGCTCTGGAATGGGCGCCTCAGCCGTTGGGGTTTGGGGTGCGCGAGCCAGCTCATTCGCAGGGAGGGCCGGTGCCGTCGCCGCTGGAGGGGTGGCGTCGTCCCGGGACTGCGCCGGCGCGGAGCCTTCGGGGCGCTGCGTGGGCGCGGAGTCCCGGGCGACGATGAAGGCCCCGCCGGCCGTCGCGGGCTCGACCCAACCACCGTCTTCACCCGGTCCGATGGCGACCGCGGCCGTAGCGGCCAGCGCGGACAGGCCAGCTGCCGACAAGAGTACCGGGCGGATCATCGTCGCACCCTCCAGCGCCAGAGTTCCCAAGCGCACCAGGCGAGCAACGTGCTCCCGAAGAGGGCGAACAGCAGCCGCTGCGCCGGCATCCCGGTCAGGTTTCCGGCACCCGGGATGGAGAACCAGACCTCACCGCGCAATTCGCCGGCCGTGACTTCGCGCGGGTCCGGCAAATCGTTGGCGTCACCCTGGGTGACAAGGCGGTAGTCCGTGCTCACGTCGACCGTCCCGGTGAGCGGATCGCGGACCTGGAGCTCGAGATGGTTCACTCCCGCGACGCGGTGGACGGTGGGCACGCTGTCGCCGCCGGAGGTGAACAGCACAACGTCTCCCTCGTCGATGTCCTCGATCGCCGCCGGCCTGACGACGATCAGGTCGCCTGCGCGGAGCGCGGGTTCCATGCTGGCGCTCCTCACGGTGAGGATCTCATAGCCGAACAGCCGCGTTGCGAGCACTGCCACAACGAGTGCCCCGAAGGCCAGCCCGACGATAAGGCCCGCTGCCGCCAGAGCCGCGAGCCGTGCCGCGCGCAGCTGCCTGGCGCTGCGGGGGGCGAGGGACCGCGAATCCGAAGCCCCCGCGAACGTTTCGAGAGTCATTTCCGCCTCCTGCAAAGAGTTCCGGCCCCCTCTCGCGGGCATGAGAGAGGGGGCCGGGGTGTGAACGTCTAGCGGGCCGCCGCCTCGATCTCTCTCGCGTCCGTGGCCGGGCCAGGGTTCTCGGCGTAGATGGTCACGCGGTAGTAAACGAGCTCGCCCTGGCAGCCGGGGGGCGCGCCATCGTCCACGCTCACGAAGGCGACGAACTTGGCGCCCTCGCCACCCGGGGGGATGACCTCGCCGGGGTTGAGCAGCCGCACGGCGCCGCTGAAGTCGTCCACGGCGCAGTCGTTCTGGTCGTGGTGGAGCCGGCGGATCTTGACGTCTCCGCCGACGACCTGGAGCTTGAAGTCGCCGTCGTTCTTGCCCCAGCCGCGGCCGACTTCGGTGGTAGTACCGTTGGGCCCGATGAGTGTGTGGCACGGGATCGGGTGAGGTTCGGCGCCGGTGTCCTCGGGGTCGGCGAGGTAGGGCTCGTCGAACACGCCGTCGCACACGGGCTGGTAGGCGATTGCGAAGCCGTTTTCGCCGACGAGCGCGGCGCCCCGGGCGGAATCGGAGGTGCGCCAGGCGAAGGCGCCCCCGAAGAGCACGGCGCCAACCAGCGAAACGGCGGCGGCGCCCGCGAAAATCTTGCGCATGCAGCATCCTCCCTGCAGTGGGGTCTCTTGCCACGGGTGTGGCCGGGGTGGTGGAGGTGGGGATCGTCTCTACGCTCTCGGCATGCGCTGCCCTCCGGGGCCGGGGGCGGTGGTGCTTTACAGTGCTGGTACACTGCGCGAAGCACGGGTTGGCAAGCCCTGCGGCCCGCGGCCGTGATGCTCTGCAGGCATCGCGGCCGCCTTCGTTTCTCTCGCCCGAGGGCGATTACCCGGCTTATCCGCCGGCTGGCCCCGAAAGTTCCGCGCCGCGTCGACATTCCCGGGGAAGCGCCCGAAAATCCGTCCGTGGCCAGCATTGCGGTCATCGGCGCCGGCGCAGTCGGCGGATACTACGGCGCACGCCTCGCGCAGGCGGGGCATGACGTGCGCTTCCTGCTGCGGCGCGACCTGGAGGCAGTGCGCCAGCACGGGCTGCGGGTCTTCAGTCACCTCGGCGATTTCCACCTGCCGCGTGTCACCTGCGCGGGCTCGGCGGAGGAACTCGGTCAGGCGGACTGGGTGATCTGCTCCCTCAAGACCACGTCGCTGGAGCAAGCACCAGAGCTCGTGGCGCCATGCCTCCACGAGGGGACGCGGGTGGTCGCGCTCATGAACGGCCTGGGAGTGGAGGCGCAGTTTGCGGAGTGGTTCGGCGCCGGCCGCGTCTTCGGCGGGATGGCCTTCGTCTGCATCAACCGTGGAGAGCCGGGCGTCATCCACCACCTGGACTACGGCCGCGTCTCGATCGGGCATGCGCTCGACGACCCGGCGGAGAACGACCGCCTGGAGGCCCTCCTCCAGTCCGCCGGCATCGAAACCGTCGTTGCCCCGAACCTTCGCTACGCCCGCTGGGAGAAGCTGTGCTGGAACGTGCCCTTCAATGGCCTGAGCGTGGCGGCCGGAGGGATTGGCACACAGGGCATCCTTGGAGACGAAGACTTGCGCCGCACTGCCGAACGCGCCATGCGCGAAGTCATCGCCGTTGCCAACGCCGACCTGGAGGCCGCGGGCTCGACTGCGCGGCTCGACGACGAGGAAATCGTCAGCCGCATGTTCGCGCTCACGGGGACGATGGGCGATTACCGCACGAGCATGGTTATCGACTACGTGCTCGGCCAGCCGCTGGAAGCCGAGGCGATCCTCGGGAACCCGGTCCGCCGGGCCCGGGAACTCGGAGTCGCAGTGCCGGTGATGGCGGCCCTCTACGGCATCGTGCGACGGGCCGACAGGGTGCGGCGCGGATTGCTGCCCGTGCTGCGGCCCGAAGACCTCGAGCGCGCGCCCAGCGTTGTTTGAAGAAACCTTCACCCGGCCCTAGACTGCGGCACGCATACCCGGAGGTGACCCTGTGGAAGCGCGCGACATCCTCATCGACGGCGTCGACCAGATGACGGAATGGCTCGACGGAGCGATCAAAGACCTGACAGACGAGCAGGTGAACTACCTGCCGGCCGGCAAGACGACGAGCATCGGCTTCAACGCCTGGCATGTGGTGCGGACAGCCGACAACATCACCAACTTTGTGATGCAGGACCGCAAGCCTCCGCTCTGGCTTTCCAAGGGTTACGCGGACCGCCTCGGCCTTCCGAAGGTCGACCAGGGGACCGGCATGGGCATGGAAGAGGCCCGTTCGCTGAAGTTCGAGACCGCCCCGCTGCGGGAGTACCTGGCGGACGTGCGCGCCGACACGCTCGCGTTCCTGAAGGTTGTGCCGATGGAGAAGCTCGACGAGGTGCAGATGATCAAGCCGCTCGGCGAGATGCCGAAGTGGCGCGTGATCCGGCAGGTCATCATGACGCACGGGTTCATGCACCTCGGCGAAATCAACGCGGTCAAGGGCCAGCTGGGGCTCGGCTTCTTCATCTGAACGGGCTGCGCGGGAAAGGGCTGAGGCGGCGCGCGGTGCCTCTCAGTCGCCGGGTGCGGGGGCGTCGAAGTGGCGGCGGGCGGCCTCGAGGCTCTCGGGCGTGCCGACGTCGAACCAGGGGCCCTCGACTTCCACTGCGCGGAGGCGGCCGCCGGCGGCGACGAACGCGGCGACTGCCTGCGGCAGTTCGTACTCGCCGCGGGAGGAGGGCCGGAGCGAATCGATGAAGGGCCAGATGCCCGCTGGGAGCACTGCGAGGCCAGCGTTGTTCCACCGGGTGGTGGAAGAGCCTTTGGCCGGTTTCTCCACGATCCGCGAGACGTAGCCATCCCCGTCCACGTACACCGCCGCGCCGAGGTATGGGTCGTCCACGAGGTTGACGGCGAGCGCGCCGCCGGCAGCCTCAGCAGCACCAAGCACACGGGCGTAGTTGGCTGCTTCCACGACGATGTCGCCCCAGCCGCAGAAGAACGGCTCCGGGCCCAACGAGGGGCGGGCGAGGAGGAGGGCGCTGGCGGTGCCGTCGAGGGTCTCCTGGCGCAGGTAGCGGATGGAGACAGCCCACCGGCTGCCGTCGCCGGTCCCGAGTTCAAGGGCTTCGGCAGCGTGCCCAGTGACGACAAAAACCTCCCGGACGCCGGCGCGTGCCAGGGCCTGGATGATGCGATGAAGGATCGGGGCGCCGCCGACTTCGAGCATGGCCTTGGGGAACGATTCCGTGAGCGCGCCGAGGCGTGTGCCGCGGCCGGCGGCGAGGAGGACTGCCTGCGTGACTACCACACCGTCAACCCGTCGACTGCGTGGACTTCGAATGCGGGCCCCCCGTGGGCGGCGACCGCGGCCTCGCAGATGGCAGCGACCTTCGCGGGCTCACACGCGGCGAGCGCGTAGCCGCCGAATCCCGCGCCGGTGAGCCGCGCGCCGTACGCGCCGGCCCTCCTCATGGCCGCCGCCAGCCGGTCGAGCGCGGGGGTGCTGCAGCGGAAGTTGTTGCGGAGGCTGTCGTGGGATTCGTTCAGCAGGCGGCCGAAGGTTTTCAGGTCAGAGGTTCGGAGGGCAGCCTCGGCGGCATCGACGCGTTCCGCCTCAGCGAGGACATGCTGGGCGTAACGGCGCACGGGAACCTTGCGCGAGGCGTCGAAGTGGGCGGCGGTGAGCTGCACGATGCGCTCGACGTCGGCCTCGGCGGCGTTTGCCGCAGCACGCGCCGACATCTGTTCCGGGAGCTCGTCCACCATCACCGCCGCTGCATCGATGCTCGCGACGGCGCCGAGGAGAGGGGCGCCTTCGATATCGACGCCGAGCATGTCGGCGAGCATCAGGGCTGCGATGCGCGTCCCGATGACGCGTTCGTTGTAGGCATCGCGCGCGCCTGAGCCCTTGGCTGCCACTTCGCCCGAGGAGGCGACGACGATCGCGAGGCCCTCCGGCAGGGGGACCTGCCGCGTGGCAGGCGGGAGGAAGTCGATCCGGAGGGCGTGGGCGGCGCGCGCAAGGGCGATGACCTGCTGGTCCATGCCGCCGGTTTCGACGCCGGCGTGGCGTTCGGCGACGGCTGCGAGCCCCGCGGCTTCGGCGGGCTCGAGGGGGCTTCCCCAGCACGCGGCGAGTGCAGCGACGAGGCCGACCGTGAGGGCGCTCGAGGAACTGAGGCCACCCGAGGCGGGGAGGTCCCCCGTGATGAACACGTCCGCCCCGAGGCCCGGGGCGGTAGTTGCCAGCTGGCCGAGCGCCCCTGCCACGTACCGGTGCCATGGCTCCGACTGGTGGCCGGGCGCGGCCCGGGGAATCTCCGCCGGCTGCGCGAACGCGGTTGAGAACGCCCTCACGACGCCATGCTCCGTGGGAGAAGCAGCGAGCCAGGTTGCCCGGTCGATCGCGATCGGGAGGACCGGCAGGGCGCTGTAGTCCGTGTGCTCGCCGATGAGGTTCACCCGCCCGGGGGCGCGCACAACCACCGAGGGTTCGCGGCCAAAACGCTGGCGAAACCCTTCACGCACCGACTCTCCGAAGTCCACACCGGAAGGGTACCAGCGGCGGGCGCGAGGGTAGAATCGGGCCATGCCCATTGTGCCCCCGAACTCCGCGATGCCGACCACGCGCGGGCTGAACTTCTTCGAGGCCGACCACAACCTCCTGCACGCGCTCCGTTCTTATGCTTCTCCCGCCGACGTGGAACGGGCGCTGCCCCACCTGCGGGAGGTCGGGCGCTGCGCCGGCAGCGAACTGGACGAGCTGGCGATGCTGGCGGACCAGCACCCTCCCACGTTGCGGGCCTTCGACGCCACCGGGAACCGTGTGGACGAGATCGTCTATCACCCGGCGTTCGTAGAGATGCAGCGGCTCGGGTTCGCAAAGTTCGGCTTCGCCGCGATGTCGCACCGCGAGGGCGTCCTGGGCTGGCCCGGGCGGGTGCCCCACGTGATCAAGTTCGCGCTGTCCTACGTCTTCGTGCAGGCGGAGTTCGGGCTGTTCTGCCCCATCTCGATGACGGATTCGGCGGCGCGGGTGATCGCGCGGTTCGGGCCCGCGGAACTGCGCGAACGGTACGTCCCGGGCCTCACGAGCACGGACTTCCCCGAGCTCCTCCAGTCGGCCCAACTCCTCACGGAGCGTACGGGCGGCAGCGACGTGGGCGCGAACGAGTGTGTCGCCCGGTTCGAAGACGGCGAGTGGCGGTTGACCGGTGAAAAGTGGTTCTGCTCCAACGCGGGCGCAGACGTGCACCTCACGCTCGCCCGCCCGGAAGGCGCAGCGGGCGGCACGAAGGGGCTCGGCATGTTCCTTGTGCCGAAGCTGCTGCCGGACGGTTCACGGAACAGCTACGTGATCCGCCGGCTGAAGGACAAGCTTGGTTCGAAATCGATGCCGACGGGCGAATACGAGTTTCACGGCGCCATCGGCTATCCCGTTGGGGACATTGGCCAGGGGTTCGCGCAGATGGCCGAGATGATCAACGTTTCCCGTCTTTCGAACGGCATGCGGGCGGCGGCGATCATGCGGCGCTCGCTGCTGGAGGCGGTCGTCCATGCGCGGGGGCGTTCGGCGTTCGGCAAGGCGATGATCGAGCTGCCGCTGCTGCGCGAACAGCTTTTCGAGATGACGCTGGACAGCGAGGCGGCGCTGTCGATCGTGCTCTACGCGGCACGGGCGCTCGACGACGCGGATGCTGGTTCGGAGTTCCACGAGCTGCTCGTCCGGATCGTGACTCCCCTGATCAAGTACGCGAACTGCCGGCAGGCGCGCACAACGGCCGGCATGGCGATGAACGTCCGGGGCGGGAACGGCTACATCGAGGAGTGGGTGAATGCACGACTGTTGCGGGATGCGCACCTCGGCAGCATCTGGGAGGGGGCGGAGAACGTGGTGGCGCTGGATGTCGCGCGGGCGGCGGCGCGACAGGGCGCGCACGAAGCGCTCTTTCGCGACCTGGAGTCCCGCCTCGACAGCCTGAGCGACGCTGAGGCGCTGCGGGCCGCGCCGGAGGTGCGCGATACGCTGCGGGATACGGCCGCCCGTTTCGAACGCCTTCTCGCCGCCGACGAGGAGGTGCGCGAGGCCCGCATGGGGGCGATGTGCGACAGGCTGGCGGCGCTGGTTTGCTCGGTCCTCCTGCTGGGCGAAGCGGACGCGCAGGCGCGAGCGGGGCTGGGCTATCGGAAACTGTTGATCGCGAACGAGTACCGCCTGCGGCGGCTCGAGCGCCGGGAGCCACTGGACTACGGGGACGAAGGCGTGGTGTTCCTGGACGAGGTGCTAGACGGGGGGCGGGTGCCGGCCGGGGCGGCGAGGTGACTATCCGGGCGGTCCTGTTCGATGTTGGCGGGCCGCTGGACCTCGAAATCATCCATGAGCGGCAGTGCGATCAGGCGATGCTCGCGGCGCTGCACGACGCCGGGGTGGGGGCGACCGAAAGCGACCTCCAGGCGGCAGGCGAGCGGGCGGTGGCGGCGTTCGCCCCCTTCACCTACCAGGCCATGCTCTGGGACCTGTGCGGGGGGGACGAGGCGCGGGCCCGCCGGGCAATCGCGGTGTTCCAGGCCGGCTCGGCGGAGCGGCGGGCACAGCGGGGCGGCCTGGAAATGCGGCCGAGCATGCCGGAAATGTTGCGCTCGCTGCATGCCCGTGGCCTGGCCCTTGGCCTGGCGGCGAACCAGCCAGCGAGTGTAATCGCCGACCTCGACCGCTTCGGGATTGGCCAGCTGTTCTCCCACCGCGAAGTGAGCGAGCACCACGGCTACCTGAAGCCCGACGTGCGGCTGTTCCTGCGCGCCTGCGAAGACATCGGCGCGCCGCCGGAGGCGACGGTCATGGTTGGCGACCGCATCGACAACGACATCTTCCCGGCACGGCTGCTGGGTATGCGCACGGTGCTTTTCCGCACGGGCCGGCACGTCGCCCAGCGGCCCCGTTCATTCCACGATCTCCCGGACGTCGAGGTGACCGACGTGGAAGAGTTGTCTGCAGCGCTGGAGCGGCTCGTCGCGGAGGGGTAACGCCAGCGCGGTCCGGCGCCCGGATTCCGGCGCCGAGGGCGAGCGCAGGTGGCGGGCCAGCAGTCACAGGAGGCCTTTTTCGCGGCAGAGGTCTTCGTCGAAGAGGATATGGCCGGTGAACTCGGGGCCCTGCTCGCAGATCCAGCGGGTGCCCTTCGCCATCGCGTGCGCGGGTTCGAAGTCGAGGTCGGGGTTCTCGGGGTCGTTCTGGGCGAAGACGTTGCCGGGGGTCTTGATGCGGCCCTGGGGGCTGAGGACGTTGACCGCGATCTTGTCGTCCTGAAGTTCCATGGCGAGGGCCTGGCTGAGGCGTTCGAGGCCGGCCTTGACCATGCCGTAGAAAGCCCCGCCGCGGCGCGTTTCCCGGTAGGGCCCGGGCCCGGGGAAGACACCGGCGCGGGAGGAGACGTTGATGATCTTGCCCTCGCCGGCGGTGCGCATGTGGGGCACGGCTTCGCGCATGAGGAGGATGGGGCCGCGGAGGTCGACCTGCCAGATGAGGTCGATGTGGCGAGGCTGGATGGTTTCGAGGGTGCCGGGGACGAGGATGGCGGCATTGTTGACGACGATATCCAGGCGGCCGAAGGTTTCCAGGGTCTTCGCCACGCCCGCGGCGATGCTTTCGGGCTCGCGCATGTCCATGAAGATGCCGGCAGCCTTGCCACCTTCGTCGCGGATAGCCCGGGCGACGGAATGGATGGTGCCGGGGAGGCGCCTGTCCTTCACTTCTTCGGTGCGGGCACAGACGGCGACGGCGCAACCAGCGCGGCCGAGTTCACGGGCGATATATTCGCCGATTCCACGAGAGGCACCGGTTACGAGAGCGACTTTGCCGTTGAGTTCCATGGGGACTCCTTCGTTGTCTCAGGCTTGGGGACACCGAGGGCGCGGCGGAGGCTCACCGCCGGGCGGAGTCCCTTCGTGGTCCCGGTCCGGACGCGGATGATACTGGTCTCATCGCGGTCCGTGTTCGGAACAGCGAGTTGCCGGCGAGCGTGGAGCCGACGGGGACAGGCGCGTTTGGCAACCGCGACGCACAATGAAGGCACTGTGCGGATCGCGCTCATCCTCGTCAGCATCGTGGTGATCCTCGCCGGCGGCTTCTGCGCCGTGCCGTCGTTCGTGACGTACCGGGCACTCGATTCTGACGGCTACGTCACGGGGAGCGGGCGGATGACGAGCGCGAGCGCGGCGCTGGTGACGCGGACGGCGCAGTTCAAGGAGATCTCGGAGGAAGAGGTCGAGGAGAACCGTGTGGGCGGGGACACGATCATCCGCATCCGGGCGGAACGGACGGACGGCGGGGATGTGGCGGTTGCGATCGGGGCTGCCGATGCGGTGCAGTCCTACCTGGTGCGGGGCAGCTCGGAGACGGTGAACGACCTCGAGTTTGACCCGTTCGGGTACCGCGGGGTGGCGGTCGGTGCGGGGAGGGACCTGCCGGCGCCGGACCCGGCGCTGTTCCGGGCGTTTGCCTCGGGGCCGGGCGAGCAGGAGATCACCTGGACGGTTGAGGCAGGCGAGTGGCGGGCGCTGGTGATGAACGCGGACGGGGCGGCGAACGTGGATGTGGATGTGGAGTTCGGGGTGCGGTTCCCGTACCTGCGCGGTTTCGCTATCGCGGGGATGGTGATCGGGGGAGCATTCCTTGTGCTGGGGATTGGGATACTGGCGATCCTGTTCCGGCCGGGGAGGAACCGGGCGCAGGCGGAGGGGCCTCCGGCGAGCTCATGATCCTTACAACCTCCGCTCTCCCCGGCCGAGGAGAGCGGAGGTTGTGGGCTGGCGGTGGCAGTGGGGAGCGGTAGCCGGGCCCGGGGAGCCGTTAGACGACGAGGCGGTAGAAGCGGAAGAGGTCGTGTTCGAGGGGGAGGATCTCGGTGTCGCGGAAGCCGGCCTCTCGTGCGTAGCGGGCGAGGGTGGCGGGGCGCATGACGGTGCCTGTCGCCGCGGAGGGCTGAGTGGACATGCCGTCGGGGAGGCAGATGAAGAGGCTGGCGGCGTAGAAGAGGCGCTCAGTCAGGTCACCGAATGCGCCGAACTCGTCACTGACGCGTTCGTCCATGACGAGGACGGTGCCGCCAGGTTTCACGAGCCTGCGCATGTTGGCCAGGACGGCGACGGGGTTTGGCAAGTCGTGGATGCATTCGAAGGCGGCGACAAGGTCGTACGAGCCGGCGAGGGCGGCGTCGCCCGCATCGCGGTGGTGGACGCTGACACGGCCACTGAGGCCGGCGGCGGCGACGTTGGCGCGCGCCATCTCGACGGACGGGGCGTCGATGTCGAAGCCATCGGCGCGGACGGAGGGGTAGGCCTGGGCAATGGCAACGAGGGCGTAACCGCCGCCGCAGCCGATTTCGGCGACAGCGGCGCCGGGCGTGCGCAGGGCGGCGTCGAGGCCGGGGACCTGTTCGAGGTACCCGGCAAGGGCGGTAGCGAAGAAGGGCCGGTTGAAGGCGGCCTGAGCCTCGCGGGCGTCAGCGCCCATCTCGGCCCAGCTGATGCCGCCGCCGGTGCGGTAGGCGGTGAGCAAGGATTCGGCGACGGTGCCGGCTACTTTCATCAGGCGCCCGATCGGGGCGACGTAGGCCGGAGAGAGCTCGTCCACGAGGACGGCTTCGTAGCCGGGAGGGAGGGCGTAGCGACGCTCGTCGGCGGGGGCGCCCGGGCGATCGACGCTGAGGAACTGTGCGGTGGCCTGCTGCTCGAGCCATTCGCGGGCGTAGCGCTCGTTCGTCCCGGTGGCGCTGGCTAACTCCGCCGAAGTGAGGGGGCCACGGGAGAGCGCCCGATAGTAACCGAGCCTGTCGCCGAGGTAGATCGAGAGGATTTCAATCCCCCCGACGGCTGCCTCGAAGATGCGCCCCGCGAGTTCTTCGGGGGTCGCCAACTGCTGTCCGACCATCTGGGTCACGACTGTACTCCGGGTCCCGGATTTGCCGTGCGCCCTGGGTGCCGTCGCCGCCGTCCGTTGCGAGACGGAGCCCGGCGCACAGGCCTGGACCTTTCGGGTGTTTCGTCGTGGGAAGGAGGCTGGCGTTACAGGCTTTGTGATCGCGGCAGGGGGGAACGCTGGTGTCCGCTCAGGGCTTACAGGTCCAGGGGCCCCAGCCATCGATGCCGAGGCGGACGGTGGTCTCGTAGGCGTGCCAGGCGGCTTTGAGGTTGACGACGGGGTCCCACCAGAGGTCGATGTTGAGGCCGGCATCCTCGAACCACGAGGGCATCATCTGCATGAGGCCGAGTGCGCCGAAGTATTCGGCGTGCGTGTGGTAGCGGCTCTCACACCAGGCGACGACTTCGAGTTCGGGAAGGAGTTCCGCGGGCCAACCGGCGGCGATGGCGGCGGCGCGAAGTTCATCCTTCGAGAGGTAACGGTCGTTCGCGGCGCCTGGGGCAGGGGAGGCGGCGGCGGGCGCAGGCGGCGGCGCGGAGGCCTCGGGAGCACTGGCCACGGGCTGCGGCGCGGGCGTTGGAACGGCGGCAGCATCGGCGCCCGGCTGCGATGGGGGCCCGAGGACGGCGGACTCGTCGGTCGCCGGGGCCTGGGCCTGGACGGCGGCGGCCAGGGCGGCGTCATCGACCGGGGTTGATGGCTCCATAGCGGCGGCAGGGGCGCCGGAGGAGAAGTTGCCGGCATTGACCACGATCTGCTTGCCAGAAGCGCCGGGGATTGCGAGGGCGGCAGCCTGGGCGCGGTTGGAGCCCACCTGGAAGGGGTTGAGGTCCGGCGCGGAGACGGTCGGGGTGCCACCGGAGAGGAGATGGGCGGCAAGGAAGAAGGAGATGGAGAGCATGGCGATTTCGAGGATGCGGACGAGGCGGCCGCTGCCCTCATCATCGTCGGCTTCGTGCCAGTGAGGGGCGTAGGCGTCCATGGTGGGGGCGAAGGCAGCCATCATGACGGGCTCGTCGCCGCCCCGGGCGAGGGGCAGGCGGAACCAGCGACCGGCTGAAATGACGGTGGCGCAGACGTAGTCCAGCCAGCCAGCCAGCCAGTTCGTGACGCGCACGGGCTCACCGGGGAGCCGAGCCGTCACGCGGGGGTTTCCTCGCGTGAGGTTTTCCTCATAAGCAAATCGTTGGTTTGGACGCAGGGCGCATACCGGCCGGGGAGCCGGGATCGCGTCCAAAACCAGGTCACCCCGCCAAGAGGTGAACCGTAGGGTGGCACAAGTAAAGGTCGTGGGCAATCCGCGCACGAGCTTCGAGCATGTGAAGAATTCCCTCGCAACGAGGTTGTAATGCCCGGGCTCAGGGGGGCGAAAACAGGTACGATGGCTGGCGAAACCCCTATCCAGGACGGGACATGGAACTGCTCGACACCCTCACCGGAGAACGGCGCGACCTCCTCGAAGGCCGCGTGGACCCCAACGGACCGGTGCGGATGTACGTCTGTGGAGTGACGCCGTACTCGGAGAGCCACGTGGGCCATGCGCTGCACGCGATCGTATTCGACGTGTTGCGGCGGTACCTGGACTGGCGGGGGATCCCGGTGCGCCACGTGCAGAACTTCACGGACATCGATGACAAGCTGATCGAGCGGGCGAACCGGCTGGGCGTTCCGATGCAGGAGCTGGCGGAGCAAAACATCGAGGACTACCACCGGCAGCTCCAGCAGCTGAACGTGCAGCCGGCGCACGTCTACCCGCGGGTGACCGAGGTGGTGCCGCAGATCATCGAGTTCATCCAGGGGCTGATCGCGAAGGATTTCGCGTACGAATCGGGGGGGGACGTGTATTACAGCGTGCGGAAGTTCGGAGCGGAGCGATATGGCGCGCTGGCGAAGCGGGACATCGACGAGATGATTTCGGGTGCGCGGGTGGACCCGACGGAGCTGAAGCGGGACCCGCTGGACTTCGCCTTATGGAAAGCGGCGAAGCCGGGCGAGCCGAGCTGGGAGAGCCCGTGGGGGCAGGGGCGACCCGGCTGGCATATCGAGTGCTCGGCGATGGCGCTGCATGCGCTGGGCGAGCAGATCGATATCCACGGGGGCGGGGCCGACCTGATCTTCCCTCACCACACGAACGAGATCGCGCAGACGGAGGCGTACACGGGCAAGCCGCCGTTCGCGCGGATCTGGATGCACAACGCGCTCCTGCAGTTGAGCGGCGACAAGATGTCGAAGTCGTTGGGGAACCTGGTGACGATCGCCGAGGCCCTGGAAAAGTACGGGGGCGATGCGCTGCGGATGTTCGTGATCACGAGCCACTACCGCAGCCCATCGACATACACGGACGAGGCGATGGAGGCGGCGAAAACCGGGGTGGAACGGTTGCGAAACGCGGCGTTCCGGGCTTCTCACACCGGTGGGGCGAAACTGGAGGGGGCCGGCGCGAGGGAGGCGTTCATCGAGGCGATGGAGGACGACCTGAACACGCCGCGGGCGCTGGCGGCGGTGTTCGACCTGGCGCGTGAGGTCAATAAGGCGACGGACGCCGGCCAGGATACGGCGGAGGCGCGGGGGGTGCTGCGCGAGCTGTGCGGGGTGCTGGGGTTCACGCTGGAGGCGACGACGGACTCCGCCCGTAAGGCGGCGCCGTTCATCGACCTGCTGGTGGCGCTGCGGACGGAGTTGCGGGCGGCGAAGCAGTGGCAGCTGGCGGACCGCGTGCGGGACGGGCTGGCGGAGCTGGGGATCGAGGTGAAGGACGGTCCGGAAGGGACGGTGTGGCAGGCGAGGTGAGGCGGCGATAGCGAGTATGCTATAGTCCCCGCGTGGCGGGCTGGCTCATTCGCACTTTTACGACGGATACCGGAGGGAAGCCGGTTGACGAGTGGATTGAGTCGCTCGACGTGGAAGCAAGGGTCGCCATCATCGCCGCGCTACAGATCCTCAGGGTGCAGGGAAACGCCGCCAGGATGCCGCTGGTGCGCCACTTGGAACAAGGGCTCTGGGAACTCCGAGCCAGAGACAGCGCGGGCATCTACCGTGTGATTTATTTCCATTGGAAGGGGCGAACGCTTGGGCTGCTGCATGGCTTTACCAAGCGGACAAGGGCCACACCCCGGGGAGAGATTCTGCTGGCCCTTGATCGACGAGCGAAATGGCTTGACCGAGCCAAGGATCGATAGGAGAGGCACAATGGATGACCTGGATCGGCTGATCGAGCGGAACCTCGAGGACTCGACATTCCGAACGGCTTACGAAGCGAAGAAGCCGGCGATCGACCTCGCCACGCGGCTGTTCGAGTTGAGGTCTGCCCTTGGCCTCACGCAGCGTGAGGTCGCCGCACGGGCCGGGATAACTCAGCCGGAAATCGCGCGGCTTGAGTCTGGAGAGATTGGGCCGACGTGGGAAACCGTGTCTCGCGTGCTCGGAGCCCTCGGCGCGCGCCTAGAACTGAAAGTTACGGCACCAGATGGGAAGCTCATTCGGCTAGAACTGCCCGCCTCGGCGGCGCCCTCTAGGATACGGCGGAAGGCGAAGGCGTCCTGAGGATCAGGCTGCGGGCAGGGTGGGGAGCCATTCGGCGGCGCGCTGGTTGGCCAGGCGCATGCGCCAGCCGGCGGACTTGCGCGCGGTGACGTGCCAGTCGACGGGCTGGCCGGCGCGGCGGACGCCTTCGACGATGGCGCCGGCCCGTTCGAAGGCGCGGAGGACGGTGGTGAGGGCTGCGCGAGGCTCAAGGTACATCCCGTCCAGGGTGAGTGCGGTCATGCCTGCGAGGCCTTCGCGTTCGAGGTAGGCGGCGAAGCCCCTGGGGATGTTGGGAGATTCGATGACGTAGCCCCTGCTGGCGATGCTGCGAATTGTGGTCTCCATGGCGTGACTCCTCGTGTGCCGTTCGAAGGAGGTATGGACGGGCCGCGGCGAAAGGTGACGGGTGTCACATCGCGGATGGTAAAACGGCCGAAACCTGCGTAACGGAGGGTGCTGCACCAGCCACTGCGCCAGTGCCGCCCTGGCTGCGGTACGTTAGGAATACACATTTCGGGGCAGATTGCTTGGCAACGTACGACCTGATCGTCATCGGAAACGGCTCGGCCGGGGACAACATCGCGCGCACGCTGGGACGGAAGGGCAAGCGCGTCGCGGTTATCGAGCGTGAGCACCTGGGCGGCGAGTGCCTGAACGATGGGTGCATCCCGAGCAAGGCGTTGATCGACCTCTCGAAGACGGCCGCCGAGCGGGGCATGGGCTGGGACGAGATTGTCGCGAACATCCATGCGATTCAGTTGCTGGTGCGTGGCACGGACCCGAACGGCGGCATGCGAGCGGACGGCATCGACCTGTACCGGGCAGAGGCGCGGTTCGAGGGGCCGACGGCGGTGCGCGTGGACGGGGCGGTTCTGAGCGCGCACGACGTGGTGATCGCTACGGGCACGGCGCCGGGCATCCCCCCGATCCCGGGGCTGGGAGAGGCGCGGCCACAGACGAACCGGACGATCTTCAAGCTGGCGGCCCGGCCCGAGCGGCTGGCGGTGATTGGCGGGGGCCCGATCGGGATGGAGCTCGGGCAGGCGTTTCTGCGCCTCGGGAGCCATGTCACGCTGTTCGAAGCGGCGCCCCGGATCGCACCAACGGAGGACGCCGAGGTGTCGCTGGAGTTGACGCGGATTTTCGAGGCGCAGGGGATGCGCGTCATCGCAGGGGCGCGGATAGAACGAGTGGAGCGCCGGGAAGACGGCGCTGTCACCATTCTGGCGAACGGCGGCCGGTACGAGTTCGACGACGTGCTCGTGGCCGCGGGACGGGTGCCGCAGATCCCGGCGGGGCTGCTGGAGCTTGGGCTCCAACTCGATGCGCGGGGCTACATCGCGATCAGCCCGTGCGGGAAGACGAACCTCGAAGGATTGTGGGCGGCCGGCGACGTGACGGGGAAGTTCCAGTTCACGCACTACGCGAGCTACCAGGCTCACCACATCGGCAAGCACATCGAGAGCGGGCTGTGCGAGCCGATCCCGGAGACGACGGTGCCGTGGGCGATATTCACGGAGCCGGAGGTCGGCCATGCGGGGATGACGGAGGACCAGGCGCGCGGGGAAGGGCGCGACATCCGGGTGGCGCGGTTGGACGCCGCAGAGCTCGACTGGTTCCGGACGACGCGGCAAACGGACGGGTTTGCAAAGGTGATCGCGGATGCGGAAACGGGTGTGCTCCTTGGGGCGCACTTCGTGTGCGCGCGGGGGAGCACGCTCGTCGGCGAGGCGTGCCTGGCGGTGCAGCACGGGCTCACTGCCCGGCAGGTAGCCTCGACGGTGCATCCCTACCCAACGGCTTCGGAGCTGTTCCGCTGGGCCTGCGCGAAGGTGGTGTAGGCGGGGGTTAGCCGACGGGCACGAGGACGGAAACGGTGGTGCCGTGCCCGGGCTCGCTTTCGATGCGGTAGTCGCCGCCGACCCTGCGGGCACGTTCGGCCATCGTTTTCAGGCCGAGGTGGCCGGGAAACTCGGCGGTGGGATCGAAGCCGCGGCCGTTGTCCTGGACGACGAGGGAGACATGCCCTTCACGGCACTCCAGGGTGACGGTTGCTTCCGTGGCGTGGGCGTGCTTGGCCATGTTGTGGAGCGACTCCTGGCAGATGCGGTAGAGGGCTTCCTTGGTGCGGACGGGGATGTCGGGTTCTTCGGCGAGGTAGGCGGAGACCTGGACGCGGAAGCGGGACTGGGTGGCTGCGGCCTGGCGCTGGAGGGCGAGGACGAGGCCCTGCTGTTCGAGGGAGTCGGGGACGAGTTCGAAGATGAGGGCGCGGGTTTCGGCGAGGCCGGACTCGGCGAGCTGGACGATGTAGTCCACGGGCTCGGTGACTTCGGGGGCGGCGTCCTCGCCGAGGCGGCGGCGGGCGGTGCGGGCGCCGAGCCCGATGCCGTAGAGCGCCTGCGACACGGAGTCGTGCAGTTCGCGGGCGATGCGCTGGCGTTCTTCCATGGAGGCGGCGGCCTGGGCGCGTTCGAAGAGGAGGGCGTTCTGGACTGCGAGGCTGGCGCGGGTGGCGAAAGTGTCGAAACGCTGGCGGTCGTACTCGCTGAAGACTCGCGGGCCTGTCCAGCCGATGCTGAAGACGCCCCACCAGTGGCCATCGACGACGACGGGGATTTCGACGTAGCTGCCGAGTTCGCCGCCGGGCAACTCGGGGTTCACGCCGGGGGCAGAGATGTCTTCGACGATGCCCATGCGGGGTTGAGTGGGGAGGGGTCCATCCTGGCGGGAGCGGCGGTAGGCGCGGTCGATTTTCTCGAGCATGGTTTCGCTGAGGCCGCGGGAGGCGACGACCTGCATGACGTCACCGTCTCCGCGGATGGCGACGAGACTGCTGTGAGCGCCCATGAGTTCGAGGGCGAGGTCGACCATGGCCTGGAGGACGTCATCGAGGCGGAGGGAGCGGTGGAGGGCCTCGTCGGCGCGGTAGAGGGCTTCGAGTTCGGTGTTGCGGCGGGCGCTTTCTTCGAAGTGGAGGGCGTTCTGGATGGCGAGGCTCGCCCTGGCGGCGAAGGCGTCGAAGACGCGGCGGTCTTCTTCGTTGAACGTGCGCTGCTGGCGCCAGCCGATGCTGAAGAAGCCCCACAACTCGCCGCCGACGACAACGGGGATCTCGGCGAGACTGCGCGGGTAGGGCAGTCGGCGGTCGAAGTCGATTTTCTGGTTGGTGTAGACGTCTTCCACGAAGGCGGTGCGGAACGGCGCCGTCCAGTGAGCAAAGCGATCCTTTGTGAGGAGCTGGTAACGCTCGTTGATGACCGCACGCTCCTCGAGGCCGATGCCGGTGGTGGCGCGGACGGCGAGGCGGCCTGATTCGTCCCAGGAGACGACGAGGCTGGAGCGGGCACCCAGCAACTGGACGGCGAGATCGACCATCGCCTGCTGGACGTCTTCGAGCTTGAGGGAGCGGTGGAGGGCTTCGTCGGCCCTGTGGAGGGCCTCCAGCTCGCTGGCGCGGCGTTGCGCCTGGCGATAGAGCAAGGCCTTGTGGATGGCGAGCCCGGCGCGGGCGGCAAGCGTTTCAAGAAGGCGGCGATCTTCAGCGTCGAAGGTGCGGCGGTTGTGATAGCCGAGGACGAAGATGCCGAAGAAGGCGCCATCGACGAAGACGGGGACATCGACAACGCTCTTGCTGGGGGTGAGTTTCTGGACCTCCGGGTTGACGCGCGGGTCGTTGGAGACATCTTCGACGATGCCAAGCTCGGGCCCCTGGTTGGCGAAGCGCTCCCGGCCGATGGCGTGGTAGACCTCCTGGAGGGCAACGAGGTTGTCCTCGGGCACGCCGCGGGTGACGTGGGCGTGGAGGCGGTCGTGTTCATCGAAGGCGAGGAAGAGGCTGCGGTCGGCGCCGAAGAGGTCGACGGCGAGGTCGATGAGAGCCTGGAGGACGGCGTCGAGTTCGACGGCCTCGTGGAGAGCGCGGTCGGCTTTGGAGAGGGCTTCGAGTTCGGCGGCGCGCCGTTGGGTCTGGGCGAACAGCCAGGCGTTGTCCATCACGGGGCTGGCGCGTTCGGCGATGGCGCGGGCGAACGCGATCTCGTTGTCGTCGACCTCCACGTCGCGGGCGTAGTAGACGTAGACGAGGCCGATCATGTCGGGGCGGTTGAAGAACGGCGTACCGACGAGTGTGCGGTAGGGGACCTGGCGGATGAGATGGTAGGCGGGCTCGTACTCAGGGCGGGTGAGGAGGTAATCGACGGCATCGCGAAGGACCCAGGAGCGGTTGGCGGCGAGCGAGTCGCGAAGGAAGGTTTCCTGGACGGAGCCGCGGCGGAGGGCAGCCATGAGTTCGATGTAGCCTTCGGGCAGGTTGCAGGAGCCGAACGCCTTGCCGGACAGGTCTCCGGGGTCGAGAAGCATGACGCCGCAGGCGACGGCGCGGGTTTCGGCGACGATGTCGGCGGCGAGACGGTTGAGCACGTCATCAAGGGGTTCATCGAAGCGGACGCGTGCGCCGATGCGGTTGAGGGTCTCGGCGCGTTCGAGGCGCAGTTCGAGCGGCTCATCGGAAGGCCGCAGCGGGGTGAGGTCTCCGCGTTCGGAAGCGGGCCCGCGGGCGGCGGTGTACTCAGACATCGCAACGAAGCCTAATCGATTGCATGCGAGGATACGAGGGAGGGGGCCGTCTAAGGGCGGCTGGCGGTATCATCCGGGTTTTGGACAACCCGGGGAGAGCTTCATGGAAGCAACCGCGATAACAGTCCGCGTGCCCGCGACGAGCGCCAACCTGGGCGCCGGTTTCGACTGCCTGGGGCTCGCGCTGGATATGTTCGCATCGGTGACGGTGACGTTCGGGCAGGCTGAGCAACCGCCGACAGAGGATGTGGGTGAGAAGATGGTGCTGACGGCGGTGCGGCAGACGTACCACCGGCTGGGGAAGCAGCCGCCGGCCGGGATCCGGGCCAGGTACGGCGTGTCGATCCCGCTGGGACGAGGGCTCGGGGCGAGCGCCGTGGCACGCGTGGCGGGAGTGGTCGCGGTGAACGAATACGAGCGGGGAGCGCTCTCGGAGGGCGACTGCCTGGACATCGCCAGCGAGCTGGAGGGGCACGGGGATAACGCGTGCCCGGCGCTGTTCGGAGGGATGCAGGTGTGCGTGCAGGCGGCGGACGGGCACTATCTGCGGGCGCCGTGCCGGTTCCCGGCGGAGGCGGCGATAGCGGTGTTGATCCCGGACCATTCGATGCCGACGAAGGAGGCGCGGAAGGCGCTGCCGGAGATGTATTCGAAGGCGGACACTGTGCACAACACGGGCCGGGCGGCGCTGTTCGTGGCGGCAATGGCGGCAGGCCAGATGGAGCTCCTGGCGGAGGCGACAGACGACCGCATCCACCAGCGCCAGCGGGCGAGCCTGTTCCCGCCGCTGTTCGACATTTTCGCTGCGGCGCGCGGGGCGGGGGCGTATGCGGCCTGGCTGAGCGGGGCGGGGAGCTCGGTGGCGGCGATTTGCCCGGAAGGGCCGGCGCGGGAGATCGCGGCGGCGATGTTGCGGACGGCGGAAGCGCAGGGCTACCCGGGGCGCTCGCTGGTGACGCGGATCGCGCGGGAAGGGGCCACGGTCTCTCGCGTGGAACTGGTGCCGGACTGATGCTGCGCCCGGCGACGCGCGAAGACCTGGACACGATCATCGAGCTGATCCGCGCGCTCGCCGAGTACGAGCGAGAGCCGGAAGCCGTGCGGCTGGAGCGGGAGGAACTGGGGCGGCACCTGTTCGGGGAGCGGCCACGGGCCGAGGTCATCCTGGCGGAGACAAACGCGGGCGAAAGCGCGGGGTTCGCGCTGTTCTTCCACAACTTCAGCACGTGGGAAGGGAAGCCGGGGCTGTACCTGGAGGACCTGTTCGTGCGCCCCGAATACCGAGGGCAGGGGTATGGGAAAGCGCTGCTGGCCGAACTGGCCCGGCTGGCGCTGGAGCGCGGGTGTGCACGGCTCGAGTGGTCGGTGTTGGACTGGAACGAACCGTCGATCGCGTTCTACAAGGCACTGGGCGCGAAACCGATGGATGAGTGGACGGTGTACCGCGTAACGGGCGAGGCGCTGCGCGAACTCGCCGGGCGGTAGCGAGCGCGAGGGCGCGGGTTGGCGCAAGATAGCGGCGTGGCCGAGTTGACCCCTTCGCTCGCGGGCTTGCTGACGGTTGCCGAGGAAAACCACATCGATATGGCGGCGCTCGTGCGGGGCGTGCCAGTCGAGGGGCTGAAGTGGATGCCGGTGAAGGAAACGCCGCACCTCTCGGGCCATGTGCTGCATGTGCTGGAGCTGGAGGAGTATGTGGCGCGGGTGCTGGCCGGCGAGGACATCGAGTGGACGCGGCCGCTGGGCTCTTCGCTGGAGTTCGTGATGCCGGCGGGGAAGCTGCTGGAGCGGATCGCGGAGACGGACGAGCGGTTGCGGGCCGCGATCGCTCAGTGCAGCCCGGAACGGCTCGCGCAGCCGCAGCCGGGCTCCGACCGGACGATCGGGGAGATGCTGGTGGAGGACCTGGCGCATTCGAGCCAGCATGTTGGGCACATGCAGTTGACGCGGCTGCTCATGGTGCAAACGCTGAAGAGCCTGCAGGTGCCGGAGTACGTGCCCTGGGGATAGCGGCTGGATGAGAGGTGGTTCACACAACGGGGGTGGACTCCGCCCTATGGGTGAGCCAATCCCACTCCTCCGCCGGGGTGCGCGGCGAGTCTGAGGCGGTTCAATAGCTCCAGCGGCGGGAAAACCGGCGCGAAGGAAGAGGAGCCAAGAACAGTGAGCACGCACCCGATGATGCACCCCCACCTGGCAAGCACGTACGCAAAGGCGCGCCAGGCCGAATTCGAGAAGGAAGCCGCCGGCTTCCGCGCGGCAGCCGCCGCCCGGCCCACGCCGAACCGGATCGAGCGCTTTTTCATCAAGCGCCGCGAAGGCAAGGTGACCTGGATCGAAACCGTCATGGTGCAGCGCTCGGCATGAGCGCAGCGCCCCGCAAACACGAGAAGGCCCGCTGAGAAGCGGGCCTTCGGCTTTTCCGGGGATTCCGGTTTGGGTTCAGTGGCGGAGAGGGGGAGATTCGAACTCCCGGTGACTTGCGCCACACCGCTTTTCGAGAGCGGCACCATCAACCACTCGGACACCTCTCCGCTCCCGAGTGTAGCAAGTGCAGAAGCCGGAAGTCGAAGAGGCGCCTCTCAGTTCAGGCGGAAGGTGTCCTCGTCTTCGTCTTCGTCGGCGTCGCTATCGCTGTAGACGCCGGCGGGGGAGCCGCGCCAGACGGTGACGACGAAGTCCTCGCGATACGGGTCGGCGGTCATGACGAGTTGCTCGTCAGCGGCGTCGATGAGCTCCTGGATGCGCTCTTCGTTGGCGTCGGCGGTGGTGCAGAGCGTGGCGTAGACGTTGGCGCCCTGGTAGTGGAGGTCGAGGCGGCCGACGATGCCGCCGTCTTCGAGGACGGTGTAGGACTCGGAATGCGGAGTGCGGCATTCGCGCTCGAAACTGATCACAGGGGCCGCACCTGACCTTTCCCGATGATGGTCCATTTGTAGCTGGTGAGCTCGCGGAGGCCCATTGGGCCGCGGGCGTGCATTTTCTGGGTGGAGATGCCGACTTCGGCGCCGAGGCCGAACTGGGCGCCATCGGTGAACTGCGTGCTGGCGTTCACGTAGACGGCAGCCGAGTCGACGGCGTCGAGGAACTCCATCGCGTTGGCGTAGTCGTTCGTGAGGATGGCGTCGCTGTGGTGGCTGCCGTAGTGCTCGATGTGCTCGATGGCTTCCTGCAGCGAGTCGACGATGCGGACGCCGACGCGCAGGGCGAGGTGCTCGGTGCGCCACGTTTCCAGCGTAGCGGGTTCGACGGCGGGCGCGCCGGCGCCGGCGAGGACCTGGCGCGCGCGCTCGTCGGCGATGAAGGTGACCTTCGATCCCCAGGTTTCGACCATGCGGCGAAGGAACGCGGGCGCGATGCGCTCGTGCACGAGGAGCGTGTCGACGGCGTTGCAGATGCTGTAGCGGCGGGTCTTCGCGTTGTCCACAACGGCGACGGCCTGTTCGAGGTCGACGTCGGCGTCGACGTAAATCTGGACGACGGCCTCGCCGTGAGCGATGACGGGCATGGTGGCTTTGCGGCGGACGTAGTCGATGAGCTGGGAGCCGCCGCGGGGGACGATGACGTCGATGAGGTCGTTCATTTCAAGGAGCTCATCGACGTGGGCGCGGTCGGGGTCGGAGAGGACCTGGATGGCGTCGGCGGGGATGGCGGTACCGGCGAGGGCGCGCTGGAGCAGTTCGCCGAGCGCGCGGTTGCTCTCGCGGGCTTCCTTCCCGCCGCGAAGGATGGCGGCGTTGCCGCTCTTGAGGGCGAGGGCGGCGATATCGATCGTGACGTTCGGCCGGGACTCGTAGATGGTGGCGACCACGCCGAGGGGGACACGGCGGCGGCCGATGAGGAGGCCGTTGGCGAGGGTGCGGGAATCGAACACTTCGCCGACCGGGTCCGGGAGTTGCATGACTTTGCGCGTGTCGGCGGCGATGCCGCGGAGACGGTCGGGATTGAGGGTGAGGCGCTCGATGAAGTAGTCATCGAGCCCTTCGGCGCGGGCGTTCGCGAGGTCCCGCGCGTTGGCTTCGAGGACGGCCGCCTGCTCGGATTCGAGGAGGTCGGCGATGCGAGCGAGGGCCTTGTCCTTTTCGGCGGTGGAGACGCGGGCGAGGGCGCGCGAGGCGGTCCGGGCCGCGGCGGCGCGCTCGCGAATGAGCGAAGTCGTCATCGTCATGCGGGATAGTGTAGCCGAGTTCCGAGTTCCGAGTTCCGAGAGCCAAGAGTCGGGTAGGATCCGGGGTGTGGACTTGCACCGCTTCATCCAGGAGTACACGGACGCTGTTTACCACGCGCGAAACCCGGAAGCGGCCGGGCGGTACATCGCGGACCCGTGCATCCGGCACGAGCACGGCCACCGGGTGGTGATGCCGTTGGCAGAGAACAAGGCGCGCATCGCGGGGTTCCTGGCGCAGGCCACGGACGTGAGGTTCGAGAACGCGGCGGCACTGGCCGAGGGCGACCTCTACGCGGCTGCCTACCAGTTCTCGTTCGTGGCCGGCGGCGAGCCGAAGACGCTTTCCGGCATCGAGATCTTCAAAGTGCGCGACGGGAAAATCGTGGAGACGTGGAACTCGGCGGCTGGCGAGGGGCCGTGGGGATGACGGTGCTTGGCGGGAACGCAGGGCCTGGAGCCGGTAGGATGCGTGCGTGCGGCCGAAACTGATCGCGCTGGACCTTGACGGGACCCTTTTGAACTCGGCTGGCCAGGTCTCCGACAGGAATGCCGGGGCGCTGCGAGCTGCGCATGCGGCGGGGATCGTGCTCGCTCCGGCGACGGCGCGCTGGTACCAGGCAGCGATCCGTCCGTTCCAGGCGCTGGGCATCCCCGTTGCCGCCATCGCTTCCGCCGGGGCGGACGTGCGCGACGCCGACGGGAGGGTAGTGTGCCAGCAGTTCCTGGATGGTGACTTTGCCCTCTTCCTGGCCGACCTGTGCAACCGCGCCGGCTGGACGGCGACGATTTCGACGCCAGAACGCGCCTATCGGCGGGCCAACGAACTGCCTGCCTGGGCGGCGAACGCGCCCGAGTGGCTGAAGCCGGTGACTGCATTCGAAGGCGAGCACCTCTCGAAGGCGCTCTCGGTGCTGGCGGAGGCCCTGCCGCTGGATGCGCACCTGCCGGAGCTGGAGGCGTGGGCCGGGCGGATTAGCATGTTCACGGCAACGTCTTTCAACGGCGACTCGCTCATCACGATCACGGCACACGGGGTGGACAAGGGGAGCGGGCTGCTTGCGCTGTGCGAACACCTGGGCATCGACCCGATGGAGGCCGCGGCGATCGGGGACAGCGAGGTGGACCTGCCCATGTTTCGCGTGGCCGGCATCGCGGTGGCCATGGGGGACGCAACCGAGGACGCCAAGGAGGAGGCGACGCACCAGACGGGGACAGCGGACGAAGACGGGGTGGCGCAGTTTATCGAGTCCATCCTGTAGCGCCCAGTCGCGTAGACTCGCGGGGCATGGCTTCGCCGTTCAGCGTCCTGCGGGAAGGCCTGTTCGAGGGCCGCGTGGCCCTGGTCACAGGGTCCGGCAGGGGCATGGGACAGAACATCGCACTGCGCTTCGCGGAGCTGGGCGCGGACGTGGTTGTTACGGGGCGGCACGTGGAGACGCTGGAGCAGACGAAGGCCCGGATCGAGTCCCAGGGAGGCGCGTGCTTCGCGCACCCGTGCGACATCCGCGACACGGGGCAGGTGGACTCGCTGGTGCAAGCGGTGGTAGAGCACTTTGGGCGAGTGGACTTCCTGGTGAACAACGCTGGCGGGCAGTTCCCGGCGCGCCCGTCGGAAATCAGCGACCGTGGGTGGCGGGCCGTGGTGGACCTGAACCTGAACGGGACGTGGAACATGCTGAGCAGGGTGGCCCCGCTCATGCTCGAACGGAAGTTCGGCGCTGTTGTGAACATCGTCCACGTGTACTCGTTCGACCGCGGCGCGCCGGCGTTCGTGCACTCCGGAGCGGCGCGAGCAGGCGTGGTCAGCCTGACGCGAACGCTGGCGAACTACTGGGCGCGCCACAACGTCACCATCAATGCGCTCGCGCCCGGTTCGATTTCGACCGAAGCCCTGCGCGAGCGCGAGTACGCCCAGCTCGGCGTCGAGAACTACGAGGCAGTCCAGCTCCAGGACGTCCCGGCCCACCGGCTCGGCGAACGCGACGAGATGGCGGAGATCTGCGCCTTCCTCTGCTCGCCGGCCGCCCGCTACATCACCGGCTCCGTCATCACCGCCGACGGCGGCCAGAGCGTTGCGAACTGGACTGACGTGTGGGATATGGAGACGCCGTAGGGGGCAGGCACGCTTCGCCGGGGAGAGGGAACAGGGAACGACGAACTACGATTCCAGGCGCAAGGTGACCACCTCCCGGTCAACCCCACCCAACCGCCGCTTGTACTCCTCGTCGCCCCGGAGGAAGTCGAAGCGCCGCTTCCCCAGCGCAATCGCTTCGCGGATGGCGAAGGCCTTGCTCACGAGGCCAACCGAGAGGTGCGAGTACTGCGGGTCGTAGCCGCTGTTGTAGAGGTAGAGGGCATCAGAGGTTTCGAACGAAAGGGTCATCGCAACATCGTTGCCGGCGAGCGTGAGCGTCGAGAGCCGGAGCATCCCGAGGGCGCTGAATGTGGCGCCGAGATCCCGGAAGAACGCCTCCATCGCCGGCGTGAGGAACTCGTCCTTGTCGCCGCGGCTGATGCGCATGAGGTGGAAGAGGGCGTCCATGCGGCCCGTCACAGCATCCGGTCCCGTCGCGGTTTCGAATGACCACGCGCCCGCCGCCTCGAAGTTGCGGAGCTTGCGGCGCAATTCGTGGCGATCCTTCTTCGACAGCGACGCGACGTACTCTTCGAAGTCGCGCGGCAGGTCGAGCCCGGGGCAGACCGCCTCGTGCTCAATTTCGCAACGCCAACCTCCGTCGTTTGCCGCCCGGGAGATGGCCGAGGCCATGGCCGAATCCGCAGGCAGGCCCCAGAAGATGGCGGCCGGGGTCAGGTCCTCGCGCAGCCACTCGAGAATGCCGGCGGCGACGGCGGGTTCTTCGCCGGGCAGTGCGAGTGGGCCGGCGTAGTCGCGGACGTTGTGGTCGCCGAGTTCGCGGGCTTCGGACTGGCCCATATCGAGCGCAGACGCACCGATAAGCGCCTCCTCGCGGCGGACAGAGAGGAATACCGGCGAGCAGGCGCCGCCAAAGTGGCGGAGCCAGACGCGATGCCATTCGGGGTGGTGAAAGGGAGACGCGCCAGGGACATCGTCCCAGAGTTGGGCCCAGGCGGGCGCGAGCGCGTCGAAGTCCTCGGAGGTGATGAGCGGGAGTCCGGGCACGCCCCGATCCTAGCGGGCCGGGCGGCCTAGCGGTCGAGCGCTGCCCAGAGTTCGGCCTGGGAGACGGAGAAGCCGGGCATGGCGGCCGTTTCGATCGGTGCATCCGCCGGGAGGCGGTCGCCGTCCCGGGATTCGTCGAAGACCTCCACGGTCCGCGCGTAAGGGTCGATCAGCCAGCAGCACTCGACGCCGTTGCGGCGGAACGCCCGGCATTTCTCGCGCAACTCGGCCATGGATTGGCCTTCGGAGCGCACCTCGAAGACGACAGACGGGATGCTGTCGCGCCCGGAAGGACGGCCGGGAGCCCAGTAGGCGGTATCGGGGAGGCGGTAGCCGGAACTGAGGCGAACACGCCCTTCGGGGCCTGCATCGCCCCCATGAGCGCGAATGTAGAGTTCGAAGAGGTAGTCGAGGAAGCGGATAAGCCTGCGGTGAAGGTGGTCGGGCATGGGTTTCTGCAGCACCACTCCATCGACGTACTCGAGGTAGGGTTTCTCCTCGGGCAGGGCGACGTATTCCGCCTCGCTCATGCGGCGGCCGTGGTACTTCGAAACCGGAAACTCCTCGGCTGGGGGCCGCGGGCGTCGAATGGCCATGGGGAGAGTATACGGCCGTGAAGCTCGTACCGGGCCGGGCGGCCTAGCGGTCGAGCGCTGCCGAGAGCTCAGCCTGGGAGACGGAGAAGCCGGGCATGGCGGCCGTTTCGATCGGTGCATCCGCGCGGAGGCGCTCTGCGTCGCGGGTTTCGTCGAAGACCTCGACGGTCCGCGCGTAGGGGTCGATCAGCCAACAGCACTCGACGCCGTTGCGGCGGAACGCCCGGCATTTCTCGCGCAACTCGGCCATGGATTGGCCTTCGGAGCGCACCTCGAAGACGACGGACGGGATGCTGTCGCGCCCGGAAGGACGGCCGGGAGCCCAGTAGGCGGTATCGGGGAGCCGATAGCCCGCCTGCCCGGCCAGGCGAGTGCGGCGTTCGGGGCCGCCGTCGCCGCCGGCGCGAAGCGCGTAGGCATACAGCAGGTAATCGGGGAACCAGATAAGGCGTCCGTGGAATTCGTCGGGCATGGGTTTCTGCAGCACCACTCCATCGACGTACTCGAGGTAGGGTTTCTCCTCGGGCAGGGCGAGGTACTCCGCCTCGCTCATGCGGCGGCCGTGGTACTTCGAAACCGGGAACTCCTCCGATGGAGCATGCGGACGTCGAATGGCCATGAAATGAGTATACGCCTTGCCCCTGGCGGGCCTCGTCCGAATGGCGGACGGAGCGCCGCCCGTGTAGACTCCGCCCGCTCCCGGGGGAGCGAAGGAGATTAGCCACCGTGAAAGCCGCGATCTTCCATGGGCCACACCAGCCCCTGACTATCGAGAACATCGACATCGACAAGCCAAAGGGCCACGAGGTGCTCGTGAAGACCATGGCAACGGGTGTCTGCCACAGCGACCTGCACTTCGTCGATGGGCTCTACCCGCTGCCGGCCCCGGCAGTACTCGGCCACGAGCCGGCGGGCATCGTAGAAGAAGTGGGCGACCAGGTGGAGTACGTGAAGCCCGGCGACCATGTGATCTGCTGCCTCTCGGTGTTCTGCGGGCAGTGTGAGATGTGCGTGAGCGGCCGGCCGAACCTGTGCCGCGCCCCGGAGCTTCGGCGCCGGCCGGATGAGAAGCCGCGGCTGTCGTGGAACGGGACGCCCGTCGGCCAGTTCGCGAACCTGGGAAGCTACGCAGAGCGGATGCTGCTCCACGAGCACGCGGTCGTGAAAGTCCGGAACGACGTGCCATTCGGGGCGCTGGCGCTCATCGGCTGCGGCGTGACGACGGGCGTCGGGGCCGTGTTGAACACGGCGCGGATCGAGCCGGGCTCTTCTGTTGCCGTGTTCGGTTGCGGCGGCGTGGGACTGGCAGCGATCCAGGGGGCCCGGATTGGCGGCGCGCGGATGATCATCGCGGTCGACACGGTCGAATCGAAGCTGGCGAAGGCGAAAGAGCTGGGCGCAACGCATGTCGTCGACGCATCGTCGCACGACCCGGTGCAGGCTATCCGCGAGATCAGCGGCGGCGGCGGCGTGGAGTACTCGTTCGAGGCAATCGGGTCGAAGCGGGCCGCGGAGCAGTGCTTCGAGTGCATCGACCGGGGCGGGACGGCGACGATCATCGGGATGATCCCGGTGGGGCAGAAGGTGGAGCTGGACGGGCCGGCGTTCCTGGGCGAGAAGCGCATCCAGGGTTCGAGCATGGGCTCCAACCGGTTCCGCAAGGACATGCCGCGGTACGTCGACTTCTACCTCCAGGGGCGGCTGAAGCTGGACGAGATGATCAGCCGGACGGGACGGCTGGAGGACGTGAACGAGGCGTTCCGGGCGATGAAGGCAGGGGAAGTCGCGCGCACGGTATTGACGTTCGATTAGCAACAGAGTGCCCGCCCTCTCCCGGGCCCGGGAGAGGGCGGGCGTGGGTGGCGACCAGAGCGGAAGGGCCGACGTTTGCAGCGAAATCGGCAGGGGCGGATGCGAGCATGCTTGGAAGGGGAGCGATGAACCGGATCGAGATCGAGGCGAAGTTGAACCGCGACCGGGCGTGGCTGCTGGAAACACTTTCCGGCATGTCCCCGGAGGAGCTGTATGCGCCACGGACGGCGAGCGAGCACGACCCATCGAAGGCATGGTCGTTCGCGGACCACTTCATCCACACGACGCTCATCGAGCGGAACTGGAACGAGATGTTCCGGCGGCACCTGGCAGGCGGGCAGGGGATGACGCTGGGGAAGAATAAGGACGGTTCGGCACAGACGCGCGAAGAGGTGATGGCGGGGGTGCACCGCTGGACGGAAGCGTGGGCCGACGAGCACCGGGGGAAGAGCCTCGACGAACTGGTACGGATCGGAGCGGAGACACGGGCGCAAACGCTGGCGCTGCTTTCCGAGCTGACGCAGGAGCAGCTGGATTCGAAAATCCCGGGCGCGCCATGGGCCGACGGGACCGTAGGGGGCATCATGGCGGCGAACGCGGACCACGGCAGGATGCACTTCAAGTGGGCGAAAGAGGGGGAGCTGGCACCCGGGTGAGCGGGTGGCGCGGTGTGCCGAACCGCGTCGGTCGTCCTGGATGGAGGGTGTACCGAACCGCATCACTGCGGTTCCTCTGATTGAGGGCGTGTGGGGTCAGACCGTCATACCGAACCGCATTACTGCGGTTCCTCTGATTGGGGGCGTCCTGGGCGAGACGGTCGTACCGACCGCAGTACTGCGGTTCCTCTGATTGGGGGCGTCCTGGGCGAGACGGTCGTACCGACCGCAGTACTGCGGTTCCTCTGATTGGGGGCGTCCTGGGCGAGACGGTCGTACCGAACCGCATTACTGCGGTTCCTCCGATTGGGGGCGTGTGGGGTGTGAATCAGCCGACGTAGGCCTCGTTGCCGAGGGCCGAGGGGAGCGGGCCCTCCATTTTGAAGCGGCGGATCTCGCGACGTTCCGCGGGGAGGAAGCAGTGGACGCAGCGGCAGGGGCGGGGAAGCTCGACGGGCACGAGGACGCGGTTGGCGCCGTGTTCCGGGCAGACGATCTCGAACTCGATCACTTCGATATTCATCCGGGCCCTCCTCGTCGCGGCCAGCGTGTCCCCTCGACCCCCGAAATGGATCTATAGGATAGACATATGGCCGAGTTTGAACAGGCCCGTTGGACTAACGTTTTGTGAACATTTGGGCACTGTTCGCGACGGTTGGCCAGGCCGGTGCTGCGGACTGGAGCGGAAGAGCGGCTCAGGGGGCAGGCTCGTACGAAAGCCTGATGTTAGGCGCCACCGGGAACGCGCAGAATGGTTGGCATGGCAAGCGACGGCATCTTCGGCGGGCACCGCGGGGGCCTGACCGTCGGCATCCTGCTGGCGATCACGATTGTGGCGTTCGAGGCTCTTGCCGTGGGTACGGTCATGCCCCGCGCGGAGGCGGACCTGGGGCACCTCGAGCTGTATGGGTGGGTGTTCAGCGGGTTCCTGCTTGCGAGCATCGTGGGGATCGCGTGGGCCGGGGAACAGGCGGATAAGCACGGGCCCGGGCGGCCGCTCGCAGTGGGCATGGGGCTGTTCGCGTTGGGGCTGCTGATCGCCGGGCTGGCGCCGACGATGCACGTGCTGGTGCTGGGCAGGATCATCCAGGGACTCGGGGGAGGCGCGCTCCCGCCGGTGGTGTACGTGATCATCGGGCGGGGATACCCGGAGGAACAGCGGCCGCGGATGCTGGCGATGCTGGCAACGGCGTGGGTGGTGCCCGGGTTCATCGGGCCGCTCATCGGGGGCGCGGTGGCGGAGTGGATTTCGTGGCGGGCGACGTTCTTGATGATCGTGCCCGTGCTACCGCTCTCGGCGTTCCTGATCCTGCCGGCGATCTTCCGGCTGGGGCCTCCAGAGGCCCGGGAACATGCGGCCAGCAAGCTTCCGACCGCCCTGCAACTCACGTTCGGCGCGGGACTCGCGCTGGCAGGCGTCGCAACCGGCGAGCCGCTGGTGGTGGCGCCGCTGGTCGCCGCCGGGGTGGTCATCGGCTTCCCGGCGTTGCGGAGGCTGCTGCCTCCGGGGACCTTACGGGCGCGGGCGGGGATGCCGGCGGCAATCGCGGGGAACGGATTCCTGAACATGGCGTTCTTCAGTGCGGACGCGTTCATCCCGTACCTGCTAACGACGCACCGGGGGTACTCGACGTTCGTGGCGGGACTTTCGCTCACGAGCGCAACACTGAGCTGGACGGCGGGCTCGTGGATGCAGGAGCGGCTGGCCGACCGGACATCGCGGGCGGCGCGGGCAGCCGCCGGGGGCTTCCTTCTCACGGTGGGCCTCGCGGCGACGACTGCCGGGCTGATCGAAACGGTGCCGGGGCCGGTGGTGGCGGTGACGTGGGCGGTAGCGGGGCTCGGCATCGGGATCGCGTACCCGACGTTCTCGCTGGAAATGCTCGCGGGGACAACGGCGGGCCGCGAAGGCGAGACCTCGTCGGCCATGAAACTGACGGAAACGCTTTCAGCGGCGGCCGGGGTTGGCGTCGCGGGTGGCATCGTGGCAGCCGGCGAAGCGGGTGGCTGGGCAGGCGGGGCGCTGGGCGCCGTCTTCGTGCTGGCAGGGATGGCGGGGCTGGCGACGATGCTGATTGCCATGAGGCTTTCGCGGGTAGTGGCCCGGGAAGCGGAACTGGAGGCTCACGCGCACGGAGACGCCGTGCGCGTGCCCTCGGAGGTGTCGCCATGACGACAGTGATCGATGAGGCCCTGGAGCAACTGGCCGGCTGCGGGGCGGAGTTCCGCGGCGGCCTGGCAAATCATGGGCCAATGGCGGCGGACGCGCTGATCCACCTGGGCCGCGGGGAGACGGTCGGCGGCTGGGTCGAACGCTACCGCCGGCGGCTGGCGGAGGCACCGGCACCGGAACCGCCGATCGACCCGGCAGAGTGGCGGGCGGGGCTTGGCGACTTCTCGCTGGCGCCACGGTGGGAGGCGCTGTTCCTGCGCGAGCTCGCCACGTTGCCCTGGCGGGAGGTGGTGCGGACGTGGGTGCCGCGGCTGGCGCCGGGGTTCCTCGCGGGCGCGACCCACGGGATGCTCCGTACGGCGCACGCGGTCCGGGGGCTGCGGGAAGGGGAGACCGCGGCGCGCCGGGAAGAGCTGGCGAAGGGACTGGCGTACTGGGCAGCGCGTTACTACGCGATGCCGGCCAGCGAGGGCCGACCGCGGCCGCTGCACGCGGCCATCGAGGCCGTGCCGCTGCTGGCGCAGGAGCGGCGCCAGAACTCGGGGCTGATTACGCGGGCGGTGGTGGCGGTGGCAGAGGACCCCGCATTCGCGCCGGTGGCAGGGATGCTGGACGTTTCCGGGGAGGTCGAGAGCGGCCTGACCGCGTTCACAAGGGAGTTCGCGCGGATCTACCTGGAGAATGCGCACATCTCGCCGATCGCATTCATCCACAGCGTGACGGCGCCGAGCGCAATCCGCATGCTCCAGCCGGTGGTTGGCGACGAGACGGCGCGCGAACTGCTCCGCTACGGATGGCAGGCGGGGGCTGCGTTTATTGCGGCGTATACCGTCCCGGGGGATACCGCACCATGGGAGGCGCCGGATAGCGACTGGGATGACCTCGCGGACCGGGCGGTGGCATCCGGGGACGAGCACGCGATCAAGATGACGGAGGCATGCCTGCGGGAGTACCGCATCTCGCCGGACCCGGTGTATGTCGCGGCGGCAGCGGACGTGAGCGCGCGCTTAAGGGCTCGTTAGCGCTTGCGCTCGCCGTAGTCTTCGAACGGGGCATCGCGGCGGCGGATGGTCTCGCGGAAGCCGAGTTCGCCGAAGCTCTCTCGCCAGCGGAGTGCTTCCTCCGTGTGGCGGGTGACGCCGTCGAAGAAGGTACCGAGCATCTGGGTGGTGCGCAGGCCCATGTTTTCGAAGGCCTGGTTGATGAGGAGCTTGTTCAGGGCGAGCTGGTTCTGCGGGATGTTGGCAAAACGCTTGCAGTAGGCTTCGGTCTCCTCGGAGAGCTTTTCCTTCGGAAAGACTTTGGAGACGAGCCCGATGCGGTAGGCGGTCGGGGCGTCGATCTGGTCGCCGCTGAGGAGGAACTGCTTCGCATGTTCGAGGCCGACGCGGTAGACCCACATCATGGTGGTGGGGGTGCCGTACACACGGCTGGGCGGGTAGCCGATGATGGCGTCTTCGGCCATGAAGATGAGGTCGGCGCAGAGGATAAGGTCAGTCCCGCCGCCGAGGGCATAGCCGTGGAGCTGGGCGACGACGGGCTTGGGGCACTCCCAGAGCTTCATGAAGCGGCGCATGTTGTTGCCCATGAAGGCGTAGTCGCGGACAGGGTCCCAGGCGCCGGGGCGGGCATCGATGGGACGGGCGCCGTAGCGGGGCTGCTGGCGGGCGCGGCCGCGTTCGCCTTCGCGGGGGTTCAGGTCGTAGCCGGCGGTGAAGGTGGGGCCGGCGCCGCGGAGGATGATGGACCAGACATCCGGGGAGGCGGCGGCGGCATCGATACCGTCGGCGATGCCCTGGATGACGGCATCGGTGAGGGTGTTCATTTTCTCGGGGCGGTTGATGGTGATGATGGCGAGGGAGTCGCGTTCTTCGTAGAGGACGACGGGTTCTTCGTGCACGTGTACATCCGGGCTCGGGGGTGGAGTGGCCGAACGATACACCGGCGGGAGGCGATTGCGGATGCCTCGCAAGTTGGGGAAACAAGACTTCAGCGGTTGCGCGGCATCGCGATCGTGGTGCCTACTGAGAAATGATGGGCTCATCCGGACTGATCCTGGCGAACCGCGCCTACCTGGACCACGAGGCGCCGCGCTGGGCTGAGTCGCCGTCTTCCTCGGGGAACGGCGGGCTGCTGGCGGCGCTGCGGCCGGTGATCGAGCCGTGGGACGGCGTGCGCGGCACGACATGGATCGGGGCGGGGCTGGGCCGCCACGACCGGGAGTGGACGGATGAGCGGGGCTTCGAGTTGTTGGAGACTCCTCGCGGGCTGCTGCGCCACCGGCGGCTGTACTTCCCGCGGCGAGTGTGGCAGGGGCATTACGCGCAGGTCTCGAACAGCTTTACGTGGCCACTGTTTCACATTGTGCGGTACGACCTGCCGGCGGCGACCGGGTACTACCCGGAGCCGGCGCTGGTCTCGGCGCAGGATTGGGCGGATTTCGAAGCAGTGAACAACGCGTTTGCCGCGGCGGCGGCGGAAGAGGCGGCACCGTGGGCGTGGGTGCATGACTACCAGCTCGCGCTGGTGCCGCGGATGCTGCGGGAACGAGGGTTCGCCGGAGGGATTGGATTCTTCCTGCACATTCCGTTCCCGGACTGTGAGGTGGCCGCGCGCTACCTGCGAGACGGTCGCGGGGCGGCCTTCAAGCGGCTGGTGGGGGGGATGCTCGGCGCGGGGCTTCTGGGCTTCCAGACCGAGGGTGACCGCGAGCGGTTCGCGCACGCCGCTTCCGTATTGTGCGGGGCAACAGCAGTGGAAGGCGGACTGGAAATCGAGGGGCGGTACGTGCGGACCGGGGTGTTCCCGGTCGGGATCGACCCCGAAGAGGTGCTCGAGGTGGCGAGAGTGGCGGCGACGCCGCCGCGCGTGCAGAACGCCCGGGCGAGTGGCCTGCCGCTGGTGGTGGGGTTGGAACGGGGGGACTTCACGAAGGGCATCCCGGAGCGGCTGCGGGCGGTTGCGGCAGCCTTCCGGAGCGGGATGCGGTTCGCCTACATCGGGATCGCGGCGCCGACACGGGAGGGCGTGAGCGCGTACGAGTCGCTGGAGGCCGCGGTGGAGGCGGCGGCAGACGAGGCGAGGGCGGCCGCCGCGGCGGTGGGCGGGAGTTTCGCCCACGCCCGGGCGAACGTGGGCTGGAACGACGTGGTCGCGTTGCAGCGGGAGGCCGACGTCGTTTTCACGTCGTCGCTTGCGGACGGGCAGAACCTGGTGCCGCTGCAGGCGGCGATCGCGCAATCTCTGCGGCGGGCGGAGGAGCGCGGCGTGGTTGTGACGGGGCGGGACGCAGGAGTGGCGCACACGCTCTCCGGGTTTGAACGCGACGGGCTGGCGGTGGTTGACCCGCTGGATCCTGGGGCGATGCGGGAGACGCTGGTGCGGGCGCTGCGAGGGGAACCGGGCCGGATTAGCGAGCGCTTCGTTGGGGAGGTGCGCCGGCGGGATGCGCTGGCGTGGGCGACCGGCTTTATCGAAGCGCTGGAGGAAACATGCTGAGTCTGGATGCGATTGAACAGTTTCGGGCGCTGGCGGCCGCTCGTGGGCCGCTCCTGATAGCAACTGACCTGGATGGGACGCTGGCGCCGATCGTGGCGCACGCAGGCGATGCGCGGGTGCCGCCCGGCACGCTGGCAGTGCTGGACCGGCTCTGCTCGGCGGCGAAGGTGGCGGTGATCACGGGGCGCGACCTGAACACGGCGCGGAGGATGGTGCCTGTCGAAGGTGTGGTCGTCGTGGGGAGCCACGGGCTCGAGGCATCGTTCGACGACCCGCTGATCCCGGGAGTGGACCGGGTGGCGCTGAGCGCGGCGCTGGAACAGATCGAGCAGCGGGTGATCTCGGCGCTGCCGAGCTCGTTCCTGCATATCGAGCGGAAGGCGATTTCGACGGCGTTCCACTTCCGGCGCGCGCCGGACCTGGAGCCGGACCTGCGCGCGCTGCTCGCGAACCTGCCGGAAGGGCTGCGCCTGCGGGAGGGGAGGATGGTGCTGGAGGTGCTGCCGGATGCGCGCGGAGGCAAAGACCTGGCGCTGACGGCCCTGGCACGGCAGCTGCAATGCAAGACCATCCTGTGCATGGGCGACGACGCGACGGACGTGGGGATGTTCCGGGCGGCGCTCGGGCTGGCGCAAACAGACGGGCTGCATGTCCTGCTCGTCGGGGTTTCCGGCGGCCACGAAACGCCGGCCGAGATCATCGAGCTCTCCGATGTGGTGGTGCGTTCGCCGGAGGAAGCGCTGGAGGGCCTGGAGACGCTGGCGCGGGCGCTCGGGGTCTGAGGGGAGTCCGAGTCCGAGTGGGACGGAGCCCCACCCGGACTCTTCGGGCGGGTATCAGGCGACGAGGGTACCGAGCACCTTTTCGACCTGGTCCAGGGGGCCCGTGGGCATGCTGATGCTGGGCAGGTCGACGCCGAGCTGGCGGCGTTCTTCGATGCCGGCGGCAACGGTTTCGAGGTCGCCCCAGATGGCGGTTTCTTCGAGCATGCGGTCGCCCATGGCGGCCATGAGCTCGGGGTTGGTGCCGAATGGCGGAGGCTTGTGGGTTTCGGCGACCTTGCGCATCGCGGCCACTTCCTCGCCGAAGCCGTTGCGGGTGAGCATCTCGTGGTAGAAGTCGCCCATGTTGGTGACGTACCAGGAGATAGGGCCGGCGGCCTGCATCTTCGCCTTCTGTTCATCGGGGTTGATGACGACGGTGAGGGAGGCGACGCATTCGACGGCGTTGGGGTCGCGGCCGGCAGCTTTGGCGGCCTCGGAGATCATGGCCTTGCCGTCCTTGAACTTCGACTTCGGCCAGTAGATGGGCATCCAGCCGTCGGCGACGGTGGCGAGCGACTGCATGCTCTTGGGGGAGATGGAAGCGACGTAGATGGGGATGTGCTTGCGGGGTGGCTCGAAGAGAAGCTTGAAGCCGCGCTGGAGCTTGAAGATCTGGCCGTCGTAGAAGACCTTCTCGCCGCTGACCATCATGTTGATGATCTCGATGTATTCCTTGGTGCGCTGGATGGGCTTCGAGAACTTCTCGCCGTGCCAATGCTCGATGACGCGGTCGCCGGAGGTGCCGAGGCCGAGGATCATGCGGCCGCCGGAGAGCTCGTCGAGGGTGGCGGCAGTCATGGCGAGGACGCCAGGGGAGCGTCCGAAGACGGGGGCAATGCCGGTGCCGAACTTGATCTTGCTCGTCTGGAGGGCGATCTGGGTGAGGAGCGAGAACTGGTCCCGGCCCCAGGTTTCGGCGGTGAAGACGGCTTCGACGCCGACTTCTTCCGCCACTTTAATCCTGTTGATGATTTCCCTGTTCTGTTCGGGGCTTCCTGTGAAGCCCACCGAAACCGCAAGCCGCCTGGGCATGCGTCACCCCGCGAATGAGATTCGTCCGTTGCAAGAAAGGACGGTGCCTCAGCCTAGCAAGGGGAGGCGGAAGTGGAAAGGCAACGGGCCCGCGCTCACTCCGGTGGGGCGCGCAACTCGAACTTCGCGGGCTGGTCGCCGTGGGGATGGTAGTCGCAGGGGTGGGCGAGGACGGAGTTGAGGAGCATGCGGGGGAGCGCTTCGAGGATGTAGTCGGCTTTGAGGGGCCCTTCCGGGCGGCGCCAGATGAAGTTCCCGTTGACCGCGAACATGAGGGTGTAGCGGAGGAAGCGGGGGTCGCGGTCGGTGAAGACGCCGGTTTCGATGCCGGTGCGGAGGATATCGGTGAGGAGGCGCTCGTAGGCGCGGTCGGCGACGCGGATGCGGGCGCGGGCATCGGGGGAGAGGGTGCGCGGGCGGCCCGTCATGAGGGTGCTGCGGTTGAGGGGCTCCATGCCGACTTCGACGAGGTCCTCGATGGCGGCGAAGAGCGCCTGTTCGGGGGGAAGGCCGCGGGCGATGATCTTTTCGAGGCGTTCGCTGGCACGAGTGACGGCCTCGACGACGATTTCGGCGTAGAGGTCTTCCTTGCTGCGGAACTGGTAGTAGATGACGGCGCGGCTGGTGCCCATGTGGGCGGCGACGTCTTCGAGGGTGGTGGAGGGGTAGCCTTTTTCGATGATGACTTCGGCCATGGCGAGCATGATTTCGCGGCGCCTGGCCTGGGTGCGGGCCGGGTCCTGGACGCGATAACCACGCAGGCCAACTTCATCAGCCACGGGGCAAGCCTACCGAAACCACGACTCTTGACAAGCCCGTATGCCGCCGGTAGATTCGGCGCTCCTGACTAAACACGAGTGTTTAACCCACCGTGAAGCGCGAACGAGGCTGCTCTAAAGCCTCGCCGCAGCCGCCTGCGCGGCGTGACTGAGTCGAATCCAGGCCGCCGGCCGAGCGCCTTCCCCCCTCGGGTCAGCGTGGCGCAAGGACGAGCGGAGGACCTGGGTTTCGAACCTGGGCGATGGGGCAAAGCACCCGGCCATGGTGTGGCTCCCTGGCCGGGGCTTCGCCCAGGTGACGTGGGGAGAAACCATCCCGCCCTGGGCAGGCGTACATCATGAAGAAGCATCGTTTGTCTCGATAGGAAGTATTGACGGGGCAAAGCGGGCGAGCGTATACACGGGCGCAGATCCGAACGGTGCTCAGATCGGAGGGGAAGCACTCATGGACCGGGAGAACTACTGGAACCGCAAAATCCGGCGACGCCGCGTGCTTGGGGGCGCGGGTGTCACAGTCCTCGGGGCGAGCGCGTGGGCGCTTGCCGGCTGTGGAGACGATGACGACGACGATGGCGGGGGCGATACCGACGCCGGTGTGAAGCCCGGGACGCAAACCCCGCCGACACCGACGACGGCGGGCGAAGTCATCAAGAAAGATGGCGTGCTCCAGTCCCGGCAGGGCGCGATCTTCGCGTCGATCAACCCGTATTCGGGCCTGGACAGCGGGCTCCTGTGGGGGTTCACGATCTTCGACCACCTGTGGTACACGCCACTGGACACAGGCATCCGGGAGAACTTCCTGGCCGCGAGCATCGAGCAGCAGGACCCGCTGCACTTCACGGTGAAGCTGCAGGACGCGAAGTTCCAGAACAAGGCGCCGGCGAATGGGCGGGCGATCAAGGCCTCGGACGTGAAGGCGAGCCTGGAGAGCGCGGCCAAGCAGACCAAGATTTCGAACAGTTCGTGGTGGACGCAGACGTTCGACCACATCGAGACGCCGGACGAGAAGACGTGCAACTTCGTGCTGAAGCGGGTGGATGCGTGGTCGTTCAGTTCGACGAACGGGGGGAGCCCGATCGCGTCGTCGATCCTGCCTGAGGAGATCGCGAAGGACCCGTCGTTCATGGACAAGGACCTCGTTGGGAGCGGGCGGTTCCAGTTCGTGAGCCACGAGAACGGGGCGAACTTCAAACTCGAGCGCAACCCGAACTGGCGGATCGCGGGGGAGCCGTACCTGGCGGGGGTCCAGTACAAGCTGATCCAGGAGCAGGCTGCGGCGCTGGCCGCGTTCTCGAGCAAGCAGATCGACAGCGTGGCGCTGACGAACAAGCTGGAGCGCGAGGACCTGGTGGCCAAGCACGGCAAGGACATCGTGATCGACACGGTGGACTCGCGGGCGGTGTGGCTGGTGCAGCCGCGTGGGGATGGCCAGTGGGCGGACGAGCGGGTGCGCAAGGCGATCTACATGGCGCTAGACCGCAAGGAAATGATCAACCTGATGAACTTCGGCGAGGGCAAGCTCAGCGGGCCAGTGCCGCCGGCGTTCGGCGAGGCGATCACCGCATCCGAGGTTGAGTCGACGTACGGGAAGACTGACGTCGCGCAGGCGAAGCAACTGCTGGCCGCGACGACCTTCGATACTTCGAAGGAGTACAGCATCAAGTACATCGTGCCGGGCGACCGCTACCAGCAGTTCGCGACGATCGTGAAGTCGCAGCTGGAAAAGAACCTGGGCCTGAAGATCAAGCTCGTGGGCGAGGACTTCGGGAAGTGGCTGGCGCAGTCGCTGTACGGGTCGGATTACGACGGGTTCATGGTGTACCCGACGCTGGCCTACGACGACCCGAGCTCGTACATCGGGGCGTATGCCAAGCAGATCGGTGGCCGCCCGAACTGGGCGGGCTACGTGGACGACGAACTGGACGGGCTGGTGCAGAAGCAGAAGGAAATCCTGGACGACCAGCAGCGGCGAAAGGCCGTGCAGGACCTGCAGAAGCGGGCCTACGAGAAGGCGGCGCCGTTCATCCCGACGTTCATCGCGGTTTCGAACGACGCGACCTGGAACTACGTGAAAGGCCGTGTGGTGGGCCGCGGCAGCTACGGGCTGTTCAACGGCAAGCTCTACGTCGATAAGGGCTGACGCTCCCGATGCGCCAGTACGCCATGCGCCGGCTCGCGTACGTGCCGCTGATCGTGGTGACCGTCTCGGTAATCACGTTCTTCACGCTGCGCCTGCCGTGGGCGACCGACCCGACGACTCTTTATGTGAACCAGAACACGACGGCGGAGCAGGAGGAGGCTATCCGCAAAGAGCTGGGGATCGACAAACCGATGTTCGAGCAGTTCGTCGACTGGGTGACGGACGTCGCGCGGGGGGACCTTGGTGAGACGTTCCGGAGCGGGCAGCCGGTGTGGCCGGAGATCCAGCGGCGGTGGCCGATCAACCTGGAGATCCTGGTGCTGTCGGTGGGGTTCAGCGGGCTGTTCGGGATCTCGTTCGGGGTGATCACGGCGGTCAAGCAGAACACGATTACGGACTACATCTTCCGGGTGTTCGCGGTGTTCGGGCAGTCGATCCCGGACTTCTTCCTGTTGATCCTGCTGATCGTGCTGCCGTCGATCTGGTGGAACTACTCGCCGCCGGTGGGCGGCCACGTGAGCATTTTCGAAGACCCGTGGACGAACCTGCGGCTGTACCTGCCGCCGACGCTGCTGCTGGGGATCGGCGGGGCGGCCGGGATGATGCGGCTGACACGCTCGACGCTGCTGGAGGTGTTCCGGCAGGACTACATGCGGACGGCGCGGGCGAAGGGGCTGGCGGGGCGGAAGGTGGTGATCGCGCACGGGTTGCGGAATGCGCTGATCCCGATCGTGACGCTGCTCGGGGCGCAGGTGACTGCGCTTTTCTTCGGGTCGCTGATCCTGGAGCAGATCTTCAGCATCAACGGGCTGGGACAGTTCTTCCTGATCTCGACGATCACGTCGGACTTCCCGGTGGTGCAGTTCCTGGTGCTGTATACGGCGGTCATCGTGTGCCTGATGAACCTGGCGATCGACCTTTCGTACGCCTTGATTGACCCGCGGGTGAAGTACGCCTGATGGCCACGCAGACGCAGACAGCGGCGGTGGATTTCGACTGGGCCTATGTACCAACGCGGCCCGGGTGGCTGAGGCGAATGGGGAGGCTGGCGCGGCAGCACCCGACGGGGGTGTTCGGGCTGGCTGTCCTCATCCTGTTCGTGGTTTGCGGGCTCTTCGGGGAGCGGCTGGCGCCGTACCCGCCGGACGAGCTGAGCGTGGGCGTGCCGCTCGAAGGTTCGAGCGTGGAGCACCCGTTCGGGGTGAACCAGCTGGGGCAGGACATCTTCAGCCGAATCCTCGCGGGTGCGCGCATCTCGTTCATCATCTCGTTCTTCGCGGTGTTCCTTGGGGCCGGCATGGGCTCCTTCCTTGGAATTCTTGGCGGATACTTTGGGCGGTGGCTCGACTATGTCGTGCAACGGTCGGGTGAGGCATTCGCCGCATTTCCGGGGCTCGTGCTTTTCCTCACGCTTCGCACGGCTTTCGGGCCGGGGCTCAAGACGTTCATCATCGCGATCGCGATCGGTGCGCTTTTCGGGGGAAACCGCGTGCTGCGCGGGCAAACGATCCTGGAGAAGCACCAGGTGTACGTGGAGGCGGCGCGTGCGATCGGCTGTTCCGAATGGCGGATCTTCATCCGCCACGTGGTACCGAACGTGCTCCCGCTGGTGGTGGTGATCATGAGCGGCGCCCTGGGCGCCGCGATCCTTGCCGAGTCGGCGCTCTCGTTCCTCGGGCTCGGTCCAGAGGAACCTTCCTGGGGGCGCGACATGAGTGGCAGCAACCTGAGCCTCGCGCGCCAGGGGTACTGGCATGTGGTGGTCTGGCCGGGAGTGGCGATCAGCCTGGTGGTCCTGGGCGCGAACCTCCTGGGGGACTCGCTGCGGGACATCTGGGACCCGCGGCTGCGGAAGTAGCGGGCTTTCCCCGGCGGACATGGACAGCGATAGTGCTGTGGTGAGGCACAGTGCGCCGGAGCTGCTGGAAATCCAGATGGCGACGCTCCTGGAATTCGATGAGCGGGGGCGGATCAGGGCGCCGGGGCCGCGGGTGTTCGTTTCGGCATGTCCGGGCGTGCGCCTGGTGGCTCTCCGCGAGGACATCCCGGCGGCTCTTGCACGCCGGTGGGCCGCCTGCGGCGATGACGAACTCCGGGATCAGGTGGAAGCACAGGCACCGGTGACGAGCGAGTACCGCGGGCCGGCTTACCTGCTGCCGCCGCTGGCGCCAGGCGGCAAAGAAACGGTCGCTATGACTGCGAGCGTGCCGATTCACCCCGAACTCGTGGAGCGGGGGTGGAAGGACGATGAGGACGGCCCGTACTTCGGCGTCGTGCGCGACGGGATGGCGGTGTCGCTGTGCTACAGCGCGCGGTGGGGTCCGCAGGCGGCGGAAGCGGGTGTGGAGACGGCGCCTTCGTACCGCGGGCGCGGGCTGGTGGTGCATGCGGTGAGGGCCTGGGCGGCCGCGGTGCAGGCATCGGGGCGGCTTGCGCTGTACAGCACGCAGTGGAGCAACGAACCGTCACGGCGCGTGGCGGCGAAACTTGGCGGGATCGAATACGGGGAGAACTGGCACCTCACGTGAGTCCTGGCCGGGCCGCGAACGCGCCGGGCGGGTAGGGCGTCACTCGAAGAGAAAGCGGCGGCGGCGCGGGGGCGGCCGCTGGCCGTACTTGAGGCCGAAGTTCTTCATGGCGATATCGCGGATGTACTCAGCGGCTTCGGTGGCGGAGTCGGTGACGAAGAAGTGTTCGAAGTCGGCGGGGTCGATGGTCTTCATGGCCAGGGGCCGGTCGCGGAGGAAGTCGATGAGAGGCTGCCAGTAGTCGCGGCCCATGAGGACGGTGGGGAAGTTACGGATCTTGCCGGTCTGGATGAGAGTGGAGACTTCGAAGAGCTCGTCGAGGGTGCCAAAGCCGCCGGGGAGGGCGACGAAGGCGTAGGAGTACTTTGCGAGCATGACTTTGCGGACGAAGAAGTAGCGGAACTCGACGAAGGTATCGAGGTAGGGGTTCGGCGCCTGCTCCATTGGGAGCTCGATGTTGCAGCCGACGGAGCGGCCGCCGGCTTCGAGGGCGCCGCGGTTCGCTGCTTCCATGAGCCCGGGGCCGCCACCAGTCATGACGGTGAAGCCGGCGCGCGCTGTGGCCTTCCCGAGTTCGCGGCCCATGGCGTAGTAGGGATGGTCCTCGGCGAAGCGGGCGGAACCAAAGACGGTGACGCACGGGCCGACGAAGTGGAGCGCGCGGAAGCCGCGCAGGAACTCCCAGGAGATGCGAAGGGTGCGGAGCAACTCAGAGCTGCGGTCGGCGGGACCGGAGAGGAACTGGCGCTCGCCGTTGCCGGGAGGGGACTTGCCCCACTCACGCGCAGGGGTGGCGGGAGGGGCGGGCAGGCCGGACGGCGGTTCGGGGGTGGACATCGGGCAGTCCTGGGAAGGGTTTCTCTGCTCCCTTGTACGGGTTCACGGGGGCGTGCGGTAGTCCCGCGGGCGGGGGCGGTGGCGAATTGTTAAGAATTGCGGGCCTTCCCCTACTTTGGCACGGGGCCGGGCAGTCGAACTTCGCTAGTGAGATGCAGTCCGGCGCTTCGCACCACGGCCCCCGCACGATGCACCTGTTCCCGAAGGCGGACGGGTGGATCCTGATGTCGCAGGAGAAGGGCGAGGACGGGCGGCACTTCCCGGACCTGGGGCGGGCGCTGGACGCGGCGACCTCGGGGCTGGCGCCGGTGCACGTCGTGGTCCACGAGCGGTACCAGGCTTCGGCGGCGAACGCGGGCTAAAAGACGAGCCCGCCGGGGGAGTGGCCGCCGGCGGCGGCGGGGATCCCTGTCACCCAGCGTTCCAGGTCCACCGGGTCGAAGTTGCCGATGGCATCGAACTGGCCGCGTTCGGAGACGACCGGTGTGCGGGCATCGTCGCCGCGGGGGAGTGCGGTGAGTTCGGCGCGGAAGACGAGGGCGAGTTCCCAGCCTTCGACGCCGAAGGGGAAGGACATCGCGTCGGCGAGGGTGAGGTCGCTGACCGCGCCATCGCACCAGGCATCGGCGAGGGCGGCAGCGGCTTCATAGGGGTTGCCACCAAATTCGAGCACATCCCAGGGGAGCCAGCGGCCGCGGGCGGCGCTGGCCTGGACATCGAAGACGACGAGGCGGCCTTCGAAGACGGGGACGAGGTAGACGGCGACGTGGGCGCCTCCGGGGACGAAGGTCTTCGCCGGTTTGCCGAAGAACGCCTGGGCCACGCTAGGCTCCCAGGATGCGCGCGAACTCCGCCTCGTCCGGGAACGGGCCGACGATCGCCATTGTCGCTTCCGCGGGGGTGAGGATGTGCTCGGCGACGGCCATGAGGTGGTCGTGGTCGACGGCCTCGATCTGCTCGACGACCTCATCGACGGTGAGGATCCGGCCAAGGAGGAGTTCCTGTGAGCCGAGCCAGCCGGCGACGGAACGGGTGTCTTCCATGCGGAGCTGGATGCGGCCCTTGGCCATCTCTTTTGCTTTCAGGAGTTCTTCTTTCGGCACGCCCTTGAGCACTTTCGAGCACTCGGCGAGCACGGCTTCGACGGTGATGGGGGCGTTATCGGGGTCGCAGCCGGCGTAAATGGTGAAGCTGCCGGCATCCCGGAACTCGCTGGGGTAGCTGTGGACGTCATAGACGAGGGCGCGCTCTTCGCGCAGTTCGAGGAAGAGGCGGCTGGACATGCCTTCGCCGAGGACGGTGCTGAGCAGATCGACGGCGTAGCGGTCGGGGTCGCTGAGGGAGACGCTGGGGTAGGCGATGCAGATGTGGGCCTGTTCGGTGGCCTTCTCTTTGACGGCGAGGCGGGGGGCGCCATCTCTCGGGAGGGCGGGGAACCAGGGGCCGGGCGCCTGTCTGGGCATGGTCCCGAGCCAGCGGTCGGCGGCGGCGACGACCTCTTCGTGGCGGACGTTGCCGGCAACGACAAGGACGGTGTTCTCGGGGACGTACTGGGCTTTGAGGTAGCGGACGACGGACTGGACGGGGAGGGACTGGACCGATTCGGGGGTGCCGCCGACGTTGCGGCCGAGGGGCTGGCCGGGCCAGAGGGTTTCGTCGATGAGGATGGCGGCGAGTTCGCCGGGGCTGTCTTCGATGCCGGCGAGCTCCTCGAGGATGACGGAGCGTTCCTTTTCGAGCTCGGCCGGGTCCATCACGGGGTCGCGCACCATGTCGGAGAGGATGTCGATGGTTTGCATGGCGGCGGTGTGGGGGACTTTGGCGTAGTAGACGGTGACTTCGCGGTCGGTTGCGGCGTTGTGCATACCGCCGACGGATTCGATGGCTTCGGAGATTTCGCGGGCTGTGGGGCGGCGGGATGCTCCCTTGAAGAGCATGTGCTCGAGGAAGTGAGAGAGGCCCGCCTCCTCATCGCGCTCGTAGCGGCTGCCGGCGCCGACGTACATGGAGACGGTGGCGGAGCGGGTGTGGGGCATTTCGCCGGTGACGACGCGGAGGCCGTTGGGAAGGGTGGTGTGCTTGTGCATAGAAAGAAGCGCCGCCGAAACAGGCGGCGCAAGGTGATGTTACGGGAGTGGCGCGGCGGGTGGCGAGTTGGAGATTCTGACGGGGAGCGGCGAGAGGGAAAACGCCTCCGCCTGAACCGAGGCATCCCCCGGGCTACGCGTCTGCTCCCTCGTCGTCTTCCATCTCCAGCGGGATGGTCTCGTTGAGGACGGCTTCGTCGGCGTGGCCGTTGCCATTGCCGTTGCTGCTGATGGCGGCGACATCGCGGCCTTCGATGGGGCCGGACATCTTGAAGGCGGCGATGCTGGCGACCTGGTCGCCTTCACCGACGCGCATGACCGTCACGCCCTGGGTATTGCGTCCGATCAGGCTGATCTGGTCCACGCGGGTGCGGACGACGATACCGTCTTTGGTGACGAGCATGAGGTCCTGGTCGGGCTGGACCATGCGGCAGGCGGCGACGTTGCCGGTGCGGTCGGTGATGTTGAGGGTCTTGACGCCCTGGCCGCCGCGGCCCTGGAGGGGGTATTCCTCCACGCGGGTGCGCTTGCCGAAGCCTTTTTCGCTGATGATGAGGAGCTGGGGGCCGTCGTCGAGGGTTTCGACGCCGACGACGTAGCCGCCCTTCGTGAGCTTCATGCCGCGGACGCCGCCGCTCGTGCGGCTGGCGGTGCGGAGGTCGTCGATCTTGAAGCGGATGGCCTGGCCTTCGCTGGAGACGAGGATGACGTTGGTCTCGTTGGTGGCGAGGCGGGCGGCGATGAGCTGGTCATCGGGCTCCAGGTCCATGGCGATTTTGCCGTTGCGGCGGACTTCTTCGAATTCCTTGAGGAGCGTCTTCTTGATCTCGCCCTTGCGGGTGGCGAGGAGGATGAAGTCGCGTTCGTAGTCCTTGACGACGAGGATTGCGGTGACGCGCTCGGTGCCGTCGATCTCGATGAGGTTGACGATGGGGAGGCCCTTGGCCTGCTTTTTGGTATCGGGGACGTCGTAGGCGCGGAGGTGGTAGACCTTCCCCTTGTCGGTGAAGAAGAGCAAGTTGTCGTGCGTGTCGCAGACGACGAGCTTCATCACCGCGTCTTCTTCGCGGGTGGGTGCGCCGCGGGCGCCCTGGCCGCCACGCCGCTGGCGGCGGAACTCGTCGAGGGGCATGCGCTTGATGTAGTTGCGGATGCTGAGCGTGATCACGCTGTCCTGGTGGGCGATCAGGTCTTCCTCGCGGAAGTCCTCGGGGTCGGCTTCGACAATCTCGGTGCGGCGGGCGTCGCCGTACTTCTTTTTCAGTTCCTGGATGTCGTCGCGGATGACGAAGTCGATCTTGCGGGGGTTCGCGAGCAGGTCTTCGAGCTCGGCGATCTTCTTGATGAGTTCCTCGTATTCGGAGAGGAGCGCCTGGCGTTCGAGGGCGGCGAGGCGGCGCAGCTGCATGTCGAGGATGGCGCGAGCCTGGACCTCGGAGAACGAGAACGGGTTTTCGCGGACGAGCGAATTGCGCAGCGCGGCAGGGGTGTTGTTGGGGATGCGGTCGGCGACGAGCGTGCCGGTGCCCTGGAGGAGTTCGAGGGCGTTGGCGGCGGATTCCGAGGCGCGGATCGTGGTGATCACGGCGTCCAGGAGCTCGATCGCGCGGAGCAGGCCTTGCAGCACGTGCTCGCGTTCGCGGGCCTTCTCGAGCTGGTACTCAGTGCGGCGGCGGACAACTTCGCGGCGGTGGTCGATGAAGAGTTCGAGGGCGCGCTTCAGGCCGAGGCGGCGGGGGGCGCCATCGACGATGGCCATCATGTTCATCGAGAAGCTCGAGCGCATGGCCGTGTGCTTGAACAGCAGGTTCTTCACCTGCGTGATCGAGCCCTCTTTCTTGAGGTCGATCACGATGCGCATGCCGGTGCGGTCCGATTCGTCGCGGAGGTCGGAGATGCCTTCGATTTTCTTGTCGCGGACGAGTTCGGCGATCTTTTCGACGAGGAGCGCCTTGTTCACCTGGTAGGGCAACTCGGTGACGATGATGCTGGTCTTGCCGCGGTTGCTCTCTTCGATTGTGGTGCGCGCGTGCATGACGACACGGCCGTGGCCTTCGCCGTAGGCGGTGCGCAGCTGTTCCTTGTCCTTGCCGACGAGGGCGATGCCGTGGGTGGGGAAATCGGGGCCCTTCACGATCTCGAGGAGGTCGTCCAGGGTCGCGCTGGGATTGTCGATGAGGAGGGCGATGGCGTCGGCGATTTCGTTGAAGTTGTGGGGCGGGATGTTGGTCGCCATGCCGACGGCGATGCCGCTCGAGCCGTTCAGGAGGAGGTTGGGGACGCGCGCCGGGAGCGGCATGGGCTGCTCATGGCGGCCGTCGTAGTTGGGTTCGAAGTCGACGGTGTTCTGGTCGATATCTGCGAGGAGTTCTTCGGCGATGGCCGACATGCGGGCTTCGGTGTAGCGCATGGCGGCCGGCGGGTCGCCGTCGACGGAGCCGAAGTTGCCCTGGCCATCGATGAGGGGGTAGCGCAGGGAGAAGTCCTGGGCCATGCGGACCAGGGTGTCGTAGACGGCCTGGTCGCCGTGGGGGTGGTACTTGCCCATGACGTCGCCGACGGTGGCGGCGGACTTCTTGTAGGCGGTGTTGGCGCGGGACCCGCCCTCGTACATGCCCCAGAGGATGCGGCGCTGGACGGGCTTGAGGCCGTCGCGCACATCGGGAAGCGCGCGGGCGACGATCACGCTCATGGCGTAATCGAGGTAGCTCGTGCGCATTTCGTTTTCTATCTGGACGGGGCGGATGTTCGAGGTTGGCTCGATGGACAAAGGGCTACTCCGTACGGCTCGGGACGGGGAAATCGCTTACTAAAGTATACCGTTTTTGGGGGTTAAAGTCGAAAGTCGAAAGCCGAAAGCCGAAAGCCGAAAGGCGAGAGGCGAACGGCGAACGGCCGGAAGGAGGCCGGGCGGCCGGCCCGGGCCTCCCTCGGCTTCGGCGGTCAGGCGGCGGCCCGTTCCAGGTGACGGGCAGCGGCCTGGTGGGCTTCCGCTTCCACCTGGCGCATGTGGGCGCCCTGGCGGCGGAGCAGGACGGCGTTCGTGGCGACGATGATCGACGACACGGACATCAGGAGGGCGGCGATTTCCGGACGGACCTGGAAGCCGGTGCTGGTGAAGAGCACGCCGGCGGCCAGGGGGATAGCGAGCAGGTTGTAGATCGAGGCCCAGAAGAGGTTCTCTTTCATCTTCCGCATGGTCGCCCGGCTGAGGTCGATGGCCTTCAGGATGTCCACGGGGTCGCTCCGCATGAGGACGACGGAGGCGGTTTCCACGGCGACGTCGGTGCCCGCACCGATGGCGATGCCAACATCGGCGGCGGCGAGGGCGGGCGCATCGTTCACACCATCGCCGACCATAGCGACGACCTTGCCTTCGGCCTGGAGCCGGCGGACGTACTCCGCCTTGTCGGCAGGTTTCACGTTGGCGAAGACTCGCTCGATGCCGACCTGTGAGGCGACCGCCCGGGCCGTCCCCTCGTTGTCGCCGGTGAGCAGGGCGACTTCGATACCTTCACGCTGCAGGGCCCTGACCGTCCCGGCGGAGGATTCGCGGATGACGTCGGCGAGGGCGATGACGCCGGCGGCCTTGCCATCGACGGCGACGGCGACGACAGTGCGGCCGGCGCTGGCGATGCGGTCGCTGGCTGCCTCGACGAGGGTGGTGTCGACACCTTCGCGGCGCAGGAGATCGAGGTTGCCGACGAGGACGGACCGGCCTTCGACCAGGCCTTTGGCGCCGTAGCCGGGGACGTTTTCGGCGCTTTCGAATGGCGGCAGGTGGTGGATTTCGCGGCTGTGGGTGGCGTTGACGATGGCCTGGGCGAGGGGGTGGGGCGAGGACTGTTCGAGGGCGGCCGCGAAGCGGAGGACATCACCGGCCTCCCAGCCGGCCACCGGGCCGACCTCAACGACCCTGGGCTTGCCCTCGGTGATGGTGCCGGTCTTGTCCAGGACGATCGAATCCACGGAGGAAAGGCGTTCGAGGGTTGCGGCGTCCTTGATCAGGATCTTGTGACGCGCGCCGAGGCCGGTGGCGACGGCGACGGCTGTGGGGGTCGCGAGGCCGAGGGCATCGGGGCAGGCGATGACGACGGCGGCAATGGCGAAGCGGAGCGCGGTGGTGGAGTCGCCGTCCAACAGCATCCAGGCGGCGAAGGTGAGGATGCCCGAACCGACGGCGACCACGACGAGGGTGGCGGCGGCCCGGTCGGCGATGCGCTGGGCGGGGGCTTTGGATGCCTGGGCGTTCTGTACGAGCTGGATGATGCGGCCGAGCACGGTTTCGGAACCTGTGCCGACAGCCTCGATGAGGAGGGCGCCATCGCCGTTCACGGAGCCCGCGACCACCTCGTCGCCAGCGGTGCGTTCGACAGGGAGGGACTCGCCGGTGACCAGGGACTCGTCGATGGAGCTGCGGCCGTCGAGGATGCGGCCATCGACCGGGACGCGCTGGCCGGGCCGGACGCGGACGCGGTCACCGGGGAGGACGGCGGAGGTTTCGACTTCGACTTCCTGGCCGTCCCGCAGCACGAGCGCCTTTTCCGGCACGAGGGTAAGGAGTGCGCGAAGGGCATCGGTGGTGCCTCGCCGGCTGCGCAGTTCCATCCAGTGGCCGAAGAGGACGAAGGTGATGAGCATGGCCGCGGCTTCGAAGAAGACCTCACCGCCGCCGGTGAACGTTACCCCGACTGAATACAAATAGGCGGCGGCGACACCAGTGGTAATGAGCACGGACATGTCGAGCTTCCGGCTGCTGAGGGCCTGATACGTGCCCACGAGAAACACCCAGCCGCCGTAGAGGACGACGGGGGTGGCGAGGAGGAATCCCATCCATTCCATGCCCAGGCCGAAAGGGGCCGGCGGGATATTGCCGAAAAGGGTTTCTCCGAGCTCCGAGTAGAGGATCACGGGGATGGTGAGGAGGAAGGAAACGAAGAAGCGATTCCGCATGTCCCGTTCCATGGCCGCGGGGATGCGCGGGTCCGCCATCATTGCCGCGTGGTCGTGGGCACCGGAGTGGGCGTCATGAGCCTCCGGCGTGGCCGGGCCAGGCTGGCTGCTGTGACCGCGGACGGCCGGCCCCGGAGCGTGGGCGGTGTGGCCGACGTGGTTACCCGGCTGGTGCACCTGGTGCTGAACGGGCGGGTTGCCCGGAGCGGTGTGTTCGTTGTGGTCGATCTCGCACATGGCGTTTCCTCTTCCGGCCCTCCCGCAGCGGTACGCCGCGGAGTGGACGCTGTGGTTTCACCTTACGAGACGTGTCACGCAGCAAACGGTTACAGCAGCGGCGACCAGGTGCAGGGCCCGTGCCGGGTCAGCAGGTGCAGCCGGCGAGGCAGCGGCCGTTGGCGCATGTGCCACAGGCGGCTTCGAGCTGGCGGCGCAACGCCTGGCGGGCACGGTGGCGGCGGACCTTGAGGTTGTTGGTGGTGATGCCGAGGCGGTTGGCCACAGCTTCCGGCGGCTCATCCCCGAACTCGAGCGACTCGATGAGCTCGGCGTACTCAGGCTTGAGGTTGGCCAGGAGGGGGCGGAAACACGCGCAAACCGCGGCGACCTCTTCCGGCGCGGCATCGGGCAGATCGGGGAGTTCGCCTGAGACGCCGGCGTGCCGGCGGGCCACGTCGCGCTTCCGGTACTCATCGATGATGGCGTTGCGGAGGACGCGGAAGAACCAGGGGACGAGGCGGTCCTCATCGGGGATGCGGGGGCCCGCTTTGAGCGTGCGGAGGAGGCTATCGTGGACGATGTCCTCGGCAAGGCCGGGATCGTCGACCCGCCGGCGGACATAGTCGACGAAGCGCTGGCGGCTTTCGAAGAGGTGCTCGATCGGGGGTTGGGCCTGGGCGTGAGTCAAGGGAGCCAATTGTACCCGGCAACAGGGGCGGTGACCGGGTCCGAGGGAGCGTCTGCGGGTTACGGCCAGAGGATGCGGGCGAGTTCCTCGAGGGCGAGGCCTGCGCGAGGCCCGGCGGCGCGGAGGAAAAGCAGCGTGTCAACTTCGAGGACGCGGCCGGCGCGCACGGCCGGGGCGCCGGACCATGCGGGGTCGGCCTTGATCTGGTCCACAAGCCCGCCCTGCCCGGATGAGAGGACAAGGACCACATCGGGCGCCAGGGAGGCCGCCTGGCTGACTTCCACGACGCCGAAACCGGGAAGCGGGCCGCCGGAAGGCGTGTTGCCGAAGACGTTCACGGCGCCGAGTTCGGCGACGAGGCTGCCGAGATAGGTGCTCTCGCCGCCGGCGAACACGTCGCGGCCGCCGCCGGTGAGGATGAGCACCCGTTGGGAGCCTGCCTTCGCCCGGGCGAGGGCGCGCTCGCGTTGCTGTTCGAGCGTGCCGAGCACAGCAGCGGCTTCATCGCGGCGACCGACGGCATCGCCGAGGGCGCCCAGCGCGGCCAGGACTTCGTCGTAGGAGTTCGATTTCACAACGAAGACGGGATAGACGAAGCGGTCGAAGTCGCGGGTGCGGCCGGAATGATAGTTCGCGTCGGCGATGACGAGGTCCGGGCGGGCTTCGGCAATGGCCGCGAAGTCCGGCGAGACGGTCGCGCCGGCGGCAGACGCTCCCGGGGCGAACTCGGCGGGGGTATCGCTGGAGCGAGTGACCACTTCGAGGCCGAGCGCGCGGGCGTAATCGGCGGCGGCGGGGCTGAGGGCGGCGACGCGCTGGACGTGGTCGCCGAGGGCAACCGTGCGGCCGAGCTGATCCTGGACGGTGCGGGTGACCGTCTGGGGGGTGCCGGCAACCTCCGGGGTGGGAGTTGGACGCTCAGGCACCGGGGCGGGTTCGTCGCCGCAGGCCGGGCCGAAAAGGAGCGCCGCGACGAGAAGGCCCGCCCAGGAGAACCTCACCGGTGAGCTCCCAGGCGTCCTTCGATGCCGATGGAGAGGAGGTAGGCGCCCGCCGCCCCTTGCCGTCCACGCGGCGCACGGAGCAGTTCGACGATGTCCTCCGGGGTGTCCAGGTCCAGCCGGAGTTCGCGGTTGCCGTTGCGGAGGACGGTCATGCCAGCAGCACGGGCGGCTGATTCGTGGGCGGCGAACGAACCGGGCCCGTAGGCGAGGGGAAACCGTCCCGGGGGGCGCTGGAGCATGGCGTTGGTCCCGCCGTCACGGCTTTCGACCATGACAACGCTGTTGGGCTCGCTGAGCGCTTCGAGGGTTTCGATGGCGCCCGCGGTCACGAGGGGCAGGTCGGCGTGGAGGATGAGGAGGCGGTCCTTCGCGGTGCCTTCTGCGAGGAGCAGGGAGGCGGCGTATTCCAGCTGGGCGTTCAGGCCCGTGGCGGCAGGATCCTCGGGCAGGAGGCGGGCGTGGCCGCGGGCGGCGGCCTCAACGTCGGGGTCCCGGGTCAGGACGATGGCGCGCTCGCCGGCGGCGTGGAGCACGCACTCGAGGGTGATGAGGGCGAGCATCCGGCGTTCGTCGGCGGTGAGCAGTTCGGCCAGGCGGCCCTTCGCCCGGGAGAGGACGTTCACGGGGATGAGGATGGGCAGGGCGCTCACCGGCCATCCCTCACGGCGGCGAGCACGTCCCGGGCGAGTTCGACCTTGCGTTCGAGGCTGGTCATCATCGTGTCCATCGTGACGGCGCGCATGCCGAGCGCTTCGACCGCGGGGACGAGGGCGGCGTCCTGGGTGTCGAGGACGAAGACGTCGATGAGGCCGGCGTAGATCTTCGCGACGCCGAGAGCGGAGACTTCGTAACCGAGGGAGGCCATCATCTTCGCGGCGGGGCCTTTGACCACCTGGCCGGCGATGATGGGGCTGATGGCGACACGCACCGCCGGGCTCGCTTCGAGGGCGGCGCGGACGCCGGCGACCGCGAGGATAGGCCCGATGCTGACGAATGGGTTGCTCGGAGCGAGGACCACCGCTTCGGCGTCGCGGAGTGCTTCGAGGACGCCGGGCGCCGGCCTTGCGGCATCGATGCCGTCGAAGCGGACGGAGCGGACATCGACTTCGGTGCGGAGCCGGACCATGTACTCCTGAAAGGGCACCTCGCCCTCCGGGCCGGTGATGACGGTACGGACGGGCTGGTCCGACATCGGGAGGACGGTGCAGGCGAGGTCCCAATCGCGCGCGAGCCCGGCGACAACACGGTGCATTGGCACGCCTTCGCGGAGGAGGCGGGTGCGGTGGATGGCCATCGCAAGGTCGCGGTCGCCGAGGTTGAACCAGCGCTCGTAGCCGAAGCGTTGCAGCTGGTCGACGACGGCGAAGGTGTCGCCGGCGAGGCCCCAGCCGGTCTCGGGGTTGACGGCCCCGGCGAGGGCGTAGAGGACGATATCGGTATCGGGCGAGACGTGGAGGCCGAACATCTCGACGTCGTCGCCGGTGTTGGAGATGACGGTGATGGCGGCGGGGTCCATGGCGTTGTAGAGGCCCTGGAGGAACCTGGACGCGCCGACTCCGCCGGCAAGGACAGTAATCACGCGAGCGATGGTGCAGGGTTGGCGGTGGAAAGGCAAAGCGAGGGCTGCCTCAGCCGCCTCCGGACCCGCCGAGCGGCTGGCCGGCAGCGCCGGCCGGGACGGGGACCTGGCGCCGTCGTGGCGGGCGGGCGGGGCTCGCGGTGGGCTGCCGTTCGTCGGCGGGTTCGCGGATGGCTTCGACGATGGGGTTTTCGCCGCGCAAGCCGGCGCCGAGTTCGAGAGAGATGAGGATGCCGATGAGGAGGTAGAGGAACGGTTCTTCGAGGAGGCGGCCTTCGGACTGGCTCTGGAAAAGGATCTCCACGAAGGAGGCGCCGAGCCAGCCGACGAGCAGGCGGGTGTAGTGGTCCGGGGTGGCGTGGTAGCTGCGTACGCAGGTGAGGAAGAGGCGGAAGGCGAAGAGCGAAAAGATGCCCAACCCGACGAGGCCAAGTTCGGCGAGGATGCTGATGAACGAGGTGTGGGAGAGGGTGGTCTTGGCCCAGGCGGGCAGCGTCCAGAGGTAGCTGACGACGAGGGTGTTCTGGTAGTTGCCGGAGCCGACGCCGAGGAGGGGGTTGTCCTTCCACATTTCCCAGCCGCCGCGGATGAGGAACGAGCGCTGGCCGAGGACTTCGACGCCGGACGTGAGGGACTTCACGCGTTCGGCATCGGTGCCGCCCTGGAGGAAGAGGAGGAGGAGGGCGGCGCCCAGGCCAACGAAGGCGGCGCCGGAGAGGCGCCACTTGGTGTAGCGGTGGATGGGGGAGAACATGACGACCAGGAAACCGGCGATGAGCAGCCCGAGCCAGCCGGAACGGGAGGCGGTGAGGACGATGGCCGGCAGCCCGAGGACGATTGCGGGGGCGGCGAGGTGGACGGTGAGCCGCCGCGGCCCGGTCGCAAGGATGAGCCCGGCCGCCAGGGAGATGGTGATGGCGAGGAAGCGGGCGAGGTTGTTCGGGTCCGCGAAGACAGCGTTGGCGCGGTAGCTGTAGTCGTCGGACTGGATGAGGATGTCACGCCACTGGAAGACTCCGCCGATGCGCTGGGCGAAGGCAACGAGAGCGAGGCCGATGGTGGCGAGGAGGAAGGCAGCGAGGATGCGCTCCAGATCGCGACGGTCTTCGATGAGCGAAGGGGCCACGAACGCGAAGGCGACGTACATCGGCATGATGAGGATCGAGTTCGAAGGCGACTGCGTGTCGGACCAGGCGACGCCGAGGAAGACGACGAGCGTGAGGGCGAGGAGGGGGAGGACCATCATCGAGTTGGGGATGAGGCGGGCGGGGTTGTGGCGGAGGCGGACGGCGCCGATGACGATGGCGGCGAGCATGGCGGCCTTCCCGGGGTTGAGCATGGCGCGGATGATGCCGCCTGCGCCACCTTCGCCAAGGACGTCCAGGGCCTGGGTGGAGGCGTATTCGAAGGGGAGGCCGAGGACGACGCAGGGGATGAGCAGCTTCGGTTCGCGGAGGACGACCACGGCCACGAGGAACATGGCCTGGACAACAACGACAAGCCCGATCTGGACGATGCCGTCGCTCAATTCGTGACACCGTTCACAAACAATTGACCACCCTCTGGCACCCCCATACCATACGGCGCGATGCCGCCCGGAACCAGCGGACTCCAGCGTGACTTGAACCTGGTCCGGCGGCGGGCGTGGCTGTTCATCCCGTTCGCGGTACTGGGCATCCTGGCGGCGCTCTTCGTGGGGCGGGCGACGGGCGATTCGAACGCTGTCGCGAGCCTGACACTGGACACAACGGTGCACGACCTGATCGAAGGCGGCGACCGTGGCATGCGGATCTTCGAAGCGCAGCAGATGACCTCGGACCCCGCGTTCAAGGAGAAGGTGCTGGCGGCGATCGGCGAGGAAGGGTTCGACTACAGCCGCTTCTCCATCAGCCTGAGCCCCATTTCGGTAGGGGACGGCATCTCGCGCGGGATCCTCACGGTCTCGATCACGGACCCGGAAAAGGCGGAGGCAGAGCGCTACCGGCAGGCGTTCGTGGACGTGTTCATCGCGGAGTACACCGCGCCGGACGGGCTGTTCCGCACGCGGTTCGTGGATACACGCCGGGAGACGGCGCAAAACAACGCAGACAATTTCTGGGAGGCGTACGACAAGCTGGAGGCAGCGCTGCAGCCGCTCGGGATCGACCCGGCGATCCTCCTGGAGACGCGGGGGACGGTAAGCCCGACGATCGCGGCTTTCGAACAGCAGGCGGAGTTGCAGCGCGAGATCGCCGAGGTGGACGGCGCGCTTTCGACGATTGGCTCGGCGTCGCCCGCGGGGGCCGCGGCGATTGCATCGAGCATCCTGGGGCAGCCGGTGGGCGCGGGCGACGCGCAGGCCGTATTGACCGCCCGGAAGGCATCGCTGGAGGCGGCGCTCAAGTCGCTGCGGACCAGTTCGCCGATCCTGGCCGAGACGCAACTCGCTCCCGAGGTGGTGGCGCTGCTGGACGAGGCGCGCGGACTGCGGGCGGTAAAGGACGCGAGCTACGTCCGGCTGGCGAACGCCCAGGTGGCAGTCGACAGCGCGGAGAGCCGGGTGGAAACGTCGTACACGTTCTCGGGCGGGCTGGCGGGTTCGTTGCTGGGGCGGATCGCGGTGGCGATCGCGATCACCGTCGTGTTCGGGCTGATTGCGATTTACACTCTGGAGTGGCTGAGCCAGACCCGCGCCAGTAGCGAGGACTGATGCCGCCCGGGGTCCCGATGCGCATCGCTGAAATCAATGACATTGCGTCCGTCGCCTCCGAGATTGGCGCGGGCCTGCGCCGCCGCGGGCACGAAGTGACGCTCTTTCACCCGCGGCTCGTGGGGGCGCGGTTGCACCCTCAGGTGAAGCCGATCACCGCGCCGGTGCGGGCGCTGGACTGGATGGACCTCATCCGGCGAATCCGCAAAGGCCGGTTCGACCTGGTGCACATTCACTATGCCTACCTGGGGAACGTTGGTGCGCTGGGCGGCTTCCCTTACATCCTGCATTGCCACGGGACGGACCTCCGGGGGACGACGGTGATCACGCGGCCGTTGACACGGCGGGCGATCGCTGGAGCGCGGCACGTGTTCTACTCGACGCCCGACCTGGGGCCGTATGTCGCGCAAGTGCGTGACGACGGCGAGTTCCTGCCGAACCCGATCGATACGGAGCAGTTCCGGCCCACATGTGACGCGAAAGACCACGCCAGCGTGCTGATCTGCTGCGGGCTGACCGACGTGAAAGGGGCGGGGCGGCTCCTGAAAGCGTGCGAGCGGCTGGCCGAAGAGCGGCCAGATATCCGCATCACGGCGATCGGCGGGGGCGAATACACGCAGGCATTCCAAGCGCTGCCGAACGTCACCGTGGTGGCGCACCAGCCGCGCTGGAAGCTGCCCTCGCTGATCAACGAGCACGGGATCGTTCTCGGCCAGGTGAAACTGGGAAGCGCGGGGATGGCAGAGCTCGAGGCGATGGCGTGCGGGCGGCCGGTGGTGACGTGGTTCAACGAGATCCGGGCGTACACGAGCCGCCCGCCGTTCGTGACGGCTGTCGACAGCGTGGAGATCGCAAACGCGGTGAAACGGCTGGTGGACGACGCGGCACTGCGCTCGCGGCTTGGCGGAGAGGGGCGCGAGTGGGTGGTGGAGCACCACAGCCTCGACCGGATCGTCGACCGGGTAGAGGCGGTGGCCCGCGCAATCATTGCCGGAGAACCTGTGCCGGCGCCCGTGGCGGCCTGATGCGCTTCGTCCAGGTCAACGACATCGCCTCGGTTGCCAGCGAGCTGGCGGTGGCGCTGCGGAAGCGGGGCCACGAAGTCGACCTGCTCTATCCGCGGCTGCACGGTGCGGGGCTGCCCCCGATCGGGAAGCTGGCGGTGTCGCCGCTGCGCTTCATCGACTGGTTGCGGCTCGCCTGGAAGGTACGGCGCGGGTGCTACGACGCGGTGCACATCCACTACGGGTACCTGGGAATCGTCGGGTTGATCGCGCGGGTGCCCTATGTGTTGCATTGCCACGGCGACGACGTGCGGGACATCGAGCGGCGGGTGTGGGCTCCCGTCATCCGCCTGGCGATCCGGCGGGCGCGGCACGTGTACTACTCGACGCCGGACCTGCGGGAGCCACTGCTGAAGATCCGGCCGGACGTGGAGTTCCTGCCGAACCCGATCGACATCGAGCAGTTCCGGCCGCGGCCATTGCCGCCCGATGCGGGGGACGTGTTCATCGCCTGCGCGCTCTCGGAGAACAAGGGTGTGAAAAACATCCTGGACGCGCTCCAGCGCCTGGCGGCGAGCGACCCGGGAGTGCGCATCACGGCCGTGGCGGGCGGGACGGCGACTGCGGAGGCGGACTCCCTGCCGAACGTGTTGCTGCTGATGCACCAGCCACGGGCGAAGCTGCCGGACCTGATGGGGCGGCACCGGATCATCGTCGGACAAGTACACCAGGGCGCGGTTGGGATGGTGGAACTCGAATCGCTGGCCTGCGGGCGCCCGGTGGTGACGTGGTTCACGTACAACGAGGCGTACCCTGAGCCACCGCCATTCGTGCGGGCCTCCTGCGGGGCAGAGATCGCGGAGGCGATCCGGCGGCTGCTTGCGGACCCGGCGGAGGCTGCGCGAATCGGCCAGGCGGGGCGGGACTGGGTGGCACGGCACCACAACGCGGACGCGATTGCGGCGCGGATCGAGGCGCTCGCGGTGGAGGCGACGCGTTGACCGCACTGAGACGCGTGCCTACGGTGCAATGATGGCAACACTCAGCGCCCGCCTCGATGACGGGCCCCTCCATGTCCCTTCCCGGCCGCTCGTTTCGATTGTCATCCCCTGCCTGAACGAAGAGGACTACATCACGGCCCTCCTTGACTCGCTGGCCGCGCAGGACTATGGCGCCGACGGCATCGAAGTGATCGTCTCGGACGGGGGCAGCACGGACCGGACGCGTGCCCTGGTGGCGGGCTATCCCTCGCGGTTCGCGCGGCTGGAGCTGGTCGACAACCCGCGGCGGATCACAGTCGCCGGATTGAACGAAGGGATGCGCGTGGCGCGGGGGGATTGCTGGATCATCATCGGGGCGCATAGCCAGGTCCGGCCGGACTTCGTGCGGCAGTCGGTGGAAGCGCTGCAGCGCACGGGGGCGGCGTGTGTCGGCGGCCCGATCGAAACGATCGGGGAAGGGACCGTGGGGCGTGCGATCGCGGCGGCGATGTCCTCGCCGTTCGGGGTGGGGAACGCGCGGTTCCGCTACGCGGAGAGCGAGGGGGAAGTCGATACCGTGCCGTTCGGCTGTTACCACCGGAAGGTGTGGGAAGTGGTGGGGGAGTTCGACGAGACAGTCGATGGCGCGGATGAGGACTCCTACAACCAGCGGCTGATCGATGCGGGGGGCAAGATCTGGCTGACACCGGCGATCCGCAGTTCGTACTACCCCCGCCGCACGTTCAAGGCGCTGGCGAAGCAGTACTGGGAGTACGGCGCGGCGAAGGGCACGCTCTTCCAGCGGGGGCGGCCGCTGCAGCCCCGCCACTTCGCGCCGACCGGGATGGTGCTCGGCGGGCCGGGGCTCTGGCTCCTTGGGCGGGTCTCAAAGCGGGCGCGGGTGCTGCTGAAGCTCCTCGGGGCGCTGTACATCGGCGGGGGGCTGTTCATGGCCAGCCGGGCAGCCAAGAAGACCGGGGCGAACCCGCTGCTGACGTTCGCCGCGATGGCGACGATGCATGCGAGCTACGGAGCAGGGTTCGCGGCCGGATGGTGGCGGGAGCGCGGGAGTCACTGACTACGCCGGCGGCGGAAACCGCTTCTTGAAGGTGAAAGCGGCGGGCGTGGGCCCGTGGGCCTTGAGCTCGGCGAGCCTGGCCTCCGCTTCCTCCACGGAGGGTTCGTGTCCCGCCGGTACCCACCAGAGCACGGCATACGGTTCGTCTTCGTGGGTGAACCACTCGTTGCGCCGCCGGTAGTAGCCGGTGTGGCCGCTGTAGAACGCGAACTGGAAGAGGGACTCGACATCCTGCCAGACGCTGAAGTTGATGATGATGCGGTCGTCGTCGCGGACGCGGATGGAAGTGGAGTTGCCTTCGCTGGTCTGGTGACGCCAGACGAAGCCCGGAGCTTGCTCAGCGAGGCGGTTGATGGCGTCGATGTTATCCGTGAATTCGGCCATCAGAGGCGAATCGAGCGGGGCGCGGACCCAGGCGATGTTGTACTGCGCGAGCTGGTAGTGCGACACAGTTCACATTCTCGCGGCCGCGGCGGCGCGTTGACAGTGCCTCGCGGGCGAGTATCCATCGAAAGTCCGATTCGCCGGTGGACTCGAGAGCGAAAGCTGGGCATGCAGAATCCAATCGCGGAGGCGCCGCATGGCCCACTGGGAACGCTCAATCACCATCGAAGCAACGCCGGCGCGCGTCTGGACGGTCATGTCCGATGTGGCGCGCTGGCCGGAATGGACCGCGTCGATCCGGTCGGTGGAGGAAGTCACTCCGCCTGGCCTGGGAGATGGCGGGACGGCGGTTGTCGATGCGGTGGGAGCGCCGCGCTCGAAGTACACGGTCACGCGGTGGGAGCCCGGGCACGGGTTCGATTGGGAGACGAAGGTTCGGGGCGTGCGCACAATCGGGGGGCACTGGGTCGAACCGGCCGGCGAGGGCAGGAGCCGGGTGACGCTTGCAATCGACGTGAAGGGCCTCGCCGGGACACTGTTCCGGCCGCTGTTGAGCCGCACGATGAACCGGAACCTCGGGATGGAAGCAGAGGGGCTGAAGCGGCGGTCCGAGGAAGCGGCATAGCGGGTTCGCGGACACGACCGCGGCGCGGGAACCTGCTACGTTGCCGGCGTGGCGCACACACCTCGACTGTACCAGCCGGGAGTGCACGGGCCGGGGCCGCTGACCCTGGGACCCGAGGCGGCGAAGCGGCTCGCGACGGTGATGCGCGTGGCCCCGGGCGACGAGGTTGTGCTGTTCGCGGGCGATGGGCGGGAATGGCGCGCCAGGGTTGAGTCCGCCGCCAAAGCAGCCGTCGTTGTCCGCGTGGAGGGGTTGGCACGCCAGGCTCCACCGCCCGGGGTGGTCCTGGAGTTGTGGCTGGCGACGATCCGGGCGAACCGGTTCGAGCTCGCGCTGGAGAAGTGCACGGAGGCGGGGGCGGACGTGATCCGGCCGGTGGTTTGCGAGCACTCCCAGCGAGGCGACGAGGCGTCGGCGGCAAGGCGAGAGCGCTGGCAACGGATCGTGGTAGAGGCGGCGGAACAGAGCGGGCGGCTGTACCTGCCTGTGGTGGCCGGTGCGACGCCATTGGCGAGAGCGGTGGAATCGTTTCACGGGGCGCTCGTGTTTGGGGACGTCTCCGGGATGGGCGTGCGCGACATCCAGGCGTTGCTGCCATCGACGGGACACTTTGCTTTCGTGGTCGGGCCGGAGGGAGGACTGTCGGGCGAGGAGGAGGCGTTGCTGCGGCATCGGGGCGCCCTCCCGCTCGCGCTGGGGCCGAACATCCTGCGGAGCGAGACGGCCGCGATCGCGGGGACGGCGCTCCTGCGCGCCTTGACGGCCTGAGCCGCCCTCCTATCCTCGAAGGCATGTACCGTGCGCTCAGGGGTCTGGTGCTGACGTTCGTGTGCTTCGCGGCGGCGTTCGCGCTGCACGTGGTTGCTGGCGCGACGGACCAGGGATGGCTGTTCGCGATCGCGGTGGGGTTGATTTTCCTGATCGCGACGGGGTACTCGGGGTTCGCGCTGTGGTTCGCGGGGCTGGCGTACGCGGGCAACCGGGCGGCGAGCCTCACGGACCTGGCGGGCGGGGTCATCGGCTCGGTGCTCACGCTGGGCGCGTTGTGGGCGGCGAACGACCGGTCGTTCGCGACGTGGCAGTTCGCTGCGGCGCCGCTGCTGGAAGCGGGGGTGAGCGGAGTGGTGGTGTTTGCCGTGGTGCGGCTGGGGTGGGCACGGACGGCGGGGGCGGAAACGCAAGCGGCCTGAGGGCGCTACACTGTGGCCGTGCCGACAGTACTGGTTGTTGGTGGCCGGCGTGAGCCGGAGACCGGAGCGCAGAAGCTGGTGGCGTTCGTCGTCCGCTGGCTGATCCTGGCGGCGGCGGTGTGGGTGGCGGCGGAACTGGTGGGCGGGATCCACCTGGAAGGGTGGCGGAGCACGCTGCTTGTGGCATTGATCCTCGGACTGCTGAACATCTACCTGAAGCCGCTGCTGATCTTCCTCGGCCTGCCGGCACTCGTCCTGACGCTGGGCTTCTTCCTGATCATCATCAACACGGCGTTGCTCGGGATAACGGCGTGGATCGCGGGGAAGTTCGATTCGATCCACTTCGCCATCGACGGGTTCTGGGATGCGTTCTGGGGGGCGATCATCGTGAGCATCGTGAGCTGGCTGCTGAGCATGGTGATTGACCCGCGCGCCGTGGCCCGTTCGATCGGGCGCTGAGGTCAGCGGCCGAGAGCGATGAGTTCTTCGGCGAGCTGCCGCCCGAGCCCGGCGGCGGTCTCCACCGGCCCGGCCATCTTCGAGCGGATGATCCGGCCATCCACCGCGATCAGGCCGTTGAGCTTGAGGGTGCTTCCAAAGTGCTCAGCATAGGCAGCCGCGGGGAACGAACAGCCGCCGTCGATGGTGGCGAGGAAGGTGCGCTCGGCGGTGACAGCCTGGCGGAGCCTGGCGTCATCGGTAGCCGAGAGAAGCTCGCGGGTGGCGGCGTCATCGGTCCTGCATTCGACAGCGAGGGCGCCCTGGGCCGGGGCGGGCAGCATTTCCTCGAACCCGAAGACGTGGTCGGCGCGGCCTTCGAGGCCGAGCCTTCGCAGGCCGGCGAGGGCGAGTACGGTGGCGTCGTATTCGCCGGCTTCGACTTTCGCGATGCGGGTTTCCACGTTGCCGCGGATGACGCGCACTTCGAGGTCGGGGCGCAGTTCGAGCAACTGGGCGGTCCGGCGGGGGGAGCTTGTGCCAATGATTGCGCCCTTGGGCAGGGAACGGAGATCCCCGCGGCGCCGGCTGACGAGGGCATCGCGGGGGTCTTCGCGGAGGGGCACGCAGGCGATGACGAGGCCGGACGGACGCTTCGTGGGGAGGTCTTTGTAGCTGTGCACAGCGATGTCGGCTTCGCCTCGCAGGAGGGCGTCCTGGATGGCGGAGGTGAACCAGCCGGACTGTTCGCCTTCCTGGAGGGCCGTCGCCTGGTCGCGGTCACCCGCAGTGACGACAGTGATGAACTCGACTTCGACGTCCGGCCAAGAAGCGCGCAGGCGAGCGGCCACAAGTTCGGACTGGGCGAGCGCGAGGCGGCTGCCGCGGGTAGCCAGGCGGAGGATTGTCACGCGGAGGCCGCCTCTCGGAGGGCGTCGTGCGCGGCGCGGACGGTGGCGTCGATCTCGGCTTCGTTGTGGGCGGCGGAAATGAACCAGGTCTCGAACTGGGACGGGGGGAGGAGGATGCCGCGGGCGAGCATGGCGGCATGGAAGCGGGCGAAGGCGGCGGTATCGGCCTCGCGCGCTTCGGGGTAGTCGCGAGGGGGCTGGTCGCGGAAGAACAGGGTGAGGGCGGAACCGCGCCGGACGACGGAGGCGCGCACTTCGGCGCGGCGGATTGCGGCGGTCAGGCCGTTTTCCAGGTGGCGGCCGAGCTCTTCGAGGCGATCGTAGACGTTGCCGGCGGCGAGACGGTCGAGCATGGCAGCGCCCGCGGCGGTGACGAGGGGGTTCCCGCTGAGAGTGCCGGCCTGGTAGACGGGGCCGAGCGGCGCGAGCAGGTCCATCACTTCGGCGCGGCCGGCGAGGGCACCGACGGGCAGCCCACCGCCAATGACCTTGCCGAGGCAGACGAGGTCGGCGCCGGGGAGGAGGCCGCTGAGCCCGTAGCGGAAGCGGAAGCCGGTGATCACCTCATCAGCGATGAGGAGGGCGCCGTGCGCCCGCGGGAGCGTGTTGAGGGCATCCAGGAACTCCGGTTCGGGGAGGACCAGGCCCATGTTCCCGGCGACGGACTCGACGATGACGGCAGCAGTTTCGGGCGCATGCTGTTCGAACCATGCCCGAAGCGCGGGAGCGTCGTTGTACGGGAGGACGGCGGTCAGCGCGGCGATCTCGTGGGGGACGCCGGCGGAATCGCTCAGGCCGAGGGTGGCGACGCCGCTCCCGGCCTTCACGAGCAGGCCGTCACTGTGGCCGTGGTAGCCACCATCGAACTTGACGAGCACAGGGCGGCCCGTCGCGGCGCGGGCAAGGCGGACGGCGGTCATTGTGGCTTCGGTCCCGGAGTTGACGAAGCGGACGCGGTCCACGCCGGTGGCCTCGAGCACCCTGCGGCCGAGTTCGACTTCGCCGGGCGAGAGGGCGCCGAAGGCGGTGCCCTCGCCGGCCGCCTTGCGGATGGCCGCCACCACGGGCGCGGGGGCGTGGCCGAGGATGAGTGGGCCAAAGGCCCCGATGTAGTCGATGTAGCGGGCGCCCTCAGTATCGAAGACGAAGGGGCCTTCCCCGCGGGCGATAGGGACGGGGTTTCCACCAACGGAGCGGAACGATCGCACCGGGCTATTCACCCCGCCCGGGAAGAGGCCGCGCGCCTCGGCGACAAGGTCGGCGTTGCTCATAGATTCTCCGGGGGCAAGCGCAGGTAGCGCTCGCGGAGTTCGTTACCGGGGACATCGAAGGCGGCCCAGGGGACGGCCGGGTCTTCCGGCACAGGCGCTGGAGGCTCGTGTTGCCAGAGGGCCGCCTCGCGGCAGAAGGCGACGAGCACACTGCACGGCTCGGGGCAGGGGATGTCCCGAGGGCCGCAGGCCGCGCCGTCCCAGACCGGGCGGCGTACGCACTCGCCACAGACGAGTTGCGTGGCCCGGCGGCGGTTGGCGGCATCGAGGGAAGAGGTGTCCTCGTAACGGCCGCTCTGGCGCCGGAGGACATCGTCGATGCCGACGACGCGGAGCGTACCGTCGGCGAATTGGCGCTGATGGGTGAGGGCGAGGGGGTAGACCACCTCGATCGCGGCTTCGACGGGAAACCGGTCGTCGGCCGAGGCGAACCATCCCGCGCGGAGGGTGCGGGCGCCGGTCAGGGGCCGGTACCTCCCGAGGGCGTCGTGGCGGACATGTTCGAAGAGGGCTTCTTCCCCGCGGACGGGTTCCGGTTCAGCGCCGGAGGCGACGCCGATGCCCTCGGGAGAGACGGTGAGCTGGCCGAGCTGGAAGGTGGTCATTCGCCTGCGCCTTTCGCGAGGCGCTCAATGACGGCGACGAGCGAAGGGTGGGTGCCGACGGGCCTTGCGTAGCGGACGGTGCGGCCGCCCTTGCGCGTCTCCGGGCCTTCGAGGGCGAGGTCGGCCGGAATTGTCTGGCCGACATGCCAGCCTTCGGCGATGAACAGCGGGACGACAACGACGGTGGGTGCGCGGAAACGCTCCAAGAGGTCCAGCATGCCGGGCTCCTGGTCGAGGAAGACAGCGCCTGCTTCAGCGAAGTGGCCGGTGGCGGCGACGAGATCCGCCATTGCGTAGACGTTTTTCTCGGACTCTGAATCGCGGCGGGTGCCGTGGCCGAGGACTGCCACGGCATCGGAGCGCGAGGCGCCCGCTTCGCGTGCGCGTTCGAGGATGACGTCTGCGAGCGAAGGGTCCGTGCCGACGGGTGGGGTGAGGCGGATGCGCTGGCCGTCGCGCACCGTTTCGGGGCCGTCGAGACGCATCTCCCTGGGGATGACGGTGCGGGTGAAGTAGCCGTTGGAGATGAAGACGGGCACCACCACCACCTCGGGAGCAGCGCAGCCGTCGAGGGCGCGCGCGAGGGATGGCTCCTCCTTCCAGAAGGCGGTGCGGACCTCCTCGAACCGGCCCCGGCGCCGCAGTTCGCGGGCATGGGCGTGGATGGGCAGGCTGGAGTTCGCGTTCAGGTGGGAGCCATGGCCGGCGAGGACGAGGGTGGTCATCGGTCTTCGCCCCGTTTCGCGGCGAGGCGGGCTTCGCGCTCGGTGCGGGCGACGTGGGCCAGGCCGCTGAGCCCGGGGCCGAGGGCAGCCGCGATCTTGCCGCGAATGAACTTCGCGAGGGACGGCGAGGCGCCGCCGGTGGAAACGGCGATGGCGACGTCGCCGTCGCGCATCGTCGCGGGGGTGAAGAACGTGCTTTCGCCCTGGCGGTCGGCGACGACGACAGGGATGTTGCGTGCGCGCGCAAGGGCACCGACGCGGCGGTTCACTTCCCGGTTTCCGGTGCAGGCGAAGACCAGGGCCCAGGGTGGGGAGCCACCGATGTCGCGCTCTTCGAAAGCACGCCGTTCGATGGTTGTGAACGGCAGGAAGTCGAAGGCGGGGAGAACCTCGGGGGCGACGACGGTCACCTGGAATTCGCCTTCGACAAGCGTGCGCGCCTTCCGCAGGGCAACGCTGCCGCCGCCGACAATGAGGGCGGGGCCAGCTTCGGGGCGGAGTTCGATGAGGACGCTCACGACAGGGCCCCCACGACGGCCTCGACAAGCGAGGCCAACGAGGGTTCGCGGGCGACGGCGTCTACTCGCCCGAAGGCTTCCCGGGTGGCAGCGGCAGCCTGGGGGCCGATGGCGCAAAGGCTGACGTCCCCGGGGAGGCGCTGTTCGCCGAGGGCCAGGCGCAGGAATTTGGCCGAGGACGCACTGGCGAAGGTGACGGCGTGGGCCGAGAGGACGGCGGCCGAGAGTTCCGGGGAGAGCGGCATCGGCCCAGTGCGATAAAGCAGCACCCGCTCCACATGGGCGCCCCGCGCACGGAGGCCATCGGCAAGTTCGGGCCCACTGAGGGAGCCCACGCCGAGAAGGACGCGGGCGCCGGCGGCGCGGGGGAGTTCGGCGGCAAGGCAGGCGCTGTTTGCGGCGCTGGGCTGAAAGTCGGCGATGACGCCGCGGCCACGGAGTGCTTCGGCGGTCGCCGGGCCAATTGCAGCGACCTTCGTCGCACCGAGAGCGCGCGCATCGCGGCCGGCGCGTTCGAGGGCGCGGAAGAAGGCGGCGACGGCGTTCTGGCTGGTGAACACGACCCAGTCCCAGCGGGAGGCGACGCGACCGTCGGTGGTGAGGTCCCCCGTGTCGTCTTCGATGCGGAGCACGGGCGCTTCGATGACTTCGGCGCCAAGGGCGGCGATCATCTCCTTGAGCTCGCTGGCCTGCTCCCGCGTGCGGGTGACAACAACACGTTTGCCCGCGAGGGGGAGGGCGTGGCGCCAGGCCAACTGCGTGGCGAGGGCGGCGACTTCGCCGACGACGGTGATCATGGGCGTGGGGAGGCTGGCCGACTGGACGGCTTGGGCGATAGCGCCCAGGGTGGCAACGACGACCACCTGGCCCGGGAGGGTGCCGTGCGAGATGGCAGCTGCGGGTGTCGCGGGGTCGCGGCCAGCTTCGATGAGCTTCGCCGCGGCGTCTGCGAGGGTGGCCGCGCCCATGAGGATGACGACGGTATCGAGCCTGGCGAGCGCCGCCCAGTCGACCTCTGCTGCGCCGGTGGTCTCGGAACCGGTGACCACGGCAAAGCTGCGGGCGAGCCCGCGGTGGGTCACCGGTATGCCGGCATGGGCGGGGACAGCGGTTGCGGAAGTCACCCCCGGGATGACGGCGAAGGGGATGCCGGCTTCGCGGCAGGCGAGGGCTTCTTCGCCGCCGCGGCCGAAGACGAAGGGGTCGCCGCCCTTGAGGCGGACGACGCGCTTGCCCTGGCGGGCGTGCCCGATGAGGAGGGCGTTAATCTCGTCCTGGGCCATGGAGTGGGCGCCTGCGCGCTTGCCGACGGCGACGCGTTCGGCGCCCCCGGGGCAGTGGCGGAGGACGGCTTCGGAGACGAGGGCGTCGTAGAGGACGACATCGGCCTGGCGGAGGGCACGAGCGGCGGCGAGCGTCAGGAGGTCCGGGTCTCCCGGGCCCGCGCCGACGAGGGTGACGAAGCCGGCTGTGGTCATCACCGTGAATTGTGGCATGAAGGCGGCCACGAGATGCACTGCCCGCCGGGCAGGGACTGACTATACTTCCGTCCATGCAGGCAACCGTCCCGGCAGGGATCAAGTACGACGCGGTCAGCAGGTTTTTCGCCGAGCACGTCCCCGGCGGCGACACCGAGCTGACGTTTTCTCTCATCAGCGGCGGGCGTTCGAACCTCACCTACAAGGTGGAGTCGGCGAATGGCACGTGGGTGCTGCGGCGGCCGCCGCTTGGGCACGTGTTGCCGACGGCGCACGACATGGCGCGCGAGTTCAAGGTGCTTTCGGCCGTGGCGAAAGTGGGCTTCCCGGCGCCGAAGCCAATCGCGCTATGCGAAGACAGCTCGGTGAACGACTACCCGTTCTACGTGATGGACTACCGCGAGGGGGTGATCATCGCGGAGGAGCTGCCAGCGGGTTATGCAGAGACGCCGGAACGGCGGAGGGCGATCAGCGAGGCACTCGTGCGGACGCTGGTGGAACTCCACGCGATCGACTACAACGCAGTCGGCCTGGGGGACTTCGGGCGCCCTGAGGGGTACCTGGAGCGGCAGGTGCGGCGCTGGGGCGAACAGTGGGCGCGGTCGGAGACACGGCCGCTTCCGGAAGTGGCGGAGCTGATCAAGCGGCTGAATGCGGCCATCCCGAAATCGCCGGCACCGACGATCGTGCACGGGGACTACCGCCTGGGGAACATGATGCTCGACTTCGAGGACCCCGGGAGGGTAGTGGCGGTGCTGGACTGGGAGATGTGCACGCTCGGCGACCCGCTCTCGGATGTCGGCTACACGCTCGGGTACTGGGGAGAGGCAGGAGATTCGCAGAGCCAGATCAACGCGCGGCCAACGAGCTCGGTGACAGCGAAGCCAGGGTTTTTCACGCGGCAGGAGCTGATCGAGGAGTACGGGCGGCTGAGCGGGCGGGACATGTCGGCGATCGAGTTCTACCAGGTGCTGGCGTACTACAAGCTCGGCGTGATCACGGAAGGGATCCACGCGCGGTTCCTGGCGGGCGAGACGGTCGGCGCGGGCTTCGAAGGCTATGGGGAGCGGACGGAGAACCTGATGCGGTTCGCGCTGGAGATCGCGGACAAGGCGGCGGACCCGAGGTTGCGGGGGATCGGGATCTAGGGTGTGGCAATCCTTTACTCGAACCACTCGGTGACCCGGCTCGGACCGAGAGGGGCGACTCAGCGCGAAGTCGAGGAAGTCCTCGCAAAGGGTCTGCCAGAGCCGGCGAGGACCGGGCGGCATGCAAAGGCCCTGGTCTACCCGTTCGGCCGGCACTTTGGACGGCGTACCCATGAGCAGAGGAAGGTGAAGGTTATCTATGCGGAGGAGGGCGCAGATATGCGGGTGATTACGGTCTACGTGTACTATGGGAGCTGGCAATGAGACTGACTTATGACGCACCCCATGATTTGCTCTACATCCAGTTTGATGCCTCGGATCCGCCTGTCCGGAACGAGGATGCTGGCGAGGGAGTCGTGCTGGATATCACAGAGGATGGCCGGCTGGCCGGAATAGAGATCCTGGACGCGTCCAAGGTCCTCGACTTACGGCAGCTGTTGCCGGTCGAGTTTGCAACGGCGTAGAGGGAAGGCTGTGGCGAGCGGACCGAGAACCTGATGCGGTTCGCGCTGGAAATCGCGGACAAGGCGGCGGACCCGAGGTTGCGGGGGATCGGGATCTAGGGTGGGGACCGGAGAAGGAGACGGCCGGAGCGATGCTCCAGCCGCCTCCCGCCAACGGGCTACTTGCCGCCCTTGATGAGGACGATCAGGGTAGAGGTGTTGTTGGCCATGAGGGGGTCGAACTGGCCGGAGACGACACTGGCGGTGTTCTCGACCTGGCCCTTGTTGCCCTTCACGAGGACGTAGACGTTGATGCTGTTCGAGGCGCCGGCGGCGATGGTGCCGAAGGAGCAGGTGAGGGTGAGGCCGCTCTTCGTACAACCGCCCGTATCGAACTGGTAGATGGCCTGCTTGGTGACGGGCAGGTTGTCGGTGACAACGACGGCCTGGGCGTCAGACGGGCCGTTGTTGGTGACGGTGATGGTGTACTTGATGGTCGTCGACGGCTTGTAGATGTCGGCGTCGGAGGTCTTGACGATGGCGAGGTCGGCGCGGGTGCCGCTGCCAAGGGAGAGCGAAGCCTCGTTGTTCGCCGGGTTGGAGTCACCGGTGTCAGACGAGAGCGACGCGCTGTTCACGATGAGGGTGCCATGGGGGGTGGACGCCTTCACCACAACGTTCACGTAGATCTTGATGGGCTCAGGGCCCGACGGTGGGATGTCGCCGAGGGGGCAGGTCAGCACGTTCGTCTGGACCGCCAGGTTGCAGGCGAGCGCGAGGCCGCCTGGGCCGTTCGCGTTGACGTAGGCCGACGTGAACACCAGCTCAGGCGGGAGAACGTCAGTCATGGTCACGTTGCGGGCGGTGGATGGGCCCAGGTTCCGGACGTGGTATTCGTAGGCGTAGGGAGCGCCGGCGATGGGCGTGCCGGAGGCGAACTTCTCGAGGGAGAGGTTCCCGTCGTCGGATACCGCGACTGCCGCGCTGTCGCTGTTGTCGCTGGTGTCCGGGTCGTTACCTGCCCCGCTCACGGAGGCGTTGTTGATGAGCACCGTGCCCGGCGCCACTCCCGCGGGCACTTTGGCCACGATGGTGACGACCTCATCGGCGCCGGCCGCGATGTTGCCGAGGTCGCAGGCCGTTGGAGCCAGCGGGTTACCGGGGATCCCGGCGACGCAACTCCCGACGGATGCGGAGACGGAGACGATTTCGAGGCTGCCGGGCAGGACATCCTCGACCCTGACGGCGATTGCCGTGGACGGCCCGGCGTTGGCAACGGTGAGCGTGTAGGTGAGGTTATGCCCGGCGAAGACGGGGCTGGGGCTGACGGTCTTATCGACGGAGAGGTCCGCCACGCCGGCGATGGTGACATCGTCAGACGAGGAGTTGTTCGTCATGTCCGGGTCGGGCGTGGTGTTGGAGCGGCTGAAGACGTCGACCTTATTGTGGACGTCCTGGGATTCGGCGCCGCTGTAGCGGACGACGATGACCCAGCGCCCGTTGTTCACGATCGACTGGGGCTCCAGCGGTTCGTTGAGGTCGAACTCCACGGTCGTGCCGTTTGGCGGGCTGGCGACGGGGAATGGGCCGGAGTCCGTCCGGTTCGGGTCGAGTGTGCTCGTGCCCATGACGAGGACGCCGGAGGACGTGACTTCGTCGCGGATGCTGACGCTGCGGGCATCGGACGGCCCGAGGTTGTCGACGTAGATGGTGCAGACCCAGTCCTGGCCCGCCTGGACGACGTCGGCGGGCTCGCAGACCTTGGTGACTTTCAGGTCGGCGACGTCATTCACGGTGGTGGAGGCGTCGTCGCTGTCGTTGGTGGTGTCCGAGTCCGTTCCCTCGAAGGCGACCGTGGCCGTGTTCGTGATGCCCACGGGCCCTCCGTTAGCGGAGACGAGCGAGTCGCTGACCAGCACCTGGATGGCGAAGTTCACGGTTTCGTTCGCCGGGATGTTCCCGAGGTCACAGGTGACGGTGCCGCCCGCTTCCGCGCAGTCGGCCGTGGCGGACTGGAAGGTGAGGCCGGCGGGGAGGACATCGGTGACCGTAACGGGCGCGGCCGGGTTGGGGCCGTTGTTGGTGACGGAGAAGGTGTAGAGGAACGACGTGCCAGCGACGGCGGTTGCCGGCGCCGACTTGGTGATCTCGACATCCGTCGTGTTCAGCAATTCCTCGAGCTGGAGGAGTTCATCGAGCGTGATCTCTGGCTCGGTCACCTGGTTGATGGCGCCGTCGGCGGAGTCTCCGAACTGGCGGAAGGGGATGCTGATGACCGTCCAGTCGTCGTGTCCGCCGAGGGTGCTGTTGTTGGCGCCGTTGGCGCATGCGGAAGGACCGCCGCCGGTGGCGTTGGTGTCGATGTTGACGGTGACGTTGTTGTCGGCGGTGTCGCCGTCGCCGTTCCAGTCGACTGGCTGGTCGAGGCGTGCGCGGACTTTCATGCCGGCGGGGTTGGTGAAGACCATCTGGTTGGTGCTGTCGGTGGCGTCGAGGATGTTGCCTTCGTTGAGTGCGTTCTCGGTGAGGTTCCCGATGGGGGCGGCGCCGCGGCCGCCGGCGAAGCGCGGCGGGGAGTAGTCGATGATGTCGGTGCCATCGACCTGGCGGATGTTGAACTGGTTGTCGTAGTTCATGACGCTGACGTAGTTCGGCTTGCAGTTCGAATCCACGTTGCCGCCATGGCGGAGATTCAGGTTGTGGCCGAGCTCGTGCATGATGGTGCCGCCGTCATGGTTGAAGTCCATGAAGTCGTTGCCGCCGATTTCGCCCCAGCCGCCGCTGCCCGTGCAGCCAGACGGGAGCGCTGAGCCAGTCGCGTAGCGGAACACCCACTTGCGGTTCTGGTTGAAGTTCGCTCCCTTCGAGGCGTACCACTCGCTATCGAGGTTGCAGGCGGCGTCGAGCCCGTCGGCCGCGGGGATGGTGCCTCCGCCGTCGAAGTCATCACCTCCGTTCAGGCCGTTGGTATCGACCCAGAGGTTGATGCCGGGCAAGCCGTCGGGGTTGTTGGTGCCACCGGCGTTGACCGGGGCGGCGGCGAAGGCCGCCTTCATCGCGGCGATGGCGCCCGCATCGGGGCCGTTCCCGGCGGTGAAGTCCATCTCGAGGAAAAGGTCCTTGTGGTTCGGGTCGGCGCCCCAGGTATCGAGGGGGAGGTCGATCGTGCCGTCGCCGTCGAAATCCACGCCGCCCGTCTCCCAGCTGTCCAGGAGCCCGTCGGCATCGGCGTCTCCGCTGAGGGAGAGGATGCTGATGTCCCAGCAGACACGGACGCGGGAGTCGTTACCGTCCTCGCCCTGGGAACAGCGGGCGGGCGCGTCGACGTCGCCGGACCAGGTGCCGTCATTCAGGTTGAGGACGAGGTTCACCTCGTCGTCGCCGCCGGGATCGACGTCACCCTTGTCGTCATCGGACTCGAAGACGCCGGTGTCCGAGCAGAACGGCGTGTCGCATTCGTCGTGGTCCCAGATCTCGATGGAGATGGGGATCGTCTCGGTACCGCTCGAGACGTTCCGGGAGAAGGTCCAGAACGGTTCGAGGGTGTCGTCATCGTGGGGGTGGATGTCGAAGCTGGTGAGCATGACGCCGTCGATCTCGACGCCCGCGTACATGTCCGCTTCGCCACGGAGGTTGTCTTCGATGCCCTCGTCGCCGAGGTTGGTTACGCGGGTGAGGGTGACCGTGACGGGGACGGTGTGGCTCGCCCCGGCGGACCGCTGCATGGGGCCGGCAGTGACGAGGAGGACGACAAACAACAGGAACGCTCCGCCCGAGAGGCGGCGAGCGCTGGACATACAGGTGCTCCATTTCTCCAGGGAGCGCTGCGCGGCGGTCCGTCCTCTTGGCACCGTGCGGCTCGTGCGGTAAGCCGTGCGAAAGCGAGCGGTCAGTGCTTCTGTGTGTTCCACCACCCTTCCCGCAGGAAGGAACTCGTCAACGGGTCGCGCCCACCACCTCTTCCTTCCGCTCGCTTGACTTGCGCCGACCTCAGGTGGTGCGACACTTCGCTGGCAAGGTCCTCAACCTTCCTTGCGCTGGGCCAGCCGGCGTCACCCGGTTGGCCCTCTTTGTTATGGCGCGTCGGCCGACTTCCCCGGTGGCGCGGGCGGGATACTGGTGCCTGAGGCGACCGCCTGTCAATGGTGGTTCGTTAACTGAATCACAGAGCGCTGGTGACGCGGACGCGTGCCAGCGGCTTCACTCGACGGCGCCGTGGGCGGCGGCCCTTAGTGGTTGCCGGTGACGAGGCTGAGGAACTCGGCGCGCGTGACGGACTGTTGCTTGAAGTTGCCACGCATGGCGCTGGTGACCATGCGGCTGCCGGGCTTCTTGATGCCACGCATGGTCATGCAGAGGTGCTCGGCCTCGATGACGACGGCAACGCCGTCGGGCTGGAGGACCTCCATGATGGCTTCGGCGATCTGGCTGGTGAGCTGTTCCTGGATCTGGGGCCGGCGGGCAAAGCCTTCGACGACGCGGGCGAGCTTGCTGATGCCGACGACACGGCCGTCGGGGATGTAGCCGACATGGGCTTCGCCGTGGAAGGGGAGGAAGTGGTGTTCGCACATGGAGTAGAAGGGGATGTCGCGCAGGATCACCATTTCGTCGTGGGCGACTTCAAAGACGACTTCGAGGTAGTCGCGGGGGTCCTTCCAGAGGCCCTCGAAGATCTCTTCGTACATTTCGGCGATGCGGCGCGGCGTCTCGAGGAGGCCGTTCCGGGAGGGGTCTTCGCCGATGGCGCGCAGCATTTCGACGACCGAGGCTTGTACTTTGGCCTGGTCCAGGCCTGCTTGAATTTCCAAAGTGCCCTGCTCTCCAGTTCCGGGGTGCGTGCCCGGCGATCGTACCAGCATCGATGCGGCAGGTGCTCAGGGGCCCGGGAGCGACGCCTCGAACGCTTTTACCAGTGGCTTCGGGGCCTGGAGGCGCCAGGCGTCGTGGAGGAGTGCTTCGAGCTGCTCCTCTTCGACCGCGGCCAGGCGCACGAGGACGGCCGGGAAGCCGTTGTAGTGCGGTTCCGTGAAGAACACACCCGGCGCGGCAGCGATGAGGAAGTGCTTCGCTTCCTCGCCAGCCACGCGGACGGCGATGACGCCGGGGTTGGGCACGCGCGGCTGCTTCGGTGCGAGGCGTTCGTTCCACACCCAGGCGAAGTCCTTGAGTTTGCCCCGGTTTTCGACGGCGAAGGCGAAGCGGTCCGGGCGTTCGACGGCTGCGGGGAGGGCAAGGGCCAGGCGGCGGACATCTTCGCGCGAGGCCACGGGGTTAGCGGGCGAGCACGGCCCGCGTGAGCGCGACGAGTTCGGCGGGGGTATTCGGGTCGGATTCGCGGCCCGCCCAATTGCCGATGCCGAGCATAGCCAGCATGGTGGTCCCGACGAGCATGCGGACGGTGGCATCGACGGGGAGGTCGCGGAATTCGCCGGCGGCGATGCCCTCGACGAGCATCTCGCGGAAGCCCTGGTGGAGCCACTCGGCCTGTGCCTCGTCTACCTGGTGGCTGCGAGCGCCGACCTGGAACGCAGCGACGAGGATGGTGCGGTTGTTCTTGAGGTAGTTGGCGAGGGCTTCGACGGCCCGGCAGGCACGGTCGGTGTAGCTGGTGTGCTCGTCGATGCTGGCGAAGTAGCGTTCGAGGGCCTCGTCGCGTTCGGTCTGGAGGACTTCGCGGAGGATGTCGTCCTTGGAGGCGAAGTAGCCGTAGAGAGTGCCGACGCCGGTATCGGCGAGTTCGGCGATGTGCTGGATGGACGTTTCTTCGTAGCCGCGTTCGTGGAAGAGCTTGCTGGCGGCGGCGATGATTGCCGCCCGGGTCTTCGCTTTGCGCCGCTCGAGGCGCCCGGGCGCCGATGCGAGCATGGTCATGTTCCCCTCCGAATGCGCGCTATCGCTCGTTCTTCTTCGAACATTATGGCGAGAGCGCTCGAAACTGAACGAAGTGTACGTGCGCTTCGACTTTGAAGTCGAATCCGCGGTGAAGTGTGAGGCTGGTCACTGCCGTGCAGGCTGGAGGGCTGACAGGGTGGATGGACACCCTCCCCGGATCGAGGCGGTACTCCGGCCGCTCGCCCGGCCGCCGTCGGCTCCCACGGCGGCCGGGCCTCTCCTGCCGCCCGGGAGCGCCGCAGTGGCATAATCGCGCATGCGAACAGCCCTGCTGGCAGCGGTGATGCTGGTGGTCTCAGGGTGCGCCGAGGGCGCGGACCGGCCGGGACCGACGGCGGAGGCTGTCCGCGCCACCGCCACGCCTGCCGCGTCCCCGTTACCCGGGGGCAGCGCCGGTCCGGCGGCCTGTTTCGACCGCGGCCCCGGCGACTACGTTGAGGCAGTCGAACGGCCCGAAGGGGAGCGCACGTACCGGGTGCATGTGCCTCCTTCGTACGACGGCCGCGAGCCGCTCCCTGTGGTGTTCAATTTCCACGGGCAGGGGAGGACGGCTGAACACCAGGACGAATACAGCGGGCTGCGGGAGTTTGCGGACTCTGCCGGGTTCATCCTGGTGACGCCGCAGGGATTGCAGAACCAGTGGAACATCCGGGACGTGTTTGGCGACGAAACTATCGACGATGCCGGCACCGTGGCTGCGATCCTGGAACGGGTGGAGGCAGGATTCTGCACCGACGCCGGGCGCGTGTTCGCGACCGGGCTCTCCAACGGCGCCGAAATGGCCTCGCAGGTGGGGTGTTTCCTTGCCGATCGGTTCGCGGCCATCGCCCCTGTCGCTGGGATCGTTTTCCAGCAATGCGAAGGCGGCCCGGTGGCGGTGCTCACCTTTCATGGCACCGCCGACTTCAACGTGCCGTACGATTCGGCGCTGGAGGCTGTGCCGCAGTGGGCGGCGCACAACGGCTGCAGCGAGCCGGGGGATCAGTCGCGGGTGGGCGAGCACGTGCTCGTCCAGGAGTACAGGGGCTGCAGCGCTCCCGTGGTGTTTGTGACGCTTGAGGGGGCTGGCCACACGTGGCCAGGTGCAGAGGACGGGGCCGGAGGCGTGGGTTCGACGAACCACGAGATCAGCGCGAACGAAGTCATGTGGGCGTTCTTTTCAACCGTCACGCGGTGACGGGGAGGCGCCTGCCCGGTGGACGGCTATGCGGCATACTTGCGGGCGAAATGCGCAACCACATCGCTGCCCGGACGTCGGTCTTCAACGAGTCGGTCATCCGCGAGATGACGCGGCTGGCCATGCTGCACGGGGCGATGAACCTTGCCCAGGGGTACCCGGACTTCCCCGCGCCAGAGTTCATCAAGCAGGCAGCGATCGCCTCGATCAACGCCGACGTGAACCAGTACGCGATCACGTGGGGAGCGCCGCGCCTGCGGCGGGCCATCGCCGACAAGACGAAGCGCTTCTACGGGCTAGACCTGGACCCGGACCGCGAAGTGACGGTCACGTGCGGGGCCACAGAGGCGATGATGTGCGCGATGCTGGCGGTCGTGGAGCCGGGCGACGAAGTCATCGTGTTCGAACCGTTCTACGAGAACTATGTGCCGGACGCGGCCATGAGCGGGGCGAAGCTGGTGTTCGTGACGCTGCGAGGCGAGGACTTCGAGTTCGACCCGGACGAGCTGCGGGCCGCATTTTCTCCGAACACGCGGGCGATCATCGTGAACACGCCGAACAACCCGAGCGGGAAGGTGTTCACGAGGGCGGAGCTGCAGCAGATCGCGGACCTCTGCCAGGAGTTCGACACGCTCTGCATCACGGACGAGATCTACGAGCACATCCTCTACGACGACAACGTGCACACGGCGATCGCGACGTTGCCGGGGATGTACGAGCGGACGATCACGATCAGCGGGCTCTCCAAGACATTCAGCGTGACGGGCTGGCGGCTGGGGTACCTGCTCGCGCCGCCGGTCCTCAGCAATGCGCTGCGGAAGGTGCACGACTTCCTGACGGTCGGGGCGCCGGCGCCGCTGCAGGAGGGCGCCGCGATTGCGATGGAGCAGGCGGATTCGTACTACCCGGAGCTGCGGGGGATGTACACGAAGAAGCGCGGCATCCTGCTGAACGCGCTGCGGGAGGCAGGCTTCCACTGCCACCAGCCGCAAGGGGCGTACTACATCATGGCCGACTTTTCGGACCTTGGGTTCGAGGGGGACGACACGGCTTTCGCGCATCACCTGATCCAGAAGGTCGGGGTGGCGCCGGTGCCGGGATCGAGCTTCTACAAGGGCGAGGCGGGCAACCGGATGGTGCGGTTCACGTTCTCGAAGTCGGAGGAGACGTTGGAGGAGGCGGCGCGGCGGTTGCTGGCGATGTAGCGGGGAGGGACCAGGTGGCGGGGCGGAGCGGCATAATGGGGGCGATGAGGACGTTCTCGTCGGTGCTGGAGATGGTGGGTGACACGCCGCTGGTGGAGTTGCGGACGCTTTCGCCGAAGGCAGGCGTACGGCTGTTCGCCAAGCTCGAGGGCCAGAACCCGACAGGGAGCATCAAGGACCGGATCGTCCTGCGGATCCTGCAGGCGGCGCGGGGGGATGGCCGGCTGCGGCCGGGACAGCCGATCGTGGAGGCATCGACAGGGAACACGGGCGTGGCACTCGCGCTGTTCGGGCGGTTGATGGGGCACCCGGTGGAGGTTTGCGTCCCCGAGAGCGTCTACCCGGAAATCGAGCAGCTGCTGAGGGTGTACGGCGCCGCGATCCGGCGCGTGCCGCGGCGGGCGGGGATCAAGAGCGCGCGGGAGGTCGCCCGTGCAGTCGCCACCGAAACAGGGGCGTACTACTTCGGGCAGTTCGACGACCCGGAGAACGTGCGGACGCACTACGAGACGACGGCAGCGGAGATTTTGAAGGACCTTGAAAGCGAGGGCGGCGTGCAGGCGTTCGTGGCGGGGATGGGCACAGGGGGCACGATCAGCGGGGCCGGCCGCCGGCTAAAGGAGGCAGGCCCCGACTGCCACGTATTCGGCGTTGAGCCGCGCTTGGGCGTGCACGTCCAGGGACTGCACTCGCTCGAAGACGGGTTCATCCCGCCGGTGCTCGATGAGTCGGTGCTGGACGGGAAGATCATCGTGGGGAACCGGCACGCGTTTTCGCACGCCCGCCGGGCGATGCTGGCGGAGGGCATCTTCGGCGGCATCAGCAGCGGCGCCGTGCTCCACGCGGGCATACGGCTCGCGGGGCGGATGGAGCGCGGGAATATCGTGCTGATCTTCGCCGACGGAGGGTGGAAGTACCTCGGAACGGACCTCTGGCGGGAAGACGAGGGCAAAGACCAGGACACGGCGGAGGACCCGCTCGACGACATCCTCTGGTGGTGAGGGCGGACGGGCACAGTCCCGGGACAGCGGCTGCGCCGGCTGGCGCGAAGCAGGGCCCGGCTAGACCTCGACGATCAGCTTTTCGAGGCCGCGGAAGCCGGGGACGGTCTTCCATTCGAACTCCTGCTCCGGGAGGCGCAGGTTCGGGAACCGGTTGAGCAGGGTGAGGACGCCGACCTGGGTTTCGAGGCGGGCGAGAGGCGCGCCGAGGCAGTAGCGGCGGCCGCCGCCGAAGGCCACGTGGTCCACGTCCTCGCGGGTGATATCGAACTTGTGCGGGTCCTTATGGAGGCGCGGGTCGTAGTTGGCGCCACCGAGGGCGACGGTGATCGACTGGCCCTTGCTCACCGGGCAACCCGCGACTTCGCGGTCGTCCGGGGTGATGCGGCCAGAGAAGGTGACAGGGCCTTCGTAGCGCAGCATCTCTTCGACGGCATTGACGATGAGCGAGGGGTTGTCGCGCAGCAGCTGCACCTGGTCCGGGTGCTGGAGGAGGTTCTTGATGCCGTTGCCCAGGAGATCGGTGGTGGTGACGTTGCCAGCGGCGAGTAGCAGGCCGACCATCGTCACGACTTCGTCGTCGTTGAAGAAGTCGCCGTTATCTTCGGCCTGGAGCATGGCGGTAATGAGGTCGTCGCGGGGTTCGGCGCGGCGCTCGGCGATGGTGCGGCGGAGATAGGCGGTCATGGCCTCGCCGGCTTCCATCGCCTTCTTCTTCTTTTCCTCGGAGGCGAACGGGTCGAAGCCAGCGGCGACGCTGTCGTCGGTCCAGCGCTTGAAGTCTGCCTGGTCCTTCGGGTCGACGCCGAGCATCTCCGCGATCACGATGGTCGGGAAGGGCTGGCAGAAGGCGGCCATGAGGTCGAAGGAGGATTGACCTTCGACCTTGTCGAGGAGTTCGTTGGCGATCTCGCCGATGCGGTCGCGCATCTTTTCGATGGAGCGGGGCGTGAAGGCCTTGGTGACTAGGCTGCGGAGGCGGGTGTGGTCCGGGGGATCGAGGAAGAGCATGGAGGGCTGGACGTCCCGCTCCTCGAGGGCATCAGCGCGGTTGAAGATGCGGTTGAAGGTGCCCTCGGCGGCCTTGCGCGGGTCCACGAAGAACTCGCGGTCATTGAGGATGGCGTAGACGTCATCGAAGCGGGCGACGATGTAGCGGCCGAGCAGTGGGTCGTGGTGGATGCGGCCGGCCTCACGGACTTCATCGAGCAGGGAGAAGGGGTCCTTCTGGTATTCGGGGTTCATGGGGGAGAGCTGGAGGCCGAGGGGGACGGATGTTTCCTGCTGAGTCATCGCGCGGCTCCGATGGGAGGATTTTGCCACTGTAGCAAACCCGAATGCGGTTCGGAAGTACCACGACATGCAGGGAAGGGAAGTGTGGCGCAAGTCACACAGAGCCACCGGCGGGGGGGATCTCCCAGCTCCAGCGGGCAGCGAGCGAGACCGGCCGGCCGGGTTCAGCGACGGCGAACCCGGCATCCAGGAGGCCGCGGGCAGCGAGGTTGAAGGCGTCGGGGGCGCAGGTCTGCGGTTCGATGCAGAGCGCTCCGGGCGGCGTGAACACCTGGACGTGCGGGTACCGGCACTGGACCGCGAGCTGGAGGCGCAGGCGGGGCCACTCCACGGTGGCCACGGCCTTCCCCGGTTCGAAGCCGGCGAAGCAGTCGTCGAGGCGGCGGGCGCCAAGCGGCCGTCCGTCGAGGAGGGCCTCCCTGTCCACTTCGCGGGTGGCGCCGGTCGGGAGGTTGTCCCGGAGATCGTAGCGACGAGACGCGTGGAGGGTGACACTCGCGTCTTCCGCGCCAGCGACATCGCGGCGGAACCACGGGTGCCAGCCGCAGCCGGCGGGGAAGGGTTCGCGCGCGGAACGGACCTCGATTTTCATCGCCAGGAAACGGGCGCCGAGCTCGATCCGTTGCCAGGCGCGTCCTTCCCAGGGCCAGCCGGGGCCGAGATCGCGGGCCAGTTCCACCACGCGGCCCGTGCGCGCGACCACCTCCCAGGGGCGGTCCGCGACGAGGCCGTGGAGGGCGTGTTCGCGCTTGTTGTCGATGGTGAACGTCCGGCCGCGCCATTCGAAGGCGTCGTCGCGGATGCGGTTCGGCCAGGGCGCCATCGGGTAGCAGCCGCCGGCGAGGGGGCGGGCGAGATGATCCGCCGGGTCGTCCGGTGCGTGGAGGAGCGGCCGCTCGAGCCCATCAATCTCGATGAACAGCTGGTGGAGCCGACCGCCGGCCACGGGTTCGACGAGGGCGCGGGCGCCGGGGACGCGGAGCTCGATGGTCATCGGGCGATGGTGCGGTGGCCCGGACGTCGGGGCAATGGGAGGGGCGCGTCAGTTGCGCCACATCGCCGGCTCGGCGCCTTCGACGATCGCGTCACCGCCGGAGTAGCCCATGGGGGCGCCGTCGGCGCGCCAGCAGGCTGCGCCTTCGAGCATCCCGTCGGGCTGGCGGAGGATGCCATTCATGCCGCCGGCGACCTTCAACGGAGTCTCCACGGCGTGGCCGCGGGCCTCGAGCCCGGCTTTGAGGGCGGCCAGCTGCGGGAACCCCCGTTCGATTTCGAGGACGGGGCCACGGTCCCACATCCGGGCGGCCTCGAACGCTTCCTGGAGCGGCATCTGGTGGTCGATGACGTTCGAGATCGCCTGGGCGACGGCGCCGAAGATCTTGAGCCCGCCCGGGGTGCCGAGCGTCATGAACGGCGCGCCATCCTTCGTGACGATGCAGGGCGACATCGAGGAGAGCACGCGTTTCCCCGGGGCGATGGAGTTCGTGCGGCCGGGGACCGGGTCCATCAGTTCCATGCAGTCGTTGAGGAGCATGCCGGTGCCGGGGACGGTGACCTTGGAGCCGAAACCCATGTGCAGCGTGTTGGTGGTGGCGACGATGTTGCCGTCGGCGTCCATCGCGCAGCAGTGGGTGGTGGATTCGACGAGGGATGCCGGCGCCGCGCCCGGGGCGTACTGCTTCGCCCGGCGAAGGTCGAGGTCGCCCCGGCGTTCGTTGGCGTACTCCTTCGAGGTGAGCCAGGCGACGGGCACAGAAGTGGCCGAGGGGTCGGCCACGTACTCGGTGCGGTCGGCGAAGGCGAGCTTCATGACCTCGGCCCAGAGGTGGACGGTTTCGACGCTCCCGAATCCCAGGCCGCACAGGTCGAAGCCTTCGAGGATATTGAACATCTGGACGATGTGGAGCGGGCCGGACGACGGGGGAGGCGGCCCGATGATCTCGTGACCACGGTAGACGCCGCGGACGGGCTCCCGCTCGTAGATGCGGTAGTTCTCGATGTCATCCATGGTGATGAGGCCACCATTGGCGGCCATGTCGGCGGCGATGGCGTGCCCGAGCGGGCCGTGGTAGAGGTAGTCCGGTCCGTTCTCGGCGATGGCGGCGAGCGTCCGCGAGTAGTCAGTCCGGACGATGCGGTCTCCGACGGCCGGTACCTTCCCGCCAGGGAGGAACACCTCGGCTGTCGCCGGGAAGCGGCGGATGTTGGCTTCCTGCATGCGCGTGATGGACTGGAGGTAGGGGCTGACGCGGAAGCCATCGCGGGCGAAACGGATGGCTGGCTCCATCACTTCGCCGAGCGAAAGGCGGCCGTACTTCTCGATGGCGGTGGCCCAGCCGAGCAGCGTGCCACCGGTGGCGACGGAGAGGTGGCCGACTTCGTTCAGTTCGCCCTTCACCTTGTGGGGGTCGCGTTCGGTGGGTATTGGGTCGAACATGTCCGGCGTTGCCCTGCCGGGGACGGTGACATAGTTGTCGATGACCGTGCAGCGGCCGCCGGCCAGGCGGATGTTGACGAAACCGGCGCCGAAGATGGTGACCATCATGGGTTCGACGACGGTGAGGGCGAACATGGTCGCGATGGCGGCGTCGACTGCGTTGCCACCCTTGACGAGCATTTCGGTGCCGGCGAGTGAGGCGAGCGGGTGGTTCGAGGTAACCATGCCTTTCGAGGCAATGGCGGGCTGCTTGAACGTCACGCGAGGGTTGTACGCGTTTCGGGCAGAGAAAGGAAGCCGCCGGGACTCGCCGATGAGGCGGCCCAACTCGGGTGCGCGTTCGCTACCATTTGACTCGTGGCCGGTTTCGATGCGCACACGCACCTGTTCGCCCCGGGGCAAATCCTGGGACGGCAACAGATTGCCGAGGGCGACCGTACGTTCGAGGAGATGTACGGGGACCCGGCAGCGAAAATGGCGACGGCGCGAGAATTGCTCGCCGCGCTGGACGAAGCAGGGCTGGACGGCGCGGTGGCCGCCGGCTTCGCGTTTTCGCATGAGCCGGACCTGATCGAGCAAAACGAGTATCTGCTGGAAGCGGCGCGCGTATCGGGCGGGCGGATCGTGGCGTTCGCGACGGTGAACCCTTCGCTGGCGGGCTGGGAGCGGGTGGCGCGGCACGCGATCGACCTCGGGGCGCGCGGCTTCGGGGAGTTGCGGCCGCACAACCAGGGGTGGGACCCGCTGGGAGAGGAGTCGCGCCGGCTGTGCGCGCTGGCACGGGAAGCGGGCCTGGTGTTGCTCTGGCACTGCAGCGAGCCGGTGGGGCACCGCTACCCGGGGAAGGCGGGCGGAATCGGGCCGGCGGAGATTGTGGAGCTGGCGGGGGAGTTCGGGGGATTGAGGATGATCGCGGCGCACCTTGGCGCGGGGGCCTCGTTCTACCTGCAGATGCCGGAGGTAAGGTCTGCTATAGATTCGCTCTATTTCGACACAGCAGCGGCGCCGCTGCTGTATGATGATACGAGTGTCTCGCGTCTTGTTGACCTTGCCGGTCCGGGGCGCGTGCTCTTCGGCTCTGATTACCCACTGCTTTCGCCCCGGCGCCAGATCGAACGCCTCGCCGCGCAACTTCCGGGCCCGGTGCTGGAAGCAGTGTCTGGCGGCAACGCCCGGAGACTGTTTGCAGACGACGGCAACCAATGACTGATAGTGCCCAGGATCACGTGCGCCTCTTTGTGGCCTGCGAAGTGCCCGACGATGTGAAGGAAACGATCGGGGAGGTCATCCAGAACCTGCGTGAAAAGAGCGGGAACGCCGTGCGCTGGATCAAGCCGGACGGGGTGCACGTCACCCTCAAGTTCCTCGGCGAAGTGCCCACCCGGAAGCTGCCGGCGATCAAGCTCGCCATCCAGGAAGCGGTGGTTGGCCACTCGCCCTTCGAGCTCGAGTTCTCGACCATCGGGACGTTCGGGGGACGCGAGGGCCTGCGCATCATGTGGGTCGGGATCGCGGGGGATGTGCTCCGGCTCGAAGCTCTTGTGAGAGCGGTCAACGCCGCCCTGGCCGTGGTGGGATTCGAACCGGAACGGAGGCCGTTCCGGCCGCATCTCACGCTCGGCCGAGTCAAAGACGAGATCTCGACGCGCCAGCGCGCCGAGATCGAAGTGGCGGTGGGGAAGACCGAAGTTCCGCCGGCGAGCTGGCGGACGGCTCAAGTGTCGCTGATGCGCAGCCGCCTCGGTCCGGGCGGGGCGACGTACGAAGTGCTGGCGACGTTCCCGTTGCGGGTGATGGCGAGCAACAACTAGTTCTGGCGGTTCGCGTCGGCCGTCCGCCTGCGGCCGGGAGTGAACGCGAACCTGGGGACCGGCAAGGTCACCAGTCGTCCCAGTCGTACGTCCTTCCGGGGCGCTGGGCGCGGCGGATAAGGGTATCCGGGTCGTCGAGTTCGTGGGGGCTGATGCGACGGCCGACGAGGGCTTCGATGCGGGCGTAGTACATGTGCTCGGGCACGGAGCGGGCAGCGAGCAGCCAGCGTTCGAGCTCTTCGATGCGGGTGACGGTGGAGAGCTCCGAGACATCGGGGGCGGTCTCGAGGAAGCGCACGCAGTAGCGGCATCCCTGCTCGTCGGGGATGGGCACCAGGTGGATGTCGCACTCAACGGCCTGGCGTGTCCAGTACATGAGGTGATTGTACCGCCGGGGACAAGGGGGCCCGCGGTTCGACAGGGCGGGAGGACGGCTGGGAAAATCACCGCAGGAGAACTACGGGCGCGCGGGGGAAGCTATGAGCAAGAAGAAGCACAAGAAGAGGGACAAGAACAGCGGCGGCACGGTGGTTGGCCCGGCGCCGCTCATCGGTTCGGCCCAGCAGGAGGCGCCGCCGCCGATCGAGGGGCCCGCCCGCGCAATGGTCATCATGGCGCATCCCGACGACGCCGAGTTCCTGTGTTCCGGGACGGTGGCGAAGTGGTGCAAGGAAGGCTGGGACGTGTACTACGTGCTCGTCACCGGTGGGGACAAAGGGACACACGACGAATCGATGACGCCGGAGAAGCTCGCGGCCATCCGCGAGGAGGAGCAGCGCCAGGCCTGCCGGGTGCTGGGCGTGAAGGAGTGCATTTTCCTCGGCTACCCGGACGGGTTCACGAGCGAGAGCGCGGAGCTTCGCGGGCAGATCGTGCGCCTGCTGCGGCAGTACCGGCCGGACGTCGTAATCACGTGGGATGCCTTCCGGGGGACATTCAACCACCGGGACCACCGCAACGTGGGCCAGGCGACGATGGACGCGATCTACCCGATCGTGCGCGACCGGCTGTTCTACCAGCAGCACGAAGAGGATGGGCTGGCCTCGCACCAGGTGAACGAGGTGCTGCTCGCGGGGGCGGCGGATGCGGACTACGTGGTGGACATCACGGACGTCTGGGAGAAGAAGGTGGAGGCGATCCTGTGCCACACCAGCCAGATCGGTGAGCGCACGAAAGAGACGTTCATGAAAGAGCGCGCCGAGCGCGAGGCAAAGAACCCGGGACAACCGATCGAAGAGCGGTTCCGGCGCTGGAGCATCCGGCGGCCGGCGCGCCAGCAACAGCGGGACGCGGACAAGAACGACGAGCGAGCCGTGGCAGCGAAGGCGAAACCACAACACGCCGCCTGAGCATGCCCGACGCCACGAGCTTCAGAATCCGCCCCGGAATGACGAACATTCCTCCAGGCGGACTCGGGGGAGTAGTCGGATGGCGTCGCGTCTTGCGCACTGGGCCCTGGCTGTTGTGGTGTTGCTGCCGCTGGCTGCCTTCGCGTTGATGCAGCGCTACCCCGGGCTGGACCCGATGTACGTGGAGCCGGCCGGGCACTTCTGGGTGGTCTCGGTGACGGCGCTGGTTTCCGGGTGCATCGGGACGGCGCTGGCGCTTTCGGTGCAGAGCGTGCGAAGCACGAGGACGGTGTACCTGGCGCTGGGGTTCATCGCTGTGGCGCTGATTTTCGCCACGCACGGGCTGGGCACGCCGGGGTTCATCGTCAGCCGGAACGAACTGCCTTATGCGGTGATCATCTCAGCCGGGCTGAGCCAGACGGCGGGGGCAATCTTCATCGCCCTGAGCGTCGCGCCTACGACGTGGCCGGGAGCGCGCTTCGTCCAGGAGCACTCGACCCGGATCCTCGGGGGAGCGCTGGTCGTCCTCTTCGGTTATGTGGGGACGATGGTGTGGATGCCGGAATTCTGGGACTTCGTGCCGCGGACGCGCCCATGGGACACGATCCTCGCGGCCACAACCATCACACTGCTGGTGTTCGCGGCGTGGCGATACTGGCGCGCCTGGCGGCTGACGGAACTTCCCGGGCAACTGGCTATGGTGGGCGCGCTCGCGTTCCTCGCCGAGGCGCAGATTTCGACGTACTACGGGGAACTCTGGCACCTGAGCTGGTGGCTCTACCACGGCCTGCTGCTGACGGCGTTCTGCACGCTCATCGCGGGATGGGCGGTCGAAGCCGTGCGGGCGAAGTCGCTCATTGTGTTCTCGCGGGCGATCGAGCTGCGCGACTCGCTCGACCACATGCACGGGACGTCCGCGGAAGAGCTCGAAGCGCTGGAGGCAGCGGTCGAAGCGAAGGACTCCTACACGCGCCACCACATGGGGCGGGTGGCGGAGTATGTCGAGGGGATCGCGCGCGAAATGGGGCTGCCCGAGGAGCAAATCGAAGCCGCGGTAACCGCCGGGCGGATCCACGACGTGGGGAAGATCGCGGTGCCGGACGCAGTGCTCCTGAAGCCGGGCCGGCTTTCGCCCAAAGAGTTCGAGACAATGAAGCACCACTCGCAGCGGGGAGCGCACATCGCGAAGCAGTCGCCGTTCCTGAAGCACGTCGCGGACGTTATCCGCGCGCATCACGAGCGCTACGGCGGGGGCGGCTACCCGGACGGGCGGCGCGGGGAGCAGATCCCGCTGGAAGCCCGCATCGTCGCCGTGGCGGACACGTTCGACGCCCTGACTTCGACCCGCGTGTACCGCCCGATGCGCCCGTGGCGGGAAGCCGTGGCAGAACTTCAACGCGTGGCGGGCACGCAGCTGGACCCAAAGTGCGTGGAAGCGTTCGTGTCCTGGCTCGTCAAGACAGGCCAGTTGGAGCAGGAACCAGACCAGGCAGCCGCCTGATCACCACCAGATCTTGCTCTCGACATCAGCTGGCTGGTCTTCCCAGTCGGTGGTCCAGAGGTTGGAGGAGAGGTACTTCCAGCCGCCGTCGGCGAGGAGGCAGACGATGTGCTGTTCGCCCTCCAGCCGCTCGGCGGCCTTGATTGCCGCGCGCACGACGGCGCCGCAGCTAATGCCGACGAAGAGGCCCTCTTTCTGGGTCAGTTCCTTCGACATGGCGAAGCTGCTCTTACTGTCGACGACGATCTTTCCATCGAGGACGGTCTCATCGAAGATCGGCGGGATGAAGCCCTCTTCGAGGGCGCGCAGGCCCTGGACGAGGTCCCCCGGGTGGGGAGCGGCGGCGATGATGCGGACGCCGGGCTTGTAGTCCTTGAGGTAGCGCCCGGTGCCGGTGAGTGTCCCGCCAGTACCCAGCCCTGCGACGAAGACCGTGGTCTGGGGCAGGTCGCGGAGGATTTCCGGCCCGGTCGTCTCGTAGTGGGCGCGGGGATTCGCCTCGTTCCCGTACTGGTAGGGGAAGTAGTACTTGCCGGGGTTCTCGGCGACGATTTCCTTGGCCCGCGCGATCGAGCCGTTCGAGCCGAGGTCGCCGGGGGTGTAAATGATCTCGGCGCCGTAAGCCTTCAGGAGCTGGGTGCGCTCTTCGCTCACGCTCTCGGGCATGACGCAGACGACGTGGTAGCCCTTCACCTTGCCGATCATCGCCAGGCCGATGCCGGTGTTGCCGGAGGTCGGCTCGAGGATGGTCGCGCCGGGCTTCAGTTCGCCGGAGCGCTCGCCGGCTTCGATCATGTACTTCGCGATGCGGTCCTTCACCGAGCCGGTGGGGTTCTGCCCCTCCAGCTTGGCGTAGATGTGCACCTCGGGCCTGGGGGCGAACGAGCGCAGCTCGACCATCGGCGTGTTGCCAATCATGTCGATGACCGAGCGGTAGAGCGTCATTTGGGATCAGTCCTGGCCGCCCGCAAGGGCCGGGAGCACATCGAGCGTGTCGCCGGGCTTGACGGGGGTATCGACGCCGCCGGTGTAGCGGATATCTTCGTCGTTGAGGTAGATGTTCACGAAGCGGTGCAACTTGCCGTCAGGCCCGTAGACCTGGGCCTTGAAGCCCGGGAACTTGGCCTCGATGTCATCGAATACTTCGCGCACGGTCGAACCGTTGGCTTCCACGTTCTTCTGACCGCCGGTGACCTTTTGGAGCACGGCGGTCACGCGGACATTGACGGTCGGGGTGGTCGTTCCTGGCATGGTAGTTTCTCCCTTTTCGGTTTCGGTGGTCCGGGCCGTGCCGTGCTTGCGTGCTAGCCGCCGGTGGGGGCGAGGGCGTGCGGGATGGGCGCGCCGCAGAACTGCTCGTAGTCGATCAGTTCGTGGATCGTCGGGTTGTCGCCGCAGAGGGGGCACTCGGGGTCGCGGCGGACCTTGACGATGCGGAACTCGAGCGAGAGCGCGTCGTAGAGGAGGAGGCGGTTCACCAGCGGTTCGCCGACTTCGAGGATGAGCTTGAGGACCTCGGTCGCCTGGATGCTGCCGATGGTGGCGCACATGGCGCCGAGGACGCCGGCTTCGGCGCAACTCGGGACGAGGCCAGGAGGCGGCGGCGCCGGGTAGAGGCAGCGGTAGCAGCCCTTCCCGGGGATGTAGGTTGTCGCCTGGCCGTCGAACATGAGGATGGAACCGTCGATGAGCGGCTTCTTCAACAGGTAGGCGGCGTCGTTGACCAGGTAGCGCGTGGCGAAGTTATCGGCGCCGTTCACGACCATGTCGTACTGGGAGAGGATCTCGAAGGCGTTGTCGCTGGTGATCGGGGCCTCGTGGGTGACGACCTCGATGTTCGGGTTGTGGGCGAGGAGCGTTTCCCGCGCCGACTGGACCTTCGGCTTCCCGATGTCATCGGTCTGGTGGAGGATCTGGCGCTGGAGGTTTGAACGATCGACGACGTCGAAGTCGACGATGCCAATCTTGCCGACACCGGCGAGGGCAAGGTAGAGCGCCACGGGCGAACCCAACCCGCCCGCACCGATGATGAGCACTTTCGCTTCGATGATCTTGCGCTGACCGGCACTGCCGACCTGGGGCATGATCAGGTGACGGCTGTAGCGCTCCACCATCTCGGGGGTGAGGACGGTGGGGGCGCCGCCGGCGAGTGCGGGGATAACGGCGACTTCATCGCCGTCTTTCAGGCGGGTGGATTCGCCCTGGAGGTTTTCGATCTCCACCTGGTTCACGTAGATGTTGATGTGCGGGGCGCGCTCGCCCGTGCTATCGACGACCTGGGCTTTGAACCCCGGGAACTGCGAATCGAGGTCGGCCAGCAGGTCCGAGATGGTGGCGCCACGCGCCTTCACGTGGGCGCGGTTGCCCACAAGATGGCGGAACGGGGTGGGGATATAGACGTTGACTGACATGATGGCCTCCGTGGCTGGCGAACAATCGTTGCACATTGAAACGGACTGGTGGCAAGCGCCTCTGCGGGTTCAACTACAGGTTGACACTGAGGTAGCGCTCCCCGGTATCACAGATGATGGTGACGACGGTCTTGCCGGCGCCGAGGCGCTCGGCGACTTTGCGCGCGGCGAAGACGTTGGCGCCGGCGGAAATGCCGGCGAGGATGCCCTCTTCGCGGGCGAGCCGGCGGGCGTAGGCCATCGCGTCCTTGTCCTCTACGCGGAGGATTTCGTCGTAGACGGAGCGGTCGAGCACGCCGGGCACGAAGCTCGCGCCGATACCCTGGATGCCGTGCATCCCGGCCCGGCCGCCGCTGAGCACAGGTGACCGGGCGGGTTCGACAGCCATGATGTGGACGTTCTTTCCGATCTGTTCGCGGATGAGGCGGCCAACGCCGGTGATGGTGCCACCCGTGCCGACTCCGGCGACGAACGCATCGATGCGGCCACCGGTGGCTTCGAGGATTTCCCGAGCGGTCGTGCGGTAGTGGACCTCGGGGTTGGCCGGGTTCTCGAACTGCTGGGGCATGAAGTAGCCGGGGTTTTCTTTTACCAGTTGCTGGGCGGCGAAGACGGCCCCGGTCATGCCCTCGATGGCAGGCGTGAGCACGAGCTCGGCGCCGAAGCGCTCCAACAGCCGGCGGCGTTCGAGGGACATGTCTTCCGGCATGGTGAGGATGATGCGGTACCCCTTCACCGCGGCAACGAGGGCCAGCCCGATGCCGGTGTTCCCGGACGTCGGTTCGACGATCGTCGAGTCGGGCTTGAGGCGGCCCGAGCTCTCGGCGTCTTCGATCATGGAGAGGGCGATACGGTCCTTCACGCTGCCGCCGGGGTTGAGGCTTTCCATTTTCCCGAGGACAGTGGCGGCGTCCTGGGGGATGACCCGCTTGAGGCGGACGAGGGGCGTCGCCCCGATGAGGTCCAGGATCGAATCGGCGACGAGGGGGCGCGCGGTGGTGGCGGTCATATCACCCACCTCCCGCTGGTGGCGGCGGGCTCGCGTTCGAGCAGGTCGGCGACGGAGTAGGACTCGAGGATCTCACTGGTGGCATCGCGGATGCGTTCCCAGATTTCGCGCTGGCCGCAGTGGTGGGGGTGGTCCGTTTGCTCCGGAGGTTCATCGAGCCAGGCGACCGGCGAAAGGGTGCCTTCGAGGGCGGCGATGACTTCGCGCACGCAAATCTCCGAGGGCGGCCGGACGAGCTCGTGGCCGCCTGCGGGGCCGCGCACGGAGCGGATGAACCCGGCCTTGCGGAGGGCTGTCAGCAGCTGATCCAGGTATTGCTCCGGGATGTGGCGGCGGAGGGCGATTTCGGAGGACTGGAGTGGGCCGCTGCCGTAGTGCCCCGCAAGCTCGATGAGAGCGCGGAGGCCGTAGTCACTTCGTGTAGAGACGCGCATGGAGCAGCCCCGAAACTTTCCGACGAGCCACTCCTGATAAAGTCGAGTAACTCTGTCAACAATAGTAGGGGATGGGAGAAAGACGTGGCAAGGGACGGGTGTTGTTGGCGCGCGGTCCCTCGCAGGGCGAGGCCGCGACTCCTATGCTCGAACCATGACTTTGCTGCGCATGGACAACGTCCTCATCGTTGTGGAGGACCTCGATGGCGCCATCGCGTTCTTCACTGAACTCGGGATGGAGCTCGAGGGAAGGTCGATCGTCGAAGGCCCGTGGGTCGACCGCATCATCGCCATCGACGGCGCCCGGAGCGAGATCGCGATGATGCGCACGCCCGACGGGCATGGCAGGGTCGAACTGGACAAGTTCCTGTCGCCTCCCGCGATCAGGGGCGAGCCGGCGGACGCCCCGGTGAACACGATGGGGATTCGGCGGATCATGTTCGCCGTCGATGACATCGATGACCTCGTCGGGCGCCTGCTCAAGCTCGGGGCTGAGCTCATGGGAGAAGTTGTCCAGTACGAGAACCTGTACCGGCTGTGCTACGTCCGCGGCCCGGAGGGGATCATGGTTGGGCTGGCGGAGCCGCTCGGCTGAGTTCACCCGAAGCGCGGGGGCCGCTTTTCGATGATGGCGCGCGCGCCCTCGGCCGGGGCGTCGCTGAAGAACCCCAGCATCTCCAGTGCGAGCGAGTAATCGAACGCGGTGATGCCGCCGAGGCGAAGCCACTGGTTCAGGGATTTCTTCGTGGCCCGGAGGGCGTGCTGGGGGCCGGCGGCGAGCTGCCCGGCGATGCGCCGGGCCTCCGACAGCAGCTCCGCGCGGGGGACGGATTTGCTGACGAGGCCGATGCGCTCGGCTTCGCGGCCGTCGATGAAGTCGCAGGTGAGCAGGTAGTACTTGGCCTTCGCCATGCCGCAGAGCAGTGGCCAGATGATGGCGGCGTGGTCGCCGGCGGCGACGCCCAGGCGGGCGTGGCCATCGGTGAGGCGGGCCTCCTCGGCCATGATGGAAATGTCGGCCATGAGGGCGACGGTGAGCCCGGCGCCGACGGCGACGCCGTTGATTGCGGAGATGATGATCTTCTCGCAGTTCATCATCTCGTAGACGATGGCTTCCGCTTCCTTCATCACGGCCATGATGGCTTCGAAGCGCCTGTCCGCGGGGAGCGCGGCGCGGGCTTCGATATCGCCCAGGTCGCCGCCGGCGGAGAAGGCCTGGTCACCCGCGCCGGTGACAACTGCGACGCGCACCGCGGGGTCGTTCGCGAGGTCACGCCAGATGGTGGTCAGTTCGCGGTGGAGGACGTCGTTGGTGGCGTTGAAGACCTCCGGGCGGTTGATGGTGACGGTGGCGATGCTGTCCGCCACTTCGACGAGGAGATGCTGGTAGCGGGAGTAGTCCATGTGAAGCTCCCCTGGGGAAGTCGCGATAGACTAACAAGTGCTATGCCAAACTGGGTGCTCGAAGGTGTGCTGGCGACAAGCCCGCGGCCAGGCTTCCGCCCGGGCGCGGAGCTGACCGTCCACGATGCGGCAGTCGATGCCTGGATCGAGGAGGCGCGGCGATTCGGCATCCGCTCCGTGATCTGCCTGATCGGGGATGACCAGCTGTGGCTGTACCGGAAGGCGACGCCCGAAGGGCTGATTGCGCGCTACCGGTCGGCGGGGTTCGAGGTCTGCCACATCCCTACCGTGGACCAGCAGACGCACCCGTTCACTCCAGAGGAGTACGAGCACGCGTGGGAATCGTTCCAGCGGTTGCCGAAACCGATCCTGGTGCACTGCAGCGCGGGGATGGACCGTACGGGACGCGTTGTGCGGCACATCCTGGAGCGGCTCGAGGGTATGGAGGGGTCGGACGCGGCGGGGTGAGGGGCGGGCCGTGTGCTACGATCGCGACATGGGGCTCGGCCAGGGTTACATCGACATCGGCACGTTCATCGACCAGCGCGAAGGCTACCGCGGAGGCCGCCCGTTCATCGCAGGTACCGGGGTAACCGTCGACCGCATCTCGGTGCTGATGAACGTCGACGGGCTGACGGCAGCAGAGATTGCGGAGGACATGAGCCTCACTTTGCCGCAAGTCCATGCAGCGATCGCGTTCTACTTCGCGAACCGGGATGAGATCGAGTCCTGGCTGACCGAAGAAGCGGCTGCCTACGAGCGCGCTGGCCGCCGCACGTCGCCCCCGCGACGGTGACCATCCGCTACTACGTGGATGATGACATAGCCAGCAAGCGGGTACTTGCCGCTGTCAGCGCGAGGGGCATTGAAATCCGTTCATGCGACCACTTCGGCATGCGTGGGGCTGCGGACGAAGACCACCTGGAGTTCAGCGCTTCCAACGAGATGGCGCTGGTAACTGGGAATCGCGGCGACTTTTCCCGCCTTCACTGGCAGTGGGTGGCGGCCGGTCGCGTTCATGCAGGGATTGTCGTCGTGCTCCAAACCACATCCATCGGCGATCAGGTGCGGGGACTGGTGGCAGTGCATGAACTGTTCACCGAGGACGACATCCGCGGTGAATGCTCCATCTCTCGGACTGGATCTGAAGGCCGGGCTGGCGCGCCGCATGGTAGGATTCGCCACTTCCCGGATTGAGGTGGCATCGATGGGCAGGCTCGAGGGTCGCGTTGCGCTAATTACGGGTGGGGCGAGGGGCCAGGGCGCGGCCGAGGCCGCGCTGTTCGCGAGCGAGGGGGCGAAAGTCGTCCTCACGGATATCCTGGACGCCGAGGGGCGAGCGACGGCGAAGGACGTCGGCGGGATGTACCTCCACCACGACGTTTCGAGCGAGACGGCGTGGGAGGGCATCGTTGGCGAGGTGCTGGCGGCGCACGGCCGCGTCGATGTGCTCGTCAACAATGCGGGCATCTTCAAGCTCGGGGGCGTTGCGAACACCTCGCTCGATGACTACTTGAAGGTCATCCAGGTGAACCAGGTAGGGGTGTTCCTCGGGATGCGCGCAGTCGCGAAGCCGATGATGGAGCAGGGCTCGGGGGCAATCGTGAACATCTCGTCGATCGCGGGGATGCAGAACTCCGCCGGGGCCGTGGCCTACGGGGCGAGCAAGTGGGCGGTCCGCGGGATGACGAAGAGCGCGGCGGCGGAGCTCGGGCGGTACGGCATCCGGGTGAACTCGATCCATCCCGGCATCATCGAGACGCCGATGCTGCACGAGATCCCGGCGATCGAGGCGAACGGCGGCGAACGGTGGGTGCGCCGCATCCCTCTTGGCCGCTTCGCCGAAGCGAGGGAAGTGGCCAACCTGGCGCTATTCCTCGCCTCGGACGAAAGCAGCTACTGCTCTGGCCACGAGTTCATCATCGACGGCGGAATGACGGCGTAGGCCCCGGCTTACTTCAGGTTTGCCCACTCCGTTTGGCGGGCGAAGAGGAGGTCGTGCATCTCCCAGAACTTGCCCTGCTGGCCGGCACAGATGGCGACGAGGCTCGCGTTCCCGGCGTTCGGGTGGATCTGGACGATGGGGAAGTGGAGGAACGCCAGGGCAACGTCCTTGCCGAGGCGCATGCGGAGCTGTCCCATCGCCTGCTCAGTCCATTGTTTGCAGAAGGGGCACTGGAAGTCGCTGAACTCCGCGACGACCACCCTGGCGTTGGGGTCGCCCTGGATGGAGGCGCCCGTGATGTCGGGCTTGCTGTCCATGATCACGAATGCAGGCGGGTTCGCCGCGGCGAGCTGCTGGATCGCCGGCGAGTAGCCTTCGAGCGAGGAGGGGCTGCCCTTGAGCTCGGCGTCGATGATTTCGTTCAAGATGGCGAGCGACCGGGAGCCGACGAGCTTCTTGTTGTTGACGAAGAAGGTCGGTGTCCCGGTGACTCCCAGGGAGTTCCCGGTCTGAAGGTCCTTGTTGATCTGCGAGACGTTGGCCTGGGTGTTGATGCACTGGTTGAACTCGTCTTCGCGCAGGCCGAGCTGGCGAGCATAGCCGCGGATGGTGTCGAGCAAGCCGCTCGCACTGGAGGCTGCCTGCGTCGGGGGGACGGTGGAGACTCCGGCGACGCCGGCGTCGGCCGGGGCCGCGGGCTGCGTGGCGGGGTCATCGTCGCGGGTCCACCAGATGGCCGCCGCGATGATGAGGGCGCCGAGGACGAGGGCCGCCGGCGACAGCAGGTAGCTCCAGGCCGGCGGCTCCTTGACGTACACGGGGCCATGGACCTCGCGGCTCCCGGGGGGCGCGGCCGGAGGCGGGGGGTTTTCGGCCGGCCCGATGGGGTCAGCGGGTGACGCTTCAGGTTCGGACATCGAGCCTCCTCAATACGGCCAGCGTAATCGCTTCGAGGCTTTCCAGCCCGGCATCTTCGGCCACCGCGTCGGCAACGAGGCGCTTCGCGTCGGCGCGCGAGTAACCGAGGGCGGCGATCGCTTCGACGGCGTCGGCGATGGTGCGCTTGCTTTCGAGGCGGGAGGCGTCGACAGGCTGGGCGAGGCCGGCATCGTGGATGGCGGCCTCGGCCACCACCTTTCCCCGGAGGGTGGCGATGATCTTGTCCGCGCTGCGGGGGCCGATTCCGGGCATCTTCGAGAGCACGGCGCGGTCTTCCTGTTCGATGGCGCGGGCGATGGTGCTCACGGAGATGTTCATTGCTTTGGCGGCCTTGGCGGGGCCGATGCCCTCGACGGTGGTGAACTTGCGGAAGAACTCGCGCTCGGCGCGCCGCAGGAAGCCCACGAGCACCGGCGTCGGGTTGTTGGCGGTAGCGTGGTAGAAGATGTGGAGGCCGATTTCGGGGCCGGCGCCGGCGTCGAGTTCGGCGTCTCCGGCGATGGTCTGCAACTCGGGCCAGAGGACGATCGGGACCAGCACTTCGAAGCGGACACCGTGCACATCCAGCTCGACTGCCGGACCGGTCACGTCCATGCGGGCGAGCCGGCCCTGGAGATGCGTGATCACCGCAACAGGGAACAGGGAACGGGGAGCAGGGTCAAATCCGCCGCGGGGGCCCATCGCGGGCAATGGCTTCGGTCCGGGGCCTGATCGACAATCATCCCGTGCCGGAACTGCCAGAGGTCGAGACTATCCGCCGGGACCTGGAGCCGCTCGTCGTGGGCCGCCGCATCGCCGCGGTGGAGGTTGACCCGGGGACGATCCAGCTGCTCGCCGGCGCGCCCATCGAGACGCTGCGGGAGAACCTGGCCGGGCGCACGATCCTGTCGCTTGGGCGGCGGGGGAAGTACCTGCTCTTCGGGCTGGACGACGGGCGCGTGTTCGTGGTGCACCTGCGGATGACGGGGCGGCTGGTCTGGCGGCCGCGTGTGGCGCCGCCGGAGCAGTGGCAGCGGGCGGTGATCGAACTCGACAACGGGTTCGACCTGCGCTGGGCGGACCTGCGAAAGTTCGGGACCTGGCGCATCCACGAATCAGCGGACGAGGTGATCCAGAAGCTGGGCCCGGAACCGATCGATGCCGACCTGACGCTGAAGCAGTTCCGGGAACGGCTCGCGAACCGGACGGCCCCGGTGAAGGCGGTGCTGCTCGATCAGCGGCGGTTCGCCGGGCTCGGCAACATCTACGTCGACGAGGCGCTCTACGAGGCGGGGATCCGGCCGGATACGCCGGCCGGGCTTGTGTCTCCGGCCGCCGTGAAACGTCTCTACGTTTCGGCGCGGAACGTGCTGGAGCGCGGGATCGCAAACCGGGGGGCGAGCTTCAAGGACTACGTCGACGGCCAGGGCGAGCAGGGTAGCCAGCACATGTACGTGCAGGTGTTCCGGCGGACGGGGCTGCCGTGCTACCGCTGCGGGACGACGATCCTGCGGACGGTCGTGGGGGGCCGGTCGACCCACTACTGCCCGAAATGCCAGCCGAAATCGCGGGTGAGGATCAACCGTGGCTGAGGAAGCGGCGGTACTCGCGGCGATCGGCGTGCCCGCCGGCACGCCAGTCACCTGGGAAGCCCTCGGCGACTCTCCCTGGAGCCCGGTGCTCGTGCGCATTCAAGGGGAGAGCGCGATCGAGGCGATCGTGCGGGAGCCCGCAGACCCGGAGGGAGCCCAGAACCACGCTGCCGTCTTCGAGGCGCTGGCGAGGGCCGGCTATCCGTGCATGCCGCGCCTCCTGGGGTTCGCCGGGAGAGCGACGATCGAGGAGGTGCTTCCGGGGGCAACGGCCATGCGCCTGGTGCCGCCGCCGGGTTCTGCAGAAGCGGCGATGGAAGCCCTTGCGGCGCTGCACGCGCTGCCGGTGCGCGAAGGCCTCGACTGGGGGGCCAGGCCGGCCGACCTGTTCCCGGAGCCGGAACCGCCGCTCCACCGGCTCGGATTCGCCGCCGCCGAGCGCGAGCCCGCACGTGAGCCGCTGATGGCCGCGCACGCCGAGCTGCTGCAGTCGCCGTTCGGGTTCGCCCACAGGGAAGCGACGGCGGCGAACGTGGTGCTCGCGCCGGGGAAGGCCTGGCTCATCGATTTCTCGAACGCCGGGTACGGGCCGCAGTACTTCGACGTTGCCGCCTTCCTCCTGACGGCGGGCATCGAAGCCGCGGGAAGGCGGGCGCTCGCGGCCGCATATGCGCGCCACAGGGGCACGGCGCCGGACGAAACGGCCGACGCGGTGGACCTGCTGGGGGTACTCTGGGCGATCTCGTGGCAGCTTGAACTGCCGCGGAAGCTCATTACCAGCCTTGGCGATGATGTGGCGACGGAGTCGCTGAAGCTGGCGGCATCGCGCATCGACCGGGCGGTACGGCAACCGGCAGGCGACTCACGGATCGCAGCGGCGATCCGCGCCGCGCTCTGGCCACGCCGTTAACAGGTTCGACAACCTGCAGCGGCAAGCGGACAATCCGGGCGTGACGATCCCGCCACCGCCCGCGTTCCCGGGGAACATGCCGGAGCTCACGTTTGTGGAGGCGTACGCCCGCTCGGCGCTTCGCAAGCCGCAGATGGCGGCGGACGCGGCCCTGCGCGCGCTGGTCTTTTCCGAGTCGGGCGACCGGGCGATCCTCACGGGGCTCATTGCGCAGGAGCTGGCCGAATCCTGCAGGCGGCTTGTCGCGGTCTACCAGGCGCTTTCGGACCGGACGTACAGCGTGGCTCGCTCTCTGCTGAGACCGCTGCCGGGAGCAGCGGAGTGGCGCGAGTTCGTGCAGCGCGCCGCCAGCATCTCGCCGGAGCAGATGCTTCGCGAGCTGAACATCGGGAACGACGCGCTGGAGGCGGCCCAGATGTTGCGCGGCCAACCGGACCTCTCGGAACTCGCGGGGCTGGTAGCTGCAGCGGAGACGGGCAACCCGATGCTGCTCATCCCGGACCTGGCGCGCCGGCTGGTGGCGGAGGAGGTCTGGCTCGCCGGGATCGACGCAAACGGCGAGCCGGTGGCGTCCAGTTTCGGGAGCTCCGAGAACGACGCGACGACGCTGGCCGACATCACCGCCGACATCTGCACGATCGCCCGCGAGTTCCTCATGTCGTACGTGAACGCGCGCAAAGGCGCCGGGCGCCCGGTTTAGCGATGGCGGGGTGGCAGCCAGGCCCGCGCAACGCCATCACGGACGTGCCGGGGATCAGGGTCGGGCACTTCACGGACCGGCGAAACGCAACGGGCTGCACCGTGATTCTGTGCGAGACGAGCACGGCGGCGGCGGTCGATACGCGGGGTGGCGCGCCGGGCACCCGCGAGACGGACGTGCTTGGCCTGGCAAACCTGGTCCGTCGTTGCCATGCGGTGGTGTTCACCGGCGGGAGCGCGTTCGGGCTGGGCGCCGCCGATGGGGTGATGCGCTGGCTGGCGGAACGCGAGGTGGGGTTCGAAACCGTCCACCGCAAGGTGCCGATCGTGAGCGCGGCAGTGCTCTACGACCTTGGCCTGGGCAATGCGCGCGCCTTCCCCACGGCAGAGGAGGGTTACCGGGCAGCAGCGCGGGCCCGAGGCGGCGCGGTGGCCGAAGGAACGGTGGGCGCGGGCACGGGGGCGACCCTGGCAAAGCTGCTCGGGCCGGAATTCGCGCTCAAGGGCGGGGTTGGGACGGCGAGCTTGCTCGGTCCGGGCGGCATCGTTGTCGGGGCACTGGTAGCGACGAACGCCGTCGGTTCGGTGGTGGACCCCGAGGACGGGAAGCTGGTGGCGGGCCCGCGCGCGCCACGGGGGCGATTCCAAACGCTTCCGGCGGCGCTGGCGGGGCGCTCCGCCGCCGCGCTTGCCATGGCTCCCGGCGAGCACACGACGCTGATCTGCGTCGCCACGAACGCCGCGCTCGAACCGCACCAGCTGCAGCGCCTGTGTACGCACGCGCACGACGGTTTCGCGCGGGCCGTCGTACCTGCGCATACCACGGCGGACGGCGACATCGCCTTCGCGGTGTCCATGGGCAAGGTGGAAGTGGCGCCGCACGATGTGCTGACGGCGGGCGTGCTGGCCGCCCGTGCGGTGGAAGTTGCGGTCCTCCGGAGCGTGCGGCTCGCGACGGGACTCGCGGGGACGCCGTCGGCCTCGGAGTGGCGCGACTCACGTCGGGCGAGTGGTAGCAGCCAGCACGTTGCGTTATAACGTCTCCGACTTCCGGCGGAAACAGTGTTGCAACTGTGAAACAACTCACAGGGTGAGGTTGAAGGGAGCTTTACGTGGCCTTACCGTCCCCGGACGGGATTCCATGACCCAGAGGGAGCTCGTAATGAAGAAAGTCTTGCTGGCACTGCCAGCGCTGGCCATCGCCCTGGTGGCCGTCTTCGCCTCTGCCGGGCAGTCCGCCCACGCGGCAGAGGTCACGCTCCGGCTCCGCGCCGGGGACGGCGAGACCGGTTACTCGGTCAACATGTTCCTGCCCGGGACCGTGTACATCAACGAAAACGACACACTCGTCTGGGAGTTCCCCTGGGACGAGCCTCATTCCGTCACCTTCGGGGAAATCGCCGGCGACCCCGAGGGGCCGTCTCATCCAGACACTCCCGTGGTGGAGTACGCCGGGACAGGCTTCGTGAATTCCGGCCTGGTATTCGGCAACCCGCAGACGCCTCCCACTTTCTCGGTCAAGTTCACCGAGGTGGGGAGCTTCGACTACTTCTGCTTCATCCATCCGATGATGACGGGGCAGGTCGTCGTGCAGGGGCCTGGAATCGGCCAGCAGGACACCCAGGCGTCGGTGGATGGCCGCGGCCAGGCGACCTACAACAGCGCGATCGCCACGCTCAAGGCGGCGGCTGCGTCGCAGGCGGCAAAGCCGGTGGCTGTCACCGGTACGGGGGCGGCGAAGAAGTACACGATCGCGATTTCGAGCGCGAATGACCTGCCCGCCGGCGACGTGATGCAGTTCTTCCCGGCCTCGCTGAACGTTGGGCTGAACGACTCGGTTGAGTTCGTCTCGAACGTGCACACGCCGCACGACGTGGCCTTCCCAGGGCCGGTGGACTTCAACGCGCCGCCTCCGCCGGAGTTCGCGAACTTCGACCCGTTCGAGTCCAGCCTGAACTACAGCGCAGGCGTGAAGCTCGACAACAGCAAGCCGGTGATCAGCCCGATGCTGGGACTGGACTTCCCCGGCGGCACGAAGGCGACGTTCGCGTTTGCGAAAACGGGGACGTACCAGTACGTCTGCATCCTCCACGCGCCTCAGGGCATGATGGGTCAAATCAACGTGACGGCCGGCAGCCCGCTGCCGCCGAACACGGGTGACAGCTTCGTGACCGGGAGCGCCGCCTCGGGGACGGCGGGCCTCTGGCTCGTGCTCGGTGCGGTGGGCTTCGCGATGGCGGCTACGGGTGTTGCCTTCGCGACTACCCGTCGCTAGCGGAGCGCGTTCGCGGCAATGACGAGTGGCCATCGCTCCGGCGGTGGCCACTTCGTTTGTGCCGGGCTTCACATCTTTACCGGGCGGTAGGCAGAAAGACTGGTCTCGAGGAACATCGAGGGAGCACGATGCGACGAACCACGTTACTTCTTTGCCTCGCGGGCGGGGCCGTTGCGATGGCAGCCGCCTGCGGGGGTTCGACTTCGCCGGACGAGACGCCGGTGGCGACACAGGGCGCGGCGACGGCGACGCCCGGGGCGGCAAATCCGACGGCTTCGAACCTGACGCCTGTCTCGGTGCGGACGACGCCGACCGCGGCAGCGGCTTCGCCGAGTGCCGCGCCAACGGACGGGAGCCCGGCAGCGACACCAACCCAGGCGCCGCAGCCGACGGCTGGAGCGACCTCTGCCCCGCCGCCGCCAACGCCGACCGCCGTCCCCCAGAGTTCCAACCCGATGTCGGCGACGGTTGGAGTAGCGGGCACGGTGCGGTTCGTCTGGTCGCCTTCGAACGTGACGATCGCCCCGGGCGGGACGGTCACGTGGGCGTGGAACGAGCCGGTACAGCCGCACAACGTCGCCGGGGACAACTTCCCGCTTTCGTCTGCAATCTCGAAGTCGGGCTCGGTGTCGCACACGTTTACGGCGCCGGGCGTCTACACGTTCTCCTGCGAGACCCACCCGGACACGATGCGCGGCAAGGTCACAGTCCAATAAGCTTCCGCGACTGTTGTGGCGGCCCCCACGCCGGCGTAGTGTCGGAAGCAAAGGGGGTCTCTATGGCGGACCCGCATCCGGAAGAACGGGAGCGACTGCGGCGGGCTGTCGTGGCCATGGCGGAGGCGTTCGTGACGCGCGACGCGACGGCCGAGCAGCTCTCGCAGTGGGCGGGAGTCGTCGAGCGGTTCTGCGAGGGGCTGGAAGGTGCACCGCCGGGGAGCGTGTTCTGGGGGATCGGGAACCGGAACTATTTCGCGGTGCGCGGGCTGCTCGAACCGCCGGGGTTCGTCGCCCCGCCATCGGCCGCGGGCGATGTGTTCTCCGGGGTTATCAGCTTCGGGGAGGAGCACGCAGGGCATCACGGGTTCGCGCACGGCGGCTCCATCGCGCAAGCGTTCGACTTCTTGCTCAGCAGCACGGAGTTCGGGGCCGACACCGTGACCTACACCAGCGAACTGACGGTGCGCTTTCTCAAGCCGGTGCCGCTCCACCGCCAGGCAGTGTTCGAGACGGTCGTCCGCAGCCGCGATCAGCGGAGCGCAACGATCGACGGCAGAGCGCTTGTCGATGGAGTCGTCCACGCCGAAGCGACCGCGAGGGTCGTCTTCAAGCGGCCGGAGGCGGCTACGGCAACGTGAGCGCGAAAACGGCCACCCCCAGCATCTGGATCGCGACGAGCACGGCGACAATGAGGTTCGACAGCATAGAGACAGGTTCGATCGCTGCGTGTGTCATCCGCGTGCAGGCGGGGCGGCCAGCCGTTGCAGGTGTGCGAAGCGGTCAGGCGCCCGGGGAACCGGCCATCCCGGCTTCCGGGACGCGGTGCGCGCGGCGGGCGAGCCAGCGCTTCTGGAACCCGCGCAGACGCTGCTCAACCGGGTGTTCGAAGGCCGAGTAGAGGATGGCCGAAGCGGCGACGCTGACGGCCGTCACGGCGAGCAGCCAGAGCACGTTGATCGTGCCGGACGGCCGGACTCCCACCCACTCGATGAGGGCGTAGATGACGGTGGCGTGGACGAGGTAGAGCGCGTACGACCACTGCCCGAGCAGGACCATGGGCCGGCTCCGCAGCAACGAAGGGGCATCGCGCAGGTCGAGCTGGGCTGCGGCCGCGATGAGCAGCGCAAACAGCACCGGGAGGGCGACGTACGTCGCCTGGGCCACCAGGATGCGCAACTCGGTGGGGAAGCGCTGCGGGCTGACCTGGTATTCGAGGTGGAACCAGGCGGCGACGAGCAATGCGGCCGGGATGACGCCGAGAGGGACGCGGAACCCGCGCTTCATGGCCACGGCGAGGGCGACACCGAGGAGGAATTCGGCGAGCCGGAAGAGCGGCGAGATGTACAGGAGCCACCCCACGATCCGCTCCGGGAACCACTCCGGCGACCAGCGCGCGACCACGAAGACGGCAGCCATGAGGGCTGCGGCGGCCACGCCGAGCGCGGCCATCTTCAGGGCGAACGCGTGGCGTACGACGAACGGGTGGAGCGCGTAGAAGAACATCTCGCAGGAGAGCGACCACGATGCCGGGTTACCCGCGAAATACGTCCCCGCGCCGGGGAACCACGCGTGGAGTAGAAGAAACGAAAGCAGGATGGCAGTCCAGTCGTAGGGCACGTCGCGCATGGAGTAGAACACCGGCAGCGCCAGCAACGTGGTCAACGCGTGCAGCGGCCAGATGCGGGCGAAGCGGCGCCAGTAGAACCGGCCCGGCGTGTCCCCAGGTGCGAAGGACCACGTGAGCACGAAGCCGGAGAGGACGAAGAAGAAGGTCACGCCGGTGGCGCCGAAGCCCTGGTAGCGCCAGAGGAAAGGGAGCGCGGCGAAGTTCGAGAAGTGGTGGACGACCACCATCTCGGCTGCGAAGAAGCGCAGCCCCGTGAGCGAATCGAGCCGCGTGGGCGCCGTTGCCACCATTGTGGCGAGTGTACCGCGCACCGGTTGCAGGAGCCTCGCAAAGTGGGCTGCCCCGGCGAAGCCTGATAACTTCTCTCGTATGCATGCCATCGTCCTGCTGTCCGGGGGGCTCGATTCGACCACGGTGGCGACGCACGCGGTGCGCCAGGGGCACGACGTGCGCGGGCTCTCGATTGGCTACGGCCAGCGCCACCTGCGCGAGCTCAAGTCGGCGCGGGCGGTGGCGGAGCGGCTCGGGATCCCGCTGCTGGAAGTTGATGCTTCGTTTTACGCCGGGCTGGCGTCTTTCTCTTCGCTCACGAGCGAGGGGATTGCGGTGCCCGAGAACCGCGACTTCGAGCGGATGGCAGAAGAAATCCCGAACACGTACGTGCCGCTCCGGAACACGTTCTTCGTAACCCTGGCGGCGGCGGCGCTTGAGAGCTGGATGCTGGACCTGATCGAGAACCAGGGGGCAAACCCGGCGGCATTGGAGGCGGGCATCTTCGTGGGCGCGAACGCGATCGACTATTCGGGCTACCCGGACTGCCGGCCCGAGTTCTACGAAGCCGTCACGCGCGTGCTCCAACTCGGGAGCAAGCTGGGAACCGCGTATGGGGTGCCGATCGCGATCGAGGCGCCCATCATCACCATGTCCAAAGCGGAGATCGCCGCCTACGGGACGGAGATCGGGGCGCCGCTGGAGCTGACCTGGAGCTGTTACGCGGGGTTGGAATGGCCCTGCGGCGCGTGCGACTCGTGTGAATTGCGGGCAGCGGGGTTCGCCGCAGCGGGCATCCCCGACCCGGCGCTGGCGGTGCGCTGATGGCCGGCCAGGCGGGGAGCGTTGACGGCGCCACGGACAGGGCGCGGCTGCTGATTTCGCGGATGGCGGATGGGCGGCCGGAGGTTTTCGCCTCGGTGCAGGGCGAAGGCGTGTCCGCGGGGCTGCCGAGCACGTTCGTCCGGCTGGCGACGTGCAACTTGCGCTGCAGGTGGTGCGACACGGCGTACACCTGGGACTGGGACCGCTTCGACCGGGCAGAGCAGGTGATGGAGCTTCCGGTGGCGGCCGTGGTGCAAGCCGTGGCGGCGCTGGCGCCGGGCAATGTGGTGATCACCGGCGGGGAGCCGCTTATCCAAAGGCACGCGTTGCAGGCGCTCATGGGCGAGCTGAAACGGCAGGGCTACCGGATCGAAGTCGAGACGAACGGGACGATCGCCCCGGGCGAGCTCGCGGGCGTTGCCGACCAGTGGAACGTCTCGCCCAAACTGCGCCATTCCGGAAATGACGGCCTGGAGCGGCTGCCTGAGGGGCCGCTGGCAGCGTTCGCAGCGCGCGAGGACGCGAACTTCAAGTTCGTCGTGGCCAGCCCGGGGGACCTTGACGAGGTGGAGGAGGTACGGGCGAGATTCGGCATCCCCGCGGAGCGTGTGGTGCTCATGCCGGAGGGGACGACGGCGGCCGCATTGAATGCACGAAGCGCGTGGCTGACCGAGGAATGCGCGCGGCGCGGCTACCGCTTCAGCTCGCGGCTGCACATCCTCATCTGGGGCGACAAACGCGGGGTGTAGGCGGCACGTACCCGGTCCCTGGTCCCCGGGCCCTGAGACCGTTGGCTATTGGCGCGAGCCACCGCACCCTGTAGGCATGCAACTTGGGATCATCGGGCTCGCGCGCTCGGGGAAAACCACGGTCTTCAACGCAGTCACACGGGGGAGCGCCCAGGTGGGGGCGTACAGCTCGTCCAGCCAGCCAAACGTCGGTGTGGTGAACGTCCCGGACCCTCGGGTGGACAGGCTGGCAGAGATGTACCACCCGAAGAAGAAGACGTACGCCACGATCCAGTACGTGGACTTCCCGGCGGCGGGCGAGAGCTTTGGAAAGGGAGAGGGCCCGGCCGGGAAGTTCGTGAACGAACTGGCGCGGATGGACGCGCTCATCCACGTGGTGCGGGCGTTCAAAGACGACTCCGTCCCCCACCCGGAGGGCACGATCGACCCCGGCCGGGACATCGCAACGATGGACCTGGAGCTGGCGTTCCTGGACCTCGCCATGATCGAGCGGCGCCTGCAGCGCCTGGAGACGGAGATGCGCTCGGTGAAGGCCGGGGAGCGGGACCAGATGCAGCGGCTGAAGGACCTGCTGGTGCGCCTCAAGACGGGCCTCGAGAACGAGCAGCCTATCCGCGAGCAGGAGCTCTCGGAGGAGGACCGCAAACTCCTGGAAGGTTCGCAGTTCCTCACCGCCAAGCCGCTCCTGATCATCATCAACATCGGTGAAGAAGACCTTCCGCGGCGGAAGGAGCTCGAGGAGCAGTACCGGGCGCTCTACCGCCGGCCGGGCAAGGACGTGGCGGTGTTCTGCGGGAAGTTCGAGATGGACCTGAACGAGCTGAGCGACGAGGAAGCGGAGGAGTTCCGGGCGTCAGCCGGGGTGACCGAGAGCGGCATGGCCAACGCGATCCGCATGAGCTATCAGCTGCTCGGCCTGATCAGCTTCCTGACGGCCGGGCCAGACGAATGCCGGGCGTGGACGGTGGAGGCCGGGTCAACCGCGCCGGTCGCCGCCGGGAAGATCCACAGCGACCTTCAGCGGGGGTTCATCCGCGCTGAAGTGATGAAGTTCGACGACCTGGTGGCCGCGGGCAGCGAGGCCGAGCTGAAGAAACGCGGTCAGCTGCGCACAGAAGGCAAACAGTACGTGGTCCAGGACGGGGACATCCTGAACATCCTGTTCAACGTGTAGCCCGCGGCTCGAGGGCCACAGTGGCGGCGGCAGCCGCGGCTGCCTGTCCCGGCAGGCGGTGCATCGGGATGCGCTCGCAGTTCGCCCAGAGCGGCAGCTGGTCGGCGAAGTGCGGGCTGCGCGAATCGCCGGAAGCCCCGCCGGGGATCACGTACGAGGCCGTTTCCGGGGACGCGAAGTCGACCACCTGCCGGTACACCGAGAGGTTTGTGATCACGAAGTCGCGCTTGCCGCTGATGCCGTAGCCCGCGCAGCGGATGGTGTCGGCGTCGCCGCCGACAGAGGCCGACGGGGGATCGAGGCCGGCACCGGGAAACTGCGTGCTGAGCGGGTTGCTGCTGGCTGTGCGGTGGAGGTCGCCCCAGCGCCAGGACGCAGGGTCCGGCCCTCCCGAGGCGCAGGCCTGGGCCCAGGCGGTCTCGAGGGCCGGCTGGAGCACCTCCGGCCATGCGCGGCCGAGGGGCGGCTGGACGCCGTCGTGCAGATGCGCAACCACTTCCGCGAAGAGCCCTCCGGCGACGCGGCCGAGGCCCGGGTTGGCGTCCGTGGTGAGCCAGGCCCAGGCGTCGTGCCCGACGACGGGGGCGAACAGTTCGCGCATGGCCGCGCGCCGGAAGTACGCGTAAAGCAGCGGCTCCGGGCGCTCCGGCCGGAGGTTGCCATCCCATGCCGCGAGCATCTCCCGGGCGCGCCCGGCGTCGCCTTCGAATGGCCCCTGCGCGGCGAGGAATCGCGCCCAGGCGCGAGCCGGCTTCGAGGTTGTATCGGCCTGGAAGGCGGCGATCCCGGCCGGCGAGAGCATGCCGGGGCCGCCGAGCAATTCGCCCAGCCGGTCGGCTCGAGACGGCGTCGCGAAGTAAGCGCTGATGTACGGCTCGTCGCCGGCGATGACCCGCTGGTTGGCGGTGGCGATGAAGCCTTCCGGGGGATTGATGGTCCTGGGGAGCTGTTCGAAGGGGACCCTCCCCAGCCACTCGTGCTCACCGGTCCAGCCGGGGACAGGCATGCGGCGGCCGGCCTTCGAGGCCCGGACCGGCAGTTCGCCGCGCACCATGTAGCCGATGTTCCCGGCGCTGTCGGCAGCGACCAGGTTGTTGACGGGGTCGACCCAGGTACGCTGGGCTTCGAAGAGTTCGTGAATGTCGCGGGAGCGGACCATCGCCCGGAGGCCATCGAACGGGCGCCGCCCCGGCTGAAGCGCGGTGTATTTGAGGGCGATGGCCATGCCGGTGCGAGGGTCCCCGTGGACGACCGGGCCGTGACGTGTGCGCCATGTCTCCAGAGGTTCGATCGCTCCTCCGCGGACGCGGATTTCGTGCGTCGAGCGCTCGGCTCGCTGCCAGCCTGCTTCGGTCAGATAGCGGTCGCCATCGCCTTCGAAGCGTTCGATGAACAGGTCCTGGTAGTCCGCCTGGGTGTGCGTGATGTTCCACGCGACGGCGCCGTTGAAGCCGAAGTGGGGGAAACCCGGGAACCCGGCGAACGTCGCGCCGGCCACGTTGAACGCGGGGCAGGAGACGTGCACCTGCCAGTAGGCGTTGGGCACATCGAGGGCGCGGTGGGAATCGTTACAGATGACCGGCTTGCCCGTGGTGGTGCGGGAGCCGCTGACCACCCAGGAGTTCGAGCCGGCTTCGACCTCGGCGAGGAAGCCGAGGTGTCCCGCGGCGGCGGCGATCTCCTCGTTCGCCGTATCGAACAGTTCTCGCACCTTCCCCCCGGGAGGAAGGATGACGGAAGTGCCCACCGGTGGCAGGAATTGCAGCGTTCGCCAGGTGTCGGGGCCGACGCGGGCGAACAACCCGGCGGCCGCCATTTTCCACTGCCAAAGGCCCATGAGGATGTGCCGGATCTTGAAGAGGGCGACGGATTGCCAGGGCTCCCAGGGCTCTGGCACGAGGCCGGTGAGGGCGTACTCCGGCGGCAACCGCGGCGCGGTGGCGAGGAAAGCGTTCACGCCCGCCGCGTAAGCCTCGAACATCGCGCGGACGGCCGCATCCATGTTCGCAAGGTCTTCACGGGAGGCGCGCTCGATGCCGAGGCGCTTCGCCATGCGGTCGGCGGCGAGGCCGGCGGGGCCGGCAGCTTCGGACCAGCGGCCGACGGCGCGGCGGCGGTCGTACTCCATCTGCCAGAGGCGATCTTCGGCGGCTGCGTAGCCCTGGGCGAACCAGGCGTCGTGCTCTGTCGCGGCTTCGATGTGGGCCACGCCGAAGGCGTCGCGGCGGAGGGTCACGGGGGCCTCGAGGCCAGGGCAGGCGATCGCTGAGGGCATCGCGGGGGATTCTGGCCGCGCGGGGAGCGGCTGGCAAACGGCCCTCGGCGTGAGGGCGGGAAGGTCAGGCGAGGGCGTGTTCGGCGCGGGTGGTGCTGAGGTAGTACGGGGCCGGCGCGGGTTCGTTGGGGAGGGCGAAGGGCCAGGTGAGAGTGATGAAGCGGGCCCATTCCTGCGCCACGTCGCGTCCGAGCTGGCCGGTGAGTTGTTCGAACCGGTAGACACGGTGCAGCCGCCGCCAGCTGGCGGTCCACTCCTCCAACTCCCACTCCGGGCCGAGCGCGGCCTGGAGTTCGCAGGCGTGGCGCTGGACGCGTGCCGCCCAGGCTTCGTTTTGCTCGGCCGAGGCTTCGAAGTGGAGGCCGACCTCGATCTGCCCGCGGGATGGCTGGGGCTGGAGTTCGAAGTGGATGGCCGGGTTTTCGAAGTAGAACTGGAGGATCGTCCACATCACGCGGCGCTGGAAGCGCGGGACGGCCTCGGGCAGGGCTGCGAGGGCAAGGTCCTCGGTGTAGAAGAGCCATTCGCGGGCCTGCATGCGACCGTCTCTGGTGGGCACGAACGATTCTAGGCGGATCGCGGTCGGGCGCAGCAACAGGTGGCGCGAGCGGCCGTAACACCAACGGCTGGCCGCTGTTGCTACACTCGCAGGGCATGCGCCGCACGAAGATCGTCTGCACCCTGGGCCCTGCATCGCTCCACCCGGAGACGATCTCGGCGATGATCCGGGCGGGGATGGATGTGGTCCGGCTGAACACCAGCCACGGCACGCTCGAGGGTCACGTCGAAGCGGTCCGGCTTGTCCGGCGTGTTTCGGAGGAGACGGAGAAGCCGATTGCCATCCTCATGGACCTGAGTGGGCCGAAACTGCGGACGGGGGAGACCGAATTCGGACGTGCGCTGGAACTCCAGGCCGGCCAGTCGGTGCGGCTGACGAACCGTGATGTCCCGGGCACTGAGCAACTCATCCCGGTGGAGTACCCGCGGCTGACGGAGGACGTTCGCGCCGGCGAGCGCGTCCTGCTCGATGACGGAAAGCTGGAGCTCGAGGTGACACAAGCCTCGCCGGAAGGTTTGGATTGCCGGGTGCTGACGGGCGGGCTGCTGGGGCCGCACAAGGGGGTGAGCTTCCCGGCGACGAACCTCACCACGCCGGCGCTGACGGACCGCGACCGGGAGTGCATCCGGGCCGGCATCGAGGCGGGGGTCGATTACTTCGGCCTGAGCTTCGTGCGGGACGCGGACGACATCGTGCGGACGCGCCAGTTCATCGCCGACCTGGGGGCGGAAGTGCCGATTATCGCGAAAATCGAGCGGCGCCAGGCGGTGGAGAACCTGGACGATGTGCTCGCCGAAGCGGACGGCGCAATGGTGGCGCGCGGCGACCTGGGGGTGGAACTCCCTCCTGAAGATGTGCCGATCCAGCAGCGCCGCATCATCGCGGCGGCGGCGCGCAACAAGATCCCCGTGATCACGGCGACGCAGATGCTGGAGTCGATGGTCGATTCGCCGCGGCCGACGCGGGCGGAGGCCTCGGATGTGGCGAACGCGGTGTGGGACCTCTCGGATGCGCTGATGCTGAGCGAGGAGACGGCCGTCGGGAAGTACCCGGTGGAGTCGGTGGCGATGATGGACCGCATCATCCGCCGGGCGGAATCGGCGCAGTCGGAGTTCGACCGCGAAGCGACGTACACCCCCGAGACGGACGACCACTCGCTGGTGGTGGCGCTCGCGGCTCGCCGGATCGTCGAATCGGACCCGAACATGCGCGGGGTGGCGTGCTTTACGAACAGCGGGTACACGGCGCTCCTCTTGAGCAAGGTGCACCCGAACGCTCCGATCTTCGGCATTTCGCCGCACGAATCGGTGACGCGGCGGCTGGCCCTCGCGCGGGGCGTCATCCCGCTTTGCGGGGCGCTGGTCGCGTCGTCGGAGTCGCTCCTGCACGCGGTGGACGACCTGCTGATGAAGGGCCGTTACGTGGCGGAAGGGGAGGAGGTCGTGGTGGTGGCCAGCCTGCCGGTGAGCGCCCAGGGCACGACGAATTTCCTGAAGCTCCACCGGGTGGGAGAGTCGGCGGCTTACGACTGACGGGTCAGTGCGACATCGTTGGCGGCGGTGCGGGTTGTGTGGGCTCCGGCGGAGGCGGGGGAGTCTCAGTTGGCTGTGGGGTTGGCGTCGGTGCTGGCGGGCCCGGCGTGGGCGTGGCGGTCGCGACCGGTGTTGGCGAGGGCGTCGCGGTAGCCGGTGGATCGGTTGGCCCCGGCGAAGCCGTCGGCGAGGGGGCCAGGGGAGCGGCGGTTGGCACTCCTTGTGCCTGCAGCGTCGCCGCCGGTCGCCTCGCACGCGCGTCCGGAGGCTTCCAGCAGCTTTTCGAGGATGCTCTCGTCGTCGAATAGTCGAATGAACATGGCCGGTCCCTCCGTTGGCCCCTTCTTCGAGGGCCTTCTACGGGGAACACGCAGCAGCGCGGGGATCCTTACATCGGCAGGTAAAGGTGCAGTCGGGATGGAGTACTACGCGGCCAGCGAGTCCATTCGTGGCTGTTCGCGGCGGCGGAGCGGCTTCATCTCTTCCAGGTCGCGGAGGACGTCGGTCGCGTAGAGCGATTCGAGGTCGTACTGGTGGACGCGGGCGGTGACGGGGACATCGAGCATCTGGTGGCCATCGCTGACCGAGATGGTGCCGGGGACGCGCTTCAGGTAGATGTAGGACTGTTCGAGGGTGCACTCGACGAGCATGACGGCGAAGCGCGCGCCGCCGAGGTGGGCGAGGAAGTCGGAACTGCGGGTGAGCCGCTTGAGGACTTCCACCAGGGCGTTCACCGCGCGGTCGGCGAAATCGTCGCCGCGCCGCTGGCGGACCTCGTCGATCGTTTCGAGGGAGAGCTGGATGAGGACGAAGGGCGAGTTGTGGGCGCGCGCGCGAGGCATTTCGCGGCGCAGCTCGGCGAGGACGTAGTTGCGGTTCGGGAGGTTGTGAAACTCGCTGAGGTAGGCCGCGCCGTGGAGCTTTGTCGAGACGCTGCGCCAGTTGCGGCGGCCGAGCCATCCCATCAGGAAGAGGTTCACGTTGACGACGAGGAAGAGGAGGAGGAACGCCCCCGTAACGATCAGATTCGAGGTAGAAGGGTTCCTGAAGGTGCTGGTGACCTGGACGGCGAGGACGACGCCCCACGCGATGAGCAGCGCGAGGCGAAGCGCGTGCTTTCGCGGTTCGTTGGTGGCCTGTTCGGGCTGGTCAGCGCGTTCTTTCCGCTTCATACATTGTCCTCACTAACGGATATCGGCTGAAACGGGGAGAACATCAGGCCGCGCCCGGTTCTGAGAGATCTCCTGAACCTTCGGCTTCGCCGTGGTGGGGCGCGTACCAGCGGGGGGCGCGCGCGGTTACGTGGAGGAGGAAGGCGCGGGCCTTCTCCTCAACCGTCGCCATGCCGCCGTGCACCTTGTTGATCGCCTTGTCCACGACAGGCGGCAGCGCAGCGACCAGCTTGCGGTCCTGGTCGCGGGTGAAGTCGAACCCGCAGGCCAGGCCTTCGCGGTTGCAGGCCACATCGGCGGCGGCTACGAGGTCGCTCATCGTCTCGATGGCACGGAGGCCCTTCGCGGGGTGGTGGTCGCGGATGGCGGCGACGAGGGGTTCCGGGAACTTCCAGCGCTGGGCGAGCCTGGAACCGACGTGTTCGTGGCCGATTTCGAAGACGGCCTGTTCGGCTTCGCGGTACTTCATGTTTTCGTGGTTCACGAGGTCCACGACTTCGCCGAAGGCGCGGGGTTCGGTGAGCATCATCGCGAGCTTGCCGACATCGTGGAGGACGCCCGCTGTGAAGGCGTCTTCGGGGCGGGCGACGCGGGTCTCGCGGGCGACCAGTTCGGCGACGAGGCCGACGCTCACGGAGTGCGCCCAGAAGAGGTCCTGATCGAAGCCACCGCGTTCGAGGTCGGGAACCTTGAACGCGTCGATGATGGCGGACGAAATGGCGACCGAGCGGACGGTGCGCATGCCGAGGAGGATGACGGCTTCGCGGACGTTCGAAATGCGGCGGGCGTAGCCGTAGTAGGCAGAGTTGGAAAGCTTCAGGAGCTTGCTCGTGAGGGCCTGGTCCGAGCTGATGACGGTAGCGAGGTCCATGGCCGCCGAGCGTTCGTCTTCGGCGAGCTGGATGGCGCGGGTGGCCACGCTCTTGAGCGGCGTGAGGTCCGTGGTGCGGTTCACGATGAGCCGCAGGCGGTTGCGGGCATCCTGGTCCAGGAAGGTTGGTTCGTCCGTCATGCGGCACTCCTGCGGACATCGAGGTCGGTATGGACGACGAGGTTGCGCCCCGCGCGCTTGGCTGCGTAGAGCCGGTCATCGGCGGTGCGCAGTGCTTCATTGAGGCTATCGGCACAGGAAGGGATGGCAGCCACCCCTGCTGAGACCGTTATCGAGATCGACATCTCTTCTCCGACGGGCAGGCTTGCGCGCTCGATCGCGGCGCGGACGCGTTCGGCGAAGCGGCGCACGTTCTCGATATCCGCGCCCGGGAGAAAGGCGACGAACTCTTCGCCGCCGAAGCGGCCAATGATGTCGGTTTCGCGGGCGGCCTTCTTCAGGATCTCGGCCAGGGTGGCCAGCACGCGGTCACCGACGAGGTGGCCGTAGGAGTCGTTGACGGACTTGAAGTGGTCGAGGTCGAAGAGGGCGACGCCGAAGGGTTTGCGGTCCAGGCCAGAGGCGAGGAGGGCGTCTTCGGCGGCCTCGACCGCGCTGCCGCGGCGGAGGAGGCTGGTGAGCTGGTCGTGGCGGGCAAGGTGGTCGAGCTCGGAGACGAGCTGGTTGAGGCGGGCGTTGTTGCGGCGCAGGGTCTCTTCGATTGCGCGGACGCCGGAGTAGTCGCGGATGTAGAAGATGGTGCCGAGGGTCTCGCCGTAGCGGTCCTTCATGACGGCTGCGGAGAGGGCCGCGGAGAAGGGGGCGCCGCCCTTGCGGCGCGCCGGGACTTCGTAGTTCGAGACCTGGCCGGCAGCCTGGAGCTCACGCTGCAGGAGATCGTGGGCCCGGGGCCCATCGAGGAGGATGGCGTAGCTGCGGCCCATCACCTCCACGGGCTGGTATCCGAACATGGCTTCGCTCGCCCCGGCGAAGAGGGCGATGTCCCCCGTTTCGTCGGTGGCGAACACACCGTCCGGACAGGCGAACAGCATGAGCTGGAGCAGGTCCGGATCGGTGAGGAGCGCGATGAAGTCGGTACGCCCGGTCAACGAGCCTCCCCGCAGCAGGAATCGCCGTAGGTATCGGCTCGCACGCGAGCGTCATGCAGGGCCGTGACCGGTCATTTCCGGGCGGCGGTGGCGGCTGTGCGTTCGACTCTCGCTTTCAGCTCTTCGAGGGCGAGTTTCCAGCCCAGGGCGGTGATTCGAGCGGCCAGGCTCATGGCCGGCGGGGCTTCGTCGTCATCGGGGAGCGATGCGGGCATGTCAGGCCTCCACAGGTTCGAGCACGAGCGGCTCGCCGGTCTCGATAAGGGACTTCAGGCTGTTGAGGATGGGTGCCCATCCCTGGGAGATGGACTGGTAGGTTGCCGTTTCGCCGATGAAGCCGTCGTGGGTCATGCGGAGCAGGGTAGTTGGGCCCATAGGGGTGAGTTCCCAGGTGACGCGGCTTGGCTGGTCGTCTGCGAACTCGGGCCCCCAGTTCGCCTTCCAGGTGTGCACGAACCGGCGCGGCGGGTCCAACTCCACCACCGTACCCTCGACCGCCGCGGCGCCGTCCTCGGAAACGTACTGGATGGCAGCGCCGGGCTTGAGCTCGCCTGTGAGGCGCGTGCCATGGAACCACTGACGCGTCAGGTCGCCGTTCGTAATCGCTTGCCAGACGCGCTCGGGCGTGGCGCGGATGTAGACGTCGTAGACGTGCTTCGGCTTGTCCATCGTTTCCAACTCCAGTTCGTACTTGAGCCCGGTCAAGGCACCGACCCACGGCCGGGCAAACTTGGAAATCCACCGGTCCGCGATCTGCTGGATCGGGACAGGGTTGAGGTAGTGGAACTTTTCGCGGCCCACCTTACGCGTGATGACGAGCCCGGCGTCTTCGAGGACGTCGAGGTGCTTCATCACGCCGAATCGCGTCATCTGTGGCAGGCAGGCCTGGAGCTCGCCGAGCGTTTGGCCATCGCGCTCGAACAGCTGGTCCAGGAGCCGCCTGCGGTTGACGTCGGCGAGGGCCTTGAAAACCAGTTCCAACGCGGGGACTATAGGTGAGTGTTTAGTCACATGTCAAGCCCGATGCCGCACCGGGACACGAAGGGCGCCAGCCTGGAAGTTCCGGGCAGCCCGAGCTGGAGGACGGGTGCGTGTTACAGCTTCCCGGTGAGGCGGGCGCGTTCGAGGGTGACTTCGTAGAGCCGGGCGGTGGCGGCGTCGATCATGACGCCTCCAGCGTTGGCGGCGCCGGCGCCCGCAATCTCCGAGGCGCGGACCTGGGCGATGACGCGCTGAGCACGTTGAATCTCTCCCTCCGTGGGGGAGAACACGTCATTGGCGATTGGTACCTGGGCGGGGTGGATGGCCCATTTGCCGACTGCGCCGAGGGCCGAGGCCCACGTCGCCTCGCGGCGATAGCCGGCGTCGTCTCGGAAGTCGGCGAACGGCCCGTCGATGGCGTCCAGGCCGTTCGCGCGGGCGGCGACGATCATGCGGTTACGGTGGTAGTGCCAGGCGTCGCCCGGGTACTTGCCTTCGCCGGGGCCGTGGAGGCTGAGGCGCATGCCCTGGCTGGCCGAGAAGTCGCCGAAGCCGAGGATGAGCGCTTCGATCCGGGGGCAGCAGGCGGCGATGTCTTCGACGTTGGCGAGGGCTTCGGTCTCTTCGATGAGGAGTTCGAGGCCGATCTTCCCTTCCTCGAGGCCGAGCTGGCCTTCCAGCTGGGTGAGCAGCGTGTCCACGAACCAGACGTCGCGCGGCGACTTCGGCTTGGGGACGATGATGATGTCGATGTTCTTGCCCGCGCCGGAGACGACCTCGACGAGGTCTTCGTAGCACCAGTGGGTGTGCGTCCCGTTGATGCGGACCGCCCGCGTCTTCGTACCCCAGTCGAGGGTATTCAGGCCCTCGATGATGTGCTTGCGGGCTGGCACCTTCTCGTTCGGCGAAACCGCGTCCTCGAGGTCAAGAAAGACCAGGTCGGCGTCGCCCGCGGCGGCGCTGGCGATCATCTTCGGGTTCGAGCCGGGCGTGGAGAGCTCGGAGCGGCGAAGGCGGGTGGGGCGGGTCATTGGTCCTCCTCGGTGGGTGCGGCGGCAGGCGGGTCCAGGTATTCCAGCCCGGCGAACACCTCGTGGTTATGTTCCCCGAGCTTCGGAGGCCGCCGGTAGATGCCGGCCGGCGTCTCCGTGAAGCGGATCGGGGTGTTCGGAAGCACGACCGGGCGTGCGCTGCCCGGGTGGTCGACAGCGACCAGCATGTTGCGGGCGCGCAGGTGGGGGTCCTGGAAGAGCGCCTCGGCGTCGTTCACCGGCCCGACAGGGACGGAGCCACCCAGGATCTCGATGATTTCGTGGGTCGTCCGCGCCGCCGTCCACGAGGACACGACTTCCTTCACGAAGGCGGCGTTCTGCACGCGGTCCTTGTTGCTGATGGTGCGCGGGTCGTGGATGAGGTCCGGCCGGTCGATGTGGGCGCAGAGCAAGGCCCAGTGGTTCTGGGTGGGCGCCGCGATGGCGCAAAAGCCGTCGGCCGTGCGGTAAACGTCGAACGGGGCGAGCTGGGGGTGGCTGTTGCCGAGTGGCTTCGTGACGATGCCGGCGTAGGTGTAGCGATAGACGGCGGCCTCGCAGAGGGCCGTGACGGCATCGACCATGCCGACATCGACGAACTGGCCTTCGCCGGTGAGTTTCGCGTGCAGGAGCGCGCTGACGATGCCGAGGGCGGCGACGGTGCCGGGGTAGAGGTCGCCGACGCTGGCGCCGACTTTAAGGACCTGGCCGTCTTCGGTGCCGGTCATGCTCACGATCCCGCCCATCGCCTGGGCGACGACATCGTAGGAGGGCCACTCGGCGTAGGGGCTGACGCCGGTGCGCGGGTCGCCGAACCCGCGGATCGCCGCGTAGACGAGCGACGGGCGGCGCGCGTGGAGCCGCTCGTAGCCGAGGCCAAGCTTTTCCATGATGCCGACGCGGAAGTTCTCGACCACGGCGTCCGCCGTGTCGATGAGGGCGAGGGCCCTGTCGCGCTCTTCCGGGAGCCGGAGGTCCAGCATCACGCCGCGTTTGTTGCGGTTGATGCTGGCGAAGTAGCCGCCGAATGCTTTCTCGGTGTCGTCTTCCGGGTACGGCTCGGAGAAGCGGGAGAAGTCGCCCTCGGGAGGCTCGACCTTGATGACGTCGGCGCCGAGGTCGGCGAGGAGCATCGTGCAAAACGGACCGGCGAGGGCGCGGGTGAAGTCGACGATGCGTAAGCCGGTGAGCGGGCCGGTCGGCCCCGGGGCCATGGGCGCCGCCCGTTCGTGCGCGCGGCGGTAATCGAGGGAGCCGGTCACCGGTCCGCCCAGTGCGAACGCCGCTTGACCAGGACCGTCCGCTCACCTTCGAAGACGAGCTTGCGGTCCTGGTTCAGCCCGCGGTGCTTGAAGCGGACGATGCCGGCGTCTTCGCGGTCCGCGTCGCGCTTTTCGAGCACCTCGGTGAAGGCGTAGAGCGTATCGCCGTGGTGGACGGGGGTGCGGAAGCGGATGCCGGTCATGGCGAGTTCGGCGAGGGCCTGCTCGCCGGTGTCCTGCATGGCGAGGCCGATCACGAGGGAGGCCGTCACCCCGCCGAAGACGATGCGCTGGCCCATCGGCCCATGGGACATCTGGTCTTCGTTAAAGTGTCCCTGGGCGGTATTCATCACGAGGTTGGTGATAAGCACGCCGTCCATCTCGGTGACCGTCTTGCCGCGGGCGTGCTCGTACTGGGCGCCCACTTCGAAATCCTCGAAGTAGTTGTCGTTGCCGGTGAGGCTGGAGATCGGGCCAGGCATGGATCCTCCGCTGTGCGGGGGCGATTCTACCAAGGAAGCGGGACGCGGGTCGGCTGCGGTCAGCTTCCCATCGCCAGGGCCAGGTTCACCATGGCGCGCACGCTGTAGCCGCTCGCACCCTTGCTCACCCAGCCCCTGTCGCTCGACATCATGTCGACGCCGGCGATGTCCATGTGGACCCAGGGGGTGTCGCCGACGAACGGTTCGAGGAACTTCGCGCCGACGATGGTGCCGGCGCCTCGGGTGCCGGTGTTCTTGCAGTCGGCAACGTCGCTCTTGATGAACTCGTCGTATTCCTTCCACATGGGCAGGCGCCAGGTCTTTTCGCCGGCGGCGGCAGCGGCGGCTTCGAGCTTCGCGCAGAGATCGTCGTTGTTCGTCATGAGCCCGTAGGCCACGTCGCCGAGGGCGGTGGTGACGGCACCGGTGAGCGTGGCCACGTCGACGATGTTGGCGGCGCCGAGTTCCTTCGCCCAGCAGAGCCCGTCGGCGAGCACGAGGCGGCCTTCTGCGTCGGTGTTGATGATTTCGATGGTGCGGCCGTTCATCGCGCTGACGACATCGCCGGGCTTGGTGGCGTTGCCGCCGGGCATGTTCTCGGTGCAGGGGGCGATAGCGAGGATGTTCGCCTTCGGCTTGAGCTTCGCGATGGCGTCCATGGCGGCGATGACGGAGGCGGCGCCGGTCATGTCGGCCTTCATCGCTTCCATGTTGGCGGCGGGCTTGATGCTGATGCCGCCGGTATCGAAGGTGATGCCCTTGCCGACGAGCGCGAGGTCGTAACCTTCGCCCGCGCGGCCACGGTAGGCGAGACGGATCATCTTCGGGGGCTGGGCGCTGCCCTTCGCGACAGAGAGGAAGGAGCCCATGCCCTTCTTCTCGCAGTCGTCGCGCTCCAGGACTTCGATTTCGAGCTGGTTGGCGGCGGCGACGTCGGCTGCCTTTGCGGCGATGTCCGACGGCGTCAGGTGGTTGGACGGTTCGTTGGAGAGGTCGCGGGCAAAGTTCGTCGCCTCAGCGAGGATGACCCCGCGGGCGGCTGCGGCCTCGAAGCGCTTCGCCGCTTCGGCATCGTGTTCCACAAGGGTGACCGCCGTGATCTCAGCGCGGTCGTCGTCGGGTTTCTTGTGCTTGAGGAAGCGGTAGTTTCCGAGCAGCGTCCCTTCGGCCACGGCCTGGGCGCAGGCTTCGGGGTCGAGGCCGCCGATGCCGGCGCCGTGGGCGACCGTGGCGAGCGTCTTGATGCCGGGCTTGCGCAACGCGCGCACGAGGTTGGCGGAAAGGTTGCGGACGGCGTCGAGGTCGAAGTCCTTCTGTTTGCCGAGTCCTGCCACCACCACGCGCGGCGACTTGAGCTTTCCAAGGGTGTGGATGGTGGTGACTTCGCCCGACTTGCCGCGGATTTCGCCCTGGGCGATGAGTTTCGAGATCGCGCCGTCGAGCGCTTTATCCACAGCGCCGGTGGCGCCGGCAGGGGCTGTAACGCCTTCGAAAAGGTTGACGATGATGGCATCGGCATCGGCTTCGACGATGTTGCCGCCGGTCACGCGGAAGTCCACTCTGTCGTCCTCCGACTCCGTGAAGTTCCGCTGAGTCTACGCGCCGGGGGATCTACGCGAAAAAGCGGCCCGCTCTGTGCGAGGGCGTTACCCTTTTGCGCATGAGAGCTGTCGCCAGCCGCCCGGGAGGGATGCTCGGTAGCGCCTGGCGCCTCACCGGGCGGGCCGGCGTCCACGAAATCGTGGTCGTGGTCGTTGCGTTTCTCATCTACTTCGTCATCCGGGGGGCAGTGGTCGACCGGGCGGGCGAGGCGATGGTGCGCGGCATCAACCTGATCGAACTCGAGCAACGGTGGCATATCTACTGGGAACTCGAGATGCAATCCTGGATCCTGGACCACTACTGGCTCATCAAAGTGATGAACTGGGTGTACTTCTGGGGCCACATGCCGCTCGTCATCGTGGTGGCAATCTGGCTGTACGGCTGGCACCGGACGGCCTACTTCGTGACGCGGAACGCGTTCCTCGCCTCGGGCGCGATCGGGGTGGTGATCTACTGGCTGTACCCGGTGGCGCCGCCGCGGCTGATCCCGTTCGCGGGGTTCATCGACACGATGGCCGCGTTCGACCGGGTGGGCTACAACGCCCAAGAAGCGCGCGCGTTCGTCAACCCCTTCGCCGCGGTGCCGAGCCTGCACTTCGGCTGGTCGTTGCTGCTGGGGGCCGTGATCGCCTGGGTCTCGCGACATCCGCTCTCGTACGCGTTCGCGGTGGCGTGGCCGGTGGCCATGTTCTTCTCGGTGGTGATGACGGGAAACCACTTCATCCTCGACGCGGTGGCCGGGGGCATCGTCTCGTTCGCGGGGCTCGGGATCTCGCTGGCAATCGCGAAGTACCTGAAGTGGCCGGACCTCCGGCGGCCAGCGCCGGATTCGCTGCCATGAACTACGTGCAGATCGCCGGGCCGCCAGTCCCGAAGACGCTCACCGCGGCGGAATCAGCCCGGCGGATCGTCGAGGAGTTCGGGCTCCCGCTGCCTGGCTGACGGCGCTGCCAGCACCCAGAACAGCGCGATGACCAGGAACAGGGGAGTAGCGATCACTGCTGCCCCGAAACTGAAATAGGCCGCGATCTGGTAGTACGAGAACACTTCCGTGCTTCCCTGCGAGCCGGGCGGGTGTGCATCGCCGAAGAGCAGCCACGTCCCCAGGGTGAGCAACGGCGGCGCCACGGGCAGCGCGGCGGCCCAGCCGATGAGTGCGCGCCCAAGACCGCGTTCCCGGCGCAGGAGGGCCCATCCCCACGTCCCGATCAGCGCGGCGAGCGGCAAGGTGATGGCCAGCCACAGCCCGATTGCCGTCGCCGCACCGGTGGTCACACCCGCTCCAGGTTGTGGACGGCGTACGCCTGTGCCATGCGCGGATTGTAGCCCGGTGCTATTCCAGCTCGATCGGGTCGCCGGGACGGATGACCCCTCCGCTCAGGACGCGGGCATAGACGCGGCTCCAGCCGGGGTGGAGGTTCTGGTGGATGCGGTTCGAGTCCCGGTCTTTGAATGATGCGCGAATCGTCGTGCAGGGAGTGGTGTAGCGAGTGACTTCGAGCACGACTTCGTCGCCGATGCGCAGCTGGCGTCCGGGTGTCACGGTGTCCCAGTCGATGCCTTCGGTCGTGATGTTCTCGCCGGTGGCGCCTGGGGCGATCGGGTGGCCTTCGGCCGCCAGGGCGGCGATTCGCTCGGCGGAGAAGAGGCAGACCGCGCGCTCGGGGCCGCCGTGCACCGTCAGGGGTTCGTTGTGTCCGTCGCCTTCGATGCCGCTTTCGCGGACGGTCGCTTCCGGCACAGGGAGCTTGGGGACACCGCCGCGGGAGAGGTTGATCTGCAGGACGCGGCCAGCCATTAGCGCGGGGCTTCCATCTTCGCCAGCAGTTCGCTGGTCACCCGGGTCACTTCCGCGACCGCTTCGTTGAAGGCGTCTTCGTTCTTTTTCGCCGGCTGGCGGTAGCCACTGACCTTGCGCACGAACTGGAGGGCCGCAGCGTGCACGTCGTCGGGGGTGGTTGCCGGTTCGGCGTTGCGTAGCTTCTTAATGCTCCTGCACATGTGGGGATTTTCGATTGTCGATTTGCGATTGTCGATTCCGTAGGCGGGGTGGTCTTGGGGTACACTGCCAGCGCTTCTGAACACTCCCGGAGGTCAGCTTCATGGCCGAATCCGCAACTCGCGTTACGTCAATCCTCGCCGAACACTGCCGCTCCATCCGCTACGACAGCCTGCCCGGCGAGGCAGTCGAATCTGCCCGCCAGTGCCTGCTGGACTGGCTCGGAGTGACGCTGGCCGGTTCGGACGAGCCGCTCGCGCGGATGCTCCGGGCGGACGCGCTGGAAGACGGCGGGAATGCCCAGGCAACGCTCATCGGCGCAGGAGGACGGGTCACGGCGAAGCAGGCCGCGCTCGTGAACGGGGCCGCCTCCCACGCGCTCGACTACGATGACGTTGTCCTCGCGATGAGCGGCCATCCGTCGGTGCCGGTCTGGCCCGCGCTCCTCGCGCTGGCCGAATGGCGCGGCGGGACCGGGCGGGATGTGCTGGCGGCGTTCGTGGCGGGCTTCGAAATGGAAGCACGGATCGGACTGCTGGTGATGCCGGCCCACTACAGCATCGGCTTCCACTCGACGGGCACGCTGGGGACATTCGGGGCGGCTGCGGCGTGCGCGCACCTGCTGGGGCTGGACCAGGACGGCTGGCAGCGGGCCCTCGGGATCGCCGGGGCGCAGGCAGCGGGGCTGAAGTCCCACTTCGGCACGATGTGCAAGCCTCTGCACGCCGGGAAGGCGGCGCAGAACGGCCTCTTCGCGGCGCTGATGGCCGAACGAGGGTTCACCGCCAACCCGGAGATCCTCGAGACGGCGCAGGGCTTCGCCGCGACGCAGACGACGACGGTGAACGCCGAGCGCGCCATCGCGGGCCTGGGCGAGCGGTACGCCGTGCGCGACACGCTGTTCAAGTACTACGCGGCCTGCTACGGCACGCATGAGACGATCGAAGGGGTGAAGCGCATCGCCGAGGCCAACCACCTTCGCAGTGAGGATGTGGCCGCGATTGAACTGACGGTACCGAAGGGCCACCTGGCGATGTGCAACATCCAGGAGCCGTCGACCTCCCTGGAGGGGAAGTTCAGCCTGCGCTTCACGGCCGCGCTCGCGCTTGCACGGGGCCGCGCGGGCGAAGAGCAATTCACCGACGAGGCGGTGCGCGAGCGGGACCTTGTCGCGATCCGCGACCGCGTTTCCGTCGTCCCGCAGGAGGGCGACTGGGAGCGCGGCACGCGCGTGGAAGTGCGGACGAACGACGGGCGCTCGTTCGCGGAGCAAGTGAACTTGAACATCCCCGCCGCGGATCTGCGCGCCCAGTGGGATCGGCTGGAAGCGAAGTTCCGCTCGCTGGCCGGCCCGGTTGGCGGCGCGGCGCAGGCAGGCCGCCTGGTGGAGGGCGTCCGCAATTTCGCAGAGGCTCCTTCTGTGCGGGAGCTGATCGCGCTCACAGCACCGGCGGGCGTGGGCGCCGCATGAGCGACCCGGTGAAGTGGCGCAAGGGCCACACCTTCGAGCAGTTCGCGGTCGGCCAGGAGTTCGTGCACCACTGGGGGCGGACGATCAACGAGGGCGACAACAGCGTGTTCTCGTCGCTGACGCTGAGCTATAACCCGCTGTACTTCAACGCGGAGTTCGCGAAGGCGCACGGGCACCCGGCGATCCAGGTGAACCCGATGCTCGTGTTCACGACGGTGTTCGGCCTCTCCGTGGAGGACCTGAGCGAGGCGGGCGGGCTCTTCCTCGGCGTCGACGACCTGGTCTACGGTGCGCCGGTGTACCCGGGCGACACGCTGACGGCGCGGAGCACCGTGACCGACATGCGCGAATCGGAGAGCCGGCCGGAATCCGGGATTGTGACCTGGCACACCCGCGGCTACAACCAGCGCGGCGAGCAGGTGATCGAGTTTCACCGCACCAACTTCGTGGCCAAGGGGAGGGCCCGCCAATGACGTACATGACCGAAGCGCGGCGCATGATCCAGCAGAGCGCGCGGGAATTCGCGATGAAGGAAGTCCTGCCGGTCGCAAACAGGCTGGACCCGATCAAGGGCGAGATCCCGATGGAACTGCGGGACAAGATGGGCGAGCTCGGGTACTTCGGGATCCGCATCCCGGAGGAGTACGGCGGACTGGGGCTCGGGGTCTTCGAGTACGTGCTCGTCACGGAGGAGCTGGCGCGCGCATGGATGAGCGTGGCCAGCATCATCGCGCGCGGGAACGGTTTTTTCGGCACGGCGGTGTTCACCGAGGAGCAGCGCAAGACGTACCTGGGGCGGATGGCCCGGGGCGACTTCCTCGGGGCGGCCGCGCTTTCGGAACCGGATGCGGGGTCCGACCTTGGCTCGATCAGCTGCCGGGCGGAACCGACGGACGAGCCGGGCTGGTACACCCTCCACGGCACGAAGATGTGGTGCACGTTTGCGGATGGGGCCGACTACATCTCGGTGCTGGCGCGCACCGAGCCAATCACCGACTACAAGACGCGCCACCGGGGCACATCGACGTTCTTCATCGAAAAGCCCCGCGGGCAGCTGCCCGAAGGGTGTACGGGCACGCCCGTGAACAAGATCGGCTACCACGGCTGGAAGACGTGGGAACTGCACTTCGACGGCACGCGCGCCCTGCAGCTGCGGGGCGAGGGCCGCGGCTTCCATGCGACCGTTTCCGGGCTGGAAGCGGCACGCGCGCATACGGCGGCGCGGGCCGTGGGCCTGGCGCGAGGAGCAATGGAGGACTCGATCCAGTACGCCAAGAACCGCAAGCAGTTCGGGCGGCCGATCGGGGAGTTCCAGGCTATCCGCTTCAAGATCGCGCAGATGGCGGCGGAGATCGAAGCCGCGCGGCAGCTCACCTACTTCGTCTCCGAAGAGCTCGACTCGCGCCGGCGCTGCGACAAGGAGGCCGGCATGGCCAAGTGGTTCGCGAGCGAAATGGCCGAGCGCGTGACGAGCGAAGCGCTCCAGATCCACGGCGGGTACGGCTACACGACGGACCTGCCGATCGAGCGGTACTGGCGTGACGCACGGCTCACAAAGATCTTCGAGGGGACCTCGGAGATCCAGCTTCGGATCATCTCGGACCGTTTGCTCGAAGACTGAGCCTCCTTACCAGGCGGCGCCGCTCGGCTTCGGCGAGCCGGCGGGGGCGCTGGCGTAGTCCTGGAACGGGCTATCGCGCCAGTCGAGCGCGGCCTTCAGGCCCTTTTCCCGTGCGATCTGGCCGAACATTTGGCCGCCGGGCCGCACGCGGCCAAGCTCCTGGATGTCGCCGCCGACCTGCATGGAGGTGCGCATGCCCATGATTTCGTAGACGCGGTTCACCTGGCGCTTGGTCATCTGGAGCATGGCTGAATCGATGTGGGCGATGCGCTCGGCAAAGCTTTCGGTGGCTTCGCAGAGCTTTTCGACCGGGACGGCGCGGTTTGCCCAACCGATCTCCACGGCCTCTTTCCCGGTCACGCTGTCGCCGGTGTAGAGGAGTTCGCGGACCTTCTTCTGATGCATGTGCCAGGGGTGGTAGATGATGTCCACCGGGGTCATGGCGCGGACGGGCGGGTAGCCGATGATGGCGTCTTCGGCGACGAACATGAGGTCGCACATGGTCGCGAGTTCGGTGCCTCCGGCGAGGCAGTAGCCGTGGACCTGGGCGATGACGGGCTTGGTGCACTCCCAGATCTGCCAGTAGCCGCTGAGGAGGTGCTGGGGCCACTGGCCCTGGCCGGGATGGATAGGACCGACGTTGGGGAGGCCGCTGCGCTTTTCGACGTAGTCGCGGTCGTCCTGGGTCTGGGAGATGCCGCTGAGGTCGTATCCGGCGCTGAAGGCGCGGCCGGAGCCGCGGATGATGATGACCTTGACTTCGGGGTCCATCTCGAACTCTTTGAGGGCATCGAAGAGCTCGGCGCGGAGGTTGTGGCTGAGGGCGTTCATCTTCTCGGGGCGGTTGAGCTGGATGATGCCGTGGCGCTCGTTCTTCAGGGTGAGGATGTCGAAGTAGTCCTTCATAGCGGGGCGATTTTGGGGTGGAGGCGGGGGTTTGTCGAACCGCTCAAAGTCCGCGTGGGGCCTTCACCTTGCTGATGTCGAGCTTCACGAAGGCGAGCGCACCCTGCATGGTGATTTCGGGCGCGTAATCGGTCTCGCGGAAGAGCGAGAGCATCGAGTCGTTCTCGCAGAGGACGACGGCCGTGAACCGTTCGAACCCCTGGCGCCGCCCGTGCTCGACCAGCCGGTCGAGGAGCAGCTTGCCGATCCCGAGCCCCTGGAGGGAGTCTTCGACCACGAACGCGACCTCGGCTGAGTGGGGCGATTCCCACTCGTAGCGGCCGACTCCGTGAATCTCGTCGTCCCCGGGGAAGCTGAGGACGAAGGCGCAGCGCTTGTCGTAGTCCACGGTGCAGAGATGCCTGGCGAACTCCTCGGAGAGGTGGCGCATGGGGGTGAAGAAGCGGAGGCGCGTGGTGTTGAGGGACAGCCGGTCGTGGAAGGCCCGCAGGCGCGGCGCATCATCGGGCACGATCGGGCGGATCCGGGCCTTGCGGCCGTCGCGAAGAGTTACCGTGGTCTCGCGAGGGAGGGCCGCCATTGCCACCAGTATGCACGGCGGCGGCCCTCTGCATCACAACTTTCGAGCCCAGTAGTCCAGGATCACGTTGAATCTGTCCACGCGATGGCTCGGGCGGCCGCTGCGGGAGAGCTCGTGGTCTTCGTCCGGGAAGCGGACGAACTCCACATCCTTGCGGCGCTGCTTCAGGACCACGAACAGCTGCTCGGCCTGGGAGATGGGACAGCGCAGGTCCACCTCGGAATGAAGGATGAGCACCGGCGTCTCGATGTTCTTCGCGTACGTCAGAGGCGACTGGCGGAGGACCGCCTCGAGGTTGTCCTGGATGGTGGCATCGGGGCCGAGGTACTGGCGATTGAAGGTGCCGCCGATGTCGCTGGCCCCCTGCATGGAGAACCAGTCGTTGACGGCGCGCTCGCTGATCGCGGCCTTGAAACGGTTTGTGTGGCCGATCGCCCACGAGGTCATGAAGCCGCCGTAGGAGCCGCCCATGATGCCGAGGCGTTCGCGGTCGGCCCAGGGGGCGCGTTCGAGGGCGGCATCGAAGGCGGCCATCACGTCGTGGAAGTCGGGGCCGCCCATGTCACCGACGAGGGCCCGGGCGAAGGCGGTGTCCTGCCCGGAACTGCCGCGGGGGTTGCAGAAGACGACGCCGTAGCCGGCGCCGGCGTAGACCTGGAACTCATCGAAGAAGGTTTCGCCGTACTGGCCGAAGGGGCCGCCATGGACGTTGAGGAGGAGCGGGTACATCTTCCCCTCTTCGAAGCCGTGCGGCTTCATCAGCCAGCAGTCGACTTCGACCCCGCCTTCGCCGGCGACCACGAACTTCTCGGCCTGGCCGAGCGCGACTTCCGACTTCCAGGCGCGGTTCAGGTCGGTGAGTTGGGTGCGGGCGCCGGATTCGAGGTTGACGACCGACACCTCCGCGGGCGAGGCCTGGGTCGTCGAGATGAGCGCCGCCCGGAGGCCGGCGCGGTCGACGGAGTACCAGTTCGCGATGGAACGCTCGCGGCCAACCCAGCGGCCATCAGCGGGGCCGCCGCCGACCCAGATGGCGGCCTCGCCGCGGTCCTGGGCGATGGTGAGGATGCCGCCACCCGGGAGCCAGCGGGGCTGGGCGACTGCGCCGGGGAGCGAGCCAGCCCCCATCTCGCGGTCGAGCCCGCCCGAGGCGCCGGTCTCTTGCCCGGTGGCGAGGTCGACGAGGGTGAGCAGCCCATTCGAGGGCCAGTCGGGGTGGTGGATGTGCGCGATCCTGGTCCCGTCGGGGGAGAATGACGGTGCCCCACGTGCGCCTTTCGTGCGGGTGACCTGGCGCGCGTCGCCGCCGGCCGCCGGGACGAGCCAGATGTCGCTCGCGCTATCGAATTCGCGCTCTTCGTGGCGCGCCGAGACGAACGCGATCTGCGAGCCGTCCGGCGACCACGCGGGCTGCGTGTCGTCCCAATCGCCATCGGTGACCTGGCGGCACTCGCCGGAAGCGATGTCGAGCACAAAGATGTGCCGGCGCTGGTCGTAGGTGAAGCCCTGGCCGTTCAGGCGGTACTTCATGGTGGTGATGCGGCGGTAGGGCTTCGCCTTCTTCGGGTCGGGGTCCGGGGGCGTGCCCGTTTTCGCGCTGAAGGCGAGTTTCGAGCCGTCGGGCGACCACACGGGCACACCTGCGCCGAGCGGGAGCTTCGTGAGCAGCCGAGATTCGCCGCCGCCCGCCGGGATAAGCGCGATCTGCGGCTTGTCTTCGCCACGCTCCGAAAGAAACGCGATCTGCGTGCCATCCGGCGACCAGCGAGGCGAAGTGTCGCGCTTCGTGCCCGCGGTGAACTGCCGGGGCTCGCCTCCGCTCGTATCGACCAGCCAGATCGCGGAGCGGTAGCCGTCGGTCTCGCGGTCCATGGCGGTGACGACGAAGGCGACGGATGCGCCGTCCGGAGAGATCTCGGCTTCGCCCAGCCAGCGAATTGTGTACAGGTCCTCGGGAGTCATCGGGCGCATGGGGTGCTCCGGCGGGGGATGGGCGCGCATTGTGGCGCGGCGGCGGGAGAAGATCGAACGGCGGGGCCTCCCGTATCATCGCGGGCGCATGGCAACACCCACCGCCCCGCGGACCGTCTCGGAACGCGACCCTGCCGCGCTCTCGCGCTACCTGTTGAGCTTTCGCTGGCCGTACCGGAACGAGGTGGTGCACAAGGTACTGGTAGACGGGGGACTGCCGCTCTGGCGGCAGGTGCTGGCGTATGTGCCGAACCCGAAGGAGCGCGGGAAGGCTCTGGAACTCGGCAGCCCGCCATTCCATATCACGCTGCTGCTGCAGCGGTTCCGGAACTATGACCTGTCGCTCACGGGGTTCGCGGCGGACGGCCGGCCGGAAATCGAACAGACGCTCGAAAGCCCGGAGTTCGGCGAGCGGTATACGTTCCGTTGCACGTGCTTCGACGCGGAGAAGGACCGGTTCCCGTATCCCAACAACAGCTTCGACCTGGTGACCTGGTGCGAGGTGATCGAGCACCTGACCGAGAATCCCGTGCACACGCTCGCCGAGATCCACCGGGTCCTGAAGCCCGGCGGCGCGCTCGTGCTCTCCACCCCGAACGCGAGCCGCGCGGATTCGATCGCGAACTTCCTCGCAGGGCGGAACATCTACGACCCGTACCACCTCGGCGCGCCGCTGAAGGGGTCGCGCCACTCTCGCGAGTACACCTACTCCGAGCTGCGCGAACTGCTCGAAGGGTGCGGCTACTCCATCGACCGGATGGAGGACATCGACATCTACGGGTCGAAGTCGCGCAACCGCAGGGCGTTCCGCTGGCTGATGAACAACGTGGTCTCCCGTGTGACGAAGGGGCACTACCGCTACCACCTGTTCGTGCGGGCACGGAAGACGGAACAGCCGTTCCGCTGGTTCTTCCCCGAGCGGCTGTTCGACGGGGGGCACCTGGCCTTTTACATGGCGCCGGGCCATTCGCAAGTCGTGTTCGGCGAGAACGACGTGATCCACACGGCGATGGGCTGGGGCGAACTGAAGACTGGGCCTGAAGGCCGGCGGTACCGCCGTTCGAGCGATGTGGGCGACATCTACCTGGTGAACCCGGAGCGCGTCACGTCGGCAACCGTGCTACTCGCGGACGGCAAAGGCGAGGCGCAGTGCTGGCACGACAACGGCGGCGACCTGGTGCACCTTGGCAGCACGAAGTTCGATGCCCCGGCCGGGAAATGGACGGAAGTGGTGATCCCGGTTTCGGAGCAGTATGAGCCCGGCAACCAGTTGCACGTGCGGCTGGACGCGCCCGGGGGAGTCGATGTGGCGCAGGTGAGCACGGCTTAAGGCGCGTGATCCGTTAACGAAGGAAATTGCGCAGCCGCTTTCGCCTTTGCTACGATCGCGCAAAGGCGGGCTGTCGGCATGGATGCGTCATCCGTACTCGTGCTGAACCAGAATTACGAGCCGCTCAATGTGTGCAACGTGCGGCGCGCGATCGTCCTTGTGCTCCGCGGCAAAGCGGAAATCCTGGAGTCCGCCCGCGAAGCCTTTCACACCGCCAGCACGACGTTCGTCCTGCCCTCGGTCATCCGCCTCGTGCACATGATCAAGCGGCCGCGGCCGAAGGTCCGCCTGACGCGCAAGGAGATCTTCCTGCGCGACGGGTGGCAGTGCGTGTACTGCGGCCGCCAGACGCGGGACCTGACGCTGGACCATGTGCTCCCGCGCCACCGGGGCGGGCCGCACACGTGGGAGAACCTGGTGAGCGCCTGCAAGCCGTGCAACCACAAGAAGGCCGGGCGGACTCCGCAGGAAGCGCGGATGACGATGATCCACCAGCCACACATGCCGCGGGTGTCTGTGTATCACGCCTTTTGGCCGTACCTCGGTACGCAAGAAGAGTGGCGGAAGTTCGTGCCGGGCTGGGAGCCGGTGGCGGCAGCGGCGGGATAGTTCGGGGGCGCCTGAGCGGCCCTGGTGGCTATGGACAGGCAGTGTTTACAGTCATCACGTTCGCACCGCCAATGCCAAGGTAGTCCGAGGCCCACATCTGAGTAGCGGCCGGTCGTGAATAGAAGCAAGCATAATGCCCGACCGATGAGTCGTTAGCGAGCTCCAGGTGCCAGTGGGTTCCCCGAGCATTGTTGACCTGATAGCACGTGTTCCAGGCGTATTGCTTGGTCCAACCTATCAGTGTGCCCCAGTAGATGGCCTGATTTTGATACAGCTGGTACGGCGGGTTGCCGAAGGCACCCCAAAAGTACCCATCTGCGAATCCCACGTCATCCACGTGGAGCGTCCGGTAGTCGGCGCGATTTCCTTCTCCATTGTAGAGGTCAATCCTGTAATGATGGCCGCGCCAAACCTGAGTGTCTGCGCATGATCCCTTCTTCTCGCCCACCAGCCCATATCCGTTCCCGCTACCCCAGTTCCAAGCGTAGAAGCGACCGATAGTGCCCGGGCAGCCGTAGTAGTCCACTCCGAAGTGACCGCCGCCGGGCCGATGGTGTGCGGAGGGAACCGTTGTGGAATCGTATCCGGATGATCCTCCACATCCGGCTGTGCGATATCCCCACGACCCGTCATAAGGCATGCCCGGAACCATGTAGGACTCTGAATGCCCTGCCCAGGCTGCATCCCGCCCTACGCCAAGGCTGAGGCTCACCGCCGCAGCCAGCAGCATTACAGCAGCGAGACCCAACGCTAGAGACCGACGCTGGGGAAGTGGTTTCATCGAAGGTCAACCTTTCTAACTGCGGCGTTTGCCTTGTCGGCGAAGAACAGCGTCCCGGGCGCAACCCATTCAAGTTGTGCCGGTGTGTCTAACTGGGCGGTTCGGCCCGGGCCATCGGCGAAACCCGGACTGCCCGTCCCAGCCACGACTCGGAAGGACCCATCAATCCCGAGTTCGAGCAGCCGGGCACCGCCAGTATCCGCGAGGTAAATCGTGCCGTCGGAAGCAACAGCGATTCCCGAGGGATGATGAAGCCGCTCATACTCGTAAGGGAGCACCGTCTCCACCTGACCGTCGGGGGTAATCCGCCGAATGTCGTTGTTACCGTGTTCCGTCACGTAGATGCTCCCGTCAGGACCCAGAGCAACAGCGGCCGGAAAGTTGAACTTCGCTTCTAACGCGGGGCCGTCCGCGTGACCAGACTCCCCAGTCCCCGCGATCGTCGTAACTTCGCCGGATGGAGTGACCCGCCTGATCCGATTGTTGTTGTAGTCGGCGACGATCAGGTTCCCGAGGGCATCAATGGCCAACCCGGCCGCAGCGTCAAAGCGGGCGTCCGCCCCAGTCCCTTCGCTGAAAGACCCTTCGGAGAGGCCTACGGGTCCACCGCCCGCCAGAGTCGTCACAACTCCGGCCTCCACTTTCCGAATGCGGTGAGCGACCCCATCGGACACATAGATGGTTCCCTTCGAGTCCACTGCGAGCCAGGTGGGACCGGTGAACTGAGCCGACAGCGCCGGACCGTCGGCGGTCCCTTCCCCACCGGAGCCCGCGATGCGCTCGGTGTTCCCAGAGGAGTCGATGCGGAGAATCACGCGGTTGGCGAAGTCTGCCACGTAAATCGAACCGTCCGTCCCGAGCGCCACTCCTCCTGGTTCGCCGAACCTCGCGACATCTGGCGGGCCGTCAGTGCTGGGGCCCTTCAATGCCGGGCCGCCGGCGATGGTCGCAACCACGGCGTCGCGGGCCGGGGGTGGCGTGGGTGTAGGCGGCATTTGCGAGGTCGGGGATTCCATCACGACCGTTGGGGGGCCGGGCTGTGCAAGCGGACCCGCCGTAGAAAGGACAGAAACGGTTCCGATCCCGGCGGCGCCCACCGCGAGCGCGCCCCCGGCAACGAGCAACAGAGTCGTCAAGTTCATGAATCACCCCTTCCCTGAGCGTTCAGACGAGCGGCGAGCCTAAGCGGTTCCGCAGCGAAAAAAAAAGCCATTCTTGTAAACGCCCCGCAACTGGATGTACAACTTCGCCGTTGACCCGGAAGGGGGTGCCACCGATGACACAGGTAACCACTGACTGGCGTGCGCGGCTTGGCGACAAACTCGTTTCGCCGGAGGAAGCCGTCTCCGTGATCAAGGACGGCGACATGGTCTGGGGCGGTGGGTGGACTTCGGTGCCGCCGCAGCTCTGCATGGCGCTTTCCGCGCGCGGGCCCGAGCTGAAGGACGTGACCATCGTGTCGTTCCTGACGCCGTTCAAGTGGGATACGCCCGAGAACCTGGCCAATTTCAAGATCGTGACGGCCTACGCGAGCCCGCTGGATCGCGGCGCGGTGCGCGAGGGGCGCATGGAGTACATCCCCGTCGCCCAGTTCCGCGAGGGCGTGATGCCGCCCGGCATCGACCGGATTGACGTGGCGATGATCCCAATCTCTCCACCGGACGAGGAGGGCTGGTGCTCGTTCGGGAGCGGCGTGTTCTTCGGGCCAACGGTAGCTAAAGTCGCTGGCCGGCTCATCGGTGAGGTGCACGAGAACTTCATCCGGACGGGCGGGGACAACCGCATCCACATCTCGAAGTTCGAGAAGGTGATCGAGTACACCCTGCCGCCAGCGGTTGCGCCCATCCCGCCGCGCAGCGAAGAGACGGAGATGGCCGCACAGGTCATCTGCACGCTCGTCGCGAACGAGATTGTGTACGACGGCTGCACGCTGCAGTTCGGGATCGGCGACGTTTCGGCGGCGCTGCCCGCGTTCCTGGAGGAACGCCACGACCTCGGGGTGCATACCGAACTGCTGCCCGGCGGCATCCCGGACCTCGTCGACAAAGGGGTCATCACCGGGCGGAACAAGCCGCACCACGTCGGGAAAGTCGTCGCCAGCGCCGTGGGCCAGGTGCCCCCGGAGGACCTCGCCCGGATCGACGGAAACCCGGTGTACGAGCTTTACGATTTCACCCACACCGACGACCTGCGGCTGCTGCTCCAGATCGAGAACTTCGTCGCGGTGAACAACGCGATGGCGGTCGACCTGACGGGAAACGTCTCATCGGAAACGCAGGGGCCGAACCTGTTCAGCGGGACGGGCGGCCAGGCTGCGTTCGCGGTGGGTGCTTCGACGGCTGCAGGCGGTTCGGTGATCGTGCTGCCCTCGAGTTCGATTGTGAACGGCGCGCGCGCCACCCGCATTGTCGGCGGCCACCCGCCGGGGACGGTGCAGACGGTGCACCGGGGGTTCGTCGACTACGTGGTCACGGAGCAGGGCATCGCGAAACTGCGCGGCAAGTCGATCCGGCAGCGGATCGGCGAGCTGATTTCGGTGGCGCACCCGGACTTCCAGGCGGAACTGAAAAAGGACGCGCTGCGTTTGTACGGGATTTCGGTGTAGGCGGACGGGCGCTCACAGCTCCTCGGGAGTCCCTCGCATCCGGTGGTAGTAGCCGTTGAAGACGCCGTAGGCGCCGCAGCGCGTGCAGTCGACGTTGTTTCCGTAGCAGCAGTACGTGCGCTCGAAGTTGCCGCCTTCGCCCATGTAGAGCGGGAGCATGTTGTTCTTCAGGCCGCAGGTTTCGCCGTGCTCGCCGGTGACCTCAAGGCAGCGGTCGCTTTTCATCAGTTCCAGAGCGCCGATGTTGGACTTCACGCGGTCGGGATACTTGCGCTTCACCGCGATAACGCGGTCGATGACCGGGTCGCGGTCGCGGAGATCCGGCCAGCCGAGGCCGCTGTCGTCGCCTTCGTAGGGCACGTAGAACGTGAAGGCGATGCCCGTCACGGGCCAGTCCTTCACTTCCTCCACGAACGCTTCGATGCCTTCGGCGTTCTGGGCGGTGACGGTCATCTGGAGCATCACGGTTGTGCCGTCGTTGGGGTCGCGCTCGAAGACGGCCTTCTTCACTTTGTCGAAGACGCCCTCACCGCGGATCGGGTCGTTCAACTCCCTCGGGCCATCGAGGGAAACGGTCACCAGGTGGCCGGGAACGCTGGGGATGCCGTAGGTGCCGTTCGTCACGATGGAGGAGCGCTCGAACAGAGGCATCGCCTGGAGGACCAGGTCCTTGCGGATCATTGGCTCGCCGCCCATGAAGAGCATGGACTTGATGTGGTGCCGGTCGCGGAGCTTTTCGAGCTGGGCGAGCATGGTCGCGTCGTCCATCTTGTCTTTCGGCTTGTTCGGGTTGTCGGCGCGGAAGACGAAACAGTGCGTGCACGAGAGGTTACACACGTTGGTCACGTTCACGAGGGCGCCGGGGTACTCGCGGTCGCCGAAGTCGGTGGGCTCGCGGACGGAGTCGACGGGGATGAAGGAAGAAGCCATAGGCGGCCTCCAGAATCGACTGCTGATAGCGCGCACGATAGCACCTTGCGAAGACGCCTGCGGCCACCCCGCCGGTCGACAGGGGCGGCCGCCGCGCCGACAATCGCGCGCATGCCCTACGAACAGATTGCCTATGACCTCGAGGACGGCGTGCTGACGCTCACGCTCGACCGCCCGGAACAACTGAACGCCTTTACGGGCACCATGCAGCGCGAACTCATCGACGCGTTCGACCGCGCCGATGCCGACGACGCGGTCCGCGCCATCATCGTCACCGGCCGAGGGCGTGGCTTTTGTGCGGGAGCGGACCTTTCCGGCGGGCCCAGCACGTTCAACGCTGCCGCGCGGGGCCAGGACACCGACATCCGTAACTACCGGGACGGCGGCGGCCAGGTGACGCTGCGGATCTTCGAACTGAAGAAGCCGATCATCGCCGCGATCAACGGGCCGGCGGTCGGCGTCGGGATCACCATGACGCTGGCGATGGACGTGCGCATGGCCTCTGAGAACGCACGGATGGGGTTCGTGTTCTCCCGCCGCGGGATCGTGCCAGAAGCGTGCAGTTCATGGTTCCTGCCGCGCATCGTGGGCATTTCGCAGGCGATGGAGTGGGTTTCGACCGGGCGCGTCTTCGGCGCGCAGGAGGCGCTCGCGGGCGGGCTGGTGCGGAGCGTGCATGCCCCCGACGCCCTGCTGCCTGCCGCGCAGGCCCTCGCGCGGGAGATCGCCGACAACACGGCGCCGGTCTCGGTGGCGCTGTGCCGGCAGCTGATGTGGCGGGGCCTTGTGGCGGACCACCCGATGAAGGCGCACATGGCCGATTCCCGCGGCATCCTCTTCATGGGTCAGAGCCCGGATGTCGCGGAGGGTGTGGCTTCGTTCCTGGAGAAGCGGAAGCCCGCGTTCAAGATGAGCGTGGCGCGAGAACTGCCGGACCTGTTCCCGTTCTACCGGACGCCGGAATTCGAGTAGGGCCCTCCACAGGGCGGCGGGCTGTTAATCTTCCGTTCATGCCGTCCTCCCGGGCCGGGCGCCCTTGAGCCCGCGCCGCATCATCGCATCGACTGCGTCCGCGGGCTTCTTCGCCCCGTTGAACTCGAGCATGGTGGCCGTCGCCCTGCCGCGCATCCGCGACGACTTCGAAGTCGGGGTGGGGCTGCTGGCGTTGCTGGTGAGCGTCTACCTCGTGGCTGTGGCGGTGAGCCAGCCGGTGGCGGGCAAACTCGGGGACGCACTCGGCCACCGGCGGATGATCCTTGCCGGGCTGGCGGTGCTTTTCGTGTCGTCGCTTGCGGCGGCGGGGGCCTGGGCGTTCTGGATGTTAATGCTGGCGCGGGTGTTCCAGGGGTTTGCCGCCGCGATGATCATGCCGAACTGCACGGCGTACCTGCGCAGTCATATCGATGAAGACGTCCTCGGGCGTTCGATGGGCTACAACGGGGCCGCCATCTCCGCCGGCGCGGCCATGGGCCCGGTCGTCGGCGGCCTGGTTGTGGCAGCGGCCGGCTGGCGGTGGATGTTCCTGATCAACGTGCCCGCGGCGATCTTCACAGCGTTCCTGGTTTTCACACTCCCGCGGGATGCTGCGAGGCGCGCCGTAGCGGGGATCGACGGGCCCTCGTTGTTCGTGCTCCTCGCGGGCTTCGGTGGTCTGGCCATCCTGGGGAACGCTGCCCGCTTCGACGACCCGGCGCTTATCGCGGGAGCGGCGGCCGTGCTGCCGCTGGCGCTGCTGGGCTACGGCCTCCTGTACCGGTCGCGCGGGCGCGGCGTGGTCGAGCTGCGGCTGTTCACCAGCTTCGACTACGCGATCGCCGCGTCCAGCACGGCGCTCACGAACCTCGTCATGTACACGGTGCTGCTGGCGATGCCGCTCTACCTGGACGAGTTGCGCGGAGTCGGCGAGGCGGCGATCGGCATCCTGCTCTTCTCGCTCAGTGTGGCTTCGGTAGTGGTCTCGCCGTTTTCCGGTGGGCTCGCCGACCGGATCGGCTACCGCCGCCCGATGCTGTTCGGCGCCGGCCTGCTGGTCGTGGCCTCGGCGACGCTGGCGGCGATTGCCGGACACCTTCCGCCGTGGGTTGTGGCGGTCCCGCTCGGCGCGATCGGGGTGGCGATGTCGTTCAGTTCTTCCGGCGCCGGGCTTGCCAGCCTCCGCGCGTGGGGGACGGAGATCGCCGGGACGGCCGCGGGCACGCAGTCGATGATGCGCTACGTCGGCTCGGTGGCGGGGGCGGCGATGATGGCGGGCGTCCTCGGGTCGGACCCGGCGATGGATGGCATGCGGGCATTGCTCTGGCTGGTTGCGCTCGCGGCCGTGGTCAACCTGTTTGTCGCCCTGGCCGCCTTCCGGCGCCCGGCGCCGCAGGGGCGCACCGCGGCCGCACCGAGGGCGGCCCAGCCGCGGCCCACGGGCGGACGCTAGACGGCAGGTTTCGGTTCCTTGCCGAGCTTTCTCATGAGTGATTCGAAGACGGGGTAGTCCTGCGCGCCCACCACCGCCCAGCGGTTGTCGATGATGTACGTCGGGACCCCGGTGACGCCCGCCCTGCGCGCCCACTCGATGCCCGAATCTACCCGGGCGCGGAATTCGCCGGATTCGAGGGCCCGCCGGAGGGCGCCACCATCGAGGCCCACGCTTTCGCCGACACGCACGACGGTGTCGACCTTCCCGATGTCCTCCAGGTCCTCGAAGTACGCCTTGAACATCGCCCGGAAGAAGGGCTCGACATGGGGGGTTTCCGCGGCGAACTCCGCGGCCTGCAGGGCGAGGTGGGAGTTCGAAGTCCAGGTGCGGCCGCGGGCGAACTTGAGGCCGAGTTCCGCTCCCATGGCCTCGATGCGCGAGGGAGGGTCATCCGGGTGCATCTGCGGCTTGCGCGGCTTGCCTTCGGGCGGCGTTGCCGGGTCGAGGAAGTAGGGGGCGTGGTGGACTTCCACGTCGTACTCGCGCTGCAGGCGCTCCACCGCGACGAGCCCGATGTAGCACCAGGGGCAGACGAAGTCGGAAACGACGATCACCGAAACGGGGCCCTCGACGGGTTCAATGGTTGTCACGCGGGCAGTATAGGGCCAGTCCATTGGCCCGTTCGCCCGGGCGGCCTTTTCTCTACACTCGGGCGATGCGCGAATACCGGTTTGTCCAGGTCGACGTCTTCACCAACCAGCCATTCGGCGGGAACCAGCTGGCCGTCTTCCCCGAAGCGGAAGGCATCGCCGAGAAGACGATGCAGGCCATCGCCCGGGAGATGAACTTCTCGGAGACGACGTTCGTCCTGCCGCCCACGGACCCGGCACACGATGCGCGCGTCCGCATCTTCACCCCGGGCCAGGAACTGCCGATGGCCGGCCATCCGACGGTGGGCACGGCCTTTGTGCTGGGCGCGGAGCGGGGCAAGGAGTCGCTCGTGTTCGAACTGGGCGTCGGGCCCACACCGGTGACGGTCGAGGTAACGGATGCGATGCGCGGTACCGCCCGGATGCAGCAGCGGGTGCCGAACTTCTGGCCGGCGGAGATCACCCGCGCGCAGGCCGCCGCGCTGGTGTCGCTTGGCGAAGAAGCGCTGCATCCCTCGCTGCCGATCCTGAACGGCTCGGCCGGGGTCGACTACCTGTACGTGCCGCTTCGCGACCGGCACGATGTGGCGGCCGCGCGTGCCGACGCGAACGCGATGCACGCGTACTTCCGGGGCGCCTTCCACCAGGCCGTGTACGCCTTCTCGGTGGAGGGTGACGCAAGCAGCGATGTCCGCGGCCGGATGTTCTTCCTGGTCAATGGCGCGCCGCTGGAAGACCCCGCAACCGGGAGCGCGGCGGGCCCGCTCGGCGGGTATTTGGTGGAGCAAGGTGTCTGCCCGCCCGGCCGTATCCGCCTGCAACAGGGTTACGAGATGGGGCGCCCGAGCGACATCGAGGTCGATGTCACAGGGACACGCGACGCGATCAGCTCTGTCCATGTGGGGGGCGGGGTGGTCAAAGTGGCGGAGGGGACGCTGTTCCTCTGACTGGCGCCGGGCCGAGGTTGTAGACTCTCGCGCGAGCGCCGCCGCGCTCCCGGAGTGCGCATGCCGGCCGGCAGGCCCGCCCTCGAAGGCGTCCGCATCCTCGATTTCACCCGCGCGCAGCAGGGCCCGTTTGCGACGATGCTCCTGTGCGACATGGGCGCCGAAGTCATAAAGGTCGAGCCGCCGGGCGGCGAGCAGGGCCGCCAGAATGGGCTTGGCCCCGACGGGTTCTCGTCGTACTTCGAAGGGCACAACCGGGGCAAGCGCAGCATCACGCTGGACCTGCGCGTGCCGGAGGCGATCGAGGTCGTGCGCCGGCTCGTCCCTTCCTGCGATGTGGTGGTGGAGAACTTCCGGCCCGGCGTGATCGAGGCGATGGGCCTCGGCTACGACGACCTGCGGGGACTGCGCGAGGACATCATCCTCGCGTCGGCCTCGGCCTGGGGCAGGAAGGGCCCCTGGGCAGGGCGGCCAGGATACGACCACGTGGCCCAGGCGCTGAGCGGGGTAATGTACGAGCAGGGAGAGGGCCCGGGCGGCGAGCCGCAGGCCCTGACCGGCGGCTTCGCGGACCAGATCGGGGCGATGCTCCTGGCCTTTGGAATTTCCACCGCGCTCTTCGTCCGCCAGCGGGACGGCATCGGGCAGCACATCGATGGCTCGCTCATCGGCGGGATGGTGGCCATGCAATCGAAGCAGATCATGGAGTTCCTGCGCACCGGGCGGCAGGTGGGGTTCGAACGCCGGCGCGCCGCGACGTACACGAACTACGAATGCGCCGATGGCCGGCACATCGCCATCGCGGCCCAGGACCAGAAGTACTGGGTGCTTCTTTGCGACGCGCTCGGCGAGCCCTCGCTGAAGGACAATCCCCGGTTCGCGCGCCCGCGCGGCCGCGCCGAAAACAAAGACGCGCTGGTGGAGGAGCTCGACCGGATCTTCCGGAAGCGTCCGATGGAGGAGTGGCTGGAGCCGCTGGCCGCGGCGGGAGTCCCGCACGCGCCGGTGCTCGACTACGCGGGCATGGCGGCCCACCCGCAATACTGGGCAAACGATTACCTGGTGAACATCAACACCCCTCACCTTGGGCCGATGCGGGTGCCGGGCGCACCGATCCGGATGAGCGCGACGCCGCCCCGGGTGGAGAAGGCCGGCCCGATCCTGGGCTTCGATACGGAAGAGATCCTGCTCGAAGCGGGCTATACGTGGGACGAGATCGCGCGCCTCAAGGAGTGCGGGGCGACGCGCACAGCCTAGTCACGGCGATCCGCCCGGATCCACCCGTTTGATGGCGGCGATGAGGGGCGCGAGGTCCAGCGTCATCGGAAGGTAGGCGGCCGCGCCGGCGCTCTCGTAGAGCCCCTTCTGGAACTCGCTCGGCACGGCAGCCAGGACGATGACGTGCATGCCAGCCTCCGCCAGGCCGGCACACTCCGCCGGGGAGCACTGCGTGGTCGATGTCACAAGCGTCCCGCAGGCGCGGACACTCTGCACCAGGTCATCGACGACGACGATGCGCCGATCGGGCGCGTCCGCGGCGATACGGTCGCGGAGAGCGTTGGCAAGGCTTACATCGGTGAAATGGAGAGAGATGGTCCTTTCAGAGGGCACTCGCATAGGTTGGGCACAGGCGCGGGTGGCGGTATGGCCGTTCGCCCGCGCCTGAGTGTCCATTCGGGCAAATGTGCGCCCGGCCGGCGAAATCTTCGTCAGGCGGTGTGGATCTCGATCTTGCGTGGCTGCGGTTCCGCCTTTTCGACCTTCGGCAGGTGCACCTCGAGGACGCCGTTCTTCAGGGTCGCCTCGATGTGCTCCTCATCGACGTTGGCGGGAAGCGTCAGGCTGCGTTCGAAGGAGCCGAAGAAGCGCTCCGTGTAGGCGCCGCCGTTCTCCTTCTTCATCTCGGAGCGCTTCTCGCCGCTGACGGTGAGGATCCCGTCCTTGACGGTGACGCTCATGTCCTCCGGGGCGACGCCGGGCAGCTCGGCATGGACGACGACTTCCTTGTCGTTCTCGGAGATGTCGCAGCGGGGGCTCCAGCTCAGGCCCAGGCTCCCGTCGGGCCTGAGCGCGCCGAAGAAGTCCCGGTTGAAGAGGTCGCGCGGCCAGAGGGCCGCAATGTCATCGAAGGGGTTGCGCTTGATCAGGCTGGTCATGTTGATCACTCCTTTCCTGTCTTGCGTGGGCGCTGAGCAGCCGGCCGGGCGATGTTCGTCCACCAGGAGTTGGCGTGGTTGCGCTTGTTCAGGTGGTCCGATTCGCCAGTCGAGGATCATGGCAGGTCGTACGCCGGCCGGATTGAGCCGAAAGGGCCAGACGCATGGCCCGAACGGCCCCGAACGCCGCGCCCCTGCTATAGTCCCTCGCGTGGTGCACGATCCCGGCCTTTTCCAGACGATGTACAGCACGCGCGCCCTGCGGCGCTTCAAGCCGGACCCGGTGCCCGATGAAGTGCTGTTCCAGCTGTTCGACGCCGCGATCCGCGCCTCTTCCGGCCAGAATGCCCAGGACTGGCGATTCATCATCATCCGGGACGCGAAAGTGAAAGCGCAGCTGCGGGAGTGGGCGGCGGAGGGCTGGGCGCGCTACTCCGCGCGGTTCGGCGCGCCGGAAGATATCGCCAGGCTGCCGCGCAACCAGCGCCTCTCCCTGAACAGCGTGCGGGACCTCGCCCTGAACCTCGACAAGGTACCGGTCATCGTGGCGGTGCTGGGGATGCGGAACCGCCACTCCACGCCGGGCGGCAGCACCTTCCCGGCGGTGCAAAACTTCCAGCTGGCCGCGCGGGCGCTCGGGCTCGGCAGCTCGATCTTCAACCTCCCCCTCCGGGAACCGCTGTACGAGATGCTGGGCGTGCCGGAGAACAACCAGATTTACTGCCTGATCCCCCTTGGCTATCCGACGGATAAGCAGGGTCCGGTGAACCGCAAACCCGTGCGGTCGGTGGTGTACGACGGCAGCTTTGGCGCGCCGTGGCAGTTCGCCCAGGAGCAGCCCGACGAAGGCTGGGAGGAGCGCTGGCTCGATGTCTAGCGCGGCGGGAGGAGGCTGATGGCTGGCGACGACAAGCCAGGCGCGGGTGCTGCCGGCGACGACTCCACGCTGATGCTGCAGGCCGGCTCGCCGGGCGCCGGAGAGAACTCCCCGGCCCACCCGGTGAAACGGTGGGAGACGCGCTCCGGAGCTATCCTGCTCGGCTCGCTGGTGGGGTTGGGGGTGGCCTTCGTGATCGCCGTGCTGCTTGTCCTGCTGGTACCAAAGGACGAAGAAGCGGAGGCCGGCGGCGATGACGACGGCGATACTGATACCCCGGCCGATGCGACGCCGGTGCCCGTCGACTTCACCGGGGAGTGGTTCACGAACTTCGCGGATATGGAGCTCGTGCAGGACGGCCAGGCAGTCAGCGGCGAGTACGCGCGCTACTTGAGCGACAACAGCCCGCGGACGGTGAAGGGGAGTGTGAAGGACCGGACGCTCGAGGGGACGTTCGATGGCGACGTGAACCCGATCCGTTTCGAGATGGCGAATGACGGCGAGAGCTTCTTCGGCCACTGGGCGGACCCGCAGGGCGGCCTCCACGAGTGGTGCGGTTCGCGCGACACGCCGCTCCCGGACGGATGTGGGTACTCGGGCGAATGGCGCGTGAAGAACTTCCCCCCGGCGGCGGCGCTCGAGGGCGATTCGATCCTGATGGCGCAATACGGGGACACGGTACAGATGCGGTTCGACTCGAGCCGGCACGGAGAGGTCGAGTTCGAGCTCGAGTTCGACGGCACGACGCTGGCGCTCGCCCGCGGGACCGGGAACCTCGGCGCCGGGGTGGTCATCGAGTTCCAGTTCCTGGTGACCGAAGACCCGGACTGGAACGCGCTGAAGGGGACCTGGCGTTCCGGCGCACAGAGTGGGGAGTGGTGCGCGGCGCAGGGAGACGCGAAGTTGCCCTGTTAGCGCGGTCGCGGGTGCGGGCCGCTGAGGGTCTGGACGTGGATTGCCCTCCCTGACGGTCGGGTCTAGCCGAGGGGGGCGGGCATTTCGAGGTTCAACTCGGCGGCGAGCGCCTCCAGCTGGTGGATGGTCTCGGCGTCCAGCGGCACACCCAGGCGGGTGCGCTCCTCGCGGGCGCGCGCTTCCGGGTCGCCGGCGACGAGGACGGCTTCGACACCCGGGCGCGGGCGGAGCGAGCGGAGATGGTCGACCATGCGCTTCATGTCGGCCTTGAAGCCGTCGAGGTCGCGGAAGGCGTCGATGCGCCAGGCGGCGAACCACCAGCCCTGCTGGTTCGCGCCTTCGAAGATGGCGCTCCCCATCCCGGGCAGGACGCCCGTGAGGATGTCCACCATGATCCCGAGGCCGTAACCCTTGTGCGAACTGGTCTCGACGTGGGAGCCGAGCGGCTGCAGGGCGCCGCCTTTGCGGAGGATGGCGGGGTCGTCCGTGTCGTTTCCGTCGGCGTCGACCGCCCAGCCGGGCGGGATGGGCTTGCCCTGGCGCTGCGCGATCTCGAGCTTCCCGCCGGCGACCGCGGTGGTGGCGGCGTCGAGGAGGAAGGGGTGGTCATCGGCGACGGGAGCGGCGAAGGCGATGGGGTTCGTGCCGTAGGCGCGGTCCAGGCTGCCGCTGGCGACCGCAATGGGGACGACGTTGCACATGGCCATGCCGAGCATGTCGCGCTCGGCGGCCATGCGGGCGTAGTAGCCGGCAGCGCCGAAATGGTGGCCGTTCTTTACGGCGATGGTACCTACGCCGGTTGCCCCGGCTTTGGCGATGCAGGCCTCCATCGCCCGGCGGGCGGTGAGGATGCCCAGGCCCTTGCCGGCGTCCCAGGTGGCGGCTACCGGGCTATCGCGGAGGACCGTGACCACCGGGATGGGGTTGATCGTGCCGCGCTTGAGTCCGGGGGCGTAGCCCGGGTGCCAGGGCAGATGGGCGATGCCGTGCGACTCGATGCCTGAGAGGTCGGCGTCGATGAGGACTTCGGCGGCGCAGTCCGCGTCCTCGGGAGGGACGCCGTAGGCCTCGAAGACGCGGCGGGTGAAGTCCTGGAGGTCCTCTGCGCGGAAGCGGGGGCGCGTGTCTCGGATAGTCATGGCGGCGGTAGGTTTACACGAAGGGGTTGCCGATGCGTAGCCCCTAAAGGTCCTCCGTCCGCATTCATTTCCTCACGGGTGAACTTCCTGCCACCCGTACTCGCGTAGGCCTGGATGGCTCGTATGGTCGCCATGGCGCGGGCAAGCTGTTGTTCCTTGCCGGCGTAGTCCTCCAGCCACCGCCTGAACCCGTCGTTGAGCGTGGTGCGATGGGCCCGGGCTTTCTGGCGGGCCGCCTCGATGAGGTGTTCGTCGGCACTGAGCGTGATGTTCTTCACGATGACAGTGTAGAGGGGCCCGTGCAGTCAGCCGCCGGCAAGGGCCGGGAGAACCCAGACGTGGGCGCCCTCGGGCACGGGGGCGTCGATCTCTTTGGCCTCGTTCTCGCCGATCGCGATCATGATCTCGGGCAGGATGCCGGCGGCGTCGGCGATGCGGTTTTCGAGGGCGGGCTGCTGGCGCACGACGTCGGCGATAACTTCGCGCAGCGTGCTACCGGCGGCGTCCACTGTTTGGACGCCGCCGGTAAGGGGTTGCAACAACGCGGGGATGTGGACCGTGGCCAGGGCCGTCCTCCCTTACTTCCCCTTGGTCGTTTCGAGGATGCGGGCCGGGTTCATCGGCAGCTGGTGCTGGCGGACGCCGGTCGCGTGGGCGACGGCGTTCGCGATCGCAGCCAACGGCGGGACGATGCCGGGTTCGCCCACGCCGCGGACGCCGAACGGGTGCAGCGGGTTCGGCACCTCGACGATGATCGTGTCGATCATCGGCACGTCGAGGGTCGTGGGGATGCGGTAGTCGAGATAACTGGCGTTCGCCATGCGCCCGGTCTCGTCGTAGTAGTACTCCTCGTTGAGGGCCCAGCCGATGCCCTGCACGGCGCCGCCCTGCATCTGGCCTTCGACGTACGACGGGTGCACGGCCGTGCCGGCGTCCTGGATCGCGGTGTAGCGGAGGATGGTGACCTTGCCGGTCTCCGGGTCGACCTCGACATCGACGATCGCGTGGGCGAAACCGCCGCCCTGGAGGAAGCCGGCATTCACCGAACCGCTGGCGGTGAGGCCCGGGCCACGGCCGACAGTCGCCTGTGCGGCCTCCTTGAACGACATGCTCTTGGCGCCGTCCTTCGTCTTGAAGGTGCCGCCTTCGAACTCGACTTCGTCGGGCTGGACCTGCCACGTGGGGGCGAGGCGGGTGGCCATCTCCTTGATGAGGTTCTTGCCCGCTTCGTGGACGGCCATGCCGGTGCCGAAGGTTACGCGGCTGCCCGCGGTCACGTCGTTGTAGCCGACGGAGTCGGTATCGACGACGCTGGGCTTCACGTCCTCGTAGGCGATGCCCAGGGTTTCGGCGAGCTGCATGGCGAGCGATGCGCGCGTGCCGCCAATGTCGGTGCTGCCCTCGATCAGGCTCACGGTCCCGTCGGGCATGACGGTGACGGAGACGCTGGAGCGGAGGCCGACGTTGAACCAGAAGCCGGAGGCCGTGCCGCGGCCCTTGTTCGGGCCTTCCAGTGGCGAGCGGTAGTGCTCGCTGGCGAGAGCCTGCTTCACGCACTCCTCGTGGCCGGGGGCCTGGTGGGGCATCCCCATGGGGCCGCGGGTGCCGGGCCGGCAGGTATTCGCAAGGCGCAGCTCCTCGACGTCCATGCCGAGCTTCTCGGCCATCTCGTCCACGAGTTGTTCCATCGCGAACGCCGCGGCCGGCGAACTGGGGGCGCGGTAGTCCTGGGTGCGCGGCTTGTTCACGACGACGTCGTAGGCGTCCATCTTCACGTGCTCGATGTCGTAGGCCGCGGTGATGCACATGGTGGCGTAGTTGGCGGCCGAACCGGCGAAGGCGCCGTTCTCATAGGCCATGTCGGCCTGGAACGCGCGGAACTTGCCGTCCTTGGTCGCCCCGAGCTTCGCCTTGATGGAGGTGCCGGGCGTGGGGCCGGTGCCTTCGAAGACGTCGACGCGGTCCATGGTCATCTTCACGGGCTTGCCGGACTTCTTCGAGAGCAAGGCGGCGACGGGCTCCAGGTAGACGCTGATCTTGCCGCCGAAGCCACCGCCGATTTCCGTAGGGATGACCTTAATCTTCGAAACCGGGTGGCCGAGAATCTGGGAGACGCTCTGGCGCGCGGGGAACGAGCCCTGGGTGCAGGTCCAGATCGTGAGCTGGCCGTCCGGGTTCCACATCGCGGTCGCGCTCTGCGGTTCGATGTAGCCCTGGTGGACCATCTTCGTCTTGAACTCGCCTTCGACGATCACGTCGCATTCGGCGAAGCCCTTCTCTACGTCGCCGAAGACGACGGCGGCGTGGGCAACGATGTTGGATGGCTCCTGGCCGGGGCCGGCGGGCGTGCGCGTGCGCATGTTGGGATGGAGGATGGGCGCGCCGGGGAGCATGGCCTCGCGCACGTCGAGGGCGGGCTCGAGAACCTCGTATTCGACTTCGATGAGGTCGGCCGCCTGGCGGGCGATGAGGTCGCTGGTGGCGGCGACGGCAGCGATGGCGTGGCCGCGGTAGAGGGCCTTGTCGCCGGCGAGGATGTTCTTCGAGGCGTCGGGCAAGGCGGCCGGGTCCGGGCCGAGGTCCTTCGAGGTGACGACGGCGCGGACGCCGGGCAGGGCCTCGGCCTTCGCGGTGTTGATGCTCTTGATGATGGCGTGGGCGTGGGGGCTGCGCTTGATGCGGCCGTAGAGCATGCCGGGCTGGCGGACATCGGCGCCGTAGACAGCGCGGCCGGTTACCTTATCGATGCCGTCCGGGCGGATGGGCCGGGTACCGATGACTTTGTAGGCGGGTTTGCTGGTGGTCACCATGGCAGTTCTCCTCCTGCTTCCTAGCGTGAGCCCGCGGGCTGCTTCTGCGCCAGTTGCACGGCGCGGATGATCTTGTCGTAGCCGGTGCAGCGGCAGAGATTGCCGGCCAGCCAGTGGCGGATGCGCGCTTCGTCGGCGTCCGGCTCGTTATCGAGCAGCGCCTTGGCCGCGACGATGAAGCCGGGCGTGCAGATGCCGCACTGGAGCGCGGCTTCCTCGAGGAAGGCCTGCTGGAGCGGATGGAGGTGGTCGCCCTGGGCGACGCCTTCGATGGTGGTGATGTTGGCGCCGTTCGCCTCGAGGGCGAGGACGCAGCAGGAGTTCACGAGGGCGCCGTTGAGCATCACGTTGCAGGCGCCGCAGTTGCCGTTACCGCAGCCTTCTTTCGAGCCGGTGAGGCCGAGGTCGTTGCGGAGCGCCTCGAGGAGCGTCTCGTACGGTTCGGCGGCGAACTCCATCGGCTCGCCATTGATGGTCGCGCTAACAATTCGCTTTGCCATTTAACCCCTCGCTCGCTGGACTGCTTTGTTGATGGTGCGGCGGACGAGCACGCCGACCAGGTGCTTGCGCTGTTCGATTGTGCCCCGCATGTCGTTGATGGGGCTGGCGGCGGCCTGGGCAGCTTCGCAGGCCCTGGCGATGGTGGCGTCGTTGACGGGCTGGCCGGCCAGGGCGGCGCCCGCTGCTTCGACGTAGAGCGGCGTGGGCGCTACGGCGCCGATGGCGATGCGCGCCGACTGGAAGGTCTGGCCGTCGGCCGAAAGCGTGACGTTCGACGCCGCGTTGGCGACGGCGATGTCCATCTCGTTGCGCGGGATGAAGCGTTCGAAGGCGGCGCCACTGTTGCCGGACGGCGCGGGGAAGAGGAGGGAGACCAGCATCTCGCCGTTCTGGAGGACGTTCCGGCCGGGGGCCGTGCAGAAGTCCTCGACCTTGACGGTGCGCGAGCCGCCCGGGCCGGTGATTTCGCAAACGGCGCCCAGGGCGATCATCGTCGGGATGGAATCGCCCGCGGGGCCGCTGTTGCAGAGGTTCCCGCCGAGGCTCGCGCGCGACTGGATCTGGATGCCGCCGATGAGGGAGGCGGAATCGACGATGGCCGGGAAGCGCTGCTTGATCACCGGGTCGCTGTAGATGCGCGCGCAGGGGGTAGCGGCGCCGATGCGCAGCGAGCCGTCGCCGTTGTGGGTGATCTGAGTCAGCTCGGCGATGCCCTTCACATCGACCATGACGGCGACATCGCGGCGGCCTTCGCGGGCCTGGATGATGATGTCGGTGCCGCCGGCGAGCACGCGCGCGGCCGGCCCGTGCTTGGCGAGCACGGCGACAGCTTCCTGCACCGAAGACGGTGCGACGTAGTCGAATGCCTGCATTCTTCCTGCCTTTCGGCCCCGGGGCACGGAGCCGCGAGTAGGCCCTCCGAGGGAGGGCCGGGGCGCATTCTAGGCCAAAAGCGAACGGGATTCACGCGACTGTGGTACAGGGAGCAGGAAGAGAAACCGGGGACGCGGCTATGCGTGGGCGCCACGGCCGCCGACGGCAGCGGCTACCGCCAGGGCGCTCACGGAAGCCGCCGCGATCGCGCAGGTCATCGTCACCGGGCCGGGTTCGAGGAGGCTGTTGTAGCCGATGCTGTAGGCCGAGGCCATACCGATCTGGCTAAAGCCCATGACCGCGGAGGCAAGGCCTGCCATCTGCGGGAACGGGGTTAGGGCGGTCGCGCGGGCCGCCGGGCCAGACATCCCCATGGCGCCCGCCACGACGATCATTGGGATGAGGATGAAGAGGACGCCTTCGAGGCCGGCCAGGGCCATCGCCGCCATCGTCGAGCTCCCGATGCCGCCGGCAGTCACCGCCGTCATGACGATTCGGCGCGGTGTCCAGTTGCCCACGAGGCGGCGAGACACGTTGGCGCCAACCATGATGCCCGCGGCCATCAGCCCGAAGCTCAGGCCGTAGAGCTGCTCGGAAAGGCCCAGGTCATCGACGAAGACGAACGACGAGGAAGAGATGAACACCAGCTGGCCCGAAAACAGGAGGCCCATGAGGACGGCATGGGCGGCGAAAATCGGAGTGGTCCAGAGGACGCGGTAGTTGCCGAGCATCCGGCCCGCTCGGAGGGCGTGAGGATCCCGCTGCTCGTTGGTTTCGGGAATGAGGGCCAGGTAGCCAGCCATCAACAGGGCTCCGACGGACACCAGCGTCACGAACACCGCCCGCCAGCTGGCGACATCGTGGAGGAAGCCGCCGAGGATCGGCGCGAGCATCGGCGCCAGCGCGGTGACCGAGGTCATCGCCGCCATCGCCTTGAGGGCCCGGTCGCGCCTGTAGACGTCGATGATGATCGCCGAGGCGATCGACGGCCCGGCGCCGCCGCCCATCCCCTGCAGGACACGCCCGGCGACGAGCGTTTCGACCGAGACGGAGAAGAGCGCGACCAGCCCACCGGCGATGTAGAGGCCCAGGCCGGCAAGCAATACCGGCCGGCGTCCCCAGCGGTCGGAGGCGGGGCCGTAGACGAGTTGCGAACCGGCGAAGGCGAAAAGGAACAGGGTGACCGCCAGGCTGACCGCGCCCTCGCTGGTCCCGAACTCCTCCGCCATGTCGGGCATGGACGGGAGGAACATGTCGATCGAAATGGGCGCGATCGCTGTGAGCGCAATGAGCATGGCGAGGGCGGCGCGGGATTCCGCGTTGCGCACACGCGGAGGCGCGGAAGCAGCCGTCTCAGCCATCGGCCCACCGCATTAGTCGAAGGGCTCCAGGTCGATGCGGACGCGGTGGCCAAGCTCGCGGGCAATCGCCACGAGGGTTTCGATATGCGGGCTCTGGCGGCCGGACTCGATCGCGCTGATAAGGCTTTGCGGGCGCCCGAGCCGTTCTGCCAGCTGGGCCTGCGTGAGGCCGAGCTCCTTGCGCAAGGCGGCGAGCTTGCTCACGACGCCGTAGAGGGCACGCATCTCCTCATAGCGCTCGATGAGGTCCGGGAAGTCCCGCGCGAGGAGGCGGCTGAGCCGGGGGTCCAGGTCGATTTCGTGGGAGTGCTCGTGGGGACCGCGGTTGCGGTCGGTCGATCCGGGCAAACGCGCACCTCCCCGGGATGTCCCCGGACGTCGGAAAGCTTACCGCAGCCGCGGTTGACATCGGAATCCCCGATAATCGAATATCCTGCGGCCCCGCATCGCGCGAAGGAGGACGGCCATGAAACTCTGCCTGCTGGGGCCCACCGCCTATGCCGGCCGCGTCGACCGGGCGGGCTGGCCGGTGCCGCCGGAACAGTGCGACCGCGAGACCGCGGCCCAGAGCTATCGGATCCAACTGGACCAGTTCCAGCTGGCGGATGAACTGGGGTTCGACTGGGTGAGCGTTTCGGAACACCACTACGCGCCGGGGCTGATGACGCCGAACCCCGTCGTGATGGCCGCGGCGGCGAGCCAGCGGACCAGGAACGTCCGGATCGCTGTGCTCGGCCCGCTGATGCCGCTGACGAACCCGGTGCGGGTCGCGGAGGAGATCGCGATGCTCGACGCAATCAGCGGCGGGCGGGCAGTCGTGCTCCCCCTGCGCGGCACGCCGAACGAGCACCTGACCTACACGATCGACGGCAAGCCATCGCCGGTGACGCGCGAGGTCACGCAGGAAGCGACGCAACTGCTGATGAAAGCGTGGCGCGAGCCCCAACCGTTCAGCTGGCGCGGCACGCACTTCTCGTTCGAACACGTCTCGGTCTGGCCGCGGCCGCTACAGGAACCGCACCCACCGGTGTTCTTCTCGGGCAACAGCATGGAGTCGATCGAATTCGCGGCCGCGAACCGCTTGAACCTGGCCATCGGCTTCGCACCGGCGGCGCAGGTCGCGAAGCATGTCGCACACTACAAGGAGTGCGCGGCGGCCGCCGGGTGGACGCCCGGGCACGACAACGTGCTCTTCCGGGCGCGGGCGCTGGTAGCACCGGACGATGAGCAGGCCGAGGCGATCGTGGCCAAGACGCGGGAGGCAATCGCCCAGCGGATGGCGCGCGCGCAGGGGACGAACTATGGCCCTTCGCACAACGCCGAGGCGCCCCGGCAGCCAGCGGGCGAGGGAGGCGGCGCACCCGGCGTGGCCGGTTTCCAGTTCTATGGCACGCCGAGGACGATCCTCGGGCAGGTGCGGGCATACCACGATGCCGGCGTGGGGATCATCGACGTCGCTTTCGCGGGGGACGCCTTCGGGCGCGGCGGGACGCACAAGTCGTTGGAGGCGATTGCGGAGATCATCCCGGAACTGCATGCGCTGTAGCGGGGGCTGCCCGAACGTCCGGCTGGCGCCTCCCGGTTACGGGCCGTAGGCTACCGACACTCAGTAGCCTCAGCAGGAGAACTCCCGTGCCCATCACGTTGACCGAGGAAATGAAGACGGCGTTCGAGAACGCGCTCAAGGACGGCGCCCCGGTGCTCGTGGCATCGGCGAGCAAGGCGGGGATGCCCGACATCGCGTTCAAGGGCAGCGCGATGATCTTCGACAGCGAGCACGTGGCGTTCTGGGAGCGTTCGCTTGGTACGACCTTCCGGAACCTGAAAGAGAACCCGGGTGTGTGTGTGCTCTACCGCCACGCGCAGACGCGGGTCGCGTGGAAAATGTTCGGGGAGGCGGAAGTGCTGACGGAGGGCCCGGTACGCCAGCAAATCATGGACCGCACCATCCAGTTCGAGCTGGACCGGGACCCCGAGCGCAAAGGCGCCGCCGTACTGATCCGCATCGACCGGGTGCTCCAGGCCGGGCAGGTGCTGATGGAGCGGTGAGGTTCGGTACCGCCGGAGAGACTCGCGCTGCCGGGCTTCGATGGCATCCTTCGAAGCGGATGAGAAGGCGATTGCACCCGTCCGTCGCCGCCGCGCCCGAGGATGGCCAGTCGAATTCTTCCGATGCTCGCGCGAAACCCGGGCAGTGCCAGGGTCGCGCCTACTGGCGGTCGTCGAGCGCGGCCCGGATGGCCGGCTCCAACAGTGGCGCGATCAGGCGTCCGTAGCTCGCCGTCAGGTGGTACTCGTTGGTGTACGCCACGATCCCACTGATGATCGGAGGGCAGAGCTCGGCGCAGAACCACGGCGAGACGTCGAGGTAGCCTGCACCGACTTCCGCCGCGACCGCGCGCTCGGTGTCGTTGTAGGTCACACCGAGCGCCTGCGACCTGGCTTTCGCGCACTTCTGCGCGTTTTCGTTGTGCACCGCTATGCAGTCCAGGACGCCTGGCAAGCGGGGGATGTCGCTCAAGACCAGGGTGTTCCGGGCCGGCAGTTCGAGCCGGGAGAAGGTTTCGCGGAGGCCGTCGGCCCACCGCTGCCGGCTCAGTTCCCTGCCGTCCAGCTCGACCATGTACTCGCAACCAGTGCAGCTCGCAAGGATGAGGGCCTGGGGCTGGAGCGCGTTCAGCCGGTCGACGGCACGCTCGTGCCAGGTTGAGCACTCGGGGAATGGGCGGAGCAGCTTGCGCGGGCCGCCCAGGAAGGCGCGGGCGAAATCCAATGCCGGGACGGGACACCCCGCCTTCGAGAGGAGCACCACCCGCCAGCCGTTTTCCTCGCCCAGGCGGTCGATGGCCGAGAGCCACATCGCGGCGTGCGAATCGCCGAAGAGCGCAATGGTCACGTGAGCATCGGGGTCGCCGAAAATGCAACCTTCGGCGGGGACGTCCGCGGTCTCTTCGATGACGCAGTTCTCTGCTCCCGGCGCAAGCCACGCGAAATCCCAGGCGGCCTGGGCCAAGGAATCGATGAGTTCGGGCTGCACTTGCCGCAGGTCCTGGGCCGCCCGCACGGCCGCCAGGATGTCGGCCTCGCTGAGCGCGGCTGGCGCAGGCCGGGCCGGCATCGGCGCGGCCGCGTGCGCGCCAGCGAACGACATCGGGGCGCCACCCTCCCAGGCCGGCCCAAGCCGCCCGGGTTGGCCCTCAGTGCGCAACCCTGAAAAGCCGAACCCCACAAGAACGAGACATGCGCCGAGCGCGAGCGCCGGTGCGGGCCGCCTGGTGAGCACTCGCGCATACCGGACGGGGTTCTCGAACAGGTAGTGCGTGGCGGCCGCCAGGACGAACGCTGCGACGACGAGACCCGCTGTTTCAGCCGGGTTCAGCGGCTCGCCCGAACGCTGGGCCGGGATGATGAGGAGCGGCCAGTGCCACAGGTAAAGCGAGTACGAGAGCCGTCCCATCAGCTGGAACGGGGCGAGGCGGAGCACGGACTCCACGCCGCCTCGCCGGAACAGCGAACCGCTCGCCACCACCATGGCGGTGCCGACGACTGGCAGGGCCGCGGCCGAACCGGGGAACGCCGTCGTATCGTCGAATGTGACTGCGGCCCCGACCGCGAGGGCGATGCCCGCCCAACCCAGAACGACCGCTGCCGGGCCCGGCAGCCGCCGCAACCACCCCGCCAGCACCGCGAGCAAGGCCCCCGCCGCGAGTTCCCACGCACGGGTGAGCGGTGAAAAGAACGCCCACACGGGGTCCGAGCCCGTCTGCACGAGGGACCAGGCGAAGGAGATCACGATAACCGCAAGGAGTACGCCCGCGAGCTTCCGGGTGATGGGAATGCGGGGAAAGACGGAGGCCGCGACGAGGAACAACAGCGGCCAGACGAGGTAGAACTGTTCTTCCACCGCGAGCGACCAGTAGTGCTGAAGCGGCGAGGGAGGGGCAGAGACGTTCAGGTACTGCGTGCCCTCTGACGCGAAGTGGAGGTTTGCAGCGAAGATGGCAGCCATCCGCCCGTCTTCCGCGACGGCGGCCGAGCGCAGAGGCCCCAGCCACTGTTGGGAGGCAGCCACCGTCACGATGAGGACCAGGCTCGCCGCAGGGAGAATGCGACGCGCACGCCGGGCGTAGAACCCCGCAAGCGACGTCCGGCCGCGTGAGGCGTGCTCTTTGAGCAGCTGCCCCGTGATGAGGAACCCGGAGAGGACGAAGAACATGTCGACCCCGACGTAGCCTCCCGCAAGCCGCGGCACGCCAGCGTGCCCGAGAACCACCAGCGCAACGGCAACGGCGCGCAAACCTTCGATGTCGGGCCGGAAGCCACGGTCAGGCTCCCCCACGGTGGGCGAAGGGTTTCCTGGGGCAGCGGCGGGGCCGGGCGTCCACATCCGTTTCATTGCTGCGCGGGATCCCCGTCTCGAACGGGGTTGGCGAACAGGAGCCCTGCATCGGAAAGGTCACCGAGGATGTTCTCGCCCGCGGGCCGGGCTCCGGTCGAGAACCTGCGGACGAGGTTGTCCCTCGCCTGCACCAGTTCCTGTTCGCTGAACAGGCAGTGGCCAGCGCCGCGCACCAGGCGCTGGACGAGGTAGTGCCCGTTGCCCAGTGCGTGGACCCGGCGAAGATACTGTTGCTCCATGGACACCGGGCCTGTGAGGTCGCCTGTTTCATGGAGCGTGGGGAGCGGGTCCTGCAGCCGCCCCGTGGTGGGGACGAGGGCCGGATGCCGCTCTGCGTCGCGGAGGTGCACGAAGACCGGGTCAGCGGGAGCCACATTCAGAAGGCGGCGCGGCGCATGTTGCGGGGACGGCGCGCCCGTCCCGGTTGCCTCGCCGCTACCACCTCCGGCGCAGTCCACCGCCGTCCCGGCAAGGAGTGCCATCCCGAAAAGCCCGGCCAGGGGGCGCATGCCCGGATTCTACGACGAGTAGGTGCTCCGCCAGGGAACCTTGTCGACAGGAGCTAAGCGGCTTGTGAATCCAGCCTGCCGGAACGGTGCTTCCGGCCGTCCGCGACCGGCCAAGGCCTCCGGTGGTTGCCGCCGGCAGAGCAAAGACTGGTGGTTTGGTACCCCCGGAGAGACTCGAACTCCCAACCTTCTGATCCGAAGTCAGATGCTCTATCCGTTGAGCTACGAGGGCCCGGGGGTAGTTTAGCAGCCTCCGCCGTGGCGGCGCCCCTGCTAGACGAGCATCAGCCCGGGGGTACGCCGGCCGGGCTCGGCTACGCCCGTCTCGACCGCTGCCTTCGCCACCGCGCGAGCGACGTTCCGCGCGACGCGGGGGTGGAAGACGCTCGGGATGATGTACTCCGGGCTCAGCTCCCGCGCGGTCACGGTATCGGCGATGGCGTGGGCGGCAGCCAGTTTCATCGCTTCGTTCACGTCCCGCGCGCGGACATCGAGTACTCCGCGGAAGAGTCCCGGGAAACAGAGGACGTTGTTTATCTGGTTCGGGAAGTCGGAACGGCCCGTCGCCATCACGGCGACATGCGGCGCGGCGAGCTCGGGCCGGATTTCGGGGTCCGGGTTGGCCATGGCGAAGACCATGGGGTCGCGGTTCATGCGGCGGATGTCGTCGACGGTGATCAGGTCCGGCCCGGCCAATCCGAGGAAGAGGTCCGCGCCATCGAGGGCGTCGCTCACGGTGCCCTTCCGGCCTGCGGTGTTCGTGTGTTCCGCGAACCACTGCTTCATCGGGTTCATGTTTTCGGTGCGGCCGTTGTAGATGATCCCGCTGCGGTCACAGCCGAGGATGTCGGTGACGCCCGCGGACATGAGGATCTTGGCGCAGGCCACACCGGCGGCCCCCACCCCGAGGACGACCACTTTCAGGTCCGCCATCTGCTTTTTCACCAGCCGCAGCGCGTTGAGGGTGGCTGCAAGGACAACGACCGACGTGCCGTGCTGATCATCGTGGAACACGGGGATGTCGAGTTCGCGCTTGAGGCGGTCTTCGATCTCGAAGCAGCGGGGCGCGGAGATGTCTTCCAGGTTGATGCCACCGAAACCGGGGGCGATAGCCTTTACGGCCGCGACGATCTGGTCGGTTTCTTTGGTATCGAGGCAGATGGGCCACGCATCGACTCCGCCGAACGCCTTGAAGAGCATCGCTTTGCCCTCCATCACGGGCATGGCTGCCTTTGGCCCGATGTCCCCCAGGCCCAGGACCGCGGTGCCGTCGCTCACCACGGCGACGGTGTTCGCCTTTGTCGTGAGCGAGAAGGCCGCATCGGGTTCGCGCTCGATGGCGAGGCAGACTCTTGCGACCCCGGGCGTGTAGACCACCGAGAGGTCGCGCATGCTCTGGACGGGGACCTTGTTGCGGATCTCGATCTTGCCGCCGAGGTGCTGGCGGAACACCGCATCGGAAGCGGATGTGACGCGCACGCCGCGGATAGCGCGGACCGCGCGCAGGATCTGGGCTGCGTGCTCGCTGTCGCGCGCGGCGACATCGATTTCGCGGACGATGCGGCGGCCGGTGGATTCGAGGACGTCGATGTCTCCGAGGCTGCCGCCACAATCGCCGACGGCAGCGGCGATGCGCGCCAGCATGCCCGGCTTGTCGGCGTACTGGGCGACGAAGGTGAAGGTGTAGGAAGCGGGAGGCAGGCGCCGGGCGGTCTCGCGAGCCATGGGGTGAGTTCTCCCTCCCGGGCGCGAGGCTGCAACTGGGGGCGCGCTCGAGGCCACTCGATTGTTGCATACGCGGGAGCGAGGGTCAGTGAGCGCACGCAGGGACGGCGGCGGGCCGGGTACGGAGAGTTAGGCGCCCACGCCAACTCTCTCGCGTTTCGCAACTTCCGCGCGGATAGCCGGGATGAGCTCCCGGCCGTACTCGATCGCGTCCGGGAGCGGCTCGAAGCCACGGATCAGGATGGTGCTCGCCCCGGCGTCGTAGTAGTCGAGGAGGGACTCGGCGACCTGGTCCGGGGTGCCAACGAGCGCCGTTGTGTTGCCGTAGGCGCCCACGGCCGCCGCGATCGCCGTCCACAGGCGCTTGTCGTGCACGTCGCCGCGTTCGGCCAGCGATAAGAGGCGCTGAGAGCCGACAGCCTGGGGCTTATAGTTCGCCGGGACGGCGGCGCCGGCGGCCTGGCGGAGGGAGACGATCCGTTCGAGGTAGGCGTGGGCTTTCTCCCATGCCTTTTCCTCCGTGGCGGCGATGATCGGCCGGATGGAGACGCTGAACCGGGGCTTGCGCCCGTACTTCGCGGCGAGGGCATGGACGTCGGCGATCTCGGCCTTCACGCTCGCGACGGGTTCGCCCCACATCATGTAGACGTCGGCGTGCTTCGCGCCGACGTCGCGGGCGGGGCCCGACATGCCGCCGAAGTAGACCGGGACGTGCGGCTGCTGGAGAGGTTTTACTTCGCTCGTGGCCTTGCGGACGCGATAGAACTCGCCGTCGTAGTCGAATGGCGCGGTGCTCGTCCACTCGAGCTTCATCACGTCCAGGTACTCGTCCGTGCGGCGGTAGCGGTCATCGTGGCCGAGCCAGTCGCCGTCGCGCTGTTGTTCAGCGTCGTTGCCGCCGGTGATGAAGTGGAGCGAGACGCGGCCGTTGGTGAGCTGGTCCAGGGTCGCGGCCTTGCGGGCGGCGAGTGTGGGCGCGACGAAGCCCGGCCTGTGGGCGATGAGGAAGCCGAGGCGACTGGTGACGGAGGCGACGTAGCCTGCGACGGAGAAGCCATCCGGCCCCGTGGAGCCGTACCCGATAAGGACCTTATCGAAGCCGGCTTCTTCGTGTGCGACCGCAAAGCGCCGGAGGAAATCGGCATCGATGTGGCCGCCAACGAGGCTGGCCTGGGGGCCGTCGAGCTCCGAAGCGGAGCGGGTGCCGATCATGCCGATGATTTCGATGCCCATGGAGCCCTCTTCGCGCTCAGTGGTGGGGACTATTGTGCACGTTCGGCGGTGAGGAATGCGCGGGCGGAGCGGAAAGTGGTGGTGGGCGTTGGGGTGGAGCGTTCGTGTGGTGCGGGCGCGGCCCGCTCCCTGCCGGTCGCGGTTCCAAGTGGAGGTGTGGAGTGAGGTGACCGTGGGTGATTGGTGGTGGTTCGCGGCCGGCCCGCTCCCTGCCCGGTCGCGGCTCCAAGAGTGTGTCGTGGTGGTGTGGTGAGTTCGTGTGGTGAGGACGCGGTCCGCTCCCTGCCCGGTCGCGGTTCCAACGAGGGTGTCGTGGTGGTGTGGTGTGATGAGTCCGTGTGGTGCGGCCGGCCAGCTCCCTGCCCGGTCGCGGTTCCAAGTGGAGGTGTGGAGTGAGGTGACCGTGGGTGATTGGTGGTGGTTCGCGGCCGGCCCGCTCCCTGCCCGGTCGCGGCTCCAAGAGGGTGTCGTGGTGTGATCAGCTCGGGTGGTGCGGACCGGCCCGCTCCCTGCCCGGTCGCGGCTCCAATGGGGGTGTGGTGGTGGTGTGATCAGTTCGGGTGGTGCGGGCGGGCCCGCTCCCTGCCCGGTCGCGGCTCCAACGGGGGTGTGGGTTGGGGGTACTACGGGAGTGCCACCGTGACCGGGATGAGCTGGCCAGCGCCGTCGCCGACGGCGCGACCGGTGGGGAAGAATTGGCCGTTCGCGTAGACCGAGATGGCTGCTCCCACGCGGTTCGCGCAATCGCTTCCGCCGGCCCAGAAGTCGATGCGGAATGCGCCATCGATGTTCTTCGTGCCCGGCCCGAGGACGCCGTCGAACGCCAGGAAGACGTCGACGCTCCCCGCCGATGCCCCGGCCCCGCCCACGGTCACCGCCCCGGCGACGCGTCCGGAGGGGAGGGTCTGTACGTTCGCGGGCGGGCAGTAGTCGCCGCCGGCCACGACAGGCGGCTGGGTTGGGTCGGGCACGGGGGTTGCCGGCGGTTCGGGCGCGGACTGCTGGCCGCCGCCGTTGGCCGGGGCGCCGCCTCCGCTCCCCGGGTTCGCGGCCGCCGGGCGCGTCGTCGGAGTTGGGCTGGGCGTTTCGGAGGGTGTGGGCGACGGGCTTGGGCTCGGGCTCGGCGGGGTGGTGGCGCTCCGGGTCGCGGTCGGCGTGGCGGTGTTGGCAGGCGCCTGCGTCGAATCGTCGGCCTGGGCTGCCTGGCCGGGGCCGTCGTCGCCGTCCGTCAGGAACCAGATGCCGCCGGCGGCCATGAGGATCCCGAGCAAACCGAGCGTGGTCCAGCCGAGGGCCTGCCGCGCGGGCGTGTTGAAGAAGGATTGGAGGCGGCTCATTCCCCTTTAGGTTAAGCGGACTGTCCATTACGAGGGTGAAGCCGCTTCACCTTGCCGCTCAGCCGGTCCACCAGTGCTCGATGGGCTTCCGCTTGTTGCTGGCGAACGGGAGGGCGATCTTCCGGCCGGTGCGGGCCGACTCGTAGGCGGCGCAGATGATTTCGAGCACCCGGCGGCCATCTTCGCCGGTGCTCCGGAGCTCCGCCTTGCCGGTTACGACATCGGCGAAGTGCTGCAACTCCTGCGGGAAGCCGAACTGCCAGGCCTCTTCGTACATCGGGAACTGCCAGCCGGAGCGGGTGGCGGAATCCGCCGCGGATTCGCCGTCCGGCGCGGTGTACATGGAGATCGCGGGGCCCCGCTCCAGGTTGGCTACCAGCCGGCCCTTCGGGCCGTAGACCTCCAGATAGTCGTTGCCGCCGGGCATCGCCCAGGAGTTCTCGGCGATGCCGATTGCGCCGCCGGCGAAGTGGAGTATGACCTCGGAGTGGTCTTCGCCGAGGCCTTTGTCCATGTGGGCGTAACGTCCCATGGTGGCGGAGACTGCTTCGGGCCACGCGCCCATGATCCAGCAGATGGCGTGGATGCTGTGGCAGCCCATATCGAGCACGACGCCGCCGCCGGCGCGTTCAACGTCCCAGAACCAGGGCGAGTACGGCCCGCCGTGGCACTGGGCCTGTTTGACCAGGAACGGCGAGCCCACCTGGCCCCGGTCCGCGAGGTCCTTCAGGCGCTGGTACATGGGGACAAAGAGCAGGTTCTCGGCATACATGAGCGCGGTCCCTGCGGCGCGGCAGGCGTCGATCATGGCGTCGGCTTCTTCGAGGCTCATGGCGAGCGGCTTTTCGCAGAGGACGTGCTTGCCCGCGCGGGCGGCGGCGATGGCGATTTCCGCGTGCAGGTCGTTCGGGGTGGCGATGGCGAGGGCGTCGATCGGAGCTTCGGCGATCATCTGCCGCCAATCGGCGTAGCGCCCCGCGATCTTCCAGCGGTCCGCGAAGTGGGCGGCCGTGTTCGGCGAAGCGACGGCACTGATTTCGAGCCCGTGGACCTGGCGCAGCGAGTGGCAGTAGAGGTTGCCGATGAACTGTGTGCCGACAAGCCCGAGGCGGATGGTCATCGGGCGTTGACTATACGCGCCCGGAGCGGCCATGAACGGGCGCAAGGAGCCCGGGGTCGGCATGCGTCGCGCCCTGCCAAATCAGCATTGCCGTTCTGCGTAACACCGTATGCAGCGTCGAGCGCGCGTAGTACCCCGCGCCCCACAACATCGCACCCTGCAGCACCGACCAGCTCGTGATACTTGCCAGCTCCTCGGCGCGATACACATCGGGGAGCCGTCCCTGTTCCTGTGCCGCCTGATAGAAACGTGCGAACAAGCGGCGGATGCCCCTCGGACCTCCCTCGTTGGGTGCCCGGCTCGTCTCCGAATCAAACCCGGCCAACAGTTCGGCCACACCGTGGCGCACCAGCGCCCTCGGAGTCGACCGGCAACTCTCGGCCAGCGCATCCGTGAGCTGACCAAGAAGCGCTCCATCGACAGGAGCCCCGCGAAGCAGGGCCTCGTCCAACACTCGCTCGGCATCCTCAGCGTCGGGCGTCGCGACTCCGATGAGCAGGTCTGCCTTGGAGCGGTAATGGAAGTAAAACGCCCCCTTGGCAATGCCCGCCTCCGCGCAGATCTCGTCCACCGTCACGGCCGCATACCCGCGGGCCCCCCAAGAGCGCAGCGCCGCCTCAATGATGGCCGCCCTCGTCCTCAGAGAGCGCGCCTGCCGCGGCCGTTGCCCCAGTTTCTGCTCCATGGAAGGCGCAAAGTCTAACGTCTTTCCGGCTGGCCTGGTCATCCAAAACAGACTATAGTCGGTTTTCGTCTCGTCTGGAGGTTCCGCGTGCGTCCCGGCTACCTGAAGCTGATCACCATCCCTCTCCTTCTCGCTGCCTGCTCTGAAGGGGACACCCCCATCCCTTCCACGACCCCTGCGCCCGCGTCAACTGCGCCGTCGGCCGAAAGCTCGGGCACCATCCCGACGCCTCGTCACATGCCAGTTGAATTCGATTGCCCCGGTGATTCCGGCGACTGCCCCGCTCTTGCCGTTGTGGGCGACGAGCCCGCCACGTTGCCCAATGGGCGGCCGTCGCCGTTCCGCGGCATCTCCGACCCGACCATCCAGCGCGACCCGGAGTCCGCCCGCCTTTGGCTCGCCTATAGCCGCCCCAGCATTCACGTGACCCCGGATGGGCCGACTACCCGCGTCGAGTCGTACCTCGCCCACAGCGATGACGCGGGCCAAACCTGGCACAGCGATGGCGTCCTCTGGGCTGCGCGCGAGGTGACCAATCCTCTCACGGGCGACCCGGGCTACATGGACACCGAAGTGCCGAACTTCCTCCCCGCGACCATCGACGGCGAACTTTTCTGGTTCGGTGCGCGCCTCGAACTCTTCGTCCCTTCGGGCCGCGCGCTCGGCCAACGTCCTGTTACGAGCTTCCGCATCAGGGTCAGCGTCGCCGAGTCGCCCGCCGCGCTGGCGACGGCCGAAGCACAGTCTCTCGGTGGTGCGGGCACCGCGCCCGCGTGGGGTATCGACCAGCGCCTCAGCGACCTGGACTCTTCCCTCCAGCACTGCATCGCGTGGAACGAGCCTGCGCTGCTCGCGGAGGGCAGGACACTCTATCTTGCCCTTCGCTGCCTGGCGCTGAGCCCGGCCGGTACGCCCGACGTTACCCGCAGCCCTCTCGTCGTGTTCGCCACGGAACCCACGGGCGTGGCCACCAGCTGGAAATGGAGATACATCGGCCAGCTTGCCGGCGCCGAAGAAGCCGCCGAACTCGGCGGGAGAGGCCTGACGCAGATCGACTTCGCCCGAAGCCGGGATGGCACACTCCTTTGCATCCTCACTCCCGACGACTGGTCAGCCGAGCACGGCGAGTTCGTGCACTACGGCATCCGCGTTGTCGAGCTCGAATCCATCGCCCCGCCCGCACTCAAGCGCCACCCGACGGGGCAACTCTTGGTCCGCGCTATCGTCACCGCAAGCGACCAGGATCCCCTGGGTCCCGGGGCAGCCGCCTACGCACCGGACTCCGAGACCGGCCTCCTGTTGATGCGCCGTGTCATCAGCGACGCGTCGCTGATTGCCACAGTGCACGCAACGGGCGTCCATCCGTAGCACTCGCGCTCGATCGCATTCCGCGCGAGGCTTCGGACGCCGTGGTCCCGACCACTGCCTCGCGTCGCCCCGGTACTGCCGAGTAAGGCTCCAGTCAGAGTCGCCGGCACGGGGGCGGTGTGTGGGGCTACGTCTGACGCCCGGCCGGTTTCTTGATGAACAGCAACAGCACAGCGGCGGCAATGTTCGCCCCGGCGATAGCGAAGAATGCCCCGTTGTAGTCGCCCGCGCGGTCGACGTACTCGGAGACGAGGAGGGGGGCCCCCGCCCCGAGGAAGAGCGAGAAGGGCAGACCGGCACTTCGCACCGAGCCGAGGTAACGCCGGCCGAAGAAGGTCGCCCAGATGAGCTCCTGCAGCGGGATCATCCCGCCCCAGCCGAAGCCGAGCATGATGAACCCGGTCCAGATCAGCGCGTCGGCCTCGTTCTTCACCGAAAGCGTGATCAGCAGGATCGACGAGCCGGTGACGAGTGCGCTGACGGAGGCCAGGCGCTTGGGGTCAGTCTTGTCCATAAGGACGCCCCAGAACGGCTTCGAGACGAGGGCGGGAATCGAGGCCAGGGTGATCATGAACGCCGCCGTCGAGCGTGCGTAGCCGGCGTCGGTCATGAAGGGGATGGTGTGGAGAAGCATCACTCCGATGGTCAACCCGAACATGCCGAAGGCGAGGACGAGCATGTAGAAGGAGAGCGTGCGCAGGGCTTCGCCGCGCGTGAGCGAGGAGGCGAAATCGGCGGTGGCTTTCTGGCCCTGCCCGGCCGCGACCTGGGCCGACGTCTTCCCATCGGGGAAGAGGCCGTAGTCCTCGGGGGCACGCCGCATCATGAAGGCGACCGGCACGATCAGGAGTGCGGCGCCCACACCCATGAACCGCCAGCCGGCCCGCCAGCCCCATTCGTCGATCACGCGCGTCATCGCCGGGGTGAGGAGAACGCCGGCCATGGAGACGCCCATCGAGGCCAGCGCCACCGCCAGGCCGCGCTTCTCGACGAACCACTTCGAGAGGGTAACGTTGACCACGAGGTTGCCAATCATCGCCGCCCCGACCGTCATGATGAGACCGTTGAGCACGATCCAGTGCCAGAGCTGCTCGACGAAGCTGAGCATGAAAAGCGACGACGAGAGGATGACGATGCCGATGAGCATCAGGCGCCGGCCGCCATGGCGGTCCACGTGTGCGCCGATGAAAAAGCCTGTGAAGGCCATGATCACCTGGGCGATGGTCCGGGCGTAGGTAAACTCCGCCCGAGTCCAGCCGAGGTCGTCGGTCATCGGCTTGAGGAATGCGCCGACGACGTAGTTCTGGGAGCCGACGGAGACGAACTGCGCGACGAAGGCCGCGCCGATGAGCCAGTAGCCGAAGTAGATGCGCCGCGAAGTACCCGCCGCCGGGACTGCCGGGCTGCCAGCTACTTCACGCGCCATGAATCATTTCCAATTCGTGAATGATGCGGCAGTGTGGCATTTTCGCCCGGCGTGCGCCACTGCGCGAGGCAGGGCCTCAGTACGGCGCGAGCATGTGCCGCAGCGCTTCGATCGTCGGTTCCGGAGGAGCGCTCGAGGACACGCGCTCCAGGGCGGCTTCCGGGGAGAGCCGCCCGCTGCTGCGGCGCAGGAAGTCTTCAAGGCGCATTTCAAGGTGCACCGGCTGGCCGGGCCCTTCGCTCAGTTGCCAGTGCCCCCCGGCCGGACCGGGGAGGTGAAGTGTGATTTCCATGCCGTGGGCGCGCTTGCGCATCCACCTGGCAACGTCTTCCACGGCCATGGCCGTGAGGACGCCATCGTGCACGGCGGTAACCGCGAACGGCCTGCCCGTCGCGTCGGCGATGTCGAGGCGGTGGATCCACATGTCGCGCGGGAAGATGCGCCAGAGGAGCGTCCGCATCGGCATCGTGCCGCCGGGCGGCACGGGCACGCGTACGCTGCCCGCGATGCGGCCGATCCGCTGGCGGGCGGCGATGGAGCCCGGCGTGCCCTCCCGGAGTTCCGCAACGACGCGCTCGATGGGCCGAGGGCGGCGCATGTCGACCTGGCGCTGGTTGACGGCGTCGAGCATGTTCATGCGGCGCGCCAGGTAGCGGCCGATGGCGAATGGGTTGGACTGGGCGAGCGTCCCCCAGAGCCCGGCGCCACTCTGGATGTGGCCGGCCTGGTGGGCCACCACGTCCCGGACGTCCCAGAGGCTACAGGCTGTGGGCCGGCCCCAGTCCGCCGGTTCGAGTTGCTCGAGGAGAGCGAGGAAGTGCTCCAGTTCGGCGGTTGCGAGCTCCCCGTATTGCCGGGCGCTGACTGGCCCGGTGTCGAGCGGGTTTTGGTTTTGGGGGTTGGCAGTCGTGATCGCCATGGGGCGGGCTCCTTCAGGGGTGGTCTTCCTGTGGCGTCCAGGCCCTCATCAGCAGGGCGACGGCCGCCGGGACGAGTGGTGCAAACCGGCCCGTGCCCGGTTCCGCTTCGGGTTCGTTCGCCCGCCGTAGCGCGGTCAGGCCGTGCATGAGCGCGAGGGCAAGGTCGCGGGTGGCCGGCGCGCTCATGCCGCTCTCGAGTGCGCGGGAGGCCAGGGCTTGCTCGAACAAGCTCCGCCCATCCTCGAGCAGGCCGGAGGCCTCCACCATCGACTCTTGAGACGGGACGAACCCGGGCACGGGGCGCTCGAAGCAGAGCGCATAAAGCTCCGGGTTCTCGTCGGCGAACGCCATGTAGTCGGCCATCACCGCAGCGAGGCGCCCGCCCCAGGAATCGTTGCCGGCAACGGCGGCGGCCAAGCGCCGGCGGTACTCGCGCATGCCGAGCAGGAAGAGGGCGTCGTAGAGGTCGTGTTTGCTGGCGAAGTAGGTGTAGAGCGAGGGAGCGCGCATCCCGAGCCGGCGGGCGACCTCGTTCAGGGTCAGGCCGCCCACGCCTTCGGCACGCATGATTTCGCGCGCAACCTGGAGGATTGACTCCCGGACGGAATGATAGCCGTGCCGGTGCCCGCGGGGAGGAGCCTTCTGCCCTACATCCATGCGGAAAATCTAATGCTGTTAGACTTTCATGGCAACAAGGGCCAGGCGCGCTTAACCGAGGAGCATCTCCAGCACCCGCCCGGTCTCGGAAAGGTCCTCGACCGCGAATTCGGCGCCACTCGCGCGAAGGGCCTCGGGCGTGAACCGGCCCGTGCCGACGCCGAAGGCCTTCGCCCCGGCGCCGTGCGCCGCCTCGACGTCGAGAGGTGTGTCGCCGAGGACGATGACCTCGCAGTCGCGGCGGTCGAGGCAGCTGCGTTCGAGCAGTTCAGCGATGCCGGCGCTGACGAGGCCGGCGCGGATGATATGGTCGTCGCCGAACCCGCCGCCGGCGAAGCGCTCCCAGAGCCCGAAGTGGCCGAGCTTGCTTGCCGCACCGCGCCGGAGGTTGCCGGTAGCGAGGCCGACGATGGCGTCCTCGCCGCGGAGGGCGTCCAGCAGTTCGCGGACGCCCGGAAGGACGACGCCGCCCTTCTTCGCCAGCCAGCCGGGCAGGGCTTCCAGGTAGCTCTCGCAAAGCCGGGCAAGGTTCGGCGCGAGGTCGGGCCCGGCGAGCCCGTGCCGTTCGAGGCACTCGCAGAAGATGCCGCGGTCGGTGCGGCCGTCGAACAGCATGCCGCTGGTGGCGTTTTCGATGGCGAACTCGCGGGCGAAGGCTTCCTCCATGGCCGCCCGCCCTGCGCCGGCGGTGCGCACCATCGTCATATCGATGTCGAAGAGCAAGATGCGGGGCACCCCCGCAGTCTACCGCGGACGAGCGCCGGGGGAGTTCACCCGTGCTGCTCCCGAGGAGGTGACCCGTGGGGGAGACAGCGGACAGGCCCGGGCCTTACAGGGCCGGGCGGACCTTCACCTGCGCGTCGAGCATCGCCTGTTCGGCGACGCGGCTTTCGGCGATGACGGCCTCGAACAGCCGCTGGATGGCTTCGGCGTCGAGCGGACCTGTGTTTTCGGCCGCCATCCGGCGGATGATCGCTGCTTCGCGCTCGGGTACTTCGATGGGCAGGCCGAGGCGGCGCTTCTCCAGGCCGAGTTCGATGGCATAGCGCGCACGCTCGTTGAAGAGGCGAAGCAGGTCATCGTCGACCCGGTCGATTTCGCCGCGCCAGTGGGTGATCCTTGCTGATTCCGTCGCATTCATCGGATCGAGCATAGCAAAGGGGGAGGGCAAGCGAGGGTTTGACGGTCCCCCGCCCCTCGTCCCATCCTCGCGGCGTGCCCGGTGCCGGACCAAGCGCTGCCATCTTTTTCGGCGGGCCGATCCTGACGATGGACCGGGCAAGGCCGCGGGTGGAGGCGGTCGCGGTGCGGGGCGGCCGTATCGTCGCCGCAGGTCCCGCAGCCCAGGCCATGGCCACCGCCGGCGAGGGCGCGTGGAAGGTCGACCTGGCCGGGCGCGCGCTGCTCCCGGGCTTCGTCGATGGCCATGGGCACCTGGCGAAACTCGCGGCGAACATGCGCTCCGCCAACCTTGCCCCACCTCCCGTGGGGAATGTCACGTCTATCGCTGGACTGCAGGCGGCGCTGCGCGACCACATCGCTTCCCGCGGGATCGCGGCGGGGGGGTGGGTCCGCGGGCATGGGTACGACCCGGCGTTCCTGGTGGAGGCGCGCCATCCCACGCGCGATGACCTGGACCAGGTGTCCCGCGATCACCCTATCTACATCAGCCACGTCTCGGGCCACCTGGCGGCCGCGAACAGCCTTGCCATGCAGCTGGCGGGCGTGACCGCCGCCACGCCTGACCCGACGGGCGGCGTGATCCGGCGGCGCCCCGGGTCGGGAGAGCCCGACGGAGTGTTCGAAGAGAACGCGATGGGGCTGTTCGCCGATGCGCTCCCGCGGCCGTCGCTGGGCGAGCAACTTGACGATCTCGACGAAGCGCAGCAGGTCTACGCGTCGTACGGGATCACCATGGCGCAGGAAGGGGCGATGTTCCCGGCGGAACAGCAGGTGTTGCTGCGGGCAGCAGAGGAGAGCCGGCTGACGATCGATGTGGCCGGCTACGCCTTCTGGGCGATGGCGGGCGAGATGCTGGGTGACAACGCGCGTCAGTCCCGCGGGCGGTTCCGGAACGCGGGCGTGAAGCTGATGCTGGACGGTTCGCCACAGGGGAAGACGGCCTGGCTGACCGATCCGTACCACGTCCCGCCGAACGGGCGAGCGCCGGACTATCGCGGGTATCCGACGATGCCCGACGCGCGCGTGGCGGGGGTGGTGGAGATGGCGTTCGAGCAAGGCTGGCAGGTGATCGCGCACTGCAACGGCGACGCGGCCTGCGAGCAGCTGATCGAGGCGGTGGAGTCCGGGAGGCGGGCGTCGCCTGGTAGCGACCGCAGGACGGTGATGATCCACGCGCAGACTGTCCGGGAGGACCAGCTGGAGCGGATGGCGGGGCTGGACATGACGCCGTCGTTCTTCGCTTCCCACGTGTACTACTGGGGGGATTACCACCGGGACTCGGTCCTCGGCCCGGCGCGTGCCGCCAGGATCAGCCCGATGCGCTCGGCGCATCGGGCCGGGCTCCGCTTCAACCTCCATAACGACGCGCCCGTTGTCCCGCCCGACATCCTGCGGCTTGTCTGGTGCGCGGCGGCGCGGCGGACACGGTCGGGAAAGGTGCTCGGAGAAGACCAGGCGATCAGCGTGGAGGACGCGCTGAGGGCTGTGACCATCGACGCTGCATGGGCGCACTTCGAGGAAGGGCGGCGTGGATCGATCGAGGTGGGGAAGCTTGCCGACCTGGTGGTCCTGAGCGCCGACCCGACGGCGGTCCCGCTGGAGGGGATCCCGGAGATCCGCATTGTGGCGACGTTGAAAGAGGGTGCCCTGGTCCACGGCGCAGTGTGATAGCCTGTCCAGACAGTCTAGACAGGTGAACGGCAAGTGATCGCTCGAAGCTCGAAGTGGCAACTCCAGGAAGCGAAGAACAAGCTGAGCGAAGTCATCCGGCGCGCCCGCGAAGAGGGGCCGCAGACGATCACGGTGCGGGGGGAGGATGCCGTGGTGGTGGTGCGTGCGGATGCATACCACGACTACTCGAAGCTCCGGTGGCCGAAGGAGACGCTGTACGAATTCATGATGCGCTGGGCGCCGCGGATGGAGGGGATCGAGCTGGAGCTCCCGGAGCGCCACACTGAGCCACCGCTGGATCCCGAGATCCTGGCCAACCTCCACGGGCGATGACGTACCTCCTCGATACGGTCGTGGTCTCGGCGCTGCGGCTCCCGGGCAGGAATCCGCGTCCAGCCGAATGGCTGAGGATTCATCAGCACGACGACCTCTGGATTAGCGTCCTCACAATCGGGGAGATAGCGCAGGGCATCGAACTGGCTCCCGATGCGTGGCTTCGCCGGGAACTTGAGGCCTGGCTTGATCAACTCACGGTCGACTTCGAGCCCTGGATCGCGCCCTTCGGTGCGCGTGAGTCGGTGCGCTGGGGCAGGCTGTGTGCGCCACTCCAGCTTGCGGGCCGCCCGCCAGCCCTCGTCGACTCGATGATTGCCGCCACAGCGATCGAGCGAGGCCTCACGATCGTGTCGCGCAACGTACGGGACTTCGCCCCGTTTGGCGTCCCGGTCATCAATCCCTGGGAGGACGAAAACGGGGCCTGACGGCCCCGTTCGTCCGTGCGCTGCCGGTCGCGGCTCAGTTTTCGGGCGTGAAGCGGATGGGCAGGTGCTTGATGCCGCCGATGAACGTGGAGCGCAGGCGCTGGGGCGGCCCGGCGAGTTCGACATCAGGGAAGCGGCGGAAGAACTCCTCGTAGAGCACGCGCAGTTCGAGCCTGGCGAAGCCGGCGCCGAGGCAGAAGTGTTCGCCGATGCCGAAGGCGAGGTGCTCGTTCGGGGTGCGCTGGATGTTGAAGACGTCTCCATCCGGGAAGACCGCCTCGTCGCGGTTCACCGAGGGGTACCACATGGTGACGCGCTCGCCCTTCTTAATGGGCTGGTGCGCGATCTGGGTGTCCTCCAGGGCGACGCGGGACATGTGCATGACCGGGGAGACCCAGCGCAGGATCTCTTCGATGGCGGACGGCAGGAGCGACATGTCGTCCAGGAGCTTCCGCTTCTGGTCCGGGTGCTCGCAGAGCGTGAGCAGGCCGCCCGACATGCCGTTCCGGGTGGTCTCGTTGCCGGCGAGGATCAGGAGGAAGCAGAACCAGAGGATGTCCTCGTCGGTGAGCTTTTCGCCCTCGACCTCGGACTCGGTGAGGATGCTGATGAGGTCATCGGAGGGGTTGATGCGGCGCTGCTGGAGGGCCTGGGCGTAGTAGCCGAACATCTGCATGGTGCCGAGGTTGCCGGTGAGCTGGGCAGCCTCGGGCGTGCCGCGCTGCTCCTCCGGGACCTCGGTCTGGTACTCGGGATCGCCGGGGCCAAGCACCTTGTTCGTGAGCTGGAACATGAGCTTCCAGTCTTCTTCGGGGACGCCGAGCATTTTGCAGATGACGGCGAGGGGGATGTTGCAGGCGACATCGAGGACGAAGTCGCTCTCGCCCTTCTTCGCGATGCTATCGAGGAGGATGTTCGTGGTGGCGCGGATCTCCGGTTCCCAGAGGGCGACGGCGCGCGGGGTGAAGGCCTTGTTCACGAGGCGGCGCATCTTCACGTGGCGCGGCGGGTCCATGGTGATGAGCATCTTGCCGTTGCCGTTGGCGGCGGCCGAGGCATCCTCTTCGTTCACGGGCTCGAACGAGACGATGCCCTTTTCCGAAGAGAAGATCTGCGGATTGCGCGACACGTGCAGCACGTCGGCGTAGCGGACGAGGTTCCACCACCCCTTGACCTGCTCGTTGCCGGGGTTCCAGCTAATCGGGGCCTCGCGGCGAAGGATCTTGAATGCTTCGTGGGCGCGGCCCTGCTCGAAGAGCAGCTCGTCGCCGAGGTTGATGGTTTCGAGCGTGAGTGGAGCAACGGCTTCTGTGGTCACGCGGGGGCCTCCGGGGCACGGGATGGGGGGCGGTTTACCGCTCGGTCGATAGGTTACGATAACGAGAAGCCGCCGCGCTAGCCCCAAATTGAACGACCGTTCACTTTTTACACCCGGACATCGACTGTAAAGCGCCCTCAACTATTTACCTTCGCTTGGAACCCGATTCCGCACCTTACAGGCACCACTGCACATCGAGGCCGCCCCCAATGGAACAGAACCAACCGCCCTCCGGTCAGGATGTCATCGAAGCCCGCGCCGCGCTGGAAGCGGCGATGTTCGAAATCAAGCGGGTCATCGTGGGCCAGGAGGCGATGCTCGAGCGCGTCTTCGTGGCGCTCCTCTCGAGCGGTCACCTGCTGATCGAGGGCGTGCCCGGGCTGGCGAAGACGCTCACCGTCAAGACGATCGCGGACGTGCTGGGAGGCACGTTCCAGCGGATCCAATTCACACCGGACCTCGTCCCTGCGGACCTGGTCGGCACGCGCATCTACCGCCCGGACCACGGGACATTCGAGACCGAGCGCGGGCCTGTGTTCTGCAACCTCTTGCTCGCCGACGAGATCAACCGCGCGCCGGCGAAGGTGCAGTCGGCCCTGCTCGAGGTGATGCAGGAGCGGCAGGTGACGATCGGGCTGGAGACGTTCCCCGTACCGCGGCCGTTCCTGGTGATGGCCACGCAGAACCCGATCGAGTCCGAGGGCACGTACCCGCTGCCGGAGGCGCAGGTGGACCGGTTCATGATGAAGGTGCTGGTGGACTACCCGATGCCGGCGGAGGAGATGATCGTGGTGCAACGGTCGCTGGTGGCCCCTCCGGAGGTCCAGCAGGTGCTCCCGATCGACCACCTGGAGACGTACCAGCGGATGGCGGGGGAACTGTATGTGGACCGCGCGGTGGCGGAGTACGCGATCGCGCTGGTGAACGCGACGCGCAACCCTGCGAAGTTCGGGATCGCGCAGCATGCCGCGCACATCGCCTTCGGCTCCAGCCCACGCGGGAGCATCAACCTCGTGCACGCAGGGCGCGCGCTGGCCCTGCTGCGCGGGCGCCGGTACGTGCTCCCGGGCGATATCCACGACCTGGCGAAGGACGTGCTCCGGCACCGGCTGGTGCTCACCTACCAGGCCCTGGCCGATGGGGTGACCGCCGACGCGATCCTGGACGCGGCGATCCGGGCGGTACCGCAGCCACGGATCGAGCTGGCGCAGGAGTTGAGCGCATGACGACGCCGACGCTCCGAATTGTGCGCAGCCCGGACAAGCCGGGTCCGGGCGCGATGCCGGACGCCATCCTGCGGGCGCTCGACATCACGATCGGGCGGCGGATGAACGGCCTCCTGGCGGGCGACTACCGCTCGCGCGCGCTCGGGCTGGGCACGGAACTCGCCCAGGTGCGCGAGTACCAGCCGGGCGACGACGTGCGCCAGATCGACTGGAACGTCACTGCCCGCACGACTATCCCCCACATCCGGGTGCAGGTCGCGGACCGGGTGCTGACGACCTGGCTCATGCTCGACGTCTCGCCGTCGATGGCGTTCGGGACGGCCGACCGCCGCAAGTACGACGTGGCCGAGGGGGTCGCCATCGCAGTTGGGCAGATAGCGACACGGCACGGGAACGCGCTCGGCATCATGACGTTCGGCGACGAGCGCGCGCGGACCATCCCGCCGGGGCAGGGGCGCAAGGGCATGCTGGGGCTGCTGACGGTGCTGCGCGACGATCCGGCGCCGGAAGGCAACGGGGCAACCTCCCTCGGCTCGGCGGTGCAGACGCTGAACCGGCTGGCCGGCCATTCGCGGCTGATCGTGATCGTCTCGGACTTCCGCGGGCCGCGGGACTGGGCCGACGTGCTGGTCGACCTTTGCGGGCGGCATGCGGTCCTCGCAGTCGAGGTCCGGGACCCCCGCGAACAGGAACTGCCCGACGTGGGCGAGCTCTGGCTGGTCGACCCGGAGACGGGGCGCCAGTTGCGCGTCGATACGCGCTCGCGGCGGCTGCGCGAACGGTTCGCGAAAGCAGCCGACGAGGAGCGGGCCGAAGTGGCGGCGCTCCTTTCCCGGGCAGGCGCACAGCACGTGGTACTGTCGACGAAGGGCGACTGGCTGCGGACATTCGCCGGATTCCTGAGCGCGAAGGGAGCCCACCGATGAGTTTCGCCTGGCCGCTCGCGCTTCTCAGCCTGGCCATCGTACCGCTGGCCGTGGCGCTGTACGTCCTCGCGCAATACCGCCGGCCGAAATACGCCGCGCGATTCACGAACCTGGACCTGCTGGCAAACGTGGTCGAGCGGGTGCCGAACTGGCGGCGGCACCTGCCTGCCGCGCTCGGGCTGCTCGCGCTCACTGCCCTGCTGGTATCGCTCGCGCGGCCGGAGTGGGAGCACCGCGTGCCGAAGCAGGAGGCGACGGTCGTGCTCGTCACGGACATTTCCGGTTCGATGACGGCGACCGACATCGAGCCCACCCGGATGGCGGCCGCCCAGGCCGCGGCCCACACGCTGGTCGAAGACCTGCCGGAGGGCTTCCGCATCTCGCTCGTGACGTTCTCGGCGGGGGTGCGGACTGTGGTCGCCCCGACAACTGACAAGGAGCTCGTGAACCGGGCGATCGAGTCGCTGAAGCCGGTCGGCGGGACGGCTATGGGGGACGGGATCCTCGAAGGGATCGCCGCCTCCCGGCTGAACACCGACGAAGCTTTCGCCCCGACGGACGGCTCGGGCCCGGCGCCTTCGCAGCGGGACCCTGACGAGAAGGCCCCGGTGATCATGGTCCTGCTCTCGGACGGGGCGAACACGCTCGGTTCGGCGCACCCGCTGGACGCGGCCGAACGGGCGGCCGAGGAGGGCATCCCGATCTTCGCCATAGCGCTCGGCACGGAAGACGGCATCGCCACCGTCATCGACAACCAGGGCAACGAACGCCGCCTGCGCGTGCCGCCAGACGAAGAGACGTTGCAGGAGATCGCGAGCATGACCAACGGCGAGTTCTTCTCGGCGCCGACGGCGGAAGAGCTCAGCTCGGTCTACCAGGACCTCGGCTCGAAGATCGGCTACGACACGGAGACCACGGAGATCACGTACGGGTTCGCGGCGGTGGCGGCGGTGCTGGTGCTGGCGGCCGGCGGGCTGAGCCTGCTCTGGTTCAACCGCTTCCCGTAGCGGGCGCTGGCGGGCGCCGGCTGCCCCGGCCGGTAAAGCGACGGGCTACACTGCGCCGGAACCCAGCGTTGCCGGAGTGCCCGTGCCGAACCGACCGCTCTTCATCCAGGACGTCACGCTCATCGATGGGACGGGGTCTGCGCCTGCCCCGGCCAGCAGCATCCTGGTCGAGGATGGGCGCATCGCGGCCATCGGCCGGAGCACGCAGCTCCGTCCGCCGGACGGGGCGGAGGTGGTCGACGGCGCCGGGAAGTCCGTCATCCCGGGCCTTATCGACATGCATGTCCACGTCGAGCTCAGCGGCGGCGAGGACGCGCTGCCGGCGTGGCTCGCTACGGGGGTGACCACGATCCGGGACGTTGGCGGTTCGCCTGAGGGGATGCTGCCGCTGCGGGACGCGCTAGCGCGTGGCGAGAAGGACGGCCCGCGCATCTTCTCCTACGGGCCGCTCCTCGACGGTGTGCCGCCCATCTTCGGCGGCCGGCCCCTGGCGGGGACGGGCCCGGGCGACCTGACCTGGATCATCCCCGACCGTGAACGCGCGCTGGCGGCCGTGGACGACCTTCTCCAGCGCGGGGTAGACGGCTTCAAGCTCTACGCGGGGTTGCGGCCGGACCTTGTGCAGGCGTTCATCGAGCGGGTGGCGGGCCGTGTGCCGGTGACCGGGCACCTTTCGCGCACGTGGGCCTCGGAGGCCATCGAACTCGGGATCAACTGCCTCGAGCACGTCCACGCGACGGTGTACCAGGACGTCGTGCCGCCGGAGTACCGGCACCCGCGCGAAGAGGGCAACGGCTTCATCCCGAACTACTGGACGTGGCTGAACACAGGATGGGCGGCCGCGGACCTCGACGCGGACTACGTCCGCAAGTTCATCGACCTGCTCGTGAGCCGCGAAGTGGCGTTGAGTCCCACGACCGTGCTCGTCACAGGGGGGATGGCGACCCGGGACGCGCTCGAGGAGCCGGGGCTGAAGTACACGCCGAAAGGGCTCTCGGAGCGCCGCCGGCAACAGGCGGAACAGATGGCACGGATGCGCGAGGAGGCCGAGAAAGCGGGCCGCCCGATGCCGCCCGTCGCGGTGCCCGATTACGCGGTGGGACGGAAGGCGCTGGACAACCAGCTCTCGTTCTTGCGCATGGTCCTCGAGGCCGGCGGCAGGGTGGTGCCGAGCACCGACTGTGGCGCCGCCCCGAACCAGGTGCCCGGGTTCTCGCTCCACCGGGAGCTGGGCCTGTTCGTCGAAGCGGGCATCTCGCCGGCCCGGACGATCGAGCTGGCCACCCGCGTGGCGGCCGAAGTCCTGCGCCAGCAGGATGAGATTGGTACCGTGACTGCGGGCAAGCGCGCCGACCTCGTCCTGCTCGACGCGGACCCCCTCGCCGACATCGCCAACACGCGCACGGTGAACACCGTCATCAAAGACGGGCAGCGCTACGAACCAGGGCCGCTGTTGGAGCGGGCCGTGGCCGGTACCGGCAAGTCATAGATCCGACCGCCAGGGACGACCTGCGGACGGCCCCGCTCCCCAACTCACGAGGCTTACGAACTCAACGGACCACGGCTACGCTACGGCTGCTGGGAAGGTCGTCTCCATCTTCGCGGCCATGTCGAAGTAGTCCTGGAGCGTCTGGTTGAACCGGTAGAAGGCGTCCCGGCGGTTGTAGTCCTTGCCGATGGCGAACTCCTGGTCGCTGCGCAGGTCCAGCGAGTTGAGGGTGTACTCGTGGGTGGCGTGGCCGTTCGCCTTGATGTCGTCGAGCATGGCCTTCCAGGCCTCGGGCGACTGGACGAGGTAGAAGTCGAGCTCTTCCATCCGCGCGGCGTCGACTTCCTTGACGCCGGTGATTTCGAAAGCTTCGAAATCGATTTCGAAGTAGCGGTCGCCGACCTGGACACCCATCTGGGTATCGACGGTGCCGAAGTGGCGGAAGGCATCGGACTTGTTCAGAAGGTCGGCGGCCTGCTGGAACCATTCGACCGAGGGGAATTCGGGCACGGGACTACCTCCGGGGCATGGCGGCTTCGTGAGGGCCGAGTCTACCGAAAACACGGAACAGGGAACAGGGAACAGGGAACAGGGAACAGGGAACAGGGAACAGGGAACAGGGAACAGGGAACAGGGAACAGGGAACAGGGCTACCTGTTGCCGTAGCTGACGGCGAGGCCGGCGCGGGCGTCGCTCTGGATGCCGTACTGGGGGATGGGGTAACGGAGGCCGTTCCCGGCGAGCCGCGTCATGCCGTTGATCGCGCGCGGGAGGTACCTGGGCGGCATGGCCATGAGCAACTCGTCGTCGAGGACGCCGCCGTAGCGGCGTTCGGCGAAGCAGGGGATGGCGAGGCTCGGTTCGCCCGTGGCGAGCGCGCGGCCCCAGGAGTCGGCGCAGGCGGACTCGCCGACGACGCTCCACTCGAACTTCCGGTACCCGCTCCACTGCAGCCCGTTGATGAGGATGATCATCTGGCCTGGAGTGGCATAGATGAGGCACACGTCCGGCGGGTCCAGGCGGCCGGAGGCGAGCGGCGAGACCGCCATCGCTTCGTACTGGCCGAAGGGCACCGTGTCCATCGCCGCCTGGTGCGCGGCCGAATCCTCGAGCGTCTCGAACCAGACGCCGGCCATGTTCTGCCCGGAGAGCCAGCGCTCGTCGCGCGGGGCGAGCCCGATCACGGCGCCGCACTGGGCACCGACCAGGTCCTCGTTCGTGATGCCGACGGTCCAGCCCAGGCGCGCCGCCTGGGCGACGATCTGGTCGGTGGTGTGGATGTCCTTCGGCCGGCGGATCTTCTCCACCGCCTCCATCTCTGCGCGAGTCTTGAACAGCTTCATGCCCACCGGCGTGGTCTTCAGCCGGAGGAGGCGGTTCAGGTCATCGACGAGCTTCGGCCAGTCGTAGGCTTCGGGCTGCTCGACATCGATGTCGTCGGTTGAGATGAGTGACACGAGGAGCCTCCACGCGAATGGTTCGCGCCATCGTACGCCCAACGGGCCGGGCCGTTACGGCGACTTGCGGACGCCGGCGACGACCTTCGTCCCCTCCAGGTCCAGTTCCCGGCGGAGGACGCCATCCGGGGGTGCGGCCTGGACCAGTTCGGTAGTCAACGTCTCGGCGCGGACGTAGTCGCCATGGGAGGCGAGCACCCGGGCCACATCATCGTCGCCTGCGATCCAGGTGGTGATGCGGTCGGAAAGCTCGAAGCCGGCCTCCCGGCGCATGTCCTGGAGGCTGCGGACGAGTTCGCGGGCGAGGCCCTCGTCGGCGAGTTCGGGTGTGATAGTGGTCGTGACGGCGACGGTGTAGCCGGCCTCCTGGGCGGCGGCGAAGCCGTCGGCATCCTGGGCCTGGAGGAGGATGTCCTCCGGCTCCAGTTCCTTCCCGGCCACAGCGACCGGGCGGCCGCGCCGTACCGCCTCGGCGACCGCGGCGGGGGGCAACGCGGCCAGGCCGGCGCGGATCTTCTGCACTTCGGCGCCGTACTTCTTGCCGAGCACGGGCAGATTCGGCTTCACGTCGTAAGAGACGACGGCCGTCTCGTCGTCCAGGAGCGTCAGCCGGTGGGCGTTGAGCTCCTCCAGCACGAGGTTCGCGTTGCGCTGCAGGGCGCCAGCCTCTTCCGGCGTGCGCGGCCTGACGAGGACTTCGGCGACGGGCTGGCGCACGCGGATCTGGGCCTTCGCGCGGGCAGCTCGGCCGAGCGAGCAGGCGCGCTTCACCAGCTGCGTCTCGGCGTTGAGGCGCTCGTCGATGAGCGAAGCGTCCGCCTTCGGCCATTCGGCGAGATGGACGCTGATCGGGGCCGAAGGATCGATGGCGGCGACGAGGTTGCGGTACAACTCTTCGGCGACGAACGGCGTGAAGGGCGCGAGGAGCTTCGAGAGGGTGACGAGGGCTGTGTAGAGCGTGTCGTACGCGCTTTGCTTATCGGTGTCCCCCTCGCTCGCGCCGCGCCAGAATCGGCGCCGGCTGCGGCGGACGTACCAGTTCGAAAGGTCATCGACGAACGCTTCGATGGCGCGGGCGGCGTCGGTTGGGTCGTACTCGTCCAGCTCGGCGGTGACCCTGGCGATGAGGGCGTTCAATTCGCTCAGGAGCCAGCGGTCGATCTCTGGGCGGTCCGCGGCGGGGGTGGCTGCCCGCATGCCGGGCCGGTACTGGTCGATATTGGCGTAGCTGACGAAGAACGAATAGGTGTTCCAGAGGGTGAGCAGGAAGCGCCGGAGGCCCTCTTCGACGAGGCCGGAGCTGAAGCGCCGTGACGAACCGGCCGGGCTGGCGCTGTACATGTACCAGCGGGTGGCGTCGGCGCCGTGCTGGTCGAGCACGGACCACGGGTCGACGGTGTTCCCGCGGCTCTTGGACATCTTGTTGCCCTTTTCGTCGTTGATGTGGCCAAGGCAGATGACGTTGCGGTAGCTGATGCCTTCCGGGACGGCTTCGCAGGCTTTGAGCAAGGTGGCCTCGGCGTGGAGCGTGTAGAACCAGCCTCGCGTCTGGTCGATGGCTTCACAGATGAAGTCGGCGGGGAAGTGCTTCAGGAACTCGTCCTCGTGCTCGAAGGGGTAGTGCCACTGGGCGTAGGGCATCGCGCCGCTGTCGTACCAGGCGTCGGCCACTTCCGGGACGCGGCGCGCATCGGCTCCGCACCTCTCGCAGCGCAACACGATCTCGTCGATGAAAGGGCGGTGGAAGTCATCGAGCGCCTCTGCCCTGGCCCGGTCCCTGGCGTGTTCGACGATTTCGGCCTTCGAGCCCATGCACATGGCGTGGCCGCAGGCGGCGTCCTGGCACTTCCAGAACGGCAACGGCGTGCCCCAGTAGCGCTCGCGGCTGACGGCCCAGTCGATGTTGTTCTCCAGCCAGTTGCCGAAGCGCCCGTGCTTGATGTGTTCGGGGTACCAGTTGATGCGATTGTTGCCTTCGAGGAGCGCGTCCCGGTGCTTTGTGGTGCGGATGTACCAGCTCGGCTTCGCGTAGTAGAGGAGCGGCGTGCCGCAGCGCCAGCAGAACGGGTAGGTGTGCTTGATCGTCGCCTTCTTCAGGAGGAGGCCGCGCTCTTCCAGGTCGCGTTCGATGTCGCGGTCGGCCTGCTTGGCGAATTTGCCGGCGCCCGGGAGGCCCTCGGCCATGATGCCGCGGAGGTCGATGGGCTGGGCGAAGAGGAGGCCGAACTCCTTGCCCTGGGCGAAGTCTTCGGCGCCGAAGGCGGGGGCAGTGTGGACGATGCCGGAGCCGTCCTCGAGCGAGACGTAGTCGGCGGGGATGACGCGGCGAAGCGCCTCTTCCGCTTCGCCCGGGGCGAGCTGGCGAAGGCGGCCGTCCTGGCCGAAGCGCATGACCGGCAGGCCGAGCTGCTCGGGGCGGTAGAGGGGCTCGTAGCGGAGTCCGACGAGGTCGCCGCCCTTCACTGTGCCAACGAGCTCCGCCTGGTCGCCGAGGACGCGCGGGGCGAGTTCGCGGGCGAGCACGAGCCGTCCTGTGCCCACGGCATAGATGCCGTACTCGGCGTCCTCCTTAACGGCGAGGGCGGTGTTGCCGGGGAGCGTCCACGGCGTTGTTGTCCACGCCACGAGGAACACGTCGCCTGCGAAACCGGGGGTCCCCCGGAACTCGGAACCCGGGACGCGGAACTTGACGAAAACGCTGGGGTCGGGGGTGTCGTCCTCGTAGCCGAGGCTGACTTCGTGGTCGCTCAGGCTGGTGCCGCAGCGCGGGCAGTGGGGAGTGACGCGATAGTCCTGGTAGACGAGGCCGTGGTCCCAGAGCTGCTTGAAGATCCACCAGCAGGTCTCGATGTAGCCGTTGTCGTAGGTGACGTAGGGGTCCTCGTAGTCGGCCCAGAAGGCGATGCGCTCGCTGAGGCGCGTCCACTCTTCGACGTAGCGGGAGACGGACTCTTTGCACTTCGCGTTGAAGGCGGCGATGCCGTATTCCTCGATCTCCGGCTTGGACTTGAGGCCGAGTTCCTTTTCGACTTCAAGCTCCACGGGCAGGCCGTGGGTATCCCAGCCGCCTTTGCGGGGGACGCGGTAGCCCTGCATGGTCTTGTAGCGGGGGATGAGGTCCTTGAACACGCGCGAAAGCACGTGGTGGATGCCCGGGCGTGCGTTCGCGGTGGGCGGGCCCTCGTAGAAGATGAACCGCCGGTCCTCGGGACGCTCTTCGATGCTGCGGCGGAAAATGGCGTTCTGCTGCCAGAACGCGAGCACTTCCTGCTCGAGCTTCGGGAAACTGACCTTCGCGTCTACGGGTTCGAACATGACGGTCCTTGCTTTCAACTCGGGTTTACGACCGGCGCGAAGCCGGGCGTCGTACCCTCGCATGAGATGATTCGCAGCCAGGAGAAGGCGATCGAAAAAGCGCCCATCCCCACGCCAGGGACGAGCGCTGCGGCCCGCGGTACCACCCTGATTCCCTTCCGGAGAAGGGCACTTAGGGGGCGCCAACACGCCCCTGCCCCTGGTAACGGTGGGCTTCCGTCCGAGCCTAGTGGGAGCCGTCGGCTCCGTTCGGTCGGAGGCTCGGGAGGGATGTTCGCGTTTCTGTCCCGTGCCCCCTCGCACCAACCGGGGCTCGCTGACCGGGCATCGAAACGGTACTCGTCTCCGTCTTCGCCGCTATGCGCCAGTGAAGCAGTGTGTCAGGCTGGTTGTCAATAATGAGGACGCGGCGGAACGCAGCCGATCCGGCCCCGTGGGCGGCACTGGCGCTCGCCGTGCTGGCCGTGGCGATCGCGCTCGCGGTTGCGCGCTGCGGCGGCGACAAGGACCCGATCGAGGTCATCGAACCGCCGACGACACCGAGCCCGTCGCCCGCGGCCACGGTGGTGGCCGAACCAACTCCCGAGCCGACGGAGTTCCGGGTGGCGTACATCAACCTCATGTCGCCGAAGACGCTGGATGCGACGAACACCGCGCCCTCGGACACGTTCGACGAGCGGCTGGCGCTGGTGATCGCCGAGTTGAAGGAGTTCAAGCCAGACGTGGTGGCGTTCAGCGAAGCGACGGACACGCCCGAACACGGCAAGGCCGCCGACATCCTCGGCAAGGAACTCGTCCTCGAGCGGTTTTACGTGCGGTCGTACCCGTGGGTACCGGGGCAAACCAAGGCCGAGCAGGAGACGCTGGTGAAAGCGATCGGCGGGGAAGAGGGCGAACTCATCCTCTACAACGCTGCGCGTTTCCCGCACCTGAGCGGCGACCGCTTCTGGCTGAACCCGCGGACGTCGCAAATCGACGCACCGGCCGCAATCTGGATGCGCTTCAAGGGCCCGGCGGCGATCGGCGAGATCGACGTGTTCGTGACGCACCTGACCGGGACCGACACGCGCGTGCGGGCCCAGCAGGCGGCGAGCCTGCGGGCCTACATCGACGAAAAGAAGGGCCGCGGGCCGGTGATCCTCCTGGGTGACCTCGGCGACCCGCCGGATTCGGCGACGGTGCAGGTGTTTACTTCCTCGGGCCTGCAAGACCCGTTTGCCGGCATCCCGGAGGCGACCTGTTGCCGGGAGTCGATCCTGGGCGAGCAGCCGCCCGTCACGACGCGCACGAGCTACGTGCTGGTCTCGCGCTGGACGCCTTCGGTCGTGGATGTGTTCGCTGAGACGCCCGGGAAGCGCGAGGACGGCACCCTCCTGTATGCGAGCGACCACAACGGCGTGACGGCGGTGTTCCCCATCCCGTGAGGACGCCCAGTTTTCGGACGGGAGGCTGTGTAAGCCGCCTTGCATCCGCCGGGGATACTCGTATGCTTGCGGCCCATCCAGACCGCCGGAGGTATCCATGGCCGTAGCCACCGCCGCCGCATCGTCCTACCCCGTCAACATCGAGGTCGACCCGACGACGGGACCGCGGAACAAGCTGACCGTGGGGTTCCGGATCATCCTGGCGATCCCGCATTCGATCCTGGTTGGCGGGTTTCTCGCGCTCGGGGCGGGCTTCGGGTTCTACAACCAGGACTTCCAGTTCATCAGCAACTTCTTCAGCGGGGGCGTGCTGGGGGCCGTTGCCGGCGTGTGCGCGGTCATTTCGTGGTTTGCCATCCTGTTCGCGAACCAGCACCCGGAAGGGTTGCGCAACCTGGGGACGTTCTACCTCCGCTGGAAGGTCCGGGCGATGGCCTACCAGGCCCTGTTCCGGGATGAGTACCCGCCTTTCGGCGATGCCGACTACCCGGCCCGCCTGCACATCGAACTGGCGGAGTTCCCGCGGGACAAGCTCTCCGTGGGCCTGCGGATCATCTACGGCATTCCCCACTTCATCGTGCTTTTCTTCCTCGGCATCGCCTGGTTCTTCACGAGTGTGGTGGCCTGGTTCGCGATCCTCTTCACCGGGGAGTACCCGCAGGGCCTGTACAACTTCGGCATCGGCGTGTTCCGCTGGCAAACGCGCGTGGAGGCGTACATGCTCCTGCTGGTGGACCAGTACCCGCCGTTCTCGTTCGAGTAGACTCGCCCGCCCAACACCGCCGCCGTTCCTATCTCGCAAGGGAGCCATCTCCGTATGGGTGTAAATCTGACCAAAGACTCCATCGACCTCGGCATCGTCGTCAGCGACGGCGAAGCCGCGCTCAAGTTCTACCGTGACACGCTCGGGTTCGAGCACGTCGGCGACCTGCCGATGGGCGGCGGCAGCACCATGCACCGGCTGATGTGCGGCACCAGCCTGATCAAGGTCATCTCGGGGTCGAACCCACCGGCGAAGTCACCTCCGGGCGGCATCCAGGGCGCGACGGGGTACCGCTACTGGACGATCTCGGTTTCGAACATCAACGACGTGGTGGCGGCGTGCGAGAAGGGCGGCTACAGGGTCGCCGTCCCGGTGCGCGAGTTCCGCCCGGGCGTGACGATCGCGATCGTCGAGGATCCCGACGGCAACTGGGTCGAATTCCTTCAGAACAGCTAACTCCACGAACACGAAGGCCACGAAGCACACAAAGTGCGTCCAGTACGACCTGTGCCCTCAGTGTCCCCTACGCCTTGGCGTTGAAACCTGCTAAAGGCTGGCCACGACCCGCGCGCAAAGTTCGAGGGAGCGTTGAGACGCTGAGTCGCAGGGACTTTTGGAGGTCGTTGGGAACTGCCGGCTTTTCCGACTCGAGACCTGGCCCCTCGAGCGCAGGCGCTTTCCAAAGCCTCTGCGCCTTTGCGTTGCAACCTGCTACAGGCTGGCCACGACTTCGGCGTAGAGTTCGAGCGAGCGCTGGATGGCAGCGCGCGGCATGAGGCCGTTGTATTGCCAGGCCATCACGTACTTCAAGGGCAGGCGCTCGAGCGTCTGGCTGATCTGCCGCCGGACCGTCTCGGGGCTGCCCACCCAGATGAGGCCGCGCTCGTGCATCACTTCGGGCGAGACTGAGCCGGGCGCTTCGCCGGGGAGGGGGATGGCGGAACCGAACCCGAAGGGGGCGAACCAGGCGGCGCCGACGAAAGCACCGGAATCGCGCCAGAGCCGCCAGGCCTCTTCGTCGGTATCGGCGACGATGACATCGCGGAGGACACCCATGCCCTCGCCGGGCTGGACGTCCCGGCCGGCGGAGCGCGCTTCTTCGTAGTAGACCTGGAAAAGGAACTCTTCGAGGGGGGCGTTCACAGGCGCCAGGATCGGCTGCACACCATTGCGCGCGCACCAGCGAATCGTGGGCTCGCTGAAGCTGAAGGGCTGCATGATGGGCGGGTGGGGCTGCTGCAGCGGCTTCGGCACGACACCGATCTCGCGCACCACGCCATCCTCGACGCCGGCGCCCATCGTCCGGGTCGCTTCCAGGTCCCAGGGGATGCCGGGGGGCGGGACCTGCCAGAAACTGCCCCGGTAGCTGAAGGTGTCGCGCGTCCAGGCAAGGCGGACAATCTCGAAAAACTCCTCGAAGGCGGCCCGGTTCACACGGTCGACTTCGGCGTCCCGGTCTTTGGAGGGGGCTGCGTGGACAGCGTGGTACTGCTGCGCGAGTGTATCGACCCAGCGCCGCTGGTAGCCGCGCGCGAAGCCTGCGAGGGCGCGCCCGCCGCTGATGTGGTCGAGCATGGCGATGTCTTCGGCGACGCGCAGGGGCGAGCTGGCGGGGAGGACGATGCCGAGCTGCCCGACGCGGATGCGCTTCGTCTGCATAGCAACGAAGGTGTCGAGCAGGACCGGGTTGTTCGAGATCTCGAAGCCTTCGATGTGGAAGTGGTGCTCAGTGAAGGCGATGGCGTCGTAGCCGAGTTCGTCCGCAGCGACCGAGAGCGCACCGATGTCGGCGAGCATTTCCTGGTAGAGCCGCGGGTCGCGCCCGGCCATTCCGCGTTCCATCGCTTCGCGGGTGCCGATCGACGGCAGGAAGAAGACACCGGTCTGGAATGGAGCAGCCATAGCCGGCGCATTCTAGCGGTGCGCGTGAATCCGAGCGTGCGCTACTGAATCGTGCCCACTCCCGCGATCATCTTGTCGAGCGTGGTCAGCTTCGCGTTCGCATCGAGGGTGAGGAAATTCTTCCAGTCATCGCAGGTGGCGGTGAACTTCGAGAGGTCCGCCTTCGGGAATTGGGCGTTGGTCTTGCCGGTGCGGACGTCGCTGCACATGCGCGTGACGGGGTCGTTGAGGAAGTCGATGGAGCAGGCGGCGCCGCCGTTCACCTGGCCCTGGACGCACTCTTTGATCTTGCCGAGTTCCTCGCTGAAGCGGGCGGCCATTTCGGCTGTGCCGGCGCCGCCACCGTTGCCACCGTCGTCGTCGTCACCGCCGCCTCCGCAGGCGGCGAGTGCAAGGGGGAGGGTAAGAAGGGCGGCGAAGAGGAGGCGTTTCGTCATGCGCGGAAGTCTAGGCATCGGGTGGCCTCGCGCAACGTTTCGTTCGAGAAGCTCAAATTACTTTCCCGGTTGGCTGCCCCGCTCCCTTACCGGGGCTTCTCCGCGAGCCACAGGGGTGCTACGGCCGGAAGTTGGGGGTGCGCTTTTCCATGAACGCCGCGACGGCCTCCTTATGGTCCGGTTCGAGGCGTGCTGCGGCGTTCTGGCTGTTTTCGAGCTGCATCACAGCGCGGAAGTCGCTGTTCACGGCGTTCGCATCCAGCACGGCCTTCACACGGGCGACCGCCGCGGGAGCGTGGCGGGCGATCATCTCCCCGATCTCGACAGCGCGGTCCAGCAGGCGGTCCGGCGCGACGACTTCCGAGACGAGGCCGGCGTGGTGCGCCTCCGCGGCTTCGACCATGCGCGCAGTCAGGCACCACTCGCGCGCGCGGCCCAGGCCAACGAGTTGCGGGAGGTAGTAGGAGCTGGCGAGCTCGGGGACGAGGGCCATCTTTGCGAACGCGAACCCGAAGCGGGCATTCTCGCTCGCAATGCGGATGTCCATCGGCAGGATGTGGGTTACGCCGACGCCGACAGCGACGCCATTGACTGCAGCGATGGTGGGCTTCGGCATGCGGCGGAGGAACGCCAGCCAGTTGTCTTCGCCGGCCGTGGCGGAACCTTGCGCAGCCTGCCCGGCCTGGATGGACTGGGCCCAGCCGCCGATGTCCGCTCCGGAGCAATAGGCGCGGCCCGCGCCGGTGAAGACGATTGCTGCGATGTCCGGGTTCGCGTTGGCGTTCTCGATGGGGTCGCGCAGTTCGAACATCATCTCGTTGTTCCAGGCGTTCAGGCGCTCCGGACGGTTGAGGGTGAGGATGAGGACCGAGCCGCGAGTCTCGGTAAGGACGTTCTGGTAGGTCATGGTGTTCCTCCCGGAGCAGTTGTTCAGGCGGGACTGAGGCCGGCAGCGGTTGCGAAGCGCTCGAGCTCTCCGGGGATGTCGGGCCCGGCGGGCTGGTAGGCAATCTCGGTGGCGCCGGCTGCCTCGAGGGCGGCGAGGTGGGCGCGCCATTCGCCGGCGGTGCGGGCGCCCCCGAACTGGCGCACCATGGGGCCGGTAATCACGTTCGCGTCTCGCCCGGTGAGGGCGATGAGGTGGCGGTCGTGGACGGCGATGTGGCGCTCGTCCTCGGGCAAGGAATTGATTTCGGCCGCCCAGGCGGCGCCGCCGGGGAAGGTCGAGAGGTCGGCGCCGCGTTCCCACATGGCGTGCAGGGCGACGGCCGCGCCGTGGCCGGCCGCCGCCAGCACGCGCGGAGAGCCCGGGTCTTCCCCTTCGCCGAGGACGGTGCCGAAGGCGAGGACAACGGACCAGCGGCCGCTTCCTTCGGGCTGGCGCTGGGGAGAGGTCGCGAACACGCCATCGGCCAGTTCGGCAGCGACCGCGGCCCCCTTCGGGCCTCCCGTGCCCAGGATGAGGGGGACGGAGATGGGGCGCGGCGCGCCAAAGCCCTCGGGGTGCATCATCCGCATGCGCTTGCCCTCCCACTCGACGGTTTCGCCGCGGAGGAGCGCTTTGAGCGTCGCGACGTATTCCCGGACGAACGACCACTTCAGCGGGCGCTGGCCCATCGTCATGCGGCCGGTGAAGCCGGAGCCCACGGCCACAGCAACCCGCCCCGGCGCCATCGCTTCGAGCATCGCGATGGCAGCCGCGTTGGTCATCGGGTGGCGGAGGCTGGGGATGAGCACGCCCGGGCCGAGGCCGATGCGGCTTGTGCGCCGGGCGCTGAGCGCAAGCATCGCCCAGACATCGGGGTAGAGGGCGGGCGAATCGTAGAGCCAGGCCCGGTGGAACCCCAGGCGTTCGGCACACTCCACGTGTTCGGGGGTCGAGAGGGAGGTGGCGAAGGCGCACGAAACTCTCAGCATGCGCGCGACTCTACCACCGATCGGCGGGGGCGCAGTACTGGCCGTCAGTGTTGCTCCCGGCCGGGCTGCGCCCCCGCCAGGAGGGCGAGCAGTTCTCCGGCGATGCGGGGGAGGTGCCTCCCCCGGCGGCGCACCCAGCCAACCTGGCGGGTGAACGGAGGATCCAACGGGACGCCAACGACATCGGCTCGCCCTGCGAGGCTCATCCTGGGCGCAAACGCGGCCCCGCCACCGGAAGCGACGAGCGCGAGGATCGCGTGCTGGGAGCGCAGCTCGAAGTTGGCGCGCATCTCCACGCCGAGGCGGTCCGCGGCGTCATCGACCATGGCGCGGAGGCCGAGGCCGGGCATCGAAAGGACCAGGTCCGGCTCGGCCAGCGCTTCAACGAGGGGGACCCTGGCGGCGTTGGCCCAGCGGTGCGAGGGAGGCAGGGCGAGCAGGACCTCCTCTTCGAGCAGGGGCGTCACTTCGAGGCGTGAGTCGGTGAGCGGCAAGACGGCGATCGCGAGGTCGAACTCGTCGCCCAGGACGCGCTGGACGGCGTCGCCGGTGCCGAGCATTTCGGCGCGAATGTGGCAGGCAGGGTAGCGGCGGCGGAGTTCGGCGAGGGCCGGCGGCAGGAGGTGGTCGCTGACGGTTTCGGTGGCGCACATGGTGAGGCTCCCGCCCTGGACCGATTCCGGGCCGGAGATTGCTGCCAGGGCGGTGGCGATCTCATCGAAGACGCGGTCCGCGCAGTCGGCGAGGGTGAGCGCCGCCTGTGTGGGGACGACGCGCCGCCCGACGCGATGGAAGAGGGGGACGCCGACTTCGCGTTCGAGTGCGCGTAGCTGTTTCGAGACGGACGGCTGGGCCACGAACTCGGCTTCGGCGCCGGCAGTCACGGAACCGGTGCGGACGACGGCGCGGAGGTAGCGGAGGTGGTGCAGTTCCATGGATATCCCGTGGCTATGGAATCTATCGAGGTCATATCTTGGACGAATCTACTGGCATTTGTCACCCTGTCTCCGACCTTGGACGGACGCGCGGGACAGCCCGGGTGCCTGACGCTGAGGGCGTGAGGGACTTCGTGACCGGCCGCGCGCCCGAGAAACCGGAGTGCTGCGACGTGTCGAGTGTTACCGAGCAGGTGAAGCAACAGTTCGGGGCGGTGGCCGAGGCGTACGCGAACAGCTCGTTCCATGCGAGCGGCCCGGATCTTGGGCTGCTGGTTGAAGCGGCGGGCTTCCGGGGAAACGAGACCGTGATCGACCTGGGTTGCGGGGCAGGGCATACGGCCATGGCGTGTGCACGCAAGGCCGCCCGGGTGATAGGCATCGATGTAACGCCGGAGATGATCGTGGCGGCCACGGCCCTCGCGAACCAGCGCTCCCTGGCCAACGTGGAGTTCCGCGTGGGGAACGTCGAGCAGCTGCCGTTCGTCTCCGGGAGCATCGATGTGGTGACGAGCCGCGTGAGCGCCCACCATTACGCAGATGTGAACCGTGCCCTCGCCGAGGCCTACCGGGTGCTGAAACCCGGCGGCCTGATGCTCGTTTCCGACACGGTGGCGCCGGAGGACCCTGCGCTCGACACGTTCTTCAACACGGTCGAGTTCCTCCGGGATTCGTCGCACGTGCGCAACTACCGGGGCTCGGAGTGGATGCGGATGCTGAGCGCGGCGGGTTTCGAGCCGGAGATGCTGGAGCGCTTTCCGCTCACGCTCGACGGGGCAGACTGGGTGAAGCGCATGCAGACGCCGCCTTCGAAGGTGGCGATGCTGCGCGAACTGCTGGCGGGCGCGACCGAAAACGTGAAAGCCGCGTTCGAAATCGAGATGGACGACCCGTGGCACTTCACCATCCCGATCGGGGTGATGCGGGCGCGGAAGCCTGCGTGAACGCGCGATTCCCGGCGCGAGGCGTGACTTAGCCGCAGAACCCGATCGCGACGTCGAAGCTGTTCGCACCCGGGACGAACGTGACGGTTTGGGGGGAGTTCACGGGGATGTACCTGCCCAGGCACTCGTAGAACACGGTGTACGTTCCGGGCGGGATCGCGCCGCCGGCGCCGCCGGAGAAGCGGCCGTTGTTCGCGGCGATGGAATCGAAGGTGATGGGGCCGGCGAACCGGACTTTGCATCCGCCGCAGGGACTTCCTGCGAGGGTGAACATCCCCGAGATGGTGACGGGGGCGGGTGTGGCGGTGGGGGCTGCGGTTGGCGTGGGCGGCGGGTTCGTCGGGGTCGCGGTTGGGGGGCGGAGGGTGGGAGTTGCGGTCGGGGCGGCCGGGACGGAGGCGGCTGGCAGAGCGGCGGAAGTTGGGGTAGCTGCTGGAGCGGCCGTCTGGGTGCCAGCGGGACTCGCGGCCGCGGCCGCCGACGTTGCCGACGGGGCCGGGCGCGGGGTTGGAGCGGCGACTGCGGGAGAGGCTGCAGCGCCGCTGTTCGCGGGGGACGACGCGGCGGCAGGCTCATCCGGCGCGAGCGAGACAGCCGGCCGCACTTCGTGGCCCGGCGAGGCGAGGAGCAGGACAGCCCCCAACGAACTGAGCAGGGCCGCCGCGCTGAACGCGCCGTACCAGGCCAGGCGCCGCCATTGGGGGGCGGTCGAGCCCGCCGGAGCTGGGCCGACGGCCTGCACCGGCTCAGGCGTCGCGTCCGCCCCGGAAGCCGGACCATGGGCTGGCGCTTCGACCGCAGCGCCGCAATCGGCGCAGAAGCGGGCGCCCGGTGGCGTTGCGGCGCCGCAACGCGTGCACGAGCGCCAGTCGTTCACTGCGCCACCAGGCGGAACGGCAGGGGCTTGTTGGCAGTGGTGGCGCGGGCCGCCATGCTCCCCGATACGGTTCCCTGGCCGTCGTACACGGCCTCCCACGTGGTCGTGGTGCTGGAGACGGTCGTGGCCAGCTTCTGCTTGAGGTCATCCGGGAGGGGCCCCCGGCAGCGCATGTTGTAGAGGAAGTCGGTGGTGAAGGTTGCCGTGCCCAGGAGCTTCGAGATGCCGGGATCGAAGTCGCCTTCGAACTCTCCGGAGATGCGCACATCGGACGTGCAGGTGGCAAGCAGGGCTTCCTGCTCGGTGCGCTCGGAAGGTGTTGAATCGCCGAACAGGCCGCCGGCGATGCCTTCGGCGAGGGCGACCATGAACTCGCCGACGGCAAAGTCGTCCCACTGCATGACGAGCGTGCCCTCGAGATGGCCGCCCGCCTTCGGGGCACGGAGGACGACTTCGTTCTCCGTCATGATCAGGCCGTTGAGCGTGCTCGTCATGGCCGCATCGTCCACCTGGCCACGGAACACGATGGCGTCGGGGTCGGGTTGGGTGCCACCGCCCTGCGTCCCTCCCGATGGCGAGCCCGTGGCAGCGCCGGGCGCCGCACCGGAAGCAGTGTCCTCGCCGGGGTGGGTCGCCTCCCAGATGTCTGCGGCGAGGTCGACTTCGCCGAATCCAACCGGGGAATCCTCGCCGCGGAGCCGGCCGATGGACGGTTTGAGTTGCTCGTCGAAGCGGCCGATGAGGACCTCCTTAACGACGGAGCGGGTTGCGTTGTGGATGGCCACGGCCTGGCGCTGATGGCCGTTGCGGTGGGCTTCCTGGATGCGCTGGTAGGCGGCATCGCCGGAGGGGTTGTCGATCGTGTCTGTGTCGCGGACGGCGCGGCCGTACTCGGAACCGGAGTCGATAACTTCGAGCATTGCGCCGCCGATTTCGGCCGTGGCGAAGGCGGCGGCGGCCGCTGCCACTGCCATCCCTGCAAGCCAGCCAAGCGCAGCGAGCACAGCGCCCTCCTCAGTAGGTTTGGGCGGTGAAGAAGCGCCCGTCGATGAGTGTGATGAGCAGCGCCGACCGGGCGAAGAGGTACCCCTCGCTGCCGGGGTAGGGGCTCTCGAACGGGTCGATGCGGGCGCCTTCTTCGCCGAGGCGGCGTTCGATGTCGTCGAGGTCGAGCCCGTGGTGGAACTCTGTGGGGTGGACTGTGCTGCGGCCCGCCAGGTCCGGGAGGGATGTCCCGGCGGGTGGCAGGACTTCGGCGCCGTCCACGAAGCGGAGGACGAGCCCGCGATCGCTATAGAACCAGGTTTCGGTGCGGTGGACTTCGCCGCCGGGCTCGATCGGTCCGTGAGCGACGAGCCATGCATCGGGCCAGCCGAGTTCTCGTGCGCGGGCCGCCTGGCGTGCGGAGGAATAGTCGTCGGCTTCGCGCGACGCCAGGGCAGCCCATGCGCCCGCGAGCGCGGCGACGCCGAGGACGGCTGCGATAAACGGCCAGGGGACCGGGGGCCGTGGGAATGTCATGTCGCCCAGCTTGCCGCCTGGATGCGGGCATTATCTGGCACGTGAGTGGCCTGTCAACGAGGAAGCGGAGGCCGGCTCAGGAACACCCGCCAACGAGGCGGCATACTGTGCCGGCACACCACCCGGAGGTCTCGCCATGCCCCAGTTCGAAACGGTCCTCTATGAAACGCCGGCGGAAGGCGTCGCCCGGATAACGCAGAACCGGCCCGAGGCACGGAATGCGCAGAACAACCAGCTTACGTACGACCTGAACGCCGCGTTCGACCACGCCGCGGCGGACGAGACGGTGAAAGTGATCATCCTGGCCGGGGCGGACCCGCACTTCTCGGCCGGGCACGACCTTCGCGGCGGGAGCAAGCCGCTTTCGGAGTACCCGGTGGCCGGCACCTGGCGCGAGTTCACGAAGCCGGGCGCCGAGGGGTACATGGCGGTGGAGGAAGAGATTTATCTCGGCATGTGCCGGCGCTGGCGGAACATCCCGAAACCGACGATCGCCCAGGTCCAGGGGAAGTGCATCGCCGGCGGCCTGATGCTCGCCTGGGTGTGCGACCTCATCGTGGCGAGCGACGATGCCCAGTTCCAGGACCCGGTCGCGCAGATGGGGGTCTGCGGAGTGGAGTACTTCGCGCACCCGTGGGAGCTTGGCGCGCGGAAAGCGAAGGAGATGCTGTTCACGGCCGACTGGGTGAGCGCCGCCGACGCGTACCGGCTGGGGATGGTGAACCACGTGGTCCCGCGGGGGGAACTGGCGGCGTTCACGCTGGAGCTGGCGCAGCGCATCGCACTGAAGCCTTCGTTCGCGCTCAAGCTTTCGAAGGAGGCAGTGAACCAGGCGCTGGAGGCGCAGGGCCAGTGGCAGGCGATGCTTTCGGCGTTCAACCTCCACCAGCTGGCCCATAGCCACAACCAGGAACTCTTCGGCATGCGGATCGACCCGGGCGGGATCCCCGGCGCGGTGCGCCGGTAGGCCCGCGCGGGAGCGCCGGCCGGCAGTTCATCGTCTCCGCGCACGGACCTCCGTCCCGAGCAGGACTGCCCACCCGGCGAACAGCGCCGTGAGGAGCAGCGCCGACGTAATGCAGTAGATGCACCAGGCATCGATGACGAAGGCTTCCAGGTAAGTAAGGTAGGCGGAGAAGAGCACGCCGAAGAAGGCGCCGTAGGCCCCGGCAATCGTGGCGTAGGGCCGCCAGCCGCGGAAGTTGGTCATCGCCACAACTGCTGCGGCGGCAAGGGCCACGTACAGGGCCAGGCCCGGCACAGAGACCGGCACGCCGAGGATCTTGCCGTACTTGCTCTCCTGGACGCGGGCGCAGCCGTGGGTGATGGTGCAAACGCCATGCTGACCCTGGCTGTTTTCTATGGCGAGGTACCCGGCCACAGCCACGCCCGCGAGCGCGAGCGCGGCGAGCAGGGCGGTGAGCACGCTCCGCCACCCCGGCAGGTGGAACCGTTCTGCCCGGGGGACAACCGATGTCGCAGCGTCCATGTCAGTGCCCTCCGGACTCCATGCCGGCGACGCCCGGGGCGGGGCGGACAGGCGCCGTCAGCTTCACGGTCCCGGCCTTCTCGAACGTGAGCTCGAGCTCGACGGTATCGCCCTCCTTCAGCGGCTCCGCCAGGTTCATCAGCATGACGTGGAAGCCGCCGGGCTTCAGTTCGAGCGTGCCGTCCGCGGGGACGGGGAAGCCGCCGGGCTTCTCCTGCATCTTCGAGGAGGCCCCTTCGGTCACCATCTCGTGCAGCTGCACCATCGAGGAGATACCAGACGTGACCCGCACGAGGGTGTCGGCGTCGCCGCCGTTTTCCACGCGGAAATAGGCCGCGGAGACGTCGTTCGTAGTGGTGCGGACCCAGGCGTCGTAAATCTCCAGGTCTCCCACGGTCGCCATGGGGCCGGCGTTACCATCGTCGTCATCGTCGTCGTCTCCGCAGGCTGACGCGACGAGCGCCAGTGGGACGACGGCGGCGAGGCCGAGCAGGAGCAGGGGAAAGCGCCAAAGCGCGAGTGTGCGGTTCATGATGGTTGGAATCCTTTCTCCACCAGCAGCGGGATGTCGTTGAGCCACTCCCGCATGCCCATGCCGGAGGGGTAGACGGTGTAACCCTCTCCCTCCTTCGTGAAAGCGATGACGTAGGCGGCATGGTTCACGACGTAGTTGCCGCCGCCGAGGTCGGTGCGGGAAGCCACGCCGATGCCGAGCTCTTCCTGGAAGGCGTCGGTTTGCTCGCGCGTGCCGGTCAGCCCGATGAAGCTCTCGTCGAAGGTCTCCACGTACTCTTTCAGCACCTCCGGCGTGTCCCGCTCGGGGTCAGCCGTCACGAAGACGACCTTGACCTGGTCGCGGGTTTTCTGCGGCAGGCGCTTGAGGGCCTCGCTGATCTCGTAGAGATGCGTCGGGCAGATATCGGGGCAGTGGGTGTAGCCCACGTAGAGGAGGGTGACGTAGCCTTCGGCCTCCGCGCGAAGGTCGAAGGGCTGTCCCTCCTGGTCAGTGAGGGTGACATCCGGGAGGAGGAACGGCCGCGAGGCCACCCCGCCCATGTACGATTTGGGGTCCTCTTCGCCGCCGTCGCGCCAGGCAAGGAACCCCAGCACGCCCGATGCGACGGCCACGGCCAGCCCGGCGAACACGAGGACGAGCAGCGGCGAGACCCTGATCCGGTCTTCAGTTTCCATATGGAAGTCCTTCGCCTGGCGGGCTTGCGGCGGGCCCGCCACGAGTGTTAGTGGCCGCCGGCCGCGCCGGTCTCCACTCCACCCTTTTCGTAGAGGTATTCCCACACCTCGTGGGAGAAGTCGTGTGCGCCATCGTGTGCCTTCTTCGAGGCTTCGCCGGCCTTCGCCATGTCTGGATGGTCGCCCTCCAGCGCCGCGGCGAACTCGGCGAAGACCCGGGCCAATGCATCGGCCTGGGCCTGCAGGTCGCCGGGCCATCCGGTGATGTTCGTGACCGCCTGCAGGCGCTGCACGGTAGTGCGGGCGTCAGCCGGGATCTCCTTCTTGTCGTTGATCGACTCGTCGATCTCGTGGAGACCGGCGTCGTCGATGATGGTGATGGCGTTGAGGATAGCGGCATCCTTCGCGGCGCCGGAATCATCGCCGCCGCAACCCGCCAGGGTGATCGAGGCGGCCGCGGCGATCGCCGCGAGCGCGGCAAGCGGCAGCAGCCTGTGGCGAAGACGAGAAAACATCTGGAGCTACGTGGTCCCTTCTCATGGGGGCGGGAAGCGCCCCGGCGAGGGCCGGCGTGGCGGCCCGTCAGGAGGGGAGAAGGGCGAAGCGCGGTGGGCGTGGCTGCGGGGCGACGAGGTTCTCGCGGAGACGGCCCCGGCTGCGTGCGGCGACCATCACGAGGACGCCAGCGGCGAGGGCGAGGGCGATGGCCTCGCCCAGCAGGCCGAAGGTGACACCGGCGGCCGCCGGGACGTTGCTGCAGGACGCAGAGTCGCCGTGGCAGTGCGAAGAGTGGTCATCTGCGTCGCTCGCGGCGTGCGTATGGCCATGGGAGGCGGTGTACGGTTTGCCGACGTAGTAGCTGGTGCCGGGGATATCGAAGCTGCCCGGCCAGTGCCCCATGAACGTGACCATGGGAAGCAGGGCCAACAGCAGGAGCCACGAGGCCCTGCGCAAGCTTCGCTCGGATACGACTGAACCAGTCACTACCGTAAGGATACAACGGCGGGCGCGCTCCGGTGGGTGGCCGAACGGGCAAACCTTTCGCCGCCCTTACCTGCATGTGAGGATGACTCCCGGCCGGGGGGTATACTCCGCCGCACTTCGTTCGTCCCGGGGGACCAGGGAAATGCGCAAGCTTGGGAACCGCGTCGCCATCGTCACGGGGGCGTCCCGTGGGCTGGGCCCGTACATGGCGCGGGCGCTCGCCGCCGAGAACATGCGGCTCGTCCTCTCGGCGCGCTCGCTGCCGGAGCTGGAGGCGCGCGCCGCAGAGATCCGCGAGGCTGGGGGCCAGGCGATCGCGGTGCAGGGCGACGTGACGTCGGCAGCCGACCGGCAGCGGCTGGTTGATGCGGCCAGGGCGGAGTTCGGCCGGATCGACGTGCTCGTGAACAACGCGGGGATCGAACTGACGGCGCATTTCGAACACCAGCCCGAAGACGAGATTGCGCGGGTGATCGAGGTGAACCTGACCTCGGCGATGCTCCTCACGCGACTGGTGACCCCGATCATGCTGGAACGGAAGGCCGGGCACGTGGTGAACGTGGCCTCGCTGGCCGGGAAAGTGGCCGTGCCGTACAGCATCCCGTACGCGGCTTCGAAGGCAGGGATGATCGGGTTCACCGAGTCGTTCCGGGCGGAGTTTCGCAAACGCGGTTTGAGTGCCAGCGTCGTGTGTCCGACGTTCGTGGATGAGGCGGGGATGTACCAGGACATGCAGGACCAGGCCGGTGTGAAGGCGAACTTCCTCACGGGTGTGGTCACACCGAAGAAGGTTGCGTCGGATGTGGTGAAGGCGATCAAGCGGGACCGGCCGGAGATGCTGGTGTACCGCGGCCCGGGACGGCTGGTGACCGGCTTTGCCGAACTTGCCCCCGGGCTCTTCGAGCGCATCTACCCGCTGTTCCAGGCGAACAAGGTGTTCAACCAGCTGGCGGACCTCCGCGAGAAGGAGCTCGCGCCCGAGACGGCAGAGAGGAAGCCCTAGGCAGCGCGGTTGCGGTGTTCGGGTCGAAGTGGGGATGGCCCGGCAGCGGCTGTGGCCGGATCTCCCGGGAATGCCGAAGGGCCGCTCCCCGAGCCGGTGAAGGCTGAAGAGCGGCCCTGTTGGCGTGTGGAGGTCGTCTATCGAGAACCCCGCCTGCCGTCCTTGTCACCGGCCGGGCGTCATCGTCCTTGCGGACGGTGACCTCCCTGCCGGGAGCGGCCCCCGGTTCGGGCTTGCGCCCTGCACCGGAGACAAACGAGCAGGCTCGCACCACTGCGCGCTGCCGGGCCTTGCGGCTCCGGGGGCTTCCGGCATTGGCTGGCTGCCTTGCGGCGCCGTGCCTGCCGTACCACCCTGTCTCCTGCGGTTGCCCGGAAGAGACCCCGCTGGTGGTGGCCAATGGTGGACGAAGCCGTGACTTCGTTCCCTGCTGGCCTTCGGCGCTTCCAGGCCCGAGAGCCTTTCCCCGCCTGCGGTGTGATCCTCGACCACCCCGCCTCCAACGCCGCGAAATGTAGCGGCGCCGGGCAGGCGTTCCAAGCAACTTATGACGTGTGGGCAGCGGCTTAATGAACCCTTGAAGGAGGGCGCAGGATTATCGTCACGGGGCCGTTCCGAATCGACAGAACTGCGGACGGCTCGGACGAAACGGCCGGGTCCGTTTATGTGTTCAATTTGGTAAAGGCGCTACGCCGCGGCCCGCTCCCAGACCGCCGGCCAGCGGTCGCTGCCGCGGACGATCTCCTGCATCGCCCGCCGCTCGAGCTCGGCCGCCGTGGCGATGGCGACGTCGAGGCTCTCGCGGGCTTCCGGCGAGAGGCGCTCGCGCAGCGGGGCGAGGGCGTCGCGCTCAATGAGGTAGCGCACCGTGTGGGGCCAGACGAAGAAGGCGAAACCTTCGGGTGGCCCGAAGCTGCCCCGGTGCTTCCCGAGCCAGAGGTAGCGCTCCTGGACGCTGGCCACGGGTGCGACCATCTCGGCGAATTGCCCCTGCTGGTCGTTGCTGCGGGTGTCGACGAGCAGCCGTTCGGGGAAGAGGGTGAACCCGATGGTGATGAGGTCCGAGTGCTGGAGCAGCCGGTTGAGCGCTTCGCTATCGATTTGCAGGCCGTTTTCGGTTTGCATCCGTTCCTCCTTCGAGAGAGAAAAACGAGGGGGCGGAGCTGTGCTCCACCCCCTCGGGATTGTCCCTTCGTGCCCCGGGAGGGCGGGCAGGTTTGGCCTAGTACATGGGCGGCGCCGCCATCGGCGCAGCCTTCTCCTCGGGCTTCTCGGTGACCAGGCAGTTGGTGGTGAGCACCATCGCCGCGATCGAGACGGCGTTCTCGATGGTCGACCGGGTGACCTTGGCCGGGTCCGGGATGCCCATCTTGATCATGTCGCCGTAGGTGTCGGTCTGGGCGTTGTAACCCTGGCCCTTGGGAAGCTTCTTCACTTCCGCGACGATGACGGAGCCATCCTTGCCGGCGTTGATGGCGATCCGGCGGAGGGGCTCTTCGAGGGCGCGGCGGAGGATGTTGAGGCCCGTCGCTTCGTCGCCCTGGAGCTTCACCTTGTCGAGGGCGGAGAGGGCGTTGATGAGGGCGACACCACCGCCGGGGACGATGCCTTCCTCGACGGCTGCGCGGGTGGCGCTCAGGGCGTCTTCAACGCGGTGCTTCTTTTCCTTGAGCTCGACTTCGGTGGCGGCGCCAACCTTGATGACGGCGACGGAGCCGGCGAGCTTGCCGAGGCGCTCCTGGGCCTTTTCGCGGTCCCAGTCGCTCTTGGCCTCTTCGAGGATGGCCCGGATCTGGGCGATGCGGGCGTCGATCTCCTTCTTCTTGCCCTTGCCCTCGATGACGGTCGTCTCTTCCTTGGTGGAGACGACGCGGCGGGCGCGGCCGAGGTCGGCGATTTCGACGCTTTCGAGGGTGCGGCCGATCTCCTCGGAGATGACGGTGCCGCCGGTGAGGACGGCGAGGTCGCCGAGGTTATCCTTCTGGCGGTCGCCGAAGCCCGGGGCCTTCACGGCGAGGATGTTGATGGTGCCGCGGAGCTTGTTGACGGCGAGGGTGGCGAGGGCTTCGCCTTCGAGGTCGCCGCAGATGATGACGATGTTCTTCGAGACCTGGAGGATCTTCTCGAGGACCGGGAGGATCTCCTGGACCGAGGAGAGCTTCTTGTCGGTGATGAGGATGTAGGGGTCCTCGACGACGGCTTCCATGCGGTCCGGGTTGGTCACGAAGTAGGGGCTGATGTAGCCGCGGTCGAAGGCCATGCCATCGACGTACTCGACTTCGGTCTGGATGCCCTTGGATTCCTCGACGGTGATGACGCCGTCCTTACCGACCTTCTCCATGCACTCGCCGATGAGGTCGCCGATGGAGGCGTCGTTGTTTGCGGAGATGGTCGCGACCTGGGCCATCTGGCTGCGCTCGGTGACCTTGATGGCGTTCTTCTTGATGGCGTCAACGAGGGCGACGGCGCCGGCTTCGAGGCCGCGCTTGAGGCCCATGGGGTTCGCACCGGCAGCGACGTTCTTGAGGCCTTCCTGCACGATGGCCTGGCCGAGGACGGTCGCGGTGGTGGTGCCGTCGCCGGCGATGTCGTTGGTCTTGGAGGCGATTTCCTTGGCGAGCTGGGCGCCGATGTTCTCGAAGGGGTCTTCGAGCTCGATGTCCTTGGCGATGGTGACGCCGTCGTTGGTGATGGTCGGGGCGCCGAACTTCTTGTCCAGGACGACGTTGCGGCCCTTCGGCCCGAGGGTGATCTTCACCGCATCGGCGAGGGCGTCGATGCCCCGCTTGAGCGAGTGCCGTGCTTCTTCGTCGAAGAGCAGCTGCTTTGCCATTCCGTACCTCGATGAGGGAGTTTGAATTTGTGCGACTGAGATATTAGCACTCCCTGTCAATGAGTGCTAATCGGCAATGTTACGTTGCCCCGGGTCGTCCGTGAAGGGGGTGGTCCTGTACGGTCCCGGGTGCTTGCGATGCGGGGCCGGACCACTCCGTGAACCACGGGCGCATGCCGACAACCATGGGGTGAAGGCAACGCTCGGCGCGACTGGCGCAGTATCCGCGGCGGCGGTGGCGGCGGCTGTCCTGTGGCACCTGCCGATGGCCGTCGCGACGGCGTTGCCGCTGGCGTTCGGCTGCGCAGGCTGCGCCATCGCCTGGCGCGGCCGCCTGCTGCCGGCGCAGGGCGCCTCGCTCGATGCCTCGCTGGCCCGGGCCGTGCCGCAGTGGAGTTCGGGCCGCCATGCCGCGCTGGAGGGCGTTGTGGCCGAACTCGCGGGCCCGGCCTATGGGGCCCATGCGCTGCGGTGTGCGCAGCTGGCCGAGTTGCTGGCGGAACAGCTGGCATTGAGCCCGGACGAAGCGCCGTACATCGGGCTGGCGGCGGCGGTCCACGTCCTCCCCGTGGCCTTTCCGGCGAGCGAGGACGACGTGGTCGAGGGGTGCGGGTTCACCTCCGAAGCCCTCGTAGCGGCGTGGGCGGCGCTTGCCCGCACGGCGCCGCCCGAGGTGGTGCAAATGGTGGGCGAGCTCCGCGAACGCTGGGACGGCGGCGGCCTGCCCGCCAAGCTGGCGCGCGAAGACATCTCGATGGGCGGCCGCTTGCTTGCCGCCGTCTGCGCATTCGACCACGCCAGCGCCGGCGGCCTCGAAGCCGGCCTGCAGGCGATCCGCGATGGCTCCGGTTCGGCATTCGACCCGGTCGTCGCCGCCGAAATTCTCCACCTGTTCCGCCAGCCATGGCAGCAGCGGCTGGCGGCCTGAGATGCACACGCCGCCCCCTGTTGGCCCACGCAAGGCAGACGAAGTTCTCAATGACGAGCGAAACGCCGCAGCCACGCTCATTTCACCAGATATCCCCAGGGAAGGCAGGCGGATGTCGACCGAACGGAAGCCCACCCTCCGCATCCCCCTTCTCTCGTTTGCCGCGCTGTTGCTCGCCCCTGCAATCCTTCTGCCTTTGCTCGCCAGCCAGGTGCTGGGCGCGAGTCCGGCGTCGTTCGCAATCGCCGCGGCAACCGGCCTTGCGGCGGCAATTGCGGTGCTCGTGGTGGTGCACCGCAAGGTCAGCGCGCCGCTCCGGGCGCTCGCCTTCACCGTGCGCAACGCGGCGGACGGGGAGTTCGAAAACGAGGCACCGCCTTCGACAATCGCGGAGATCGACGCGGTTTCGGCGGCTTACAACCAGATGTCGGGTGCCATCCAGGAATCGACCGATAGCCTGGTGCACCGGGCGTTCCACGACCCCCTCACCGGGCTGCCGAACCGGGCATTGTTCCTCTCAGGTTTCACGCGCGCGTTGAGCGGACCGCAGCGGAATAACCGGGTGGCGGTGCTGTTCCTCGACGTTGACCGCTTTAAGTACCTGAACGACACGCTTGGCCACGGGGTCGGCGACCAGCTGCTCTCGGTGTTCAGCCAGCGGCTCGTTGGGGCGGCGGAGGGCCAGATGGTGGCGCGGCTTGGGGGAGACGAGTTCACCGTCCTGGTCCAATCGACGAATGCGCAGGCGACTGCGCTGCGGATCGCGGAACGCATCCTGCACTCGCTGCGGCGGCCGTTTTCGCTCTCGGGCCAGGAGATGTTCGTTTCGTCGAGCATTGGCATTGCGGTGAGCACGCAGGCGGACCGGACGAGCACGGACCTGTTGCGCAAAGCCGATATCGCGCTCTACCGGGCGAAAGCGGAAGGACGCTCGCGCTACGTGCTCTTCACCCCGGAGCTGGACGCCATCCCGGCGGAACAGTTCGACCTGGACAACGCGCTGCGGCGGTCCGTGGAACGGCAGGAGTTGCTTCTGCTGTACCAGCCGATCGTGGACCTGCGCTCGGGGGACGTCTGGGGGATGGAGGCGCTGCTGCGCTGGGACCATCCCCACCGGGGCATCCTTTCGCCGGCGACGTTCATCTCGATTGCCGAAGAGACGGGCGAGATCATCCGTATTGGCCAGTGGGTGCTGGAGGAAGCCTGCCGGCGGACGGTGGAGTTCCAGCGCGCGCGGCCGCACTACCCATTGACGGTGTGTGTGAACATCTCGGCCGCCGAGTTCCGCCAGCGGGACCTGCCGCACCGCATCCGCAAGGTGCTGGAGGCGACGGGCCTCCCTCCGAGGCAGCTCAAGCTGGAACTGACGGAGAGTGTCCTCATCCAGGACATCCCGGTCACGCTGGAGATGCTTGGCGAACTGCGCCAACTGGGCGTCGGGCTCTCGATCGACGACTTCGGCACCGGCTACTCGTCGCTGAGCTATCTGCAGCGGTTCCCCGTCGACACGTTGAAGGTAGACCAGTCGTTCATTGCGAGGCTCGGGGTCGATGCGACCTCGGGGCCCGTGCTGCGCGCGATCGTGGACATGGGGAACGCGCTGAAGATGAGTGTGGTCGCAGAGGGGATCGAGAACGCGTGGCAGTGGGACTTCCTGTACAGCATCGGGTGCAAGCAGGGGCAGGGGCACTTCTTCCGCGAGGCGGTCGACGGGGCGGAGTTCGCGCGGTTGCTGGCGGCACACGGGCCGCTGGTGGCACGGCGCCAACCACACCTGCCACGGGCCGTGTGAACTGCGTCACGGAACCGGCGATCGGTAACCTTTCCGTCTGGCCCGGCGTTGTTGATTGTCGATGGCAATCGGGGCTATAGTCCGCGGGATGAGTTCTCGCAGGAGGGACGCGCAATGAGTAACGCCATGCTCGGCGTTTCGATCTTCGTGCCGCGCCCCACCATGCCCGGCGGGGATGGCGGATTCCGCAGCCGCACTGTGCCCATCGTCTGAACTGATTCTCGTCTCGAATCACCAGCCGTGGGCCACCGAACAGCCCACGGCTTCTTGTTCTTCCTCTTTTCGTCGAACGACCAGGCCCGTTGGCTCCGCCCGCTTTGTAACGAAGGAAATCACATGACGGCGGCTACTCTGGAACCAGTACCCTCGCGTGGCGCCACCGTGGAAGTCGACCCGGCGGCCCGCGCGCTTGAAGTCCGCGCGATTACCAAGGTGTTCCGCAAGGGGCCCGGCCTCTTCGGCCGGCTGCGCGGCAAGACCAAGGAGCGCAAACGGGTCGTGGCGGTCGACCACATCTCGCTGACGGTGGACCGCGGCGAAATCTTCGGCGTACTCGGCCCCAACGGCACGGGCAAGAGCACGCTCATCCGGCTCATGTCCACGCTGCTGACGCCCGACTCGGGCTCGATCACCATCTTCGGGCTGGACGTGGTGAAAGACGAATTCAAGGTGAAGCGGCTCATCAACCGCGTCTCCGTGGAGGCGTCGTTCTTCAAGAAGCTCTCGCCGATGGAGAACCTGCTCTACGGCGCCAGGCTCTACGGAGTCGAGGCGCGGGTGGCGCGGGCCCAGGTCGTCGAGATCCTGAGCCGGCTGGGCGTGGAGAAGCGCTCGGTGTACTCGCCCATGGAGGACATGTCGCGGGGGATGCAGCAGAAGGTGGCGATCGCGCGCGCCTTCCTCACCGCCCCGGTGCTGCTCCTCCTCGACGAGCCGACCACGGGCCTGGACCCGCATTCGAAGAAGGAAGTGCAGGCCGCCGTGCGTGAGATCCGCGACACGCACGATGCGACGGTGCTCCTCACGACGCATGACATGGAGGAAGCGGACCAGCTCTGCGACCGCATCGCCATCATCGACAAGGGCGTGATCGTCGCGCTGGACACGCCGGGCGGGCTGAAGGAGATGGTGCGCGAGCCGGGCGAACCGCCCCCTTCGCTGGAAGACGTCTTCCTGCGGCTGACGGGCAAGAAGCTCGAAGACGCCGACCAGGAAGCAGAGAAGGGAGACGACTGATGACGCTCGCGTACCACGAACTTCGTGCCAGTTATGCGTTCGTCGAACGCAACATCAACCTGGTGAAACGCTACTGGGGCTGGGAGGTGGTGTGGATCTGTTACACGGTCGCGAACAGCCTGTCGGTCGTCCTCATCGCCCGCGGTGTGAACGACGCGACGCAAACGCAGTCGCTCGACCCCGCCACGGTCGATTCGCTTGTGCTCTTCCTGGCGATCGGCGCGCTTGTCTGGCATTACCTCGCGGTGGTGTTCCAGACGGTGAGCGAGATGATCACCTGGGAACGCTGGGAGGGGACTATCGAGTACACCTTCATGGCGCCGGTGCGGCGCGGTACGCACATGGTGGGGACAGCGCTGTTCTCACTCGTGTACGGGCTCGCGCACACGGCCATCGTGCTCGTCGTCATCATCCTGGTGTTCGACGTGGACATGGGCGGCGCGAACTACTTCGCGGCGACGGCGGTGCTGGTGGCCGGGAGCCTGAGCCTCGTCGGCATCGGGATCATGGGGGCGGTGTTGCCGCTCCTGTACCCGGAGCGCGGCGAGCAAATGACGTACGTGATCCAGGCGGCCCTGGTGCTGGTCTCCGGCGTGTACATCGCGGCGGACCAGATGCCGGAGCCGCTGGCGACCCTTTCGATCTTCAGCCCTGCGCGCTACGTCATCGAGGGCATCCGGGATGCGCTCATCCACGGCCAGGGGTTCGGCGACCTTTGGCCGACGATGCTGGGGCTGCTCGCCAGCGGGTTCCTGATGATCCCGCTGGGCGTGTACGTCTTCAGCCTCGGTGAGCGGTACGCGAAGCGGACGGGGAGGCTGAAGCGGAGCGGCTGAGCGGAGACCATGAGGCCCGCAGCGCTGCGGGCCTTTTTCGTTGCTCCCGGACCTTCCCCACCAGCACGACGGTCGCGCGGTTCCTTACCTCACAGCAGGGCCCTGAACTCGTCCACAGTGAGGCCCGCATCTGTGATGATCCCGCCCATGGTGTAGCCGTTCACTGGATCGTGGCGCGGTATGGTCACCCTCCGCCTCCCGTCGAACATGACGACGTGGCGTCTGCCCTCTCTAATGACCTGGAAGCCCGCCTTTTGCAGCGCGGCCACCGCTCGCCGGTGTTGGATGCCAGGGACGTTGGGCATCAGACGGCGACGCGGACCTCCTTCACGACCCCATCCTCCAGCTGCGACTCGAGAGATGCCAGGTACTCCCGGATGGCGTCCTCGATGTTGTCCAATGCCTCAGCTTCGTCCGCTCCCTGAGACCAGCAGCCGGGCAGGGCAGGACACTGAGCCGAGACGCCCTCATCGTTCCGGCGGAGGATGACCTTGTAAACCAACTCCGAACTCACAGGAGCATTGTAGCCGATTCGGGGGCGTCGGCCCGCCTTCGGCTCTACCTGCTCAAATTTGCTGAGTAGCCCGCTCCTCATCGCGTACACTCCGCCGCAGACCACTCCGGGAGCCCGAACCACATGACTGCACCGACCATGGACCGTGTCACCACGCGCGAAGGCGTCGTCTTCGGGACAGGCGGCGGGCGCGAACTGCGCTGCGACATCTACGAGCCGCCGCCCGCCGTGAAGAACGGCATCGGCGTGCTGCTCCTGCACGGGGGAGGCTGGTCCCAGGGCGACCGCACGCAACTGCGCGGTTACGGGGTACTCCTCGGGCGCCGGGGCTACACCTGCGTCGCCAGCGAATACCGGCTCACGGGAGAAGCTCTGTGGCCGGCGCAGATCGAAGACGTGAAGTGCGCCGTGCGCTACATGCGGGCGAACGCCGCCGAACTCGGCATCGACCCGGACCGGCTCGCGGTTTCCGGGAACTCCGCCGGCGGCCACCTTTCGCTCATGGCCGCGGCGGACGCCGCCGGCGCGTTCGAAGGGGACGGGGGAAACGAGGGCGTGAGCAGCTCGGTCTCGGCGTGCATCGCCTTCTACCCGCCGACCGGCCTCGACAAGCGCGAGTGGGGCGGCATGCCCGCGCTCTTCGGGAAGGGTGCTTCCGAGGCGGCGATGCGCCAGGCCAGCCCACTGACGTATGCGAACGCGAACTTCCCACCCACGTTGCTGATCCACGGAAACAAGGACGAGCTGGTGCCGAACGCGGAAGTAACGAGCATGTACGACGCGCTGTCCGCGGCCGGCGTCCCGGTGGAGATGCACATGTTCGCGGAGCAGCCACACGGCTTCGACGCGGATCCGAAGCTGGGGCGGCTCTGCGCCGAGATCATGCTCTCGTTCCTGGACCGCTACGTCCTGAACCGCTAACCCGGGCGGGTGAGTTCACCACGGAGGCACGGGGACTCGTTGCAGTCCGCCGGAGCGAAGGGGCCTGCCTGACGGGACGGCTCTGCGAGATGTCCGCGGACTCTATCCACGCCCCATGAGCCTCCGGGCCGCCTGCTCCGCCGCTGAGCGGTCGCCTGGCTGCAGGTCGCCATCGAGGACCATGGCGCTGAGCCGGTCCTTGACGACCTTGATCCACGGGCCGGGCTCGCGGTCGAACAAGGCGACGAGGTCCGTCCCGGAGAGCGGGCTTTCGGCGCGCAGGCGCTCGGCCTCCTGTGCCTCGATCCGTCCGCAGGCGGCTTCGAGGGCATCGTGGTACTCGTGGTCGTCGTAGGTGTGGCTGGCGTTGTCGGCGCGCTTCAGGGCGACCAGGTCCCGCCAGTGGCCGGCCGCCTTCGCCATGAAGCACCGCACAGAACGGGCGTCCGCGGCGTCGGGGCGGTCCATGTGGCGGCGGACCAGGTGGGTGATGGCATGCGAGTCGTGGCGGGCGACCTTCAAGCGTTCGAGGAGGGCCGCGGCCAGCTCGGCGCCGACGGTCTCGTGGCGGTAGAAGCCCCACTCGCCGTTCGCCTTCACGTGGCGCACGGCGGGTTTTCCGATGTCGTGCAGCAATGCCCCCCAGCGCCGCAGCCGCAACGTTTCCGGCGTCGTCTGGATCGCTTCGACGGTGGCGACGGTGTGGCCCCAGACGTCGAACCTGTGGAAACGGTTCTGCTCGCAGCCGATCATCGGCGCGAGTTCCGGCAGCACCACCTGGAGCGCAGTAGTTGCCCGCAACGCTTCGAGCCCGGCACGAGGGGCAACGCCTTGCAGGAGCTTGTCCAGCTCGGTAGTGACGCGCTCCTGCGAAAGCGTGGCCAGCAGCGCGGCGGTTTCGGCCATGCCCGCGAAGGTCCGCGCTTCGATTTCGAACCCGAGCTGGCTGGCGAAACGGATGCCGCGGAGGATCCGGAGCGGGTCTTCGCGAAAGCGCAGCGCGGGCTCGCCGACCGCCCGGATGACCTTCGCCCGCAGGTCGGCCTCGCCTCCGAAGAGGTCGAGCATCTTCCCGGTGTAAGCGTCCTGGGCGAAGGCGTTGATGGTGAAGTCGCGGCGGGCGAGGTCCTCCTCGATGCTCGCGCCGAAGGTCACATCCGGCCAGCGCGTTCCGCCGCTGTAGGAGTCGCCGCGGAAGGTGGTGATCTCGCTCCACTCGCCGTCGACGAGCACGCCGATCGTGCCGAACCGCTTGCCGACGGTGGTGACGCTCGCCCCCAGGGCGCGGACGAGTGCCTCGACGCGGTCGGGGTCGAGGTCGGTAGCGTAATCGAGGTCCTTGCTTTCGAAGCCAAGGAGCCGGTCGCGCAGTGCGCCGCCGACGAGCCACAGCTGCGCGCTGGCCTGCCGGAACGCTTCGATCAGTTCCGCCCGGGTAATGGACACGCGTCCAGTGTAGGGCGCAGGCCGCTGCCGGCGGGGACGGGCTACGCTTTCTTGAAGAGCAGCTGGATTTCCATCACGCCGTGGTCTTCGATGCTGGCGACACGCACCGAGGACGGCTTGCTGATGTTGTAGTCGGCGAACCGGATCTCGACCTGGCCCACGACCACGAGGACGCCGTCGCGGAGGGTGACCTCGGCGGGCATCTCGATATCGCGAGTGACCCCGTGCAGCGTCAGCTTGCCGGTGAGCGTTATCGGCGTGGTCTGCCCGGCTTCCACGCTTTCCGGGATCTCGGTGGGGTTGAGGGTGAAGGTGGAAGTGGGGAAGCGGCCGTATTCGATACCCTGGTTGCGAAGCTGGCCGTCGCGCAGCGATTCCTGGCTCTTGAGGGTGGTCATGTCGACGGTGATGGTCGCTTCCGAGGTGCGGTTCCCGGTGACGGTGAAACCCCCGGTGACCTTCGACGTGCGGCCGACCGCTGTGGTCCCGCCGATGTTGACGAGCTCTTCCTGGACGCGGTAGCCGACGAAGGAGTCGGCGCTCTGTTCCACCGTCCAGGCGCCTTCGATGCCGCCGCCGGAGGTGGCGGCAGGCGTGCTGGAGGATGAGCCGGGGGCGGGCGTCCCGGCGCCGGCAGCGGCCGTGGCGGTGCGCCGTTCGAGCGCTTCGAGGGCGGCATCGGTGGAGACTGCGGCGGGACCGTCATCGCGCAGGAAGAAGAACCAGCCGGCGAACGCCGCCACGGCGAGCAGGGCAAGCGTCGCGAGACCGCCAACGATTCGGAACGGATTGAGCAAAGGACCCTCCAGGAGCCGATGTGGTCATTCCCGAGCCTCGCGTGGGAACGTTGGAGCAGGATTGGAACGCGTCCGGCGAGGTCAAGGGGATCCTACGGAGCGCGGGCGGAAGAAAAGGTGAATCAGGCGGCACTTTCGGTGTGGGGGAGGTGGCGCGCGCGGGCGCGTTTCTGAGTATGTTGTGCGCATGACCGACCGCATTTCCTGGTTCCCCATCGCCGAGCGGGAGAGTTGCGCCCCGGAAACGCAGGCGCTCTTCGCCCAGCTGGAGGAGAAGCTCGGCTTCGTCCCGAACGTGTTCCGCGCGCTCGCCTGGCGGGAGACGCGGATGGAGCGCTGGCGCGCCTTCTACGACGACGTGATGGCGCCGTCGGGCGGCCTGGGCAAAGCCGAACGGGAAATGATCGCCGTCGTCGTCTCGATGCAGAACCAGTGCCTGTACTGCCTCACTGCGCACGGCTTCGCCTTGCGCGCGCTCCTGAAGGACCCGGTGCAGGGGGAACGCATCACGCTGGACTACCGGCGGGCGAACCTGAGCGAGAAGCACGCCGCCATGCTCGACTTCGCTGTGAAACTGACGCTGGACCCGGTGACGGTGACGGAGGAGGACATCGACGACCTTCGCGGGCTCGGCTTCAGCGATGAGGACGTCTGGGACATCATCGATGTCACGGCGATGTTCAACTATACGAACCGGCTGATGAGCGGCGCTGGGGTGATGCCCAACGCCGAGTACCACGGGATGGCGCGGTGATATAGTTCGCGCGCAGCGAACAAGTTTTCCGTGAGGCTCGAGCAATGACGACCACCGAAACCGCACTCAACGGGAAGGTCCATGACCTTCTGCAGGACCAGATCCGGCGCGGCACCCAGCTGGGGACGCAGGTGTGCGTCTACAAAGACGGCGAACGGATCGTGGACACGTGGGCGGGCCAGATCGGGCCGGACGACCCGCGGCCGGTGCAGGCCGACACGCTGTTCCCGAGCTTCTCGACGACGAAGGGCCCGGCTGCGCTGGCCCTCCACATCCTCGCCGACCGCGGCATCATCGATTACGACGCGCCGGTGGCGAAGTACTGGCCGGAGTTTGGCAAGCACGGCAAGGACAGGATCACCGTCGCCCAGGCGATGAGCCACCAGGCCGGCCTGCACACGGCGCCGCCCAACGACGTGGCATTGAACTGGGAGCGCGCCCTGGAGTTCATCGCGGACGGCGTGCCGGCCTGGGAGCCGGGCACGGCGACGGGCTACCACGCGCTCACCTACGCGTGGGTGGTCGGCGGGATCGTCCAGCATGCGAGCGGGAGGCATATCAAGGACGTCATCCAGGAAGAGATCGCGCGGCCGCTGGGCATTGAGGGCGAGATGTATGTCGGTATCCCGGATGGCGTGGAGGACCGGCTCGCGTGGCTGCAGACACCCGAGCCGCTGACGCCGGAGCAGGCGGCGAAGAGCCCCATGGCGAACCTGCCCGAGGACCACGACTTCTTCAAGGCAATGCCGCGCACCGGGGGGCTGAACTTCAACGACATGGAAGTGCGGAAGGCTTGCATCCCTTCGGCCAACGGCCATTTCACGGCGCGGGCGCTTGCGAAGATGTACGCGGCGCTGGCCCACGGCGGCGAGATCGACGGCGTGCGGCTGGTCTCGCCTGAGCGGGTGAAGCTGATGAGCACCATCCAGACGGACGCGCCGGACCGGGTGATCTTCATGCCGATGCGCAAGAGCATCGGGTTCTTCAACGGGGGCAAGCTGATGGGCCAGCACGGGGCGACGGGGCCCCGAGAAACCGCCTTCGGCCACCCGGGAGCGGGCGGATCGATTGCCTTCGCCGACCCGGAGGTGAGGCTGAGCGTGGCAGTGACCATCAACAAGATGATGAGCACGCTGCAGGCGGAAGGGCCGACCTACGAGATCTGCGAACTCGTGCGGAACGAGCTTGGGGGGAACTAGCGGACGGGCGGCGCAGATGGCCGCTCCGGGACGGTCGCCGGCCGCGTGTCGCGCCCGGCGACGCGGACGTTGTTGCTTCTCCGCGCTCCTCCGCCGCTGCGCTGGAACTCAAATCCGCGCTAGGATCGTGTGGTGCCGAAGTACAGGGCAGCGATTTTCGACATCGGTGGGGTGCTGACCCATTCGCCGGTGACCCGGATTAAGCAGTTCTGCGCGGAGCAGGGGATCTGCGACGACGCCCGGATCGCGATCTTCGGGCCGGAAGACGGGCCGTGGTCCCGGTTCGAGCGCAGCCAGCTCACCCGTGAAGGGTTCGCGAGCGAATTCGACCGTCACGTGGCGAACTGCAACACCACCGCGACCGGGCCGTACTTCATGGAGTGGTTCTTCCAGGGGTTCGGCGAGCGTCCGGAGATGGTGGGGGTGGTGCGCCACCTGCGGGGGAAGGTGCGGCTCGGCGCGATCACGAACAACGTCTCGCGGGATGAGCCGGCGCAGACGCGGACCTCCGGCATCGACCTCCCGAGCCTGTTCGAAGTCGTGGTGGAATCGGCGATCGTCGGCTACCGGAAGCCGGAGCCACAGATTTTCCAGATCGCCTGCGAGCAGCTGGGGATCGAGCCGCCGGAGGCGGTCTTCCTCGATGACCTCGGAGCGAACCTGAAGGGGGCGCGGGCGCTGGGCATGCACACCATCAAGGTCGACGACACGCTGAGCGCGATCGACGAGCTCGAGGCAGCCCTCGGGATCCCGCTGCCGCGCTAGCGCGACACGGGCGTCAAGGGGTGACACCAGCGGGTGGGTGAGCAAGCTCGCCTCGCGTACGCTGCAACGCGGTGCTGACGGCGAGGATCGTCCTGTTCGGTGACACGCACCTGGGCTTCGACCTCCCTGCGAAGCCGCGGACTGACCGCCGGCTCCGTGGCGAAGACTTCTTCGCGAACTTCCGGCGGGTGCTCGACTACGCGGTGGAGACGCGCGCAGACGCGCTCGTGCATGGCGGCGATGTGTTCGATACCAGCCGTGTGCACCGGTCGATCGCGGAACGGGCGTTCGAGGCCCTCCACCAGGTTGCCGAGGGCGGGATCCCGGTTGTGATTGTGCCCGGGAACCACGATCGTTCGCGACTGCCGCCGTCGCTCTGGCTGGGCCATCCCAACATCCAGGTCTTCCATCGGCCAGGCACGGTCACGCTTTCGCTTCGCGGGATGCGGGTGGCATTCGCAGGGTTCCCCTTCGCCTGGGGCGACCTCAGGCAGTCCTTCGGCGAAATCGTCCGCTGCACCGGAGTCGAAGCAGCCGAGGCAGATGCGCGCTTCCTGTGCATGCACCACACCGTCGCAGGCGCCTCGGTGGGGCCGAACGGCTACACGTTCCGCTCGGGGAGCGACGTGATCCCACGGGGGTCACTGCCGGGGAGCCTGGCCGGGGTGCTCTCCGGCCACATTCACCGGCACCAGGTGCTCGAAGGCGCACATCCACCCGTCTTCTACCCGGGGTCGATCGAACGGACATCCTTCGCTGAGCAGGACGAACGGAAGGGATTCCTGGAGTTGACGGTCCGCAAGCGCGGACGGGCCGCCGGCGTGGAGGGGGCGCGCTTCATCGAGCTTCCGGCGCGGCCGATGGTGAAGCTGCCCGTGCCGGCCGGGCTTCCTCCCGGAGAGCTGCGGACATTCCTGGCGCGGGCAGCAGCGTCGCTGGCGACTGACAGCGTGGTGAGGGTCGAGCCGCCCGAAAACGACGCGGGGCCGCCGGAAGAGTTGACCGCGGCCCTGCTGCGTTCGACATTCCCGCCGTCGATGAACGTTGAGGTGCGGAGGAGGTTCGTCCGTGGAGAGCGTTGAGCGGCTGCGGGCGCTCCGCCTGGCCGTCCGGGAGGCCGTACCGGACCGCCCGGGCGTCTACACGTGGCTCGGACAGGGCGGCGAGAAGCTGTACATCGGCAAGTCGCGGGCCCTCAAGACCCGGATGCTTTCGTACCTGCACCCCGGGAACCTGCGACCGGACGCGCGGCTGCGTCACCTGGCACAGGCGATCACGGCCTTCGAGTGGAAGGAAACGCAGGGCGAACTGCTCGCCCTGCTGCTCGAGGACGCGCTCATCAAGAAGCTCAACCCGCGCCACAACGAGCGCCAGAAGGACTACCGCGAGCGCGCGTACGTCCTGCTCACGGACGACTTATTCCCGGCGCTGCTGGTCGCCGGCGGGGAAAGTCGCAGGGCCGGGACCCTGTACGGCCCATTCAAGGACGAGTACTTCGCGCGAGAGCTGGTGCAGTTGCTGACGGACGCCCTGGCGCTGCGGGCGTGCACCGATGCGGAGCCCTGGCGCCGGAGCGCGCGGTACGACCTCGGCCAGTGCCCGGGCCCGTGCCGCGGGGCGATCACCGCGGAAGACTACGCGCTGCGCGTGCGGGCGGCGCGGGCATTCTTCGACGGGGACGCCGGACCGCTGCGCCGGCGGCTGGAGGCGAAGATGGCGGACGCCAGCGACCACCTGCGCTTCGAGGAGGCCGCGGCGCTGCGGGATGCGCTGGAGTTCGCGGGCAGGTTCGCAGAGCGGCAGCGGTTCTTCCGGGAGTTCGAGTCGGCGTGGTTTTCGGTACAGGAGGAGCGCGCGGGCGTGGTTTACACGTTCACGCACGGGTCACTCAGCCGGCTGCAGCGATGCGGCGAGCCAGTGGCCCCGCCGCCAGAGTTGCGGGAGCGCGTGGAGGACCGGCGGTTCCTGCTGGACCGCGCGAACGTGGTTTACGCGTGGCTGGGGCGCACGAAGGGCGAGGCCGCGCTTTCCGTCCCGGATGCCGTTCGGTTCCGAATGGCGTAGTCTTTCGCTTCGCACGAACAATCGAAGCCGGGGGCCGCATGGAACAGTGGGAGATCGAGCTGGTGGGAAACGTCCGGGAGCTGGCGCGGACGAAGTTTGCGGAGCGCGCGGCGGAAACGGACCGCACGGGCACGTTCAACCAGCAGAACATCGATGAGCTGAAGGCGCTCAAAGTGCCGCAGATGGCCCTCGGCAAGGACGTGGGCGGGCTCGACGTCAGCGTCGAGACGCAGATGCGGATCATGGAAGAGATCGCCTACGGGGATGGCTCGACGGCGGTGGCGATCAACATGCACGCCATCGTCGCGGGGTTCCTGCAGGGCATGCCACCGTTCCCGCGCCGGGACGCGGTGCTGGCAGAGATGGGGGCGACGGGAGCGCTGATCTGCGGGCCGGGCTCCGTGCCGACGGGCGGCCTCGACAACCGCCAGGCCGGGTTCCGGATGAGAGACGAGGGCGACTTCGTCGTGGTGAACGGGAAGGCCGGGTTCGCGTCCGGGAGCGATGGCGCGAAGTGGGCGCTCATCGGCGGGCAGGTGGAAGTAGAGTCGGGTGAACCCGAAAACATGGCGTTGACGGTGCCGGAGCTGACCACGCCGGGGATCAGGAACCTGCGCAACTGGGACGCGATGGGCCTGCGCGGCACCGCCAGCCACGACATCGTGATCGAGGACGCGCGCATCCCGAAGTCGGAGGCACTGATCATCCCGCTGGCGATGATGCGGGTAGTGCTGGAGGCGCAATCCCAGGTGGTGAACGTGCAGACGCAGATGCGGGCGCGGGGCGCGCTCGGGATCCTGGCGATCTGGCTGGGGCTTTCGCAGGCCGCCTTCGACTTCACGCTGGACTACGTGAAGCAGCGCCATGGGTACCTGGCGGGGGCCGGGGGCACGCTGGGGAACCAGCCCGGCTATCGCTCCGAGCAGCCCTGGGCCCAGTTCGGCATCGGCAACATGGAGCACTGGCTGGAGACCGGACGCATCGTGCTGTACGAATGTGTGCGGCGCCTGGAGACGCCGTTCGAGAGCCCGCAGGCGTTCACGCGCCACCTGGTGCGCGCGGTGTACCACCTGCGGCGGATGAGCGAGGAGGTCTCGGCCGGCGCGATGCGGGTGTGCGGCGCGCACGCTTACGTGAAGAACCGGTCGCTGGAGCGGATCTTCCGGGACATGGTGGGCGGCAACGTGATGGCCTGGAAGACGGACGAGCTGATGCATTCGCTGGGGCTTTCGGCGCTGGGACAGCCGATCACGTTCGTGGGGCCGGCGGGCACGTAGGCCGAAGCGCCGCCTTTGCCAGCTCGCGGCGGCCACCCGGGCGCCGGCTTCCTGCCAGCCGGAGCAGGGAGGATTGCGTCCTTGACGCGCCAGGATATTGTGACATGATTCACAGCATCTCGGAGCGCGATCGGCCAGCCCCGCGGGAGGCGAAACGTGGCTCAGACACCTTCAGGATCGGCAGTAACAGCGAACGGCAGGGGCATCCCGCGGGCGCGCCAGGCGCCGGCCCGCAGCGTCGGGCGCCGCTCATTCCTCCGCGCCAGCCTGGCTGCCGGCCTGGCTCTGGCCGCGGGGGCCTCGATCGCCGGGTTTCTCGGGTTCTTCAACCGTCTGAAGGTCACGAGTTTCGGGGGCGTGGTGACGGTCCCAGCCAGCCGCATCCCGTTGCCGGGGAACGAGCCGGTACGCATTTCCGAGGGCAAGTTCTGGCTCGTGAACCTGGATGGCCCCGAGGGAGACGTCCTCCAGGCGGGAGGCTCGGGCGGCCTGCTGGCGCTGTACACGAAGTGCCCGCACCTGGGGTGCAGCGTCCCCTGGAACCCGGCGTTCGACGGCGCCCAGGTAGGCTTCCCCGGACTGAGAGGCTGGTTCCGTTGCCCATGCCACGCTTCGACTTATTCCCGCGCAGGGATCCGCGTGGCGGGGCCGGCCCCGCGGCCGATGGACACCATGGCGTTGACCGTGCACGCGGACGGTTCGGTGAGCGTCGATACCGGCAGCATCACGCGGGGCGCCGAGGACAATCCGTTGCGGGCGGCGCCGCACCGGGCCTGAACGGAGCGGCGTGCCCCCTTCCAGTGCTCGCGTTGCCGGGATCTTGACTTTCGCGGCCCGGCTGCCGATAGTCACATCAATGCTGAAGAACGCCTTCGGCCTCCTTCTTACCTGACGGCGAGCGCCCCGCGTTGCTCGCCGATGCCTCCTGCGCCGAACAGCCAGGGGGTTTTTTATTGCGAGCGAAGCAGGGGCCCAGCACGAAGCACCACTGGAGTTGAACCATGCCACCAGCACCGATCAAGCCGAAGACCATGCCCTACCACAAGTACCGGCCTTTCCGGCCCTTGCCGCTGCGGAACCCGAACCGCCGGTGGGCCGACCGCCAGATCGAGAAGGCGCCGCTCTGGTGCTCGGTGGACCTTCGCGACGGCAACCAGGCACTCGTGGACCCGATGGACCCGGGCCGCAAGCGGCGGATGTTCGACGCGCTCGTGCTGATGGGCTTCAAGGAGATCGAGGTGAGCTTCCCGGCGGCTTCCCAGCCGGACTACGACTTTGTGCGCCAGCTCATCGAGGAGGACGCGATCCCGGAGGACGTGACGATCCAGGTGCTCGTGCAGTGCCGTCCGGAGCTGATTGAGCGGACGTACGAGTGCCTGCAGGGCGTGCGGAACGCGATCGTGCACTTCTACAACTCGACGTCGGTGCTGCAGCGGCGGGTGGTGTTCGGGCTGGACAAGCCGGGGATCACGAAGATCGCGACGGACGCGGCCGAACTGTGCCGCAAGCTCGAACGGCACCTGCCGGGCTCGAACATCCGCTACGAGTACTCCCCGGAGAGCTACACCGGCACGGAGGTGGAGTACGCCCTGGAGATCTGCAACGCGGTGGCCGAGATCATCGAGCCGACGCCGGAAAAACGCCTGATCATGAACCTGCCGGCGACGGTGGAGATGTACACGCCGAACATCTACGCGGACACGATCGAGTGGTTCCTGGACCACCTGCCGAACCGGGAGGCGATCTGCCTCTCGCTGCACCCGCACAACGACCGGGGCACGGCCGTGGCGGCCGCAGAGTTCGGGATCATGGCAGGCGCCGACCGCGTGGAGGGGACGCTCTTCGGGCAGGGGGAGCGAACCGGCAACGTGGACCTGATCACGATCGCCCTGAACCTGTTCAGCCAAGGTGTCGACCCGGAGCTCGATATCAGCGACATCGACGCGCTGCGGCGGGTGGCGGAGTACTGCAACCGGATGCCAGTGCCGGCGCGCCAGCCCTACGCGGGGGACCTTGTCTACACGTCGTTCTCAGGGTCGCACCAGGACGCGATCAAGAAGGGGTTCGAGGCGCTGGGCGAAGAGTACGACGTCTGGGAGGTGCCGTACCTGCCGATCGACCCGAAGCACGTGGGCCGCACCTACGAGGCGGTCATCCGGGTGAACAGCCAGTCGGGCAAGGGCGGAGTGGCCTACATCATGAAGGCGGAGCACGGGTTCGACCTGCCGCGGCGGCTCCAGATCGAGTTTTCGAAAACGATCCAGACGATCACCGAGGACAGCGGGACCGAAGTCTCGCCGCAGGAGATCTGGGCTGCCTTCGAGCGTGAGTACCTGCCGCCTATCCCGAAGATGGAGCTCGTCTCACACGACCTCGCCATGAGCGGGGGCAAGACGAGCATCACGGCCGAGGTGCGGGTGGATGGCGAGGTCCGGACGGTCCGGGGGGAAGGCAACGGGCCGATCGATGCGTTCGTCCACGGCCTCCGGCAAGACCTCGGCCTCCCGATCGAGGTGCTCGACTACTCGGAGCACGCGATCTCGGCGGGGGCGGATGCGAAGGCCGTTGCCTATGTGGAGGCGCGCAGCCCGGAGGGCGTGTGCTGGGGGGTGGGGATGGACGCGAACATCCTCGTTGCCTCGCTCAAGGCCGTAACGGGCGCGGCCAGCCGCCTGAAGTTCGAAGAGTAGGCCGACCGGGCAGGGCATGATGCCGCGGAACCCGCTCAGAGATCCGACCGTGAGGGAGGCCTCCCTCGCGGCCCGGCAGGCGCGCTCAGTCGTCGCAGAACAGGCAGGCCCCCGCGAACGGCCGCGGCATCGAGCGAATCGTCACTGGCGCGACGTGGACGATGGCGGAGCTTAGGCGGTGCGTCGCGGCAGCGGAGCCGAGGTAGGCTTCGTTTGCCGTCCTGTCCTGGTACGCGGCGAGGACATCGGCCATCGTGGCGAACATGCCGGTCAGCAGGACGCCGAGGTCATCGTCCGGCGGCCCATCGGTGTCCGGGCCTGCGTCCGCGGCTGCGGGCGTGGCCGGCCCCACGGCCAATGCGAGCGCGAGCACCACGAGGAGCAGAAGGTTCCGCATGGCGTTCCGTCTACGCTTGCCGGGAGGAGCCGTCAACCATGTGCGGCAGGCATGCCCAAGAGCGGTGGTTACCTTCCGCGCGGAGATGGAGAAGGCCCGGTGGAGCGGACACCGGGCCTTCGCGGCCAATGCTGAACGGAAGCATCGGCAAGTTAAGCGGCGGGGCCACGAGCGGAATGGCGACCCGCGCGGCGCGGACTGTAGGGAAGCACTCGCATAGGCGTCAATACGGCATGTCGAAATCTTTGCATTCGGCTAGAGTTCGCGGTATGGACAACCCGGAGACGCTGGCCCAGGTGGCAGAGTGGCTGAGGCACTCGAAGGCCACGGTCGTCCTTACCGGGGCGGGCATCAGCACCGAGTCTGGCATCCCGGACTTCCGCGGGCCGCAGGGCGTCTGGACGCGGGACCCCGAAGCAGAGAAGCGGGCGACCATCCAGTACTACATGGCCAACCGCGATGCACGGGTGGCCAGCTGGAAGAACCGGCGCAACAGCCCGCTCCTCGAAGCGCAGCCGAACGCAGGGCACCTGGCGCTGGCGGAACTGGAACGCAAAGGCAGACTGCACACCCTGATCACCCAGAACGTCGACGGGCTCCACCTGAAGGCCGGGAACTCGCCCGCGCGGCTTATCGAGATCCACGGCACGGTACGTGACTTCGTGTGCATGGGCTGCGGCGAACGCGGGCCAATCGAACGGGTGCTGGCGCGGGTCGATGCCGGTGAGGAAGATCCGCCCTGCCGGACGTGCGGGGGGATCCTGAAAAGCGCCACCATCTCGTTCGGGCAGAACCTCGTAGCGGAGGATCTGGAGCGGGCGCAGGAGGCGGCTTTCGAAAGCGATGTCTTCTTCGCGATCGGCACATCGCTGGCGGTGACGCCGGTGGCCTACCTGCCGCGGTACGCGCTCCAGCGCGGGGCGAAGCTCATCATCATGAACGCGGAAGAGACGCCCTACGACCGCGCCGCGGACGCGATCATCCGCGGGCGGATCGGCGAGGTGCTGCCGGAGATAGTAGGGATGGTATGAGCAGTTCGCCCGGTACTCCCGCCCGCGACGTGGATGCCCTCTTGCGGTCCTGCACCAACGTCCTCCCGGGACATGGCCCGCGCCAGACGATTGCGGAGAGCCTGCGGGAGGTCGCGGACTGGCTGGCGGGAGACGAGCAACCGGACCTCTACGGCACGGGCGCCTACCTCCAGGCGTTCGAGGCAGAGGTGGCGGGGATGTTCGGGAAGCCCGCGGGGGTGTTCATGCCTTCCGGCACCATGGCGCAGCAGATTGCGCTCCGGATCTGGTGCGACCGGGCCGGCCGGCAAACGGTCGCGATGCACCCGTCCTCGCACCTGGAATTCGCCGAACACCTCGGCTACCTGCACCTGCACGGGTTGCGACGGCTTCAGTTCGGGGCGCCGGAGTTCGTAGGCGGGCGCGTGCTCACGGCGAGCGACTTCCGGGAACTGGGCGCGTGGCCCGGGGCGGCGCTGCTCGAACTGCCCTACCGGGAACTCGGGGGCCAGTTGCCGCCCTGGGAGGACCTCGTGGCGACGCGGCAGTGGGCCGAGGAGCGCGGAGTCGCCCTGCACCTGGACGGCGCCCGCATCTGGCAGTGCCGGGGGTACTACGGCAAGTCGTTCGAGGAGATCGGTGCGCTGTTCGACAGCATCTACGTTTCTTTCTACAAGGAGTTGGGCGCGCTCTGCGGGGCGATGCTGCTCGGCCCGGAGGACTTCATCGCAGAGGCGCGCGTATGGCAGCGGCGCCACGGGGGCAACCTGTTCACGCAGGCGCCGTTCGTCGCTTCGGCGCGGATGGGGCTCGCCACCAGGCTTCCGCAGCTCGAAACCTGGGTGGCGCGGGCGAAGGAAGTCGCCGCAATCCTGCTCGAGTGCCCGGGCGTGCGCATCAACCCGGACCCCGTGCAGGTGAACTTCTTCCAGGCCTACTTCGAAGGCGACCGGGCGACACTGCTGGAACGGCACCACCAACTGGCGGAGGAGACGGGCACGTTCCTCTTCCGCAACCTGGCCGATGGGGCGATACCGGGCTTCGCGATGACCGAACTGCACATGTTCGAGAACGCGATGCGGTTCGACCTTGCGCAGCTCGCGCCGTTTGTACGGCGGCTGCTGGGGCGCTGATAGGGGAGCATGTCCGGCGCCCGGCGGTCTGGTACCATCGCCCGCCGAGAACGCCCGCAGGAGTCGCGCCATGGTCACCATCGAACCGGAAGTTTCGCCCGCCGCCGTAGGGCTGGATGCGAAGCGGCTGGGCTACCTGGACGCCCACCTGCAGAAGTACGTGGACAGCGGGAAGCTGGCGGGCACGCTTGTGCTCATCGCGCGGAATGGGGCCATTGGCCATTTCGAAGCGGCGGGTATGGCGGACCGCGAGCGGGGCGTGCCGATGAAGCGGGACACCATCTTCCGCATCTACTCGATGAGCAAGCCGATCACGTCGATCGCGCTGATGCAGCTGTACGAACGCGGGCTGCTGCAGCTGGACGACCCGGTGGAGAAGTACATCCCGGAGTTCGCCAACCTGCAGGTCTACACGATGGGGAGCTACCCTGCGTTCCTGACCAGGCGCACCGAACGCGCCATGACGGTGCGCGACCTGCTCTCCCACCAGAGCGGGCTGACCTACGGCTTCCTCGCGCGGACGAACGTGGACGCGGCCTACCGGGAGCTCGAGGTCGATGCGGGCGGCAAGGAGCGCACGCTGAAGGGGTTGATCTCGGCACTGGCGACGCTGCCGCTCGAGTTCTCTCCCGGCACCGCCTGGAACTACTCGGTCGCGACGGACGTGTGCGGCTACCTGGTGGAGGTCATCTCGGGCCAGCGATTCGACGACTACCTGCAGCGGAACATCTTCGACCCGCTGCGCATGGAGGACACGGGGTTCCACGTGCCGGCGGAGAAGCAGGCGCGGTTCGCGGCATGCTACGGCGTGAACCAGGACGGCGGCCTGCGGCTGACGACGGACCCGAACGCGACGATCAAGCTCATCGACGACCCGCAGGAAAGCGCCTACCTCCGCCCGCCGACGTACCTGAGCGGGGGCGGCGGGCTCGTCTCGACGGCGACGGACTACTTCCGCTTTGCCCAGGCGCTCTGCAACGACGGCGAGCTGGAAGGTGAGCGCATCATCGGTCGGAAGACGCTCGAACTGATGACCAGCAACCACCTGCCGGGCGGCACGGACCTCATGCATCACGCGCTGGGGCGCTGGGCCGAGACGACGTTCAGCGGGATCGGGTTCGGGCTGGGGTTCTCGGTGACGCTGGACCCGGCGCAGGCGCAGATCTCCGGGACGCCCGGGGAGTTCAGCTGGGGCGGCGCCGCGAGCACCACCTTCTGGATCGACCCGATCGAGGACCTGGTGGTGGTGTTCATGACGCAGCTCATGCCGTCGACGCAGTACAACATCCGGCGCGAGCTACGGGCGATCGTGTACTCGGCGCTGACGGAGTAACGAGCAGGCCGGCGGTGGGGACTCGCGGCGGCGGAGCGGCAGGGAGCGCGTCCTACGGACGGAAGCCGCGCGCCTTCTTCCCCAGCTGGTGGGCCGTGATGGCGTAGGCCTGGTGCACCCAGTCGCAAAGGATCGGGCGGGTTTCGCGCGGGTCGATCATGTGTTCGATACCGAAGGCGTGGGCGGTGCGGAGGGGAGAGCGCACGGCGCCGAGCTTTTCCATGAGTTCCGCGCGGAGGGCGTCGGGGTCGGGCGAATTCGCGAGGTCCCGCTTGTACGCCGCTTCGATGCCGCCTTCGAGGGGAAGGCTGCCCCAGTCGGCGCTCGGCCAGGCGTAGCGAAGGTTAAGCCTTGCCGTGTTGGCGTGGGCCGCGCCGGCCACGCCATAGGCCCTGCGGATGACGATGGTGACCCACGGCACGGTCGCCTGGAAGACGGCGGTCATGGCGCTTGCGCCCTTGCGGATGGTGGCGGCCTTTTCGCCCCACGTGCCGATGACGAAGCCCGGCTGGTCCAGGAAGTTGACGCAGGGGAGGTGGAACGTGTCGCAGAGGTCGACGAAGCGGGCCATCTTCTCGCTGCCGTCGGCGGTGAGGCCGCCGCCGTAGAAGTAGGGGTCGTTCGCGAGCACGCCCACGGGGTAGCCGTCCAGGCGGCCGAAGCCGGCAACGACCGACTGGCCCCAGCCGCCGCCGATTTCGAAATAGGAATCGCTGTCGAGGACGGCGGCGAGGATCTGACGCACCTTGTAGGGGCGCCGGCGGTTCTTCGGGATGGCGGAGAGGAGCCACTCGTCGCGGCGGGCGGGGTCGTCGGTGGGTTGCTGGCGGGCCGGCTGCTCCCAGATGTTGTTGGGGAGGTAGGAGAGGAAACGGCGGATCTGCTGGAAGGCGTCCTCTTCGGATTCGGCCAGGTTATCGACGACACCGTTGCGGTAGTGGATCTCCCAGCCGCCGAGCTCTTCCTTGGTGACCTCCTCGTTCATGCCGGCGGCGACCACGGGAGGCCCGGCGACGAACACCTGGGAGGTGTCCTTGACCATGATGGCCCAGTGGGAGGTGACGACGCGGGCAGCGCCAAGGCCGGCGACGCTGCCCATGGCGGCGGCGATGACCGGCACTTCGCTCATCATCTCGGTGACGGTGTCCCAGCCGGGGTTGGCGGGGATGTAGGTGTGGCCCTGGTTGCCCTGCGTGCGGACCGAACCGCCTCCGCCGGTGCCGTCGACGAGGCGGATGATGGGCATGCGGAGCTCGCGCGCCATCTTTTCGGCGTAGACCTGCTTGCCACCGATGGAGGCGTCGGCGGCGCCGCCGCGCACGGTGAAGTCGTCGCCACCGACGACGACCCGGCGGCCGTCGATGCGGGCGAAGCCGGCGACGAAGTTTGCGGGGAGGAACTCGACAAGGTTGCCGTCGTCGTCGTAGCGGGCTCGGCCTGCGAGCGCGCCGGTCTCGGCGAAGGAGCCGGGATCGACGAGCTTCTCGATGCGCTCGCGGACGGTGAGCTTCCCGCCGGCGTGCTGGCGGGCGATGTTGTCGGGGCCGCCCATGCCCTTCGCGAGTTCGATGCGGCGGTTGAATTCGGCGACTTCGGGTTCCCAGGTCATGGGGGGATTATAGGGAGGAGGGAGGAGGGAGGAGGGAGGAGGCCGCCCCGCGTCCCGGCCAAATCCAAGGAGTCCACCCCGCGTCCCGGCCAAATCCAGGGAGGGGGAGGAGGGAGACGCGCTGCGTCCCGGCCAAATCCAGGGATGAGCCGGGGGCTGGTTCCCCCGGGTGAACGAAAGGACGGAGGAGGGAGGAGGGGGGAGTTCCATCCCGCGTCCCGGCCGAATCCAGGGAGGGGGAGCAGGAAGACGCGCTGCGATCGCGCGCCATGGGGTGGCAACGAAGAAGGCCCGCTGGCGGCGGGCCTTTTTCGTGGGAACCACTACCGAGGACCGGTGGGGCCCTCAGGAGTCCAGGGCGGGCGCGCCCGTCTTGCGGGCGGCGCGGGCAGTAGCTTTCGCGGGGCGGGCGACGCGCGCGAGCAGGGCGCGCACCGCGGATGCCGCGGGGAGGCTGGCGATGGTGGGTTCAGCGTCGATGCCGAGTTGTTCGCGCCGCTTCGCCGTGCGGGCCAGGCGCTCCTGGCGCAGTTCGTTGATGCGGGCATGGCTGTAGGGGTCGAAGAGTGTCATGGCTGAGTTCCTCCTTTGGCCGTGTGCCTCTCGCCGGTAGGCATATAGAAACATAGTCAAGTGCCTAAGTCAATAGCCTAGCGCCTAACTTCTGTGAGTTTCTTCACCTTCTTACGGAGGCTTTACGAGGTCTGCCGGGGGCGGCAGTCCGGGGAGGCTACGGTCGATGGGGAAACGCGGGACGGGCGGCGCGGTAACGCTGGGGACCGGCCCCTACACAGCGACGGCGGCGACCGGCGCGGGGGTTTGGCCGCCAGCTTCGGCCTTCTGCAGGAGGTCGCTGAGGGCGTCTTCGACGTAGCGGCGGATGGTCTCTTCCTCGGCGTGGTAGAGGACCTGGTTGCCTTCGCGTTCGGAACGGACCAGTCCGGCTTCGCGGAGCATCTTCACGTGCACGCTCACCGTGGGCTGGGAAAGGCCGAACCGGCTGGCCAGCTCGGTCACGGTGGCGGGGTGGTGCTGCCGGGCCCTGAGCAATTCGTTGAGGATTGCGACGCGCGTCGGGTCGGCAAGGACTTTGAGCTTGGTGGCGGCGCGCTCGGCGCGCTCACGGCGCTTCGCTTCGCGTTCGGCGCTATCCACACCGGCGCCAACAAGGACGAGTCCCGGGAAGCTCCAGTAGAACTGCCCGCCCCCGGCCAGCCCGAGGGGCACGATGACGAGTTCGCCACGGCTTACGGCGGCGGCGACCTGGGGCTGGAACTGTTCCTTGTGGAGGAAGTTGTTGCCGGGCACGAGCACCCGCAGGTCGACTCCGGGCCGGATCCTGGACTGGATGTCGCGGGCGGCGGCTTCGGCGGCAGCCCGGCCGGTGCGTTCCCAATAGGGGCGGACCACCTGCCAGGCTTCGCGCATGATGCGCATAAGCCGCTGGAGGCCCTCCGGGTGCGAGGCGAGCCAGTCCACACGTTTCTGGATCAGCTCTCGCGCGGCCTCGGGTTCGCTCGCGAGCGGAGGCACGGGGAACCCGCGGGCGAGGAGCGGCTCGACGGCGCCGAGGAAGACCTCAACCTCCGTGAAGAGCGTGCCGGTCTGCCACCCGGCGACGAGGAGTTCGCCCCATTCCCGGTAGGGTGTGCCGTCAAGGTCGAAGAGGCCGGGCTCGTCCCAGAAGTGGAGCAGTTCGTCGACGAGGCCGTGGTGGCGTTCGCTCACCTCGAGCACCCAGTCCGGCACCCACTTGTCGGGGTCCAGGCAGTGGCGGGTGAAGAGGAAGAGGCTGAACTGGAATTCCAGCGCCGGGGAAGGCATGACGCGCAATCCCGGGCCGGCCGTATCTGGCGGGAATTCCGAAGGCATCGTTCCTTAACTATAGACCTAACTGGCCGAATGTACAGGGGCCGCGTTCAGCGCGCTGACAACAACGCGAGGACGGCCACTGCAGCGCTGTGCCTGTCCATCCGTGAGGTGTCGAGGGCGAGGTCAACCTTACGTCCGGGGACTACATGGCGGTTGAACGCTCGCCAGACCTCCCGGTTTGGCTCGACCTCGTCGGAAAAGTGTTGGCCGCCGGGGCGGGCGGCCACCCTGCGGGCCGACTCTGCTTCCGAAACGTCGAGTCGCACCACGAGCGTGTCCCGGCGCTCGCGCTGGATGCGGTCGAGGAAGTCCGCGTCCGACAAGCCGGTGGACTCGAACACAAGGGGAGCGGGGTCGGCGTCCGCGAGGACCAGGACGCGCTCCCAGAACTCCGTCAGGGCGGCCAGCTTGTTCGCCGCGAAGGCCTCGCGGCCGGCCCAGCGCCCGAGCAACTCTTGTTCCCACTCCCGCCAGCGCAGCCCGTGCTTTCCGAGCTCCGCCCCGATCGTTGACTTGCCGCTGCCAGGTGGCCCGAGCAAGACAATGATCCGTCCCACGCGGGCGATGGTACACGCGCCGGGACGGAGGCTTACAGCCCCTTCAGGAACTTGAGCAGCGCCGCGTTCACTTCGTCCGGGCGCTCCTGCTGCACCCAGTGGCCCGCGCCGTCCACGAGCACGAGGTCGGTGAGCTTCGGGACAGCCTGGCGGATGCCAGCTTCGCTTGCGAACCCGCGGACGGGGTCCCTTTCGCCGGTGATGAAGAGGGCGGGGACCTGGATCTTCGCGCCGCGCCAGGCGCCCATCAGGTTCCAGGTGCGGTCCAGGTTGCGGTACCAGTTCAGGCCGCCGCGGAAACCCGAACGCCTGAACTCGCCGGCGAAGAAGTCGAGGTCGGCCTCGGTGAGCCAGGCGGGGAGTTCCGCGGGGTCCAGCATGCCGTCCATGAACTTCGTGCCGGCCATGGGGCGCGGCGCGGGGGGCGTGTCGGGACGGGGCGCATCGCCGGAGGCGGAGTAGTACAGCTTGCGGATGGTCGCGGTCACATCGGCTTCGAGTTCGGCCTCTGCAACGCCCGGTTCCTGGAAGTAGAGGATGTAGAAGAAGTTGTCGCCGAAGGCCATCTTCAGGCCGTCGGTGGGCTTGATATCGCCCCGGGGGCTGTAGGGCACGCTCATGCCGACGACCGCTGGGAAGCGGTCTGGCCGCAGGAGGGCGGAGTTCCAGGCAACGGGGGCGCCCCAGTCGTGCCCGACGATGACGGCGGTCTGCTCGCCGAGGGCGTCGAGGAGGCCGACGATATCGCCGACCATGTGGAGCTGGGTGTACTGGTCGATGTCCTCCGGCTTGTCGGTCTGGCCGTAGCCGCGCTGGTCCGGGGCGACGGCGTGGAAGCCATTTTCGGCCAGGAAGGTGAGCTGGTGGCGCCAGGAGTACCAGGATTCGGGCCAGCCGTGGCACATGACGACGAGCGGGCCGGAGCCGGCTTCGGCGACATGCATGTTGATGCCGTTGGTCTGGATGGTGCGGTGGGTGATTTCGGGCAAGGCGTGGCTCCCAATTGCGAATGTGGTTCGGAAGTGTGGCGGATCGGGCGCGCACTCGCCACCTCGGGGCGGGAGGTGGTGCGCCCATGAAGTGTTATTCAGTTCATGTTGACGGGCGGGATGCTGTGCGTATATTCCCGCGCCACGACGGACGCGCCCGGAAGAAGGACGCCCGCGTGGGAGGTACGCAGGTGGGAGAAGCTGTGACACAGGACAGGCCGGCAGTCCAGCAGGCGACGGGCGCCGCTGGCGGCACGCAGGAGCGCGCAACGGGGGCCGGAGGCGCCAGCGGAGGAGGTGGGGCGGGCGCGACGGCCGTCCATCCGGGCGACGAGGCGATCGCGAAGAAGGAAGAGGAGAAAAAGGCCTGGATGAAGGACATGTACCAGAAGACCGGGCCGCTCGATGACATGCGGCCCAAGGGCCCGTACATGTCGGACCCGGACGGGCACTGTATCAAGTGCGGCAACCCGGTCGAGGCTGACGCGACGATGTGCCTCTCCTGTGGCAGTACACCGGCCGAGTTCGACAAGGAGATTACGGACTTCTGGTTCGAGAACAAGGACAAGTCGCCGACGGAAATCCACGATGCCTGGACGAACGGGAAGTGGCACCAGGACAAGCTGCGCACGAAGGGCGAAACCAAGAGCCAGGTGCACGGCCTCTAACGGGCCGGGGCGGTGCTGCTGCTTCGGCGGTCTCGCGATCCCGAGACTGAGTTCCTGCGCGTGCTCGGTCCGGCGCCGCCGCGGCCGCGCCTCGGAGAGGTCGGCATCGAGCACGAGTACGCCCTCCTCGCAGGCGACGAGCAACTCGACTTCCGCGTAATCCTGGAACGCGCGGAGCCCGGGGGAGTGCAGGCGGACCCGGCGGACCCTTTCGCGCACCGCCTGGCGAGCGGCCTCGTACTGACCGCCGACGAGCGCGAAGCGGAAGTAGCGAGCCCGCCGGTGCCTGTGAGGCCGGGCTTCACAATGGCCCTGGCCGGGTGGGCGACGGCGGGCCGGGAGGCGATCGAGGCAACGGTCCCGGCGGGCGCAACGCTGCGCGGCTATTCGACGCATATCAGCATCTCGATGGAGCCGGGCATCGCGGTTGAGGTAGCGGGGCGGTGGGCCCAGGTGTATGCCGCCGCCTGGATGGTGATTGTCCAGCGCCGCGAGGCGCACGGCGTCATGATCCGGCCGCGCCCCGGACGGCTGGAGTTCTGCGGAGACTTCGCGGCAGGCGAACGCCTGCGGGCAGCGGCAGCCTTTGTGGCGGGGACGACGCTGCACCTGGCCGACTGCGTGCGCGAGGGGCGGCTCCCGGCGTCTCCGATCCTCGACGTGGCGATAGACCCGGCTTCGATCCGCTGGGGATACGAGGTCCGACGGTTCGGGTTCGGGCCTGACCTGCTGGCGGGCGGGCGCCGGGCGATCGTCTGCACATTCGCGGGTGAGGCCGTGACGGCCCAGGAGCTGCTGGAGGGTGCGCTGCGCGATGTGGAGATTGGGCTCCGGGGCCGGGCCTTCGACCGTGACCTGGAGCCGCTCCGGGAGATGGTGGCAGGGCGGCGCCCACTCGGGGTCGAAGAGCCGTCGCAGGCGGGAGAGTCCCCACGGCCACTGCCCCGGGAAGACCTTGGGGCTGTCGCGCTGCCGCCAGCATTGCGCGTGCGAGGGGTGAACATCGAGCCAGTGACAGCCACCTGGGCATCGACGACGTTCCGCCTGGCCGCGGCCGGCCGGGAGCCGGCCTACGTGGTTGTCCCGCGGCCGTACCTCGCGCGGTTCTTGCGGGAGTTCGGGCGCGGGCGCCTCGAGGGTGCGTTCGACGCCTACCTCGCAGGCGATGGAGGCGGTGCCCTCGAGACCTGGCAACAAACGCTCGCGCCGGGGATGTTCCGGACGATGGCCGAGCCCGCGTCCCTGCTGCCCCCGGAACCGGGCTTCGCCCCCGCAGCAGTGGCCGAATCGAGCGGGCACGCCGCATGGATGACAGCGGTGGCGTCCCTGCCCCGGCCGGGGAAAGCGCCGGAGCCTCCGCCTGTGCGCCCTCCCGACGACGGCCCTGGCGGGGCGACGCAGCCCGGGCCACGACCTTCGGACCCGGGGCCCTCACCCGGGCCACCGCCGATCCCGGAGCCCGGGGGCGAGCTTCCCAAGCCTGGACAGCCAGCCCGGCCGGGCCCTGCCCCAACCCCGGCACCGGCTGATGGCCCCGGACCGGGCCAGCCGGAACGTCCCCCGCGGCCACCCGCGACACCTCCTCCGGTGGCTCCTCCACCGCCGTTGCCCCCGCCGATCGGAGGGCTCAAGCCGCCGTCGTCCGTCTACCAGGCCACAACACCGGGGCGAACCCACCCGGCCGTCAACGGGACGGGTGCCGTGCCCGGTCCCGGCGGGAAAACGCCGCGACTGCCACTCCTGCCGGCGTTGATCGCGACCGTGCTGATCGTCGTGATCGCGGTCGTCGCGGTGGTCATTGCGGTATCCGGCGGCAGTCCGACGGAACCCGTGACGGCCGGCGAGACCGTTTCGCCGGGCACAGGGGCCGAATCCCCTCCGTCCGGTGGCGGTACGACGACCGGCGGCCAGGCCGGGCAGTCGCCTTCGCCCGGCGCGGCGGTAAGTCCGTCGCCGGCGGACCCGGCGGGCTCGACGGAAAACCCGACGCCCACCGCAACTCCCACGCCTACGCCGACCGGGACGACGCCAGGAAACGCCGCCAGCCCGACCTCCGGCATCGCGGTCACGCCTACCCCAACCGCCGGCGTGGTGGTCACCCCGACGCCGACATCCGGCGTGGCGATAACGCCAACCCCTACGGCGACGAACACCTCGCCGCCGGCCGTGCTGAGCGGGAACCGGACCGTGACCTTCCAGGTGAGCGCGAACCCGGGGAACCACCCGTGCGGGGTGGGGCCCACGATGGAGGTGAACTTCTTCATCACGCGAGCGGGCCCGCCGGAAGATGGCGTGCCGATCACGATCACCGTCACAATCCCCGGGTTCGCGACGCTCAACGGAAACACGGTGTTCGGGCCGGGCTTCAACAGCCAGGGGGGCAGCGCGACGGCAGCGGGATCGGGGACGTACTGCGGGTTCACGACGAGCTTCAGCATGAGCTTCACGATCTCGCCGGGCGGGGTCTCCGGGACCCTGGTGATCGGCGGCGACGGAACGTTGCCGGGCGGCCAGCCGATAACGTTCAACTTTAGCGGCGGCGGACCGCACTGATGGAGCCGCGAGCCCCGCGCCGGCGATGCCCGCAGGCAGAGGGACGCGCCCTCGCAATGCCTCTGAAAGCAGGAGCGCAACTCCGTGGGACGGCTGTAATGCCGTGGCCCCTATCGTCGTAGCAACCGAAAGAGGAGGCGAGATGAATGAGCATGCCATCCAACTATCCGCAGGTCGGTTGCGAAGTGTTCACGACCGACGGGAGCAAGCTGGGCACCGTGAAGGAAGTGGAGGGGACGTACTTCAAGGTGGACGCCCCGATGCAGCCCGATTATTGGCTCTCGTGCGACTGTGTACGAGGTGGTATGGGCGGCTCCAACCGCGTGGAGGTCAGCTTTAGCAAGGGCGAGCTCGATTCGTACAAGTACGACCGCGAGTAGCCCCGGCGAGCCCCCACGGAAAGAGCCCGGGCAAACCCGGGCTCTTTCGCGTTCAGGCATCGGCCTCGGCAGGCGCCGGGGAAGCGTCGGACGCGCCGGCGCGGGCCCCGAGCTCGCGATCGAGGAAGAGCAGGCCGGTGCGGTCGTCGCCCACCATGCGGAGGCGGTCCAGGATCGTGGAGACGGTGTTCTCCTCCTCGACCTGTTCGTTCACGAACCACTGGAGCAGCGGGAGGCTGGAGTAGTCGTGGGCGTCCAGGGCCTTCGCGTAGAGGTCGTGGATGGCCTTCGTGACACGCTGTTCGTGGTGGAGTGCGACCTCAAAGGTTCCGACGACGCTATCGGGGGTGGCAGCGGGAGCCTCGAGCGCTTTGAGTTCGAGCTTTGCGCCGCGGTCCAGCACGAACTGGATGAACTTCATCGCGTGGCCGTACTCCTCGCTCGACTGCAGGCGCATCCAGCGGGCCATGCCGGGGAGGCTGCGCAACTCGAAGTCGGCGCCCATCTGGAGGTAGGTGAACGACGATTCGAATTCAAGCTGGATCTGATCGTTGTAAGCCTGGGTGAGGGCAGGCGAGAGTTGCATGGGCGGAAGACTCCTCTGCGGCAATTCGTCGCCGGAAAGTGTACCTTCGGGGCCCCGGCGGCAGGTACCATTGGCGAGTGGCCGGCTATTCCGGGACGCCGCTGCCGAAGAAGCTCGGGATCAAGGACGGGACGCGGCTGGCGCTCGTTGGCCAGCCCATGGGATTTGGCGAAACGCTCGGGGAGATACCGGGAGCCGTGGACCTCGTGGAGGACGGCGAGCGGGCGGATGTGATCGTGTGCTTCGTGGAGCACCCGGAGGACGTGCGGGCCCGCCTGAGCGAGCTCAAGCCGCGGCTCGAGTGGACGGGCGGGCTCTGGTTCGCGTGGCGGAAGCGGCGGCCGGGCTTCACGCCGACGCTGGACGAGAACACCATCCGGGAGCTGGGGCTGGAAAGCGGGCTCGTGGACAACAAGGTCTGCGCGATCGACGACGAGTGGTCTGGCCTGCGGTTCGTGTGGCGCATTGAGGACCGCCCCGCGAAGGGCAAGTTCGTGCGGCGGGCTCCCTGATGAAGGTCGCCATCAGCGGCAGCAGCGAGCGCGGCCTGACCGCCTACCTGGAGGCGTTGCGGGCCTCCGTGCCGTGGCTGGAGCCGGTGGTGCTGCTGCCGGGGGCGCGGCCTGAGGACATCGCCCGGGCGATCCGGGAGGCGGGCGGGCTGATCCTGACGGGCGGGGCCGACATCCATCCCGGGGAGTATGGCGAAGAGCCGGCCGGGACCGAGATGGAGCATGTGCAGCCGAGCCGGGACGCGACGGAGCGGCTGGCCCTCGCAGAAGCGGACGAACTCGAGCGGCCGGTCCTCGCCATTTGCCGGGGCATGCAGATGCTGAACGTCCATCGCGGCGGCGGGCTGCTCCAGGACATCGGGCAGGCCCACCGGGACGGCAGGGCGCAGGAAGAGAAGTGGCGTGCATACCACGAAGTCGAAGTCGACGGCGCGTCACGGCTGGCGGAAGTTTTCGGCGATACGACGGCAGAAGTGAACTCGCGGCATCACCAGGCGGTCGACCCGGCGCGCGTCGGGGAGGGGCTGCGCATCGTGGGGCGGTGCCCGGCCGACGGGGTGGTGGAGGCCCTGGAGGGCGAGGGCTCCCGGTTCGTGGTGGGGGTCCAGTGGCATCCGGAGAACATGGCCCTCGCGCCGGAGGGAACGGTGGAGCGCGAGCAGGCGAGGGCGTTGTTCGCGGCGTTCGCCGCGGCGGCGAGGGCGGCCGCTGGTATACTGCGGACGTGAAGACTGGAATCGTGTTTCCGGGCGCGGAGGGTCGGCAACGTTGCGTGGGACAGGTGCGCACGACGATCACCGTGGCCAACAGGGATGACATCGCTAGGGCTCGCTACGGCGACATCTCGCCGGACCAGGTCCGCCGGGAAACCATCGACAATGTCCTCGTCGATACGGACGCGACGCTGCTGGCGCTGCCGGCCGCGCTCATCCAGCGGCTGGGCCTGCAGCACTTGCGGGATGTCGACATCGAGACGGCGCACGGCTTCACGACGGCGCGCATTTTCGGAGACGTGACGTTGACCGTGGAGGGGCGAAGCGCCCCGTTCGAATGCCTGGAACTGCCCGGTGGCGAGTCCGTGCTGCTCGGTGTGCGCCCGCTGGAAGCGCTCGGTCTGGAGCTGGACCTGCAGAACCAAAGGCTGATCGTCCTGCCAGACCGCGGGCCCGAGACGTACGTGATGGCGCTCTAACCCTTTGCAACGCCGGGCGGCGCAGCCGACAATCAGGCATACCTGAGCCCGGAGGCGCACGATGGCCGCACTCGATGGCGTCAAAGTGCTGGACCTTACCCAGTACGAGGCCGGCACAACTTCCACCCAGTACCTCGCATGGTTTGGCGCGACCGTCTACAAGGTCGAACGGCCCGGTGTCGGCGACCCCGGACGCCATGTGGCCGGGAAAGAGACCGACTCCTACTACTTCCTCAGCTTCAACAACAACAAGCAGTCGGTGGCGATCGCGCTGGACACGCCGCAGGGCAGGGACCTGTTCCTCCAGCTGGTGAAGAAGGTCGACGTGGTCGTCGAGAACTTCACGCTCGGGACGATGGAGAAGCTCGGGCTGGGGTACGAAACGCTGAAACAGGTGAACCCGGCGATCATCTACGCGACGGTGAAAGGCTTCGGGACGCACGGGCCATACAGCCAGTTCAAGTGCTTCGACATGGTGGCGCAGGCCGCCGGCGGGTCATTCAGCGTCACGGGGAACCCGGACGGGCCGCCCATGCGCCCGGGCGCGACATTCGGCGACACGGGCTCCGGGGCGCATGCCGCCATGGGCATCCTGGCTGCCTACATCCAGCGGCTGAAGACCGGGAAGGGGCAAATGGTGGAGATCGCGATGCAGGAAGTCATCGCGAACTTCATGCGCGAGCCGATGTCGCAGCGAGAGTGGCGGGGGAGCCCGATCACGCGGCGCGGGAACCGGACGGTGGTACCGACGGACCTCTTCCCCTGCGCCGGGGGCGGACCGAACGACTACATCTACATCTTCACGGCAACGAACCGGATGTGGGACGCGCTGACGATTGCCATCGGCAAGCCGGAACTCGCCACCGACCCGCGCTACGCGACGGTGCGGGACCGCCACCAGAACGGGGACGCCCTCTGGGAAGAAGTGGCCGAATGGACGCGCCGGCATGGCAAGTTCGAGGCGATGGAGACGCTCGCGGCGGCAGGCGTGCCCTGCAGCGCGATCTACGACAGCGAAGACATCCTGCACGACCGTCACCTCCATGCGCGCAACATGATCCGGACGATCCACCACCCGACCGTGGGCGATTTCGAACTGCTGGGGCCGCCGGTGCACCTGAGCGAGTCGGAGGTCGACCTGGTCCCGGCGCCGCTCCTCGGGCAGCACACGGGCGCAGTGCTGCGGCAGGAGCTGGGGCTTGACGAGGGAGAAATCGCGGCGCTCGCGGCAGCAGGCGTGCTTGGGCTGGGCGAGCCCGCCGTAGCCGCCGCGCTCTAGCCCGGGCAGGCGCTGTGACCGATCCGCTCACCGGGAAGCTGCTGATCGCGAGCCTGCGGCTGACAGAGCCGACGTTCTTTCGCACGGTCATCCTGGTATGCGCGCACGACGAAAACGGGGCACTCGGGATCGTGCTGAACCGCCCGCTCCGGACGGAGCCGGTCGCGAAGCACCTCCCGCAGTTCGAACCGCTCGTGAAGGCGCCAGCGGTCGTGTTCTCCGGGGGGCCGGTTGAACAGACGGCGGCCCTGGCGCTCGGGCGCTGGAAGCCGGTGCTCGATGCGCCCACACCGAAGCTGGTCATCGGCCGGGCCGGCCTGCTGGACCTTTCGCGGCCGGCGGAGGAATTGGCGCCGGGACTCGAGGAGGTGCGCGTCTTCGCCGGCTACGCCGGGTGGTCCGCCGGGCAACTGGAGGGCGAACTGCAGGAAGAGTCGTGGTTCGTGGTGGACGCGACCGAGGACGACGCATTCTCGCGGGAGCCCGAGACCCTCTGGCGCGACGTGCTGCGGCGCCAGCACGGGAAGCTGGCGATGTTCGCCTGGGCGCCGAAAGACCCGGCTGTGAACTAGGCGACTGGCGTCAGGGCGGCTGTTGCTTGAGGAGCGACTTCGGGGCGGTGAGGCGCCAGCTCGCGTAGAGCAGGCCGGCGAGTTCGTCCCAGTCGGCCTGCGGGTGGTCGGCGCGGGCCGAGACCCAGCCACGATGGCCGACGTACTTCGGGACGAAGAACAGGTCTGGCCGGGCGCCGACGAGCACGTCCTGGGCCCCGGGCTCGCCCTTGAACGTTACGACGTCCTCGAACTCGCCGAGCATGGCGAAGATCTTGCCGCGGACCCGCCAGCACGGCCGCGTGTGGCCGCCGAAAGGCTCCTCGTGGGCTTCAGGGAAGGCCATGCAAATTGCGCGGAGGCGTTCTTCCGGGGCCATGGCTACAGGATGCAGCCCGGAGGGCTGCTTGTCTTGTACGGAGCTGCGTGCGCGCCGGAGCCTGGCCCCTCATCGAGGACGCCGCCGCTCTGGGGGATCAGGCGGGCGCGATGCTGGAGTGCCGTGCGCCCGGCCAGCTCGCGAAACTCGCGGGCCGCTGTTCGCGCTCGCCGGAATGGTGGCGGCAGGCGGGAGCGCCGTGGCGTTGCGCCAGCGTCAGGCGGGGCCGCCCGGGCGGACACCGTCCACGAGCCGGTTGGTGATGGCGTAGGCGGTGGCTTCGGCACGGTTGCGGAATCCACCCTTGCGGTAGACGTTTTCGAGGTGCCGCTCGACGGTGCGCGGGCTGAGGAAGAGGACATCGGCGATCTCGCGGTTGCTCAGCCCGCGGGCGAGGCGCACGAGGATCTCGAGTTCGCGTCCGGTGAAGGCTGTTGCCTCGACAACGGAAGTGTCATCGACGGCTGGCTGCGCGGATGGCGGAGGCGGCGCGACGAATTCAACAATCGCCTCCAGCATGGCGGCGATGTGGTCGGGCAGGGCGCCCGGGAAGGTGACCATGCTGGCGCCCGGGGCGCTGGCCGCGGCGAGGCGCGCTGAATCTTCGGAGGCGTAGAAGTTGCGCTCCGAGTGGAGGACGAGCGTTTCGCACTGGAGGCGCTCAAGGGCGGAGACGAGGTCTTCGGCGGCCAGCTCGTCGCCGTAGCGGAGGGCCATGTCCTGGGTGAGGGTTGAGCGCACCAGGCGCGCGTAGCCGGCGGCGAGTGGCGTGTCGTAGCCGAAGGAGGAGGTGCCGATGTTCTCGGTGAACATGTCCCAGTCGCGGCGCATGAGGAGCCCGAGGGTGCTCAGGCGCTGGACACCGGTCTGTTCGGAGAAGCGCGGCGTCCAGTTGATGAACACGAGGTGGCTGACCCGTTCCGGGTATGCGGCGGCGAAAGCGGCCGCGAGGTTGCCTCCGCCTTCGATCCCCACCAGCGCGAACCGCTCGCAGCCGATGCGGGCCGCAACCGCTTCGAGGTCCAGGATGCGCGCCGGGAGGGAGATGTCGTCCGCGGCGCGGTCGGAGAGGCCGAGGCCGCGGTTATCGAGGCGGACGACGCGGAAGTGCTCGCCGAGGGTGGTGTAGACGTAGCGCTGCGGGAAGTCCCACTCGAGCTGGACGTGGCTGGCGAGGAAGTGGGGCAGCCAGATCAGCGGGTAGCCCTCGCCGCTGGCGGTGTAGGCGATGCGGAAGCCATCGGCGGTGGTGGCGAACTGGACGCGCGGGGCGCTCACGGCAATCGCCGCCCGTGGTTGGGGGTTCTCCCCCACCCCGCTCTGCGAGGTGCGTCACACAGGAGACCCGCACGTGGGTAGTCCACCGGAAGTGCACGCGCGCCGCCGCGGCGACGATCGGAGCATGCCAGGAAGCCGACGCCGCGCAGGACAGGCGCCCGGCCGGACTCCTGGCCCAACAGCTCTCGACGCGCGATGCGCGCAGACCTTCGAGGGAGGGAAGACGTGATTCGGACACTCACGCCGGGACACCTCGCACGGCCGCTACCGTGGCTTTCGGCGGCCATTGTACTGCTCTCGGCAGCCGCCGCGACGATCATCTCCGGTCCTCGGCCGGCAGCGGCCACCATGGTCGCTCAGGGGTCGGCGGGGCCCGGGCCGATGCCTCCCCGGCACCCCGCACCGGGAAGGGCGGTGATCCACCCCGACTGATTCGAGGCGCGCCGCCGGGACTACGCTCCTCCTGGCCCGGCGGCGCCACCACACGCCAGGCGGAGTCTGCCGGAGACCAGCTCCCTCCCCGGCGGCTTTCCAGGCGAGGGAGTGGACGGCCCATGCTCCCGGTCCGTCCACTCCCGGCAGACGAACGGCCCCGCGGCGATCTGCTCCCTTCGCCGCGGGGCCGTTGTCGTTGTGAAGGACGGGGGACTTCCGTCCGTGGGCGGTCACTCCCCGGACTGGTGGCGTCAGCCGTTCTGTGCGGGTGGCTGCCAGCCGGCGCTGCGACGCTGAGCGATGGCGCACACGGTGCTGCTGCCGATCGCGCCCTCTTCGTCGTACACGTTGCAGGAGCCGACGGCGATGCCATCGGCCGAGTGGTGAGAGGCGACTTCGAAGCCGAGCCACTCGCCGCGAGGATAGCGGTGCAGGTAGAGCGTGATGTCGGCGTTGATGAATTCGAGGCCGTTGCTGCCCCAGTTCGCCGCCGGGTTCGTCCAGTCCGCGGCGGACGCGACGCGGACGAACGGGGTCAGTTCGATGCCCTCCACCAGCTGGCGGGTCTCGCGCAGCCAGGCTTTGCCCTGGACAACGTTCTGAGGGTCGCGAGGGGTGATCGGCTTCGTTTCCCACATGGGCTCCCAGCCGCCTGGAGGGGCGAAGACGTCGCGGTCCGGGAGCTGGTCCGGGGCGGGGGCATCCCAGTCCGGGGGCGACCAGACGTGACCGGTGGGGTTTTCGGTGCGCCTCAGGAGCACTGCCGTGCCGCGCGCGTAGGACGTGCCTTCGGAGAAGTACTCGACTTCGACCACGCGGATGCGGTTGCCTTCGCGCACGTAGCGGCTCGTGATCTCGCAGGGTGCGAGGGTGGGCAGGCGGTAGAGGTCGATGGTGAGGCGGGCGACGTGGAATTCGCCGTCGCTGGCGTACTGCTTCTCGATTTCGTGGCCGAAGAGGCCGGCGAGGACGCGTGCGTGGAGGGAGTTCGGGTCCCAGGGGCCGCGTGAGATCGGGTTGATGGCGTAGCGGCCGGGGCCAATGGCGACGGTGAAGGGTTGGCGGGCTTCGGATTCGGTGGTCATGTGCGGGAAATCTTGGCCGATGCCGCCGGGAAGTGCGAGGCGTGAGACGTGAGACGTTGGTGGGCGGGACTCCCGGACGGGAGGGCGGCCGGGTCTTCGCGCCGGAGCGTTACAACCGCGCACGCACGGCCGAACTCTCCCGGACGGATGGGCCGCGCGGAAGGTGTTGCGGAGATTGATCCCCACCACCATCCACACGCCAGAGCTTGTCGCGTGGCGGGCACGCGTCTGCGCTGGGAGCGGCCTGAGTGCGCCGGAAACGCGAGGACGGGGCCTGGCGGCCCCGTCTGCTTGTGGCGTGGGTCTTCCGGGCTAGTCGGCGGAGGGGAGGACCTTGGGCTGGAGGAGTTCCATCGCGCGGCCATCGACGTTGAGGGCGCACGGGCCGGGCTTGACGACGAGGACCTCGATGCCGGTCTGTTCGTCCTTATAACGCTTGCCGAGCTGGACGGTTTCCATGCCCGTCGTGTCGACGGTGACGGAGGCGTCCTCCGCGCCGCGCATTTGCATGGGGACGTCGCCGCAGCGAAGTTCGCCTGGGCCGCCCTTGGTGACAATAAATTCGGCTACGCCGCCGGGCACGACGTACCGCTTTCCTGTTTGTGCTGCTGCCATCCGGGCCACTTCTCCGTGAACACTCCGGCCCACCGCCGGAGAGCGATTTAGGCCGGATGCTACCGGCGCCAGATTCGAGGGTCAAACGAAAAGGGGCCCCTGCGGGCCCCTCTCGGGTACGCAAGCGGGTCGCCCCGCCGGACTATTCGACGAACAGCCAGGCGAGCATCGCCGGGTGGTAGTCGCAGGTGAACTTGTACTTGCCGGGATCGTTGAAGGTGATGGTCCGGCTGTCGCCCGGGGCGGGGCCAATGTCGGGCTTGTTGGCGGTACCGTTCACGGTGATGCTGTGGAGGCCCGCCTGGTTGGTGAAGGTCACTTCCGCAGGGGCCGCCATCTTGACCACGCCCTTGTTGGGCTCGCTGCGGACGCCATCGGCTTCCACGATCCAGTCGAACTCGGGGACGGTATTGGTGGCGAAAATCGTGACTTCTTTGGACACCTGCGCGGGCGGCTCAGGTTCGGCGCCACCCGGGGCTTCGCCGGTGCGGATGAACTCGAAGATGCTGTTGGGCACGGCGTACTGGACGCAGGCGGTGCCGGGGTTCTTCGCATCAGGCGGCGCCGTGCCGAACGCATCTTCGGGCAGGTGAAGTTGCGTACCGATGGCGAGCACGGTGTTTTCCTGGATGCCGTTCGCCTCGGCGAGGCTGGCGGCAGTGACGTTGCCGTACCCGGCGGCTGCGTCTTCGAGGGACTGGCCCTTGACGACGTAGCCCTCGATGTCCGGGAGGGCGATGACCACTTCGGGGCTGAGCCGGCCATTCGGGTCCGCACCGTTCGCCTGGGCGAGCGCGGCCGCATCCGTGCCGTGTTTTTGGGCGGCACTGGCCCAGGTATCGCCAGCCTGGACGACGTACTGCGTGCCGGAGGGCAAGCGCAGCTCCTGGCCGGGCTGAACGGCGGCATCTTCACCGATGCCGTTTTCGCGGGCGAGGTCGGCCGGTTCGAGGTCGTGTTCTTCCGCAATCGTCTCCAGGGTGTCGCCCTGCTGGACAACCACGCGCGGCTGGGGAAGGTCCAGGCGGCGCTCGTGGGGGAGTTCCTCATCGTTATCGAAACCGCCGAGCAACTCGCGGTTGAGGCTCGTGAGGGCAGACACGCTGATGCCGTGGCGCTCGGCGATGGCGGCGAGCGTGTCACCGGCCGTGATGGTGTAGGTGGCGCCCTTCGGGAGGCGGAGTTTCGCTCCGGGGAAGAGCCCGGGGATATCCTTGCCGTCGGCGGACTTCAGCTGGAACGTGGCGACGCCCCGCTTTTCCTTGAATTCGTAGGGAATGTTGTTCAGGTCGGCGAGGATGAGGGCGCCGACGTGCTGGGAGTCCGCGATCTTCGTGATTGTCTCGTTGGACTTGTAGACGGTGTAGGTGTAACCGTCCGGGTCGCCCTTGAAGCCGGGGATCTTGAGCTCGGTGCCCTTCTTGATGTTGCCCTCGAGCGGGAGGTTGTTGAGGGCAGCGAGCTCTTTCGGGCCGATGCCATGGGCCTTCGCGATGGTGTCGAGCGTGTCGCCCGAGATAAGGACCGCCAGGCCACCATTCAGATTATGGGCGAACTCTTCAGCCTCTTCCCACCAGTGGGAGGTGGCCTCGCCGTCTTCGGTCACCTCGATGGGCGCGCTGAGGAAGTCCACAAGATGGCGGATCTGGATGGCGTTGAGCGAGCCGCCGTTAGTGTTGAGCCAGGCGGGCATGAGGGTGCCGGCGCGGCCGCAACTGAGCGTGCGCTGGAGGAGCGTGCGGTTTTCGCGGAGTCGGAGCGGGTCCTGGTCCTGGAACTGGGTGGCCTCGTTGTTCAGCAACTGAGGCCCGACACCGCCCTGGCCCTTGTTGCCGTGGCAGGTGCGGCAGTTGTTCGCGAAGAGGAGGGCTCCACGTTCGAGCGACTGGTCGCGCGTCCAGTCGCTCTGGTCCTCGGCGCGGATGGGGAGGTCGATGGCGGAGTAGGCGGCACATCCACCGGTGAAGATGAAGAGCAGGGCGACAATCAGGACGATTTGCTTCTGGGTGTTCAACCGTTCCTCCGCCTAGCCGTTGTAAGGGACCGCTCGCAGCGGATTGTCGGCGTCGCCACTGGTGATGGCGCCGGTATTGACGTTGATGGAACCGTCGGCGTTGACGGTGAGGGCCATGGTGTCCATGGGCCGTGGCGCGGGGCCGAAGACGCGGACACCGGCACGGGAATAGGTGGAGCCGTGGCAGGGGCAGCGGAACCAACCGATGACGCCGGGGAAGTTCACCGTGGCGCCGTTGAAGGCCGGGTTCCAGGGGACGCTGCAGCCCAGGTGGGGGCACTTCCAGTAGAGCGCGAGGAGGCCGCCGGTGCCCCCGGCGCCGAGGACGTCGCCTTCGGGGCCGTTCAGGTTGACGAGCCAGAACTTTCCTTCGCTGATGCGGACAGGGTCCGCGCTCGGGGCGGGGACGCGGTTCGCGGCGACGTTGACGACACCGCCGAAGCCAGTTGGCTTGCGCAGGTTGAAGAACGCCAGGAAGCCGGCGATCTGCGAGCCGACGAAGAGGGCAAGCCCGGCGAAAGCGCTGACGCGCAGGAAGGAGCGGCGGGCGAGCTTGCGCGCTTCTTGCTGGCGGGCCCGTTCGATCCGGCCGGTAGTGCGGGGGGCGCTGGATTCGGCTGCCATTAGTGCGCTGCCTCCTGGCCGGGGATGCCTTCGCTCACCTTGAGTTCCCACGGGAAGACGAGTTCCTGGCCCTGGCCGCGGAAGGCCGTGCCGGCCAGCGTGAGGACGCCGTACGCGGTGACGAACCCGCTGAAGAGGGCGATGAGGGCATCGCGGCGGTTCACAACCCAGCCGATGCGCCACATCGTGTAGATCATCAGGCAGGGAAGACCGACGAGGACGGCGATGGGGATCGCCTGTTCCACCAGCCAGCCGGGGAAGTCCAGGTTCTGAAAGCTCGTTGGGCCGCCGGAGCCGGTGCCATCGAGGATGCGCAGGTTGAACGGCAGGTAGGTGATGTCCTTCGACCATTCGGGCCAGGGCAGCTGGGACTGCATGGAGCGGACGTTTTCGAGGAAGCGGAGGCGGTCGCCGCCCGAGAGCCCGAACCAGTCGTTCAGGAAGAAGGCGATCTTGCCGGAGTCCCAGAGGATGAGGAGCCAGGTGCCGACGAAGCCGATGATGCCGGCGACGACGGTGATCTTGACCGAGTTTTCGGTGGAGAACCACGCGCCCTGCCCCTCGGTGTCGCGGTCGAAGTAGGGGAACGCGCCGAGGATGATGAGCCAGACGGTGGGGATGATGATGCCGGCCATGGCGGCATTCATGTGGAGCAGGAGTTCCTGGAGGTTGAGGAGGTACCACGGCGCCTTCGAAGGGTTCGGCGTGACGTCGGCGTTCGCCTGGTCCAGGAGAGGGGCGTTCATGACCACGGAGAGGAAGAAGAGCGTGACCGTGAAGAGCATCGCCGAGATGAACTCGACAAAGACGAGGTCCGGCCAGACGAGGACTTCCTCGTCTCGGGCGCGCGCCTGTGGGCGGGCGACAGGCCGGGCTACGACTGCGGTTGCCATGCTATCCCCTCATTCCTCGTGAAAGTTGGGCGCCGGGCGCCCGGGTGTTCGGCCTAGAGCGGGCGGGCGAGGCCACCATCCCGGCGGATTCGCCAGAAGTGGACGGCCATGAAGATAGCGGCCAGAAGCGGCAGGCCGATGACGTGGAGCGTGTAGAAGCGGATGAGCGAGTCGGGGCCCACTTCGAAGCCGCCGAGCAGCCAGAAGCGCGTCTTCGGGCCGAGGACGGGGGCGGAGCCGGCGATGTTGGTGCCTACGGTGATTGCCCAGAAGGCAAGCTGGTCCCACGGGAGGAGGTAGCCGGTGAAGCTGAGGAGGAAGGTGAGGACGAGGAGGATGACACCCACCACCCAGTTGAATTCTCGGGGGGGCTTGTAGGCGCCCGTGTAGAACACGCGCATCATGTGCATGAAGACGAGGATGACCATGGCGTGGGCCATCCAGCGGTGCAGGTTCCGCATGAGCTGGCCGAACTGCACCGTCGTCGTGATGTTCTGGATATCGAGGTAGGCCCGTTCGACGCTGGGCACGTAGTAGAACATCAGCAGGATGCCGGTGACCGTGAGGCCCAGAAACATGAAGAACGAGAGGCCGCCAAGGCAGTAGGTGTGCGTGATCTTGACGTGGGTGCGATGGATGCGCGTCGGGTGGAGGTGGAGGAAGACGTTCGTGGCGACGACGAGCATCTGGTTGCGGGGGGTGTTCGGGTAGCCGGTCCGGAAGATGGATTTCCACACATAGTTGTGGAACATCTTGTCGTAGAGCTTATCGGCGAAAGACGGCTTTGCAGGGGTTTCGACGGCCATGCGCTTTACCTCTGCCACCAGGCGCCAAAGGCGACCATGATGGCCAGCGAGACGAGGATGGTGATGGTGACGAAGACGAGTTCGAGCGTCTCGGCGAAGTCGTGCGGAAGATTAGCCCATTCCAAGTGGCCGGCCTCCCCGGGAGTTTGCCGGGCGCAACGCGGCCCGGCGACTTTGTGAATCGCGTCGCAAGGCGAGTTATACCATCGGCCGCAGACTCGGATCAAACGTGCCGGGGCCGGGTAAGGGAGTGTGCGGCGGCGCCAAACCGGCCCGCGGTAGTGGTGTATCGGCGCTCGTCATGGGATTGGCGGGCGGCCCGCCCGTGGGCGCCCGCCGGCGCGGTCCGGCGCGGCGACGTTCGCGGCGCCCTTCTCCCTCGCCGCCACTCCCGTACACTGCGCCGGTGCCCACGTTCGAACGCGACGGCTTTTCGATGTACTACGAGGAAGCGGGGGACCCGGAAGCGCCCGCCGTAGTGCTCCTGCACGGCTTCACCAGCGACCACCGGATGTGGCTGCCGGTGGCGGAACCACTCAGCCAGGACTACCGCATCATCGCGCCCGACATGCGCGGGCACGGGGCGACCACCGCCCCGGAAGACCTTGCCACGTACACGATGGAGGCATTCGCGGGCGACGTGGCCGCGTTGCTCGACCACCTGGAGGTGGACATCTGCGCGCTGGCCGGCTGCAGCTTCGGCGGCATGGTCGCCCTGCAGTTCGCGGTGACGTGGCCGGAGCGGCTCGCGGCGCTCGTCCTGAGCGATACATCGGCCGCGTTCGCCCACCCCGAGTACGACGAGCGCTACCTGCGACGGGAAGAGACCATCGCCGCGCAGATGGACCTGGTGGAACGCTTCGGCCCGGCCGAGGTGGGGCGGCGGGCGGCGCGGGACATCGGCGACGAGTTCCTGGCCGCCGGCATCCGCCAGCGCTGGGCGAGGATGTCTCGCGAGGGGTTGCTCGGCGCGGCAAAGGCGCGGCGCGAGCGCCCGGACCTGCTCGGACTGGTGGGCGAACGGATCACCATGCCAACCCTCGTGTGCATCGGCGAAGACGACCCGGTGCGGAGCGCCTGCGAGGTGATGATGCGCGAGCTGCCGGCGGCGCGGTACCTGACCTTCAAGGCGACTGGCCACGGGATCCCCTCGCTCCAGCCGGAGCTGTACGCGCGCGAAGTGCTGCGGTTCTTCGACGACGTGGAAGAAGGGCGCGAAGTCGCAGAGAAGCGCCGCGTAGGGTAGCCTCTGCCCCGGATGCGACCCTGCCCCGAGCGCATACCGCGGTGTTGGCGAGGTATGGCGATGGCCCGTCCGACCACAACGGCCATCCGGCGCAGCGAAATCGTCGATGCGACCATCCGGGTGATGGCGCGCCGGGGCTGGAACGAAACGTCGATCGACGAGATCACGAAGGAAGCGCGCGTCAGCCGCGGGCTGGTTTCCTACCACTTCCGGGATAAGAACGAACTGCTCTCGGGGGTGCTGCAGCGCTGCCGGGAGATGTTCCTGCGGGATGTCCAGGCGGCTGTCGAGGCCCAGGAGCCACCGGAGGAACGGATGCGCTGCGCCACCCGCGCTTCGCTGCTGCTGGCGCGGACGAACCCGATGCCCTACGAGGTGTTCCTGCACTTCTCCACGAGCGGACGGACGGACGCGCGCCTGGCGGAGGAGATCCGGTCCCTCTACCGGACGTACCGGCAGGAAGCCGCGAACGCCATCCGCGAATGCCAGCGAGCGGGCGTGTACCGGGACGACATCGACGCGGACGCTGCGGCCGCGAAGCACCTGGGGACAATCATCGGGATCTCGTTGCAGTGGCTGATCGACCCGGGCTCGTTTGACCTGGAGGCGGCGAGCGAGCAGGCGTTGGAGATGTTGATGGATTCGCTCGAGCAGCGCGGCCGCGCTGGATCGCAGGCGGTGCCGGGGCGAGGCAAGAAGTAGCGGGGGAGGCAGGCGCCTCCCCCGTTGTTGATGGGGCACCGGCGGGGACCGCCGGCCCTCGGCGGCCGGCGGGCCGGTCACTGGCCCGCTGGGGCGCCTGGGTACAACACCGAAGGGTCGCTATCGACGAACCCGGCCCGGCCCGTCGGCGAGAGCTTTCGTTCTCGCGAGCTGGGCTGGATGGCGTCGGCTGTCAGGCCGCTGCCGGGCGCGATGCCGGTGGAGCCGGCCGGCAGCTCAGGGTCGAAGTCGACGATGCCGGTGCGGCCGTGCTTCGAGCGCTGTTCCTCGCGCGCGCTGGGCTGAATGATCTCGGCCGTCAGTCCGCTACCCGGCTGGATGTTCGTCGAAGATGAGAGCGGTGCCGCTACCGGTGCGTCAGCCTCCTCGAAGAGGGGTGATTCCGCGGCGGTGAAGCCGAGGACGACTCCGAGGCCGACGCTCGCGAGCGCAACTGCCAGTTGCCGCCTCGAGCCCGGCCAGGGCTGGTTGGGGTTGGGGATGTTCTGGATAGTCACGACTGTTTCCTCCCGTACCGCGTCCTGTGCGGTACGGCAACAGGCTCGCCGCGCGACTCGACGAAAAACCCACCTTATGGTCTTCATGCGATACTGGAATCTCATCGGCCCACGACTATGACACGATGCGTTCCATCGCATAGGGGGGCTTTTTCTGTCCCGCGCCCCCCAATGATGTGCCCGGGCGATAAGCCCAGACTTCTCGAGGTTCCCTTGGCATGATCCGGCAGCAGTCACCCACCAACCGGCCGACGCACTACAAGAGCAGGTATAAGCACGACCTCAGCCCGCGCGAGCGGGAAGTCCTGACCCTGATCGCGAAGGGGCGCACGAACGGAGAGATCGCCAATTCGCTGGGGCTGGCCTTCGAGACGGTCAAGTGGCACGTGAGCGGGATCCTGGGCAAGCTCCAGGTGGATTCACGCGAGGAAGCTGCCGCGTACTGGCGGCACTACAACAGCGCGGGCGGCAGGCTTACGCGCGGGCTTCACGCGCTCATTGGCCTCCTGACCGGCAAGCCGGCAGCGATCGCCGGGGGAGCGCTGGCCGCAACGGCCGCCGGAGCCATCGCATTGGCCGCCATCTGGATGGGCCTGAGCCGCGAGGACAGCGACCTTCCGCTGATCGCCGAGGAATCACCCGTCCCCGCACGCGTGGGGAATCCTGTGGCGCTGGCGGCCGCGCCCAGCGAGGCCTCCGACGTGCTGTTGTCTCCATCCTCAATCTGGTACCAGCGGCAGGGCGAAGGCGTGTGGCGGCTCGACCGCGCTACGGGGTCGCTGACGCGGGTGATGGCTGCACCGGCGGCGTGGCAGTTTCCGATCACCTCGGGCGGTGCGGTCGTCTGGGCGATGAACGCGAACAGGACGGGGGCAGTCGGCTTCGATGAGGCTACCGGCGCGGAGGTGCGCGCGTTCCGATTCACGCTGCCCGGCCCGTTCGTGGAAACATGGATGGCGGCAACCGAGACCAAGCTCTACGTGGCGATCCGTCACACAAATCACGTCGAGCGGTACGACATCGCCACCGGCAAGGCCGACGGGACGGTTGAAGTGGAACTCCCGAAGGACCTGATCCTGGCCGGCGGTTCGCTGTGGACACTCGTGAGCCGGGAAGATGCCATCGACAGGATAGACCCCGAGACCATGCAGGTTGTGGCCAGGATCCCGCTGCCGCTGAAGAAGCTGCACAACTTCTGCGGTTCGTGCCTGCAGCAGGTTTTCGCTTCGGAAGACTCGATCTGGGCCCTGAGCGCCGCCGGCGAAGGCACCGGGACCCTTTACCAGGTCACACGCATCGATGTGGCGACGAACGAGGTCCTCGCCGTCCATGAGTTCGAGGGAAGGGCCGGGTACACGATGGCTTTCGACGTGCTGGGCGACGCCTGGCTGGGCCATCGCGCCCCGGGTTCGCCACACGGCGACCTCGTGCACATCTCCGCGGCAACGAACGAGATTGTCGAGCGCATCCCGCTCCCGATGGGGAAGACGATGCTGGAAACCGTGACTCCGGTGGGGGTTGCTGTCGATGGTGACGACGTCTGGGTGTTCACGGCCGAAGGCGAGATGGTCTCGGTACGACGCACGCCCTGATCGCCCTGGGGGCGGGGATCGACGGTGAACGTGGGGCGGTAATTCGGGAAACCCCTATGACCCTACCTTGATGCCGCTGGTACAGTGGGGCCGGGGAGGACGTTGATGGAAGGTGGGGCAATCGGCGAACGCACCTTGCGGCGCCTGCCGTTCGCACTGGCGGCGGCCTGCCTGGCAACCGGCGCGCTCGGCCTCGCGTTTACCCTGCACGAACGCACCCTCCTTGTCCCCTACCAGCCCGTTGGCTATGCCGACGCGGTCCGCGAACCGGACACGAAGCGCAAAGGCGGAGAGGCCCCCGGGTCCCTCCTCGATGGGCTTACGCCGGAGTCTCAGTTCGTGGCGGAAGTGGCGGAGACCCCGGCGGTTGTCGCCCCCGCGCCGGCGCCAGCGCGCGTTTCGGCGGCGGCAGCGCCATCCGGCGGACTGGCAGTAGTGCCGGCCGTGCCGGCAACCCCTCCCGAGGACACCGGCGGGGCAGTGCTGGATTCCGAACCTCCGGCTGTGCCCCGGGCCGCGGACGCGTCAGCGCCGGCCCCGGCGCCAGCATCGAACAGCCGGCCCCCGGTGAGCGTCCTTTCGGTCGAGACAGGGACTTCGCTGCCCTCGTACGGGAGCCGTTCGCCAGACACCAACCAGGACCGCCCTTCGGCGACCGACAACAAGCCGGCCCCCACAGCGACGCCGACACAGGCGCCGCCGCCGCCCGCGAACACGCCGGCGGCGACTCCCACGAAGACGCCACCCGGGAAAGCGAAAAAGTAGCCGGGTTTGGCCCGGCCTTGTCATCCCGGGCGGGGCGTGGCAACGTTCCGGCGCACTTCGCAACGAAAGCAGGGCCGGGAGATGAAGCTGGGGATCAGCATTGGCTATTCGGGCGCGGACATGCGCCTGCCGATCGAGAAGGTGTTGCGGGCAGAAGAGCTTGGCTACGACTCCGCCTGGACGGCCGAAGCGTACGGTTCCGACGCGATCACGCCCCTGGCCTACATCGCCGCACTGACGAAGCGGATCCGGCTCGGCACGGGCATCATGCAGCTCGCCGGCCGCGCGCCCGCCATGGCGGCAATGCAGGCTGCGACCGTCGATGCGCTCGCCGGCGGCAACCGGATGATCGTGGGGCTCGGCGTTTCCGGCCCGCAGATCGTCGAAGGCTGGTACGGCCAGCCGTGGGGCAAGCCCTACTACCGGCTCCGCGACTACATGCAGATCATGAAGAAGGTGTTCGCGCGGGAAGAGCCGGTGACCCACAACGGCAAGGAGTTCCAGCTGCCGTACCACGGCCCGGGCACCCTGGGCATCGGCAAGCCGCTAAAGAGCATCCTCCACATGAACCCCAACATCCCCGTCTGGCTCGGCAGCGGCACCGAGACGAACGTCCGCCTCGCGGCCGAAGTGGGCGATGGCATCCTCCCGCTCGGCTTCGTACCGGCCACGGCGTCCATGTACCGGCCGTGGATCGAGGAAGGGTTCGCCCGCGCCGGCAATGGCAAGTCATGGAAAGACTTCGAGTTGCAGGGCAGCACCACCGTCATCATCACGAAGGACCTGCGCGAAGCCTTCCGCCAGATGAAGCCGCGCATCGCGCTCTACGTCGGCGGCATGGGCCACCAGGACAAGAACTTCCACAACGACATGATGGTGCGCCGCGGCTACGGCGACGCCGCGAAGACGATCCAGGAGCTGTACCTGGCCGGGCGCAAAGCGGAGGCCATCGAAGCCGTCCCGGACGAGTTCTGCGACGACGGCGCGCTGGTCGGCCCGCCCGAACGCATCCGCGAACGCTACCGTGCCTGGGAAGACAGCGGCCTCACCGGGATGACCATCGCCGGCGACGACGCGGCGATCGAGCTGATGGCGGAGATCACGGGTGCAAGCAAGGGCAACCAGGGCTGATTTCAACACGGGCCCGGTAGTCGCGGAGCTCCGTCTCCACCCGCGCCATGCGCCGGGGAACTGCACGAAGCGCCCCGCAGCTGCCACCGAACCGCATGACTGCGGTTCCTCTGATCCCATGCGTCCTGCCTCGCCACCGAACCGCATGACTGCGGTTCCTCTGATTCGATGACCGGTAGTCGCGGAGCTCCGTCTCCGCCCGCGCTATGCGCCGGGGAGTGTTGGGCGTCGGCCACGCGCGTGAGCAAGCGCGGGGCATCTGCCGCCCCAAAAGCAAGTGAGTTATGTCCGGTATGTCGTTCTTGCCGCACCTCCTTCGTCGGAGTACACAGAACGCCCTACGCGGGCACCAGGAGAATCCCCCATGGCGCAGTTCATGCTCACGATCATGTACGACCCCAGCCAACCGCCCGACAGCATCCCCAGCCGCCAGAAGTTGCACGCCGCGCTGGGCGAGGAGATGCGCGCGAAGGGGCAGTACCTCGGCGGCGCCGGACTCGCCCCCGTGGAGATGTATGCAAAGCGCGTGATGGAGCAGGGCGAAGATTCGCCAATCCTCGACGGCCCGTTCGCCGAGACGCGTGAAGCGCTCGGAGGCTACTTCATGGTCGAATGCAGCGAAGAAGAGGCCCTGGACTGGGCTCGCCGCATCGCGCACGACCCACGAAGCTGGATCGAAGTGCGCCGGATGTGGATGGACCCGCACGGGGCGTGAGTCGCACCACCACTCCGAGGCGCGCGCGTCAGCAAGCGCGTGGCCGCTCGATTCAGCACGAGCTCCTGGCGCCGCGAACGATCACTCCGGCAGAAGCTGCACGGCCCGTGTGTCGAGCGACCGCTCCGCGACCACCCTCGGAGGGCGGGTGGAGGCCCCAAGTTCCACGGCCTTGAGCCCGTAGCAGGGCTTCGGACAGCCCTCGTTGTAGTCCGCGGCCAACCCCGGACCGACCTCCAGCGCAACGGCATGCCCGCCCACGGCATCGAACACGACCGCCTCCACCGCCGCACCGGGCTCCAGCGAGGCGGCCTTCCGCACTTCGCGCAGGTCGAACACCTGGAGGCCGGACCCACGGTACTGGACCAGGGCGCCGTCCGCGGGCTCCTCGTACCAGCTGGCGTAGCCGATGACCCAACGGCCATCCGGCGACAACGCGAACGCGCCCACCGATTCATCGCGCAGGACCACACGCATCGAAGAAAGCTCAACGACGCGCAGCCCCGCGGGCTTGCTGGAAGCGCATGGCCGGGCGGGCTCGCCGCACCACTCATCGCGCGTGGCGGCCGCAACCAGGTAACGGCCATCCGGGGTAACTGCGGCTGCCGCGGTGTAATACTCGGCGCCCTTGGCGTGAGCCGTGGATACGAACTGCCCGCCGAGCCAGCCGAGCCCGCGCTTCCAGGCCGGTCGCGCCTTCGCCAACGAGCGGTCGTCGCGCACCGCCATCGACGAGAGGTCGACGGTGAGAATCCGGTCGGTGGCGCCGTCGACGATGTATGCGGAAGCGCCATCGGGCGCGAGGGCGAGCGCGGGCAGGTAATAACCGGCCTCGCGGCCCGGCGTTTCGGGGCGCACCTGGCCCGCGGCAAGGCCCCGGAGCGGGACGCTCGCGAACAGGCCGCTCGCGATGTCCAACCGAGCGAGGAGGGGGTCGCCCTGCTGGATGTTGGCCCGGGCATCCGACGACGCGTGCCCGAGGAGGTAAATCGCCCGCTCATCGGCCGACAGATACAGGGGCGAGGCGGCCCAGAAGTTGGCCTTCGCCACGGTTGTCACGATCCCGGCGGCCACATCCAGGCGAGAGAGCGCGGCTCCCTGGGGGCCGTCCCGGAAGTAGACCGCCCTGCTGTCCTTACTCCATGCAAACCCGGACGGATACGTCGATGACCGCAGGTGCTCGCGCATGGTCCAGCTACCGAGGTCGACCGTGACCAGCTTGCTCCCCGGGGCGGAGCCGCTGACCGCGATGGTGAGCACGAGGTGGCCCCCGTCGGGGCTGAGCGAAGCGATGCTGGCCGCCTGCATTGGATCGTGGGGCGCGTACCCCGCGATGTCCTGCCCGGTCGAAGGGTCAATCGGACGGAGCGCTCCACCCACGGCCGACGCAGCGCCGTTCGGCCAATCGACCAGGAAGATCGATGCGCGAGTGCCATCTGCCGGGCGGCTCGCCGTGATCGTTGGCGCCGGGGTCGGCGAGGCGGGCGGAGGAGTCGAAGTCGGGATAGCGCCGGCCACCGCGAGAGAGGGCGCCGGCGCCCCTTCGGGACGGGTCTCGGAGCTGCAGGCCAGCAGCAGGAGCGCAACTGAGACGACGACGGGGCGGCGCATGTTCGCGAAAGGTACACCGCTGCCGGCGGCGGTTCCCACCCCGAGCTGCGCGATCTCCCGAGACCTCCCTGTTCTCCGTGCCTCCGTGTTGTACCGAACGTTGGGCCTACGGGGCGTCCGACGGCGCGGCGCTCGTTCGTGAGAGAGGTACGGCGGTCCGCACCACGAGGGCTCCGTGACCTCCAACCCTCCGTGTTCTCCGTGCCTCCGTGGTGAACCGATCCTGGGCCTACGTCCGGCCGAACCGCACCGTCGCGATCTCCCACGGCCGCAGGGGAAACGTCCAGGGCCCCGCGGGCGAGAGAGTCTCGATGTGGTTCTCCATGAGGTCGCAGAGCCCGGCGCCGGGCCCGGCCCACGGCACCGACACCGCCGCATCCGACTGCCCGTCCGAGGCGTTGTAGACCCGGATCAGCGGTGCGCCATCGACGTCGCTGCGGGTGAGCGCCGTCGGCACGATGCCCGGGGTGATCCGCGCCAGCGGCACATCGGAGCCCAGCGAGCCCTGGTGCTCGTTCGTCGCCCACGCGAGCGGCGGGTACGCGAACGAGTGGGCCATTGCCTGGACGTTGTTCTCCCGCCAGCCGCCGCGGTAGGTCGTCAGCGAGAACTCGAAGGTGTGCGTGCCCTGCATCTGGCTGTCTTCGGTCGAAATCGTCGGCCCTGCGCCGCCACGGCGAGAGACGAGGTCCGGGCGCGAAAGCCAGCCGACGCAGCGGAGGAGCGTGAGCGCGTACGCCTGGCGTCCTTTCCTGTCGCGGACGACTTCGCCCTCCTGGAGGCCCTTGTTGAACACCGCGAGGCCGACTTCGTCTCCCTCGAACGCGGCGAAGGTCTTTTGCGGAAACGTGGTGGGCGGCTGTTCGTTGCTCACGCCGTTCCACGGCGGCGGTGTGAGCGAGCGTTCGGCGACGTGGAACTGGTTCTCGGTGATGGCGGACCCGGTGACGAACGGGAGGGGGAAGAGCGCGCGCAGGCGATGGTCGCGCGCGGCGTTGTCCAGGGTGACGCGGAAGTCCACCCGGTTGAGACCGCGGTAGAGCGTGACCGTGGTGACAATCGGCAGGAACGTCGAATCACGCTTCGTGCGGCCCGTGCGCCTGGCGTTCAGCTCGAAAGGTACTTCGTAGAGGCTCGCGTAGCGCAACGTCTGCGCGACCGCGTTGGACTGGACCGCGAGAAGGTCGACGGAAATCGGCGTTGATACGCCATCGGGCAGGATGTCGGCGTTGTATTCGTCGCCGCGGTCGCCTTCGGAGACGAAGGCGCAGACGTTTTTCAGGTCGATGCCATTCTGCCAGTCGCGGATGCGGAGGCGGCCGCGCCTGTCGAGCCAGGCTTCGTACTGCTCGTTGGATATCGCTCCGGCGCGGCGGTTGGCCCTCACCCCCTCCCCCTCTCCCGCGCCGGCCTCCCCGGGAACGAGGACCTGGACGCCGAGGGCGCCGCTGGCCGGCAACACCGCGACGATTTCGGCGCGGGCGGACTTTCGGACGGTAATCTCTGCCGTGTCGGCGAGGTTGTTGGCGGCGACCTGGCGCACCTCGTGCCGGATCGTCTCCTCGTCCACAACGTTGAGGTCGGGCCCGACCGTGGTCGTCACCTTCAGGTGGCGCCCATCGAGCTCCCACTCCATGGCCTCGACGTTCTGCTCGTCGTAGCGCTGCTCGCGCAGGAAGTCCAGGTGGCGCATGGCCTGCCAGGGCGTCAGGGCGGTTTCGTGGACCAGGACCTCGCCCCGGCTTTCGATCTCATCCCTGTGGAACGGGACGCGCGTCCCATCGGGCAGCAAGAGTTCGCCTGCCCGGTCAGCGAACTCCCCGGGTACGTTCGCGTGCAGGACGGCGGCGGCGTTCGCCACCGGCCGCCATACGGCCAGCCCGCCCGGCGCCGGCACGTCCACCCGCCCCGCGATGTGCCACATGGCCTCTTTCGCCACCTGCATCGCAAGCTGCTCCGCGCGGTCGTAGCGGGGCATCATCTCGCGGTGTGTCTGGTCCACGCTGCAGCCGCAGATTGAGTCGTGGGGGGAGTTTTCGAGCAGCGTGCGCCATGCGTGGCGGAGCGCGGGCGTGCCGTCAGGCCCGTGATGGAGGTAGGAAAGCAGTTCCAGCGGTTCGGCGTACTTCTCGAGCGCGCCCGAAACCTCGAAGTCACGCTGCTTGATGTTCATGCGCGCCGAAAGCACGCCGACGAGCACGTTCGAACGATCCGGAGAACGCATCTCGCCGTGGTGGACGACTTCGTCCACCCCCGCTTCCAGTACGGCCCGCTCGTACTCGGCGAGCGTCGCGAGCCGGAAGTCGTACCCACGGCCGGCGGCCGCGGCCAGCGCCTCGGGGACGTGCTTCTCCATGCGCGAGTGGTCTGTCCCGTTCATCAGCACGGCGGGCAGCCCTTCCGCAAGGTCGCGTTCCTGGCGGCGGGCGCGTTCGATCAGGTCGTCCGGCTCCTTCGGGAGCCGCCAGCCGCTCGAGTAGCTGTTGCGCAGGTAGAGCACCGGCAACCGCGTGCCATCCGGGGCTTCCCACCAGAAGCTCCAGCCGGGGATGGCGTCCGAGACGCCGCGCCAAAGGCAGGCGCTCGTGAGGCCGAGCTGCTTCATGAGCTGGGGCATCTGCGCGATGTGGCCGAACTGGTCGGCGCAGTGCCCGACGCGCAGCGACCCGCCGAGCCGTTCGGCAAAGCGGATGCCGCGCTGGAAGCTGCGGATGTGAGATTCGCCGCTCGGCAGGAATTCGTCCGGCTGCACCCACCACGGCCCGATGACGATGCGGCCGGCCTCGATCAGCGCCCGAAGGCGGCCCTCGTTCTCGGGCCGCAGAGCCAGGTAGTCATCGATGACGATGCTCTGGCCATCCAGGTTGAAGCAGCGGTACTCGGGGTGCTGCTCCATGTGGTCCAGGAGCTCGTCGATCATCTGGACGAGGCGCCAACGGAAGAGCTCGTGGGGCTGGTACCACTCACGGTCCCAGTGGCAGTGGGGGACGACGTAGACGGTGCGAGGCATCGAGGGCGGATGGTACAGGCGCCGCGCGTCAGGCGTCAGGGTGGCGCGTGGAGCGGCGCCGGTCAGGAGATCGAGTCGGCGACGCCTTCGACGACGGCGCCAAGCACTTCACCGGCGATGTCGGCGGAGGCGGACAGGACATCGCCGGCGGCGGATGCCACCGCGCCCGCGACGGCGGCAGCATCGGCCGAGGTGAGCACATCGCCGGCCGCCGAGACGGTGGCGCGGGCCGCCCCGCTGACGACGTCCGCCACTGCGCCGGCGTCGACGGCGGAGAGGGCCTCGCCGGCGGTGGAGGCGGCCGCACGGGCGGCCCCGGTGACCGCACCGGCAACGGCGTCGGCGTTGACCGCGCGGAGGCCGGCACGGGCCAGGCTCCCGAGGGCATTGCCTCCTTCGCCCAGGAGCCCGGCACCCTTCGAAACGACAGCCGAAGCGGCGTCGAGGGTGGGCCCATCGGCGGCCTGGACCACCTCGTAGGTCAGGCTGTGACGGGGCTCGAGCGGGGGCATGTCGTTTGCCGCGCGCTGGCCGGTTTTCTTGCGGCGGGGACCGGGCATGGGCGAATCATAGCGCAGGCGCCGGATGCCACGTCTCTGCCCTTGCGCGGATGCCCCTCCCGTGACCCGCTCCCTGCGAACCTGACACCTGACGCCCGACACCTCTATACTGCGCGGTGCTCCGGGAAACCCGGGCTGGGAGGTTCCCCGTGAAAAAGATGTTGGGCATCTTCGCACTGCTGGGCGCGCTGGTTGGCGCGATCATGTTCTGGCGCAAACAGCAGGATGACGACGAGTTTCTCGACGAGGAGCTCGAGTAGCTCACGTCGCAGCACCATGAGTCCTGTGGTCGTCCGGTGCTGAATTGCTGAGCCGGGTTAGCGATATGTGGCTCGCAGGCGGCCGGCGGGCTACCATGACCGGGTGCCAGTCGAAATCACCTACCTCGGTCGAAACTGCTTCCGGCTGAAGGGCCGGGAAGCCTCTGTGATCACGGACCCGTGCCCGCCCGAGAGCGGGTTCACACTCGGGAAGCAGACCGCGGACATCGTGACCCTCAGCCGGCGGGATGACCCGGGCTACTCCTATGTGGAGGGCATCGGCGGGCACCCGATGGTCCTCGATGCCCCTGGCGAGTACGAGATCAGCGGAGTGCTGGTGACGGGTATCGCTTCGAAAGCCGCCGACGGCAGCCGCAACGTGGTGTTCATCAGCGAGATCGACGGCATCCGCATCGGGCACATGGGCCTGGCCGCGACGGTGAACCTGGAAGACTTCAAGGACGTGGATGTCCTCTTGCTCCCCGTCGGGGGCGGGGCGGGGCCGGCGCCGAACGTAGCGGCGGACCTGATGACGAAGATCGAACCGCGTGTCGCCATCCCGATGAACTACAAGGCAGGCGGCGAAACCGCAGACCTGCTGCCGCTGGAGAACTTCCTGAAGGAAACGGGCACGCGCCCGGAACCCCAGGCGAAGCTGAACGTGAGCCGGAGCGGGCTGCCGGCCGACCTGACGGTGATGGTACTGGAGCCGAAGTAGCGCCGCGCTACCGCACGCGGGCGAGCTTGTCCGGGTTCCTGACGGCGTAAATGGTGCGGACCGCGCCCTGTTCGTCCACGTCCAGCAGGAGGAGGGTGTCGATGCGGCCGCTCTTCGTGCAAAGGAGGACACCCGGGTCGCCGTTGACATCGACGGCTTCCACGGGCCCGGCCGGGAGCTTGCGCGCGACGCCAACAGTGAAGCGGGCGACGCGGTCGGCGCCGAAGATCGGGTTGATCGCGGCCGCGGCCTTGCCGCCACCGTCGGAGTAGGCGACGACATCGGCGGAGAGCAGTTCGAGCAGGCCAGCCATGTCGCCTTCGGTCACGGCCTGGAGGAAGCGCGCAGTGAGGGCGAGGCGCTGGCTGTAGCTGGCCGTGTGACGGTGCTGGCGCTCGGCCAGCCGCTGGCGGGCGCGGTGGAACACCTGGCGGCAGGCAGCCTCCGACTTCTGGACGACCTGGGCGATGTCGCCGTAGTCGTAGTCGAAGACTTCGCGCAGGAGGAACACCGCCCGTTCGACCGGGCCGAGTTCTTCGAGCATGACGAGGAACGCGAAGCTCACGGACTCATGGCCGGTGACCGTGTCCTCCGGCGAGGGCCCGGCGCCGGCACGAAGGACGAGCGGTTCCGGGAGCCAGGGGCCGATGTACTGCTCGCGCGTGGCGCGGGCCGACTTCAACTGGTCCAGGCAGAGGCGCGTGACGACCGTCACGAGGAAGCTGCGCGGGTTGTGGACGGCGCCCTCGTGGGCGCGGAAGCGGAGGTACGCGTCCTGGACTGCGTCCTCCGCTTCCGCGATGGTGCCGAGCATGCGGTAGGCGACCCCAAACAGGAGTTGCCGGTGCTCTTCGAAGACGGCGTCGCGGGCGGCGACGGCGGAGGTCATGCTCCTAGCCTACCGCGCCGGCGAGCGCCCGTGCGGGTTCGCGCGCGAGCCACGCCGAGACGGCCCGGGCGGCCAGGCGTGCGCTGCCGAGCGTGCCATCGCCGATCCAGCCGCTGTCGCCCACCCAGTCGCCGGCGATGAACACGCCGGGGTGGTCGGCGAGGGCCGGGCCGGGCCGGCCGGCGATGCCTCCGCGGTCTGCGCGCGGCACGGCCGTGTGGCTGAGCATGTTGGGCAGGTGCTGGCGGTGGACTTCGAGGGCGCGCCAGCCGGGCTGGACGAGGTCGAGGAAGGCTTCCATTTCGTGGAGGTCCCGCGCGGCGTCGTGCCGTTCGTCCACGGGGATGTACTTCGCCACGGACATGAGGACGCGCCCTTCGGGGGCGAGATCCGCGTAGAGCGAGTGCACGGAGAAGTAGAACGGAGAGTCGATCCCGAGGGCGAACCGCCGCCGGGGGTTGGGCAGGCGCGTCACGCCGATATCGAGGCAGGCGATGCGCTGGGGGATGGAATCGGCGGCGTGGCGGGCGAGTTCGCCGCTCGACGGAAACAGCCGCGAAGCCGCATCGGCGGGCAGGGCGAGGACGGCCGCATCGGCCTCGAACTCGCGCCCGCCGGCGAGGCGGAAGCCGCGGGCGGGCCCTTCGAGGACGGCTTCGACGCGCTCGCCGGTGCGGATTTCGGCGCCGAAGAGGTGGGCCTGTTCGCGGAGGCCGTCGACGAGCGTCTGCCAGCCACCGTCGATGTAGGTCACGCCTCTGCCGGCTCCGGCGAACTGGCGGGAAGCATCGCCGATGGGGATGACGGCGGGGGCATTGCTGTACGTCGCCACCCGCAGGAGGGCCGCGGCGTACTCCCGGGCGGCCGGCTGGGAGAATTCGGCGAGCCAGTCCTGGGCCGTGCGGCCGTCCTGGGGGAGGCCCTTGCCGAGGGCGAGGAGTTGCCGGCCGGCTTCCACGCGGGCGCGGACGCCGAACAGGCGGGTGGTCAGCAGGGAGCGGCCGCCCACCGGGAGCGCGAAGGCGCGCCCGTTGCGGATGGCGACCCCGGCCAGGTCGGGCTTGCGGCCGGTGTAGGCGACACCGAGATCGGCGAGCGCCTGTTCGGCGCTGCCGCCGGGATAGACGGCGTGGGGGCCCATGTTGTGGAGGAAGCCTTGCTTGCGCGTCGTGGCTGCGCGGCCGCCGAGGTCGCTGCTCTGTTCGAAGAGGGTGACGCGGTGGCCTTCGCGGGCGAGATAGGCGGCGGTGGCGAGGCCGGCAAGGCCGCCTCCAGCGATGGCCACGCCGGGTCGGGTGGTTTCTGTCACGTGCGTCTCCCGTGGGAGCGGCCGAAGCCGCGGATGCAAAGAAGACGAGCAAGCGGCGCCGCCTGTGACAGTGACCGGGGAAAGGGAAAGGACCTGGCGCGGGCCGTGGGCGAGTTGCGCTGCCGCGGTTAGCCGGCGTTCGCTGCGCCCCGCAAGAACTCCTCGTTGTACCAGACGGCCGCGAGGATGCGCTCCCATGACCAGCCTTCGCTGAGGAGGCGTTCGGTGAGCATGAGCTGCGTGCCGACTTCATTGGCAAGCGTGGACATCAGGTCCGAAAGGAGGCCCTCGGCGTCGTCGCCGAGGATGTCGTGCAACTGGACCTCCCGCTTGCGGGCGATCGCCCGGTAGGCGAGCGTGGCGATGGCCAGGCGGCGCGTGGCAAGGTCGCCCGGGAGCGCGTACGGGTCGTCGATGCCTGGGGCCCGGCCTTCGTACATGGCGCTTGCATCGTCATGCGGGCGAAGAAGGATGTCTCTCAGGGAAAACCCAGAAAGCTGTGGCAGGCACGCTTCGCGGGAACAGGGCACGAGACGCTTCGCCGGGAACAGGGAAACGCTACGCTTTCTTCGTGACCCAGGCGCCTGTCCTCCCGCGCGTCGAGTTCGATCCTGCGGCGATCGAGAAGCTCCTCCCCCCGTACCGGGTCGTCCTCCACAACGACGACCACAACTCGATGGACCACGTCGTCCTCAGTCTCATGCGCTGCGTGCCTTCGCTCGGGTTCGAAGAGGCCACCGAGATCATGTTCACGGCCCACTACAACGGCCAGGCCACCGTCATCGAGTGCCCGAAGGAAGCGGCGGAACACTACCGCGATAGCCTCGAGTCCTGCGGCCTGACGGCGACCATCGAAGCCGTGTAGGGGAAGCTGTTGCCAGCGAAGCGTCCCTGTTCCCGGTTCCCGGTTGCCGGTACCCTTGGGGCGAATGGCGAACGAGCCGATCCTCACCTGCTACTACTGCGAGAACCCCGCGGAAGCCGAGTGCCCCACGTGCGGGAGGCTGTACTGCTCGGAACATGGCGAGGACGTGTGCTTGCGCTGCATGGCGCCGGAAGCGGCCGCGCCGAGCGGGGCCGTCTATCGCGGGTCGGTGCTGGCCCTGGTGATCGCCACGCTGGTGGTGGTATTCCTGCTCGTCCGGCCGCCGCAATCGAAGAGCGCGACGAATGCCGGCCGCGAGCTGCCGACGAGCACGGCTGCGATCACCGCCACGGCGACGCCGACGCGCCAGGGCGGAGCCGGCCAGAGCACCCCGGTGCCGGGAACGCAGGTGCCATCGAGCGTGACGCCCGCGCAGCCTGCGGGGAGCACGCCGACGCGGGCGGCCAGCCCCACGGCCACGGGACGGACGTACACGATGAAGGCGGGCGACACGCTCTCCGACGTGGCCGCGAGCTACGGCATCACGGTCGCGGAACTGCTGGAGGCCAACCCCGGGATCAACCCGGACACCATCGCGATCGGGACGGTAATCAGGATCCCATGAACTGGCACGACGACCCGGAGATCCAGAAGCGGATGCAGCGCGAGCAGGTGCGGGGGCGGCTCCTGCGCTCGATCTTGCTGTGGGGGCCGCCGTTCCTGCTGGCGGCAGGGGCACTGGTGTTCTTCACGGTCGACCGGTTCTTCCTGCACGAATACGGCGGGACGATCTTCTTGCTCGTGGTGCTCCTGATCCTCACCGCCCTGTTCGGGTTCCAGGCGATCCAGTCCCTGCTCGACTACATCGGGGAACCGGTGACCGACACGGGCAAAGTCACGCGGCGGTGGGCCCGGAGCGATTCGTTCGTGATCAAGACGCACTACATCCGGGTGGGGAAGAACATCCTGCGCGGAGACCAGATCATCCTCGACGGCATCCGCGAGGGAGACTACGTCGAGGCCACCTTCTACCCGCACAGCGCGGTGTTGATCTCGGTGGTAAAGGTGGCGCCCCCGGCCGGCGAAGAAGCCGTGACAGCAAACTCGCGGGGCTGAGGGCGCCGGCGCGTACAATCCCGCACCGTGGCCGAAGGCGAGAAGAACGGGTACCGGACGATCCGCGACTGGGCGGGGGACGAGCGGCCCCGCGAACGCCTGCTCGAGCACGGGGCCGGGACGCTCAGCGAGGCCGAACTGCTGGCGATCATCCTGCGCTCGGGCGTCGCGGGCCAGAACGTCGTCGACATGGCGCGGGAGATCATCGAATCCTTCGGCGGGCTCGATGGGTTGTTGCGGGCCGGGCCGAAGGCCCTCCTGCGCGCGAAAGGACTCGGGCCGGCGAAGGCAGCCCAGGTCGCGGCCGCGATCGAGATCGGGAGGCGGGCGCAGGCCCTGGACCGGACGGAGCGGCACGACCTGCGGACGCCGGAGCAGGTCTACGGGCTCCTCGGGCCGAAGCTCGTAGGGGCCACCCGGGAACAGCTCTATTGCCTGGCGCTCGATACGCGCGGCCGGCTGCTCGGGGGCACGAACCCGGTGGTCTCGGGTTCGGCCAACATGATCGCGCTGCGCCCCGCGGAGCTGTTCCGCGAGGCCATCGTGCTGGACGCTCCGTCGGTCATCCTCGTCCACAACCATCCGTCCGGGGACCCTCGCCCGAGCCCGCAGGACATCGCCACCACGAAGGCGTTCATCGCCGCCGGAAAGATCCTGGACCTGGACGTGGAGGACCACGTTGTCATCGGGACGAACGCGTTTGTGAGCATGCGGCGGGAGAAGCTGGGCTTCGCCTGAATTCGGCGGAGGGCGAGTGAGGGAGCGGGACTCCGCCGAAAGCATGGCCGGGGCAAGGAGCAACGGGTGATGCGGCGCTGCCGCCGCTCCCGGCAAGCTGGGATCAGATTCCAGGACGGGCCGGCCCCGGTTGAAGGACCCGGGTGAACCCCCAAAGACGTCGGCACGCGCTTCGCCTCCTCCTCGAAGCGCCGCCGGAGGCACGAGACGTCCTGTGTTCCGCGGTCGGCTTGAGCAAGGCCGGTAGTACTGCTCCTCCCGCTACCGCGCTTCCCGCCCGGGGTCGAAAGGCCCCGGGCGGTTTTCACTCCCGGCCAGTCGAACGCGGTTCGGCTTCTGCTAGGATGACAGGCCAAGGAGACGACTATGCTGCGCGGCAACCTGGCAGACCCCTCGATGCTCGAGAACCCCTACCCCTTCTACGAGATGGCCCGGGGGATGAGCCCCATGCGCATGGGAGAGGGCCCGTGGATGGCGTTCAGGTGGGCGGAATGCAACGAAGTACTGCGGGACCACACCGCCTGGCCGTCTGGGTTCGCGCCCGAAGGCCAGGGCGGATTGAGCATGCTCACGGCCAACCCGCCGCGCCATACGCGCCTGCGCGGGCTGGTGAACCAGGTGTTCACCCCGCGGATGATCGAACAAATGGAGCCGCGCTTCCGGCAGATCGCCGACGAACTGCTCGAACCGGCGATTGAAGCCGGCGCATGCGACCTCGTGGAGACACTGACGTACCCGCTCCCTGTGATCGTGATCGCGGAGATCCTGGGCATCGACCCTGCGCACCGCGAGCAGTTCAAGAAGTGGTCCGACGCGGTGGTTGCGGGCGCGGGTGGCAACCCGGAGATCCAGGGGGCAGACTTCGGCGGCGCGTTCTACGAGATGCGCCAGTACTTCGAGGCGATGTGCGAAGAGCGCCGCAGGCACCCGCGCGAAGACCTCATCAGCGGGCTGGTGCAGGCCGAGATCGACGGGGACAGGCTGTCCGCGGATGAGCTGTTTTCGATGCTCTGGCTCCTGCTGGTGGCCGGGAACGAGACGACGACGAACCTCATCGGCAACGCCATGCTGGAGTTCATGGCGCACCCGGACCAGCTGGCGCTCGTGGAGCAGGACCTCTCGCTGTTGCCGTCGGCGATCGAGGAGGTGCTGCGCTTCAATTCGCCCGTGCAGGCGACCATGCGGCGGGCCGCGCGCGACATGGAGTTCCACGGGCGGCAGGTGAAGCAGGGCGAAGGGATGCTCGTCTTCCTTGGCGCGGCGAACCGGGACCCGGAACAGTTCCCGGACCCCGGGGTGTTCGACGTGCGGCGGACGCCGAACCGCCACCTGGCCTTCGGATTCGGGATCCACTACTGCCTGGGCGCGCCGCTGGCGCGGGTGGAAGCGAAAGTAGCGCTCGAGGAGTTGCTGAAGCGGGCGAAGGGGTTCCGCCGGACGACTGAAGGGCCGTTGCCGCGCGTGCCCATGTTCATCCTGCGGGGGGTGACGTCGCTGCCGCTGGCGTTCGAGCGGCGGTAGCGCGGTTGGAGCCAGGAGGCCTCCCTGACGGCCGGATCTGGGAGCCGGTGCCCCCGGTTGAGGGCGGTTGGAGTGGGGAGACCTCCCTGACGGTCGGATCTGGGAGCGCGTGCCCCTGGTTGAGGGCGGTGGGGTCAGGAGGCCTCCCTGACGGTCGGATCTGGGAGTTATGTGGCCTACCGCGGGGGGCGGATGCGGAAGATGGTGGTGTGGCGCATGCGGGCGCACTCCGCGCCGTCTTCGGCGAGCAGCGAGCCATCCAGCTCCGCGACGTGGTGGCCGTTCTGTTCGTAGGCGCGAAGGAAGGTGCCGACCATCGTGAAGGACTGGCCGGCACGGGCCGGCGCGAGGTGCTGCACCTGGCTGCGGATGTGGATGCTCGGGCCGTATTCGAACGAATGCTTCAGGAGCGGCGTCATGCGCGCGGCGATCCAGCCGGGATGGACGAGGGCGCCCTCGCCGGTGAAACGGCCGGAGTCGTCCTTCTGGAGGTTGGTGGCGTAGGCGGCCGCGTCCTCCACTGAGTACGGGACCGGCATCGGGCGAAGCCCGGCGCCGGCCGGTGCGGTTTCGAGGGTGAGGATGGGGAGCGTGGCGGGGCGCGGCTCTGCCTGGCGCCGGGGGGTTGCCGTCAGTTCTTCGAACCATGGGGCCCGGCCGAGGCCGCCGGCGCCAACGATTGCGGCGTCGCCATCCGGGAGGAGCATCTTCAGGTCGATCCCCTCCTCGTTGCGCCCGGCGCGGGCGGTCATCTCCATCCCCGGGTAGACCGGGCGGCGAAAGCGGACGTCGGCCCAACCGTCCGAGAGCCAGCGCTCGCCGAGGAGCTGGAGGATCGCGGGGGTGAACCAGCCGTAGACCGTGACGCCGCCGACGAGGGCGGCATCGAAACCGTACTGGTGCGCGACTTCGGTGGAGTGGATGGGGTTGGAGATGTTCGGGCTGTCTTCCCCATCGAGGAAGGCGGTGATTTTGCGTTCGGCGACGTCCACGGGGGCCTCCCAGGCCATGAGGTAGTGGGTCCCGGTTGCGCCAGTTTGCCGGAAACCGAGGCGTTCGTAGAGGCGGCGGGCGGGGTTCACCTTGAGCACCTGGAGCGTTACGCCATGGCCGCGTGCAGCCGCCTCGCCCTGGATGGCGTGCATGATGGCGCTGCCGAGGCCGTGCCCCTGGAAAGGAGGAGCGAGCTCGATGTTGGCCACCCACGTACTGCCGGGACGGTCTTCGAGTTCCAGGAATCCGGCTACCTGCCCGGCGACGACGATGGCCTGGCGGCCGGGGGGCCAGTGCGAAGCCCAGAACTGGCGCTGCCAGGCGTCGTCCCATGCGCCCCAGGTCTCCGCCACGTAGCGTCCCATCGCCGCGCGGTGGATGGCGTACAGCGCATCGGACTCGTCGCGACGGGCCGGGCGAAGATGGTAGGGACGGGTCATCGGCAGGGAGTGTAGCGCGAAGTGGGCCCCGGCTCAGTCCCAGGGGGCTTTGTCGGTGCCATCGAGGATGGCGCGCAGATGGTTGATCTCGCCGGCGTGGTAGAGGTCGTGCTCGATGATGGCGGCGACGACGCGGCGCATGGAGACGACGGCCCCCCAGTGCGCGGTCGTCGGCTGCTCGAGGGCCAGGTCTTCCAGGGCGGCGACACTTTCGAGCCACCTTGCGTGCCACCGGCGGCCGTGCGCCAGCACGTCATCGAGGAGGCGGCGCGGGTTGTGGACGCCCTGGCCGGTGATGGCGCCGGTGAGCCGCCGCTCGCCGAAGGCATGGTCCCAGTAGAGCTGTTTCGCCGCGACGGTGTGCCAGGCGATGTAGCCGATGGAGCGGCCGAAGGGTTGGCCCGGCACGATCGCGTCCCACTGCTGGACGGTGGTGCTTTCGAGGTTGCGGACGAAGCTGTGCTCGCCCTCGTCGAAGGCACGCCGCAACAGGTAGAGGAAGGCCTCGACGGCGGGCCCCGGCATGGCGAGATAGTACGGGTGGCGTCAAGCCACGCCGGCGGGCTCCTTCGCTTCCTCGCGCGCCGGCTGCTGTCCTTCGCGCACAGGTTTGGCCTGGGCCTTGCCGCGCCCGCCGAGGGCGACGCGCCAGGCGATCTTCGGCGACATCATGGCGGTCGGCGGGGCAAGCAGGTTCGCGACCTCGAAGAAGCGGCGGAGGACGACGGGGTCCTTTGTGGCCGCCCGGTGCGCCCGGGCCATGTAGGCGTTCACCAACGTGAACCCACGCGGGCGCGGTCCGAGCACCTGGGGATACTTGAGGTCCTCGCCGGTCGCGATCACCCAGGGGGACTCCGTGATCTTTTTGGCCCGCGCGAAGAAGCGGCCGGCAACGCCGTCAAGGCCCTGGGCGAGGCACTCGTCGAGGGCCTTCGCTTCGGTAAGCGCGACGGACATGCCCTGGCCGTAGACGGGGTTGAAGCTGCAGAGGGCGTCGCCGAGGACCACATAGCCTTCCGGGAACCGCGCCAGATGTTCGTAGTGGCGCCGGCGGTTTGCGGGGTAGCGGTAGGAGATGATGTCGCCGATCGGCTCGCGCCCGGCGAGCATGTCGACGAGGTCCGTGGTCGGCAGGGCGCGCGCAAAGTCCATCCAGCCGGCGAAGTCGGTCGGAGGGTAGTCGCCGAGGGCGCCGGCGAGCGTGATCATCCAGCGGTCGCCTTCCATGGCGAGGATGGCGGCGAAGCGCGTCGCCTGGGGGACGGTGCCGGCGATGATCGCGCCGCTGGAGGCGTAGAGGTCGCCGGGCCTGCGGTCGAAGACGGCCGTCGCGTACCCCACGTTGATTTCGATGTCGGTCTGGGGCACGTCGCCGTAGCCCCACTCCTTCAGCCATTTGGGCGATTGCGACCCGCGGCCCGTTGTGTCGACGACGAGGTCGGCCTGGAGGAGCTCTTCGGCGCCGCTGCCGCGGTGGGTGACGCGGAGGCCGGTGACGCGGCCATCGGCGTGTTCCGGGATTTCGCAATCGACTCCCTCGAGGAAGCGGACGTTGGCGATGGCTTTGGTGCGCGCGCGGACCCTGGATTCGAGGAGGACGCGGCTGGAAATGATCCCGGCGAGGCCGGTCTCGGCGCGCAGCTTCCAGCCGCCGTACTGGTACCAGAGGAAGTCGCCGGTGACGTCGCCGCGCATGCCGCCGCCGGCCACGACTTCGTCGAAGAGGCCGGGGTAGTAGGCGTCGAGGACGCGGTAGCCTGTGGCGAGGAGGCCGTGGGCGTGGTTGCCCTGGGGCACGCCCTTGCGAGACTCTGCCGCGCCGGGGAGGATGTCGCGCTCAACGACGGTGACCGTCTCAAAGTGGTTGCTCAAGGCCCTTGCGGCGCCAAGCCCGGCCATGCTCGCGCCCATAACGATTGCGTGTCTCCCTGCTGCCATCGTGGTCCCCCGGCATTTGGTCTGCGAATAGATACGTCTACGGCACGGGAATTGTTGTGAAGCACTTCACGAAAAACCCAGATTTCAACCAGCGCTTCCGGCTGGTGGAGAGCCCCGCCGGCGCGGGGGAGAGCGCTAGTTCACGTAGGCCCAGATGGTGTCGACCCACTCCTCGCCGGCATAGATCTCGAGCTCCAGGTACCCGGGATGCTCGGCGTAGGGGATGGTGTCGATATAGGCCCCGCTGCTCGAGCCGGAGAAGGGCGAGGTGTACTCGAACACCTCGTCGTAGTAGACGTCCATCTCAACGGGGAGGGTGGTGGGCGGGGAGAGCTGGAAGACCAGGTAAATCACGTGGCCTGCCTTCAAATCCTCCAGCCCGTTGGGGCAGCCCGGCGCTGAGTGGCAGAGGGCGAAGTTCACGAGGGTCGGGAACTTCGGCTCGGGAGTGGGCGTCGCAGTCGGCGGTTGGGTCACCGGCGTGTTGACGACGGCGCCGCGCGCCGTTGGCGTCGGAGTGGCGGTCGAAGTCGGGGTCGGCGGCGCCGCGGTAGCGGTCCTCGTGACCACGAGCTGTCCCAGGCCGGAGGTGCGTTCTGCCTCTGGCGTACGGGCTGCGGCGGTCTGGGTGGCGCGGCGGTTGTTGGTGTTCGCGCGGGCGGTCGCCGTTGCGTCGTCGTCTTCCTCGTCGTCGTTCCGGGCTTGTTCGCGGTCGTTGTCGTCATTCGAATCGCCGCCACCAAGCGCGAAGACGGCCACGCCGCCGGCCAGGGCGGCTATCACCGCGAACCCGCCGAGCGCGAAGAGCAGCCCGCGCCGGGAGCCCTTCTTCGGAGGGACGGGAGGGCCTTCCGCCGCAGGAGCAACCGCCACCGGCCCTGGCGGCAGCGGGTCCGCGGGCGCGGAGGCGGTGGCAGCCAATGGCGGGGCGACGGCGGTGACTTCCGGAGCCGCCGACGGGACGACAGCGGTCGCATCGTCCGCCGGGGCGACGACCGTGGCCGCAAGCGGCGGCGGGACGCTCACGCGCGTGGCCATTTCGTCCGGCGAGAGGGCGGCCGCCCGCGCGGTGGACAGGCTGAGCCCTTCGGCGAGGGCCGAGGCGAAGGCCCCGGCCGACGGCCAGCGGTCGGCCGGGTTCTTGGCCAGCGCGGTACCGATGACGGACGCGATCTCGGGCGGGAGCGACGGGTTGAACTGTTCGGGAGGGGGCGGCTCTTCGTGGACGATCTTGTACATCAGGGCCGTGCCGTCGCCCTCGAACGGCGGCCGCCCCGCGAGCATCTCGTAGGCCATCACGCCCAGGGAGTACACGTCGGTCGCGGGGCTTGCCTCTTCGCCGCGAACCTGCTCCGGCGACATGTAGCGGGGCGTGCCAATCGTCAGGCCCGGGAGGGTCACACGCGCCGAATCGAGCGCGCGGGCGATGCCGAAATCGGTGAGCGTCGCCCAGCCGGAGGCATCGACCTTCACGTTGCTGGGCTTCACGTCGCGATGCACGAGGCCCGCCGCGTGCGTGTAGTCGAGGGCGCTCGCCAGCTGCTTTATGAGGTCGACGACCTGGTCGGGCGGCAGCTTGCCACGTTCGGTGAGGAGGCGGTCGAGGCTCGGGCCTTCGAGGAGGCGCATGGCGATGAACCCGCGTCCATCGGGCAGGGTGCCGACGTCGTGCACGGTGACGATGTGGGGGTGGTCCAGCTTGGCCGAAAGGAGCGCTTCCTGTTCGAAACGCCACTTGAACTCGGGGTCGGCGGCGAGCGAGGCGGAAATGACCTTGAGCGCAACCGGGCGCTGGAGGAGCGTGTCGCGCGCACGGAAGACCGTCGCGGACGCGCCGCGGCCGAGCTCTTCCTGGATGGCGTAGCGCCCCGCAACAACCTCTTCGGCCATCGGGCCCTCCCCGAGTGGCCAAATCATACGGCGTGCAGTGGCCGGGGTGGGTGATCTTGACCACGTTTCCCGGGCCCGGAGTGAGCGCAGGTCGATGCCCCGTGCCCGCCTCTGGTCGCCCACGGCGCCGCCGCTGTTACGACGGGATGCCCTCGATATCGATAGGCGCGTAGTAGGGCTTGTTCGCTTTCGCCCGCTCGGCCACGCGGGCCTGGAAGTCGGCCGCCGCGGCGAGCCCGGCCATGGGACCGGAATCCAGCTTCTCCGCGGCCTGGCGGAACATCGCCCAGCTGTCCGGGTGCAGCTCCTTCGCCCGCGCAATGAAGCTTTGGCCTTCCTCCTCGCGGCCCCGGGCGAGCAGGTGCAGTCCGAGGCGGAAACGGGCGTGCGCTTCCAGGACGCGCGTGTCCGGCGGCGAGAGGCGGGCGCGCGCGTCGTCTTCGCTGAAGACATAGGGGCTTGCCTCGCCCTTCTCCGCCCAGTCCTTGAGGGCTTCGATGTACTTCAGGCGGGTCTGCTTGCTCTGTTCGAGCAGTTCCTGCGACATGCCGGGCTCGTCTGGCTTGCGCTTGTTCAGGAAGTCGAACGCGCCCGCGGCTTCGGGTGGGCGGACGATGCGGCCCTCTTCGTCGATCCACACGGCCTGTGGCACGTTCACCAGGTCGTAGAGTTCGGCCACGTGGTGTTCGCGGTCGATGAGGGCCGGGTACGTCGGGTTCGCCTCGGCGATCCAGGGCTCGGGCGCACCGGGTTCGCTGTCGAGTGCGACGGCGATGACCTTCAGCTTCTGTCCGCCGAGTTCCTCGGTGAGCCGTTGCCAGACAGAGAGATCCCGCCGGCAGCCGCACCACGACGCCCACGTGGTGAGGAACACCTTCTGGCCGCGGTAGTCCGAGAGCGAGTGCTGGTTGCCATGAACGTCCGGGAGAGTGAAATCGGGCGCTTCGAGGGAGTCGATGCGGGCCTGGCGGTCGTCCGCGGGGTCGCCGAGGAGCCACGTATCGCCCTCAACGGTCGCCACGACGGTTCCGCCCCGGCGCCGCCAGAACGCGGCGGCATTCACCCGCCCATCGCGCACGAGTTCGGCTTCGCGGCCCGGCGGCAGCGGGTAGCACAGTTCCTCGCGGCAGAGGCCCTCGGGCTTCAGTTCGAACCCGGTCGCGGCCTTGAGGTCGCCCGGGCCGAGCCACAGCGAATCGCCGTCCGCTTCGGCTTCGACGATGCTCGCCGCGCCCGAGGGCACGAGCAGTTCGATGGTGCGTGTCATGTCCGTCCCCTGGGGTGAGGTCGAGGGAGGATACAGGATTAGGCCATAGTCGAAAGGCAAAAAGGGCGAAAGTGCTCACGCTGTCATCATCGACCGGTGCAGCCAGTAGAGCGGTGCGGCCACGCCCACGGCGAAGAGAGACCAGGCTAGAAGCTCTTTACGGAACGACCGGGCGATGTCCTCTTGGTTCGCTAGCCTTACTTCGGCCGTCTTGATTCCGAACGGCCCACGACCCACTACCCTGCCCTGAACGGCATTGGGGTCCGTGCTGACGACTTGCGCATCGACTATCTGCAACCGGAGGATCGGCCACTCCAGACGGTCATGCGCCCGAGTCTTCAGGCGTTCCGCCTGAGCCCCGGACAGACCGCAATCACAGTCCGCGTAAGCGTAAAGAGGCATCGCGAGGGCAAGCGCTCCCCAACCTACCGCCAGGGCGGCCGCAGGGAGCGCTCGCTTCACCGATTTACTGGCCCCACCAGTAGATGTTACCCGGAAACGTGTAGTTGTTCGTCATCGGGATCCGGGAATGACCGTGGTCGGGATAAAGCATGCACCATTCGTGCGGTACGCTGATGCCGCAAAGCCATCCAGCACTCTCGGGGCGTCAAATCCTGCTCCATCCTTCGCTCCTCACTACTCAGGAACCGGCTGCCGAGGGTGGACCCTCGAGCCTGAGCCGCGGTATACGCTTTCGCGATGTGGCTCGTCGAGTGGCAATGTACCTCTCACCTCTCACCTCTCGCCTCTCGCCTCTCCCTATAATCCCCACCCATGGCTACCTACGAAAACATCCTTGTCGACCGCGTGGGCACGGACGGCCGTGTCGCGCGGGTTACGCTCAACCGCCCGGAGAAGATGAACTCGCTCTCGCAGGAGTTGCTCTTCGAGTGGAACGACGCCCTCCATGACCTCGAAGCCGATGATTCGGCGCGCGTCATCATCGTCCGCGGCGCCGGGCGGACATTCAGCGCCGGGTACGACCTCACGCCCGCCCGTGGCGGCGCCGACGGCGTCGTCCGCCGCTACAAGGCGGTCGACGAACAGGGCCGGCGGCTGTTGATGGGCATCCGCACCGGCATGCAGCAGATCACCGACATCCACATGTACTTCTGGAACATGGCGAAGGTGACGATCGCCCAGATCCACGGCTACTGCCTGGCCGGCGGCTGTGAGCTGGCGATGATGGCCGACCTCGTGGTCGCCGCCGAGGACGCGCAGATCGGGCACCCGGGCCTGCGCGGACTCGGCGTGGCGAGGACGGGCGCTATCTGGCCGCTGGTCATCGGCATGCGCAAGGCGAAGGAGCTGTACTACACGGGCGACTCGGTCAGCGGCGTGGAGGCCGAGCGCATCGGCATGATCAACTACGCCTGGCCGAAGGAAGACCTGGAGGCGAACACCATTGCCCTCGCCGACCGGCTCGCGAACATGAACGCGGACCACCTGGCGATCCTCAAGGTCAACATGAACCGCTTCTACGAGAACATGGGCATCTACAGCTCGGTGCGCAGCTCCACCGAGCTGGACGCGATGGGGCAGTTCACGGGCTTCTCCTACGCCTGGCAGGACAAGATGCGCGAGAGCATGCAGGCCGGCACCGGCCTCAAAGGCGCCCTCGACTGGCGCGACGGACTCTTCCGGCAGCAGTCGCCCGGGGTGAAGCGGTGAGGGGCCTGCTCGTCGGCGTCCACTCCTCCGCCCGCACCGCCCAGGAAACCGTCGATGCGATCGTGGCCGCGGAAAAGGCCGGCATCCAGGCTTCGTGGCTCACGGTTGGCGGCGTCGCTCCGGACCCGTTCGCCATCTTCGGCGCGGCGGCCCAGCACACGCGCACGATCCTGTTCGGGACGAGCATCGTGCCGACGTTCCCGCGGCACCCGCTGGCGATGGCCCAGGGGGCGATCGCGGTCGACTCGCTCGCGCCGGGGCGGCTGCGGCTCGGGGTTGGGCCGAGCCACAAGCCAGCGATCGAAGGCACGTGGGGCATCCCCTTCGAACGCCCGCTGGAGCACCTGCGGGAGTATCTGACGATCCTGCGTTCGGTGCTCGAGACCGGCGAGGTGAACTTCGAGGGCAAGCGTCTGACGGCGCGCGCCCGTTCCGGCGGCCCAACAAAGGTGACGGTGATGGCTTCGGCGCTGCGCCGGAACGGGTTCCGCCTCTGCGGGGAACTGGCCGACGGCGCGATTTCGTGGGTATGCCCCCTGCCCTACCTGCGGGATGTGGCGGTACCGGCGCTGAAGGAGGGCGCAGCGGCAGCGGGACGCGCGGCGCCGCCGCTCATCGCGCACGTGCCGGTGGCCGTGAGCGAGGACCGCGCAGGCGTGTACGAGGGGGCGAAGCGCCAGATCGGGTTCTACCCGCGGGTGCCGTTCTACAGCCAGATGTTCCAGGACGCCGGGTTCCCGGAGGCGAAGGACGGCGAACTGAGCGACCGCATGGTCGATGCGCTCGTGGTCCACGGCTCGCCGGCGGAGGTGAAGGAACGCCTGCGCGCGCTCCCGGAGTTCGGGGCGAGCGAATTGCTGGCGATGCCGATCATCCCGCCGGGCGACGGTGCCGCAATGCAGCGGACGCTGGAGACCCTGGGCGAGCTGGCGGCGGAGTAAGGCCGCCGCTCAGACGAGGCCGGAGCGCAGCCGCTCGTTCTGCTGCGCCAGCTCGCGCTCCATGCGCTCGCGCTGGGAGAGCATCACCTGGTCGTCGATGACGGCGGCACTGCCGGCCTGTTCCTGTGTTTCGAGGCCGGGCGCTTCGAGCCGGTGATCGTCGACTTCGTCCTTCCGGAGGGTGAGGGTCACGCGGTCCATGTTGTGGTCCGCGATGTAGGCGGTGCTGAGCCAGAAGTCCTTGCCCATCGGGATATCCAGCTTGAAGTACCCGCCGTGGACTTCCTTGACGTAGCCAAACTGTTCGCCGTCGAGGGTGATAACGGGGGTGTTGAGGGCGAGTTCGCCGCTTTCCGTGCTCATCTGCGACTCCTTCCGGGCGCAAGAATTCGCGGCAATCTTCCGGCCGCGCCCGTCCCGGCGGCGCTACGGGATCGGTGCGCGGCGTAGCAAAAGCGTTGCGGCCATCAGGCGTCCGATGCCAGGCGCGCCGCGGCGATGCCGATGAACACGCCGATGAGCGTCTCGATGACGTGGGTGAGGGTCGTACGGACAGCCTGGTCGCCGCCCGCGAGCCCGAGCACCACGAGGCCCGAGAGCGCGACCAGCAGGGCGACCGAGAGCACGCTGACGATGATCGAAACGAGCCGGCCGACGGGCACTTCCTCGTTCATAACGGCCGCACCTGGCCGGTCCTCCGGTCGATGCAGGTGGGCCGCCCGAAGTTCCGCAGGCCGCAGGACACGAGCCCCAAGGCGGCCCGCAGGACGGCGAAGGCGGTGGACCAAAACGCGCGCGTTGTGCGCGGCGTGGCGATGACGATGGTTGCCATGGGCTGCTCCTTGGCGGAATGTGTCGCGATCCTGGCGCGATTGCACGCGAGCCCGCAGTGGGCCATGGCAACACGTCAGCGGTTGGCCGTGTGTCAGGCGGGATGTTTACGCCACCGGCCCCGCCGGCCGCGAAATGCGTCGAACGCTCCTTCGAGGTAGGCGCGGGCGGCGGGCCGCCGCCCCGAAAGCCGCAGGCGCAGGAGGAACGACGCGTCCCGGGCGAAGTGCAGCGGCAGCGCCACCCAGAAGTGCCAGGCCGGCATGTGGCGGCGGCTGACGATCAGCGCGTTGCGGGCCCTGTAGTACTGGCGGGTGGGCGCCAGCGGCGAGGGCCCGAAGGCCGCGGCGGAGTCGTGCGATGCCTCGCAGGCGAGCGCCGCCACGACCCGGTACCCCAGCGAAACCGCCCGCAGCGAGACATCCCACTCGTCCCAGTCCAGGAACAGCGACTCATCCAGGAAGTGCCCGTCCCGTTCGATCAGGCGCCGGACGAGGGCAGTATCGAACAGCGAGCACCAGCATGCGCAGCGTCCGATCTCGCACCAGCGTGCGCCGGGCGGAGCGCGGAGCATGAACTCCCGGGGCCGGAGGTAGAACGGCCGGGGCCAGCGGCCCTGTCCCGCAAACCCCGGCCCGCCTTCGGGGGCGCTGACAATGCCCGCGCCGGTTCCGGCGGCGACTGCGAGCAATTCGCGGAGGTCGCCCACAGTCGCGGACGTGTCGGAGTTGATGACCCAGATGTAGACGGGCAAGGACTCGAGCGCACGCGCCACCGCGACGTTCACCCCACCGCAGAAGCCCGCGTTCTCCGCCAGCTCGATGACGGTCACCCGGTCATCGATCGCCTGGGTGCGGAGCGCGCTGCGGAGGTCGGCCACCGCGGCCGCGCCGGAACCATTGTCGACGATGACGGCGCGCAACCCGGCTTCGAAGGCGGGGCGCAAAGCGGCGAGCGCCCGGGCCGCGGGCAAGGTCTGCCGCCATGCCGGCAAGACGGCGACGACGCCCGAGAACTCCATCGCGCCCGAGTCTATAGGACGCCGGGCGTGGGGCTACCGCGCTGGCTCCCGGCGCGCGGGTGAGTGAGGTCGACGGCCCTCCTCACACCCGGCGTCTGGCGTAGACTCCGGCGCATGCCACTCGACCTCCCCGAAAACGGCCGTCCATGGGAAGAACTCCGCGAAGAGATGTCGCAAATGCGGGCGAGCGACCTGGACTGGAAGCACGGCCGCCATGGCGCCTACGTCTGGTACGCGAACGATGAGCTCGAGCACGTATTGCGCGAGGCGTTCGGCATGTTCCTCGTGGAGAACGGGCTGGGCATGCGAGCGTTCCCGAGCATCGCCCGCATGGAGAACGAGACGCTGGCGATGGTGCGCGGGCTGCTGCACGGGGACGACGAGACGGCGGGGATCTTCACCAGCGGCGGCACAGAGAGCATCTTCCTGGCGATCTTCGCGATGCGGGAGTGGGCGCGGCGCGAGCGCGCGGGGGTGGTCCATCCCAATGTCGTCGCCCCGCATTCCGCCCACCCCGCGTTGAATAAGGCGGCCCACCTGCTCGGCCTGGAAGTGAAGCGCGTGCCCGTCGCCCCGGACTTCCGGGCAGACCCCGAAGCGATCGCAGCGGCTGTCGATGAGCGCACGGTCGGCCTCTATGCATCGGCGCCCACGTATTCCCTGGGAATGGTGGACCCCGTGCCCGAACTCGGGGCGCTCGCGGAAAAGCATGGCCTGTGGCTACACGTGGACGCCTGCGTCGGGGGCATCCTCGCGCCGTTTGTGCGCGACTGCGGGTACCGGGTGCCCGCCTTCGACTTCGCGGTGCCGGGCGTGACTTCGATTTCCGCGGACCTGCACAAGTCGGGGTTCGCGGCGAAGCCGGCCTCGACGGTGAGCTTCCGGACACGGGCCCATCGCGAGTTCGCGCGCTATCAGTTCGGTGACTGGCCGAGCGGGGTGTACTCGGGCCTGACGTTCACGGGGACGCGGCCGGGAGGGGCGATCGCCGCCGCCTGGGCGGCGCTGAACTTCCTGGGGCGGGCCGGGTATCGCGACATCGCCGCTGCGACAATGCGGGCGAAAGAGAAGACGATCGCCGCGTTGACGGCGATCGAAGGCGTGAGCGTGCACGGCGAGCCGCCGCTCTACGCGTTCAGCTGGGCAGCCACCGGGGTGGACATGGCGGCCGTCGCGGCGGGGATGGGGAAGCGTGGCTTCCTCTGCGGGCAAACCACGAGCCCGCCCGGCATCCACTTCATGGCGACGCCGGTGCACGAGCAGGCCGCCGAGGCGTACGCCGAAGCCGCTGCCGAAGCGATCGCGGAGGCACGCGCCGGCGCGAGGGGGGCTGCTGCGGCGTACAACTAACGCGGTTTCAATGGAATTGGCCCCGGCTTTTGGGCCCGCGAGTTGCGCGGCTGGCTATGCTCCGTACATGCGCGTCCCCCTGCCCGGCTTCCTCGAACGGCACCGGCCCCTCGCGAACGAGTTCATGGCCGAGTTCAAGGAGGACGACCTCCCGGGGCTCGCGGCCGAACTGGCCTTCAGGTTCTTTCTTTCGCTCTTCCCCCTGCTGCTCGTGCTTGTCACGCTCGGGGCGTACATCTCGGAATGGGCCGGCGTTGACGACCCGTCGCAGGAGGTGATCGACGCTATCGGCGATTCGCTCCCGGCCGACGCTTCGAGCGTGCTCGAACGGCAGATCGACGACGTCATTTCGGAGACGAACGTGGCGTTGCTGTCGATCGGGCTCGCGGCCGCGCTCTGGTCGGCTTCGGGCGGCGCGCAGTCCCTGATGAAGGCGACGAACCGCGTGTACGACCTGCCCGAGACCCGGAACTTCGCAGTCAAAACGGGGATTGCTGTCGGCCTCGTCCTGTTCGGCGGCCTCGGGCTGCTGCTCGCCGTGAGCGCAATGATCGCGACCCAGGCGCTGGCAGGCGACATCGCCTCGGGGATCGGCCTTGGCAGGGGGCTCGCCTGGATTGTCCAGGTGGCGCGTTTGCCGCTGATCGTGTTCTTCGTCTCGTTCGCCATCCAGATGGTGTACTGGATCGCCCCGAACCGGTGGGGGCCGCCGCAACTCTGGAGCGTCGGGTCGGTGTTCTTCGCCCTCGGCTGGGCGGCATTCACCGTAGGTTTCGCGCTCTACGTTTCGAACTTCGGCTCCTACAACGCGACGTACGGGGCAATCGCCGGGGTGGTGATCATGCTCCTGTGGTTCCAGGTCTCGGCCCTGCTTATCCTGGTTGGCGCCGAACTGAACGCGGTCCTGGAAGGGCGGCGCATGCGTGCGGTGATCCCGTCGCCGATGGCCGTGGGCCCGGTCCTTGCCGCCGACGCGGCGGCTGCCCCCAGGGGACGTGACAGCCGGCGAAGCGGTGGCGGGCTCGGCGGCGCGGTCTGCCTCGGGCTGCTGCTGGCGGTGCTGGCCTGGGCGCGCCGGAAGCCGGCCGGCAACCGCTAACCCGGACGGAAGCCGCTTGCGGGGAACCTCCGCCACCTGCGCAGCCACGTCGTGCTCATCGAACGGCAGGTTCGGCGAACAGGGGCGTAGGCGATCAGGCGGGGACGAGGACTTCGAGTCCCGGGAAGCGCGCGAAGCCACGGTCGAAGGTCACGAACGCCGCCTCGTTTTCGACAGCGAATGCCGCGAGATAGGCGTCGGTGAAGCGCGGCCCGGAAATGCCGGTTGTCACCACCAGGCTGGTAAAGATGTCCCAGTGTTCGCCGCCCTCAGTCAGCGGCACATAGGACGGCATCCGGCGGAGTTCCCCACAACGCGCGAGCGCGACCTCCGGCGTCATCAGGCGCACGCCGCGAATGTACGTGGTCGCGATGCGGGCGAAGCTCAGCAGGACCGCGGGCGGAATACCAACGGGTTCGTTTCCGTTCCCGGCCGCAAGCAGCCACTTGCTCGCGGGCGCGTGATCCTCCGCCTCGCTGTGGAACGCGTTCAGGAGGACGTTCACATCAGGAATCAGCATCCGCGCCTTCGCCCGGCTCTGCGGCCTCCACGAATTCGAGGATCTTAGACAGGCTGCCCCGCCACGGGAAACCGGGAACCGTTTCGCCGGAGACCGGTGTGAAGTTCCAACGTCCGGCGGGCGGCGATCCCCCCTCGCCGGCGCACCTGTGCTTCAACGCGCGTTCGATGTACTTCGTCAGCGTGATGCCCTCGCGGATGGCCGCAATCTTGGCCTCCTTGAGCAGGTCGTCATCGATGTTGAGCGTCGTGCGCATACAGGCAGATTAGCGCATCGATGCGTTCCGCGGACGGTCACCACACTTTCGCATCCGGCCTATCGGGTAGGTTTTTCGGCAGACAGGCGTACGCCGCCGACATCATGTTCGAAGACATGTTCGTGAAGGGCACCTACCAGTCGCTCCCGGTGGAGTTCCCCGCCTTCCCGGAATGCGCGGACGCCACACTCCCGCCCTCGATCAAGGCCGCAGGCGCGATGGTCGAATGAGCCCGAGCGCCTGCCGCCCGGTGCCCGTGTTTTTACACACGGACGGCCGGGACGGTGCTAGAGTGCCAGCGCCATGGGCGAGCAGCATGAAGGCAATTACGAGTACGACGCTGCGCTTGTCGTCGTCCATGGCATAGGCCAGCACGCAAAAGGTTCGTTCCTGACGAGGGCGACGGGCCCGTTGCTCGGGCGCATGCGCGCCGAAGACGTCCTGCGGTCCGTCCGTTCGCGGGCCTTCAAGGCGGGAGTCGACGGCGCCGAGGAGCTGGAAGCGCTCGACATCACCTACGCCAACGATGAGACGGCGGCGGAGAAGCACCTGTTGGTCGTGGAGGGGCGCTGGGCCGACGCCTACCGCCGGGCGCCGCCGGCGCAGATCTCCGCGTGGGTTTTCCGCCATGAGATCCCGATGCTCTGGCAGGTGCTGCGCTTCTTCGCGCGCAGCCCGCTCTGGACTGGCGCCGCGGTAGGCGCGCTGGGGCTCTTGGGCGCCGCGCTGGTCGCGCTGGTAGCGGGCGAAGGCAACCCCGGCCTGGCGGCGCTGCTGATGATCGCCAGCGCCGGGCTGGCCGCGGTGCTGGGCGCGCGAAACTTCAACTGGGACACCCCGGAGACGCTCGGCAAACTGCTGGGCGTGCTCGGCGCGGCGGTGGCGTTCGTGGCGATCGCGGGGGCGGTGTTCGTGAGCGTGCGGCTGGTGTTCGAGCACCCGTTCGGCTGGCCGGGGGCGCTGGCGGCGATAGCCGGGCTGCTGGGGGCGGCCGGCGTGTTTATCTGGTGGGCAGCGCGATACCCGCACGCGCAGTGGGGCGTGCTCGGGCTGCGGCTCGCGCCCCTGGCTGCGTACAGCTACCAGCGCGCCGTCACGATCATCATCATCGCCTTCGGGATCGTGTTCCTGCCCACGCTCACGGCCGTCCTTCGCATCTTCGCCTCCATCCCCGGCCTCGGCCTCGTCGGCCTGAAGAGCCTGCAGAAGATCGAGGAGACGTTCTTCATCGGGTCGAACTTTGGGGACATGCACGCCTTCGCCGACAGCCCGGCTCGTTTCGCGCGGATCGCCAGCGCCGTCGAACAGGCAATCATCGAAGCGGAAACGCGGGTCAAAGCGGGCGGTACCGTGACCGTGCTCGCGCATTCGGGCGGTGGCGTGGTCTCCTGGGTGCTGCTGACCGAGCCGTTCGCGAGCAGGCGCCTGGCCGACCGCAAGTACCGGATCATCACCGTGGGCGCCGCGTTGACGTGGGCCCAGAACGGCTTCGACGAGCCCGACCTCCCGCCGATTGATCAGCCATTCGTCAACCCCACCGGGCCGAACCAGACGCTGGGGGCGCACGTGTATGGCACCTGGGACGCGGTGCCCCACGGGCGCTTCCTCCCCGGCGCGAACGAGCCCGCGCCGATCATCCCGGGCCGCTTCAATATCCCTTCGCGCAACCTCGGCGAACCGTCCCTGGACGAGCACGGCGAGTACTGGAACAACCAGGAGGAGGTTGTGCCGGTGATCGGCCGGGCGATCGACGATTCGCTCCCGTGGGTGAAGCGCGCGACCGACGACGGACTGGCCTGGAACCTGCGCTCGAACGCCCGCCTCGGCGTGGTCTCGGTGCTGACGCGGGTGCGCGTGGCCCTGCTCCTGGCGCCCGTCTTCGCTCTCGTACTGATGCTCGCGGCGCCGATCGCGCCGGATTCGGACGCGCGGAAGGACCCGGGCTGGGCCGGGGAAACGGGCACGGCCGACACGGGCAACATCAACCTGCTTTACCGGGCGGCGGACCAGTACGGCCACCGGCTGGGCGCCTGCTTCCAGGTTTCGACACGGGAAGACGGGCTGCGCTCGCCGGTCACGCAGGGAGAGTTCGAGGCCTCCTGCGGGCTGCCCGGGCCCGTGGAAGCCACGCTCTGGTTCGCCTTCCGGAACGCGACCGCGGGCAACGCCGTGTTCGTCGTGGTCCTCTGGTTGCTCGCCCTGGGGCTGCTGGGGGCGTACCGGGACCTGTTCTGGCGCGTCGGCGGGCGGAGCGACGCTTCGCTGACGCACAAGGACTTCGGCATCGCGACCACGCTGCGGCCGCACCCGATGCGGTTCCTCTCCACCTGGTTCGCGCTGAGCATCGTGCCGGCGCTGCTCTGGCTTGCGCCGGTGCTCGCCATCCACCTCGTGGAGGAAGTGGACGGGACGGTCTACGCGGCCGGGCTCGCGATCTCGGTGGCGGTCGGCTTCGCCGAGTGGACATGGGTGCGGACGTTGACGGAAGCCGCCCGCGTTGTGGACGCCGGCCAATTGCGCGACCACCCCCTGCGCTGCCTGTACGAGATGCTGGGCACCAGCGTGGGCCGCGCGCTGCCGAACACGAAAGAGGTGGACCTGGTGGCGAAGCAGCGCAGGCAGATGGCGTAGACGGGGACGGGGTGTTTTTCGAGGAAACTGATAACACTGCGCTTACATTCGTTGCCTGACATCCGAGCCCGGCATCCTAAGCTGCAGGGATGGCCCCGATCTCCCCACATGCCGGGCGGTATCGCCTGGAGTCGCTTCTCGCGCGAGGCGGGCTTGCCGAAGTCTGGCTCGCGAAGACGGCCCACGATGGGGCGGTCGCCGTCAAACGGCCGCTCGACGGCTCTCCGTGGGCCGCGGTCGAGGCGCTCCGGCGTGAGGCGAGCATCGGCAAGCGGTTGAGCCACCCGGCGATCGTCCGGTTGATCGACTCGGGTGCCGGGGACTCCGGGCCGTACCTCGTCTTCGAGTACGTCGATGGCCCGTCGCTGCGCGAGCAGCTAGCCCTCGGCCCAATGACCGAAGCCGCCTGCATCGAGATGGGCTGCGCCCTCCTGGAAGCCCTTTCGTATGCGCATGGGCGCGGCGTGGTCCACAACGACCTGAAGCCGGAGAACATCCTCCTCGGCCCGGAGGGGCCGAAGATCGCCGACTTCGGCGCCGCCCAGAGCCTCACGGAGACAGTCACCGCCGAGCGCGCACGCGAGCTTTCGGCAACGATCGCCTACCTCGCGCCGGAGGTCCTCCAGGGGGCGGAACCATCGCCTGCCTCCGATGTGTATTCGCTTGGTCTCACGCTGTACGAGGCCGTCGCGGGGCGCCTGCCGTTCAGCGGGCCGGCCGCGCTCATTGCCGGCCAACGCGTGACGACCGGCGTGCCGCCGCTGCGGCGGTTCGCGCCGGCGGCCTCGCCGCACCTTGAGCGCACCCTCGCGCGCGCCCTGGAACCGGACCCCGGCCTTCGCTTCACCGATGCGGCGGCGTTCGCCGCGGCGCTCCGGCCGGTGCATGAGCCCACCGTCGTGATCGAACGCCCGTCGCCGGCGGGCGGTGATGCGGGCACTCACAGGGACACGCGGCGGAGCGCGGCGGTCGCCCTCGGGGGGCTGGGAGCGCTCGCGCTCCTTGCCGGGGCAGTTGGCCTGGCGGGCTTCGGTGGCGGAGGCGGAGCCACGCCCCGGGAGCCCGCTTTCGACCCGCAAGCCCGCCTGCTGCTGGAAGCGACGCAGGCGCCATCACCAACCGCTACCCCCGCAGTGGTGGCCCAACCGCCCGCGGCAGACCCTCCGGGGAACTCGCGCGCGGACCGCGGCCCCCACGGCGACCGGGACGACAAGGGCGAGGGCAACGGCAAGAAAAAGAACGAGAAGCAGGACGAGGACGACGAGGACGACGACTGAGCGAAGACGAAGGCGCCCGCTACGCGCGCCACGCACGCTCGATCGTCCCTCCCCCCAGGACTTCTTCGCCCTGGTAAAAGGCGATGGCCTGGCCGGGGGTGAGGGCGCGCTGGCGGCGGTCGAAGCGGATGAGCGCGCGCGGCCCGTCCACCTCGAGCAGCGTGGCCGGTGCGGGTTCAGCCCTGTAGCGCGCTTTGGCCTCCATCCGGGCGCCGGCCTGTGGAGCCTCGCCGGCGCACCAGGTGACTTCCAGCACTTCGGCCGTGTCGGCGAACAGGTCCTCTTCCGGGCCGATGGTGACGATGTTGCGCGCGGGGTCCAGCGCGGTGACGTAGCGCGGCTCGCCCAGGGCGACCCCCAACCCCTTGCGCTGGCCGACTGTGTAGGCGGCGATGCCGCGATGTCCGCCGATGACTTCGCCGCGCTCGTCCCGAAGTTCGCCGGGGTGGAGGCTGACACGCTGCTCGACGAACGCGCGGTAGTCGTTCCCGGGGACGAAGCAGATCTCGACACTGTCGGGCTTGGCGGCGACATCGAGGCCCAGGCGGCGGGCGTGGGCGCGCACTTCGTCCTTCGTCAGGCCGCCGATGGGCAGCAAGAGTCGCGCCAGCTGCTCCTGGCCGAGCATGTAGAGGACGTAGGACTGGTCCTTGGAGGAATCGACCCCGCGGAGGAGGCGATAGCGAGTCTCCGGTTGACGATTTCCGGTTGATGGCCCTGGCAGGCGCGGACCGTCCAACGCGGCCTCGGTCGCGAGCCCAGGACCGTCCACCGCGTCGACACGCGCGTAGTGGCCGGTGGCCACGTAGTCGGCCTCGAACGCCGGGAGGCGGTCGAGGAGGGCGCGGTACTTGATGTGCTCGTTGCAGCGCACGCATGGGTTCGGCGTACGGCCGGCCGCGTACTCAGCGACGAAACGGTCGACGACGTGCTCGCGGAACTCCTGCTCGAAGTTCATGACGTAGTGGCGGATACCGAGCTGGCCGGCGACACGGCGGGCGTCGTCGATGTCCTCGACGCTGCAGCACTGCTGATGGCCGGAAAACTCCTCGGGGCGCTCTTCGGTCCAGAGGCGCATGGTGACGCCGATGACTTCGTAACCCTGCTCGTGCAGCAGGGCAGCGGCGACGGAGCTATCAACTCCGCCGGACATGCCGACGACGACGCGGGGGCGGGAGGCCGTGTGTGGTACCATGCTTTCCGTCTTGTCGATCCGCGAGTCAAAGGAGCAACGCGTCCTGGAATCCGAGTCACTCGCCCAGCGGGCCGTCGATGTCCTTTCCGAGCACAAGGCGCTGGATATCGCGCTGATCGACATCTCGAAGACGGCCACCTTCACCGACTTCTTCGTGATCGCCACCGCGCAGTCGCCTCTCCAGTTTAGTGCCCTCCAGGAGTACCTGGAAAAGGACTTCCTGGAGCACGGCGTAAAGCTCCGTCACCGGGAAGGGAGCGGCGACAACGGGTGGATGCTGTTGGACTTCGGGGACGTGATCGTGCACATCTTTTCGCCCGACCAGCGCGCGTACTACCGATTGGAAGACCTGTGGGGGCGGACGAGCCCCGTCGTGAGGTTCGCCAACTGATTCGCGCCCGCCTGGCATCCAACCGAAACGTGCAGCCCGGCACGGGTTGCACGGCTGCGACGCCCGGGCGGCCACGCTGAGGACGTGATCGACCCGGATTCCATCCCGGTTGGCGCCTGTGCCTACGACAGCGAGGGCGAGCAACTCGGCGAAGTGGCCGAAGTGGGAGGCTCCGGCATCGTGCTGCGCGATGATTCCGGTGCGCTCCACTGGGTCCCGCTCCACGCCGTCCGGGACGTTGACGCTGGACGGCTGGTGTTGCGCAACAGGGGCCTGCCGTGAATGCCTACTGAGCGCTGGTGGCCACCTGCGGCGTCCTCTGGGCCGCGGCAGCGCTGCTGCTCTTTCTGCCGCTGCTCGGCATCGACGTTTTCGGCCTGCGGGGGTAAGGCGAGTGGCCTCTCCGCGCGTCCTCGGGAGCCGTTGCTTCCCGTCGACAGCCCTTATGCGCGGCGCAGTTCGCGCGCGGGATTCCCGGCGACCGTCGCGCCGTCCGGCACGTCCTTCGTCACCACGGCCCCCGCGCCCACCACCGCCCGGGCGCCGATGCGGATGCCCGGGAGCGCCACCGCGCCAGCGCCCACAAACGCACCCTGCCCGACGCGAACCCCGCCGGGGAAGGTTACGCCGGGGCTGATTTGGGCTGCGGTCCCGAGCTCGCAGTCGTGGTCGATGGAGCAGTTCGCATTCAGGAAGACGAGGTCGCCGATGACGGCCTCGGGCGCGATGACACAGCCTGCCGCCACGAAGGCCCCGGCACCGATGCGCGCGCGCGGCGACATGACGGCAGCGGGGTGGATCGCGGTTGCCAAAGCGGCCCCGGCCGCGCGGATGGCCGCAGCGAGCTCCAGGCGCAGGTGCGAATCGCCCATTCCGGGCATGAACTCAACCTCGGGGGAAGCCACCGTCTTCCACTGGTCCAGCCTGCCGAGCAGCGGGACAGCTGCCGGCAGCGGCGGGTCGCCGTCGTCGAACACGCCCGCCACGTCTCGCCCGGAGGCGAGGAGGGCGTCGAGCACGTCCCGGCCCTGCCCGCCCGCGCCGAGGATGACGTAGACCGGTCGAGTCATTCGATGGGGAAGGCCCAGGCGACCTCCTGCGGGAACCCGGCGAGTATCACGTGGGTCGTACCAAGCTCGTAGTCCGGCTCCCGCTTCTTCGTTGCCTTGCGGACTTCGATGTAGGACATCAGGTGCTTCGTCGCGCCCTCGCCGACGAAGTGGACCTTGCCGCAGCAGCAGTGCTCGTAGCCTGGCCGGTCCGCCCCCGGCCGGGCAGTGGGCGTGCACGGGCAGCCGCAGGTGTAGGTAACACCTTCGCCTTCATCGGTGGTGATCACGCGGAAGTCGGGGTTCGCCATCAGATCCTCCTCACGGGAACGATACCGCAGGAACCCGGAGGGCGGTTCAGGCGGCGCGCAGGGCGCGCTTGCCGGCATAAAGGGCGGCGTCGGCCTCGCGCAGCAGCGCGCCGCCATCGCGGCCCGGCTGGAGTGTGGCGACCCCGATCGTTGCCCGGATTTCGACTACTTGTTCCTCGCCAAACACGAGCCCGCTGGCGCGAAGGGCAGCGCGAATCGCCGCAGAGACGCGTGTGGCCTCCCGGCGCGAGTGGCCCGGCAGCAGGACGGCGAACTCGTCGCCGCCGATACGCGCCGCTGTTGCCCCGGGAGGGCACGACTCGACGATCGCACGCCCCACCATCTGGAGGGCCACATCGCCGCCGGCATGCCCGAGCGTGTCGTTGACGGCCTTGAAGCCATCGAGGTCGATGACGGCCAGGCTGAGCGCAGAGCTGCCCGCCGCGCAGGCTCCAACTTCCCGCTCAAGCTCGGAGGTGAAGTAGCGGCGGTTGTACAGCCCGGTCAGCTCGTCCCGGATGGCGAGGTCGCGGAAGCGGCGGGCGGTCTCGCGGGCGAGTTCGACCTGGCTGCGCCGCGCTGCGACCACCGTCGCGTAGACAATCACCGCAAGCACCACGTACCACGCGCCGAAGGCGAAGAACAGAAGCGGAGAGCGGACGAGACAGGCGGCAGCGAACAGCGCAGCCCCGGCGAGCCACGCCCCCAGGCCGAAGACGCGCGCGCGCCGCATCGCGCCGGTGGCTGGTGCGAATTGTGCGTCGGCGACGTGGAGATCCACGGCGGCTCCCCCTCTTCACGGTGATGATCGGCAGGTCCCCGCCCGGCCCGCAGTGGGGTCACGGAGCGAGGCCGCCTACACTGCCGCAATGAGTCGTCGGCCGAGGGCTTCGGACTAACGTGGCCGTGTTCCCGCGCACCGCAACCGCAGACGCCCGGCGGCTTGTTGCCGCGCGCACGGTGCGCGGCTTCGCCGATGGGCTCGTCAGCGTGACGCTCGCGAGCTACCTCGACGGCGCGGGCTACTCGGGCCTCGAAATCGGTGCGATCGTGACGGCGACGATGGCGGGGTCGGCCGCGCTCACGCTCTGGATCGGGCTTCGCGGCGGCGCAAGCCCGAAGGCGATGCTCCTTTTCGGGACAGCCCTGATGGGCGTAACCGGGCTGGGGTTCGCACTGCTGAGCGGGTTCTGGCCGCTGCTCGTCGTCGGGTTTATCGGCACGATGAACCCGTCGGCGGGAGACGTCAGCCTCTTCCTCCCGCTCGAACAGTCGCTGTTAAGCGAGCGCGTCGCCCCGGAAGAACGGACGGCGCTGTTCGCGCGCTACTCGCTCGGCGGGAACTTCGCGGGGGCGCTGGGGTCGCTTGCGGCGGCACTGCCGGGCCCTCTCGCCCGCGCGCTGGAGGTGGAGCTCGCGAGTGTGCAGCGGGGTGTCTTCCTCCTCTACGGGCTGACGGCGCTGGCAGTCCTGGCCCTCTACCGGCCGCTACGAGCGCCGAAGCCGATCACGGCGCCGGGGCGCAGGCTCGAACGGTCGCGCGGGACGGTGCTGCGGCTGTCCGCGTTGTTCAGCCTCGACTCGTTCGGCGGCGGTTTCGTGGTGCAGTCGCTGCTGGCGCTCTGGCTCTTCAAGCGCTACGACCTTTCGGTGGAAGCAGCGGGCACGATCTTCTTCGTGACCGGGCTGCTGAGCGGGCTTTCGCAGCTGGTGTCGCCCTGGCTGGCGAAGCGCATCGGTCTCGTGCGCACGATGGTGTACACCCATCTCCCGGCGAACCTCGCGCTGGTCGCGGCAGCGTTCATGCCCAATGCCACGCTGGCGGTGGCGTTCCTGCTCGTGAGGATGGCGCTCTCCCAGATGGACGTGCCAGCTCGCCAGTCCTACGTGATGGCGGTGGTGCCGCCCGAAGAGCGCGCCGCGGCCGCGAGCGTCACGAACGTGCCGCGGAGCCTGGCCGGGGCCGCGTCGCCGCTGCTCGCAGGGGCGATGCTCGGCGCGAGCACGTTCGGCTGGCCGCTGGTTGCCGGTGGGGCGCTGAAGGTGCTGTACGACCTGCTGCTCCTCGGCCAGTTTGGCTCCGTGCACCCGGCGGAAGAGGTGTAGGTCCGGGGGGCAGATGCGCACAGCGCGGGCGGGCCGGGATATTGCCACCCCCAGCCCCTGCACCTGTCCGAGGCGCGCGCGTCAGCAAGCGCGGGATACTGATAGCGCAGCGGGCTCATTCGAGGGCCGAAATGTCATCAGTCTTCGCACGTCGAAGTGCTGCTCCCCGGCAGATCCGGCCCTGCCAATTCAGCACGTACTCACACGCCCCGTCGATGTCCCGCTCGTGCCACAACCACCGGGTGCTACCATGTCGCGCCCAGACTCTGGCGTCGCTCACAACGAGCCCGTGACGGCGTAACGCCCGCGTCCCATAAGCCTTCAGGTCGTTCAGCATCCTTTCCGGATCGCTTTGGTCACCGGCAAGGACAACGGCGTGTACGTGCTGAGTGCGGATATTGAGCGCGACGAGTTGCCAGCCCCGGTGTCCGCATGTCTCCCGGAATGCCGCCTGGAGGACGGAGCGCATTCTCGCCGAAATTGCCACTGGCGGATGCCCCATCGCCTCGGCTTGAGCGGTCTGAAAGAACTCGTCGGCTTTACGTGGGTCGGTGCCAGGCGTGTTGTGCTGGCGGTCCTTCGAGCCGCGCGGATCGCCATGCAGCCAGGAGCCGTACGTAGAGAACGTCAGCAGGAACCCCAGCGGAGTGTCGGCCACGGTCCGGAATGCTACCGCCGATCGGCACACATTCCGAGGCGCCCGCGGCACCAAACGCGGGACGGTTGAAAGCGGCCGGTTCGCTGATGCCGGGCTCGCGCGGCAGCAGCCAGTCACCCCCGCTGAGTCGCGCTCCGTTGGCCTCCGGTCACGAGCGAACGTGGCGGGGGCTGCTGTCCCGCGCTTGCTGACGCGCGCGCCTCGGACCGGGCGGCGGCTGCTGTGCCTGAGGAGGGCGGCGTGGCGGAGGGTGCTGTCCCACGTTCGCTGACGCGCGCGCCTCGGACTGGGCGGCGCCCCGTCAGTGGCGGAAGTGCCGCGTCCCTGTGAGCACCATCGTCACGCCGTACTGGTTACAGCAGTCGATGCCATCCTGGTCCCGGAGCGACCCGCCGGGGTGGACGATGACCTTCACGCCGGCCTGGCAGGCTTTCTCGATGGAGTCGCCCCAGGCGAAGGGGAAGAACGCGTCGCTCGCGAGCACCGAGCCCGCCACCTCCTCACCCGCCTTCTCCATCGCGATTTCGACGCTCTTCACGCGGTTTGGCTGGCCGCTGCCCATGCCGAGCAGGCGCCCGTCCTTCGCGATGGTGATGGCGTTGCTCTTCACGTGCTTCACGCACCGCCAGGCGAACTTCGCGTCCTCCATCTCCTGCGGCGTCGGCTGGCGGTCGGTGACCACCTTGAACTCGATGTCCTCCGGCGTGCGGTCGTCGCTATCCTGGACGAGCCAGCCGCCGCCGACCTGGCGGTACGCCCGTCCGCCGGGCGCGTGGGGCTGCGCTTCGAGGATGCGAAGGTCCTTCGACTTGCCCTTGAGGACGGTCAGTCCCTCGGGCGTGTAGCCGGGGGCGACCACGATCTCATAGAACATGCGCGTCTCGCCGTCGTTGGGGTTGCGGAACTCGCGCAGCTCCCGGGCAAGCGTTTCGTCGACCACCCGGTTGAAGGCGACGATGCCGCCGAAGGCGCTGGTGGCGTCGGCGCGGACGGCGAGCCGGTAGGCTTCGAGGAGGTCATCGCGCGTGGCCACACCGCAGGGGTTGGTGTGCTTCACGATGACGCAGGTGGGCCCGGCGAAGTCGTTCACGCAGTTCCAGGCAGCGTCGGCGTCCAGGTAGTTGTTGTACGACATCTCCTTGCCGTGGTGCTGGACGGCGGTCGCGATGCCGCCCTTGCCGTGCTCGCGCAACGAGCGGTCCACGTAGAAGGCGGCGGACTGGTGCGGGTTCTCGCCGTAGCGAAGCTCCTGCGCGAGCTGCATCGGCACCGTCACCTGGCCGCGGGGCTTGCGCTGGGCCTCTTCGCTGAACTGGCTGAACAACCACTCCGAGACCTGGCTGTCGTACAGCGCGACGTGGGCGAACGCCTGGTAGGCCAGGTGGAGGCGGCCTTCGGCCCCGAGGTCGCCCTTGCGCAGGTGGTCCAGCACGGCCGGGTAGTCATGCGGGTTGGAGACGACGATGACGTCCTTGTGGTTCTTCGCCGCGGCCCGCAGCATCGTCGGCCCGCCGATGTCGATGTTCTCGATGCCTTCTTCGAAGGTGACGCCGGGCTTCGTGACAGTCGCTTCGAAGGGGTAGAGGTTGCAGCACACCAGGTCGATCCCACCGATGCCGTGCTTCTCGAGCGCCGCCATGTGCTCCGGGACGTCCCGGCGGGCGAGGATGCCGCCGTGGACCACCGGGTGGAGCGTCTTCACGCGGCCGTCGAGCATCTCGGGGAACCCGGTGACGTCCTCGACTTTGCGGACAGGGATGCCGGCCTTCTCCAGCGTGGCGAACGTCCCGCCCGTGGAGACGATCTCCCAGCCGAGTTCGACGAGGCCCTTCGCGAAGTCCTCAATCCCTGTCTTGTCGTAAACGCCGAGCAATGCGCGCATCTGCACCCTCCTTGGGGCGAACTGTGGGCTTTTGCCGGGCACCGAGCGCGGGGTGGAGGGATGGGCCTCGGCACTCAGCACTCGGTACTCAGCACTCGTGTTCGGCCCAGGCGAGCGACCATGCGATAACCACCGGGCTCCCTCGCGGTGCTCCGCGAACTCGCCAGTTGCCCGGAGAAGTCAGTTAAACACAAGCAGGCAGAGGAGACAAAGGATCTCGAACGGAGGACTGACGTCCAGGGGACCCGGCATATGCGCGCCTCAGGCCCTGCGTGTCTTGTGTCCCCGCCCCCGCGGCCATGGTTGTCTCCGCGACATGGGGAAGACTCAGCCGGGAGCTAGTGCTACCGCCTACCCCTGGCCCCCGCAGCTTGCCCCGCCGACCGCCACTGCATGGCTGGCGGAGATGGTTGGGCCGCTGTCGAAGTACGCCTTGCCGGTGAACGTGTAGCAGCCCGGGGACGTGGGCGTAAACGTCCCGCCGGCAAGGTAGTTCAGGGCCTGGCCCCCGGGGAGCAAGATGTCGGTGCGGTAGGCGTTTCCTCCGCCGTACGTCAGGTAGACAGTGACCGGTTCGCCGACGGCCGCCGTCGAGGGGCCGTTGAGCTTCGCGAAAGGGCCGCTCGGCGTCGTCGGCGTCGCCGTGGGGGCGGCGGTTGGCGTGGCCGTGGGCTGGGGCACGGGCGTGGGCTCTTCGGCAGGCGCCCTCGTGGCCGTTGGCGCCGGGCGCGTGGCCGTCGCCGTCGCGGGCAGGGCCGTGGCTGTCGCCGCGGGCACGGTGGCCGTCGTTACATTGGGGACGCTGGGCCGCGTGGGCTGGCCCTGGATCGCCGTCCCGGCTACCTGCGCGACGCTCGTGGGGGTACCCTGCGCAAGCTGTTGTGTCTGCTCAGGCGCCGCGGCGACGAGTTGCGGGTCATCGTCGTCGCCACCGCCGCCGTTGAACATGACGGCCGCCGCGAGCAAGCCCAGGCCCGCGAAGACGAGCGCGCCCCCGAGCGCCATCAACACGCGGTTGTTCTCCGGTGCAGGCGCGCGCAGGTAGCCGATCTCCCGGGCGAAGTTCACGACCGCAGCCTCGAATTCCGCGGGCTGTTCGATGTTGGCGGCGTGGCCGGCTTCGGGCAGGCGCACCTCGCGGGCGAGGCCTTCGGGGAAGCGCGCCAGGAATGCAGGCGCGGCGGGCGCGAAGTCGGCGTCGCGCTCCCCGACGACGAGGAGGAAGGGCACGGAGAGCTGCGGGTGGCGTTCCCACGCGTTCACATCGATGACGAGCGACTCGGCCGTGCCGGCCACCCCTTCGGGCCGGAGCCGGTCGAACGCGTGGGTAAGGAGCTCGCGCGACTTCGGGTCCAGGCGCTTGCTATGGGCCGGGTAGAGGCGCGTCTGCTTCATGAAGGCGGTGCCTTCGGCGCGGACACGGGCGGCCATCTCCTCCATGCGCGGGCGGGCGGCTTCGCGCCAGGCGGGGTCGCCGGCGGCGGAGCTGGAGTTGATGACGATCAGCCCTGCGACCCATTCCGGCGCATCGAGGGCGAGGCGGAGTGCGAGCGCTCCCCCGAGGGAGTGCCCGCAAAGCAACACCCGCTCGTACCCCAGGTGGTCGAACAGCTGGAGCAACCGCTGGACCGCGCGGTTCGGGCGGTAGAACGCCGGGTCGGCGGGGGCGTCCGAGTCGCCATGCCCGAGGAGTTCCACCGTGATGACGGTGAAGTGCTCGCGCAGTCCGTCGATGTTGGCTTCGAAGGAGGCGCGGCTGGCGGTGAAACCGTGGATCAGGACGAGGGGCGGGGCACCGTCGGGGTGCGAATACACCTCGTACCCGATCCGCTCGCCGGGCGCTCCGAATAGCGGCATGCAGAGACAATAGGCCCCGCCGCCGAACCGGAAAAGCCTGTCGTATGTTTCATACCGGGCGGTGCGGACTAAGGAGCGACGTCGTCGCGCCGGCGGCCCGGCCGCATCACGCCTTCGTTCGAAACGTCGCGTTCGACGTCATCCGGCAGTGCGACATCGTCCATCGGCTCGTTGTTGGGGAGGGCGTTGTTGTCGCCGGGGGACTTCGGCTTGCCGCGCTCGGCCTGGTTTGGGCGGCCCGGAGGGCCTTCGGGGTGGGACATTCGGGTGTCTCCTTTGTGTCCCAGCGTGCCGTTGGAGACATCGCGAGCGCGCTACCGGCACAAAGCCCCGTGCTTGCAACCACGCGAAGAAGGCGCCCGTGTGGGCGCCTTCTTCGGTAGTGACGTCGCGGGTCTGCGTCCTGCAGCCGCTCAGCCGTTGGCCAGGCGGAACTTCGCCGCCGCGTCGTTCAGGGCGCGGGCGAAGTCACGCATCTGGGTGGCCGTCGCGGCCAGCTCTTCCGACTGGGCGCTCAGTTCCTGCGTGGAGGCGGAAACCTGCTCAGCCGCGGCCGACGTTTGCTCGGAGGTCACCGAGACCTGGGAGATGACGTCGCTGACGCGCGTCGTGCCCTGGGCCATATCGGTCGCGCCGGCAGCGGATTCGCTGGCGAGGCTCGCGATCTGTTCGGTCGCCTGGAGGATGCGGCCGGCGCCGCTGGCGAGTTCGTGCACCTCGGCCGCGACCGACTCCATCTGCGAGGCAGCATGCTGCACCGAGACGATGATCGCTTCCAGCGAGGCGCCGGCGGCAGCGGTGATTTCGCGCCCTTCCTGGACGTCCTTCACACCCCGTGCCATGGCGGTGACAGCCTCCTGGGTGCCCGCCTGGACGCGGCTGATGAGCTCGGCGATTTCGCGGGTGCTCTCGCTCGAACGCTCGGCGAGGCCCCGCACGCTTTCGGCAACGACGGCGAAGCCGCGGCCCTGTTCGCCCGCGCGGGCTGCTTCGATGGCGGCATTGAGCGCGAGCAGGTTCGTCTGGGCGGCGATTTCGTCGATGGTGTTGACGATGGCGCCGATCTGCTGGCCCAGTTCGCCGAGCTGGTCGATGCGGACCGATGCCTGCGCGACAGCCTCCGCGATCGATTCCATCGAGGCGACGGCCTGGGCGACCGCCTGCTGGCCTTCGAGGGCCGAACCGCGGCTCTCGCGCGCGCTCTCCGCAACGGCGAGCGAAGCCTCGGATGCGCGGTTGATGCGCTCGCCCATGAGCACCGCTTCGTCTTTGCTCGCCCGGGCCGACTGCGCGCTGCTGCTGGCGCTGGCAGCGAGCTGTTCGGACCCGCTCGCCAGGCGCGTAACTTCGATGGCGGAGTCCTGGGCGAGCCCGTTCAGGGCGACGGTGGAGGTGGTGACTTCGTTGATGGCAGAGGCAATCTGGCCCGTGGCGGTCGCCATCTGGCCGGAGCTCTCCTCGAGCTGCTCGGACGACGAGAGGATAGCGGTCGCGTTTTCCTTCACGGTCGCCACAAGGTGGTTGAGGTTCGTGACCATCGTCTGGAGGGCGTTGCCGAGCGCATCGTCGCTGCCGCGCGGGCGGACGGTGACGCCCAGGTTGCCTGCAGCGACTTCGGAGGCGGTGTCGACCATTTCGCGGATGTAGGCGGTCATCTCCTGGAAGGCCCGGCCGAGGTCCCCCATCTCGTCGCTGGAGCGGGCGTTGACGGTCACGTCGACGTTGCCGCGGGCCAGCTTGGAAGCGGCAGCGGCGGCTTCTTTGGCGGCGCCGGAGATGTTGCGGGCGAGCCAGATGCCGAGGCCAAGGGCGGTGACGACGGCGACGGCGGAGATACCGATCAGCAGCGCGCGCGAGCTGGAGGCAGCGCTGCGGGCGGCATCCCGGGAGTCCGCGGCCAGCTCGGCGTTGTAGGCGCCGCTCTCCGAGAGGGCGGCGTTCATCGCCTGGATGTCGGCGTTCAGCGCCGCCGCGGCGGTGGTGGCCGCCTGGAGGTCGTTCTTCTCCAGTAGCTCAAGGACGTTCTCGCGGCCTTCGGCGACCTTGTTCACGAGCTTTTCGACTTCGAGCCACTGGGCCTCGTCTTCGGCGGTGGCGAAGGTCTTGTGGTAGTTGGCCATAGCTTCGCGGGCAGCTGCCAGCTCTTCGCGGGACGCCTGGATCAGGGTCTTCCGCTGCTCGGCATCGGTGGCCAGGAACGCGCGCTTCTCTTCGCGGGCGCTGGCGATCATGTTGACGTTGGTTTCGAGGGCGTACTGCACGCCGAGGATGTTCTCCCGGTACATGGCGGCGGTGCGCGAGGCCGCGCTGTCGAGCTGGACAATTCCCAGGATCGCCAATGCGGCCATCATGACGAGGACGACCACAAAGCTGCCCAGGATCTTGTGGATGAGGCGGATTTTCACGGTCAGCGGTTTTCCTTCCCAAGCGAGAGTGGCGCTTGTTTCGTGAAGATGATCAGCCGAGAGTGCGAACCTCAAAGTCGGGGAACACCCTGTGCCGGCGGGCGATAAACGCTCAGGGCCCAGCCCTGCTTCCCGAGCATTCCGGCAGCCCGGCATGGGCTAAATCTTTGCGAGCAATAGGGACATCAAAACCAACGGCTGATCCCGCCCACGTCCAGCTGGAGAATCCGCCGGTTGATGGCGGATTTTCGGCCATCGCGGCCATGTGAGGGCGGCGCCGCTCCCGCGCTAAACGCGCGCCCAGTTGTTCGTGGTGAAGATGTCCTCGTCGAGCGGGCTCCGCTCGCCGAGGGCGAGGCGGAACCCCGCGACGGCGCCAATCATGGCCGCGTTGTCGGTGCAGAACTTCGGCGGCGGGATGCGCACGGGGACGGGGCAGCGGCGCTGCAACTCCTCCCGCAGGCGCTGGTTTGCGGCCACGCCGCCGGCCACGAGGACGTTCCGCGCGCCGAGCTCCCGCGCGAGCCGCGACGTCTTTCCGGCGAGCACATCGACGACCGCCTCCTGGAACTCCCAGGCGATGTCCTCGGTCGAGTACTTTTCTTCGCGCACGGCGTGGAGGGCGGCGGTCTTGAGCCCGCTGAAGCTGAAGTCGTAGGTGCCCTGCATCCAGGCGCGGGGCAGCTCGAGCTTGCTGGGCCCGCCCTGGAGCGCTGCCCTGGCCACATGGGGGCCACCCGGGAAGGGGAGGCCAAGGAGGCGCCCGACCTTGTCGAAGGCTTCGCCCGCGGCATCGTCGCGCGTGCCGCCGAGGCGTTCGTACTGGCCGTACGCGGCCATGTACACGAGGTCCGTGTGGCCGCCGGAGACGACCAGGCAAAGCGCCGGGAAGGCCGGTTCCGGGCCTTCCACGAGCCAGTTCGCGTAGATGTGGCCTTCCAGGTGGTTGATGCCGATGAACGGCAATTCGCGGCCGAAGGCGATTGCCTTGGCCGCGTTGTAGCCGACGAGCAGCGAGCCGGCGAGGCCGGGACCCTTCGTCCCCGCGACCGCGTCGATGTCGTCGAGCGTGACTCCGGCGGACTCCAGTGCCTCCTTGACGACGGGGACGATGTTGCGGAGGTGCTGGCGGCTCGCCACCTCGGGCACCACTCCGCCGTACTTCGCGTGGAGGTCCACCTGGGAGGCGACGATTGAGCTGTGGGCGACGCGCCCATCTTCGACGACGGCGGCCGCCGTTTCGTCGCACGAGCTTTCGATGGCGAGGACTTTCACGGAGCTAAGGGTAACGGGAGGCCGCCCGGCTCGCGACTGGGGCGCGGCTTGCAGGGAGCAGCTCTACGCCGCGCGGCCGAACCAGCTCCAGTCGGCCGGGGCTTCGCTGCCGCTTCCGGCCACTTCCTCGCGGATGGGCAGCCAGAGGGGTGAAAGGATATTGTCGAGCCGGGCCGGGGCGCGGCCCTCGGGGCGGGTAGTCTCCCAGCTGGAGCCGCCGGGCCCCGCTGCGGGAGGCGCCGACTTTCGTCCGGCAGCCGTTTGGCGCTCGGCGCGGACGCGGAGGCCCCAGGCCTTGAGCGCCTCGGTGATGAGTTCGATCGATGCCGACTGGTCCAGGTAGACGACATCCCGAGCCTCGGGAGAGACGACCGTCACGGCCCGAGGGGGAGCATCCTTCGCGAACGGCACAGGTTTCAGGTACATCCTCATGGCTCTATTCCGGATTACGTCCGTCGCGGGCCAGGCATCAGCAGTGTTTTCCACTATTTCGGTAACCGCTCAGTAAACTGTGCGCGCCCGGGGCCTGCAGATTCGATTTTCGGGTGCACAGGCGGTGGAAGGGCCATCCTTGAGGGCCAGTTCCGGGAGCGAAAGTGGACATCCGGGACACGCCCGCGAGGAACCCCCCGGCGCGCCGCACGGGCTTCATGGTTGAATAGCCCGAGATGACCGAACAAGCTCCCGCGTCCGGCCGCCGCTTCGCCCGCGAACGATTCATCCGCCCGATCGTCGCCTTCGTGAACACCGAGGCGTCCGGCGGCATCGTGCTCCTCGCGGCGGCCGCGATCGCGCTGGCCTGGGCCAATTCCCCGTGGGACGAGCACTACTTCGACCTCTGGCACGCCCACCTGGCGATGGACGTGAACCTGTTCTCGATCGAGGAAGACCTTGGCCACGCCGTGAACGATGGGCTGATGGCGATCTTCTTCTTCGTCGTGGGCCTCGAGATCAAGCGCGAGCTCGTGCACGGTGAGCTCTCGAGCCCTCGCCGGGCGGCGCTCCCGGTGGCCGCGGCTATCGGCGGGATGGTCGTCCCGGCCATCCTTTATACAGCTCTGAACCTTGGCGGAGACGGAGAAAAGGGCTGGGGGATCCCGATGGCCACCGACATCGCTTTCGCGATGGGCCTGCTCGCGCTGCTCGGGAGGCGGGCGCCGCTTTCGCTCAAGGTGTTCCTGCTGGCCCTGGCGATCGTCGATGACCTGGGGGCAATCCTCGTCATCGCGCTGTTCTACACGGAGACCATCTCCTTCGAAGCGGCGATGTGGGCCGTGCTCATCGCGCTCGCGATTATCGCTGCCTCCCGCGCCGGGGTGCGCTCGGTGGACGTGTATGTCGTCCTCGGGATCGTGTTCTGGGTGGCCGTGTACAAGACGGGGGTGCACGCGACGCTCGCCGGTGTCGTGCTCGCGGCGCTCACGCCGTCGCGCCCGCGGTTCGACCAGCGCCAGTTCGAAGCAAACGCCATGGACCTGCTCGTGGGGTACCGCCACGCGCGGGACCGCGGGGAACGCGACGAGGCGCAGCAGCTCCTGCGCCAGTTCGAAGCGCTCAGCCGCGACACGGAGTCGCCGCTGGACCGACTGGAGCACACCCTCCATCCCTGGGTGAGCTACTTGGTGGTGCCGATTTTCGCGCTGGCGAACGCGGGGGTCGTCCTCACCGCGGACCTGGTGGAGGACGCGGCCTCCAGCGCAATCACCCACGGTGTCGTGCTCGGGCTCGTGCTGGGGAAGCCCCTCGGCATCCTCGCTGCCTCGTACCTTGCCGTGCGCACGGGGCTTGCCGAGCTGCCGGCGAACACCGGCTACTCCCACCTGCTGGGCATCGGGCTGGTGGCCGGCATCGGGTTCACGGTCTCGCTGTTCATCACGGGGCTCGCCTTCGACGATGCGCTCCTGGTGGACGAAGCGAAGGTGGGCATCCTCGGCGCGTCGCTCGTGGCCGGAGTGGCGGGCTTCCTCTACCTCTGGTTCCTGCCGGGCGAACCGGCGCCAACAGCGGAAGACCCGTAGCGCTTACTTCCGCGGGCAGGCGCGAAGCCCTACCCTTCCCGCCGTGAATGCCGCAAAGACTTGGTTCCAGGCGTCCCGTCCTTTTTCCTATACCGCCGCCGTCGTGCCCGCCGTCGTGGGTTCGCTGCTTTTCGCCGATGAAGGGTTCACCTGGTGGACCGCGCTGCTGGCGGTGCTGGGGAGCGTGCTCTTCCAGGGCGGCACGAATTTCGTGAACGACTACTACGACCACCGCAAGGGCGCCGACGGGCCGGACTCCCTGGGGATGGCGGGGTTCATCCAGCGGGGCATCCTGAGCCCGCGTTCGGTGCTCATCGCGGGGCTGGTCTGCTTCGCCGCGGGGGCGGCCATCGGCATCGCGCTCTGCCTCGTGGTGAGCTGGGAGCTCTTCCTGATCGGCCTCGCGAGCGCCCTCGCCGGGTTCCTCTACACCGGCTGGCCTGTGCACCTGGCCTACATCGGCCTGGGCGAAGTGACGGTGTTCTTCTTCATGGGCCCGATCATCGTGATGGGCGCCTCGTATGTGCAGGTGGAGGAGTGGCGCTGGGAGGCGTTCGTCGCCTCGCTGCCGATTGCCTTCCTGGTGACGGCGATCCTGCACGCGAACAACCTGCGCGACATCGAACACGACCGGAAAGCGCACAAGCGCACGATCGCGACGGTCATCGGGCGGGAATGGGCGAACCGCGAGATGTACCTGCTGCTCATCGCCACGTACGTTTCGCTGGTGGCGGCGTGGGCCTCCGGCGCGCTGCCGTGGCCGGCGCTGGTGGCGCTGGGCACGCTCCCGTTCGTGCGCCCCATCGTCCAGGTGGTGCGCGCGGGCGGGAACCCGAAGAAGCTCAACCTCGCCCTCTTCCACACGGCCCAGCTCCACATGCGCTTCGGCGCGCTGATGGCGGTTGGGCTGGGGCTGAACTGGGTGCTGGAGAGTTTGTAGGGCTCCCCTGGCCCCTCCTCTCGCGCCGCTGTATCAGGGTTTACCCTGACGTTACGGAGACATATCAATTCTCGTTGTGTGAAGCCGTTCATACGCAAAACCTACTGACGAGCGGGCGATCTCTGAGTATTCTGCGCACCGGTTGTCTACCGGTTGGCCGCCAACAGCGGCCAAAGTGGACGTTGCGTGACCACGCTGCGAGGTCAACCGCGCGTCCAGAGAGGTGAACAGGCAGCCGTAGCAGCGGAAGGCCAGAGACAGGAAGGGAAGCCTCCTCCGGCCTTCGAACTTGCCCGTGGGCAGGACGGTCCCGTGGCTCCATTGCAGAGGACGGTTGACCATGACTCTTGCCCTTTACGGGAAAAGCCGCGCGCGGCAGCAGATCTTGCTGTTTGCGGGATTCATGGCGGTACTCTTCGGCGCCCTTTTGGGGGTGTCCATCTGGCAGAGCGAACAGGCTGGCGCGGCCACTTTTGTGGACGATGCAGGCGCCAATGATGAGCCGGGACAGAAAGACCTGACCCAGCTCTCGATCGATGACACATCGCCTCCAACGCTGGGAATCACCTGGAACTGGGACGAAGTGGGTGTCTCCGGTCAGGGGCAGTCACTCGACGCTTGTTCGCTGTTCGACACAGACAGCGACGGTTTCGCCAACTTCTCAATCTGTGCCAACGCTACCGGCAACCCGGCGAATGCTGTGACGACCTTCCTGTACGTCTGTGAGGCGGACTCGAAAGTCGACCGCTGCGGTGGACCAGCGCCAGACCTCACGTTCACCTCTTCCTGCTCCATCGCCGTGACCAATGACGACCCATTCGCGACGGGCGATGAATTCCCGAACGACCTCAAGGCAACGTGCAGCATCCAACTCGGCGATATCTCGCCACAACCCGCTAACGCAACGCTGCTGAACGTCTGCTCCTATCCGTCGGGAGAGCCAAACTCCGATCCATCCGACTGCGTCTTCACCAGCCCGCCGGTCACGACGCGCGGTCTCCGCGTCCAGAAGGTTACGACAACCGCGGCCCATCCGGGCGGCACGTTCAGCGGCACCATCACGCCGGGCGGCGCCGACGCCGCCAACGACGCCTGGAGCCAGACCCTCGCGGCCAACGCGGCGAACAGCGCCCCCGGCGAGAACAACACCGTTTCTGTCGATGCCCAGACCGTGGCGGAAACCAGCCTGCCGGCGAACTGGACGAACGTCGGGTTCTACGTTGCCGTCGATAGCGGCCAGGCCTGCCCGACTTCGCCCACGGCGTATTCGGCCGGCCCCGCCAGCGTGCCCGCGAACACCAACGACTACCTCGTCTGCGTCCTGAACACGTTCACGGCGCCGGCCGTGCCCACCCTCACCGTGACCAAGTCCAACGACACGACCGGGGCGGTGCCGCCCGGCACCACGGTCCACTACACCATTACCCTCACCATCACGAACGGCCCGCTGACGAGCGTCACCGTCAATGACGTCCTGCCCACGGGTATCGGAGCGGCCACGAACATCTCGGACGGCGGCACGTACAACGCCGGCACGAACACGGTCACCTGGGTGTTGGCCAATGCCGCCAACGGCGAGACGCTGACCTACGACGCCGTCGTTTCCGCCGGGGCCACCGCCGGCACGAAGACCAACACGGCGACAGCCACCCACCCGGCCTGTTCGAACCAGGGCTCGGACTGCACGGGCACTTCCGACGTGACCGTCTTCATCCCCGGCCAGCCTTCGATCACGAAGACATTGGCCGGCGGCGGCACGAGCCCGGTGACGGTGACGGACCCGGCGGCGGTCGCCTGGGTGGTCACGGTGACCAACCCGGCGAGCCTGCCCGGCACGAACCGCACGGTCGTGATCCGCGATTCGGGTGTGGTCGTCACTTCGGGGCCAACCTTCACGAACGGCGCCGACTGCACCCCGAACAATGCAACAGCGGCCTTCCAGGCTGCCCTGACCTCGGCAGGCGGAGTGTCCTGCACGATGCCGGGCAGCACGACCGTGCAGTCAACCATCACGTTCACGGTGGCGCCCGCTTCCACGCCGGCGCGTACCTGCCGGGACCAGGACTTCAACAACACGGCCTCGTTCCAGATCGGGACCGAGCCCCCGGTTACCGCGAACGGCCCGACGATCACGCTGAGCGCGCAGGCCGACGCCTCCTGCATCACGGTCCACAAGACGTTCGATAACGTCGAAGGGGGCCAGGCGCTCTGGGAAATCCGATTCGTGAACTCCGGACCCGAGGCCAACATCGAGTTCAGCGACACCTATCAGCCGAACACGTCTGGCACGACCCTCGACGGCGATGGCGGCCTGACCTGCGACGTGGAAAACACCACCCAACTGCTGGGCTGCGCCATGTCCATCCCGACGGGCACGACGAACGTCACCATCTACTCCACTGTGCCGAGGTCCTGCCAGGAACAGACGGTCAGCAACAGTGTGGTGGCTTTCTTCGGGACCACGCAGCTGCAGACGACGCAGGGGCAGTCGCTGACGGCGTCACACACGTTCCCGAGCACCCCCGAGCTTTGCACGCGCGACATCCGCGTGGTCAAGGTCTCCGGCGGGACGCACCCCGGCGGGACGTTCAGCGGGACGATCTCGCCTGGCGGCTCCACCGCTGATTCCGACGCCTGGAGCCAAACGCTCGGGGCGAACGGGACAGCCTCCGCCGGCGAGACGAACACCGTCACGTTCGACGAGCAGACCATCGCCGAGACGAGCCTGGCCGCGGGCTGGGTCCAGGCCGGGTACTACGTCGCCCTCGACGACGAGCAAAGCTGCCCAACGGACCTCGGCGAGTACAACGACCCGCCCACGGTCCCCCAGGGCGACGACGACTACCTGGTTTGCGTGCGCAACGCCTACGTCACTGTCGCGAAGGTCAGCGCAAACGTGAACGGCAGCAGCGAGCCGTACGCCCCGGGCGAACAGTTCCACTGGGACATCACGGTCACCATCGCGGGCGGCCGGCCGGCAAGCCCCTTGCAGATCGTCGACACCTGGGACGACTCGGTCGTGAATCTGTGGAGCCTTGAACCGCCAGTGAGTAACTCGTTCGACTGCGAGGAAAGCACGCCCGGGACTGTAACCTGCACGGTCCTTGCCGGGACGAACCCTGGCACCTACACCATGGCCGTCCATATGGAAGTGCGTCCCACCGCCGGCTGTGGCACGACAACCAACAACATCGTCCTCATGCAGGGCCAGACCGAACTGGACAGCGATAGTGACGACGTCCCGCTCGACTGCCGCCGGACGATCCAGCTCTGCAAGGCCTGGCGGCTGGACGCCCAGGGCGAACTGCCCGATGCCGCCGCCGCAAACTTCAGCTTCAACGTCGACGATGCCGAAGAGGCGCCCCCGGGCGAGCTCGTGAGCATCGGCGGCGTCGAGGAAGACGGCGACATCGAGTGCATCCTCATGGACGTGCGCTTCGGCACGGTCACCATCGACGAGCTTGCTTCGGCCGGCTTCGTCCTCGACGGCTGGAACTTCCAGCCCGGCAACGCGCCTGACGGGACCTTCCCGGCCGACTTCGCCACCGACCCCGCTGCGTTCCTGTTGTCCCCGCTGGGGTGCTCACCGGCGCTCAGTGGGCAGAGCGATGCGCTGCTCATCGGCGTGCTGGGCCTCGTGGCGGACATCCAGGCGCTGGTGATGCCGGCGACCGGCCAGCCGCTCTGCACCATCACCTTCGTCAACCACGACCTCCAGGACCGCCTGCCCACAGGCGACCTCCGCATCGAGAAGTACCTCGACATCAACGGGGACGGCGACGCGGATGACGCGGCCCTGGGCGAAGGCCTCACCCCGTGGGACGTCACCATCGTCGGGCCCGACCCGGCGGTCGACGGCGATCACAGCCTCGTGGGCGGCACCATCACCTTCTCCGGCCTCACCACCGGCCACGTCTACACCGTCACCGAAGACCTCCCCGCGGGCTTCGTGGTCACGAACGCGACGGTCGACGGCGTGAGCGGCGGCGCCACCATCACGCGGAGCGCGACCATCCCCAACGGCGGGACGACCGTCATCCGCTTCTACAACCAGCCCCTGGACGACATCCACGTCCACAAGAACGCCGAAACGGTGCACAACAACGGCTCGCCGGTTGCCGCCCCGAACGACGACGACGGCTGGACCATCACGGTCGACTCGGCGGCCTGCAACGTGCACCGCGTTGGCCAGACCGACGCGAACGGCAACGTCAGCTTCACCGGCCTGCCGGTGTGCACGGACTACGTGGTCGCCGAAGTCGGGCCGAACGCGGCCAGCCCCGGCTTCGTCCAGGTGGCCCCGGCCGGGCCGTTCACCAACCAGCGGCCGGACGGCCAGACGCTGACCTTCCTGAACCGGCGGTCGACCTTCGACCCGCCGTGCCAGGACTGCCGCCAGCCGACGATCACGCCCTCGCCGACGAGCACGCCGACGGCGACGCCAACCACACCGACGGCGACGCCGACGAACACGGCCGTGCCGAACACACCGACGAATACGCCGGTGACCAACATCGCCGGCGAGCGGACGCCGGGCCAGACGCCAATCGCGCCGAGCGCCGGCAACGCCGCCGGGAGCCTGGGCGCGGGCATGAACGTGCTCCTGCTGCTCGCGGGCCTCGTGGCGCTCAGCGGCGGGTTCGCGGTGCTGGCGCTGCGGCGGCGGTAGCGGTCCGCGGCAGGCCATTCGCCATTTCGACAGGGAAGGCCCCGGGAAACCGGGGCCTTTCCGTTCGCCGGGGCCGGGGGACGTCACGTGGCCTCGCCAGACCGAAGGCACACGTTCAGTCCCCGCCGGCGAGCGATGCTAAGATCCAGCCCCGTGAACGAAGCCGAGTTCGTCAGACAGTTTCAGCAGATGGCTGCGGCGATTACGCCTCCCGGGCACAGGCTCGAGGTGGGACTGAATCTCTACTATGAGGTGGTTGTCGATAACCGCCTTCGTGTGAGAACAGACGTCCGTAAGCCGATGAGAGGGCAATCCGCTTTTCAGACCGACCTCTGTCTGGTTGAGGTTGTTTCCGAAGGGGACGAATCGCCCCTTCTCATCCCACGCGTCGTCTTCGAATTCAAAATGGGCATTACCACCCATGACGTACTCACGTACAATGCCAAAGCCCGCAAGCACAAGAATGTCTATCCGTATCTGCGTTACGGCATCGTCATTGCAGCTGAACAGAAGGTGCCGAGGAAATTCTTCGTGCACAACGACTCATTAGATTTCTGCCTGGCCGTTGGGGCACTGGCGACTGATCCTGCCCGGTTACGCCAGGCGATTGGACCGCTCATTGCAGCGGAGCTCGCGGCCTCGCGCCAGATGGAAGCTGCTGCATTTGGCAGAGCCGGGCCAGACCTCTTCCGGACCGAAGTCGTGCTTGGATACCTGGACGGCGCCCACAAGGGCGTAGCTCCGGACTGACCACCGCGCACCCCTCCCCGCCTGCTACGCTTCCCCCCAATGCCCGAAATCCCCGAGCTCGAGGCCATCCGCGGCTACTTCACGGACCAGATCGCCGGGAAGTCCATCGCTTCGGCCGAGGCGCGCATCCCCCACGTCTTCCGCACGCCCGCCCAGGAAGTGCGCGAAACCCTCCCCGGCGACACCTTCGGGCCCGTCCAGCGGCACGGCAAGTTCCTGTTGTTCCCGCTCGCTTCGGGGCGCGTGCTGGCGATCAACCCCATGCTCACGGGGCGCTTCCAGTACGTGGACCCGAAGACGAAGCTGCGCGCGAAGACGTGCCTCGTCCTCGGCATCGAAGGCGGCCTTTCGCTGCGTTATTCGGACGAGCGGCTGATGGGCAAGATCTACCTGGTCCCGCTCGAACAGCTCGCTTCGATCCCGAACTGGGCGACGAACGGCCCCGACCTCCTGGACCCGGCCCTGACCGAGGACGAGTGGCTGGCGCGCATCAAGAAGTACCGCGGCCAGGTCAAAGGTGTGCTCACGAACGCCGAGTTCGTGCAGGGCATCGGCAACGCCTACAGCGACGAAATCCTCTGGGAAGCGCGCATCAACCCGTACACGCCGCGCACGAAGCTGAGCGACGACGAGCTGCGCGGGCTCTACCGTGCCGCCCTCCAGGTGATGGCCTGGGCGACGCCGCTGGTGGCGGGCGCAATGGTGAAGGACGGCACGCTGGACTACGAAGAACGCCGCGACTTCATGCGCGTCCACCGCCGCGGCGGACAACCCTGCCCGCGCTGCGGCGCCACCATCACCGAGATCACGGCGAACCAGCGGATCACGAGTTTCTGCAGGGCGTGCCAACCGTAGGCCCTCATCCCCCCAGCCCCCTTCTCCCAGGCTTGGGAGAAGGGGGTGGCTTCGCATCCTCACGCCCCTGCCCCTTCTCCCGGGCTTGGGAAAAGGGGGTGCTTCGCATCCTCATGCCAGGTGGCGCCTTCCCCCGGGCTTGGGAGAAGGGGGGCTGCGCATCCTTATGCCCGTGTCCCTTCGCCGGCGCTGGGCCCGGTGCGGGCTTCCGCGAGACTCACACGAACCCGCACTCCCGCTCAATCTCGGCCAGGACACCGTGGATCTCGGTGTCGGTGGCCTCAGCCCTGACCCGGATGAACCAGATGCCTTGCTCTTCGAGGGCGCGTTGGCGTTCGGCGTCGGCTGCGGCGGCCACTGGTCCGTCGTGCACGGGACCGTCGACTTCGATAGCTAACTGAAGGTCTTCGCAGTAGAAGTCCAGGACGAACCCGCCAACAGGGTGCTGGCGGCGAACTTTCAGACCGTGGAAGCGACGTGCGCGCAAGCGCTGCCAGAGTGCGTCTTCGGAACTCGTGGACGTTTGCCGGAGGCGCCGCGCGGCTGCGACGTTGTCCCGTCGCAAAGGTGCGTCCTTCACAATCGCAGAATCGTATGCCACGCAGGGCCCGCTTGCCAGGCCTGAGGCCAGGGAGGACCGGTTGCGGGCCCTCCCCCTTCTCTCATGTCTGAGCCTGGGGGACGGGGCTGGGGCCCTCCCCCTTCTCTCATGTCTGAGCCTGGGGGACGGGGCTGGGAGCTTCCCCTTCTCCCAAGCCTGGGAGAAGGGGGCCGGGGGGTTGAGGGCCTCTGTGAACTGACTCATACAAAAAACCTACTGACGAAAATCGGGGAATACCCTATTCTTCCGCAGAATGTTCACTCGACCGCCACCTGGGTGGCGGGCTGGTGGACGCCGCGTGGCAGCTTTCGCGCCCGGCGCAGCCCGGCCGGCGTGTAAGGCCCAGGCGGTTTCGCGGTCAAGAAGAACGGGGCAAGACCATAGCGTTGCCGGGAGGTGGCGGTTCAGGAAGCAGAGCACAACGAGAGGGGAAGACGAGCAAGGGGAGGAAGCCAGCTCGACTCTCACAAGCAGGCCCGCCGGTGGGACCCGGGGGCCGAACCAAAGGACGGAAACTCATGACTCTAGCCTTACATGGGAAGAGCCGCCGTCGCGTGCAAGGGTTGATCTTTGCCGCGTTCATGGCGGTCATCGCAGCGGCGATCCTGGGCGTGTCGGTCATCAGCGTGGCCTTCGCGCACCACAATGTCTACACGCCGGACCGGGAGTGCGACGAATCTTGGAGTGCGACCGCAACCTACGTCGGCGGCGATAGCGAGCGCCTCATCGTCCTGACTGACGTTGTCATTAACAACGCTGCCTTTGACGCAAGCTGGGAATCGGGTCTCAGCGGTTCGTTTGCCACCGCCGGGTTCCCTGCGAGTAGCGCTTTCGCCGCCGGCCAAGAACCAAGCGGCACTGTGCGGTGGTGGTGGAGCGGCGTTGATGGCGGCGGAACAATCTTCAACCGAAGTGGCGGAGCGGGAACGTTCAACTCGAGTTGGGGCGGAAAGATCATCCTCTTCGCAAAGGATGGTGACGGAAAGTGGACGACCGTTGGGGCATCCGGCGGCGGCTTCCCCGCCACGTACAACATCACCGCACCAGCCGCGCCGTCGGGTTGTACCGCTACGATCATCGTCAAGAAGACCGTGGTCGGCACAGCTCCGCCCCCCACCAACTTCGTAGTCAACATCGACGATCTTGGGAACGGGGCGGGTTCTGACTACAACGACACAGTGGCCGTGGGTGACGACTACACTCAGGTTGTCACGGGCATTATGACTGGAGACGGAAACGGGAGCGGCGATCTCGACGACTTCACCGTCACCGAAACGAACGGCGGCCCAGGCTGGACGATCGTCGGTTGGGCTTACCTTGCCTCGTCAACGGCGACCTGCCAGAACGACGTGAATGGGATCCTTCCTGGCGACGGCTTCACGGCGGGAGGCATTGCATCGGGTAGCCACCTCTTCTTCCCGGACCTTGTGAACGTCGACCAGAACGAAACGATCACGATCTGCTTCAAGAACCAGTACACCCCGCCTGGCGACGTGACGTTCTCCAAGACGCTCACGGGCCAGAACCCGGCCTCGACCACTAACCCGAGCCAGGTGACCTGGACGATCACGGTCTCGAACCCTGCAAACGGCGTGAACCCGAAGAGCGCGCAGGTGCGTGACACGAACGTCGCGATCGTGAGTGGCCCGACGTACTCCGGCGGGAACAACTTCTGCGACCTGGGCGGCACGTCGCTGACGGGCGCGAACGGCTCCTCGTGCCAGATCCCCGCGGGCGGCAGCGTCTCGTGGGTGGTCCGGCCCGTGCCGACCCCGACGCGCACGTGCGACCCACAGAACTTCAACAACACTGCCCAGATCAACGTCAGCGACCTCGCGGTTGTCTGGCAGGACTTTAACGGTCCCCAGATCACCCTCCAGGGCAACCCGGAGCTGTGCGGGTCCATCACCTGGGACAAGAAGGCCGGAGAGATGCACGGCAGTCACATCGACTGGGACATCGTCATCACGAACACCTTCGCGTCCGCGCAGTCGGTCACCATTTGGGACCCGGGTGTCTCGTTCGAGGACACGACGCAGTGCGTCACGTTCTCGCAGAACGGCGACAACTTCACCTGCCAGGTGGCCGCAAACTCCGTGGCAACCGTCACGGTCACGACGCCACTGCCACAGGGCTTCAACCCCGTTTGCGACAACTTCGAGGACAGCAACACCGCGGCGACCGCGCAGAACTTCCAGTCGTCCGACACCGAGGAGTTCACGCACACGGCGGAACCGGATGCCTCGTGCATCACCATAGACAAGGAAACGTCGGATACGACGCAACCGCCAACCTTCACGATCCGTATTCAGAACAGCTCCGACGTGGACGTCGCGATCTGGGTGCGCGACCAGAGCGCTGTGTCGCACACCGTGGTCTCCGGCGGCATATGTGGCGGCGGCAGCATCGCAACCGGCATCCCGTGCAGCGTCTATGACAACGACACGCTCGTGATCAGCGTGACCACGACGACGCCCGTTGCGACCTGCGAAGGCACGGACGTACCGAACACCGTAGAGGTGTGGATCGGCAAGTTCGAGGCGCAGCCCACCTCGCTTCCGGACAAAACCGACACCGACACCCACCAGAATGTCAACGCCGACCCGGACCTCTGCGACCAGACGATCAAGCTGTGCAAGGTCTGGCGGCCGAACGCGATCATCAACCCGGACACGAACTTCCAGTTCCAGGCTTCGGATTCGAGCGAAGAGGACCCGGCCGTCCAGGTCGTGACCATCTTCAACGTGACCGAGGGCGGCGGGCCGGAGTGCATCCTGCTCCAGGTCTCCCCGGGCCAGGTGAACTTCAACGAGCTTGTCCCGCCCGGCTTCATCCTGGAGGGCTACTCCGTCCTGCCCGGCGACAACCCGGACGCGGACAACACCCCGAACTTCATCCTCGCCAACAACCCGGAGCCGTGGGACCTCGATATCTTCGTTCCCGGCGAGTGTGGCGGCATTGCGACAACACTGGTCGACCAGGTCCTCGGCCTGGTGCGCTCCATCGCGGCCATGGTGGTCGAGGTTCAGACGGGCACGCCCGTGTGCACCATCACCTTCTTCAACCGCGACGACGGCATCACCCTGAACAGCGGTGACCTGCGCATCGAGAAGTACCGGGACGTGAACGGTGACGGCGACGCCAACGACGTTGCCCTCGGCGAGGGCCCCATCGGCGGCTGGGACATGACCACTGTCGGCGGCCCAATCAACGAGACCGTCCCGACCGAGGCCAACCAGGGCGACCCGAACTTCGGTTCGATCACTTACCCCGGCCAGATCTCGGGCACGCTGTTCATGGTCACCGAGGAAATGCCAGCGGGTTGGCACGTCACGAACACGACCGTCGACGGCATAACCATCGGCGCGAGCACGGTCGCGGGGACGACGATCCCGAACGGCGGGACCACCATCATCCGCTTCTACAACCAGCAGCTCGGCTCCATCAACATCCACAAGCAGGCAGTCACCAGCCACAACAGCGGGCCGGACGTCGCTGCCCCGAACGATGACGATGGCTGGACCTTCACCCTGGTCTCGGCCGGCTGCGGCATCAACTTCGTCGGCCAGACGGATGCGAACGGCAACCTGAGCTTCACGGGCCTGCCGCTCTGCACCGATTACGTGGTGACGGAAGTGCAGCCGAACGCGGCGAGCCCCGGCTTCGTGCTGGTGAGCCCGGCGGGCGGCAGCTTCACGAACCAGACGCCGAACGGCCAGACGCTGACCTTCCTGAACCGGCGGACGACTTCGGACCCGCCGTGCCAGGACTGCCGCCAGCAGACGCCGACGACGACTCCGACTACCCCGACGGCGACTCCCACGACGCCGACGGCCACCCCGACGACCCCGACGGCCTCGCCGACAACGCCGACTTCGGGCAGCTCGCCGACGGTGACCGCCATCGCCGGCGAAAAGACGCCGGGCGCCACGCCCATCGCGCCGAGCGCCGGTAACGGCCTCCTCGGCGGCGCCTCCGGCGGGTTGAACGTGCTGCTGATGCTGGCAGGCCTCGCGGCCCTCAGCGCCGGCCTGGCGACACTCGCCCTCGGGCGCAAGCGGCGCTAGCGGTTGAGCCGTTAGCCGTCCGCAGTTAGCAGTTAGCGAGAAGGCCCCGGGAAACCGGGGCCTTCCGTTTGGGGTTACGTCCGCCGTTGGCCGTCCCTCGTTGAGGTGATGGTCGGGGGTGGCGCATGGCGCCAGCGGAGGCGGAGCTCCGCGACTACCCGCGCCTGGCGCCTACTTGTCGCATTTGAGGTCGAATTCGATGTCGGCGGACTTGCTGTCGGGGAGGGTGATGCCTTCGCCCTTCCAGGAGACGTTGCGGCCGTCGATGTCGAGGCCGTCGGCCTGGGCGAGGAAGCCAGACTTCTCGTCGAACGAGATCGCGACCGTCACCGTCTCGCCGACGCCGGAGCCGGCGAAGGTGCTGCCCTTCTTGCCCTCGAGGGTGCCGTCCCAGCCGGTGAGGTTACCGGAAGCTTCGTGCTTCAGGATGCAACTCTTGAGCTGGACCTTGTAGCTCTTGCCATCGACTTTGAGGGTGCCGCCGCCGCCTGAGCCGAAGAGGGCCTCGTCCCCGCTGTCGTCGTCGTCGTCGTCGTTGTTGTTGCGGGAATCGCCGAAGCCGCCGCTGCTGTCGTCGTCATCGTCGTCGTCGTCTCCGCCGCCGCCGCAGGCCGCGGTCAGGGCGAGCGCGCTCCCGAGGAAAAGGACCGCCGCGGTCCGAGCCTTCATGATGGGCCTCCAGTGTTTCGCTTCGCGCCCGCCGCGCCGGGAGTGGCGGCGGGATTCTCAGCCGTCAACCGTGCCGCAACAAGTGCCATGGCTGGCCTGTGTGAACTGGCGCACACGGCCGCTCGCGCCGGGATGGCGCATACCCGGGGCAAGCGAAAGGCCCCGGAGGGGTCCGGGGCCTTCGAGTGCGAATCGCCAGCGGCTGCAGATGGACGGCCCGCCTACGCCGCGCGCACGCCCGTGAGCTTGGCCAGCTTCACGCTGTTGAACAGGGCGAGGCCGGCGTACCACTTCACGCGGATGCGGCTTGCGTCCTTGGCTTCCAGGCTGCCGACGCGTTCGACGCTGAGCCCGCCCGGCGCGGTCAGCCCGCTGAGGGCGCCCTCGCCGAACTGCATCGCGAAGATCGTGCTGCAGTCGTTGCTCGTGCCGACGGTCTGGTCGTCGGCGATGTAGTCGCAGATGCCGATGGGGATGCCGTCGTAGAACTGGAGCATCTGGCCAAACTCGTCGCGGTCGGCTTCGAGGAAACCGCCGGAGGCGCGGGCCAGCTCGTTCAGCGTGCGGCGGGAGCGGCGGCTCATGAGGAGCAGGTCCGGCTTGCCGCCGCGCACCTTGTCGATCATCTCGTCGAGCTTCGCGAGCGTGAGCACGCCGCCGTTGGCGCCCATGCTCACCGTCTGCCCGGCGCCGCAGAGGATGTCGATGCCGTCGAAGCTCTTCGGGTCGACGCTGTCGTCGCCGTTCACGAAGGTGTCGTCGAAGAGGGTTTGCACGGCGCGCGCCTTCAACTGCACGACGGCCGCTTCGAGGTCCTGGATGTTCGAACGGGTGGACTTGAGGAAGTTGTCGATGTCAGCGTCGCCACCGAGGATGCGGAGCGTCGCCGTGGCCTGGGTGAAGGTGGGGGTGCTCTCGTCCCAGTCGTCGCCGACATCGTAGAAGTCGGCGGCGGGGGCGGCGTTTTCGCGGTTGTAGGTGAGCCCGTTGCCGACGATTTCGATGAACGGCAGGCGCTGCAGGACGGGGCTCTCCTGGGCGATGGTTTCGATCACGCCGGCGAGCAGGGTGTCGTTGCTCAGCTTCGACGCCTCGACGAGGGTCAGGGCCATGGACGGTGCCTCCTTTGGGTTTGGCCTCGATGGTCGAGCGGCCTCGAGCGAAGGCGAAGGCCCGGTTGGCACCCGGCAGCGCGCGGATGGCGGATAATGCGGGGAGACTGCGAAGGAGGGCCGCAAGATGACGCAACCCGCGCCGGCACAGTGGAGCGAAGTGATCACCCCCGCGCGGTTCGCCGGCCAGACGGTCATCGTCACCGGCGCGGGCTCGGGCATCGGCAAGGCGGTCGCGCTGCGCGTCGCCCGCGAGGGCGGGCGCGTCATCGCCTCCGACATCAGCGCGGAACGCCTGGACGAGCTGGTCAAAGCGAACCCGGAGCTCGAGCTCGTGGCGGTCGCCGGCGACGTCAGCAGCGAAGAGGGCGCGCAGGCGATCGCGGCCGCCGCCGGCGCGAGGATCGACGGCCTCGCGAACGTGGCCGGCATCATGGACGACTTCACGCCGATCCACGAAGTCAGCGACGAAGTCTGGGCGCGGGTGTTCCGCGTGAACGTGGAGGGGATCGTGCGGCTGACGCGGGCGGTGGTGCCGCGCATGCTCGATGCGGGCTCGGGTTCGATCGTGAACATCACCTCGGAGGCGGGGCTGCGGGGGTCGGCGGCCGGTGTGGCGTATACGGCTTCGAAGCACGCGGTGATCGGCATCACGAAGAGCTGCGCGGTGATTTACGGGCCGCTGGGCATCCGTTCGAACGCGGTCGCACCGGGCGCCACGGCCACGAACATCCGGGCGGAGTTCAAGTCGGCGATGGCGCAGCAGCGGCTCGGGGCGTTCATGCAGGTGAACATCCCGCGCGTGGCGCACGCAACCGAAGTGGCTGCCCCGATAACGTTCCTCTTGAGCCGGGACGCAGCGAACGTGAACGGCGTGGTGCTGCCTTCGGACGCCGGCTGGTCGGCGATTTGAGGCGGCGGCGAAAGCCCCGGGTGTCACCGTGAACGTGAATGGCGATGCGCAGTACTGCTACCTGACGACGACGGGCCGGAAGAGCGGCGAACCGCGCGAAATCGAAATCTGGTTCGGGCTCATCGGGGACACAGTCTACATGCTCAGCGGCAGCGGCGAAGACGCGCGCGGGCCGAAGGCGCACTGGGTGCGCAACATCCTCGCGGAGCCGCGCGTCACCGTGCGGATCGAAGGCGTCACCCATCCCGGGAGGGGCCGCGTGGTGGAGCGCGGCACGGAGGAGGACACCGCGGCCCGCGCGCTCGTCGTGCCGAAGTACCAGCCGGGCTACGGCAACGACCTGTCGAGCTGGGGGCGGGCAGCGGTAGTGGTGGCGGTGGACCTGGAGGCCTGAGCTACTCCAGCCAGGCGTTGAACTTCGGTTCGCGGCGCTCCCGGAAGGCGGCCACACCCTCGCGCGCGTCCGGGTGGTGGTCGCTGATCGCGGTCTTCGCCGCAATGTCGTCGAGGGCGTGGGCCCAGGTCATCTCTGCCGCGTTGTAGACGGTGCGCTTGAGCAGGCGCATCGAGACCTGCGGGCCGTTCGCGAGCTCCCGCGCGAGGGCCATCGTGCGGTCCATGAGCTCGGCCGGTTCGCAGACTTCGTGCACGAGGCCGAGGTCCAGCGCTTCGGCTGCGGGCACGATCTTCTTGCGCATCAGGAAGTCCATCGTCTTCGCCACGCCCATGAGCTGGACGAGGAGGTAGTGGCCGCCTTCGTCCGGGAGCAGGCCGAAGCGCAACGTCGCGCTGCCGAGGCGCGCTTCGCGCGAGGCGATGCGGAAGTCGCAGGAAAGGGCCAGCGAGAGCCCGGTCTGGATGGCGATGCCGTTGATCGCCGCGATGCTCAGCTTGTCCAGGTTGCGGATGGCGCTGTTCACCGTCTGGCTGTGGACGCGCAGGCCCTCGTAGGTGCCGATGGGCTCGCGATGCCCGGGGTAGATATCGGGCATGAGCTGTGGGCCGGGGGGCAGCGGCCTGCCGGTGACATCGTCGCCGGCGCTGAAGGCGCGGCCCTGGCCCGTGAACACGACGACGCGGACGCGGTCGTCCATCTGGGCCTGCGTGAGCAGTTCGATGAGGTCGCGCTTGATCGCCTGGGTGAGGCCGTTGAGGCGCTCGGGCTGGTTGAAGGTGAAGACGGCGATGCCGGGGTCGTGGATCGCTGTTTCGAACCCGCGGAACTGGCCGGTTTGGAACGCCATGGGAAGCCCCCAGGAGAAGGTGCGGCGATTATAGCCACCCTTCGCGGCGGCCTTGTGCGGCCGGGCAATCAGCGGGCGGGTCACTCGTACGTGAGCAAGTTTTACACGCCGTTCTCCGAGCGTTTCCCGAACGGCTACAGAACCAGCGGTCCGTTTCGCCCATAACCAACCATGTGCTTCCCGACTCAACCCGAGGGAGGGAAGCATGAATCGAATCGGCTCGCTCGCCTTCGCGGCCACGACGACGGCGCTCACCGGCGCCGGCGTGGTGTGGGCCGCCGGCGGAAGCATCTTCGGCCTGGACACGGTGATCGACACAGCAACAGCGCCCATCCAAACGGTCGGGAACCAGGCACTCGTGCGTGCCTCGTTCCGGAGCGAAGCTGCCCCCGCAAGCGAAGCCGGCGCGCAGCCCGCCACAACGGAGGCGCCAGCGGCCGCGCCCCGCTGGGTCGCCCTCCTGGGGAGCGGCGAGGAAGAGACGGCTGTACCGTTGCCGTCGGAGCCTCCGCAGTCGCAGGAGCCGGCCCCGCCAGCCACCCCGCCTGCCTCGCCGGCAGCCGCGCCATCTCCGACGGCAGCGCCCCAGCCCAAACCCTCGGCAACGCCGCCCGCCGCGCCGACGTTTACTTCCGAAGCCGCTCCTTCGCCGGTACCGGTGGCCAACCAGCCGCGGGTGGCCGCTGCCGAACCGCCTCCCGCCCAGTCCATCCCAGCCGCATCACCGCCCGCGGCAGCGCCATCCCCCGCGGCGGCCGGCGGCTGGCACGACGACGACGATGACGACCGCGGCGAAGAGGAGGACGAAGAGGAGGACGAGGAAGAGCACGAGCACGAAGACGAAGACGAGGACGAGGACGAGGACGAGGAGGATGAGGACCATGATTAACGCCGCGAAGAAGAAGTCCCGCTTCCTCATGACCCGGGTCGTCACCGGCGCTGCCGCAGTCGGCTCGTTCGTCTCGCTCTGGGCGGGGGTGGCGCTGACCGCGCCCGCCCCGGCCAGCGAGGCCGGCGCCGAGGCGCCACTCCAGGCGCTGGCAAACGAGGTTATCGAGCAGGACGGGTGGCGCTGGGACCCCGTCGCCCAGGACTGGGTGCTCATCGGACAGCCTGCGACGGCAGACGGCGCAACGTCACCGGAAGCGGCCGCCACCGCAGCGGATGCGGGCCAGGCGCCGCTGGCCGTGGCGGCGGCCCCGAAGCCCCAGGCCCCACCGGCGAGCGCCCCTCGCGCGGCCAGCGCCGCCGGCCAGCAGGGCGCCCCGCAGAGCCAGCCCACCGCTGCGGAACAGCCGGCCGCGACGGCCCCTACGAAGCCGGCGCCTCCGACTGCCAACGCCACCAAACCGGCGCCGCCGGCGACGACCAGCAACCCCCGGCCAACGGCGGTCCCCTACGATGCGGGCACAGCGGCCGCGCCGGAACAACCGGCTGCCCCTGCGCAGTCCGCCCCGCCTCCGCCCCCGGCGCCGGCGTCGTCGAACCCTGCACCCGCGCAACCGGCGAACCCGCCGGCAGCCTCGGCGCCTCCGCCAACGGTGCCGCCGCCTCCGCCGCCGCCTCCGCCCACCCAGGCCGCGCCCGCGCCAACAGCGCCGCCGGACCCGCGGCCAACCACCCCGCCGAAGCAGTCGAAGGGGTCATGAGCGTGAAAATCGTCGTGATCGCAACGGCCGCCGTGGCGGCGGGAATCCTCATCGGCAACGGTGCCGCCGGGGCCGCCGTCACGCGCGGCCTGGCCGAAACGGGTCCGCACGGGGCGTGGTACGCGTCGCGGGCGGCCGGCATCGCCAGCTACCTTTTCCTCTGGCTCGGCCTCGTCGGCGGCCTGCTCATGTCGTCGGCCTGGTTCGACGGGATCCTGAGCCGCGCGCGGCTGCTCGCACTCCATCAGACGGCCGCCATTGCCGGTGTGCTTCTCGGGCTGGCGCACGCCCTCGTGCTCATCCCGGACGGCTGGACGAGGTTTGGCCTGTTCGACGTCCTCGTCCCCTTCGGGTCCTACTACGAGCGCTGGCTGACCGGCATCGGGACGCTTGCGCTCTACCTGTCGGGCGTGGTGAGCGTGTCTTTCTGGTTCCGCAAGCGGATAGGGATGCGCGCCTGGCGCTACCTCCACTACGGCTCGTTCGCGTCCTTCGCGGGCGCGTTCTGGCACGGGCTCTCCGTGGGCACGGACTCGCGTTCGACATGGCTCATGACGGTCTACCTCGCGACCACGCTGGCGGTGGTGTTCGGCGTCATGCTCCGCATCACCTACCGGCGGGCGGCCGTCCGGCGGTCGAATGTACCGGTAAGGCCGGAGGCACAGGCTGCTTGAGATGACGTACACGCCGGAACAGCTGCAGAACGCGTTCGAAGCCGGCCTGGTCCCGCCGGGCCGGGAACTCTCTGCGCTTGTTCGGCTGGCCCGGCGGCTCGTCATCCTGCGCCCGGCAGCCCCCGCCGAGGATGCGTCGCGCCGGATGGCGGCGCGCTTCGAGGAGGTGATGGCCGGCCGGCGCCGCCGCAGTTTCGCCATCTGGCTGCCGTTCCTGGCAGCGGGCGAGACTTCCCGGTCCAGGCTGGCGCATCGGTTCGCGGCCGGCGCGCTCGCAGCGTCGCTGCTCGGCGGGGCAACCAGCACCGCGACAGGGGTGAGCCCTGCCGAGGCAGTGCGCGGCGCCGTGCGGCTGGCTGATTCGGCCGTTTCGAACCTCGCGCCACACCTCGAGCTCGGCCGCCGCGGCCCCGTGGCGCCGCCCCTGGACACGCAAAGCGAAGCCGCCCTCGAAGGAGACCATCCCGCCGGCGAGCCGGCACCGGACCCGGGCGCCGCCGCGGACAACGCGGAAGCGCCACCGGGCGACTCGCGCCCGGGTAGTGCGGACGATGCGCCGCGAGACGCGGCGCCTTCAGCGGCGGCCACGCCCACACCGGGCGCTTCGAAGACGCCGCCCCCCGGGACGCCGACCCCACAGGCCCCCGCGAACCCTCCTGGCCCGGGGTCCGGTCAGGCGGCAGTGCCGTCCGGGCCGGCAGTTTCCAACCCGGGGCCGCCACCTTCCGGCCCCGGCGCCGGCCCCTCGCCCTCGCCCTCACCGGCGCCGCCTGCCACCCCTTCGCCCACTCCATCACCGGACGACCGCGTCGCCGACGCGGAGCCCGGCGAGCACGATGACGACGGCACCGAAGAGGAGCACCCCGAAGCCGAGCACCAGGAGCCAGAGGGTGAAGACCACGAGCCTGAGCATGAGGAGGAGAAGGGCGACGAGGGCGAGCCCTCCGAGCCTCCCGAGATGGAGGAGCGCCGGTGACCGCCTTCCCGGCCGCAGCGCCACGTCCCTCCGGGGACTGGCGCGCCTTCGTCGTCCTGCTCAGCAGCGTCCTCCGGGCTGGACGGCAGGCCCACCAGGCGCCTCGGGCGGGCGGCTCGGGGGACGCCCTGCGCAGGCGCGACCCCGACGCCTGGAGGGAAGTATTCGAGGCCGAACACAGCGCGATCTACCGCTACGCCGCCAGCAGGCTCGGGCCGGGGCCGGAGGCAGAGGACGTGACCAGCCAGGTCTTCGCCGAGGCCTGGGCGAACGCTGCCCGGTTCGGTGACCAGGGCCTGCCCGTGCGGGCCTGGCTGTTCGGCATCGCCCGCAACACGGTCAACAACCACCGCCGCCGGTTGTTGAAGCGCCCTCCTGTCGTCGCTATCGACGCGCGCGACCATGCCGGCAGCGACCCGGGCCTCGACGTCGAGCGCCTGGACCTTGCGCGAGCGCTCGCACGGCTGGACGCGGCGTCGGCTGAAGTGCTGATGCTGCGGTTCGTCCACGGGCTGAGCGCGCAGGAAACGGCGGCCGTCCTGGGCATGACGTTCGCAGCCGTGAAGGGCAAGCAGGCGCGGGCCCTTGCCCAACTGCGCGAGGTCCTCTCCGCTGATGCTTCTCTTTCGTAAGCAACTATGCTACGATAACAAGCACTCCCGGAGGTCTCACTATGACTCACGAACCGTTCGAAATCGGCGTCTCCTCGTTCGCCGATACCTACTCTGATTCCTCGGGCCACAGGATCAGCGCCGAGCAGCGGCTCGCGAACCTCATGGAAGAGATCGAGCTCGCGGACCGCGTCGGGCTTGACGTGTTCGGCGTCGGTGAGCACCACCGGCCCGACTTCGCGGCGTCGACCCCGGCCGTCATCCTCGCAGCGGCGGCGATGCGGACGCGGAACATCAAGCTCACGAGCGCCGTCACCGTCCTCAGCACGGACGACCCCGTGCGCGTCTTCCAGGAGTTCGCGACGGTCGACCTGCTCTCCCACGGGCGGGCCGAGCTCACCGCCGGGCGGGGCTCGTTCACCGAGAGCTACCCCCTCTTCGGCTACAGCCTCGATGACTACGACGAGCTCGCGGCGGAGAAGCTGGAACTCCTGCTGAAGGTCCGCGACAACGAAGTCGTGACCTGGCAGGGCAGGTTCCGCGCCCCGATCGACGGGCGCGGTGTATACCCCCGGCCGGCCCAGGCGAAGCTGCCGGTGTGGGTCGGCGTTGGCGGCAACCCGGGCTCCGTCGAACGCGCGGGGAGGCTCGGGCTGCCCCTCGTGATCGCGATCATCGGCGGCGCGCCGGCGCGCTTCCAGCCACTGGTGGACTACTACCGCGAGGCGGCCCGCAATGCCGGGCACGACCCTTCGCAACTGAAAGTGGCAATCAATTCGCACACCCACGTCGCCGAAACCTCGCAGCAGGCGGCCGACCAGTTCTTCGGCCCCTACTCCGCACTGATGACTACCATCGGGCGGGAACGTGGCTGGTCGCCGATGACGCGCAACGCCTTCGAGTCGCTCCGTTCGCCCATGGGCGCCCTCGTCGTCGGCTCGGTCGACGAGGTCATCGAGAAAATCCTGTACGAATACGAACTGTTCCACCACGACCGGTTCGTGGCCCAGCTGGGCGTCGGCCCTCAGCCGCACGAAGAGACTCTCAGGGCGATTGAGCTGCTCGGCACGAAGGTGGCGCCGGTAGTGCGCGAAGAGGTCGCGCGGCGCAGGGCGAAAGAACTGGCTGTCGCCTAGAAGCGCGCCGCACCCTTACCCGAACCCGAAGGCCCGTTCCATGGCGCTCGGGCCCTCGTAGGGCTTGCGCCCGATGTCAGCCAGAGCGGCCGCGATGTCCAGCGGCGGGACGGGCTGCGGCTCCATGCAGTACACGAACGCCGTCGCGCAGTAGTCGTCCACGCGCTCGGCGATGCCGGTTGCGAGCACGCCGGGGCGGGGGTGCATGGTCCAACCGGCGCCGGCGGGCGGGTTCGAGCGGTTGTACGCCTCGAACTCGGCTTCCTGGCCGTCGCGGAAGCTTGCGAAGCCGATCTGCTGGATCGTGACCTTGCAGGTTTCGCGGAAGACGACCGGGTCCGGGAGGTGCCAGCGGTAGAAGGCCAAGAAATCGGGCACACCCCGGCGCTGCTCCGGGTCCCGCACCTCCAGCGGCGCGCCCGCGTAATGCGCGAAGTGGGCGCCCATGCCCCAGGCGCTGCCGACGTAATCCTCGAGGCCGGTACCGCAGATGGTCGGCAGCGCGCTGTCGCCGTCGAGGTACACCTTCACCTCGCCCTCGCCGTACCAGTCGGCGCGGTCGATCGTGCGGATGCCAACGGCGCAGCCGAGGAAGCGGCCCGGCCCGCGCAGCCCGTCCGCGATCACGAAGTCTTGCTTCAGCGTCGTCGGGTTCTCACGGCGAAAGCTGGCGTGCAGGTAGCCCGCATCGGCAGCGAGCGCGCGATCGAGCGAGTAATCCACCTGGTAGTAGAACGGCAGCGCCCGGCCGCTATCGTTGTGCAGGACCATGCGGCAGGCCCGGCGGAACGGCATCGGGTAGTAGGCGTTGAAGCCGCGCCCTTCCTGTGCCGAAGCGAGGGCGGAGTGGCAGGCGACGGGCCGGCCCAGCGGCATCGCGAAGAAGTCGAGGCATGGGACCGACACCGAGGGCGCCGTCGCGCCGTCGTAGAAGACTTCCATCCAGAGCCCGCGCATCACCTCTGGCGGGGCCGGCGGGAACGTCATCCAGATGTGGCGGACGGTACCGGGGCCCTCGATGTTCGCCAGCTCAACCGTGTCTCCGGGGGCGAGGTTCCTGGAGGGCGCGCCCTTCCTGCCGCCGTGCGCGGTGCCGCCCGCGCCGCGCGCACCCGCCGGGTTCTCGAAGGTGATTGCGCGGGAATCGAGCGAAAGGTCGATGCGGGAGGGGTCGGGTTGCATTACACCCCCGCCTCCGCCTTGTAGCGCCGGATCGCATCGATGTGGTCCTGCGGCGTCTCCAGCCCCGCGTTCATCGTCCTCACGCAGATGTAGTCGGCCCCGACTTCGCGCCAGGCTTCGGCGTGCTGGCCCCACTTTTCGGGCCCGGCCTGGTAGCCGACCTGCCCCTCGAGCCCGAAGGACTGCCGATCTCGCCCGTACTTCGCCAGGTAGCCAAACAGCTTTTCGAACGCTGCCTTGCCCGCGTCGCCCACGGGCTGGAAGAGCGGGAACATGCCGTCGCCCATGCGCGCGGCGCGTTCGATGACCCGTTCGTCGGTGCCGCCGAACCAGATGGGGATAGAGCGCCCCGGGAGGGGCTGCAGGCCCGCCCGGTCGATGCGGTGCCACTTGCCGGTGAAGTCGACCACCGGCTCGGTCCACAGCTTCCGCAAGACCTCGACCTGCTCTTCCTGGCGCTTGCCGCGATTGTGGAAGTTCTCGTTCAGGGCTTCGTACTCGACGTAGTTCCAGCCGGTGCCGATGCCGAGGCGCAGGCGGCCGCCGCTGAGGATGTCGACCTCTGCCGCCTGCTTCGCCACGAGGGCGGTCTGGCGCTGGGGGAGGATGATGACCCCTGTGGTGAAGCCGATGCGTTTCGTGAGCCCGGCAAGGTATCCGAACAGGACGAACGGCTCGTGGAACGGGGTTTTCTCGGTGTACGGCCCGGTCAGCCGCGGTTCGCGGTCGTGGGTTGCGCCGAGGACGTGGTCGTAGACGACGATGTGCGAATAGCCGAGGTCCTCCGCGGCCTGCGCGAAGTCGCGGATAACCGCAGGGTCGCTCCCGATCTCGGTTTGTGGAAAGACGACGCCGACCTGCATGGCTGCCCCCGAGGGAAAAGGTGCGCGGCAGTGTATCGCTTCTCCCGTCCTCGGGGCTCGGGCCTAGCCCCTGGGCATCCCCAGCCCACGGGTAGCGATGACGTTCCGCTGGATTTCGCTCGTACCGCCTTCGATCGTGTTCGCTACCGAGCGCAGATAGCCGTGTGTCAGCTCCTCGAGCGGCGATGCCGGGGCATGCGCCTGGCCCGCCATGCCCATCACCTGCATCGTCATCGAGGTGATGCGCTGGTTGAGTTCCATCGCACAGAGCTTGGCCATCTGGGCGAGGAGCGTCGGGGCAATCCCGGTCTTCTCCTGTTCGGCGGCAATCCGGTACCCCACGAAGCGCAGGACCTGGGCGGCGATGACACAATCGACGAGCCGCGCCTTCGTCGCCGGGTTGAGCGAAAGCTCGCCCAACCTGATCCGGCCGATGAAGTCGTCCAGCGACCGGCGCGCGCCCGACGTCGAACCGATGGACGAACGTTCGAAGTCGAGCGCGACGGCGAGCGCGTACCAGCCGCGGTTCTCCTCGCCCACGCGCTGGGACGCGGGAATGCGGACGTTGTCGAAGAACACCTCGTTGAACTCATGGTTGCCCGTCATATTGACCAGCGGGCGGACGGTGATGCCGGGGGAGTCCATGCGCAGGCAGAACATCGAGATCCCGCGGTGCTTCGGAGCATCGGGGTCGGTGCGGGCCGCGAGCCAGCCCCAGTTCGAGCGGTGGGCGCCGCTCGTCCAGATCTTCTGGCCATTCACCACGTACTCGTCGCCGTCGCGGATGGCGCGGGTCTGGAGGGCGGCCAGGTCGGAGCCGGCCCCGGGTTCGGAGTAGAGCGTGCACCACACGTCTTCGCCGGAAATGATGCGCGGCAGCCAGCGCTCTTTCTGCTCGTCCGTGCCGTAGATCATCAGCGATGGGCCGACCCACATCGTGCCCATACTGGAAGCGCGAATGCGCTCGTACCCCATGATTTCGTTGAAGACCATCTGTTGCATCGGGCTGGCGCCAAGCCCGCCGTACTCCTTCGGCCAGGCGAGCGCCGTCCACCCGCGGGCAGCGAGTTCCTTCCGTACCGTGTCATCGAAATCTGGCGCTGCGCGGTCAGGCAGGGTGGTGACGAACTGCTTGACTTCGTTTTGGAAGGCGGCCTGATCGCGCGAGAGGTTGAAGTCCACGGTGGCAATCCTTGGGCGCCGCACCGTTTGGGTGGCTGTGCGGCATGTGACACGACTATAGGGGAAGCGGCTCTCCCCGGGCGAACCTCCCTACTGGCAAAGGGTGGTGCTGTTCGGGACGGTGTAGTTCCGCGTAGCCACGCGGCCACTCGGCGACCCGTTCACCACAATTGCCGCAGTCTGCCCCGGCGTCAGGCTGGAGAAGACCTGGGCGACTCCCGTCGACCCGTTGAAAACGAAACTGCCGGACTGCGAGAGATAGGTGGCCGTGCCGCTCAGCGCGTCGGTCCCGCGGTTCGCCACCGTGACGGTGAGACGGAGCGTGCCGTTCGGGTTCACCCAGCAGGCTTGCACGGTCGAAACCTGGAGCGGCGCTGGAGTTGGAGTGCTGGTCGCCGTCGGGGTGCTGGTTGGGGTCGGCGTGCTCGTCGCCGTGGGCGTGCTGGTTGGGGTCGATGTTGGCGTCGGGCTGCTGGTGGGCGTCCACGATGGCGTGGCGGTAGCGGTTGCGGTGAGCGTCGCCGTGGGAGCCGCCGGCGGAGTCGTCGTCGCGGCGGGCGTTACAGTGTTCGCAATCCCCGCCGGGGCGGTGGTCGTCGCAGTCGCGCCGGGTGAAGGCGCCGTCGTTGCCGGCAGCGGCGTCGCGCTCCGCGAAGGCGTGGCCGCGTTCGTTGGGGCGGGGGTGGGCGTGTGCGTCGCGGTTGGCACCACTTCGTCGCCGGGCTCGGCCACCGGGCCGGACCCGTCGTCGTCGAGCACCGCGAACGTGACGACGCCCGCCAGCAGTGCGAGCAGCATCGCGCCGAGCGCGGCCACGGCGAACAGGATGGCCCTGCGGGCGCCACGGCCGGCTCCGCCGGCAGCCGCCGCGCCCTCGCCCGCGAATGCCGGGAGGCCGCTGTCCCCCTCGAGCACGGGTACCGGCGCACTGCCAATCGGTGCGCGCAGCAGGTCGCCGCGCAGCCGTTCGCGCAGGCCGGCCGGCGGCGCGGCGAGGGCGAACCCGCCGAACATCGCCAGCGGGAGGGGCAGGCGCTTCTTGCGCTCTCCGCACAGGTCGCAGCGCTTCACGTGCCGTTCGAGGACTTTCCGCGCGGCCGGCGAAAACCCTTCGACCCCCGCCTGGGCCAGTTCGCCCGCGAGCGCCGCGCACTCCCGCCGCCCGGCCCGGTAGAGCATGTAATCAGTGCAGGCTTCGCTGAAGGCGGCCTTCGTGCGGTTGACCATCACGTAGGCGTTGTTGCGCGTGACCCCCAGGACGGCAGCCATCTCCTCGGCGCCCAGTTCCTGCCGCACCGAAAGGTCGAGCACGGTGTACTGGCGCGCATCGAGGCCGGCGGCGACGGCCCAGACCATCGCGGCCATTTCCGCGCGCTCGGCCGCGGCCTCCGGCGAGGCGCCAGAATCATGGTCCGGGAGGATGTCCGAAAGGGTCGCGTCGCCATCTTCGGCCGCCGGGTAGTCCAGGCTCAGGGCCTCGCGCCGGGCGCGGATCCGGGAGATGGAGAGGTTCCGGGCGATGGTGAACAGCCAGGACTTGAAGACATCCGGGTTGGAGAGCGCGCCGAGGGAGCCCATAGCCTTGATGAACACCTCCTGTGTCACGTCGGCCGCATCGGCTTCGTCCCGGAGGGTCCTGCGCACGAAGTCGTACACTCGTTCGAAGTAGCGATCGTAGAGTTGCGCGAACGCCTCGCGGTCGCCCGCCTGTGCCTTGCGCACAAGTGCGGCGTCTTCGAAGAGCCCGGCTGCGGGCGCAGTCACGCTGGCATCCTCCGGGGCGTCCTTCCCCGCGGGAAGTATCGCCGTGCCCGTCAAGACGCAGCGGGGACCGCATCTCTTACAGTGCGCCTCCTCCCGCAGCGGTCGCTCACGGAAAAGCCCCGGCGGCAGGTGTTACGGTGACAGGAAGCCCTCGGAGGTCCGGGCGCGGCCCGTAAGACTCCCGGCCCAGAGGAGGCCCCGATGATCGATCTCCAGACCGCCCGCGGCACGGCGCGGGCGTACCTGGCCACCCCGCGCAGCGGCCATGGGCCGGGCGTGCTGGTCCTCCATGCCTGGTGGGGGCTCACCCCATTCATGACTTCGCTGTGCGAACGCCTCGCGGAAGCCGGGTTCGTCGCGCTCGCGCCAGACCTCTTCCAGGGCAAGACCGCGAGCGCTCCTGCGGAGGCAGAAGCCCTCGTCGCGGAGCAGGAAGCGGATGATGAGCGCATCAGCGCCGTGCTCTTTGCCGCCCTCGACGAGCTTCGCGGCCACGGCGCCGCACGGGCAGACGGCACGGCAGTCGTGGGGTTCTCGTTCGGCGCGGCCTGGGCACTGCTGCTTTCCACGCTCCGCCCGGAGGACGTCCGGAAGGTTGTGGTCTTCTACGGCGCGTACGCGCCCGACCTTTCTCCGGCCAACGCCGCCTATCTCGGCCATTTCGCAGAAAACGACCCGTTCGAACCCGCCGAAAGCGTGCGCGAACTGGAAGCCGCACTGCGCGCCGCCGGCCGGCCGGCCCAATTCCACCTGTACCCCGGCACCGGGCACTGGTTTTTCGAAAGCGACCGGCCCGGTGCCTACGACGGAGCAGCCGCGGACCTCGCGTGGCAGCGGACGCTGGACTTCCTGCGAGCGGAGTGAGCCGGCGCTAGCGGCTGCCGCGCAACCGGGGATCGAGCACGTCCCGCAGGGCATCACCCAGCATGTTGAACCCGAACACCGCGAGGAAGATGGCGGTCCCCGGGAAGAGGGCGAGATACGGCTGGTTTTCGGCAAAGAGCCTCGTGTTGCCGGAGAGCATCTGGCCCCATGTGGGGAAGTTGGTGACGCCCTGGCCGAGGAAGCTGATGGTCGCCTCCGCAAGGATCGCCGTCCCCAGCTGGAGCGACGCGAGGACGATGACCGTCGGCATGATGTTCGGGACCACGTGGCGGAGGATCGTCCGGGTGGAAGTAGCGCCGATCACCGTCGCCGCTTCGATGTACGGGTTGGCCTTCGTCGCGAGCACAGCGGAGCGCACGACGCGTGAGGCGCCCCCCGCGAGCACCAGCCCAAGGGACAGGATCACGATCGTCGTGCGCGGGAAGGTGCTCCAGAACCAGTCGGTCCCGCCCGGCTTCGGCCCCCAGTCCGGGCCGCGGCCCAGGCCAAAGAATCCGGTGGTCCCCGGCTCCACGTTGAGCACCGCGAGCAGCGTGAGGATGAGGAAGATCGCGGGGAAGCTCAGCCAGACGTCGACCACCCGCTGGACGAGGAAGTCGAACTTGCCACCGAAGTATCCGCTCGTGACCCCCACCAGCATCGAGATGATCGTCACCAGCACGACGGTCCCGATGCCAACCATCGCGGTTACCTGGCTGCCGTAGACCATGCGCGAATAGAGGTCGCGGCCGTTCTCGTCGGTCCCGAACCAGTACGTGGAGTTGGGGCTCTGCAGCGCGTCCTGCAGGTGCTGCGAGTTCAGCGGGTCGCGCGCGATCCAGGGCGAGCAAACTCCGACGACGACGATGAAGATGAACATCGCAGCGCCGAATGCGCCAAGGGGCTTTGTGCGGACGAACCGGGCGGTGTTTGTCCATGCCTTGAGGAACACGGGACGTTCGCGGAGGAGGTCCCGCTCGAGGCCGCCGGCAATCGAAGTGGTCGCTTCCATCTCCGTCCTCCCTACGACAGCCGGATCCGCGGATCGAGGACGGCGTACGTCAGGTCCACCGCCAGGTTGGAGAAGACGATGACCGTCGCGAACAGCATGTTGACGGCGATGATGACGGGGAAGTCGCGCACCAGGATCGCCTCGAAGAGGTACCGCCCCACGCCCGGTATCCCGAAGATCTGCTCCAGCACCAGTGACCCGCCAACAAGGACCGGCACCTGCAGGCCGATGATGGTGACGATCGGTATGAGCGCGTTGCGGAGCCCGTGCCGGAGGACGGTCGTGCCGGTCGCCAGCCCTTTCGAACGGGCGGTGCGGATGTAGTCCTGCCGCATCACCTCCAACATTTGCGCCCGGGTGAGGCGCATGATCGTGCCCGAAAGCCCGATCCCGAGGATCACAGACGGCGCCCACAGGAGCTCGATGTTCGCGACCGGGTCGTCCCAGACCTTGGCGAAGAAGAACGGGAACGAGTAGTTGAACCAGCGCGCCGCGAACATGATCACCAGCGTTGCCAGGAAGAACGAGGGGATCGCGAGCATGGCGATGGCACCGCTGCGCGCCAGGTAGTCGAGGGGCGTATCCTGCTTCACCGCGGAGAGGACCCCAATGGGGATGGCGATGACCACCGAGACCAGCATCGCAAGGATGCCGAGCTCCATGCTCGTGGGCAGGCGATCGCGCAGTTCCGGCCCGATCGGCCGGCCCCCGGCAAGCGTTTCGCCGAAGTCCCCGGTCAGTGCGTTGCCCATCCAGCTGGCCCATTGCTCGATGTAGTTCTTGTCGAGGCCGAGGCGCTTCCGGATCTCGTCCTTGTAGGCGTCCAGGGCGTAGGCGTTGAGCGCGGCCTCCTTCTGGGCGTCGGTCGCGGTAGCAGGGTCGATCCCCTCGTGCGCGAGCTGCCCGTTGATCCACCCGTCCTGGATGCGCTTCCGGTCGGCGAAGACGATGTTCTCCGGATCCTTGCCTTCTTTCACGAGTTGTTCCTGGAGCTGCTGGCGAAGGATCTCTTCGCGCCCCTGGAACTCGTTGTTGGAGGTCAGGATGTCGACTGCGTCGCCGGGGAGGAGCCGTACGAACGCCGTGACCAGGAGCGAGACGCCGATCAGGGTCGGGATCATCAGCAGGACACGGCGGATGATGTACTGCGTCATGGTGGCCTCCATGCGAACGGGCTGCGGCGGCGTTCTGGAGCCGTCGCAGCCCGGTTGCGTGTGCTCGGGTTCGTCTACCCCTTCTTCAGCCGCTCCGAATCGAAGCCCGCCTTCATCAGCCCGTCAGGCATGTAGGCGTAGCCGGCTTTGTAGAAGAAGTTTTTGACCCACGGCTGCACGTAGATGTAGCCAGCTGAGGCGTGATAGGGGATGGTGAGCATGGACTCCGCCATCTTCCGCTGCATCTCGTGGATGAACGTGATGCGCTCGTTCTTATCGAGGATGGTGCGCTGCTTCTCGATGTCGGCGTCGATCTGGGCCTGCTCGGGGATTGGCGTCCCGCCCCAGTTGTGACGGACCGACTTCGACCAGTACAGCGTCGCGAACACGTCGTCCGGGTCGTTGGGCGCGCCGATGAAGGGGCCGACCGCGGCTGTGCCCTCCGGCATCTTCCCGACGAAGATGGTCTGGATGTACGTGGCGTACTCCTGGAAGACAAGCTCGACTTTGAGGCCGGCTTCGAGGAGCGAGGCGTGGATGAGCTCCCATGCCTGTTTGGCTTCGGGCCCGTAGCGGTCCACGTTGCCGATGAGCTTGAAGCTGAAGCCTTCGGCCCCGGCCGCGCTCAACAGTTGCTTCGCCGCGGTCAGGTCGCGTTTGAAGTACTTCGCATTTGGCCCGAACTGGGAGCTCTTCGGGTCCAGGTAGAACGGCGCCATGCCGGGCGGCTGGTGGGCCATGAAGGCGCCTTTGCCCGTCCCATCCTGGACTTTCAGCATGCCCTCGCGGTCCAGGATCATCGAGAGCGCCTGGCGGACACGCTTGTCCTGGAAGGGCTTGTTATCGAAGTTGAAGTACATCCCGCCTTCGACCAGGTTCTGGACGAAGATGTCCTGCCCCTTCGGATCGAGCTTCGAGCGCGATTCCTTGTAAATCACGCCGTTGAGGCCCGAGAGGTCCAGCTCCCCCGTCTGAAGGGCGGCGACGATGCGCTGCGCGTCGTTCGTGAGGCCCGCCTCGACTTTATCGAAGTTGGGGAGCGGCGAGTCGTAGTAGTCGGGGTTGCGGTCCCACTTGATGGAAACGCCGGTGGCGAAGTCGCGGAAGATGTATGGCCCCGTGCCTACCGGGTCCTGCTTCACCTGTCCGCTGTCGATGGTCTCGACGGGGATGAACCAGGGGCCCTCGGCGGAGGCGATGATCGAGGAGAGGAACGGGCCGAACGGCTGCTTGAGCGTGAACTTGACCGTCTTCTCGTCCGGGGCTTCGACCTTATCGACGATGCCGGCGAACTTGGCCCCGTTCTGGGAGACCTTCGCGAACACGTCATAGCTCTTCACGAAGTCAGTGGCGGTCGCGGCCCGGCCGTTGAGGGGCGCCTTGTTCTGCCACTTGATGTTGTCCTTGAGGGTGAACGTGAAGTGGGTGGGGTCGACCTGTTCCCACTTGGCGGCGAGGTCTCCTTCGAGGACCGTCTTGTCTTCGACCGCGACATCCGCCTTCGCAACCCCCCGGAGAAGGCGGCTGTAGTGGTAGGCCGACGGGGTTTGCGCCAGGTAGGTGAGGTTCTCGAAAGGGTAGAGTGTCGGCGGGTTGCCGGAGGAGACGCCGCTGAGCGGCACCCTGAGCGTCCCGCCGCGCTGGACGGCGGGTGCGGTCGGGCTCGTGCCGGGCGCCTGGGTAGCGCCACCGCCACCATCGTCGTCGTCATCGTCGTCGTCGCCGCAGCCAACCAGGGCGAGACCGGCCAGTCCGGCGCCCGCCGCACTTGCGCCCCCAATGAATCGCCGGCGCGACGTGCGCTCCGCTCTCATTCGTTGCCAGTACCCAGTTGCCATAGACTGATCCCCCTGCGTTGGCATTGAGCCAACTGGTGGCGACTATAGGAGCTTTGAATAGTGCGGATCAACACGGAAGCAGGAAGCCGTTGGGATGTGTCTAACTGTGTGCATCGCACTATTTACCGGGAGGGTGAATCCGTTTAACCACCTGTGTATGAAACGAACGACATTCGTGTTCGACGCGTGTTAGGGCGCGCGCAACCGCTTACAATCCGCCCGCTATGCCCCTCACCTACGACACCATCGTCATCGGCGCCGGCTCCGCGGGCGCGGCCCTCGCCGCGCGCCTCTCCGAAGACCCGGAGCATTCCGTCCTCCTCCTCGAAGCAGGGCCCGACTACCCCGATGTGAACGCCCTCCCGGAGGACCTCTCGCTCGGCATCCGCGCCAGCCTCGACCGGCACGACTGGCACTGGAACGGCGACGCCGTCCCCGGCCGGCCGGTGCATTACCCGCGCGGGAAGGTCGTGGGCGGCTCCTCCGCGGTCAACGGCATCGTCGCCATCCGGGGGGTGCCGGAGGACTACGACGAATGGGCCGCCCTCGGCAACCCGGGGTGGTCCTGGGAAGAATGCCTGCCCTACTTCCGCAAGCTCGAGGACGACCAGGACTTCGGCGGCGACTTCCACGGCAAAGGCGGCCCCATCCCGATCGTGCGCTGGAAGCCGGCCGAACTGGCACGCGTCCAGCGCGCGTTCTTCGATGCCTGCCTCGCAGCCGGGTACCCCGCTTCGGAGGACCACAACGTGCCCGGGTCCACCGGGGTGGGCCCCTGGGCGATGAACCGCAGCGGGTCACTCCGGGTTTCGACCGCGACCGGGTACCTCGCGCCCGCAAGGCACCGGCTCAACCTCACCATCCGCGGCAACGCGCACGTCCGCCGCATCCTGTTCGAAGGCACGCGCGCCTGCGGCGCCGAAGTCGAAGTCGACGGCGTCACCCAGGTGGTGCGCGGCCGCGAAGTCGTGCTCTCTGCCGGCGCGCTGCACAGCCCGGCCATCCTGCTCCGGTCGGGAGTGGGTCCCAAAGAACAGATCGAGCCGCTCGGGATCCCGCCCGTGCGGGACATCCCGGGGGTGGGCGCGAACCTGAAAGAGCACCCGTCGATCGTCCTCATCGCGCGCCCGAAAGAGGGCGTCTGTCTCGCCGGAGAACCGCTCCAACAGGTGGGCCTGCGCTTCACTGCGGCCGCCAGCGACGAAGACAACGACATGCAGATGTACATGTGGAGCCAGGACGCGGACCTGGCGCCGCAGCTGCGGTTCGTCTCGGATTCGCGCTTCCTGTTCATGCTCTGCGTCACGCTGCAGCGGCCGAAGTCAGCCGGCTCGGTCCGCCTGAAGAGCGCCGACCCCGCCGAGCAGCCCCACATCGACATCAACCTGCTCGCCGAAGAAGAGGACACGCGCCGGATGGCTGACGGCGTGCGGGTGGCGTGGCGGCTCCTCACCTCGGAGCCAATCGCCGCGATCACGGAAGAGATCCTCGGCCCGCCGAGGGAGGTCGTCGAAGACGACGCCATGCTGCGGGAGTTCCTCCACGCCCGCGTGAACCACCTGGTCCACCCCGTTGGGACCTGCAAGATGGGCCCCGCGAGCGACCCGATGGCCGTGGTTGACCCGGCCGGCCGCGTGCACGGGCTGGAAGGCCTGCGGGTCGCCGATGCCAGCATCATGCCGAACATCCCGCGGGCGAACACGAACCTGACGGCCATCATGATTGGCGAACGGGTGGCCGCCATGATGCGCGCGTAGCGGCGCTCGCGCCCCCGCGCCGCACCCGCTTCCTTCGCGAAGGTAAAGGCCTGTAAGACGGCTGCGCCCTGCTGCGTCCCGGTGTGCAGCAAAGCGAAGGAGAGAGGAATGTCCTCCACCACCAGCAAGACCATCGTCCTTGGAGCCCTGACCGGCTTCGCCGTCTCGGGAGCGCTCGCGGCCGGCCTCATGCTCGGCATGCGCAACGCCTCCACCACGCCTTCCGGCAAGGGCGAGGAAGCCGGGGCCGTCGCCCCGATGTTCGCCCCCGCGGACCAGGGAGGCAGCAGCAGCCCCGTTGCCCCGGGACAGGGCAACGGCGTCGCGAACCCCCAGGCTTCTATGGGCGGCGCCCCCGCCGAAGCACCCGCCCAGGCCGAAGAGCGCGTCCCCTCCAGCCTGGCGGACCAACCCGCCGTCTCCGTGCCAGCCGCGAACAGCGAACCGGCAGGCCCGGCGGACCACCCGCGCGACCCGCTGCCCGCGATCGTCACGCCGACTCCAACTCCTGGCGCGGCCGCTTCGGCCGAACCTCCGGCCGCCCCGGCTCCTCCCGAGGACGACGCCCCGTCCGGGCCGGCGCCATCTGCGCCGGGCCCTGGCACGACTCCACCCGCCGGCCCGCTCGTACCCGCGCCGAAGCTGGACAGGTGCGACATCATCCGCTGCGACCTGCTCCCGAAGCTGGAGCTCCCGCCGCTCGACCTCGACCCGGACCCCGCCCCGGTCCCGCCGGTCGAGTGCGAAGTGTGTGGCTCTATCGACGTGCTCCCCGACTTCGTCGACTTCGACATCGACCCCACGCCGGCGCCGGCGCCAATCCCGTGGCCCATGCCCGCGCTGCCGCCCCTTGTCCCGTCCTTCCCCGGCGCCGGGGACGATAGCGACGACGAAGACGACTGCCCGCCCGGCGTCCTCTGCCTCGAACTCCCGGGCGTCCTGGTCCCCGGCATCGGCCGCTGACCGCCCGGCTCGATTGACGCAGCCTCCCCTGTGCAGGCCCCGCCGTCCCCGACGAGGACGGCGGGGCCCTGTCTTCTGTCTCTTCACCCGGGGCGGCGACAGGTTGACGCGCGGTGTCTGCATCGCATGTTCCTTATCCCCGGGATGACCGATTACTACAGGTGTGCGCTAATGCCAGCGTGGGCGACGAACCGGAACCGCCGCGGAAGCTGAACTGGCCCGGGCTGCGTCCCGCATGGGAGGACGAAGACGACCAGGAGGTGCTGGACCCGGCGGGGAACTGGCTGCCGGACTCCGAGCCTTCGACCCCGCCGTCGCAGTCGCTCATCCTCGACGCGATCTTGCGGGACGAGCGCCGCTGGGCGCCGCAACACGCGAAAGAGGGCCGCAGCGAATCGGCCCTCCCGGGGGCATTCCTCTTCCCCGAGCCCGCCCCTCCCGCGGCAGCGCCCCTGCCCGAACCTGAAGCCGCCGCCGAGACCCCCGCATCCCACGAGACGCGCCGCCGCACGACGGCCGTGCGCGAAATCGTCGAGACCTTGCTCCTCGCGATCCTCGTGTTCCTCGCCGTGCGCGCCAGCATCCAGCACTACCGCGTCGAGGGCGACTCGATGTCGCCAACGCTGGAGAACGGCGAATTCCTGCTGGTCAACTCGCTCATCTATTCGGAGGTCAACATCGGCAAGCTGGCCGACAGGGTGCCCTTCTGGGACCCCGGCCCGCCCGATGTCCGCCAGGTGTTTCACGGTCCGGAACGCGGCGACATTGTCATCCTCCACCCGCGCCAGCGGTACGACCAGACCGACCTCGTGAAGCGTGTGGTCGGCATCCCCGGGGACGTCTTCGAAATCCGCGACGGGACGGTCGTAATCAACGGGCGGAAGCTCGAGGAGCCGTACGTCAAAGAGCCGTGGCGCGGCGACCTCCCCCCGATCATGATCCCACCGGACCACTACTTCGTGATGGGCGACAACCGCAACCAGAGCCTGGACAGCCGTTCCTTCGGCCTCGTGGACGAAGACGACATCGTCGGCAAGGCGATAGTGAGCTGGTGGCCGCGGAGCAAGTGGGGGCTGGCGCCGAACGAGAAACCGAAGCTGGGCGAGCCGGTGGATTAGAGGTAGTCGCCCGGGCGGATCTCCACAACACGCCGGATCCTGGGGGCGCTCGCCGGCGGCGCAACGTCCGGGGCGGGCAGATAGAGCGCGAGCTGCTCCCCGGACTGGTAGCGGTACGTGCGGATGTGCGTCAGCGGGACTTCCAGCGCGCCCGGCGCAGTCGCCTGGACGGCGACCAACGGGGCCGCGGAGGCCGGAGCGTGGAACCCCCTGGGGTAGTCCGCTGCTGCGGTTGGGCCCTCTTCTACTTCGATCTCTTCGATCCCGGCGTACGGCACGTGGCAGAGGTCGTGCCAGTCGCGCACGGCGCGCTCGTCTGGGGCGGTATAGAGGCAAAGGCCCCAATCCGAGCCAGGCTGCCAGTAGGTGCGCACCCACTGCACGCCGAGGATCCTCGGCTCCCAGACAACGTCCATGTCGGCTTCACCCAGCCCCATGTACACCATGTTCTGGATTGCGGAGGCGTCGATATCTTCCCAGCCGAGTTCCAGCGGAAGCTGGCGAAGGATGGCGAACTGCTTCATCGCGGTCACCCTGGTTCTCCTCCGGGGTTGTCCGTGCCGTTGACCGGGAGCAGCACGGCGTCGAGGTCCGACTTCCGGATCCGGAGCGCCCGCTGCCCGAGGATTCGCCGCGCGGGCAGGCGCCCTGCCCGCACCCACGCCCGCACGGTCTGGACGTGGACGCCGAGATATTCCGCTATCTCTTCCGGCGAGTAAAGACGTTCCAGTCCGTCATCCCGGTTCGCGGCGCGTTCTTGCGGCGGCCCGTGCCGGGAGAACCGTTCCACATCGTCCGCGGTAACGCCCAATTCGCCGAACACGCGCGCAGGGAGCCCCTCGCCCAGGCGAAGAAACGCCATCAGCCAGTGCAACTCATCGACGCGCCGCCGGCCGCTGCGCGCGACCTCGGCGGACAGGGCGCGATAGAAGCGATGGTAAGAATCGGTCAGGCGTGCATCGAGGGGCGATTGGCCCGGCGCCAGCCTGGGGTACTCGCGCTCGAACTGGTCCTCCACGACGCGCACCTCGATGGAGATGGGGTCGTACTCGAACCGCCCGAGGCGGGCGTACTCGACCAGGTAACACACGAAGAGGAAGTCGGCCGAGACTTCGCCGAGGTCCGGGTACGCGTGCCGGAGCTGGGCCATCTGGCGGGCGATCGCGTGGATGACGCCTCCGCGTGCCGCGTCACCCGTCTGCGCCTGGCCTGCTGCTTCGTCCACGAACCCCAATCATGCTATCAAGCGTTGAGCAACGCAAGACAGCACTAAATAACTCTTGACTCGCTCCACTGTAACGAATATAAGTGCGCGCAACGTTGTTCCGAAGGAGTTACACGCCATGACATTTGCAGGGCTCGTCCGCTGGGCCGCCGGGGCGCCCACGGCCGCGGACATCGAAGAGGTACGCCGCACGGGAGCACCGCCCGCAGCACTGGTGCAGAAGGTCCGGCAGCTCCCCCAGCACCTGCCCGAGGGCGTCCGGCTCGTGACCTCCCACCAGCTGGGGGCCGGCGACATCATCAGCGTGCTGGTTGTGGAAGCCGGCTCCATCGAGGGCCTGCGGGCAATCACCGGTTACTACGCCGGGTGGTTCGACATCACCTGGCACCCAACGAACGTCGTCGAACGCGACTAAGCCCCAAAGGAGCACAGCCATGACGACGATAGAACGAACCGAGGTCCCGGACTTGCTCGCGCAGGTCGAACGCATCCGGCCGATCGTCGAAGAGCACGCGGAGGCGGGCGATTTGAACCGGCGGATGGCGCCGCAAATCTACGAAGCCCTGCAACGCAGTGGCTTGAACCGGACGTGGCTGCCCGCTGCCTACGGAGGGCACGAGCTGCACCCGGCGGCGGCCTACCGCATTCTCGAGCGACTATCGGAGATCGACGGCGCCGTGGGCTGGAACCTGAACCAGCACATGGCAGTCACCACCCTCGCCGCCTGGCTGCCGAAGGAAGGGCTCGACGAGATTTGGGCCGACCCGGACGCCGGCTTCGCGGGCGTGTTCTGGCCGGCCGGTTCGGCCCGGGAAGTGCCCGGCGGCTTCCGCGTCTCGGCGACGGTCCGCTTCGCGAGCAACAGCCAATTCGCGACGTGGTTTCTCGTGCCTGCAATCGTGATGGAGGACGGCGCCCCGCGAATCGACCCGCAGACCGGCGGTCCCGACTTCCTGGCGAGCGTCATCCGCATGTCCGAGGGGACGATCAACGAGACCTGGCGGACGATGGGCATGCGGGCTACGGCGAGCAATGACGTCACGGTGAAGGATGTGTTTGTACCGGCGCACCGCGCCGTGCGCGTATTCGCGCCTCGCGAAACCCCGGCCGCCGTGGCCGGTCCCCTCTACAGGATGGCGCCGTGGCCCGGGGTCCAGGCGCACGCGGCGGTGCCGCTCGGCATCGCGCGCGCGGCCGTGAACAGGCTCTGCTCGCTGGCGCAGACGAAGGTGCCCAACTTCTACGAAACGACGCTGCGCGACCGCGCGGTCGCACAGTACCAGGCCGGCGAAGCTCGCGCCGCTGTTGAAGCGGCCTCGGCGTACCTCGCTTCTACTGCCACCGACGCCTGCGACACGCTTGCCCGGGGCGGAGCGCTGGACTGGGACCAGAAGACGGCACTGCAACTGTCGGCTGCAAATGCAGCGGAGGCGACTATGCGCGCGATCTCGCTGGTGCACCAGGCGGTTGGCACCTCCGGGATGCGGGAGGAGGCTGGTTTCGAAAAGCTCTTCCGCGACGCAAACACCATCGTCCAGCACGCGGCAGTGCAGACGAACCGGTTCGAATCGGTGGGGCGTGTGATGTTCGGGCTCGAACCCGACTGGTTCGCCTTCCAGCTGTAGGCAACTCGGGAGGTTACGCATGACGACGATAGAACGAACCCCGACGTTGGAGGACCTGCTCGCCAGGGTGGAGGACATCCGGCCCGTGATCGAGCGGAACCGGGACTGGAACGAAGAGCACCGGCGTCTCGCCGACGAGGTGTACGACGCGATGCTGGCTGCGGGGCTGTTCCGGATGGTGGCGCCTCGTGCCTACGGGGGTTACGAGATGCACCCGGTGGACATCTACCGGGTGGTGCACGCCGTTTCGAAGCTCGACGCAGCAGCAGGGTGGAACCTTCAAATCGCCGGTGCGGCCGCGGGGTTCGCGGTCTTTCTTCCCCAACAGGCCGCCGATGACCTGTTCGCGGACGGCCCCGACGTCGTTTCCGCGGGCGCATTCTTCCCGCCGGCCAGCGCGACGCGCGTGGACGGCGGCTGGCGCGTGACCGGGAGGACGCCGTTCGCAAGCGGCTGCCACCGCGCGGACTGGATCCTCATGCCGGCGGTCGAGATGGAAGGCGACGCTCCCAGGATCAACCCGGTCACCGGCCAGCCCGATGGCATGGCGATGTTCTTGCCGAAGCGCGACATCCGCGTCATCGAGCACTGGGACACGCTGGGGATGCGGGGCACCGGGAGCCACGATGTCGCCGTGGAAGCCGCATTTGTCCCCGAACACCGCATGGCCGTCGTTGCGCCCGTGACCGACCCGGCGCCGGCCTTCGCCGGGCCGCTGTACCGCCTCAACCTCTTCAACGGCGTCCACAGCGAGAGCATCCCATCCGTGGCGACCGCCGAGCGAGCCGTGGAAGACCTGGCCAGGCTTGCGCAAACGAAGGTGCCAAACTACGCGACGGTCCCACTCGCCCAACGGGAGCTGATCCAGCACCATCTCGGGAAGGCGCGATCGCTCGTGGGCGCAGCGAAGTCATACCTCGAGTCATCGATTTCCGCCGCCTACGAGAACGCGGCTCGCGACGGGCACATCAGCGAGCAGGACAAGGTCGATTGCCAGCTCGCTGGCTGCTTCGCCGCGGAGGCCGCGGCACACGCCGTGGACCTCGTGTACGAGGCGGCAGGCTCATCCGGTTTCCGCCTCGAGTACCCCTTCGAACGGTACTTCCGCGACGTCCACACCCTGACCCAGCACGCTTCGAAGTCGGTCAGCCGGTACGCCTCGGCAGGCCAGGTCATGCTCGGCCTGACTCCCGACTGGTTCCTCCTCCAGCTCTAGTCGACGCCTGAAGCAGAAGCTGCGCGTAGGACACGCCTCTGAGACCGTTCATCCGGGATGCCGAAGAGAAGCGTTCCTCGCGCCGTCAGGGCGCACGCGGTAGCCGCTGGCCACCAAAGGTGGCTGGAAGACCTTCCCGCGCTCGTCGCCGAACTGGAGCGCGAGTGGTCGATGACCGTCGGACGTCCCTTCCAGGGCGGGAACGAGGCGTTCGTCGCGGAGGCCAGCCTGGATGACGGGTCGAGCGCCGTCCTCAAGGTATTCATCCCCCGCCCAGACGAGAGCGCAAGGAACGAAATCACAGTGCTGCGCCTTGCCTGCGGCGAAGGCTGCGCTCGCCTCCTGCGCTTCGACCTCGCCCGCGGGGCCATGCTCACCGAGCGGCTCGGGGCGCGCCTCGGCGAGAGCGGCCTCCCGGCCATTGCCCGCCGCGAGATTCTCTGCGCGGCCGCTGAGCGGCTCTGGCGCGTCATCCCCGACTCGCCCCTGCCGACCGGCGCGGAGAAAGGCCGCTGGCTCATCGACTTCATTACGCGGAGCTGGGAGGAGCTGGGTCGGCCGTGTTCGACGGAGGCGGCCACCCGCGCCATCGAGGCGGCCGAACGCCGCATTGCCGCGCACGACGACGCCTCGAGCGTCCTCGTCCACGGTGACGTCCATGAATGGAACGCCCTGCAAGCAGCCGAAGGGTACAAGCTCATCGACCCGGACGGCCTGCTGGCCGAACCGGAGTACGACCTGGGGGTAATCATGCGCCAGGACCCCATCGACCCCGCCGACCCCCGCGCCTCCGCCCGTGCGCTCGCCCGGCACACGGGACTCGACGAGACGGCAATCTGGGAATGGGCGGCCGTCGAACGGTTGTCTTCGGGGCTCTGGTGCACACGGCTGGGGATCCAACCGCTCGGCCGCGACCTCCTGCGGGCGGCCGACGTCATGGCCCAACCGGGCGCCTGAGAAGTCCGCGCCCTTCGCCTCCAGGGCAGAGTGCCGCCGAAGCTCTTCGCGAGGCGCCACCGTCACCGGCGGGACCATGTACCGCGCGAGCCTTGCCACGAGCGAGTCCCCCGAAGCGTTGAGCGCCGCGCGGATGCGCTCGCGCTCGACCGGCCGCCGCTCCTGGCTCAACTTCCAGCGCCCCTCCACCCTGGAGGCAGCGACTTCGAAGGCGACGATGCCTTTGAGCTTGGCATCGACGAACTCCGCGGGGAAGGTTTCGAACTCAGCCTGGTAACCCGGGTCGTATGCTGCAATCGCTTCGTGCAGCACTGCCAGCTTCGCCTCCCGGCTTTCCACGACTGCGGGCGCCCCGTACGCGTGCACAGCGACGTAGTTCCAGGTGGGCACCCACTTCCCCGGTCCATACAGGGCAGGAGAGACGTACGCGTGCGGCGCGGCGAAGATGGCCAGCGCTTCGGCGCCGGCGGCAAGGTGTTCCGCCTGCGGGTTCGCCCTCGCGATGTGCCCGCTGAGACGGAAGGCGCCGCCTTCGCAGCAGACCGTCAGAGGCAGGTGGGTGGCCGTCATGCCGTCCTCGCCAGACGTCACCAGCGTGGCGAAGGGGAACTCGCGCATGAACCGGAAGAGTTCGCCCGGGTCGTCCTGGCGGTGGTGCGGCGGTGTGTACATGGCCTGTAGTTTTGCCATGTTTTCCGCGATCCGGTAGGGCCAATTCTCTGCGACGCTGCCACGGTTCCGGCCTGCCTTCGTTGCCGGCCCGGCTACTCCGCGGGCGGTTCGCCTTCGGGCGTCGGTTCGGGCGCGGGGGTCGCGGTCCCCTCGGCGTCGTCCGCAGCCACGCCGCCAATCACGATCGGCGGAGGGGTCGCAGTCGCCACCGCCGCCGAAACGCCGCTATCGGACGAAATCCCGTGCACCCGCAACGGGGGGATGGGCGCCGGAGTGGGCTCGGGGTCCGCTGTCCCAGGCGGCGGAAGCTGTGGATCGGCGGCCAGGATCTCTTGCTCCGCTTCCAGCGTTGCCACGACCGGCGCCGAACGAAACTCCTCCAGCGCAGGCGGCTCGGCGAACGGCCGGCCGGCGTCGTACACCACCACCCGTGGCGGGCGCTCGTGGCCCCGGAAGGGGCCCCAATCCGCCCGCTCCGCCGAGGTGAACACCAGCCCTGCGGCCCCCACGGCGAAGAGCACGGAGGCCAGCAGGAGGGGCGCTTTGCCGTCCATCCCGGCCATACTGCCCGCTCCGCCGCAAAGCTGCTACCACCACGCGTCCGCGTATACGAATTTGCAACGCGGTCACACCGCAGTTACTCCTGCGTTATCAACCAGGTCCAGAGAGTTCCCCTACGAGCCTGCCAGGTCCCGCTTTCCCTGCGCGCTCGCTAACGCGGCGTGGTTCAGGATGTTCCGCGCCATCGACGATTCCTGCAGCTTCGCGCGGGCGGCGTACACCCCGGCGCGCAGGTCGTGGGCGGCTTTCGAGCCTGGTTCGGCGATGACCGCGTACTCCACCAGGTGGCACGCCAGGCGGAGGTTGCCAGCGTCGCGCAGCTCCTGGACGCGCGCGAGCACGCGGTCGAGCCCGCCGCTGAGGGAAATCCACTCTCTCGCTTGCTCGGCCCGCGGCGCCGGGAGGAGGTTGTCCGGCTCGCCGTCGTACCAGCCGCCGTAGAGCCGCCAGACGTTCCGCACGAGGAACTGCGGGTCGTCGTAGACAGGCTTGAGGTACGGCTTCGCGAGGAGGTGCGCGGGGATCTGGACTTCGTGGAGCACGCGGTCCAGCGTGCAACCCGTGTTCATGAGCGCGACGACCTGGGCCTCGACCGTTTCGAGCAGTTCGGCGGTATCGGACAGCGCCGCCGCGATGCGTTCCTTCCCGAAGATGGGGAGCCCGTGCCCGGGGAGGAGCAGTTCGGCGCCAAGGGCCGCCATTTCGCGCAGGCCGGCGGCCCACTCGCCGGCGTAGCGCTGCACCTTTTGCGGGTTGCCTGCATTCGGCACCGCCCAGATGAACAGGTCTCCGGGGGCGAGCAGCTTCTTTTCCGGGACCCACGTCCAGGTGGCGTCTTCGGTCTCCCCACGGGTATGGCGCAGCTCGAAGGTGAGCGACCCGCTGCGAAAGGTCATCCGCTGCTGGTACGTCACGTCCGGGTAGCGATACTGCTCCTGCCATTTGAACTGCGGGGCATCGATCGCGAACTGGCGGCGGTTGATCGCCGTGTTCCAGCCAAGGGTGCGCTTGTAGCGGTCGAAGTGGGATGCGAGCAGTTCGTGGCCGTAGACCAGCGGCCGCGGCCAGCGCTTCTCGTCCGCCTCGGCTTCGAATGGCCCCACGCCGAAGATGTGGTCCACGTGGTGGTGGGAGAAGACGGCGGCGCGCAACGGCGCATCCGGCCGCCACTTGCGCACCTCCTCATGAAGGGCCCGCGTGTCGTTCACGGCGCCGGTGTCGAGCATCACCAGGCCATCGCCCGTGTCGATGGTGTTCGCGCTGGCGATCCCTTTATAGAAAAGGACGCCATCGGCGATTTCCTCGCCGGAGCGCGTGCCGAACGCTACCGGGTGGTACTGCTGCGTATCGACCTCGCTATTCCAAAGCTGTTCCGAGAGTTCGCGTACTGAAGCCATGGCCCGAATCCTACGCGGGCGAGCGAGTTAAACGCAGAGACACAGAGGCGCAGAGGGATCTGGCGAGCCAGTGGCCGGTCGAAAGGACGGTCCCAAGGATGTCGATCGGCATTGGGTCCGGGGAAACGGCGGAGGGTCCGAACTTCCCGGATCCCCTCAAAACCTCTGCGTCTCTGCGTCTCCGCGTTTAGACCAGTTTCGACTACCGCAAGAACTCGGCGCTGGCCCAGCCTTCCTTGCCTGTGGGGGTGCGCACCTTCTTCCATGTGATGCCCCCGGCCTGCTGTTCCTGGTTCAGGTTCTTCAGGAGGACGTTGTCGGCGAAGCATTGCACGACCGGAGCTGACGTCGAGGGTTGCTCGCGCACGTTCAGGCAGTCGCCTGCGCCGGTGCCGCGGAGGTAGGGGCCGGCTTCGTAGGCGCGGACGCGGTTGCGCTCGAGGTCATAGGCGTCGCTGAACGCGGGGCCGTACAGCTCGAGCAGCTGGATCTCGCCCGTGTGCAGGTCCATGAGCATGGGGTGGAGCTTGCCCTGGTTGTTGCTGCGCGAGGGGTCGATATCCGTCGGGGAAGCAACGATGTTGCCGACCGCGAGGCCCTGGTTCGCCCACTCCCCGATCATGAGCGACGCGTCGGAGCGGAAGATTTTCGTGAGCTTCCCGCCCTGTACCAGGCCGAGGTAACGGTATTGCTCGGAAGGCGAAGGGCCGTCCAGCCACGTGACCAGGACGTCGCCGCTCGCGAGCACGCCGGCAACGGACATGGCGCCCAGCCGGCCGGCGGGCAACCCAACGTCGGGGAGCGTGACCAGCGGCGAACCGTCGAAGTTCAGGACTTCGTAGCCGCCGGACTTCCGCCAGCCGATGACGCGGTCCAGGGAGTATGCGGGCTCGTAGCCAGCGGGCGGCCGCACGATTTGTGTGCTGCCCGCAAGGCGGAACTTGTAATCCAGGACCCCATTGGCGAAGGTCGAGACGTTGAGCAGCACACCCTGGCGGGTGACCGCGGCAATCGTGCCCGGGCCGTCGAACGTCTCCACTTCCTGCCAGGTCACGCCGCCGTCGGTCGAGCGGTAGAGGGTCGTCTGCGCATCGGACGAGACCTGGCCAACACCGCCGCAGTAGCCGCGCGAGCACACCGCGACGTAGTACTCGCCCGTGGCATCGTCGAACAGCGACGAGGCGATGTAATCCTCCGGGGCCAGCGTGTCGGCGCTCTCGAAGAGGGTATCGACGACCAGCCGGCCGCCCTCGGAGGTAACGCGTTCGATGGCCGAGGCCGGGGTATCGCACCCGTAGCACCCCTTTTCGACGATCAGCGACAGGCCGTCGACCGGCAGCGGTCCGGGCTGCGTGAACTTCACGTGAGCCACCGGCACGCCGGCGATGACTTCGCCGGTCGGTAGAGGGGTGATCGACGGGGCCGGCGTCACGCTGCCGGCCGGCGCCGTCGGCGAAACGGTCGGCGTTTCGGTGCCTTCGGCCTGGTTGCCGCCGCCCTGGTTGTTCTCGTCGCCGCCGGCTTCGCGCAGCGCAACGATCACCATAGCCGAGGCGACGACGATTCCTGCCACGAACGCAGTGCCCATGCTCCACTTGAGCGCGGCGGAGGAGAAGAATCCGCTTGCGATGCGGGTGAACCGCATGCGCAGGCCGTTGTGGTGGCGCCAGTACTCGGCCGCTTCGTCGCGCGAGTCGACGCCGAGGCGGGTGATGATTTCGGAGACGTGCCACTTCGCCCCGTCGAGGCTGATGCCCAGCGCATCGGCGATCTGGCCGTTGGTATAGCCCTTCACGAGAAGGTCGAGGACTTCGCGCTGCCGCGGGGTCCACCGGGGTTCGACGGTGGTGCGCGTCATTGGAGGAGGAGAGGACACTGCCATGATCGTACCGTAGACGGCACGCCTGGCGACCTCCCTACCCGATGGTAAAGATGTCGCGAAGAAATGTGATGCGGTTCCCAGGGCTCCCGGTCAGACTTCGGCGGGCTCGATCTCCGGGGGCGGGGCCGGGGCGTGGCGCTGCAGGGTCTCCGGCATGACGAACAGCATGAGGAGGAACGCGCCGGCGCCGATCGCGCCCATCAGCACCGAAGCCGCGCCGAGCGATGCGAGCCCCGTCGCACCGGCGACGAGCAGCGGACCGCCGGCGGTGCCGAGGTCGCCGCAGAGCCGCCACGCGCCGAGGAACTGGGCGCGGCCCGCCTCCGGCGAAAAGTCCGCGCCCAGCGTCATGACGATGCCGCTGCCAAGCCCGTTGCCGAAGCCGATGAGGAGGCCGGCAAGCGTCAGCGTCGCGAAATCGCCAGTCAGCGGGACGAGCAGCATGCCGAGCGCCATGATGCCCAGGCACGGGAGCGCCACTGCCTTGCGGCCCCAGTGGTCCATCACGCTGCCGGCGGGGTAGAACAGCAGCATTTCCAGCCCCATCGAGATGCCGAAGACCAGGCTGATCGCGCTCTCATCCAGGCCCAGGTGGTCGCCCCAGAGCGGGAGCACGCCCTGGCGCGTCGCGCGCAAGGCGCCGATCGCCATGACGCCCACGCCGGCTGTCATGAACACGCCGGTGTTCTCCCGGATCACGCGCCCGAATTCGACGTGCTCGTGGGCGGTCGCCGGGTACACGTTCTCGCCGCGGATGAGGACGATGAGCAGTCCGCAGGCGAGCACGGCCGTGACCAGGTGGACGAAGTATGCGCCTTCGAGGCCGAATGCGAGCGCCGCCGCGGCGCCGAGGAATGGCCCGACGAAGTTGCCCACCCGGTTGATGCCGCCGAGCGTGCTCAGGGCGCGGCCGCGGAGGTTCACCGGCATCACATCGGAGACGTAGCTGAGACGGGCAAGGAGCCAGACCGCCCAGCCGCAGCCCATCAGGAAGGTCGCAGCGGCGAATAGCCAGACGCTCGGCGCGAAGGCCGAGCCGGCCAGGGCCACGATGACGAGCACCGTCGCCGCCACCATCGCACGCTGCTCGCCAAACTTCGAAACGAGCCAGCCCGCCGGCAGGTCGAACGCGAGCACGCCGAGGCCACGGAGGGCGACGATGAACCCGGCGAGGGCGACGGAGGCCCCTTCATCGCGCGCGGCCAGGGCCACCACCGGGATGACCGCGCCCTGGCCAACCGCGAACAGGAACGTTGGCACGTAGACCGAGAGCCCGAGCGAGCGCAGGGTGGGGCCATCCGAAGCCGGGGACGACATGAGCCCTCATCGTACGGCCGCTTCCGGCCAGCGGCGATCCGGCGGCCGGCACCTGCCGCGCGGAGGCTCCCGCGGCCGCGTCTGTTAGGTTCGGCCGCTGTACCCTTTGGGCATGCTCGTTGTCCAGAAATACGGCGGCACGTCCGTCGCCGATGCGGACCGGATCCGCCATGTTGCCGGCCGCGTCCTCAAGCGCATCAAGCAGGGGGACCAGGTCATCGTCGTCGTTTCCGCGATGGGCAACTCCACCGACGACCTGATCGACCTCGCCCTGCAGGTGGCGCCCGACCCGGACCCGCGCGAACTCGACATGCTGCTCTCCACCGGCGAGCAGGTCTCGGTCGCCCTCGTCGCGATGGCCTTGAAGACGCTGGGTCAGGAAGCAGTGGGCCTGACCGGGCAGCAGGCCGGGATCATCGCCCAGGGGAGGCACTACCAGGGCCGCATCTCTCGCGTCGAAGCCGACCGCGTGCGCGCGGAGCTCGAGGCCGGCCGCGTCCCGGTGGTTGCCGGCTACTGGGGCGTCAACGAAGACCAGGAGATCCTGACGCTCGGCCGGGGCGCGAGCGATACGACCGCCGTCGCCCTCGCGATCGCCCTCGGCGCCGACCGCTGCGAGAACTGCAAGGACGTGGAGGGCGTGTACACGGCCGACCCGCGCATCGTCCCCACCGCCCGGAAGTTGAAAGACATCACCTACGAGGAGATGCTGGAACTGGCGACCCAGGGCTCGCAGGTGATGCACAACCGGGCAGTGGAACTGGCCTCTGTCTACAACCTCCCCATCCTGGTGACCTCGAGCATGGTCGAAGCGCCGGGGACACTCATCCGCCAGGAGTCTGAATTGGAAGAACGGAACCGCGTGCGGGGGATCGCACACGACACGGACGTCGCCAAGATCACGGTGCGGCGGGTGCCGGACAAGCCGGGCATCGCGGCCCACATCTTCGAGCCGCTGGCAGAGGCCGGCATCAGCGTGGACACGATCGTCCAGAACTCCAGCGAAGGAAACCTGACGGACCTGACGTTCACGCTTTCCCGGAGCGACCTGCGCAAGGCCGAGGCCCTCATGCCGCAGATCTGCGAGAGCGTGGGCGCGCCCGAATTCACCTCCGATGCGAACCTCGGCAAGGTGAGCATCGTCGGCGTCGGCATCCAGACGGCCCACGGCTACGCTGCGCGCATGTTCCGCGCCCTCTACGACGCGGGCATCAACATCGAACTGATCTCGACGAGCGAGATCCGGCTGACCTGCATCATCGACGCGGCGAAAGTGCCCGATGCCGTGCGCGCCCTGCACGCGGCGTTCGAGCTGGAGAAGGCCGAAGAATAGGCGGCCGGGATAACCCGCTCCCTGCGTGTTAGGATTGAGCGCATGACGCAGGTTGTCGAGTTGTCCTCACTGCTGGTCTCGCGGCCCGACTACCGGCAGGGGCGGCCCTGCCTTCGCGGTACGGGCATCACGGTCCACACCGTCGCGGCGGCGTACATGGCCGGCCTTTCCGCAGAGGACATTGCCCGTCAGAACCCCGGGCTGGATTCCAGCGCCATCCACGCCGCCATCGCCTACTTCCTCGCCAACCGGGTGAAGATCGAGGCAGAACTCGATGCCGATCGGGTGGCAGGCGAGGAACTGGCCGCCCTGTTCCCTGAGGGCCTCACCCGCGACAACCTGGACCGTGTTCAACCTTTTCTCCGATGAGGATTGTCTCGACCGCAGCCTGATCGCCGGCGCCCGGCAGCTGGGTTTCGATTGCCTCTCCGTGGCCACTGAGGGCCGGTGGGGGCTGCCCGACGAACTCCAACTTGAGTTCGCAGCCGCCGGGGGAAGAGCTATCTTCACGAGTAACGTCGGCGACTTTGTGCGGCTGCACTACGAGTGGCTGACAGTGGCACGGAGTCACGCCGGTATCATCGTACTCACCGAACAGACCATGCCGGTAGGAGCGCAGCTCCGGGCGCTGGCTGCCCTGGCGGAAACGTTCACAAAGGAAGAGATGTGCGACCGCCTCGTCTTGCTTGCGAACCTTCGTCCTCCCTCGAGGCATGAGTGACAACAGCCGCCCCGGCTCCCAAGATGTCCCCGCACACATCCACAGGAGTCCAACCCATGGCAGCAACCATCAACAAGGACGGCGTCCTCGCCGGGAAGGTAGCGGTCGTCACCGGCGCCTCACGCGGGATCGGCGAGGCCATCGCCTACCGCTACGCCCAGGAGGGCGCGAAAGTCGTCGTCTCCGCGCGCACCGTCGAAGAAGGCGACCATATCCTCCCCGGCAGCATCAACAGCGTGGTGAAGCGCATCACCGATGCGGGCGGCGAAGCCATCGCCGTCAAGTGCGACCTCTCGGAGCGGGCCGACCGGGAGCAGCTCATCAAAGCGACGGAGGCGGCGTTCGGCCCGGTCGACATCCTCGTGAACAACGCCGCCATCACCTACTTCATCCCCGTGGACGACTTCCCGGAGAAGCGGATGAAGCTGATGTTCGAAGTCCAGGTGTTCGGGCCGTTCCACCTCGCCCAGCTGGTTCTCCCGAAGATGCGCGAGCGAAAGTCGGGCTGGATCCTGAACATCTCCTCACACGCCGCCCTGCACCCGAAGCTCAACGCCCCGGGCCGCGGCGGGACGGTTTACGGCATGTGCAAGGCGGCGCTCGAACGCTTCACGACCGGCCTCGCCGCCGAAGCCAGCAACGACCGCATCGGCGTCAACGTCATCAGCCCCGGCCTCGTGGCCACCCCCGGCGTGCTGCACCACGGCCTCGTGAACGAATCCAACAAGGACATGGCCACGCCGGTGGAGCACATGGCCGAGGCCTGCCTGCACCTCGTCCACGGCGACCCCACCGTGAACTCGGGCCACATCACCTATGCCGCCGACGTGCTGAAGCAGTTCAACCTCACGCCGGCGGAACTGATAGCAGGTACGACGTCGGAGTAACACGACCGGGATGGGCCCGCCTTGCGGTGGGCCCATCTCTTAAGGACTGGGGCAAAGAGCCGACAACCACGATATGGCAAGGCTCGACATGTACGTCCCAGAGTGCCATCGCATTGTTATCCACGGGAAGGTCCAGGGGGTCGGGTTCCGCCTCTGGCTGCGGAACGTGGCGAACTCGCTCAACCTCGCCGGGAGCTGCCGCCAGCTGCCCGACGGCAACTGCGAGGCCATCGTCCAGGGCGAACGCTCGCTCGTGAAGCAGTTCATCGTCGCCTGCAAGCGCGGCCCCGCCGAGGCCACGGTCGAACGCATCGAAGTCAGCCCGCAGCCAGTGGACCCGAAGCTCGGCGGATTTCACGTCGAACGCTGAGCAACCGGCGTTAAGCCTCTGGAAGTGATGACAGAAAAGGGGTAGTCTCGTTCCCGCGATGGCCGAGTGGAACTTCTTCACGAATCACGCGAACGTGCTTCTCTGCATCACCGAAGAGCCGGACATCCGCCTGAAGGACCTTGCCGCGCGCGTCGACATCAGCGAACGCGCGGTGAAGCGCATCGTGGCCGACCTGGAGCGGGCAGGGTTCATCGCGCGGGAGCGGCAGGGCCGCCGGAACCACTACCTGGTGAATGGCGAAGCCGCGATCGCCGGGCCGATGACCCGGGGCCTGCAACTCAGCGCGTTGCTTTCGGCGCTGCTGCCCGTGGTCGCACACCTCTAGCGGAAGCAGGCGGGGCGGGCGCGACGGCTGCTCTCACGGTTCGAGGGCGGCGCCGGTGAGCCTCGCCTCGATCCCCGCCCAAACACGCTCCACGACCTTTTCGAGGGGGAGGCTCGCATCGACCACGAGCCAGCGGTCCCGGTCTGCCTCGGCCTGGGCGATGTAGCCCTCGCGCACCTTCCGGTGGAACTCGAGGTCCTCCAGCCCGGTGCGGATGGCCTCGGTTTCGCCGTGCTTGCGGCGCAGGCCCACCTCCGGGTCGATGTCCAGGTAGACCACGAGCCCCGGTTCGAGGCCGCCCGTGGCGAACGCGTTCGCCAGCCGCACCGCCGTTGCATCGAGCCCACGGGCGTGGACCTGGTAGGCAAACGTGCTCGGAGAGAACCGGTCGCAGAGCACGGTGTCGCCGCGCGCCAGGGCGGGCGCCACCACCTCTTCGACGAGCTGGGCGCGGGCGACGAGGAACGCGAAGAGCTCGGCCCAGGGCGTCAACGGTTCGTGCAAAAGCTGGCGCACCAGCTCTCCGGCGCGCGTGCCGCCTGGCTCCCGGGTGTGCACGACGGTGCGCCCCAATCCGCGAAGCCGCGTGGCGATTGCCGCCGACACGGTGGATTTCCCCGAACCCTCGCCCCCTTCGAACACGATGAACCACGCTGGCACAGGCAGAGACTACCAACACGAAGGCCACAAGGGACACAAGCACGGCGAGCCGCTTCGCTTGCGCTGCCCGGCGGGGGCTACCGGCCCGGGAGGATCTTTACGCGCCGCAGCGGCTCTTTCCCGGAGCTCGTGCTGTCGAGGTTGTAGCGGGTGGCGAGCTGGTGCTGCACGCGGCGGACATAGCTGTTCGCGGGCGGAAGCTCCACCGGCCGGCCCTCCTCGAGGACCCGGGCAATCGCCTCCTCAGTCTCCCGGAAGACGTCGACCATCGGGTCCTTGCGCGGGCCGCGGGCGCCCGTCTCGCCGCCATCGGGCCGGAACTGCAGCAGCGCCTGTTCGAGCTGGAATCCGCTGTTGCTCTTCACCACGTACATCGGCAGGTTGCGCTCCTCCGCCTCGCGGATGGCCGCGGGCTTCGAGCGGTAGTAGCTGCGCATCGTGAGGACGGCGTCGGCCTCGGCCACGTCGTCGACCATTTCGATCGGCAGCCCGGTGCTGCGGATCGCCCCTTCGAGCCGCCCCCGCGGGATCCCGAAGGGATAGATGCGGATCGTGCGGTGGTTTTCGGTGCGCGCGGGCGCCGCCGCCGGCGCCGCGTCCCGGCGATCTTCGAAGAGGGCGGCGTCGCGGTGCTCTCGCACGTGGCCGCCGCCGCGCCGGCGGGAGGGTTCGCCCCACATCGAACGTTCGGGACGGGCGCCGCCAGAGAGCAATCCGGCTGAGGCGCGCGCTTCGTCGCGCTCGGGCTCGTCCACAATCTCGACACGGCCGCTGGGGCCGAGCTGGCGCGTCTCCGGGTTTGCCAGGTAGCCCCGGAGCATGGCATCGACCGTGTCGGCCACGTTCTTGTGGATGGCCACCCGCTTCCAGCTCTCGATCTCGATAACGATGTCGAAGGTCGGCGGCGCCTTGCGCTCGAGGATGGACTTCTGCGTCCCCCGGCGGCGCGCCTCTTCGTCTCCCAGGGTGACGGACTGGATGCCCCCGATGAGGTCGGCGAGGGTTGGGTTCAGCATCAGGTTTTCGAGCGAATTGCCGTGCGCCGTGCCGACGAGCTGGACGCCGCGCTCAGCGATCGTACGGGCAGCGGCAGCCTCGAGTTCGGTGCCGATTTCGTCGATGACGATGACCTCCGGCATGTGGTTCTCCACCGCCTCGATCATCACCGCGTGCTGGGCGAGGGGCGTGGCTACCTGCATCCGCCGGGCCCCGCCGATGGCCGGGTGGGGCACATCGCCGTCGCCCCCGATCTCGTTCGAGGTGTCGACGATGATGACGCGCTTGTTCGCATCGTCGGCGAGCACGCGGGCGACTTCTCGCAGCATCGTGGTCTTGCCGACGCCGGGCTTGCCCAGGAAGAGGATGCTCTTCCCGCTGAGCACGAGGTCTTCGATGACGCGGATCGTCCCGTAGACGGCCCGCCCGACGCGGCACGTGAGCCCGACGATCTTGCCCCGGCGGTTGCGGATGCAGCTGATGCGGTGCAGCGTCCGCTCGATGCCGGCCCGGTTGTCGTCGCCGAAGTCGCCGATGCGGTCGATCACGAACTGGAGGTCGTCTTCCGTAACTTCTTCGTGAGAGAGGACGACTTCACGGCCGGGATAGCGCGCCTCGGGCAACCGGCCGAGGTCCATGACGACCTCCAGCAGCTCGACGCGCCGTTCCGGCTGGCGGAGGGACTCGACGATGTGGGGCGGCAGGGCGTCGAGGAGCAGGTCCAGGTCGTCGGTGACGATCTGCTCGTTGGGGAAGATGGTGGAAGCGGTGATCTGGGTCACGGCGTCTATTGCGGTAGCGGCACCGAGTCCGTCGGCACCGCCACCACCTCCTTCAGAGGATTGAGGAGCGCGAGCCGCCTCGCGCACATCAGCCGCACGCCAAGCGCGGTATACCCGCGTTCGGCTGCGGCGGTCTCGATGGGGAACTGGTGTTCGGCCACCACCAGCGTCCCGTGCCTTGCCGATTGCAGCTCGACGAGATCGAGCGTGGTGTCGACAACGCCGCCATCGGGGTCGTCGATCAGTACGTAGGCCTCGCGTTCGCCGATCCCTACCCAGGCGGCAAGCCCCGCCGGACCGTCGAGCACGTACTCGTGGGAACACTCGAAGGAATCGAGCACCGCCCGCCAGTCCTGCTGCGTGGGCGCTTCCTGGCGGCGCACCATCTCCGGCACCGCACGGCAATACAACCGGAAGATCCCATGCCGGTCGGCGCGGCCCGCGTTGCGGAAAGGCGTGTCGCCAGGCCGGCCCGTCGGGCGGACCGCGTAGAGATGCTCCAGGCGGTACGCGTAGAACCCGCCCTTGCGCAGCGCGTCGGCATGGGGCGAGCCTTCCGCGTAACGCAGGTAGGCCGTCCGGCCGCCGCGCTGGGCGACCTCCTGGGAGACGCCCTCGCAGAGGGCGATCACCGTCTCGTCGTCCTTCGGGCGGGCGATGCGCAGCGAAACGACCTCCCACCCGGCTCCGCCTTTGAGTTCGCGCGCAACGGCGACCCCGCGGTAGCCGAGGCCCCGGCGCACGCCCACCACGGACGTCCGCGGGACGCGCGGCAGGCGCGTCAGCCCGGTCGCGGCGAGACCGCTCGTCACCAGCAGGTTCTCACCGCCGCGTGTCGCGATGACCTCGGTATCCAGGCGCCCCAGTTGCGGCCAGAGCGTGGCTGCATCGATCGGGCTCAGCGGTTCGGCGCTCAACTCGCTCACCTGGCCACCGCCCGGTCGCCGATGGTGAGGAAGAATTCGTGCAGGCGGGTATCGCCGGTCAGTTCGGGGTGGAAGGACGTCGCCAGCAGGTTTCCCTGGCGGGCGGCCACAATCGTGCCGTCCGGGAGGGTGCAGTTCGCCCGCGCCCGGCCGGACGCTTCTTCGATGAGCGGCGCGCGGATGAACACCGCCCGGAAGGGCGGGCCGTCGATCCCCTCGATGTGCAGGTCTGCTTCGAAGCTGTCCACCTGGCGCCCGAAGGCGTTGCGGCGCACGCGGATGTCCATCGTCTCGATGCCGGGGCGGTCCAGGTTGTCGACCTGCTTCGCGAGGAGGATCGCTCCCGCGCAGGTGCCCCAGACGGGGCGGCCGCTTGCGCAGAAGTCCCGCAGCGGCTGCTGGAAGCCGTTGCTCAGGATCAGTCGAGCAATCGTCGTGCTTTCGCCGCCCGGGATGATGAGCGCATCCAGCCCCTCGAGTTGTCCCGGCTTCCGGATTTCGCGCACGGCGTGGCCTATCCGCTCCAGCATTTCGCGGTGCTCGCGGAAGTCCCCTTGCAGTGCGAGGACACCGACCGTGGCCGGCCGGTGGCCGTTGGTTGCGTACGTCATGTGCGGCGAAGCCCTGTGCGCAGGGCGAGCGAGATTCCCGTGGACTGCGGAACTGTGTAAACCGGTGGGCGACGACCCGGAAGTAACAGTGGCGGGCACCCTGTGCGATGTACTTCCAGTGTAGCGCATGGCGGGGGCGCTGGTACGCCGCGGTGTTAACGTTTTATCGAAGAATCGCCCCGGCCCGCGCGCCCCGCCGTTCCGCCGCGCGGATTGCCCGCCGCCGGTACGCCCACCGCTGCACGAGCAGCGTGCCGGTGCCCGCCGCAAGGATGGCGGCCAGGTTCACGAGCAGCTGGAGCTGCGCGCCACGCCATTCGCCCCAGTCGGCGTACGCCGCTGCGACGGCGATGTTCGCCGCGGCGGGGATCGTCGTGATCGAGACGAGGACGCCGATGAGGGCGCCGGACTTAATCGTCGTCAGGCTGAGCGTGCCGGCGATGCCCGCGGCCAGCGCCACGAGCACCGAGTACGTATCGGGGTGGGAGATGAAGAGTGTCGCCTCGCGCGTGGCAGGCAAGCCTTCCGGGGCAACGCCGGCCCCGTCGAGCGCCAGGGTAAGGATGAAGGCCGCTGTGATGCCGATAGGGAAGCCGACGAGAAGTGCCTGGGCCGACCTCCGGACCAGCGTCCAGCGCCGCTCCACCGCGGCCACGCAGATGCCCGCCAGCGGCCCGAATTCGGGGCCCACGATCATCGCCCCGATGATGAGGACGATGGAGTCGGTGAGGATGCCCATCGCCGCGATCAGCGTCGCGAGCGTCATGAAGGCCACGAACGTGAACGACAGGTCTGCTTCCTCGAACGTATGGGCGCGCACCGACTCCCAGATGACTGCGTCGGCAACGGCGCCGGGAGCAGCCCGCTCGGCCGCGCGCGCCGCGTCTGAGATGGACGTATCGATGTACTCGACTGCGATCGTGCCTTCGTGATGGAGGCGCAGGTCACGCAGTTCACTGAGCACGCGCGTGCCGTCTTCGCGCGCCACGTCGCAGAGGATGACGTCGCCGTCGGGCTTGTGCGCGGCGCCGCGGAGGTGGATCAGGTTGATAACGGAAGGTGTGGCGTCGAGGAAGTCGAGCACTTCTGCCGCACGCTCGGGCGGCGCGACCAGGCGGAGATGGATCATGCAAGGACGATGATACCCGCGACCGGGCGGCTCTTTGTTCTCACCGTCTTTCGCTCACTCTTGGTACCCTCAATCCGCGCTCCATGACTCACTCCATCCCCGACGAACGTCCACAGCGGCGCCGCGAGTACTCCGGGCCGGGTTCGACCCTGGGCCTGGCCGCCCTGATCGTGATCGTGGTGGGCGCGTCGATCTGGTGGTTCGAGTTCCGCGGCGGCCCGGGGAGCGCCCCGGACGCCTCAACGCCCGGCCTCGGCATCGTGGAGCTCGCACCCGGCCTGAACCCGACGGACGAAGCCCCGGCCGCGCGCGCCGGCCGCGCCGCGCCCGACTTCAAGCTCGCCGGCCCGGACGGGGCGGACACCCTGTCGTTGACTGACTACCGCGGCCAGTGGGTGCTGCTGAACTTCTGGGCGAGCTGGTGCGGGCCCTGCCGCGAGGAAACCCCGGACCTCCAGTCGTTCTACGAGCACAACAGGGGCAGGGGCTTCACCGTCCTCGCCGTAAACCAGCAGGAGCGCCCCGAGGCCGCGCGCAAGTTCCTCGATGAGTTCGGCGTCACCTACCCGGTCGCCCTCGACCGCTCGGGCGAGGTGGACCAGGCCTACGGTGTCGGGCGGGGCATGCCCATCAGCTTCCTCGTCGCGCCGGACGGCGTGATCGAGGAGGTGTACATCGGCGCCCTCAGCGAGGAACAGTTCGCCGCGATCGAGGCGAGGCTCCCATGACGGCGGCGCAGTCCAAGGCCCGGGAGGCGCCCGAAGTCCGGCCCGGTGGCCTGGACCCGCTGCGCACGGTCTGGGACCTGCTCACGAACGTGAAGTTCGCGCTCTTCCTTGTCGGCCTCGCCCTGGTGGCCGGGCTCGTCGGCACCGTGGTCCCCCAGGTGCCCGGGCCGATGCGCCAAAACGCCACCGCCCGCTCTGCCTGGCTCGAACTGCGGCGCGAGACCTACGGCCCCTTCACCGACACGATGGATGCCGCCGGGCTGTTCGATGTGTTCCACTCGGCCTGGTTCAACGGCCTCTGGGTGGTCATCATCGTCGCGGTTACCGTCTGCACCGTTTCGCGCTTCCGGCCGACATGGCGCAGCGTGCAACGCCCGCAACTGCGCGTGGCCGACGCCTACTTCGAACGCGCGCACCACCGGGCCGCATTCTCCCACGAAGGCGGCGCCGAAGCGGTCGAGGCCATGCTGCGGCGGCGCCGCTACCGGGTGACACGCGCCGAAGAACGCGAGGACGCCACCTACCTCTTCGCCGACCGTTTCGCCTGGAGCCAGTACGGCACGTTCCTCAGCCACCTGGCGCTGCTCATGCTCCTCATCGGCGCGCTCCTGACGACGCTGGTGGGGTTCGACCGGACGTACGTGTTCGCGGAAGGCGCGCCCGAGGCCGCGCTCTTCGATGACGCCGGGCCAGGCCAGCTCTTCCTGGCTGTAAAGGACGCCTACCGCGGCCTCGACGACGAGGATAACGTGATCGACTACCACAGCATCCTCGAAGTCCGGCGCGGCGACGAGGTGGTCACCTGCAAGACGACCGTCAACGACCCGTGCCACGCCTTCGGCTACAAGGTCCACCAGGCTGCCTGGTTCAACGACATCGCCCACCTGCGCATCACGAACGCCGACGGCCGTGTCGTCGTCGACACCAACCTGGACTTCAACAACGAGACCACCACGGTGCCCGAGCTTCGCGTCACGAACGCGGCCGGGGACGTGCTCTTCGCCGGCGTGATGCCGCAGATGGGGACGGACCCCGGGGAAAGCGCCGCCCGCGGCGATGACTACGCGACGGCCCGGCTCGTGTTCCCCTCCGCGCCCGGGGCGAACACCGGCCCGGCCTACGAGCTCGCCTGGCGTGTGGTCGATGGCAAGATGATCCTGGTGATGGCCGGGCCGGACCTCCCTGCGGATGACGGCGCGACCGTCCTCCTCGAGCCTGGCGATACCGTCCAGGCCGGCGAATACCGGATAGCGTTTCCCCGCGCGCTCAACATCCCGGCTATCCAGGTGTTCGACATGCCCGGCGCCACCACCGATGCCGGCGCGACTGTGCAGATGCCGGTCGCTGCCGACGGCACACCGTACCTGGTGGTCACCGGTGTCGATGCCGACAACATCCTGCTTGCGAAGGACCGCCCGGTGACCACGAGCAGCGGCCTGACGTACACGTTCCGCGGCCAGGTCGAAGCATCGGGCGTGAGCGTGAAACGCGACCCCGGCGATACGTTCATCTGGATCGCGGTCGGCATGGCGATCGTCGGGCTGGCGATCACGTTCTATGTGCCGCGGCGGAGGCTGTGGGTGAAGGTCACCCCGGCCCGCACCTACATGGCCGGCATCGCCGAGAAGACGACGCACCTCGGGCGCGAGATGCGCCTGATGGGCGCCGAGCTGGGCTCGAATGATGCGCTGGCCGAGGGCGACCTGGGACGGGAGACCTGACCGACAGCCGCGCGACTTGACGGCGCGGCTCGATTAGCCGGGGCCGCTTGATCCGGCGGGCGGCGGCTTCGATACTCATGCGAACATCTGTGCGAAAGCCGGTGCCGCATGGTCAAGCCTCCTCCTGCCTACCCTGTCCCGGCCGTCAGGCCGATCCCGCCGGTGGTCATCGCCGAAAAGGTGGTGGCGGGCCTCCACGCGAAGCGCACCGAGACGCATGTCCGGCGCATCGACGAGCGCCCCGCGCGCTACGGCGACTGGCCCGAGGGGATGAACGGACGTCTCGCGGCTGTCCTCAAGAAGCGCGGCATCGAGCGGCCCTACGTCCACCAGGCCGCCGCCATTTCGAACGCGCTCCAGGGCAAGAACACGGTCGTTGTCACTCCAACAGCCAGCGGGAAGACGCTCTGCTACAACGCCCCCGTCCTGTCCACCATCCTCAACGACCCGACCGCGCGCGCCATTTACCTGTTCCCGACGAAGGCCCTCGCCCAGGACCAGCTCGACGAGCTGCACGGGCTGATCACGGACCTCCAGGAGGAGATCCGCACCTTCACCTACGACGGCGACACGCCCGCCGACGCCCGCGCGGCAGTGCGCCAGGCGGGACACATCGTGCTCACGAACCCCGACATGCTCCACACGGCCATCCTCCCGCACCACACGAAGTGGATGCAGCTGTTCGAAAGCCTCCAGTACGTCGTCATCGATGAGCTCCACACCTACCGGGGCGTGTTCGGGAGCCACCTGGCGAACGTGCTCCGCCGGCTGCGGCGCATCTGCCAGTTCTACGGCTCGGACCCGACGTTCATCCTCTGCTCCGCGACCATCGCGAACCCCGGAGAGCTCGCAACGGCGCTCGTCGGCGACGACGTCGAGCTGATCGACGACAACGGGGCGCCCGCGGGCGAACGCGTCGTGGTCATCCACAACCCGCCGGTAGTCAACAAGGAGCTCGGCATCCGCCAGTCGTCCATCAAGGTCGCGCGCGACATCGCCGCCGAGCTCATCCGTTCGGGCATCCAGACGATCGTGTTCGCGCCGAGCCGGACGCGCGTCGAGATCCTGCTGACCTACCTCCGCGATGCGCTTCGCAACAAGCCGGGCGACCCCGAGCGCGTGACCGGCTACCGCGGAGGCTACCTGCCCAACGAGCGCCGCGCGGTGGAGAAGGGTCTGCGCGACGGGACCGTCCGCGGCGTCGTCGCCACCAACGCCCTGGAGCTGGGCATCGATATCGGCGGCCTCGGCGCGAGCGTGGTGACGGGCTATCCGGGTTCCCTCGCGAGCCTCTGGCAGCAGTTCGGGCGGGCCGGGCGCAGCCGGGAAGCAGCGCTTTCGGTGCTCGTCGCGTCTTCGAACCCGCTGGACCAGTACGTGGCCACCCACCCGGACTTTGTCTTCGAGGGCGCCATCGAACGCGGGCTGATCGACGCGGACAACCTCTTCGTGATGGCCAGCCACCTGAAATGCGCGGCCTTCGAGCTGCCGTTCACGGTGGGCGAAAAGTTCGGGGCGAATAGCGACGAGTTGCTCGAAATCCTCGTCGAGGATGGCGTGCTGCAGCGCGCGCGGGACCGCTACCACTGGATGAGCGAGGCCTACCCTGCGGAGCAGGTCAGCCTGCGCACGGCCAGCACCGACAACTTCGTCATTATCGAACAGGGGCCCCACCCGCGCGTTATCGGCGAATGCGACCGTCCGAGCGCGCCGCTGCTCATCCACGAAGATGCCATCTACATCCACCGCGGCCAGCAGTACGAGGTGGAGTACCTGGACTGGGACGAAAAGAAGGCGTACGTGGCGCCGGTTTCAGTCGATTACTACACCGACGCGCAGCTCGCGGTGGAGCTCAAGGTGCTCGACGAGTTCCGCAGCGAAGGCGCCGCGGCAGGCCGCCACGACTGGGGCGAAGTGGCGATTACGTTCCTCGCCACCATCTTCAAGAAGGTGAAGCTCAACACCCACGAGAACGTCGGCTGGGGGAAGATCGCCATCCCCGAGGCGAACGTGCACACGACCGCCTACTGGGTCACGTTCGATGAGAAGGCGACCGCCGGCCTGGACCGGGAACAGATTGCGAGCGGGCTTTCCGGCATCGGCGAGCTGGCACGGAACCTGGCGCCGATCTTTTGCCTCTGCGATGCGCGTGACATCGGCGCCAACGTCCAGGTCCGCGCGCCGAGCACGGAGCTGCCGACGGTCTACCTGTACGACATGGTGCCGGGCGGCGTGGGCCTGGCCGAGAAGCTGTTCGACGTGCGGGACTCGTTGCTGGAAGCGTGCCTGGCGCTCGCGCGCACGTGTGCGTGCGACAACGGCTGCCCCGGCTGCGTTGGCCCGCAGATCGAGCCGAACAGTCCGGCGAAGAAAGCGGCAACGACGCTGTTGGAACGGATCATCGGCCACTAGGTGGTGGATTTTCCGCCGACGGATTCCCCGGTCCCGGGGTGCCCGGGGGCCCGCAGCCGTGACGGTTCGACCGCAACCAGTCCCTTGCTTTGAGATTGCTGGCTGTTATGCTGCCGCGCGGACGGTCGGAAAGGCAGCTGGCCCCGTGTGGCAACGGTTTGGCTTTGCACTCATCGGCGGGGCAGTACTCCTTGCTGGGCTCGCCCTGTTGGGGCAGGGATCCCGGGACGGTGAAGCTGCGGCCGGCCCGCACACCCGCGTCCTGCCCGCGCTCGCGGCCGATTCGGTGCCCGGCGCCGCGACCGCTACCCCAACCCCAACGCCGCCCGGCGGGAGCACGGGCACGGACCTTCGTGTGACCGTCATCCTCCGGATCGTCGCGCTCGAGCTTTCTGTCTCGCCGACGGGCACCACGCCGGTCCTCATCGAGGCGGATGCGACGGTGGACATGCCGGGGCCGCAGGCTTCGACCGCCGCCGCGGGGACGTTCTCGATCGCAGACCATCCCGTGGACGCCGCCGGGTGCTCGTGGACGCGCTTCGACGTGAGCACGAGCTTCAGCCTGGTCGTCTACAACGTCTCCGCCGCCGGGGTGCTGATGGGGATGACATCGCCAGAGTGGTACTACATCCAGCAGTGTCCGGCCCCGGGAGCCCCGCCGATCCGCTTCCCTGCGTTCGGTGAAGAGTCGCTCGAGCTCTTCCTGCGCGACCTGATGACCCCGTACTACGCGGGCCCGACAAGTGTGCTTCTCCCGTTGAACGCGGCGGCGGCCCCCGGCTGCCTGAAGCAGTACGGCGCGTTCAGCCACTCCGGCATCCAGGCCGACCCGGCGCAGGTCTTCGTCTACGTGCATGAACAGGGGTGCAGCCTTCCGCCGCTGCTGCCGCTGCCGCAACCGACGCCCGCGCCATACCCGTAGGGCGGGGCGGGACTCAGGAAGCTGGATGCTGGTTGGAACAGCGTGTGTAGAGTGTCAGGGCGGTGATCGCGTCACCCCATGGCGAGTTTGCGGGGAAGGTATCGATCCGATGCTCGGCGGTGTACAGTTCGATCATGAAGCCAAAGGAACCCGGTCCTTTGAAGCGTCCGGCAGGGGCATCCGCAGATTGGGCTGAAAAGATCAGACGTGCGCAAGAAGCACGCCAGGCTGGTGCGCGCCTGCGGGAAGGGCGGCCCCCGGTTTTCGACGATTCTGGGCGGAAGGCGAATGTCGGACGATAGCGTCCCTTACACGCCACTATACGAAGCACAGCACAGTGCGCGATTTGGTCGACGGGCGCTCATTCAGGAGTACGAAGAACAGTACGACTGCCGTCTGATTGTCGTCCGGGATGTGATCTTCCCAAACGGCGTTGTTTATTGGGAGGAGTTGCTTGCTGACTGTTCGGCTGACCGTGACCTTCACGTTCTGCTTGTGTCTCCAGGCGGCGACGGCGAGACAGCCATCCGAATAGTTCGATCCGCTCAGGCGCGGTGCCGGAGGCTGTTCGTGGTTCTGCCCGATCGCGCAAAGAGCGCGGCAACCCTCATCGCGTTGGGGGCGGACTCCATCTTGATGGGGCCGGTGAGCGACCTCGGCCCGATCGACCCCCAGTTCGTCATCGGCGATGGCGGCCTGGTTGCAGGCAAAGCAATCATCGCAGCCGTCGAAGACGCAGAGCGTCGCATCCAGGCAACTCCCGAGTCTTACCCCCTTTGGGCCTCTCTGCTCGCGGACGTCACAGCCATCAAGGTTCAGCAAGCACGGGACGCAATTGCACGGTCGGCGGTCTTGCTGCGAGAAGCGCTAAGCAGTTTGTCAGCACGCTCGCCGGAGGTCGTCGAGCAGTTGGCTGTTGCACTAACGCCGCCTTTGATCGACGAGCCCACCGATCACGGAGCCGTTTTCGATGCTGACGACGCCCTCAAATGTGGCCTGCCGGTAGAGAAGCTCGATCCCGCTGCTTCGCATTGGAGGCTCGTGTGGAGACTGTGGGCTCGATATGCGGGGTTCGAAGGCGCGGTGTATGAGAGCGCGAAGGCGTCCCAGATCCTGGGGTAGCAGCCCTCCCCCTCAGTCCTGGCCCCACCGGCTGAAGAAGTCCTCGATCGTCTTGCCCGGTTCGGGTTCGAACCGCGTGTCGAGCATGGTCATCTGCTGGATGCGGTCCAGGCGGAAGTCGCGGAAGTCCTCGCGCAGTTCGCACCAGGCCGTGAGCGTCCACTTGTTGCCCCAGAAGAAGAGGCCGATCGGCCGGACCACGCGGTCGGTCTCCACACCTTCGTTGTCCACGTAGTGGAGTTGCGTCGGGCGGCGCTCGTCGATCGCCTTGCGGAGGTCGGCGAGGGCGGCGGCCACCTGCTGGGGCACGTGGAACGACGGCGCGAACAGCCGCGAACCGGTGAGCCGCGCCTTCAGGCGGTCGGGCAGGGCGGCTTCGATCCGCGCGAGGGCACTCTCCGCGGCTTTCGCCAGGCCTTCATCGGCCCAGCTGCTGACGACGCGGGTGCCGAGGACCAGGGCTTCGATTTCGTCTTCGGTAAACATGAGCGGTGGAAGGTCGAACCCCCGCCGGAGCGTGTACCCGACACCCGCTTCGCCCGCGATCGGCACTCCCGAGCGGACAAGGTCGGCGATGTCGCGGTAGACGGTGCGTTCCGAGACTTCGAGCTCCTCGCCGATCGCCGCCGCCGTAAGGACGTGGCGCCGGCGGAGGAGCTGGATGACCTGGAACAGGCGGTCGGCCCGGCGCATGGCTCAGGCCGGGCCCTGGGCGTCGTACTGGACGAGCTGGACGTAGTTACCGTCCGGGTCCAGGAAGGTCGAAATGATGCCGCCCCAGTGCTCGCGGCCTTTGCGACGGATGCAGGTGACACCCTGGGCTTCGATGCGGGCCTGCTCCGCTGCGATGTCCTCCACGCGAAGGCTGGTGAAGTAGCGCTGGGGCTCGCGAGCGCCGCCCCGCGTCTCGCTGTGCCGCTCGAACATGATGACGGCGCCACCGGCGCGGACCGCGGGGCCCACCTCCGGGACTTCCGGCAAGGCGAGCACGTCGCGGTAGAAGCGGAAGAGTTCCGCCGGCCGCTCGCTGGTGATGTTGACGAAGAACTCGGTCACTTTCATTTCGAACAACGCGGCTGGCACGGCGGACCTCCTTCGAAAGCGCCGGGCGCGCTCAGGCGAGCGCCGGGGCGGGGGCGTTCTCTTCGCGGGCGAGCTCGGGGCGGTACTCGATGAGCTGGATGGTGTTGCCGTCGGGGTCGCTGAACGTGCTGATCACGCCGCCCCAGTACTCAACCCCCTTGCTCCGGGAGAACTTCACGCCGGCAGCCTCGAGCCGCGCCTGCTCGGCGTCGAGGCCCGCCAGGTGCAGGTCGATGATCGCGCGGGCCGGTTCGCGGGTCGGCCCGGCCACCTGCGAGTGGTCCACCACGAACAATGTCGCGCCAGGGCCGAGCTTGAAGGCCTCTTCGCCCATGCCCTCCTCCGGCGGGAGCTGGACGACGTCGCGGTAGAAGGCGAGGAGCCGCTTCGGGTCCTCGCTGGCAAGCTGGATGGAGATGTTGTTGACGTTCACTGTGGTCTCCTTGCGGATGTCCGCGGGGGCGGATTCCCCGCGACCCACACATGATGCGCCCGCCATCCTGACAGCATTTTGTCAGGAGGGCGAATGACCTTCCGATCTCCCCTGACAGCATTGTGTCAGGAGGCTGGCGGCTTCTCACTTCCTCCTGAGACTGGATACACCATCTCAAAGCGCGCGCCGTTTCCGCCTCGGTGAGCGGGAGGAAGCTGTCAATCCTCGGGCAAACTCCCGAGCAAGTCGTCACCTCGATCTTCAGCGCATCCAGTTCGACGGTAGCAGCCAGACACACGGGTTCAGGGTCGATCCCGAAGTAGCGGTGGACAAGGATGTTCCTCATACCAATGTATCCCCGCCACGGGACACCGGGACGGGATTCGCGGAGGCCCTCGGTGAGTCCGGCGCATGCCTCTCCGATGAGCTGAAGGTGATGCACGACCCACGTCTGGATCAGTTCATCGGAATCGAATTCCGTGCGGCCCCGCCAGACATAGCGCTCAATGCGTTCAATCGCTTCAAGGATGTCGAGCAATCGCTGTCGATCACTCCTCAAATCGGTTGGGCCTCCGCGAGCACGCGGTCGCGAATCCGGCCGCGTAAGCCCGAGGTAGTCACAACATCTACCTCGCGGCCGAAGAGGTCCTGGAGTTCGGAGAGAAGTTCGCCAAGATCCACCAGGCTGCGTCCACTCTCGAGATCGACCAGGAGGTCGATGTCACTGTCATCGTCTTCCGAATGTCGCGCGACCGAGCCGAAAACTCTAACGTTCCGTGCGCCGTGTGAGGCGGCGAGGGCAATGACATGGGTGCGGTTTGCGCGCAGCAAATCGAGAGTGGTCACCCTGGGATTATGCCACCTCGCGCTCACGTCTGCGCCGGCCGGCCCGCCCGCCACGCCACCGCCAGCATTGCCAGGCAGAGCACCGCGCTGAGCGCGATCCCGGTGGTGGCGCCTTCGGAGACAAGCAGCCTTCCCTGGAGCCAGGGAAACACGAACCCGCCCGAATTCCCGATCGTCACCATCGCGGCGGGAGCGGCGCTCGCCCGGCCCGAGGCGGCGATGGCCATGGCCGCCGGCCAGATGGGCCCAAACGCCAGCCCCGTCGCGAACGCGGCGACCGAGGCCAGCACGAAGGATTCGTTCGCCGCGGCGATGGCCGCGCTGGTCGCCGTCCCGGCGGCGATGCTCCCGATGAGCACCGTGCCCGCAGGCACCCCCCGGCCGAAAAGCCAGCCTGAGACAAGCCGTCCTGCCATCAGCGCGCCCCAGTAGCCGGCGGTGATGACGCCGCCGAGGAAAATGCCGGCTTCGAACTCCTCGTCGGCGTAGGTTGCCACCCAGGAGCCGAGCCCGAATTCAGCGCCGACGTAGAGGAAAAGCACCAGCCCCATCGCCCAGACGAGCGGTGTCATGCCCGCGAAGAAGGTTTCCTCCGCCTGCGGCGATGCCGCGTGCTCCGCGGGCAGGCGGCTGGTGGCGACTACCGCCGCGACGCCCAGGGCCAGTGCCGCAATAACCAGGTAGACCACCGGACGCGCCTCCGCGTCCGCTGCAAGCACGCCGCCGGACCAGAGCGGCCCGGCAATGGCCCCGGCCGCAAAGCACACATTCAGCCGGTTCACCCCCCGCGCGACGTCTGCGCTGACGCGGGTGACGATCGTGTGGGCGCCCGCGTCCATGAGCCCGCCGCCGAATCCCCCAACCGCCGCCGACGGCAGCGCCACCTCCCAGGACGGCGCCAGCCCGAACCCGGCCATCCCGGCGGCAAGCATGCCGAGGCCCGCCGCCGTGAACACCCGGGGGTCGGCGCGGTGCAGCCGCGCGGCCACGCTTCCGGAGGCGAGCACCCCACCGACGAACAGGACCGTCAGGAGGATGCCGGCGGTATCGAGCGAAACGCCGAAGTCCTCGGCCAGCACCGGCATCGCCGGGCCGAACGAGGTCGCATAGACGCCGATCACGCCGAGCGTGAGGCAGGCGGCAAGCTCCAGGCGGCTCAACGCTCCGTCAGTCTTCGATGCGGCGGGCGATGCGCCCATCCCAGCGCATCCATTCGATCCTGCCCGCGGCATCCCGCAGGAACTCGGCGCGCTCGCCGCGGCGCGGACCGCTGAGGACGGCGGTCTGGTCCGGCCCGGTGAAAGCCAGGGCAGCCGGCGGCAGCGGGATTGGCCGATGAGCGCGTTCCGCGAACCCGCGTTCCGGTGTTGTGTCGGCAACCTGCAGCAGGCCCGCGGCTGCCCGCACCTCGAGCCGGGCGAGGACGGACTGGTACACGCCGCAATACTCAGCCAGGTCGGCCGGCTGCTCGCCCGCCGCCGGCTCGGGCTTGCCGAAGCCGAGGAACTGTTCCTGGCAGTAGTCGGCGATTGTCTGGCGCGTTTCGCGGCCCGTATCGGAGTTCGTCAGGACGGTGACGGCGAAGCCTCTCCCCGGGACCAGCTCGAACGACGAGAGATGGCCGTTCGTCGCCCCACCGTGCTTCACCAGGCGCTCGCCCGCGCCAGCCCAATCGAGCATCCACGAGAGACCGATGTGTTCGCACATGCTGCCCGCGGGGCGCTGGACTTGCTGCATCGTCGCAATGCTCTCGGGCCGGAGCACGCCACTCGCGGCGCCCATCCCCAGGTGCAGGGCGGCGTAGCGCAGCTGGTCGACGACGTTCGACGTGATCCCGCCGCCGGGCGCGATGCTGCGCGGCGTCTGCCACGGCCGTGCAACCTTCGGGCCCGCTGTGGTGACGATGTGGCCGGCGGCGACGCGGTGGGTGATCGCGTCCTCGGGGAAGTAGAACGAGTGGTCCATGCCCAGCGGTTCGAAGATGGTCTCCCGGATCATCTGCTCGAACGGGCGCCCCTGCAACGTCTCCACGATGTGGCCGAGGACGTAGAAGCCTGCATTGGAATACGAGAAGCAGTATCCGGCCGGCACGAGCTGGGGCGAGTTGGCCATCTTCCGAACGATTGCGCGGATGGCATCGTCTCCGCGCCCGGTGTCCCTGAAGTAGTCCCCGACGTAGCCCCCGTGGTGGGTCAACAGGTCGCGCACAGTGATTCGCCCGGCGTCTTCTTCCGACTGGAGGCGGAACCACGGAAGGTATTCGCGCACGCTCTCGTCCAGGTCCACCCGGCCTGCTTCAACCAGCTGCATCACCGCCGTAGCGGTGAACGTCTTGGAGGTGGAACCGATCTGGAACAACGTTTCCGCGGTTACGGGAAGCGGATGCTCCACGTTCGTAACACCCACGCCTCCCACGTACATCGCCTCGCCGTGGAGCACGCCGATGGCTGCGCCCGGCGTTTGAAGGCGGTCGACCTCTGCCTCGGCGAAGGCGAGGATCTCGCGTGGGAGCGGGCGCACTTCCATGGCCGCGGAGTATAAAGCGGCGAGACACGAGACGTGAGAGGTGGGCGCGGACGGTTTGCGTGGCGTGCGCGCCGTGCCGCAGTATCGCGGGACACCTCTCCCGGGGGCATGTGCATGTCCGAAGACGTCCTGTTCGAAAAGCGGCCCGATGGGGTCGCCCTGATCACGCTCAACCGGCCCGACAGCCTGAACGCCATGGGCGGGCTCCTCGTCCCGATGCTCGGCGAGTTCCTCGAACACGCCGAGAAAGACCGTGAAGTGCGCTGCATCGCCATCACCGGCGCCGGCCGCGGTTTCTGCGCGGGCGGCGATGTACGCGGGATGCAGTCGCGCAACGACAGCCAGTCGGCGCCGCGGGACGACGCGGACTCGAGCCCCGCCGCGCGGCTCGTCGCCTCGCTCGAGCGGAACGTGAAGGACCTGCGCGACTGGCACAACGCGACGAGCCTGCGCCTGCACAACATGGCCAAGCCGACGGTGGCCCTGGTAAACGGCGTCGCCGTTGGCGCAGGCATGTCCGTCGCGCTGGCCTGCGACGTGCGCATCTGCAGTGACCGCGCGCGTTTCGGCACGGCCTTCCGGAACGTGGGACTGAGCGGCGACTTCGGCGGCTCCTACTTCCTGCAGCGGCTCATCGGCGCGGGGCGTGCCCGCGAGATGTATTTCACGGCCGAGATCATCGACGCTCAGCGTGCGCTGGAACTCGGCATCGCGAACCGCGTGGTCCCGCACGACGACCTGCTGACCGAAGGGCTCGCCTTTTGCGCGAAGCTCGCGGCCGGCCCTACGGCCACCTACGGCCGCATGAAGCAAAACCTCAACCTCGCCGAAGTCGGCACGCTCCAGGAAGTGCTGGACCAGGAAGCGCTGCTCATGCGCATCAGCGGCATGTCGGCCGACAGCCGCGAGGCCGTCCGCGCCTTCATGGAAAAGCGCGAACCGCACTTCATCGGGGAATAGGTCAACCACGGAGGCACGGAGGACACAGAGATTGCGGGGAGTTCACGGAGGGTGCCAGCCAAGAAACGCCGTGCTCTCCAAGAACTCCGTGCTCGGGGACGCATTCATCAAAGAGTCCTCCGTGTCTCCGTGGTGATCCATAAGCTGAAAGGAGTTGCAGAAATGGGATCACTTGATGGGAAAGTCGCGATCGTCACCGGCGGTGCGCGCGGGATTGGCGCCGGCATCGCGAAGGTCATGGCCGAGCAGGGCGCGCTCGTGGGCATCCTCGACCTGGACGGCGAGACCGCCGCCGCGACCGCGGCCTCGCTGGCGAAGCCAGGCGCAGGCCTCGCCTGCGATGTCATCCTCGAGGCGCCCCTCCAAGCGGCCGTCAAGCAGGTCGTCGAGCGCTTCGGTGGGCTGGACATCTTCGTGAACAATGCCGGCGCGGGGCGCATGCCCCTCGACCCGTCGGTTACCCCGGCCACCGGCGGCGCCCGCGTCGAGAACATGACCCCGGAAGTCTGGGACGAGCAGTTAGCCCAGAACCTGCGCAGCACGTTCCTCGGGACGAAAGTCGCCGTGCCCTACCTGAAGGCTCGCGGCGGCGGCTCCATCGTGAACATCGCGAGCATCGCAGGCCTCACTGCATCCCCCGGCCTGCCCGCCTACGCGGCAGCGAAAGCCGGGGTCATCTCCCTCTCGCGCAGTTGCGCCCTCGAGTACGCCCCCGCGAACATCCGGGTCAACGCGATCTGCCCGGGCTTCCTCTGGACGCGCGCCTGGGAGGGGCTGGCCACGGGCATGAAGATGACCGTCCCCGCCTACCGCGACCGCGAACCGCGCGACATCTTCCTCGAGGTGGTGAAGAACGGCGTGCCCCTCCAACGCGAGCAGACGCCGGAGGACATCGGGCACCTGGCCGCGTTCCTGTGCAGTCCAGGGGCGTGGAACATCACCGGCCAGGCCATCTCGGTCGATGGGGGCATCACCCTGCGGTAGTGGCGGGACGGGTGAGGGCACGGCACGCATCCGTTATGATCCGCCGGCGATGCGAAGGGCGGAGATCCCGTGGCGCCAACCGCTCCTGTTCCAGCCCGTGGAGACCCGGACGGCGTTCTCCTTTTCGGAGGTCGTCGAGGAGGTGCGCGCCGTCTGGTTCCCGGAGCTGGACGGGGAAGTCGAAGTGCGCATCGCCGCGCTCAGCCCGCTCGCCTCGGTCTGGTTCGACCGGATGGGGCCGGACCGCCACGTGGTGGTCTTCCACCCGATCCTGAACCGGCCAGACACGCCCGTCGAGGTCGTCCGCTTTATCGCCAAGCATGAACTCACCCATCTGGTGGTCCGGGGGCCCGGCCACCCGCCGGGCTTCTTCGAGCACGAGCTGAAGGTCGGGCCCGAGCGGTTCGCGGTGTGGGCGTGGGTGCACACGAACCTGGACGGCCCCGTCCGCGAGACGCGATGGGGTGTTTCGGTGGTGCGCAGCTGGCGCACACGCGTGCGGCGTGCCTTCACGCCCTACACGCCCCACTTGCCGATCGAGGATGTGCCATGGAAGGTGCTCTGCCCGGACGGCGGCGCCCAGCTTCGCTTCCGGCCAACGTGGTCCCACGGTCCTGCACCCCTCGTCGCCGCGCGGTAGAAGCGTCCACCGGTTCCCCGTTCGCCCTTCCCGGTTCACACTCAACCCTGTGCGGCTCTGGCTCGAAGTCGAAGGGGTCCCCGGACGCCGCGAAGTCCCCGGGGGAGGTGCGGCGCTGGTTGCGTTCATGTCGTTCGCGGTCTCGCGCGGCTTCGGCGCGACCCATCCGTTGATCGCCCTCGCTGACCGCCTCCACGATGCCCACGGCGTGCGCTTCGGCCCGCTGACCACGTTCTACGAGGCCGAGGCGGAAGACGCCGAGGACCAGGAGAAACTGGAGAAGGCCTGGCAGGAAGCGGGACCCCTCGCCACGGAACTGCGGAAGGTGGCGACGGCGCTGGACAGCGACGCAGCACTGGCGACGTTCCTGCGTCGGGGCGGCGCGGAGGCGCTCCCGGCCGATGCACACGCGCTGACGGCCATGCTCCACGGCCTCGAAGACACTCGCCGCGTGCGCCTGGTGTACGCCCTGTGATGCGCCGGCGCCGGGCAGCAATCACCGCCCGCGAGGCATGGATCGCGGGGCCCTCGGCCTACGCGGCGCGCCTCCTGAACTCGCAGGCCGGGATGGCCCTGGCGACGCCCCGGGCCCAGCGCGTCATCGATCTGCTGGAACTTCGCCCTGGCCGGCGTTACCTGGATATCGGGTGTGGCACTGCGGCCTACGCCCACCTCCTCGCGCAGCGGGCCGGCCTGGAGGAGCCGCCGGTCACGCTCGACATCGCGAGCGGGCCCGGCCCCGTCGACATCATTGGCTGGCCCGAACGGCTGCCGTTCCGCGACGAGTCGTTCGACTGCATCTCGACCCTCTACTTCCTGCGGCGCTTCGACGATGACGTTTGCCGTGCGTTCGCCTCGGAGATCGGGAGGATCCTGGCGCCGGGCGGGCGCGCGCTCGTGCTGGAGGTGGCGCCGGTGCGAAGCGCGTGGCTCAACCGCCTCCACGCACGCCTGCTGTCGTTTGGCTGCGCCGAGGTGGACCTGCGCGGCTGGGGCCGGCTGGCGGCCCTGTTCACGGAGGCCGGGTTCGACGCGATCGACCTGGTGAACGCCGGCCCGTTCATCGCCCCGCCGATACCGCGCGTGGGCGTGCTGCTGCGGCGGCGGTAGGGCGAACGGACAGGGCCGGGCAGACCAGGGCGTGCGATACTGTAGCCATCGCGTCCGCGAAACGGTAGCCTAGGCGTGCGCGAAACTGTAGCCTTCGGCCTCCGCCCGGGCGGCCTGAACCCGAGCAGCGCCGGCCCCGCATAGCAGAAGGCCCCTCTTGCGAGGGGCCTTCGTTCGTAAGCGTGCCGCGCTGCGGTCTGCCTTAGCCCTCGTTCCGACGGGCGCGGGCGACGAACGCCGTCCCGGCAAGGCCGATGGCGGTGGCGACGAGGATCACCTCGATGAGCGGCGCATCGACGCCGCCCGCTTCGCCGGTGCCCGCCACAGGCGGCCGAGGCGTCGCGGTCGCCGCCGGCGGCGAAGTCGGCGTCGCCTGCTGGGCGCTGACGGTGAGGTTCACCGTGTTGAGCTGGTAGTTCGCCCAGCTGCCGGTCTCGTTCGCCTGCTGGCCGCCCACGAAGAACGTGACGGTGGCACCGTCGGTCCCGCAGGCGGGGAACTGGGCGGGGTCGAGGGCCGGCGAGTCCAGCGTGTAGCGCGCCTGGCCGCCGGACATGAAGACCGTAGTCGCGCCGCACGTCGTGTTGCCGATGCGGGCCTCGATCGTCGTGCCGGCGGCGGCCGGCTGGCCGTTGACGGTCACTGAGCCGACGAACCGCGACGGCGGCGTGGGCGGCGACTGCGCCCCCGCGACGGAAACGATGAACGCGCCGGCGATGGCCGCCGCTACGGCCGCAAGCCCGAGTTGCTTGAGAAACCTGCCTGTCCTGTTGGTCATGTTGCCCTCCTCGTGAGCCTTAGTCGGTGAGTACGGTCCAGGTCGCCTGGCCCGATTGGCTGATGGCGATCCAGTACGGCTCGCCGACTTCGAACGTGGAAATGTCGTTTGCCCCGGGCACTCCCACACCGCCGGGGAACCATGCTTCGAACCTCTGCTGGGGATTGTTGTAGTGGAATACCGCAGTGACAATCCCCGAAACGTTGTTCGTTTGCGGATTATCGGGTGTTTCCTGACCCGCAAGCGTGCTCTGGATGTTCGCCCCATCCTTCCCGCTCCACACGATAAGCGTCCAGCGGAAGAACAACGTATAGGTCGTGGTCGCGCCCGTCCCGTAGGTGAAGTTGTCGGCGGCGGTGTCGGCGGTCGTGCCGAGCGGCGTCACGACGCTGATGCGGACGACCCCGTTCGCGCCGGCCGGGGAAACCGCCGTGATCGTCGTGTCGTTCACGACGGTGAACGACGTGGCCGCGGTCGACCCAAAATTCACGGCGGTCGCGCCCGTGAACCCGGTCCCGGTGATCGTCACCGTCGTGCCGCCCGCCGTCGGGCCCTGCGCCGGGCTGATGCTCGTGATCGTCGGCGCCGAACCGTAGAGGAAGTTGTCGGCCGCGGTGTCGGCGTTCGTCCCGGCGGGGGTCGTCACCGTAATGTCGGCCACGCCGGCCGCCCGTGCCGGCGAGGTCACGGTGATCTGCGTCCCCGAGCCGTTGACGGTGATGCTCGTGCCGGGCGTCCCTTCGAAGGCCACGGAGGTGGCGCCGGTGAAGTTGAAGCCCGTGATGGTGACCACGGTGCCGCCGGCCGTCGGCCCGGAGGCCGGGCTGACGCCGGTGATCACCGGCAGGGCGGTGTAGGTGAAGTTGTCGGCTGTGGTGTTGGCGCTCGCGCCTCCAGGACCGGTCACCACGACGTCGACGGTGCCCGCGGCGTGGGCTGGCGGCGTCGCCGTGATCTGCGTATCGCTATTGACGGTGTAGCTCGCGGCGTTGACGCCACCGAACGTGACTCCGGCCGCGCCGGCCGCGCCGGTGAACCCCGTGCCAGTGATCACCACCGGCACGCCACCCGCGAGCGGGTTCGCGGCCGGGACGATCGAAGTAATCGTGGGGACGGCGCCGTAGGTGTAGTCGTCGGCGGAGGTGTTCACGCTCGTGCCGTTGGTCGGGTGCGTGACGGTCACATTCACCGTCCCCGCCGTCCCTGCCGGGGCGAGCGCGGTGATCTGGGTATTGCTGTTGACGGTGTAGCTCGTGGCGTTGTTCGCGCCGAACTTCACGCCCGCCGCCCCGGTGACGCCGGTGAAGCCGGTACCGGTGATCACCACGAGGTTGCCACCGGCGATGGGGCCGCTCGGCGGGTTCACGTTCGTCACCGTCGGGGCGGTCGCGCCGTAGGTGAAGTCGTCAGCCGCGGTGTTAGCGCTCGAACCGCTCGGGTTGGTCACCTGCACCTGGACGGTGCCGGCTGCGTGCGGCGGAGCAGTCGCGATGATCGTCGTCGAGTTCTGGACGATGTACGCGGCGGCCGTCCCCCCGAAGGTGACGTCGCCGGTGGGGTCCAGGCCCACGAAGTTCGTGCCGGTGATGGTCACTGTCGTACCGCCGGCCGTCGGCCCGGTGTTCGGGCTCACGCCCGTCACGGTCGGGACGCCGGGCGCCTGGAACTCGTAGTTGTTCGCCGTCCCGGTCACATCGTTGGTGCCGTTGGAATTGGTGACGGTGACTTCGACCACGCCGGCTGCGTGTGGCGGGGTCACTGCGGTGATTTGCGTCGAACTGTTGACGGTGAAACTGGTGGCGTCCGTCGTGCCGAACTTCACCTGCGTGACGTTCGGGGATTCGAACCCGGTGCCGGTGATGATCACCGTTTCGCCGCCCAGTGTGGACCCATTCGAGTCAGAGAGGCCGGTGATGGTCGGTACTGCCGCGAAGGCGGGGATGGCCCTGGCCGCGAACAGCGCGCCAAGGAGCACGGCCAGGATCAGTCCTGACCGCACAATTGCGGGGCTCTTTGCATGCATCGACAAGCGTGCTCCTGTGAGGCCCGGACGGACCGCCGGGCAGGCTGAAACACTGGACGAGGGGCGCCGCCCAATGACGAATCCAAGCGCCGCACGCGCGCTCTCGGTGAGCTAGCGTCTCGCAGTGCGTTGCCCCGTTCCGTAAATCCATGCAACGCCCGTGTAACAACTTTCAAACAAGTTCAGGAAAACGCGACGTTTTCACCGCGCCTGAACCTTTCTCCGCCGCCAACGGCGGCGCAGACAGCGCACCGCCCGCCCGAACGCGCCGTGCGGGCCCTCCACCCCGGGCTGCGGCGAGTTCGCGCTAGATTTCCTGGAGGCTCCAGCCTTCGGTGTTCAACATCGCCCCGAGGACCATGATGGCGAGGGCGAGGACGAGCCCGAGGATGCTCGTGATCATCGATTGCCGACGGGCCGAGCGGACCTCGGCCTCGGAGATGCGCTCGCCGTTCGCCTGGGCTTCCATCGCCTCGAGTTGGCGCGGGCCAAGCCAGAACATGTGCACCGCGAGCGCCGCCAGCATCACCGTGAACAGGCTCATCTTGATGATGAACACGACCCCGAAGCGCAGCGACGTGAATTCGGCGTCTTCGGGGATGCCGTAATAATCACGCCAGTCGGCGATCAGGTACGAGCCTGCGAGGACGAGGAGGACAATCCCGGCCCCGCCGATATAGCCGAAGCGCCGGGTAATCGTGCGCATCGCCTTCACCCGGACGCGGAGGTCCGTTATCTCGCGTGAGGCCGGTATCCACGCGAGCGCGAGGAAGAACTGCGGTCCCACGAGCAGCGCCACCCCGAGGATGTGCAGCCAGATGAAGAAGATGTGCCAGAAGTTGTCCACGGGGATAGTGAAAAGGCTAAAGGCAAAAGGCGAAAGGGGGAGGAAACAGAGGAACCGCCGTCATGCGGTCCGGTACCACCCATCAGGAACACCCGGATCAGAGGAACCGCCGTCATGCGATCCGGTACCACCCATCAGGAACACCCGGATCAGAGGAACCGCAGTCATGCGGTCCGGTACCACCCATCAGGAACACCCGGATCAGAGGAACCGCAGTCATGCGGTTCGGTACCGGCCGGTCAGCGCCGCCCAGTGCAGAGAGAACGCCCGGATCAGAGGAACCGCAGTCATGCGGTCCGGTACCGCCCGGTCAGGCACGCCCGGATCAGAGGAACCGCAGTCATGCGGTCCGGTACCGCCCGGTCAGGCACGCCCGGATCAGAGGAACCGCAGTCATGCGGTTCGGTACCGCCCGGTCAGGCACGCCCGGATCAGAGGAACCGCAGTCATGCGGTCCGCGCCCGGCAGGAACGCCAGGATCAGAGGAACCGCAGTCATGCGGTTCGGTACCGGCCGGTCAGCGCCGCCGCGCGAGGATCAGCCGGAACGCATACGCCTTCTCGATCCGCCCCCCATAGCGTGCGTCGATCAGCGATCTGATGCAGGCGTAGAGCCCGTGCGCGTTGGACTCGTCGAGCGCGATGTGTCCCGAATACGTCTGGAGCAATTCCAGGTAACGCTCCGTGGTGTACTCCAGCACCACAGGGAAGTCCGTCACCGACGGCGGTCCGAAGGCCGGAGCTCGTTCGATGCCATAGGTGTCCACCGGGATGTCCTCGGCCCGTTCCAGGCGAAGCCCCGGGGGAGTCCCCGGCATCCAGCGCTCATAGCACTCCTGCACATCGACGAAGAACTGGCCCGTGCCCCCTTCGACGTGGAGCGTGTCCCAGACGGCCAGCCATCCGCCCGGCCGCAGGAGTGCGGCGCACTTGTCCAAACGCACGTCCGCGTCGAGCCAGCTGAACGCGGTCGCGCAACAGATGAGGTCGAACGGTTCCCCGGCGTGCTGCCAGTCTTCGAAGCGCGCGACATGGACTTCCGCGTCCGGGAACGGCGCGAGGTTGCGCCGGGCCACTGCGGCGAGCGCCTCGCCCATCTCGATGGCCGTCACGTGGTAGCCGCGCCTTGCCAGCTCGACCGTGGCGATGCCGGTCGCGGGCGCTATCTCCAGCACCCGCGACCCCGCCCCGAACCCGGTGACGCCGGCAAGGTGGTCGTAGAGGGCGGCCGGATAGCGCGGTCGCGCGCGGTCATACAGCTCAGGGACCATGTTGAAGGTGTGGGAAAGGGACATTGCGCCAAAGCGTCTCCATCGACGTCGGATGTTAGGGTTGCCGGACAGCAGCTACACGCTCCGCCAGCGCCTCGTACTCGAAGTGATGGGCGCGAGTGGGAAGCGCGCTGACCCTACTCCATCGGTTCCTTCTTCGCGTCCGCCACCAGCCGGTAGCCCACGTTGCGGACGGTCTCGATGAAGGCGTGCCCGTGGATCTCGATCTTCGCGCGGATGCGGCGGATGTGGACATCGACGGTGCGCGCGCCACCGAAGTAGTCGTATCCCCAGACGCGGTTCAGCAGCTGCTCGCGGGTGAACACGCGGCCGGCGTTCATCGCGAGGAAGCGGAGGAGCTCGTACTCCTTGAAGGTCATCACCAGTGGCTCGCCATCCACCGTCACGCGGTAGTTCGAGAGGTCCAGGGTGAGCGACCCGCAGCGGACGAAGTTTTCGCTGTCCACTCCGTGCTTGCGCCAGAGGGCGCGTTCGATGCGGCGCGAAAGCTCCTCCGGGGCGCACCCGACCACCGCGAAATCATCGACGGGGAGGTCCACGCTGATGCGGTCCATCTGGTCGGCGCCGACGAGGACGATGAGGATGACGCCGTGTTCCTGGTAGTTCGCGCTCAGGATGTTGAAGGCGGCCGGCGGGATGTCGCGCAGATCCAGGACGACGACATCGGCCTGCTGCGCGATTTCGTCGTTGGCGAGGCGTTCCGGCGCGATGGCGGGGGCCGAGAAGCCCGCGCGTTCGAGGTCCGGTCCGAGCCGGGCCACGTCCGGGTGGCGGGTCACGAGGAACACCGTGCGCATGGTTGGGCTGCCCCCTACCTCAGCGAGTATAGCGCCCGCGAATGCGGACGCCGGGGCCGCGGCGTGAAATCCATGTGAAATCCGTCACGAAATCCGCTCGTAAACACCCGCCGGGCCGCTGGGCCGCGTTCAGCGCCCGCCGGCCGCCGTCGCGCGGTCGGTCGCGCGCGCTTCCATCGCCGCCCGGACGTGGTCGCGCCGGTCCTGGGCCACGCGTTCCGTCCGCCCGAACGTTTGCAGGAGCACGACCATTCCCATCACCACCCCTCCCAGGACGACCATCGTCTCCTGGATGCCGATCCGGTCCGCGAGGATGCCGATGGGCAACGCCATGAGGCCGAACAGGCTCCAGCTCAGCATGGAGATCGACTGGACGCGGCCCTGGTACTCCGGGTCGGTGCTGGACATGGTGAGAGAGTTGTTCAGCCCCTGGAAGCCGCTCGCCAGCGCGCCCACCGCGGTCATCGCCAGCAGTCCGAACCAGAAGTTCGGCGCAAGCCCGAGGCCGACCAGCGAGGCGCCGAACGCGATCGCGGCAAGCGGTTGCCAGATCCACGCCCGCCGGCTTTCCGCGTAAGCGGCCACCAGGAGTGTCGCGACGACCGCGCCAACGGCGCCGAACGACTGCAGCACTCCGAGCCCCCCGCCGCCCACACCGTAAACGTCCTTCGCGATCGAGGGCAGGAACGACTGGTACGGGAACCCGATCATGATGACGGCGAAGGAGGTGAGGATGAGGAGGGCGATGCTCGGCCTGCGGCTGACGTAGCGGATCCCGTTCGCCATGTCCGCCAGCGGCGACGTCCGGTCCCGGGTTTCCTTCGGGTGGCCCGGCGGCAGGCGGAGCATGGTCACCGTCGCGAGGATGAACCCGAGCGTGGTGACGTAGTAGACGCCGCCGATGCCGATGAAAGCGATCCCGATCATCGCGCCGGCCACCGAGGGACCGATGACGCGCGTGCTGTTCATGCTGAGTTGCTGCAGGACGACGGCGTTGCCGACCGAGCCGCGCTCGACGAGGTCGCCGATGAACGCCTGGCGGGCAGGCCCGATGAAGGCGAAGCCCGCGCCCTGGACGACGCCGGCAACGATGAGCATCCAGTACTCGATCCGGTCGAGCTCGATCATCGTCGCCACCCAGGCGGAGTTCGTCGCGATGATGACCTGGCACACGAGCAGGAGGTTGCGCTTCGGCAGGCGGTCGGCGAGCACCCCGCCCCAGAGGCCGAGGATGAGCTGGGGCACGCCGAAGGCGATCATCACGCCGCCGAGGGCGGTGTTCTTCCCCGTGAGGTCGTAGGCCAGATACCCGCGCGCGATGACCTGCATCTGCATGCCGAGGAACGAAAAGAGGGTGCCCAACCACAACAGCCGGAACTGGCTGTTCTCAAGCGAATAGAAGGTGCGGTTGAACCACCCGAGCAGAGCCTTAACCCTCACGTCAACGTTGCGGCACCCGTCAGGCTAGCACAGGTCCGGAGGAGGAGGGAGCGTCGTACACGCCCCGCTCCGCTACGATCGCGGCAAATCTGCACCGGGGGATGCCCATGTCTCAGTTGTTCGACATTTCAGGGAAAGTGGCCCTCGTGACCGGCGGGTCGCGAGGGATCGGCTTGATGATCGCGCGCGGGTTCGTCGAGGCCGGGGCGAAGACCTACATCTCCTCACGGAAGGCCGACGTGTGCGATGCCGTGGCGAAGGAGCTTTCCGCCTCGGGCGAGTGCATTTCCATCCCCGCCGACCTGAAGGACGAGGCGGGCTGCCGCTACCTCGCCGAAGAGATCGCGAAGCGCGAGCCGAAGCTCCACATCCTCGTGAACAATGCCGGCGCCACGTGGGGCGCGCCAATCGCGGAATACCCGGACGAGGCGTTCGACAAGGTCATGAACCTGAACGTGAAGGGCGTCTTTCACCTCACCCGGTTCCTCCTGCCGCAACTGGAAGCGGCGGCCACCCACGAGGACCCGGCCCGCGTCATCAATATCGGCTCGATCGATGGGCTCCAGGCCCCGGCGATGGAGACCTACGCCTACTCCTCGAGCAAAGCCGCGGTCCATCAGCTGACGCGCCACCTGGCCCACAACCTCGCCGACCGGAACATCATCGTGAACGCCATCGCCCCCGGGCCGTTCGAAAGCAAGATGATGCACGAGACCATCCAGCGCTTCGGGGCCGGCATGATCGCCACGAACCCCCGTAAGCGGCTCGGCGAACCGGACGACATGGCCGGCACGGCGATCTTCCTCGCCTCGAAGGCGAGCGCCTATATCACGGGCGCCGTCATCCCGGTCGATGGCGGCATTTCGACCCGCCACGGATGACCTGTGGGGAGGCGACCCGCGGCAGGAGTGAGGTTTCCGTGGGCCTTCCCGCCTTTCGGGCATACTGGGAAGTGCCGACTTTCCCCATGAGTATCGAGCGATGACCACCGCCATCACGACTGACTTTGAGCGGGAGTTGCCCGCCGGGGTGTGCTACCGGCACCCCGACCGCCAGGCGGCGATCAGGTGTCACCGTTGCTCGCGCACCATTTGTCCCCAGTGCATGGTCGGCGCGCCGGTTGGGTTCCAGTGTCCGGACTGCGTCTCGGAAGGACTGAAGCGCACGCGGCAGTTCGTCCTGGCCGCGACACCGGTGCTGACGTACTTGCTCATTGCCGCGAACGTCCTCGTCGCCGTCGCCTGTCTCGCGTCGTCGGACGAGTGGGCCAGCGGGCGGACCGGCCCGATAGCCATCGACTGGGGGCTGCTCGGCGGCGGGGTCCTCTTCGATGGAGGGACACTCCGCCTCATCGGGGTCGACCACGGCGAGTGGTACCGGGTGGTGACAGCGGCCTTCATCCACGGCGGGCCGATCCACCTGCTGTTCAACATGTTCGCGCTCTGGCAGGCCGGCACGATCCTCGAGGGCGCCCTGGGCCGGGCGCGCTTCGCCGGGCTGTTCTTCGCTTCCGTCCTCGGCGGCTCTTTCGGGGCGCTGGTGCTGGCGCCCGACACCCTGGCGGTCGGCGCCTCGGGTGGCGTCTTCGGGCTCATGGGCGCGCTCTTCATCGGTCAGCGGAAGGGCCTGCCGGCACTCCAGGGGGCGTCGGTCGGGCTGTTCATCGTGATCAACCTCGTGCTCACCGCAGCCATCCCCGGCATTTCCATGGGCGGGCACGTCGGCGGGCTGCTCGCGGGGCTGGCCGTGGGCTGGGGCATGTTCGAATTCGAACGCCGCCAGCTGCCCCCGGGGCTGCCCCTGGCCGTCACCGGCTTGCTCTGCTCGGTGCTCTTCCTCGGGTGCTTGCTGGCCGCGACACGCTGGAGCGACCCCCTCTTCTGACCGCCAGCGCTACCCCTGGCTGCCCGGGGCGGGCGCGTCGCGCGCGATGCCCGGGATCACGAGGCGGAACTGCATCGTGCCGCCGGGCCCGACCGGCGTGAGGACAGTCTCGGCGTTGTCGGCGCTGAACGGGTCGCCCGTGTTCGAGAACACGGCCGCGGTCCCGCTGATCGGGCCGCTGGCGCCGCTGTTCACCCGGAACACGAACGTGAACGTGGCGGACGCACCGGCGGGCATCGCCGGGCCGGTGCAGCTGATGCTCGCTGAGGTCGTGGGCTTCGAACAGGCCCAGTTCGCGGGGCCGGTGGCGGATTGGAACGTCGTGCCGACCGGCGTGCCCATGGAGACGGTGGGGCTCGAAGCGGCATCCGGACCCTCGTTCGTCACGACTGCGGTGTAGGTCAGCAGCGAGCCGGGAGCGGCGGGCGAAGGCGAGGCGGTGAGGGCCAGCTCGAGGTCCGCGGTGACGGGCCGGAGGACGGTGATGGTCACGTCGTTCCCATCGCCGCCCTTGTAGCTGATGCGCCAGGCGAAACCTTCAGCCGTGAAGGTCGCGCCCTCCGGGAGGTCCAGGAAAGTCCCCGCGACCTGCCCGCCGCCCACCGAGACGATCGTGAACACCTGCCCGATCGCGGGTGTGAACGTGAGGTCGATATCGAGCAGCGCGGACACAGGGGAGAGCGAGAGTGACCCGGTGGCAAGCTGGCCATAGCCCGTGCCCACGGTTGGCCCATCGAGGTCGACCTGGAAGACGCCGCCCTGGATGGCCGTCGCACCGAAGACGTTCAGGATTCCCGGCTGGCTGCCCGAGCCCGGCCAGAGGAGGCCGCCCTGGATCGTCGCGGAGGCGACCGTGCCGGTGCCTCGCAACCAGCCGTGCATCTCGACCGTGACGAACGCCTGCGAACTCGCGTTCCAGGTGAGGTTCCCCTCGACAACGTCGAACGCGCCCGTGAAGAACGAGCTGTCGACCTGGAGTTTGCCGCCGCCCACGAGCGCGAGAGGCCCTGAGCCCCGCAGTACGCCGATCACGAGCACGCTGTCCCCGACGCCGATCGAGGTCCCGCCGGCCGCTTCCACGTCGCCCGCCCGGGCGTTGCCGCCGGGGGACTGGAGCGCGCCGAAGCCATCGGCGCCGTCGCCGGTGATGTCGATCGGCTCTGCGCCGGTGTCGGTCCCGTTCGCGAGGCTGAGGGTCGCGCCGTCGTCCACCATCGTGCCGGCGGAGGTCGCGCCGAGCGCGGTGTCCTCCGCGGCGACGAGCGTGCCTGCGAGGACCGAGACGGGCCCCGTGAACGTGTTGTTGCCGTCGAGGACGAGGCGGCCGCTGCCGTTCACCACCTGCCCGGCCCCCGCGACGTCGAGGTCGACAGTGTTCGTCCCGCTGGCGGGCGCATTCCGGAGCTCGGTCGTCACGCCGAGGGAGTTACCACTCACCGAGTAGCCCGACCCGGTGAAGTTGATGCTGCCGAACAGCGTGGCGGGCGCCAGGTCGTTGACGTTCGTCTTGCGCGCGGCCGCCTGGGGAAAGACGAGCGAGTCGCCTGCCACGGGGACGCCGCTATCCCAGTTGTCGGGGTCGGACCAGAGGCTGTTCGCCAGGTCCCCGCCGGTCCACGTGCGGGTGGCCGCGGCGGTCGCGCCCTCCGGCGATGCCAGGATTACGGCCGCCACAAATGCGGCCCCAACAACGGCCGATGCCGCTCGCAAGTTCATCGGACACCTCCCCACCAGCTGCGCCGGATATCCTACACAACGCCAACGGGGTGCGGATTGTTCGCAACACAAACCGCGGGACCGGCAGGCTCCTCCGTCGGCAACGGCCGGCGGCTAACGGTGAATGGCCGACGTCAACGCGGCGCCCATGCCGCTTAGCGCACCGTGATTGCCGCGTTCGTGATCACCGGCGTGCCCCGCTCCTTCGATTTCGCCTCCACGAGGATGGTGTTCCCTTCGCGCCAGTAGCTGGTGACCATGGTCTCGCCCGGGAAGAAGACGCCTGCGAAACGCGCCTGGTAGCGGGCGACCTTGCTCGTGTCGCCGCCGAGGGCGTGGTCCACCACTGCCTTGCAGACGATCCCGTAGGAACACAGGCCGTGGAGAATGGGGACGTCGAAGCCAGCCATCTTCGCGAATGCCGGGTCCGCGTGGAGCGGGTTCTTATCGCCGCTCAGCCGGTAGATAAGGGCCTGCTGCGGGAGGGTCGGCGACTCGACCGTGTTGTCCGGGGCTCGTTCGGGGGCGGCATTGCCGGCCGCCGGGCCGCTGTCGCCTCCGAAGCCGCCTTCGCCGCGCAGGAACAGCGAGAAGCGGTTCACGAACAGGGGGTCGCTCTCGCCCTTGAGCTTCGTCTCGGTCTCGATGACGACCAGGGCGGCCTTTCCCTTGTCGTAGATGCCGGCGATCTTGCCGCTTGTCTCAACCTCGGCCTCGGTGGGGATGGCCTTGCGGATTTCGAGGTCCTGTTCGCCGTGGAGGAGCATCATGGGGTTGAAGGAGATGCCCTCCACCGCCCCGAGCCCACCCATGGAGCCGAAGGCCGGGATGACACCGAAGCTCGGCAGCACCTTGAGGTTCTGCTCGTAGCAGTAGGCGAGCTCGTTCGGGTCGGTCTGGGGCACGCCGGCGCCGACGCCGAGGTGGTAGAGGATGACCTTGTCCTTATCCCAGCGGGCGGTGCCGCCGGAGATGGACGCGCCGAGGGCTTTGGAGGGGTCGATGGGCACGGGAAGACCTCGCAAACGGATTGCCGAACTGCGTTCGGGCTTGTTGGGCGTAGGGTACGAGATGGCGCGGCGGATGTCGCTCGGCGAATCTCAAGTCCCGTGTACCCGGCCCCGTTAGGGCCGGGTGGGATGTTGATGCGGCACGCTGTCACCGCAGACTTTGCGGCGATGCTTCCGGGAATCACACTTCGCGCATGCCCCGGCCGGCGCTTGCATACTTCCTGACCCTCCGCACCTACGGCACATGGCTGGGAGGGGATGCTCGTGGCTCTGTCGACAAGTCACACAACGTCCGTGGCGAACCATTTCTGCGGAGAGATGATTTCCGCAGGGCATACCAGGAGCGGGCGATGGTCGGTCCTGCAGTGACGCTCAACGCCAGGGCTCGATCCATCGTCGGCGCTGCCATCCAGGAGGTCTGCGACCATCGCGGCTGGGAGTTGCTCGCCATCAACGCCCGGACAAACCACGTCCACATCGTGGTTGTGGCCTCGTCCCACGCTGCCGAGCGTGTGATGGGCGACTTTAAGGCGTACGCCACTCGCGCCCTGCGTGCCGAAGGCGTTATGCCGGCGGGACAGCCCGTGTGGGCTGGCCACGGCAGCACCGTCCACTGCTTCACGGAGGCGGAAGTGAGCGGCGTGATCGAGTACACCATCCACGGACAGGGAGAGGACTTGCCCGGAAGCAGGTTGCCGGGAGGCGATGGTTCCGGGTAATCAGACAGCCCACCCGGCCCTGACGGGACCGGGTACCCGCGATCCCCCCGGCCCCTACCCGCCGATGCGCTGGTGCTTCTTCGTCGTCTCCTGCTGCTCTTCCTGGCCCGTCTTCGTGGCCGAAAGCTCTGCGGGGCGGCTGGCGCGGGCAGCCTCGGCGCGCGCGTCGCGCTCCTTGCGCCACTCGTCGAGGGAATCGTCCCGCCACGCGGCCGGCTTCGAGTCCTGGTCTGCCTGGTTCATCGTCGCCCGCCAGGCGGCAATCCCACCGATGATCATGAGGAGGGGGAAGGCCACGGCGGAGAGAAGGCGGAAATCCACCCTTCCAGTTTGGCGCAGCCGGGCCTCCCGTGACAGGTGATATCGCCGCCACCTGACCGGGCCTTAACGACGGCCTGGCTTCACTCGCGCTGGCGGACACGGCGGGCCCGGGAAACAACCCGTTGCCGACCCTTTATCCAGACCCATTAACCTTTGGATCGGCAAACCGTTATCTCTAGTGCACAAGGCAGAATCATGCCTATGGTGGAAAGGAGGACGGTCGGCCCGTAGGTTCCGGCACGGCCCAGGGGGCTGTCTTGGCGAGTACCACGGTGGGCGAAATGGCGCCGGACTTCGACGAGCGGGCTGTCGTCGAAGCCGCCCAGCAGGGAGATCAGGGAGCCCTCAGCGCGCTCTACGATCACTACTTCCCGCGCGTCTACCGCTACGTCTCCACTCGCCTCTCCTCGACTGAAGACGCAGAGGACGTGACCACGGAGATCTTCCTCCGGATCATCGAAAACCTCCGCAGCTTCACGTTTCGAGGGCTCCCCTTCGGCGCATGGGTCTTCCGCATCGCACGCAACGAGGTTGTCTCCCACGTGCGGCGCCAGAAGGTCCGTAGCACCACGGCCCAGCTCACGGAATCCATCCAGGACCCATCGCCAGACCACGTCGATGAGATCGCGACGGCCTTCACCATCGCGACCATCCGCGAAGCGGCCGAAAGACTCCCCGAAGCGCAACGGCAGGTGATTGCCCTCCGCTTCGGGGCCGGACTCTCGGTCGCGGAAACCGCGAAAGCCCTGGGCAAGACCGAAAACAACGTGAAAGTCCTCCAGCACAAAGCCATCGCAAAACTCCAGCTCATGGTCCGGTACGAGTGATTCGGGAACTGTTCGAACGCAAAGCGAGCTACGAGGCGACGACCCTCGCCGAGGCCCAGGCCCTCATCGACGACGGCCTGGACCTTGAGTTCGTGCTCGGCCTCTTTCCGGATGACTCCGGCTGGCTCGCCCCGCTGCTCGAAACGTCCGCAGACCTCGAGGCCGCGTTCGAAGGCGAACCGGCAAGCTACTACTTCGAAGCCTCGCTCAAGTCGAAGTTCCTCGGCCTGGCGCGCGAACCAAAGCCAGCGATACCCGTCGTCGTCGCGCCACCCGCCTACTCGCCCGTGCGCACCGCCGTCGCGACCGCTTCCGTCGCCATGTCCGCGGCGGCCGTCGGCATCCTCGCCCTGGGCTTCGTGACGGCCGGGGATGCCAACCCCGGCGATTGGAACTACACCTTTAAGCTCGCGAACGAACGCTTCCAGTACAGCACTTCGCGCGGCGATAGCCGCATCGACGTGCAACTGCGGGTCGCCCAGGAACGCCTCGAAGAGCTTCGCCAGATGAGCGCGCGCGGCGAGATCAACGAATCGCAGTTCGCGCGCGCCATGGCCGAGTTCGACGAGTTGACCCAGCAGCTTGCGAAACAGGCAGCGATCGACGACGTGCGCAAGGCGCAGATCGAAGGCCTGCGCCGCACGACCGTCGCGATCACGAACGATGTCGCCAGCAAGCAGCCGGACCTCGCCCCCCAGGCCGCAGCCCTGAACGACGCCGCTGCGAACACCGTGGCCGTCGCGTTCGGCGGGGCCACGGGCCTCCCGTCTCCTTCACCGACAGCCACGCCGGCCGAGGAAACGCCGACCCCATCGCCGAGCGAAACCCCCGCAAGCTCGCCCACCGCTTCGAGCACCCCAACGCCGGAAGAGACCCCGACCCCGGAGCCCACGCCCGCAGAGACGAGCACCAGGCAACCGGTGGAATCCGGGACCGAAACCCCCGGCACGAGCGCGACGCCCTAACCCCCGGTTAACCCGCGCGTTGCCCCCTACCGGGCCGCTGCCTAACCTCGAAACTGCCCCCGGAGAACGCGGAGAACACCTGTATGCGACGATTCCTGCTGGCCGCCCTGCCCTTCGCCATCCTCGCCGGCGCCGCCTGTGGCGGCGACGACTCCAGCCCGGACGATGGTCAGAATGGCAATGGGCAGACGCCGACACTTTCGCCTGCCGACGCCGTCGCGACTGCCGACGCTTCCAACCAGCAGCCCCGGGTGCCCGACAGGCCATTGCCCACACCGACGCCGATCCCCGACGGCAGCCCGCTCCTCCAGGTCGTCGCTGGCGGGAAACCCTACACACCCACGCGCGCCGACCTTGCCGCCCTGCCGAAGGCGAGCATCGATGCGGGCGGGAAGAAGTATGAGGGCGTAACGCTCGCCGCCCTCGCCGAGGCCGCCGGCGCCCGGGCCGAGGCAGTCGTGACCATCCAGGGCACGCGCAACGATAACCTGCGATTCGGCGCGATCCGCTTCCCGCTGGCCGAAATCGGCCCGTCCACCGTGCTGGTCCTCGATGAATCGGGCCACCTGCTGCTTGCCAGCACGTCGGTGCCGCAGGAGCAATGGCTCAAGGACATCACCGGGATTTCCATGAATTAGCGCCCGGGCCCCCGGCGCGCCCGCCCCGGCCCCTACCGGCGCTCGTCGTCGGGTGCGAGGAAGCCGGTGAACGGCGCCCACGTCTCCATCAGGCGGATGACCTCCGGTTCGTAGATCCTGCGCGCGATCTCCCACTCACGCTCGTTGCGCGGCGGCACGCCGTGGACCATCAGCCCATGGACGACGGCGATTTCCGCCGCTTCCTGGAGGTTGGCCGACTCCTCGCCGAGGGTGATGAGCCGCGCAATCAGCGAGGCAATGATTGCGCCGCCGCGCTCCCACCCCAGCGCCCGCAGCACGCCCTCCATGGCGAGCCACGCGAACTCCCGCAACTCCCGGCTCGCGAGCGCCTCGAGCTCGCGCAGTGTCGGCGGGGTAGGCGGTTCGTGGGGCTGGATCGGCATACTCCCCACGTTGAGGCGCGGACGGCCCACCTTCGAACAACGCGACGGCACAGCGACAGCGCCTGGCGGTCTGGGCCGTAAAGCAGGCGGGACAAACCGTGTCGAGATGACTGGCGGGGGTCTTGAGTCGTTAGAACGTTTGTTCTATTCTCCCGGGACACGACGAAACGTGATCGGGAGAAAGAGATGACGACCACATTCGAACTGCCGGCCCGGAGCGACGCCCTGCCGGAGCACGTGGACTACCGGGACACCGGCTGCGACCTCTATGCCTCGTGCCTGCGCTGCCCCCTGCCCGTCTGCCGCTACGAAGTGAGCGGCGGCGCGACGGCGATCCTGCGCAGCGGGCGCGACGCCAGCATCCTCGCTGCGGCGAAGCGCCCCGGGACTACAGTGGACGACCTGGCGCGCACATTCGGGCTTTCCCGCCGGACCATCTTCCGCGTGCTCGAACGGCATCGCGGCAAGCGCCGCGTCCCCGGGTGCTGAACGGGGCAGGGGCGCGCGCACAGAGCCCGGAGCGAGGTGCTCCGGGCTCTATTCGTTCTTGCTGTTCTGTTGAATCAGAAGATGGCTACCCCTCCAGTCGGGGGCTCGGCGGCCGCAGCCTTCCGGGACGCCCTGCTCCGAGCGGGTTCGGCGGATGTCTGAACGTCGGACGGGCTCGGGTCCGACGTCGGGGCGGACGGGCCGGCGCCACCCATGTCACCGCCGCCGTTACGATTGTTCCACCACTCGGCGAGCCATTCGCGCACCTTCCCGGGGAACACAGCCACCAGTGCCACGGGCACGAAGATGAGGCCGAGGAACCCGGCGATCGGCACCGCGAACATCCCGAAGTACAGCAAGGCAGGCAGGAGCACCAGCCCGGCTAACACGCCCCCGGTGAGGAAGCTGGCGAACCGGCCAAGGACCTTCAGGTCGGCGAGGAAGCCAGCGATCACCACCTGGGCGGTGGCCGTAGCGATGAACGCGAACGGCGCAAACTTGCGGGTGAAGGCGATGAGCGCGCTATCGGCGTAGTCCTGGCGGGCGATAGTGGCATCGCGCAGAGCCTGCTGGCTCACAAAATCCGCGCCCTTGGCCGCTGCGAGACATACCGCTGCTGTGATCGCGAGGGCCACTGCCAGCATGGCCCACTTGCGCTCTGCGCCGACGTTGTGGCGCAGGTGGTGAAAGGCAAGCGCCGCGCCCAGCAGGACGGCCACCCCCAGGATCCACGGGAGCACCTTGCGGACGCCCGGGATCTCCCAGACGCCGATAAGCGGGGCGCCGACGGCCGTCAGCGCGAAGAGGCACGTCGCCGTCGCGAACAAGACCAAACCCTGAAGGATGTCTTCGGCGATGTCGCCTCCGCCGGCGGCCCCCGCACGCAGCCGTGCGGCAAGCGCAGCGGGTTCGCTCTGGCGGAGCGTGCTCGTGAGCTTGCCGCCCCACCGCAGGACGGCGGAGATGCCGGCCCTGCAGTGGTCCGTGACCCACACCAGCGCGTCCAGCATCAGCGCCCCGAGGATTCCGTAGGCCGCGAGGACCACAAGGCCAGCCACGAGGCTCAGAGTCGCGATGAGCGCAACATCGCCGAGCATGGAGGGGATGCTGAGTACCACAGGGGCCATCGAAGCCATCGTCGCGGCAGCGGACGCGGGCCTGAGCGGTCCCGGCATCGCGGCTGCGTCGCGGACCTTCTCCATGGCAGCTTCAAGGTCGCGCGGGCGGTCTCGATCGACGACCATCCAGTCGGCTCCGGTGTGTTCGAACCACTCCCTCGCATCGACCTCGCCAACGGCGCCGACGACGATCACCATCACGCCGTCCCAGATGCCTTCTGGGAGGCGCGGCTGCTCGGCTGCGAAGTTGGCCTGGCACCCGTCCAGGATGATGACGGGTTGCAACGGCGGCCGGGCGACGGGCACGCGCGCCAGCGGCGCGGCCGGCCAGCCGTCGCGTTCGCAGAGCCCCGTGGCGGCGCTGTGCGGCTGGCTGGCCGCCAGCGGCCCGGAGAACCCGGCCACCTCTGCCAGGGTCGCGTCGCGCCACGCTTGGAGCGCCTGCCGCGCAACTTCGGCCTTCCTCTTCGCGGCCTCGTACCCCGCGATCTTCTCGCGGGCAACCTGGCGGCCGATATCCAAGCCGGAGAGGTCCGGCTCGTCCGGCATGACGTCCGAACACGGTTCGCCCGGGGCAAGTTTCGCAGGCTCACCGGCTTTGCCGCTGAGGAGCGTCACACCGAACTCATCGCCGGCACGGACATGTGCAAGACCAGCCGCGACCAGAGCGAGCGAGCCAGGGGGCAGGCCGCCATTCGTATCGTCCAGAACGACCTGGATCGACGCGGGGACGGTGTTGCATTCTTCGCGAGCGGGCGGCGTTGGCGGCGCGGCGCACGCGACGAGGGCTGCAGCGAGAAGGACGCCTCCCGCGGCGGCGCTCACTTTCCCCACGATGCTGTTGGCGCGCCGGCCGGGGTCGTTCGCCAGCTGCCGGATGTTGAGACTGACCATTGTAACCACCTCGTTGTTGAGATGGTTCGAGACTGCCGACCGAGGCGCCGGGTGTCCGCCGGAGTTAGTACCCAGCGCCCTACGGTAAACTACGAGATCTGCGATACATGGAGCCAACAGTGCCCAACCCCGAGCAAGACTTCGAGCGTCGCGTCGCGGAACTCCTTGATAACAGGCTGCGAACCATGGGCCTCACGGACCCCTTGCTCCGGGAGGCAGCGCGGCTCGCCGCGGATGGAGTTGAAGCTCCGGCGATCTCGCAGCGGCTCCGTTACAGCCCGCGAACGGTCGAGGGCTGGTTCGAGCCAACGGGCCGGATTGGCCGCGTACTGGGGCGCGGCATCACCGGGGTTCGAGCCACCGTCCGCGATCTGCGGGAGGACATTCGGCGCGACCTTGGAAAGCGGCCCGAGGTACCATCCGAGCCAGTGCGGGTTGACCTCTCGGACAGGGCCGTCGCTTTCGTTTGCGAGCTCTACCGGGGTCAGTTCGGGCCGAACGAGTCGCCGCACGCCGTGAGAGCTCGCACCGCCGCCGGGGAACCCGCACGGCTCGACGGCTCGCTCGTCGAGCGATGCGGCGCGCGCTTCCCCGTAGCGTTCTTCCCGGCTGGGCCTGACAGGAGCCTTAGGGGAGTACTTCCATCGGCACTCCTCGATGCGAGTGGGCATCCGACCGCTGGACTCATTCGGGACGGACGGATCCCGAGTTGGTTCGACGAACGACGCCGCCGGATGGAGGCTCCGTACGACGAGCACGAACGCGACCTTCGCCACCAGAACCTGTGGAACCTCTGTGTCAGCGAGGTCATCGTCTCGCCCGAGGGGCCCCGGCTTCGCGCACATCTGGCCCGCTACTTCGACATCATGGACTCCTGCGACGCCATGATCTCGGAGCTCGCGTTTCGCGACGAAGAGACACCACCCTCTGCCGCCCTGGGCCCGCTTGACGCTGTGGCCTTTCCACTGCGGTATTCCCACCAACAGCAGGCGCGTGCGGCAAGCATCCTTGCGGACGGGACCGGACGAGCCGCGGGCCTGGGTCTGTCGGCGGCGGTGGTCTTCGTAGACTCCGATGGTGAGCTCTGCGTGCTGGCCGCGCAGCGATCCACAAGCGTGGCGACTTACGCCTCCTGCTGGAATGTTCTACCCGCCGGGATGGCCGGCTGGCGGTTCGCCAAGAGCGGACTGCCGGATGCTCCGCGCGGAAGCACTTTCAGTGCGAGTTACAAGCCCTCATACCTGGAAAACGCACTCCTTAGAGAGTACTCGGAGGAGCTTTTCGGCTTCCCCGAGAAGCTGTTCGAAGACGAGTCCACGGTGGCCGCGACTCAATGCGTCCGCCGCCTCCGCGACTTGGAGGCGACGATCGAATTCACCGGCATTGCCACCGACCTGATGAACCTCCGTTTCGAGGTTTGCGCGCTGATTTACATCGATGACCCGGCGTGGTTCGAGCACGAACGCGACCTGATCGTGGCCAACTGGGAGCACCGTGGCTCAGGACCGATCCGACGGTTGCCGATCGGCGAGTCAAGAGACTGTGCAGCCGAGGAGACGATCGTTTCGCACATGACCCCAGGGAACACGGTGCCTACTGGCGCGGCGGCACTCTGGGCCGGCGTGGACCGCGCCCGGGACCTCTTTGCACGTAGGAACGGTGTTCAGAGGCGAGTGGCTCGCCCGGCACCAGGCGGCCCGCTGATCTTTTAGCGCGAGCCCGTCCCCTACTCCGCCCAGCCCTCGGGGAGCGTCAGCGGGCGCCAGGCAGGGTCCGGGCGCCATTCGGGCCACGGCTCGTTGAATGGCGGCGCGCCGGCCTGCGCCTGCGCGAGCACCGCCAACCCGTACGCCTTCAGGTGGGCGAGCTGTTCGTGGGTGTACCAGCCGCCGGCGATGCCGATATCGACGAACTCGTCCTCGTCCTTCCATTGCCACCCGGTGCGGTCCGGCGAAATCAGCATGTCGAGGGTGAGGTCCATGCTCTCAAACCCTCCGGGCGTGCGCCGGATCGGCTCCTGGAAGTTGATGTACCAGCAGCGAAACTCCCAGGTGCCTTCGCGCCAGTACAACACGGTCGCGTGCTCGTCGCCCGGGCGCACCAGGTGGAGGGCGTGGTTCTCCCGCCACGTCCGGTAGATCTGGGTCTTCTCGTTCACGAAGTCGCGCGTCTGGTTGCCGGCAGCGTCGCCCATCGTTGCGTACACGGTTCCCGGCTGCAGATAGAGGGCGATGAAGTCGCCCCCGTCCGCGACGACGTGCATGGGCGCGGCCCAGCGCCAATCGCCGCGGACATGCCGCATCACCACGGTTTCGCCGGGCCGGGAGATGCGCCTGGCCATCCGCGCAACTCTGCCCGCCCCGGCAGCCGCATGCAACGCGTTTCCTTTTCGTGTGCGAGGCCCTAGTATCCGCGCGCCCGTTTGCAGGGGGACAAGCACCGTGACCACAGCAACCCACCGTCCCGTCTTTTGGCCCGAGATCCGGGCACTCATCCTCTCCGCGATGGCGATCTTTCTCTACACGATCTCCATCGGCATCCTCAACGGCACCGACCTCGTGGACTTCGACCGGCGGCGCATCCTCGGCCACGTCCACGGCGGGACGCTCGGCTGGCTCACGCTCTCGGTGTTCGCCGCCACGCTCTGGCTCTTCGGCGAAAACAAGCCCGTCTCCGTGCGCGAGCGCCAGGTGGCGCGCTGGCTGGCCTACGCCGGGATCGTGGCCTTCGCCTCTTATGTCGCGGCGTTCTCGCTCACCTACAGCGAATGGCGCCCGGCCCTCGGCGCCATCTCGACGCTTGTCATCGGTGGCCTGTTCCTCTGGGTCCTCTCCCGCGCGCGCGGCAGCGAACTCGGTGTCCCCCACTGGGGCTTCCTCGCCGCGCTGGGCACTTCGATCGTCGGCGGCGTGCTCGGCGTCCTCCTCGGGCTCGAAATCGCCACCGGCGACAACTGGATCCCGAGCGGCGGCGACGGCGCCCACCCGGCGACGATGGTCGTCGGCTTCCTCGTGCCCGTCGGCCTCGGCATGAGCGAGTGGGCCTTCTACTTCCCGGACCCTCCGAAGGCGACGCGCAGCGGCATCATCCAGATGGCATTCCCCTTCGCCGGCGGGGTCATCCTCATGGTTTCCGTGCTCTGGGAGATCACTCCGCTCGCGCCGATCGCCATCCTCCTCCAGATGATCGGGGTAGGCATTTTCATCTGGCGCATGTGGGGCAACCTTCGCAGCGTCGACTGGCTGGCGGCGACCCCGGGCCGCCACGCGGTCATGTCGCTCGTGGGGCTCATCGTCGTGATTGGCCTCGCCCAGTATTTCGTCGCGAAGTACGACGGCGACTTCGACCTCGTGCCCGACCACCAGCTGCTCGGCCTCGACCACTCGCAGTTCATCGGCATGATGACGAACGCGATCTTCGCGATGCTGATGGCGGCGACGATCGGCCGCAGGGGAAACCGGGTGGACCAGGCCGTGTTCATCCTGGTGAACATCGGCATCATCGGGTTTGTGGTTGGCTTGCTGTTCGACGTTACGGCGATGAAGCGCATCTTCACGCCGATCATGGGCACCGGCCTGCTCCTGGGCCTCGCGACGTATGCGCTGCGGCTGCTCGAGGTACGGGTGGCCGGGATTTCCGAGCCGGAAGCGCAGCCCGCCGGCGCCGGCGGCGCATCGTAATTCTTCGATTGCCCCTATGATTCTCCGGTGGCCCTTACCCTCGCCCGGAGCATGGAGACCGCGTTTTCGCGGCGCTGGCTGCAGGTGTTCGCGGCGGCGATGTTCATCAACACCAGCTACGGGACGCTCTCCTACGCCTTCAGCGTGCTCGTCACGGACTCCGGGCCAGGCGGGACTTTCGGGGCCGGGGTCGTCTCCTCCGGTTTCGGCCTGGCCCTGCTGATCTCGGGTGTCGCCGGGATCTTCGCCGGCACCATCGCCGACGTCCTCGGCACGCGCACGCTCATGGCGGGCGGGGCAGTCCTCGGCTGCGCTGGCCTGGCCCTGCTCGGCGCCTGCGACGAGGCCTGGCAGCTCGTCCTCGTGCTCGCCGTGGTCTGCGGGCCAGCGATGGCCGCGACCTTCTACGAGCCCGTCTACGTGCTCATGAACCGCTGGTTCAGCGACCTCGAGCGCCCCCGGGCCTACGGCGTGCTCACGCTCCTCAGCGGCTTCTCGGTGACCATCTACACCCCGCTCACGCGCTGGTTGATCGACGAGTTCGGCTGGCGGCAGGCCGTTGTGATCCTCGGGCTCATCCTCGCAGTCGTCGGGACGCTCGTCCCTCTCCTGCTGCACGAACCGATGGACGGCCAGCAACAGCGGCCCGAACGGCTGACGCCGCGCCGCTTCGCCCGCGAGGCGCGCGAGGGCATCCGCCACGCCGACGGCCGCTTTTGGGCGTTCACGCTCGCATTCTTCGGCGCCACGATGGCGCTCAGCGGCTTCTCGTTCCACATGATCGCCCAGCTCGAAACACGCGGGTTCGACGAAGCTTCGGTGGCGAACGCCATTGCCCTCACCGGCATCGTCAGCCTGCCGGCGCGGCTGCTCCTGCCAATGTTCTCCGGCCGCCTGCCGAGCGTCGCCGTGCTCGCCGGCTGCTTCCTCCTGCTGGCGTGTTCGGCCGTGCTCGCAAGCAGCGCGGGGGAGTGGTGGCAGGTGTGGTTGTACGTGGCCGTCTTCGGCACGGTCTTCGGGGCGGTGTACCCGCTCCGCGCGCTGGTGGTCTCGGAACGGTTCGCCGGCCCGTACTTCGGGCGGATCATCGGGCTGCAGGCGCTTTTCGTCGCCGGGGCGCGGGCAGCCGGCCCGGTGGTCATGGGCCTGATCGGCACAAGCCAGGCACGCTACGAGTTCGGCTTCCAGCTCGCGGGAGCCGTCCTCGCCGTCATGGCCATCCTGATGTGGGTCTCCATGCGCGCGCCCAAGCGCACCACCCACTCCTAGATCCGGCCGTCAGGCAGGTCACCGTTCTGGCCACCCTGATGTGGGCCCCGATGCGCGCCAAAGGACACAACTGACTCATAGATCCGACCGTCAGGGAGGCCTCCCGCGCGCCCCCGCCACC